>Ga0209573_1000009_pt1 | contig 859317 bp, 713 predicted proteins | sample TNRBio252014_DNA_FD_185870 | JGI IMG/M metagenome (GOLD analysis project Ga0209573, IMG submission 185870) | Wastewater treatment Type I Accumulibacter community from EBPR Bioreactor in Madison, WI, USA - TNR Reactor_6/25/2014_ DNA (SPAdes)... | ecosystem: Engineered > Bioreactor > EBPR >... | reverse complement strand
GGAGAAAGTGATTGGAGATTATGTGAGAAACCAGGGAAGGGAAGGATACGAAAAGATTTACGAGTCGAATCAACTTCCCTTATTTTAATGCATTAATGCCCCGCGGCTTGCCGCGGGGTTTTTTACTGCCTCTTTTTTAGGAAACTTCTCTAAAAACTTAAGGTATAAAGAGAATTGTACTTAGCAGGACAAATTCGAGAAGGCTGGAAAGAAATTGTATTCCGGAAATTAATTTTCAACAACGAATGAGGCAGGTTGATTCTTCGATAGTAATTGAAGGATAGCCTGCCGAATTAGTTCAGGATTTGTCCATGGAACGAAATGGTTCATATCCTCCTGGACTATTAATTCAACCGGGGCATTGGTTATCATCTTTTTTGCAAAGTCTGCATTGCCTGACGGAACTAGTGAATCTTTTCCTCCCTGAATAACCACAACCGGGCATTTTATTTCTTTCCACAACGGAATCATATTTTCCAGTTCAGGTTTTAGCTGGTAAATTTCTTCATTGGAAGCACGAAAGGAGCGGGGTAAAATCCAACTTAAAAAGGGTGTGGCCAGCGGTGCCCTAAACCACACTTCATTAGGTTCAAGTTCCGGATCAATAGAGGGTGCCACTAATACTAATCCGTCAACCAGTTCAGGATAATCAATGGCCATTCGGGCGATAACCGGACCGCCCAGGGAATGTCCTATTAAGATAGTAGGCTTATTCGTCTTATATTTTTCAAGAATGGGTTTAAGTGCAGCAGCCTGCTTTTCCAGTGAAGGCTCTGCAATTCCAAAATTCGAATGACCAAAGCCTGGTCGATCTGCTGTAATGACCAGTGCATTATTCGTGAGTGCAGTATCGCCTAAAAAATCAATAAACGCGCTTAATGAACCGGGTGATCCGTGCACAAAAAGTAGGAGTGGCTTGGATTCACTACCTGCCTGTGCATAGTAAATGGTTTTCTTTTGGGTGGTGTAGTGGTGCCTGCTTCCATTAATGTTCTTCGATTGAAAATAAGAATTGACCTCTTTCTCGCTCATGCGGAAGGTCATACAGGAATGGAATAGAATAAACACAATCGTAAACAGCAGAAGCGTGAACGGCAGTCGCATTTATTCTCCAGGCAATCAGTGTAGGTTTAAGATCTTCTTGTATTGTTGCTGAGCTAAGAGAATCTCAGAAGCTTTTTTGATGTCCTGATCGTATTTGAACCCTGCTTCGACACTTCCTTTTTCAAGATAGTAACGGGAGGCTATATCCTCTTCGAGCAACATTTTGATCTGGTCTTTGTAAAGTTGAAGTTCATTTTTCTTACTATCCTCAATCATAGTTTGAATTTGTTCGAGTTGAGGTTTTAAATCGGCATAATATTTTTCGCGTTTAGCTTCTCTATTCAATTCTTTAAGTTGCTGATCTAGGTAGGAGTTGTAGGTATAATTTTTACCCTTCATCCAGCCTGTGAACTGCATGTATTCTTCGTTGCTCAAACTGAAATTTCGAGGTTCGGCAATAGTTGAATGATTATGGGCATACAACGTTGCATAATCAAAAATGAAGCCTGCCTCATAGAGTTTATGCGTGATGGGATGGGCCTCTTTTGGCTGTGTTTTAACATCCGGGTCAATTCCTCCGCCATCGTACACTACGCGCCCGGTAGATGTTTTAAAAGATTGCTTGATGGAGTCAGGTATAGAGCCAACACTTCCATCTTCTCTACGATGGGTATAGTCTAACACTTGTATACATCGCCCGGTAGGGGTATAATATTTTGCAGTGGTAACTTTTAATTGAGAATTATAGGAGAGAGGTCTACTTACTTGCACTAAGCCCTTTCCATACGATTTCTCTCCAATGATAATTGCACGATCATAATCCTGTAATGTACCGGCAACAATTTCTGAAGCGGATGCGCTGCCCCGGTTGATCAACACGGCAACAGGTATTTCAGTATCGACAGGAGCATTCAGTGTTTCATAATTTTGATTATGCTCTTCTATTTTCCCTTTTGTGCTTACCACCAGTTTGCCTCGTGGAAGAAATATGTTACAGATATTGACCGCTTCAAATAATAGTCCACCTGGGTTTCCGCGAACATCCAGAATTATGGCTTTTGCACCATGTTCCTTTAATGCGAGTAATGCGTTTTTAACTTCTTTGCCAGCATCGGGTGTGAATTCAAGCAACTGAATATACCCAATGTTATTTTCCATCATCCCGTAATAGGGAACATTGCTAACTTTAATTTTTTCGCGTTTGAAGTCAATCTTAATAGGCTGATCAACGCCCATTCGTTTTATGGTCAGGCTTACTGGTGTGCCGATTTGCCCCTTCATTAATTGCCCTTCTTCTTCAGCAGAAATTTTGGATAGATCAACATTATCGATTTTGATAATCTCGTCACCGATTTTCAATCCTGATTTTTGCGCGGTAAAACTTTCCAGGATCATGGTAACTACAGTTCGATTATCGATTTCACGGGTGTAGGCACCAATCCCTCCGTACTGTCCGGTATTCATAGTACGGAAGTCTTCTACCATGTTTTCAGGAATGTAATTGGTGTAGGGGTCAAGCGATTCCAACATGGCATCGATACCGGTTTTTACCAATTTATTGGGATTTACATCGTCTACATAAAGAGCATTGACTTCCTTAAAGAGCGTGGCAAAAATGTCCAGGTTTTTAGCGATTTCGAAATACCGTTCGGAAGGTGTAGTGAAGGAGAGCACAATACATAACACCGCAATACTGGTGGACCCGATAATCAATCTCTTTCTCATAGTCAGTTAATTACTTCAATATAAACGCGATAAGCGGTGAAAAGATTTCAAACTATAATGCAGGTTAAAAGAGGGTATTAAGGGCTATAAAACGTGAAAATGTGGTGATGAAGTCCTAAAACTTATCGGGGATCTGAATAATCCGTACTACAATTTCGTGAGGATCACCGTCTTTATCCAGCAAACTAAACTTAACCATGGGGTTATCTTTCCGGATATGACTTTCGACATTTACCACCTGGTTATCCTGAAGGTGCTTTTGAATTTGCTCTTGCAGAATGATTAGTGCATTGGCAAAATCTACTTCCAGCGGACTGGGATTATACGATGATGTCTTCATAGTGGGGAAGGTTTACCACCGGATTAATGCAGAGGCCCATGTAAAACCACTGCCAAATGCGGCTAAACAAATTACGTCATTTTCTTTGATTTTCCCTTCCGCCCAAGCTTCACTCATCGCGATGGGAATAGAAGCGGCAGTGGTATTGCCATACCGCATGATGTTGTTGTATACCTTTGAATCGGGGAGCTGTAATTTTTCCTGAATAAACTGACTGATACGAAGGTTTGCCTGATGGGGTACCAGTAAATTAATCTCTTCCTTCTTCATTCCGTTGGCATTCAACGCCTCATTAATAACCTCCATAAATCTAACCACGGCATGTTTGAAAACCTGGCTACCATTCATCACTACCTTAAAATGTGTGGTATCCAGAATTTGTTCGGGTTGACGTTCTTCGCGTGGCCTGCTGCTGCCCGGATCGCGAACGTATAACTCTTCTGCAAACCGGCCGTCAGAATGCAGGTGTGTAGAAAGTATCCCCGGCTTATCAGAGGGTTGAAGGATGGCTGCGCCTGCTCCGTCAGCAAAGATCACGGCAGTATTTCTTCCACGAGTAGTCATGTCAATGGCGGTCGATTGAATTTCGGCACCCACCACCAATATGGTTTTGTACATCCCTGATTTAATGAATTGATCCGCCACGGAAAGCGCATAAATAAAACCTGAACAAGCGTTTCGTATATCTAGCGCGCCAATGCCATCTAATCCAAGCTCGCGCTGTAACAGCACTCCGGATCCGGGAAAAAAGTAATCAGGCGTGATCGTGGCAAACACAATAAACTCAACATCTTTTTCGGTGAGGTTAGCGCGTTGCAATGCCATGCGGGCTGCCTTGGCGGCCATGTTGGCAACGGTATCTTTTGCCGGATCAATATACCTGCGCTCTTTTATTCCTGTTCGCTCAATAATCCACTCATTGGTGGTATCCATGATCGAAGAAAGGTATTCATTGGTAATGACGGTTTCCGGTACATGATGACCAAGCCCTACAATTTTAGAATAGCGCATAACATGAGTTTAAAAGCGCGGCAAGTTAAGGAATTGTTGCCTATTGAGTGTTAGGTTAACTAAAAAGTGAAGTCCGGTTCTGGTCCTGATTTTTATTGCCAATTGGGCATTTCAGCTCCATCGAAAAGCTTTTCCCTGTTGGATCCATCTCGGTCCATAATCCATACTGACTTTAACCCCGTTCCGGTGTTGGAGACATTCACAAAAATGATTTTAGCTCCATCAGGTGAAAATCTTGGCTGAAGGTCGTTGGTTCCTTCAGGTTTGCCATCTGACACATCGATAACTGTATTGGTTTCAATCTCTATAATATAAATGCGGGCATCCAGTTGTCTTCCATCCTCTGACTCAAAACCTGAAGCATCATGAGTATACAAAATTTCTTTACCATCGATGGAAAATGACGGGGATTCTATTATCCCGGGTAGGTTGTCCACTAGTCTAACAGTGTCCGTTCCATCACCATCCATTAAATAGATTTCAGAATCGTAAATGGTGGATCCCACGGTCTCCACAACAATTTTGTTATTTACTGCAGTCCAGTGACATGCACGGAAGTTTCTATTGATTGGAGCGGTGGCCAGTAAGGTAAGATTCACACCGTCTTTATCGATTCTGTAAAGTTTGTTGTAATTGCTGTAAATAAATTTTCCATTGTCGGGTGACCAGCTAAAGCCAATTCCCTGGTTGTGATACCCTGCAATGGGTAATGTGGTAATGCGTTGAACTCCTGAACCATCGTTGTTCATGGTATAGATATGGTAATCAATCGTAGCGTTTGATGAGAATGCAATCTTATCGCGGTTCGAATTAAAGAGTGGTCTTAATTCATAACTGCTGCTATAGGTTAGTCGGGTTAATGAATCTCCAGCTATGTCAGAAGAGTAGAGTTCATAATTGCCACTGGATTTCGATGTAAAAAGGATGTGATTGTCAGGAAAGGGTATGGTTTTAAATAACCATAGATCACCTGAGGTGACATAACCGGTGCTGCTTTGGACATCGATCTGCCAATAGTAAGCTGTATTATATTTTAAGTTCTCCACTACATAAAGCGTATCGCGTAGTCCTTCAATCTCGATCAGTGGAACAATTTGGTTAGCCTCGTAGATATTGATAGCGTATTGTAACGTGTCGTCTGAGGTGTTGGGTATGGACCATTTTAAGGTTACGGTTAAAGGTTGATTAGTTTCTCCATCCATGGGCACCGGACTTTCAGGCGCAGGAGCCAGGATGTTTGCGCTTGACAATTTGATGCTGACTTCCGTAGTAGCATTTCTGATCACTTTCACTTTGATCGATTCCCGAGCGTAACCTTCTGCATTGGTTAAAATGGTATACTCACCCTCTGGAACATTGTCAATGGTAAATTTCCCTTGTGAATCGGTAAACGTGACGCTGGTTACCGGGGCAGTATTTACTTCAACTTCCTCAATGGGTTCATTAATTGATTTTGATACAATTGTTCCTTGAATGGACCCGATCAAAAGCGGATCTACTTTATCTTCAACACAAGAAGCTAATAATAAACTGGTGAGAAGGATGGTGGTGATCCTGTTGCCGACACGACTTATCAAGCGAAGGATAGATTGGTCAACGTTGCAAGTTGAGCACATAAATTGGCATACTTAATTGTTCGACTTTATGATAATTCTCATATCATTCCCTCGCTGGTAAATTTTTATGGGTCCTGATGAGCCCTCAGCGGTGTGTTGAATTTCATTGCGGTTTCCTTCCTGGATTATTCCAAACATCAACTGATCGCCAATCAAGCTCTGATCAATAGTATTGTAATCACCCTGCTGCAATATAGAGGCTTCAATTCCGTCACCCAGAACAATTCCGGTATACTGGTTAGCTATTCCTATTTGGTCCACTCTTATTTGACTTGCATATCCGGAGTGTACCAGAAAGACCACATTGATGGATCCCAGTTGTTGAATCTGATCTTGAGGCAATCCTTGTTGTTGTACGAATGCCTGGTTTTCAACTCCCACTTGTTTGAGAAACAAACCACTGACGATAGAGCTATTTTTCAGTTGCTGGGATTTTTCTTCGGTTTGAATTTGCTGCAATAAGATACTTTCATCTTTATGTTGCTGCGAAATACCCAGGAAAGGGATCAGCAATACGAATAAGCCAGGTAAGGTCTGAATGATTTTATTGTTCAACGTACGCATGACTAAAGATCTAAAACTGTAAAAAGGGTAACGCCCTAAGGCGTTACCCTGTTGACGTACTAATGTTGAGTTACATATGCCATGTTACCTACGCCAAATTGTGTAACGAAGGATTCATGACCCATATTGAATTGGTTAACTTCGGCAATGTTGCCACCTCCGAATTGGAAGGTTTTTGCAAAGTTTCCAGTTCCTTCTTGATATTGCAGAGAGTAGTTCTCACATCCAAACTGTAAGCCGAAAGCAAAGTTTTCTTCACCAAACTGGGTTTGAACTGCCTTGTTGCCATAACCCATTTGATCTACAAGAGCATTGTTGTATTCCCCAACTTGATATTGTTCGGAAATGTTGCCTTCACCTTCTTGTGTTACCTTAGCGGTGTTTTGATAGATGTATTGAGTTTGATATGCCTCATTGACATCACCATACTGATCTACCATAGCGTGATTCCATTCACCAACTTGAAGTTGAACTGAATAGTTACCAATAACACTACCATTTTGAACTGCCATTGCATCATTTAATGCACCAAACTGTTTTTGAAAGGCTTGGTTTCCTTCGGCTGCTTGCCATACCATAGCCCAGTTTGTTTGTCCTACCTGGCACTGTACAGCCAAGTTACCGATTCCTTGTTGAATGGACGTTGCACTATTCCAAGTACCAAATTGGTTTTTGTAAGCTAGGTTTGAAGTACCTACTTGCCACGCATTGGCTTGATTGTTTTCTCCGAATTGTAGAACACTCGAAAAATTATCAAGTCCACTTTGATCTACCATAGCATAGTTTGCAAAACCTGATTGCATTACTTTGCTATCATTTTGTGCATTAGCAGCAAATGCTGCAAACAGCACAACTGCTGCCATGATTACTAACTTTTTCATAATCATAATTTTTAAGTAAAACATAAAAACACGGATATATCCATTAAAAACACAAGCTTGTTTCTCGTTAAGTCGTTGATCAATCTTTATCGTAGTTTCTGAATTCACTTTGATCATTTAAATAAATAGAACATTACCCCAACATTTCCTCCCCAAATTGAATCATCAAATTTTCCCTGTGTGAGTCGATCTAATTCATCGCTAAAGAAAAGATGGTAATTGAGTGAAGCATTTATTCCCAGCTTATTGGTCACTAAAAACTCCATTCCAAATTCGGTAATAACCTGAGGATAGAAATTACCTGAGGTATCAGGGTCAATGCTATTATCAATTTCAGAGGCGATGCCGGTTCCTACACGCAGATAAGGTGTAGTTTTAAGTTCATTGAAGAATCTGTATTTCACGCCCACATCGGCATAACCAATGGTTACGTTGAATTCCTCACCGGTACCTGACTTCCAAAGTCCGGTACTTATTCCGAATGATAACGGCCGATTGGCTAAGAATTCAAGATTCAATTCTCCGCCAGGGAAGACCTGACTTCCATTGTAATCTCCTTCAAACATTAATCCCGAACCCCTCACGCCAAATCCCAAGGACGACCTTCTGGCAGTGAACACATTCCCAAAGGCGTCAATATTTTTATTTTCATCCTTTTCAGAGATATATTTCTTAACCACATCTGAATTTAAGTCCGCCTCATTTTTCACTTGCCATAGTTGATCGTTAATACCTTCTACCACTAAACTGAATACAGCTTTTTCAATGGCTTCTTTCACGGCCATTTCTCCGGGTTCGTTGTAGGTGAAGCCCGTTTCAGCTTCCAGTAATCTTCGGGTACTGACAAAGCGAAATACACCCACATCAATTTGCTGTGAAAGAATGGTTTTTGACGTGTACACTGTCTTCAGTATTCTCCCATTGCTGGTAGAAACCGCACGGAGGTAAATGGTTACACGGTCCTCCCGGTACTCACCTGAGGCACCTGAACCAAAATAGCGGGCACCAACACCACCGGTCATGATGTTGGAATCAAAAGAGATTATGCCACCTTCCATGATGACGCCTGCAAAGACAAGTGGTGGTAATAGTTGATTGTTATCTTTTTCGCTGTAGTTGGCCATGCTGGAACGAATGATTTTTCTCTCGTTTAAAAGATTAGACAATCCTTCCCGCTCAATGGGGATAAACCATCCTGACTCTTCCATGGCTCTTAATAGAATAGAGGTGGCGCCCTGGGTTACGGCAGTAGACCAACTGGAACCGATATCAGTATCTTTATACTGACCGGTTTGATCTCTGAATTTGTAAACGGCTGCAACAATTTTTTCTTTAGGATCGGGGAGTGCAACAAGTTCCTTAAACTGTGGTGTCTCTGCACCTAGTCTTGCTTTCGATACTCTCATGGGTTGGCTCAAGTATTGTGAGCACCCTTGCAATAGTACCAGCAAGAGTCCGAGCAGAAGGCAATTAAGAAATGTTGTTTTCATAGCTCATTGCCATTAGAAAAATGGAACAATAATGGAGGTTTCACTTCCATTATTGATGTTTAGAATGTTGATATGTACACCATCGAGGTTATTGCTAATCTCAATCTGAAAGCCACCCAATGAAAAGGTTCCATCTTTTAAACCTTCTTCACCAAAAACATCGGTGACGAGCCTTCTGGATAGTTGACTAAGAATTTGTCGGTTAAGATCCTGTTCAAACTGTTTCAGCGGGTCATCGTCTAGTAAGGAGAGCTCATTTTTTTCTTTGTAATCATTTTGTTCCTGTGCCGAACTTAGTAACCATTGGTAGTTGAAAGTATCACCTCCAAAAGCGGGGTTAATCGGTCTGTATACTAAATCCTGACTCAACGCGAATTGTGTGAAGCCAAGGATCAGTGCGATGATAAGTGTGACATTCCGTTTCATAGTGCTCAATATTATTTGTAGCTAATAGATTCCGGTTCCTTGCGTATCAGCTGCCTCTAGTTGTTTAATAATTTCTTCGTAATTGATGATGTAAGCGGTTGTTTGTTCAATCGCTAACTCTGCTAAATTCTCCAGGTAGTCATATCGCGTTTGCAGGAAGCTTTCAAAAACCACCAAATCGTTGACGGTAATTACCACTTGGGTTGAAATTCCACGATAGGGTCGTTCTGCAATAACCATAATGAAGGCCTCGGTCAACGGTTCGGGCCAGTTCCATTGCGTATTGAACAGTTCAATAAAATCATATCCTGCTTTGCTAATGGTCTCATCTACAATCAATCGGTCGATTTCAATCTCATCGAGTAAGGAATAGCCATTAAGCAACTTTGTCGTGTCTGTTGAAATGGAAATTTTTTGTGGGATTTCCTTTTGCAGTCCAGCTGTTTCTTGTGCATAAACGCTTGGTCTAACTGAAAGGCAAAAAAAACCCAAACTGATCACTATAGACAATTTCATGATCTTGTTTTAAAGAATGTAGATGTCCTAAAGCCGCTGCTAATAAATAGTAGTTATAGCAAAAGTGAAATGATTGGCATCATTGAAATTCAAGATTGATATCCAGTCGATTGGATGGATTACCTGACGGGCGTTATGGAATTATTTTTCTGAAATGTTGTCACTAGGAGCGAAGAACGTGGCCAAGCTTTTCGAAATCCAAAATTTTTATCCCTTCATGCGCCAACTCGATTAAACCTTCATCCTGGAAATCGGCCAGGGTGCGGTTAAGTGATTCCGTGGCTGTACCTACAATGTTCGAGATGTCTTTTCTGCTAAAGGATATCAAATCGGTTGTGGAGTGAATACCATGCTGGCTGCTCATTTTTAAAAGTGTGCTGGCCACGCGTTCCCGAACACTTTCGTACGCAAGTTCAAGTAGACGATTTTCGGCATCAATCAAATTGTTAGACAGGATTTTAATGAATTTCCGGGCAATCTCCTTACTGGTATAAAGAAGTGTGATAAAGTCTTGTTTGGGGATCACTGCGATTTCAACAGGCTCCATCGCTACAGCATTTTCTGTACTGGGTTTATCCTCCAGTAAATAGATATAGCCCAGAAAATCTCCTTCTCCGTGTATGCCAGTAATGAGCTCTTTGCCGTCATTATTCAGTAAGAACGTTTTAATCTGACCTTTACTAATGAAGTATAAATCATTCAGGGTTTGTCCCTGAAGATAAATGAATTCCTTTTTATGAAATTTTCGGATATGACGATGATCGGATAATTTTTTAAATTCCGTTAATTCTTTTGCATGGTTAAAGAATAGATTAATGTCATTTATGTCATTCCTGTAAGTTGATTTGAGTAGTTCATTCTTTTTCAATCGGGTTTCAACAACCTTTAATAACTCAAAGCCATCAAAAGGCTTGGTAATATAATCATCGGCACCCATGTTCATACCCATTCGAAAATCACTCTTTTCAGATTTGGCAGTGAGGAAAATAAAAGGAATTTTAGCTGTAGTGGAATCGGAGCTTAAAATGTGCAGTACGCTGTAACCATCCAGTTTGGGCATCATGATATCGCAAAGGATTAAGTCAGGGTTGTACTGATGCACCATTTCAATTCCTGATTTTCCATCATATGCTGCCAGTACATTGTATTGTGAAAGTTTTAAGATAGCAGATATATTTTCGGCCATTTCTTTGTTGTCTTCAATTACCAATATCGTATTCATATAATTTGATTTTCTGGTTCTCTACTCCAAATCGTTACCGGTAGGGTTACCGTAAAGGTGGTGCCTTTGTTTACTTCACTCTCGAATTCAATTGAACCATTCAACAAGTGAACATATTTCTGCACGATGTTTAGTCCGAGTCCTGAGCCCTCGATATTTGTAGCATTATTTGCTCTATAAAATCGCTCAAAGATGTGGTGTTGTTCTTCTTTTGGTATGCCAATGCCGTGGTCAATAACCTGGAGTATCATGTTTTTTTCCGGTACGGAGGCCTTCACGGTAATGGGCGCATGATCGGGTGAATATTTAATGGCATTGCCAATCAGGTTTAGCACTATACCCTGAAGTAATTTTTTATCAATCACGACCTCCTTTTCTTCTCCCAGGTAGTGATAAGTAATGGGCAGATTGCTTTTCCGGAGAGGTTCCATGTCGTTAATGAGTTCGTCCAGGAAGACTTTGACATTCATTTCATTATAGACAACCTTAACTTTTCCTTCATCTAGTTTTCCGAGGGAAATAAATTCACTTAACAGATCATTGAGGGTAACAATGGCGCGCTTTATTTTATTGAGGTGTGTTATTTTTTCTCGTTCCAGATCACTACCAGAATACCGCTCCAGCAGGAATACGGATGACAGTATAGTGGTTAACGGAGTCCTGAATTCATGCGAGGCCATCGTGATGAGTTGTGATTTCATTATATTCAATTCCTGCTCTCGTTCGATCGTTTTAATCAGGCTATGCTCTAATTCCTTTTGCTCTGTAATATTTTTAATGACCACCAACGCTTCGTTGATTTCATTCTTTAAACCGGCCAATGGAGTAGACGATACATTGTATGTGCCATGGCCGAGTTCAACATTGTAGGAAATGGTTTCACCTTCGAACACTTTTTTGAGGGATTCCGTGATTTTTGGCGATAGTGCCGGGTGAATAACTTTAGTGGCTTGCCCTTCTTTATCGCTGTTCTCAGAATAATCAAGGATATCAAGCTCCTGACCATCGGCAAAAATGTACTTCATCTCCTTATTCAGAACACCAATTATACCTTGTGGAAAGTGATGCGCTATGGCAGCGTGTAACCGTTGGCTTTTTACAAGTTCTTGCTCAGCTATTTTTCGTTCTTCAATTTCTTTTTGAAGTTGATGGTTAGTCTGTCGAAGATTTAGAAGAAGGCTTTCAAGTTCCGCTGTCCGAAGTTTTACCTTGGCTTCCAGTTTTTCATTAATTCTTCGGATGTGATTATGGTCTTCTTCAATTATTTTTTCTTGCCGCTTTCGATCAGTAATATCTAATCCAGCGCAAAGAATCATTGGCTGTTGATCTGTCTTCAAAAGTGCATTTCTCCAATGGATGTGCCGTTCCTCGCCCTGGCTGTTTAAAATTGTGTTTTCATTCGTTGAGTTACTGTTTCCGGTTAGCAGATCATCGAAACAGAAAGTGACTTCATTTTTTACTTCGGAAGGAATGAAATTCTCAAACCAATTTTTTCCAATTATTTCCTCCTTCGTATACCCAAGCAACTGACTTCCATAGTCGTTGATCATGGTCACTCTCCCGATCTTATCGAGGGCTACAAAAATAACAGGAGCAAGCTCGAAGTAGGTTCGCCTGAGATGTTGTTCCATGGTAAGTTTCTCATCCTTCTTTTTCTGCTCACTAAGATCCAGGATAAAGGCGATGACAAAAACCCCCTTATTTGTTCGGTAGTGACTCAGGCTAATACCTACCGGAAATTCATGGCCATCGTTATGGTGAGCGGTTAATTCATTGTTGAAACTCATGGGCCGCCTCTGCGGGGCTTCCATAAATTGATTTCGATGGTGAATGTGCTGATGGTGTAAATGCTGTGGAATGAGTTTCTCAATTTTTTGCCCCAATAATTGACCAGTAGCATATCCAAACATGCACTCGGCACAGGGATTGACCATCACGATGCTGCCTGCGGAGTCAACAATCAACATCCCTTCAGAGGCATACATAAAAATGGCAGCTAACTGTTCCTTTTGTTTTTCTTCTTTTTCGGTTGACTTTCTTTGCCGTAACGTAAAGTATATCGCCATCCAAATGGCCACTATGGTGAGCGCCCGGTTAATAACCTCATTGGTATTGTACTTAAAATCTGAAATGGGTACGAGGTACCCAAGGATAATATACGCGGTAGCCAATGCCCCTAACGTGATAATGGATTTGTTTTTATGGAATGGCAGCATTGTCAACACAACCAACAGGTATCCTATGGTCCCCAAAAGATGGAAGTGAAATGTTACTTCCAGGATAAAAATGGATATCAGCAGCAGCAACCCCAGAACCAAGGTCTGATTGGACACAGCAAAAAGGTATTTCGAGTTCAGCTTCCAACGCATGTTTAACTCTACAGTGTTGGGAAGATAGAGTGATTAGCCGTGTACTTGAATGATGAATATCACCAATACCAGATGATTGTGATCACATTCTTATACCTAGTCACCAGAGTTATAATACCCTTCCCTGGTGGTATTGATTATTGAGAAGCAACCTTATACTGAATTTCAACCCATTTTTAGTTCAATAAACCTGTAGAAATCATGCTTCAGTTCATTGAAGTTGGTATCGAATGCCTGTAACTCCTTCATTAAGCCCTCATGTTCCTGATAGTACTGCGTATCCGATTCATTTTCTTGTTGAAGCATGGAGGCCAGGCTGCTTTCATGGTCTCTTAGCTTTTTTCGTAAGAGATCAACCAGTTCGCCATCATAGTAAATAATCAGGTTGTCGAAATGATCTACCTTTTTCTTATCCTCGAGGTCCGTTAAGCCATAGGCATAAGCCGACAACAGTTTTTTAAAGAAAGACAATTCCTGTTTCCACAGCATGGAAGCTGAAAGCCATCCCAAACTGTTGCGATGCATATCCAAGAGGCTTGGCTGAAGGATATATTTTCCGGTAGTCGATAATACTGAGATCATATAGCAGGATTTTGTTTTAGTATGTGCATAACCGAATGACTTATTTTTATTTACTGAATGCACTGACCAAAGTCACCCAATTGGCCTGATCCTCATCAGGACGTTTTTTGACGTGGATGGCTACATTCGGCAAATGTTCATGAGTTATGATTGGCTTCATGAATAAAATTCAAATCGACAATTTACTTCGCAGTGAAGTGATGGGCAGGATTGGGTGCTCAGCAGACGGTAAGGTGTATGTCGTTCCCATTACCTATGTATTTGATGGCGCCAATATATTGGCGCACTCCGCCTTAGGGTTAAAAGTCGATATGATGAGGAGTAACCCCAATGTCTGCTTTGAAGTAGACCATGTAGATAATATGGCGAATTGGCAAAGCGTGATTGCGTGGGGTACTTATGAAGAGTTGAAAGGGAAAGAGGCAGAGGACGCACTCCAGCAGATCATAAACCGTATCCACCCTTTAATTACCAGCGAAACTACGGTGCCTCGGCATAGTTTAGAGCGACCGCACGCTCCGCTCAACCTTCATATCCAATTGGTGGTATTCAAAATTGCAATCACTGAATCCACGGGGAAATTTGAGAAGCAGTAGTTAGATTACCACGTTAACAATTTTACCCGGAACCACAATTACCTTTTTAGGAAGCTTACCTTCCGTCCACTTCAATACAATTTCAGAAGCCAACACAACTTTTTCAATATCTTCTTTTGGCATGTCGAGGGCGAAGTTCATTTGTGCCCGCACTTTTCCATTGATGGAGATCGGGTAGTTGAACACACTTTCCGTTAAGTATTGTTCATCGTATGGAGGGAACGAAGCATTAAATATCGTGTCTTGATGACCCAGCTTCTCCCACAGTTCTTCAGCAATATGTGGTGCGAAAGGAGCAAGGGCAACCACCAGGGGTTCCAAAATGCTTCGTTTATTGCACTTCATCGAACTCAATTCGTTAGCACAAATCATGAACTCACTCACAGAAGTGTTGAACGAGTAGTTGTCAATATCGTGCGCAACCTTCTTAATGGTTTTATGGAATACTTTCAACTCATCGCGGGTGGGTTCAGCATCGCTCAGCTTAAAATTGCCAGCGCTATCGTGAAATAAATTCCAGAATCTTCGTAAGAATTTGAAAACGCCATCAATGCCATTGGTGTTCCACGGTTTGGATTGCTCCAGCGGACCGAGGAACATTTCGTACATACGCAAGGTATCGGCTCCGTAGTTGGAAATGATGTCATCCGGATTAACCACATTGAAATAGGACTTGCTCATCTTTTCAATGGCAGAGCCACAAATGTATTTTCTATCTTCTAATATGAATTCTGCATTCGAGAAATCAGGTTTCCACTTTTTGAAGGCTTCTGTATCTAGTTCCACTCCATTCACGATATTGACATCAACGTGTAACTGATCCGTCTGATGTTGACTTTTAAGACCTTCAGATACAAATCGATTGGTACCTCGAACCCGATAAACAAATCGCGAGTCGCCTGTAATTTTCCCCTGGTTAATCAGCTTCTTAAAAGGTTCATCAAACTTCAGGTAACCTAAATCGTGAAGTACTTTAGTCCAGAGGCGCGAGTACAGTAAATGTGCTACGGCATGTTCAGAACCGCCAATGTATACATCCACCTGTTGCCAGTAGTCTAATGCTTTTTTGCCGGCAAACACGGTATCGTTGTGCGGATCCATGTACCGAAGAAAGTACCAGGCTGCACCCGCATGTGTAGGCATTGTGTTGCTGTCACGTTTTTGGTTGGGAGCAAAGTTGATCCAGTCGGTGAGGTTAGCTAATGGGCCTTCACCATTACCGGCAGATTTAAAATTGTCGGATGGAGGAAGTTCCAATGGAAGTTCAGATTCCTTCATCGCATATGGAATGTCATCCCGAAAGGTAACCGGGAAGGGTTCGCCCCAATAGCGCTGTCGGCTCCAGCCCGCATCGCGCATCTTGTAATTTACCTGTCGCTTGCCAATTCCTTTTTCTTCCAGTTTTTGAATCACAACCTCCATGGCGTTGTGCATCACCATTCCATTCAGGAAATCTGAATTTTCGAGAATGGCGTCTTTTGTAGGATTCGATTCCTCACCGTTGTAATGCGATCCGATAATGTTGGTGATTGGAAGATTGAAATGCTTGGCAAACTTATGATCCCGTTCATCACCGCTCGGTACCCCCATGATGGCACCAGTTCCATATCCCACTAACACATATTCACTGATCCAAATTGGAACCTCTCTATTGTTAAAAGGATTGATCGCATAAGCTCCTGTAAATGCACCGGTAATCTTTTTTACTTCTGCCATGCGGTCTACCTCAGACCGACTTTCGACATACTTCAGGTAGTTTTCAACTTCTTCCTGTTGTGCGGCACTGGTGATTTTTTTTACTAAATCATGCTCAGGAGCCAACACCATAAAGTCAACACCAAAAATGGTATCGGGTCGGGTGGTAAATACACGAATTGAGAATGGAGATTTGAGAATTGAAAAATTAAGTTCTGCACCCACACTTTTTCCAATCCAGTTGCGCTGGATTTCCTTCATCGAGTCGCTAAAGTCAATCTCCTCTAGTCCTTTTAATAGCCTCTCTGCATATTCAGTAATACGCAGACTCCATTGGCGCATTTGTTTTTTCACTACAGGAAATCCACCGCGGTAGCTAACTCCGTTAATTACCTCATCATTTGCCAGTACGGTTCCTAACGCCTCGCACCAGTTTACATCGGTATTGGCGAGGTAAGCCAGGCGATATTCCATTAAGATTTCTTGTTTCTCTTTTTCGGAGAAAGATTTCCAATATGAGGCTGAAAAATTTTGCCCGTCTGCCGGCCGGGCAGGAACCTTGAACTTTGAATTTGGAATTGAGTGATTTGTATTTCCTTCAGTTTCGAAAATTTTGATCAATTCTGAAATGCGTTCTGCTTTCTCTTTCTTGCGATTGTACCAGCTATCAAAGATTTGAAGAAAGATCCACTGCGTCCATTTATAGTATTTCGGATCGCAGGTTTGCACCTCCCGACTCCAATCATAGCAAAAGCCGATATTGGCTAACTGCTTTTTAAAATTCTCAATATTTTGTGCGGTAGAGACGGCCGGGTGAATACCTTTCTCAATAGCATATTGTTCAGCCGGTAAACCAAAGGCATCGAAGCCCATGGGGTGAAGAACATGGAAGCCCTTCAGTCTCTTATACCGGGCAATAATATCCGAGGCGATGTACCCCAGTGGGTGGCCAACATGCAACCCCGCTCCGGAGGGATAGGGGAACATATCGAGTACATAAAACTTGGGTTTGGGTGAGTCGTTGGAAACTTTATAAACGCCCTTTTCTGCCCAGGTTTTACGCCATTTCTCTTCAATGCGCTTAATCTCTTCTTTACTATACTCGGCCATGGTTGGTCAATTTCATCCTTCGAACCTGCAAAAATAGCAATCTCAGGCACTCTCCCTACGGCCTACAGGGTCAAAGCTTCAAATTTTCGGAGGTCGGAATCTACAGTTCATCTGGGTCATCCAACAGCCTGGTAACTCCTTTTATTAAAAGCTCTTCACTCAGCCAATCTTTATCGTGTAATCGCATAAAAACTGCAATGAAAACATTCTTTACACTAATTATTCTAACGATTTCAAACCTGGGGTCTGGACAAACTAAACTTACAGGGCAGATAAAAGATGAGAAAGGTGAGCCTATACCGGGGGCCAATGTTTTTTTGCTGAATACCTATGATGGTACCACCAGCGATGTTGACGGGAAATTTGAATTTAGTTCCGCTGAAACAGGTAAGCAGATTTTTGTAGTGAAGTTCGTAGGCTACAAGGAGTTTCAACAAGAGGTTGAGTTGACTGGCCAGACGATTGTTATTCGTGCCTCCATCCAGGAAGAAATCAATCAACTGGAGGCAGTCACCATTACGGCTGGTGCCTTTGGCGCCAGTGATGAATCACGAAGAACAATTTTCCGCGCAGTAGATATTGCTACTACGGCTGGTGCAACGGCTGATATTGCAGGAGCCCTGAATACGTTACCCGGTACACAAAAAGTAGGAGAGGAAGGGCGATTGTTCGTGCGCGGTGGTGATGGCAATGAAGCGCGGACGTTCATTGATGGTTTGGTGGTACTGGATGCTTACGGACCTTCAGCGCCCAACACTCCTTCGCGCGGAAGGTTTCTCCCTTTCATGTTTAAGGGAACGAGTTTTAGCACCGGGGGTTATTCTGCAGAATATGGTCAGGCGCTTTCTTCTGCACTGGTATTAGACTCCAGGGATAAATCTGAAATCACGCGTACAGATATTGGCATTATGTCGGTGGGAGCAGATGTGGCTCACACTCAGGTTTGGGATCGTTCTTCGTTAGCAGCAAAGATTCAGTATACCAACATTCGCCCCTATTTCGGGTTGATTAACCAGGAAATAGATTGGGAATTACCACCGGCTTCCATTGAAGCCAGCTCGGCCTTTCGGCAGCAGATTGGAAAGAATGGGTTACTTAAAGTTTTTGGAAACCTCAATCATGCCAGCTATTCCTTATACAACCATGCCATAGAAGATTACTCGATCAAGCAACTCTATGATCTCACGAATGATTACTCCTATCTCAACGGATTTTACAAGCAATCTTTAAATGATAAGTGGTCGGTGAGGGGAGGGATGTCATATACATTTAATAGAAATGATTCCTATTTGGATGCTGATCATACGGTGGAAGTCGATAAGGGTATCCATGTAAAAGCAGTAGCGGAAGGATCATTGTCCGATCAAGTTGAACTTCGAACCGGGCTTGAGCTTATCAATCATAATTATAGATTGACCATTGATCCTGTCAATGAGGTTGAATTTGAAAATGGCTTTAATGAAGTAATCAGTGCCGGTTTTGTTGAGGCAGATGTATTCGCCAGTAACAATTTTATTACCCGCGGGGGGTTAAGAGTAGAGTATAATAATCTATTAAGTAAAATATTTACTGACCCCCGCATTTCCCTCGCCTACAAAACGGGAAAACAAGGTCAGGTTTCATTGGCCTATGGAAAATTCAGACAATCACCCAAAAATCAATACCTGCGCGTAAACAATTCTCTGGAATCAGAAAAAGCGGATCACTACATTCTGAACTACCAATTGATAACCAACAGCCGAACTTTTAGAATTGAAACCTATTATAAAAAATATAATGATCTTATAAAATTTAACCATGGAAATGCGAATGATCTTACGAATAATGGAAAAGGTTACGCCAAAGGGTTGGAGTTGTTTTGGAGAGATAACCGGAGTATTAAGAATGTTGATTATTGGGTTTCCTACTCATATCTCAACACTGAGCGCGATTATCTGAATACTCCGTTTGCCGTAGCACCCACTTTTGCTTCAGCTCATAATTTCTCTGTTGTTTACAAGCACTTTGTAAGCTCATTGAAATCACAATTAGGAATGACCTATTCCTACACCAGCGGAAGGCCTTATAACGATCCTAATATGGATCAGTTTAATGCGGAGAAAACGAAAAGCTATCAGGATTTAAGCGTTAACATTAGTTATTTACCAACATCACAGATTATCGTCTACTTTTCATGCACGAATGTTTTAGGTCGTGATAATATTTTTGGCTACGAATTCAGTACTACACCGGATGTGAATGGTGTATATGCAGGCCGTGCGATTCGCCAGCCGGCACCACGTTTTCTTTTTCTTGGAATTTTTATCACACTCTCAAAAGAAAAATCAGTAAATCAATTACCAACCCTTTAATACACTAAACTTTAAAACTATGAGAACTTTAAACATCATTCCCTTAATTCTTGCCGGTATCGTATTGCTGGCTTCAAAACTGGCACTGGCCAATGATGACAAGTATGTGGCTGCCATGCAGAAAAATATTGAAACGGTATACAATGCTGAGGCTGTTACCGAATTGCAGAATGCCGTGAATACGTTCCAACGAATTGGAGAGGCAGAGAAAACCCGATGGGAACCTTTTTATTATGCCTCCTTTGGCTACATCATGATGGCTAATCGCGAGAATGAACCTGCCAGGAAGGATACTTACCTCGACTTGGCGTTGAAAGGGATTGAGAAAGCAAAGGAGTTAAGTCCAGGAGAATCAGAAATTGTGGCCCTGGAGGGTTTTGTCCATATGATTCGTCTTACCGTTGATCCGGCTACTCGTGGACAACAGTATTCCAGTCTGGCATTCCAGGCTTTTGGTAAGGCTGTTGCGATGAACCCGGAAAACCCACGGGCGCTTTCGTTATTAGCCCAAATGCAATATGGTACAGCTCAATTTTTTGGGTCGCCCACAACGGAAGCCTGTGTTACACTGGCAACGGCACTGAATAAATTTGAGACCTACAAATCAGACAACGTGTTAGCTCCACAGTGGGGAAGGGGAATGGCGGAAGGACTTAAATCAAAATGCAATTAAAGTATGACATTTTATGAAAAGAATGGTTCAAATCTATTGATTTCATAACTTCCGACATGATTCAAATTGACCGTAAAGTTATACTTCGTGAACTACGTGATATCTTCTTATTGATACTGGTTGGGTTTGCCATGACGCTTGTGTTTGGGTACACCAAGTCTGCCAGTCAATTTTGGTTAGTTGGTTTTTTTGGAGCCTGCATGTGGATTTCCCTTTGGAAGGGAAATTCCTATTTGAGTGAAATATTGTCATTGCGAAATGGTTGGCTCACTTTTCCTGTTCGGACTTTTTTTATTGGTATTGCGAGTACGCTTATCTATACTGTAGGAATCGTTTTCCTTCTTGTTAAATTATTTGAATTAGTTTATTCTGTGAATTTTGGTGATATCTCGCGGATGTTATACTCCTCGGTTGTTGTAACCATCATTATAACTTTTTTTATGCATGGAAGGTCGTTCCTGTTGAGTTGGAAAGAGACCGCTATTGATGCCGAAAAGCTAAAACGTGAAAGTGTATCTGCGCGTTATGAAAGTCTAAAGAACCAGGTCAACCCGCACTTTTTGTTTAATAGTCTAAATGCCTTAACAAACCTGGTGTATGAAGATCAAAACAAGGCTGTAAAGTTCATTAAGCAACTAGCTGATGTGTATCGTTATGTATTAGATACCCGTGAAATGGAAATAGTGGCATTGGCGGATGAGATTAAATTTTTGGAGTCATATGCTTTCTTACAACAGATTCGCTTTGGAGAAAAACTTTCTATAAAGATTTTAACTCAGGATAGCAGAGGAGGGGTAGCACCTTTGGCACTACAAATGTTGATAGAGAATGCTGTTAAACACAATGAAATATCAGAACAAAATCCGTTGAGTATTAAGGTATATTATGAGAACAATTACATTGTTGTAGAAAATAACTTACAGAAAAAGGTACAAACTGGTGAGTCATCTTCCGGACTTGGTTTGGAAAATATTATTAAGCGTTATCAGTTTTTAAGCGATAAGAAAGTAGAAGTAAGTGAAAAAGCTAACCACTTTATCGTCAAACTTCCCCTTATCCCACAACCCTAACCTATGCGAATTCTGATCATTGAGGATGAGCCGCAGGCAGCGAAGCGAATGGAGACGCTGGTACATGAACTTGTGCCTGACGCACTTGTTGTAGGTAGGCTTGATTCAGTACGGGAATCAGTGAAATGGTTTAAAAGTAATCCAACACCAGAGTTGACGTTAATGGATATTCAGCTTGCGGATGGAACGAGTTTCCAAATTTTTGAGCAATGCGAAGTAAATTGCCCGGTGATTTTTACTACCGCCTATGATGAATATGCGCTTAGAGCTTTTAAGGTGAGTAGTATTGACTATATTTTAAAGCCCGTGGATAAGCAGGAACTACAGGCAGCGTTGCAAAAACTGGAAACCCTGACCAACTCGAAAGACGGTACACGTAAACTATTGTATAGTATTGGAGAGGTGGTTCAGAAGCTAAGCAAAAAATATAAGGAGCGGTTTATGATTAAAGTAGGAGAACACCTTCGGACGATTGAGGTGAAGGATATTCTGTATTTTTTTAGTCAGGATAAGGCTACGTTCTGTCACACTACCGACCATAGAAATCATATTTTAGATTTCACGCTCGAACAACTTGAGGAGCTAATTGATCCATTGGCGTATTTCAGGGTGAATAGAAGATACTTCATTCGTTCGGAGAGTATTCAAGACATTATCTCATACTCTAACAGCAGGCTGAAATTGATATTGAAAAACTCGCAGGACAATGATGTGATTGTTGCCAGAGAGAGGGTTCAGGAATTTAAGCAGTGGCTTGACCGGTAAGGATTACACAATTTTCTTTAACTCTTCAATATCTGACTGTTTGATTGGCTTGGTCACAAACTGAATAACATTTTTATAGCTAAAGACCTGATCTCGGTCCTTCTGGCTGTTGGAACTGGTCAACACCACAATTCGCACTTTCTTCCGTAGTTCTTCCGGTAATCCCTGAAATCGGTCCAAAAACCCAAAGCCATCCATATTGGGCATGTTCAAATCCAGAAAAATGATCTCAGGAGGTTCAATGCCATTATAGTTATGCAAAGAGATAAGAGCCTCTTCAGCTGACTTATAGCTCACCAGTTTTTTAGAGAAATGGTATACCTCTAAAAACCTCTGTTGAATGAAAAGGTCAATGTCGCTGTCGTCAATAAGTATAGTTGTTTCAACCATGCAGCGTCCGTATTCTTGCCTGTGATTTGGCCATCTATATAAACTTAAAACAAAAAGACGTAAAAAGCGGGAAATTCACTTAAAATTGTTTTTGGTTCGTTTCAAAGCAGTGAAAAATGTGTTAAAATTGAAAGTCTAAACCTAATGCAACTATGAACTTCAAACGATCTATTTATCTTATTCTGAGTGCTTTTCTAACTCTGATAATGGCCTCTTGTTCATCGGGTGGCGATAAAAACAAAAATTCTGAGGAATTCAAGGAGGCAGAACAGAGCCTTCAAAAGCAGATAGAGGACGTTATTTATAATATTCCTTCACCTACAGAGATCCCTTATTTACTTCAGGCAACTGGTGCTGAGTATAATGCGAGTCTGGTGAACCCTCGCGCTAAAACTGATCAATATGCCAGCCGTACCGATAAGGCTGCCCTGAATTTGGGTGTGTATACTGCAGATATAGGATATTTATCTTCCTATGAGAAGACTCAGGAGGCTATTGATTATTTGAACTCTTGCAAAACCCTGGCTGATAATTTAAATGTAATTGGCACCTTTGATTTGGAGATACTGAAACGTTTTGAGGCTAACATCTCTAATAAGGATTCATTGGCTAACTTATTGAATGAAACCGTTAAAGAAACTGAAAGCTTCCTAAAAGACGATAGCCGCAATAAGCTGGCAGCTTTAGTGGTGACCGGTAGTTTTGTTGAAGGCCTTCACATCTCTACGGGATTAATTCAGTCCTACCCACGAAACATTCTTCCTGATGATGCCCGTAACCTTATCCTGACGCCCATTATGCAGGTGGTGTTAAATCAGAAAAAATCTGTGAGCGATTTGTTAATGATGCTTAGCTCGGTTGAACAAACAGATCCGGTGGCAGGCATTGTCTCTGATTTACAGGAACTTGAGCGTGCCTATGCAGCATTGAATATTGAAGATCAGATTAAAAAGAATCGGGCCGATTTAGTATTGACCGACAAGAACTTAGAACAGGTTACCGTTATTGTGGCAAGAATGAGAAAATCAATAGTTGAATAGGTAACATTAGCTTCTTAAACAGGGACCCCGACCTTATCGGGGTCCCTGTTTTTTTGTGGATATAGAAGTATATTAGCAAGCTTAAACGTTGATCCATGAGTGAATTAATACTCAAAGCCATCCTTCGACTGTTCGCGGTAGTTGCCAAACAAGATGAGGTGACACGACAGGAACGTGATCAGATCAAGTTCTTCCTGTTGGAGCATTTGGCAGAACCCATGGTGGTGATTTATTTGTCGTACTTCGATGAATGCACCAGGTCAGTTAACCTTGCCAAACAGACCGATAGCCAGGTACTACAGCAAATATGTGCTGAAATCAACAAGGAGCTTACCCAAAAGCAAAAGGTTGTTATTGTTCTCGAACTGGTAAGAATTGTCTTAGCCGATGCGCAAGTCACTTCGCGTGAAGAAGAGCTAATGACCATTATTTGCGAGGCATTTAAAGTAAAGCAAACTGATCTTGCATCCATCCGGAAATTTGTGGTGGGTCAGCAAGCGTCAGAACTGGACCATCCGGCTTTATTGATTATTGATAGCAATGAAGATAAAGCATTTACCCAGGCTAAACATATTAGACGTAAACACCTGAAGGGATTTATCGAAGTATTGTACATACAGCAGGCTGAGCTATATTTCATCAAATACATTGGTCAATCGGATATCTATTTGAATAGTGTACCGGTTAAATCAGGAGCCATTGGCGTATTAGCGGTTGGAAGTACAATTCGATGGGAGAAAGACGAACCGGTGTATTATGGTGACATCCTCGGTAAGTTTAAGAAGCTGGGCACCGGGAATCGTATTACATTTGAGGCCAAGGGAATTGACTTTGCCTTTAAAAACGGGAAATTAGGATTGCGTAATGTACACCTGGCAGAGGAGTCTGGAAATTTGATAGCGCTCATGGGTGGGAGTGGGGCCGGGAAATCAACATTGCTGCATGTATTGAATGGTTCTGAAAAACCATCAAAAGGTCAGGTAATCATCAATGGAATTGATATTCATCGTAACCCGGAGAAGATAGAGGGGGTGATGGGGTTTGTTCCACAGGATGACTTGTTGATTGAGGACCTTACGGTCTATCAAAACCTATATTTTGCAGCCAAACTTTGCTTCAGTGACAAAAACGAAGAGTCAATCGACTTTCTGGTATTGAGGGTATTGGAGGATCTCGGTCTTTCAGAGACCAAGGATTTAAAAGTTGGTTCCCCATTGCGGAAGACCATAAGTGGAGGACAACGTAAACGCCTAAACATCGGCCTGGAGTTGTTGCGCGAGCCTTCCGTTCTATTTTGTGATGAGCCCACCAGTGGCCTTTCTTCACGTGATTCTGAAAACATTATTGACCTGCTCAAGGAATTGGCGTTAAAGGGAAAATTGGTGTTTGCGGTAATTCACCAACCATCCTCTGATATTTTTAAGAAGTTTGATCGCCTCCTGATTTTGGATTCGGGTGGCTACCAGATTTACTATGGTAATCCGGTGGAGTCGATTGTGTATTTTAAAAAAACGATAAACCTGATCAATAGTGAAGAGGGTGAATGTCAGGAATGTGGGAATGTAAATCCAGAGCAAATTTTTAATATTATTGAAACAAAAGTGATCAACGAGTATGGCCACTTTACTACGGAAAGAAAAATCGGAGCTGAACAGTGGAATCGGGTATTTGAGCAGAATAAAAAAATTCCCCTAATCCAACCCGTTCAAGACACCCTCACCTCAACGCTTCGAATCCCAACAAGATTGGCGCAAACTTTTCTATTTGCCAAGCGGGACATCCTGGCTAAGATCAATAATCGACAGTATATGATTATCAATTTGTTGGAAGCTCCACTTCTGGCATTTATTCTCGCCTTTATTGTTCGTTATTATAATGCTGATGATACACTCCATGCAAGCTATAGCTTTGGTAGGAATCTAAATCTTCCTGCTTATTTATTTATGAGTGTGATTGTTGCTCTGTTCATGGGGCTTACCGTAAGTGCAGAAGAGATTATCAGGGATAGAAAAATATTAAAGCGTGAAGCATTTTTACACCTGAGCAGAAGCAGTTACCTGCTCTCCAAAATTTCTATTTTATTTATGCTTTCGGCAATGCAAGCCTTAATGTTTGTGTTATTGGGCAACTATATCTTAGAAATCAAAGGTATGGTGTTTGAGCATTGGGCCATTTTATTTACCGCATCCTGCTTCGCTAATGTGTTGGGTTTAAATATTTCCTCTGCTTTTAATTCGGCAGTAACCATTTATATTTTAATTCCTATTTTACTGATTCCACAATTAATTCTGAGTGGAGTAGTAGTGAAATTTGATAAGCTTAATCCTGCTATTGGCAATACCGCCACCGTACCCTTTGTGGGTGACTTAATGGCTTCGCGCTGGGCTTTTGAGGCTGCCATGGTTACGCAATTCAAAGACAATAAATTTGAACAGGAGTTTTACCTCTATGATAAGGCCATGGCAAACTCGGATTATCAAAAAGTGTACTTCATCCCCGAATTGGAAACGAAGCTTCAGTATTGTTTAACCAACTATCAATCAACAGACGCGGAGGCAAGACAAAAGTTAGGTAAAGATTTACAACTTATTTACCGTGAGATTACTAAAGAAGCGGAGGAAACAGGTGCTGGAGAATTGCCATGGGTAGGTTCATTGACCCCAACAAAGTTTGACTCCGCTACATTTCAGATGGCGAATAATTTTCTGGAAAATCTTAAACGGGTTTACATTAACCGGTATAATAATGCTGATCGTGAAAAGGAGAAGAAGATAGAAAGTATGACCAATTCACCGGATAAGGAGATCAGGTTTGAGAGTTTTCGTCAGGATTATCACAATGAGACAATTTCAGACCTGGTAAAGAATTTATCCGAGAGCCATCGTATCATTGAAAAGGATGGTAAGCTGATTCAAAAGATCTACCCCATTTACAAAGACCCTGATCCTGAACATATCATTGATTTTGATGCTCAGTTTTATATGCCTGCGAAACATTTTCTGAGCCGAAACATTGATACATTTTATTTTAATACAGGTGTTATCTGGTCAATGTCACTGGTGTTGGCCATTCTGCTGTACTTCGATGTACTCCGCAGGGTAATTGACGGAATAAGCAATGTATCTACGCCTGCCGCCCTTAAGCGGAAATAAAAATCAATTTGAAGATGAGTTTATTTGATAATTTGAAAATTGTTAATTCTGCATTTTCAAATTGCCGCATTTTCAAATTTTCAAATTAAAACTATGTTTTTTATTCTCTCCAAAGTGCTGGCTTTCCTGACTAACCCGCTGGTTATCATAGCCACACTTCTGCTGCTATCGGTGTTCCTAAAAAATAAGAAGCGAAAGCGAAACCTGTTCTGGGTTGCTTTTTCATTGCTTCTCTTTTTTTCCAACGATTTTATTGCGAATGAGGTAATGGGTTTATGGGAAGTGTCGGCAACACCCTATGCCGAGGTTAAAGAATCCTATGATTGGGGCATAGTTTTAACGGGTGTGACCATGAATGACAGAATGCCGGATGATCGGGTTTATTTTCAACATGGAGCCGATAGGGTAGTGCATGCTGTGGAGCTTTACAAAAAGGGTATTATTAAAAAAATAATAATTAGTGGAGGCAGTGGAAGGCTGGTTACTGCTGCCCGTAAAGAGGCAAATGAGTTATTTAATGCACTGGTATTGATGGGAGTGCCCGCGAATGATATGGTGATTGAGAGTGAGTCCAGGAATACCTATGAGTCAGCAGCGAATGTGGCTATGTTATTAAAAGATTCCCGTTCCGATCAACTTCTTTTAATTACCTCTGCCTTTCATATGCGTAGGTCGGTTGCATGTTTTAAAAAGGCAGGCTTTGCTATCGATTCATTTAGTACAGATTTTTATACACATCCCCGGTATTTCACACCGGACGTGTTACTTATCCCTAAAGCTGACTCCATTATGATTTGGCAAAAATTGTTCAAAGAATGGGTGGGAATGGTGGCGTATAAAATTTCGGGTTACATTTAAAAAAAAGCCCCGCGAAATGCGGGGCTGCTTGATATAATGTAAGTCATTGAATATCTACTAGGGCACCGGAAGCTCATTTCCGCCAAACGCATTTGGATTACATAACGGTATGTTGGATCCAAACTTCGCATTGATGGCCTTGATAAATTCATTGGCCATATAAGCGCTTCCCCTGGCATTGAGATGAGCACCATCAAGAGAGAAGGCACCGTTAGGAGGAAAAATAGTTGCTGTTAAAGTTGATCCGTTAATCGTAACGGATGTAGTTTTAATTGTGTTATACGCTCCGTTAGCATCCACCAGTACTAATCGGCCGCTATTGGCAGCCACGGTTGCAGCAATGGTTGCATTGAAATGATCAATACTCTCTTGAATTTGAGTTTGTTCACTAGGTAGAACCACATATTTATCGGCAAGAAAGCCTGCGGCAGGACTGACTCCAACCCCTAAGGGCAATACCGAACCCGCAGGTAGTGTAATAATATCTGTAGCGGTAGCTTGTCGCACTTGTCCAAAAATAGCAAGTCCGGCATTTATTGCTCCTAATGCCGCGCTCAAATCTGGCAACGTTTCATCTTTAATTACTACAGCATTTGCTCCAGCAACAGAGTTTGCTCCGGTATGAAAAACAACTTTTCTTGCATCAGCTTCAGTCTGTGTTATGGCGCCTCCTAACGCCAAACCATCCAATGCAGCATTATAACCCCCGTATGCACCGGCACCATTGAGTGCAGCAACCGTACCTACATCTGTAGGATTGCAATCGAGGAAAACGACCTGATTCCATTTTACAGTTGAAAAATACGGGAGGCTGGTGATGGCGGGTATGTTAGCCACCGCACCACTTACATTGGCATTAGCATCTAGTAGTGCGTTTACTGCTGCTTCGTAAGCACCGTCAAAGGGGGCATTGGGCGTTAGGGGTTTGGTTGGGTCATTTTCATCCGCTCCATTTAAAGCGTACGCATATACATCATCAGCTCCTAACCAAAACACAAAAAATGATCCATCCGTAAGAGCATTAACTGCATCTCCTATCAAAGTTGATGTACCTGGATTCGAGGCAAACCTTGCATAAAAGGCATTGTAATATGGGTTTGTTGTTGGTGGCCCTCCAAGTTGAGGAATTTGTGCCGTTTGAATGGTGATGCCATAACCGCTAAAGTTATTGAGTTCATTTTTATCACCTGCAAAAGCTCCTGGTACTTCGCCTGGAATTTTAGGGGTTAACCCTGGTGTTTTTGGCGTACCAAGACAATCAGTTCCTGCCGTAACTTTTAAGTAAAGTCTCCCAAGGATTGTTCCATCGGGAATTGGTGGCATGCTGGCAGCAACTCCATAATAACCATTTTCACTATCAATATCAGGCTGATTAAAATCTCCTCCTCCAACTAGTTTCATTTGATCAGCCAGTATAGCCATCGTAGAGGCTGCTTGCCCGTCATCATATAGAGCACCATTCATGAATCCTGCGCTAAGTGAACTGCCTACAGCTACCATTTTGGTGAAATCGGCTGATCCTTGTGTCGGTTCCTCAGGGCTGTAAGGACTTTCATACGTACAAGCTCCTGTAAACAGGAGACATATGATAAAGGTTGATATCTTATTGATTGTTTTCATAGTTGTTCTCATTTACAAATTAGTTCATCAATTCATCAAACGTGATCGATACGTAATAGATAGCTCCCAGGGTAGGGCCACCATAGTTGAGTACATAGCGTGTATTAAACAAGTCCGATCCACCAAGCTTGATCACGGATTTCATGTTTTTCAGCTTGTAGCTAACCTGTGCATCGAAAATGCCCACAGCGGGAACAATTCCCTGAGCAAATGTAGCTTCCCATAGGAATTCATCCTGCCAGCGATAGGCGATGTTGAAGCCAAGGTTCTCTGTTACCTTACGATTTCCAAACGTAACATTGAACTTATGCTCAGGTGTGTTAAACTCTGACAAATAACCGTCACCAAGTTCTTCATTCAACTTATTCCAGTTGTAGTTGAAACCAATCTTATATCCCTTTGACAGGGCATAGTCAGCACCAAAAACAAAACCTTGGGCAGTAACTGTTTTGTCGAGGTTTGTGTAAACCGAATAAGAGTTATGCCTGCCGGTTGCATCCGTGCCGGGTGTTAGCAGTGTTTGTGCATTTCTAACATTCTGCTCGGTTACGGTAGTTGCACTAAAATCAATAGGCCCTGAAGATTGTCTGAGAATTACCTGAGAGATAAAATCTTCGTACGAATTTCTATAGTAGGCCAGATCAATGAATAAGCTGTTGCCGATGAGTGCCTTGTATCCAAATTCAATAGATTGAACTCGTTCAGGCTTTACAGGATCGGCACCGGTGACGGCTTCAAGCTGTGCCAATGCAGTGGGGTCACCAATAGCAAGGCCGGTATTGCTACCGGTATAAGCACCGGTGCCAGCTAAATTGGAAACTTCTGCAATGTATCGGTTTACAGAGGCAACTGTATAAGCGTTTTCAAATACATTATAGGATTGGGCGTACTGCGGAAGTCCACCGAGTAAGCGATATGTAAGAACGTTCAAATCAATATGTTGACCTTGTGTGGTTGGGTTACGGAAACCGGTTTGATAGGATACCCTTAAATTCTGGTTAGGAGTGAATGAGTACACGCCAGAAATCCGTGGATTAAATTGCTCATCAAAGTTTTCGTTTTTATCGAAACGCAATGAACCGGTCAATTTGAACTTATCATTCAAAATCTTTTTGGAGGCCTGAACGTACGCGCCAACTTCCTGAATGGTAATATCATTTCCAGCGGTATCTGCGAAAATGGTTCCGTTAGAATTCAGATCATACACGCGATAACTCGCACCGGCAATCAAATCCATAAAATCAATTTGGTTTTTGAAGTTGAACTGACCTTCTGCATGGTACAGTTTGGTTTGATCATCAAATAAAGCTCCAGTGGGGATTACATCTTTTAGTGCATTGTTTTTTGCTGCATTAAATTCAGAGGTACCCGGTTCATATCGTATTGGATAGTTTATTAAGTCGGCACCAGTATTGGGAGATCCATTCGGCAATAAATACCCATCAGCAACTTGTCTGGCAAAGCCATGAGCATTTTGGCGTTCCTGAACATCTGAGGCACCGGGAGCAATTCCATTTGCTGCCAAGTAACCCAGGTAAGCCCCGGTATAGTCACCAAACCATTTATTGTCAGCTTTCCATTCCCTGTTTACTAACACACCTACTAAATCAGCGATGTAGGAATCCCCCGAATCTTCAATAGTGGTATAACCCCTTAGGAAGAAATTATCACCCTTCAGCTCAACTTTATGCTGTTGAATATTAAAATTAGATAAAGAGTAACGCTGAGCCCCTGAATACACAGTGGTACCTGCTCCATAATTTAGATTATATAGTAGTTCAACTTTGTCGGTAAGACGGTAGTGCAGTCCAACATTGGCTTTAATGTTCTTCGCGTTATAATCTACCTGGTACTGCTCTTCATAAGGTGTTCTCGAAACAATTTCGGAAGGTATATCACCTAAATAAGCGCCAAGCCCTGCGTTATTAATTCCTGCTTGAAAGGATGGGTCCAGACCTACAAGTGCAATGTTGGTTGCTACCTCATCGCCAAAAGCATGAACGCGATCAGCGCCCGGATTAAAAGAATAACCTGCTGGGGTAAATGCGGCATTCTTATCTTTAAGATTAGTGCCATACCAGTCGGTGGCCTCACTGTAAGAGAGCGCAACTTTGAATGCAAACTTATTATTGAATGCCTTTGCATACCGGATAGCTCCTTCGTATATGGGCTGGGCAGAGCCAGGGCCAATTTCACCAGCTTCTTCAGAATCAAGATCTGAATCGCCCAAATGATTCATACTGAACTTCGCAAATGCGCTTAGCCCCTGGTAATCAAAGGGACTCTTGCTGTTTACCAGTAAGATTCCGTTAAAGGCATTAGGTCCGTACAATGCAGAGGCTGCTCCTGGAATAAGATCAACACTCTCTACATCTAATTCGGAAGGCCCGTTCAAATTTCCAATCGGGAAATTCAATGCCGGAGCTTGTGTATCCATTCCGTCCGTTAATTGAACAAAACGTGTATTACCGGTGGAGTTAAAGCCTCGCGTATTAATAATTTGAAAATTGATACTGCTGGTAGTCATATCTAGGCCCTTCATGTTGATCAGCCCTTTGTAGTAATTCTCGGAGGCGGTATTCTGTACACCTAAAATGTTCATGGTCTCCACCGATCCAATATCAAGAACCCTATCATCTATCGGTGCATCGGTAATGACAACGTCACCAAGGGTAGTAATGTCTTCAACTAATTTAATGTCCAGGGTGGTAGCTGCTTCTGTTATTTGGATTTCTTGTTCTTTGTATCCAATGATTGAAAATTTTAATGCGAAAGGTGGCGGGCCATCAACTTTAAGATTGAATTGGCCTGTTCCACTTGAAAGGGTACCAATAACCCGTCCTTTCACAAAAATATTTACCCCGGCTAAAGACTCACCTTTATCGTCCTTTACTGTCCCAGTTACTGTCGTATGTGCAGTCTGGGCAAAGGCAGTTGAGGCGGCTAGTAACATGACTAGCAATGGCCCCAGCAAATGTTTGTAAAACTTCTCCATAAGCTCTGTTTGATTGGTTAATTTTTTTAGAATTAAAAGTTGGGTTACTATGTTTTTAAAGAATAATAGATATACATTCCTGAAAAGTACAAAATTTTCTTAAAAAACAAAGAAAACGATTGCGGTTTCGTTGAAGGAAGTCTGTTAACCTTTGGCGGAATTCTGTTGCTTGAGGTGGGCAACCAGTCTTTCGCATAATGCGTGGGTTTCGTTGGCCATGTACTCGTCCCCGGTAGAGGATAGTATGCTTTGCCCTAATCCACCAAGGCAATCAATATAGAATCTTTTCATTTCCTCCACGGGCATGTCGTTGGTCCAGAGGTCGATGCGGAGGGTGTTTTTTTGAGCTTGGTCCCAAAGGGATATACTGATAGACTTAGTTTCGCTGGGTGCGGCATCAGGTTTGTCGGAAGCATCCCATTGAATTTTACTGGGTACATTTTTATCGTCCAGTTCTATGGTAAAGTTAACGTGTGTTTTTCGCATGAGATTGATTGGAATATTTGAAAATTCGAAGATTTGAAAATTTTAATAGGATGCAAGATACTTCCATTTTCAAATCTTCAAATTAGCTGAATTTTCAAATTTTCATTTCAGGTATTTCTCCTTCAATAATTAGTTTTCCTTGAGTGGCTTTTTTTATTTCATCAACGGATACACCGGGCGCTTTTTCGAGGAGTTTAAAACCTCCTTGTGGCAAGACATCCAACACAGCCAGGTCAGATACAATTTTTTTTACGCAGCGCAATCCGGTAATCGGCAATGTACACTCTTTTAGCAGTTTACTGGCTCCTTCTTTACTGCAATGTTGCATGGCTACAATAATGTGCTTGGCGGAAGCTACAAGGTCCATTGCGCCTCCCATACCTTTCACCATTTTACCCGGCACTTTCCAGTTGGCAATATCACCGTTTTCTGAAACTTCCATAGCTCCCAGAATTGTCAGGTCAACATGACCTCCCCGAATCATTCCAAAACTTTCGGCAGAGCTGAACAGGGCAGAGCCCGGCATCATGGTGATGGTTTGTTTACCGGCATTGATGAGATCCGAGTCAACGTTGTCATCAGTCGGAAAGGGGCCGATTCCCAGCAGTCCGTTTTCTGACTGAAGCACTATATTCAGATTTTTAGGAATATAATTTGCCACCAACGTAGGGATACCGATGCCCAGGTTGATGTACATACCATCGCTAACTTCTTGTGCTATTCGTTTTGCAATACCAATTTTATCTAACATACTTAATTTGATGATTTGAGAATTTAAAAATTAGATTTAACGAATCTTCAAATTTTAGTAACAGTTCTCTGTTCAATTCTCTTCTCGTAATTCTTTCCCTGAAAAATGCGTTGTACATAAATACCGGGAGTATGAATTTGATTGGGATCAAGTTGCCCGATAGGAACTAACTCCTCCACCTCGGCAATAGTAATTTTTCCCGCTGCTGCCATCATTGGGTTAAAATTCCTTGCGGTACCCCGGTAGATAAGATTTCCTGCTGTATCACCTCTCCAGGCTTTAACAATAGAAAAGTCTGCGCGTAACCATTGCTCCATTAAATATTTTTTACCCTCAAACTCTCTAACCTCCTTGCCTACTGCCACTTCTGTACCGTAACCTGCTGGTGTAAAGAATGCCGGAATACCTGCTCCACCAGCACGACAACGTTCTGCCAGTGTTCCCTGTGGTATCAATTCAACCTCCAACTCACCGGATAGTAATTGGCGTTCGAACTCAGCATTTTCACCAACATAGGAGGAGATCATTTTTTTTACTTGTCTTGTTTTTAATAACAAACCGATACCAAAATCGTCTACCCCGGCATTGTTTGAAATGCAGGTCAGGCCTTTTACTCCTTTTCTCAGAAGTGCTGCGATACAATTCTCGGGGATTCCACTCAGTCCAAACCCACCCAACATGAGGGTGGCGTGATCGGGGATATCCCTAACTGCTTCGTCTGCATCTTTTACAACTTTGTTGATCATAGTATGCTTTTTAAAATCGACAACGCCTGATCCTTGTCCTTTTTTAATTGTTCTTTTAATTCTTCGAGGTCATTAAATTTACTATCTCCACGGATGAGTTGGTGAAATTTTATGGAGAGTGACTCTCCGTAAATATCCTTATCAAAATCAAAAATATTCACTTCAATCGATTTTTTTGCACCATCAATAGTGGGCCTGTAGCCAATGTATAACATCCCGCCAAATACGGTATGCTCATGCTGTACAGTAACGGCATAGATTCCGTCTGCCGGTACAAGTTTGTGTTTGGAGTCTATTTCAAGATTGGCTGTAGGGAATCCAATCAGTCGGCCAATCTTGTCACCTTTCACTACCCGACCGGTTATGCCATAGGGTCGCCCTAAAAGATGCGTAGCGGTCTCCAGATCGGCTGTTTCTAACGCTCTCCTGATTTTGGTTGAGCTCACTACGACATGATCAACATCTTGGCGGGAAATCTCCTCTACGTCAAATCCATATTTAGGGCCATTGAGTTTGAGCTGTTCAAAACTTCCCTCTCTATTTTTTCCAAAATGGTGATCGTATCCAATCACTAATTTTTTTGTACCAATCTTATCCACAAGAATATTGGTGATAAATTCTTCCGATGATTGTTGTGAGAATTCTTTGGTAAAGGGTATCCGAAGCAAGTGTTGGATGCCTTGCGCTTTAATAAGCTCCGCTTTTTCTTCAAATGTATTTAACAACCTCAGGTCTGTGTCATTTGGATAGAGCACTAACCTGGGATGCGGCCAGAATGTAATCACAACAGTTTCGCCTGAATTTTTTTTAGCTACTTCAGTTAACCTTGAAAGAATTTTTTGATGACCCACATGCACACCATCGAATGTGCCACTGGTTACTACTGCATTCCGTACCGGACTAAAATCATCAAGGTTGTGATAGATTCGCATGTTCTGAGGGTGTCACTTGATCGATTGTAAGCGCATTATCAAGTTTATAATTGCCAATGCGCGTGCGACAAAGTTGTGAAAGATATGCGCCAACGCCAAGACTTTCACCCACATCGCGTGCAATACTTCGGATGTAAGTCCCCTTGGAGCAGACTATTCTAAAGTAAACTTCTGGTAGACGAATGTCGGTAATTTCAAATTCTTTGATCTCTACTTCACGGGGTGCGAGCTCGATTGTTTTTCCTTTTCTGACGAATTTATATGCTCTTTTCCCCCCAATTTTTATAGCGGAGTGCATAGGGGGGAGCTGATTGATTTTACCTTTGAATAATTCAGTAACAGTCTGAATCTTTTCCGGTGTTAAATGTGAAATATCCTTCTTTTCAGTCACTTCAGTCTCAAGGTCGTGGGAAGGGGTTGTCTGACCAAGTACAAAGGTTCCGGTATATTCTTTCTCCTGACCCATGAATTCTTCAATTTTCTTTGTCATTTTCCCAACACAAATAATCAATAATCCGGTGGCCAGGGGGTCGAGTGTTCCGGCATGACCAATTTTTTTGATTTTGAGTTTGTTCCGCAACTTGTTCACCACATCGAATGATGTCCATTCAAGTGGCTTATTGATCAGGAGAACACGGCCTTCATCTGGTAAGATAGGTTCCATTTAAACGATGGAAAGTCCGGCACCAAGGTAGTATAAGACGAGGATAACCACACCCAATATAATTCTATAGTACCCGAAAATTTTAAAACTATGTTTCGTGAGAAAATTGATAAACGATTTAATCGCAATCATAGCGACAACAAAGGCTACCAAATTTCCCACAACAAGCAATACCACTTCATTCGATCCAAAGGTTTGACCTTCGTCATAGAATTTGTACATCTTGTAAAGGGTTGCTGCAAACATGGTGGGTACAGCAAGAAAGAATGAAAATTCAGCCGCGGTACGTTTATTAAGCTTTTGCGTCAGTCCACCTATGATGGTGGCGGCCGATCTCGATACGCCAGGAACCATGGCCAGAGTTTGAAAAAGTCCAATCTTTAAAGCCCTTGAATAGGTTATTGCTTCGTCCATTCTGGTTTCATTTTCCTTAAAGATGGAGTCGACAAATAAAAAGAAAATACCACCGAGTATGAGTGCGAACCCCACTACCTCCACGCGTTCCAACAGGGCATCGATATAGTCGTTAAGTAAAAAGCCCAGGACTGCAGCGGGGATGAAAGCTACCAGAAGCTTAAGATAAAACTGAAGGGCTTGTTGAAAGGATTTTTTCTGCGGCAGAAACTTTTTCCAATACAAAACAATTACGGAAAGGATAGCGCCAAATTGAATCGCCACCGTGAACATTTTTGTAAAGGGATCAGATGCAATACCCATTACGGAAGAAGCGATGATCATGTGCCCTGTGGAAGACACCGGAAGAAATTCAGTCAACCCTTCTATGATAGCGAGAATAATGGATTGCAGCAACGACACCCGTAGCGATTATTTTTTCTCCTCCGGACGGTGAAGGATAGCAAAGATTTCAATGATAAATCCACCCATCACGACAATGGGTCCCAGGGTGAGGCCAAAGAAACCAAATCCGTAAGGCTCAGTATCGATTGACATGATCACAAAACCAATCACCAGCGCTACCAACCCAATGATCATCCACTGATAGTTCCTTCTTCCAAATGCTAATTTTCCCATGATTACTAATTAATACAATTCGTCTAATGACATTTTTAGATATTTCCGGATTGAGAAGAGTGTGCTGGTTGCCGCTACAACCACACCGATGAAAAGGAGACTTCCCATGAGTGCAAACATACTCGTTTCATTATGCAGCAGGGCTAAATCTTCGATATTGCGATGGGCATAGCTGATGATCAACCAGATACCGATAGAGGCAAGTACTCCAGAAAGTGTACCGTAGGCAACTGATCTCACTAAAAAAGGTCGCTGAATAAACCACTTTCGTGCGCCTACCAATTGCATGCTGCGGATAAGAAACCGTTGTGAAAAGAGAGCGAGTCTAAGGGTATTGTTTACCAGAAGCACTACAATAATTAAAAGCAACGCAATCAAGCCTGTAAGGACCAACCCAATGCTGGTAAAGTTTTTATTGACTGATTTGATAAGATTGTCCACATAGGAGACTTCAAAAACACCATTCATCTTTTGAATTTCTTTCTTGATCTTATCCATACTTGTTTCAGTGTGGAATTGAGGGTCTATAGTGATCAGATAAGCATCGTGTAACGGATTGTCACCATAGAATTTTGTGAAATCCTCACCGGTTTCTGCAATAAATTTTTTTGCTGCTTCTTCTTTCGATATGTATTGTATTGAAGATCGATTTGACTTCAACTTGATGATATAGGGGAGGCCCTCCAGCTTTTTTTCAACCTGGAGCCGTTGTGTTTCGGTCAGGCCGTTTTTTAGGTATACTTCCAACCGGATGTTTTCTCTTACTAATCGTTCAAACCCCTGGGAGTAGATAATGAGCATACCGAACAGACCGGTTACAAAAAGTGCCAGGGTGATGCTGATGATGACACCGACATACGGATAACTCCCTAATTTCTTCCTGGAATTGAATTTTTGCACGGCCCCAAAGGTAGGATATAAACACTATAAAATAAAAAACCTCCCCGACTTGTCGGGGAGGTTTTTTGCTCTTAGCAACCCTATTAGTTGCCCCGGTACTCTTTTAATTTTTTTAATAACGCCTGATCGCGTATGGGCGACAACTGTGTAGGGATCGACTTATCAATATCCAGTAAATAATAGTTCGTTTTGTAGAACAATACTACTGTGCGCTTTTCCCCACTGATGAATTCCAGGATCTCATACAGGTGTTCTTCAAAGGCACCATATAAAATAAGTTTCCCTTCTTTAAACATGTAGTGGAACGTATACTTACGATTGGAGTGATCAATCTCTACAGCAATAGAAGAAGTAACAAAGGCTTTAGAAATTATTTCAAGTTGTTCCCGCTCATGTTTAAGCGTAGCCTCGTCAACGGCCTCTTTAGTGGGGTCATACACATCCAACACAGGTTGCTTTACTTCCGGAGTCGTAGTAGTGGTTGTTTCTTTTTCGGATTCAACAATGCTTTCTTCTTTCGCAGGCTCCGTAGTCGGTACAGTTTCGGATTCAGCAGGTTCAACCGTAACCGGTTGAGTGGATTCAACTTTCTCTTGTTCTATGGTCACGGGTTCCTGTACAGGCTCAGCCACTTCATTTTTATCAAATAAGAGGAAGTATGCACTGGTTGCCACAATACCAGCCACCACGATCCAGGTACCTGTTTTTGTGAGAATACTTTCTGTCCCGGTTTGCCCACCCGTAACCGGAATATTATTCAGCATTGATTTAAGTTCTGCTGTTCTTACCTTGCGAATGCCTTCGACCAAATTTTGTTGAACCTTAAATTCCCGGGCGAGTTCAGGATCTCCCTCCAACTTCTTCTCAAAATCCAACTTGCCCTCTCCGCTTAGCCGGTTCGACAGGTAGTCGTCTAATCGTTCAAAATCTTTTTCTACTGCCATTGTCTTAATCTAAAAAATCACGCTCAGAATACTGAGTCTTAATCAATTCATCTAATTTCTTTTTGCACTTATACTTTTTCGTTTTAGCGGTATCGGTGTTTGCAAAGCCCAATTTGTCGGCTATGTCCTGCATCGACATCTCTTCAAAGTAGTAATACATCAAAACCTTCTTACAGGTTTCACCCAACTGCTCAATACATTGGGCTACGATCTTATTTCGTTCCTCCGTTTCAGTATCCTGTGAGACCGGAACATCCTTTTCTTCATTGGAAAGGCGTTTTTTGCGATCCAGTTCTTTTCTCCACAGATTTTGACAAATACTGTAGATATAGGTACTGATTTTTGAGGTCATCACCAGCTTTCCCGAGGTCGCTTTTTGCCAGAAAACAATCAATGCATCCTGGTACACATCTCTCGCCTCTTCCTCCGTTCCGCTGTTGGTGATCACCAACTTGGTCATCATCCTGTAATACTTCTTATATAAGAACTCCAGAGCCTTTTCATCACCTTTAGAGATGCGTTCAAAAATCTCTTTTTCGTTCATTATTGAGCTCGATCTGTATACCATCTCCCGTTATCTTGGTAACCTAAACTATCTTTCCTGCTATGTATTTTATCGATAAAATGCTTTCTATGTAAGTTCAATGTACCTTTTTCCAAGTCTGGGTGCGGTAAAAAGGTCCCCAGTATCCTCTCACCTTCAAATCCCCTTCTTCAATCCAAAGTTTACATCGATATACCCTTCCGTTCTCGGGGTCCAGAATATCCCCATCTGAATATTCGTTACCAGACTTCTTCATTTTCCTCAAGATCTCCATTCCGATGATCTTTTTATTGTACCGATGGTCATCGGGGGAACATTGATCACATACTGGGTCTGGATCTTCTCCTGGTTTTAGAATGGTCTTAATAACCTTGCCGTAAACCATACCATTTCGCTCAAAAAGTTCAACTATGGAACGCTCTTCACCGCTGGAATCGTCTATTGTTTTCCATTTTCCTATAACGGTTTGAGCCTCACAGACGGCTGTGAAGGCCATGAAGTAAAATACCAGCAGTTTCATCATACTATCTTAGTCAAAAATAAGAAAAGCCCCGACATGTCGGGGCTTTCATAAGGATGCATGACCAAATGATTATGGTTTTTCTGCAATCGCTTGAGGTTCTTCAGCAACTTTGGTAACCGACTCGATTTTAGGTGTTGAGTCTTTCACTTGCGACTCAAGTTTATCGGGTATCAAAAGTGGTGCAATAACCAATGCCACCACAGACATCAATTTCAATAAGATATTCAAGGAAGGCCCGGAGGTATCTTTAAATGGATCACCTACCGTGTCGCCAACAACGGCAGCTTTATGCGGTTCAGATTTTTTATAGTACATCTGTCCATTGATCTCAACGCCTTCTTCAAAACTTTTCTTGGCATTGTCCCATGCGCCTCCGGCATTGGATTGAAAAATAGCCATGAGTACACCGGTTACGGTAACACCCGCCAACATACCACCTAATGCTTCAACTCCAAACCCTGGTAAAAATGCAATGACAACAGGAGCTACCACGGCCATTAACCCCGGAAGCACCATTTGACGAATGGCTGCCTGAGTAGAAATCTCAACGCATTTTCCATACTCGGCTTTTCCATCGGCTTCATGGAAAGTTTTTTGTTCCTCTGCAGACCATTCTTCAACTGGCTTGTCACCATTCTTTTTCATCAACGCCAGAGCAGCTTTTAGGGCAGGAATGTTATTGAATTGTCTTCTTACCTCTTCAATCATTGACATGGCTGCACGGCCTACAGCACCCATGGCCAAAGCTGAGAATACAAATGGAAGCATTCCTCCGATAAATAGACCAGCCATAACATTAGCCTTAGAAACATCAATGGTGCTCAAATGAGCAGTTGTCATAAATGCACCGAAAAGGGCAAGGGCAGTTAATGCTGCAGAAGCAATGGCAAAGCCCTTACCTATGGCAGCGGTGGTGTTACCAACGGCATCCAACTTATCCGTACGCTGGCGAACCTCTTTCGGAAGCTCAGACATTTCTGCAATTCCTCCTGCATTATCGGAGATTGGTCCATAAGCATCCACAGCCAATTGAATTCCAAGATTTGAAAGCATACCTACGGCCGCAATAGCAATACCATAAAGGCCTCCGAAATGGAAAGCTCCAATGATGGAAATGGCAATAATTAAAACCGGTATTGCAGTGGACATCATTCCAACACCTAATCCGGCAATGATGTTGGTTGCTGCTCCAGTAGAGGACTGTCTCACAATAGAGTTCACAGGACCTTTGCCCATGCCTGTATAATATTCAGTAACCAATCCAACCAACACACCCCCCACAAGTCCAATCACGGTTGCCCAGAACACGCCCAGAGCTGTGTAGTGATTTCCGAGTTCAGGATTTTCCCAGGCATACAAGGGATCTTTGAACCACCATTCTGCAGGGAGCATCCAGGTGATGATGAAATACGAGGCGATGATCATTATAATTGAAGAAACAAATTCTCCCATATTCAGGGCGCGTTGTGGATCGCCACCTTCTTTAACTTTTACAAAGAATGTCCCGAAGAAGGACATCACAATGCCAACACCTGCTAATACCAGGGGAAGCAGTACTGCGGAAAGCCCTTCAAAATTATCAGCAAAGCCGGGCACCATAAACGCAGCGCCCAATACCATGGTACCCACAATGGAACCCACATATGATTCGAATAAGTCAGCACCCATACCTGCAACGTCACCCACATTGTCGCCTACGTTATCAGCGATGGTGGCGGGGTTGAGCGGGTGATCTTCAGGAATACCAGCTTCAACTTTGCCTACTAAGTCTGCGCCAACATCAGCAGCTTTGGTGTAAATACCTCCGCCTACACGAGCAAAAAGCGCGATGGAAGAAGCACCAAATGAAAATCCGGTTAAGATGGTAATTACCTGGGTTAAGTTCATTTGATTATCAACGCCATACATTTTAGAGTAGATGATGAAAAGTGTGCTTAGTCCTAATACACCAAGGCCCACTACACCCATTCCCATAACAGATCCTCCGGCAAAGGCTACTTCCAGAGCCTTACCCAAACTTGTGCGAGCAGCATTCGTGGTACGCACGTTTGCTTTCGTGGCAACCCGCATTCCTATAAAACCGGCAAGCGCTGAGCAGAAAGCACCCAGTACAAAAGAAACTCCGACAAGAGGAGAAGATGATTCGCTGTTTGCTGTAAATCCCAAAAGAAGGGCAACACAAACAACGAAGATGGCTAAAACTTTGTACTCTGCTTTTAAGAAGGCCATGGCACCTTCAGCAATGTGCCCTGCAATTTTTTTCATTTTGTCAGTGCCGGCATCTTGCTTGTTTACCCAGGCACTCTTCCAAACAACAAATAACAAACCCAGCACTCCGAATACTGGCAATAAATAGAGAATGTTTTCCATAATGATTTAGGTTCAAAATACTGTTCAACTACAGCCAAAACTGGCTGGGGGGCTTTAAAAAGCACCGCAAATATAGAATAACTGATAAAACCCGCAAAAAGGATAAGTTTTCCCTTGATTAAAGCTTAAAAGCCTCTTTAAGGGCACTCATTAAATTCCTTTTTTCAGAATCGCCCAAGGAGCCCAGGGCTGTGGAGTGGATAATTTTCACTCCCTTAGCCGCATGCATTTCATAGGGTGACAGGGGAGGTTTCAGGTTGGTTCCAAAAGAAAGAACAATAGAAGGCTTGAACACATCAAGTTCGGAAACCGCTACTTCAGCATAGGTAAGAATCTGAACACCCTCTGTGCTAAACTTTACATAGCTGAGAATTTTGCTAAGCTGGATGACCTGATCCTCTGACATTTTTTCCCATGGAACTGGGATGAGGACAATCACCCTTTCGGGTAGCTGATACAATTCATTATTGAAAATTTGCCCGGCCTCAACGATTTTCATTTGATTTCTTTGATATCAAAAATGGACTTTAGTTCATTAGCCTCTGAAGGTTTCATCCTACCGCTTAATATCAATCGGAGCTGTCGTCTTCGAAGAGCGCCATCAAACAATACCTTCTCCTCTTCCGTTTCTGTTTCAATTTCCGGTACCTCCACTGGCTTTCCTTGTTGATCAATGGCTACGAAGGTTAAGTAGGCTGAGTTGCTTTCAAACTTCTTGCCGGAGGGAACATCTTCTGCATCCACATCAATCCGGACTTCCATGGAGGAATTAAAGGCGCGTGTTACCCTTGCCTTTAAGGTAACCACATTCCCTAAGAGGATGGGATGGCGGAAGGAGATATTATCAACTGAGGCAGTCACAACAATATTGTTGGAATGCTTTTGTGCAGCAATAGCCGATATGATGTCCATCCAATGCATGAGCCTGCCACCCATCAGGTTGTTGAGGGTATTGGTGTCGTTGGGCAGCACCAGTTCCGTCATGCTGACGAATGATTCACGTGGAAACTTTTTCTTTTTAGCCATGTAGTTTTGGGCGATTGCGAGGTAAAATTAATGAATGCATTGATGAATAATAATGGAATTGATTGACTAGTCGTTCCATCCCTCCTTACCCAAGAGGGGTACAAAAGCAAAGTGATTGAATTCTTCCTTTATTAATTCACCATTTTTCCTGGTTATCTTCATCATCACTTGTCGTTCACGATTTCCTACCGGAATAATTAATATTCCATTTTCGGTAAGTTGGTCGGTAAGGGCAGAAGGTACTACAGGCGCACCTGCGGTCACAATAATTTTATCATAAGGTGCTTTTGCAGGCAGTCCCTTGGAGCCATCTCCAAGAAAGAAGTATGGCTTATACCCCATGGTGGGAAGGAAAGCCTTTGTCTTTTCGTACAGCTTCTTGTTGTACTCAATGGTATAGACTTTAGCTCCCATTTCAAGTAGGATGCAAGCCTGATACCCTGACCCAGTTCCAATCTCTAAAACCTTGTCACCTGTTTTGATTGCAAGCTTCTCTGTTTGGAAGGCAACCGTGTAGGGTTGTGAGATGGTTTGGCCCTCTCCGATGGGAAAAGCTTTATCCTGATAGGCGTGCTCCAGAAGGGCATTATCAAAAAAAACATGTCGCGGAACCTTGCCTATGGCATTCAACACCCTCTCGTCCGAAATACCCTTATTTCGAAGGATTTTAACCAGTTTATTGCGTAATCCGCGATGCTTATAGTTGTCCTCTAACATGCGATTTTGGTGCAAAAAACGCAATTTTTAGGGGTAAACAAAGTTTCAGAAATTTCTTAGGAAAATTGAAACTAACCTCTTTACTTTAGGGTTCTCTCATGCACAGTGAATAAGCTTTTTGCCATAGCGTTCACGTGTATTTACCTGCTTCTATCAGTAGGTGTGGTGAAAACCACACACTACTGTATGGGCAGGGAAAAATCCACGAAACTCTTCTCTTTTGAGGCTAAAAAATGCCCATGTAGCCTATTTCTCCCTGAAAAGAACGACTGTTGTCACGATTCAAGTGAAATTTTGATCATTGATGATTTTCAGGCCCAGGCATCAGTTTTTACTACTGTAATGCCAGTGTACTTTGAATTAGGCCCAATTCACCCATTAGCAGCTATAGAAGTAATTGCTAAACCGATTACACAATATATTGACCCTGATTTTTCACCCCCTCCGAAAGAGCCACTTTACAGAATCAACTGCAGTCTCGTTTTATATGAAGGTGAATTGAGTTAAGACTTTAGGGTCTTTGACCCGATTTTTTAATTCATTTTAACTCTAAACATACAAAACATGAAAGCGAGCATCTTAACAATAATTGTATTTCTATTTATTTCTATTGCAGCGATTGCCCAATCAAAGTCCAAGGTAGTTACTGCTTCCATTAAAGTGTATGGCAATTGCGGTATGTGCAAAGACCGCATCGAACAGGCACTTGATCATAAGGGAATTAAAACAGCCACCTGGGATCCGACCACAAAAAATCTTGAAGTCGTATATGTACCCAAGAAAATCAGTGAGCAGCAAATCTGTGATTTAGTTTCGGCTGTTGGTCATGATACCGATAAATCAAAAGCCAGCGATGAGATGTATGCCAAACTTCCATTCTGCTGTTTATACCGCGACCAAGACCATGGTGGTATGCAAGACGGTGATCACAAAGATCACGATAAGAAAGATCATTAATTTTTCGTCATGTACAAAGCAGGAGTTACCATAGGATTGGTAATCGCATTGACTTTTTGTGCCTCCTTACTGGAGGCGCAAAAAGTACTGGGATTAGTCGTGGAGAAAAATGCAGAAGGCGTTGATGAACCTCTTCCGGGTGCCAATGTGGTGTGGCTGGGTACATCAAAGGGAACTACGACCGGTGAAAATGGTGTGTTTATGATTGAGCGAGTGGAGGGTTTTACCAAACTGGTCGTTAGTTATGTTGGGTATAAGTCGGATACAATTTTAATTACCAATCAAACCAGTATTAAGGTAATACTTCAGTCGGATGAGTATCTTAAAGAAGTAACTGTGCAAGGTTGGAAACCTACCTCAGGCATTGATCATTCACGGGGCATAAATACCGTGATCATGACGGAGAAAGAACTTTTCAAAGCTGCTTGTTGCAACCTGTCAGAAAGCTTTGAAACCAATCCCTCTGTTGATGTTGCCTTTACCGATGCGATTACGGGCACACGACAAATTCAGATGTTGGGATTAGCAGGGCCGAATACGATGATCTCTATTGAGAATATGCCGGGTGTACGCGGGCTTGCTTCCAGCCAGGGTATACAATTCATACCGGGGTCATGGATCAATTCTATCCAGGTTACGAAAGGTACAGGTTCTGTAGTAAACGGATACGAAAGTATTGCCGGACAGATTAATGTGGAGATGAAGAAGCCACAGGAAAGTGAAAAGCTTTATATCAATGGATATGTAAATCAATCGGCACGGACGGAACTAAACCTGAATTACACGGTACAGGCTGGGGAAAAGTGGGCCACTACATTTCTTTTGCATGGAAGCACCCGTCCGTTGGAGATGGATGAGAATGGTGATTCATTCCTTGACTTTCCGACAGGCTCACAATTGAATTTCATTAACCGTTGGGTGTATAACAACAATAAGGGGTTACTCGGGCAAGTGGGTGTAAAAATATTAACAGATGGCAAGCAAGGTGGGCAAACTGATTTTGATCCGGAAGAAGATAAGTTTACAACAAATCGGTATGGCTTTGAAATCAATACAAACCGATACGAAGCCTGGGGTAAGATTGGATATCAGTTTGCCGGTAAACCATACAAAAGCGTAGGGCTACAGTTATCGGGTGTTAAGCATGAGCATGAAAGCTACTACGGTTTGAATGTTCACAATGGGGATGAGAAATCGTTCTATTCTAACCTGATTTATCAGTCGATTATTGGAAATACCTCGCATAAGTTTAAATCAGGATTAAGTCTCTTGTATGATGAATATAATGAAATGTTATCCATTGATCGGGGTATACAAATTGAATCTGACCCCATTGTTAATACCGTAAGTTTTGATCGGAAGGAAGTAGTGCCGGGTGCTTTTTTTGAATATACCTATGATGATTTGGATAAGGTGTCAATCATAGCGGGTGTCAGAGTTGATCAGCATAATTTGTTCGGTACACTCTTTACACCCAGGTTGCACTTGAGGTATGATCTCACATCCACCACAACGTTGCGAGCATCAACAGGAAAGGGAACACGGATTGCCAATATTCTTACAGAGAATACAGGAGTACTGGCTTCTTCAAGAGTATTTGTTTTCTCCGGATTGCAGACCAACAAAGCCTATGGATTTAAACCAGATATGGCATGGAACTATGGCTTTAATCTTGCGCAGGAATTCACATTGGATTATCGTTCGGGTGCCATTACGGTTGATTACTTTTACACGGATTTCAAAAATCAGGCGGTACTTGATCTTGATAATACGGCAAGAGAAGCCCGATTCTTTGGCCTTACCGGAAAGTCCTATTCGCATAGCCTTCAGTTCCAGGTCGACTATGAGTTGTTTCGCAGATTTGATTTGCGAATGGCCTATCGTTGGCTCGATGTAAAGACAGAGTATACTGAGGGACTTTTGACTCGACCCTTGATTCCTGAACACCGTGCATTTGTTAACCTGGCCTATGAGACGAAGAACAAATGGAAGTTTGACTATACGGTACAATGGTTAGGCGAGCAGCGGATTCCCGATACCTCCCAAAATGCGATTGAAAACCAATTGCCAGAATATTCACCGGATTATTTTCTAATGAACGCTCAGGTTTCCAAGGACTTCAAAGATAAATGGAGTGTGTATGTGGGTATAGAAAATATTAATAATTACTCATTAGACAATCCCATCGTTTCTGCAAATAATCCCTTTGGAGCGGATTTCGATACCTCCATGGTGTGGGGTCCGATATTTGGGCGAATGGCGTACGCTGGATTTCGTTTTAGAATCAAGTAATTATGGTAGAGACGCATAACCTGCGTCTCTACTTTTAAAAACCAATCAGGATGAAGGGTGCCCAATAATAAGGAGCAGCATACTTACCTTTTAACAGATTTAATTTAGCCTGGCGCAGATCTCCACTGTAATTCGCAGAGGGATGCTCAAGCATTTGTGTATAGAAATCGGTCATGAGTTCTGCAGTAGATTCATCCGCAACACTCCAAAAGGAAACAATAATATTTTTCGCACCCGCATAAACCAGTGACCTCGACAAGCCAATCACGCCCTCTCCTTTAGAAATTTTCCCTAACCCTGTCTGACAGGCTGAGAGGGCTACTAAATCAGCATCGAATTGTAAATTGTAGATTTCGCCAGCGAACAGATTTCCATCTTCAGCCTCCGAATCATTTTGTAAGTAAATCCGTGACAATTCCGGACTATTTTCATCGACAACACCATGGGTAGCAAAATGGATCAGGGAATAGTCTTTTAATGATCCGGCCTTAATGGTTGTTTCATTAGCCTGATTGTTTAAGAGTATCTTATTATTAATTTTTTTATCACTAAATAGTTTGGAGATCGTGTTTACTTCAGTTTCCGTTCCGGGTAAATCATTCAGGTTGTCTTTTTCTGGAAACGTGACGGGCGCACAAAGCATGACCGAGGATATTTTGGCCGGAGCACTGTCTCTTTTTTTCTGAAGTACCAACCCTGCTGAAAATTCATACCGAATACTGTAGCGGTTCAGTAAGTAGGGGAGTTCCTGAAAGTTCGTGTTCCCTTTCGTTTCTTTGGTCAGCAATGTTTCAAAAGGTATGATGCCCATTCTTCCTGTAGGGATGATCACCAGATCATCAACTTGACGAGGAATCCTCTTTGGAATGAGGAGGGTATACAGATTTCTGGAGGCCAGGCTAAAGGCTCTTGCCTCCATGAAGTAAAGCCCATTGCGAAGTCCGGTAATGTACTTGTCATATTCTTTTGGTAATCCACGGTCTGTAATCGTAAAGCTCTTCCTCGAAATCACGTAGGTATATAATCGCGAATTCTTTTCATCAATAAAGTAACTGATAATCGCTGTCTTTCCGGGAAGCAAATTTTGTATTTGGCTAATGGAAGGAGAGGCAGAATTAAACTTTAAATTAAAATATTCAGGATATTGATTTTCAAGGCGTTTGGTAAAATCTTGGTAGCTTCTATTTAAGCTGAAAAGTGTCTCGCGTAAGTACTTTTCCTCATCCTCTGAAGGCTTTTGGGCAAGCTTTTGAGAGATGAGTGCGATCGCAGCTTTCAGATTTTTTTCCTCTTCCAATAAGTCATCAGGAATGTTGGCAAACGACTTGGCATTGGTATCCGAAATGGCTTCCAGCAGCACGGCCGATTTACTTTTCTCAGCAAAGTAGAAGCTCATTTCACGGTATGCTTTTCGGTTTCTAAACGCCACATCGCTGAGCATAAAAGAAATCCTTACTCCGTCCGCATATACTTCATTAGCGATAGCCCCGAGCGAAATTTTGTCTGACTCGTTGGTAATTTGTTGACGGATACGATCAATCAGCGAATCAGCTGTGTGTAGTGTTTTTATGCCAAGGATTAGGTCACTTTCCTTTAATGTTTTACCAAGATGCTTCGCTTCCAAGGCTTGTGCCTTGTACATCAGCGAGTAGAGAAGCTGGTTTCCATTATAATATGACTTTGTTGAAGGGTTGACTACAATATTTTCATTATTAAAATCAGGAATATTGGCGATGAGAGCCTTCTGGTAATAGCTCAGTGCTTCATCAAATTTATCCTGGGCTAATTTTTGGTTGCCCAATAAATTATAGACATAGGCAACATCCGGGTGTTTTTTCCCCTGCGAGGATTCATACATTACACGGGCTTTCTCATAAAACTCAAATGCAGCTTTAGTGTCACCCATGCTGGAATACGTTTGACCAAGGTTCATAAGGACCAACGCTTTGTTAGGATGAGGTTGCGCGTAAATTTTGTTCCAGATTTTTAGTGCGGCTTCAAAATAGGTAACAGCATCACCATACAACTTTTCTGAGCGATGCAATACACCCAGGTTGGTATTGGTTATGGCAAGCTTGGGATGATCCTGACCGTGTAATTTTTCATAGATGGCCAATGCTTTCTCATAATTGTCAAATGCTTTATCCACATCTAATTGCGTGTATACAAGGCCAAGGTCATTGTAGGAGGCTGCAATGAGTTCATGTACTGCGGGTAGTTTTTCCTGCCGGATAGCCAACGCGTGCTGAAGTTGTTCCTCGGCCTGAACATATTTCCCGGTAGACCGGTACACGTTACCTAAATAGGCTAGCGCCTCTGCGTACTCCAGGCTGCTGGTTCGATTTTCTTGTTCTAGAATTGAAATGGAATGCTGTAGTTCCTCTGTGGCCAGGTCGTAGCGGCTTTGATTCATGTACAACGAGCCATAATTCATTCCGATAAGTGCAGTGTAGTAATTCGAAATCTTCTCCTGGCCAAGCGAGGCTTTCGTCTTTTTTAGCAATGCTTCGGCTTCAGTGAGTTTTCCCAGACGGATAAGCGCCTCTGTCTTCTTAATGGATAGCAGGGTCGAATTCTTGGAATTGCCGATGGAAGCATCAATAAATTGAATAGCCTCTTCATATCGAGCATCAAGGAGCAGAGCATCGACTTTTGCCAGTTCAGCATCAGATTGTGAAATTCCGCTAAGCGAAATCAATATAAATAGTGTTGTTAAGAGGTTTCTGAACATCATTAGAATCGATAGTAATAGCTTGCGGAGGTTACCAATTCACGGGTGAGCCCGTCAGGATTTGTATCACGTTGAACAATCTTGTGGCCCACTAACAATTTTACTCCCATTTTCACATTAAAGTTATACCCTGCGGTACCAATGGCAGAAAGGGCCATACCTTTTGCGCCCTCGGGCTTAATTCGATTGCCGGTATTGATATCAGTTATTTCATCATTCGTGATTCGGAATATCGGTAGTAAGCCCAATGAAAAATTAAATCTGGCAAATCTGAAATTGCGTTCTGCGCGAAGCATCACATCCGTTCCGCGTTTCAATTCATAGCATTGATCATATTTTCTCACATATTCGTCACTGCCATCATAGATAGGGAACCATGAACCCCACGTAAACTGATTGTTATTTTGATTGAAAGGATGTTGAATGCCGGTAGCGAAAAGCCATTTGCGCGTGATGAATGAGACACCTGCGATGGCATCATATGTTCCTAAACTAGTTTGATAATACATGGGGAAAGACGCACCCCCTGGCTCTTTCAAGTTGGCATCATTGGATGGTATTTTACCACCAACGGAAACATTAACATCAAAATTTTCATTCGAAAGAATGTTCCGTGTAAAGCACAGGGAGATGTCGCCCAGACTGTGTGTGGTTCCAATGGCCCCCAACTCACCGGTGCTAGTAAAATTTCCATCCACTGCCTGAAAAGGGAGTTTTATTTGAAAGGAGTTTCTCTTACCAATGCTAAAGCTTGCATCTATGGTGGCTACGTAGACCACCGGTGATAAAGTAGTTGTTCCACGGTAAAAACTTACCTCCATCGATCGAAGCCTAATAGGTATTTTTTTGTTGTAGGGTTGATCGGGCTTCATAGCGCCCATGGTGCAAAATCCTGCATCGCTACAACCCTGACTCAATGCCAATGGGCTCGTAATTAGTAAAAGGAATGCGACTATAAAGTACTTCATCATAGATTGTTCTTTACTTCTTTCGTTGGCCGGTAATGGCTACTGCATCAATTTCATTCCAGCCATAAATCTCATTTCCAAATTCATCAAGAGCATCAGTTATAGCAGGACTGTTGATGGCTATACGTATAGCATCTACTAAGTATGTGGTCTCCACAAGGAAAATGGACTTGATCCTAGCCTCTTCTGGAAGATCACTTTCAGCAGGTCTTGAATAGATAAGCTTCCATTTACCGGTATCAGCATTTCGTAGGTAAACCGTGTCGATTGCCCCGGGATAATAGGTTTCAAAGATCTCGATCCTGTTGACAGTTTGTATTGTATCAAATCCCAGCTCAAGATATTCACGCTGCTCATCAGCTGTTTTTGACGCCCAAGCATTTGGAAGATCATCATAGATGGGATAGACATTTTCTTTCCCCAATGCTCTGTTGGCAGACCAAGATGTGGCGCTGTATTGTGAACTGAAATCAATAACCTGATCGGCATATTGCCGGATTGGCACACCATTAAACTCAGTAACTTCGAAGCAACCTGCGGTAAAAATCAGAACAATAAGAAGGAGGGGCCTAAACTTCATAGCGTAAGACAAGTACCGTTCAATGGATGAAGGTACAACCTTAGCTGTGAAATTGAAAGTCGAATTGAACCCTAACTGAGCGGATTACATCCCTAGGGACTGGTTTTCAATGGAGGCAAGTTCTACAACCTTTTCGTATTCCGCTGGTGAAAGGTCATTGAAGAAATAATGAACCGGATTGATCAATACACCATTCATTAACACTTCATAATGTAAGTGAGGCGCGGTAGAGAGACCGGTGTCACCCACATAGCCAATGAGTTCGCCACGTTTAATGTTTTGCCCCTGACGCACGGCAAAGTCGTGCATGTGTGCGTAACGTGTTTTATATCCAAAGCCATGATCAATGACAATCATCTTACCATAACCACTAAAGCGTACGCTCACTTCTTCAATCTTACCATCGGCAGTAGCGTAGATGGGTGTACCAATTGGCGCAGCAAAGTCGATACCGGAGTGCATCTTCTTTACTTTATAGATCGGGTGCACTCTCATTCCAAATCCAGAAGCAAGCGCGATTAACTGTTTATTGGCAATCGGTTGGATGGCAGGAATGGCTGCAAAAAGTTTCTCTTTCTTTTCTGCCAACTGCACAACTTCATCTTGTGACTTTGATTCGATGTAAATCTTTCTCCTCAGTTTGTCCGTCTTTTCATGCAGCTTAACAATGATATCTTCATGAAGGATATCCTTTTCTTTGATTTCGGAATACCGGTCAAACCCCCCTACACCAGCGTCTCGTACCGACTTGTCGATCGGCTCTGCACCTAACACCACTCTGTAAATATTGTCATCGCGATGCTCAAGACCTTTTAGTGTTTTATCAAGAACTTCAACTTCCTGGTTAAGTTTTGAATAGTAGTATTTCAACTCACTCACCTCATTTTTGAGCATGAGTTCCTTCGGGGATTCAAAATAGCTGCTGTACAGATAGAGAAGGCCCACCGCCATAATGATGGTGAGGGACATGATTCCAAGTGCGTTTAAAACGATGTCAGTCTTCTTCGTCTTGATGCGCTCGTACTTACAAGTCTCGGTGTCGTAGTAATATTTGATTCTTGCCATAAAAAACTTGCAATTATACTAATTGTGGCCTGAAGGGTTTCATCACCTCTTCATTACACTCGATAAACGGTCCTTCCAGCAGATCAATGCAATAGGGGATCGCTGGGAAGACAGCATCCAGACACTGCCGTATTGCTTTGGGCTTGCCCGGAAGGTTCAAAATTACGGTTTTATTGCGAATTCCCGCAGTTTGCCTGGAGAGAATGGCCGTAGGAACGTATTTTAGGCTTTCCTGGCGCATTTTCTCACCAAATCCGGGCATCATTTTGTGACAAACGGCCTCGGTCGCCTCTGGGGTAACATCTCTTTGGGCTGGTCCGGTTCCACCACAAGTAATGATCAAACAACATCCCTTATTGTCCGCCATTTTAATCATGGTCTGTTCAATGAGCGGCTGCTCATCGGGAATTATTGCATATTCCTTTTCCCAGGGGCTTTTCAGATACTCATTTAACGTAGCAATAATTGCTTTACCCGGAAGATCTTCGTACACACCCTTGCTGGCACGGTCACTTACGTTGATGATTCCTATTATAATGGTTTCAGGTTCCATGTTTCAGATTCAACTAGTCTATGATTAACCCTGAACCTTAATTTTCAACCCTAATTTCTCCGAGCGGCCCTTCTTAAAGACTTGCCTTCCTTTATTAATTCCCTTACGTATTTCTTTTTGAGTTTCTACAGGAAGTGCTATGATGTCTTTACATTCCTGTGAACAGCAGCCGTTAAATTCTTTTGCACAGGTTTCACATTGAATGAAGAGTAGGTGACATCCATCATTTTTACAATTGGTATGATCATCACACGGTTTACCGCATTGATGGCACACGCTAATGATGTCGTCAGTAATACGTTCGCCCAGACGTTCATCAAACACAAAATTCTTACCGATGAATTTATTCTCAAGACCCTGTGCTTTTACTTGTCGGGTATATTCAATGATCCCTCCATTAAGTTGAAATACATTTTTATACCCTTTGTACTTCATCCAGGCGCTTGCCTTTTCGCAACGTATTCCCCCTGTGCAATACATTAACAGGTTTTTGTTTTTATGTTCGGTTAGCAGGTCTTCAGCAATCTGAAGTTCCTCGCGGAATGTATCGACATCCGGACAGATTGCATTTTTGAAATGGCCCACCTCGCTTTCATAGTGGTTACGCATGTCAATGATAATCGTGTCAGGATTATCAGCAAGTTTATTAAACTCATCTGCATTAACGTGAACACCCGTGTCGGTTACGTCAAAGGCGTTGTCGTCAAGGCCATCGGCCACGATTTTTTTACGCACCAGAATTTTAAGCTTGAAAAATGATCTTCCATTATCATCCACAGCTACATTCAATCGTATGCCGTTGAGAAAGGAGATAGAAAACAGTTCAGTCTTAAAATCATCGAACTTAGCTTGTGGCACACTGATTTGGGCGTTGATACCCTCGTGGGCAACGTAAATCCTCCCTAATACTTCGAGTAAATCGAGTAGTTTGTATAACTCGTCCCGAAACGTTTGTGGATTTTCAATCTGGTGATACTTGTAGAAGGAGAGGGTAACCCGGTCAACGCGCGGAGTTAATAATAGTCTTTCTTTGAGGACTTTCCCCTCAATTCGGTTGTGTAGTGTCATAGTCATTAGAGTCTTTTGCAGGAAAACCTAATGTGCAAAGATAATTAAAGGGGATGTAGATTCCGAATTTTGCTACGAGCCGTGAGCTGCGAGCTTCGAGAATGAACTCGCAACTTGAAGCTCGTGGCTATTTATTCTTGGGTTCCAACTCTCCCCGGATCAGGAGGTTGTACTCTTCACAGGTGAGATTACCGTGTTTATCACAAAACGGACAAGTTCTGTACTCATCGCTTAGGTATCCTTTTCTAATAATCACCGTAGCTCCTTTACACACCGGACAAATAACTTTTCCGGTTGGTCCACAATCAATGTCATATGTTGATGAAAGTACTTGTTCTGCTTTTGCAGACTCTTTAGTTCTCTCTTTGACCAATTCCGTTTCTGATTTCTTGAGGATTTCAACGGCCTCTTTTGAAAACTGACCACCGGTTCCTTTTAACTGAATGTATTTATTCAACCAGTCTATACTCTGCTTGAACTTACCCAGGTAGAATGAGTTCTTTCCAAAATAAAAAGTGAGGTCGGAGGGAACGCTTTTAATATTGTTAAGCACATACACCAGTTTTTTGTCTGCGCTCGCATATTCACCATTGTCCATATCGATTACGGCAGAATCAAGTACCTGCAATGTTTCAGAGCGTTTGCGTTGTTCAGCCTGCAACCTGAATTGTTCGGCCAGCTCCTTGTCTTGAGAGTAGGCTGTGTTCGAGAGCAACATCATGCATAACGTCATTGCGAGGCCGAAGGCCGTGGCAATCCCCTTATCGACCGCTGAATTTAAGTACTTCACACGTTGAATTTAATTCTTAACAAACCTTTCCTTCGATATCCCCAACCATTCCAACGGAGCATTATAAAAGATATCTTCCTTAACTTTATTTTCTAACGGCATATCTTCAATAAACTTGCCAATTTCTAAATCGCCTAAGGGGAACGGGTAATCAGAACCCAGGGTTATTCTCATGGAGCCCTGTAGTTTCAGCACATATTCCAACATCATAGCATCGTGCGTGATGCTATCCACCCAAAACTTTCCAAGATAGTTTCTCGGATTTATGGGGTTATCAATGGCTACCAGGTCGGGCCTGCAATCAAACCCATGTTGTATGCGCCCGATGGTGGACATAAACGAACCTCCCGCATGTGCAAAGTTGACGCGAAGCTTGGGTAGTTTTTCAAAGATTCCTCCAAAGATCATGGAGCACATGGCCCGTGATGTCTCGGCTGGCATGCCCACCAGCCATGGCAGCCAATACCGCTGCATGTTCTTTTGCCCCATCATATTCCAGGGGTGAACCAACACGGCCATGCTAAGTCTTTCACACGCTTCAAAAATAGGGAAGAACCGTTCTTCATTAAGATTAAGGTCATTGATGTTTGAACCGATCTGTATACCACTGAAGCCAATTTTTTTTGCGCGTTCTAATTCCTGGATGGCTAACTCGGCATCCTGCATAGGGATGGTGGCCAACCCTAAATAGTTCTTCGGGTGCTTCTCGATTATTCCGGCAATGTGATCGTTCAGGAATTTTGAGATATCCAGGCAATCCATCGGTTTGGCGGAATACGAAAACATTACCGGGATGGTGCAGACTACCTGTACTTGTGTATTGAACTTTGCGTACTCTTTAATTCTTAATTCGGCATTCCAGGCGTTCTCTTTGATCTCGCGGAAGAACTGGTTGCCACGCATCATTTTCGCAAACCCCTTTTTGTGGTGCTGCAGGTAGATAAAATCACCATAGCCAAACTTTTCACTCCAGTTGGGGAGCTTTTTGGGGAGAATGTGCGTATGGGTATCGATTTTAAGCATGAGTCGAAAACTTTACCTGCCGAAGCTTATGGCGCAGGCAGGAAAATCCTGCAATATCGGGGATTTTTGAGAGAGATCAAGGTCAATTAAATTATAAGGTCTCCTAGCAAGTCAGAGGACGAGTTCTACTATTAATGGTGAGTGATCACTATAGGCGGTCCAGTTGTCGTACGTTCCAATTTCAACTTTTACAACTTTGGAGAGAATGTTAGACGATGTGAAACAATAATCAATATGATAAGGTTTATTCTTATTTTTTTGCAGAAAAAAGGTCGGGTGTGTTTCTTTCCCTTGTTCTAAGTTAAAGTGTTTATGATAGACACTGTGAATGTCTTTGTTAGCAAGTTGGTTAACAACATCAGAATGAGATCCAACTCGGTCCTTATAATCCCAAATTTTGTTGCTATTAAAATCTCCGATTAAAATGGTCGAATTACCAAGTAAGTCTCTATAGTGATTTATAGCAAACCAAATTTGTCCAATGTAGCGGGCCTCACGTTTTTCCTTGTTGTTCATAGCCCAAATTGCAAAAAGTGTGAAAGTCTGTCCGTTACCAGTCACCTTAAGTGGAAGTATGTATCGAAATTCAGGATTAAAACTTGGAAGCAATTCAAATCTGTAGTCTGAGTAAGAAAAAAGCCCAAGTCCTTTTTTACCACCGTCACTATACCAGTAAATATCATGTGGTTGTGTGATAGCCGGATTGAATTTTAGTTTATCTGGGTGTTCACATTCTTGGATAACTAAGATGTCAGGTTGGTGAGTTAGAATTACGCCAGCTTTTTTTCTAAAGGCTCCTTGACAATTCCACGATACTAGTTTCATTTCATGTCTATCCTATTTCGTTACCCTGCATCATCCCACTTCACACTCTCCCTCAGCATCTTTTCATCATACTTAACTCCGTATTGATCTAATACATCTTGTGGTACACCATCCCAGCGGTTGGGTTGGTTGCCGGCATAGCCTAGGTCTTTAATACCCATTTGGCTGGTGAAGAAGCCTGTCGCGGTAAGGTCGCGCATGCGGTTGAAGAAAGCTACGCCTTGTTTCATTTCAGGTTTTGCTTTTTCAGGGTAGGCTATTTCATCAACCATAGCAAGTTGATCTTGTGAGGAGCAATCAATGAAATTTTTATTGAAGCGCTTCAGACATTGCACATCCAGCCACTTAAGTCCGCCCCGCATGGGTAGTTGATGACTGGGTTTATCCTTAACAATAAACTCAATAAAAGCAGGAACGCCAGCCTCTGTTGCACTGCCCGAAGTTTCATCTTTCGGAATGATGATGTCGACCAGTACAGCAATGGTGGCCATTTCATGTTCGTCAAAGAACTTTTCAGCCATGAGTTTTTCATCGCGTGCTTTTTCAACCGGGTGGCGATCGGGCCCAGTTCCTGCATTAACAGGAGCAGTTGTTTCTGGCTTCTTTTCTGTGTCGCAAGCCGTTAATAGTGCGCTGGTTGAGATGGCTCCAAGGGCTAATGCTTTTAGTGATTCACGTCTTTTCATTGTGTTGATGTTTTGTTGTGTTAAGGTGTTGATGTTGCCTTAGTATTTTCTCGTTTTCTTAAGTAGCGAATAAATGCAAGTTTTGTGTTTTTTGTTTCTTCTGCTTTCTCCCTTATTTGATTGATTTTAGTCGGTGATAAGTATTCCATGTCCTCCAATGCGTAGGTAATACTTTTAACTTCAGTAGAAGAACTTTGTGCTATGTCTAAAAATCGAATGAAATCCTTATTGCCAAACCTTCCAAAACCTTCTGCAATATTATTCATAGCCGAGAGGGCTGCTCTTTTAATCTGGCCTCTTGTCTCAAAGTCTTTAGCAAGCTTACCTTCTTCACAGGCCAGAAAGACCAGCTTCACAAGCTCTCTAGCCAACTGCCAGCATTTTAGGTCTTCAAATCTTGTAACCTTGCTCATATCTGCATTTTAACTTCAACACATGAACACATTAACACCCCAACACATCAGAAATTCTGTTGTTTTATCTGCTCAATAATATAATCTGAGGCTCTCCAAGAGAGCGCTAAAATTGTCCAGGTTGGATTCTTATCTGCCTGTGAAACAAACGCACCACCATCCACCACAAATAAATTTTTACAGTCGTGAGCCTGGTTAAATTTATTCAGAGCTGATTTCTTTTTGTCGTTGCCCATGCGTACTGTCCCCACTTCGTGAATGATGCGCCCCGGAGTTTCCAGTCCGTATTTTTCTTCCGGACCCTTTACACCCCATGTAATTTCTGCTCCAACGTTGTGCATGATTTCCTGGAAGGTTTCCTGCATGTGTTTCGCTTGCTTGATTTCGTGATCGCTCCACTGATAGTTAAAGCGTAAAACTGGAATTCCGTATTTGTCTACCACGTTGGGGTCGATTTCGCAATAATTAGTTTCAACAGCAATGGCCTCACCACGACCATCCATACCAAAGGAGGCTCCGTAGAAATAGCGGTAATCGTCTTTCAGTCCAACACCATAGCCTCCGGCCCTTTTCTGTCCATCGCGTCCGGCAAAACGCGCATTCGTACTGTGCATTCCAAAACCGAATCCGTAACCCGGCATTCCCATGCCTCCGTAGTATTCAATGTGATAGCCTCTGGGGAAGTCAAGTTTTTTATTATCCAACCACCAAGGTGAATATAAATGTAAACCACCTACGCCATCTTCATTGTACCGTTTACGGCCAAACAGTTTTGGAATTACTCCCCCAAGACCGACACCCGTTGAATCGTGCAGGTACTTGCCAATCACATTGCTGGAGTTAGCTAATCCATTTGGATGTTCTTTTGATTTTGAATTCAATAGTAATCGAGCAGATTCACAGGCACTCGCTGCGAGCACAACTACTTTCGCATTAATTTGATATTCCTGTAAATCATCTTTCGCAACGTAGGATACGCCAGTAGCCAGACCGTTTGAATCGGTGAGCACTTCACGCACCATGGCATTGACAATCACATCGAGATTGTTGGTTTTAGTAGCAGGCTTAATCAGGCAAGAGGATGAAGAAAAATCGCCATACACCGTACACCCGCGATTACATTGTGAGCAATAAAAACAAGCGCCACGATCTTCGTTAATTTTTTTGGTAAGAATGGAGAGTCGGGAAGGAATGACAGTAACACCGACTGAGGTAGCAGCCTCCTTCATCATCAATTCATGCAACCGGGGTTTTGGAGGGGGAAGAAATTTTCCATCCGGTTCATTCGGAAGATTTTCCTTTGTTCCAAATATTCCGATGAGTTCATCTACTTTATCATAGTAGGGTGCTACAACTTCGTAGCCTATGGGCCAGTCATCCCCTAATCCATCATGACTTTTTCCTTTAAAATCTTTCGGTCCGAAGCGCAACGAAATTCTTCCCCAGTGATTAGTGCGGCCACCCAACATGCGCGAACGATACCAATCGAATTGCGAACCATTCGTTTGGGTGTAGGGCTCGCCCTCCAGTTCCCATCCACCATAGGAAGCATCAAAATCTCCAAAAGGACGGAAAGTTGTTCCGGCACCTCTTCGGGGAGATTCCCAAGGCCACTTCAGTTGTGTTACATTTTTTGCGGGATCGTACCAGGGCCCTGCTTCCAGCACACATACTTTTAATCCGGCTTGCGTAAGCACATAGGCAGCCATGCCACCACCTGCACCGGAGCCCACAATACACACATCATAGTGCTGCGTGGATTTTTTGATTTGAAATTCGGCCATGAGAAAAGATTTTTTCTAATGTAAATCTTTCTTTTTAGAAAGCCGATCAAGAGTCTCTTAAAATAATGGATTCTAGATTCTGGATTCTGGATTCTGGGTTCTTGATTCCGCGTTCTGTATTTTCTTTTTCGGAACGGGATCGTAACCGCTTGTTCCCCAGGGATGACAGCGTGCTATGCGTTTTGAGCCCAACCAGATTCCTTTAATAACACCCCACTCCATAATAGCTTCAATGGCATATTGTGAGCAGGAGGGAGTATGACGGCAATGCGCACCCAACATCGGGGAGATGCTGAGTTGGTAAAAGCGGATGGGGAGGATGAATAGTTTTTTTAGCATAACGAGCTGCGAGTTGCGAGCTGCTAGCCGCGAGCTACTCGAAGCTCATAGCTAGTAGCTCGTAGCTTTATTCTATTGTGTATCCAATTTCACCATCCTTCCCATCCATCAATTGAACACCAATCGCTTTCAGGTCATCGCGAATTTTATCGGAGAGGGCAAAGTTCTTGTCCACTCTTGCTTTTTTGCGGAGGTTGATCAATACGGTAACAACCCCATTAATTAATTCCTGGTTGTGCTCTTCCTCTTCACGAACGCCAAGCACGTTTTCCATAAAATCAATGTAGGTCTGTTTAAAGTTGTTAAATGTTTCTTCACCTACAGAACCCAACGCAGTATTGCCAGATTTAAAATCATTGATTCTTGCTGACATTTCAAATAACACCGCCAGTGTTTTAGCAGTATTGAAATCATCACTCATGTTGGCGTAACATTCGCCAATCATTCTGTTCAACTCAGTGGCTAGTGCGGCATCTTCTTTGGCTGAGCCAGGGTGATTTAGTTTTTTAATGATGCCGAGTGCATTGGATAACTTCTTAAATCCTTTTTCAGCCGCGCCTAATGCTTCGTTTGAAAAATCCAGTGTGCTGGAGTAGTGTGACTGTAGCATGAAGAAACGCACTGCCATCGGACTATATGCCTTGTTGAGCAGGGGATGTAATCCTGAAAATAATTCTCTAGGAGAAAATGAATTGCCTTTTGATTTACTCATTTTCTCACCATTCACGGTAAGCATGTTGGCATGCATCCAATATTTTACGGGTGTTGTTCCGTAGGCACCAATGCTTTGGGCAATCTCGCATTCGTGGTGAGGAAATTTCAAGTCCATACCGCCACCATGAATGTCAAATTGCTTACCTAAATATTTTGTACCCATGGCAGAGCATTCTAAATGCCATCCCGGTATTCCTTCGCCCCATGGTGAAGGCCAACGCTGAATGTGGTTAGGCGACACACCTTTCCAGATGGCAAAGTCAACAGAATTCTTTTTTTCATCCTGCCGGTCGAGCTCGCGCGAACCTTCCATCAGTTCATCAATATTTCTTCCGCTCAATTCTCCATAGGTGTATTTCTCCATGAACTTTCTCACATCAAAATACACGGAGCCGTTGATCTCATACGCAAAACCATTGGCGATAATTTTCTTCACCATTTCAATTTGCTCTACAATATGACCGGTGGCAGTAGGTTCAATGCTGGGAGGGAGGATATTAAAAATGCGGCATACGTCATGAAAGCTTACGGTATACTTCTGAACAATCTCCATCGGTTCGAGTTGTTGAAGCTTGGCACTTTCCTCAATGCGGTCAACCCCTTCACCTGCATCGTTGGTTAGATGACCGGCATCGGTAATGTTGCGCACATAGCGTACTTTATATCCGATGTGGGAAAGGTAACGATACACCACATCGAAGGCTGTAAAGGTTCTCAGGTTGCCCAGGTGAACTTCGTTGTAGACAGTTGGCCCGCAGGAATATAAACCCACAAAAGGGGCTTTGATCGGCACAAAAAGTTCTTTTTTTCCGCTGAGGGAATTTGAAATCGAAACGGGATACTGGTCGTACAATGCCATAGCTAATAATCGGGGCAATTTAAATAATAGTTAATAGTTAATGGTTAATAGTTTCTGACTATAATTTTCCAGAGCAGATTCCTATTATTCTCAATTAAGGGATAACGATTAAAGGACAAAATTCAGGCAATGGTTTATTGCGCTTTGTAGAATGCGCAGACCTTGTTCATGACACAGTCATGATGTTTGGGATTGCTGGGCCGGCAGATTTCTCTTCCAAGAAACGATATAGCCATGCCGACTTCACCCCAATCTTTTGGATCAATAACCTCCATGAGCAGCTTCTCAATTTTTTTTGGATCAGTTCCAGAAGCCACCCCGATTCGTGGTGCCACCCGCACAACATGAAGGTCAACAATGATACCCTCAGCAGGCACACCTGATTCACGCATAATAACGTTTGCCGATTTCCTGCCGATGCCTGGCAGTGCCGTCAGTCCCTCCATTGTTTTTGGAATGTTCTTGTCATCCTTTAAGGTAGATGCAATTTCGAGCAACCATTTGGTCTTGTTTCCGAAGTTTCGAACTTTTGAAACCAACGGATAAATCATATCTGCATTGGCAGTAGATAGAGATTTGAGGTCTGGAAAAACCTTGAAAAACTCAGGTGCAATTTTATTAATGTTCCTGTCGGAATCCTGTGCTGATAACACGACCATGACTACCAACTGGTACGTATTGTTGTACTCCAGAGGATGTTTCTTGTCTTTGTATTTTTTAATCAGGGGTTGAAATTCCTTCTGCCAGTTCACCATAGTTCTAATTAACAATTAGCCAATTTATCAATTAGCCAATGGTAATCAAAACATCGGCTAATTGATTATTGATTCATTGGTCATTGGCGTTTCATCTTTTCCATTTCCTCTTTAATCTTACGTTCTTCCCAGTCATCACTAAACAAAATGTTTCTTCGGTACAAACCTAGACCATGAAAGAAAATTCCAATTCCCCATCCAATCCAAACCCACATTACCCACCAATGTATATCATCATCATTTTTTTGTGTCCACCAGTTGATGAAGGTCAGGAATGTTCCAATAGCAAAGTAGCTCAACAGGTTGCTATAGAAACTTCTCAGACGCTTTACTTTCCGTTTTGCAGCTTTATAAAGTTTTTCTTCTTCCGGTGTCATACGAATTTGGATTTGGAGGTGATTATAGGTTAAAGTTAATCAAGCTTGGTCAATTTCATTTCAATGAAGGGATACCAGGTGGTGCCATCAGGAGAATATTCACCTTTTTCAACCCATGATTTATCCTGTGGATTAAGCACTATGTCGTACTTAATCTTAGCCTTTTGAGGTGTTTCAAAGCCCCACTCAAAATGATTTTCTCCTATCACTTTAAAGTATGCCTCCGTTGAGTTGCCATCCATCACATGCGATTTCAACTTAAATTCTTTTGTGTATTGGTTGTAGGACACAATAGCGAGTGCATTGAACACAACAGGATTGCCTGCTTCAGGACTGCGGCCTGTTCCTTCAATTAACAATATTGTGCCATCCAGCTTAAACTGAATGTTCTCTTCCTGCAATACTTTCATTGGGGGAGTATTACCACGTCTCATCGTGGCTTCACCGCTCCAACGGCCGGCCATGTAAGCAACTTTTTTCATTTCCTGCTTAATGGTTTCGGGTGCAGGTCCCTGGGCGAGTGATCGACTGAACGTCAGGCTTAGCATGAGCGTACAGAATAGCATGAGTGGTTTCATAATGATTTTAGATTTTAGAGTGTAGATTTTAGATTTTGTTATTTGATTTTATTTAGAAATTGGTCCATTTGTTCGAAGAACCATTGCGGATCGTCATACATGATAAAATGCTTCGCATGGTCGCTCATGATGATGGTTTTATTGGGAAGTAGCTTATACTGATTGCTATACATCTTCTCCGACATCTCCTTTGTTACTCCATAATTTTTATAGCCGATCCATGCACCCAAAATGGTGACCGGTACTTTGATCTTGGCAACATCGTTACGCAAGTCTGTTACGTTCATTTCATACATTGCCTTTGCCACAGTGAGTGAGTTAGAGTTAACACCCCATTGTGAAATCAGATCGTATTTATCCTGAGCAGTAACCATCATTGGCAGGAAATACTGTTGACTTTGTTTTGTTTGCTCCGGTGTAGAATTTTTCATCATGCTAAACATACTTTCCGCCATGGCTTTTGAATTTTCCGGAGTAGCATTTGGATTTTGTGCAGCAGGAAGGAAGGGGAGAGCGTCCACAATAAAATTGGCACCCACTAAGTCAGGCTCTGTGGCGCTTATCCATAGGCATAAGAACCCACCGAGACTATGTCCAACCAGTATTGGCTTTTTAAGCTTATTATCCCTGATGTAGGAGATCACCTGGTCGCGCATGGTCTGTAAATACAGATTTGTTTCGACCGCAGGTTGGCCGGCAAATCCAGGCAGGGAAATAACATAACATGTGTATTCCTTTTTGTAGCGCTCTACCGTCTCGGTCCACACTTCACCGGGGCACGTCAGTCCGGGAATAAGAATCATGGCTTGTTTCCCTTTACCAACAACTTCCACATGGAAGGAAGGTTTTTTTTCAACTGCACTTGTCGTGAAGAAGATCAACAACAAGGCACAACTGGTTAAGAATTGTTTCATGGTGTAATAGTTTATGGAGTGATTTTAAAAATCAGATTGAATAGATATATTGGACCTTCCTCAAGGATTAAATTTTTTACAGTATTATGTGGAGCTGCATCAAGAACTGATTCCTTTTCCAATTGAAGGTTGGTCATCACTAGTGCGGCTACGCACGCCATTAAGCCAAGGAGCAGACTGAGTGTTTTTCTTTTGGCTGACATATTATAAACTGGTTTAAATTATAAACTAAATGAACAAAAAAATTATTTCCCGATATATTCCTTCAATGAGTTCACGTATTCTTCAAATGCTTTTAGGCCTTGCTTGGTAATCTTGCAGGTGGTCAATGGTTTTTTCCCTTTGAAAGATTTCTCCACAGCGATATAGCCAGCTTCTGAAAGTTTATCGAGTTGAACGCTTAAGTTGCCAGCGGTTGAATTTGTTTTCTCTTTAAGAAAAGTGAATTCGGCCGACTCAACACTGATCAAAATTGACATTACTCCTAGCCGAAGTTGTGAGTGTAACAGTGGATCAAGCTCCTTCATACTGTTACTGATTAAGCTTACGAAGCATATAGCCTGGCACTAAGTATCCAAAAATCATGGCTACCCCGCCTATTAAATACTGATCTGTGGGTGGAACCAGATAGCAAAGCGTACCGGCAATCCAAAAAGTAATGCCACCGAATAGTAAAGGCTTGAAGCGTATGATAATTCCGGATACGAATGTGGCCATCCCTACAGGCATCAGGATAACGGCATTGACCATCCAATTAATTTTACCACCTAGTAACCAGGCGGGCAGAATAGTAAATCCAAGTCCTATCCAGAGCCACATGCTTATCTTATCAAGATGGGTTGTGTGTTGCCTTGATTTATCCTGTTTGCTGCCATAGATCATCGTGACGATCCATGCAGGTATACAGATGGTCCAAACGATGGGAGCGTAGCGCTGATATTCTGTAAAGTTCAGAAAGTAGTACATCCCGAAATTGCAGATGGTGATCACCCATCCCCAAAGCAGGAAGTAAAAACTTCTGCCACTTACGTTGCCCTGCGTTTGACGGATCATAGTGGTGATCAGTTCAAGGCTTTGTTGGGGGTTTAAATTGTCGGTCTTGTTTTCCATATGCCTCTGTTAACGGTGTAAATGTAAATAAGTTTATATTATAAACCAATTTATGATAATTATTTTTAAAAACCTTATTTTCGGGCATGTTTACGGGGATAATTGAAGCTTTAGGTACGGTTGCCAAGATGCAGCAAGAGGGAGGCAACTGTAACTTCTGTATAGAAAGTACCATTGGCAGTCAGCTTACCGCAGATCAGAGTGTTTCACACAATGGTGTATGCCTCACCGTAACTAAAGTAGAGGGAAAGGCTCACTGGGTTACTGCGATTGACGAAACCCTCCAGAAGTCAACTTTAGGGAAGCTTAAAATAGGGGACTCGGTAAATTTGGAACGCTGCATGGTGGCTAATGGGAGATTTGATGGTCATATCGTGCAAGGGCATGTCGATCAAACAGGAATAGTTAAATCTGTTAAAGAAGCTGATGGAAGCTGGATCTTTGACTTTGAATATGACCCAACTCTTGGAAATATCACCGTGGAAAAGGGTTCCATCAGTATCAATGGAGTAAGCCTAACATGTTTTAATTCAATTGCCGGGGGTTTTACCGTGGCAATTATTCCATATACCTATCAACATACGAATTTTAACACCTTGATTAAGGGTGATTCCGTCAACCTCGAGTTTGATATTATCGGAAAATACGTGCAAAAATTATTGAAGGCGCAGGGTTAGTCATGCAACCCTTGGGCCTCCGGGGGCGTCTTATCCATAAAACCGCCCAGAGATGAAAAAAGTATACTTGTTTACTGGCCTTTTGCTGTTGATTTCCACCCTAGGGTTTTCTCAAAAGACGCACAAAGATTTACCTTCCTTTAAAGCGATTGATGCATTCGGACCATTTGATATTGAACTGATCAAATCCGATAAGGAATATGCCGAAATTGATTTGAATGGTATTGATCAGGAAGAAGTTGTCGTTGAAGTTCAGAAAGACATTTTGAAGCTAAAGATTAAGAATCGTCACTATTTCAGTGAGTGGAAGGAAAACAATTATCGTAAGTCAGAATATGCAAGGGTAAAAATATATTACATTGACATTGATGTGATTGAAGCGGAAGCCGGTACACTTATCACATCTCAACAACCGTTGAAGTCTAAATACCTGCACATTGAATGTAGCATGGGTGCTGAAATAACGTTGGATATTTTAGCTAAAGAAATGGAAGTGGTCACCAGCATGGGAGGTGTGCTGGAATTAAGCGGACGAACTGATGAACTGGATGTTAAAGCCACCATGGGCGGGGAGTTAAAAGCAGGTCACCTTGAAAGTAAAAGCGTATTTGTAAAAGCCAGTATGGGAGCTGATGTGATGGTGAACGTGATGGAAGAGTTAGATGCTTCTGCCGGATTTGGAGCTACTATAGATTATATCGGTGGTCCCAATGTTCGGCACACCTCCAGCAATATGGGTGGTGAAGTAAATCGCAAAGGAAATTAGTATTCGCGGCCCTGTGCCGCGATCTCACTCTCAGCTTTTTTGAGACAGACTCTTCTTTTTTCTATTCCATATCCAACGTTGGCATCTGAAACCAATCCCTGCCGCAACAAGTCCTATCAACATTCCAACGAGAATATCTCCGGGGTAATGAACACCAAGATAGATTCTGGTATAGGTCATCACCGTTGCCCAAACAAACAAAACCCACATCCAACGATAGTGTGATTTAAACACCAACCAAAAGAAAAGTGCGGTGGCAAACGTGTTTGCCGCATGACTGGAAGCAAATCCATATTTTCCGCCTTTATAACCATCCACTAAATACACTAGCCCCTGCAAAGTGGGTTCGCGTGAGGGGCGGAGTCGTTCGAAAAATGGCTTCATAAAACTGCTGGTGATTTGGTCTGACAATAAAATTGTCAGCGCGATCCCGATCAGAATAATCCAGGTATCTTTTTTAAAGTTCTTAATCACCAGAAATAACAAAAACAGGTATAGCGGAAGCCAAAAAAATGTTTTGCTAATCCAGAACATAACCGGATCAAGCCAGGGTGTGTGAAAGCTATTCAGAAACAGCAATACATCTTTGTCGAGTTCTTTCAGAAATTCCAGCATATCAGTTATTGATCCAAAACTAATTAACTCTTCCACAAAATGGATAACTTTCTGGTATGAAGTTTTCGCAGGCTCCTTCCAGTGTGCTCATGGTTCGTCCTGCTGCATTTGGGTTTAATCCTCAAACAGCAGCTTCAAATGCTTTTCAGTCCAATCAAAAAGACTCATCTGAGGAGATTAGCAAAAAAGCATTAAAGGAGTTTGATCAGATGGTGGATACGTTGCGGGCACACGATATCGATGTAATCGTGATTGAGGACACTGACATTCCTCAAAAACCTGATGCTGTTTTCCCCAATAACTGGATTTCATTTCATGGAGATAGCACTGTTGTGTTGTATCCCATGATGGCTGAAAACAGGAGACTGGAGCGAATAAATCCCGTATTGGATTCCATTAGATCAACATTTAGTATTCAACGTGTGATCGATTTAACAGATCGGGAGAAACATAACCTATACCTGGAAGGGACAGGAAGTGTGGTGTTTGACTATTGGAATAAGATTGCCTATGCCTGCCGTTCCGACAGGACCAGTGAATCAGTATTACAGGATCTTTGTAAAGAGCTTGGATATAGAGCTATTGTGTTTGATGCTGTGGATGAGATGGGTAGGCCGATTTATCACACAAATGTTTTAATGTGTGTGGGAACAAGGTTTGCGGTAGTTTGTTTGGATGCCATAAAAAGTGAGGAAGATCAGGAATCCTTGCTAAGCTCTTTCTCCCAAACACAGCACCAGGTGGTGGCCATCAGCTATGATCAACTTCGTTCGTTTGCAGGAAACATGATTGAGGTGTTATCGAAGTCGGGGGAGCCGACCGTATTACTTTCGGAGAAAGCTTTTAGCTCTCTTTTACCGGGTCAAATCAATGCCATTAGTAAGCACGCGGAGATGATACCGTTATCCATCCATACCATAGAGCAATACGGTGGTGGCAGCGTGCGCTGTATGGTGGCAGGAATTTTTAATAAGAAACATTGAGATATTTTTTGCCCCAATTTTCAATAGCTATCTTTACTCAAATCGTCTATAGTTTATGGAGAAATTTGATCTCGTTGTAATTGGTGCCGGCCCTTCGGGATACGCGGCTGCCATGCGAGCACTTGATTTTAAAAAGAAGGTATTATTAATCGAAAAAACCAACGTAGGTGGGGCAGGAGTCACGAATGGAGCACTTTCCTCCAAAACGTGGTGGGAATTGTCAAGAGAGGCGTCCGGATTTCGTAAAAATCTTAAGCGCTATAACATTCAGGCACCGAGTATATCCTACAAAGAGATTCAAGGGGAGGTTCGTAAAGCAGTGGAAGAACGTATGACCATGCTGAGTGACCATATGGACTTTTTGCGCAACTCCAAATTACTCAGCTTTAAAACGGGTACGGCTAAGTTGGTTAGTCAGTATGAAGTAGAGATAACAAATGGGCATGATAAAGAAGTAGTAAAAACGGATTTTGTCATACTCGCTACGGGTAGCCGACCCCGCTATTTACCGGAACTTCCCATTGACGAAAAAATAATTATGACCAGCGAGGGGATTGAAAGCATGGAAGATTTTCCCGAGAGTATGGTGATTGTTGGGGCGGGGGTGATTGGTTGCGAATACGCCACCATATTTTCGGGCTTCGGAAAAACAAAAGTTCACCTGATTGACAAAGGCGATCGTATTCTTCCCTTTGAAGATGATGACGTGGTGAAGGTTATTGAGCGCAACATGGAGAATAATGGAGTGCTCATTCACCGTAACTCAAGATTGGTCCACATGGAAGTAAAAAATAACCGGGTGGAATATGAACTGGAGTATAATGACGGTGCAAAGGAAATCTTTAACGTTGAAAAAGCCTTAGTGTCCATAGGTCGTACTCCAAATTATGAGGAACTATGGGATGACACGGTTGACATTCATATATCCAAGAGGGGAATTGAAGATAATGATACACAAACCAACGTTTCGAATATTTATGCTGTGGGTGATATCACGGCAGATATTTCACTCGTGAATGTGGGTGAACTGGAAGGACGTTATGCGGTAGAAAAGATTTTTGGTCACCCTGACCGGAAATTAGTGTATGAAAACATCAGTACCATTATGTTCCTTAGCCCGGAGGTTGCAGGCGTGGGACTTAATGAAACACAAGCCACTGAAAAGGGGATTGATTATAAAGTAGTAACACTGGATTATAGTTGCATACCCCGTGCCATCGCGAAGCGCAACACACAAGGATTTATTAAGCTTCTGGTGACCAATGATGACCATATGAAAATATTGGGTATGAAAGTGGTTGGAAATCATGCTTCCAGTGCCATTCAGGCTGTAGCATTATTGATTTCTATGGACAAGGGGATTGAGGAGTTGGCGGAATGTGTACATCCTCATCCATCCATCACGGAAGGTATTCAGGAATGTGTACGTATGTTATTGGGAAAATCTCTCTTCAAGCCTCATGCATTAAAAGGAAAACTTTCTTGTCGCACCCGCAAGCAAGGTGAGTATCAGGATATAACTTTTTAAACCAAAATGATCAGACACAATTTGGTAAGGTTTATGGAAGGGAATATAAAATGGCTCCTGCTTGTGTTCATGCTGGTAGTATCATCTTGTTCCATGGAGAAACTCTACCAGATGAGGCAAAAGCAAAAAGTAAATCCATATGAGCAGATTGATTTTGGATCGATGGTTAAGCGTTACATGGATAAGGATCAAACAAGTGTTGGTACTATTGAAGGGATTTATTCTGTGTCGAGTTTAATCACGAAGAAAGGAAAAGGATTGCTTTCGTCCACGGAGAAAGAAAAGGTGGTAGAGCGCAAAGAGAATTACTCAAAAGTGGCCATTATCCGTGATACTGGAAATCCGGATAGAGAATATCTTGAGGTTCCTGTGGACAAGGATTTCCTGCCCAGTTATTCTATACGGGGCGAGTTTACCGGTGTGTCTGATGGAAATATTATGGTGTACAAGCATTTTGAACCCCGTGGTAAAGTACTCTCTTATACATTTGCATACGATAAGGAAAGAGATCTATTGGAAGGTATTCGCACTGAAAATGATGGATCGTTTACAGTAACGTATAAGCTTACCTACCTAAAGTTATTTCCAAAGGCTAGTGATAGAGCAAGTAACTAAGTAGCTCAATAATAAACAGCTACCTCGTTCAGTGATTTTCGTTCAAGTTTCGGCACAAACGTTTCTTTTGCAGGGTACCCAACAGGAATTAATAAATAGGGCCTCTCATTTTCCGGCCGTTTTAGGATTTTAGTCAAAAAGTTCATCGGGTTAGGCGTATGGGTAAGTGCCACTAACCCGGCATGATGAATGGCGGTTAATAGAAAACCACATGCAATACCCACAGACTCATTTACATAATAGTTGTTGCGCTTTAGTCCGAACGGGTTGATATCATATACTTTCTTAAATACTACGATGAGGTAAGGTGCTGTCTCCAGAAAGGGCTTTTGCCAATCGGTTTGCAACCGCCTGAGGTCATCAATCCATTCTTCGCTCATTCTACCATTGTAGCTCTCATATTCTTCTTTTTCTGCTTCCACCCGAATAGCTGATTTTATATTGGCATCGGATATAACACAAAATGTCCATGGTTGTTTATGAGCACCCGAAGGTGCTGCAGAGGCTGACAGTATGATGTTATCAATGACTTCTTTCGGAATAGATTGATCCGAAAAATCACGCACCGTTCTGCGTTTATCAATCCATTCGAGATACTCTTTACTGCGCGCGATCATTTGCTCAGGGGTATACGTATCTCGTTCATACTGTATGAAGGGGTACCCATTTACAATTTTTACATCCATTGAAGTAAGATAGGACTACCGAGGGTTTTATACAAGTTGCCTAAGAATAGAATACACTTGTTGTAAGGCAAACGACATTTTGAATTGTAGAGTGTAAATTGACAATTTTTAAATTCACTAATTCAAATTACTTTTCATGTCTTTTTTTTAACACCTCCTGAACATCTTTTAAGGAGTACTCCTTGGCGGAGAGCAGTACCAGGTAATGATACATGAGATCTGCAGCTTCGTTTAAAAAGAGCTCTTTGTTATTGTCTTTAGCTTCAATAATTAATTCAACAGCCTCTTCACCTACTTTTTGTGCAATCTTATTAATGCCTGATTTAAAAAGTTGGGAGGTATAGGAATTTTCAGTTGGATTAGCCTGCCGATCTTTGATGACTTGTTCCAGCGAGTTTAAATTCCATTGATTATTTACTTCATTGAAGCAGGTGTCATGCCCAAGATGGCAAACAGGGCCTTTTGGGTTTGCTTTTATGAGTAGCGTATCCTGATCACAGTCAGTAAGTACTTCAACTACCTCCAGATAATTTCCGGAAGTTTCTCCTTTTGTCCAGAGTCTTTTTTTACTGCGACTGTAAAAAGTTACTTGCTTTTCCTTTATGGTTCTTTCGTAAGCCTCTTCATTCATGAATCCCAACATTAATACGGTGTGTGTAGAGGCATCTTGTACGATGCAAGGAATAAGACCATTTAGTTTTTGAAAGTTGAGCTGTGTATTCATTTGAGGATGTTAAAATCTTACGGCTATACCTTTTTTAGACAGGAATTCTTTCAGTTTTCGAATTTCTATTTCGCCATAGTGAAAAACACTGGCCGCGAGTGCAGCATCCGCTTTTCCCAATATGAATGCATCCATAAAATGACCGGGGTTTCCGGCACCTCCGGAAGCGATAACCGGAATGGTGAGCAATTCATGAAGTTTAGAAAGCGGATCGATGGCAAACCCGTTTTTGGTGCCGTCATGATCCATACTCGTGAAGAGAATTTCTCCGGCACCACGTTCTTGAGCTTCTTTGGCCCAGGAAAATAATTTTTTATCGGTTAGCTCCCTACCTCCATGGGTATGCACTATCCATTGGTTAATTTGTTTGCGGGCGTCAATGGCCAACACGATGCATTGTGATCCAAAGGCCTGCGTTAGCTCATTGATTAAGTCTGGCTTTTTAACTGCCGCAGAATTAATACTCACTTTATCCGCACCTGCCTCTAATAATATGGCGACATCGGTTGAATTTGTTATTCCTCCTCCAACCGTAAATGGGATATTAACATGTCTGGCAATTTCTTTAACTAATCCGGCAAATGTTTTTCGTTGCTCCTGAGTAGCAGAAATATCAAGAAATACCAATTCATCAGCGCCCTGCTGTGCATACGTAGCTGCGAGTTCCACTGGATCACCGGCATCGCGAAGATTTAAAAAATTAATACCTTTTACGGCACGACCATCTTTTATATCCAGACAGGGTATGATACGTTTTGTTAACATTATAGCAACGACTTTAACTCTTCCAACTTTATCCTTTTTTCGTATAGGGCTTTTCCAATAATCGCTCCATCAATGGAGAGAGATTTTAATTGGAGGAGGTCATTCACCGAACTTATGCCCCCGCTTGCGTTTATTTTTAGTGTCGGGAATGTTTCCTTCAATTTTTTATAGAGCAGGAGGTTAGGCCCACCAAGCATTCCGTCTTTGCTGATATCCGTGCAGGTAAGATATTGAAGACCATGGCTAACATATTTTTTTACCAAATCGAAGAGATTAATGTCTCCTGATTTCATCCACCCACTGATCATAACGGTTTCGTCATTCACGTCAGCATTTAGAATAAAATTCTCTGCTCCGTACACTTTAAGCCATCGAATGAATGTTTCAGGTTCTTTAATGGCAATGCTTCCTACATTGATTTGATAAAGATCCAGATCAAGAAGTCTTTCAACGTCTTCATCCGTTTTTATACCACCACCGAAGTCAATCAGTAATGCCGTTTTTCCCTGCAATTCTTCCACCACTTTCCAATTCTTAACTTTTCCTTTTTTAGCTCCTTCCAAATCTACCAGGTGCAGATACTCTAAATCAGCGTGCTGAAATTCCATCGCTACGGTCAACGGGTTTTCCTGGTAAATTTTCATCGTTCCGAAATTACCCTGCGTGAGTCTTACGCATTTCCCATTAATAATATCGATGGCAGGAATTATTTTCATAAGGCCAAAAGGTTTTTAAGTACAATTTCTCCTGCTAGAGAAGATTTCTCAGGGTGGAATTGCACTGCATAAAAGTTATCCTTGTTCATGGCGGCACTAAAGGGAAGGGTATACTGTGTGATGGCCGTTGTATACTTATTTACAGGCACATAGTAACTGTGCACAAAGTACACATGCTCACCCTCTAAAGAATTCTTGCACCACCCGTTCGTTCGGGTCAATTGATTCCACCCCATGTGGGGTACTTTCTTTTCTGAGGTAGGTATAAAGAGTTTTACCGATTCATCAAAGATTCCCAGGCCTGTTGTTTTATTTTCTTCTGAGTACTTGCACATCAATTGCATTCCCAGGCAGATTCCAAGCACTGGTTGGTTTAACTTCACAATCACTTCATCCAGTCGTTTCAATTTTAAATACTGCATGGTTGTACTGGCTTCACCAACACCTGGAAAAATGACCTTATCAGCTTGTTGAATTTCCTCGGGTTCATCCGTAATGATGAAGTTTACACCTAATCGCTCCAGCGCAAATGATACCGATTGAATATTGCCCGCGTTATATTTTATGATCGCAATTTTCATAATTACAGTAAACCCTTGGTAGTGGGTAGTTCTTTCCCTTCTCGTTTGATTGCCATTTTGATTGCCTTGGCAAACACTTTAAAAATCGCTTCTATTTTATGATGTTCATTAGTACCCTCTGCTTTAATATTCAGGTTGCACTTAGCGGTGTCTGAAAAGGATTTAAAGAAATGGAAGAACATTTCTGTCGGCATTTCCCCAATTTTCTCACGTTTGAATTCACATCCCCACACCAGCCAGGGTCGACCACCAAAATCGAGTGCAACCTGTGCTAAACAATCATCCATGGGTAAACAGAATCCGTATCGTTCAATGCCTCGTTTATCGCCAAGGGCATTTTGAAAAGCATCACCAAGCGCCAAAGCTGTATCTTCAATGGTGTGATGTTCATCAATATGCAGATCTCCTTTTACGGATATATCAAGATCAATATTCCCATGACGAGCCAGTTGATCCAACATATGGTCGAAAAAACCAAGACCTGTATTGATTTTTGATTTTCCGTTACCATCAAGATTTATCGCAATGGAAATGTCTGTTTCCTTGGTGGTCCTCTTAACTGTTGCTATGCGCGGGGGCATCACAAGATAAGAATACATGTCCTCCCAGGATTGCGTTACGAGTGAACAACTGCTGGCAAGGTTCTTTTCTTGTAAAGGCTTGCTTAAACTTCCGTCATTTATTAGAATTCCCTTTGAACCCAGATTCTTCGCCAATTCAATATCAGTTAAACGATCACCGATTACGTATGAATTTTTTAAATCATACTCACCTGTCATGTAGGCTGTGAGTAAACCTGTTCTGGGTTTTCTGGTAGGTTTGTTCTCATGCGAAAACGAGCGATCAATTAGCACGTTTGAAAACCGAATGCCTTCGTTTTCCAGCGCTTTGATTATTTTTTGTTGCGCAGGCCAGAAGGTCCCCTCCGGAAAGCTTTGAGTTCCCAGGCCGTCCTGGTTGGTGACCATAATCAATTCAAAGTCTGTTTCGCGGGCAATTTTTCCCAACCAGGTAAAGACACCAGGAATGAATTCAAGCTTTTCCAGACTATCAATTTGTTCATCGGGGGGTTCAACAATTAATGTTCCGTCCCGATCAATAAACAGCACTTTTTTCATAGTTTCATCAGGATTTCAAGTAAGCGTTCATTTTCTGTTGATGTGCCAATGGTTATTCGCAGGCAATTCGCGCAGCGTATTACACCTGAGCGATCTCTTACGATAACATTGGCATTCAGTAATCTATCGTAAGCTACTTTTGCATTGTCCATTTGTACAAGTAAGAAATTGGCGTCAGAAGGGTAAATTCTTTTTACGGCCTTAAGTTGATTGAGATTCTTGCGTAAGTTTTCACGTTCGTTAAGAATTTCATTTACCCATTGTTTCATTTGTTCAGGAGCAGCAAGAGCTTCCAGTCCTTTTTGTTGAGTGTAAGAATTTACATTATAAGGGTATTTTATTTTGTTTAATACTTGGATGATTTCTTCTGAAGCAAAGCACATTCCCAGTCTAAGGCCGGCTAACCCCCAGGATTTGGAAAAGGTCTGTAGGATTACCAGGTTGGGGTAGGTGGGGAGTTCATCGATAAATCCTTTGTCTCTTGCAAAATCGATGTAAGCTTCGTCAATGACCACCAGACCACTAAAGGTTTTTACAATTTCTTCAACTTTATTCTTATTTAATAAATTTCCAGACGGGTTATTAGGGCTGCATAAGAAGATTATTTTTGTTGTTTCATCAATCGTATTGAAAACTGAGTGGGTATCCAGCTCAAAATCAGCGGTAAGCGGTGCACGCTTAATAATTACACCGTTTACTTCACCTGCAACAGAATACATTCCATAGGTAGGATCAGTAATAAGTATGGAATCCTGATAGGGCTCACAAAACACTCGAATGAGCAAGTCAATAGCTTCATCGCTTCCATTTCCTAAAAAGATTTGGGATGGATTTAACCCTTTTAATAGTCCCAGCTTTTCTTTCAACTTAAGTTGCAAGGGGTCAGGATACCGGTTATACGCTGAAGGATATGGATTTTCATTCGCGTCTAAATACACTTCGGCTTCTCCTTTAAATTCATCTCTAGCCGATGAATAAGGTTTAAGTTGTCGAATATTCTTTCGGATTAAGTTCGTTATCATACTCATTTACTTAATTGAGCTAAGCGGATACTCACTGCCCGTTTGTGTGCCTCAAGGTTTTCAGCCTCGGCCATGTATTCTATGGTTGGTCCCAGGTTTCTAATTCCGTCTTCAGTTGCCTTTTGAAAGGTTATGTATTTCATAAAGCTCTCCAGTGATACTCCGGAATAAGCTTTTGCAAACCCATTGGTAGGAAGAGTGTGATTAGTACCGGATGCATAATCGCCCATGGCTTCTGGTGAATAGTTTCCAATAAATACCGAACCGGCATTCACAATGCTTTCTGACACTGCATCAGCATTCTTCGTATTGATAATTAAATGCTCAGGCGCATACGCATTGATAAAGTCGATAGCGTGTTGTGACGAATCAAAATATGCAGCTCGACTATTCACTAGCGCTTTCTCGGCAATAGCTTTTCTGGGAAGGGTGGGAAGTTGCTTTTCAAGTTCGTTTTTTACTTGTGATAGGATTGACTCCTCTGTTACTACCAACATTACCTGACTATCTTCACCATGCTCGGCTTGCGACAATAAATCAGCAGCTACAAAGGAAGCGTTAGCAGTTTCATCTGCCATCACTAGTACTTCGGATGGACCTGCAGGCATGTCAATGGCGGTACCTTCATTGTTCACAAGCTGTTTGGCTTTCGTAACAAATTGATTTCCGGGTCCGAATACCTTGCAAACCTTGGGAATGCTTTCTGTTCCATAAGCCATTGCCGCAATAGCTTGTGCGCCTCCGACTCTAAAGACTTTCTTAATTCCAATTAAGTTAGCAGTGTACAGTATGGCTGGACTAATCTTTCCTGCATGATCGGGTGGTGTACATAGAATAATTTCTTCACAACCTGCAAGCTTGGCGGGTATCCCCAACATCAGGACGGTAGAAAACAATGGGGCTGTGCCACCGGGAATGTAAATCCCAACTTTACTGATTGGTACTCCTTTTCTCCAGCAGGTTATTCCGGGAGTAGTTTCAATTTTAACAATTTCGAGTTTCTGTGCAGCGTGGAATTTCTCTATGTTGAGGGCTGCGGTTTGAATGGCTGTTTTTAATTCTTTCGTTAGCTTAGCTTCTGATTCATTTATTTCCTGAGCGGATACCTGAAGTTCGGTTACTTCAACCTTGTCGAATTGCCGGGTTAGCTCAAACAAAGCTGAGTCTCCAGATTTTTTTACACGTGTCAGTATATTCTTGACGGAGCCGTCTAAAAATTCCAGTTCTATCTCCGGACGTTTGGTGAGCTCGCTCCAGGTTTCTTTTAAAGGGTTTTTAAAAACATTCATAGCGCTCTACTTAATCTTATACAATCATTTTCTCAATAGGAATAACGAGAATGCCCTGTGCGCCAAAGGATTTTAATTGGTCAATTTTTTCCCAGAAGTCATTTTCGTTGACTACAGAGTGCAATGAACTCCAACCTTCCCGGCTGAGTGGCATAATGGTAGGGCTTTTCATTCCCGGGATGACAGAAGTTATTTTTTCGATTGATTCATTGGGGCAATTCAATAGAATATATTTATTGTTCTTTGCTTTTTGTACCGCTTCAATTCGGAATACTAGTTTATCAAGAATTGACTTCTTGTTTTCGTTCAGGTTCTTACTGGTAATCAGAACCGCTTCAGACTGCATGACTACCTCAACTTCTTTCAGACCATTGCTGAGAAGTGTGCTGCCCGTGCTTACGATGTCACAAATGGCATCGGCTAAACCGATCCCAGGCGCTATTTCTACTGAGCCACTGATTTCATGGATGCCCGCTTTAATATGGTTTTGTTGCAAAAAAGCTTTTACTATTTCAGGATAGGAAGTAGCAATGTTTTTTCCCTGGAAGTAGGAGAGTCCGGGATAATTTTCCGCCCTCGGAATCGCCAAGGATAGCCTGCATTTAGCAAAGTCAAGACGCTTAATGATTTCATTTTGTTTTTGTTTTTCAGCAAAAACATTTTCCCCCACGATTCCAACATCCGCAACATTATCCTCCACATATTGCGGTATATCGTCATCACGCAAGAAGAGTAATTCTATCGGAAAATTTCTTACCTGCGTTTTCAGTTGATCCTTCCCATTGAAGGAGAGACCGCTTTCCCGTAAAAGTTGCAAGGACCCTTCCTGGAGTCGACCTGATTTTTGTATGGCAATTCGAAGTACGGTGTTCATGTTTATAATTGTCTATAGCTTATTCTTTCATTTATAGGCATAAAAAAAGGCTTGCCGGAACGCGGCAAGCCTTTTTAAGTGCTTTTATAGTTTAGTTAAAACATAAACCTGCCACGCATCGAGTTGTTAACATGATGATGGTGATGATTGTTTATGATTTGAACTGTTGTCATTGCTTGTTCAGCAAATAACTGAAAGAGATTAGTCAAATCAAAGAGATCGCTTAATCTTTTTCCCAATGGTGAAGAAAACAGTCGTTAGCAAAAGCATAAACAGGCCTGTTCCGCCTAAAACTGAAATGGCCATCCAGCGTTCTTCGAATGAATCGATTACTACCTCGTCAGGGTTTTCTTGATTTACAAGAAGCGTAACAGGTTGGCCGCTGGTATAGGGATTTGGCTCGGAATAGGTCTGGCTTTTATAGATTTTGGTTTCTCCTTGCCAAATAAATTCAATGACTGGAGCCGTTCCTGTATCATTGGTTTGGAATTCGGTAACGGTGCCCTCCACACTAATTGCATTTGGGATGTTGAATACAAAGTAGATTACAATGGCCGCCAGAATGCAGGCAAAGGAACAAATGGCAAACCCTACACCGATAGTCTTGAAAACAATTGACCCACATCCTAGTAGGAAATTCCCAGTCTTTTCAATGGTTTGATCCTGTTGTTGACGTTCTGTTGCAATTTCGAATTCAACCGCGGTGACGAGTTTTTCCGCATCATAAAGACCTGCAGCTAGTTGTTCGGAAAGGTATTGTACCGCCTTATTGCGTTGACCGGTCTTTAACAGCTCCCGGACTGTTAATTTGTATTGCGGGTTAATGTTCATGCTGATTTTAAACTGAAATTACTGATTTTTGCAAACTCTGAATTGACAATTGGACATTCTTATGCGTTGGACTTTAATTTTGATTTTTACCATCACTTCCTGTGTGGATAGTGAGAATACTCAAAAGCAGAGGTTTCTTTTGAAAGGCAATGAGGCCCTCACTGATCAGAATTACGATCAAGCCAGACAATACTTTCACGAAGCCTTGAAAATTGATTCTTGTTTTGCCGATGCCCTTAACAACTTAGGCACAGCATTCTTCAGACAAAAGAGCTATGCCGAGGCGTTGGAATATTATAGTCAGGCGATTTCCTGTGATCCAAAATTTATTGATGCAAGGTTAAACCGATCCAGTACTTTTTACGAGTTAAACCGACTTGCGAATGCACTTCAGGATGTGGATGCCGTACTTCTTGAAAGACCCGATACTCTCCCCGCATTTTTTCTGCAAGGTTTGATTTTTACAAAAATGCGCGAGTATGAGCGCGCCAGGCAGTCGTTTACGAAAATTTTGAAAGTAGATTCTCTCAATGCAGAGCTTTATGTTAATCTGGGTACGTTGTCATACTACCAAAAGAATTACCCTGATTCAAAGCAATATCTTGAAAAATCAATGTCACTTAACCCTCAGGAAGCCAATGCCTACAATACCCGTGCATTAGTGGAAGCAGCGGAAGGAAATTTGGATGTTGCGTTGAGGTATGTTAATCAGGCGATTGCATTAAAGCCTGGTGATGCATACTTCATTAACAACCGCGGGTACATTTATTTGTTAAAAAGTGAAATGACCTTGGCGTTAGAAGACATCAACAACAGTATCGCTTCAGATCCTTATAATGGTTGGGCTTACCGGAATAAAGGAATGTATTTCATTGTAACGGAGGATTACGTATCGGCCATTCGATTGCTTCATCAGGCCATTGAGTTGGAACCCTTTGTTGAAAAGGGTCATTCTCTTTTGGCCGAAGCCTACTTTAAATCAGGTGACCTTAGGAAAGCCTGTGAACTATGGGAAGTAGCAAAGACCAAAAATGAAGTTACCGGAAATCCAATGCTGTTTACCTGTAAATAAAAAAAGGGGCCGAAGCCCCTATAAACGAACCCAAAAAATTACCCTCCCTGAACTCCAATTTCGTTAAACGGTCTTGGCAATTCCCTGATGATGGAATCACCTGGTCGATCGATGGTTAATTCATCGAGCCGATCATATCTTCTCATATCAATCCACCGATGTCCTTCATCCCAAAGCGAATATCTTCGTTGAAATAACAACTCATCAATCATTTCAGGTTTAGCTAAAGGACCACCATAGACTCCGATTTCTCCAACATCAACTCTTATCTTGTCGATAAGAACTTTTGCAGCGGCAAATTGATCCGTTTGGATTAAAGCCTCTGCTTTTATCAGGATTAATTCTTCATTTCTGATAATAGCAATCGGTGCCACATTAGAGCCATATAAGAAGGCATCGTGGGTAGCGGTAAGACCTGCAGTTGAAATTGGATTGGTTCTTAACGTTGCCTTCTCCAAACGCTTGTCACCAGGAATGGCTTCTGATAGCCATGTTGGATGCGCCAGGCGAGTGGTTCCATTTGTATTTTGTGGGAAAAACAAGGGGTTTAGCCTATCCCCTGCGGTGGCGGAGAATAAACGATATACTCCAATATTAAAATTACCGGTTTCATCCAGAAAAGACTGATCAACAAAAGTAATGGCTTGAGCATAGTTTCCTCGATAGAGTTCTACTCTCGCTTGTAATGCTTTGATAAATTCACCAAATCCTGCAGGTGTTGTGAATCCTAGAAATCCATTAGTTAGTGAAAATGCATACTCAGTCCCGGCATCCGCGTTGTGATCCGCTGCTTCTACCAATAGATTTGCAATATCAGTAAGGGCTTCTGCGGCATCGTCTGTAAAAGGCCCTAGGTTATCTGGATCTTCTACATCAATTCGAATCCCATTATCGAATTGGTGATTAAGAGCATTTAGCAATTCGAAGGCCATGAGCGTTTTGGCAAAAGCCAAATATCCTTCACGTTGTTCTGTAGTAACGGAGGAAGTATTTTGACATGCCTCAATGATTACATTACAAGTTTTTACGGAGGCATAGCGCTGACCATAACTGTTGTTGGTGTAGAAGGCACTGTTATCAAGGTTTCCGGTACCCATGAGATCTCCAACATACCGGGGATCAGCTGTATCAAATCTGTAGATGTCTCGGCCAACTATTCCCGCTACATCATAGAGTACACCCATCTGCGTGCTGGTTGAAGCCAGTACACCCGTGACAAGTTCATTCAGCTGATTAATACTGGCATTGGTCAGCACACCATCTAAGCTTGGCTGGTTAGGATCAACAGGCGAATCTATTTCACACGAAAGCGTTGAAAATAGAGCGGTTATAAGTATTGCGAGTTTTATTCTTAATTGTTTCATAGTTCTTAATATTTAATTGTTAGAAACCAACCTCTAAGTGAAAAAACATCCTCTTAGAATTAGGAAATGGAGTAACCTCAACACCGCCCAGAACGCCACCACTACCAAAGTTTGAAACTTCTGGATCGTAACTACTATAGTCAGAAATCAAAATCAGGTTATTGCCCGATACCCCAATCCTTACACGTTGAATGGCATCTTTAAATACTGAGCTTAGGATTGATTTTGGAACAGAGTAGTACAGCGATACTTCTCTTAGTTTTATGTATTCTGAGGTTTCAACATAAAGCGATGCATTTTGTCCACTAAAGAATGCTGCAATTCGAGCATCTCCTAATCGCTGACCATCGGGTAGTATATCGTCATAATTGTAGGATGAACCTCCAAAGTCTGTCAGCAATCCGGTAAGGTTAATATTCTCTCCACCTTTTTTCCAATGCCATAGCATGGAGAATGTAAAATTCTTTAAGAAGGTAACAGAGTTATTCCAGGACATTTCCCAATCGGGAGCAGTATTTCCTAGCACTTCCACTGTGGTAGATCCATTGGTACCAACGATTTGAGTAAGAGATTTACCCTCTTCAAGTCTAACAGTACCTAGACCGGTACCAAAGCCACCGCCTGCAGGATTGAACGCAGGAATATCTAACCGGGTAAGCTCGGATGTATTCTTCCACCAATTGAGAGTTGTATTCCATTTAACTTTATTCTCGTTTAGTACCAGGGCGGTTAATGATAACTCAACACCCTTATTTTCCATATCCGCAAGGTTGGTGGTGATCGCAGCGAAACCGGTGGATGGAGGCAATGCTGCTTGCAAGATCAAATCGTCAACTTTTTTGTTGTACCAGGTAGCTTCTAATCCAACCCGATTATTGAAGAGCCCCAAGTCAAGTCCAACTTCAAGTTCTTTGGATCGCTCCGGCTGAATATCCGGGTCTCCAAGTACTGCCCCTACAATCGAACCTGTGTTTCCTCCGGTATTGGATGACGCTAAGGGTGTGAACTTTGGCTGTGCCAGTGTTACCGGGTTGGCACTGGGAACTCCCCCGGCTTCTCCATACGCTGCTCTTAACTTAAGCTGACTTACTGCATCAACCGTCCAAAATTCAAAATTGGCAAGATTTGCTGCAACAGAGAATTTTGGATATGCGTAAAGCTTGTTGGCGTCTCCGTTCAAGGATGACTTGTCTAGTCGCAAACTTGCTGTTCCGATAAGTTTATCCTGCCAGTTGGCTTCTTGTTGGATGGCGTATCCAATATCCTGCGTTTCTAATTTTCTATTGTAAACGTTAAGTGCTCCAGCCTGATTTAGATTAGCCTGACCGGTAACTAATTGAGTGGCTTGTGTGGTTAATAATTCCCGATCTTGATCTAATCGGTTAATCCCAAGGGAAGTAGTTAAATCAACAGCGTTAATGGATGTATTAAAGGTCAAAAAAGCAGATGCATTGGTGTTGAAGGTTACGTTGTTGCCTCTTGAGTACAATCCATTTTGATTTCCTACCATAAACTGTAAGTACTCCGGGAAATATAAGGTTGACTCATTATTGTAATAATCGAGACCACCCGTCAACAATAATTTTAATAAGGCATTCTCCTTTCTTAATAAATTGAAATTCAGACCTGTTCCGATAATAAATCGATTCGTAACATCTCCAATCTCTGATTTATCCCGTGTTTGAAGAGGGTTGGATGGATTAGCCGGATGGTTTGGATAGATGCCTTGTGCATTGGGATGTAATTCGTGCCAGGGAAGGGTAGCCGATAGCGCCACACCATACGAAACACCTGCATTATCATTGTTCGTAACCCCTCTATCCATGGAAGATCGGATGTAGTTTGTTGACATGTTGATATCGACCAGGTCAGATATTTTATGGTCGATGTTGGCCCTGATGGATTGTCTTTTAAATCCGGTATTTTTGATAATACCATCTTCATCTTTATTGCTGGCCGCTAAGTAAAATTTAGTTTTGTCATTTCCACCGGTTAACGTGAGTCTGGAATTTATCAGCAATCCAGTTTCGCCATACATCTCGTCTTCATAGTTGTATAATTTGCCGGCTGCTTTGGCAGCATCATATTGCGCTTGTGCGCCCGCACCAAAATCAGCTAGTACACTTTGGGAGGTAAATGGTCTAACCCCCAGCGGATTTAAGATTTTTGCAACACCAACATCCTGTCCAAACGTAATGTTAGTTCTTCCGGATACACCTTTCTTGGTGGTAATGATAACTACGCCTGCATTTGCCCTTGATCCATAGATGGCTGAAGCTGATGCGCCTTTTAGTATTTCAATGTTGGCAATATCGGAAGGATCTATATCCCCAATTCGGTTTGCTCCGTTGTCTTGATTAGAGGTTGGACTTCCATTTGTATTGGCTTGTGTTACCGCATTGGTAGCGGGTTGATTAACAGAATTATCAACATACACACCATCGATAATGTATAATGGCTCAGATGAACCGGTAATGGTGGTTATACCGCGTAGCTTCATAGACATACCGCCACCGGGAGCACCCGAGTTGGACAGAATCTGTGCCCCTACAACTTTCCCCTGCAAGCCACCATCCAGCGTTTGAATCGTGGTACGCCCTGCCAGCTCTTCTCCGCTTACGGTACCAACTGCATTTGCCAGATTGGATCGTTTTACGGAACTGGCCAAACCCGATATAACCACTTCCTCCAGGTTTGTTATATCCTCACTTAATTGTACATCGGCACGATCTCCGGTAACGGCTATCTCCTCGGAGAGATACCCAATAAAGGAAAATTGAAGTGTGGCGTTTTCGGGAGCTTCGACCCTGAATTCTCCCCTGATGTCCGTTACCGTGCCCAGGGTTGTACCCTTTACCACAACGTTCACACCTGCTATACCCTCACCTGTGCGGGCATCGGTCACTTTTCCGCTTACAGCAGTCTGCGCAAGCGTTATGGTTGTTGTTAGCAACAGCAAAACCAATACCTTACTCCATAATAAGTAGATTTTCTTCATACGCATTTATTTTAGTTTTTTGATGTTTAAGAATTGCTAAAAGGTAGTCTTATGCCAATCCCTTACTAAGACCTAGTATGCGGTATATATTTTTGTACAGGATGACGTATTTTGCGGTATGAATTTTTAGTGTGATGGTATTTGAAGCCTTAGTAAGAAATCTTGAATTAAGATTACAGTCACCTTTACCGGGTATACGTGTCCATGAGGTGTTGCGCGCAAAACCGATTGGGAATGTGCTTCCTAAGTTTGAACATCGCCTTCCACCAAAACCTGGAGGAGTACTTATTTTACTTTACGAAGAAGAGGGATTGATAAAATTCCCACTGATTAAGCGGCCCACCTATACCGGTGCCCACAGCGGACAGATTAGTTTACCAGGAGGCAAGGCTGAACCCGGTGAGGATATTTTTCAGACCGCATTACGAGAAGGTGAGGAGGAGATCGGAGTGAAGCAAAAGGATATTAGAATTATTGGGAAGCTAAGTGAGTTCAATGTTATTCCCAGTAATTTTTTAGTAACACCAGTAATCGCAATGATTGACTATGCGCCTGAATTTATTCCCGATCAATTTGAGGTGGAGAAAGTGATTCAAGCAGATTTGTTTGAACTGGCAAAGGAAGATGCCATCCGGGAGTCAGAAATTCTGGCTGCAGGTTTATACCCGATGATGGCACCGCATTTTCTCATTGAAAATGAAATCGTGTGGGGAGCCACCGCCATGATGTTGAATGAGTTCAGGATGATCGTGATGGAATTGAGTCAAGGAAAATAAAGGAGGACGTCTCAAAAGTCAAAACAATTCGAAGATCCTTGCCGGACCTGTTCCGGCATCCCCAGACTGTGCGCAGAAAGTAGGGATCCCGGCACAAGGCCGGGAAGACATAAGACTTTTGAGACGCCCTCTTTATGAGGTGATCAATATCAACGTTTCTTTTTCTTGGCCGCTTTCTTACTTTTCTTAGCCACTTTTTTAGGTTTGGCTTTGGCCTTTTTTTCTACCTTTTTCGCTGATTTCTTGGCCGCTTTTTTTATCACCTTCTTGGCTGCCTTTTTCTTACTCGCTGGCTTTGATTTTTTTCCAGCGCTTTTCTTGGAAGAAGTAATTTCCTTGGCCATCAGATTTAATGCAGAGCCTGCCTTAAACCACTCAATCTGACCAGCATTATAAGTGTGATTAACCTTAATGGTGTCAGTTGTTCCGTTTTTGTGGCGTAACACCAACGTAAGTTGTTTATCCGGTGCAAAAGAGATCAGGTCAACAATATCTATTGTGTCATCTTCCTGAATCTTGTCGTAATCGGCTTCGTTTGCAAATGTGAGCCCAAGCATTCCTTGCTTTTTTAAATTTGTTTCGTGAATACGGGCAAATGACTTTACCAGAATAACACGAATACCTAAATGTCGAGGTTGCATGGCGGCATGCTCACGTGAAGATCCTTCACCGTAATTATGATCACCCACAACAATGGTTGGAACACCTGCTGCTTTGTATGCACGCTGGGTGGCTGGTACAGCACCATATTGTCCATTGAGTTGATTCTTTACGCTATCGGGTTTGTCATTGAAGTAATTGATCGCACCCGTCAATGTATTGTTGGCAATATTGTCCAGGTGGCCACGGAAACGCAACCAAGGACCCGCCATGGAAATATGATCGGTGGTACATTTTCCTTTTGCTTTGATGAGCAACTTCATTCCGGTAAGATTTTTTCCATCCCACGCCTTGAATGGACTTAATGCCTGAAGCCTTGATGACTTGGGATCAATCTTAACCTGAACCTTGCTACCGTCTTTAGCTGGAGCCAAATAACCGGGATCCTTTACATCAAATCCCTTTGGAGGAAACTCAACACCTTTAGGCTCATCCAGTCGTACAGCTTGTCCATCTTGATTAACGAGTGTATCTTTTAATGGATTAAATGTCAAATCACCGGCAATGGCAAAAGCCGTTGTGATTTCCGGAGAGGCTACGAAGGCGTGGGTATTCGGATTACCATCATTTCGTTTCGCAAAATTTCTATTGAAGGAAGTGATGATCGAGTTTGCACGATTCGGATCATTGGTGTGTCGTGACCACTGGCCGATGCAAGGTCCGCAGGCATTGGCAAGAACAACACCACCCATTTTTTCGAATATGTTCAAGTACCCGTCACGCTCCACGGTATAGCGTACAAGTTCTGAACCTGGGGTGATGGTAAATTCTGCTTTGGCTTTTAACTTTTTATCTACAGCCTGCTTTGCTAAAGAAGCAGAACGTGTAATATCTTCATAGGAAGAGTTCGTACACGATCCGATCAAACCTACTTCAAGGCGCTGAGGCCAATTGTTTTTCTTCACTTCACTTGCAAACTGAGAAATAGGTATGGCACGATCAGGGGTGAAGGGGCCATTAACATGTGGCTCCAGTGTTGACAGATCAATTTCGATTACCTGATCGAAATATTTTTCAGGATTCGCATATACTTCAGGGTCACCGGTCAGATGTTCCTTTACTTTATCGGCAAGGTCTGCCACTTCTTTTCTTCCAGTACCTCTAAGGTATTGCGCCATTTTTTCATCATAACCAAAGGTTGATGTAGTAGCACCAATTTCAGCGCCCATGTTACAGATGGTTCCTTTTCCGGTGCAGGAAAGTGTTTTTGCACCCGGTCCAAAATATTCAACGATTGCTCCGGTTCCACCTTTCACAGTAAGAATTCCGGCCACTTTTAGAATAACATCTTTTGAGGCCGTCCAGCCGCTGAGTTTACCCGTTAACTTAACGCCAATAAGCTTTGGCATTTTTAACTCCCACGGCATGCCCGCCATCACATCAACGGCATCAGCACCGCCTACACCAATGGCAATCATCCCGATACCTCCGGCATTCACCGTGTGAGAGTCAGTTCCAATCATCATTCCCCCTGGGAAGCCATAGTTTTCAATTACCACCTGGTGAATGATCCCTGCACCCGGTCTCCAAAAACCAATTCCAAACTTGTTGGATACGGATTCAAGAAAATTAAATACCTCACCACTTGCGGTGATGGAATCTGCAAGATCTTTCTTGGCACCGTCCTTGGCTAAAATCAAATGGTCGCAGTGTACGGTAGAAGGTACACGAACTTTGGGTATACCGGCTGACATGAATTGAAGCAGGGCCATCTGAGCCGTTGCATCCTGCATGGCCACGCGATCGGGAGAGAAGTTTACATACGACTTACCCCGTCCAAAATTTTGAATGGGCTGGTCTTCATGCAAGTGTGAATAGAGTATTTTTTCTGAAAGGGTGAGGGGTTTGCCCACTACTTTTCTGGCTTTGGCGATTCGCCCAGGCATGTTCTTGTAAACAGCCTTAATCATGTCTAAATCAAAGATCATAGGTCGATTTTTATTAGGGTTCTAAGCTAAGAATTTATAGGGGTTCCCACAAAAAGAAAATCCCCCGGAATTTTGATCCGGAGGACTCTACCTAAAGGCTTCTCAGCTTACTTGCTGTTGATGTAATTCAGAAATTCGCGCTTCACGTTTTCGTCTTCCTTAAACTTTCCCGAAAAGAAGGCTGTGCCTGTCTTGCTGTTGGTATCACCAACACCACGGGAAGCCACACACATGTGGTTGGCATCGATGACTACTGCAATATGATCCGTTTTCAGGGCGCGTTGCATTTCCTTTCCGATTTGCATAGTCAGGCGTTCCTGAACCTGGGGGCGTTTTGAAAAGTATTGAACAATACGGTTAATTTTTGAAAGACCGATTACTTTGCCTGAGGAAAAGTAGGCAACATGGGCTTTGCCATAAATGGGCACAAAATGATGTTCACAATGCGAGTAGAACGTTATGTCCTTCTCCACCAGCATCTGATCATAATTGTATTTATTTTCAAATAATTTAGCATGAGGTCTGTTCTTTGGGTTGAGGCCACTGAATACCTCTTTCACATACATTTTTGCCACCCGGTGCGGTGTACCATTCAGGCTATCGTCAGTCAAGTCAAGACCTAGTATGGTCATAATCTCCCGAAAATGACTTTCGATCTTGGTAATCTTTTCTTCATCACTCATATCGAATGCATCCGAGCGCATTGGAGTTTCAGTAGATGATCCACTGTGGTCATCATCCGAATCGGCCGGTAGCGGCTTAAGTGGCCGGATATTCAACGAAATTTCTTTCTGTCTCATACAAGGTAATTTTCAGGTCTAACGAACGATCGATCTTCTCTCTCAGAATGTTCCAGATTACCACAACAATATTTTCGGCTGTTGGGTTTAGATTTTTAAAGTATTCGGTATCTAAGTTAAGATTTTTATGGTCGAATTTGTTCAATACATTTTCCTTAACCAGGTCGCTAAGGACTTTCATATCAAACACGTATCCTGTGGCTGCATCCGGTTCTCCAATAACAGTGACGATTACTTCGTAATTATGCCCATGATAATTGGGATAGCTACATTTACCGAATACTTCAAGGTTCTTTTGGTCTGACCAGGCTGGATTATACAACCGGTGGGCTGCGTTAAAATGCTCTTTTCGGGATACCTTAATCTTCATTCTCCAAAGGTAAACAGGGAATGGTTTAAAAGGTTCAAAAAATACAAGTGTGAAGAAGAAATTACCGCTTTAGGGATAAATAGCCAGTAAGGGTTTTGCCTGTAATTTCTATTTTGTAGTAGTACGTGCCGGTTGGCAAGTCTTTTCCATTATCACTAATCCCTTCAAATCGTTTGCTGGCATCGCTGTTGTTGTAATCTTTCACTTCAAAAACAACATCGCCCCAGCGATTGTAAATGGTTACTTTATTTTTCTCTGAAACTCTTTCAATATTTCCTATTCTAAAATAGGAATTCACATTATCGTCCTTGCCAGGTGAAAACCCGTTAAAAACATTGAGGGCATTGCCACCCCCGTTTAGAGGATCGGTATTTTCAAAATAGGTCACGGTTCCACTTTCAACAAAATCATAATTGTAATTTCCATTGCCCAGAAAGGCGTCAAGGTCACCATCATTATCGATATCAGCGAAGGCAATAAAACTCGTTGGGGGCGATTGCTCTTCAATTATGGGTGAAGATGAGTGTTCTGTGAAAGTTCCGTCTCCTTTGTTTTCAAAATACCGGGTACGGCTTGCGTATTTTGCATCATAGATACCCGTATAATAAGTTTCTGATACAGCCAGGTCAAGGTCACCATCATTATCCAGATCAACGGCTGTTACGTTATTAGAATAAGGTTCAAAGATGGAATTATTGAACGGTTCGGGTGGAGTTGCAGAAATAAAGATTGGATTCTCCGCGGTACCATCATTCTCAAAATATATAACTCCTGCATTACCATATTCCCGTCTGCCCACCAATGCATCAAAATCATTATCGTTATCCACATCGATGAAGGCGACTGAAACCTCGTCTCCGTTGGGGTCTAAAGGACTTACACTCGGTTCAAATGTTCCGCCATTATTTTCAAAAAATTCAAGTTCATAGGCGTTCCATATAAATAGATCCTTATCACCATCATCATCAATGTCAACAAAAACGGGAATAACATCGTATGCAAAGCCTGATTCCAGAATTTCAACAAGCTGATGATTGGGGTCAGCGGTAAATTCACCGTCCTCGTTAATGTAAACGAATAAATCGGGATTAGAATATTTTGCACCGATAACGGCATCCATATCGCCATCATTGTCCAGGTCAACAAATGTTATTGCGGCCTGATCTCCAACATCTACACCTCCCAACGGGCTAATATTTAAATCGTTTAAAGTTTTAAAGGTGTAGGCTCCGTCTGTATTTTCATAGTAAATCACTGATGCAGCATAATTGGAAGAAGCCCGCCCAACAACCAAGTCCAGATCACCATCACCATCAAAGTCAGCTAGTATCGGTGAACCATAGTAGAAATAGGAATAGTTCATGGGGTTTCCTGTTCTTGCAACGGGGTCCCAAGGTCCGATTTGCTCACAAAACTCACCGCCACCACATTCAACATAACACCGTAACGGACCAAATCCATCACTCACGATAACATCCAATTCACCATTCTCATCTATATCGGCAAATGTTAAGGCCGCACTATTAAAATAGCGAATATAGCCCGTAAGGTTGTGACTTGAGGGTGTAAAACTCCCTGCTGAGTTCTCAAAAAATTGAACAGCATCATGTCCGCCATAGATATCCGAGGAATAGGAACTTCCAATGAAGAGATCTTGGTCTGAATCTCCATCGATATCTACGAATACTGGAATCGATTCTTGTGTACCATATTTATTAGTCGTACCTGTTATTCCATCAAATGGGTTACTTGCTCCAGTTTGTTCTGTGAAAGTAGGATTTGTTCTTGAACCGGTGTTCCTGAAAAAGTAAGTATTGCCATACCCTGTGCCCAGTAACATATCAAGATCAAGATCTCCATCAACATCCATAAAGGCCGGTGCAGCGTGAGGCCCTTGGTTTACTTCTCCCAGGGGATTTGAGGAATCGGTAATCTTGCTAAATCGTTTGACGTTGTTTGGGCCTCCGGTATTTCGGAAAAACTCAATATCACCATTTGTAGTCCCCGCAAAAATATCCAGGTCACCGTCATTGTCAATGTCAACTACTGCAAGCCTGGGATGTTCTATAAAATAAGGAGGCGGTAATGGATTTGCACCATCATTTCTTTCCAAGGGTCCTACGGAATTTTGAGCCTGCAATGGATTACTAATCGAAAGGGTAAGTGCGAATGCGGCACCTGCACCTGCAATACGCAATTGAGTTTGTAAAGACTTTAACCTTTCGTAAAGTCTTTTTAGTCGGCTTACCAGCGATGATTGCTTTCTTCTATTGAGTTTATAAAACCTGCCACTGTGAACGGCCTTATCAAAACGCTCCTTAAACTTCAGGTATTTACCGGAGGCAGATGAATATAGACTTTGAAGAAGCTGACAGTTATGGTTCATGAAGTGAAAAGACATGAAAACTTTTTAAAGATATTGTAAATACCTATCTTTTACAAGAGTAGACAATACCCATATTATTCAAATTCATGCTTGTTTTCGAAAATGTATATAAAAAGGTAAATAACTCGACAAAAGATGAGATTGTGGAGTTTTGGAAGCGTGAGGGAGGGCTTACGGATGAAAGCGTGATTTCTGAACGACTTAAGCAGGTAGTTTATATCATTTGTGATTCCGAATCAGGTAAACTGGTAGGGGTTTCCACCGCTGAGAAGAAAAGAGTCCAGGCCTTGAATAATAATTATTTTTATGAATTCAGATGCTTAATTGACAAGGCTTACCGGATTGCAGAACTTGATGTAAAACTTTCGCGAATTACGTTTGATTTACTACAGTCTGTCAGTAGTCAGGATGGAAATCTAGTGATTGGAATAATTTCTGTTCTGGAAAATGAAGAGCTAAAACAAGAACCAGTTTGGCGAAGGGCAGTGTGGCCGGAGATTGACATGTACTTTGTTGGATATACAAATTCAGGAAATCCGATACGCGTGCACTATTTTAAAGGTGCCCGGATTTAAGTTGCAATGCAATGTATTTACAAAATGCAGATAAGCTTGGGTTGTCCCAGAAAATAATTGGGCTGATAGAAATATTCAAACGATCTTCTAGCTCGTCCAGCATTTGCATGGCGTGGATTGAATTTAATCGTAAGGTTTCAAAGTTTGCATTCACATCAATGGATTCCGGTTCGACACCCATCATCTGTCCTAGTTCTTCACGACAAAATGAAATCAATTCATCTTCGGTAAATAGTTTTATCATCGTAATCCGAAATTAAATGGAAGGTACAAAACCAGAACTGATTTTTGAAAATCTTTGGCAAAGGAATGATAGCTCATTTTATCCTAAGATAAAACAATTATGGAAACACCATTTCCCTTTTCTTACCGAGGAACAAATGAATGGACGTTTGAGACAGCTTGTAATAGTGGTGAGTAATCGTGTAGGGGAGGTAGTCGGAGTTTCTACTTGCTTTAAAGTGTACGTTAAGCAATTACGAAATCATATGTATGCGTTTCGCATTTTTATTGTGCCGGAGTATCGAATACCAGGGCTTACGGAAATAATCATGCTTAAAACAAGAGATTTTATGGAGGGAATTAGTCAGGAGGGAGGTCAGGAGAATACACGCTGCCTGGGTATGATTACAATTGTGGAAAATGAACGAATTATGAAAAACAGGACTGAAGCAATCTGGCCTGCTTCGAAAATGGTATATATCGGTAACTCCCCCCAAGGGCATCATATGCGGGTATGTTACTTTAAGAAGGCAATGATTTCCCTCACCCCGACCTTCGGTCCCCCGGGAGAGGGGAAGGGGTGAGGGAGTTCTACTCAATTTTTACTGGCAACTTGGTAAGGGTTCGAATGGCGAGGTTATTATTCCAATCCGGTGTTGTATCGATGAGTTCAATTTTCGTAAAGCGGTTTAGTAGTGTTTCAATCATGAGTTGCGTTTGAATTCGGGCGAGCCAATCACCCATACAATAATGAGCCCCTCCTCCAAAAGCAATATGTTTGTTTTCGGCACGATCAATCAAAAATTCGTCAGGGCTTTTAAAAATTTCAGGATCGCGGTTAGCGGATCCGAGGCAAATGGTTAAGGTATCACCCGTTTTGATTTGTTTATTACTAATCACGGTGTCTTTACCTGTAATTCGTCCGACAATCTGAACCGGTGAGTCATATCTCAGCAACTCTTCAATGGCGGCTGGAATTTTGGATTGGTCATTTCTAAGTTGACTCATCACTCCCGGATTGGCCAATAGGTTATAAAGGCCTGTACTCATTAACCCAATAGAGGTTTCTTCCCCGGCAATAAAGAGCAGGATACAGGTAGAAATTAGCTCATCGTCACTCAAAACTCCTTCCTGTTTATTGAGTTGAACCAATTTGCTTACAATCCCTTCATCCGGGTTGCTTTCTTTTTCTTTGACAACTTTTTCGAAGTAAAGGATAAAGTTTTTTGCCGCTTCGTTGATGTGTAGAATATCCTTAAAGGAAATGTATAGATCCAAGGCTTTAATCATGATTGATCCCTGTTCTTTCAAGTAGGCATAATCTTCGGGTGGAAGGCCCAGTATTTTACCAATCGTCATAGCCGGCAATGGCTTACCTAAATGATTAACAAGATCGAAGGGGTTAGAAGACTTGGAAAGCAATTGGTCAAGATTACTGCGAACAATCTCTTCTACGTCACGACTATTCCAGACCTGGTGAATGAATTTTCGGATGCGGGTGTGGTGAGGTGGGTTTAAGAAAAGAATGAAGCCTTTCATTGCATTTTCAATGGAACTGAAGTCCATATCCTTGTATTTAAAATAGCCAATACCTTTCTTCAGCCATTCAAAGCGGTTACCTACCAAAAAATCAGGGCTTCGCAGAATGTTTCGGGTATCCTCATAGCGCGTGATAATCCATTCTCCAGTCTGTGACAAATGAACGGGATCTTCTTCGCGCAAGCGTTTGTACATGGCATACGGACTCGCAATATGCTTCCTGTCAAACGGTCGCCAGAGCTGATCAACTGCCATGCTTGCTTACGTATTCCTGTAGTAAGAACTCTGAATAGGTGTCAATGGAAGGATAATCCCAGAAATGGATGGGATTTAATTCTACCTGTAATTTTTTCTCCAGCTTATCCATCAGAAAAATACAACTCACTGAATCTAATCCCAGGTTAAAAAACGTATCCGATTCATTAATCTCAGTGGCTGGAATCCCAGTTTCTTCTGCGATAATTTTTTTGATCACTTCAATAAGGTCTTCTCGTTTCATCATTCTTCCTTTGGCAATTGTGCCCAAAATGTTTTTGTAGGGGTAGATAAAGCCATACGAAATTCAGGTTTTTCCAGATTGAGAATTCCTGGTCGCTGCATGCCTGGCAGCACTTTTACATCATATATTTCTTCTACACTGTTTTCGTATTTTATGTATCCCGCAATACTCACGGTGGGTAAATGCATAGCAATCACTCCACAGAAGATGGATCGTTTTGCGATGGGTAAATCTGCAAAGGCGGTACTCGTTTGCCTGAGCTTTGAAAGTCCAATAAAAATGTAATCACCCACCCGGTCAAGACCACGAACAAAGCCATCAAGCTGTTTAAGAACTTTATAACTTTTGTTTTTAGTATCCACTTCGGCCAACTCTCCGGTCGCTGAAAGCAGCACGTATACTTTTTGATCGTATATCCTTGGTGAATGGGGCATGGGTAAATTTTCAGCCAATATTTCATTCGTGGCAATGTCAATCAGGCAACCCCCCGTGGCTTTTGTATTTCGCCATCCCTGCGGTGTGTTAGTTTTACTAAGAACCGTAACAAATCTTGGCGTGTCACCATCCATGGCTAATCCGTTTAAGTGACAACTGTCATCGGGAGTCAGGTTGGTAATGAAGTCTGGCTTCCAGAAAGGAGTGAAGCTAAAATTGTCATTAATATAAGCCAGGCAGGAGAAGCGGGTATTCACCGCCAATAGTCCTCTGGATGTCCAGTGCAAATCGTGAATATCCAACTCACCGGTATAATGGACCGATCGGGGAATGAATAAGGAATCATACACCTTGGGTTGTCGCGGATAGGCACTTGCTAATTCTTTGTTGTTCGCAAGCGTAATGACCTCATTGAGCGTGGCTAACGCCATTTTATCACCCTTCAGGGCCATGCCCATCGGTTTTGAAAATTGCCGGGGCAGCTGAACCAAATGGTCACGATCTTTCGGGCTAATAAAGATTACTTTTCCGGCTTGATACGTGGAGACCGCAATAGAACAATTGAGCTGTTGCAACAACTCCGGAATATTGGGTGAGTACGTGCAGGAAAATGGTGCTAGATTTTTCTCCATTAATGTATGTTGGCTTCTAAAAATAAAGCATGGAACCTTATTATTCTAACTTTATGTTTGTAAAATCGTACTCTCAAATTTGATTCGATGAACTTTGAAGGAATAAAGGAGAAGATAACGCTGTATAAAAACGAAGGTAAATCACTTTTTACCAGTTCATCCTTTCAATCGCATAGCCTGGTAATGCTTCATATCATCAGCAGAATTGATAAAACTATTCCTGTTTACTTCATTAACACGGGTTATCACTTCCCGGAAACGGTAAAATTTAAGGATCATATAACTGCGTTTTTTGGACTCAATACCATTGACCTGAAGTCGGAAGTACCCAAGCATATGCAGCGCGATTCAGAAGGCAGGTTGTTGTTTACCTCAGATCCTGACCATTGCTGCTATTTGAATAAAACGCAGCCGATGGATTCAGCGCTTCGCTCACACGATATTTGGATAAATGGGGTCAGGGCAGATCAAAGTTCCGTTCGGGCCGCCATGAAAGTGGAGCAACCGGCACCGTATAATACTATTCGCTTTCATCCTATGCTGGATTGGACAGCCAAAATGATTTGGCAATACCAAAAGGAATACAATCTACCAACCCATCCGTTGGAGGAGAAGGGCTATGTAAGTATTGGATGTGAGCCTTGTACGCGCAAGCTCGATCCCGGTATGCAGGAAAGGGAAGCCCGATGGTATGGATTAAAGAAAGTAGAGTGTGGACTTCACACCGAGTTAGTGACTAAGTAAGTATGAATATACTCGTAACAGGAGGAGCTGGATACATAGGCACAGCATTAGTAAGTCAATTAGCGACTGATGAAAAAGTTAGCCGCATTGTGGTGTATGATAATCTGAGCCGGCCGAATTACAGTCTGTTTTTAGGGGGACATAAAGAGGGTCATCAGAAGATTCAGTTTTATAAGGGAGAGCTACTCGATTCCCGCCATTTGAGAATGGTATTAAAAGGTATTGATGTAGTGTATCATCTGGCAGCAAAGGTGACGACTCCCTTTGCCAATGATGATGCCCACTTGTATGAGCAGGTAAATCATTGGGGTACGGCCGAGCTGGTTTATGCGGTTGAAGAAAGCAATGTGAAGAAATTCATATATACCAGTAGTTCAGGTATTTATGGTGATTCAGAAGAGGCTGTAGATGAACAATCTGAACCAAAGCCAAAAACGTTTTATGCTATTTCGAAGCTAAGAGGTGAGGAGCATGTAAGACGCTTGTCGAGCAAAATAGACACCTTTATTTTCAGGTGTGGAAATGTGTATGGCTATAACCGTGGGATGCGCTTTGATGCCGTCATTAATAAATTTGTATTCGATGCCAATTTTCAAAAGAGACTTACTGTTCATGGCGATGGAAACCAGTCACGAACCTTTATCCATATAGACTCTATTGCGAAGGCGCTGGTTAACCTCCTTCATAGTGATTTGAAAAGTGGAACATTTAATCTGGTAGAGCGCAGCATTAAGGTTATTGATATTGTTGATGAGTTGAAGCAGCTTATTCCTGATCTGGAATTTATATTCATCAATCAGCATCTTAAGCTTCATCAATTGAATGTGAAGGAGAATCAATCGGTGAACCAAAAGCTAGGGCTTACACAGCAAAGGTCACTCAAAGAAGAACTTCAGGAATTCCTGGCCCGCTTCAGCTTTTAAAAACTATTCACCGTTTCGATATCATGGAAATCGAACACGGCCAGGTTAAGGCCAAAGGTGATTTCATGCGTAGTAAAATTCACACCCACCGAGCCATTCGTGGGTAGTTCAAAAGCATAAGCGAATTTGTAGGATTGCTTGAATTTTATTTGGGCAAGGAAGCCGTAGGTGTTAAAATTCCGTGTGAATGCGCCTATACCATAACGTTCATCAATATTCAACAATGCATTGATGTCGGTGGAGATGGGATTATCCTTGACATATTTAAACAAGACCGATGGCTTAAGGCGAATCCGTTCGTTAATGAAAAAGATATACGAAGCCATTCCATAAAAATGCTGTGTATATAAAGAAGCTTCAACTTCATCAATCCCGGAGCCGAAAGTTTCCTTGTTTTGAAGCATGCGTGGTACGGACAACCCCAAAAATAAATAGTCATTGTGAAGAATCAGGCCCGCTCCAAAGACAGGTTTCGTTATGTTTTGATTTCCGGCAAAATACGGATCCGTCTCATCTTCAATGTTTAAGGCTAAATTATCTGAACGATAATTGGCGATCCCACCCTGTAACCCAAACGAGAGGAACATATCCTCAAATTCAATTTTATAGCTATAGGTACCCATAGCCAGCAGGTTGTTATTCTCACCAATCTTATCCTCGACCACAATTAGGCCAACACCCATTTTGTTATCAAATAAGCTGCTATGGGCAGTAAAGTTGATTGTAGTGGGGCTACCATCAAATCCAGCCCATTGTTTCCGGAAACTAACAGAAGCATTAAACTCTTTGTTTAGACCTGTATACGCTGGATTTATGACCAAAGGATTATTCATGTACTGAGCGTAAAGCGGATCGATCTGGGCGTCAACGTGAACGCAAGCGCATACCAATGCTATGCAAAAAGCTGAGAGGGACAGGTAAAGTTTTCTGCTCATATCTACTGGGGTCTAAGTAACATGAAGCCAGTAGGAAAAATAATCAATTGAGTTTAATTTTCCTAAGATGGAGTTGATAAGCATGATTTTCTGGAATGAATACTATTGAAATTGATATTCTATAGCTGGCTGTTGTAATGGCATTAGCGGAAGTTACGGATAGGATAAAAATACCGTATCCAATCTTACTAGTGTTGGCAATAATCGCCATTAGCCTAATTCCAGGCCTTTCAGGTTTAAGGATTAAACCTTTCTTGACTTTCTCAAAAAGCTTTGCCAACCTTTGTTAGCTATAACATCTATGTTTAACTGGAAGTCGAGCCCTAGTCAAGAAAACAAAGCTATGCGGAAAAGGTATGATGCCTTTTTACAGCAGCATGGCGAATTGTATAATGATAGTGTTGAGCCACTCACTCAAGCAGATATTCTTGATATTGAAAAGCGAAAACGAAAGTTGAAAAAAATCTGGTACTTCCTGTTGTCATTGTCTGGCGTCATTGCATTGGCCTACCTGTACTTTCCTCCATATTCTCCCGAAGACATGCTAAATGTTGTGTGGCTACTGGGTGTTGTTGGAGTAGGAGGAGCACTTCTTGTCAGACATTTCAACAATGCATTAAAATACAATGAGAAGAGAGTGATCAAGGGCGTAATTACTGCCAAGGTTGCAATGAAATACGATGAGGATCATGGTTGCTATGTTGAGATGAGTGGGAGGGAAAAGTTCAAGATTTCGCCAAAAGATTACAGGAAGTGCGAGTTGGGTGAAATAATCAGCATTGAAATGCTAACGGATGATGCCACGATTAACCGCAAGGTTGTGAAGCTTGGAAAAATCTGAAGAAAAAAAGGTCACCCACTCGAGCGACCTTTCATTTACTGTTCAATTTAATTTTTAGCAATACTCCTCAAACACTTCTACCAAGTGTTCACCAATCATCTGAGCATTTCTGCCTTCTATATGGTGACGCTCCACAAAGTGAACCAGTTCTCCATCTTTAAATAAAGCTATGGAAGGAGAAGAAGGAGGATAGGGGAGCGTAAACTCACGTGCTTTTGCCACAGCTTCCTTGTCCACACCGGCAAATACGGTAGTCAGGTGTTCGGGTTTTTTTGCACTGTTTTGTAAGGCCCACTTAATGCCGGGTCTGGCCGCACCAGCCGCGCAACCACACACCGAATTAATCACCATTAAAGTAGTGCCTTTTTTATCCTTGAGTGAGTTTTCGACATCGGTTGGTGTTTTCAGTTCATGAAAACCAACCGTTGTTAAATCAGCACGCATCGGGGCTACCAGTTGTTCAGGATACATATTTTTACAAGTTTATTAAGTTTAACATAATTACAGGAACCCAAGTTCCAATTTAGCCGCCTCACTCATCATGTCTTGAGAGTAGGGAGGATCAAAGGTAATCTCAACTTTCACATCATTCACGCCTTCAATTTCTTTAATTTTTTGTTCCACTTCTCCGGGAATAACTTCTGCCGAGGGGCAAGACGGAGAGGTAAGTGTCATCAGTACAAAAACATTATTGACGGGGTATACACTTATTTCATAGATCAGCCCGAGTTCATAAACATCCACAGGGATCTCTGGATCATACACCGTTTTAATGGCGTTCAATACCTTCTCCTTCAGATCAGGGATGGTTGTTTCTGAAAGCGTATGTTCCGTATTTTTAAAATCTTCTGTCATGACTTAACTTCTTGCTGAGTCTTGAAGGCGAGGGCGTATAATTTCATTTGTTTGATCATGGCAGCAAAACCATTAGAACGTTGGGTGCCAATGAACCGTTCCATGCCGATCTTTTGCATGAAATACAGAGTTGAATTCAAAATTGTATCGGGTGATTGCCCATTGTACACCCGTACTAATAAACTTACTAATCCTTTTGTGATAGCGGTATTGCTGTCGGCTGTAAAGAAAATTTTACCATCCTCGTGTCTGGCGGTTAGCCAAACTTTCGACTGACACCCTTTAACAATGTTATCTTCGGTTTTATCTACCTCCCTCATTTCCGGTAGTTTCTGCCCAAGCTCCATGATGTAGAACACGGTCATTTCCATGTCACCGTCCAGTAGTGAAAACTCACTAATGATCTCATCCTGTATTTCTGAAATGGACTTTGACATTACTTCAAGAATTTAATCACACGTTCAAGTCCTTCTACCAGTTGATCAATCTCCTGCTTTGTATTATAGACTGCGAATGAAGCCCGGACAGTTCCTTCTATCCCCATTCGGTCCATCAGCGGTTGTGTACAATGATGCCCTGTTCGCACGGCAATTCCTCTTGCATCCAACATTTGTCCAACATCAAAGGGATGAATACCCTTCACCACAAAAGACAATACACTTACTTTTTCTTTTGCCGTACCGACAAACTTCACGGATGGGAGTGCGCCTAGCTTTTCAGTAGCATAGACCAACAACTCATGCTCGTGGTGCGCTATAGTTTCCTTACCCAGTTCTGTAATAAATTCGATTGCCCTTCCAAATGCAATGACATCGGCAATATTGGGTGTGCCTGCTTCAAATTTATAAGGAAGGTCGTTATAGGTAGTCTTTTGAAAAGTTACCTCTTTGATCATTTCTCCGCCACCTTGATAAGGAGGCATCTTCTCCAGTAATTCTTTTCGTCCATACAGAATACCTGTGCCTGTTGGGCCGTACATCTTATGAGAGGAAAGGCAATAGAAATCACAATCAAGCGCTTGAACATCAATCTCTAGATGGGCGCCAGCTTGTGCACCGTCAATCAATACTACTGCACCGTCCTTATGGGCAAGGTCAATGATTGTTTTGATAGCGTTAATTGTCCCCAGACTATTCGAGGCATGATTTACAGCAACAAGCCTTGTGCGGGTGGTGAGAAGTTTTGAGTAGGCTGTGATGTCAAGTTCGCCAGCCTCGGTCACTGGAATAACCTTTAGTATTGCTTTTTTCTCCTCGCAGAGCATTTGCCAGGGTACAATGTTGGAATGATGCTCTAAACCAGAGATAATAACTTCATCACCTGCATGGATGAATGCTCTTCCATAAGAAGATGCGACCAGATTGATTGCCTCGGTTACACCACGGACGAAAATAATCTCTTCTTCTGTTCCAGCGTTAATAAATGATTTTACAAGCTGACGCGTATTCTCGTAGGCTTTCGTTGCCCGCTCCGCGAGTGTGTGTATGCCCCGGTGAATATTGGCATTGTCTTTTTTGTAGTAGTCAACCAATGCATCAATAACCATCTGGGGTTTCTGACTGGTGGCAGCATTATCAAAGTACACCAGATCCCGTCCATTCACTTTCTGGTGAAGCACCGGAAAGTGCTTTCTGATTTTTTCAACATCTAGTCCAGATCGTGTAGCCACGCTCATGATCAGAAGTTTTTGTGAAGGCGTTCACTGATCAGGTTATCAATGAAGGCTTTCATTTTTTCATTGGGAATACTTTCTACTACTTCGGCCGCAAACGCATAGAGCATCATGGCGCGTGCTGTATTCTTTTCAATTCCACGACTTCTTAAATAAAATAAGGCCTCATCATCCAATTGTCCTGTTGTACATCCATGAGAGCACTTAACATCGTCTGCCCAAATTTCAAGCTGGGGCTTGGTGTTAATGGTACTTTTATCGGAAAGAAGAATGTTCCGGTTCGACTGAAAAGCATTTGTTTTTTGCGCCTGAGGTCGCACGAATATTTTTCCGTTGAAAATTCCTTTTGAATTCCCATCCAGTATCCCCTTGTAAAGTTCGTTGCTAAATGAGTTTGGTTTCCGGTGATCGACTACCGTGTGATTGTCGGCCAGGGTATCACCATGCAGTAAATACAATCCGTACATGTGTGATTCACAGCCTTCACCATCCAGGTTCAATTGCAGATTATTGCGTACAAATTTTCCATCCAATGTAAACGTATAACAGTTTACCCGGCTGTGGTTCGCTTGTGCGATCGTAGTTTGAGTGAATTGATAGCGATTACCATGATCAGCCTGAACATTATAGAAATTTAATCCGGCATTTTCGGCAACAATGATCTCGGTCACGAGGTTCGAAAAATTGGAATTCGTACCGATCGAATCAAATTTTTCTACGATGATAACCTCACTATTTTTCCCAACAACAACTAAATTTCTGGTAATACTCTTTACTTCTCCTGAGGTAGTGTCGTTGATGTGGTAAATTAGTATAGGCTTCGTCACGACTTTCTTTTCCGGGATCTGAATAAAAACTCCGCCACTCCATGCGGCTGTGTTCCAGGCAACGAGCGCATCATTCTGATATTCGGCATGCTTGGCAAGGTGCTCAGCGTGTTGATTTTCATCCAACTCCTGAATGAGTATGTCACTATTGGAAATGCTGGAAAGATTTCTTGAAAATTGACCATTTAGCATCACCACAACATGTGCATCGAGTTCGGGAATTTCAAATGCCTTGATTTGCTGAAGATCTGAACCGGGTTGTTTGTAAGAGGTAAGGTCGAAATTCTTTTCCAGCAATCTCGCAATAGGAGTGAAGCGATACTCCTCGCTCTTCGAGGTTGGTAACCCAAGTTTCTCAAACGCAGTTTTGGCATGAGCTCTCAGCTCAGTATTAGGTGTTATCGCTGACAGAATTTCCGTTGAACTACTATTTTTTACACTAGTATCGCTCATACATTTTAGGCCACAGCCACTTCATCTTTAATCCAATCGTATCCCTTTGCCTCGAGCTCAAGAGCCAATGCCTTTGTACCCGATTTCACGATTTTGCCTTTATATAACACGTGAACATAATCTGGAACAATATATTCAAGTAAGCGCTGGTAGTGTGTCACTACAATCGTTGAATTATTTTTTGATCTCAACTTATTGACGCCATTGGCCACAATGCGGAGAGCGTCAATGTCAAGCCCTGAATCCGTTTCATCAAGTATGGCAAGCTTCGGCTCGAGCATGGCCATCTGAAAAATTTCATTTCTCTTTTTTTCTCCACCCGAAAATCCTTCATTGAGTGAACGGTTCAATAAGGACTGATCGATCTCCACCAACTTCATCTTTTCTTTCATCAAACTCAGAAAAGAAACAGCATCCATCGCTTCCTGGCCACGGTATTTGCGGATTTGATTGACCGCAGTTTTCATAAAATTAATGGTACTCACCCCCGGAATCTCTACGGGATATTGAAATGCCAGAAACATGCCTTCACGCGCTCTGTCTTCCGGTGATAACTCCAGCAGGTTTTTACCGAGGTAATGTGCTTCACCTGCTGTTACTTCAAATTCTTCACGACCGGCTAATACAGACGCGAGCGTACTTTTACCAGAACCATTTGGTCCCATGATGGCGTGTACTTCGCCCGGTTTAACTTCCAGGTTGATACCATTTAAGATATGGTTGTCTCCAATCTTCGCGTGTAAATTTTTTATTGAAAGCATTTTTACTGATTCTTATTTACAAAAATTTTTATCCCACACTTCCTTCCAGCGTGAGTGCAAGAAGTTTCTGTGCCTCAACAGCAAACTCCATAGGAAGTTGATTCAGAACTTCTTTCGCATAGCCATTAACAATTAAGGCCACGGCTGATTCTTCATCAATCCCACGCTGTAAGCAATAAAATATTTGATCTTCACCAATTTTTGAAGTAGTGGCCTCATGTTCAACTTTGGCACTGCTATTTTCTACATCGATATACGGAAAGGTATGCGCCCCACATTGATCGCCCATCAACAAAGAATCGCACTGAGAAAAATTACGAGCATTTTCAGCGCGCTTGAGAATATGAACTTGTCCGCGATAGCTGTTTTGAGAATGACCAGCCGAAATTCCTTTAGAAACAATTCTTGATCTGGTGTTTTTACCAATGTGAATCATCTTCGTGCCGGTATCGGCCTGCTGATAATTATTAGTGACCGCCACGGAGTAAAATTCACCGGAGGAATTGTCACCCTTCAACACACAGGAAGGATATTTCCAGGTAATGGCTGAACCGGTCTCCACCTGTGTCCATGATACCTTTGAATGATCACCCGCACAAAGTGCACGCTTCGTTACAAAATTGTAAATCCCGCCTTTTCCGTTCTTATCACCAGGATACCAGTTTTGTACCGTAGAGTATTTCACCTGTGCATCTTTCATAGCAAAGATTTCTACCACAGCAGCATGCAATTGATTTTCATCCCGCATGGGTGCTGTACAGCCTTCCAGGTAGCTAACGTATGATCCTTCATCCGCTACAATCAGTGTGCGTTCAAACTGACCGGTATTGGCTGCATTGATTCTAAAGTAGGTGGACAATTCCATCGGACAACGAACGCCTTTTGGAATATAACAGAATGAACCATCACTGAATACTGCAGCGTTGAGTGCGGCAAAATAATTATCATTCATGGGCACGACAGAGCCCAGGTATTTTTTGATTAGGTCAGGATGTTCTTTTACTGCTTCACTAAATGAGCAGAAAATGATTCCGAGTTCGCCAAGCTTTTCTTTAAATGTGGTGGCAACCGAAACACTGTCAATCACGGCATCTACGGCCACTCCTGTAAGTCTTTTTTGTTCCGTGAGTGATATCCCTAATTTCTCAAATGTTTTGATCAATTCAGGATCTACATCTTCCAGATTTTTAGGAGTTGCTTTTTGCTTTGGTGCGGAGTAGTAAATAACGTCCTGGTAGTTGATGGCCGGATAGGTGACATTAGGCCATTTTGGCTCAGTCATTTGAGTCCAAAGCCGGTAGGCTTTCAATCGCCATTCCAGCATCCATTCTGGTTCGTTCTTCTTAGCCGAAATGAAGCGAATGATATCTTCATTTAGCCCTTTCGGAGCTGAGTCGGTTTCCAGATCAACAGTCCAACCATGCTCATATTCCTTCGAGGTGAGTTCTTCCAGTATTTGGTTGTCTTTACTCATGGACCTATTTAGACTAATTTCAAATAAACATACAAAGATATAACAGAATGCCTATAATATGGTTCTAATTGGGCCTTAGTTTCCTTAAATAAGGTCAAGATTTCTATCCAGGCTTTCTTCTAGAGAGATCATGGTCTCTGTTCGGTCAATGCCCTCCACTTGTTGGATTTTGTCATGTAGTACTTCCTTGAGGTGATTCGTGTCTTTCACATGGATTTTGAGGAACATACTGTAGTTACCCGTGGTGTAGTGGATATTGGTGATTTCGGGTATTTTCTTGAAATGCGTTAGCACTTTGTCGTATAACGCACTCTTTTCCAGGTAGATACCAATGAATGCAGTGATGTCATAGCCAAGTTTAGCGTAATTAACTTTGAGGGTTGTTTTTTCAACGATACCGGCTTCTTCCATTTTATTCATCCTGACATGGACTGTTCCACCTGAAACAAATACCTTTTTGGCCACTTCGGTATAAGGCTTTTTTGCATCCTGCATGAGAATCTCCAGAATCTTCAGGTCGACATTATCAACTTCAAAATTTTGGTATGTTTTAGTCATAGTAAAATGATTAATTTTCAAATTATATGATATAAAATTAAAAATAATACAATAAAATAACACTATTATTATATTAATAGTCATTATACTATTACTTTGTTGCAGTTATTTGAATCACACGCACACCACCACACTGTAGGGTGTTGAAATTTGGCAGACATGCCCTCCTGTCTCGGGGGTGGGGAGTCAAGGATAAACGCAGGATAACGGGTTGACCACTAAAATGTTCTTCTTGTCCTGCAGCTAACTTCCCCGTGGAGGTTCGAACCCTCCCTCTACAGCACTTAATTTTAGGTTAGAGTTTAGAGTTTAAAATGTTTGTGAAAAAGTCACCTTTAAAAGGGTGACTTTTTTATTGGACTAAGTTGAGCACCGCAATCGTTTGTTAATATGGCGTGTTCTTTACAACTTAGAATTTTAAACGTGTTGACATGGAGAATTTCCCGTGGGTAAAGAATTATCCTGAAGGCGTTCCTGCCGAAATAAAGTTGTATGAGTATCCTTCACTCGTTGAACTCTTTGAAACCAGTTGCAAAAAATTTCAGGATCGCGTGGCCTTCGAAAATATGGGCGTGAAAATGACCTATGGTGAGGTTGACCGTCTCTCTAAAAACTTTGCGGCTTATCTTCAAAGCCTTGGGTTAGTGAAAGGTGACCGAATTGCCATTCAAATGCCCAACCTTCTTCAGTTCCCTGTTGCTTTTTTTGGTGCCCTGCGTGCAGGTCTCATTGTAGTTAATACAAATCCATTGTACACGGCACGTGAAATGGAGCATCAGTTTAAAGACAGCGGAGCCAAAGCCATAGTGATCGTTGCCAACTTTGCTCATAACCTTGAAAAAATTATAACTCACACATCCATCAAACATATTATCCTCACTGAATTGGGAGATATGCTTGGCGGGTTTAAGGGAGTTCTTGTAAATTTTGTTGTGAAAAATATTAAGAAGATGGTACCGCCATTTTCGCTTCCCGCTGCAGTTTCCTTTAAGAAGGCTATGCAAAAGGGTTCAACACTTTCCTTTACCAAACCGACACTATCGATTAATGATGTTGCGGTGCTTCAATACACCGGTGGAACGACTGGGATTGCAAAAGGAGCGCAACTCTCTCATGGAAATATTGTTGCGCACAACTCGATGATTACGTATTGGTTTTATCCATACCTCCGTCAATCGAAGGAGCAGGAGATTATCATCACCGCTATTCCCATGTATCACATTTTTGCGCTCACGGTGAATGGTGTATTGATGTTTAGTGTAGGAGCAAAAAGTGTGTTGATTACGAACCCCAGGGATATTCCTGCATTTTGTAAAGAATTAAAGAAGCATAAGTTCACCATCATCACCGGTGTGAATACCTTGTTTAATGGCTTGCTCAACAATCCTTCCTTTGCAGCACTTGATTTTTCACATTTGAAAGGAGCTGTTGGTGGTGGAATGGCTGTTCAGGATGTAGTGGCTAAAAAATGGGAAAAGGTTACCGGAAAACCGTTAGTAGAAGGGTATGGATTAAGTGAAACTTCTCCCGTGTTGTGTTGTAATCCATTGGATGGTACACACAGGTTGGGAACTATAGGTTTGCCCATGCCCAGTACGGAGGTTGTCATCTTTGATGATAACGGTAATGGCGTAACACAGGGAGAGTCCGGAGAGATTTGTGCGCGTGGCCCGCAGGTGATGTCGGGGTATTGGGAGAAGGACAATACGGGAGTATTTTATCCAGGTGGTTGGTTCAAGACAGGTGACATTGGGTTTATGGATGATAAGGGTTTCTTTAAAATTGTGGACCGCAAAAAGGATATGATCAAAGTTTCCGGATTCAATGTATTCCCGAATGAAATTGAGAATGTCATAGCGGAGCATCCAAAGGTACTGGAGGTAGCGGCCATAGGCGTTTCAGACGTGAAGTCGGGTGAGGTGATTAAGGTGTTTGTGGTTAAACGCGATCCATCCTTAACTGAGGAAGAGTTACGGAAATTTTGCCAGGAGAACATGACTAATTATAAAGTACCCAAATACGTTGAGTTTCGTCCAGAACTACCCAAAACAAATGTTGGAAAAATCCTAAGGCGCGCTTTGAAAGAAGAAGTCCCTGCATAATCTTTGCGCTCTCATTTTAATCTACTCATCATGCGTATTGGAGATGCCTTAATCCTAATAGTATTATTCAGTGCATCCATTTTTGGATGCAGCTCAAAATCAGAAACAGCTGAGGTTGCTCAAGACTCTGTTACGGGTTACGTTGACACCTTGCGATATGAGCAAGAGAAGCATTTGAAAAACTTACGTCAGTTAACGTTTGGTGGCGATAATGCCGAGGCGTACTGGAGCTTTGACAATACTAAACTTACTTTCCAATCCAATAACAAGGCGTGGGACCTGCAATGCGATCAGATTTTTTATATGCCGGTGGAAGGAAGTGATTTACGAGCGAATCGACCTCAACTCATCAGTACAGGAATGGGAAGGACAACCTGCGCATATTTCATGGAAGGTGATACGACCATTTTATTTGCATCAACACATTTAGGGGGAAAGGATTGTCCGAAAGAGCCTGAACGTGTCCCGGGTGGCAAGTACTTATGGCCAATTTATGATACCTACGATATTTTTATTTCAGACTTGAACGGAAATATTGTCAAGCAATTGACTTCAGTGAAGGGCTATGATGCAGAGGCAACAGTTTCACCTAAGGGCAATAAAATTGTGTTCACCTCTACGCGCAATGGAGATCTTGATTTATACATCATGAACATTGATGGTTCAGGTGTACGGCAGGTGACTAAGGAATTAGGATACGATGGGGGTGCATTCTTTTCACCGGATGGGTCCAAACTGGTATTCAGAGCTTCTCGACCTAAAACTGCTGAAGAGCAGAAAGAGTATAAGGACTTTTTGAAGCAGGGGCTGGTAGCACCTACCGCCATGGAAATTTTTACCTGTAATGTGGATGGATCTGATCTAAAACAAATTACCAATTTAGGAAAGGCAAACTGGGCACCTTTTTATCACCCGGAGGGTAAGAAGATCGTATTCTCCTCCAATCACCATGGACAGCGGGGATATCAGTTTAATTTGTTCATGATCAATGAGGATGGAACGGGTCTGGAACAGGTAACATTTGACGAGACATTTGATTCATTTCCGATGTTTTCTCCCAATGGTAAGCAACTCGTATTTGCATCCAACCGCTTTAACGGAGGTACGCGCAGCACCAATTTATTTGTGGCCGATTGGGTTGACTAGTCTATAAAGTTTTAGTCTTGAGTGTTTAGTTGTTAGATTTGGGACTGTCTAATGACTAATTACCATCGAATCAATAATCAATCCTAACGACCATGATCGGCTTCTTCGAACATCAGTATCTCTCCTATAAAAAGAATCACATCAAAAATTTGCTGGCCTTGGCGAAAGCTGATGGTCATATGCATGAAAAGGAGACAGCACTCCTTTTTAAAATTGGACATGGATATGGATTAAAGGATTGGCAGATTCAAAACCTGGTAGACAGTACCGATAAGTATGAGCTCAATATTCCGGATAATTATAATGACCGGATGAATCTCCTTTATGACCTTATCCTTATGGTGTTTGCCGATGAGGTTATTGAGAAGCGTGAAATTGCCTTTTGTGAGGATGTGGCCAAGCGGTTTGGGATGAAGAAGGATTTGGTGAAGTGGCTCGTAAAGATTTTTGAAAAAGGCTCGCCACCATCGCCAGAGGAGTGGGAGGAAATTAAGGGGGAAGCACTTGAAAATTATAAAGTGAAAACCACCAGGTAATCCTTAGTGTACGCTTCGCTCAATCAATTGATTTCTGTACTTGCTGAAGATGCTGGATTTTGAAATGAATCCTGTATACTTTCCTTTTGATACTACGGGTAAGTTCCAGGCACCCGTCTCATCGAACTTCTTCATTACCGTTTCCATGGAGTCGTCAACATCAATGACCAGTGGAGGTTTTTGCATTAGTTCTTTCACGACAAGTTTGTCGTACAATTCCTGATTAAATATTATCTCTCGAATAGAATCTAACTGAATGATGCCGACCAGGTTCCCTTCCTCGGTAACCACCGGGAAGATGTTTCTTTTTGATTTTTCAATAACAGAAATTAACTCCCGTAAACGTGCATTTTCATGGACAGAATGAAAATTGGTTTCCAGTATGTTGGATAAACTCAGAGCGGAAAGAATTTTTTTATCCCGATCATGAATGATGAGTTCCCCTTTTTTAGCCAATTTTTTACTATCAATAGAATCGGGTTCAAGTAGTTTAACCACGGTAAAGCTAATGGAGGCGACAATCATCAAGGGTATCATTAAACCATAGCCTCCGGTTATTTCTGCGATTAGAAATATTGCGGTCAATGGAGCATGCATGACGCCACTCATAACGCCCGCCATGGCTACCAGCGTAAAATTACTTTCGGGAAGTTTGGTGAATCCGGTTAGATTGATGAATCGTGAAAAAAGAAAACCAAGAAAGGCACCATTTACCAACGAGGGTGCAAAATTCCCTCCATTTCCGCCACCACTCAACGTAATGGAGGTTGCTAAAACTTTAGTGAGTACAATAGCTGCAATAAACAGTAAAATAATCCATTCATTTTCGATGAAATTCTTTAGAATGCTTTGGCTAAGCAGCATTTCGGTATTTCCTTGTGAAAGGGAAATGATACTGTTGTACCCTTCGCCAAAAAGCGGAGGAAATAAAAAAATAAGGAATGCAAGGATACCTCCTGCCAGAAATGCCTTGCTGTAGGGTCCTTTTATAGCATCGAACCAATTATCTATTCTGATAAACGTTCTGGAGTAGTAAACTGATAAGAGCCCTGCGAGTATGGCTAGCGCAATGTAGTATGGTGTGTTCCAAAAATTAAAGGATTGTTGCGCACTAAACGTCAATAGAATTCCTTCATGTAACAATATATTAGAACACAGTGCACCCATGGCTGACGCCACGATCAGCGGAATAAAGGCACTTGCGCTCATATCAACCAAAAGCACTTCAATAGCAAATAAAACACCCGCAATGGGTGCATTAAATGCGGCCGCGATTCCTGCGGCCGCGCCACTGGATAGAAGAAGTGTTCGTTGTTTATAGTCGAGGTGAAAGGTGCGGGCAAAATTTGATCCAATGGCCGAACCGGTGGTAGCGATGGGTGCTTCCAATCCCGATGAACCTCCAAACCCAATGGTTAAAGCACTGGTGATTACATGCGCGAACATGTGAAAAGGTGCGAGTAAACTTGATTTTTTTGATATGGAGTACAATACGAATGCTGTACTTTTTTCAAGTACTCCCTTGTGAAATCGCTGTACATAAAAGACGGAAAGAAGTAATCCAAGCAACGGAAAAATTACATACAGGTAGTATTGAAACGGGAGATTATAATCGCTGGTAATTACATCATGGATGTAATGGACGGTAGTTTTGAGAGCAATGGCCGCAATTCCTGCTGCTAACCCAACGAGCGCACTTAATAAAATGAGAAACTGTCGTTCGCTAAGGCGCTTTTGAGTCCACTCCAAGAAATAGGTTTGTACTCTTAGCCAAGAATTCATTCAGCAAGGTTAGTTCCCAAACACTTTTTCAATTCCAAAAAATTTATCGATGATTACCAGAATGGAAAGTATGCCTAATAATACCGGGCACACGTATTGAATCACAAAATTCAGATATTTCTGGAGGATTGATCCCATATATCCATCATAACCGATGGATAGTTCTTCATTCATATTATGGATCTTCCATTTGTACGTAATGAATGCACACATTAAACATCCCCCTATAGTGAGTGAGATGTCGCACATATCTGATACAAAAGTTAAGAAATCACGACCTTGGTAGAAGGGAAGTTTATTGAGTGCCGGTATCATCCCTTGACTCACCATGCTGGGGAGTCCCAGAATAAAAATCAGAATAGCTAATCCCCAAACTACTTTTTTCCGTGGGAATTTCTTTTGATCTACCAGGTACGTAGTCGGTACTTCCAATAGTGAAATCGTAGAGGTTAATGCCGCAAAACACAATAACAGGAAAAATGATCCACCAACAACTCTTCCCAACACCGGGCCCATTTCATGAAATATTTGAGGCAATACCATAAACACCAGCGGTGGGCCCTCGGTAGGTGACATGTTTTGTGAGAACACTAATGGGAAAATCATTAAACCAGCCAGAAATGCTACAGAGGTATCTGCTATGGAAATAATCGCGGCCGAGGAAACGATATTCTGATTTTTCTTCACGTAAGACCCATACGTAATCAATGCACCCATACCCAGGGAAAGGGAAAAGAAAGCTTGACGCAATCCATCAAAAATGGTTTGGGCGTTAATCTCACTCAATTCAGGAATCAGATAGAATTTAACACCAGCCATCGCATTGGGCAGGGTAAGACTATAGATAATCAAGCCAACCAAAATCAGGTAGAGTGTTGGCATCATGATCTTATTGGCTGCCTCAATCCCTTTTTGAATCCCTTGAGAAACGATTAGGGCTGTTAAGACCATAAAGCCAAGCGAGAACCATAAGTTATCACTAATGTCATTCACATAACTTCCAAAAAAGGCTCCGAAGTCAGGTTCATTCAGAAGATTGCCAAAGGATATTTCCAGGAAGTATCCAAAGGCCCACCCGGCCACCACGTTATAAAAGGAGAGTATGAACACGCCCGCCAGAATACCGAATAACCCAAGATACCCCCATTTGCCACCTCCTAATTTATGGTAAGAGCCGTACGCGTCTGAACCCGCTTTACGACCAATGGCAATCTCACCTATCATCACCGGAAAGCAGAGCAAGAAAATACAGATCAGGTAAATGAATAAAAAGGCTGCACCTCCATTTTGTCCAGCCAGATAAGGAAACCTCCAGATGTTCCCTAGGCCAACGGCCGATCCTGCTGCAGCAAGAATAAATCCTAGCCGACCTGAAAAGTTACCTCTATTGTCTGTCATACGCTCTGGGATAATCAATAATAAGGGCGGTAAAATAGAACCTTAAACCTTAATTGTCAAAAATCAGTTAATAGACAGGCAAAGGTTGGTTACGTTTGGTGCCTATATATGATATGTGTCATAGGACTTTGACATCATTTGTAAATTCAATTACTTCGCTTCGGCAAGCGTGATATGGAAAAAGACGAATTCAGGAAACTCACTACCCAGGAAAAAGCACTTCGGATTAATCTACGAACAGATATCTACGGGTCGTTTGCCGAGATCGGGGCGGGGCAGGAGGTAGCGGCCAATTTCTTCAAAGCCGGAGGAGCCTCCGGTACCATTGCCAAAACCATTTCCGCATACGACATGAAGTTTAGCGATGCCATTTACGGTTACTGCGAGCGATATGTGTGTGAGGAGCGCCTGATTAAAATGCTGGATCATGAGTATGGATTATTGGCAGAGCGCCTTCCTCATCGGATTGACAGCACACGATTTTTTGCTTTTGCAGATACCGTTGAGATACTGAATTTTGATCGTAGCAATCAGGCACATGGATGGATTGGACTGCGGTTTCAAATGAGTCCGCATTCAGAGCCTAATGATTGCGTGATGCATGTGAGAATGCACGACAATGACCCGTTGCAACAGCAATTTGCGTTGGGCATTGTTGGGGTGAATATGATTTATGGTTGTTCATTCCTATCCGATCCAGAGGAGATGTTGATGTCCATGCTTGATGGTCTCTCTCCCAGGCGGATAGAAATTGATATGTTCCGACTCACCGGTCCTGATTTTAAGCATGTCGATAATCGCCTCTTAGCATTAAAGCTGGTGAAGAATGGGTTAACGAAAGCTGCCATGTTTGGCCCCGATGGAAAAGTGATGCAGCCATCCGATGAATTGTATAAGAAGAACGTGCTGGTGTTGCGCGGTCGATTCCGCCCGGTAACGCATGTTAATGTGGATATGCTGCTGGCTTCCCGAAGACATTTTAGAAATGAACCCGATGTAGAGCGCTCGAAGATTGTTGTGCTGACCGAGTTAACATTGAACGATTTAAGCCCGGATGGAAACATCGATGAAACCGATTTTCTCCATCGCGCGGATATTATTTGTTCATTGGGACAAACCGTGTTGATCTCTAATTATTTTGAGTACTATCGATTGGTAGATTACCTCTCAAAAATTACCAAGGGAAAGAAAATCGGAATCATCATGGGTATTTTTGCATTGCAAAAGGTATTCGATGAAAAAACCTATGTGAATACCCGGGGTGGAATCCTGGAATGCTTTGCCTCCTTGTTTGGAACAAACGTGAAACTTTACATTTACCCTGCCTGGCGAAAAGAATCCAGCGAGTTATTCAGACTTAAAGACTTTGAATTAGACTTACCGGATAACTTGAAGAGCCTTTTCCGTTACCTCATGGAAAACAACAAACTGGAAGATGTCAACGATGCGAATGTGCAAAACCTTCATATCATTTCGGACAATGTGCTCGCCATGATCCGCAAAGGAGAACCGGGATGGGAAAAATTTGTACCCCACAAGGTTGAGGAAGCGATAAAAGAACACGGACTATTTGACTATCCTTATACTGCCGAGAAGAAACAATTGATTGGTCAGACTATCAACAATCTATTAAGTTAAATCTCTTTTTTGTTTTCATTCTTCAGTCTGGCAAAATACGCCTTGGCCTCAGCCATTACTTTTGGTGCTAAAACAATTCCGGAAGTCATTGTGGGGATGGCCATAATAGCATAGGCAATATCAATGATGTCAATAACCAGCTTCATGGAAACTACCGCACCAAATACAATGGTAGCCAGGTAAAAGTACTTGAACCACTTACTGGCATCCACACCTACTAAAAATGCAAGTGCCTTGTTTCCGTAATAGCAGTATGAGAATAGGGAAGTAATAGCAAAGAAGAATGCACACAATAGAAGTAAATATTTACCAACACCTGGTAGCGATGAGTTGAATGCCATGGCCGTTAAGGTGACACCATTCGCATCTGTTTTCCAAACATCGGTAACCAATATGGCAAGTGCGGTCAAGGTACAAACCAACAACGTGTCAATCGCTGGACTTAACATGGAAACAAGCCCTTCACGAATGGGTTCTGAACTTTTTGAAGCACCCAAGGCCATAGGTGCTGTGCCAATCCCTGCTTCATTGGAGAAAGATGCTCTTCGTACCCCCATGACAATCAGTCCTCCAACAATTCCGCCCAAGGCCGGGCTGTCATGATAATTACTTGCGGTAAAAGCATCCGTTATAATCATTAAGAAATATTCCGGAACTTTTTCAATGTGCATGAACAGAATTGTTAATACGGAAAAGAAATAAAGAACAATCATTAATGGAACCATTTTTCCTGCCCAACTTCCAATACGCTGTATCCCTCCAATAATTACAACAGCCGATATGATGGTGAGTATTATTCCAATACCGAATTTTAAAGTACTGATCTGGATTCCAAGAAAGGAGAAGGTCATGGCTTTAACTTCTTCGGATGAAATGCCAATGTCAACAATGGCCTGTGTAAGTTGATTGGCTTGAAAAATTGGGAGTGTACCAACCATGCAACACAGACAGAATAAAATGGCCAAAGGTCTCCACGATTTACCCAAGGCTTCCTGAATGACGTACATAGGACCTCCTTGTATTTCACCGTTGGAATCTTTTCCGCGATACATCACCGATAGCGTACTGGTGAAGAAATTGGTTGTCATTCCAATAAAAGCGGTTACCCACATCCAGAACAATGCACCAGGTCCTCCAACTGAGATGGCGAAAGCTACCCCTGCAATATTGCCCATGCCTACTGTTGACGCAAGGGCTGTAGAGAGTGCTTCATACGGGCTGATTTGACCCGGGTCATTTGGATTGTGGTATTTACCACGAAGAATGGAGATAGCATGACTGAAATATTTATACTGAATGAATCGCGAATAAACCAGAAAGAAAAGCCCGCCAAGGATTAACAGGAATGCTACCGGGGTATAAATTTCTGTAGCTATGGAGCCAATGAGTTCACTCATTTTTGATATCTTAAAATGATTAAAGGGCTAAAAATAGGAAAATACTGATGAGTCTAACCTTCAACTTCCAACTTCTTGTTCGATACGGCCATCCAATTACATAGGTGGTAAAGCATACGCGCCCCCACATTAGCATCCCAGTCATGAGTGCCTTGGGCAACTTCATTTAAATCGAAACCGATTATTCTTTTACCCGACTTCGCTATTTTTTTAATAAGATATGCCATTTGATGAAACTCAAAACCTCCTGCTACGGGTGTTCCGGTGTTCGGACAAAGTTTAGGGTCTAGCCCGTCAATATCGAAACTGATGTATACATATTCAGGCAAATGTTGGATTATTTCATCGCAGATAGCGTCCCAACTTTTTCCGCTATACTGGCTTGCTTTAATCGTCTCATCAAAAAAAGTTACTACTCTTCCCATGGAACGATCAACAACATTCATTTCTTCCTCACAAAAATCACGAATACCAATCTGCACCAAACGATTTACGGCCGGAAGTTTCAGCGCATTGTACATGATGGAGGCATGAGAGTATGTGAATCCTTCGTATGCCTTCCGCAGATCGGCATGCGCATCAATTTGAAGTATACCAAAACGATCATACCGCTCACTTAATGCACGAATAAAACCGATCGGTGTGCTATGATCACCCCCGAGCAATCCAACCATTTTACCTTCCTTCAGCAATCGTTGGGTTGTCGATTTTACATAGATATTTAGATTTTCACAGGAATCATTAATCATGTTTAGTACCGGATCGGCAGCATTGATTTTTCCACCCGCTTCTAAGGATTTGATGTAGGGCGATGATAACTCCCGAAGTTTATTACTTTCTCCAAGAATGTTGTGCGGGATGGTTTGCATGGCAATTCCCAGCTTCCAGGCGTCCGGTATCTCTCTTACAAACAAATCTACCTGTGATGATGCATCGAGTATAGCCTGAGGGCCATGGGCCGTACCGGTATGATAGGATACCGTGACCTCCCAGGGTACAGGTACAATGATGAGATCAGCGTGTTCGATGGGGAAGGGTAAACCAAATATATTTCCTGCCGTACCCGGACCATTCGGATCAAATGAATTAATAATTTCTTCTTTGCTTACCATGTCACAACATTTCTGGAGTTATCAATCTAATCAATTCGCCTGTACCCTCACCAACTTCTTTCCAGTGCTTGCTGTGAAATTGAATTACGACCAATCCGGCCGGTGGCAAGTCACCAATTTCTGCCTTCGTTATATATTCTGATAAGTATGACAAGGTGGGGTTATGACCGATACACAGAACGGTATTCAGGGAGTCATCCAAGTCATGGATTTGTGCAAGAAAAGTTCGTACCGAAGCCGTGAATAATTCTTCCTCTAGTTGGATTTTATCCGGTACCAGTTTGAGTGTGTCTACAATCTGGGTGGCAGTAGTTTTTGCCCGAATAGCTGTGCTGGATAAAATTAAATCCGGAAAATATTTATGCTGCAAAAGATACCCACCAATTTGCAAGGCTTCTCGAATACCCGTTGGAGTCAAATCGCGCTCTTTATCTGAGAAACCAGGTTGTTTATCAGCACTTTGTGCATGTCGCATCAAGTAGAGAAAGCGAGGCATATCAATCGTTTGTTTGCATGGTGAGAAGTTGCAATATGAACTCAATATTAATGTGTTGAATTTGATTTTTTAAAATTTTACTGATATTTGAAACCTTTGATGAACGTGAACACATGGCAAAAAACCTTGTAATTGTTGAATCTCCTGCGAAAGCAAAGACTATAGAAGGGTACCTGGGAAAGGACTTTAAAGTGTCATCCAGTATGGGCCACATTCGTGATTTACCCAAGGGTGGCGGTGCGATTGATGTAGAAAATAACTACGAGCCTACCTACGAAGTAAGTCCGGACAAAAAGGAGGTAATACAGAAATTAAAAAAGATGGCCGAGGATGCCGACATGGTGTACCTCGCCAGCGATGAAGACCGTGAGGGAGAAGCTATTTCGTGGCATCTGAAAGAGGTATTGGATTTAAACGATGCGAAAACCCGTAGAATAGTTTTTACAGAAATCACCAAGAAAGCCATTCTTAATGCGATGGAGAGCCCGCGCGGAATTGACATTGATCTGGTCAATGCACAACAAGCCCGGAGGGTATTGGATCGGTTAGTTGGGTATGAATTGTCGCCTATTCTCTGGAAAAAAATCAGCACCGGACTTTCAGCGGGCAGGGTACAATCGGTTGCTGTGCGGTTGATTGTTGAGCGTGAGCGGGCCATTAATGAATTTCAATCCAAGTCAGCCTTCAAAGTAAAGGCTCTTTTTATTTTAGAGGGTAAGAAAAATTTAATTGCTGAATTACCGAAAAAATTTGAGTCTGAAGCCGAGGCGTTAAAATTTCTGGAAGCCTGTAAAGGAGCCATTTATACCGTATTGGATCTGGAGAAGAAGCCTTCCAAAAGAAGTCCTTCTGCTCCATTCACCACCTCAACGTTACAGCAGGAAGCTAGCTTAAAACTTGGTTTCTCTGTTATTCGCACCATGACGGTGGCGCAGAAATTGTATGAGGCCGGTAAGATCTCATACATGCGTACGGATTCTGTTAACTTATCGGAAGATGCGATTAAGGCGGCCACATCAGAAATTGCGAAGAATTATGGAAATCAGTATGTGCAGGAAAGACGGTTTCAGACAAAATCTTCTGGTGCGCAGGAAGCTCACGAAGCTATTCGACCTACTGATTTTTCGTTGACAGAGGTTGGTATGGATGAAGGTGCTCAGCGACTCTACGATTTAATTTGGAAGCGCGCGATTGCCTCACAGATGGCCAATGCCGAAATTGAGAAAACAGTAGCTACCATTGGCATATCCACTGTTCCTGAGACACTAACAGCAACGGGAGAGGTTATAACCTTTGATGGCTTTTTGAAAGTGTATATGGAGTCATCGGATGACGATGATGATGAAGAGGCAAAGAATATGTTGCCACCCATATCGGTAGGTCAGGTACTGAACCTTGGAGATATGCGGGCGCGTCAGGAGTTTTCACGCCCACCGGCACGCTATACAGAAGCCAGTCTGGTGAAGAAGTTAGAGGAATTGGGTATTGGCCGACCTTCAACCTATGCGCCAACCATCACCACGATTCAAAAAAGAAATTATGTCGTGAAAGAGGCTCGTGAAGGGAGAGAGCGAAGCTATAAAGTGCTTACACTGAAAGATGATACGGTAACCCAGGAATCCCTCACAGAAATTACAGGGGCAGAGAAGAACAAACTTTTCCCTACCAACATTGCGATGGTAGTAAATGATTTTCTGGTGGAACATTTCCCTGACATTACCGATTACTCCTTCACGTCAGAGATTGAACAAGAGTTTGATGAAATTGCTGCAGGCAAGTTGGAGTGGAAGAAGATGATTGATGATTTCTACAAACCCTTCCACAAGAAAGTTAAGTCTACGGAACAGGTTGAGCGATCATCTGCAGGGAAAAATCGGGAGTTAGGTGTCGACCCGAAGTCCGGTAAAAATGTGTATGTGAAGCTTGGCAAGTTTGGCGCGTACGTTCAGGTAGGCGAGAACCCTGATGATAATGGAGGCGAGAAGCCAAAATTCGCAAGCCTCCGCAACGGTCAGTTTATCGAAAATATTTCTTTGGAAGATGCACTTGAGCTCATGAAGATGCCCCGGCAGATGGGGGAGTTTGAAGAGAAGCCAGTAGTGGTGGCCATCGGACGATTTGGCCCGTACGTTTTGCATGACAAGAAGTTCGTATCCATTCCTAAAGAAGAAGATCCGTATACCATTACACTGGATAAGGCGATTGAGCTGATTCAAAACAAGCGGGTTTCCGATGCCAATAAAACCATCAAGGCATTTGATGAGAATCCTGATATACTTGTGCTTAATGGTCGCTTTGGTCCTTACATAAAAGCGGGGAAGAAGAATGTAAAAATTCCTAAAGACAAAGATCCAAAGGATCTAACGTTAGAGGAGTGCGTTGAACTGGCTGCGAATGCTCCAGAGAAAAAGGGTAGATTCGGTAGATGGGGTGCAAAAAAGAAGGAGGAAAGTGTTGCCGCAGAAAAACCTGCAGCCAAAGCTGAGAAACCTGTGAAGGCTTCTGCCGCGAAGGCTACAAAAAAGGCTCCAGCTCGAAAGAAAAAATCAGAATAGGTATAATCATTTCTTCACTAGAGGTGCCATGAAGAAAAAACTGGTCGTTCTTACAGGAGCCGGGATCAGTGCAGAGAGTGGCATTGCTACGTTTCGCGATGCGGGTGGTCTGTGGGAAGGACATCGTGTAGAGGATGTGGCAACACCGGAAGGTTGGAGGAAAAATCCTGCTTTAGTGCTTGAGTTCTATAACCAGCGAAGGAAGAAAGCCCTGGAAGTTAAGCCCAATCGTGGCCATGAAATTCTTGCAGAACTAGAGCAATATTTTGAGGTAACAGTAGTTACACAAAATGTGGATGACCTTCATGAACGTGCTGGCTCTACTCACATTATTCATTTACACGGTAGCCTGTTTGAATCAAGAAGTACAGCAAATGAAAACCTGGTGTATCGTATACAAGGCTGGGCGTTGAATCTTGGTGATCGATGCGAAAAGGGATCGCAACTTCGGCCAAACATCGTATGGTTTGGGGAGATGGTTCCGATGATGGAGGTTGCTGCCCAGTATGCTGCCGAAGCGGATATCTTCTTGGTGGTGGGTACATCCATGGTGGTTTACCCTGCCGCAGGATTAATCCATTATGTTCCCGTTGAAAGTCCTAAATTTGTTATTGATCCCAAACTTCCTGATGTGGGAACCATTCCATACGTAACCATGATTGCCGATAAGGCCAGTACCGGTATGGAAAAAATAAAAGAGCAACTCCTTCAATTAATTTAAGTATGGTTTTAGCAGTTGACATTGGCAATTCAGACATCACCATTGGATTATACTATCAGCAGGATTGGAAACATCTCTGGCGTCTTTCCTCAGCCATCAGTAGCCCTGAATTATACTATGGAATTAAAATGCGCGAGCATTTTTTTGAAGCTGGTTTACGTGTTCAGGATGTTGAGAAAATTGTGGTGAGTAGTGTAGTTCCGGGTTTAACTGATCGGATTGTTAATGTGCTGAAGACGTTATTTGAAAAATCACCTGTAGTTTTGGGACCAGACGTTTACGCTAAACTGCCCATCGAAGTTTTGAATCCTTATGAAATTGGTTCTGATTTGGTTTCCAATGCGCTGGCAGCATACATGCGATTCAAACGAAACTGTATCGTTGTTGATTTTGGTACGGCATTAACATTCACCACAGTCTCCGCCAAGGGTTCGATTTTAGGTGTGGCGATTGCCCCGGGGTTAAAAACGGCTATCAAGTCGCTTTCCCAGAATACTGCTAAACTTTTTGATGTTCCATTAGAACTTCCGGAATCTGCGTTGGGTAAAAACACAGTCCATGCCATTCAGGCGGGAATTCTAATGGGTTATGAGGGCTTGGTAATTTCAATGTTGGATCGTATTAAAAAGGAGCTGCAGGATGATCAATGTGCAACCCTTGCTACGGGTGGACTTTCATCCATCATTACACCACTAAAAGATCAGTTTACAGAAGTTGATCCCAATCTAACCCTCAATGGCCTGCGGTTGGTTGGGGAACTTGTCTCTAAATGAGTATCCTTGATACAAAACGCTTTTTTACCGATAGAATGCTGATTTGGCGCGGTAATTGAATCATTTTTAGCAATAGACTAATTTTAATTAATTTCGGTTTTAACTTTTGCCTAACCCCAATGTTTACGATCCGTTTTGTAAAGTTTTTATTCCTGCTGCTGATCACCTCATCCGCTTTTGCACAAAAGCAAAAGTATAAGGATATCTTTCCCTTGTTGAGTACGAAGCAGTACGATTTGGCTGAACCTTTCTTAAAAGCCTATCTGACGGAAAACAAGGATAACGCAAACGCCTACCTGTTCATGGGCGAAATCTATAAAACGAAGGCAGAGTCGGATGATATACTGATCAATACTGATAAGTGTTTTCAGCATATGGATTCAGCCATTATATTTTATGACAATGCATTGAAATTAGTAGATGAAAAGGAATTGAAGAAAAACAAAGATTACTATGTAGCCTACAACAGAAGAAATATGCGCACGGGTGAATTTGGCGTTTCGCTTTCGGACGTTAAGCTTGATCTGGAGACAAAAATAAGCGGACTTCGCGAGCGAATTGACAAGGTGAAAATGATAAAATTCTATTTTACCAATGCTGAAGATTTGTACAAACGTTCTTATGATCTTTTTCTGGTAATTCAAAAGGCTTTCCCTGGCATGAGAGAGTTGTATTTACGAGCTGATGAGGGTATGGTCAAGAATCTAACAGATTTGACTCTTCGGTTTGACTCTGCCTCTAAAATGTTCGATCACTATAAGGTGAGTTTGGGGAATCTGGGGAAAACAAAATACAATCAGTCCTGGAATCTTGTGGAAATTTCTGATTTTAAGAATGACGGTAAGGAAATGACTGATTTTTATAAAGATGACATGAAGGTCTGGGATTATAAAAAATTCGGAAGCCAGTGCCTGGAAGTCATTGAGAAGGAAGTAAAGCCTACGCAGGATAATCTTGTTAAATATGATATTGAAATCAATAAGCTGAGACAAAAAATGGAAACGGATTCGGTTTCTGTTAAAAGTGATCTGACCAAGTTGATTGAGAAAATGTTGGATAATCAGCTAAAAAAGTTTGACTCCGATCCAATGCCCATGGATATTTTTGCACTGAAGATTGCTGACCTGGAGTATAAATCCACGTTGATTGAGAATAAACCTAGCCGGAGTACGGATGATGTGTATAGTAAACTGGAAGCTATTAAAGCTGAAGTAAAGCACCTCAATCGATTGGATAGCGTAGCTACTAAAGTGTCTAACCGAAACTTAGATGAGGATATTATCAACTATCAGCAATTTGTTACGACAACCTTCACCAAGGGTGACTTCTTAAAAAGCTATGTGCGAAGCTTAAAAGATTACACCGGCCGCGAAAAAGTGATTAAAGACCAGGAACTGGTTTTCCGGACCGAGACGTTGAAGTGGTTAGTGAATGGGAATGACTCAATTCCCCTTTTTGATGAAGCGGTAAAATCAAAATTCTGGCCGTTGGTGGTGATACAAGACAAGTATACCGCTGGGTTAACGTTTACAGACTCCATATCAAACCAGGGCTATTTTTACAGCATCACCCCATCCCGTAAACCTGATGTAAAGGTGACATTCCCCATTGATAAGACCAGTGCGAAAGAGCGAAAACAAAATGGAGTGAAGGCCTATGTTACTTCAGATCCGGGAGGACAAGTTTTCTTTGTGTTGATTTACCGGGAGAAATTGGTGGATGGAAAGCATCCGGCCACCATTGCAAAAATTTATAAATCAGACGGATTGTCGTGGAGTCACAGCTTCGGCTTTGAATTAAAACCGCATGAAATCGTATACGTTCAGGATACGGGAGACCTGCTGATTAAATCGGAAGGTGAATCATTTATCACCGTAGATAAAAATGGGAAGTTGATAATACGTTGACCTTTTAGGCGGCACCAACCAGCTTCTTCCAATCCTGAAAACGCATGTCAATACGCGTTTTCATTTTCTCATAATTTTCCCAGCTATCGGTAACATGGTAAATGGAAGGAAGACCCTTCACTAAAATTTCATCGTAGTCGTTACGGTATAAACCACCACCATAGTAGTAGTATGTAAACATATTTCCCTGACGACTGAATAATTCAAAGCCGAGGTATCCGTCCCAAATTTCACTTAGGATGGTGCAGGAAATTTCTCTTCGCTTAAACCTGAAAATCTGGACAGATGCTTCTTCTTCAAAATATTCTGAATACAAATCCGCATCAATAATCCATCCCAGGTACATGCCAATGTGTACGTAGGCCTGCTCGATGGGTAATGAGTCGGGGAAGTTGCCAAGAAAATGTGACTTGGCATTGTCGTAGATGGTCTTTTGGATGTCAGCTTTTCTTTCCATAAAGCAATGTTAATGAAAGAATAAATAGGCCACAAGTATGGCGGCAATCATCCCGGCCAGATCGGCAATAAGTCCACCGGTTAAGGCATAGCGGGTTTTGCGAATATTGACGGAACCAAAATAAACGGCCAAGACATAAAACGTAGTTTCCGCACAGCCTCTGAAAATAGCTGCCAGGTTGGCCACAAAGGAATCTGGACCTCCAGGGGTTGCCTCTGAAATACTAATCATCATGCTTCGCGCGGCCGAGCCACTTAGGGGCTTTAAGAATGCTACCGGCAAGGCTTCAACAAAATCGGTGTTGACGTTAATCTGAGTAAAGCTCCAGGCAATTCCTTGAATAAGAAAATCAAGTGTACCGGATTCCCGAAAAAGCCCGATGCCTACTAACATGGCGACCAGGAATGGGATTATTTTTATTGAAGTTTCAAATCCTTCTTTAGCACCTTCAACAAATGTTTCAAACAGTGGTAATTTTCTACGCAGCCCAAGAACTAGAAAGGAGACAATAATGGTAATGATAACCACACTGCTAACAAGCGAGGATTGTTGTTGTAATTCTTGTGGTGTGAGTGATGTAAAGTAAACAACGGTCAATGCAATCAACCCGGTGAGAGAAGCCATATAGCCGATCATCACAAAGTCCCACCTGATTTTTTGCTTGATGGATATGTATAATAATCCAACCATGGTAGAGCAAAAGGTGGCGATAAGGGTTGGAATGAAAATACTGGTAGGATTTACAGAACCCAGTACGGCTCTGTCGGCAATGATGGTAAGCGGAATGATGGTGAGCCCGGAAGCATTCAACACCATGAACATGATCTGAGCATTAGACGCAACTTCCTTATCCGGATTGAGTTCTTGTAACTCTTTCATGGCCTTTAACCCAAGGGGAGTAGCGGCATTATCAAGGCCCAACATATTGGCGCTGAAATTCATGATGATGGATCCATTAGCCGGATGATCTTTTGGTACCTCCGGAAAGAGTCTTTGGAAAAAAGGGCCAATTACTTTTGAAAGAATTGGGACGATGCCACCTTTTTCGCCAATCTTCATAAGACCAAGCCACAACGACATCACACCGGTGAGGTAGAGCGATATCTCAAATCCCGTCTTGGCCATATCAAAGGTTGACTTGAGCATGTTGGGAAAAACGGCAACATCCTGAAAGAAGATTAACTTGATGAGGGCTACCAGAAAGGCGATGATAAAGAAGCTTGCCCAAATAATATTTAATGTCATTCGCCCTTTGGTTTATTGATTGACTAAGTTGAGAATATGACATGCCACAACACCAGCGGTTTCTGTTCTTAACCGGCTTGTTCCCAGGCTTACTTTTCTATAGCCTTGAGCCAGTGCAAGTTCCAGTTCTTTTTTTGAAAAATCTCCTTCTGGGCCGATTAATACAATGTAATTTGATTTTGGTTTAGCTTCCTTGAGTAAATGATCAGGATTGGTTTGGTCTACATAGGCTATGTATTTTGAAGCAGCACTTGTTGTGGTAATAAAGTCCTTGAGTAACACCATGTGATTGATTTTTGGCAATGAGCTTTTCAGCGATTGCTTCATGGCACTAATGGCCAGTTTTTCAATACGATCGGTTTTGAGTGCTGCTCGTTCTGAGTTATCGCACAGTAAAAAGCTTAATTCATCTACACCAATCTCAATAGCCTTTTCGACAAACCATTCTGTTCTATCAGGATTTTTGGTAGGAGCAAGGGCAATGTGGATGGTGTAGGGTCTTTTTTCTTCCTGCTGTTTCGATTCAATGGTGAAGGAACATTTATCCGACTTGGTATCCGTCAGTTTGGCTTGGTATCGGTACCCGTTTCCATCGGTAAGTTGAATCAAATCACCCGGCTTCTTACGCAACACCTTATAGCAATGCCTCGATTCTTCGGGGTCGAGGTAGTGAATACCATCCTGAATATGAGGTTGATAGAAAAGGTTCACACTACTTGTATTGCTGGTATAGCTTATCCATTATGGAGATGTAATCCTGCATCGCCTGATCTTTTGTTTTGCCCTTCAAGGTTGCCCAGGCATCATACTTGGCAATAGCTTTGAAATCAAACCCTCCCGGTCTCTCGCCCGTCACATCACCTTCGGTGGCCTGCTTAAATAACCCATACAAGTCCAGTAATTCCGTGTTGCTGGGACGTTGGGTAAGCTCTTTTGAGCGGGTTACTGCGCTTTCAAATTGTTGTTGGAGTTCCATATAAAATAAGTAAGGCTGAAAGTAAATCTTTCAGCCCTATAAAATCAAACTAAATACTTCTTTTTAACGCTTACCAATCTCCACAAAGGGTCTCAACTTCGGACCGGTGTAAATTTGTCGTGGCCTGCCGATAGGTTCGTTATTGGCTCTCAATTCTCTCCACTGCGCTATCCATCCGGGTAAGCGACCCATCGCGAACATTACGGTAAACATATCAACCGGTAACCCTAATGCACGGTAAATAATACCCGAATAGAAATCCACGTTCGGGTATAATTTGCGCTCCACGAAATATGAATCTTTCAAGGCTATCTCCTCCAGTTTTTTCGCAATTTCAAGAATAGGATCATTCACGCCTAACTTACTCAACACGTCATCCGCTGCTTTCTTGATGATTTTTGCGCGAGGGTCAAAATTCTTATACACGCGATGACCGAAGCCCATTAATCTGAAGGGATCGTTTTTATCTTTTGCTTTGGCAATCCACTTATCAATGTTGCCGCCATCTTTCCTAATGCTTTCCAGCATCACAATAACCTCCTGGTTGGCGCCTCCATGAAGTGGTCCCCAAAGTGCATTAATACCTGCAGAAATGGATGAGTATATACTTGCCTTGGAAGATCCAACGATCCGCACGGTGGAGGTAGAACAGTTTTGTTCATGATCGGCATGAAGAATCAAGAGTTTATCGAGCGCATCGGCCACCACTTGATCTACTTCATAATCCTGTGCGGGTAAGGCGAACATCATCTTGAGGAATCGCGCGCAATAGTCCAGTTTGTTATCAGGATAGTTTAGCGGATGGCCGACCGCATTTTTATATGACCAAGCTGCAAAGGTTGGCATTTTTGCCATGGATCTGATGATGCTCAGGTAAACCCCTTCAGCCGACCGGTTAGGATCAAGTGATTCAGGATAAAAAGCAGTTTGTGCACAAAAAAGAGAAGAAAGGACTCCCATCGGATGAGACGTAGAGGGGAAGCCATCCAATATTTTTCTGATATCCTCATGCACCAGGGTGCGTCTTGTAATATCGCTGGTCCATTTTTTGAACTCGTCTTTCGTAGGCAGTTCGCCAAAAATAAGCAAGTATGCTACTTCCAGGAAGGATGACTTATCAGCCAGATCTTCTATCGCATAACCCCGGTATCGAAGGATTCCGGTTTCACCATCCAGGAATGTTATAGCGCTTTTTGTAGCACCGGTATTTTTGTAACCAACATCCAGTGTAACGTACCCTGTTTGATCACGAAGGTCGCTGATATCGATGGCCATTTCGTTTTCTGAGCCTTCAATTACAGGGAATGTATAGGACTTGCCGTCAATGATTAATTCTGCAGTTTTTGCCATGATGCAAAGTGATTTTTAGATGTTTTTAAAGATAGTGGGTTGCCCGTGAGAAAAAAATATCCTATCAATATTAATTGCCACCTAAGATCATGGGGAGTCCGTCCTTGCTTGAGCCAACAATCACCACCTTTGAGTTTGGCGATTTGGCAAGCTCCAGAGTAGCCTCTATACCTCTCATTTTCAGTAACTTATCTGAAAGACTATTATTAATAATATTGTTTGCTCTGGACTCACCTTCGGCAGCAATGCGCTTACGTTCTGCTTCACTCTTTTCCTTATCTAACCTGAACTGATACGCCAGTGCTTCCTGCTCTTGTTGTAGCTTGCTTTCGATGGCAATTCTGATCTGGTCTGGTAATACAATGGATCGTATGAGTAATGCCACCATATTTACATTGTTGGCCAAAAGCACCTTTTCTGCTTCCGCTTTAATAGTAGATTCTACCTCTGCACGTTTAGTGGAATAAATTTCTTCTGCTGTAAAACGACCCATTACCTGGCGAACAGCAGAACGGATTTCAGGCACCACCAACACATTCACGTAGTCAACGTTAAATTTTTCATAGATGTATCCGATTTTATCAGGTAATGGATTAAAACGTACGGTAACATCCATATGAATAGATAATCCACTTTTATCCAGGATATCCATGTTTTCATCGCGCGAGGTTTCCTGCACATTGTATACGTATACTTCATTCCACGGAGCTTTCGTGTGAAAACCAGGCTGGATGACATTATCCTTATCCAAGCCGTTTCCAAACTTGTAGAAGATAACAGCACGTTGTGTGGCATTGATTGTATAGAACAAACTGGACGAGATGCCGGCCAGTACAAATAAGGCTATCACGCCCAATACAATAAAGGGTAAAATTCTTCGGTTGTTCATAGTATATAGTTTGATTTATAGTTTATTCTCCGGTTCAATTCGTGGGAGACCCAGCAATTTACCGATAATAAGTACAGTAAATAAATTGCCCCATACGGCCTCCAGTACACTGATATTTTTAATCAATTTGATGGCGGTTGGGTATCCGGTGTCAATCCCTCCTAATACACAAAAGCTATAGGTTACGCATTCGGCATAATTTGGCAGACCCAACTCAATATCCACACCCAGGCTTCCCGGCATGCTGATGCAAATAAGGTCATATAAGCTTCCGAAAGAAATCCCAATCATGAGGAAAACACAGGCTGATCCCCAAAGTTTATCGGGAGTGAAAAATTTTCCCATGAAGATATCGCCTATCGCATAACTGATCACGGTAACTTCAATGGGAAACAAAAGCCCGTGAATGATCAGTAGGGCAGCCTGTCGATTTTCAATTTCGATAACTTTGTAGTAGGGGAATTCGATTAGAATACCGAAAATGGTAATGCCAATCAGAACGAAAAGGATGATCAAAATTAAGGGCTTATTCTTGGTAAAATTTCGAAGCAAATCCCAGAGCAAGAAGGCATAGAGTCCACCAAATCCGGAGAATATGCTGATGATGAGTTTTGAGGTACTACTGGTACTATCTTCCAGAATTGGTCCCGACAGGGTTAAGCCAAGGGTAACAATCAGCACCTGAAGGATAACTACATTTCTGTAATCCTTTTGCTTTTCGCGCTGTAGTTCCAGCAAGGACTTTAGAGAGAATATTTTAAGCATAATTTTGAATCTTGGAAATTTAGGCTTTTACGGCCTTTTTGAAAAGGATCATTTTGGAAAGTATTATTAATTCGTGTAAGCTTGGCTGTATATGTTCAAAGTTTTTGCCTTTCTTTTTAGCCTAGCCCTGACCTTGACGTTAACAAAAACTCATGCCCAGCGTGATGTTAAAGATAGCCTGCATACTCTGTTGAATACAAAGCTGGCGGCTGAAGCAAGAATTGATGTGCTTACTGAGCTATCCTACCAATACTATGACTTTGATGACAGCCTGGCTTTTCAATATGCAAATGAAGCACTAACAGAATCTACTAAAATAGATTATCGTAAGGGGATAAAATATGGCTATACACTCCTTGGCCTTGGGTATGCCAGTAAAGGTGAATACACTAAGGCCATCGCGAGTTACAGAAAGGCCAATTCGATCATTGCCGAGAATTCAGATGGCATTGCTGTATATACACTTACTTTATTAGGAAATGCATATCGGGATCAGGCAAAATTTGACTCTTCACGATTTTTTTATGATCAAGCCATATCACGGTTTGGTGATAGTGAGAAGGATCGTTTGGCAACCATTTATAAGAATATTGCACTGTTAAATATAAAACAATGGAGAAATCGTGAGGCGGTCAAGTATCTTGATAGCGCTTCTTCGATCCTTAAAAATTACCCTGAAATCTATACTCAGGTTGATGTTTGGAGTTCGTACGGAAGGGCCTTTGCGAACTTGTTACAGTTTGATAAATCGAAGGAATATTATTCAAAAGTATGCGAATCAGCCCAGGAGCTTGATGATTATTTTCATCAGATAAAATGCATACTCAACAGATCAGAACTTGAATATCGGAAAGGAAATTTTCCACAAGCACTTCAGTTTGGATTAGAAGCATTACGGTTTCTTGAGATATACGCTTATCCGCCTCAGCAAGTAGAAGTTCTGATAAACGTAGGAGTGATTTACATCGAACTCAGTCAATTCGACTTGGCTAATAAATATCTTTTTCAAGCATTGAGGATTGCTGAGAAACATAATCTAATTTTTGAAACTGCTCAAATTTATAGTGAGCAGGCGTGGATATATAAGGACCAAGGTAATTATCCATTGGCCTTGGATTACGTTAATCAGTCCCAAAAAATTAGGGCATCGATTGGTGACCGGCATGGCGTGGCCGTTTGTCATAATATTAGGGGATTAATTTTTTATTTACAGAAGCGATACCAGGAGTCCATAGCTGAGCACGAAAGGGCAAAGCAAATCAGGTTAGATATTCAACACCCGGAAGGCGTTGCAGCTTCGATTTTTAATTTGTCACTTGTTTATGCTGCGCTAGGAGATATTGATAAATCAATCAATCTTCAAAAAGAAGCAGTCTCCATCGAAGAAGGTATTGAAAATATCTTCAGTCTAAGTATTTCCTATAATCATTTGGCGGAGGGTCTAATTTCAAAAGGAAGATATAGTGAAGCAAAGCGCTATCTTGAACGCTCACGTACATTTGCTCAAAAGACGCAGTCTAAACTTTTATTGAGAAACAATGCAAGAGCTTTCTCAAAACTAATGGAGAGTCAGGGGAATTTTAAAGAAGCACTTGAATTTAAAAATCTTTATCAATCACTAAATGACAGCATTTATTCGGAAGCTAGCGCAGGAAAACTTGCTGAGATGCAAGCGCTTTATCAGGTAGAAAAGAAGGACCAGGAAATACAATTATTAAGTAAAGAGCGTGCATTACAAGAAAGCCAGCTCCAGGTTCAGCAGGCACAATTGCGCCAACAGCGCATTCTCATTGTCACAGCAGTCATTGGACTTTTATTAATCTCAACAGTGGCTTACATCACCTACTACTACTATCGGAAAATTCATAAACTAAACATCGAGATTAGCGAGCAGAACGAAGAGATTCAGGCGCAATCCGAAGAGCTGTCAGAGTCTAATCAGACGCTCACTAATCTTAACAATGAGATTGTAGAGAAGAATGAAGAAATTCAGGCGCAATCGGAGGAACTGATTGAAGCCAATCAAACCATCGCACAAATTAATAAGCACCTGGAAGAAAAGGTAGAGGAACGTACAGCCGAACTTAAAAAAGCGTACAAGGAGCTTGATACATTCTTTTACCGGTCCTCTCATGATTTCCGCAGGCCTTTAACAACATTTATGGGATTGGCAGAAGTGGCAAAAATTACGGTGAAAGACCAGAATGCCCTTGAACTCTTTTCAAAAGTAAATGACACGGCACATTACCTCGACAAGATGTTGGTTAAACTGCAGTCCATCAGTGATGTAGGTGGTCAGGAGTTGGTATACAAGGAAATTTTTCTAAAAGAAATATTTGATACCGTATGTGATACATTCCGTGAAGACCTGCAACGGAGAAACATTAAGACGTTTTGTGAAATTGATTTGAAAGAATCTTTCTATTCCTATCCAGCCTTGCTCCGCATTATCATAGAGAACCTGGTAGAAAACTCTATCTTTTTTAGTGGAGTGGAAGATCCAAACATTCACTTTAAAGCACACCGTCAGGAGAGTAATGTGATCATAGAAGTGCGTGATAATGGTGAAGGCATTGGTAAGGAGTATCTGGATCGAATCTTTGAAATGTATTTTCGGGCAAACGAGCGATCCAAGGGAAATGGCCTCGGACTCTACATCGTAAGTAAGGCTGTTGAAAAACTAAGCGGACAACTATCCTTACAAAGCGAGGCTCACAAAGGGTCGGTGTTTACCATCACCTTTCCTGGAAAGCAAATACAATCTTAATTTTCACTATGATGCGCGTATTGTGTAAGTGGATCCTTAACCTTATGGGGTGGAAGCCACAGGGTGTGTTTCCTTACCATCTCAAAAAGTATGTGGTCATTGTGGCTCCGCATACCAGTGGTTGGGATTTTATCATTGGCGTGTTGTTTCGTAAAGCACTACGTTTAGAGAAGGCAAAATACCTGGGGAAGAAGGAGCTTTTTGAACCCCCTTTTGGATTTCTATTTCGATGGTTGGGAGGGTACCCTGTTGACCGAACCAGCAGTAACAATTTGGTGGATGGGGTTGTAAAAGTTTTTAATCAGCACGAAGAGTTTGGAATTGCTCTTTCCCCGGAAGGTACTCGGGCCCGGGTGGACAGACTTCGAACGGGGTTCTATAATATTGCCCGGAAGGCAAACGTGCCTATTGTTATGGTTGGACTTGATTTTGAAAACAGGCGTTGCATTTTTTCAGAACCGTTTTATACGACAGGCAATGTGGATCAGGATTTTGAAAGAATTTTGACATTCTTCCGACCCATTAAGGGAAAGCATCCCGAGAAAGGCCTTATGCATCTTTAATTACGGGTCAACAAAAAACCCCCAATTCCTTGAGGGTTCGTTGTTTAAATTTGGGTAACCTGATATTACATACCAGAACCACTTCCTTCTCCGGTATTACCGAAAAGTGTTGGTGCGGGAGTTGGAGCGCTAGGCTGAGGAGCAGGAGCTGGGGTTGCAGGTTTTGCAACTTTTGATACTTTTTTCTTCACTTTAGCAACTGCTTTTTTTACAGCTTTGGACGCTTTCTTCGCAACCTTCTTTGCCTTCTTAACAACTTTCTTGGCGGCTTTTTTAACCGACTTTTTAGCAGCTTTTACTTTTTTCTTAGCTGCCTTTTTTACTTTCTTCTTAGCCATAGCAAATTATTTTTTTTGAGTGCGAAAAGTTAAGCAATTCTACACGTACCAATGCAACACTTTGTGTGAATATTTTTTGTAACGGTCGTTAGCCAAAACTTGTTAGTCATTCAAGCTAAACTTAATTGCTTTTTCCCGACCCTCTTCGAGGGTAGCCACCTGAACCACCACGATTATTTCTTTCGCGGGAACCACCACTGCGCTCACTCCGGTCACGGCTTCCGGTGCTACGTTGGCTCGTTACGCTTCGGTTGCGCGTCTGGCTAAAGTGCCTTTCACCGCGTTCGCGATTTCCCTCTTCACGGGGTTCACTGCGTTCGCGACTTCGGCCACCTCCACCTTTTTGTTCCGTAAGCTCAACCCGAACAGCACGGCCGGCAAATTCAATGCCCTGAAAGCCCTTTAGAATATCCGCACTCTTATCTTTATCCACTTCAAAGAAGGAGTAGGCGCCCTTTAAGTCAATTTTACCAATCGATTTTTTGGTAACGCCACAACAATCATCCAACAGTTCCAGCAGGGTAGATACATCCAGGTCATCCATTTTACCCAGGTTGATAAAATACCGGTCCCCCGTAGAGTAGCGTTCGGTACCCCGTTCAGTTCCTTTAGCGTCTCCATTGAGGTCAGGGGCATTGCGGTAGTAATCCAAAAAGCGGTTGAATTCCAGAGAGGCGAACCGTTTGATGAGTTCGTCCTTCGTCAGATCCTTTAACTCCTCATAAACGGCTGGCAGAAACTCACCAATTTCCTTCTCATTCACCTTTACCTCGTGCACCTTATGCATAAGGGCCAATAATTGCTTTTGACAAACCTCCTGGCCGGTAGGCACGGGTATCCTGACAAACGTACTTTTTAAAGTTTTTTCAATCTGGCGAATCTTACCAACCTCCCGGTTGCTCACCATGGCAATGGATATACCTTTTTTACCCGCTCGGGCGGTGCGACCGCTTCTGTGGGTATAGAATTCCATCTCATCCGGTATATTCATATGGATAACATGGGTAATGTTCTCCACATCAATACCTCGGGCAGCCACATCGGTTGCCACCAGGATTTGTACAGCCCGTTGACGGAACTTCATCATTACCCGGTCACGCTGTGCCTGGTTTAGGTCGCCATGCAAGGCGTCTGCATTATAGCCATCCTTCATCAGGTTTTCCGCGACACGCTGAGTGTCAATACGGGTACGACAAAAAATAAGACCGAATATTTCGGGTGTATAATCCAATATTCGTTTCAATGCGCTGTACTTGTCGCGCTCTTGTATCACCACATATTGGTGTTCGATATTAACGTTACCTGTATTTTTATCTCCCACCGTGATTTCCTGTGGATCACTCATGTAGTTCTTGGCAATCGCACGCACTTCCTTGGGCATGGTGGCAGAGAACAGCCAGGTAATTTTGGTATCCGGAGTTTTCGATAAAATTTCATCGATATCTTCCTTAAAGCCCATGTTCAGCATTTCATCGGCTTCATCAAGCACCACGTATTTAATGGTAGCAAGATTCACAGCTTTTTTGCCTATTAAGTCAATTAAACGGCCCGGTGTAGCAACAATGATTTGTGCACCACGCTTCACCTTTCGGATCTGTTCGCTAATGCTGGCTCCCCCGTAAACGGCTACGATGTTGATTTTCTTGAATCGTTCAGTGTAGTTCTCAAGGTCGCTTACAATTTGAAGACCTAGTTCTCGTGTAGGTGCCAATACTAAGGCTTGAGTATCTCTACCGTTTTCGTCTACCAATTCGAGAAGGGGCAAACCGATGGCAGCAGTTTTGCCGGTACCGGTTTGTGCCAGACCAATAAAGTCGCGGTCGCCTGTCAGTAACAGGGGTATTGCTTTTTCCTGAATGGGGGTGGGTGTTTCGAAGCCGATTACTTGCACAGCATCCGTTAACCCCTTGGATAAACCAAGTGATTGAAAAGTTTTCATTAATGAGTTATAAGTGTAAAAAATAATTAACCTGAAACAACGTCATTGCGAGGAGACCCATTACCGATGCCTATCGGGGATTAGGATGACGTTGCAATCTCGTATTTCAACGGGCAAAGGTACGGTTATTAATCGATAACTCGTTGGGCTTGATCGAAATAGGGAAGGAATACTGCTGAGGACAGGATTGACGAAATAAAAAATAGCTCGAGAGGAAATAGTCTGCTACAATATTCGGTACTCAAGGAATGGAATTATCAATCTTCCAGAATTTCGATCTCAATTCTATCGTTAAGTTTTGCACTGGCACTGGTTTCCCCTACCATCATATTTAATCCGCCCCAGGCCATGATTTCCATCCGTGATTTATCAATGCCGTGCTCAACCAAATAATCACGCACTGCTTCTGCCCGCTGCTTGGAGAGTTCCTTGGCTGAACCATTCTGTTGATCGGATCCCTTCATATCAAAGTAGTTTCGTGTTTTCCCCAAGGCAATTATTTTCCGTTTGTTATTGCCATTGCAGTGACCATGGACCTTAATTTTGTAACCGGAATTTGATTCCATCATCGTCACCAATTCATCCAGCTCTTCCTGCGATCGTGGCAGCATAATCACGGCATCTTTGTAGAAGGACACATCATACATGACCGATACATCCCCTTTCTTTAAGCGCTCCAATACAAATGGAATTGTCCAGGCTCCCTTTTCATCCTGCACAGCGCCTTGCGTAATGGATGGGTCATTGTAATCGATCAACTGCGTAACTTCCTTGTAGCCAAAAAGGCCACACACCAAGGTCATGGGTTCTTTCTGTTCAACCGGTTTGGGAACATCACTATAATCGTTGCCTTTATAGGTTGCTAAATCGCGACCTTTAAGAAGATCCACGTGATGAACATTTCCTGCAATGGCTTCCCCTGAGGGCGTCTTAATCACAAACTTGAAGAGTTTCCCCTTTACCACCATTTCAGGCTCCTTGACAGGCTCAACAACAGGTTTCTGCTCTTCTATCACCGGAACTACAACAGGCACAATTTCTTTCGTGGTTGTAGTATCGATCGGTACTACTTCTGGTGTGACTTCAACAGGTTCAGGTTTTGTTTCCTCCACGGGAATGATAGTAGAACCCAGGTTTCCTCTGAATACCCATGCATCCTTGAAGGCTTCTTCTTTCTGCAAAATCCTCACCTGGTCAAATGCCTCCTTTTTGTTTGCCGTTTTAATGACATAAACATAGAACAGGTTACGATTTTCATTTAATTCATAGGTAGCTTGGAAAAACCGGCTACGTACAAATCCACTAAATTTTTTAGCGTTGCTTTCCTTTGCAAATGCACCTACGACTACATAGTACTGTTGTGTTTGTGCAGTGCTGTAGGTAAAAATGAAACTGAAGAGTAATGAAAATAGAGTAACCTTGAAGTGAGAGGGCTTCATGTTGTGGGGTTTTTATAAAGATAAAAATTGATTTAGACTTTCACACTTATGTTGTATTAAATTTCCAAAGGCGGGTTGAAGTAACCGCTACTTTCCCAGTAAAAATGTGACCGGTATGTCCAGCCTCTCTCTCCAGGCCTTCTCGCTATGGTCAGCTCCGGTAAACTTTTTTGTAACCCAGGTTTTATGGGTGTAGCGTTTTTGCTTCATGACTTCATCTACCTTGAGTTGAAGGGGTTCGTACAATGCATCCAAAGTTTCTGTTCCATAATCGAAGTAGATTTTGTGTGTTTGTGGATTCGGGAAGGACGCTTGTAAATATGCTTGGAAGGCCATTGGTATTGGATTGTTCTCCACTGTAAATATTCCGGGCCAATGTGTAGAAAGACATGCTGCTCCTCCAAAGGTATCCGGGTATTCACACAGCGCATAGATAGAGATCAAGCCCCCCATGCTCGATCCTGCAATAAATGTATTCTTCTGATCAGGCTTGGTGGAGAAGGCACTGTCAATAAAGGGCTTCAGTTCGGTGACCAGGAATTTCAAATACTGATCGGATTGAACCGGTGCCGAGAACAACGATGTTTCAGGATTCCGTTTAGCATAGGCAACTAAAGAATCCCGGTAATTTTTGGGTAATGATTCAAAAGGTTTTTGAGGAAAATATTCGGAGTGGCGGATGTTGGTATTCCAAATACCCACCACAATGCACTTCTTAACCTTTTTTGTTTTCAGAAGATCACCCACGGTTTCATCTACACCCCACTCTTGTTTATTCCATGTGGTGGTAGAGTCAAAGAGCATTTGACCATCATGCATGTAGAGTACAGCGTACTTTTTGGTGGAGGTGTAATCCTCCGGCAACCATACGTCTACAGTACGCGGTTTTACAAATTTGGAGTTGAAGTTTTCAAAACGTTTGATTGATCCCGATTTCAGCGTGGGGGATTGCGAATGAACCACTAAACAGCTTAGGGATGAAAGAATAAATAGAAAAGCCTGTTTCATTGACTACTTATTTATTTTAGACAAACTTCTAAAAATATTTTATATAGATTGCCTATTGTTAATATCGAATATAAGGATTATGTACTTAGCTTTTCTCAATTAATATGAGCGAGACAGCCATTTTATGGGGTGCGTTTAACCTATTTGTGCTCGGCATGCTGGCACTTGATCTCGGTGTATTTCACCGCAAGTCTCATGATGTGGGATTACGGGAAGCCCTCACCTGGACAGGCGTGTGGATTACGCTCGCCATGCTCTTCAACTTGTTTATCTATTATTATTTTGACAAAGAGAAGGCCATTGAATTTTTTACAGGCTATGTCATCGAGAAGTCGCTGAGTGTTGACAATATTTTTGTTATCATCATGATCTTTTCATACTTCAAGGTACCCACGAGCTATCAACATAAAGTTTTGTTCTGGGGCATTTTGGGAGCTTTGGTCATGCGTGTGATTTTTATTTTAGCAGGCATTGAATTGATCCACCGGTTTCACTGGCTGATCTATATTTTCGGTGGTTTTTTGATTATCACCGGTATCAGAATGCTTACCGCTGGTGATGCAAAACTAGAGCCTGAAAAAAATCCGCTGGCTAAGTTGGCCCGGAAACTATTTCCTTTTACGGAATCTTTTGAAGGAGATCGTTTTTTTGTGAGACGTGATACTAAACTTTGGGCAACACCTTTGTTTTTAGTGGTTGTGTTGATTGAGGCAACCGATCTCATCTTTGCGGTGGATTCAATTCCTGCCATCCTGGCTATTTCTGAAGATCCCTTTATCGTGTATACCTCCAACGTATTCGCCATTTTAGGTTTGCGATCGTTATACTTTGCGTTGGCCGGTGTTGAAAAGTATTTCCAATACCTGAAGTATGGACTTTCAACTATCTTGATTTTTGTGGGGGTGAAGATGAGTATTACGGATATTTATAAGATTCCTGTAGACCTCTCTTTAATTGTTATAGTCTTTATACTCGCCATTTCCATGATCGCTTCGGTTGTTGTTCAGAAAAGATCAGAAAACTCAAGGCAAGGATAGAATTATACCATATAAGCCTGAGCGCTGTTGAAGATATTTTATTTCCCAATACAGAACTTCGAAAAAATATTTTCAAGTAAATCATCGGTTGTGATGGTACCTGTAATCTCACCCAGATAATGTAATGATTGCCGAATATCCATGGCGAGGAAGTCTCCGGTAATACCTTCACTCATTCCTTTTAATACACGGTCTAATGATTCATGAGTCTGTACCAGATTTTGATAATGCCGCAGGTTGGTCACCAGCACATCACCAGATTTTACGGCATTGATGTGGAAGTAGGAGAGAAGTTTGTCCTTTAACTGTTGAATATTGGTTTTGTTGGCAGCGGAAATGAAAATGAAATCTTCCTGCTCCAGTTTCTTTAAAAGTCCGGCCTCAGCTTGATCAACTTTATTGCCCACCTTCACAAATGGAATACCCAATGCCTCCAGCCCATTTACTTCCTGATGAATTTCTGCCAGTGAAGTATTTTGTAAATCAAATAAGTACATAATCAATGAAGCCTTTTTCATACGATCGCGTGTACGTTCCACACCCATAGCCTCAATCACGTCCTGGGTTTCGCGCAAGCCGGCTGTATCGATGAATCGAAAATTAATTCCGCCCACCACAATCTCATCTTCAATGACGTCACGCGTAGTGCCCGGAATTTCTGACACAATGGCCTTCTCTTCATTCAGCAAGACATTCAACAACGTTGACTTGCCTGCATTAGGCCTACCGGCAATTACCGTGGGCACACCATTTTTGATCACGTTCCCCTGATCGAATGAGTTGATGAGGGAGGATAGGTAGGATTGAATTTTAACAATCAGTTTTCGCAAATCATCACGCTTAGCAAATTCCACGTCCTCTTCACCAAAGTCTAACTCCAATTCTATTAAGGAAGCGAAGTGAATGAGTTCCTCGCGCAAATGATTGATTTCTTTTGAAAAACCACCCCGCATCTGGTTGATGGCTGCTTGTCTGGCATTTTCCGTTTCAGCATTGATCAAGTCTGCCACAGCCTCAGCCTGTGCCAGATCAAACCGACCATGAAGAAAGGCTCGTTTCGTAAATTCACCTGGCCCCGCCAATCGGGCACCCTGGTGGAGCAATACTTTAATGATCTCTTTTATGATAAAGGGAGAGCCATGGCAGGAAATCTCCACCGAGTTTTCCTTCGTGAATGAATTTCCATCTTTAAACACTGAAACTAACACCTCATCTACAATTCGCGCTCCATCGCGAATCGTTCCGAAGTGAATTGTGTGAGACGCTTGCTGGGTTAAATCCTTGCCGTGAAATACGCGTTGTACAAGCTGAATAGATTCATCACCGGACAACCGAATGACGGCTATGGCTGAAACTCCCTGGGCTGTTGCCAGGGCTATTATGGTATCGGATTTTTGCAAATGCACCTAACTAAGTAGGGCGCAATTTATTTAATAGTTTCGATATTAAACTCTAGGGTAGAAGGGCAAACTCCTTTTGAAGAACATCTCGTGAATTGCTACCTACAAATACGGTAAACGTTCCGGGTTCCGTACCCCACGACATATCGGCCCGGTAGAAGGAAAGCATACCGGTATCGATGGTAAACGAAATCGTTTTGGATTCGTGGCCCTTAAAGAATACCTTTTTGAAACCCTTTAACTCCTTAACTGGACGTGTAGCACTGCCGAACTGATCTCGGATATAGAGTTGAATTACTTCTTCTCCTGCTACATCATTATTATTGGTAACCGTTACGTTTACCAGAATAGAATCACCAAGACTTATGTTGGATTTGCTCAGCGTAAGATTTTCATATATGAATGTTGAATAACTCAGTCCATACCCAAAAGGATACAGCGGAGTGTTCTGTACATCGCGATACCTCGATCGGTACACGCGTTCCTGACCGGGTTCATTGTACTGGCCCTTATACGGACGACCGGTATTTTTGTGATTGTAAAAAATGGGTACCTGACCTACATGGCGAGGAAAGGTTACGGGTAGTTTACCGGAAGGGTTGTAGGCACCGGTAAGCACATCCGCTACGGCTAATCCTGCCTGCGATCCTAATGTCCACGTTTCAACAATAGTCGAAAGATGCTCATCGATCCATTCAATCGCTAATGGTCTGCCATTGACTAATAGAAGTATAATGGGTTTCCCTGTTTTATAAATTTCTTCTACAAGCTCCTGCTGAATTCCGGGCAGACCAATATCAGCACGTGAAGCACCTTCTCCATTCATGGGTGCACTTTCACCCACTACTAAAATCACCAATTCACTTTTTCTGGCCGCATTTAAGGCTTCTAAAAATTTATCTTTTTCTGAATCGTATAAATTGCACCCTTCAGCATACAGCAATTCAGTATGAGGTAATGCTTCCTGTAAACCTTTTAAAATGGAAACCGGATGTTGCGCCTCACCAAAGAATGACCAGGAGCCATTCATGTCCTCCTGATTGTTGGCCAGTGGCCCGATTACCGCAATTTTTTTATAATCACTCTTGAGTGGTAATAATTGGTTTTCATTCTTTAGTAATACAATTGATTTTCGGGCAACGTCACGCGCCACTTCAAGATTTTCAACGGAGCGAATGGTTTTCTTTTCTCTTACGGTATCAGAATACAGATAAGGATTTTCAAATAACCCCAGCTTGTATTTTAGTTCGAGTACTCTGCGTACAGCATTGTCCAGAAGTTTTGAGTCAAGCGTTCCGGAGTTAATCAATTCAGGTAATTTTTTTAAATAGATATCCGCCATCATATCCATGTCTACACCGGCTTCTATTGAAATTTTGGCTGCCTCAAGGCTATCACTGGCGTACCCATGTTCAATCATTTCGCCTATGGATTGCCAATCAGAAACAACCATACCGGTGAAGCCCCATTCGTTGCGCAGAATATCGTTTAGCAAATAACGGCTTCCAGTAGCGGGGATTCCATTCAGCTCATTGAAGGAAGTCATAATTGTGGCAGCACCAGCATCGATCCCTGCCTTGTAGGGTGGGAGATAAATCTCGCGCAGTGTTCGCTCCGACATATCTACGGTGTTGTAATCGCGACCTGCAATAGGAGCGCCATATGCAGCGTAATGCTTAATACAGGCTGCCAATGTGGAAGGATCACTCAAGTCACTTCCCTGAAATCCGCGGACTCGAGCCTGTGCTATTAATGAACCCAGATACGGGTCTTCACCCGCCCCTTCAGAAATTCGACCCCAGCGGGCATCGCGCGAAATATCCACCATGGGAGCAAAGGTGAAATTGATTCCGGATGACGCGGATTCCGCTGCTGCCACACGGGCAGAGGCTTCAATGGCCTCCAAATCCCAACTGGCTGCTTCTGCCAGGGCGAGCGGCATAACCGTTTTAAATCCGTGAATGATGTCCGCACCAAAGAGTAATGGGATTTTTAGTCGAGATTCTTCAACGGCTATTTTTTGAAGTCGTGCTGTGTAGGCTGCACCGTGTACATTAAAAAGTCCGGTGAGTTTTCCTTGTCGGATAAGATCATCGAATTTGGCTGATTCTGATGTGCGTACTGTTGGACCAGTATTGAATAAATCACCCACTAAGAAATTAAGCTGACCTACTTTTTCCTCTATGGTCATTGAGCTAATGAGTGAGTCAATTCTTGAATCAGCAGTTGTGGTTTTTTGAGATGGACGATCACACGATAGAAATACTACTGTTAGCGGGGCAATACAAAGGGTTACCAGAAATCGCATTTGGATTTAAGTTTATTTTATTGATAAACACGAACGTAGTCGATTTCCATTCGCTGTGGCCAGATGTTATTGTCCACTCCTTTTTTTCCGCCCCAATTACCACCAATAGCAAGGTTCATCAGCAGGTGAAATTTTTTATCGAATGGCCAACCTTTAAAATCATCCTTTGGCTCTCGGGTTACGCTGTGGTAGAGTTTGTCATCAACAAAGAAGTCAATCTTATTCTTTTGCCAATCAATGGCATATACATGAAATTTATCCTGTGCATCAGGAATCGTAATCTTACCTTCCTTTTGTGTTTGCTTGATGTGATTATATGCTTCTGTATGAATAGTTCCATGAATTACTCCCGGATCATAACCAACATGTTCCATGATATCGATTTCACCACTGGCTGGCCAGCCTCCATATTCCCAATCGGTAGAGAGCATCCAGAGGGCAGGCCATGTGCCTTTACCCGAAGGAAGCTTGGCACGCACTTCAATCCTCCCATACCGCCAATCCCCTTTACTTTTGGATACAATTCTGGAAGAAGTGAAAGCCTTATTTTCCATTGAATCGTTATGTGCTTCAATGATAAGGTTACCATTTTCGACTCTTACATTCTTGGATTCGTTGGTGTAGTATTGAAGTTCATTATTTCCCCAACCATCTCGTGCACCCAAATCATAATTCCACTTGGTGGTATCGGGTACACCCGTATAATTAAATTCGTCACTCCACACTACGGCAGGTTGACAAGCTAAAAGCAAGAGTATGGATATAGCTATAACAATGAATAATTTCATAAAAGTGTTAATGAGGTGTAAAATCTGTTTTTCACAGCTTATTGAAAGACCCTGATGTAATCTACAATCAGGTGCTGCGGGAAATTTGTGCTGCCATCCGGACTTCCGGGCCAATTGCCTCCCACTGCGATATTGAAAATGAAAAAGAATGGTAAATCGAATTCACTCATGGCTGCCGGTGAAATGTCAATCTGGTGATATTGAATATTGTCCACATACCAGGTAATCGTAGCCGCATTCCAAACAATGGAAAAGACATGAAACTCATCGGTAAAAATTCCGCTGGATAGGGAGTAACCATCATCACCACACGTGCATGCGTAGGAACCTGCATTATCCCAATGAAGTGTACCGTATACGGTATTTTCTCTTCCGGCTCCACCAATCATTTCCATGATGTCGATTTCACCACACTGCGGCCAACCCACCGTTGGAAAGTTATTACCCAGCATCCATAAGGCAGGCCATATCCCTTGTCCTTTTGGGAGGGCTGCGCGAATGTCTACTCTTCCATATTGATATGAACGCTTATCTTTTGTAATGATTCTTGAAGAAGTGTACGCTGCATCGCTAAAGTTTTCCTTTTTAGCGGTAATGATAAGATGACCGTCTCGTACCGTAGTATTTTCCTGACGATAGTATTGAAGTTCATTATTACCCCACCCATTCGATCCTCTTCCAATTTCCCAGGTCCAATTTGAGGTGTTTAGTGCTGTACCTGAAAAATCATCCTCCCAAATCAAGGTTAATCCCGCATAGCTTGTGGGAGAGGTGTAACCGGTGGCGGGGATAATAACACCATCACCATCTGCAACGGATATATTAATTTCTGTCTCCTCTTCAATAAACTTGGAAGCGGTTGCATTGGCTTGAACGCGAATGGTATAGACCCCTGAAGCCGAGTAGCTGTATACGGCTTGTCCGTTGGTTGTCTTTACTGGTGTTTCATCCGCATCTTCTCCAAAATAAATCATGAAGAAGTTAGCGTTGTCGGCAGTAGCCGTTACGGAAACGTCCCCTGAACCATCGTCACTTACTTCTATACTCACCACTAGATTGGAGGGAAGAAGTACGGAATTACCCTCAGAGTCTCCATTGCAACCTGAGAAAAAGTGAAGTAAGAAACACAAAAAGAAGTAAGTGACTTTATTCATCCGATGTATAGGCTAGGGCTGTTGTACGCTGCTAAGAACAACAGCCCTTGTTTAACAATTTCAAAGAGTCAAATTCCAGTCAGTTCACTTAGTCCAATAACTTCAGATCATCAATAAAGAATATGCCCCCTGTGTGGATTGCCTCACCGCCCAATTGAATTACAATTTGGTCAAAATCGGTACGTGTGCTCACACTGCTGAAATCAAACTCCAGCTCAATCCATTGGTCCATGGCCAGGTTATTAAATTTAACCTCTGCTTGCGTGGTGTAGGCATTTCCACCTAAATCACGATTCTGCAGTTTCAATGACACTTGCTTTTGCAATGTGTTATACGATTGCCAAGGTTCACCACCGGTGGTTGTATAGTCGTTCCAGCTGGGAATAAATACCTTAAGTTTAAATTTATTTCTCACGGTAATGTCCATCTTATAGTCAAGCCGGATTTGCACATTTGCAAATTGTGATGCCGCGCCATTGGCCTTGATGTACATAGCCACTTTTGATGAAGTATTGACACCCACGGGGGCTGGATTATCATAAAAGGTTGTGAGTGAACCGCCCCCATCATTGGTGTAGGTAATGGTTGAAGCTGTTTGAAAATCATCTTCTATGTCTTCAATCTTATATTCTGGAGGATCGACAGGTCTGGTGTATCCTTCGCGAATGAACCGCTGGTACCAAGTGCAGCATGGATCACCACCGTTTGGATCAACCGCTTTAACGTGCATTTCATCATTAGTCAGAGAAATTACCGTGTACGAAGTTGCGCCATGGTAGTAGCCTAAAAATTCCGGATTCGATACGGTTAGATTATAAGTTCCATCGCCATTATCTGTCATGTTCCAGGTACTAGGCTGTGGTGTCCACGGAACAAAGTAATCGCCACCACCTGGTTCCTGAATGGCACCCGGCAATGAGCTATAACCACCGTTGGCGTAAAAATAATCGTTCACAACGTGTTCATAGGCAAAACCGTCCAGCTTGAAAGTCATCTTATCATCATAAAGGTGGCGACCGTCTTTTTCAAAGGGGGCAGCTGAATACCATTCTGGAAACGTACCCCCATTTGGGCCAACTCCAAGATGCCCGGGAGTTTCTTTATCCACTATCCAGGTTTTTCCATTCACTGCGTCTATTCCTCCCGTGAGCATATTGTATGAGGGTATATCGAGCATCAGCGGGTTTGTGTTGGCAATGTTTACGATTTGCGTATTGCTGGCCATTCCGCCCTTGGTAAGCAAGGTAAGTTTTACCTCATAGTCACCTTCTAATGGAAACGGTGCCGTAGCCTCGTCTCCGGTTGCTGTAACACCCGTACCAAAGTCCCAGATCGCCTGGAATCCAATGGGTGATGTATTGGTAAAGTATACAATGTTTGGATTGTCAACATCGTACTCAAAGGTAAAGGTTACATCATCAGAAGATGGGGGAGGTCCTAATTGCGGATCGTCTTCTTTACACGCCACGATCATTACTTGTAACGTGAGGATCCAAAGTAGATTATAGATTATCTTTTTCATAGAAATCATGTTTTTGTATTCATTAATTGTAACCTGGATTTTGAGACCATCCTGCACGCGCCAGATCGATTTCATCCTGGGGTATGGGGAATAGTTCATTTTTGTTCACCGTAAAACCTGTGATTTCCGTGGCAGCCCTGCCTGTACGTACCAGATCAAAGAAGTGCAACCCCTCACCTGCAAATTCTACTCTGCGTTCATGATAAATGGCATCCGTTAATGCTGCACCTGAAACATTGACCGCGGGCATATTAACGCTGGGCCGTTGTCTTACTTGGTTTAAATATTGAAGTGCGAGGGCGTCATTCGGTGTTGCCTTTCGATTGTGGGCTTCTGCAGCCATCAATAGAACATCAGCATAGCGAATTACTTTGTGATTTACGGGACTGGTCAAATCATCATCCGGTAACCCAAGTTCATTCGCTCTTTTCAAATACTTATTATTATAGAAGCCGGTATGTCCACCACCACCTTCTGTATATTCAATTTCGTCAGGCTCAGGCTGGCTTGCTTTAAAAGCTTCAATGTCAAGAATAGCAACTGCTAAGCGTGGATCTCCAGGCTCGAACTCATCTACCAAATCCTGAGTTGGCAGGTTGTAGCTATTTCCGGTTGAATAGATGGGGCCAACATATCCACGGATGCCATGAAAACCAACAGCTGCAAATCCCTCCAGACAAACAAAACATCCATACCCTCCTCCTTCAGCGCCAACGTATTCAATATCAAAAACCGTTTCACTATTATTCGACTCGTTGGCTACTCTAAATAAACCATCATAGTTCGTAAACAAACTATACGGTCCATCGTTGATAACTTCGTCTAGTACGGTAGCAGCTTCACTAAACTTGTCCTGGTACAGATAAACCTTCCCCAGCAAAGCCAATGCGGCACCTTTTGTCACTCGTCCTTTCACCGGTGTAGTCCACTCCAGCGCATCGGCCGCGGCAATTAAGTCCTCTTCAATTTTTGAATACACTTCAGCGGCAGGGGTTCTATCCTGTGATGACACTTCCGTTGCAGAAAGTCTTCTGTCAACGTAAGGAACATCTCCAAAAAATTTCACCAATTCAAAATAATAGTAGGCACGTAAGAATGCTGCTTCCGCTAAAATTCTGTCTTTACCTTCGAAGTCGATATTGTCTTTATTCTCAAAAATGTAATTCACGCGCATAATGCCCGCGTACATCCAACGGAAAAGACTGCGTAATTCGGTATTCTGTCCTCCGTGATTCATCGCATCAATTTGATGTAATCCTTCTGTATCGGTTACACTTTCACCACCGGCAATAGAGTTATTGGATGCAATTTCACCAATCCAAACATCGAGGTAAGAAGTTTGCATCAAATCGTAAGCTCCTGTGAGTGCTTTTTCATAATCATCAGGGCTCAGAAAGTAGTTGTCCGCATCCTGTGCATAGTACGGATCAATATCAACCATGTCATCACAGCTAACAGAAGCCATGATACCGGTAATTAAAAGAATGGATGTTCTGATAAAATTTTTCATGGGTTAGAAATTGAGGTTTAAACCTGCCATAAATACTCGTGCTTGAGGATAAAATCCGTAGTCAATACCTGCTCCAACAGGACCGCCAGCAGCAAAGTCAGGATCGAATCCCTTATAGCCTGTCAGTGTAAATAAATTATTGGCTGATACGTACACTCTCAGCTTTGTCGCTCCAATTTTTTGGATGACCGAGGGAGGGAGTGAATATCCTAGTTGAATGTTCTTCATGCGCACATAAGAACCATCTTCCACATAGAAGTCTGAGATGACACCATTGCGATTGGCAGCCGTGGTGAGGCGTGGAATTTCATTGGTTGAACCGGCACCAGTCCAACGATCTATCCAATAATCGCCTTGATTAGCCAGAGGTTGCTGACGTTCGTAGTTTCTTAAGATCTCATTTCCAAAGGAACCGTACACCAACATTGATAAATCAATACCCTTGTAGTTTAGCGCCAGGGTAAGACCCATGGTGGCATCGGGTATAGGTGATCCAATCATTGTTTTATCGGTGTCGTTACTGAAATTGATGGCACCATCACCATCAATATCAGCAAACCGTAAGTCGCCTGGAACTGCACCGTTCTGGGTTACGCCTCGTTCAGTAATTTCATCTGTTGTTTGATAAACGCCTTGTGTTTTGTATCCAAAGAAGTAGCCAATCGGGTAGCCAACTTGCATGCGTGAGGCATTGCTGCCGCCCACACCAAACGCACCGGCTTCCAAAAAGTCAACGCCTGGTGCCATTTCGATTACTTCATTTTTAATGGTCGTTAAGTTATAACCAACACTTACGCGCAGGTCACGAACGATTTCCGTACTGTAATTGATACTGAACTCAAAACCTGAATTGCGGACATTACCGGCATTAATAATTGGAGGGCTGCTACCCGCGCCATAAGCACCCACGATAGCAGAAACATCAGGTTGAAAGAGTAGGTCTTTTGTTATTTTAATGTAGTAGTCGGCTGTGATGTTCACCTTTTCATTGAAAATGTCAAGATCTACACCTAAGTCAGTTTGTTGTGTGGTTTCCCACTTGAGGTCTTCGTTTCCGAGTTGACCCAACGCAATACCATTAACCAACTGATCATCGAATGGATAGACCCCTTCACCACCCAATAAGGCCCTATACCTGAAATTTCCGATACGGTCATTTCCAATTACACCGTGACTTAATCTTACTTTTAAGAAATTGATCAGGTTAGAATTGAAAAATGATTCATCGGAAGCAATCCAAGCTGCTGAAAAAGACGGGAAGTATCCGAAGCGGTTATTTTCTCCAAACCGTGAGGAAGCATCGCGTCTGATAATGGCAGAAAGAATATACTTATCCTTATAGGTGTACTCTCCCCGTAGAAAGTAAGAGAGTAATCGACTGCGGGTTTGCCAGGATGAAGTGTTATTTCTTAAATAGTTTGGATCCGTTGCGGAGATATCGGCAAAGTCGTTTGAGTTATAGGGAACGTTGAAGGCAGTTCCTGAAAGTGAGCTCCCTTCATCTCCATTCAAGGCGGTTCCGAGTGTACCTTTCACCTTATGGTCGGTGCCAAAGGTGTTGCTATAATTCAGGAAGGCCTCCAGGTTAAAATCAAAATAGGTAGTTCTTGTTTCAGTAACACTATTTTCAACTGGTATAAAAGTTCCAGGAACGATCTCCGTAGTTTTTGGATCAAGATCTTCATTGGCTGCTGTGTTTTGTGCTTTACCAGATCCGTAATATACCAGAGGTGAGAATGATTTATCATCCACTAAAGCATATCCGTATCCGGCTCTACCTGCTAATTCAAAATTATTATTGATCTTATAGGTTAGTTCCTCCTTGCCGGCAATCTTATTTACTTTTGCGAGGTTGTACGTATTTGCCATTTGTGCTATCGGATTAATGATGTCACTGAATTCTTCCAGGTACGTATACCGGTCACCGGTGTAGACCTCAGCAATAGGGGAGGCGTTAATGGTGTTATAGAGTACAGAACCAATACCATTTTCCGGTACGGTACTTCTTTCTTCATGCGTATACAATAGAATGCTCTGGAGGGTGAATTTCGGAGCCAGTTCAGTGGTGAAGTTTAATCTTGCATTGTAACGCTTGTAGTTTGCTTTATCACCTCCAACAATCCCGTCTTGATTCAGGTAAGAACCCCCTATCGAATAGTTGCTCTTTTCTGAGCCTCCGGTCACAGACAAATTCCAATTTTGAATGGGAGCATTTTCAAATACCTCATCTTGCCAATCTGTACCTTCTCCAAGATTGGTATTATTAAAAGGAGGGGCTTGACCACCTGCGACAAAGGCCTCATTCTTTAAAACAGCATACTCGGTAGCGTTCAGCAGGCCCATTTTTTGGGAAGTTTCCTGTACACCGATGTATCCGTTAAAATCAAATGTTGGTTTGCTGTTCCGCTTTCCTTGTTTGGTGGTAATGAAGATTACTCCATTAGCTCCACGTACACCATAAATGGCAGCCGAAGCATCCTTCAATACATTTATAGACTCCACATCCGATGGGTTGAGTGCATTTAGTCCTTCCGCTGGATAAACAATGCCATCGACAATGACTAACGGAGTATTATCACCATTGGTAGAAAGGCCCCGGATGCGAATGTTCAAGGATCCACCAGGCGATCCGGAATTTGATGTGATTTGTACTCCTGCTATTTGTCCTTGCATAGCTTGGTCAATACGTACAGGATTGAGGGCGGTGATATCGCTCCCCTTAATAGAAGAGACCGCACCGCTGAGTTCTTTGTTCGTGGCAGTGCCATACCCCACGACAACAATTTCATCAAGAGCAGTGACATCCAAGGTCATGTTGACATTAATTACACCTTGTCCGTTTACTTTAACTTCTTTCGAAGAGTATCCGATGAAACTAAAAACCAAAACCGCACTTGATTCGATATTCTCAAGCGAATATCGACCATTAGCATCGGTGGTAGTTCCATTGCTTGTTCCCCTAATGGTGATGTTGACACCCGGAAGTGGTTGGCCAGTTTCATCATTGACTTGACCGGTTACCTGTATTTGACCGTAACAGGTAAAGGTTAGTAGGATGAATGCTGTGAGTAGTAGTGATTTCATTCAATAAGTTTGTTTAGTTATAACTTAATGCATTTGATTGCAGTATTGTTTTTCTGCAATCGTTTGATTGTTGAGTCAAACATCCCCTATTACTTGGGAAGAACCAATTATAACACCCCATCATAACTACATCAGGTTATATTTTTGACTACATCAAAAATACATCATATTGCATAAAATGGCCTTTTTTGAACTATTTTGATGTTTTATAATTTCACACCTTTAGTTTTAGTACTACATTGTGCTAATTCCGGTACTTCCATCTATGAAACCTTTTTTAGTAAGCACCTTTTCTGTCATTCTGCTTTTTTTTTGGTCGCTGGGGATAACCGCACAGCCATCGCTTGGAGGTCTTCCTTTTGTCAGAAACTTTAACACGCTTGACTACAATGCCGGAATTCAGAATTGGAGTATTGCCCAGGACCCAAGAGGAATCATGTACATCGCCAATAACTTTGGACTATTGGAGTATGATGGAAGCCGCTGGCAAACTTTTGTGGTCAACAATGGATCAAAAATGCGAAGCGTTGCGTTGGATACCTCCGGCAAAATTTACGTTGGGTGCCAGGGTGAGTTTGGATATTTCTTTCCCAACTCCTTAGGTCAATTGGAATATACTTCCTTAGCCGATAGTCTTCCAGCTCAATTTCGGAATTTTGATGAAACCTGGAATTTATTTTTGGACGATGGTAAAATATACTTTTGCACGTTCTCCAATATTTTCATTTACGAGAAAGACTCCATCACCATCGTTCAGCCCGCTAACCCTCTAGAACTTTCTTTTTTTGTGAATCGAGAGCTATTGGTGCATGAACGAGGAAGGGGACTTACCAAGCTTTACGGGCAGCAGTTGCAGTTGATCAATGGCGGTGAATTTTTTAAGGACATCGGAATTTCTTCTATTCTTCCTTTCTATGATAATCAATATTTGATCTCCACCTTTCAACAGGGTATTTATCAACTCAAAAGTACAGGGGAAATAGAACCATGGAATGAAGCGCGTCACCAATATTTTAAGGAAGCAATTATCAACTGCATGGTTCGGTTAAAGAATGGAAATTATGCTGTGGGCACTCAAAATTTTGGTTTGTTTATTCTCAATGAAAATGGAGAGACTTTACTTCACTTGACCAGCGGCCAGGGGCTTGAAAACCGGACAGTATTAAGCCTTTTGGAGGATGATCTTCAAAATCTTTGGGTCGGAAATAACAATGGGTTGGCTTACATTGAACTTGGTTCACCTTTTACGGTAATCAATGAAGAGATGGGTCTTCCGGGAACTGGTTACTCAGCCTATCTGGATAACACAAATCTCTATGTGGGTACGAATACAGGCCTATATGTCAAGGATGCAAATGAAAACCGTCAGCCCTTTCATCTAATTGAAGGTACACGTGGCCAGGTATACCATATAGGTCAGTATGGAAATGATTTACTGATGGGTCATCACAATGGTGCCTTTCGAATTGAGAAAAATAAAGCTTCATTAATTTCACAGGAGCCTGGAAGTTGGATATTTCTTTCTCTGCGAGATGTACCCGAAAAATTAATAGGAGGTGTTTACGGAGGAATTCAATTCTATACTCAGAAAAATAATCACTGGGCCCTTTCCACTAAGCCTTCAGGGTTTAAAGAGTCATCACGAATCATGGAGCGCGATCGGGAAGGAAATCTTTGGATTACCCATGGATACAAAGGAGTTTTTAAGCTTGCGTTAGACCTTCCCCGTGAGCAAATAAAAAATATCTCATTTTATGGTTCCGAAAAGGGGTTTCCATCGAACATATTAATAAATGTGTATTCAATTCGAAATGACCTGGTATTTACTTCTGAACGTGGTGTTTACAAGTATGATAAACAAAAGGATCGATTTATTCTGGAGCCCCTTTTTACAAGTTTGTTAGGTCCAAACGCTCAGCTTTGGAATGTTCGGGAGGATGCCATGGGTAACATCTATTTCGTTGGACGGGATTTGATTGGGGTGATGCGGAAGAATTCCGGAGGGGGATACGACCTTGACCTGAATAGCTTTAATAAAGTAAAACGGTTTCTAAACGATGACCTGGAGAATATGATCATCCTGAAAAACAATGAGGTGTTGTTTGGTGCTAAGGAGGGATTCATTCATTATGACCCTGATGTGAAAGTGAGTCGAAAGCCCAATATAAAAACCCATATCAGGCGATTTTCAACAACCGCCAATGGAGATTCCGTTCTATTTCATGGAAATTATGTACAGCTCAATACTGTGGTGGCAGATCAAGGCGATGAATATGTGATCACGCTGCCCTATCAAAACAACTCCGTTGGCATAACCTATGCCGCTACATCATTTGAAAGTGATGGAGAAGTTATGTATCAATACTACCTCGAGAAATTTGATAAAACATGGTCGGAGTGGACCGCACAAACTCAAAAGGAATATACCAATTTGCATGAGGGGAAGTATGTATTTCATGTTCGTTCAAGAAATGTGTATGGGGAAATCAGCAAGGAATCCACGTATAGATTTGTTGTTTTACCACCATGGTACCGTACCGCGTGGGCCTATTCAGGGTATAGCATTTTGATTCTTACCTCGTTATTAACAGGATTTGTTTTGCTGGATCGGAAGTATAAGCACGAGAGACGAGCCATGGAACTTAAGCAAAAGAAGGAGCTTACACGAAAGGATTATGAGATGGAGGTATTGGCTCAAAAAAACCAAGAGGAAATTACCCGGCTCGAAAATGAAAAACTTGAAGCGGAGTTGCGACATATGAACAAAGAACTGGGGACTTCCACAGTTCTGATTCTGAACAAGAATGAATTTATTTCCAAAGTCAAAGATAACCTGAAAGGGATTGCCAGTAAGAGTGCCGATGAGGCAGCTTCAAAGGAGCTTTCACGTATTGTGCATGACATTGAGGGGAATTTATCATCGGATGCTGATTGGGAACATTTTCAAGTTCATTTTGACAAGGTGCATGGGGATTTTTCCAGAAGATTTCGCGCCACCTACCCAACCTTAAGCCCGCAGGAAATGAAATTGAGTGCCTATCTAAGGATGAATTTATCCACTAAAGAAATTGCACATCTCCTTAATATTTCTGTTCGTGGTGTTGAAATCAGTCGCTACCGACTTAGAAAAAAACTTCAACTTGACAGAAGCGCTAATTTGCAGGAATATATTCTTGGCTTTTGATTATTTCTCGCGCACAATCAGTACAGGAATATTTACCCGATGTCTTACTGCGTCTAACGTAGTACCGAAGATTAGGTCTTTGATAAACTTGTGACCGTGAGCGCCCATCACCAATAGGTCTGCATTATATTCTTTCACGATTTCCGGAATCTTTCGCTTTGGATTTCCGTAACCAATTTTTACATCAATTTTGTATCCTTTCGCTGTCAATTGGTTTTTATAGTTTTCCAACGCTTGTGCATCTGCACGTGATTCCATATCAGCGATTTGATTTCCATAGACCATGGCTCCGGCCGTTTCGACAACGTGAATCAGTAAATAATTGGCTTGAAGGCCACCCTGTGCAATCGCATTGGTGATGGTGAGTTCATCAACGCTGGAGAAGTCAACGCAAAGTGCTACTCGCGTATACGAAGGCTTCTCAAGGGTCTGCAGATTGACAGCGGTACCATGTGGTAAACCAGCGGCTTTCTCTGCCATGCGTTTATCAAAGATTGGCTTGGCAGTAATGTAGAGCAACAATACAAGCGCAGCTACACATAATGGTATCACCGTAATCCAAATGATCCACTCATTTTCTCCCGCCCCCTCGAGCCATCCGGTAATCTCTGCGAAAACAAGTTTAATGTTCAACGATACGATGATGGCCGCAATACTCCAGGCTGCAATTTTTACCCAAGGTTTGATTGTAAAAATACCCATCTTGGTTCGATCACTGTTAAAATGAATCAACGGAATGATGGCAAATCCCAACTGCAAACTCAAAATCACCTGACTTAATACCAGCAATGCACCGGTTTCACTTTCACCATAAATCAGGATAACAATATACGCTGGAATGATGGCAATTAAACGTGTGATCAATCTTCTGAGCCATGGCGCTATGCGTAAATTAAGATAACCCTCCATCACAATCTGTCCAGCCAATGTACCCGTGATGGTCGAACTCTGACCTGCTGCAACTAATGCTACACCAAAGAGGATGGAGGCCCAGTGTGTACCGAGTAGTGGAGTTAAAAATTTGTACGCATCCTGAATGTCTTCCACAGCATACATTCCTGCCTTAAAAAAGGTGGAAGCAGCAAGAATAAGTATGGCTGCGTTTACAAAGAATGCCGCATTGAGCGCAATAGCTGAATCAATAAAATTGTATTTGATGGCTGTCCAGATTCCCTTATCGGAAGGATCAATCCTGCGCGTTTGTACTAATGCTGAGTGCAGGTATAAGTTGTGAGGCATAACCGTGGCACCAATAATTCCGATGGCAATATATAAGGCACTTTCTCCGGGCAAGGATGGAATAAATCCTTTCACCAATTCACCCATATCCGGCTTGGCCAATATCATTTCAATGAAGAATGCTCCACCAATGATGAACACCAGGGCGATGATAAAGGCTTCGATCTTTCGAATGCCATAACTTTGAAGTAGCAGCAACAAGAGGGTGTCGAGTACGGTAAGGCTAACCCCCCAAATCAATGGCAGGCCAAACAACAAGTTTAGACCAATGGCCATACCCAGAACTTCTGCCAGATCACAGGCGGCAATGGCAATCTCTGCTAATATCCAGAGGCAGTAATTTACAAACCGGGGATAGGCACTCCGTGATGCTTGCGCCAAATCCATTTGACGAACTATACCCAATCGCGCACTCAGACTTTGTAGTAATAAAGCCATAATGTTTGACATGAGCAGTACCCAGATGAGGGCATAACCAAAGCGGCTACCACCCGCAATATCGGTAGCCCAGTTACCCGGATCCATATACCCCACACTAACTAAATAGGCAGGCCCAAGAAATGCGAATAATTTTCCCCAGCCTTTTTTATTGGCTACAGCAATAGAGCCATGAACTTCACTTAAAGATTTGCGTTGCTTTGTATCTGTTGAGCTCATCTTATTCTGTAACCAAAATATTTTGTGAGGCTTCTTTGGAGATGGAGACCTTTTTCTTCCCATCGATGAGTATTTCTACAGAACCATCAAATTCTGTTTTTTCAAGTATGGCAATCTTTGCCCCGATGTATACACCAATCTTACTAAGGTATTGCAGAAAAGATGAGGTCTCTTTCACTGCCTTAACGGTAGCGGCTTTCTTTCCATGAAATTCACCCAACGGAATTTGCAGATCGGTGTGAAGCTTCCCGTGTTTATCCGGAATGGGGTGACCGTGAGGATCGGCAGCAGGATAGCCAAGAAATTCATCAAGCTTTTCAATTAATAATGAAGATTGAATGTGTTCCAATTGCTCGGCTACTTCATGAACCTGATCCCAGTTGAAATTCAGTTTCTCCACCAGAAATGTTTCCCATAACCTGTGTTTGCGAACGATGGATAATGCATCACTCTTACCTTGCTTGGTGATGGATACACCATAATATTTTTCGTATGTGATCAGTTTCTTTACTGAAAGTTTCTTGATCATATCGGTAACGGAAGCAGGCTTGGTGCTCATGGCCTCGGCCAGTTCGTTGGTGAGGACAGCTTCCTGCCCACCGTTCGATAGATGGTAAATTGCTTTTAGATAATTCTCTTCCGTATAGCTTAACATACAATAGCCTTTACGGAAGCAAAGGTATAAAGTTTAGATGAATCTAAAAAAATATTTAAGTAAGTAATTATTTTAATTTTAGACTATTCAATATATATTCAGTTTGGGGTTCCCAAAAAATGGAATCTGGGGGGGAGGGAGTAAAGTTGGAGGTTTTTAGTGTAGCAGATAAAGTCGAGTAGTTTGGAGTCTCCTCTAGTATTATTCCGCCTTTGCATTCGCTTACTAATTGATGCGATTCTGCATTATGACGAATGAGTACTGGTAGTTTCAACGCGAGGTATTCATAGAGTTTGGTGGGTATCGAGCTTTGGGTGCTTGGATTAGTAGGGTAAATAACAATTCCAAAATCAGCGTGGGAAATCTTGCTAAGAATTTCTGAATGGGGTACCAGTTGATCACCCCCAATCAGTGTAATAAAGGTGCAATCCTTAATCTCATTTTTGATTTGGACCAGCGTTTCAGGAACCGGACTGTACCCAATAATCGTGAGTGTAAAGGTAGAATCAAGTTGGTGTAGCTGTTGACAAAGCCTAATAGCTTCAAATACACCGGTGGTGGACGCCAGAGTTCCAGTGAAGAGAAGTTTGGAATGCCCACTGGTTTTTTGCCTGGTAAACCCAGAGGCAATGGACTTAGGCAGTTTATTTTCCAGGAATGTGAAAGGTTTGGCAAAGCCTAATTCTGCGCGATATCCTTTTTCTGCCAATAGGAATAGATGAATAAATGGAGCAGTGATTAATTCCATCAATCGAACCACCACGGCCAAGGGTAATCGCAGCAGCGAAGGATAGACGGTTGTATAAAGGATATTCCTGAAGTAGTTTTCCAGAACATCATAAACGACTTTACGGCCGAAGAATATTCTATTCAGAATAGCAATGAACAGTAGTTCAGGAGTATTGATAATAATAAGTTCAGGCTTTGCTTGATTGATTTTTTTGAGCACGATCCACGGCATAAGAAGACGTTTCCAGCTTACTCTGTTAAACAAGGGTAGGCTGTTAAAGTTAATGGATGTGTGCTTTGGCAATGTTGCTGCAGGATACCCGATAATAGTCACTTCTGCCTCGCCAGATGCAGCTAAAGTCATCCCAATCTTCTCGAACAAGCGGGTATCATCCACCGGCTTTAGCACCGAGGCCAGTACAATTCTTCTTTTTTTTATTACTTGCGTCAATGTGATAATGGTCAATCAAACTAAACACTAAAAATGGAATTAAAACTACATATAGAAAAGGCATGGGAGGATCGGTCGCTGCTACGGCAACAGGAAACTGTTGAGGCCATCAGATCTGTAGTAGAAAAGCTGGATAAGGGTGAGCTTAGGGTGGCACAGCCCTTAGAGGGAGGGTGGCTAGTGAATGAATGGATTAAGAAGGCTGTTATTATGTATTTCCCCATTCAGCAAATGGAAACGATTGAAATTGGTCCCTTTGAATTTCATGATAAGATTGCTTTAAAGAAAAACTATAAAGCGTTGGGGGTGAGAGTTGTACCTAATGCAATTGCACGGTATGGTTCGTACCTTAGTAAGGGCGTTATCCTGATGCCTTCGTATGTAAATATTGGTGCTTTTGTGGATGAGGGTACTATGGTGGATACCTGGGCAACGGTAGGAAGTTGTGCACAGATTGGTAAGAATGTCCATCTCAGTGGAGGAGTTGGGATTGGTGGGGTACTGGAGCCCGTTCAGGCAGCCCCGGTAATTATTGAGGATAATGCTTTCATCGGATCACGCTGTATAGTGGTGGAGGGGGTAAGGATTGGAAGAGAAGCCGTTTTGGGAGCTAATGTAGTGCTCACAGGTAGCTCAAAGATTATCGATGTCACAGGACAGGAGCCCATAGAATATAAGGGCTATGTACCCGACCGATCGGTGGTTGTCCCTGGTTCTTTTGTGAAAAAATTCCCGGCCGGTGAGTACTCGGTTTCCTGTGCCTTGATCATTGGGAAACGCAAAGAAAGTACAGATAAGAAAACCTCACTGAATGACGCCTTGCGGGATAATAGTGTGGCTGTTTAGGCCATTCGGGTAGATTTTTTGAAACTGGCACTAGCTTTGAATACATCATGCATAGGAAACATTGATTTTTTAAATTTGGATATTCTTTACATCATGAAAAGGCTGGTTTACGGGATAATTTTTTGCTTCATGCTTTCGGCTTTTTCTTCTGAACGAAAGGAGATATATCCTGCGGTCAAGAATTACAGTTTTGGCAAGGGTGAAGTACTGGAGTATAAAATGAGCTATGGAATATTCACGGTAGGTAAGGGAACGACAAAAATCGAAAAGCAGTACTACAAAATAAATAACCGCGATTGTTTTAAAGTTGACGTATACGGTAAAACCGTGGGTATGGTGGATTGGGTAGCCGATGTAGATGACAACTGGGGTGCCTATATCGATACCGCAGCATTAGTACCTCATATATCTTACCGGAAAATCAGGGAAGGGAAATATAAGAAGGATGAAATAATCAACTTCGATCATGCAAAAGGAAGAGTTGAGGCAAAAGTATTTAATCATAAGACTGGAAAGTATAGGGACCCCAAATACTATGATGCACCAGCTCAGGTTAGGGATTTGATATCAGGCTTTATGTATCTGCGAACACAGGACCTTTCCAAAATTAAGGTAAACGACACGGTGGTTATCTCGGGCTTTTTTGAAGATACCTTTTATAAGTTGAAGGTTGTTTACAAAGGGAAGGATGTGGTCAAAACAAAAGTAGGTAAAATCAGGGCGCTTGTATTTAAACCCCATATGCCGGAGAACTCGTTATTCAAGGGAAAAGATTCCATTACGGCATGGTTCTCGGATGACAAAAACAGATTCCCCATAAAAGTAAGTGCTGACATGTTTATTGGCAGTGCTGGTGTTGAGCTTACATCCTATCACGGTTTGAAGAACCCTGTTAATCTTGTACAATAATCTTTTGGGTAATTTGTGGTTTTGATATATTGTATCAAAAACCTAACCTGTTCAATTTTATGCTAAAGGAATTTAAAGAATTTGCCCTCCGGGGTAATGTCATTGACCTAGCTGTGGGTGTTGTCATTGGTGGTGCTTTCAACGCCATTGTTGGATCGTTAGTGGCGGATATTTTTATGCCAATCATCGGGCTGCTTACGGGAGGCCTCGATTTCTCGGGTCTTACCTATACCTACGAGGCGACTAACCTGACGTATGGAAAGTTTGTGCAGGCTATTTTTGTGTTCATCATTACAGCCTTTGCACTGTTTCTGTTTATCAAGGCGATCAATAAAATTAATAAGAAGAAAGAACCTGCTCCTGCTGGTCCGGCACCCACCCCAGCGGATATTCAATTACTCATGGAAATCAGGGATCTTTTGAAGAAATAGTCATGGTCAATGGTTGATAGTCCATAGACTGTGGACTATCAGCTATCGACTAAACCTGTCAGCCACAATTACCTCTTTACTGCTTGCTGTGTATTGATAAAACCCACTTCCGGTTTTAACGCCTTTATGTCCCGCCTGTACCATATTTACCAGAAGTGGACAAGGAGCATACTTAGGATTACCAAATCCATCGTGGAGCACAGTAAGGATAGAAAGACAAACATCCAATCCAATGAAGTCTGCAAGTTGTAACGGACCCATGGGGTGGGCCATTCCAAGTTTCATGACGGTATCTATTTCCTGAACTCCCGCTACACCTTCATAAAGTGTATAAATAGCTTCGTTGATCATCGGCATTAAGATTCTGTTCGCGACAAAGCCAGGATAATCATTTACTTCTACCGGTACTTTCTCCAGCATTTTGGAAAGTTGCATGATGGTGGAGGTCACATTGTCGCTGGTATTATAGCCGCGTATTACTTCTATCAACTTCATTACCGGTACGGGATTCATGAAGTGCATTCCAATTACCTTACCGGGACGCTTGGTAACGGAAGCAATTTTTGTGATGGAGATAGAAGAGGTATTGGTAGCCAGAATCGTTTCGGGTTTGCAGAAGGAATCTAACTCTTTAAATATTTCCAACTTCAGATTTACATTTTCTGTGGCGGCCTCAATGACCAGGTCGGCATTGCTTACGCCAACCTCAACACTCGTAAAAGGTCTGATATTCTGCAGCGATTGTTTTTTTGTGGTTTCGGTAATCAGTTGTTTGGCAACCTGGCGATCCAGATTTTTCTCAATGGTTACCATGGCTTTCTTCAGCGGTTCTTCAGCAATGTCAATGAGTGCCACCTGATATCCATATTGAGCAAATACATGGGCGATACCATTACCCATCGTTCCTGAACCAATAACCGCTATATTTTTCATTTCTGTTTGATTAGTTTTAAAAACTCAAAGATAGAATTTGATTGGTGGCAGAAAAAAATCGCATCCGGAATTTATCCACCCGCTGGTTGGTTCCCTTTAAAGTTGTTGTTTTTGGTGTTTACACGGCATTGTGTTTAACTATTCTATTTGCCATGGTTCACGATCGGAATAACTGGGTCGACTGGGTATTTGGATTGGGCATGGCCGTAGGATACATTCATTTCTTTTTTAGGTTAATGAGGGTAACCTCAAAACTTCACCGAGTAGAATTCGACAATCAATTTTTGTATGTATTACAGCGTAAACAAGACATACTCATTCCCTTAGAAAACATCGAGTCTGTAGAAATTTCTACTCTAGGTGGGGTATACAAAGTGAATCTTTACCATCCCGAACAAATAGGTGATAGTTTTTATTTTAAACTATCGCTCTGGTATCCGTTGAACTACCAATCAAAAGATGCCCTGGTAAATGTGTTGCGGAAAAATATTGATGTGGCTAAAGCGCGCAAACAGGAATTCCCCAGAAATGCCCTCCACAGTTAGCTCACTCCTTCGGCTTTAAGTGAGGCAACACCTTATTTGCGCCTTTCGGTGCTTGCTGTAGCTTTAAAATATCGTAGGGGTTTTGGCAGAATACAGCCTTGCCATTGTAAATGGCGATAGGTGCTTTTAGTAATTGAGGGTAATGCATAATCACATCAATCCAACCCGTCATGGTATACGTCTGATCACCAACATTTGCGCGATAATCAGGGTGTGACTGGTCTAGTAATTCTTTTGGATCAATGCCCAATAGCGAGATAATCTCTTTCCAATACGTTGGACCCAATTTTTCGTGCAATGCGTCTACCTCATTGATGTGGCTGTTCACCGTAAGGGCCATTGCCTTGGTTTGCTTACCAGTTGAGGTCTGAGGGTTATACAATAAAAAAAGTTGATTGGGGTGAAACTGCATGATTCGTATTGTTTTGAATGCAATGAAAGTTACCCAAAAAATCCCTGAATTCAAACGATGGATCTATTCTACCGCTACTTCTTTCGCTAAACCCATGGCATTAAACCGTATGGCCAGGCGCTTCCTTTCGATTGAAGCATTGGGGCAATCCGGAGAAGGCATTAAGTAGTAGTAAAAGAATTTCTGGTTGCGTTTGTAGAGTTCATTGCGATCGGGGCGGCCCAGTAACGCAATAATTTGCGATTCCTTAAGCGCCAATAACTTTTCCTTTTGGTTGTGAAGCGCTTCTATGTTGTTTGTGCGATATTCTCCACAGGCATTCTTATCCTTTTCCCACGCACTCAGGTCAAGATTTTCTAGTTCAGGTAGTGATTTGCTGCAACTCGTTATGCTCAGAATAAAAAAGAGAGCGCTATACAGCCTGAACATACCGTAGCTGTTTTGTAATCACGTTAAACCATGCCGTTGAAATGATCAAGTATAAAAAGGCAACGACATAGAGCCATATAGGAAGTGCATTCCAGTAGATAACAGCTACGAATAGGGCGGGATAAACTACAATCCTGATCCATTCTGCATAGCGCACCCAAGGTCTGTTTTCAAAAAGTACTCCGCAGTTCACCACTACAATGGAAATCAAAACCGTAATCATTGCCTTTTCACTTAACGAAAATTTTGATGCATTGAATAAGAAAAGGGAAGTACCTGCAAGGCACAGCACATATTGGAATAGTACGTATAGATTCAACGTCAATGAAGAGGGCGTGTCATATTTTTTGTAGGTGGATTTATCCACCGGAGGAGCAGCACGATATCCCCCCAAATACTCCGGAAGCCATCCCGGTTTTTTGAATAAGTATTTTATTTTATCGCTCCATGTTGGAATCTTCTTCAGGTCATTTCCCATCTCCGCATAATGACTAAAATTTGCCCACACGGCATTCCAACTGTTAATCGGTTTGGTTATGCCATACGTGGGGCGTTCTTCTTCTTCCTGAAAGGTTCCAAACATCTTATCCCAGATGATCAGGGTGCCAGCATGATTCTTATCAATGTATTTCGGATCGCGACCGTGATGTACTCGGTGATGGGAGGGGGTATTGAACACCAATTCAAACCATCCCATTTTGTTAATGGTTTCGGTATGAATCCAAAACTGATAAAGGGTGATGAAGGCCGACATCAGTGCGAAGTCCAATGTTTCAAACCCGATGAAAGCCAGTGGCAGACTAAAGGCAAATGTCCAAATTACCTGTAACGAGCTTTGACGAAGGGCTACCGATAAATTGTACTCTTCGCTTTGATGGTGCACCACGTGTCCACCCCAGAAAAGATTAATCTCATGACTCATCCGATGAGCCCAATAGTAAGTTAAATCGGCCAACAGAAAGAGCGCCAACCAATAGAACAAGGTTTTATCCCAGGTTACTAAGTTGAAATTTTCATGCAAAAGCTGGTAAATCCCAATGGCAAAAACTTTTAAAAACAATCCCGATAGTTGTGAAGTTATTCCACAACTTAAATTGGCAATGGCATCGGGCAGCCGATAGAGTTTCTTGTTGGTAATTCGCTCAACGACCAATTCAATCCCCATCAGGATGAAAAAGATCGGGATGGAAAGCACAATAGGATTTAAGTTCAAACGGTTTTGTGTTTATTTGCGCTTCAAATTTAAGCAATAATGACATTAAAGCTTTTCAAGGCTATTTGGTTCCTTTCCATGTTGGCAGTATTCGCCAATCTGCTGTATGTATATGCCAGCTTACCGGAGCAGGTAAGCCTGATGGAGGAGGGGGTAGAGACGTACGCTATCGGGCGGGAACAACTTTTCTATTCGGCCATGGTAGTTATTGCCCTTGCCAATGTCATGGTCTATTTGTTTTCAAAATCGATTGCCCCGGATGAAAACTTCCGTACCTGGCTTCATGGCCTGGTGATTACCCTCAATATCTTTTTTATTATCGGCCTGAGTTTTATAAGCCTGTACAACAGTGTTGAAAAATTCGATTTTAGCCGTATCGGGTTCATCATTTATTCTAGCGTGATCCTGGTAGTAGTTTGGGCGCTGAGTTGGCCAGTTTACAGCATAAGCCGAAAACTAATGTCTAAATAGTTAGTAGAATACACTTTTGTTGAAGCTCTATCTATCAGGTACTTATCCAGTTATAGTTTATTAAATTTTGTAGTTAGAGAATTTGTGCAATCGCTTGAAGTGATTTCAAAATTTGTTTTATTAGGTGCGAATTGAAACGTTAATCAAGATCCGGACGGCCGGTAATGGCTATCCGGATCTTACCTACAGCATTTTTTAAACTGTATTTTTGAGTTGATTTTTTTGACTGTTTTACCTTACAATCACTAATCCGCATATGGCGAAAGCAGAGAAAGCTCCGGCTTCCATTCAGTATGACGAGTCCAGTATACGATCCCTTGATTGGCGCGAACACATACGGCTTAGACCGGGCATGTACATTGGAAAGCTGGGGGATGGATCCTCCAAGGACGATGGTATTTATGTGCTGGTAAAAGAAACGGTGGATAACTCTATTGATGAGCATATGATGGGCTATGGAAAGACCATCGATATTAAGATAACCGATCAGAAAGTGGTAGTTCGCGATTATGGCCGTGGTATACCGTTGGGTAAGGTGGTGGATGTGGTCTCTAAAATAAACACAGGTGCTAAGTACGACTCAGGGGCTTTTCAAAAGTCGGTGGGATTGAACGGGGTAGGAACCAAGGCCGTCAACGCTCTTTCCAATTATTTTAAGGTTCAGGCTTTCCGCGATGGACATACTAAGCTGGCTGAATTCAAAAGAGGAAAACTTACCAATGACCCGAAGCAATCCAAGAGTAGCGAACGCAACGGTACGCTCATAGAATTTGAACCGGATGAATCCATGTTTAAGAATTATCACTTCATTCCGGAGTATCTGGATGATTTGATGTGGAATTATGCATTCCTGAATGCCGGATTAATCATTAACTACAATGGAAAGAAATATTATTCCAAGGATGGTCTCCTAGACTTACTAAAACAAAAGAGTGATCCCGAAGAATTGAGGTACCCGATCATTCATTTTAAAGGAGATGATATTGAAGTGGCACTTTGTCATGGAACGCAATATGGAGAAGAATACTATTCCTTCGTAAACGGACAAAATACGACCCAGGGCGGAACACACCTGGCGGCTTTCCGTGAAGGGGTTGTAAAAGGCGTTCGTGATTTTTATAAGAAAGATTTCGATGCTTCGGATATTCGCGCCAGCATTGTGGCTGCGATAGCAGTGCGCGTGCAAGAGCCTGTATTTGAGTCGCAGACGAAAACCAAACTCGGTTCAACCAACATGGCACCTGATGGTCCTTCGGTGCGGGGGTTTGTGGGGGATTTTGTAGCCAAGGAACTTGAAATCTATCTCCATAGAAATGCCGCCACAGCCGATGCGTTGTTAAAGCGTATTCTTCAGTCGGAACGAGAAAGAAAGGAAATTGCCGGGATTAAAAAGCTGGCGAACGAACGCGCCAAGAAAGCAAATCTTCACAATAAGAAATTACGCGATTGCCGTTACCATTTTGATGATCAGAAAGGGGAGAAGGGAACTGAATCCGTAATCTTCATTACTGAAGGGGACTCCGCCAGCGGGTCCATCACCAAATCACGCGATGTGGAGACTCAGGCAGTATTCAGTTTGCGCGGTAAGCCCTTGAACTGCTATGCGCTTACCAAGAAGGTAGTATATGAGAATGAGGAGTTTAACCTGCTTCAGCATGCATTGAACATTGAAGACGGCATTGAAGGACTTCGCTATAATAAAGTAATTATCGCTACCGATGCCGATGTGGATGGTATGCACATTCGCCTGCTGTTGATGACGTTCTTTCTTCAGTTTTTCCCGGAATTGGTAAAGGCTGGGCATGTGTTTATTCTGGATACTCCGTTGTTCCGCGTTCGGAATAAAAAAGAAACGATTTACTGCTACAGCGAAGAGGAGAGGCAAGCAGCAGTAGCCAGGTTGGGCGTGAAGCCTGAGATTACCCGCTTCAAAGGTCTTGGCGAAATTTCACCCGATGAGTTTGGAGCATTTATCGGAGAGAATATTCGCCTGCAGCCGGTGTTGCTAGGCAAGGAAGGACATCTTTCAAAAATGCTGGAGTTTTATATGGGTAAAAACACACCCGACCGTCAGGATTTTATTATTGACAATTTAAGAATTGAGTTGGATAAGGTAGAGGCGAAGGAAGTAGTGGAAGAAACTGAAGTGTAATTGATTCAGGGATTTTATTTTGGAACACATACCACTCCCCCCTTCCAAGGGAGAAAGGTGCGGATTATAAAATGATTCAGACTAACACAAGCCATTCTCTTTCAAGGAAGAGTGGCTTGGATGAGAAGTAACTAAGTAAAGAAAACAAACCATTCCCCCTTTTTAAAGGGGGTCAGGGGGATTAAAAATTGTGAAGTGAAACACTTGCCTTATAACAAGAACCTAAAAGAATTCTCAAGGAAGCTTCGAAACGATTCAACCCTTTCTGAAATCCTTTTGTGGAACGAATTGAAGGCAGGAAAAATGATGGGATATAAATTCAACCGACAAAAACCATTGTTGAACTACATTGTGGACTTTTATTGTAAGCCACTGAATTTGGTAATTGAGGTTGATGGAGTAACTCACACTTATGAATTGTCTGATAAAAATGACTTAAAAAGACAAACTGAATTAGAGAATATTGGTTTGACCTTCTTGCGATTTGATGATTCTTATGTGAAGAGGAATATGATTAGTGTATTGAGAACGATTGAAGGGTATATTGAAGATTTTGAGAAACAAAAATCAATCCCCCCGACCCCCTTTCCAAGGGGGAGAGGTGCGGAGTAGGAAATGACTCAGACTAACAAAAGCCATTCTTTTTTAATGAAGAGGGGTTCGGATGAGAAGTAACTAAGTAAAGAAACCAAACCATCCCCCTTTTGAAAGGGGGATAGAGGGATTAGAACACAAAGTAGAATATGAGCAAAAAGAAAACATCAAGGGGCAAACCAGGGAAGTCGAAATCAAAGAATGTAGACGGTGAAGATGTAATCCATACCATCGCCATTGATGGCATGTATGAAGACTGGTTTCTAGATTATGCCTCGTATGTAATATTAGAGCGCGCAGTACCGCGCATTGAGGACGGCTTTAAACCCGTGCAGCGCAGGATCATGCACTCGCTGAAGGAGATGGACGATGGTCGCTTCAACAAAGTGGCCAACGTGATCGGTAACACCATGCAGTATCACCCGCATGGTGATGCTTCCATCGGGGAAGCCATTGTAAATCTTGGGCAGAAGGATATTTTAATTGAAACCCAGGGTAACTGGGGCGATGTACGTACAGGAGATGGTTCTGCTGCTCCACGTTATATTGAAGCCCGCCTTTCCAGGTTCGCGCTGGATGTAGCGTATAATGCTCAGACAACCGAATGGCAATTGTCATACGATGGTCGCAAGAAGGAGCCCGTTACGCTACCGGTTAAGTTCCCATTATTGCTGGCGCAGGGGGTGGAGGGTATTGCCGTGGGTCTTTCTACTAAAATCCTTCCCCATAACTTTTGTGAGTTGATCAAGGCCTCCATTGATGTACTGAAAGGCAAGAACCCAAAAATCTATCCCGATTTCCCTACGGGCGGCATTGCCGACTTCTCGGAATACAATCAAGGCCTCCGTGGAGGTAAGATTAAGGTTAGGGCTAAGATTGACATCAACGATAAGAAAACACTGATTATTAAGGAGATACCGTTCTCTACCACAACTACTTCTTTGATGGAGTCCATCGTGAAGGCGAGTGAGAAGGGGCAGATCAAAGTGAAGCAGGTGGTGGACAATACCGCTAAGGATGTTGAGATTCAAATCCATCTTCAGCCGGGCCAGTCGCCTGAGATTGCTTTGGATGCCCTGTATGCGTTTACAGATTGCGAGATCAGTATCTCGCCTAACTCCTGCGTGATTGTAGAGGATAAGCCCAAGTTTTTACCGGTTGGGGAAATTCTGAAATACAACACCAATCAGACCCTTCAATTACTCAAACAGGAACTTGAAATTAGAAAGGCGGAGTTGATGGAGAAAATACTCTTCTCTTCCCTGGAAAAGATATTCATTGAGAACCGCATTTACCGCGACATTGAGGAATGTGAGAGCTGGGAGGACGTTATCACTACGATCGACAAAGGGCTAAAGCCGCACAAGAAGAAGTTCTATCGTGAGATTACCCGTGATGACATCGTTCGGTTAACGGAGATCAAGATCAAGCGTATTTCCCGTTTCGATGCGTTCAAGGCAGATGAATTGATGCGCGATCTGGAAAAGGAATTGAAGGATACCCTTCATCACCTGAAGCACTTAACAGAATACGCAATCTCTTATTATCAGAACCTGTTGGATAAATATGGAAAGGGCCGCGAACGTAAGACGGAGATCAAGAGCTTCCAGTCGGTGGCCGCTACAGAAGTAATTGCCATCAACCAGAAATTGTACGTGAACCGTGCCGATGGCTTTGCCGGATACGGATTGAAGCGTGATGAATACATCTGTGATTGCTCTGACCTGGATGATATCATTGCCATTCGTAGGGATGGGAAAGCATTTATCTCCAGGATTAAAGAGAAAGTGTTCATGGGTAAAGATATTCTGTACATCGGGGTGTGGAAGAAGGGTGACGACCGCATGGTGTACAACCTCATCTACTCCGATGGCAAGAGTGGTAAGGGCTTTGTGAAGCGCTTTACGATGCCGGGGGTGATTCGCGATAAGGAATATGATTTGACACAGGGTAATCCAAACTCACGCATTCATTACGTGAGCGGAAACCCGAACGGGGAGGCAGAGGTGGTGGAAGTGAAGCTTTCACAATCCAGTACGGCCCGTAAGAAAGTGTTTGAATACGATTTTGCTGAACTCGAAATAAAGGGAAAAGGAACACGAGGTAACACACTTACTAAATACCCGATCCGTAAAGTAGATTTCTTACTGGCAGGCACCTCTACCCTAAGCAAACTTGACTTGTGGTACGATGCTGACTCCGGCCGACTAAACAAAGAGAAGCGCGGTAAATACATTGGCAAGTTTGATGGTGATGACCAAATCATCGCATTCATGCGCAACGGTTCGTACAAGATCACCAGCTACGATGTTACGAATCGATATGAACCTGAAAAGACTCTTGCGGTTGAGAAGTTCAATCCGAAGAAGCCGATTTCAGCTATTTACGTGGATGGCGACAGCAAGCAGTACATGGTGAAACGCTTTTTGATTGAGACGAGCACAGCCGATAAAGAGTTTGGTTTTATTTCTGAAAGCATCGGTTCGAGCCTGAAGATTGTCACTACATCAGAAACGCCAGAAGTGGAGTTGGAGGTGATGAAAGGAAAAGGCAAAGAGAAAACAACTGAAACGGTTAACCTCGAAGACCTTATTGATGTGAAAGGCTGGAAGGCTTTAGGAAACCGCCTCAGTCAGTATAAAGTGACGAAGGTCAGCCTCACGGAAGAGCAGGAAGATACAGGCCTGGAAGAAGGTGATGATGATAACGAGCTCATCGAGGCGACCGAAACCGGAAAGGGTTCTCAGTCGTCAAAAAAAAAAGAGCCCTTCGACAAGGCTCAGGGCGAGCCGGCAGCAATTGGGGAGGACGGGCAAGCAGCCCTCTTCGCACCTCCGGAAAAACCAAAGGGACAAGTCCAAAAGGCAAGCCCGTCAAAACCAAAAGTCAAAGCGGAGCAAGCAAGCCTCTTCGGGACAAGTCCAAAAAAGGAAAAGCAAGAAAAGGTAAGCGTTAAACCCAAGCCAAAATCTAATACCCAGTCCCTAAAACCAAATGCCAAGGAGGACAAAGCTTTTGGTGTTGGCGAGACGATTGAACTTGAATTATAAAGTAGCGTCATTGCGAACTGAAGCCAAGGTCGTGCGATGGCGTGAAGCAATCCAGTGTGTAAACCCGGTCTCCGAATACGGGATTGCTTCGTTCCATTTCCAAGCCCAACCCTTCAACTCGCAATGACGTAAATTTATTATTTTGAGTCATGGAAAAGGGTGGTAGTGTTTACATCATGAGCAATGAACGGAATACAACTCTATATGTAGGAGTAGCTTCTGACTTATATAGCAGAGTAGTTAGTCATAGAACTAAAGAGCATCCAAAGAGTTTTACGGCTCGGTACAATCTTACCAAACTCGTTTTCTATGAATTGTTCCATTCCATTGAAGAGGCCATTGTTAGAGAAAAGAAAATCAAAGGAGGATCACGCAAGAGTAAAGAAAAGCTAATTAATTCAATGAATCCAGAATGGAAGGATTTGTTCGATGAGGTAAGTAAATGGTAGTCATGCCGTCATTGCGAAGCGAAGCGTGGGTCGTGTGATAGCGTGAAGCAATCCAGTGAGGTGAAACCGGTATTCGAAAACGGAATTACTTCGCACTACTTCTCAATCCTGCCCTTCAGCTCACTAGGATGAAGAATTACTAATTTTTAAACTTCTCCTTCAACAACGCCAGCTTCTCTTCCATGCTCATCTCTTTTTCTTTTGGTTTAGCTGGTTTAAAATCACGTTTAGGAGATGAAGAATTTGCATTTGGTTTGCCACGACCAGTTCCTCCGGTTGGGCGAGCCTTCGGTGCAGACTTTTGTTGCGGCAACTGATCAGCAAACGGGTTTGCTTTCATAGAAAGTCCGATGCGCTTGCGCTCCACGTCTACTTCTACCACCGTAACTTTTACTTTCTGCTGAACACTTACCGCTTCTTTCGGGTCTTTGATAAACTTGTCAGCCAGGTGGCTGATGTGGACCAGCCCATCCTGGTGAACTCCTATGTCTACAAAGGCACCAAAGTTGGTCACGTTGGTAACAATACCCGGTAGGCTCATGCCAATTTTTAAGTCAGCAATAGTATTCACACCCTCGGTGAAGTTGAACACTTCAAACACTTTGCGTGGATCGCGCCCCGGCTTTTCAAGTTCGGTAACGATATCCGTTAAAGTTGGCAACCCTGTTTTCTCTGTAATGTATTTTTTAAGGTCGAGTTGCTTGCGAAGTTCTGAACTGGTCATTAAATCTTTAATGGAACAATTCAGGTCTTTCGCCATCTGGTTTACAATTGGATAGCTTTCAGGGTGTACTGAACTTGAATCCAACGGATTTTCAGATTCATGAATGCGCAGGAAACCCGCTGCCTGTTCAAATACCTTTTCGCCAAAGCGCGACACCTTCATCAAACCCTCCCGACTTTTAAACGGTCCGTTTTGGTTTCTGTATTCGACAATATTTTTTGCCAGCGCAGGACTCAATCCGGAAACATAGGAGAGAAGTTCTTTACTGGCCGTATTTACTTCCACACCCACCGAATTCACGCAACTGATCACCACATCATCCAGACCTTGTTTTAATTTGGTTTGATCGACATCGTGCTGGTACTGACCCACACCAATGGATTTGGCATCAATCTTTACAAGTTCTGCCAACGGATCAACCAAACGTCTTCCAATGGAAACGGCACCCCGTACGGTTACATCTTTATCGGGAAATTCTTCACGCGCCACATCCGATGCTGAATACACGGAAGCACCACTTTCATTCACCATCACAATAATAATCTTATTGGATAGTCCGATAGCCTTTACAAATGATTCAGTTTCGCGGCTGGCCGTTCCGCTACCAATGGCGATGGCTTCAATCGCATATTTTTCACACAGACTTTTTATCAGCATAGCTGATTTAGTGGCTTCTCGTTGAGGTTCGTGGGGATAAATCACATCGTGATGAATGAGTTTTCCTTGCCGGTCGAGACAAACTACTTTACAGCCACTGCGAAAGCCTGGGTCAAGTGCCAATACATTTTTCTGGCCGAGGGGTGCTGAAAGCAGAAGTTCTTTTAAGTTGGAAGCAAACACTTTGATAGCTTCTTCATCCGCTTTCATTTTTGATTCCATCCGGATTTCTGTTTCCAGCGAAGGGCGGAGCAAGCGTTTGTAGCTGTCTTTAATAGCAAGCGTTACCTGTTCTGAAGCTGAGTTCTCACTCTTTACAAACTGTCTTTGCAATACGCTAACCGCTGAATCTTCATCCGGAATAATATCAAGCGAGAGGAAGCCTTCTTTTTCACCCCTGCGCAATGCCAATAATCGGTGTGAAGGAGCTTTTGCTATTGGCTCACTCCACTCAAAGTAATCTTTGAATTTCTGGCCATCTGTTTCTTTTCCCTTAAGCACCTTGGATGCAACTTTGCCTTCCGCCCAGAACAATTCACGAAGTCGTTTACGTGCATCCGGATTTTCACTTACCCATTCCGCAATGATATCACGTGCGCCATCAAGCGCTTCCTGTAAATCGGCAACACCCTTTTCAGAACTTATAAAAGATTGAGCGAAATCATCCAGGTTAAACTTTTCTTGCTCAAATATCTTTAGCGCAAGCGGCTCAAGCCCTTTTTCTTTGGCCACGCTGGCACGGGTTTTACGTTTCGGTCGGTACGGCAGATAAATATCTTCCAGTTCAGCGAGCGTTTGGGCGTTTACAACTTGTCCCATTAATTCTGGCGTGAGTTTACCCTGCTTTTCAATGGAGCTGATCACCGCCTCTCTGCGTTTATCGAGCTCACGCAGTTGGTCAATGCGATCGCGAATGTTGGCAATCATCACTTCATCCATGCTGCCGGTCATTTCCTTGCGGTAACGCGAAATAAACGGTATCGAAGCTCCTTCACTTAATAATTCAGCTACCGCGCGTACATGTTTCAACGATTGCGATAATTCCTTCGAGATTTGGTCGGTCCAGCGTGCGAGATCTTGCTCCATAATTTTCAAACAGGCAGCAAAAATAGGAGAAGGAACTTTACTTGCAACAATAGATTTTGTCTAAAGTGGCAACTTATTTGTAGAGCCTTTTCTTAAACCAAAAGGCCAGGTTCACCAGCAGAATGAGCGCTGGCACTTCAATGAGCGGCCCGATTACTCCCGCAAAGGCCTGGCCTGAGTTAATGCCAAAAACGCCTACCGCTACGGCAATAGCTAGCTCAAAATTGTTGCCTGTGGCGGTAAAGGATACGGATGCATTTTCTTCATAATTAGCGCCTAATCTTTTTGATAGTAGGAAACTAAGAATGAACATGATGATGAAATAGATAACCAATGGAATGGCAATGCGAATTACATCAAACGGAATATCGACAATCATTTTGCCTTTAAAGCTGAACATGATCACGATGGTGAAGAGTAACGCGATGAGTGTAAGCGGACTGATTTTAGGGACAACATGCTGTACATACCAATCTTCGCCTTTTGTTCTTTTGAAGAAGTAGCGCGTGAGGAAACCCGCTATAAACGGCACACCGAGATACAGGAAAACGCTTTCAGCCACATCACGCATGCTAACGTTTACAATTGAACCTTCAATACCAAAGTAGGGCGGCAAAATGGTGATGAAAAGCCACGCAAACACACTATAAAACAGAACCTGAAATATGCTGTTGAGCGCAACCAACCCAGCAGCATATTCTTTATCTCCTTTGGCCAGATCATTCCACACCAACACCATGGCAATGCATCGTGCTAAACCTATCAGAATCAGACCAATCATGTATTCCGGTTTATCGCTGAGGAATATGATTGCTAGCGCGAACATCAGGATAGGTCCAATGATCCAGTTGAGCAGCAGAGACAGGCTAATGACTTTTACATTTCTAAAAACTTTACCGAGATGTTCATAACGGACTTTAGCCAGGGGAGGGAACATCATCACAATAAGCCCGATGGCAATGAGAATGTTGGTTGTTCCTATTTGGAAGGGCTGCATCAATTCTTCCACAGGAAGAATGTTACCGAGTGTAATGCCCAACACCATCGCCAGGAAAATCCAAAGGGTGAGGTAACGGTCTAAAAATCCTAATTGTGATTTACTCATCTATCAAATATTCATCGTAAAAATACGATAAACGTAAAGACGTACAAATTTCACTGCATACTTTCTTTCCTTATCTTGAACTACGGTTTGACGTAATACATAAACGATACCACCTATGTCACCTTACCTTGCAGAGTTTTTTGGTACCATGTTGTTAATCGTATTAGGCGATGGTGTGGTGGCCGGTGTCGTGCTCAAAGGCACCAAGTCCGAGAATGCCGGTTGGCTTCCCATTGTGATGGGCTGGGGGTTGGCCGTAACACTGGCCATTTATGCGGTGGGCAGTATTAGCGGTGCACATATTAATCCTGCTGTAACCATTGCCTTGGCGTGGTCTGGAAATTTTGAGTGGGCGTTGGTACCCGGTTATTGTGCAGCGCAAATATTGGGTGCTTTTGTCGGGGCGGTTTTGGTTTGGATACATTACCTTCCGCATTGGGGAAAGACAGATTCAACATCCGCCAAGCTTTCCATTTTTTGTACAACGCCTGCCGTGCGTTCGCCTTTCAACAATTTGATCAGTGAAATTATTGCCACGATGGTATTGGTGATGGCGTTACTATTTATCGGAGCGAATCGGTTTACGGAAGGATTAAATCCGCTTGTTGTTGGTCTTCTCATTATTGCGATTGGTTTGAGCCTGGGAGGAACAACAGGTTTTGCGATCAACCCTGCGCGTGATTTCGGTCCGCGACTGGCACATTTCATTTTACCAATTTCCGGGAAGGGTTCATCCGATTGGGGGTATTTCTGGATACCAGTAGTAGGGCCGATTATTGGAGGCCTATTTGGAGCGTGGGTGTATCAGACATTTTTTCTATAAAGAAGAAGCTTGCGTCTTCGCGCTTTTGCGTAAACACCCAATACAAATTTCTATACCTTACCATCCTCCGCGAAAGCTTTTACAATATCCATACTGATGCGATCATTCAACCCTTGCGCATAGTGTACTTTTTTAATGATCAATCCCTTCTCAATTAAAAACTCTGCAGGAATTGTATTGATTGACTCTCCATCGGCCATCGCATGAATAGGCACACCTGCTTTTCTTGCTTTAAAGGCTGTTTGAACAAAGGAAGTAATATGGCTCACCGCTGATTTGTATGCCGAGCTTTCAAGGCCATAGGCATCATACCATTTCTTTTCCGGATCGGATATGAGTGGAATAGGTGAGACATCCTTATGAAAAATACTGCGCAACAACACATTCTCTTTCGATTCAAAGAAGAAGATCATTTCCATGCCCTTTGCTTTCAACTCTTCATGCACTTTAGTAAGAGCATGTACTCTCAGGTTGCAAAAGGGACAACCCGCATGACGGAAGAATCCGATAAAAATACGTTTGTCTTTATATTCGTTCAAATCGATCATCCGGCCAAAAATGTCTTTTAAAACAAAAGCGGGTGCAGTAAGATTGGTTTCAAGTTTCATACAATGAATAACAACAATTTTTCTTAGATTGTTTACGACATGAATTTTTCCTACTTCAATCGGTCCTCTACTTTTCAAAAATTTGATAAGAAGCAGTATGATATCGTGATTATTGGCGGGGGTATTACCGGAGCAGGCATTGCGCTGGATGCTTCCCTTCGTGGATTAAAAACGGCACTGTTTGAGAAACATGATTTTGCCTTTGGCACAAGCAGTCGCTCGACTAAATTAATTCATGGTGGACTCCGATACCTGAAGCAGCTTGAGTTTGCATTGGTAAAAGAAGTCGGCAGCGAACGGGCCATCATTCATAAACTTGCCCCGCACCTTACCGTGGCAGAAAAAATGCTATTGCCACTCAATGAAGGCAGAGGCTTGGGTAGCTTTCTTACCTCCTTCGGGTTAAAACTTTATGATTGGCTTGCAGGTGTGAAGCCCGAAGACCAACGCAGAATGCTGACGCGAAAGCAAACGTTAAAAGCTGAACCCTTACTCAAGCCTGATGATATTAAAGGTAGTGGCTTGTATGCAGAATACAGGACCGATGATGCTCGCTTAACCATTGAGATAATAAAAACCGCTGCCGCCAATGGGGCTGACATCTTAAATTATTGCGAAGTATCCGATTTTATTTACGAGCATGAGAAGATTGTTCGGGTCAAGATAAAAGATGTTCTCTCGGGCAATGAATATGAAGTACGAACCTTATCGGTTGTTAATGCTACCGGCCCCTGGGTTGATGAATTACGGGAGATCGATCAATCGAAAAAGGGAAAACAGCTACACCTTACAAAAGGTGTTCACATTGTCGTGCCGTATGAAAAACTTCCAATCCAGCAGGCGATTTACTTTGATGTCCCCGATGGCCGAATGATTTTTGCTATTCCTCGTGGACGAACAACATACATCGGTACCACCGATACAGATTATCAGGGTAAGCCGGAAGCTGTGATTACTACACAAGACGATGCGGTGTACTTACTCAAGGCAGTGAATGAAACTTTCCCAACGGTAAAACTTCAGTTGTCTGATATTGAATCGAGTTGGGCTGGCCTGCGACCGTTGATTCATGAAGAGGGAAAATCGGCTTCTGAACTTTCCAGAAAGGATGAAATTTTTGTTTCTGATTCAGGATTGATCTCGATGGCGGGAGGCAAACTCACTGGTTACCGTAAAATGGCTGAACGGGCAGTCGATATGGTGATCAAGCGTTACTTCAGTGACAAGAATTTGAAAGAGTGTCATACAGCAATGGTGACATTATCAGGAGGTGTCTTCAGAAATGCAAAGGAAGTAGTTGAGTATACTCATCAGGTGAGGGCAAAACTGGAAACAACTGGATTAGATCGCTACGCACACTACCTGGTTTCAAATTATGGGCGGCAATGTGACCCCATACTGGAATACCTTCAGAAGATGGATGACCCTGGAACTAATGTGGCCCTCTCGAAAGCTGAGCTTTGGTTTTGTATTCATCATGAGATGGTAATTTCTCCTGTTGATTTCTTTGTCAGGAGAACCGGAATGCTTTTCTTTCAAATGGATCGCCTCCCCGTGCTGGTACAATCTATTATGGAAGAGTTTAAACAATATTTTGAATGGAGTGATGAAAAACTGAACGAAGAATTAAAGAAATTGAATCAAGCTATTAAAGAAGCAACCCTTACCCATACCTAAGTCTTAAGCAATGCCTAATTCCCAATACATTATAGCCCTCGATCAAGGTACCACCAGTTCCCGTGCCGTGCTACTGAATTCAAAAGCAGAAATCATCGGAATCGAACAACAAGAGTTTACCCAGATATTTCCCCAGGCAGGTTGGGTGGAGCATGACCCGAAGGAAATTCTAACATCACAACTAAGTGTGTTATCCGACCTGGTTGCGAAACACACGTTAGACAACTCATCCATTGTGGCACTGGGTATTACCAACCAACGCGAGACTACCGTGGTTTGGGATCGGAAGACGGGCAACCCAATTTACAATGCTATTGTTTGGCAGGATAAGCGCACGGCATCTATTTGTGAAGAATTAAAGTCACGAGGTCTTTCTGATTACGTTCGCGAGAACACAGGGCTTGTTATCGATTCTTATTTTTCTGGTACCAAGATTAAATGGATTTTGGATAATGTAGTCGGTGCAAAAGAAAAAGCAACACGGGGAGAATTGGCTTTTGGCACAATCGATACCTGGTTAATCTGGAATTTGACAGGTGGAAAGGTTCATGCTACCGATGTGACCAATGCCTCACGAACCATGTTGTTCAACATTCGAACATTAACATGGGATGAAAAATTGTTGAAGGAACTATCCATTCCATGGAGTATGCTGCCGGAGGTAAAGCCTTCAGCACATCACTTTGGAGACGCTGAAGTGAATGGAATGAAAATCCCCATTAATGGGGTGGCGGGCGATCAGCAAGCTGCATTGTTTGGTCAAGCTTGTTTCGAACCGGGAATGGCCAAGAACACCTACGGAACGGGTTGCTTTATGCTGATGAATACCGGAAGCAAAATTCAACTTTCTAAAAATGGATTGATTACAACCATTGCCTGGTCATTAGAGGGTAAGGTTGAATACGCATTGGAAGGTAGCGTGTTTATTGCCGGTGCAGCCGTTCAATGGCTTCGCGACAGCATGGGGTTGATTGATGAGTCCAAAGACTCGGAATATTTCGCATCAAAAGCATTGGGTTCAAATGAAGTATATGTTGTTCCTGCGTTTGCGGGATTGGGCGCCCCCTATTGGGACATGTATGCACGAGGCGCTATTTTCGGATTGACGCGTGACACCGGAAAAGATCATATTATTAAGGCAACCCTGGAATCACTGGCATACCAAACAAAGGATATTCTCAACGCCATGCAGGAAGATTCAGGTGTGACGTTGGCCAGTTTAAAAGTGGATGGTGGTGCTTGTGCGAATAATATTCTCATGCAATTTCAGGCGGATATTTTAGGAGCCGAGGTGGAGCGGCCACAAGTGATTGAATCCACCGCCATGGGCGCTGCCTACCTTGCCGGGATTCAAGCAGGCTTGTGGAAGAAAGAGGATATTGTAAAAAACCGGGTGATTGAAAAGCGATTTCAACCCGGCATGAGTGATGCACTACGCACCAAACTTTACAATGGATGGAAGAAAGCAGTTGAGCGTACGAAAGGCTGGTTGAAATAAACACTTAAACTTAAAGGTCATTCCGAGCAACGCGAGGAATCTTTTGACTCACTTCTCCAAAGATGTCTCGCTTGCGTTCGACATGACTTTGAAATCCTAAACTAATATCTCTGAATTGCTAATTGCAATCCTCCTCGAGTGTGCTAGTCTTGAGTACAACTCTCCACTCGGTCTGCGTAAACGTTCTTTGGTTACCGGATCGCATTCGTATAACCCAAACCGCATGGAGGGCCCTAAGTGCCATTCGAAATTATCCCACGTACTCCAGAAATAATACCCCTTAATATCAATTCCATCTTGAATGGCCTGATGTACAATTTGAGCATAATCCTGAATGGCCTGCAGCCGAAGGAAATCACTTTCATCACACACACCGTTTTCGGTTATGATAATCGGTTTTTTGTATTTGCTCCAGTAACGATCCAGGCAGGTGCGTAATCCTTCCGGATGATATTCCCAAAGATCATCATGTTTTCGTCCGAGGGCTTTTAACTTTTCAGGTGTTTCTAAATGATTGATGGGCAACGGGTCGTGTGAGATGCGGGTGTAGTAACTCATTCCAAAAAAATCAACTTTCTCAAAGTGACTGGGTACATACTCCATAAACCACCAGTCTGAAAGTCTTGCCGGAAACCAACCTAATAAATTTTCAGATGAGAAAATAGTAGCGTTGTGAGAGATGCCCACAGGCTGTGCAGGGTATTTTGATTTTATATAATCGTACACGCGTTCATGAGCTATACCCATGTTCTTCACCACCTTACTCGCAGTCAGAGGGTTGTTTTTAAAAGGAGGGAAGAACCCGGTGATCCATCCGTAACTGGCGTACACGTTCGGTTCGTTGAATGTATTCCAATACGATACATACTGTCCGAATTCATCTATTACTTTTTTGGCGAAGTCAATCCATAAAGCGATGTTCTCCTCTTTCTCCCATCCTCCGATTTTTGAAAACCAGAGTGGATTGGTAAAATGATGCAGCACCATCATAATGCTGACCTTCTTCTTTTTTAGATCCTGAAGAAAGTTGTGGTACTGCTTACTCGTTTCCGGATCAAATTCTCCGAAGGGTTGGCGCTGTAATCGACTCCACATTAATCCCATGCGGTAGGAGGGTGCTAAGGAAGCAATGATGGCTGCATCTTCTGTAAAGCGAAGTTCATGATCGGTCGTGCGATCGAAAATATTTCCATCGCGCGATTTGAATCCTTGCCAATCGTGTTCGAATGCCGTTTCGATTTGTGCGGCTGCCGTGCTGGTACCAAATACAAAATCATCCGGAAACGTTACTTGCATAACGCTTTACTTTCGTGTGAAGGCACTTTGATTGGCCTCCCAGGCTGCCCAGTATTTTTTCAAAAGCCTGATATCCTCCTCCAGACAAGGGTAGAGCTGATCTTTCTTTGGAATATACGGTGCTCTTCCGGCAGCTAAATCAATCGTGCTTAGTCCACCAGTCCATTCAAAATGTCCTGGGTCAAAAGGATGTCTCCAACGTCCTCCCCAACGCAATCCAAGGCGTTCACCCACTACACCAATTTTTCTCCATAATGCAATGTTATGCCATACGGCTGTGTCATTTACAATCGGAACAACGTCTACTGCCAAACCATACTGGTGTTTTGATTTTCCTGCACCCGAACGCGTATATTTTCTACCCATGCCTTTGTATTCAGCCTGCTTGGCATGTGTGCGATAGGTTTCTACAAAGGCGAGTTCAATTCCTTTTGATCTGCAAATGGTAATCAGTTGTTGCACTTTATCGCGGAAGTACGGATGAAGCGCATTCACATCCGTAATCATGGGAATCTCACCACGATTTTTTCCGAAGGTGTGGTTCCCCACACAAGTCCACTGTTCCCATCCATCCACTGTATCCTCGACAATGTGTGATGCGAGCTCAGCAAGGTGATTCAAAGAATCTAAAAGTCTTGCATTTTTAACAATCTCGCCTCCGCTTTCAAATTCGGAATACAAAGGAGAAAGAAAATCAGTAGGTGTGATCACCTTGTAGCCCTGGGCCTGACTATTCCATGAGAGTACTGAAAGAAGGCAAAAAGTTGCCAAAACGGGGATTAAACGCATCTTTCTAAAAAATATCCAGCGCAAAGTTATCACTTTCATCTGAATATAAAATACACGGTGTCAAGGGCTTGTACAATAAAGAGAAGAGTGGTCTTATACCACTCTTCCATTTTCATATTAATGTCGGTTGATTACTTCAACTCTGCCAGCATTGAATCGTATTTGGCTTTTAATGCTGCATCGGTCTTTAAGGCATTTTTAACTTTATTGTACACCGTTGCTCCAACGTAGTCTTTGGCTAATGATTGAAAAGTTTGTTGAATTTTTGCGGTCTCCTCCAATTTCAAGGCTTGCACTTCCTTAACAAAAGCAATCTCTTCAGGTGTGGCTTTTGCTTCAGCAAGCTTGGCTTCATCATTGATAATTCCGGATAGCTGATTATACCGGGTACCAGTGATTTTATCATTACTTTTTACTTTCTCGGCCAGCGTCACTTTTAATTGCTCAGTCATGTCATTGATGGAGTCCATGGCCACGGCATATTTCTTCAATTCTTCATCCGTTACCACAGGCGCATCTTGTGCCAGAGCAACAGAGGTGATTGCCATCATAAAAACAAAAACGGTAAACAACTTCTTCAGTAGCATAAAATCTAAAATTTAGTTTAGGTTAAGACAATTAAAGCCCGAATGATAAGAACTTATTACAAAGCAAGCAAGGGTGTTTCTGGCAGTGGTATTATAAAAAGATTAGGGATGGTCTTTCTTATGAATTATTATTTTTTTGGCCCCAAACCTGTAATGGATTCATTCCGGTACGGAGTAAGCTTGAGATAGGGAATAATTATCAATGCAATCGATTGAACAATTTCTTTTTGGCTATTTTTTCATAATTTGCGCCTCCAATTTTAACCCTTTAACACCTATAGAATATGACCGATAACCTGGCCGTTAGCTCTACTTATCAGGTAAAGCATATCGAACTATTAAAATGGATAAATGAAATCGCCAGTCATTGTAAGCCGGATCAAATCCGGTGGTGCGATGGCTCCAAAGAAGAGTATGAGGAGATGTGCAACATGCTCGTGGCGAAGGGTACGTTCATCAGACTGAATCCGGCCAAACGTCCGAATAGTTTTGCATGTTTTTCCGATCCTAGCGATGTGGCGCGGGTAGAAGACCGTACGTATATCTGTTCGAGAAGAAAGGAAGATGCAGGCCCTACGAATAATTGGGTGGAACCTCGTGAAATGAAACAAACGCTTTCTAAACTTCTGGCCGGTTGTATGGAGGGGAGAACGATGTATGTGATTCCCTATAGCATGGGCCCGGTGGGTTCACCGATGTCGCATATCGGAATTGAAGTTACCGATTCAGAATATGTTGTGGTGAATATGCACCTGATGACCCGTGTGGGTACCCGGGTGATGAACGCGTTGGGTAGCGATAGTGATTTTGTAAAATGTTTACATACGGTGGGCGCCCCGCTAGCACCAGGAATGAAAGATGAAAAATGGCCGTGTAATCCAACGGTGAAATATATTGTTCACTACCCCGAAGAGCGCTCGATTGTTTCTTATGGTTCCGGGTATGGGGGTAATGCTTTGCTGGGTAAGAAGTGTTTTGCATTACGTATTGCTTCGGCCATGGCACAAGAAGAAGGATGGCTGGCCGAACACATGCTCATTCTGGGTGTAGAGAGTCCCGAAAAGGAAAAGACCTATGTGGCAGCTGCATTCCCCAGTGCGTGCGGTAAGACGAACTTTGCTATGCTCATCCCACCAAAAGAATTTGAAGGTTGGAAAGTTACTACGGTGGGAGATGACATTGCCTGGATAAAGCCGGGCAAGGATGGGAAGTTATATGCGATCAATCCCGAGGCTGGATATTTTGGCGTGGCTCCCGGTACCAACACGAAGAGTAACCCCAACGCCATGGTGACCATTTCCAAGAATACTATTTTTACCAATGTGGCGGTGACTGCAGATGGTGACGTGTGGTGGGAAGGTATGACCAAAGAACCGCCAAAAGATCTTACCGATTGGCGAGGACAACAATGGGATCCAGCTTCTGGTAAACCTGCTGCTCACCCAAATTCTCGGTTTACAGCGCCAGCCCATCAATGCCCAAGCATTGATGCCGATTGGGAGAATCCTAATGGAGTGCCCATCAGTGCGTTTATTTTTGGAGGAAGAAGAAGCACTACCGTACCCTTAATCTATCAGGCGCATAACTGGAACTCTGGTGTTTACTTGGCCGCTACCATGGGTTCTGAAACAACTGCGGCAGCCTTTGGTGAGGTTGGTAAAGTAAGACGCGATCCGTTTGCCATGCTACCGTTTTGCGGATATCACATGGGCGATTATTTTAATCACTGGCTACAGTTTGGCAGGGATATTCCAAACCCGCCTCGAATTTTCGGTGTGAACTGGTTTCGTAAAGATGAGAAAGGCAATTTCATTTGGCCTGGATTCAGTGACAACATGCGGGTATTGAAGTGGATCGTTCAAAAGATAAAGGGTAAATCCAACGCGGTAGAAAGTCCGATTGGTTGGATGCCCCATTACGATGATGTCGACTGGACAGGATTGAACTTTACAAAGCAACAGTTTGATCAGATTATGCTCATCGACCGTGAACAGTGGAAGCAGGAGTTACTGGCTCATGCTGAATTGTTTGAACGGATGTACGATCGTCTTCCCAAGGAATTTATTTTTATGCGTGAGTTGCTGCTGTCAAGTTTGTGGCGCTCCCCCGAAAAGTGGCAGTTGGAACCTGAAACAATTTGATTGATGAAAGCCCCCCGAACTTCGGGGGGCTTTCATTTTATCGGTATTGATAAAATGAATTAATACACCTACTTTGACCCGCACTTAAACCAACCTAAGCCAGTAAGATGACGTTGAGTCAACGCGTACAAGAAATCAAAACCGGGTTCTCCTCCACCTTTTGGATTGCCAATACATTAGAACTTTTTGAACGCCTCGCGTTTTACGGAACGAAAGCCGTGCTGGCGTATTTCCTCGCCAAGAAAGTTGGTCTTGAAAATGAAGCCGCAACCTTAACGGGGTGGTTCTCAACAGTCATTTATACCTTGCCTATAGTAGCCGGGGTGTTTGTGGATCGCTATGGATTTCGTAAAACACTCATGACGTGTTTCGCCATTTTTGCCATTGGATATTTTGCGATTGGTGTTGCCGGAATGGAGTTTGGAGAATCGATCACACAAGCCATTGGCATGCGGAACTATGTAATCATTGTATTGTTGCTAACAGCCATTGGCGGTTCCTTAATTAAGCCATGTATTGTAGGCACGGTTGCCAACACCTCTAAACCTGAAACAAAAGCATTAGGGTTCTCCATTTATTACACACTGGTTAATCTTGGTGGAGCTATTGGCCCCATAATCGCCATGACCGTACGAAAGGATCTGGGGATTGAATATGTGTTGGTCATGTCTTCTATTACTTCTGCACTTCTGTTTTTTGGAACCTTGTTCTTTTTTAAAGAACCTGTAACAGAGGATTCAGAAACTGACAAAAGAACGTTTGGAAAAGTGTTCCAGGACATGCTCCTCGTGTTTAAGGATTTAAAGTTCATGACCTTCCTCATTATTTTTTCTGGTTTTTGGCTCATGTTTTGGCAAATATTTTATCTGCTGCCATTTTATGCTACTGATGTTTTGCACTTCGAGGACTTTGAATTATTGGAGACCATTGATGCCTGGGGAATTATTGTCTTAACCGTTCCGATGACAGCCCTGGTGGCAAAATGGAAACCCATTCGTGCCATGATGCTTGGATTTGTTTTAGCGAGTCTATCCTGGATCATCATCGGTGCGTTGGGTACTGTAACCGCAGTGATTATCGCCATATTCTTGTATGCGGTGGGAGAGGCTACGCAGGCTCCAAGATTTTATGAGTATGTGGCTTCCTTAGCACCGAAGAATCAGGTCGGAACATTCATGGGATTTGCGTTTCTTCCTGTGGCGATCGGTTCGCTCACGGCAGGATACCTGGCCGATTGGCTGAGGATCACCTATCTCCAAACCAATCCCTCAATGATGTGGTATATCGTTGCCGGAATAGGTGTGGTATCTACGATATTGATGTTTTTATACAATGCTTTTTTTGCTAAGAGTTCATCCTAACAACTAAACCTGTAAATCGAATGAGTGATAGTAAATCTTTTAAACCCTACATCGCCCCTGAGCAAAATATTGCCGAGTTCACACTGAAGTCAGTGGCCTTCGGAAGTTTGTTCGGTATTATCTTCGGATGTTCTACCGTCTACCTTGCCTTGAAAGCAGGGCTTACTGTTTCCGCATCCATACCCATAGCTGTAATAGCAATTACGTTGGGGCGTAAATTTTTGAAGACAACCATTCTTGAAAATAATATCATTCAGACTACCGGTTCAGCAGGTGAATCTATCGCTGCAGGTGTTGTGTTTACGCTTCCCGGATTTTTGTTTTTATCTCCCGGTGCTAATGGCGATGCATATTTTAATTATCTGACCATTTTAATACTTGCTGCTTTTGGCGGGATGTTGGGAACGCTCATGATGATCCCGTTAAGGAGATCACTCATCGTAAAAGAGCATGGCACACTTCCATACCCGGAGGGAACAGCCTGTGCTTCTGTGTTACAGGCAGGAGAAAAGGGCGGAGTATTTGCAAAAACTGCCTTTATGGGCATGGGGGTAGCGCTTGCGTATGCTGTGCTACAGAAAGTGTTTCATGTGATTGCAGAAGTACCAGCCTATGTAACAAGTCAGGCGAATAAGTTCTGGCCATCCGCAACGGTAAATGGAGAAATTACACCGGAATACTTAGGGGTTGGATATATCATCGGACCGAAAATTTCAGGAGTACTCGTAGCAGGTTCGGTACTTGCCTGGTGGGCAATGATCCCGCTCATGGCAACTCTTGTGGCACCGGATACCATTGCATTACAGTTAGTGAAGCTTGGCTACCTGGCGGATATGAACACTGGAGGTGGCCCTGGAAATTGGGATCCTGCAGCTCATACATTCGGAAATTATGCTTCAGCTATTTATCGTGCCTACATTCGTCAGATTGGTGCAGGTGCTGTGGCTGCCGGTGGATTTATTACACTGATGAAAACAATACCCACCATTGTCAGTTCCTTTAGAGAAAGTATTGCATCGTTGAAGGAAAAGAGTGAAGGTGGAATTTTGAGAACAGAACGTGATCTCTCTTTTAAAGTAGTGATTGTAGGTAGTGTCATCTTAATTGGTGTACTCACATTTATGCCCGGTATTCCAGGGGATAGCATTATTCAAAAGTTATTGATCGGTGTACTGATTATCATCTTCGGATTTTTCTTTGTAACGGTAGCCAGTAGAATAGTGGGATTGGTTGGATCGAGTAACAGCCCTATTTCTGGGATGACGATCGCCACGCTTATGGGAACCTGTTTGATTTTCACCTCTGTAGGTTGGAGCGGACAATTTTTTGAGCCGTTGGCATTGGTGGTTGGGGGTATGATTTGTATCGCGGCTGCGAATGCCGGTGCAACCTCACAGGATTTGAAAACTGGATATATTGTCGGTGCTACTCCGCGTTATCAACAGCTAGCATTATTTATCGGAGCAATTGTTTCATCGATAGCTATTGGGTTTGTGGTTATTATTCTGGATACGCCAACAGCGGATATGGCAGCACAAGGAATTACGCATGCAATTGGAAGTGAACGGTATGCCGCACCTCAAGCTACGTTGATGGCAACCTTAGCGAAGGGAATTTTATCATTCAATTTGGATTGGCAATTTGTAATGGTAGGAGTATTTATTGCCGTAATGATTGAGTTGTGCGGTATCAAGGCACTGGCCTTTGCCATCGGTCTTTACTTACCACTTTCCACAACGCTACCCATTTTTATTGGTGGGGCAATTAAAGGTGTGGTAGACTGGAGAAAAGCAAAGAAAAATGAAGCTGTAGTGGAGGATGATTTAGGAAGAGGTAGCTTATTTGCCACAGGGTTGATAGCAGGCGGAGCATTGGCCGGTGTTATTGTGGCACTTCTTTCCGTAAATGATAATGTGTTTAAAGCGCTGCAAAATATCAGTGCCGAGCACGGACTCTCACATGCGCTCGGTGCGGGTGGTTATCAAATTTTGGCCGTGTTGTTCTTTGCAGCCATGGCATACATGCTGTATAACTTGGCAAGCAAGAAATCAGAGTTTTAAAAAGTGTCCTACATCTTTAAATGTAGGACACTTAGAAATAGAAAAACCTGAAGGAAACTTCAGGTTTTTTTATTATGATTTGTTCGGAAATTACTTTTGATGACTTACCTCTGAATTGATATCGATGATCTCTTTTAATTCTTGTAATGCTTTGGTTTCTGATTCATCAATTCGACCATCGGCATGAATGATGTCGTACATGTCTGAATATACTTTGTATTTCTGTGCGAACTTCACTTGCGTAAAATGATCAAAGGAATCTCTAAACAATACCTTTAACTTACTTTTATCAAAGCTGTCATACTGTTTCAGGGCCTCCTCGAGTTTTGCGTCAATATCAACTTCCTCCGGGTGAAAAAGTTTTACCATTTTATTCCGTACCAGAATGACTTCGCTTTCATGGAATTCTCCATCGGCATGGGCCATGTGAACGTAGAGGAAAAGAACAAAATCTTTAAAGCTGTTATGAATGACCATAAGTGAGGTTGAATAATGCACTAATTTATATAAAAAATAGAAACTAAACCCGCTGAAATATTTCGGGTTTTTGATGAGCAAAGAAAAAGCCCCACGCAGTGAGCGTAGGGCTTTCCTATATAAATCTAATGATGAATTACATCATTCCGCCCATTCCGCCACCGTGTGGCATAGCAGGCTCAGGCTTATCTTCTGCGATATCCGATACTACCGCTTCTGTAGTTAACAGGAGACCGGCAATAGAAGCAGCATTTTCAAGTGCAAGACGGGCTACTTTCGTAGGGTCAATAATACCGGCTGCGAAGAAGTCTTCAAACTTGTTTTCGCTGGCATTAAATCCGTAGTCTTTCTTGCCCTCGCGTACTTTGTTCACGATTACAGAACCTTCCTGTCCTGCATTTTCAGCAATCACGCGGAGCGGAGACTCCAACGCCAGACGAACGATGTTAACACCGGTAGCCTGATCTTCGTTATCAACCTCAAGAGACTTTAATGCCTCAATTGCACGAATGTACGCAACACCACCACCGGGGATAATACCTTCCTGAACAGCAGCGCGAGTGGCATGCAAGGCATCGTCTACGCGGTCTTTCTTCTCTTTCATTTCAACTTCCGTAGCGGCACCGATATAGAGGATAGCCACACCACCGGAAAGCTTAGCAAGACGCTCCTGTAATTTTTCCTTATCGTAATCGGATGTGGTGGTTTCAATCTGAGCTTTGATCTGGTTAATGCGACCGGTAATCTCGGCTTTTTTACCCGCTCCATTTACAATGGTTGTATTGTCTTTGTCGATGTTGATTTTCTCTGCACGACCCAGGTATTCAAGCTTAGCGTCTTCCAGCTTCATGCCGGTTTCTTCAGAGATCACTTTACCTCCTGTGAGGATAGCAATATCTTCCAGCATAGCTTTTCTGCGGTCACCGAAACCAGGAGCTTTTACAGCTGCTACTCTCAGGGCACCACGGATTTTGTTTACCACTAAGGTAGCCAACGCTTCGCCTTCAACTTCTTCAGCAATGATCAATAAAGGTTTTCCGGTTTGAGCGGTAGCCTCCAGGATCGGAAGTAACTCCTTCATGGAAGAAACTTTCTTATCGTAAATTAAAATGTAAGGACTGTCTAAGTCAGCTTCCATTTTCTCGGTGTTCGTCACAAAGTAAGGGGAGAGGTAACCGCGATCGAATTGCATTCCTTCTACGGTTTTCACTTCAGTCTCCGTTCCTTTAGCTTCTTCCACGGTGATCACGCCATCCTTTCCAACTTTCTCCATGGCTTTTGCAATCATCTTACCGATTTCACGGTCACTGTTTGCAGAGATGGTGGCTACTTGTTCAATTTCCTGTGATCCTTTGATGTTCTTGGATTGCTTCTTCAGGTTTTCAACTACGGCAATAACTGCCTTGTCGATACCACGCTTCAGGTCCATAGGGTTAGCACCGGCCGCTACGTTCTTAATTCCGTGTGCAAAAATTGATTGAGTCAAAACGGTAGCGGTAGTCGTACCATCACCGGCTGCATCAGCAGTCTTTGATGCCACTTCTTTCACTAACTGTGCGCCCATGTTTTCGATAGCATCTTTCAATTCGATTTCTTTTGCTACGGATACACCGTCTTTGGTGATGGAGGGAGCGCCAAATTTCTTATCGAGGATTACGTTACGTCCTTTAGGACCGAGTGTAACCTTTACTGCATCTGCTAATTTATCAACGCCTTTCTTAAGTCTGTCGCGAGCGGAGGTATCGAATGTAATTTCTTTAGCCATAATTCTTAAAGTTTATTTTAATGATTAATTAAATCGTTCCGAAGATGTCGGAGTTGCGCATGATAAGATAGTCTTTACCATCAATTGTGATCTCTGTTCCGGAGTATTTTCCATACAGAATGCTATCACCCACCTTTACGGTTACAGGTTTGTCTTCAAGGCCATCGCCAACAGCAATCACCTTTCCTTTTTGGGGCTTTTCTTTAGCCGTGTCCGGAATGATAATTCCCGAAGAAGTCTTTTCTTCAGCAGGGGCTGGTTGTACCAGAACTCTGTCCTCGTTTGGTTTGAAATTGATTTTTGCCATATGCAATTGATATTTAAAGGTTAAACAATTTGACGGTATCGGGTTAACAGTTTCTATGCCACCCCGAAAAGAAGGGCGAATAACGGACAAATTTTCAATAAATGGCAGATTTTGCTGGTTTTTGACCGGGTGATGGCATGGTTTTAGGACCGCACAGTGGCAGGATGGCAGACCGATTTGATTCTGGATTCTTGTAGCTGGAATCTGGCGGCTGGAAATCGGATTACCAGAATCCAGAATTCAGTATCCAGAATCATATACTTTCATTAAATTTTCCCAAAAATTCAACGACTATGAATCAATTGAACAGAGATTGGCTTACGCAGGGACTGATTGATTTTGAGTACAAAAAGTATGTACTGTTGGGATATTTAAAAACAGTAAAAGGGTCCTTCAGCAGGGTTGAACTTTATCCGTTCATGGGCGACCTCGTGTTTCACTATAGAAACCTGTTGGCGGTAAAAGAAAACAAGACGTTGATACGAGAGTCCTTTCCTAAAGAAATTTCAGTGGAAGAATTTAAGAAGCTTGAGTTATCCTACCGACAAATGGTGGATGATGATGCTGTGATGAGTGAGTTGGAGTCCATCATTGATTTTGCCATTCCAAAAATTAAAGACTCGTTGCAGGAGGGTTCAGTTATTTATGAGCATGTGGAATCGCAGTGTGAAATTTCACCCATTGGTGTAACTCCGTTGTATGCTCAGGAGGGGTATCTGTTTGTGACCCAACCTCCCGAGAAGGAAACGAGTGTATACCGTTACCAGATGAGTATTTTTGAACAAAGTCATGAACAATTGCGGAGTTTGAATACAGAGTTTATTGAGAGTGTATCCAGAAGTACAGCAAACACCTATGAAAATATTAAGCTGTCATTGGTTCGCAAGTTTAAAGCATTACCCAATCCGGCCACCTACCTGATTCTTTCCCGAATGAAATTCCCTTTTACAGAAACACTGATGCCGGTGGCCAAGCGATTATTTGTAAAGCACTTATCCAATGCTGCATAAAAAAAGCCCTGACTTTCTAGTCAGGGCTTTTTACTCTTTTATTATCAAGACTATTTTGTTGTATCCGTAGCAGCGGGTTGCTCTGTGGTTGAACTTGGTGTGCTGAGATCGGGTAATGTGCCCGGAGCAGCTTGCTCGCCAGCGCGATCCAATATTTCATTGGTAGATCCGCCCAGGTTCTGATTAACAAGATTGGTAGACAATGCCAACACCATGATGATGATCACAAAACCCCAGGTTAATTTTTCTAACAAGTCTCCTGTTTTTTTAACACCAATAATATTGCTTGCACCCGAACCACCAAACTGGTTTGAAAGTCCGCCTCCTTTAGAATTTTGTGCCAATACAACTAAAACCAGTAAAACGGCTACAAAAAGTATGATTCCTACGATAAATGTAAACATGACTATTTTTTCAGTTCTTCAATTTGAGCCGCAAAGTAAGCCTTTTTTTGTGGAAACTTCCAAATCAGCTTGCGGTAGACCTCAATAGCCTTTTCTTTTTTTCCTTGTCGGATAAGGATTTCTGCGAGAGTCTCTGAGATGATATTATCGGCAAACTCGCCACTTTTAATTTCGGTTAAATCGCTGGGCGGTGCCTGATCCGTCTTGGGTTTTATGCTGGGTTGAGCTTTAATGAACTGGTCAATAATGGCAATTTGCTCCTTGGTCTTTGGACTTTCCGGATCAATTTTTTTTTTGGTCGTTTTGATTGCTTCGATCAGGGGGTCTGCCTGGATTTCCTTCTTTGGCCGACCGGGAGGTTTTCGTTTTGGCTTCTCTGTAATGACTTGAGGAGAACTTAACCCAAAACCGGCTGCAAGGGTTTCAAAATTATGCTTAAGCTCATGCAGACGTTCCAAATCATGGATAACCTCATCGGCATAATCAATCGTGACGTCAACGGTGGTAGAATGAATTGCACTGACAACTGAAATTGGCTGGTCACTGGTCGATTCATTCACGGCTTCTTTAACCTGGGCCGCTTCATATACTTTCGACATAATGTCCTTTAGTACGGAGCGGTCCGTGCTGTACACGGCAGCCGATTGCAGAAACTGTTGTTGGTTTTCAAAGTTATGATCTTTGCTAACCCTTGCCGATAATGCCTGAAGCACCTGGCTGTAGGGGTATTCATCGCGCAGCGCAATTACTTCTTCGGCTTCCTGTGTGGAAGAACTCGAAAAATGATGCAGGAGATCGGTAAGTTGTCTTGGTTCCACAGGAAAATATTGCCCTAAGTAAAAATAGGGATTTTTTACCAATTGGCAACCGAGGCGTTGAAGATGTCGAGTGAAATCTGATCGAAGATTTGTCTGATTAATTGCTCTTCAATATCGGCCAGGTTTTGGTCGTTGCTAAAATCTTTATAAAACGAAAACGTCTTATCTTTAAAACTCATCGTTTCATCAAGCGTGTTCAGGTAATTTGCTTTAATGACAATCGTTAATCGGGTAGAGGAGGCTGAATTTATTTTGTCAGGATCACCTGAAGCAGTAGGGGCGATAGGGTTTATTTTGTAATCGGTAATAATGCCTTCTAACTGGAGCTCACCATTAGTTTGAACCACACTCAGGTTTGTATTTTGAATGAAGTAATCTTTGAGTCTGTTGGTAAACGTTTGCCCCAGGTTGGCCGGACCTAAATCTGTGTTATTATAAAATTCTGCAATGGAAATATTTTTGGCGTTGGTTGTCGTTCCCTGAAACGAGTATACTCCGCAACTCTCTAAAATCACCAAAAGGCCAACAATGAATAGCCAGGCTATATATTTTTTACTCCTCAAGATCGTATTGCTTTATTTTTCTGTACAAGGTTCTTTCTGAAATACCCAAATCGCGTGCCGCATATTTGCGTTTGTTGTTATTTTTTTGAAGTGCCCTAAGAATGAGTTCCTTTTCTTTTTTCTCAATAGAAAGTGAATCCTCTTCTGTTTCGTGCGAGATATCCTGCACTTCTTCTACCTGCTCAGCACCAGGAGCAGTGGTATTTAAATTCAATACGACAGATTCATTGTCGCGGGAGGCGCCATGATGATCAATACCTTCAAACAGACCTGGATGTTCCTTCACCAATTGGGCGGCAGTTCCTTCCTGATGGTAATTTTCAAGAACGATTTTCTTTAAATCCGTAACATCCTTCTTCATGTCAAACAATACCTTATACAGGATATCACGTTCGGAGAATGATTCTGCCCCGGAACTTCCGTTTCTATAGATTGCCGGTAAACTGTTTTCCTTTGGTAAGTAGTGTTGAAGTATTTCAGTCGTAATTTCTTTGTTGTCGGTTGAAAGTACGGACATCTGCTCCACTAAATTCTTAAGCTGACGAATATTTCCGGGGAAGCGATACTTCAGCAAAACTTCTTTAGCATCATCAGTGAGTGCGATGGGTTTTACTTTGTACTTTTCCGCAAAATCACTCGCAAATTTTCTGAAAAGCAAATCAATGTCCTTGCCTCGCTCACGCAAAGGAGGAACAAAAATAGGCACCGTGCTTAGCCGGTAATAAAGATCTTCACGGAACTTACCATCCTCTACCTTGTGCATCAGGTTGATATTGGTAGCGGCTACCACCCGCACATCGGTTTTTACCACTTTGGATGAGCCCACTTTTATAAACTCACCGTTCTCCAATACCCGAAGCAACCGGGCTTGAGTGCCAAGCGGCATTTCTCCAATTTCATCCAGGAAAATGGTACCTCCATTGGTGACTTCAAAGTAACCTTTGCGGGCTTCATGAGCACCGGTAAATGAACCTTTTTCATGACCAAAAAGCTCAGAATCAATAGTTCCTTCAGGGATTGACCCACAGTTGATCGCAATAAATTGTCCGTGTTTGCGCGAACTCAGGTGATGAATAATTTTTGAAAACGATTCTTTACCACTACCGCTTTCTCCCGTAATCAATACCGACATATCGGTAGGGGCTACCTGCATGGCTACCCGAACGGCATTGTTTAACAACGGTGAAGTACCCATGATACCGAACCGAAGTTTTACGCTTTGTATTTCTGAATCTGTAATACTCATTGAATTGCTTTGCCCATAAGTGTTGCACCTGTGCAACTCTCCACTAATACATTTACATATTGTCCCTTCTGAAAGTTCTCTTTTGGAAACACTACTACTTTATTGGCTGTGTTTCGTCCCTGAACGAAGTCTTTTGACCGCTTTGAAAACCCTTCGATTAATATGCGATGTACTTTACCCACATCTTGCTTATTTCTTTTAAGGGAGTGTGCAGTTTGTTTGTCAATAATTTCCTGAAGTCTTCTCTTCTTTATTTCTACGGAGATATCATCCCGAAACTTTTTAGCCGCCAGAGTTCCGGGTCTTTCCGAGTAGAAAAACATATAGGAAAAATCGTACTCAACCAGATCCATAAGCGTTAGCGTGTCCTGATGTTCTTCTTCTGTTTCTGTACAAAAACCGGTGATCATATCGGAAGAGATGCCGCAGTCATTTCCTAATATTTCCCGAATATGTGAGATTTTGTTGAGATACCATTCACGTGAATAACCGCGGTTCATTAACTCCAAAATACGCGAGTTGCCGCTTTGCACAGGTAAGTGAATATAGTTACAGATGTTTTCATACTTCGCCATGGTATGAAGCACATCATCGGTAATATCTTTCGGATGCGAGGTGGAAAACCGAATCCGTAAATCGGGGTGCACGTTGGCCACCATTTCGAGTAGATTCGCGAAATGAATGACTTCACTCACTCCTTTTTTTTCGATCCACGATTTGTTGTTTTCTTCTTCACTCCATTTGTAAGAGTCAACATTTTGACCAAGCAAAGTCACTTCGCGATATCCCTTATCAAAAAGATCTTTTGCTTCTGCCAGAATGGATTGTGGATCGCGACTGCGTTCACGACCACGTGTAAAGGGGACCACGCAGAACGTACACATGTTGTCACATCCACGCATAATAGAAATAAAGGCGGTAACTCCGTTGGAGTTCAATCGCACCGGACTGATATCCGCATAGGTCTCTTCACGAGAAAGAAATGTATTGACTGCTTTCTCACCCTCATCAACTTGTGCAATAAGTTTTGGCAGATCACGATAGGCATCGGGGCCCGCCACCAGGTCTACAATTTTTTCTTCCTCCAGGAATTTCGATTTCAATCGTTCGGCCATGCAGCCCAACACACCCACCAACAGTTCTGGCCTTTGTTTTTTTAAACCGTTAATGTGTACCAGTCTATTTCGAACGGTTTGTTCTGCCTTTTCACGGATAGAGCAGGTGTTCAAGAAAACGACATCAGCCTGGGAAATATCGGAGGTGGTGTCGAACCCATCCTGCTGAAGGATGGAAGCAACAATCTCACTATCCGAGAAATTCATCTGGCACCCGTAGCTTTCTATATAAAGCTTTCGGCTTTTGCCAGTGTTTGTATCCTTGGAGGCTTGAAATACCTCGCATGCCTCTATTTCCCCCAAAATGCCCAAATCCTCAATTAATGGTTTCATTCTATGAAATCAGGACGCAAAAATACAACATTTAGTGTTTTTTTGTGACATCTTGTCAGTATGATTTTAGATTGAAGTTTTGGCCCTTTAGATTTGAAAAATGGCAATTATAAAAACAGTACGAGGGTTTACACCCAGTTTTGGAAAGGAATGTTTCATAGCCGAAAATGCCGTGGTGGTGGGAGAGGTTACTATGGGTGATCATTGCACCGTCTGGTTCAATGCGGTGGTTCGCGGAGATGTTCACTCGATCACTATAGGCAATAACACCAATATTCAGGATGGAGCGGTAATTCATTGCACCTATCAAAAAGCCAAGACGGTTATTGGAAGTTACGTGTCTATTGCCCACAATGCAGTAGTACATGGCTGCACCGTGGAAGATAACGTGTTGATTGGCATTGGTGCTATAATATTGGATGATGCAGTAATTGGTGCAAATTCTGTAATTGCCGCTGGGGCTGTTGTTTTACCTGGGACAAAAGTGGAGTCAGGAAGTATCTATGCCGGTATGCCCGCACGGAAAGTGAAAGACATTACCGATGAAATGCGGGAAGTAATTCAGCGCACTGCTCGAAACTACCCCATGTATGCGGAGTGGTTTAAGTGATTAAAATCATCTCTTCAGCGGACTAAAATCTTCATTAAACATGGTGTATTTCTCAATTTATGCCTATATTAAAAGGCAGTCTCAAATCGTATGTTACCTATAAAAAACAAAGGCTTCGAACCGGAAATTATCCATGACTACAAGAGAAAGATGAAGGCTCTTGGTCTAAATTTTCTTGCTGATGAAAGTGAGGAAGATTCGGATGAGTATGCTCACTTCTATTTTGTAGGGAGGTCTGATGATAATCGTGAAGTAGTATTTGATGCGGTGATGTATACCCTGCGTTTGCAACATGAGAGTGAAATGTTTGAAATTGCCGAACACCGTGCAGCCCAGCATTTTCCTGACTATAAAAAAATCACATACGAGGAGGATGAGAATGGCAACCTCGCTGTCCTGGACGATCGGGAGGAAGAGATTGGTTTATTTATGGCCGAAGTGATCATGGAATTGGAAGAAGAGGAGACCGTTAAAGTGAGAGAACATGTAGATATGGATGTTCATGTCGATTTTGGAATTGCACTGGATATTGGCTTACACGTTGAAAAAATTACCACCCGGATTATTGAAAAATTTATTAGCGATTTTAATAATGATGCGCTCCAGCTCGATACAACCTTATATTCATTCCAGACCAAGGAGGAGGAAGCATAACCCTTGAATCAAATAATTGCACTAGTTAATTTGGCCTACGACCCTGCATAATTGGCGGGTATGATTATATTTGCGCCCTAAAATCAATATTATTACCATAATGAAGAATCTATCACTCGGTTTAAACATTGTATTGCTGGTTGCAGTAGGTGTTTTATATTATTTCCATTTTTCTTCCAAAGGTTCAAATGGTGCATCCTCATCATCGGTATCGGTTGGAGATCTTTCCATCGCCTATATCAATTCCGATTCCGTATTGAAACACTATGAATTCTTAAAGGATAATCAGGTAGTTATTGAAGCCAAGGAAAAAAAAATGAGTTCTGATTACAGAAATCGCGCTCAAAGTCTTCAAAATGAGATCACTGCATATCAACGTAATGTTCCAAACCTAACCATTGGTCAGGCTCGTGCGCTGGAGGAAGACCTCGCCAAGAAGCAGCAAAATCTTCAGATGTATGAGCAAAGTCTTAGCCAGGAGTTGATGGGTGAGCAATCTAGATTAAGCAGAGAATTGTATGAGCGCATCACAATTTTCTTAAAAAAATATGGACAGGAAAATGGCTTGCAGGTGGTATTGAAGTATGATGCATCCAGTGATGTATTGTATGGCGTTGAGGCCCTTGACATCACAAACATTGTGGTGAAAGGATTAAACGATGAATACAAGACTGAGAAGGAAGGCGGGAACAATCCAAAAACTGATAGTACTGCTACCAAGAATTAATACCCCGAGTTAAAGCAAACTCATTGTGAAAACCGGGCCTGAATGTATTCGGGCCCGGTTTTTATTTTATATTTGTTAGGTCTATGGCATCTATTTTACCTGCATTTTTTAGTGTTCGAACACTCGAACAACGTCAGGTTACACTCATGCTCACCACCGGTTTTTTTATGGGTGTGTTTGTGGCAACCTATCAGATTACGGCTGATTCAATTTTCCTGAATCGGATGGGTGAATACTTGGATAAGGCCTTCCTGATGGCGGGTATTCTGGGGATTGTCTCTACAGCCTTATTCTCTTTTATTCAGTCCAGAATCAGGTTTTCTACGCTTACGCAAATCAGTGTGGCTTTGATTTTCTTCTTCACGGTTACGGTTTATGTATTGCTTCACTTTGGTAACCCCGAATGGCAATCCATTGTGGTATTTACCATGTATTGTGCTTCGGGTCCCATCATTGCAGTACTCTTGCTTTCATATTGGGGAACCTTTGGACGCTTGTTTAATTTCCGTCAATCTAAAAGTATTATTGGTTGGATTGATACCGGTCAACTGATTGCCGCCATTGCCGCATCTTTCATTATTCCCTTTACCTCTAAACTGGTTCCGGATACCACCGACTATTTAATGGTGTGTAGTATCAGCATGTTGATTGTTGGTGTGTTATTATTTATGATTTCCGCACGCTTTACGCTATCAAAAAATAACCCCAGGGAATTTGATGTTCAGGTGCGCGAGGAAACAACCATGAAGCGAACCTTCACAGATCGCTACATTCTTACGATGTCGCTGTTGCTGCTCGTATCCATGACAGCATTTGTATTCAATCAATATTCCTTTCAGCAGATGGTCAGCGTTCAATACCCGAATCAACGTGAACTAACTGACTTTAATGCATTCTTTATGGCCGCGGTGTACGGCCTTAGCTTATTCATGCAAACGTTCATCAATAACCGGATTATTGGTAACTATGGTTTGCGTATTTCTTTGCTCATTCTTCCCTTTGTATTGGCATTGTTCTCCATCGGCTCTATTGTAGCCGGACTTTTCTTTGGGTTTGATAAAGGCACCTCACCAACAGGGTTCATTTACTTCTTTCTGTTCGTGGCGATGAGCCGCCTCTTTAACTGGGCTCTGCGCGATTCGCTTGAAACTCCAGTATTTAAGCTTTTCTTTATTCCTCTGGATAGTCGCTTGAGATTTAATATCCAATCAAAAGTAGAGGGCATTGTGAACGAAAGCTCCCGCTTTGTAGCAGGTCTGCTCATATTCGCATTGGCTTTTGTTCCCTTCTTTAAAATCATTCACATTTCAATGTTCCTGGCTGTTTTGGCCGCAGTATACTTTATTGTCGTCAATCGCCTTTATGGGGGCTATCGAGGCAAGATTCGATTAAAGCTAGAAAATACTGATAATCAACAAGATAAACTTGAGCGGGGATTTACCCAGGTTACCCGAAAGCTGGAGGGTATGTTGCTGGCGCCAGAGTCTGGAAAGGCTGTGTTCTCATACAAGCTTTTAGAAAAAATCAACGCAAGCCAAATGTCGGTTTGGGTGAATAGCCTGATCAAGAATGAGGAGGAATCCATCCATCATTATGCACAAGAAAAACTCAATGAGATAAAAGGACTTTCCGTTTCTGATCGCTATGTGATTAGTGTAGATCAAAGTAAGGCAGATGGCGCGGTAAGGAATATGCTAAGTAAGAATGATCTTCAGTTGATTATTCAAAATGATGGTGACATTACCAAAACAAGAATTCAGCGACTAACACGATCCACAAATCCTGATGATCGACATTACGCAGCTGAGTTGCTGTTGCATACATCTGCTGAGGAATGTATTTCTTTTTTGATTGAGTTACTCAATGACACAGAGCCGAAAGTCAGAAGTACTGCCATTCGATCGGCTGTGAAGAAGTGGAACCCTGAAGTAATCAATGCCCTTATTGAAAATCTTGGCAATCCGGTATACAGCAATCAAGCGATGAACACACTTGTATTGATTGGTTCTAAAACTTTGCCTTCTTTGGATAGTGCTTTTTATCGAAGCAGTCAAAGTACACAGGTGATGCTTCGATTGATTCAGGTAATCGGTAGAATTGGTGGTCAACGAGCGAAGGACATTCTTTGGAATAAAATTGACTACCCCAATAAGGTTGTTGTATCGCAGGTACTGCTGTCGTTAGGGGAGTGTGGATTCAAGGCAGGGGTGTCGCAAATGACTCGCATCAAATATGCCATCGAAACGGATATTTCGGATATCCGATGGAATTTAAGTGCTATACAAGAAGTTGGTGAAGAAGGATTTAATCAGCAGATTGTCAATTCATTACGATGGGAAATACAAAATGATATTGAGCACATTTACATGTTGCTGGCCATGTTGTATGATACCCGGTCCATACAATTGGTGAAGGAGAATATTGAAAGTGGAACTACCGAGGGTATTACCTATGCAATTGAACTATTGGATGTCTTTTTATCGGATCAGCTCAAGCAACGGGTAATTCCTATTCTTGATGATATACCGGAGACGGACAGGATAAACAGACTGGATGTTTTCTATCCACGGGTAAAACTGGATGCTAAACTGGTATTGAAGTTTATGATCAATCGCGACTTCACCCAATCCAATCGATGGACAAAAGCATGCGTGTTATACCAAATTGGTCTTGCTAAGCTGACTGACTTTAAACTGGATTTGATTGCTCAAATGTTCAATCCGGATACCCTTATCCGCGAAGTAGCCGCATGGGCCCTCTTCCAAATTAACGAAACTGAGTATCGACAAAATATCAATAGACTTTCCGAAGTGCAGAGGCGGGAGTTGAATGAAGTTATCGTACTTGATCAGCGGTTGAGCAAGTTTGAGAAAGTGTTATTCTTCCAACGAATCGATTTAATGGAAGGCATACCCGGTATTATACTTTCCCACTTGGCAGAAATAAGTGAGGAGGTAAAAATTAAACAAGGTGAGAGTCTAATCTTGGATGATAAAGTCAACAATGACTTCTATGTGATGGTGAGCGGTACAGTCGATTTCTATGAAAAGGGAGTGTATGTTGCAGAATTCACCAAGGGCCAGTTCATAGGAGAGAAATTAGCAAAAGCCAATTTTGTAAATACCAACCTGATCATAGCTAAGAGTAATTCCAGTGTCTTAAAATTCAATAAGGACAAGTTTTATGAGTTATTGGCAGATAATGTGAAATTGGCGGATAAAGTATTGGAATACGCCTAAATTTGGCAATTAGAGGTTATTTAGCTTACTTAGAGAGTTCATTTTTTAAGCTTATTGAAGTTTTCATTTTTTAACCTAATTCTTTGAAGCGTGAACTTAGCGTTTTGGTGCCAATTCCTTAAATTTCAAGTTCTTTGTAGCTAACCTATGATGACTCATCCGCTACAGTCTGAGGAATCAATTTTACCTCCCGAAGTTCAATTTGATCTGAACCCGGGAACAGCTAATCCTTTCCCGGGATTGAGGCCTTTTACGGTTGATGAGTGCCACCTTTTCTTCGGTCGTGAGGGTCAGGTAGATGAGATTTTGGTAAAGCTGGCCCAAAACAGGTTTGTCTGCGTGATGGGTTACTCAGGCAGTGGTAAATCATCGTTGATGTATTGCGGTCTGGTACCTGTTTTATTTGGCGGTTTTGTTACGCACTCGGGTCCCAACTGGCATATCATTGTTACCCGACCGGGAACAGCACCGATTCAGAATCTGGCTGAGTCGATTGTAGAATACCTGATTTCAAATGATCGTATTGCCCTTGAAGACAAGGCAGTTCATAAAGCCATTATTCATTCTGTATTGCGAAGCGGGTCAAACGGACTCGTAGAAGTATCCCGCTATCTGCAGGAACACAAACTGGAAAACGTGTTCTTCATGATTGACCAGTTTGAAGAACTGTTTCGATTTCATGAGGGTGTTCCGGAAGATGAAGCCTTCAATGATTCACAGGAGTATGTAAACCTGATCTTAACGGCAATCCAACAGCAGGACACTCCGGTGTATACCGCAGTAACCATGCGGTCGGATTTCATTGCACGATGTTCCGTTTTTCCGGGATTAACACAGAAAATTAACCAGAGTAATTATTTGGTTCCGCAAATGACGCGGGAGCAAAAGAAGATGGCCATTGAAGGACCGGTAGCGGTCGGAGGGGGAAGGATATCCCAGCGACTGGTCAAGAAGTTACTGAACGACATGGGCAAGAATCAGGATCAACTGCCCATTTTGCAACACGCGTTGATGCGCACTTGGGACTACTGGGTTGCCAATCGTGAAGAGGGCGAGCCAATGGACCTGCGCCACTACAATGCTGTAGGTAAAGTATCGCAGGCACTTTCACAGCACGCCAACGAATCATTCGAAGAGCTCTCTCCGAGAGATAAAGAAATTGCCGAAGTACTTTTTAAAAGTATTACGGAGAAGAGTGTCGACAATAAAGGTATGCGCAGGCCAAGCAAGTTAAGCTTGGTAGCAGAATTAGCCGATGCGGATGCAGAGGAAGTAATGAGTGTGGTAGAGCATTTCCGGAAGCCCGGAAGATCGTTCCTCATGCCGGCACATTACATTCCGTTAACCAATGATTCCGTGATTGAGCTTTCGCACGAAAGCTTTATGCGTATTTGGAACAAGCTGGATGGATGGGTAGAAGAAGAATTCGAGTCCGCGCAAATGTACAAGCGCCTCTCGGATGCCGCGGCCATGTACCAGATTGGTAAGACCGGTTTGTGGAGACCACCGGATTTGCAACTGGCACTCAACTGGCAAAAGAAACAGCGACCCACACGAGAATGGGCGCAGCGTTACGATGAAGCATTTGAGCGTGCCATAGTATTTCTTGATACCAGCCGTATTACCTACGAAGCTGAACTCAAGAATCAGGAAATGTTGCAGAAGCGTATGCTTCGCAGAGCACGGGCAACAGCCATCATTTTAGGTATTGCGGCATTGATTGCCATGTTGTTCTTTACTTTTGGATACCTACAAACAATTGAAGCTGAAAAAAATGCCTTATTAGCTGATCAGAGAAGACTTGAAGCTGAAAAGCAGACAAACCTAGCCGAAAAAGAAAAAATTGCGGCAACCTATCAAAGAAAAAAAGCTGAGGAAGCTACGCAAGAAGCGCTTATTGCAAATAGAAATATGGAGGCAGCGCTTAAACAATTGCAAATTGAAAAAAATAATGCTGAGCGTGCGCTTGTAAGAGCAAAACAATCAGAAGAGAGAGCAATAGCAGCAGGTGAGAAGGAGTCAGAGGCGAGAAAAGAAGCGGAGAAGCAAACAGATATTGCAGAACGCAGCTTACAGCAAAGTAAGGATTTATACATGCTTGCTAAAGCTCAGGCATTAGCAGCAAAATCTGTCCAGGAGGATGACGATAAAAATCTTGCAGGGTTGCAATCCATGCAGGCCTTCATCTTTCATAGAAGACATCATGGTAAGCAATACGACCCGTACATCTACTCAGGATTATATCATGCCTTGCGTTTAATTAATGGCGCTACCTACAATGCCATTAAGGTAAAAGGTCCAGCCCGCAACCGGATGAATTCCGTTGCAGTATCTTCGACCAGCTCAAAATTTTATGCCGCTGCTGCGGATGGAAGAATATTCTCAGGAAACTATGAAAGCCTGCAAGGCCAGCCTACAGGGTTTGAAAATCCATACCCTAATAGAATTGTTGCCTTGAGCCGGGATGAAAATTATTTAGTCAATGGAACAGACTCAGCTGCGGTGCAGATTTTTGATTTGAAAAATACCAAAGCAAGTCCTGTGGTGGTTAAAGGCTTGAATGGGGCAACAAACGATATCGAATTCTTACCGAATAATTCCGGCTTTATCGTAAGCAAAGCGGATAAAACCGTTTCACTCGTAAATCATTTAACAGGAAAAGCAACAACGCTGATAAGTTTACCTTTTGAACTAAAATCACTATCGATTAGTCCTGATGGCAGCGTGTTGGCCGGTGGTACCTGGTCTGGCGAACTGGTGTTAATTGATCTTCAATCAAAAACTTCGGAAGTCGTGTATCAAGATCCTGCTGCACAAATACTTTCGGTGCGCTTTAGTCCGGATGGAAAAAAACTTGCGTTTGGAACGTATGAAATAAAGGACAAGCGTGGTCTGGTGAAAATGTTTAATATGACTACGCGCACGAAAGACGAACGCCAATTCACCGGACATAAAGCAGGTATCTATGACATAGAATTCAGTCCCGATGGCAAACTGTTAGCGAGTGCGGGTTCAGACAAACGGGTACAGATGTGGGTATTGGATTTTCCGGAAGACTTACCAATCGTCATGGAAGACAATAATGGATTTATATGGGACATTGCCTTTGCCAAGGGCTCTGATTTCCTGATTGCTGCCTGCCATGAATCTGAAATTAGAGTTTGGCCTACTGATCCTGATTTATTAGCAAAACAGGTTTGCCCGAAACTCACACGAAATATGACCTTGGAAGAATGGAACCGGTATGTTGGAGGTGACATTGAATTTGAAAATACCTGTACCACGCTTCTCATTAAGGACTACGAGTAAATGAACATTTGGAAAACTATCGTTGGCTTGATCGTTACCAGTGTGCTCAGTGCATCGGTATGGGCACAGGAGAACTCTTGCGAAGAGCAGTTGAATGCGGCTACGGCAGAGTATGATGCCGGCAGGTTTTATGGCATTCCGGCCATGTTGAAACCTTGTATTGACAAGGGCTTTACCCGCGAGCAACGTCAGCGCGCTTTTTTACTATTAGCACAAACGTATATTTTACTTAACGATCCTCTGGGTGCCGATAATAGTTATTTGGAAGTATTGCGTGCAAACCCTGAGTTTTTGGCGGACACTGCCCGCGATCAAATTGATATAGTGTATTTAAGCAAACGGTTTACGGCCTCTCCAATTTTTGCAATTTTTGGTAGGGTAGGTGGAAACGTATCTCCCGTAAATGTCATTAGTACAATTAACCCTACTGGAGGACCAATTCGGAATGATTATTCCTTAAGACCGGGTTTTCAAGTTGCCGTTGGAGTAGACTGGAATATAACAAGCAAGGTGGCTCTCACCGCTGAATTGAATTATTCCAATACAGGATATAAAAAAAATCAATTCAAATTCCCTACGGCAGAGCCTGATGAAGAGGAATTTCTGGATAGACAAAGTTGGGTGTCGATTCCCATCTCTGTTAAGTACTCGGATATTACCGGGGTTAATAAAAAAATCAGACCTTATTGTTTTGTTGGGTATTCCGTGAATTTGCTGATGTCTGATAATGGTGAGATCAATATCATTAAACGTGATGATGAAGGTGAAGAAGCGCCAGTAATACGAGAGGAGACGTCTCCTACAATAAATTTTAATTCGTATCGAAACAAAGTAAACACTTCTGTATTTGTTGGGGCTGGCGCCAGGTATAAGCTGGGGTTAAATTTTCTATTCGCGGAAATGCGATACAATGTTGGACTAAGTAATGTTGTTGCTCCAAACTCTACATACGATAATAATGGCCCTGCCGTAACTTACGGACACGTTGATGATTATTTCAGATTAGATAATTTCTCATTGTCCATTGGATATATGAAGCCGCTTTACAAACCTCGTCAGGTTAAGAAAGCAAAAACCAAATCGGTGTTGAAAGGAATAAAGAAGCGAGAGAAATGAAAAGTCAAGTAAACTATAGTTTGATTGTTTTGTCGACTTGCTTCCTCTGGCTGTCTTGTGATACGGAGAGTAATGTAGATCCAGTTTATAAGGATTCTTTTATAAAGTATTATGGGATAGATGGGGACCAGGAAGGAAGGGATTTTGTCATCAACAATGATGAGACTATGGTGATTCTGGGCACCTCAACTCAAAATGCAAGGAAGAGATTATATCTTGCAAAGATTGATTTTGATGGAGTAATACTTTGGGAGCGTAGCTTAGGAGATATTGATAGGGATGAGGTTGCATTGGATATCGAACCAATAGCTGCGGGACCGGATGCTGGTAAGTTTGCTGTCTTATCCAATGTTACAAAGAATCTGGTTGATTCAATCGCAATTCGGTTAACCATTATTTCGCAGGATGGTGATAGCTTGAAAAGTATACTCTTCAATCAATTAGAAAGTCAGAAAGCCAGATCGGTGACCCCCTTATCAGATGGTGGATACTTTGTAACTGGAAAAACAACTGATACCGATGCTGATCTTAACGCTGCTTTGCTGATTCCTGATGAAGAAGATATTCTCATCATTAGATTCGATAATAATCTTCTCAATCCGCAATTCGATCGGATAGGAAGCTCGTCCATTGGTTCCGGAATTAAGATTTTTGAAAATAGTTCCGGATTTTACTATGCTGGATACTCTAATGAGTGGAATACATTGATCACCGACAATGTTTATGACTTAAATTTCACCTTACGTTCTTTTACTCCCCTCGGCCCCCCAAGTGGTACCCCTACAGCTTACTCAGGCACAGGTGCAACCGTAGACCATGAAGAGATGACATTTATAACTAAATCAATTTCCAGTGATTTTTATCTTGCTGTTGGCACTCAAACACTTTCAGGATCAGGTGATAAAAGATTGTGGACTTGTGCAATCAACACTGACTTTTCCTTTGGAAGAGAGAAAGACATTGAGAATGATGTTGAAGGTGTTGCTGTTGGCCCTTCCAGTGATGGACAATTTTTGGTTGTCGGTAACAAAATCAATGCAGGAGTTAGGGACATATGGCTCGGCAAAGTTAGCAACACATTAGGCTTACAATTTTTAGGAACCTTTGGAGGTTCAAACAATGACGATACCGCCAGTGCCGTGGCAGAGTTGCCCAACGGTGATATTGTCGTACTGGGAACAATGGAATTAACAAATCAAAAGAAAATTGCATTAATAAAACTGAAAGCAAATGGGGATTTTTAAAAGCTTAAAATTTTGAATTTCAGGTTACAATTTTCATACTGCAAGATTAATAGTCTATAAGTTGGCCCAATAGCGTATATGCCCATTTCTACCCGATTTCTTCTTATTCCACTCTTCTTTCTTTGGGCTTTTTCGGCTTATTCGCAGGCTAATGTTACGATTACCCCTGCCACCACAGTAGGCGGAGTTCCTATTTGCGTTGGGGGACCAGCTATTAATCTCACCAATATTGTCATTGCAGAAACCAATACAGGGGGTGGAGCGGATGATGATGGGATTGGTGGAATTGCTGCCTTCTGGGATGATATTACTTTAATTCTTAGTGTTCCTGCAGACTTTCAGTTTGTCGCTGGAGTGGGAAACGTTAGTGCTATACCAGGTAATGATGACGTTGTTATCGGTAGCTATACAATAGCTGCCAATTCCATTAGCATAACGTTCGATGCGATTAATAACGATGTAGACAGGTTTGATGCTATTATTATTAGTGGACTTCAAATTCGTGCAGTTAGCGGCCCGGCTCAGACATTAAATATTACACGTACTGGTGGAACTTCAGTTATTACCGGATTAGCCGCTGGAGGTATAGTGGGTTCGGTTACAAGTGCGTTGCCACCTGCTTCTGTTATTAGTGGGGACAACAGTGTCTGTGCAAGCGAGCAAAATGTTGTTTACTCTACTCCATTTAATGCAGGAAATACATATTCATGGACAGTGACCGGTGGTATTATTGATGGCTCATCAACCAATAACACGGTAACGATAGACTGGGGCACTGGTGTTTCAGGTACCGTGCGTGTTACAGAGACCAGAACAGCTACAGGTTGTAGTACTACTACTCCAAATTATAATGTCACGATCAACCCGAATCCCACCCCGAGTATTAGTGGAGATAACAGTGTCTGTGCAAGTGAGCAGAACGTAGTGTATACGACCACCAATGTTGGAGGTCATACGTACAGTTGGTCCGTAACAGGCGGCACGATTGATGGACCCTCGACCGGTAATAGTGTTACGATTGACTGGGGTGTAGCCGGTGCGGGTACACTACAAGTCACCGAGACGATTACGGCAACAACATGTGCCGTTACTACCTCACTCTATAATGTAACAATCAATCCGAATCCGGCTCCTTCAATAGGAGGTCTTACGACCGTGTGCGAGAATCAAATAGGCGTAACGTATACGACTGCCAATGTTGTAGGTCACACCTATGCATGGTCCGTTTCGGGTGGAAGCATCACAGCCGGAGCAGGAACAAACACGATCACCGTAACGTGGGGCGCAGCGGGAGCGGGTACAGTACAAGTCACACAAACCTCAGCAGCGGGTTGTGTAACAACAACACCATCTTATAATGTTACCATATTACCTAGTCCCACCCCGAGTATTGGAGGAGATAACAGTGTCTGTGCGGGTGAGCAGAATGTAGTTTATACTACTGCTCCATTGGCAAACCGATCATACAGTTGGTCAGTTACGGGAGGTACAATCGATGGCTCATCAACCAATAATAGTGTGACGATAGACTGGGGAGTAGCAGGAGCAGGCACCGTTCAGGTTACGGAAACCAATACCCTTACATTGTGCTCAACAATAACACCGGTTTACAATGTAACGATCAATCCGAATCCGGCTCCTTCAATCGGAGGACTTGCGACTGTGTGTGCGAACCAAACTGGTGTGAGTTACACGACCGCCAATGTTGGAGGCGACACATATGCATGGTCAGTGACGGGAGGAAGCATCACAGCGGGAGCAGGAACAAACACGATCACCGTAACGTGGGGCGCAGCGGGAGCGGGCACCGTACAAGTAACTCAAACAACAAGTGCCACAGGTTGTGCCACAACCACGGCAGCCTACCCGGTAACCATTCAAGCAAATCCCACCCCGAGTATTGGAGGAGATAACAGTGTCTGTGCGGGTGAGCAGAATGTAGTTTATACTACTGCTCCATTGGCAAACCGATCATACAGTTGGTCAGTTACGGGAGGTACGATCGATGGATCATCTACCAATAATAGTGTGACGATAGACTGGGGAGTAGCAGGAGCAGGCACTGTTCAGGTTACGGAGACCAATACCCTTACACTGTGCTCAACAATAACACCGGTTTACAATGTAACGATCAATCCGAATCCGGCCCCTTCGATAGGAGGGCTTGCGACCGTGTGTGCGAACCAAACTGGTGTGAGCTACACGACCGCCAATGTTGGAGGCGACACGTATGCATGGTCAGTGACGGGAGGAAGTATCACAGCGGGAGCAGGAACAAGCACGATCACCGTAACATGGGGCGCAGCAGGAGCAGGCACCGTACAAGTCACTCAAACAACCACAGCGACAGGTTGTGCGACTACTACAGCAGCCTACCCGGTAACAATCAATCCGAATCCGACTCCGAGCATCAGTGGAGATAATAGTGTATGTGCAGGAGAACAGAACGTAGTGTATACGACTGCCAATGTCGGAGGTCATACGTACAGTTGGTCCGTATCAGGAGGAAGTTTTGATGGACCTTCGACAGGTAATAGTGTGACGATCGATTGGGGAGTGGCAGGTCCTGGTACACTACAAGTAACCGAGACGATTACAGCCACCACATGTGCCGTTACCACCTCACTATATAATGTAACGATCAATCCGAATCCGACCCCTTCGATCGGAGGGCTTGCGACTGTTTGTGCGAACCAAACAGGAGTGAGCTACACGACCGCCAATGTTGGAGGCGACACGTATGCCTGGTCAGTAACAGGGGGAAGCATCACAGCAGGAGCAGGAACAAACACGATCACCGTAACGTGGGGAGCAGCAGGAGCGGGGACCGTACAAGTAACTCAAACAACGACAGCGACAGGTTGTGCGACTACTACAGCAGCATACCCGGTAACGATCAATCCGAATCCGACCCCGAGCATTAGTGGCGATAACAGTGTATGTGCAGGAGAACAAAACGTAGTGTATACGACTGCTAATGTTGGAGGTCATACGTACAGCTGGTCCGTAACAGGAGGAAGTTTTGATGGACCTTCGACAGGTAATAGTGTGACGATCGACTGGGGAGTAGCCGGTCCTGGTACACTGCAAGTAACCGAGACGATTACAGCCACCACATGTGCCGTTACCACCTCACTATATAATGTAACGATCAATCCGAATCCGGCTCCTTCGATCGGAGGGCTTGCGACCGTCTGTGCGAACCAAACAGGAGTGAGCTACACGACCGCCAATGTTGGAGGCGACACGTATGCCTGGTCGGTAACAGGAGGAAGCATCACAGCAGGAGCAGGAACAAACACGATCACCGTAACATGGGGAGCAGCAGGAGCGGGGACCGTACAAGTAACTCAAACAACGACAGCGACAGGTTGTGCTACCACCACGGCACCACCGTATTCAGTAACCATTCAACCGAATCCCACCCCGAGTATTGGAGGAGACAATAGTGTATGTGCAGGCGAGCAGAATGTAGTATACACTACGGCACTATTGGCAAACCGATCCTACAGTTGGTCAGTATCAGGGGGTACGATCGATGGATCATCTACCAATAATAGTGTCACGATAGACTGGGGTGTTGCAGGAGCAGGCACTGTTCAGGTTACCGAAACCAATACCCTTACACTGTGCTCAACAATAACACCGGTTTACAATGTAACGATCAATCCGAATCCGGCCCCTTCGATAGGAGGGCTTGCGACCGTGTGTGCGAACCAAACTGGTGTGAGCTACACGACCGCCAATGTTGGAGGCGACACGTATGCATGGTCAGTGACGGGAGGAAGTATCACAGCGGGAGCAGGAACAAGCACGATCACCGTAACATGGGGCGCAGCAGGAGCAGGCACCGTACAAGTCACTCAAACAACCACAGCGACAGGTTGTGCGACTACTACAGCAGCCTACCCGGTAACAATCAATCCGAATCCGACTCCGACCATCAGTGGAGATAACAGTGTATGCGCAGGAGAGCAGAATGTAGTGTACTCTATATTGGCAATAGGTGGTCATACCTACAGTTGGTCAGTTACCGGAGGAGTAATTGATGGATCCTCAACGGGTAACAGTGTAGTAATAGATTGGGGTGTTGCAGGAGTGGGAACAGTACAAGTTACAGAAACCATTACGGCATCAGGATGTTCAACAGTCACACCACTCTATAATATTACTATTAACCCAACGCCAACACCTTCTATAGTGGGTGTAAATAGCGTGTGTGCAAATACTCAAAATGTGGGGTATAGTACTGCAGTAGTTGCCGGAAGAACTTACAGTTGGAGCGTTACGGGTGGTACTATTGATGGTCCAACAACGAACAGTAGCATTATTGTGGATTGGGGTGTAAGTGGAACGGGAACAATTGTTTTAGTAGAAACCATTACGGCAACGGGTTGCGCAACTACTACTCCAACATATAATGTCACCATTAACCCTAATCCAGCCCCAAATATTGCTGGTCCAGTTTCAGCTTGTGAAAATCAAACCGGCCTTGTATATACTTCAGCAAATGTGGTGGGGAATAGTTATGCGTGGTCAGTAGGAGGAGGAAGTATAGCAAGTGGAGCGGGCACGAATAGTATCACGGTAGATTGGGGATCGGCCGGAGCAGGAACAGTTCAACTTACCCAAACTACTTTAGCGACAGGATGTGTAACTACTACTCCTGTTTATAATGTTACGATCAATCCAAATCCCGCTCCAAGTATTAGTGGACCAAATACAGTATGTGCTAGTCAGCAAAATGTAGACTATTCAACTCCCTTGGTGGCAGGAAGGACCTATCTATGGGTTGTAACGGGTGGAACCATCGATGGTGCTGCAACCAGCAATACCGTAAGAATTGATTGGGGAGTAGCAGGTGTGGGAACATTACGTGTAACAGAAACCATTACTGCCACGGGGTGTGCAATTCAGACTCCTGTTTATAATATAACAAAAGAAGTAAACCCTACACCATCCATCAGTGGTCCGACTTCTGCGTGTGCCAATCAAGCCGGTCTGATTTATTCAACTACCGATGTTCCTGGTAATACCTATTTCTGGACGGTATCTGGAGGTGCCAGTATTACTGCAGGCCAAGGTACAAACCAAATTACAGTAACCTGGGGTACTGCAGGCGCCAGAACCGTTCGGGTCACGGAAACGATTACAGCTACCGGGTGTGCGATTACTACCCCTAATTATAATGTCACGGTTAATCCTAATCCAACTCCCGGCATTTCGGGAATTAATTTTGTCTGTGCCGGTGATGATGTCATCTATAGCACACCTTCTGCTGCGGGAAGAACATATTCCTGGAGTGTTACCGGGGGAACAATCATAGCAGGTGCAGGAACATTCTTTATTACGGTGGATTGGGGAGCGGCTGGTGCAGGTACTATTCAATTAACCGAAACTATAAATGCAACCGGATGTGCGGTAACAACTCCATTGTATAATGTTACCATTAATCCTAATCCAACGCCTTCCATTAGTGGTTTAACCACGGTGTGTGAAAACGCTTCTGGTGTAAATTATTCAACACCAAATGTAGTGGGTAATACGTATTCATGGAATGTTACTGGTGGAACAATAACATCAGGTTCTGGAACAAATTCAATAAATGTGGATTGGGGAAGTGCCGGTATCGGAACCCTTGTTCTTACAGAAACTATTTCTGCTACGGGTTGCCCAATTACCACCCCTGCATATAATGTCACCATAAATCCTAACCCAACTCCAGTCATTTCAGGATCAAATACAGCTTGTTCAAATCAAAGTGGTGTTATATACTCAACACCCGCTGCCGGTGGTAGAACTTATAATTGGACAGTTGCCGGAGGAACAATTGCTGCGGGAGCTGGAACAGCCTCTATACAAGTAAACTGGGGCGCAGCAGGCGCGGGATTGGTGCAATTGACAGAAATTATTAATGCTACGGGATGTTCTACTGCAGCAACCAACTTTAATGTTACCATAAATGCTGCACCTACTCCCGTAGTCAGCGGATTGTCAACTGTTTGTGCAAACCAAAGTGGAGTAGCCTATTCATCACCCAATGTTATCGGTAATGTTTACATATGGTCGCTGGTTGGCGGTAGCATTGCCTCTGGCGAAGGAACAAACTCAATTACTGTCAATTGGGCAAGCGCTGGTGCAGGTACGGTTACCTTAAGTGAGTTTGCACCCTCTACCGGTTGCTTTACAACCTCTACACCATTGGGTGTAACCATTAATCCAAATCCTACACCGGGTATCACCGGAGACAATACTGTATGTGCCGCTGAGCAAGACGTAGTATACAGTACACCTGCTGTTGCGGGACATACCTATAGTTGGACGATTTCAGGTGGAGTGATCGATGGATCTTCTACTGGTAACAGCATCGTTGTTGATTGGGGAGGAGCAGGAGTTGGAACGCTACAATTAACCGAAACAATTACCCTAACCGGTTGCGCAGTAACCACGCCATTATACAATGTCACGATCAATAACTCACCGACTCCGATTGTTAGCGGTCTTAATACCGTTTGTGCAAACACTACGGGAGTAACGTATTCTACTCCGAATGTTATTGGTGACCTTTATTCCTGGTCTGTTGTGGGTGGAACGATAGTCTCAGGATCAGCTACAAATTCTATTGTGGTGGATTGGGGTGCGGCAGGGGCTGGCTCTGTGACGGTTACAGAATTTATTGTTGCCAGCAACTGTGCTGTCACCACAGTTCCATATGTCGTTACCATAAATCCTATCCCGACACCATCCATAACGGGTAATAATACAGTGTGTGCCAATGCACAAGACAAAGTGTATAGCACCCCTTTGGTTGCGGGTCATACGTATAGTTGGACGGTAACGGGTGGAACGATTGATGGTTCATCAACAGGTAATAGCATCTTAGTGGATTGGGGCACAGCCGGCACAGGTTCTGTGCAATTGACAGAAACGATCACTGCCACGAGTTGTGTAATCACCACTCCTGTATATTCTATTAATATCAATGATATTCCCACCCCGGTTATTAGCGGGTTGACTGCTGTTTGTGCCAATGAAGCGGGGGTGGTATACTCCACTCCAAATGCTCCGGGTAATTCGTATACATGGGTGGTGACTGGCGGAAGTGTGGTAGCCGGTGCAGGCACCAGCTCAATAACGGTTAACTGGGGTGCTGCTGGAACAGGTTCAATAACATTAACAGAGTTAGTACCTGCCAGTGCCTGCGTAACCGTAACGGCTCCTTATAATGTCACAATAAATCCTATACCTTCTCCCGTTGTATCCGGAGATAATACTGTTTGTGAGAATGATCAAAATGTAATTTATAGCTCGCCTCTTGTTGGAGGAAATACATACGTATGGGTTGTTACCGGTGGAACGATTGATGGCCCAGCGAATGGTAATAGTGTGGCGGTAGATTGGGGAACAGCAGGAGCAGGCACGGTAACCCTTACCGAGCAAGTTGGTGCTTGTTCGATTACCACTCCCGCATACGGTGTAACCATTAGTCCAAATCCCACTCCGGTTATTTCCGGTAGTAATAGCGTCTGTAGAAATCAGACCGGTGTTGTGTATTCAACCCCCCCTGCAGCAGGCCGTTCATATTCCTGGGCAGTTGTTGGTGGAACAATTGATTTAGGATCAGGCACCAATTCAATTTCCGTAACCTGGACGGGAGCGGGTACAGGCTCTGTTACCTTGACCGAGACTATTTTAGCTTCGGGTTGCAATATTACTACAGCACCATTCCTGGTAACAGTGTCGCCTAATCCTACGGTAAGTGCGGGAAGTGATGAAGAAATTTGTACCAGTGCTACTTTTAATTTTGCTACACAGGGTACACCGGCTGCTGCTATAGATTATGCATCCTTGTTGTGGACCACTACAGGTACAGGTACATTATCAAATGCTGCAACGTTAACACCGAGTTATACACCTGGAGGTGGGGAGTCAGGACCAGTGACTTTTACGCTGACGGCAGATGGAATTGGAGCGTGTGCGGATGTCATTGATCAAATGGTGTTGAATGTTACTCCACTTCCAGTGGTGAATGCAGGAAGTGATAGCGAAGTATGTGCTAATACCTTGTTTAATTTTACCAGTCAGGTAACACCTTCTTCTGCATCGAACTATAGTTCAATCAGTTGGACCCATACAGGAGCAGGAACATTATTTAATCCAACTACCCTGACTCCAACCTATCTACCTGCTATCGGGGAAACCGGAGTTATCGTATTTACCATTCAGGCTAACAGTACGGGTAGTTGTGCGAGTGTTACGGATGCCATGAACTTAACAATTACCCCTGCTCCAACAGTAAGTGCAGGAGGAGACTCAGAAATTTGCCAGGGCTTACCATTTAACTTTGCAACTCAAGCGCCTCTTGCTGCTGCAACAAACTATTTAACAATCGCCTGGACTAGCTCAGGAACCGGAGTTCTGACTAATGCTAATACACTTACACCTACCTATACGCCCGGTGTGGGAGAGGCCGGAAACGTAATCTTTACGTTAACCGCAACGGGTAATGGTTCGTGTGTTCCTATTCAGGATATAATGATCCTTACGATTACTCCAAGTCCGGTTGTCAATGCTGGAAGTGATGAGGAGATCTGTGAGAACGCAACGTTTAATTTTACGGCACAAGCTGCCCTGGCATCGGCATCAAATTATAGCAGTATTACATGGACTACCACAGGAACAGGTACCTTGTTTAATGCAAATACCTTAACGCCCACCTACTTCCCGCTAGTAGGTGAAACAGGAAATGTAGTCTTCACACTGACTGCTACTGGCAATGGTACCTGTGTAAGTGTGAACGATCAGATGACGTTGGCCATTACGCCTTCTCCTACCGTGACGGCAGGAAGTGACTCAGAATCTTGCCAGGGCATTACGTTTAATTTTAGTTCACAGGTAACGCCTGCAAGTGCTGCGAACTACGCATCATTACTTTGGACACATACGGGTGCCGGAACAATTTTTAATGCGAATACAATCGCACCAACGTATGTACCAGGAGTCGGTGAAACCGGCTCGATAACATTTACCCTAACAGCCAATGGAAATGGTAGTTGTGTAAGTGTTTTGGATCAAATGATTCTAACCATTACACCCTCGCCTACCGTATCTGCCGGAAGTGATGCAGAAACTTGTCAGGGTGTAGGCTATAATTTTGCGACACAAGGAACTCCTGCGAGTGCTACCAACTTTGCAAGCATTGCTTGGACAACTACCGGAACTGGTATTTTGAGTAATGCGAATACCCTTACGCCAAGCTACGCTCCTGGAATAGGCGAAGCTGGTAACGTGACCTTTACCCTCACGGCCACCGGTAATGGTAGTTGTGTAAGTGTAATTGATCAGATGATCTTAGTGATTACACCTTCTGCTACGGTTACTGCAGGAAGTAATGAAGAAACCTGTCAGGGAGTTACCTATAATTTCAGTACACAAAGTGCGTTGGCCAATGCGACAAATTACGCCAGTATTTTATGGACGACTACCGGTACAGGTATACTCACTAATGCGAATACCTTAACTCCGAGTTATGCTCCGGGAGCAGGGGAGACCGGGAATGTAAACTTTACCCTTACGGCCACCGGCAATGGTAGTTGCGTAAGCGTGAATGATCAAATGACTTTAGTGATTACTCCTTCACCTGCAGTGAGTGCCGGAAGTGATGCAGAAACATGTCAGGGTATAAGCTATAATTTCACCACGCAAGGAACTCCTTCCACGGCCACGAACAACGCTTCAGTTCTTTGGACGCATTCCGGAGCAGGAACAATTTTTAATGCAAATACACTCATCCCTACGTATACACCAGGAGTAGGAGAGACTGGAAATGTGACGTTCACTTTAACAGCTTTTGGTAATGGTAGTTGCGTAAGCGTGAATGATCAAATGATCCTGACGATCACACCTTCACCAACAATAGCAGCAGGAAGTGACGCAGAGACGTGCCAGGGTGTAAACTTTAATTTTAGTACACGTGGTACCTTGGCGAGTGGCGCTAACTATGCTTCTCTTTTGTGGACGCATACCGGTACCGGAATAATTTCTAACGCCAATACCCTATCCCCTAACTATACCCCGGGTGTAGGAGAAACGGGTCTTGTGACCTTTACCCTTACAGCTAATGGTAATGGCAGTTGCTTCAGCGTTAATGATCAAATGGTCCTGACGATTACACCTGCGCCAACAGTAGCTGCAGGAAGCGATGCAGAAACCTGTCAGGGTGTGAATTACAATTTTAGTGCACAGGGTACTCCCGCGACTGCAACCAACTTTGCTTCCATTCTCTGGACGCATTCCGGTACAGGAACTATTTTTAATGCTAATACACTTATTCCTTCTTATCAACCCGGTGTAGGGGAGGCGGGTAATGTAACCTTTACGCTTACGGCAACCGGTAATGGTAGTTGTGTAAGTGTTAATGATCAAATGATTTTAGTGATAACACCATCACCGGTTGTGACGGCTGGTAGTGATGAAGAAACTTGTGAAGGTGTTAGTTTCAATTTTGGCACTCAGGGTACCTTAGCGAATGCTACAAATAACTCCAGCGTACTCTGGACGACAACAGGAACCGGAATTCTGACAAATGCTAATACGTTAACCCCCACCTATGCTCCCGGAGCAGGGGAAACAGGAAATGTGACATTCACCTTGACAGCTATGGGTAATGGCAGTTGCGCCAGTGTGAATGACCAAATGATTTTAACAATAACCCCTTCGCCCATTGTATCGGCAGGAAGTGATTCAGAAACCTGTCAGGGGGTGATCTTTAATTTTAATACGCAAGTCACCCTCGCTTCGGTAAGTAATTTTAGTTCCATCTTATGGTCAACCACCGGAACAGGCTTATTGAGCAATGCCAATACACTCACACCTATCTATTCACCAGGAGTCGGAGAAACGGGTAACGTAACCTTTACGCTCACCGCTAGCGGTAATGGAAGTTGTGTAAGCGTAAATGATCAGATGACCTTAGTCATTACACCATCACCATCTGTTTCGGCAGGAAGTGATGCAGAGACTTGTGAGGGTGTGAGTTACAATTTCAGTACTCAACTTACCCCCGCAAGCGCAACTAATAATGCCAGCGTGCTTTGGACAACCACGGGTACGGGTATTTTAACAAATGCAAATACACTAACCCCAAGCTATGCACCGGGCATTGGTGAAACCGGTAATGTGATCTTTACCCTGACCGCAACTGGTAATGGCAGTTGCGTGAGTGTGAACGATCAAATGACATTAGCAATCACCCCTTCACCGACTGTAACTGCAGGAAGTGATGAGGAAACCTGTCAAGGCATTAATTATAACTTTGGTACACAGGGTACTCCCTCCAATGCTACCAATTATCTTTCCATTCTTTGGACGACAACCGGCACGGGCACATTATTTAATGCCAATGCCATAGCTCCAACCTATCAACCTGGAATTGGGGAAGCCGGCAATGTTACGTTTACCATGACCGTAACCGGAAATGGAAGCTGTACAAGTATTAATGATCAGATGACATTGGCGATTACCCCTAAACCAATTATGTCTGCAGGAAGTGATGGGGAAACATGTGAGGGGATTGATTACAATTTTAATACACAATCTACCTTAGCAAGCGCCAGTAACTTTAGTGGATTGCTCTGGACACACACCGGAACAGGATCCCTGGCAGGTTCTACTACACTTACGCCAATCTATACTCCGGGGGTGGGAGAAACAGGTGCGGTAATCTTTACGTTGACGGCCAGCGGAAACGGTAGTTGTGCGGCAGTGATGGATGCCATGGTATTAACCATTACTCCGGCTGTCGCGGTTAATGCCGGTAGTGATGAAGAGATTTGTCAAGGCGGAACTTTTAGTTTTGCTTCTCAAGCTACGTTAGCGTCTGCCTCAAATTATAATTCACTGGTATGGACCCACGATGGTTCCGGAGCCTTATTTAATGCAAACACCTTAACACCCACCTATTTTTCTTTCCCTAGTGAGACAGGAGTGGTAACATTTACCCTTCTGGCAGTTGGTAATGGAAGCTGTGTGAGTTTGAATGATGCTATCGCGTTAACGATCACCCCGGCCCCCGTGGCCATTGCTGGAAGTGATGATGCAGTGTGCGAGGGTACGCCAACGTTTGACTTCGCCACAAGATTTACGACAGCTAGTAATTTAAACGGATCGGTACTTTGGTCGCACAACGGAACGGGTAGTCTGAATGACAATACGTTGATCAATCCGATCTATACAGTAGGAGCAGGCGATGTAAATAATACAGTAACCTTTATTCTAACAGTTACTAGCCCCTCGGCAGTTTGTACTACCGTACAAGATCAATTTGAACTAGATGTAAACGAAGCAGCTATTGCATCCGTCCCACTTCCAAACATTACCATTTGTGAAACGGATACAAATCCAATTACCCTGTCAGGCTCATTTGGTGGAAGTGCCACCAGTGCTGCATGGAGTAAGGCTTTTCCTACCGGTTCACTATCAACCAGCAGCATTACAGGATTGAACGTAACGGCTTTATATGACACCATCGCGGCCGATGTAGGCAATACACTCATCTTCACGCTGACCACAAATGATCCGGATGGTGGTGGACCATGTACCACTGCCTTTGTTGATTTGGCAGTAACCATTGATGAGTCCGCAAAAGTCTTTGCAGGAAATGATTTTGATGTCTGCGAGTATGAAGACATTGATCTTAATGGATCATTCAGTGGCGCAACCTCTTCCATTACGTGGAGTGGAGGTAGTGGAGCTGCTCAATTTGGCAATGTAGCTTCGCCCATAACTTCATACGACATGACACCTGCAGAGCGGGCGGCAACAAATCTCACGCTCACCTTTACCATAACCACTGATGATCCGGTAGGTGTTTGCTCTGCTGTTTCAGATCAGGTAACCGTAGCGGTAAATGATACTCTTCCTTCATCGATAGTTTTTATCAATCCTTTTATTCTTGGAAGTACGTATTTCGAAAATGATGGTCCGCAGGATTTGGCATTGGCGGGATCTCCGCTGGGAGGTACTTTTTCAGGAACGGGTGTGTCTGGAAATTTCTTTTTCCCATCGATTGCCAATATTACTCCTCAGCCCGCAAATATTATAACCTATGCATATACCGACCCGGCAACAGGATGTATCAGTGCGCCACAAAAATCAGTGATTGTTAATCCAATTACACTAGTTGATTTCAGAGTTGAGAATGAGCAGCCGGATTTTCTGGCATTGGCGAACGGATACATTTGTGCCAATCAGGGTGATTTAGTATTGATAGAGGATCCATTAATCAATATCCCTGGTCTTACACCGCCTGAATCGGCTGACTTTACAAGTGATTTACCACCAGGTAGTATTTATTTTGATGGGACTGGAGGAACTCCATCCTTTAAGTACAAGCTAAAAACGGATGGTTTGACTCCTGGCGTTTATACGATTACCTATACGTATACCAATAGCTTTGGGGCACCAAATCCAGTTGCAAGAACAATCCGGGTTACTGCTGCTCCTAAGGCAATAATAGATCCGAAGAGTACTTGTGTTACATCAGATGTGCTATTTACAGAGTCATCGACTATACCACTCCCGAATCCATATGGAGCCACATTATCCAGTTGGTTTTGGGAATTTAATGATGGTACCGGTAGTACAAACACATTGCAGGAACCAACGTATCTTTTCCCAGGACCAGGTATTTATAACGTTAGGCTTCATGTAACCACCAGTGAAGGTTGTCAACGGGATACCACTCAAGCCATACGAGTAGGACCGAGACCTGATGTTGATTTTAACTGGAGTGCCTTCTGTAATGGAAACGATACAAAATTTGTTGATAGAACCGATCCTGGTATTAGTACAATTATCAAGTATACATGGGATTTCGGTGACTCCTATAGTGTGACTAATGATTATCCTCCGCTAGAACAAGTCACAGACGATATTGTACCTTCTAAAAATAATGGTGGTCGTACAGATAGTACATACCAAAATCCGACCCACCGTTATGATGTTTTTGGTCAATATGATGTAACGCTAACGGTTGAAACGAACGATGGTTGTATTGAGGCATTCACAAAGCAACCTTTTATACTTTCATATGGAACACCTTCACCTACCAGTGGGTATTTTGAGGACTTTGAAGCAACTGCTGGTACATGGTTTGGCGTGCGAAGCGATACACTGGCCAGTACCAATAATGTAAGCTGGGTGTGGGGTCCACCTGTTGGTAGTGTAATTACTCCAGCGCCTACAACAGGTACAAATTCCTGGTGGACGGGCAGCAATGCAGGTTCATTCTACAGTAATGAAATCTCTACGGCCATAGGCCCTTGTATCAATCTTACCAATATCAAACGGCCTATGGTGTCATTCGATTATTGGGTGGATGCTGAAAACAATAGGGATGGTGCCGTATTACAGTACTCAACCGATGGTGGAATAACCTGGTTAACCATTGGTGATGATGGTGGTGCGGGTATTAACTGGTATAATGGCCGGGCTATTATTGGTGATCCTGGTATTCAGCCGATTGGTCAGTTTGGTTGGACGGGTCGCGATACGGGTTGGAAAACTGCGCGATTCAATCTCGATCAGATTGATAAACTTGAACGTACGGAAGTTATTTTCCGCATAGCATTTGGAAGTGACGGAAGCAACGCTCCCGCACCTTTAACACCCAATGGCTTTGCGTTCGATAATATATTTATTGGGGAGAAGAAGCGTAATGTACTGGTTGAATACTTTACGAACGCAGGTATTAGCTCAACCACAAATGATTATTTGAACAACCTGTATGATGAACAATTCACCTTACTCAGTAAGGACAGTTCTGACTTCTTTAAGATTCAATATCACATCGCTAATCCATCGTTGGATAACATCAACCAGGATAATCCGGTTGACCCGGCCGCGAGAAGTTTGTTCTACGGAGTGTCACAACCTCCCGTAGGCATTATGGATGGTATCCTGGGTGACTATTTCGGTACGGATTTTAACGGAGATCAGACAAAGATTGATGCCGTGGAAGTTGACCGGAGAGCGTTGGAAGATCCATTGTTTGATATTTTGGTTACCGAGCTAGTCACCACCAACGATTCAATTAAATTGGATGTTCAGTTTGAATACATAGATGCTGTAATTCCACCGACTCTCACTTCACCGGTGACCTTCCATGTTGGGTTAGTCGAAAGCAATGTATCCGGAAATATTAATGTATTGCGTAAGCTGTTACTGGGCAGCGAGGGAACTACAGTTAATATTCCATGGTCATTTGGAACCACCACTGCAGTTCCAGTTAAATCCATTATTGATGTTCCGATTGGAATGGCAAATAACAATTTGTGGGTTGTTGCCTTTGTGCAGGATCGGAATACCAAGCGGATTCATCAGACAGCATTGGTGAAATTGTCCCAGAAAGATCAGACAACCATTGTTGGAGTAGAGGAAGATCCGGAGTTGACTAGGGCCAGAGATATTCAGATTTTCCCTAACCCTGCATCACGGCATTTGAATTTTACGTCTGAATATCGTTTGATGTCAGGGTATACCTATTCTATTGTTGATCAGCGTGGCATCACGATGTTGAATGGTGAATTACAAGAAGACATCTTCTCACCACAGCAGGTTGAACTGGATAATCTTGCGAATGGGGTTTACTTTGTGGTTATCAGTAGGGGAGGTCGGGCATTGGTGCACCGGAAGATTGCCGTGATGAATAGAAATTAAAGTGTTTTTCTCACGTCTGTCAATTCAGACACCACTTTTCTGCAGGCTTCTATAAAATTGTTTACTTCCTGTTGGGGGTTTTTAGCATGGGGTGCGCTGACAATCTCTTCAAGTTGAACGGCAGATTCTTTGAGTTGCGGAATACCCATAAGAGTAAGCGATGGTTTTATCTGATGCGCTATTTTACCAACCTTTACCAGGTCGGCTTTACCCAGGGCTTCTTCCATATCCCTAAGTAATTTGGGGATGGAGTTTATAAAGGTCTCTACCATCTCGCGCACAAATTCTGGGTTATCGCCCGACATATTCTTTAGATAATGTAAATTGAAACTTACCTTTTGTGGTTCCGATGGAGTGGGCTGTGCAATGGGAACAATTTTGAGCTTCTTAAAGAGTTTCTGGTAAAGATCTTCCGGTGTAAAGGGCTTGGAGAGGTAATCGTTCATGCCTGCTGCCAGACACTTTTCAACATCAATTTTGGTTGCATTGGCCGTTAATGCTATAATGGGTATACTGCTCACCGGTTGAGCCATTCTGCGAATAACCTTCGTGGCTTCATAGCCATCCATTACCGGCATTTGTACATCCATGAGAATGGCATCATACAAATTATTTTTTAGTTTCTCGATGGCAATTAATCCGTTTTCGGCTATATCGGTCTTGCATCTCCACGTTTCTAAAATGCTTTTAGCATAGAGTCGGTTTATGTCGTTATCCTCAACCAACAGTATCCGTAAGTTTGGCAGCATGAAATTTTTTGAATCGACTTTATTCTGAAAGGGAAGCTTAGAAACCCTCTTGGCTTTACCAATCCCATACGGAATAGTCACCGTGAACACCGAGCCTACATGTTCCTTGCTCTCGACTTCAATTTTTCCTTTTTGAAGTTCTGTTAATTGTTTAGCGATAGTTAGGCCCAAACCGGTACCGCCATAGCGTCTGGTGACACTTTCATCGGCCTGGCTAAAGCTTTCAAAAATAGTGGTCAGTTTCTCATTCGGAATTCCTACTCCGGTGTCTTTCACCGAAATAGAAATTATGCAGGTATTCTTTTGCTCTTTTATTTGCTTACAGGTAACCACGATGGACCCTGCATTAGTAAATTTTACGGCATTGCTAATGAGATTGATTAGAATTTGATTTAACCTTACCGGATCACCCAGCAGCACCTTATTAAGCGATTCGTCAATCGTATACTGTAAGGCTAAATTTTTTTCGCTTGCCTGGTAGGTGAAGGTTGAAATGAGGGAAGGAATAAGATCGGTAAGGTTGAATGCAATTTTTTCAAATTTCAGTTTTCCGGATTCAATAGAGGCTAGATCCAGAATGTCGTTGATGATCACTTTAAGATTTTCTGCTGAGTGCCGGATGGCATGCAGATAGGTAGCGCGTTCATCCAAATTTTGATCCTGACTTAACAATCCGGCAATCCCCGCAATACCGTTGATGGGTGTTCGTATTTCATGACTGATGTTGGCCAGAAATTGCTCTTTGGCCTTTTGGAGGCGTAGCAATTCTTCCGCATCCTTTTTTCGTTGGGTTATATCACGACAGTCCAAGATTAAACCCAGCAAGCCTTCTTTATTTTTTAAATTAATGGCATTGAATTCTAAAAAACGAAATGTTCTGTCCTTGCATAAGAATTGAAATTCAATTTTTTCGGTGTACGCTCTTTTCTTGCTTTGCTGAAAATTAGTCTTGAATTGATCAAGTGTGGTGGGGAGGATAAAGTCAAAGAAATTTTTTCCAATTAAACTTTTTGCCCGATAGCCCAGCGTTTCACGTACCGATGCATTGTGGTACAGAATTTTACCATCGAAGTCCACCAGAAAGATGATATCCGAACCATCTTCTACTACCGATTCATAAAATTTACCTTTCCGGATATACGTTTCGAGCTGCTTCATATTCCTGCATCTTCCATTTCCTTCAGGTAGCGGTATAAGGAAGACTTCCCAATATCGAGTCGCCTGGCTACTTCCAGCACATTATTGTCGTACCGATTGAGAAAGTGGCGAATGATTCGGTACATGTAGGCCTGCATCGTCATTTCATGGTATAAAAATGACTCTGTTCGTACGGTGTTATTGAAGGTGATATCCTGCTCACGAATTTCATTTCCATCGGCCATCACCGCAGCCAGGTCGATAATTGATTTTAATTCGCGAATGTTGCCAGGGAAGGGGTATTCCATCAGCTTCTTTTGGGCACCCTCCTGGATTCGGAATTTAGGCAGTTGATTTTCTTTTGAGAACTGATCCAGAAAGTACTTCGCAATCAGGATAATATCATTTCCGCGTTCCCGCAAAGACGGGAGGTGAATGGGTAAGCCGAGTAACCGATAGTATAAGTCTTCCCGGAAGCGGCCTTCCTTAACCTCTTGTCCTAAATCGCGATGGGTGGCTGTAATGATACGGACATCGAGTTTGATCAGTTGATTGCTGCCGATCCGGCTTACTTCGCGTTCCTGTAACACCCGTAAAAGCTTTGCCTGCAGGCTAGGCTCCATTTCACCAATCTCATCCAGAAAGATGGTGCCACCCTCAGCCTCTTCAAACTTTCCAATTCGTCTGGTGAGGGCACCGGTAAAAGCTCCCTTTTCATGACCAAACAACTCACTCTCTATTAGTTCGGAAGGAATGGCGGCAATATTAACGGCTATAAAGGGTTGATTTTTACGTTTTGAATTATAGTGTATTGCCTTGGCGATCAATTCTTTACCTGTACCTGTTTCACCTGTTATGGAAACTGAAATGGTACTGGTAATGGCCTTTTCTAAAAGGGTGAATACCTTTTTTAAAGCTGGACTGCTACCGACTATACTCTTCTCAAATTCATACTTTTCTGAGATTTCCTTTTTCAGGTGGTCAATCTCCCTGATCAGGGACTGCTTATTACGGGCATGATTGATTGAATTTAGCAGCCGATCTTTGGTGTCGTGATCTTTCGTAATGTAATCGTACGCACCGGCCTTGAGGAGTTCCACAGCTGTTCCAATTTTCTCTTGAGCTGAGACCATAATAACATTGATGTTCGGGTCGTGCTTCCGGATTTGTTCAAGCACCTCCTGCCCCGGCATATCGGGTAGGGAATAATCGAGCGTGATAATGGAAGGGTTCTTATGAAGGTTATTAAGGCACTCTTTACCCGTGGTATAGAATTCTACTTCAAAGTCCGGATTTAATTCCACCACATACTTGATGAACTTGGTGTAGGCCTGATCATCCTCTACTACAAAAATCTTCACCGGGTCTTTATCGTACATGTAAAAGCTATTGTTCGAGTTAAAATACGTCAGTTTTTTTTACAGTTAAAAGTTTAAAAACAAGGTTTATTTGAGCACATTTGAATAGAGTTTATAGGTATGGTTCCAGAACTAGACAGATTAGCCGCCAGTGAAGTTGAACTTGTATACAAAGCTCCGATACTGGTGTGTATCCTTATTGCCGGTGCCGATGGTAAGATTGATCGAAAAGAGATCAAGGAAGCGTTAAGTTTTGCAGAAAAGAAACAAAGAATGTCTTTATCATCGGTATCGGTACTGTTCAAGGAGATCGCCACCGACTTTGAAGATAAACTCAAAATGCTCATTCAGGGCTATCCTTATGAGGCTACCCAACGAAACCCCTTAATTGTTGAAGAACTTGCCGGTTTAAATCTTATTTGGCGCAAGCTTGAACCGTCCTTTGCACAAGAATTTTATAAAACACTCCTCAGCATCGCTGAAAACATAGCTTCCTCCTCAGGCGGTGTTCTTGGCTTTAATGCAGTCGGCTCGGAAGAAGCGCGCTATGTTAAACTGGGAATGATTAAAGACCCGTCACTACGTTGACAGCGCATAATGGCCGAGCGATCAATTTTTGGGAGTTCCGTAGTTCCTTTTCGAGTCGTTTTTTTTATGTGGCTCGCTTTTTTTCTGGAGTTTGTCTATGCCTGGGATTTAACCAACCTGGGTATTCAACCCCGGACGATGATAGGGCTCATTGGCATTTTCACAGCACCTCTTATTCATGGCAATTTGCCGCACCTGATTTCTAATACAGTACCCTTGCTTTTTCTGGGGTCAACGCTTTTCTTTTTCTATCCTCGCATTGGTGGAGCAGTTTTCTTTCGCGCTTACTTCTGGACAAATATTTTGGTTTGGCTGTTCGCACGTCCGGCCAATCACATGGGCGCCAGTGGGGTAGTATACGGCCTGGCTTTCTTTCTGATTTTCTTTGGACTTTTTCGGAGAGATTTTCTTTCGATCATAATCTCTATCATCACTTTGCTGTTGTATGGTGGTGTCTTTTTTGGGGTATTGCCAACAGATCCGCGTATTTCATGGGAATCTCATTTTGCCGGGGCTTTGGTTGGAATAACTTCGGCTGTTACATTTAGCATAAAGAAACGAATTGACTGATGGATGCTTCGGTGAAGAAAATTTTAAGTGACCTAAAAGCCAGGAAATTCAATCCGGTATATTTCTTACAAGGGGAGGAGAGCTACTTCATCGATGTAATTTCTGATTTCATCGAAGTGCATGCCTTATCGGAAGCAGAAAAGGGCTTTAACCAGGTAGTGGTATACGGCAAAGATGTTACCATGGCTACCGTACTTACCCATGCCCGCAGGTTCCCCATGATGTCTGAATTTCAGGTCGTATTGGTGAAAGAGGCACAGGAAATACAAGATTTAAATAAAGAGATTGGTGCAAAGTTGTTATTAGAGTATCTAAAGCAGCCAGTACCGAGCACAATCCTGGTATTCTGTCATAAGCATAAAACATTGGATAAGCGGAGGGAGCTGGGCAAAAATATCGACAAGCTCACCACTTCTGTTACCTCTAAGAAGTTATATGACAACCAATTGCCCGACTTTGTAACAGAATATGCCCGTGACAAGAAATTGGTTATCGAAGATCGCGCAGTATTAGCGATTTGTGAGTTTGTTGGCAATGACCTAAACAGGATCGCCAATGAAATTGATAAACTCATGATTTCCTTACAACCCGGAGAGTCTGTTACCGCAGAGCGGGTAATGGCCCAGGTAGGGGTAAGCAAGGAGTATAACATCTTTGAATTGCAGAAAGCGATTCTTCAGAAGGATTCTTTTACCGTGGCTAAGATTGTCAATTATGTGGAGGCGAACACCAAGAAGAATCCCATGATTCCGATTGTTGCCTTTCTTTACTCGTTCTTCAGTAAACTTCTGTTGGCCACACAGGCCGCAGATAAAAGTGAGAAAGGTTTAGCTAGTGCGCTGAAAGTGAGTCCTTACGCTATTCGGGATTACAGTCTTGCTTTACGACAATATTCACCTTTAAAAATACTGGACAACATTTCATTGCTTAAAGAAGCTGACCTGAAGCTTAAAGGAGTGAATTCGGGATCAGCGGACGAAGGACAGATTTTTCGGGAACTTGTATACCGGCTGATGAACTGAATTGGTTTCAACGAATAACTTTTTATTAACTTTGAGTCCCTGCCTACCGGCAGGCAGGCATGCTTAGGATGTTCGAAGTAATTTTTTCAACTTATTTTTTGGTCTCATTATTGCAATATTTTTTTAAGCCACGTGTTGTTATCCTAAAAACCCGGGTATCGTGAGGTTAGTCAGTTCATTTTTTGTCATCTTATATCTGTTGAGTGTTGTGGCCAAGGGTCAGGATCAACTGTCCAGAAGTAAATCCGAGCGGTTATTTAAAAAGGGAGTGGAGTTGGTTCAGCATTCCAACTTTGGATCGGCCCGGGAGGTGTTTACTGAATTTCTTAAGCAAGTTAGCCCGACCGATTCCCGTAAAGCGGATGCTGAGTATTATATAGCCTATTGTGCCGTTAACCTTAGCCATTCGGATGGTGAGAAGCTGATCGAAGACTTTATTGAAAACAACCCTTCCAATCCCAGAAGTGCCACCGCCTATTATGATCTCGCTAACTTCTATTATTCAGAAAAAAATTACACGAAGGCAACGCAGTATTACAAGAAAGTGGATTTCACAGGATTAGGCGCAGAGCAGCAAACCCAGGGACATTTTAAATGGGGTTATTGTTTATTCAACCTTAAAAAACTTGATGAGGCACTTGCACAATTTAACTTAGTAAAAATTCAAACCAGCCAATATTCACCGGCAGCAAATTATTATGCCGGGTTTATCGAATATTCCAAGGCTCAATATGATGAGGCGCTGATCGATTTGAAGCGGGCCGAATCAAGTGCGGCTTACTCCACTATTGTTCCCAGTTTGATTGCCAATGTGTATTATAAGCAAAAGAAGTTTGATGAATTGATTCAATATGCAAACACATTGCAATCGAAGTCATCACAGATTTCGAATTATAATGAAGTCTTAATGTTGGTGGCCGATGCCTATTATTTCAAAAAAGATTTTAAGCGTGCAGCTGAAGCCTACGAACCATACCTGGAAGCGAATGGCGAACAAGCTGAAAGTGCGCTTTTGTTCAGGGCAGGGTATGCAAACTATTCACTCTCGAATGACGATAAGGCCATTGAATACTTAAAAACGTCAGCAGCGAAAAAAGATTCGATAAGTTTTTACTCTTCTTATTATTTAGGAATTCTGTATTTAAAAAAGGGCAATAAGCCATTTGCTGCCAATTCGTTTAATCATTCGAGAAGTTATAGTCGCGATAAACGTTTAGCGGAAGAGAGCACGTTTCAATTTGCCAAAGTTTCTTACGATGCCGGAAATCCTGATTTGGCCATGACGGAGTTTGAAAAATTTCTGATACAATATCCGGCCAGCGAATATACAGTCGAAGTAAAAGAACTGCTGGCACAGGCCTACGCCAATGGCAGCAATTACAATAAAGCCATTGAATACATTGAATCATTGCCCTCGCGAAGCAGTGGCATCAATCAGGCGTATCAAAAAGCAACCTACATAAAGGGCTCAGAGCTTTTTAATAAGGAGCAGTATGCAGAGTCTGTCTTCTTATTTGAGAAGTCAATATCGAGCCCGGTGGATCCTAATTATGTGGCGTTGGCCAGCTACTGGTGTGGCGAAGCGTACTCGATCGGAAGAAAATATGAGGAAGCAATTCCCCTGTATCAAAAAGTAATTGGATTGGGGGCAACGATTGAACCTGAAGTGTTGATCAATACACGATACGGATTGGGATATGCGAATTTCAACCTTCAACAGTATGAGCAGGCGCTTTTCAATTTTAAGGAGTTTAGTAACAAGGCACAGAAGGGTCATCCAAACCTATCCGATGGTTTGATCCGTCTTGCAGATTGTCATTATGTGAGTAAGTCGTATCAGGAAGCGATTACACAGTATAACCGTGTCCGTCAACTTAATTCAGCGGATGATGACTACATCCTTTTTCAGACAGGTGTGATCAATGGAATTCTGAGAAAATATAGTGAATCCCGTAATCAGTTTACTGTACTGATTACCAGCTATCCCAAATCACAATACCGCGATGAAGCAATTTTTCAGCGTGCACAATTTGAGATTGAGCAGGGTAATTATGCGGTGGCAGCCGATGGGTTGTCACAACTCATTCGCGAGAATAGCAGTTCGCGATTCTTACCGTATGCCTACATGCGCAGAGCAGCTTCGTATTATAATTTGAAGCAGTACGACAAGACCATCAGTGATTACGAGGCAGTTTTAAAGCAATTCCCCAATCACCCTGTGGCTCAGCAAGTGCTCTTACCCTTGCAGGAAGCACTCGGTATTGCTGGTCGTGGGGCAGAGTTTGAAGGGCACTTAGCTGATTTTAAAAAGGCTAACCCGGAAAGCAAGAACCTTGAAGTGGTTGAGTTTGAATCAGCCAAAAACAATTACTTCGATCAACAATATGCGAAGGCTATCACCGGTTTTAGAGCATTCTTAGCGGGATATCCTCAAAGTGCAAAAACTTCAGAAGTACAATACTACCTGGCCGAATCACATTATCGATTGCGTGAATTTGACAATGCTGTTCCGTTGTACACAGCACTGGCCAACGATCCAACCTTTAGCCTGTTCAATAAAGCAGTGGGCAGGCTGGCAGAAATTGAGTTTAAACAGGCTAAGTATGAGCAGGCGGTTAAGAGTTTTCACCGCCTCGAAAATCTGGCGACCAGCAAGAAGGAGTTGTATACAGCATGGTCCGGACTGATGGAATCATTCTATTCGCTGGCACAGTATGATTCTGTAAACACCTATGCCAACCTGATATTGGAGAAAGGAAATGTAAATGCCGGTGCGCAAAATAAGGCCTCTCTGTTTATTGGAAAGGCTGCCATGGCCCGGGGAGATTATGACACAGCCAAGGATGAATTCCTGAATACTCTGAATTCAGCGCGAGATGAATATGGCGCAGAGGCAAAATACCGGCTTGGTGAAATATTTTACCTGACGAAGCAGTACAAGCAGTGTTATGAAACATTGATCGGAGTGAGTACTGAATTTCCTTCCTATGACGAATGGGTTGGGAAATCATTTTTGTTATTGGCCGACAATTATCTGGCGATGGGAGATAAGTTTCAGGCCAAGGGAACATTGGAGTCTTTGATTAATAATAATTTTCCGCTTCAACATGTTAAAGACGCAGCACGTGACAAGCTGAAAGCGATGGATGAAGCTGAATTGAAAGAAAAACAAAAAGTAGAAGCTGATACCATTGATAATAATCGTTGAATTTTTTACGATGAAGAACTTTAATTTTTATGGGTTATTGGGCGTACTTATCCTGCTGAACTTTACTTCCGCTATGGCGCAGCAGGAGTGGGGCGATGGAGAAATACAGGATGTAGAGATAGAGATTGTTAAAGATCGCCAGATTACGTTGCCGAAAGCCAATCGGTTATTTCAAAAGATTCCGCCACGCCCTGTGGAGCCAATCAAACCTGAGATCAATTATAGTTTTAAAGCGTTTAACTTCAGCCTACCCGAACTTAGCCCGGCCATTAAACCACTTCGATTAAAAGCGGAAGAGCCCGTTCAGTCCTTTAGAGGTTATATCAGTGGTGGATATGGAAACTATGCATCGCCCTACCTCGAGGCGTTTGTGACCAGCAAGGAAGACAAGAAGAAGTTAGTGGGAGCGCATGCCATTTTGAATAAATCCAGAAAAGGTCCGGTGGACGGAAAAAATTCGGCATCCGGACTTATGGGAGTCTCTGCTTTTGCGCAGACCTTTAGCAAGGATATTTCCTTCAATGGAAAAATAGGATTAGAAAATCGAAGTACACATTTTTATGGCTATCCTGAAGGAATGGATGTAAGTCGTGATACGATAGAGCAAGCCTACACATTTTTTAATCTTGGGTTGGGTATTGCCAATGCCGCCAACTCTGATTTTTCTTATCAATTGGGAGGCGCATTCAGTTATGTAAATGATAAATTTAAGGCAGCCGAGAGCACCGTGGGTTTTGATTTCCGCAGTGCCTATAAAATTTCTGAAAAACAGGCACTTCACCTGGGTGCGGATTACTCCATTATTTCCCGCAAAGATGAAGGAGTGGATGCGAAGCCGAGAAACTTATTTCAGGTAAATGGTTATTATTCTTTTTACGCTATTGAGAATTTAAAACTGCAAGTAGGAGCAACCGTTGCATTTGAAAATGACACTCTCGATTCAAAGAGTTTTCATTTCTATCCGGATGTAAAAGCTACTTATCCTTTGAATGAATCGGTTGACGTGGTGGGCTCATTGACCGGTGGGATGGAGAAAGTCTCCCTGCAATCCTTAGCCAATGAAAACTTGTGGCTTGCTCCCGCAGTAGGGTTGTATCATACCAATAAGATTTTTGATCTAAAGGCCGGCTTGCGCGCCAAACTGGGAGGAAAGGTGTTGGCGGGTGCCGGTATATCCTTTGCTTCGCTAAAGAACTTGTACTTCTTTGTGAATGATCCTGATGATCCGGCTAAGTTTCAGGTTGCCTATGATGATGGATCCACCGAACGTACAAACTTTTATGCCTCATTGCTTTACACCCATTCTGATGTAGCGAAAGTATCCTTACAGGGTGACTACTTTGCTTACAGTACCGATGAAATCGAGGAAGCCTACCATAGACCAGGGTATCGGGTTACACTGGGAGCATCGTACAACCTATTTCAGAAGTTTATTTTCAATCTCGATGTTATCGGACAGGGAAATGTAAAGGCATTTAACCCTGAAACATTAACCACCGTGAAATTAGACGCTGCTTTTGATCTAAACTTCCGCACAGAATACCTGGTGTCGGATACTTTTTCGGCCTTCGTTGACTTGAATAATATTACCTCGAACAAGTATCCGATTTTTTTAAACTATCCTGTCCGTGGCTTTCAGGCGATGGTAGGCGTGACCTGGAAGTTTTGATTGATATGTTGGTGCAGGGTTAATGAGGTGAAGGTGTCGTTCGATAGTCCTTGATCAATTAGTTTGTAGGCCTCGAAAATTCGCTTATTTTTGTATGTTACCAATTTGTTAACCTTCATGGCAAGAAGAAAGAAACCAACCGATGACGAATCAACCAATGAGAATCTCGGAAACACAAATCAATCTGATGATACCTTTGGTCTCCCGGAGATAGAGTACAAACCGCTGGACAGGGACGAGAGTTCTTCACCGTCCGTTGAGGCTCAGCAAGAATCTGTTCCGGAAGAGTCATCCATACCCCGATATCAATACGAAGAAAGGCCGGTGGAAGGAAAATCTGAATACACATACGTACCTGAAGAAGAAGCCGCCCCCGTATGGCCAAAAGTGTTGGGCATCCTGCTCGTTATTGTCTTGGCCTTAGGTGCCGCCTGGTATCTAATATATTACAGACCTGCACAGGCTGAGAAAGAAAAACTGGCCAAAGCAAAACTTGAACAGGAGCAGAAAGCCGCCAAGGCGGAGCAAGAACGATTGGCAGAGGAACAAAGATTGAGAGACGAGGCTGAACGTTTACGGGCAGATTCCATTGCCAATGCATCAAAAGTTGGTGTAGTAGAAACACTAAGTGAGCGTACAGGGCGTTATTATGTTGTCGTAGCCAGCGCTGTGGATGACGATCTATTGATGGATTACGCAAAGAAATTGGGTGGTACCGGTGTAAGCAGCAAAATTATACCACCTTTTGCCAAGTATAAGTTTTACAGATTAACCATAGCGGATGGTGACACCTTTGCTTCTGCACAGGAGGTTGCAAATTCAAAGAAGAGTGAATATGGTGATGCCTTATGGGTATTGAAGTATTGATCTCTTTGCAGATTTTTTGATTTTTTTTGACGCTAATTTTTTAAACTGATCTGATGATACTAGCTCAAATTATTACCGATCCTGCTGTGGATCCTGTATCCGTGGCAAATCAAAGTATGTCATTGTGGGAGTTGTATCTGGCGGGCGGATTTATCATGCACCCCATTGTACTGCTCTCGGTGGTGGGTCTTTATATTTTCTTTGAACGATTACTCACCCTGAATAAAGCCAACGTAAATCCTGACCCCTTTATGGGTAGAGTGAAAGAGCTTGTGCTTCGGGGAGATATTAACGGTGCCAAACTTTTGTGCTCTCAAAATGTAACTCCTATTGCGCGGATGATTGAGAAAGGTATTTCAAGAATCGGTAGTCCTCTCAAAAACATAGAAGCATCAATCGAGAACGTGGGAAAAATTGAGATTTTTAAGCTGGAAAAAAATCTTTCAGTATTAGCCACCATTGCCGGTGTAGCTCCGATGATTGGATTCCTCGGGACGGTAATTGGTATGGTACAGGCTTTCATTGCCATTTCCCAGGAGGAGGGATCTGTTAGTCCAAAACTTTTGGCGGATGGTATTTATACCGCTATGCTTACCACCGTTGCCGGATTGATCGTAGGCATTGTGGCGTATCTCGCATATAACTTTCTGGTTACGCGCGTTCAGAAAATTGTTCATAAGATGGAGTATACTTCCATTGATTTTATTGACCTTTTACAAGAACCCCGATGAACCTCGGATCAAAGAATAAGATCGACCCCGCGTTTAGCATGGCCTCCATGACGGACCTGATCTTCTTGTTGCTGATCTTTTTTATGCTTACTTCATCTTTTGTTACACCCTCAGGCTTACCGGTAAGCCTTCCTTCCAGTAAGCAAAGCAAGATTGAAGTGCAGAAAGTTTCCGTGACGGTGACCGAATCGTTACAGTATTACGTTAATGAAAAAAGGGTTTCAAAGAGCATGCTGGAAGGGGAGCTGAAAAGCAAGCTGGGGGGTAAGAATGGCTCTGTTATCCTCCATATCGATAAAAATGTGCCTTGGGAACATGGCATCTATGTTGCTGATATTGCTACAAAACTAGAGGCAAAAGTGGTAGTTGCCACCAAGCCAAAGTAAAATATATGACAGCTAACGAACTTGAAAAAAAGAACAAACGCATTGCTGCAGTAACCTCCATTGGGGTTCACGTAGTATTGTTTCTCTTTTTTCTGTTTGCCGTAGCCTGGCGCGCACCGGATCCACCACTTCCCGAATTTGGTATTGAGTTGAATTTTGGATTGGATACACAAGGAAGCGGAGATATTCAGCCCGAGACCCCGGTAGGTTCTGATCAGGATGCAGATAAAACTGAACAGGTTCAAAATGAAGAGCCCCAGGAGGAGAAACAAGCTGAAGCCAAACCCTCAGAGTCAACCCCGGTGGAGCAACAAGTTACCTCCAAGCATGAGAGCCCGGTGGTAGTGAAAGAGGAGAAGAAAGAGACCAAGCCCGTAGAAACCAAAGTAAAGACTGAAGAGAAAAAAGAAGTCACTCCCAAAGAGGACTCTAAGGCTATCTATAAACCCAATACGGAGAAAACAGAAAGTAAAACGGGTCAGCCTGGAAATCAGGGAGATGATGTTAATAAAGCCGGAGATAAGGGTGATCCTAAGGGATCGCTAGATGCCAAAGCATTGTACGGAAAGCCCGGTGGTGGTGCAGGGGGATCAAGTCTTGATCTGGCTGGCTGGCAATGGGATGAAATTCCAAAACCTGATGTGCCAAACAATGAATCGGGTCGTGTTGTCTTTGAGATTAAGGTAGATGGAGCGGGAGAGATCATTTCCATCAAGACACTGGAACGCAGTGTAAGTCTTGAGGCTGAAAATATTTGCAGACGGGAAATTGAAAAGTTAACCTTTACAAAGACGGGTATGAATGTACCCGCTATCTCTACCGGTAAAATTACATTTGTGGTTCGCTCGAACTGATTTCTTCAGAAGATTCTCATAAACATTTGGAATTTGATGGCTGTGAATTGAGATTTGCAGCATTCGAAAAATGTTTACCCACTACCAACAAGCTCTGGATTACCTGTATGCAAACCTTCCCATCTTTCAACGGGTTGGTGCAGTGGCCTATAAGAAGGATTTGACCAACACCATCGCCCTGTGTGAGGTGTTAGGTAATCCACAGAGCATGTTTAAAACTATCCATGTAGCAGGCACTAATGGAAAGGGAAGCACATCACACATGTTGGCTTCTATCCTTCAATCTTCCGGATATAAGACGGGCCTTTACACATCACCTCATTTAAAGGATTTTACAGAAAGGATTAAAATCGATGGAAAACCTGTTAGCCAGCAATTCGTGATGGAGTTTGTTAATAAAATCAAACCACATATTGAGCGCATTAAGCCGTCCTTTTTTGAGATTACGGTAGCCATGGCCTTTGATTATTTTGCCCAACAGAAGGTTGATGTGGCGGTAATTGAGGTAGGGCTGGGGGGTCGCCTTGATTCAACCAATGTGATTACTCCTGTGGTGTCAGTAATAACAAACATTAGCTATGACCATAAAGATCTATTGGGAGATACCCTGGAAAAAATTGGAGAAGAGAAGGCTGGAATAATAAAGACTGGAGTTCCGGTAGTGGTAAGTGAACGCCAGGTGGAAGTGGAAGATGTGTTCATAAAAAAAGCAAAGGAGTGTAACTCAGAAATCTATTTTGCCCAGGATTATTATACCGTTATAGAGTGCGGAAATAGACTTGATATAATTAAGGATAAAATTCAATATATCAATCAATTATCTCTTCCATTAAAAGGTACTTATCAAGTCAAAAACCTCGCTGGAGTTCTTAAAGCAACTGATATTCTAGGGGAACTCGGGTTTGATATTTTACTCAAAAGCCTTGTTAACGGCCTTGAAAATTGTGTGGATCAAACCGGCTTAAAAGGACGCTGGCAAAAGCTGGGTGAGCACCCTACGATTATCTGCGACACGGGTCACAATGCAGCGGGGGTAAGAGAAGTGGTGAAACAACTTAGCCAGCAAGAATTTACAACCCTGCATATGGTTTGGGGGATGGTGAAGGATAAGGAAGTTGATGAAATCCTAAAGGTGCTTCCGGTGGAAGCAAAATACTATTTTTGCCAGGCTAAAATCCCTCGGGCCATGGATGTTAGCGTACTACAAGAGAAGGCAAGAAAGTTTGGATTATCCGGTGAGGTTTTTCCGGATGTAAGTACTGCCATCAACCAGGCAAAACGAGTGGCAGCATCAGATGATTTCATTTTTGTTGGTGGCAGTACGTTTGTTGTAGCGGAAATTGATAATCTATGAAGCGAAAGCTGGAGCGATTTAAAGAGATTGAAACTTTGCCCAATGTGGTCGAGCCATTCAAAGAGGTATATCATTTTATTAAAGGTAAATGGAATCAGGATTTCTTTAAAAATGATAACCCCATTACGCTTGAGTTAGCGTGCGGAAGAGGAGAATATACCATTGGACTAGCCAGGTTATTTCCTTCACGAAATTACATTGGTGTTGATATTAAAGGGGAACGTATTTGGAAGGGTAGCACCACGGCTGTGAACGATAACCTGAACAATGTAGCGTTTCTTCGAACGATGATTTTGCTCATCGAAAATTTTTTCGAAGACGGTGAGGTGGATGAAATCTGGATAACATTTCCGGACCCCAGACCCAGGTTGCGTGATATCAAACGCAGACTTACCAGCCCGCGATTTCTGGAGATTTATAAGAGACTGTTGAGGCCCGGTGGTTATGTAAGACTCAAGACCGATAACACTGGCTTGTATGAATTTTCACTCGAAGCGTTACAATCGCGTAACGATATCACGGATTTGAAATTTACGGCTGATGTCTATAACTCTGATTTGCGCCCGGAGTGTTTTGATATTCGTACACGCTATGAAGAGGCATTTGCCTCCAAAGGAGAGAAAATCAAATATCTTCGGTTCAGGTTTTCTTAGTTTAAGTCATAACAATTACATAATCACCTATTGACTGTCCGGTAATACCATTGAATTACTTTTGTCCCAGTAGAACTTCTTCATAGATTAGGTTTCCTGAGGGCTTTAAAGGTCTTCGGGAATTCCTATATAAAAGCATGGGTAAAAGAAAAAGACGCAAAGTCGATATTCTAATCCTTTCCGATATTCACCTTGGCACCTACGGTTGCCACGCAGAAGAACTTCTCCGGTATCTTAAAACCGTAAAACCAAAACGTATAATCCTGAACGGTGACATCATTGATATGTGGCAGTTTAGTAAACGCTATTGGCCAAAATCTCACATGCAGGTGATTAAGCATATCACGGGTTTATTAGCCAAGGGAACTAAAATTTCGTATTTGCCGGGTAACCATGATGAAATGCTTCGCAAATTTGCGGGCTTCCGGTTGGGCTCTTTTGTTATCGACAATAAATTGGTACTCAAGTTAAATGGAAAGCGGGCCTGGATTTTTCATGGTGATGTATTTGACGTGACCATGCGTTACTCTAAATGGCTTGCCAAACTTGGAGCGGTTGGATATGATATGTTAATCCTCATCAACACCTTTGTGAATTGGTGTTTACAAAAAGTTGGAAGAGAGAAAATATCGCTCTCCAAACGGGTAAAAGACAGTGTAAAATCTGCCGTGAAATTTATTAATAATTTTGAATCTACTGCTGCGGATATTGCCATCTCCAATGGATATGACTATGTCATCTGCGGTCACATTCATCAGCCTGAAATCAAGAGAATAGAAACTGAAAAGGGTTCAGTTGTTTACCTCAATTCAGGCGATTGGGTTGAGAATCTTACCGCGCTCGAGTATGATGGAGCGAATTGGAGCATTTACCGCTACAAAGAGGATTCATACGCCAATTCTATTAAATTGCCGAAACGACTTCGGGATAAACTTGACAATGATGAAATATTCCGGGACCTCGTCAATGAATTTTTAATGGTTAAAAAGTGAGAATACTCTACGCCATACAAGGAACAGGCAATGGTCATATTAGCCGGGCGGAGGATGTAATTCCTGTCCTTAAGGAATATGGCAAACTTGATATTTTTGTTAGTGGCGCGCAAGCGGATATTAAACTTTCGTATCCCCTCAAATACAAATCAAGAGGCCTAAGTTTTTTCTTTGGGAAGTCCGGTGGTATTGATTTTTTAAAAACCTTTAAGCAGAACAGTTCAAAAGAAGTGTATCGGGAGATTAAAAGTTTTCCGGTAGAAAAGTATGATTTGGTAATCAATGATTTTGAACCCATCTCTGCCTGGGCGGCACGCAAGCGGGAAGTACCCTGCGTGGCGCTCAGTCACCAATCCGCTTTGTTGTCTGCGAAAGTGCCACAACCTAAACACTTTGATCCGGTAGGTGAATGGATATTAAAAAATTATGCTCCGGCAGATGCTGCTGTCGGTTTTCATTTTGCGCGATTCGATAAGTATATCTACACCCCTGTTATACGATCGCCTATTCGTGAGGCAAAGCCAACCGTTAATGATCATTATACCGTATATCTTCCTGCTTATGATGATCGCAAACTTGTTCCATTACTGGCCAAGGTTCCGCATACCCGGTGGCATATATTTTCCAAGCACGCCAGGAAACCGTATCACATTGGAAAGCTTTCTGTTTATCCGGTGAATAAGGATGAGTTTGTAGCCAGCATGGTGTCTTCCAAAGGCGTTTTATGCGGAGCGGGGTTTGAAACTCCAGCGGAAGCATTATTTCTGGGTAAGAAGTTATTGGTGGTTCCCATGAAAAAGCAGCATGAACAATATTACAATGCAGCTGCGTTGCGAGAGATTGCAGTGCCCGTTCTGAAGAATGTAAAAAAGAAGCGTTTGGAAAAAATTACAGAGTGGGTAGAATCGGGCAAGCCTATCGAAATCAATTATCCCAATACTACAAAAGAGGCGGTGGAACAGGCACTTCGTTTGGGTGGCTTTTAGGTAGCGTTTGTTTCATCCCATAATTCACTACTTCACAATTAGGTGATCAAATAATAATCCTCCGGAAAAGTTGAAGTGAAGTTCATCAACTACTTTACGTCTTTCACAGGTATGAAGGACACGAAGTATAGGGTTTTAGTGGTTGATGACGATCGCGACATTCTGGATCTTCTTAAATATAATCTTGAAAAGATTGGCTACCGGGTTAAAACAATTGAAAATAGTGACAAGGCTATTGCTGTTGCAAAAAAGTTTTCCCCGGATCTGATTATTCTCGATATTATGATGCCACATCCAAATGGTATCGAATTGTGCAGGGAACTTCGCAGTTTGAAGCAATTTGAAGAGACTTACATTTTTTTTCTAACGGCTAAGTCAGAATCGTACTATCAGGAGGCTGCTCTTGATACCGGGGGAGACGATTACATTGAAAAGATTGTTGGACTGAGAGCCCTTACCCATAAAGTGAGCACCGTTCTCAGGGAGCATTTTGTCATTAGGAAAAGCCTCCGTGAACTCACCATTGGAAAACTTTTAATAAATAGAAAAACTCATTTAGTACGCGTAGGCTCGCAGGAAGTATCGCTCAGTCAACCAGAGTTTGAACTTCTCTTTTTCTTTGCTCAGAACCCAAGAAAAATTATTACACTGGAAAATCTTTTGCATAACCTTTGGGGCTCTGAAATATATCTGCTCGACACTTCCATTGAAGTGTATATGGAAAGCCTGATGAAGAAGATTGGATATCATCTTATCCATCGGATGGATGGAAATCGATACCGATTCGATGTACACTAATCTTCAACTTCCAACTTCTCCAAAATTGCAGAAAGCTTATCGTAATTCTTCAGTCCAGGTTTATCTTCCGATCCACCTTCAAGGGCAATTCCCTTTACGCCTGGGTGTTCAAAGTATGCACTCATGGAATCCTCTGTAGTGATGTCTAATAGTACTTTAAAGCCTTTGATGAGTTCATCGAGCTTTGCTTTTTCAGTAGTTGCGGGAACAAGGATAAATGCCAGTTGATTCCGGTACGGAGCAATGACACTTTCCTGGGCTATCACTTCTTCATAAGTTGTTGCGAGTATATATGAAGAGGATGGTGAATGGAGTTTGGTCAGGTCTTGTATAGTGAGCTCAAATAAGTCGGGTAAGTAGTTTTGTATAATGGTAGGCAGGTCTTCTCCTTTCTGAATACCATATAGTTCTGCCACCACGGTGGGTCCTGAAAACCATCCTCTGATCTCTTTGAAAAGCTCTGGCGTAACATAGTGCTCATGGCCAGGGATAACACGAAACCCTAACATATCCACACTCATACCTGCACAATAGCGCGCATCGCTGAGGTTGGAAATTTTACCGACTTTAACCATTGTTTTGAGTGCCATACTGGATTACGGAAAGAAAGAAATAACTTTGAGGTGCTTACGTTTAGTTAATGGTGCGGATTTACCAAAAATGAAGGATAATTGAAACAATTCTACAACTATTTGTTCCTGATGGCTGTGGTGGCCCTGTACGGTTGTGGTGACGATGAATCCATTCACCAGAAAAGCGATTTAGAGTATTTCCCGTTGCAAACCGGGTTTTACCAGATTTACACAATTGACGAGACGATCTATTCAGAACTTGATCCTCCACAGGAGTTCAGCTATGAACTAAAAACGGAGGTGGTAGATTCCTTTGCGAACCTCGAGGGAGGTTTTACCTACGTTATTTACCGAAGCACCCGCGCCACCGAGAGTGATCCGTGGGTATTTCAAGAGTCCTGGTCAGCCAGAACGAATACCCAATATATTGTGTTGATTGAAGGTAATGTTTCCTATATCCGTATTGCCCTGCCGGCTTTCAAGAACAAGGAGTGGAATGGAAATGCACTCAATTCACTGGAAGAAGACACCTACCTCATCGAAAGCAAAGGTAAATCGTACCAATTGAATGGTACATTGGAATTTGACGATGCACTAGTCGTGAATCAGGAAAACGAAGTGAATAACCTTTTTCGCGATGAACGTGAAGAAGTGTATGCCCGAAATGTTGGTCTTATTTATAAAAAAAGTATAGTATTAAACTATTGCGATGAAGTCCCTTGTTTCGGACAACAAATCATTAACGATGGTGTTGAGTATTTGCAGGTGTTGAAAGAGTATGGACAAAATTAAACTAAGTTTTTACTTTGTGCTGTTGACTGCTGGCGTTGTTCAGGCGCAGGTAAATCGGTACATGGTTTTTTTTACGGACAAAACGGGTACTCCTCATACCATTTCTAATCCAGGTACTTACTTAAGTCCGGCCGCCATTGAAAGAAGAGAATCACAGAATATAATTATTACCGAATCTGATCTTCCGCTTACACCGGTATATGTGCAGAGTGTTCAAAGTACGGGAGTAACCGTTGTCCACAAAACAAAATGGATGAATGGTATTTTAGTGGAGTGTACTAGCAGTGACCTATCGGATATTGAGGCCCTTTCTTTTGTAAGTTCAATTGAGTTGGTGGCTCCGGGTGCGGTGCCCGCCCCAGGAGGAAAGAAAAAGTCCCACAAGATGCGTACATCTTCTACTGAATCAGTCGCCACAGCCGATCAACTTTCCATGCTGGGTTTGGATGAAATGCATGCAGATGGTTTTCGCGGGGAGGGAATTATCCTCGCTGTATTTGATGGCGGGTTTCAGGGGGCCAATGTTACAATTCCTTTTCAGCATGTGTTTAATGAGGCGCGGTTTAATGCTTCTGTTTCCCATGATTTTGTGTCCGATAATTCAAATGTATTTGTTTATGATAGTCATGGTACCCAGGTATGGTCTGTGATTGGTGCTTATCAGGATGGAACGTTTATCGGAGGAGCTTACAATTCGGAGTTTCAATTGTACATAACGGAAGATGTTGATTCAGAATATCGCATTGAAGAATACAACTGGCTGTTTGCAGCGGAACGTGCCGATAGTGCAGGCGTGGATATCATTAACACATCGCTGGGATACAATACCTTCGATGACTCACAGATGGATTATGCCAAGACCGATATGGATGGGAGTACAGCAGTCATTGCGCGTGCGGCTCAATTAGCAGCGTCAAAGGGAATTTTTCTGGTCAGCAGTGCCGGTAATTCGGGCAATGATCCAAGTTGGCAAATCATCACTTCACCCGCAGATGGGGAAGACGTATTGGCTGTAGGAAACGTTAACAGTGCCGGGATGCGAAGCACATCAAGTTCAATTGGCCCATCAGCAGACGGTCGTATCAAACCGGATGTAATGGCGCTAGGCGCGGGCACCACAGTCATTAAAGCGAATGGATCTGTAGGAACCGGCAACGGTACTTCTTTCGCGTCACCTTTAGCGGCTTCTTTGGTGGCGGGACTCTGGCAAAAATATCCTAATCTCACGAACCAGGAATTATTGGAAGCTATTCGTAACTCTGCCTCTCAATCATTTTCACCGGATAATTTTTTGGGTTATGGAATACCGCACTACCGCGCGGTGTCTAATTTTCTGGATCAGCAAAATCAACAGAATATTGTCGAGGTGTTTCCTAATCCAGTCACCGATATGATTACCATACGTCCACGAAGTCCTGAAGAAGTAGGATTTACAGATCTTCAGCTAATCAATGCTCAGGGCCAGACCATTGACCAACGGTCCGTTTCCTACAATTGGCTGGATAATGAATACACTGCGAACCTTTCCGCGGTTTCCGCGGGTATCTATTTTTTAAAAGTTCAGGTGGGCACTCAGTTTTACCTGTATAAAGTGGTAAAGCAATAGGGTAGGAAAGTCGGTTATTCCGACTCAACTACAGCAATACTCATTTATATTTGCAGTAAACCACTTGAGTTAATGAATTCACCCATTGTAGCACCCTCCATTCTAGCAGCCGATTTTGCCAATCTTGAACGTGAAGTAAAAATGATTAATGAGAGCCAGGCCGACTGGATTCACATTGATGTAATGGATGGTGTTTTTGTTCCTAATATTTCTATGGGTTTACCGGTAGTAGGTGCCATAAAAAAGCATGCCCGTAAACCCATGGATGTTCATTTGATGATCGTAGAACCTGAACGGTATGTGGAAGCCTTTCATAAAGCCGGTGCTGAGGTCATTTCAGTACATGTAGAAGCATGTCATCATCTTCATCGAAATCTTCAACAAATTAAGAGTCTGGGATGCAAGGCCGGTGTGGCGGTAAACCCGCACACCTCGATCACGGAACTTGAAAATGTAATCCTGGATATTGATCTGGTTTGTTTAATGTCTGTAAACCCAGGGTTTGGGGGTCAAAAATTTATTGAAAATACCTATCAGAAAGTCAGACAGTTAAAGTCACTGATAACAAAAGCCGGATCAAAAACATTGATCGAAATTGATGGTGGGGTAAACCTTCAGAACGCAAAACCGTTGATGGAGGCCGGGGCAGATGTGCTGGTGGCCGGTAATTTTGTATTTAGTTCTCAAAATCCGGCCTCAGTAATAGCCCAGCTAAAGAGCTTATAAAGCGGCAAGGTTTTTGATTTTTATGGATTAAAATTAAGTATATGAAGCCCCTCTCCTTATTACTCATTCTTGCAGTTGCCTGTAGTTCATGCTCCCGTAAAGTCACCCGCATTGAGCCGGATACTCAAATTGATCTTAGTGGCCGTTGGAATGATACAGACTCCCGGAAAGTAGCTGACCAGATGATTTATGACCTTTTTAAATCTGATGCATTTAAAAAATATGCCGATGCCCTGGGACGCAAACCTGTAATTGTTGTGGGTCTGATTAAGAACAAGACCAGCGAACATATCGATGCAGGTAATTACATCAAAAAGTTTGAGATGGTCATTTTTAACTCCGGAATAGCAGAGTTAGTAGAGTCTGAAGAATTTCGTGATAAGCTTCGGCAGGAGCGGGCGGAACAACAGGATTTTGCCGACCCGGCAACAGTCGCTAAGTGGGGTAAAGAAATTGGAGCCGATGTTATGCTGTTTGGCGAAATGAATTCAGAGACCGATGTGTACAACAATAAGCGGGTGGTCAATTATATAACCACTCTTTTTCTGACCGACATTGAAACCAACAAACGCGTTTGGTACGGTCAGAATGAAATCAAGAAATTTGTCAAGAACTGATTCTGATCTCATGCTGAAAAGAACATTAATCATCGGGATTACGATGGTGCTGTTTTCAGCCTGCTCATCCTTTTATGAAGTAAGCCAGGAATTTAATCATGAATTTGAGCAAGGGGATATTGACCAAGCCTTATCTACGCTTCAAAACGATAAGCAATATTCAAAGACCAATACCAAGTTTCTTTATTACCTCAACAACGGCCTTCTCTTGAGCATGAAAGGTCAATATGAGGAGAGTAATAAATTTTTCGAGAGAGCCTACTTGTTTGGTGAAGACTATAAAGTAAACTATGCAGCCGAAGCTGCATCCTATTTCACCAATCCAATGATTACCGTGTACCGGGGTGAGGATCATGAACACTTGCTCCCCTTGTACTATAAGGCTATCAATTTTTTAAAGATGAGCAGGTATGAGGAAGCATTGGTGGAGTGCAACCGTCTGAATATTCGGCTGCAACAGCTATCCGATAAGTATAAATCACCCGATAAATTTCAACGGGATGCCTTCATTCACAACTTGATGGGGATCATATACCAGACCACCGGGGATTGGAACAATGCTTTCATAGCGTACCGAAATGCATATGAGATATATGAGGAAGATTACATACGCCTCTTCGGAGTAAAGGCTCCCGAGCAACTTAAGCACGATTTGCTGGTCAGTGCCTGGAGAACTGGCTTTCAGGAGGAGTTTGATTTGTATAAAGAAAAGTTTGGATGGCAGGACTTTCGGATTTCCCCCTCGGAAGCGGAGTTGGTTTTCTTCTGGCATAATGGCCTTGGCCCGGTGAAGGACGAATGGAATATGAATTTTGTAATCGATCACAATCGTGATAATGCAGTTGTGTTCACCAATGAAGGAATGGGCATGCAGTTTCCGTATGACGTAGATTCCGATGAAAAAACTGAGTTAAAGGACATTGAAATCATTCGCGTGGCCGTTCCGAAGTATGTGGAGCGCCCTGAATATTTTACCTCGGCAAGTATTGTAATGAGCGATTCAGTGTATCCTCTTCAACTCGCAGAAGATATCAATCGCATTGCATTCCGGAGTCTTCAGGACCGTATGGTACTGGAGTTAAGCAAGAGTTTATTGCGGGCTGCTTTAAAAAAGGCAGCCGAACAGGGAGCCCGGAAGGAAGATAAAGGTTTTGGAGCGGTCATCGGATTGATTAATGCCATGACAGAAAAGGCGGATACCCGAAATTGGCAGACGTTACCCCACAGCATATCCTATGCCCGCATTCCCATGAAGGAGGGGAGCAATACCCTTAATTTTAATTTAAATACACCTGAGGGTGACAATGTTGAGCATTCATTTACCTACCAGGTAAAATCAGGTCAAACACTATTTCACACCTTCACCTCGTTAGAATCATTGCCTGTCAGGCGGTATTGATAGGATGAATCTTTATTTTACCTTAATTTTAAGACCTGCCTGCCGGTAGGCAGGTTCAATAAACAGATAATGAGAGGATTACCTCCTTATTCGCTTAACCGATAGTATTCTGAACCGGGTTTTTGTCATATTCTCTATACTCTTTTGTCTGCAGGCAGTTGTTCCGGTATTTTCCCAGGAAAAGGAAGCCAGCATTCCACTTGATCATTTTTATGTTGACCGGCAAAAAGCCAGCGCTTTTAGACGATTGCTCAGCAAGCTGAATTTTGGGTTAAGTACTGGATACGGTTCTACAACATTTAAGCATACCTTGGATGGCTTTGCCATCTATCAACCGGCATCGGGTAGTCCAATCGTGTTTGATCCCAACCAGCCTGCACGGGGGTTAACCAATTGGTTCAATCAAATTGATACCACGGCATTAGCAATTAACCCGGCAGACTTTTCCGTGAGTTCGGATACCACAGACATTGGCTTCAAGAGTAAATCATTTAACATTCCCCTCCGGGCTACCATTCACGTAGAGATTAAGAATCGCTATCGGATTGGGGCCGGATATTCATTTGAGTTTACAAAGGTTAATGACTTTAAGCCCGTTAGTTACTCCAAAGAAATCAATTCATTTTCTTCAGATGTATCCAGCTTCTTCCTGAAGAAGTACTTTGTTGTTCTCGGGGCATCGGTGTATCGGTATGAGGAATATGTGCTTACAGTGGATGCCAATATTGGCGGTTTTGGTCTTGGAAATAAATTTGATAAAAGTCAGATCACGAAAGGAATGTTTTTCAATATCGGGGCGACTGTTGAACGGGAAATGTCAGAGTACTTCCGGCTATTTGTAAGACCATCCTTTGACGTTAAGAGTTATAACCTCAACATTCCGGAAACTGGGCAAAGTATCAAACATCAGTTCAATGCGTTTTATTTTAACATTGGTGCAAGTTATCGTATACCTGAGTTAAGAAAGTGTTTTCAGAAGCAATGCAGGGCTCAGATTAACCATGCGCACGGCAACAAGGAGTACCGGAGCCGGGTCCATCCCATCTACAAAAAGCAGAACCCACACCACGGTGAAAATTACCCCGAACTTATCAAGTACAAGGGTAAAAATAAGCGCAAATTAAATCCGTACTAAAGCAGGTTTTCAGGCCCAATTTCAGCGAAAATTTGGTATCTTGCGCTGCCAAAAAAATGGCGATTTTCGTTTAAAAAACAACACTTAAATGGCCGAAGAAACCGGTGGCCTGACTCCAGGCAGACAATCCATAATACCGATCAATATTGAAGACGAAATGAGGGGAGCGTACATCGATTATTCGATGTCTGTTATCGTCTCACGTGCCCTTCCTGACGTACGCGATGGGCTTAAACCCGTACACCGCAGGGTGCTGTATGGAATGCTTGAGTTAGGTGTTAATTACAATAAGCCTTATAAGAAATCAGCCAGGATAGTCGGTGATGTGATGGGTAAGTACCACCCCCATGGCGATGCTTCCATCTATGATACCATGGTGCGTATGGCCCAGGAATGGTCGATGCGGTACCAGTTGGTAGACGGTCAAGGAAACTTCGGATCGGTGGATGGTGATGCTCCGGCAGCCATGCGTTATACCGAGGCAAGACTGAAACGATTTGCAGAAGAAATATTAGCGGACATCAATAAGGATACGGTTGATTTTCAACCTACCTATGACGATCAGAATACCGAGCCAAGTGTATTGCCCAGCAAGGTTCCGAACCTGTTGATCAATGGTGCCTCCGGTATTGCAGTGGGTATGGCCACGAATATGGCTCCTCACAATTTGCGAGAAGTGGTAGATGGCATTATTGCTTTTATCGACAATAAGGAAATAGCCATTGAAGAGTTGATGAAACTTGTTACCGCCCCGGATTTTCCGACCGGTGGGATCATTTATGGTGTTGGGGGAGTCCGCGAGGCCTATCGTACCGGTAGAGGTAAGGTAGTGGTTAGGGCAAAGGCGGAAATTATAACAACAACGAATGGTCGGGACCAAATCATTGTCACGGAGATACCCTATCAGGTCAATAAGGCTTTCATGATTGAAAAGACAGCCGCGCTGGTCAATGAAAAGAAAATTGAAGGAATATCCGACATACGGGATGAGTCCGATCGCGATGGTCTTCGGATTGTATATGACCTGAAGAAGGATGCTATATCGAACATCGTACTCAATAACCTATTCAAATTCACATCGCTACAGTCATCGTTTGGAATCAACAATGTAGCGCTGGTTAAGGGTCGTCCGCAAACCCTAAACCTGAAAGACCTGATTAAGTATTTCGTGGAGCACCGTCATGAGGTAGTGGTGCGCAGAACGAAGTATGAGCTTGCAGAGGCGGAAAAACGGGCCCACATATTGGAGGGTTACCTTATTGCGTTGGATAACCTTGATGAGGTAATCGCCTTAATTCGAGGATCTAAAGATCCGGAAACTGCCAAGGTTGAATTGATAAAGCGCTTTGCACTATCTGAGATTCAATCGAAAGCCATTTTGGATATGCGTTTACAACGCTTAACTGGTTTAGAGCGTGATAAGATTCAACAGGAATACAAGGAAGTAAAAGCTCTGATCGATCGCTTAAATGAAATCCTGTCAAATGAAGGTATTCGGATGCAAATCATTAAGGATGAGCTTCAGGAAATTAAGGAGCGTTACGGGGATGATCGCAGAACGTTGGTGATGCATACGGAGGAGGATATTACAGTTGAAGATATGATTCCCAATGATGAGATGGTCATTACCATTTCAAATCAAGGGTATATAAAACGCACGGTGCTATCCGAATACAGGACTCAGGGTAGAGGCGGTGTAGGGTCAAGGGGTGTTAGCACCAAAGAAGATGACTTTACCGAGCATCTTTTTATTGCCCATGCCCATAACTACTTATTGATCTTTACGGAGCAGGGTAAGGTTTATTGGAAAAAGGTATATGAAATTCCGGAGGGTAATAAAACGTCTAAAGGCAGGGCGGTTCAAAACCTCATTAATATTGAAGCCGGGGATGCCGTTCGGGCCATCATCAATGTGAAGACCCTGGAGGACGAGGAGTATATCAATAGCAACTTTGTAATTCTTTGTACGGAGAAGGGTACCATTAAAAAAACTTCGCTGGAAGCCTATTCAAGACCTCGTCAAGGAGGTATTAATTCAATTACTATTCATGAGGGAGACAAATTATTAAATGCCTCATTAACAAATGGTAATAATCATATCATTATAGCAAAATCTGAAGGGAAAGCCGTTCATTTCCATGAATCCGATGTTCGCCCGATGGGGCGTACGGCTGCCGGGGTTAGGGGGGTAACACTCGATAATCCGGTTGATAAAGTAATCGGTATGGTTTGCATTACTCGCGAGGATGCTAACTTGCTGGTCGTTTCAGAAAAGGGGTATGGTAAGCGCTCTTTGATCGATGATTATCGGGTTACAAAAAGGGGAGGAAAGGGCGTGAAGACTATTAATGTGACTGAAAAAACTGGCAAGCTTGTTGCCATAAAGCAGGTAGTGGATGAAGATGAATTGATGATAATTAATCGTTCAGGTATTACCATTCGCATAAAAGTGGAAGAATTACGGGTGATGGGAAGAGCAACACAAGGCGTTCGGCTAATTAAATTGAATGAGGATGACAGAATTTCATCTGTAGAGAAGATTCAAAAGATAGAAGAAGAAACAAACCAATAATAGTTAAGAATACTAAACCTGAGATTGAAATGAAAAAAGTTGTTTTGATTTTGCTTATGGTGCCTGCACTTGTGTTGGCACAAAAACCGATTAAACCTAACCTGAATAAAGCCATTGGCTTTTGGAGGGATGGTAAATTACAGGAAGCTAAAGAGATGATTGATGTTAGCGTGGCAGATCCTAAGATTTCCTTAGATGGAAAGGCTTGGTATTACAAAGCGTTGATTTATGCTTCCCTGGATACTACTTCGAATGAAGCGTATAAGGCACTCTCACCTAACCCGCTTGACATCGCAATGGAATCGCTTCAAAAGGCTGATCAAATGGCAAAACCTGGAAGTGAATATTTTGTAAATGACGCAAGTGGTTTCCCTGTGTTAAGAACACAGCAAATGGGGGTCCTAAATGGATTTTATTTAAACAAGGGCGTGGCTGAGTATCAAGAGGATGATTATGAGGGAGCTATGCTGAATTTTGAAAAGAGTCAGAAAGTAAGTCCAGATGATACCACGGGATATTATTTTGCAGGTATTGTTGCCCAAAACATGGAGGCATGGGACAAGGCTATTACAAACATTAATACTTTTATTGCTAAAGGTGGTAAATCGCCTGATGCTTACTCATGGTTAATTAATATTTATAATACTCATAAGGAAGATAAGAATAAAGCTCTTGAAGTAGCACGTGAAGCGAAGACTAAATTTCCAGAGAAATCAGACTTCGCGCGATTTGAAATTGGGTTACTGATAGATCTGGATAAGATTGATGAGGCTAAGGCAGGACTCGAGGAGGCTGTAAAACAGGAACCAGATAATAAAACATTTCATTTTTTCCTCGGCTATACTCACTTAAAACAGAATAACCTGGATTTGGCAAAGGCAAGCTTTGAAGAGGCATTAAAGCTGGATCCACAATATTTTGACGCTCAATTATATTTGTCTCGGGTGGTTTCGGAAGATGCCAAGAAAATTAAAAAAGAGATGAATGATCTCGGAATTAGTGAGGCAGACAAGAAGAAGAGATTTGAGTTAGATAGAGTTTATGTAGAAAAATTGAAAATCGCACTGCCTTATTGGGAGAAAGCAGAAAAACTTAATCCTTCTGATCAAGAAGTTTTAGATGAGTTGTATTCGATTTATGCGGATTTGGATAACCAACCTCAAATGAAGCGAATTGAAAAGCGCTACAAAGAGCTTGGTATAGAATAAGAACACAGAAATCAATTGATAAAAGGCTGGTCAGGTGATCAGCCTTTTTATTTACAAACGGTTACTCATATCTCAGAGAATTAATGGGGTTAGTTCGTGCCGCCCGAAAGGTATGGTAGCTTACCGTCAACACCGCCAGCAGCAGCGATAAAACTCCAGCAACAATAAAAATGACAAACCCGATTTCTGTTTGATAGGCAAAATTATTCAGCCACAAACTTCCAAAATAGTACGCAACGGGTACAGAGATTATAAATGCAATAACTACTAGGATGGAGAAATCCTTTGTCAGTAAAGCCACCAGTTCGAAAGTAGTTGCTCCATTTACTTTTCGAATCCCTATTTCTTTCTTTCTATTTTCAGTTGAATATGATGATAATCCCAGCAGTCCAAGACAGGCAATGAATACGGCCAGTACTGAGAAGTATTGAATTGTACGGCTGAACTTATCCTCTTTTTCATATAGCTTATTAAAATTGTCATCCATAAAGGAAAAGCGAAATGGATTCCCCTCAAACTGTTTACTCCATTCTTGTTGAATGGAAGTTATTGTGTTGGGAAGATCTTCAGACTTTATTTTAACGGAAAGAACATTTCCCCCCAATTGAATTACCAATGGCTTGATTGGAACGTACAAGGGTTGGTAGTGAAAATCCTTTACTAAACCAATCACGGTTCCACTTCCTTGTATATTGCCATTGCCGAGTTGATCTAAGGCTCTCCCCACGACATCAGTTCCCCATCCCAATGCTTTAGCGGCCGACTCATTCAGGATAAACCCAACAGAATCCGTTGAGTTGCCAATCTGAAAGGAATGGCCCTGTATAAACTCTACATCCAGCACTTTTTCAAAATCATGCCCGGTAAACATCACACTGAACCACTGTTGTTGTTCCTGAGGCATCCCTCCCTGAACAAAGGAATTCTCAATGACTTCTGCTTTACCTGGTATACTTCCTCCCATTAAGCTCACAGATTGTACCTCGTGATTCTTGAGTAATTCTGATTTGAATGATCCATATTTATTGAATAGATTAAACCCAAAATCGATCATTATGATCTGGTCTTTATTAAACCCAAGATCCTTGTTGTGGATGTAATGAAGTTGTTTATAAACAATCCCAATACAGATTATTAGTGAAATGGAGATTACAAACTGACTAACTACCAATGCTTTTCTTAATAAATTTTTATTGCTGATACTCCCAAGTTTTCCCTTTACTGCTTCGGTTGGTTGGAATGAGGATAAAACCAACGCAGGGTAACTGCCGGCAAAAAGGCCTACAACAATTCCTAATGCAATCATACTTCCAAGCAATGGTAAGTTATTTAGTAAGTTGAGTGAGATATTTTTTCCAGTGAGATGATTGAACCAAGGAAGCGCTAGGTATATTATGCCTATTGCAATGATGAGTGCTAATAAACTGGTTAGAATCGCTTCCCCCATAAACTGAGTAATCAACATTTGCTTGTGTGCACCGAAAACTTTCCTTAAGCCTACTTCTTTTGCCCGTTTTGCAGAACGTGAAGTGGCCAGATTCATAAAGTTAATGACAGCGATAAGCAGGATGAGTATGGCAATAAATGAGAATAAATACACGTGTTGAATGTTTCCGTTTTGCTCAAATTCCAACTCCAGATTCGAAGTTAGATGGACATCATTTACCTTTTGCATTCGCAATACTACACCTGCATCGGTAAGTGTAGCAGGGTAGTGGGCCTTCACAAAGGCAGGTAAACCATTATTTATTTTTTCAGCTGCTTGTTTATTGTCTACAGTAAAATACATCCACGCAGCTACCCAGGTCCATTGCGTTTCGAAGAAGGTAGGATTATTGAAGAATGATTTAAACGTTTCAAAGGAGGCAATCAAGTCAAAGTTTAGATGGGTGTTGGCTGGTAAATCTTCGATAACGCCCACCACTTCAAGATCTCGGAAATTATTCAAGTTGAGTCGCTTCCCGATAGGATCGTCCTCACCAAAATATTTTTTAGCGGTTGTGGCGGTGAGTAATAGTTCATTTGGGCCTTTGAGCGCTTTAGATGGATCGCCTTTGATAAACTTGAAGCCATAGATTTCCAGAAAACTATGTTCTGCAAAAATGAAATCATCCTCGAAGTATTCCTGATCTTCAAGTTTAAGAATAGGGGTTTGCCCCCAACTGGATGGTCTGTAGATTAGCGCTGCGTTGGTCACCTCAGGAAAGTCCGTCATTAAACTGTTTTTAGTAGGGAAGGGAACAGTTGCGGATTGAGATAAGTGAGTGCCCATGGGGAAATCTTCTACCAGTCGGTATATCTGATCATTTTTTTCAAATCCCTTCTCATAACTCAATTCATCTTCAACAAACAGAAGGATTAGAATACAAGCTGCTGTTCCCAAGGCAAGTCCTAACGTGTTGATAAGGGAATAGTACTTCTGCCGAAGGAAACTGCGAATCGCAATTTTAAGATAATTGCTAAGCATAGGGGAATGGGGTTTACCTTAAAACGTGACAGATGATACAAGCAGCCTAGTGTTTACACGTGTGGTATATAAGTAACCCGATCGGTTGAAAATTGAGTCCATTCAGCGCACTGCAATTGGAAAGAGTCTGAATGTAAACGACTGAACAAGAGAAATGCCTAATTCATACCACCATTTGCGTTATTTGTTCTGATCATGAGGAAGTTTAATCGATGGAGTTTATCGATAGTAATAGCCATTGACAAAAGAGCTTACAGGTAGCGGGATTGACTTTCAAGATCGAATGGCAAAAGAAGATTGTAGATACTTTGATTTTTTACCTTCCCAAATCATTCATGCCGCAATGTCTTCACTGGATTGGAGTAAGCGGCTTGTAATGCCCGGTAACTAATTGTCAGTAAAGCAATGAACAGAGTAATAAACCCAACGACAATAAATACCAGCCAGTTAATTTCAACATGAAAGGCAAAGTTGTTTAACCATGCCCGAATGGCATACCAGGCTAGGGGACAGGCAATGATAAAAGCTAATCCAATAAGTTTTGAAAAATCTTTAGATAAGAGCAACACAATTTCACCAACGGAACTTCCCATTACTTTTCGTATGCCGATTTCCTTTTTACGTTCTTCCGTCATAAAGGAGGCCAATGCAAATAATCCAAGGCATGCCACAATTACCGCTAACACAGAGAATATACCCGCTACCTTACCCAACTTCTCTTCATCCTTATATAGTTTATCCAATTCCGTGTCAAGAAAGAAATAATCAAAAGGCCTTCCAGGAGCCAGTTCTTTCCATTTCGTTTCGATGGTGGATACAGTGTTGGGTAGATTTTGGGAGTTCAATTTGATGGCAACGTACTTCAGCGAGAAATTGAAGTGGCCTGGATTGGATCGCAATTGAATAACCAAGGGCTCTATTTCTTTATGCTTGGAAACAAAATTGAAATTTTCAACTACACCAATAATTTCTCCATTAAACTGGTTGTATTCGAAAGGTTTTCCGATGGCTTCTTCCGGTGTCCAGCCCAGTTGACTTACCAACGATTCATTGACAATGAGCGCAAGCGAATCATCAGTGGTAATATTTTCTTTAAAAGGTCGCCCGGAAACTAATTCGAGGTCAAATGTTTTGAAGAAGTCATGGTTTACCCACATTACTGAGAATAGTTTTGATTTATCCATTCCCTCGAACCGGTAATTATCTCCTTGGTGATTGGCGCCTAATACGTCCAACACGCCTGTTACACTCTCCACATCCGGCCGTTGTTCTAATTCCTTTTTAAAGGCGTGGTAAGTTTGCGTAATCGGGGTTCGTAAAGCAGAGATGTACAGGATTTGCTCCTGATCAAACCCGGTATCACTCTTTCGTAAAAAGTCGAGTTGATTAATGGCAATCACAGTACCAATAATCATAATAATGGACAACGAGAACTGAACGACCACGAGAGTCTTTCGTAAAATGGCACCACGTCCACCCTTGGCTTGACTGTCTTTAAGCACTTTAATGGGTACAAAGGAGCTCAGCACTATTGCTGGATACAAACCAGAACCAATTCCCACAACAATAAAAATGGCTACCAATGCAAATAGAATTACGGGGTTGAGGAAAATAGTATAGTCAACCGATTTTTCAGCCAACACATTGAAGGCTGAAAGTCCCGCTACTGCAACAACTACAGCCAGTACAATGGCAACCAAAGAAATGATCAACGATTCTAACAAAAATTGAAAAACCAATTGTTTTCGTTCACTACCAAGTGTTTTGCGTAAACCCACTTCTTTGGCTCGTTTGGCAGAGCGTGCCGTAGAGAGGTTCATGAAGTTCATACTGGCAATGAATAGAATGAATGCGCCTATGATGGTAAACACATAAATATTCTGTTCACTACTGTTTGGTTGCAGTTCAAACTCAAGATCTGAGGTTAAATGAATCGCGGTAAGTGGTTGTAAAGCCATTTTGGCTTCAGCACGAATAAACTCAGGAAAGAATTTTTGAATGAATGCAGGAAAATAATTTTCGACCTCCTTTGGCTGTACACCTTCTTTTAATAGGATATAGGTCCAGCACGGGTTCCAATACCAGGTTTGTGGGTATTGACCATTGAAGAAATTTCGAAGCGTTGAAAACGACACCAGAAATTCGAACTTGAAGTGTGCATTGTGTGGGGGATCTGGCATTACTCCGGTGACTATTAGTTCTTCACGACCTTCAATGCGAAGAAATTTTCCCAATGGATCCTCGTCTCCAAAATACCGCTGTGCCGCGCTTTCGGTCAATAGCACCGAATTAGGTTTTTGTAATGCAGTATTCTTATCGCCTTTGATGACCTCGTAATCAAATACATGGAAAAAGGTTGAATCAACAAACAGAACATTTGGTTCATTAAATTCCTTGTCACTATTCTTTTCTGAGATTAGCAGAGTAGGTGATTGAAAGTCAAAAAATCTTACCTGCGTTTCAATCAGATTGGAGTACTCTTCGACTAAAGTGGGTCCGGTGGGAAATGGGGCACTGGAGGAACGTTCGCCTGAACCTTCGGTTTCGATAAACTCAATTACCCGATAAATGCGATCTGCTTTGGTATTGAAACGGTCAAAGCTTATCTCATCTTGAATGTAGATGGTGATAAAGATGCAACTGGCGATACCAAGTACAAGTCCAAAAACATTGATCAGGGAGTAAAATTTGTCCTTAAGAATACTACGGATGGCAACAATCAAATAATTGCGAAGCATGGGTGTAGAGTTTGGCTTCTGGTGGTAACGTAAATGAAATGATTTTGTTGGTGATCTACATGAACGGAGAATGTTCAGTATGAGCTGCATTGAAAGCGCACATTAAGAGGCATTAGTAAGAAGCATATACCGTAATATGGGTTATTTTAAGATGGCCTTTACCAAGATGACTTATGTAGAGTTATTAACCAAAAAAGGCGAGTGTATTTAATTAACTCGCCCTTTTTTTCAGGTCTTGTTTATAGAATTAGCTTACCAAAATACTGGTGTCAACCTCGATTTTATTGTCAACTAATAGAACACCGGGTGATAGCCAAGCCGCATTTTCGGCATCCTTTTTCTCAGCCCATGTTCTTACTTTTCCGGAAAGGGTTATTCGGTTTCCGATTACATCCACATAGACGTTGTCGGCATCAATCGTTGCGCTTCGGTGAAAGGCCCCCTTGATCTTGCGTTTGATATCAACGGCATCGATCACTTTGACTTTCACCGTGATTCTGTTTGTTACTCCCTTTACACCAATGAGATCACTCACGGCTTTTTCAGCTGCTTTTTTCATGTAATCCCATTCAACTGTACCGTCCAGATAAACCCAACCGTTGTCTACTTTTACTTCGATCAGGTCGTCATTTACTGCACTGTGCCAGGAAAGTGCGTTCTTAATGGCGGTGGCAATTTCGATATCACTCTTTGCTAAAGAGGGGGGAGTCTTTACTTCAACATCAACCGCTACAACTTTTACACCCTCAACCCGTTGTGCAGCATTTTCCACGGCTGTTTTTTGAAGGTAGGTATCTACCAATCCAGAGAGAGTTACCATGCCATCTTTAGCTGTTACACCGATTTCGGTGGCAATGTCTTTCAATTGAGGATCATACTTAATTTCCTCCATTACATCTTTTTGAAGCTCTATGTCAGTTTTCATTTTAAATGGGTTTAATCATTGCCTTGTAAACATGCATCATGAGCTGTTACTATTCAATGACTGCCATCATTTCGAGAAGTGGACAAATATCAGGCTGATGTCATCCATAGCGTTATATGATAAATCTCACCTCACCAGAGTGACCTTGCTCATCGTTAAGGAATAGATTTTCCGGTACGTTGCAGTAATAAAAACATTGAGTTATGAATAAGATAATTTGTCTGATCGACTATACACGAAAATCTGAAAATGCCCTTCAATATGCAGCAAACCTGGCGCTGGATACATCTTCTAAATTGATACTTGTTTCCCTTCAGCATCAACGTGCGCGGAGAAGAGCTTTGATTTTCGCAGGTGAAGGCGAGCAGGACTACCATCCTTCACGCCTCCCTGAAATGTGCGATCAACTTCGAAGCATGTGGAAAATCAGGTGCGACTTTAGTGAGGTAAGTTCCCTTAACATGGAAGAACTTGCCACTCAATTAGGTCCTGACATTCAGATGATGGTTGTGGGTATTGAATCTTCAACCCGCCCAAGTCCGTATAGGGATTTAACAGCCATTGATTTTAAAATGATTCGGGAAAGTTCCATTCCGATTGTGCTTGTACCAGAGAATTTTGAGTACCATCGGGTAACTCGCATGTTATACGCCTATGATTATCGAAACGATTCCACTGCTCCTGTAGAGCAACTAAGGCAGCTGTCCGAATGGTTAAAGTCAGATATCCGGGTGCTTACCGTTGCACAGAAGGAATATTCTCCTGAAGAAGATGAGCGGATTGAAAAGCGTATTGATCAATTCCGCAAGCAATGGAAAGGTACGAGAGCCATCAGCTTTGATTACATTTATTACGAAGACGTGGCGAAATGCCTCGATCATTACGTTGACCTTTGGCGTAAGGATGATATGATGGTATTTTCCATCAGCCCCGTTCCATTGACCAAACGGCTGTTTCACAAAAGCATCATCAAAGAAATTACTTTATGTTGTGATTATCCTGTGATGATTCTTCATAGAAATTAATGAGTTAATCGAAAAGTCTTGATACTTTTTCCATGAGTAAAAGTAGGAAATGTAACCGTTAATCCATGTTTCATGATACTGGTTATACGACAGGCTCTTCCTTTCTAAAGATTTGAGTTATCTCATTCAATTCTTTTGAAATAGAATCCAGGATATCATCAAGCGATAATATTCCAACAAGCTGCCCTTTTGGATTCACTACCGGAACCCGCCTGATACTATTGTAGCGCATTTTCATCAAAGCGTCAATAATTGAGGTTGATTCAGCTACGGTGAGGGCAGGGGTACTCATGATTTCATTCACCGTGATGGTGTACGGGTCTCTTTCTTTCAGCATAGCTTTAATGACAATATCACGATCGGTGATCATCCCAATAGGAATATTATGATCATCCTGAGATTTTACCACCACCAAACATCCCACATTGTACTGTTTCATTAGTTTGGCAGCATCGTGAGCTGATTTTTCCTCACGAATCACAATTGTTTTCCGGGTACATAGGTCACTTACAAGCATAAAATTGTTGTTTATATTAAACGATTTCTTCCTCCATTCTCTTCTCCACTTTCCATTGATTCATTATTTCGAGTACGTCATCATCGTCAAGATCATGAAAGGTTTGATATCCTTGAGAAACAGCGTGGTAAAATTCTGGAGTAAGAAGAATGACTACCTCATCGACTTTTGATTTTAGCGTTTCAACCATGTCCGCACCGGCAATTGGCGCAGCCACTACAATCTTTCCCGCTTTTTGGTTTTTACACAGATTGATCGCAGCAAAAAGTGTTGCGCCTGTGGCAATTCCGTCATCTATAAGTATCACCGTTTTGTTCTTTAATACGGGCAGGGGCTTACTTCCTCGCAATACTTCAACCCTTCTTTTAATTTCATACTTAACTTTTTCAACTACCGATTGAATCACTTCCGGTGATAATTCTCTTTCTGAACTTTCGAAAATAAAATAGCTACCATCTTCAGCGAGCGCACCAAAGGCAGCCTCCGGATTATGGGGATAGCCCAACTTTCGTGAAACAATGAATGAGAATTCAGCATGAAGGTGTCGTGCGACATAATAGGCTGTCTCCACACCACCACGAGGAATACCTAGCACCAGGACATTCTGATGTTGATACTTTTCCAATGCCTTTGCCAATTGTTTTCCCCCGTCTTTTCTGTCCCTAAACATGAACTTTTAGAATTTAATGTTATTCTAATCCTTGGGTAAGCTTTCAACAAAATCCAACAATTGAAATGACTGAGGTCCTGATCTGCTGATGACTTTGGTCATCCAATGATTTTTGCCGTGGGGAGACTATTCCTTGCGCGCAAATTGTTTTTTCCCATTGCCGTTTTACTAACTTTAAAGAGAGTTCTAAGGGCAACTTGTTCCGTGTCGGATATTGCTAAGCGATTTGATCAAAATCCTCTTTTAAAACAGAGGGATATTAAGGCGAGTAACACTGCCATGAAAGTGGAATGCCTGCTCAACCCGGGTGTGTTCAGGTTTGATAACAAGATATGCCTGCTCGTACGGGTGGCAGAGCGACCTGACCAATTTGAAGGTCATGTAGTAGTTCCTATCTATAACGAGAAGGGTGAAACGGAGACAATCAGGTTTAGTAAGAGTGATCCAAACCTCGACTTAACCGATTCGCGGGTGATCAGTTATAAAGGAATATCATACCTGACTACACTATCCCACTTTCGATTGTTATGCAGTGATGATGGAAAGATATTTTATGAACCTGCATTTGATAATTCAATTTTTGGGAAAGGCAATTTAGAGGCTTACGGTATTGAGGATTGTCGCATATCTGAAATAGACGGAACATTCAATCTTACCTATACCATGGTTTCGCCAGTTGGGGTTGGAGTAGGCCTAATACAAACCAAAGATTGGAGAAACTTCAACAGACGGGGAATGATTCTGCCGCCCCATAATAAAGACTGTGCCATATTCACGGAAATGATAAACGGTAAGTATTATGCATTACACCGACCAAGTAGTCCGCATTTGGGTGGTAATTTTATTTGGCTGGCCGAATCACACGATTTATTACATTGGGGTAATCATCAATGCATTGCTACTACACGCAGCATGATGTGGGATAGTGAACGCATCGGTGCCGGTGCAGCGCCCATTAAAACTAGCGAGGGTTGGTTGGAGATTTATCATGGAGCCAACGAAGAGCATCGGTATTGTTTGGGTGCGTTGTTGCTCGATCTTCATGATCCTTCCCGGGTGATTGCACGAAGCGATCAACCGATTATGGAGCCAATGGCACCCTACGAGTTAACAGGTTTTTTTGGAAACGTAGTGTTTACTAATGGCCATATTGTAGAGGGAGACAAAATAACTTTGTATTATGGAGCCAGCGATGAAGTAATATGTGGTGCTGAATTCTCAATAAAAGAAATACTCAAATCAATTTTAAAAAAATAAGTTGTGAATGTAAACGAAATCCATGAAGAAGCTTGAATTAAAAAATAATGAACGCGTAGCGGTATTCGCTGAAATTGAAGCCTACCTCACCGGGTTTAACCTATCCATTGTATCTCGTGACGTTCAACGTCCATGGGGTGGTTTTTTTGTGATCAATGAAGCGCAAGCAAAGCAATTTGCCGAGTTGTTTTTCCCGGGTGTTGAGATATCATCATTGCGTATCAGCGGAAAGCTTAGCCCGAAAATACTGATTGTAGAGCCTGGTAAAAGACTTTCATGGCAGTATCATCACAGACGTGCAGAGATTTGGCGCTCTTTATCCGGAACGGTTGGGGTGGTAACAAGTACAACGGATGAAGAGGCGGATACTGTTATCTTGAAACCTGGACAGGAGATTCGTCTGGCTCAAGGTCAGCGCCACCGACTAAAAGGGCTAGAGGATTGGGGTGTGCTCGCAGAAATCTGGCAACATACCGATATTCAACATCCCTCCGATGAAAATGACATTGTGCGGGTTCAGGATGATTTTGGGAGGTAACGCATCGAACTGCTTTTTTATTAGTTACATTTGAATACTCCCCTAAAATAAAATTCTATGCGCGTTTCTGTTACACGAAAAAATATCAGATTTACTCCTGACTCCAGCAGGGTGGTTGCCCGGTACTTTATGAATGGAGATCAGCGGACACAAAAAATGGTGAGCCGTATTATGCTGCTGGAGGAGAAACAAGTCGCGCATGCCCTGGAACACACCCTTCGTGAGTTTGCCAGTCGTCACCGAAACATCTCTCGTATATTTTTTAGGCATTGCGAGAATATCCAGGGGATTATTGAAGGAATGCAGATCAATTATGCAGGCCTTTCTGATGAACGTAAAATGCTTATCGGTTCTTATTGTACCATGGAGTATGCAATTGAATCCGCAGCATTTTTTAATCCTTCTATTATAGAGGACTTTGACCAGCTATACCTGGAGAAAGGAGAGAAGAGAGTTATCATTTCTTTCCGCGCTACGGGTGAAGGTCACATTTCCTCCATTGTATTCAGAAGAGCAATCCTTGATAAGAATAATGATATGCAGGTGATGAAGATTGGAGATCACATAGATAAGGCAGAGATTGTTCACAAGTCACTATACAATAAGAAGCGATTTATTTTGAAATTGGCGGAGATGCATACTCCAGATAAATACTCCACCGATATTATGCAAGACCTGCCGGAGGAATTCGAATATTATGCATTGAAAAATGCAGTGAATAAAGTACTAGAGGGCAACAAGATCAGCGCAGAACGAAAAAGGGCGTTGGAAGAAATGACTTGGCTAGCCGATTCATTTTACGATTTACAATTCAAGCACGATTCCGATATTACAGAGCGTGTCATCTTTCCGATTTCCGATTCGGAAAGCCGCGGTATTGAAGATGCTCGATTCGTGAGGTTTATGGATGATGATAAGACCGAAAAAATCTTGGCCACCTATACGGCCTACAATGGTCACACCATCCTTCCCAAACTGCTATCCACGGATAACTTTTATACATTCCGTGTAATGCCTTTACATGGAAATGGCGCACAAAATAAAAACCTTGCGGTATTCCCCAGGAAAATCAAGGGTAAATATGCCATGCTTGCTCGCCTCGATGGTGTGAATAACTATTTGATGTATTCCGAGAGACCTACGGTTTGGAATGATCCTGTCATTATTCAGGAGCCTCGCTATCCATGGGAGTTCACGCAAATTGGAAATTGTGGATCTCCTTTATTGACCAAAGAAGGATGGCTGATCATTACTCATGGAGTAGGTGCGATGAGACGTTATTGCATTGGAGCCTCACTATTTGATCTTGATGACCCCTCGAAGGAAATCGGACGACTTGACGAACCCTTACTTTCACCACTCGAAAATGAACGGGAAGGGTATGTGCCCAACGTTGTGTACTCCTGCGGTTCAATCATTCACAACAACAGCCTCATCTTGCCGTATGCGGTTTCTGATTATTCATCAACTTACGGAGTAGTGGATATGACAGAACTACTTCATGCACTGAAGAAATAGAGTCTACTAATAAAATTCCTCATAAGCCTGCAACACAGTAAGGTGTGAAATCAAATACGCCAGAGAGCTTTCAGCACCCTGATTTCTGTTTATACCATCGCTTTCAAAACCATCACAACAGCCTTTGGTTTCAAAATCATATAAGCTCATGCGTAAATCATTTTCACCCAAAAACCACATAAAGGATGCAAATAATTTGTTCAGATATTCCTTATCTTTTGTCAGGTGAAATGCCTGATGGTACATCAGCACCATGGCCAGTGCATCAATTGGCTGTTGGGCGAACATAGACCGCTCTCCGTCTTTTTTATACCATCCCTTATTTCCTATGATGGATAAGTATCCCTCCTTCATGGTAATGTCGGTGAGGAAGTTCATCGTCTCCAATCCGATCTTTAAAGTTCTTTCATCGTTCAGAATTTCTGCTGAATGCAAAAGCGCCAGGGGTAATATTCCGTTATCGTATGCTAACAATGATTCAAACCATTTCCAGTCTTCCGAACGACTTACTTCATAATGTTGAATAAGGATGTTTGAAAAATTTAGAAGCTTATCTTTCATGGTCTCATCACCCGGATTACACTTGAGGTAATAACACATTCCGACCATGGTATTGGCAATACTTCGTATGGAGTGGAGCCTTTCAAAATGCGGTACTGCATCCATAAACATGAGCTTACCCATTTGGTAATAGGCGTCATTGGGTGCATTGCCCAGCAAATATCCAAGGGCCCAGATTGTTCTTCCAAAGGAATCCTCCGAACCAGCTTCATCTAAAAAATTTCGGTTGAAGCTGAGAAAATTTCTGAATGAACCATCCTTGTTTTGCATGTAGTGGATGTAGCTAAGATAGATGGGTATTAATTCAAGCGCCAACGGGTCTTTCGTTTGGCGATAGGTCATGAGTGCCATCAACAACGCCCTTGCATTGTCATCCAATGAGTAACCTTCTTTCAGGTTTGGAATTCCAAATTTAGCATGCTGAATAATCCCCGTATCATCTGTCAGCCGTTTGATGTGTGCTAATGAAAAAGGCGGAAGCAACAGGGGGTCAATAATGGTTTTTTTATTTACTACTTTTTCTCGTGGCTCAGTCAGAATCTGGTTAGCCAAGGCTATGTATTTCTCTCCAATTCTCGGCCACGATATTTCCTTTCCGTAGGCATAGGCTTTCTGTTGCAGTGCTTTTAACTGTTCAGGATTATCAAATAAATCAAGTAAGATGGTTGCCAATTCATCAGAGTTATTGAAACCAAAGAGATGGCCTCTGCCCTCGGCCAATAATTCTGTGGCATACCAGTAGGGTGTTGAAAGTACGGCACAGCCTACGCCCAATGCATATGCCAGCGTGCCACTGGTAATTTGAGCCTCATTGGTGTAAGGGGTGATATAGACATCAGTTGCAGCCAAATATTGAAAAAGTTCTTTTTGATCAACGAATTCGTTTAGGAATAGAACATGATCAGTGAGGTCAAGAGTTTTAATTAACCGCTGCAAATAATTTCGATATTCTTCTCCTGAGTGACGTAATACATTGGGGTGGGTTTTACCAACGATCATGTATATCACGTCCGGATATTTTTCAATAACCTTTGGTAGCGCCTTGATTACGGTCTGTATACCTTTATTTCGCCCGATCAATCCAAATGTTAGCAACAGTTTTTTATTCTCGAATTTTGTATCTTTTTTGGCCTGCAATTCATCAACATGAATGTCGGGGACACCGTGTTCGATATACACAACCTTTTCTTTGGGCACATCATAGATGCTAGTGAGAAACTCAATGGCCTTATGGCTCATCACCACGATTTTATTGGCAATTTTACAGACTTCCTTCAGCACTGCTTTTTCTGTGTACGAAGGTTCCTTGAGGACAGTGTGCAGCGTTACGACCAATGGAATCTCCAGCCTGTGTAACAGGGGCAGAATATATACACCACTTTGTCCGCCAAAAATTCCATACTCATGTTCCAGTATACACAGATCGGCACTGCTTACATTGATAAATGTTGCAGCTTTAAGATAATCAGCTTGCTGTTCCTGGTGTATAATTAGTTTTACCTCTTCCCGGTACGGATAGTGTAGATTGTGATCGTTGAGTGCTACGATAAAGATGTCCAGCGGCTCCTTGCCGGCAACGTTGGTCATTGAACCCACAAGGTTCTTGGTAAAGGTGGCAATGCCGCATTCCCGCGGGGGGTAGGTACTTATGTATGCGACTTTCATAACGAGGAAGATACGAATAATAAGCTTTCACAGAATCGTATCAATACAACAACCCGCTAAAGTAGCCTTGTGTAGACATTATTTTCCATTTTGAAAGTGCTTCAACTTGTTTATTAAAGTTGAGGAATAAGCGTTAAATTGTTAGCACAATAAAAATTATGGCCGAAGAAAACCCGCCCGTGCAAATAGCAAACCTGGAAAATGCGATTGCATATCAAAAGGATTCAGTTGTCAGTAAAACTATTATCGGAAAGAAAACGGGCACGGTTACGTTATTTGCGTTTGATGCAGGCCAGGGGTTGAGTGAGCATACGGCCCCGTTTGATGCACTAGTGTTTGGTGTGGATGGAGATGCAGAGATAACAGTAGCGACAAAACAACTTGTATTGAAAAAAGGTGAGACCGTTATCTTGCCTGCTAATATACCGCATGCCGTTAAGCCATTGGGTCAGTTTAAAATGCTTTTGGTTATGATTAAATCCTAAATGTTTAGCTATGAAATATGTCAATGCCTTCATTCTAGTAATTAGCTGTGTACAAGGATTAACGGGTCAAGTTCCACCACCTGAAATTCAAATAAAAGTGGCTGTGCTTGCTGCCCCCGAAGATAAACGAGCCGGTGCCATGGTGTATGGGTATGATGCTAAAGGTGAATTTGTTTTGCTTAGAAAGGGAACGAACGAATTGATTTGTTTGGCTGATAATCCAAAGCAAGAAGGGCTGAGTGTGTCCTGCTACCATAAAGACCTTGAACCCTTTATGGCCCGAGGAAGAGAATTGAAAGCAGCAGGAAAAACGTTTCAGGAAATATTTGATATCCGCGAGGCAGAAGCAAAATCAGGAAAATTAGTAATGCCAAAGCAAGCGTCTAATTTACAGGTGTACTCAGCACCAGCCGAAGCCTACAACCCAGTCACGGGTGAAGTCACGAAAGGTAAGTTCAGGTACGTGGTTTACATTCCGTGGGCAACCTCAGAAAGCACCGGGCTACCCACCAAGCCTGAAACGGCCGGCATGCCTTGGATCATGGATCCTGGAACGCACCGTGCGCACATTATGATAGATCCGCCTTCCAAGGAATAAAGCAAGCATTTCGATGCTTCGCGTGTACCTTTATTGGGTAAATAGCTCATTTTAAAGAGCTTAGGACGCCTTACCTTTGTTATTGCTTTATTCTTGGTAAAATGACTAAATTTCAAGTCTTGCCCATGGACTATTCTTTTCTTTTGGCTAAGACACCTCATATCAAGCTTTTCATATTGAAATTTGGAAGGATTTCCATTCTTTCTTTCTTATTTGTTTTTGGCCCATTCTTACTTTGGGGACAAGGGTGCAACTGCCCGGCTCTAAGCGGTTGCAGTCCCTGTTCAGGAGGCCTTACGGGTTTAACTTTACGGTTTGACGGATCTGCTACGGCTTTGATTACCGCATCAGATCAGTTAGGTGATGTTTTTTCAGGTGTAATCGATCCGGGTGAGACATTTTCGTTTACGGGTTCTTTGGTAAATCAAAAATTTGTAGGTGCAAATGTAGAATTACGGGTAGATGGCGTCCTCAATACGCTGATTGCCAGTGCCTGTGGATCTACCTTAGTGGGCAGCGTCTATGGTGACTTCACCGTATCCGCTGGTACAAGTTTAAGTGGTGGGGCGTTATGTTGTTCTGAATTGTCAATGGAGACAACACCTCCTGTTATTTCGAATTGCCCTTCAACCATCTCGGTAAATCTTCCATCAAATGCTTGTTCAATGGCGGTAAGTTGGACGATTCCATCGGCAACGGATAATTGCACGATGGGAAACTTTTCAGGAACGCATACACCAGGCAATATTTTTTCTTTGGGAAGTACGGAAGTAATTTATACTGCCATAGATATTTATGGCAACACATCAACCTGTTCTTTTATGGTTGTTGTGGATGATCCGTTCAACCCCACAATTACAGGATGTCCTTCAGATATTTCTGTTATTGCGAATAGTTCGTGTGAAGCAGTAGTTTCGTGGACCGCTCCAACTGCTTCCGATAATTGTTCGGTAACACTGTCTTCAAGCCACAACCCCGGAAGCACTTTTCCATTTGGAACAACACTGGTAACCTATACTGCCACCGATCAAAAGGGAAATGCCTCAACCTGCACGTTCAATGTAACGGTGACAAACAGCAATGATCCGGTTATTACAGGTTGTCCAACACAAATCATTGTTGATGCTGATGAAAATGGAGAAGCGATCGCAACCTGGGACGAACCTCAGGCATCTACACTTTGTGGAGCAGTTGCCATAACAAAATCGCATGAGCCTGGAAGTACATTTACGGTAGGTACCACTTCTGTGATTTATACCTTCACCGATGATACAGGAAGATCATCAACCTGCACTTTTGATGTGTTGGTGCAAGAGTCAGATATTGAATTTACCGTATCCAAAGCTGTTACTCCTGATGGTGATGGTATTAATGATATATGGTTGCTGGAGAATATTGAGAATTTTGAAAATAATACGGTAGTAGTAGTTGACCGATGGGGCAATAAGATTTTTCAGGCAACCGGATACGATAACGAAAGCATTTTTTGGGATGGCACGAATCAAAGTGGAGTTGTGGTTCCAACAGGAACCTACTTTTATACCATCGAAGTTAGGTTTCAAGGTACTGTAGTCAAAAGGAAGGGGTATCTTGAAGTAATTCAGTAGCATGAGGGGAGTAAATATTTTTTACTTGTCAACAACTCTTTGCAGCCTGCTTGTTGGCGTTGTACTGTTTCCTGTAATGGCTCAGCAGCGACCTCAATTCACCCAATTTATGTACAACAATTTAGTTATTAATCCAGCGTATGCAGGGGCCGAAGAAGTTCTTAGTTTGACCTTGGTAAACAGAAATCAATGGAGTGGAGTAGAAAAAGCACCAACCACCCAAAGTTTTTCTGCGCATACCTTACTTAAAAAGAAAAAAGTTGGATTAGGGCTCACTTTAATCAGTGATCGCATCGGGGTTCATAACAATACGAGTGTGCTGACTAACTATGCCTATCATATCCGAGTCGGGAGGCAATCTACCTTATCTATGGGCCTTCAGGTGGGTATTACAAATTTGAAGTCTGACTATGCCTCCTTGTCGGGTAACAGCAATGATCCCAATTTGACTAACTCGATTAATGAAACCATGCTTGGTTTTGGTACGGGAATTTATTTTCGAAGTCCTAAATTGCATTTAGGATTGTCAACTCCTGAACTAGTCTCTAAATCAGTTCAACTCAATGATACACTCTCCGTCAGTATCCGTACCATGAATTTGTTTGGGTATGCGCGTTATCGGTTTACCCTGAGTAAGTTTATAGAAATGGAACCCGGCTTGATGATTAAATACTTTCCAGACGTGCCGGTATCGTATGACGTTAATCTTAATTTTATTTATAAAAATGTTCTTACTACTGGATTTTCGTATAGGAGCAAGGAATCTGTTGATTTCATTCTCAAATTGCAACTTACTTCTCAATTGCAGTTTGGGTATGCCTATGATTACCCGGTTAATTATGCCGCCAATCTGAGTAGTGCATCCCATGAGCTAATGCTCAATTACCAGTTTCGTAATATTCACAAACATGTTACATCCCCAAGATGAGCAAGATGAGGATATTCGGTTGGATTTTGTTGATTGGCTGCATCACTATAACTCATCATGGAGATTGCCAATCTTCTGTATTCTCAATTTTGCAAGACCCTCTGAAATTGGCTGATAAGTACTATGCAGAGGGTAATTATCTGGAGGCCATTGAACTCTATGAAAACTTGTTGAATAAAAATTCAGCCAATTCACAAGTGCAGCTAAAGTTGGCACAGTCCTATTATCAAGTGAAAGATTATGAGAAGTCAATAGCAACATATAATTCTTATGTTAAGAGAAAGGGCAATGAGCTGCCATGGGTCGATATGTATCACTATGCTGAGGCACAAACTGCACTTAAAAATTATCCCGTTGCACTGGAATACTACAAGCGTTGTTTGGAAAACAAACCTGACAATGAGTTAGTAGCAAAGAAAATCTGGCGACTTAGCAATTTAAATTATTTATACGAGGACTCAGCACACTATGCCGTACGGCCTATGGAAATAGTTAATACAACGTATGGTGAATTGTGCCCCACTCCATATCAGAATAGAGTTGTATTTACTTCTAACCGAAGAGAAGTGAAGGCTGTTGAGAAAATGAATGGAAAGCTTAATACACCCTTTTATCAACTCTATTCGGTTTCATGGACGATGGATACGACTACACAAAGCAAATCGTTTTTGGGCAAACCATCGGTATTTGCGAAGTCTGTAAAATCAAAATATAATATTGGGCCGGTATCATTTTACAATAATGATAGCAAGATGGTGTTCGTTTCATCTTCTGAAAAACGAGAAGAGGGAAGCAATCATACACTGGGATTGTACTTCGCATATATGAAAGATGGAAAGTGGATACTTCATTCGGCATATCCTCATAACAGTGATGCCTACTCAATCAATGATGTTACGATCAGTGAGGATGGTACGCGATTATATTTTTCTTCCGATATGAAAGGTGGATTTGGGGGTAAAGATATCTACACCTCTCAATGGTTGGATCGTCAATGGTCAAAACCCCGAAATCTTGGGGAAACAATTAATACAAGCGAGAACGAAGTATTTCCTTATCTGCATGCTGACGGTACCTTATATTTTTCTTCTAACGGACATGCCGGTATAGGTGAGCTAGACATATTCAAAGCACAAATAAAGTCCGAGGGTTATACGGAACCTCAGAATGTCGGGTATCCTCTCAACAGCAATTATGACGATTTTGGATTATCATTTGATTCGCTGGGCACCCACGGATATTTTACTTCTAACCGCAAGAATGGTGGCTATGATGATGATGTTTATGAGTTTGACATGGACCTGCAAACCTATCCGTTCACCATTACGGGGGTAATAAAATTCAAGGAACATACCTGGAGTGACGAGTCTACCATTCAGGTGTGGTCCAAGGTGAAGATATCCCTGATGGACAGTTGGTTGGGTATAGGAGTCTACGAGAGTTATACCGATTCAGAGGGCAATTTTTCAATTGTAATTCCTTATTTTAGTAAATACTATATTCAAATTGTGGATGAGGAAGGTCATGCGCATAGAGCCAGTCTGGAGCTCCAAAAATACAGAGCGGAGACCAACGTTCACGAAATTGTAATAGTGAAAGACATATTTAAACAGAACCCGGACAAGTAATATGAAAAAGCGATTTCCATGGCTCACCATACAAGCCTACACAGGATATCGTTTTTTTGGGGGAGAGATGAGGTCCCTACTAACCTTGGTGCTATGTCTTCAGCTCCAAGCATCCGGGTTTGCACAGGAAAAGCAAACCATCCAGGTTAAGACTTTTGATCAAAAGCTTCAGGTCCTTCGAAATGTAGAAGTTTCACTTAATAATGGAGGGTTTGTTTCGGTGGGCAATAAGGGTGTTGCGATTGTGGAGTTGAATGCCCATGAGCTTCCCATTAAAACCATTACGATTAAGGACGATAAACTGGAGGCAGCCTCATGGAATTTCTCTAAAGGTATTATTGAAATTATAGTCCGTCCGAAGAGTTATTCAATACTTCATTTTATTGCACGGTTTCCAAATGGTACTCCAGCCTCACGATCTTCTATTACATTTAAGGGCTCAAAGACGATTACGGTAAATGCAAACCAAGCCGGTGAGTTTGATCTCCCGTTATCCTTATCTGAAAAAATCAATTCTCCAGAACAATTTCGCGTTCAAGACTTACAAGTACTTAATGTGAATCTCTCCGAAAAGGAGAACGTCATTATTGTAGATCACCCTAAATTGCCTGAGCCTCAAAAACCTTCATCCATCAAAGAGGAGCTGAGTGATTTTGATCTTTCAAAATTGGATTCCATTAAATCCTTAACCGTGTTCTATGCGGTATTCAAGAACATTTCCATAAAAAGTTTGAATGAAGACGCCAGAATTAGAATTGATGCTAAGTTTAATCAACTCGTGGCCGATATGGAAGATTCAGTTGCCAGAAGTCAAACCAATTTTATGGGCAATATTTCTGATTCTTCATTTGTAACAGAAGACTTGAAAAGCTTGCTAAACTATGCTACCATTGAAAGTGAAGCGCTTCAGACAAACCGAGCTGATTTTGAAAGCAAGATAAATGTCATCTCCGTTAAGCTTGAGAAGGGAGTCTCGAACTTGAGCGAGGATGAGCGAAAAAATCTATTAGCGGACCTGGATTTGTTGGAGCAACTGCTCATTCAGAATGAAAGTAAGTTCTACCAAAACCAAAATGATTACCGAGACATTATTAATACCCTTAAGGAGAAATATTTTGATATTCAGAACCTTGAGACAAAGCTTTCAGCTTCGGAAAAGGAAAGGGAAGAAGAACAACGCATATTTCGCAATCGGTTAATTATCGCTTTTATTATTTTAATTCTATTTGCGGGCCTCATCGTTCTTTTGATTTCCTTCAGTGGTCGTTTACGAAAACAAGCCAAGGAACTTAAATCGGTTAATGAGGAAATAAATACGATCAACGAAAATCTGGAAAATATTGTCATCAAACGAACCCAATTGCTTGAAGAATCAAATAAGGAATTGGACACTTTCCTCTATCGTTCGTCTCATGATTTACGGGCACCCATTCGATCCATCCTGGGGCTTTGCAACATTACCGATCACATCCCTGCATCCGAATTGGTCGAGCGACTGAAGGGCACAACATTGGGCATGGACCGAATGCTCAAACGACTGATTACCATCAGCGAGATTAGCCAGGAGTCCGAGAATCTATCCACTATTTCACTCGCCCAACAAATTAATGATGTAAAAGAGAAACATGAACACTTGATCCGTTCAAGCGGAGTTGAATTTCATGTGGATTGCTCCAATGAGTTAACCATCCATTCCAGTGCCTCTTTGCTGGAAAGTATTTTAACTAACCTCATTGAAAATGCTATTTTTTTTAGCACGCTGAAAAATAATGAACACGCGCGTGTTGAAATAAAGGTCGCCAAAATTGGTGACGATATAGAACTCCAGGTATATGATAATGGAGTGGGAATTGACGAATCTATACGTCCTAAACTCTTTCATATGTTTTTCACCGGACATGAAAAATCGAAGGGTAATGGTTTAGGGTTGTATACGGTTCATAAGTGCGTTCAGGCTTTATCTGGAAAAATATTTGTTGCTACCGAAACAGACCGGTACACACGGTTCAGAATCGTTCTTCCCGATAATAAAGGATAGGGTATTATTTATAATAAGGAAATTTATTTTGACCTGTCCAGGAAATATATCCATATATTAGTTGGAATAATGGCGTGAAGTGTGCTGTTGGTATATCATACAGGAATCTCAGGAATTATATGGTACAAAATCAATATGATGCAATTGTAATAGGATCCGGTATAAGCGGTGGTTGGGCAGCAAAAGAGCTAACGGAAAAAGGATTGAAAGTTTTGTTGTTGGAACGCGGTCGCAACATTGAACATGTTAAAGGATACGAAAACGCAACTAAAGAAGTGTGGGATTACCCCCATCGGGGAGGACGCACCCAACAAATGATTACCGACTACCCGGTACTAAAAAGAGATTATCCATTGAATGAGCGAAATCTGAACTATTGGGTAAATGAAAAGGAATGTCCCTATGTAGAAACAAAAAGATTCTCATGGTTTCGCGGGTACCATGTGGGTGGTAGATCTCTTACCTGGGGTAGACAAAGTTATCGATGGAATAAATGGGATTTTGAAGCCAACATGAAAGAAGGGATTGCGGTGGACTGGCCCATTCGATATGAAGATATAGACCCCTGGTACACCTATGTTGAAGGTTTTGCCGGTATCAGTGGAAGCAAGGAAGGACTTGATGTGCTGCCTGATGGCAATTTTCTTCCTGCCATGGAAATGAATTGTGTTGAAAAGGATGTTGCCGTAAGGATAAAGGAAAAATTTAAAGGACAGCGACACATGATCATTGGCCGTGTGGCTAACTTAACGGTTCCGCATAACAATCGCACGAATTGTCAGTACAGAAATAAATGCGATCTTGGTTGTCCTTTTGGAGGATATTTTAGTACGCAAGCTGCTACGTTACCCGCAGCTTTGGCCACTGGCAATCTTACCCTGCGTCCATTCTCCATTGTTACGAGAATTCTTTATGATAAGGAAACGAAGAAGGCGAGTGGCGTTGAGATCATCGATGCGGAAACAAACCTAACCTATGAATATAATGCAAAGATCATATTCGTGAATGCTTCTGCTTTCAATTCAACATGGTTGCTTATGAACTCGGCAACCGATATCTGGCCCGATGGCCTCGGCAGCAGCAGTGGTGAATTGGGCAACAATGTTATGGACCATCATTTTCGGTGTGGTGCGTATGGTAGTATTGAAGGGTATGAGGATAAATACTACTATGGTCGCAGGCCCAATGGAATTTACATTCCTCGCTTTCGCAATGTCTATAATGATAAGCGCGATTATGTTCGTGGTTTTGGTTACCAGGGTGGAGCCAGCCGGCAAGGATGGAGCAGAGACGTGGCCGAACTTGCGTTGGGTGCTGATTTCAAAGAAGCCTTGTGTGAACCGGGAAGTTGGAGGATGGGCATCACCGGTTTTGGTGAAGTACTACCGTATCATGAGAACAATATTTCGTTGGACAAAAATGTTAAAGATAAATGGGGCCTGCCGGTATTGAACATGGATGTAGCCATGAAGGAAAATGAAATTTTGATGCGCCAGGATATGATGAATGATGCCAAGGAAATGTTAGAGGCAGCAGGCGTACGCGAAGTGCAAACGTACGATTCAGGCTATGAACCTGGTATGGGAATTCATGAAATGGGTACTGCCCGTATGGGAAGAGACCCCAAATCGTCTGTACTCAATAAGTATAATCAGGTATGGGATGCACCAAATGTATTTGTAACCGATGGTGCCTGCATGACTTCTTCATCCTGTGTCAATCCGTCATTAACGTACATGGCATTAACGGCTCGTGCAGCCAACTTTGCGGTAAATGAATTGAAAAAGGGAAACCTGTAACTTCAAATATTTAAGTTATGAATAGGAGGGAGCTTCTAAAGATGATCGCAGTAGTCACCGGTACTGCAGTAATTGGTGGTGAACTGTTTCTGGAAGGGTGCAACACACCAGGTTCAGAATTAATTAATGGTTTTTCAGAAAAGGATATTGCCCTGCTGGATGAAGTAGCGGAAACGATATTGCCTAAAACAAATACTCCGGGGGCAAAGGATGCTGCTGTGGGTGTGTTCATAACAGTAATGGTTAATGATTGTTATACACAACAAGATCAACAGGTTTTTCGGGAGGGAATGGTGCTTCTCAATGATGCGTGTCAGAACAAGTTCAATACTGACTTTATGAAAGCAACTAAGGAAGAGCGCCATGCACTGTTGCTTTCACTCGACAATGAAGCTAAAGCTTACCAGAAGAAAGTTGCAGTCTTTAATAATGAGCAAAATGAAAAGGAACAAGAAGAATTTGAAAGGGGCAACTTGGCCTTTAAAAAGTCTTTTATGTCCTCACATTATTATACCATGATGAAACAACTCACTCTTCTTGGATTTTTTACATCTGAAAAAGGTGCTACCGAGGCGTTACGGTATGTGCCAGTTCCGGGAAGGTATGATGCGTGTATTCCCTATCATAAAGGAGATCGTGCTTGGGCGTAATGTAGCCCTGAACGCTGACTATAATTGCTTTCAATTCCCGATCTTTGTGCTTTTCGTATGGTATGATCAACAGTACAGAACAGGAAGAGCGGGAATATTTGGAAACAATAAAGGAAAAGCTACAGCTTGCCATCAGGCGGGTGGACGAACATGTAAAACAATACTCCACGGAGCTTCGCCAAAGCAAAGAATATATTTATGAACATCAGTCGGGTATGGATGAAGCAGATATGGTGTCTGCCGAACAGTCTGTTAACCGAATGGCCTTTACAGGTGAATCGGCTGTTGTGCGCAAGCGAAAGCTAATGAAGTTAAGGGCATCACCCTACTTCGGTCGCATGGACTTTATCACCGATAATGAACGAATTCCGGTTTACATCGGTATTTATACATTTACCGATGAACTAGAACGCACCAATCTCATTTATGATTGGCGAGCGCCCGTTTCCTCCATGTTTTATGATTTCGAACTTGGTGAGAGCTGGTACACTACACCCTCCGGAAAAGTTAGCGGTATCATCGCGCTTAAACGGCAATATAAAATCCGGGATGGAAAAATGGAGTTTGTCATTGAAAATGATGTAAACATCCATGATGAAATCTTACAAAAAGAACTGAGCAAATCGGCAGATGACAAGTTGAAGACAATAGTCGCTACCATTCAACGCGACCAGAATGTCGTTATCCGTAATGAAACGGCATCAGTAATGATTATTCAGGGAGTGGCCGGCTCGGGTAAAACATCCATTGCCCTGCATCGCATTGCATTTTTATTGTACCGTTACCGCGATACCATTGCTGCAAAAGATATTCTCATTATCTCGCCCAATAAAGTGTTTGCAGACTATATCTCGAGTGTGTTGCCTGAGTTGGGCGAGGAGCACATACCGGAAATGGGCATGGAAGAACTTGCGACAGATTTGCTCGAGAGCAAGTTCCGCTTCCAGACCTTTTTTCAGCAATCTTCTTTGCTGTTGGAGCAACATGATGAAGCCTATGTTGAACGCATACGCTTCAAATCATCCTTTGAATTTTTAAGCCAACTCAACCGATACCTCATTGATGTAGAGAATACCTATTTTATGGCTACTGAGTTACGCGTAGCGGGTACTGTAGTTCCTGGCCCATTTATTCAGGAACGCTTCCGTGCCTGGCAGCGCATGCCGATGTTGAAGCGTTTTTCGGAAGTGGTGAAGGAGGTATTGAATTATGTGCGAAATCAGGTACAACGAAAATTGACGGGGCATGAGAAAGCTAAGGTATGGGAAGCCATTCCACGAATGTTTCATATTAATAACGTTTTTGATCTCTACAAAAACTTTTATGGATGGTTGGATAAACCCGAATTGTTTCAAATGATTCATGGAAAGCTCGAGTATGCCGATGTGTTTCCATTGATCTATTGTAAAATCCGACTGGAAGGTGTGCACACCTATGATCATGTCAAGCACTTACTGGTTGACGAAATGCAGGATTATACTCCGGTGCAGTACGCGGTACTCTCCAGGGTATTCCATTGCAGGAAAACGATTTTAGGGGATGTCAGACAAACTGTGAATCCATACAGTGCTTCTACTGCGGATACCATTGAAAGAGTATTCCCTCAGGCCGACACGGTTAAACTTTTCAGAAGCTATCGATCCACCGTGGAAATCGCAAACTTTGCACAACAGATTTCGCCTAACCCAGACCTTGTAGCTATGGAGCGGCATGGATTACAACCTGAGGTAAATGGTTTTAATAGTAACGCAGAAGAAATAGAAGCAATTAAAAAGCGGATTGAAGATTTTACACACTCAGAACACCATACGCTGGGGATCCTTTGTAAAACCTATAATCAGGCAAAGTTTGTATTTGATGAATTAAATATACCGGAAGCGCATTTACTGACGGCCGAAAGTACATCGTATAAAGAAGGAGTTGTGATTACAACAATTCACTTGTCGAAAGGATTGGAGTTTGATGGGGTTATTATTCCCTTTGCCTCAGCAAGAAACTACCAAACCGAAGTCGACAGAAATCTGCTCTATATTGCTTGCACTCGTGCCATGCATCAGCTTACCTTGATGTATTCGATTGATAAGACTGGGTTTATCTAGAATTTAAAATAGGCTTTTGCATTGTTATAGCAGATATCTGATGCGATCTTCCCTAACCATTTTTCGTCAGCAGGTAATTCTCCATTTTCTACATCCTTACCGAAAAGATTGCACAGAATTCTCCGGAAGTATTCGTGCCTTGGAAAGGAAAGAAAACTTCTTGAATCTGTAAGCATTCCAATGAAGCAACTCAATAATCCAAGATTAGAAAGAGCGTTCAACTGTTTCTCCATTCCATCTTTTTGATCGAGGAACCACCAGGCAGATCCAAACTGAATTTTGCCTTTCACTGAACCATCATTGAAGTTGCCAATCATGGTGGCCATCACTTCGTTATCGCTTGGATTAAGATTGTACAGAATTGTTTTAGTAAGCTGATTGGTACTGTCTAGTTCATTCAGAAATTTAGAAAGCGTTTCACTTTGTTTATAATCACCAATAGAGTCAAATCCTGTATCAGGTCCTAATTGATTTAGCATTCTGGTGTTGGTATTCCGGAGCCCACCTAAATGAAATTGTTGTGTCCAGCCTTTGGCGTGATACATCCTGCCTAACTCCAGCAAAACTGAGTATTTAAAGAACTCAATTTCCTGGCCCGATAATATCTCAGCTTTAAGGGCTTTCTTAAATATCGCATCCGGGTTCAATGCAATTCGTCCTTCTGGGAAATACAGCCGTTCAAGGCCATGGTCTGAAAGCTTACAACCAATTCTCTCAAAGTAATCCACACGGTTCGATAACGCGTTAATCAATGTTTGAAAGTCATAAATTTTTATTCCAGAAGCCTGAGATAACTTTTCTAAATAGATTTTGTATGAACTGTTGTTTTCTATTGCAAAGGACTTATCTGGTCTGAAGGTGGGAAGAACTTTAACCTTTGCATTTTCACTTGCTATTTTCTGATGATGGTCAAGTGAGTCTGCAGGATCATCTGTTGTGCAAATTACCTCAACATTCATTTTTGTGATTAAGCTGCGGGTACTGAAATCCCTTTCACCTAATTTGTAGGAGCATTCGGTATAAATCTCTTCTGAGGTTTGAGGTGACAATAATTTGTCAATTTCAAAGTAGCGTTTTAACTCCAGGTGCGACCAGTGATAAAGTGGATTTCTAACCGTATAGGGAACAGTAAATGCCCATTTATTGAATTTCTCGTTATCCGGGGCACTTCCGGTAATATATTTCTCCTCAACACCCAGCGTACGCATCGCGCGCCATTTATAATGATCACCTTCTAACCAGATTTTGGAGAGATTTTCAAATTGTCTGTTAGAAGCAATTTCATGAGGTGGTAGGTGACAGTGGTAATCGATGATGGGCAGGTTTTTCACGTAATCGTGATAGAGCATTTTACCAAAATCGTTGTGAAGGAGAAAATCATCGTTTACGAATGATTTTTCTAGCGTGGAACGAGTACTCATGGGTGTAAGTTTTGTTCTTAATTAAGAAGGTGAAATCATACTGGCAATTCCTTTTTCCAGCCCCCTCAGTTCAGCAAGCCCTTTCAGTCGTCCAATAGCAGAATATCCGGGATAGGTCTTCTTTCCAAGATCGTCCAGCATTTGGTGGCCGTGATCGGGTCGCATCGGAATCGATTTATTATTTTGATTCATGATAATCAAAATTTCTTTTACAATTCTTGTCATATCGGCATCTCCATCCAAATGATTGGCTTCGTAAAAGTTACCCTCACTATCACGCTTTGTATTTCTTAGATGCAGAAAATGAATTCGATTGCCAAATCGCCTGATCATCCCTAGGAGGTCATTATCGGGGCGTGAGCCCAATGAACCTGTACAAAAACATAGCCCATTGGCAGGTGAAATAGCAGCATCCAGTAATTCTGCAATATCCTGTTCGGTACCAACCACACGGGGCAGTCCTAATATTGGGTAAGGTGGATCATCGGGATGTATGGCTAATTGTACCCCGACTTCTTCTGCTGTTGGAACAATTTGTTGAAGAAAATGGGCTAGGTTCCTTTTTAATTTAATGGAGTCGATGTTACCGTATTCTTTTAATGCCTGTAGCACCTGCTCCGGTGTAAAACTTTCATCGCTGCCGGGTAGACCTAACAATGCATTTCTGTACAAGGCAGCCCTGTCATTCATCGACATTGCCCTGAAACGCTTCTCTGCCTTTTCAATTTCATTATCCGAATAATCAGATTTGGCTTCCGGTCTTTTCAAGAGGAAAAGATCAAAAGCAATGAAACTAGACTTCTCAAAACGCAAGGCGCGGCTTCCTGTTGGAAGCAGATAGGATATGTCTGTCCGCACCCAGTCGAGTACAGGCATAAAGTTATAGGTTACTACCTTTAGTCCGCAGGCCGCAACATTGCGCAAGCTTATTTTATAGTTTTCAATGTATTGTTGAAATTGACCAGACTGTTTCTTGATGTCTTCGTGTACTGGTAAACTTTCGATCACCGTCCATGTTAAACCGGCACTTTCAATTATTTCTTTTCGTATATTGATTTCTTCTATTGTCCAGATGGCCCCAACGGGGATGTGATGCAGGGCAGTGACTACACCGCTACATCCTGCCTGACGGATATCACGCAGACTTACCGGATCATTTGGACCAAACCATCGCATGGTCTGTTCCATAAAAACATTATAAGCACTCTTCATAAATTAAAAACCAATTGAATTTCCACCATCCACCGGTATGACTGTTCCAGTCATGTAGGAGGCTTCATCTGAAGCCAAAAAGTAAGCTGCGTTAGCGACATCTTCTGGTAGTCCAAGCTTGCCCATGGGTGTTCTTGACAACACCTTTTGCTTGCGTTCCGGATCGTTGTCAAGCGCTGTAGAGGACATCTTTGTAAAGATGAAACCCGGGGCAATGCAATTCACCCGAATTCCAGACGGAGATAATTCCACGGCCATCGCGCGCGTCATTCCTTCCACTGCAGTTTTAGAAGCTGTGTAGGCAATGACTTGAGGAATTCCATATTGTGCAGCCATTGAGCTTATATTGATAATGCACCCTTTCTTTTGTTGGAGCATAATTTTGGATGCTTCGCGCGATAAACTAAAAACACTATTAACATTGGTATTCATAATTTTCTGAAACTCCTCATCTGAAACCTCAATCAATGGTTTTTTCATATTGATTCCAGCATTGTTTACCAGAATGTCCACCCGGCCCTTTTGATTCACAATCTCTTTAAGTATGGATGGAGTTTTACTCAATTCAGTCACATCGAAAACAACAGGTTGACAATTTTTTCCAAATTCGCGACACGCTCTTTCTAATCTTTCTTTATCGCGGCCAATGGCGAAAGTAAAAATGTTGTTCTCTGTAAACTTCTTGACGGTAGCATACCCAAGGCCCGATGACCCACCAGTAACAATTGCAATTTTTTGTTCCATGCTCATAACATTTTTAATAGCTACCATTGAGGCCGGATACCGGGCGCATAAGGGTAGGAGAGGTTTATATAGTAATCGATTAAATGCGAAGGTTTTTCCAGAGCTGAAGGGATCGGCCGTTTTGAGAACGTCTGAAAGTAAAGAACACAGGCATTTCTCCACCAGATGGCCTCCTCATACTGGATACTTAAGAGCATTTTTACTTGTTTGAACCGTTCGGTATCAATTTTCCCCTCCACTGCATTCCATTTTTCTATCATCCATTGAACTGAGTCAGCCCCATCATAGTACCGATAGCATAACTCATCCCACAAAGTGTTTCCAGATTTGGTCTTATAATCCCAATTCACGTGATGAAACCACAGGAGGTATTTCTCCGGACATTTTTCCAGGGAAGAAAATATATCAGATACCGGTTTAGTATACTGGCTTAGTGCATTGCTGCCTGAAGTTGTGCGGTCAAATCCTATTCCGATACTGTCAGCCTTATGATAATATACCGAAGTCCAATCTGCCCGATGTTTGTCTTTAATCCACGGGGCTGGACCATAGTGGTGACTCCAACCCATGATGTGATGAAGGCCTAAGGGAGTCATGTAGTTTACGGTAATTTCGCGCGAGGCCATCATTATGGACTTAACAGGATCAACAAAATTGTCATCGTTAGAAAAGGTCATTTTTATCCACTCATCGGCAATGCTCTCGGAGGATGTTTCAGGATTCCATGCTAATCTTCCGAACGCATACCAGTTGGATTGGGCAAAGGGATGTCCACACCAATTGATGTCGGTTCCAATATTGGCAACACCCGCCATGCCCGTGAGTTCATGTTTGTCAACTGATCCATCAATGATCTTTGAAACCGTTGAGCCCTTTGCCTTAGCATAGGTATCAGAATCCAAACATTCCTTAAATAAAGGAGCGAGGTAGACCAGGTGTGTACTAAATCCTAAATACTCTTGAGTGATCTGAAATTCCATCATTAATGGTGTGTGCGGCATAGCGCCAAAAAGGGGATGAAATGGCTCGCGAGGCTGAAAGTCGATGGCACCATTTTTTACCTGTATAAGAACGTTATTATTAAATGTGCCATCCAATGGTTTAAACTCGGTGTAGGCTTGTTTGGCTCGATCGTCAGGAACTTTATCGTCATAAACAAATGCTCGCCACATCACGATGCCATTGTAAGGTTGAAGAGCTTCGGCCAGCATATTAGCCCCGTCTTTATGTGATCGCCCATAATTTTGGGGGCCAGGCTGGCCTTCAGAGTTAGCCTTCACAACGAAGCCTCCAAAATCCGGAATGAGTTCATAAATTTCTTTCACTTTGCTTTTCCACCACTGTTGAACTTTTTCATCAAGTGGGTCGGCTGTGGGTAGTTTACCTAATTCAATCGGAGCACTGAAGCGGGCTGTGAGATAAACTTTTATTCCGTAGGGTCTGAATTCATTCGCCAGCGCCTCAACTTTTTTCAAATATTCAGGCGATAGTACCAGCGCGTTGGCATTTACATTGGTGAGTACGGTACCATTTATTCCAATGGAGGCATTGGCCCGTGCATAATCGGAGTAGCGGGGATCGATGTAACCCGGGAGTTTATGCCAGTTCCACAGTGAAAAACCAGCGTATCCTCTCTCCACGGTTCCGTCCAGGTTATCCCAATGGTTTAGCACCCGAACTTTAATTTTGGGTGACTCCTCAATAGATAAATTTTTTATGCTCTTGTTGGTTTGGAGTAACCGAAGAAAATGGAATACGCCATACAATACCCCAATGTCTTCATTAGAAGCAATCACCATTACGGTGCGACCATTGACAGAAACGGATTTGATCACGAAACCATCCCGGCCGATGGACTGATTTTCCAGATTTAGATTTTTGACAGCAGGAGAGCTAAACGTACCACACACAATTGTTCCATTTTTATCAAGGGCTTTGATTTCAGGAACAGCAACGCCCAGCAATCCGTTTAATCCTGTAAGCAACTCTTTTTTTGCAATGACTAGCGTGGGAGAAGTGTCTTCAAATAAGAGTGATTTGATTTGCTTACGGTATTCAGCTACTTGTTGTTGGTTCTTGAGTAAATCATATCGCAGCCATAGTCTATAACCATTTTCCGTTTTGGCAGTTTGAAAAATAAGGAGCAACAGAAAGAGGGGGACTATTTTTTTCATGCTGACGAATAAAGTAGTGAGGTTAATTTTTCCTCTTCCTTAAGGACGACTCGCGAATTATTAGCTTATGCCGAAGCACAATTGTGTTGAGATTACCTGTCGGATGTTTTTTTAGTTTATTAATAAGCGTTGTCGCAGCAATTTCACCCATTTCCTTACCGGGATAGTCAATGGTTGTGAGATTTGGTTCAATCACGCGAGCGATGGGATCATTATTAAAGCCCACCACAGCAATATCCTCCGGTACGCGAATACCTGCTCGTTTTAATTCACGGATACAAGAAACTGCAGAAATGTCGTTCGCGGTAAAAATACCATCCGGCAATTGCTTCATGGTAAGTAATTTCTGCGTGGCTATTGCCGTGGCTTGATCGGTTAACTCAATGTTAAGAACAAGCGTTCGATCAAATTCAATATTATATTGTTGCAGTGCCTGCTTATAGCCTTCTAAGCGGTCGGCATAAACATTTCGATTGACATTACCATCAATATGCACGATACGCTTACACCCTTGCTCGAGCAAATGGAGTGTTGCTTCGTATCCGGCTTTTTTATTATCAATGACAATACTTGTACAATCCGGGTGTTCAATAACGCGATCGAAGAAGATTAAGGGAATCTGTTTCCTTAGTAATTCCTCAAAGTGATCTGTTGTTTTTGTTTCGTTTGCCAAAGAAATCATTAGGCCGTCTACACGGCTGTTATACATGGTGGATACACCGTTAACTTCCTTTTTGTATGATTCCTGCGATTGACTGATAATAAGGTTGTAACCGTGTGCGTTGGCAACTTTTTCTATACCGGAGATGACTGTTGAATGGAAGTAACTTTCAAGGCGTGGGATAATCACACCGATAGTGTTCGTATTTTTTCGTCTTAAATTACTGGCGAACTTATTTTGTTGATACCCCATTTTACGGGCTGCCTCCAGGATCCTCTTTTTTGTATCTTTTTTGATACCCGGATGGTTCTTTAGCCCGCGACTCACAGTTGCAGGTGAGATATTGAGGGTTTTCGCGATGTCGTAAATAGTGACTTCCTTATGGATCATTTCAATCGCTTACATTACTAATTACCTATAAAAGTAGGAAAAATAGGCTTTAATAAAATATTTTAATGCAATCGGTTGCATAATATATTCTAAATTTCTTCTTTTCAGAACCCGATGAAAAACCAGTCATTTTGGGCTAAATTCAATAAATGCGGATTTATCTGAACCTAATTCTTTACCCGATGCAACAAAAATACCTTTTTTGCCTTCTCTGCTCGCTTTTTGTTTCATTATGCCGGGCCCAGGAGACTCACCTCTACTTGGATCCTTCCAAACCACTTGAAACCCGGGTATCAGACCTGGTCGGGCGGTTAACACTTAAAGAGAAGGTTTCGCAGATGATGCATGCCAGCCCGGCAATTGAAAGGTTAAAAATACCCGCATATAACTGGTGGAACGAAGCGCTTCATGGCGTTGGCCGGGGTGGAGTGGCCACTGTTTTTCCTCAAGCCATCGGTATGGGAGCTACATTTGATGAGGACCTATTATATAGAGTGTCCTCTGCAATCTCTGATGAGGCACGCGCCATGTACAACGCAGCCGTGGCCAAAGGTTATCATCAGCAATATGGTGGGCTAACTTTTTGGACGCCCAATATCAACATCTTTCGGGATCCCCGGTGGGGCCGTGGGCAGGAAACGTACGGAGAAGACCCGTATCTCATGTCTCGTTTAGGTGTCGCGTTTGTTCGTGGTCTTCAGGGTGATCATCCAACCTACCTGAAAACAGCAGCATGCGCCAAGCACTTTGCTGTGCATAGTGGTCCTGAAAAATTGCGGCATGAGTTTAACGCTGTCGCTTCATCAAAAGATTTACGGGAAACGTATCTGCCGGCTTTCAAGGCTCTTGTGGATGCAGGAGTAGAATCCGTCATGTGTGCATACAACAGCACTAACGGAGAGCCATGTTGTGCAAACAATTATCTGCTGAACGATATTCTTCGTAAAGAATGGAATTTCAAGGGTCATGTAGTGAGTGATTGTTGGGCCGTGGTGGACTTTTATCACAACGGACACAATGTTGTAAAGACGCAAGCCGAAGCCGCTGCCCTGGCTGTAAAGCATGGTGTGAACCTGAATTGTGGGAATGAATACGGAGCATTAATTGAGGCGGTAGAGAAAAAACTGATTACAGAGAAGGAAATTGATAATGCTTTGGCGGTGTTGCTCCGCACAAGGTTTAAATTGGGATTGTTTGATCCGAAAGAAAAGAATCCGTACAACGCTATTTCTACAGATGTAATTAATAGCGCAAGTCACCGTGCCCTGGCGCGCGAAGCTGCACAGAAATCAGTTGTTTTGTTGAAGAACAATGGTGTGTTGCCGTTACGTAACGACTTGAATAAGTATTTCATAACCGGACCAAGTGCAGCTAACATGGATATTCTTCTGGGTAATTATTATGGAGTTAATCCCCAAATGGTAACTGTAGTGGAAGGAATTGCTGCGGCCATTGAGCCGGGCAGCCAGCTTCAATACAGGTTGGGAATTATGCTCGACAAACCTAACGCCAACCCACAAGATTGGTCGACCGGCAACGCCAAGAATAGTAATGCAACATTTTTGGTGATGGGTATCAGTGGTTTGCTGGAGGGCGAAGAAGGAGAATCCATTGCGTCACCCACATTTGGTGACCGGTTGGACTACAATATTCCTCAACACCAGATTGAATTCCTCAAGAAATTGAAAGCCGGGCACGATAATCCTGTTATTGCTATAGTAACCGGAGGTAGCCCGATGAACCTAGCGGAAGTTCACGAATTGGCCGATGCAGTTTTATTGGTTTGGTACCCGGGGCAGGAGGGCGGCAATGCAGTAGCGGATATTATTTTCGGAAAAAAATCACCTTCCGGAAGGTTGCCTATCACCTTTCCGAAATCATTGGATCAACTTCCACCTTATGAAGATTATTCTATGAAAGGAAGAACCTATCGCTATATGGAAGCTGAACCGCTCTATCCGTTTGGGTATGGATTGAGTTACACAACATTTACCTACAGTGATATGAAATTATCGTCTGCATCGGTAAAGAAAAATCAACCAGTAGAAGTTGAAGTTACTGTTACCAATACGGGTAAGGTTGAGGGGGAAGAAGTAGTTCAGATGTATCTTACCGATGTAGAGGCAAGCACGGACGCACCTCTGTTTTCGCTTCATGGAATTCAACGCGTAATATTAAAACCTGGAAGTTCGTCCATTATCAAGTTTACCGTTACGCCTCAAATGATGGAACTTGTCAACGCGAAAGGAGAAAGGATTATCGAGCCGGGGAAATTTAAAGTATTTATCGGAGGTTCACTTCCCGGCAACAGAAGCGAAACATTAGGAGCAGCAAAATCCCTTGAATCTTTTTTTACAGTTAAATAATCTATTCTCATGGAACTATTTGAAACACTTGATTGGATCGTAATCATTATTTATTTCGCAGTAATTGCTGCGATTTCTATCTGGTCTATCCGAAAAAGTAAAGATGCGCCAACTGATTATTTTTTGGCAAACCGGAATTTGGGATGGTGGGTAATTGGTTCTTCCATCCTGGCATCGAATGTCGGGTCGGAACATATTGTTGGTCTTGCCGGATCAGCCGGAGCATCTGGAACGGTTCTGGGGCATTATGAATTGCATTCATGGATCGTCTTGATTTTAGGCTGGGTGTTTGTTCCTTTTTATATGCGCAGCATGGTATACACCATGCCTGAATTTTTGGAAAGAAGATTCAATGCAAAAGCAAGAAGATTATTATCGATCATTCAGTTGTTAAGCTATGTTATTGCTAAAGCATCGGTAACAATTTTTGCCGGAGCCTTGGTTTTTAACCAGATCCTTGGAGTAGATTTTTGGACGGGTGCTATTATTCTGGTAGTCGTAACCGGGGTGTATACCATTTTTGGAGGTCTCCATGCAGTTATGTATACAGAAGCCATACAAGCTTTTGTACTATTAATAGGCTCGGCAGTATTATTATTTGTAGGCCTTGATAAGGTAGGTGGTTGGAACGCTTTGATGGCCGCTGTCCCATCCGAAAAATTGAACATGTTCAGACCGCTCAGCGATCCTGATTTTCCCTGGCTTGGAATCCTATTTGCTTCCCCAATTGTCGGTATCTGGTATTGGTGTACAGATCAGCATATCGTGCAACGATGCTTAGCAGGAAGGAACGAAACAGAAGCCAGGCGAGGAACAATCTTCGCAGCTTACCTGAAATTACTTCCATTCTTTATATTCCTTATTCCCGGTTTGATTGCTTATGTTTTAAACGAGAGGGGAGAATTGGTATTACCAATGAAAGACGGAATCACTGATTATAATGCTGCCTTTCCTGCTATGGTAGAGCAGATCATGCCCATGGGCTTGAGAGGTTTACTGGCAGGAGGGTTACTGGCAGCGTTGATGGCTTCCTTGGCATCTGTATACAATGCTTGCTCCACTTTATTTACAATGGATATTTATCAGAAAATGAAACCAGAAGCGAGTGAAAAGGAGCTGGTTAAGGTTGGAAGGATTGCAACCGGTGTTGTCGTAATTCTGGGTATGGTATGGATACCGATGATGGGCAAAATTTCCGGTACATTATATACGTATCTGCAAAGTGTGCAATCTTACCTTGCTCCGCCCATTGCAGCAGTTTTTCTTTTAGGTGTTTTTTCTAAACGCATCAATGCAAGAGGAGCCATGACGGCTATGACGATTGGTTTTATCATTGGAGCATTGAGGATTGTACTGGAGTTGAGCCGAGAATATCTTCCAGTCTCCAGTTTCCTGTACGAGTTTGCTACCATTAACTTTTTGTACTTCTGTATCCTCCTGTTTGTATTCAGCATCGCAGTGATGGTGGTGGTAAGCTTGCTAACGGATAAACCTTCCGAGGAGCAGCTCAAAGGATTGACCTATGCAACAACGGTGGCGGAAGACAGAGCAAAATCGCGAGCCAGTTGGAATAAAATGGACGTTATTCTGTCTCTGGGAGTTGTGGTTATTATTGTAGCTGTGTTTCTGTACTTCTCACCCTACGGTGTAGGGTAGGTTTCAGTAATCCAATGAGAGTAATTTGTATATTCATCCTCATGCTAGCAATCTGCTCTTGCACGCAAAATCAGAAGGAGGAGACGCATTTTACCAATCCAATCTTAGCTGGCTTTTATCCTGATCCAAGTATATGCAAAGTGGGCGAGGATTATTACCTGACAACGTCAACGTTTACCTACTTTCCCGGGCTTCCAATATTTCATAGTAAAGATCTGGTGAACTGGAAACTGATTGGGCATGTACTTAATAAACCTGAAATCTTTAATGTGGAAGGATCGGGTGTTTCAAGAGGGTTATTTGCTCCATCTATTCGTTACGATAGTGGTTTATTTTATGTTGTCTGTACGCTAATCGATCGGGGAGGAAATTTTTTCTCCACAGCAAAAAATCCGGCTGGGCCATGGTCTGACCCGGTTTGGATTCCGCAAGTAGAGGGTATCGATCCATCGACTTTTTTTGACGATGATGGAAAAGCATACCTGATTTATAACAGTGTAGCACCGAATAACGCACCCCTTTACGAGGGACATAGAACAATCCGACTTCGTGAGTTTGACAAGGATAGTTTAATAATTGTGGGTGAAGAAGTTATTGTTGTCAATGGCGGTGTTGACCTCAGTAAAAAACCCATCTGGATTGAAGCGCCCCATATTATTAAAAAGGATGGTTTTTATTATCTAATTTGTGCTGAGGGTGGCACTGGCTATAACCATTCCGAAGTGGTGTTCCGGAGTGAATCTGTGAAAGGCCCATACATTCCGTATGATAAAAATCCAATATTAACACAACGTCATCTTGATCCCAATCGACCAAATCCTATTACCACTACCGGTCATGCTGATTTTGTTGAAACTGACGATGGAGAATGGTGGGCTGTGTTTTTGGGATGTCGTCCGTATACCGATAAGGATTATTATAACATTGGAAGAGAAACATTTCTTGCGCCTGTAAAATGGATTGACGGTTGGCCGGTCATTAATCCTGATTTTGAGGAAGTTCAGTACAGCTATCCGTATCCATTGCCTCGAGTTGAATACGGAAGTCCCAAGAGTGGAAACTTTACTTTTCGTGATGATTTTGATGATGGAGAATTGAATAAGGAATGGATGTTTCTGCGTGCTCCAAAGGAGAAGTGGTACACTGTTTCGCAAGGCAAATTAGGTATTAAGGTTCGCCCGGAAACATGTATTGAAAAAGTAAACCCGAGTTTTGTGGGATATCGGCAGCAACATATTACTAGTAGTGCGGCTGCTTCAATTGATTTTACAACACAGTCGGAAAATGAAAAAGCTGGATTATTGATTTATCAAAGTGAGTATAATTTCTACTTCCTGTGTCAGTCGATTAAGGCAGGAAAGCGTACCGTGGAACTATATCAATCTCCTTTTGCAATGGATTCTGTTATGGTGCAGCTTGCTTCTGCTAAGTTGAATGATGCCTCATCTGTTCAATTGAAAATTGAAAGTAATCCTGAAGCATATTCGTTTTATTATTCTGAAACGGGTGGAGAATGGACTCTACTGAAAGACAACCTGGATCCAAAATTATTGAGCACAAAAATAGCAGGTGGCTTTGTAGGCAGTGTGTATGCAATGTATGCCACCTCTCAAGTTGAGTCTTTTAATAATACCGCCTGGTACGATTGGTTTGAGTATGTTGGAAATGATGCTGTGTATCATAAAGTCAAGTAATGAGTTTTGATTGAAGCCAATACCATTAAATACCAGCCTCATATAAAATGGAATTCGCTATCACGTCCTGTGGTCTGATTGTAAATTTATTTACACAAAAAGAGTGAGATTCTCATTATATCGTTCGCTCAAGTTGGATTGTAATCGCTTGGCAATGGTCTGACCGACATTACCAGTCACGAGTAAGCAAACCGTACCTCCATTCCCTCCCCCGGTTATCCTAGCACCGGTGATTCCTTCAGTTGCCATAGCCATCGATACGATCTCATCTGTCCTTTCTGTTCCTAATCCACATAAGGAATAACTTGCGTGGGAGGCAAGCATTAATGTACCCATGTGCTCCATGAGGCTCCTTCTTTCTGGTTGATCAAATGTTGTATTTAATTTGAAAAGTATTTCCTGAAACTGATGAACGTGGTAATTCTCATGAATCGGATGGGCAGTACAGCGCCTGATGTTATAGAATTTGTTCGGATCCACATGGGTAAGTGGATCAATTGTTTCTTCATAATGACTCAGAAAATCCTTTCCTGTTAAACTATCGGGAAGCAGTTTTTGAAATTTACTTTCAAAATCACTCACAGAGATATTGCTCAGGTAACCATTGAAGGGGAGTGACGACAAATTTTGAGACCGCTTTGCATTTACGATATCTTCTTTGCTCACTCCCATCGCTTGTCCGATTATCGTATAGCCCATAAAAGCAGCACACCTAACATCACGGTACGATGCTCCAGCCACCTGATGCCTGATTCCGCTATCGATTCCGATAAAATGAATATCAATGGGGATTTCAATTGGAGATTGAATCAAGTTGGGTTGGCAAACAATGGGGAGTAGGGTGTCCGGCTTTCCAAAATACGAAGAAAGCTGATCCATTAATCCACAGGGAGCACCTACAACCAGATTCTCAATGCGCTGAGCCAATACAGGAAGTTCTGTTCCTGAAAATGAAAGGTCAAATGCTTTAGCCAGAGCTTGCACGGTTGCCACTTCAACGGATGCCGATGACGCTACGCCCTTTCCGTTCGGTATATCCGATACTAATTTCATGTCTGCACCTTTAAAGGTTATTCCCTTTTCCTTTTGCAGTGCTAAAGCGCATCCAAGGATATAGGCTACCCATGATTTTTCAGGATTTTGTTTGAACGACTGTTGCGCAAAGGAATAATCGACCTTACCATCTTTTAAATAAATCCGGAAATCTCCTGTAAATTGTAGTGTTTCTCCTGTGCTTAACTTGCTGTTGATATTACATTGATAATCAGTGCGTAATATTAGCTCAACTGAAGTTTCCTGTACAATAGATTTTTGAAGTACAAGTGAACCGGAGTAGTCGGCAATTCCTCCCATCACATCCAATCTTCCGGGAGCAGAAGCTCTGAAAGTTCTTACGCTCATCGACTACAGCAATTGATATTTTTTCAAAAGAGCAAGGAGTATGGGCTTGACTTCCCGCTCAATATTATTATTGGCATAGCCAATCCAGTTGATTTCGGATGTCAGGTCAAGCGGAGCCTTCAATTCCGCTCCTGTACCATCCGTAATAACAATACCTGCTTCTTTACCAATCAGGTGTGCGCAAACATCATACGGATGACAAACATGTCCGCCTTCTTTACCTTGCTTTTTTAGTAGGCGGTATAGTAGTCCGCGAACATCCGCCACAAACCGATCATGTCCCATGATGAGTTCATACAACTGGCCCCCACTTGAAATGTATTGATCTTCAAACACTAGTGCTTTACCTGATGGATTGGGGGGAGCTATCGCCTGGATCAGTTCATCTTCAATGGCAGAGAGAATTTCACGTCCCGGTGGAAAGAAACGTGCAAGCTGGGCAAACCCACCGAGAATAGAGGTTGCGCTCGAAGGACTTATCATTCTTTCTTGTACCTCATGGCTGAGTAAGTTTTCAGTGGAAGCAAAACTTCCCCCTCCTTTAATGGCCCATAAAACATCTGCTTTGTATTGTTTACTCACAGGCAATTCAACCATAACCGCCACTTCAATATCAATCAAGTTTGTCGTATCCCCCTTATTGGGAGCAGCACCCGCAAGAAAAAAAGCTGAACGTTTGTCATACATGAGGCCACGTGTTCCGTCAATGGGATCAATGATGATTCGAAGTTTTGCCTGTTCGCGGGGCGTATCGATTGGAAGAACAATACCATTTTCATCTTCACCGATGCCTTCTGCCAGTAAAAGAATACCTCCTAATTCACGACTGTATTTTTCGAGCACCTGTATAAGAAAATCTTCTACTTCACGATCGATCACATAGATCGTATCCTCTTTCTTTTCAGTGTATACAGCTGACAATGCCTGTATGGTGGAAACAGCCAATGAATGCATAACATGTTGCCTCACAGCTTTTCCTGCTTCCATAAGCATTTGCTTGACCAGGTTATGATTCATCGTTCAAAAGAATAATCATGGATATTAATTTTTCGCAATTCGGCTGCTTTATCCTCCGGCATCGTATCCGCCATAAAGCTACCACCACCTATCTCCGGACCAGCAAGGTATTTAATTAACCCGGGCTGACGATAAGGCGGTTGAAGCCAAAGGTGCATTCTGAAGTCGCTGTAGTTAGCTCCGTCTACGGGAGCTTGCATGATGGACATAACATATGGAAAGTCCATACTGAAATTCATGTCCATTCTCCGCACAGTTTCATGGAAGACTTTGCTTAGGCCTTCTAGCTCCTCACTACTCAAGGTAATCAGGCTTTGATGTTGCCTCTTAGGAAAAATCATTGTTTCGTAGGCATAACGTGCAAAGAACGGAATAAAGGCAATGGCAAATTCATTTTCAGTAATAATACGGATGCCCTCTCGCTGCTCATTCAAAATGATTTCTTCAAAAATATTGCGTTGATGCTGCCGTTGATAATCATTGGATATCCTGATCTGCTGTTCAATAAGTTTGAATGTAAAGTCAGTGGCGTATACCTGGCAATGGGGGTGAGGATTACTCACACCAACGGCTTCACCCTTGTTTTCAAAAAAATGCACATACTTGATAGCTGGATTTTCCTTAAAGCTCAGCATCTCTTCCTGAAACGCTTTAAATACCCTTACCACTCTATCGATCTTCATTTTAGAAAGTGTAATGTTATGGCGAGGATCATAACAAATTACCTTGGCCATCCCCAGCGCTTTTGCTCGTTGATAAAAAGCAGTTACCCCTGTATCCTGAATTGCAGGAGCATCCAAGCTTACTACCGGATGATCGTTTTCAAAGATGAAGATATCGTTATACAGAGGGTTAATATCTCCATGGACGCGCTTGTTCCCTGGACAGAGGTAGCAAGAAGGGTCATATTCGGTTGATGGTTTGGTTGCCAATGCAGGTGCTCCATGCCAGGGACGGGCATTGCGGTGCGCAGAGTAAACCACCCACTCTTCCCGAAGAGGATGCCAACGCTTTTCCCATTTTCCTTGTGTTATGTTCACCGTGTAAATATCCTACAGTTCTTTTGAATTTTGTTACTTCCTTAATAAAGCAGTAGCACACCACAAGACGGGTCCTTGCCCGTGCATGTCGCCCACGATCCGTTTGCGATCAAGATAGTATTGATGATCGTTCTTTTTTCCGGTTCCCTCACAAACTTCTGTTATATCACCGACTTCGTTGATGAAAGACACTAATGCCAGCCACCCTTTTCTTGCAGCGTTTTCATACTCGCTTTTTTCTAGCCAACCCCTTTTGGTTCCTGTTATCAACGCAAATGTGAACATCCCTGTACAGGACGACTCTTTCCATGATTGAGGATCGTCCACCAGTTGCCTCCAGGCACCCTCATTCGTCTGATAGCTAAGCAGTGTCTTCATCATTTTTTTGTAACCCTCCAATATCTTCGGATAATTTGGATTATCGGATGGCAACACCCTGAGAAGTTCAGTCATCCCGGCAGCCATCCATCCGTTTCCGCGCCCCCAGAAATACGGCACTTCGGGAGCATGGTAAAACAAACCGTTCGGTTGCTGCAATTCATCGAGGTAATAGACCATTTCCTTAGCTGCACGTTCTAAATATTTTTTATCACTTGTGGCACGTGATGCCTGCGACTGAACCATGGTGATCATGTACATGTCGTCAATCCATAAACGGGTTTGCCACGAGTATCCATCAACAACATATTTTTTTGCGATTTCTGTCAGGGCAGAATCTTTCGGAACGTCCCATTGCTTGTCAGCATATGCCACTCCCATATCCTGATACTTCTTGTTTCCCGTCTGTAAGTAAAGTTCAAAGACCATGGCGCCAAAAACATTGAAGTCCACATGATTGGGCTCCGGAAGAAGGTAGGATTCTTTTTCAACAAGAACATCGAATCGCTGTTCGAGTTTTCCAAGGAGGTCTTTGTCAGATGCTTCTTTGGCAAATGTCAGCGCACCGTACCAGGTACAGACTTCAAAGTAGGGGATATGGGGCTTGGTACCGTAACCGTATACGCCATGTGACGATTGGATAAAGTGTTCTGAAACTTTTTTCCCAACTTCTTCCGGTGACGTTCCTTTCGGCCATTTGTCCATGGCCTGCTGCGCTACACCAAGCTGACACCAGATCAGCGCCAGGATTACGCAAGTGATTCTGTGTATTTGTATCATAGCTTGATTTGAATTTTCTTTCCTGTTTCCATGGATTCGTAAATGGCCCGCAACAGGGTTACATCTCGTTTTCCCATTTCACCGGGAACCGGGGATGGTCTGTTGTCGTGGATGGCAAGTGCAAAGTCATCCATTTGCCTGGACTGTTGATTGACTTGCATGAAATTCATAGGCCCCTGTGAAGTTTCACCTCGTTGTCCTGAGTAGTTAAAGGCAGATGTAAGTTGAAATGTGCCTTTCTCCGCTTCTGCTTTCAAAAAGTTCATCCCTTCACCATAACTGGTTTTACCTTCGGCTATTACGCCACCAGGCATTTCAAATTGCCAGGTGAGTGATTCTTCAACTTCTTTGAATTTTTCTGGATCTGTCTTGGGCCCTTCTTTAGCGGTTACAGATATTGGTTCTGAACCACTCACATAACAAAATCCCTGGATGCAGTAAATGCCTACATCCATCAATGGCCCGCCTCCTGACAATTCTTTCTTAAGTCTCCAAACGCCAGATGGAGGACGAAAGCCAAACCCTGCCGACATTCTTTTTAATTCTCCAAAAGTTTTCTCTTTGGCAAGCCGCACCATCTCCAGATTATACGGCTCAAAGTGCAAGCGGTACCCGATGGATAATCTCTTTCCCGCTTTTTTACAAACATCAATCATGCGATCACAATCCTCCACGGTAATGGCCATTGGTTTTTCGCAGATTACATGTTTGCCAGCCTGTGCCGCACGGATAACATATTCGGCATGCATGGAATTCGGTAACACCACATATACAATGTCAATCGCATTGTTGTCTTTGATTGTGTCAAAATTTTGATAATTGTAAATGTTTTCATCTGGTATGTTGTACTGATCTTTCCATGTTGGAATTTTAGAGGGTGTACCGGTAACAATGCCAGCCAAATAGCAATGTTCAGTTTGCTGCAGGGCTGGTGCCAATTGCCCTCCTGCATAAGAACCGAGACCAACCAAAGCAATACCCAATTTTTTCCGGTTCATAGTATCTTTATTTTTCACTTTTGCTGGATTGCTACAGAATGAAAATGACGATAGTGTTGAAAATCCAGCTCCGGCTACAACCACTGTAGAGATGAATTTTCTCCTGGAGTGCTTTTTATTAAAGGATTTCATAAGCGTATATTTTCAATTTGGTTAAACAACAATTTGTAACATCAATACCCCAACTAGCCCTAATATCGACATTAATGTTTCCATGACGGTCCATGATAGAAATGTTTGTTTTAGTGAAAGCCCAAAAAATTCCTTGAACATCCAGAACCCTGTATCGTTGATGTGTGAACCGAAAATACTACCTGCACCGACAGATAAAACCATTAATTCAGGAGAAACCTGCCCGGTGGTTACCAGTGGTGCCACAATTCCTGCAGCTGTTAATCCTGCTACGGTGGCCGAGCCAAGGGTAACACGAAGCAGGGCAGTAATAATCCAGCCAAAGAGCAAAGGATTAATTTTCCATTGACTGCTGAATGAAGTAATATACTCTCCTGTGCCACTGTCAATCAATACTTGTTTTAAAACTCCACCTGCGGTAATGATCAACAGGATCATGGCAATACCCGAAATACCATCACTTACCCAGCGCATTACTGTGGGCATGGTTTCCCCTCTTCGTAAACCGAAGAAGTAAATAGCGAAAAGAACAGCAAGGATGAGGGCGATGGTGGGATCACCAAGAAATACAATCCATTTCGTCCAACCATTTTCTGCCTTTAGAAAAGTTTCAGCAATCACTGAACACGTGATCAACAATACGGGCAGTAGCGCGATGATAAAACTGGATGCAACAGTGGGTAATGCTTTCAGTTCCAGCCCCTCTTGGGAGGAAATGTTTTCATTGTTATCAGCATCGATTTTTTTTAGAAACCTGCCAAGAAATGGCCCGGAAATGATCACAATGGGAACCACAAGAATCAATCCGTAGACTAATGTCAATCCCAGATCAGCTTCGAATGCATTGACAAGAACTACGGGGCCGGGATGGGGAGGCAAAAAGCAATGGGTGGCCGATAAGGATGCCGCTGTTGGAATGGCAATGTAAAGAAGGGGTAAACCAGTCTTTTTGGCCACAGAAAATACCAGCGGAACAAGAATGACAAACCCAGCATTGTAGTAGAGTGGCAGCCCCACCAAGAAACCTGTCAGCAATACGGCCCACTGAACGTGCTGCTCTCCGAATGCATGAATGAGACTTGAAGTTATTTGCCCAATGGCGCCACTGCGTTCCAGTAATTTTCCCAAGACAGCGCCCAGGCAGATAATCAGCGCAAGACTAGCTAATGTACTACCCACACCTTTCTCAACTGAGTCAAGCAAGGCTGCGGTGTCCATGCCCAGCATGAGCCCTACAACAAGAGCAACGATCAATAAGGATAGAAACGGGCTGACTTTTTTATAGGTTAGAAAAACCTGAATGGCAATACCAAATGCGATGATGAGCAACGCCATTTAGTTCACGGTGTTTATGAGTGTCCCGATTGAATCAATGCTTATGCGAATTTCATCACCTAGGCTAAGCGTGAAATCATTTGGTGGAACAATGCCGGTGCCTGTCATGATTAGGCAACCGACAGGGAAGGAACATTCACGACACACAAAGGATACCAGTTCATCGAGAGAGCGTTTCATTTGATTTAACGCAACCGTGTCTTTAAAAATGGTTTTATTATCTCGTAAAATTTCCAACTGGATGAGGGTGTCAGGTGAAAGTGGTTTATCAGTAACATATACGCACGGACCTAAAGCTGCGCATCCATCATAGGTTTTTGCTTGTGGAAGGTACAATGGATTTTCACCCTCGATGCTGCGGCTACTCATGTCGTTACCAATGGTGTATCCAACTATTTTTCCGGAAGAAGTAACGACTAACGTTAACTCTGGTTCGGGTACATTCCAGGTTGAATCTCCTCTGATCCTAACGGAACTATTATGCCCAACAACCCGATGAGCAGTGGCTTTAAAAAAAACTTCCGGCCGTTCGGCCTCATAAACACGAGTATAATAGTCTCCACCACCTGTGGTTTTAGATTCTTCCTGCCTTCCTACTTTACTTTTCAAATATGTCACTCCACACGCCCACAATTCCTGATGTCCAATAGGGGGGAGTATGGTATGCGAGGCTAATTGACTTTCGTGGGTGATGTTATAGGGTGATTGAGTGATATCCTGTATTTTACCCGTGAGATTATCATCATTAATAAAAACGTCCCAATTCTCTGATACGATAAAAAACTTACCTGTTTTCTCAATTATTATTCCTGATTTGGTATTGTATATCTTCATTGCTTCTTAATGGAGATCACCTTTTACTTCAGAGCCTGATCCTCCGCGAAGAATATCAAGGTCTGCCCCGAGGTTGGCCTGCTGTACATGGTCAATGTAAAATTTCACATAGCCCCGCGAAGCTGCAGGAACAGGGGGCACCCACTTTTCCTTTCTCTTTTGAAGTTCAGTGTCGCTTACGTCCAGGTGGAGCTTACGCTTTTCAATATCTAATTCAATCATGTCGCCATCCCTTACGAACGCGAGAGTTCCGCCAATGGCTGATTCAGGAGAGATGTGTAACACCACAGTTCCTCCGGCAGTACCACTCATACGTCCATCTGAAATTCGAACAATATCCCGAATTCCTTTTCTTAAAAGTTTTTCAGGTAGATCTACATTTCCGACTTCGGGCATACCGGGATATCCAACCGGACCTACCGATTTCAATACGATCACACAGTTTTCATCGATGTCAAGATTAGGATCGTCAATGCGGGTGTGATAATCCTCCATACTTTCGAATACCACGGCACGTCCCCGATGCTTCATTAAATTTTTTGATACAGCCGAGGGTTTGATAATCGCTCCCTGTTCACACAAGTTTCCTTTTAACACGGCAATACCTGCTTCGGGTTGGAGAGGATTGTCGATAGATGCAATGACTTCACGGTTGTAGCAAGGAGGATTTGTATTATTTTCTCCAATGGATTTTCCATTAGCCGTGATTACACCCGTGTGCAAATATTTCTTCAGTTCATGAATAACAACGGGTAAACCACCGGCATAATAGAAATCTTCCATCAGGTATTTTCCCGATGGCTTTAGGTTTACCAGCAATGGAATTTTACTTCCGATGTCGTCAAAGTCTTGCAAATTCAGTTCAACGCCAATTCTCCCGGCAATGGCCAGCATGTGAATGAGGAAATTGGTGGATCCGCCTACACCGGCATTCACTACAATGGCATTCTCAAATGCGTGACGGGTAAGAATTTTAGAAAGCTTCAAATCTTCATGAACCATCTCTACAATTCTTCTCCCTGAAAGATGGGCCATTACTTTTTTTCGCGCATCCACTGCGGGAATTGCTGCGGCACCAGGAAGTGTAAGTCCCAATGCTTCCACCATACAAGCCATGGTAGACGCAGTACCCATCGACATACAGTGTCCCTGACTACGGGCGCTTCCCACCTCGGCTTCATGAATGTCGGCTTCAGTGTAATTTTCCAACGACTGTTTTTCTTTGATCATCCAGTTAAACGAGCCAGAACCCAAACACTCTCCGCGAAACCGGCCATTGAGCATCGGGCCGCCAGGAACCACAATGGTCGGGAGATCAACGCTGCACGCTCCCATTACGGTAGATGGTGTCGTTTTATCACAACCCGTAAGTAATACAATGCCATCGAGCGGATTGGCGCGAATGGATTCTTCTACATCCATGCTGGCAAGATTGCGGAACAGCATGGTAGTGGGGCGCATAATAGTCTCACCCAATGAAGTAACCGGAAACTCAAGCGGAAATCCTCCGGCCTCAGCCACACCTCGTTTTACGATCTCAGCAAAGTCACGCAGATGGCCGTTACACGGTGTCAGTTCAGACCATGTATTACAAATGCCAATGACGGGTTTGCCTTTAAAGTAATCGTCCGGATAACCCTGGTTACGCAACCAGGCGCGATGAACAAACCCCATCTTATCGGATTTACCAAACCAGTCGTAGCTTCTTAATTTCTTTGCCATCATTTATTTGTTTTCTGTGGTAAATGAAGAGGCTGGTAAGCCTTCAATGTTATAGAGATTTGCACCTTCAGGATTATCTGCCCAGGCGTATCGCACGATAACTGGATTTGCTATTTCATCGCTCCAAACCACAATTTTATTACCTTCTATTTTTGCTTTCGCCCAAACAAATTTTTTATCAGCTCCCGCAATCGTGAAGTATTTCAATTCGGTGTTTCCTTTCGATAGCAATCCACTGCCGGTATTCGCGAAACTGATAATGATTTTATTATTCTTTATGGTGTGTGATTTGTAGCTAGGCCCCGAAAAAACAATTTTCTTATCTCCATAGGCAATGCATTGTGCTCCTAATGCCAGCCGTTTGCCAACATCTTCTTTATTTAGCGGATGGATGTCGTTCCACTCGCCAATGTCGATGGTTACGGCCATGCCGGTGTTGGGTATTGAAAGTGCTTTTGATTGTGCATGCCGCAATGCCGCCCAGTTACTTTCTGTTGGTTGCGGGCTGGTTTCCATGAAATTGGCGAGTTGCACATACAGAAATGGAAAATTACCCTGCTTCCATTTTTCTCTCCAGTTTTGAATCATGGCAGGAAATAGTGTTTCATATTCGGTGGGATTTCTTGTGTTCGATTCGCCCTGATACCAAATCACTCCCTTAATACCGTAGTTGAGCAGAGGGGCAATCATTCGGTTAAATAAACCAACAGGTTTCCAGCGTATGAATGTTTGGCTCCCCAATGCGGGCATGGTAGCGCCTTGTTTAAATTTCCACGATCCCTTTAAATCGAGCGTGTCACTATCAGCAGCCAGGAAGTAGGGTTTGTCGGGAACAAATCCACCACGTCCCGAGCTATTAATCACCCGAATGGCAATGGTGTTTTCACCTTCCTTCAACACATCTGCACCAATCTCATATTTTCGCGGAGGGTATTGGTAGCTTGTTGTACCAATAAATTTTCCGTTTATAAAGACTGAATCTGCATCGACAATGCAACCAAGCCAAAGGGTTGCTTTTTTTTGTGTCATGGATTTTGGTAGCATAATTTTTTTTCTGAACCAAACAACACCATTAACATTACCTAATTCTCCATTGGCCCAATAACCCGGTATTTTCATTTCCGGCCAATCGCTATCGTGAAGGGCAGGATCATGCCATTGGTTAACTCCACTATCTTTACTATTCAGATCGCGGTACCAGTTACTTATCCGTGTTCTGTCACTATTTTCAATTTCTTCAATGAACTTATCATTTTTGAACCGTTGGGCTTCCTGGTAGAGATCGGGGAAGGCAGTCAGGGCATCCTCACTTATCCAGGCTTCAGCAGGTGACCCTCCCAGAGAAGCATTGATGAGTCCGATGGGGACCTGATATTTTTCATAGAGTTCTTTAGCGAAGAAATAGGCTACCGCAGAAAATGAAAGTACATTTTTTGGATTAGCAGACTCCCAAACTCCGCCATCCAGATCGTGGTGCGCCTGCTTGAAATCATATTGATCGGGAACCAGAAAGTGACGAATGTTTTTATTTTCAGAACCTTCAATCACTGACTTGTACTTATCTTTAACCCGCTTCATGTCAAGCTCCATGTTGGATTGACCGGAGCAGATCCAAACATCGCCTATGAGAATATTCTTCACTACAATTTGATTGCTTGCATTAATTACTAACTCGAATGGGCCGGATGCTTTCATCGGAGGGAACATCACATTCCAGTTTCCATTGGAGTCGGTTATCGTGCTATAGGTTTTGTTATTGAAGCTAATGGTGATTTTTTCCTGAGGTGAAGCCCATCCCCAGATTTTTACTTTCTGGTTGCGTTGTAATACCATTCCGTCACTGATGAGCCGTGGAAGTTTTACCTGATTGAAAGCTGAAATGCAAATCAGGAAGAACCAGAAGGTGTAGATGCTGCGTTTCATTGTGCGTTATTTTTAGTTCGCTCACCGTTTACTAATCTCCAGAGTTGCAATGTGTTGGTATTCTGCAATTCAGAAGGAAGAAGAGATGTTGGAAAATTCTGGTAACAAACCGGTCTGGTAAATCGCGTGATGGCCATTGTACCCACGGAAGTTGTTCGGCTATCGGTTGTTGCCGGAAACGGACCACCATGTACGATGGAGTCACATACTTCCACTCCTGTTGGGTAGCCGTTGATAATTAACCTGCCGGCCTTTTGTTCAAGAATACTGATCAGATCACTGTATGTATTGAAATCTTCTTCTGTTCCATGAACGGTAGCGGTGAGATGGCCCCCTAATTTTCCTGCGGCTTGTATTAACTCATTTTTTGTACTTGCTGTAATTAGTAATGTGGATGGACCAAAAACTTCCTCTTCAAGCAAGTGATCGCTGAGAAAAGATTTGACCGTACTTTGAAATAGATTCGCAACCCCGGTAAACCCTGATCCATTTTGCTTTCCCCTGGCAATCGTTTGTACATCTCCTGATTCCACTAACCTTTCAACGCCTTTTTCATAATTGCATTGGATAGTTTGGGTGAGCATTACTCCCGGATTTGTATCTTCAATATGTTTCGATAGTGTAGTGGTAAATTCTTTCCCTTCTTTGGAAGACTGAATGAAAACCAATCCCGGATTGGTACAAAATTGGCCGACACCCAATGTTACTGATGCTGCCAGACCTTGTGCAATTACATCTCTTTGTTGCTGAAGTATACCGGGAAGAATGAATACAGGATTAGTGCTTCCCATCTCTGCATACACCGGAATAGGAGAGGGGCGATTGTTTGCTTCATCAAACAACGCCTTACCGCCACGGAAAGATCCGGTGAAACCAATGGCTTTAATAAGCGGATGCCGTACAAGCGCCAATCCGACATCAGGTGACTCTCCGTGTATCATGGAGAAGATGCCATCTGGCAAATTATTTTTTTCAACGGCATTCAATACCGCACGGCCAACTAATTCACATGTTCCGGGATGTGCAGGATGGGCTTTGATCACTACCGTGCACCCGGCAGCCAATGCAGAAACAGTATCGCCCCCCGCAACAGAATAGGCAAGCGGAAAATTACTGGCTCCAAATACCCCTACCGGCCCCAATGGCCTTTGCATGCTGCGGATGTCGGTTTTGGCTAACGGCTTGCGATCCGGTTGTGCAAGATCAATCCGTGCATCGACCCATGAGCCTTCGGTGACAAGGGATGCAAACATCTTCAGGTGGTTGATGACCCGTTGTCGTTCATTCAGCATACGTGCTTCTGTCAACCCTGTTTCTTCCATGCACCGTTGAATTAGATCATCGCCCAGTGCTATAATTTCTTCAGCGATGGTCGTCAGAAATGCAGCTTTCTTTTTTCCGCTTACATTCCGGTATTCCTGAAATGCCTGATAGGATTTTTGGATCGCTGCATCAATTTCCTGCGAAGTGGCCTCATAAAAATGAGGTGGTAATTTTTGAGTGCTAACCGGATTGGTGGCTTGAAAAAATGTGGAGCCCTTTGCAGAAGCGAATTTGCCGATCATGTTTTTACCTTCCAACCTCATGTGTGTAATTCTAATAGTTTACCTGATAACTGGCTACAGTACGTGTCTGGCATTCCATCACTAAAAGTTAACAACTTCCTGGTATACTTTTTTAGGTTTCAGATCTTTATCAAAGAGCAGAGGATAATCCTTTCGGCCTCGCACAGGGAAGTTATCCAGCCAGCTATGGCGATCGGAAATATTCCAAAATGTTACTCCGGAAATTGCCTCTTTGTGTTTTCTGAATAATTCAAAACACATTTTATACACCTCCATTTGCTGGACTTCCTTGGTTGCCGTGAACGTGGTATCATAATCTTCCGCTTTACGATCTCTGGCCTGATGCTCCTTGGGGTAAACAGAAATATCGAGTTCAGTAATTTGTAGTTTTAAACCTGTTGATGTAAAATCAAGAAGCGTGCTATCCAACTGGCTGTACGATGGTTCGTTAACAGCCCAGTGGCCCTGTAATCCAACACCATGAATGGGTACGCCAGCTTTCTTTAAGCTGGTTACCAGCCTGATGATTTTTTCACGTTTCACCGGATTGATTTCATTGTAGTCGTTGTAAAAGAGAAGGGCATTCGGGTCAGCTTCATGTGCATATTGAAACGCTTTAGCAATAAACTCCTCCCCGCAGATCGTGTACCAGGGTGAGGGGCGGAAATATTCATCACGCTTATCGGAAATTGCTTCGTTCACAACATCCCATGCATAGATTTTTCCTTTGTAGCGACTTACCACAGCCGTGATATGATCCTTTAATCGTTGCAGAAGTACTTCTTTTGTTACTGGATTTCCCACTGAGTCCACAAATAGCCACTTGGGTGTCTGATTGTGCCAACACAGGGTATGGCCACGGAGCTTCAGGTTATTTCGCTCCGCAAAAGCAACGATTGAATCAGCATTGCTCCAGAAATATTCACCTTCTTTCGGATGGATAGGGCCCATCTTCATTGCGTTTTCAGCGGTAAGACTGTTGAACTGCTCAAGGATAAGTTGAGCCTCGTCTGTCTTCAATGCTCTCGGGGACACAGCAACACCCATGGGAAAATACGATGCATAGTAATCCTTCAATCCGGGGTGTTGTGCCTCACCGGTTGGTTTCGAAGTGCATGTCGCCAGTAGCAGGATTGAGCAAAATAGTGCAACGAACAAGGTGATGGGTTTTATCATAGTAGTATTATTGATATGGAGTAATTGCCTGAATGCTTCCATCGTCATTATGTTTCAGTTCGGTAACCTTTACATTGCGTAAATGTGTTTTGCCCGAAATCTGTACATCGTGATAAAAGAGATACCACTTGCCATTTAACTCCACGATGGAGTGATGATTGGTCCATCCTTCCACGGGATGCAATACTATACCCTGATATGTAAACGGACCATAGGGTGAATCGCCCGTAGCATAATTGATAAAATGTGTGTCGCCTGTTGAATAACTGAAATAATATTTATTGTTGTACTTATGAACCCATGCTGCTTCAAAGAAACGTTTATCGTTTTGACTTTCCGTAAACACATTTCCTTGGGCATCCACAAGCTTGATCTCCCGAACATCTTCAGCAAAACTTTTCATATCTGAGGATAATTTTGCTATTCGTGGCAAGATTGCCGTTTCTTCAGGAGTGCGAAGTTTTCCGTTGGGGTCATACTGGTTGTTATCCCAGCGTTGTAGCTGCCCACCCCAAATTCCACCAAAGTACATGTAATATGATCCATCCGAATCCTGAAATACACAGGGATCAATGCTATAACTATGGGCGATAGGCTCCGGCTCCGCTACAAATGGACCTTCTGGGTTTTTACCGGTGGCTACACCAATTTTAAATACATCATTTTTATCCTTGACAGGAAAATACAGATAGTAGGTATCATTTGCGAAGGCAGCATCGGGTGCCCACATCTGCCGGCCTGCCCAGGGAACATCTTTAATGTCCAATGCAACACCATGGTCGGTTACTTTGCCACCAATAGAATCCATCGAGAGTACGTGATAGTCACGCATATCAAAGTGTGACCCCAGATCATCCTCTGGTACTCCCGACTCAATGTCGTGTGATGGATAAATATAGATTCTGCCATTGAATACATGAGCCGAGGGATCGGCTGTGTAAATATGACTAACAAGAGGTTGCGATATGGGTGTTTTGGTTTCTGTTGTTGGCTCAGCACTTTGATCTGATTTTTTAGTGCACCTTGTAATTAAAAGGGCGCTACTCATGACAATAAGGGTGAATAGTTTCATAGAATAAAAATTACTTGTTTATATATTTTGATTCGGGTGGCCCCAGATAACTGGGTTTAACACCTCCGAAATCCAGTACTATCTTTTGCAAAACAACGCCAGGGTCTATCATCCAAAACTTGATGGTGTGTTTACCAGGCTTCACAACCTGATGTGAGGATGTTTTAATAATAATGTTATTGGACACCCAGCGTTCCCATGTTTTAAGGTGTGCATCTTCTGCGTTTAGACTCATTACCTGTGGTTTTTCAGAGTCAATGGAAATGGCGTACAGCAGACCAGTATCCAAATGATGAAAATTGAGTGTAGGAGAGAAGAATAGCTGTAGCGTTGGTACACCTTCACTGTAAGAGTAAAATGTGTACTCCACATGTGGAGAAGCGGGAGTTAACGTTTGCTTTTTGGCGGTAACAGGAAAGGGAGTAATGGCAGAACCTGTGCGCCCATGGTTGGGCAACACTTTCCACGAGACTTCTTTTGTATTGATTATCCCGCTTGTGTGATCGGCTTCTATCGAAACATAGCCGTCATTTTCGATAAATACATCCTCCTTTTCGTTTTTGGATACAAGATGTTGAGCATTTTTTGAGGGAGGCAGAATTTCAGATTTTGATTTTGCTCCTGTGGTCATGTATTGTACCGCGGGCATTTTATTTACAGGTGGTTGCTGCCAATAGGTATACCCGATATGGGTTTGGCTCATCATGTGATTCCATTTTCCGTTGTTGCGTTGATGGTACTCCAGGGTTATCAGGGAATCCTTTTGATAATGTTCTTTAACTTTATCGGCATAGAAATTTGCCTGTGCATCATTGTCTTTAACAGCCTGGTAGTTCAAGGCCACGTTGTAGTACATTTCGTATAGGTTGGCACCCGCAACAATAGGATGCAGTACCAATTGATAATATGCTTCTTGTTGAAATACTTCCAGTTTTGTGGAGAGGGCATTAGCTTTCTTGCAGAGTTGTTGATACTCTTCCACTACCCGCTCAAATTCGTTGTAGTTGTTTAAGCTGTATGTATTCTCATTAAGTAATTCTGGTTTTACCCTGCTATTGTATTTGGTGTAGGTGGAAAGGAGGGAAGCAATTTCACGGGCATGGGTAATCCCAAATTGTTGCGCACACCACTCTTCGGTGTAAGCTTGTAATTGATCCGCCTGTATGGCCGCAGGGTTCCAGGCGTAGTCTAAAAAGAATGAAATGGGAAACTCCATGGGCTTGATATCACCCACGTTCACAATCCAAATTTGATCTGCACCGTATTCATGCGCAAGGTGCATTTGTTCCCACACGCGTTCTATTGGGTTTGTATTGATCCATTTGTAATTCCGGGGCCCACCTACATAATCAAAGTGATAGTATATGCCATAACCACCGGAGCGTTTTGCTTCACCTATTGGTGGAAGTTTACGGATGTTGCCCCAGTTATCGTCACATAACAGTAAGGTAACATCATCGGGTACACGCATTCCCTGATCATAATAATCCTGAACTTCTTTATACAGTGCCCACACCTGCGGTATTGCAGTTACCTCCTTACCCGTTACGTCACTCAAAATTTTTCGCTGGTCGGTAACAATTCTCTGCAAAAGTGAAATGTTACTTTCTGCAGACATTGGTTCATCGCCATCACCGCGCATGGCCAGGGTTACGATACTCTCGTAGTTACCCATTCGGGTAATGCCCTCACGCCAGAATTGGCGCAGTGTAGAGTCGTTGGTGGTGTAGTTCCATTTGCCTCCGTTGTAACGTTGCCACTCAGCATGTGCACGCATCATCGGTTCGTGGTGCGAAGTGCTGATCACAATTCCGTATTCATCGGCTAGCTTTGGGTTGAGTGTGTCATCGGTATAAAAACTCTGCCCCCACATGGCCGGCCATAAAAAATTTCCTTTTAAACGAAGTATTAATTCGAAAACTTTAACATAAAACTTATTGTTAAAGCCTCCATAATTTTCTTTCACCCAGCCTCCTAAAGCTGGTTGTTCATCATTAATAAAGATGCCACGGTATTTTACAGCAGGTTCACCGTAAACATACCTGCCGGGTTTTATAAATAAGTTTTTTGATTTTTTCGGGGGTACATCGGCCCACCAATGCCAGGGTGAAACACCAATTTGTTTTGAGACTTCATAAATTCCAAAAATGGTTCCGCGTTTGTCGCTTCCGGCAATGACCAATGCACGATCAACATCGGGGAATGGATTTTCAACAACCTGTATGAGGAAGGTTTCCCATTTTCCGGAAACATCGCTTACATTGATTTTCTTATGTTGAATGAGCTGATTAATCAATGCACTCTTTCCGATGGTGCCAATAACAACGATTTCTTTTCCCGATGGGAGAGGGTTGGTCAGAAATTCAGGCTTTGAATTCGTTACGTGTTCAAGATCAGACTGAAGATCTTGTGCTGCACGAATTACTCCCTTAAAATCTGTATCACTAACATACAAAGGTGCAAGGTTTGACGAGGATGCCAACGCAAAGCCAGTGGCAGTTTTTCCGAGTAAAACAAATTGATTTTGTGCCGCAACTACGGTTGCGAAAGAGATACTTAAAACGAGGAGAGCAATATGTTTTGCTTTAAAATTTAAGATAACCATGCTCTAGTATTAAAAAGAAGAGGGCATCATTGCCCCCTTCTAGTAACCTAATCAAAACCGTATTTTAGTAACCGGGGTTTTGAGGATATGGATCACCCGCTGTAACAAGATTTATTTGATCTTGAGGAATTGGTCTAAGCATAAAGTTGGCATTGATATTCGTACCAGCTTCTGTCGGATTCCATGCCTGAACACGAGTAACAAGAGTTTTGGTTCGTACCAGATCCAACCAACGCATACTCTCACCGTAAAATTCGCGTGTGCGTTCATCCAATATGAAATCAAGCGTAACATCACCCGCAGTTATTTCCATAGCTGCTTCAGCCGTAACCTGATTAAACCCTGGGGCATATGGATCACCTACCATGGTTGATGGGGGAGCCCCAGCTAATCCAAAAGCTCCACCGGGGGCATAGGCTGCGTTAGAACGAAATGCGGCACGTCTTCTTATAACATTGAGCATATCTGCCGCATTTTGCATTTGACCAAGTTTGAAAGCTGCTTCTGCTGCAATCATGTACACATCAGAAAAGCGTGCAATAACCAATGGCCTGTAAGAAGGATCGTTATAAAATGTTCTTCTCGGGTCGGCCAGTTTTTTCATGTATGGAAATACATTGTTATTCTGCAAGTTTGGCGTTACGATAATTCCCTTGAATGGTCGCGCTCCAAAATTTTGAGGGGCTCCTGCAACTTCGTAATCAGAGAACCATACGGCAGTATCCTGGGCGCACATTAAAGTTCCACGTGTTCCGGTAACACTTGGCCCTGAATAGGTGCCTACATTAACAAATTGTCCTCCGCCACCTGGACCTGCATTCGGAAGCCATACAGTCTGAAAAGTTTTTCCATATCTGGAATCAATGTCACGATCCACAAAAGCCTGATCCAGGATATAGCTTAACCCCGCGTTGGGTCCAGTTGTTAGTGGTTTCATATTTGGACGGATGCGTGTATACGGCCTCCCAAACTGGATGTCACGGTTTAACATAACGGGGCCTTCTGTGCCTCCTGTTACAAGATTGCCACTGCCATTTACATATGCATTGACACGGGCTAGCGAAGGGCCATTGAATAAGCCCATCCATGGAGTAATATTTATTGCGGCACCTCCAGCCTGGCCGCTGCCCGGGGTATAGTATCCGTATTTTGGATCGTTAATATGATCACTCACAAAGATGGTTTCTTTGCCATAATCATTAGCCGGTAAGAAAGCATCTGCATAGTTTTGCCAAAGGTCTAAACCGTAGGTAGCCCTGTTTGTGATCAGCTCAGTGGCGGTATTGTATGCAAGCGTAAAATCATTGTTGTCACCAAGCAACCATCCCCGCGTGAGATAAACTTTTGCCAATAGCCATTTTGCGGCTCCAGCTGTTGCCGCTTTTCCTAAGAACGGTGCTGTGGGTGTTGGTGGTAGGTTATCAATCGCATCTAGTAAATCCTGTACGATAACATCATAAACATCTGCCGGATCTGCTGGTGAGGCTGCTTGTGAAGGTACGGTGATGAATTCAGTACTTAACGGAATATTACCATACGTTTGTACCAGATGAAAGTAAATGAAAGCTCTTAAGAACTGAGCTTGACCGAGATAGGCTTTCAGTGTTGCTTCACTCAAATCCGGTGCTGTTGGTCCGATTTCAAGGATTCCATTGAGGGTATTGATGCTTGTATAGAGGCCAAAACCTCCGCTAGTGTTACTTCCCGAAAGTCCGTTGTACGTAAAAAATATAAGAGACCCACCCGCGCTTCCTCCTGCCAGGTGTTCATCAGTTCCAGCCATTTGCTGTAGTGTAAATCCCTCTGTTCCCCATGCAGAGCGTATTTGATTATAAACTCCGGAAATACCACCCAGTAAGCCGGAAGGTGTAGAGAATGTAGCGGGAACTACTTGAGATTGCGGTTTCTCTACTAGTAGATCTGAACAGCCATTGCTAATAAACATAGCGGCCATTAAGAAAAAACTGCTAAATAATTTATAGTTCTTCATAAATCTTGAATTTTAAAATTTGAGGTTCACACCAAAAATAAATTGCTTGGTAGCTGGGTTATTGGCATTTACAGTAATCTGGCGTCCCACAGTTCCTGCTTCACCAGCACCCTGAGCCCTGATACTGCCACCAAATCCGTTTCCTTCAGGATCAGGCCCATAACCTTCTTTCACAAAAGGAGACCAAATCACGAACGGGTTTACGGCTGATACATAAATTCTGAGTGAGTTAACGCTAATCTTACTTAACAGTGCCGGTGTAAAATCATATCCCAATGTGATCTGCCGGCATTTAATAAATGAACCGTCCACATATGAGAGTACAGAACTAAATTGTGGAACAGCAAGTGCATCAGGTTGAGGGAACTTATTCGTAGGATTGGTGGGTGTCCAGTAATCAACTTTTAACTGATTGTTGCGGCCTTGCAAAAACCAGTTGTACCCTGTGAAATTCGCGCCACCGGATTCACTGGATAGATAGGGAACAACAATATCTCCGCCTACTCTTGCATAGATACCAATTGAAAAATCAAAGCGCATGAACTTTACCGTGTTGGTCATACCCGCTTCAAAATCAGGCTGGAAATCACCAACCACCATGCGGTCAGCATCAGGAGTGATCCTGTTATCCCCATCAACATCACGCAATTTGATATCTCCAGGTTGTTGTACCGGTGAAGTTTGCTCAGCCAAGCCAGGGTCACCAGTCTGCCAGATGCCAAGTTTTTTATAATCATAAATAACAGTAATCGGGTGACCAACAAACCAGCCATTACCAATATCCTGTTTTTGATTAGGAGTAGTAAGTTCTACAATCTCTTCGCGGTTAAAGTAATAATTGAAATCGGTAGTCCATATCAAACCGTTTGCTGCTTTAATGTTGATGGTGTTCAGGGTAAGTTCAACGCCATGGCCTTTTGTTTTGCCCACATTAAGAATTGTAGACGATGCACCATTGCTTGGCGGCAAGCTTATCGGCAATAGAATGTCTTCTGTAGATTGTCCATAAATTTCAACAGCTCCGGTGATTCGATTGTCCAGAACCCCGAAATCTAATCCAATATTGTATTGGGAAGTGCTTTGCCATTTCAGGGAATTGTTAGGCAAAGAGGTTACTAGGGTTCCTCCCTGATAGCCTGAAGATGTTGGTCCATAGTTGTATGCAGAGCTACCCAAGGCGCCTAAAGTTGCGTATGGGTTAATTCCCTGACTAGCAGTTACGCCCCAACCGGCCCTAAGTTTGAGATTGGAGATGAATTCAAAACCAGACATGAAATTTTCATTTGAAATGTTCCATCCGGCAGCAAAAGCAGGGTATGTATAGTGTTGGTTGCCGGGAGATAAGACAGAAGAACCATCCCTTCGCACTGTTGCTGTTAAGCTATAACGCCCATCATAACTGTACGTGGCTCGTCCCATCAATGATTCCAATCCTCTTTCCCAAAGGTAATTATCATTTTCGCTCCCCGCGTTAACAGAGGCAGCCAGGTAAATATTGGAGTTCTGAATGTAATTAAATGGAACACCTACCGCCTGAACAAAACTACCCTGACTATGATTTTTTTGGATACTATACAATCCGGTGAATCCTAACCTATGCTTTTCACTAAATGTTTTTTCATATATCAGGAGGTTCTCAATGGTATACTGCCAGTTTTCAATGTTGCGTATGCTGGCTCTGGAATCAGCTTGCGTAGCGGATGGCCCCATAAGAATAGTACCGGGTCCTGTATAGTTATCAATTTTATCTGTGTAATAATCCAGACCAACGTTAATCCTGTATTTCAATCCCTTAATGATATCCACCTCTCCATATAAACTATTGAATGTTCTCAACCTGCGGTTTCTTGCTAAAACTGCCTCCTCATTCTTCTCTAGTGTATTCGGATTATTCCACTGATCGGATGATTGTGTAAGAATTAGGTCATCAGAATTTGCCAGCGGTGATAGCCGCATTAATGTATTGGGAAGACCGCTGCCAGCAGGCGTATTTTGATATGAAAGACTATTGATCGTAGTAAGCCCTATTTTTATCCGCTGGTTCAACTGATGATCCATCGAACTGCGAATTGAATAACGTGTATAATCCTGATTGGGAATAATACCTCCTTGCTTAAAATATCCCGCACTTAGCGAATAACTGCTATTTTCGGATCCACCTGTAACACTCAGGTTGTGATTGGTCATGGGTGCGGTTTGGTACACTTGGCTTTGCCAATTGGTAGAGACACCGGCATCAAATGCAGTCTGCTCTTGTGGTGTAAACCCATAAGGCTGTGTACCCGGGCTAGTGGAGTGGCCTGCAGCTGCATCATCTTTAAATTGGGCAAATTCCTTACCATTAAAAACCCGCAACTCATCCATAACCTTTGACGTACCAAAGTAGCTGTCGTAGCTGAATGTTGTTTTACCAGTTGTTCCCCTCTTGCTGGTTATCAAGATCACACCACCAGCACCCCTTGAGCCGTATATCGCTGTAGCAGAAGCATCTTTCAAAATTTCCATGCTTGCAATATCATTCGGACTTATATCATTTAAATTGCCAGCGTAGGGTATACCATCGACAACGATAAGCGGGGCGTCTGCCTGATCCGCATTGTTAGCCTCTGTCGAGAATGTGCTACCTGTGACATTCTGTGGAGAAGTGTTCCCAATCATAGTGCGGTTTCCTCTGATCCGTATTTGAGATGCTCCACCAGGGACAGCACTTGTGGAGGTAATGGTTACCCCCGCAGCATTACCTTTTAACTGATCAATGGCATTGTGCGATGCGGTTTGTAAAAGGACATCGGAATTGACCTTTGTAATTGCTCCTGTAACATCTCTTTTTAATTGCGTACCATAGCCTACAACCATAACCTCACTAAGTTGTTCAGCACTTGTTTGCAGGGAAACGTCAATAGTAGTTCTCCCATTTACAGCCTGCTCTTGAGAGCTATAGCCAATAAATGAAAACATAAGAACACTTTGATTATCAGGAACTTCAATAGAGTAATCTCCCTGGGCATCGGTGGTCGTACCATTCGAAGTTCCCTTCAAAACGATGTTTACCCCGGGCATACCTGCCCCGGTTTCATCCGTCACTTTACCCTTAACAAGGATTTGAGCATGAAGTGTTGCGGACATTAATACTAATAGAGTGCATGACAGCAATAAGTACCGGATAAACCCGGATGTAAGGTCCGGACCGGTTGATAATCGTAGAATTACTTTCTTCATAGAGTTGGATTTTGGTGGTTGAAGGTTTTTATTCTATTCAGCTGCTCCAGGCCAAATTTCCTGGAGACGTATACCAAGGTCACAGAATAAATTAAATAATGCAACCGATTGCATAAATATTTTTATGAAATCCTTATTTTTGAGCAAATAGAAGATTTAGTTAATGCAACCGATTTATAAATACTACCTTTAATAAGCCCTTTCCTTAAGCTTAATTGATAAATAATCCACCTTTGGAGTACGCGTGATGACGAAGCAATATTTGTTAGGATATGACTTAGGAAGTTCCTCCATCAAGACGGCATTGATTGAGGCTGAAACCGGGAAGTTAGTAGCTTCCGCTACTGAGCCGTCCTCTGAAATGTTGATTTTGAGTCCTCACCATGGTTGGGCCGAACAGGATCCCGGGGTTTGGTGGCAAAATGCCCGGTTGGCTACACATAACCTGCTCAAAGCTTCCGGTATAAAGCCAAGCTCTATTATCGGCATCGGAATTTCCTACCAAATGCATGGCCTTGTTTTGGTGGATAAGAATCAGCAAGTCCTGCGGCACTCTATTATATGGTGTGATAGCCGCGCGGTAGAGATAGGGAATCAGGCCCAGCAGCAACTGGGAGAGTTATACTGTCTTGAACGACTTTTGAATTCACCAGGAAACTTCACCGCCTCCAAGCTTAAATGGGTTAAGGATCATGAACCTGATATTTACAAACAGGTTCATAAGGCCATGTTGCCTGGAGATTACCTGGCCATGCGCATGACCGGTGAAATCGCCACTACCATTTCAGGACTATCGGAAGGAATGTTATGGGATTACCAGAAAGAAACGCTTCCCGAAAGGCTACTCAATTATTATGGAATAGAGCCAGGGCTGATTGCAGAACCTGTCCCCACGTTTTCTGTACAGGGCAAATTAACTGCGAAAGCCGCAGCTGAGCTTAACCTTGAAGCTGGAACTCCAGTAAGTTATCGTGCTGGTGATCAGCCTAATAATGCCTTTTCATTAAAGACACTTCACGCTGGTGAAATTGCATCCACTGCAGGTACTTCCGGTGTAATCTATGCCGTAGTTGACAAACCGGTGGCGGACAAGCTTTCCAGGGTCAATACATTTGTGCATGTCAACCATACCCGTGAGGAAAACCGGTTCGGTGTGTTGCTGTGTGTTAACGGTACTGGCATCATGAATAGCTGGCTGCGAAGGAATCTGAATATGAAGGGGCCGTTACCCGAATTTACTGACCTGAACGCATTGGCTGCGCAAGCACCCATTGGTGCTGATCACCTCTATGTTTTGCCCTTTGGAAATGGTGCGGAACGGGTATTGCAAAATGCAAACATTGGCGCCAGCATGCACGGCCTCAACTTAAACCGACACACCGTTAGCCATGTATGCCGCGCAGCGCAGGAGGGAATTGTATTTGCCCTCAAGTATGGCTTCGAAGTTCTTAACGAGCTGGGCATAGCTTCCACCATCATCCGCGCGGGTAATGCCAATATGTTTTTGAGTACCATTTTTTGTGAGACGTTTGCCAACATTACGGATACTGAGTTATCACTTTACAATACGGATGGTGCACAAGGTGCAGCGCGGGGTGCCGGTGTAGGAATTCAGTATTATGCCAATGTGGATGAAGCGTATGGAAGTTTGGTGAGTGTACGAACCTATGAACCAGATCAAAAAAAACAAATGCAATACCAGGATGCCTATGCACACTGGAAAGAAATTCTTCGAAAACAATTGATTTAAATAAACTCTAAATTATAAACACAATGAAATCCTCCAACAGTGAGTACTTTAAAGGGATTCCCAACGTAAAATTTGAAGGTAAAGATTCCACTAACCCGTTAGCCTTCCGGTACTATGACGCCAAACGAAAGGTTGGTAAAAAAACAATGGAAGAACACTTCCGCTTTGCCACTGCGTACTGGCATACCTTCTGCGGAACAGGAGGCGATCCCTTCGGAGCTCCAACCAAAAACTTTCCATGGAATAAAAGTGGAGATGCTGTTCAGCGTGCAATTGATAAAATGGACGCTGCCTTTGAATTCATGAGCAAACTGGGTACCCCGTTTTATTGTTTCCACGATTATGACCTGGTGGAGGAGAGCCCAACACTAAAGGAGTCGGAAGCAAGGCTGGAGAAAATAGTGGCCTACGCCAAGCAAAAGCAAAAGCAAACCGGTGTAAAACTTCTGTGGGGTACCGCTAATCTTTTTTCGAATCCACGGTATATGAATGGCGCGTCTACCAATCCCGACTTTAATGTAGTGTGCTGGGCAGGGGCCCAGGTAAAAAATGCGATCGATGCTACGATTGCATTGGGTGGAACCAATTATGTTTTCTGGGGCGGGAGGGAAGGTTACTTGTCTCTTCTGAATACCGATATGAAACGCGAACAGGAACACCTGGCTACCTTTCTTCACTCGGCCCGCGATTATGGAAGGAAAAACGGATTCAAAGGAAATTTCCTCATTGAGCCAAAACCCATGGAACCCTCCAAGCATCAATATGATTTTGATGCCGCTACCGTGATCGGATTTCTGCGTGAGTTTGACTTGATGGATGATTTCAAACTTAACATTGAAGTGAATCACGCCACACTGGCACAACACACCTTTCAGCATGAGTTGCAAGTAGCCGCCAATGCCGGTATGTTGGGAAGCCTTGATGCCAATCGGGGAGACTATCAAAACGGATGGGATACCGATCAGTTTGCCAATAACCTGGGCGAACTAACCGAGGCCATGCTGGTCTTTCTCGAATCAGGCGGACTTCAGGGAGGCGGTGTAAATTTTGATGCGAAAACAAGAAGAAATTCAACAGACCTTGCCGATATTTTTTATGCACACATCGGTAGCATGGATGCGTTTGCCCGTGCACTGCTGATTGCGCAAGAGATCTTGTCGGATGGTGAATACACTAAACTTCGTAAAAATCGGTATGCATCATTTGATTCAGGAAAAGGTAAACAGTTTGAGCAGGGAAAAGTAGGGTTGGCAGAATTGCGGACGATGGCATTAAAGAATGGAGAACCCGAAACCATTAGCGGAAAGCAAGAGTACTTTGAGAATTTGCTGAACCGGTTTATTTAAGTGCATATATTATTTAACAATAAACAAAAAGCAGAGCTGGTCTTTTTGAAGTACTAAATTTAACTATGGAGGAAGTAATGAAGCATGGGTTGTTGATTGATATGGATGGCGTAATTTATGGAGGCGATCAGCTTATTCCAGGCGCAGATACGTTCATCATGAATCTTCTGAAAGAAGATGTGCCCTTCACCTTTATGACGAACAATAGCCAGCGAACCCGGTTAGAAGTTGTTCGGAAATTAAAGAAGATGGGTATATCGGTTACCGTTGATCATATCTACACCAGCGCCATGGCCACAGGAAAATTTCTGTCGAGCCAAATTCCGGGGGGCTCAGCGTTTGTTCTGGGCGAGGGAGGATTGTTGACCAGCTTGCATGAGCATGGAATTACGTTGGTGGATACCGACCCTGAATTTGTCGTACTGGGTGAGGGGCGAAATTTTACACTTGAAATGGTACAACGTGGTGTTGATATGATTTTGGCGGGGGCTAAATTTATAACGACTAACCGTGATCCTTCACCCAAGAAGAAGGGCTGGAACAACCTGGGCATAGCAGCCACCACCGCTATGATGGAGGAGGCCACAGGAATTAAAGCCTTTGTCATTGGTAAGCCCGGTGCAGTAATGATGCGGTCGGCAAGAAAATACATTGGATTGGAAACAGCGGGCACCACCATCATTGGCGACACGATGGATACGGATATTCAAGGAGGTGTTCAGGTAGGCTACAAAACGATTTTGGTGCTGTCAGGTATTTCTAAAAATGAAGATCTCGCCAAGTATGCTTTTAAACCTGATGTCGTGGTGAATAGTATCAAGGATATTACGCTTCCCTTAAAATGGTGGAGCTGACTTTTGAAAATACACAAGTAATTTCTTTCGTGTAGCCAAGATACCGCAATCAACAAATCTCCTCACAACACAGACAGCCTCTGTACCACCCTTCTAAAGGCACCTCAGAAAAACTTAGTTATATTATTTAACTTAGTTCCTTCTAAAGTTTTATGAACACTTTACCCGTAGCCCGGCTATGATTTACTTATTCGGACTGTCCGTAGCCTGTTTCTTATTTCTGTTAATTCTTCTGAAGAAAGGTAAAACACGCCCGGACTTTTTTCTGCTTGTTTGGATGGGCCTGGTAGCGATCCATTTATTTCTCTTCTATATCGACTATTCAAAGGTGAGTTATCAATTTCCGCACCTTCTGGGTATTGCTCTTCCGTTGCCCATTGTACACGGAGTGTTTCTCTATTTTTACACGCTGGAGTTAACCAAAAAAGCCCATGTTCGTTTTACAACTTTGCTGTTGCACCTGATTCCTTTTTTTCTTTTAACACTGTTGGCGCTGCCGTTTTATCTTTTACCCGCAACTGAAAAAATAAATGTATACCAGCATCACGGCAAGGGATTCGAATGGTATCAGCAATTGCAAATGATAGCTTTTCTAACGGCCGGATTTGGCTATTCCATTGCCTCGATCTGGCAGATACGGAGATACCGTCACCAGATCCTGGATAGCTTTTCAAATGTGGATAAGAAGATGCTGGGGTGGCTGGAGTACCTGGCCATTGGTTTGGGCACCATTTGGTTACTGTCCGCATTCTTTAGTGATCAGATTGTTTTTGGAGGCGTGGTGCTTTTTGTACTGTTCATTGGGTTTTTCGGAATCAATCAGTATCCTGTATTTTACTCCATGCCGCCCTCTGAAGTTAAGGGTGATAATTTGGTTCAGGATAAACCTCCGGAAGATGCATTAGAGGATGCTGAAAAATATGCCAGGAGCAGAATAACGGAAGAAGAAGCTTCTGGTGTAATGGAGCGTCTGGAAAAGGTGATGCAAACACAATACCCTTTCCGGAATGCCAACCTCACCTTAAATGACCTGGCGAGTGTCATTAATGTTTCGCCCAACCATCTCTCACAAGTGATTAATACCCTAGGAGGAAAAACGTTCTACCACTATATCAATACCTACCGAATCCATGAGTTTCTGAAGGTTGCCTCCTTACCGGAGAGCAGAAAGTTTACCTATTTGGGCCTGGCTTACCAGTGCGGATTCACTTCCAAGACCACCTTTAATAAGTACTTTAAGCTTCAAACCGGAAAAACACCCTCCGAGTATTTCGAAACCATGGCTACGCCATAGTCATTGAAGGCCTTCCGCCTGACGTTCGCCAAAAAAATTCCCCTTTTAAGTCCATCCCTGTAGGTGCGAACGACTCGGCACATGCATTTTCCGTGAACTCCGGAAAAAAGCTAAAGTTATGAATAGGTTTATGTACGTCTTTTTATTCTTCCTTTCTGCGGCATGCGAACTGGAAGATTGGTCAAAAACCGGGGCGCTGGTTCCCCGTACTGCGGATGAGGACCCGAGCATCCCATCCCTGGAAATCAATGGAACGCTTCTTCATGTAGAAGCGTACGGTAATCCAACCGATCCGATCCTCATCGTGATTCATGGTGGACCGGGTGGTGATTTTCGGTCTTTGTTAAATGCAAAGGACTTTGTTAACAATGGTTTCTATGTGGTATTCTATGATCAGCGCGGTACAGGCCTTTCAAGGCGTGAACACCGAAGTCAATTCGAAGACAAGGATGCCATTCAACTTTTTATTAACGACCTGGATGCCCTCGTCAGCCATTTTAAAATTAATTCCAACCAAAAAGTTTTCTTATTGGGGCATTCATGGGGGGGTATGTTAGCAACAGCCTATATCAATCAACATCCTGAAAAGATTAGTGGTGTGGTTCTGGCCGAACCCGGTGGACTTACCTGGCCGCAAACCAAAGACTATTTGTCAAGGTCAAGGAAATTGAATCCTCTTTCGGAAGGGCTTAATGATGCCATATTTCCGGAGCAGTTCTTTGCGGGATGTTCTGAGCATGAAGAGCTGGATTATAAGGCCGCCTATTTTACTTCGGTTGAAAACGATGGAAGCAGCGTATTGGGAAATCCAGGGCCCTATCCGTTCTGGCGCAATGGAGCCGTTTCATCAGATGCACTTCACGAAAATGCGGAGACCTATGGTTTTGATTTCACTACCGACCTTGAAAATTATTCCGTGAAAGTTTTATTCCTGTACAGCGAAAATAACAAAGCGTATGGCGCACACTGGGCCGAAACGGTTTCCGCACCCTTTCTTGATGTAGAAGTAAACATCGTTGAAAACTGCGGCCATGAGATGCTCTATTTCGGCTGGACCGATATGTATCCTAAAGTATTATCCTATTTAGATCCATTAAAATAAATAGCCATGTTAAATTATATCAGCACGAAAATGAAAATCTTGATTGTCATTGGGCTCACGATATTCACTCATTTTGCCTTGATTGCACAGGAAGTAAATTTCAGAGCACTCGACAACACCAGACATATCGTATCGGCACACTTCGGTGCAGATTACAGCTCGAATTATGGTTTTTCCTATGGATATGTTTTGAAGACTAAGCATATACCATTGGTTGTTGGCGCGGAACTTACCCTTCCTTTCGGTGACGATGTGTTGGATGACTGGAAGTTAAAAACCAGCATACAAGGTGAACTGTTGAGAAGAGGAAATTTTTCCGTTGTTTTTAAACCCGCTATAGTCTTCAGAAGATATGAATCTTCTATTGCCAGATTGTATAACATCGGAACCGACTTTACCCTTCAGGCGGGTTATGTTAAACCTAAATGGGGCGTGTTGGGCATTGCCGGTTTTGACAAGGCTATCGTCACGCACATCAAACACGACTTGCTAAAAGATTACTACCCTGAAATTCAGGATGGTTGGTACGTGGCTACAGGCGGTAATTTTAAATTTGGCGCCAGGGTGCAGTATAGTATCGGAACCTGGAATACATTCGTTACCGTGGGTAAACACTACGGACAAAACTTTGACGATAATCCCACGCTGCCATTCTTTGCTGAGTTATCCGTTCAAAAGCGTTTTTAAAATACGTTAGTCAAGTCGATGCCAATGCCGGTCCCGATGCCTGTCGAGCCGGCATTAATTTTTTATACAGGCATCCTGATGGCAATCATATGTTTTGTTGACTTGGGTCATTTGCTGATAACGGTTGATATAAGAGTTTTGAGAAAAAACCTATGAAAAAGGAAATTCAGCAGCATGGGCCTAACAGTGCCGTGTATGGCTTGGGTCTGATTGGTGCAGTGATCTACTTCGTTTCCAACGCGACTACCTTTTGGATGGGCGTGCTGGGTGTGTTGAAAGCATTGGTATGGCCAGCCTTTCTGGTGTATGAGGCCTTAAAAGTTCTCCATGCGTAAGGTATTTTAAAAGCACCATGTGAAAAGGAGACTTTATCGCCAGTGAAAATAAAATAAGTAACTTGTTTACCCTGTAAGAATTTGTAACAACATTGATTAACCCATTTGAAAGATGATTAACGCGAAAGGATATGCCGCCCAAACCCCCACGACTAATTTAGCTCCCTGGAATTTTGAGAGACGCGAAGTGGGGCCAGCCGATGTTCAGTTTGATATTTTATACTGCGGTGTTTGCCATTCCGATCTCCACCAGATCCGAAACGAATGGTTCCCCGGAATTTTCCCCATGGTACCTGGCCATGAAATTGTTGGAAGAGTAGTGAAGGTTGGGGGGGAAGTAAAAAAATTTAAAGTGGGTGATCTGGCCGCAGTGGGTTGCCTGGTGGATTCCTGCCGCACCTGCGATAATTGCAAGGAAGGATTAGAGCAGTATTGTCTGAATGGCTCTGTAGGAACGTACAATGCACTTTCAAAAGATGGTACTCCTACCTACGGTGGATATTCCAACACCATCGTTGTTCATCAGGATTTTGTTTTGACGGTTTCCCCCAACTTACCGTTGCCTGCGGTAGCACCGTTACTTTGTGCAGGCATCACTACGTATTCGCCACTCCGGTATTGGAAAGTAGGAAAGGGTCACTCACTTGCCGTGTTGGGATTAGGAGGACTTGGACACATGGGGGTTAAATTTGGTGTAGCCTTTGGCGCGGAAGTAACCGTGCTGAGTACCTCGGCTTCCAAGGAAGCGGATGCAAAAAAATTAGGCGCACATAAGTTTGTGCTCACGTCCGACCCTGCACAAATTAAAAAAGCAAAGCGATCTTTTGATTTCATTCTCGACACGGTCTCAGCACCACATGAGCTTAAGCCATACTTATCGTTACTGAAAACCAACGGCACACACATTATGGTGGGCATACCACCTGAGCCCAGTCCGGTGCACCCGTTTGATTTAATGGGTGGAAGAAAAAGTCTGGCAGCCAGCGGCATTGGTGGCTTGCCCGAAACACAGGAGATGCTGGACTACTGTGCCAAGCATAACATTGTTTCCGATATTGAACTGATCAACATCAAAGACATCCACACAGCATACGACCGTATGGTAAAGGGTGATGTGCGGTACCGGTTTGTCATTGATATGGCAACATTATAGTTTGGAACGTGAGGGTGACGAAGTAAATTCAATCTCATCCCATAGCTATCGGGGAAAGTGCGCTTAGCTATCATGATTTGAATGCAATTTGATCGTGATGCGTTTCTGTTCAGAGCTTATCAAGAATCCGCTTTTGTTTTTATGTTCTTTTTTGTCTTGACACAAAAAAGAACGAAAAAAAGTCAAGGCACAAAGATGCTTCTGCCCGCTTGCCTTGCGCCCCAGCCTTTGTGCCGGGCCAGCGCACTGGTTGTTCTTAACAAGAATTTAGAATATCAGTGCGCTCATAAGGAACCTTATTTTATCTTGGGTCTGGCAGGAGCACGTGCGGATAAAATTCAGTTCCGTTGAGCGCACGGGGCCCAGCGGCCCTGGAGCGAAAACTGTCAGGAAGAAGGAAGCTTTCAAATTAAAATTCAACTCTACCAGCCATTCCATAGAGTCGCTGCCACTTTTGATTTTCAGGGCGTGCCGAGATTGAACTTTTGCTCCCACCGGTGGTGGATATGTGTAAAGGTGGTTTTATTTGTGAGTATTTAACACCCTCTTACAGCGGTTAAGCACAAGCTTTTATCCGTTGAACAAAGGATTACATTCAACAGACACTTTCTTTCAATCCACCAACACTAACTTACAGTGAGTGAACACATTCTTCATATGAATAGATAATGACCTTTACCAGGCAGGCACATTCTTTTAATACACAAAGTACGGCTTGCAATGCCTAATTATATTCTTTCACCTTACGGATTATTTCTTTCAATATTTTGACTATTTTTAACATGACATGAACAACTTCTTTACCTTGATTATCAATACTATATAGAATTTGAACGAATGTATAGATGAAACGCTATTATCGATTGGCAATAAACCCTCAAAACCCATTCCTGTATGCTCAACCTTGATCTCAACCGCTTAATGGAGCACCGCGACATTCAAAACCCGCGTAATTTCCTGGTAAAGGCCGGCTTCACATACCATGCTGCCGGGCGCCTGCTTAAGAGCCAGATTCCAGGTACACGCTATATCGAAATGCTGTGCATCGCGCTCAACTGCACACCAGATGATCTCTTTAACTGGACACCCGGTAAGGAAGTAAAATCTCCCAAGAAACTGGCCCTTAGCAAACTCAGCGGCCGCAAAAGTAACGGGCGCATTACCAGCAAACTCAAAGACTTGCCCGAGCACAAACTCGAAGAACTACACCAGTTTCTCAACAAGCTTACCAGCTCGGAGTAGAGGCGGCAGTTCAGTTCATAATGACGGGGACCTTCCCGGCATCACGGAGCACACGGTGGAATTCATTTAGAAAAACACTAAATTCAATTCACCATTATTGGTACGTGCGAGACTTAATGATTTAAACCAACTCGTATATGCGCATTCCCTCCCGTGTTGTCATCACCATCCTGCTGGTACAGGCTTCTCTTTTGAGTTGGGGGCAGTTTTCAAACGTTGCACTTTTAGAGCGTGGCTACAAAATTATTGAGAAGAAGCAACGCGAATCCACTTTTGGTGTGGCCGATAAAAATGGAAGGGAAGTGGTACCGCCAAAATATGAGTTCATTGACCTGCAAGCGATACCCGGATACATCTTGGCCGGTAACATTAAACCTGAATTGACTTCTGTGCTTAATAATTTCAGTCAGAACTTGAGGTACTATTCCGGAGGAACTCCTGGTACTCAAATCGGCAATACCCAATATATGACCAGCACGTATCGCTATAACCTTCGTTTTGGTTTGCTCGATGAGAACGGTAACAAAGTCTTGGATTTTGACTTCGATGAAATTGAACCGTTCGAACAATATTTAAAAGTAAAGGATAAATCGGGCAAGTGGGGTGTATATGATATAAAGGGAAATCAGAAAATCGCAACGCGCCATTGGGCGATTTTCGTAGCAGGCCGGTTTTTCATGTCCATGGAAAAAGCAGGAAAGGGCTTTCGGTATACAATTTACGATCAGGAGTTCAACCGCTTTCTGAAAGATGAATATGATTTCATCAGTGTGGTCAGTCCAAACCTGTTGGTTTTGCGGAAGGATGGCATCACTTCCTTATCGCGTACTTCCGGCACCGACATGTTGAAAGGTGAGTATGAAGAAATTTACTACCTCGACTCCGGCTACCTCGCTGTACAAAAGGAAGGTAAATGGGGCATCATGGATACCCTTAAAAAACAGCATACACCTTTTCAATTCGATCATGTGCTGGTGCGCCCCGGCAAGCGCTGGTTCGGAAATATGGAGGGTAAGTGGGGGAGAATTAATTCCAAAGGGGAATATATTTCTGAATTGAATTTCTGTACTTGTTATGTTAGTCCGAATGATATTGTACCCGTGTATTTTAAAGGCAAGTGGGAGTATGTAGATAAAAACAGCACCCGAGTAATTGAAGGAGATTTTTCAAGCACAGGTGAATTTGAGGGCGACTTTGCCTGGGCCGCCAGCAAAGGAAAATATGGAGTAATCAACAAAACCGGAAAATGGATTGTGCCACCTAAGAATTATGAAGCGGGGCATATCAGCGAGGGCATTATCAGTGTGCAGGCCAATTATTTTCCGCTGGCCAAAACCCTTTACGATTATTCTGGAAAAGAAATTACCAAAGTGGGAGCCGCATATAATATTACGCGGTTTTCTAATGGGTTGGCAGGGTACTCTGATAAAACAGCTAAGTGGGGATTTCTGGATAAAACCGGAAAGACCGTTATCAAACCTAAATGGGGACTGGTTGGACAATTCGATGACCAGGGTCGTAACATGGTGAGCGAAGAACCTTCTGCAGAACTGAACCGATCATGGGGTCTCATCGATACGAAGGGTAACTACATCGTAAGCGGCTTAAGAGAAATTGTAAGAGTAAATCAGTACTATGTCACGTACACCCCGAGCGGGGAGAAGAAAAGTATAGATAAAGACGGTAAGGTGCTTGCTAATTTTCCCTTTGAATCTGTTGAGCCTTTCGCTAATGACTTGTTGTTGGTTAAGCAAAATGGGAAGGTGGGATTGGTGAAGCTTACCGGAGAAGTAATTTTGGAACCTGTGTATACCGATATTCGACTGGCCGATGCCAGTAAAGAGTGGGTATGGATAAAGAAAGAGTTGTTCGGGCTGATGAGCCTTAAGGATAGAAAGGAAGTTTTGCCGTATACGTTTGAAGATGTATCCACCTTCGACAATCAGAATACAACTTTTGTGAAGATTGGAAAGTGGGGTGCGCTCAATAGTGAATTAAAACAAATCATTCCCTTTAAGTACGATGATGTGCTGCATCAGAATTGGTTATTTGGCACAAAGGCAGTTAGCCTAAATGGTTCGTGGGGGTTAATTGATAGTCAGGATAAGGTTGTACTTCCCTTCATGCATGAAGAAATTTCTGCCAACATTATTAATCCCACTTTTTACTATATCAAGTCGTTCGGCATCACTTCATGCCTTGATCACCAGTTGCTGGAATATATTAATGTTTATTAAAGAGGGTGATGAAGTGCTATAGAGATCGCGGGTCACGCTCAAGACCTATGCGCACGCTGCCCGCGATGACGTAAAGACTATTGTCATCGCGGACAGAAAGAGGGTGGGATGTGTGTGATCCGCGATCTCTTACTGAGATGCCTTAAAGGAATCAAATTCCCGATGATTAAACCACCCATCGCTTAGGTCTTTCCATTCTGGGTTCATTTTGTTAATCAAATCTTTCTTCCATGCTCTTAGATATTTTTTGAGTTGCTTTTCGCGATGAATAGCATCTTTGGGGTTAGTGAACTCCTCGTAATAAACAAGCTTTGTGCAATTATATCTTGAGGTAAATCCCTTATTGTACTTTGCTTTATGAAGGAAGATTCGATTTTCAAGGTCATTAGTCATGCCTGTATAAAAGACAGTGTGACCTTTATTTGTCAGGATGTAAACGTAGTAAAGCATTGTATAAATATAGTGAGAGATCGCGGGTCACGCTCAAATCTATGCGCACGCTGCCCGCGATGACTTTATGACTATTGGTAATCGCGGACAGAAAGAGGGTGGGATGTGTGTGTGATCCGCGATCTCTTACTGACATATTGGGCAAATGCCAGCGCTACTCGCTCTTCAAATTATTCACCGGATTCATATACGCTGCGCGCAGGGTTTGAGAGCCCACGGTAAGAACTCCGAAGAAAACCAATACCAATACACTAATGCTAACCGTTCCAACCCCAATATGCGTGCGATACGCAATTTGTTCCAGCCAGAGGTTATTAACAAAATAGGAGAGTGGCATACCGATGACAATGGACAACCCCAGCATCACCACAAAACCTTTGGAGAGCAATAGCACGAGGGCCACATTGCTTGAACCTAACACTTTGCGAATGGAAATCTCCTTGATGCGTGTTTCAGTGGCATAGGTGGCCATGCCCAACAACCCCAAACATGAAATAAGAATGGCCAGAAACGAAACGGCACCCAGTACACTCACCAGGTCGCCAAATACCACTTCATAGTATTTGTTGATTTCAGATTCAACCAAGGTGTAATCAACCTTCAAACCAGGGTTCACGGTCGACCATGCTTTTTCAATAGAGGCGCAGGCATTTTCATACGACCCGACATACGAAACCTGTAACAGATTAAACGATTCGGGTTTGTATAACAGAACCACAGGAGAAATTTCCCGGGTGAGATCGTGGTGGTTGTAATTGGCCACCACACCAACAATTGTCTTGGTGGTTGAATCGTTGGCAAAGATCAGAGTTTCGCCCACAGCCTCCTGCGTGATTTTGTAATTCATGCGCTTTGCCGCTGCTTCGTTGATCACGACAAAGTTTTCGTTGGATGCTCCATGCTCTGTCTTAAAGAATGCACCGGCCAGAAGTTTCAACTGCATATTGGCAGCATAATCTTCATCCACCAGAAAGTATCCCGCATCGATCACGCCTTCGTCTTCTGCTTTCTTTTTTATGCCACATCCATACGAAGTGCCTGCGGCCGGCACATGCGATACGGCTGACGTTTCCGCAAGGTTGTTGTATTTCTGTAATTCCGTTTTTAAGGGTTGGAAGGGCGTGTTGTTCAGTTTAAGCAAAATATTATTTTTCATATTGAAGCCGTGCTCCTGGTGTGTGAACAACTTCAGCTGATTGTACATTACCAGTACGGTGAGAATAAAGAATAACGATAGTGTGAACTGCGAAACCAATAGTGCCTTCCGCATGCCCATACGCGAAAACAGTTTCATGTTGCTTAAATTCTTGAGCACCTTGATGGGCTGAAAGCCCGACAGTACCACGGCCGGAAAGAACCCGGCAAAGATTCCGACCACCAGCGCGAAGACAACAAACACGGCATACACGGCCGTACCGTTGTACAGATCCCAACGAAACAACTGTGCGAAACTTAATTCTAACACCATGGGCTTTAACAGGAAGAGCAGCATAATGGCGAGTGCAAGGGATACAAATGCAACAACTACCGATTCGGAAATGAATTGGGTGAACACCTGCCAACGGGTAGCGCCTGAAACTTTTCGCACGCCAATTTCGCGGGCACGGGTAAGAGAACGGGCAATCGACAAATTGGTAAAATTAAAACATGAGGTCAGCAGGATCACCAGCGCTAAACCACCCAGGAAATAAACGACTTCCCACGGAAGCTGCGGCCCGATACTGTTGTTCATGATGTTGCCCGGGGTAATGGTGAGTAAATGTTGCAGCCCCAACTTCATTCTGTAGAAACCGGGTGAGGTGTTCGGTCCGATGTATTGATTGTATACCTTATCCAGGTGTTGCTGCATATCCTGCTCCGACTTTCCCTCTTCAGCCATAATGTAGGTCCAGCTCGCCCAGTAGTCTGACCAGCTGTCGGATATCTTTATCAGCTTGCCCGACTCTTCGAGACTTTTAGCAGAAGCCATGCTGGCCAGTCCTTCAAACACAATGTGTGATTTGTTGTCGGTTTCTTTCAAGACACCCGTCACGGTGTAAAGTCCCAGGTCGCCCACTTTCAGTGTTTGGCCCACGGGATTTTCTTCTTTGAAAAGCTTATTTGCTGCTTTGCGGGTAAGCACTACCGTGAATGGTTCTTTTAAAGCCGTAGCCGCATCCCCGTATTGAAGTTCATACTGAAAAAATTCGAGTACGTCTGCATCGGCAAAGAAACCGGATAACGGTATGTTGACATTGTGATTTTCGAATTCGATCCAGGTATTTCCAAAACCTCTGCGCAGGCGCACAGCCTTCTCAACACCTGTATAGTGTTCGAGCAGCTCGGGTGCCACCGGCATGGAGCAGGCAGAGTTAGTCTGGTTTCCCCACATCACATTTCCTTTCTCATCAACATCGATGGTGGTTACCCGGAAGATGCGATGGGCGTTGGTATTATACCGGTCGTAACTCATTTGGTCGGCTACCAGCATGATCATGACCATACAAATGGACATGGCCACGGCTAATCCGAAAATGTTAATGAACGAGAAAAAACGGTGACGAAGTAAGCTGCGCAGGGCTGTCTTCAGGTAGTTGTAGATCATAGGCTTTTAGTTGATGGGCTTCGATGATCAAAAACTGATCCTTTTTTAATTTCTTTCGAAAGCGATGCAGAATTGGAATACTAGAATGACGTACTGTATAAAAATGAACAGTGGGGTGAAAGGAAATGAACAGTATTTTGAGAGCAATCTCTCATGTCATTGTGAAGGACAGATAGATGCATGAGGGAATTCGAAACTGGGTGTTGAAAAAAAATATATTGAAATATGGTTAAACATCGCTTCGGTATTATCTTGACGCCTTATCGTAAAGAAATGGCCAATAGCCGAATGTGCAATACTTAACCATGATCCGAAGTTTAAAAACTTTACTTCTTTTGACGTCATTTTCCATGGTGACGATCATGGGGTTCGGTCAATGTACAACTGAAGTACTCCTTCCAGCCGTAAGCCCGGAAAAGTTTAATAATTATGGTGAATACCTCGATACTGACAACGATTATCTTGTTGTAAGTGCCTATGGAGCAGATTCATTGGAAGCGAATAATGGTCTTGCCTTTGTGTACAAACTGACTGCTGAAAATAAATGGAACAGAATAGCTGTATTGGCCCCTTCCGATCCACAAGAATCACTTTTTTTTGGACGCAGTCTCGCGATTGATGGGAATACTATCGTAATCCATGGTCAACACTATGATGTTGATGGAAATCATGTTGAAAAAATTTATGTTTTTGAAAAGGAGATAACCGATGAGTGGTCATCCGGAACGGAGTCATACCAGATTATTATTCACAATACCCATAGTGGTTTTCTCGATTTGGCACTTCAACCCGATGAATTGATTGTAAGCTTTGTTGCATCCGGTGTTCATTATTTAAAAATTTTCGAAAAGGAAAATGGAATATTCTCCCCCTCACAACAACTGGTAGCGCCCCTTGATTTTTCTGGGAGATATGGATCCTTTGGTTATCGGATTTCTGTTGAGAATGAATTTCTTGCTGTGGCAGCAGCGCAGTTTGTGAATGCAACCGGAACGGTAGGGAAAATTTTTTTGTATGAAAAATTGGGGGAGCAATGGAGCTCAATGCCAGTGGCTGAGCTGGAACCATCAGAGCATAGTGTGGGTCAATTTGTTGGTTTTGGCGAAGATGTACTTCTTAAAGGAAACTCGGTTTTCGTTCATGCGAGATCGTATCCGTTGCCCGGGAATACCTATGCTTCATGTATTTATTTTTATGATAAGCCGGATATGGGATGGACCAATGGTACAGAGACTACGAAAATAGTATTGGAAGGAACGATTTTTTTTGAACCCAAACTGTCTGTTGAGGGTGACTATTTTTTCGTGCCCCATCCTGATTGGTCAGCCGTAGATGTCTTTAAAAAGAATTCTGTTAGTTGGGCAACCGTTAATCAAGTGGCTTCCTTGGAAACTCCAGTCCAGTCACTTCATTATGGAAGGCAGATTTCAGTTATGGGAGATCACCTTATTATTTCAGGTACTTCATCCTATTTAAACGAAGTGGGAAATGGATTATTCGTGGATTATTACCAAAACAATGGTGAATGGGAAAATTCCGGACCACCGCATCAGGTAGAGACAGATGAATCATTTAATGCTAGCAACGATGATTTTGGTGAGGTATTCGCAGTGAGTAGTAACTATTTGGCTATTGGTGCTCCCGGTGATGATACCCAGGGGAATGAAGCGGGTGCTGTGCATTTGTTTACAAAGGAATCCAATGGGTGGCAGACATTGGTCAAGCTCCTATCGCCTTATGGTCAAAAGCCATATGATCATTTTGGACACGCAGTAGCGATGACCGATAGTATTCTATATGTAAGCGCTGTATTCGGTGATACCCTAAATGTTAACGGCAGTGTTCAGGCTCATAATATTGGAAAAGTATTTGTATACAGGCTGACAGAAAGTGGTTGGGTTTATTTCGCCACCATCCTTGCACCTCAAGTCCAAAGCCAGGCCTCCTTCGGGCAGTACATTGCCTGCGTGAAGGGCTATGTGGCTATTTCAGAATACTATACGGGAACCTCCGAAAGTGATGGCCGAGTGCATGTTTATAAAATGAATCAGAATCAGTGGACTCATATTGCCACGCTGCGTCCCGAAGAAGACATTCGAGGAGATTTCTTTGGCCGCACGATCGCCATGAATGATTCGCTGCTGGTTATTGGTACAGGCAATGCGGAGTTTGATATCCGTTTTAATATGAAAGTATTTGTATATGTGAAAGACGGAGAATGGAAGAATGCTGTTGAAAGTGCGAGACTTTTGCCCACCACCAAGACAAGGCAGGATCGATTTGGTTTCAGTGTGGCTATGCATGGTAATTACATTGTAGTAGGTGCTCCCTATTATCCAACCAGCGCCTATAACGATGCTGATTTTCTTAAAGGCGCAGCTTACGTATTTGAAAAACCAGTTGGTGGATGGGTAGGTACAATACAGGAAAAGGCTCAACTCCTGCCCAGTGATCCGGTTAAGCACCAATCTTTTGGTTACAGCGTGGCCATAACAGAAGATGAAATATTTATAGGTGCACCCAGTGCGTACACGCTTCACAACACCATTAATTTTTTTAATAATGATGATAATAAAACAAGTCCTGGGAAAGTGTACCATTATGTCCGGAAAAATTATGAATGGGTAAGTACAACCGAAGAAGATGACCAGTTTTCCTCAATTGATCCGGAATGGCTTGACGCTTTTGGTATGTCGTTGCAGGTGATGGATAGAAGAATATATGTGGGTGCACCACTGGATGATACGCCCGCAGGTTATCAATCTGGTAGCGTGCAGGTGTTTGTACAGCAACCTGTTCTTGCTTTACCTTCAATCATTTGTTCAGCAGGCGGACCTGTGCAGCTTCTTGCAAGCCCTTCGGGAGGTACGTGGAGTGGTTTTGGAATTGAACCGAATTCAGATTTGTTTGATCCTACACTATTGGAAGAAGGAGAGTATGAATTAGCGTATTTACTGGGTGGTTGTACAACCACCCAATTTGTAGAGGTAATGGATAACCTTCCTGAAATCCTGAATAAGTCTGACACCCTTACCACGAAATGTCCTTCAGCAATGATCTCACTTTTGTTTGAAACCACTACTGACCCCATGAACTATTCATGGTTGTATAAAGAAAAGAACGATGATGAATACCAACTTCTGGTTGGGTCTACAGCGCATACGCTGCAGGTAACGGAGCCCGGGTATTACCGGGCCATAATCGATTACCCAGATTGCCCTGCTTGGGAAGAGGATTTTCATGTTGTTGATGATGCATTAGTTTCGGTAAGCATTGCATCGCAACCAATCATCTGCTCGTTTGAGCCTGTTCAGTTGAATGGGTTACCTTTAAATGGCACATGGTCCGGTGAAGGAAATATTACTCCGTCAGGTGAACTTGACCCCGCGACTTTGCCCGATGGAAATTATACAGTGGTGTATACCATTATTACGAGCCTTGGATGTGAATATAGTACAGACGCGATCGTAGCAATTGATAAGTTAGCGAAACCTGCAATTGTTCAATTGGGAGGCCAAGCGTGTTACAACGATCCAGTAAAGCTTGTGGTGGCCGAAGCTACTTCATCAGGCCTTGTTGCTATTCAGTGGTATAAAGTTGTAGATACTCCGTCACCGGTTAGCACTCAGCATGAGCTTCTGGTGTATGAACGTGGACAATTCTTTGTTGAAGTAACTAAACACACCTGTGTGGAAAAATCGGAAGCTGTGAATGTTTCCGTTAAGCAAGACACCCTTTTTGTACCAAACGTATTTACACCCAATGGCGATTCGTTTAATCCTTTTTATGAAATCCGATCAGAGGGTTTGAATGATTTTTCGTTAGTAATTTTCAATCGTTATGGCAACAATGTATTCCTGGCCAACGATCCTGAATTTAAGTGGGATGGATCCGGCCTTTCTGCAGGTGTCTATTATTTTTATTTAAAATATAAAGCTTGCGATACCAAGGTGAAGGAGTATAAAGGTCCTATTCATTTATTTAGATAACGATTGTCCCAGTCATCGTCTTTGAATTAAAATGGCTAATTTGTAAACCATGACACCAGCACCATCTTCCAAACGCAACACCATTTTATTCTGGATTTTTACAGGGCTTTTCAGTGCCTTTATGCTCACGTCCACCATTCCCAACATTCAGTCCTCGCAGGAGTGGGTTGATGTTTTTAATCAATTGGGTTATCCGCTCTACATGCTGCCTTTTCTGGGTGTTGCCAAACTGCTGGGTATTATTGCGCTATTGGTTCCCGGCTTTCCACGGATTAAAGAGTGGGCCTATGCAGGATTGTTTTTTGATTTGACGGGAGCTGTGTATTCCGGACTTTCCGTAGGAGGTTTTGATCCGTTAATGTTAGTGATGCTGGTGCCGTTCGGGCTGGGTACGCTGTCGTATATCTATCATCACAAAAGACTTAGCCAGCAAAAGGCTTAAATCACGGATACCAATTGCGCAACCTCACATCAATCGATGGGTTGCCCTCTTGCACTAACTTTTTGAATGCTTCTATATCACTTCCGCGATGATGGAAGGGATAAACAATTTGTGGTTTGAATTCCAGCACAGCAGATGCCGCCTGGTTGATATCCATGGTTGGTCCGTTCATGCATACAAATGCAACATAAATATCCGTTAAGGCTCTCATTTCCGGAATGTCTTCCGTGTCTCCGGAGATATATAATTTCTTTCCACCGAAATTAAAAACGTATCCGTTTCCGCGACCTTTAGGATGTCGTGAATCTTCCGTTTCAGGAAGGTTGTACATGGGAATTGCGGTTATGGATATTCCAAGCTGAGTGGTATTGTTACCATTACTGAGTACAACCGCTTTACTTTTGAAAGGCTCGGGTAGCTTATCCGCTACGGCTTGTGGTACTACATAAATGGCAGCGGAAGTTTCTAATGCCTGAAGGGTTTCCAGATGAAGATGATCTCCATGGATGTCGGTAATGACAACCACATCGGCAGGTGCAATTCCCGCAAAGGCATTAGCACCCCCGTAGGGATCAAGGTAAATCGTTTTGGAATCCCAGGTAAAAACCACGGTTCCATGTACGATGGGTTGAATGACCAGCGAACCCTTTTCAGTTTCGATTACATCAGCGGTAGCGCGCTGCGCTTGTGCGATAACCGCTATAAAAATAAGTATGAGGATTAGGATCGACGTTGCTGACTTATTTTTCATGCTGACAAAGTTTTCAGATTAACACTGCGGTAGACTTTATGTTCCCGATAGCGATTTCTCGAGACATCATAGCTACTAATTTACATAATGGTTTGATGCCAGCTAAATCGGTTATTCTGTTTTCAATGCATCCACGGGATTGGTATTTGCAGCTTGAATAGACTGATACCCCATGGTGATGATTGCCAGCAGAAAGGTGAGAACTCCGGCCAGAATATAAATCCACCAACTGATGGTGGTTTTGTAGGCATAACTTTGCAGATACCAGTTGATGGAGTATGCCGCCAGGGGAACTGCAATCAGAAAACCACCCAGGATCAACTTACCAAAATCTTTGGAAAGCAACGTAATGATATTCTGAACCGTGGCACCCATCACTTTCCGTATTCCTATTTCTTTGGTGCGTTGCTCCGCGGTATAAGCCGTTAACGCAAATAATCCCATGCATGCAATGATGATGGCTAAACCCGAAAACGTGGCAAACAATTTACCCACCTTAGCTTCCGTGTTGTATAGGTTTTGGAAATTCTGATCCAGAAAAGTGTAGTGGAAAGGTTCACCCGGTGCCAGGGTTTTCCAGTTCTTCTCGATCAAACGAATCACTTCCGAGGTATTGTCGGTTTCATAACGAAGCGCAAGTTGGCTTTGACTCGCACCAAAGAATAGTCCCAGTGGAGCGACCGTTTGTCGCAACGATTCAAAATTGAAATTTTTAGCTACACCAATAACTTCCCAGGTTTCCAGCTTGGTTTGATCCTGCGACCCATCGGGGTTTTGATGAAACAATGAAATCTTTTGTCCTATCGGGGTGCCGGAAAATCCAAAGCGGCCAATGGCAGCTTCATTTAGAATAACAGCATTGGAGTCGGAGAGGAAGTCGCGGGAGAAATTTCGTCCTTCTATAATTTCAATACCCAGCGTGTTCACATAGTCGTAGTCTACAGTCCACTTCTCAGCATTGACTGAATTTTCGGGTAAGGGCAATGCCCCGTATTTCCACAACAGGGGAGTATTGCGTGCCGAGCCCGGTCCCGGAAAGTAAGACGACACCGTACCCGATTTAATGACGCTATTCTTCAACAGCTCCTCTTTGATGGTATGAATGCGGTCGCCTACGTTTCCCACGTCCCGCAGAATGATGACTTGTTCCTGATTGAATCCTAATTTTTTGTTACGCATAAATTGCATCTGCTGATACAAGGCCATCGTACCAATGATGAGGAAGATGGAGATGGTAAATTGAAAGACTACTAACCCACTTCGTAAAAACGAAGAGCGGCTGCCCGTCAATTTTCCCTTTAGAACTTGTGCCGGTTGAAACGATGAGAGCACTACTCCCGGATAGAGTCCGGAAAGAATTCCCACTAAAAGTGCAGCCAACGTAATGAGTATCCCCAAAGTGAAATCTCCAAAGGGAATTTCCAACTTCATCCCCGTAAGGGCATTGAACAAGGGCAGCAATAAGTCGGTGAAGCCTAATGCCAATAAAAATGAAATCATGCTCAACAGGGTAGATTCGCCCATGAATTGCAGCGCCAGGTGAAAACGACTGGAGCCCATCACTTTGCGGATGCCTACTTCGCGTGCGCGCCTGGCGGATCGGGCGGTAGCGAGGTTCATGAAGTTGATGCACGCAATGACCAGTGTGAATCCGGCAATGGCGCTAAATAAATATACATAATCGATGTCGCCATTACCTTCCAATTCATTTCGCAAGTGGGAGTGAAGGTGTATATCGGTTAACGGCCTGAGGCGCAGCGTAAGTTGGTGGCCGGCAGATTTAAAGTTTTCAATGAAGGATGCACCCAATGAAGCTTCTGCATGGGGCATCACATACTTCTCAACCATGCCCGGAAGTTTGGCTTCAAGTGCGTTCGGATCGGCCCCCGGACGTAACAGGAGGTACGTATTGAATGGCCCACCAATCCAGTTACCGTTTTTTGATTCAGGCAACCCCTCCATGGACAAAAACATGCGGTAGTGAAAGTGACTGTTCTCCGGAAGGTCTTTCACCACCCCGGTAATGGTGTAGACGGTTTCATTATCCTGGATAAGAATTTTTCCCAATGCATTCTCGTTGGGAAAAAATTGTTGTGCACACGCTTCTGTGATCACCATGGAGTGCGGGTCTTTTAACGCGGTGGTGGGATCGCCATAGAGAAACGGAATGGTAAAGATTTTGAACAGGTCATTGTCGGCATACACCACACGCCACTCCACCGTATTTTCGATTTCCCGCTTAAATTGAAAAGATCCACTGTACCGTAAGCGGGCAGCAGCTTCCACTTCGGGATAATCCCGCACCAGCACTTCCGCCATCGGTGGCGTGACGGCTGCATTGTGGGTGCGGGTATCGCCCATTTGCAAATCCCAATCTACACGAACAATCCGGTCAGCACGTTCATGGTGTCGATCATAACTCAACTCAAAACGAACAAACAACAAAATGATCAGGCAAACGGTAAGACCGATGGTTAACCCGATAATATTGATAAGGGTGTAAAACCGGAACTTATAAAAATTCCGCAGGGCGGTGAGAAAGTAATTACCCAGCATGACGGTAAAGTTGAAACACAATAGATATTGCTAAGGCCGTGCCAGAGGGCAACATTCAATCGTTCAGTAATTTAGGTGAGGGAGTAAAGGCAGGCAATGATCAAAATCAGGAATTCATGTCCGCTGACGGGCGTTTGGAGGATCGGGGTTAGGTGACCCGCTTCGCCTTTTACCCAACCAATCGCGATTAAAAATCGTAATATTGGCGTCATGAAATGGTCGTATCTGTTGTTGGCCATCCTAATGGCTTCTGCTTCCTTTTGTCAGGATAACATTTCAAACCGCGTTGAATCCCTTGTCGACACGGCTCAGGTTCATGCACTCCTCCAACAGAGTAGAGCATTGCAATGGATTGATTCATACGGCTCACTGTCGTATGCCGATCAGGCGTTGACATTGGCCAGGAATATCGATTACCCAAAAGGAATGGCTGTGGCCAACACGCTAAGGGGTTTTTGTTTTTGGTCATTCGGGGACAATGATTTAGCGATTGAGGCGGCCCTTGAGGCGCTGGACTACGGGCAGGCCGAAAAGGATATTTTTATTGAGGCGGAGAGTTATTACATATTGGCTCGCGGCTATATGGATTTGAATGAGCGCAGCAAAGCCAATGAATATATTGATCAGGCCGAGAAGCTTGCCACGCACGGCAATAATGGGGAGCAACTGTCCAGCATTTATAACCTGAAGGGAGTTATTAAGTTCATTGAAAATCATCAGGACAGTGCCTTGTACTATTACAACAAAGCGTATGAAATCGGGAAGGCGCATGGAGTGGCACCCATTCAGTTTCCACGAATCATCTCCAATATTGGCGAGTGTTATGCTACCGAAAATCCAGCGTTGGCATCCACCTATTTCAATCAGGCGTTGTCACTCGCCAAGGAAACCCATAATCAAATCGCGGAAGCTTCCATTACGGCAATTATCGGGCATGCTTTTCTGAGAGGTAATGACTTGAAGAATGCAGAACTTCATTTGCAAAGAGCGCTTGAACTCGCCCGCTCACTCGGACTGCGCAGAGTGATACGACATGCGTATGCAGGATTGGTTGATATTAAACTGAAACAGGGCAGGGGAGATGAAGCGGTGCAATACCAGCAAAAGTATTATGCTGTGCGCGACAGCCTGTTGAACTCTTCCAAAATACGACAGATCGTAGAGTTAGAGGCAAGACATGCACTGCAATTGAAAGAGCAGGATATGCAACTGTTGGAAAAAGAAAAACGCATACAAACCCTCTGGAAAAACCTGCTCATCGTGTTGGTGATTGGTTTGATTTTTCTTTCCACCGGAATTTATTTCTGGCAGCGCTATCGTTACCGCAAAAATCGTGAGATGTTAAACCTGGAAATTGATTACCTCGCACAGCAGCATAAAGAAACAGTGAATAAGTATAAAGCCACACTGGTCACCGAACCACAAGAGTCACTTGAATCGCACGATCAGAAATTATTGAAGAAGGCGATTTCAGTGGTCGAAGATCATCTGACCGATCCCCAGTTTGGCGTGGAAAAGATGGCACAGGAGATGAACATGAGCCGTACCAACCTCCATCGGAAGATCAAGTCTATTACCGGATTTCCGCCCAGTGAGTTAATTCGCAGCATCCGGCTGCGCAAAGCCGCCAGACTGATTTTGAATAAGGTGGATTCGGTTTCACAAATATCCATGCTGGTGGGTTTTGATGATTACTCTCATTTCTCAAAAGCTTTTAAAAAACACTTTGGTGTATCGCCTACAAGCTATGAGGAGCAGCGTCCTGCATCTTCCTGACAAGGATGCCATTTAATATAGAGGAGACGTTGTGATTGTGTACCATAAGATTGTCATTACGTTTCAACCCTTAACCCGTTGCCCCTTAATTATGCTTAAAATCAGGATTTGAAACAGGAAGCCATGTAATTGGTTGATTTCACCAAGCGCAACGGATAGCCATTACGGTAGTTTTGCCGTTCAATCGTCCGTAACAAAATTCAAATCTTAATAACCATGAAAGAATCGAGGGTAAAACGAGTCTTTGCCTTATTGATGGGCGTTGGAATCGTTATCTTTATTGTCATCAAAATCCTGCACGATGGCCTTGTTCTATAAGGATCGTGCAGATTGAAGAGAATTAATTTTAATAACAACCAAACATAACATGACAACAATCAATCCAAATCAAGCCTTATGGGAAAAGGGTGACTTTACCCGCATTGCTGAAAGTATGCGCAAGAGCGGGGAGTCACTGATCGACCAACTGGGCATTACCCAAGAACATTTCGTGTTGGACCTGGGTTGTGGTGACGGCACTACTGCTATACCGGCTGCCAAGCGCGGAGCAAAAGTGTTAGGCGTTGACATTGCCCACAACCTGGTTGAGGCAGGCAACCTGCGCGCCAGGAGGGAAGGACTTTCCAATGTTTCATTTCAACATGGTGATGCCTGCAACCTGGATCATCTTCCGGAAAAATCATTTGACAGGGTAGTGAGTATTTTTGGCGCCATGTTCGCGCCAAAGCCTAACGAAGTGGCGAAAGGTATGGTACGCGTTACACGCCCGGGCGGTAAGATTATTATGGGAAACTGGATACCGGGAGACCCCACACTGGTGGCACAAATTCTCAGGATCAGTTCAGCGTACACACCGCCACCACCGGAAGGATTTGTCAGCCCCATGCTGTGGGGTGTAGATGCACACGTAAAGGAACGGTTTGCTCATGCCAGTGTGCCTGCTGAAAATATTTCATTCACGCGTGATACGTATGTGTTTGACTATGCCGGTTCGCCAGCTGAATTTGTTCACACCTTCAAAACCTATTATGGCCCGACCATGAATGCGTTTGAAGCGGCTGATAAAAATGGAAAGGCTGGTGAATTACAAAAGGAGCTGGAAGCGCTATTCACGGGCCAAAATATGAGCACTTCTGTAAACCACACCAAGATACCCGCCACATTTTTACGGGTAACAGTAGATGTGCCAGGGCCTGACAATGTATTATAGGAAATCTTGTACGTGTTTGATCGCAAAAAAAAAGGAGGGCAATCACCCTCCCTTTTTATTTACTTTTAATTATTAATTAATTCGATCGCTTTCCATTACCTCGGCTATTACCCGACTGCCTCTCACCACCATCGGAAGACTTACCGCTATCCGATGATCGGTCTACTGAGCGAACCTCGCGCTGCTGTGAACCTTTGCTGGTATTCACGGCCGAGCGTTCCTGGCGGGGTTGCGAACTGCGCTCCGAAACCATTGGCTTAGTCCTAACTTCTGAGCGATTGGTGTACACGGGCTCACTGCGCTTCACGGTGGTTTTTCTCTCCACACTGGGCTCGATTTCCTTTTGTGTGCGTGTATTCACCTTTGTTCTTTCCATTCGGTCCTCACTCGAACTTGTCTGCTGTCTAACAACTGTAGACGTGCGTTCCGTAGGTTTTCGTTCACGATCGTTGTTTCCCACATCGTACCGACTGCGATCGGTGCGATCATCCGTATAATTTGTTCTTCGGTTACGGTCATTGTCATAGGCGTGCCTGTTGCTGCGATCATCACGGTACGTTGAGCGATAGTGCGCAATCTGTTGGTGATGTCTTTTATAATATACGGGTGAGTAGCTTCTGTGTGGACGGTACATGTCCCGCGCATATACTACTCGGTGCGTATGACAATTCGAGTAGTAATGTCTGTATGGTTGCCAGTAGCTGTAATATTCATAATAGGTTACCGGCCTCCAGCTATACCACCACACTGGCCGCGAGTACCAATGCCAGGGTGAAACCCACACCGTGTAATACGGACTGTACACATATTGCACGGATTGCCACGTCCACACATTCACAACAGTACGATTCGTGCTGGTGCCTGCATTCACGCGCACTTCCTGTGTGGGTTCAATAATCGTTTCGATACCATACACGTCTTCGTCACCGGTGATTTGAAGCACTGCTTTGCCGTTGGCTAATTTTTCCAACTCAATCACCGCCACATCCTGACGGTCGGTGGGCGATAACACAGCCTGCAGAATAAATACATGCACGTTGCCCTCGTTCCGATCGATCACCCGGATGTAATCAATCTCACCATCGCCATTCAAGTCCAGGTTGTTGACTTTCGAATTGGCCGAGTTGAGCAACCGTTCAAATTCTTCCGGTGAAGCCGACTGCTTAAAGAGTTCGAGAGCACCTTCCAAACTGAAATCATCACCCGGCACTGCCGGCACTGCCTGCCGATCTTGCTGACCCATTGCCGCGATCCCTCCAACCATCAGGAAAAACAACGACACCATTTTTACCCCAAGCGTTTTCATAAGCATTGATCGTTTGATTAATAACCATTGGAATACAAAGAGCGAGCCAAAGGCAAAAAACATTGATTTAAACGCTGAATTTGGGTTTTGTAACCATTTAGTACATCAGGAGTTTACCCGTGAGTTAAACCTTGCGCGCATGATTATTAGCTACTTCACCACGGCATTTCGCAATTTCAGGAGAAACCAAGTCCATTCAAGTATCAACATAGTCGGATTAAGCATCGGTCTGATGGCCAGTGTGCTGGCCATCATGTTTGTACTTGATGAATGGTCGTTTGATACTTTTCATTCGAAGAAGGAACGTCTCTACCGCCTCAATAAAATTACGACCGAAAGTGATGGCAGTACCAGTCTCACCGCTGAGTCATCCGGGTTAATGGGTCCCACTATGGTTGATGAATTTCCGGAAGTTGAAAAAGTGGTTCGTTACCAACCGTGGTATAATACCATCGTGTTGAGTTATAACGACCGCCATGTGGAGATGAAAGAGATGGAAGCAGTGTTTGTGGACAGTACATTTTTTGAAGTGTTTGATTTCTCATTGGTACAGGGTGATGCTGCGAATGTTCTAACCCGACCATTAACTATCGTGCTCACACGGGGCATCGCTACCGCTTTGTTTGGTATGGAAGACCCCATCGGGAAAACCGTGAAAGGGATGAATGACCTTGAGTTTGAAGTCACCGGCATTTCGGAAGAGTCTCCCCGCAACTCGCATATTCAATACAAAGCATTGCTGTCGTGGACCACTACCGTGCCCCAGGTTGGCCCTCTGAATTTTGAGTTTCTCAATAATTGGATTGCCCAGGCACTCACCACCTATGTGTTGCTGAAACCCGGAGCGAACGAGGAAGCGCTACAAAATAAATTTCCCAAATTCATGCAAGACCACATGCCCACACGTGTAGATAAGTATCAACTTTATCTTCAGCCGTTTCAGGAGGTGTATTTAAATTCATATACCCTGCGTTCGCACCGCATGGCGAAGTTGGGCAACCAGCAGTATGTGTATGTGTTCACCATCATTGCCGGGTTCATCTTATTTATTGCATGCGTAAATTATATTAACATCAGCACCTCCAAATCGATGCGGAGAGCACGGGAAGTAGGCATGCGTAAATCATTAGGTGCTTCGCGACTGCAACTTATCAATCAGTTTTTAGGAGAATCATTGTTCATTACATTGCTCTCAGCGGCTATGGCAGTTCTTTTATTATACCTTGCGGTTCCCTTCTTTAATGACCTTGCCGGAAAGTCATTGCCCATGGCACTGTTATTGGATACCAGGGTATTGTTGGGCGGGGTGGTTCTTATGGTTTTGGTTTCGCTCATGGCCGGACTTTATCCAGCATTTATTCTATCCGCATTCCGACCTTCAGAAGTACTGCGAGCTTCGGCCAGAAGCAGGCTCACTGGCAACTTGCCACGGCATATATTGATCACCTTTCAGTTCATACTTTCCATTGCGATGATCGCTGGAACGCTGGGGGTGTATCAGCAAATACGCTACGTATTTTCAAAAGATTTAGGATTTGATAAAGAACATGTGTTGGTGCTTGAACTCACCAACGCTATCATGACGAAAGGTGAAACGTTTACAAACGAAGTGAGCACCCACCCGGCTGTGGTGAGTACTTCACTAGGTCGCACAGCACTGGGCAGGGGCTCTTCCAGCACATTCATTGTGCCAGAAGGTTTTCCACCGGATCAGGTAGAGATCAGGATGTTTCCGGCCGATGTAAATTTTAAGGAAACGTATAATCTGGAGATGGCTATGGGCAGATTCTTTAATCCCCTGCTGGCCACGGATTCCAATGCCCTGGTAATTAATGAAGCGCTGATGAAACAACTGCAATGGGAAAACCCAATGCGAAAAACCATTAAGTTTCGTGAGGATGGCGAAGCGTATGCCATCATTGGGGTATTGAAGGATTTTATTATGGTGCCCTGTATCAGGAGGTAGAACCCCTGGTGATGTGGCTGCAGCGGGAAAACAGGAGAAACCTCTCCATCCGATTCAACGGAGACCCCACGGAATTGCTTGCGTTTCTGGAAACGAAATGGAAAGCATTTGAGGATCGATATCCGTTCCAGTATTATTTCGTTGACGATGCTTTTGCAAAAGCCTATCATGCAGATGTCAAGTTATTTGAAACGGTGATCTCGTTCGCGGGATTGAGCACGCTCATTGCATGCCTGGGGTTATATGGATTGGTTTCGTTTACCGTGGAGCAACGCACCAAGGAGTTTGGCATTCGCAAAGTATTGGGAGCCTCGGTGGCCAGTCTTAATTATTTGGTTACGCGCAAGTTTATCGTGATGGTAGGCGTAGCGGGTCTTGTAGCTGTGCCAGTTATCATTCCGTTGTTGCACGCATGGCTTAAAAAATTTGCATTCCGGATTGAGATAGGCCCTGGTATTTTTTTTACTGCGGTGCTCATCACCTTAGGGGTTACGGTGCTGGCTGTGAGCGTTCAGGCGGTGAAGGCTGCCATGCGTAACCCGGCAAATTCGTTAAGACATGAGTGAGGCGTAGATCAGGTATCCAGAGCCTTGATCTCCTTTTTATATTTTGCTGGCAGGATGATGACTTTCAACAGCCAATCAACCTTCATTACTATACTTACTTTATAAAGTGCAAGTAAGGGGTACAGAAAAGAGATTTTTCGGAAGCCAAGCAATTCGTTTACGCGTGGCGGCACGACAAGCGTTTGTGTCTCCAATAGTATTCTATAGCGTACCGCGCCCAGATGTTTCCTGTATTGGCAAAACAAATCATCGGTGTAATTGCTGTACTCCAGGTCCTTGACCAAATGAGTGTGCCGCATTTTTTCAAATTCATCAAAGGTCTTGGGCAAGCCTTTTAATCCCATTCGGGTTCCCATCCGGCTAAAGACTTCAAATACTTCTTTTTTTTCACTGTGACTCATCTCGCGTTCGAGTACTTCAAACGAACGGATGGAATAATCGATGAGCATAAACAATACATCGCGATACGCCCAGTCAGGAATCGCTGCTGCGCGTTTTGCTTCTACGTTGGCATGGATAGAGGTCATGGCATCAATGGCGCGAACAGCCGTTTGCTTTTCCGAAAAAACAATGGCCCGTGCATAGGAAACCGTTGAGAAAAGTCTTCCCAGGGGATCGACCGGAAGGCGGCCGGTAAAGTATAGCCAGTCTACCGCCTTGTTGAGCGCAAACTCAGCAGAGGCGCCCGCGAATATCAAAAGAATGGTATCACTCTTTCCCCAGATCTTCCGCACCACCGAATCCTTATCCACGAAATATTCCGTACTCATACGGCAAGTTTTTTCAGAAGGTATTTTTCGACAAACAGGATAATAAAAATGCCTACCACATAGGCTAGTATATCTATCCAGGCAAATGAGGTTCCAATTACGGTTCTGGCTATTACTGATTTTTCCATGCCAAGCTTTTCAACAATGTTGATGTATTGAAGAAATTCTATCGTAAATGAGAAAATCAGGACAAACAAGGCCACCGTAAAAACCGGTAGGTTGAAAATCGATTTCACAAAACAATAAATCAAAATGACAACCAACACATCTCCAAGGTAGGGGCGAACAAAATTGTCCCTGATAAAAAGCGCAATCAACACTTCAACAATAAAAATCAGGAAGGCTAGGCCGAAATAGTTTTTGTTGAAGGTTAGCATCTATAAAAGCATTCTCCTTGCACTTTGATTCTCGCGAAACTATTTAAAACCGAATATCAGCGGGAACAAAAAGGTTACGACTATTGTCCAGATTGCGTAAATGGGCAGGTAGGAGGAAATGGTTTTACCCACTTCGCTTAACTCAGCTTTTTTAGAAACAACTTTAAAAAGTTGAGCGGTAACCAACAGTAGATTTATTAAAATTAAAATATTGCCACCCAGCACTGCAGTTCTGTTGGGCGTGATGCCCCACTCTGAAATCCGGAATACAATAGCTGATAACGCAATACCATTCACGACTATCGTGACAATGGAAAGCAGAAAAAGAATCCAGATGGTTAGCTGACGTTGCGCTGATTTGGATGTTTCGGCCACAGAAAAGAAGATGATTGCCATTACACCTATAAGCAAGCCATTAAAAATCAGTAAAAACTCCCGGTCGTTATAGGGGTCTTTACCCGAATACACCATGGCTACCAGATAAATGACCAACATCACGAGTACCAGGGGACTGAATATTCTGGCAATGACGGGAGACACTTTACCCACCAATTGAGGATTGGTCTGCGTAAGATATGTGCCGAGAATGGGAGCCGCTGGGAGTCCAAACACCACAATATTCTCAAAATAAAACTCTTCAATATTAAAGCCGATTAAAGAGAAAAGCCCGATGGTTACACCGGTCATGATTCCACCGGCTATTACGATAAGCGTAGTCATGACGACCAGGTCACCATTATATTTTAAATAGTCAAGACGTTTTTCTCCGTTATTTCCAAACTCACCGACAAACGCAAAACCAAGGATCGTCCACAGAAATAGGACTAAATGGATGCATGATAATATTAAGGTATCACTTTCATCAGGAGAGGGGAGGGTATTAATAAATACAAGGCCTACGAGGATGGCCGCTGCGATTGCGACTATTTTAGATAGTGATAGTTTGTTCTTCCAGGCAAAGTAAGCCGATAACACCGGAAATAGGATAAAGCCAATGTTTCTGGGGTAGAAAAAATCTTCAGTAATCGTGAAAATGGCAGGCACCTTAGCGATAACACCTGCTACCAGACAAGCGAATACCACTAGCAACAATTCACTGCGTGAGCCCCAGTTGATTTCCTCTGTTTCGTAGTTCAACCTTTCATTCCAGAAATCAGCCAGTGAATTCCCTCTAAGTTCAGGGTACAGTGCATCAAACTCTCGTTTAAAATCTGTTTTATTAGTCCGGAAGAGTTTTTCGATTTGCTTTGGGTCATTGATATGTTTGAGAATCTCGGCTTTCATGGTATTGTTTATTGATTAAAGACGGGTTAGCGGTTTCTGTTTGGTTTTCAAAAGTATCAAAAAGTACTTTGAATATCAAAGTAAATAGAGAAACTTTATATAACTAACTGATAAAGAGCTAATTTCAGTGATTGGAGAGTAGGGGGTGCTCTTTGCCTGACTGACTATACCCCTTCTCCTTCACATTGAGTATTTTTAGTAGCGTCATAAACTCAACACCACCATGCGCTACCGAAGCTCTTCATTTGTTTTGCTCTGCCTTCTGGCAAGTAGCAGCTATGCACAACCTCCCTGGAAGGAAATTTTCAACGGCAAAGACCTCTCGGGCTGGAACCAGCTTGGCGGGACAGCGAAATACTATGTTGAAAAGGGTATGCTCGTGGGTGAAGCTGTGCCCAATTCTCCAAACTCCTTCCTGGTAACGGAGAAACAGTATAGCGACTTCATTCTGGAGTTCGATATTTACCTGGATGCAGACATTAATAGCGGTGTACAGATTCGCAGCAATAGCCGCCCCGATTTTCAAAACGGCCGTGTACACGGTTACCAGGTAGAAGTTGATCCGTCACCCCGGGCATTTAGCGGTGGTATTTATGATGAAGCCAACCGCCAGTGGCTGTATCCGATTTCGCGCAATCCTTCAGCAGCGCCTGCCTACCGGCACGCTCAATGGAATACGTATCACATTGAGGCTATTGGCAATGAAATAAACACATGGATAAACGGAATACATTGTGCCCGACTGGTAGACGATCTCACATCAACCGGATTTATCGGCTTGCAGGTACACTCTATCGACAATGAGAAACTTATCGGTTCGAAAATAAAATGGCGCAACGTTAAAATTCTTACCAGCAATTTTGATCAGTCAGTATGGAAACGCAATCTCGAAGTGCCGGAGATCAGCTACCTGATCAACACCCTCACGGAATTAGAAAAGCGCAAAGGCTGGCGCTTATTGTGGGATGGTAAAACCTCAGCAGGTTGGAGGAGTGCACGGTCTGAACAATTTCCAGCCAAAGGATGGAACATCAACAGTGGAACGTTAACGGTAGAGGCAACCACGGGAGGAGAGTCTTCAGGCCCCGGTGATATCATCACCACTGATCAATTCAGTGATTTCGAATTAGAGTTAGAATTTAAAATTACTACCGGAGCCAACAGCGGCATCAAGTATTTTGTTGACCCCGAATTGAATAAGAGCAGCGGCTCTGCCATTGGGTGTGAATTTCAGATTCTCGATGATGCCATACATCCGGATGCGAAGCTGGGTGTGCTGGGCAATCGCACGGTCGGTTCATTGTATGATCTCATCGCGCCTGAAAATCTTTCGGTGCCGGGAAGAGCAAAACAATTTAAAGGTGTAGGGCAGTGGAACCAGGCACGCATTGTTTCTAAAAATGGAAAAGTAGAGCATTGGCTGAATAATGAGAAAGTGGTGGAGTATGACCGGTTCTCCCAAATGTTTAAGGCGCTTGTAAATTACAGCAAGTACCAGAAGTGGGAAAATTTTGGCCGCTGGCCACAGGGTCACATTCTATTACAGGATCACGGCAACGAAGTAAGCTTTCGCAACATCAAAATCAGAGAACTGTAAATCATACCCGTCATGAAATCAAGAAGAGCGTTTATCAAAAAAAGTGTAGTAGCGGTGGGCGGTCTGGCCCTTGGACTTTCCGCTCGCAGCTATGCCAATATCATGGGTGCCAACGATCGTATTCATGTGGCGTTTGTCGGTTGCGGCCGAAGAGTAGGTGGCTATTTTGCTAGCCTGGCTGTGGCCAACAATGTGCAGCTTGCCTACCTGTGCGATGTGAAGAAGAGTCAACGCGATAAAGTGGCTGCCCAACTTGCTTCAAAGATTTCGTACACACCGCTGCTGGAAGAGGACATTCGAAAAGTGTTAGCGGACAAGCAGGTGGATGCCATTTTTAATGCTACACCTGATCACTGGCATGCGCACGCCACCTGGATGGCCATGGAAGCCGGCAAGCATGTGTACCTCGAGAAACCGGTGAGTCATAATCCGAGAGAAGGAGAGTTGTTGATTCAGTTTCAGAAGAAGTATAACAAAGTTATTCAGGTGGGTACGCAGCAACGATCGGCTGCGCACACGATTGACATTATCCGTGAAATTCACAACGGAGTGATTGGCGATCCCTACAAGGCGTTGGCATTTTATTCGAACCAACGCGGACGTGTACCCAACCCGGTGAATGCAAACGTACCGGACGGATTAAACTGGGAGTTATTCCAGGGACCCGCACCACGTGAAGCCTACCGCCACGACACGTGGGATTACAACTGGCATTGGTACGGATGGAAATGTGGCACTGCAGAAACCGGAAACAATGCTACCCATGAACTGGACGTTGCCCGCTGGGCATTGCAAGTGGATTATCCGGAGCGGGTAAGTGTGGAAGCTTCCAAACAACATTTTGTGGATGACGGTTGGGAAATGTACGATACCATGTACGCCAGTTTTTATTTTCCAAAAAGCAAGACCATCCATTGGGATGGCAAGAGCCGCAATGGACTCAATACCTATGGTGCAGACCGCGGCACCATTATCTACGGAACAGAGGGATCTGTTTTTGTAAATCGCGAATTGTACCGACTGTACAGCAGGGATGGTAAATTAATCCGAGAAAAACGTTCGGATGGTAATGAGGCAGGCACTGCGTTAGGCGGTGGTGGCGATATGACTGATTTTCATGTAGAAAATTTCTTTGAAGCCATTCGCGGAAAGTCAACCGTAACCGCTCCGCTAAGCGAAGGGGTGAAGAGTACATTACTGTGCCACCTGGCTAATATTGGATATCGTACCGACAAGGCTTTTGTTCTGGATCCTATTACCGGACAAAGCAATGACAAGGAAATTAAAAACCTGTGGAGTCGGGAGTATGCACCTGGTTGGGAAGTGAAGGGTTAGTGGTGGATTAATTTTGGCCTTTTTACCCTGCCGAATGCCTACAATCTACCCGTGAGACATCCGCTTACCATCGGTGGGTGAGTAAAAAATCAAAAATATATTGAAATCAGTAAAACCTTTAATTATCTTGAACCGTTGATATATCAACCATTAGAATATATGGCAAAAGACCAAAAATTAGAGGACGTTTTGTACTACTTACTTGAAAAGACCAATAAGGTCATCCGCAGGTATTCACAGGTACGCTTTAGTGAAGCCGGTATTGAAATAACGGTCGATCAGTGGCTGGTGCTGAAAAAGATCAGTGATTCAGAGCGCATTACGCAAATAGAGTTGGCCAATGCCATTTTTAAAGACAGGGCATCCATCACGCGTATTCTAGATTTATTACTGGAAAAGAAACTGGTCAGAAAAGAGGCCGGATCTGACAGACGAGCGTATGAGCTCATCTTAACTGCTGCAGGAGAAAAATTTATGGGAAAGGCATTGATGATTGTAAGGAGCGTCAGAAAGAAGGGTATCGAATCCATGACTGAGAAGGAGCAGGAGCAGCTACGCACCAGCTTACAGAAAATTATCAATAACCTGGAGTAAATTTTTTATCTATATAGTTGATATATCAATTAATAAATTAAGTATCTACCTATGGAAACACAATCATTCTCCAATCATGTAAGAGTACATCCCGTGTACCATTACGTTGCCGTGCCCGTATCGCTTGCGCTGGTGCCTCTGGCCGGTGTCAATTTGTTTGTCCATTTCGGGTTGTCCTCATTTATTCTCCTCGTAGCCACGATCATGTTGCACCTGGCAATTTTTCTGGCTCGCGAGTATGCCAAGAAAAATCAGGATCGGATCATTCGTATGGAGCTGCGGTTACGTTACTATTTGCTCACCAGTCAAAACCTTGAAGAAATTGAACTTCAGTTTACAACCGGGCAACTGCTGGCACTTCGTTTTGCCAGTGATGAAGAATTGATTGCCATGATCCGTAATCCGGAGACTCGGGAAAAAACGCCCGAGCAAATTAAGCGTGAGATCACACTTTGGAATGCTGATTTAATGAGAGTATAACAATAAAAATAAAAACACTATGAATACCCTAACAAAAGAACTCGTGTATACACTCTCAACAGAGAGTTATGGAATCGTACCCGGTGTGGTAAAAGAAATGGCCGAACGTAGTGTGCCGCTGGCGTATATGTATCTGCTGGGCACACAAACCATGGAGAAATCTTCACTTTCTGAAGTTGAGATCAATGCTATTGAATTAAGAATTTCCATCCTGAATAAGTGTGAGTCGTGCATGAAAGGTCACACCTTCCTGTTAAAAAAAGCAGGATTGAGTGACGATGATGTACAAGCCATACTTCGGCAGGACGAAACCAGCATCGAACGGTTGAATACACTGCTTAAAGCTGCGGAATACATTTACTATTCAGGCAGTGGTGTGTATCCGGACCTCGTATTGGATTATTTCTCTGATGAGGGATTACGTGAGCATGAGCTATTTGAAATCATCGGGTTGATTTCCCTGAAAACCATTTCAAATTATGTAAACAACTATCTCACTTCCGTGAAGAGTAAACAACGTGCGCACGCATAATATCACCTAGTAATAATTATTCACTTTAATTCCACAACAAAAAGATGAAAACTTTAACATTAATCTTAGCTACCTCATTCTTTCTGGCAGTAAACAGTTACGGTCAACTGATAAATTCTAAAACTAAAAATCAATTTAAAATGGAAGCAGAACAAATTTCAAAAGACATTTTGAAGACACTGGAAACCGGATGGAATCATGCCAACGGTACTGAATTTGCGCAGCACTTTGCTGACACCGCTGAATTTGTGACCATCCGGGGCGAGCTGCACAAAAATTCATCACGAAAGTATCTTGCCGATGCGCACCAAGGCTTGTTCATGAGTATCTACAAAGACAGCAAAGTTATCTATCAATTACTCCAGGCGGTGCCTATTGGCAGCCAAACAATTTTGGTAAACGCACAAACTGAACTTGATGCACCTTTTGGGCCGTTGGCCGGAAAAAACTTTTCCACAGTTACATTGATACTCGTACAATCAGAAGGTACATGGAAAATCAGAGCATTTCATAATACATTAGTAGCTAAGTAGTACGTATCATTTGTAAGCACGTCATTAACCCTGTCCTGAGTTTAAAACTCAGGACAGCTTAGGTTTAGTTTTGGCCATACCCATGCACTCATAATCTTATTGCTGGGATGCTTTCAAAGCATAAATAAACGATGCATCAATCCAATACATATCAAGGTTGGGGGCACCGTTCACAGTTCTTCTGTCACTGCAAAAAAATAGGTATTTCCCATCTGGGGAAAGTTTAGCAAACCGTTCGGTAGCCGGACCATTGACAATTGAGCCAAGGTTAATTGGTTCTGACCAGGAATGATCTTGGGCCCGGAAGGCGATGTAAATATCGATGCTTCCCGCTATGCTTCCAGGTCGATTTGATTCGAAGAGGATGAAACTTTCATCCGGTGCAATGCAGGGACCATCTTCGTAATAGGTCGTATTGATAGCCAATGAGGTTGGCATGTCATAGGTTTTGTTGTTGAATGTTGACTGAAGAATGTTCCAATCCGGAGAACGAAACGGACCATGGGTAAAATACACTGTGCCAGCTTTTGAAACCGAAAGAGCATATGCATTTGGCGGAAAAACTGGAGATATCCGTTTAGGTTCATGCCATTGCTTGCCGGTCCGTTCAACTTGCCAAAGCTGATTACTTTTTATGTTGACGGTATCATCCTCGGATTTTCTCGAAGAACTGAAATAAAGAATCTGCCCATTGGGTGACCAGCTGGGGAAAGCATGATTGGCATCCGGTTCTTGAAACGAGGGCCGATGTGGAGGTGACCACTGACCATTTTCAAAGTCCATCTCCATCAGGTACGTTTTATAGGAAGGTAACTCCATAATAGTCCAAAGCACTTTTCGGCCATCCGGTGAAAATGCCGGGGCGCTGTGTTCCAGTGCATCGGTGCTGATCACGCCTGGAGCAAAGCGGGTTGCTATTTTGCCGGGAGGTGTTTTTTCGAAGTAGTCAACCTGCCCATAAGACCGACAACTTACCATCGTCAAGAGAATGCATATGTTGGTTAAATGTAAAGTACACCTGTTGAAGCTCATACCATTCGATTTATTTACTAAAACGAGTTTTGCTCCCAAAAGGTCATCACCCCATTGGGTTGATTTTTTTGGTACAGGTCAATCCCAATACAGTATAGTGCGCTCGCTGTAACCACTGGATTGCTCCCGCTCAATTATCCATAGTAATAGGGCAACATTGAATTAACTACCCTAACCCTTCACCAATTTTCCAAACGCATACCAATCGAATCCTGTTTCAATACGGTTATGCCGGAGCGAAGGAATCTGCGTGGTGAGTAACAGGGTAGTGCCATGAAAGTCTGCGCGATGATGTTGCGGTATTTGTTGCTTAATCGCCTTCACCATCGTGAATTTTGCTGTAGGAAAGAATTCATGTATAGATTTTTTTAACACGTTGATGTTCTCCATGCCGTACATCATGACCACATCCGGTTTATGAACACGTATGTTTTCGAGGATGGTGCGCATACGGGTAGGGAAGAGGTGATCCTGGTAGAGCGTCCGACTTTTCAGGAAGGGGAGTTGCGGCAGGTCGACCCAGGCATAGTACCACGCGTGGTTGTGTGCCGGCAGGGGATACAACTGAATTATTGCTTCCTGCTGTGCGGACGGTAATGCAAATGAGTTTTTCTGGTACGTGAGCAAGTCCGGTAGCTTCTCGGTTTTGTATCCATGCACAAAGGCAATGATATTTTTCCACGTACCGTGCAGGGTGGCTTGATGACCAAACCGGTGATCGTGGAAGGTTGCGAATTTCTCAGCTCTTGGCCCGTCAATCCGAAAGGCCACCTGGCGATACAGTTCTCGGATGTCGCAGAGTGTAGCGCTGGTTACCCGCTGGTAATACAAGTAGTTAATCTTTTCGGCTACTTCTTCCGGTGCATCACCGCCACTTTCTTCATAGCCCACAAACCAGAACCGGGCCTGCCATGATCCATATCCGTAAAAATTATCGATCCAGTAGGTGAGTGGTTTCTCTTCAATCAGCATGAGAGGAAAGATAATAAAAGAGGCGCGAAGATGTCCTTATTGCTGTGAATGTTATTCACCTTCATTAAATTTTTAATTGATTAAATTCAGTTCAGTAGAATTGCTTTAACTTAACCCCAAACGCAATTGAAATGAACCGGGCATCCTTGCGCTTACGATCGGCCATTTTCTTTTCAAACGGACTTTGTTTTTGGTCTGAAGCTAAATTATTTAGGATTTCGGGGGTCATTGTATTCTTCTGTTTGGTGATTGCCGTGCAAGCACAGCAACCGGAACCTGACTCAGTCATTCGCCTGGAAGAGGTGGTCGTACAAGGTTATATGTCACACCAATCACTTTTGAAATCTCCTGCTTCGGCAGGAGTTCTTAATGAAAATGCACTCCAGAAAAGTTCCCAGCAATCGTTGCTACCCGCCATCAATACGGTTCCGGGTATCCGTATGGAAGAAAGATCTCCGGGAAGCTACCGGTTGTCTATTCGCGGGAGTTTGTTGCGTTCACCCTTTGGTGTACGCAATGTAAAAGTATACCTCGATGATCTTCCCTTGACGGATGCCAGTGGCAACACCTACGTTAACATTATCGACCCCGCTCTTCTCAGTCGAATTGAGATATTGAAAGGCCCGGATGGAAGCTTGTTCGGAGCAAACTCGGGTGGTGTAGTGCTTATGAATACACACGATGATCGTGACAGCACATCCATACGCGGAGACATTTCAGGCGGGTCGTACGGCATGTTCCGCGAAAGCATCCATCTAACCAATTCAACGAATCGTTTTCAATGGAACATCAAACAGGCATTTCAACGTGCTGATGGCTATCGCGAGCAATCGTTTATGAAACGCTTCAATGGAGTTGCCGCAGGCAGGTTAAAGTATGGACTTTCTAACAACCTTAACCTGTCCGTTCTATATTCTGATTTACAATACGAAACTCCGGGCGGGTTAACTGCTGCGCAATTTAAAGAAAACCCACAGCAAGCCAGACCTGCTGCCGGCCCAAATCCGGGTGCCGTTGAACAGCATTCCGGGGTTTTTAACAAAACACTTTTTGGTGGCGTGACGAATGACCTTCAACTTTCTTCAGGAATCCGCCACGTGGTATCGGTGTTTGGCACGTTCACGGATTTTGTAAATCCATTCATCACAACCTACGAAACACGAGACGAAAAGAATGCCGGCATCCGGACTTATATTGAATATTCACTGAATAAAAACAAATTAGCCTTTCAATGGAACACCGGGCTTGAAGCGCAATGGGGTAATCAGCAGATTTCCAACTACACTAATGACGGGGGACAGAAGGGTCAATTGCAATCGTCAGATGACATTGACATCCGCCAGGCTTTTTACTTTACGCGAGCAACCCTTGATGTCGGGAAGGTGACTACTGAAATGGTTGTCAGTCTGAATCAGTACCGATATGATTTTGAAGGGCTTGAAGGAACCGACATTTCCAATGAATGGATGCCGAGGGTTGCGCTCAGCTATCAACTTATTTCTGAACTTGCTTTTCGATTATCCGTTAGCCGGGGTTATTCACCTCCGACCATTGCCGAGATCAGGCCATCAGGCGGTGTCGTCAATACTACTCTCCAGGCTGAATCAGGTTGGAACCGCGAGGCAGGTTTTCGCTTTACTTTTTTTGGGAACCGGATTCAAATGGACGCTTCGGTTTTCCGATTCGATTTAACAAATGCCATCGTCAGACGAACGGATCAAAATGATGTGGAGTATTTCACGAATGCGGGCGGCACCAAACAAACCGGTGTTGAGTGTTTACTGAATGTATGGCTACTGTCGTTAAGAGAATCAGGTTTTTTCAGAGGTTTGTCGATAAAAGGAAGTTATACCTATAGCCACTTTGTATTTGATGATTACCAAATTGATGATGCGGACTACTCCGGAAATTGGTTAACGGGTGTACCGAAAAATATTCTTGTGCTGGGCATGACACTTCAATTGCCTGAACACATCAGCGTCTTTGCACAACTGAATTCAACATCAAGTATCCCCTTAAATGACGGCAATACTGATTATGCCGATCGATACAACCTCCTGCAAGTCCGTATTGACTGGCACATGATTAGTCAGAAGAGAAAATCCGTTAGTCTTTTTATCGGAGCTGATAATTTGCTGGATCAGAAATACAGTCTGGGTAATGATATCAACGCGTTTGGAGGCCGGTATTACAATGCGGCTCCACCCCGAAATTTTTACACAGGGTTAACGCTCATGTTTTAAGTTCCCGGCACTCAGCGGTAGGCTGGTATCGGGGCCCCACCGGAATTTCAACACGTATTCAAATAAACTCCTGTTTTAGCGAACTGATATTAATCATAACCGGGTATGACAGAAAGCATATCAATCCTGAATGGTTTTTCCAAGATTTATTGCGATTCGAACAATAAAACTGACAATGGACGAAAGCACAAAAATCCAACCGGTCAGGGAAAGAAAAATCAAGGGAAGGGTTGAAATTGATATCCAGAAATGTAAGGGTTGCGAACTCTGTACCGTTTCCTGCAAGAAACAATCTCTTTCTCTTTCAGAAACCATCAACATCAAGGGGTACCATTACATTATTGTGAACAACGATGAATGTAATGCTTGTTTGAATTGTGCATTGGTGTGTCCCGATGCCGTCATCACGGTGTATAAAACGCACGCCATAAAAAAGAAGCGTGTGGATATTACTCCACCCGACATTAAGCAACAACTTCAATCCATGGTCGATCCATCAAAATAAGGGAGTATGACAGAAGCAAAACTCATGAAGGGAAACGAAGCATTGGCAGAAGCGGCCATACAAGCCGGCTGCGATGCCTATTTCGGTTATCCCATTACCCCGCAATCGGAAGTGCTGGAATACCTGGCGCGTGAAATGCCAAAGCACGATCGAATTGTGTTGCAGGCTGAAAGTGAAGTGGCTTCTATTAATATGGTGTATGGGGCAGCTGGTGCCGGCTTTCGGGCAATGACCAGTTCATCTTCACCGGGCTTTAGTTTGATGCAGGAAGGAATATCCTACCTGGCAGGTGCAGAGTTGCCTTGTTTACTGGTGAATGTAAACCGTGCCGGTCCGGGATTAGGCGGTATTCAACCCGGTCAGGGTGATTATTTTCAATCGGTAAAAGGAGGGGGACATGGAGATTACAGAATGATTGTTCTGGCTCCGGCATCCGTGCAGGAAATGGCTGACTTTGTTTTCCTGGGTTTTGATCTTGCCGACAAATACAGAAACCCGGTGTTGATTTTATCGGATGGTGCGATAGGGCAGATGATGGAGAAAGTTGAATTCAAACCGTATACCGCACCCGTAGTTGATAAATCCTCGTGGGCTACTACCGGAAAACCAACCTCTCGCGAGCGGAATTATATCACCTCTCTGTTTATAAAGCCTGAAGTATTGGAGCAGCATAATTTAAAGCTCGTAGCCAAATTTAATTTAATGCGGGAACAGGAAGTTCGTTGGGAAGAACTCCATACAAAGGATGCTGAATACTTGCTCGTGGCGTACGGCCTGAGCGCAAGAATTTGTCAGAAGGCCATCGACATTGCTAGAGCAAAAGGAATTAAAGTGGGATTGTTAAGACCGATCAGTTTATTTCCGTATCCCTATAAGCGGTTGGAGGAACTAGCATCCCAGGTAAAAGCGATGATGAGTGTTGAACTCAACAGCGGACAAATGGTGGACGATGTAAAACTTGCTGTGAAGGGAAAAGTTCCTGTGGAATTTTTCGGAAAGCTGGGGGGCCTGATTTTTACTCCGGAAGAAATAGAAGAGCAATTGGAACTCTTAATGACAACGCATCATGCAAACTGAAGATCAGACACTACTCAAACCTGCACCAGAAGTAACAGCTCCTGCCTGTCAAGAAATAGAAGAGGTGGTGTATCACAAGCCCGCCACGCTGTTGAATGTGCCCATGCACTATTGTCCGGGATGTGCCCATAGCCTGGTGCATAAACTGTTGATGGAGGTGGTAGAAGATTTGGGTATACAGGACAAAACCATTGGCATTGCACCCGTTGGGTGTTCGGTGTTTGCCTATGATTATATGAACATCGATATGCAGGAAGCTGCTCATGGAAGAGCCGCTGCTGTGGCTACTGCAGTGAAAAGGTTAATGCCCGATAACTATGTGTTTACGTATCAGGGCGATGGTGACCTGGCTGCTATTGGTATTGCCGAAACCCTGCACGCAGTTAACCGGGGCGAAAATATTCTGATCGTGTTTATAAACAATGCCGTGTACGGAATGACAAGCGGACAAATGGCACCCACCACGTTACCCGGAATGAAAACAACCACCAGCCCGGAGGGGAGAGATACCAGCTTTTACGGTTCGCCCATAAAAGTAGCGGAATTGATGGCGCAACTCCCGGGAGCATTTTATGTTACCCGACAGGCGGTGAATAGTGCGCCTGCTGTACGCAGAACAAAGGATGCGTTGCGACTTGCCTTTGAGTACCAACGGTTGCACAAGGGTACGTGCCTCGTGGAGATTATTGGCAACTGTCCTTCCAACTGGAAGATGACTCCACTGGAGGCATCAAAATTTATCGATGAAGAAATGATCAAAACATTTCCGTTGGGGAATATTAAACTACCAGCAGAAAAGGATATTACTACTCAATAGAAGAAAACTATGTTAGAGGAATTGATTATTGCAGGATTTGGAGGACAAGGCGTACTGTCACTAGGGATGACGTTGGCCTACGGAGGTATGATTGAAGAAAAAGAAATTTCATGGATGCCATCCTACGGACCTGAAATGCGGGGCGGTACCGCTAATTGTATTACCATTTTATCAACTACCAAAATCAGCTCACCAATCATTTCAACATTTGATTCGGCTATCATACTGAATCAACCTTCCATGGATAAATTTGCTTCCCGAATAAAACCGGGTGGCTTGCTACTCTATGAATCCGGAAATATTTTCAAACCCAGTACGCGCAGCGATATTACCATCATGGGCATTCCGGCAACGACAGAAGCCAACCGGATGAAGAATGCCAAAATCATGAACATGATTATGCTGGGCGCTTATCTTCAACAGAGACCGGTAGTAAAAAAGGAATCCATCATGAAAGCCCTGAAAAATGTGTTGCCTGAAAAGTATCACCACCTGCTTCCCATTAATGAGCAGGCTATGGAAATAGGAGCGTCCATAGCAAGTCAATGGAAGGAACAACCGGCATTCGCGCAAAATTTCTAGTCCGTATCATCAGAGCGCCTGCTCATCACGATTGCTACTGCACGAGATCAGACGTGCTGCCCGTAATCTCCCAATTGGCCAGTGATGTAGGTATGCAGTCGCTGGCGTTTAATGCATCGAGGAAATTCTTGAGTGCAAAGGGTTCGTCTCTTATTTCTTTTAATCGGGCGTAGTCTGCCAGAGCACGCTCCAACAGGTATTTGCCGGTAATGTAGCTGGTGCCGTAGCCGGGCTGGCGCATGTACAGATGTTGCTCAAAGAGCATCAGGTCTTTTTCAACTTTCATCCAACCGCGAGGCGTGTAGTCGGTATGAATTTTACCGGCCTCTTCCATGGTGGTTTGGTTAGCTTGTGCATACAACGAGCCCAGGCCGCGGGCTGCGCGTTGGGCAATCATGATGTACACAATTTCTTTCACACGCGGGTCGTCATTATACAGACCGGCTTGCATAAACATCTCTTCCACCGCTGTGGCTGTGCCTTCGTTTCGCGTATCAAAGATGTTGTAGAGCAATGGCCCTTTACGGATTTCACTTGCGTGTGGCTCGCGGTCCATGCGTGCCAGTTCAAACCAATGGTAGAAGTGTGAGTATAGCGGACGCGGATCATGGTGCATGGTTATCGCAAAGAAGTTACGTTTTTCGGCAGGCATAAAGCTTCCGAGATGTTCACGCAACGCGGGTTCGAAATATTCTTTTACGGTTACGATCTCATCTTTCTCTAAAAAGTCCATCAGGCTGCGAGCCGATCGCTCCACCAATGAAGCAAATGCTTCCGGTGTATCCACCGGCAGTAGTGGGGGCAATTTTCGGTTGCGATGCTCTTCCAGTTTCAAGGCGCTCCATGCGCGTGCCAGTTCGCGCTTTAATAACAACACTTCGTCATCCCACGTCAGTGGTACCAGGTGAACATTTTGTTGATACCAGGTATAGTTCTCCTTACCAATGCCTGAGGGTCCGTTTTTTTTAACCGCTTCTTCTTCGAGCCATGCAGCAAAACTGCTGGTTGCTTGTGTGGCTTCCTGAACAGCAGCCACCAGTTCGGGTTGATCGGATACACCGGGCTTCTGCAAGATGTCTTGCAGATCCTGGGCTTGCGTGACTATGTCGCGAATGCCGGCTTTCCACAACTCTTCGGCATTGCCGGTTAGATTCTGTTGGGCTTGATCATAAAACGGTTTAACAACTTTCAGTTGACTAATGAGTTTTGTTTTTGCTGCTTCCGTGAGCGGAAAAGAATACGTCCAAAGTTCAATGGTGCCGTGGTTGGTGGGGCCTTCGTGCGAGGGTACATCACTACGGTCGGGCCAAACAACTTTATAGTAGGCCGGATCGCGCACCCAGGGTTGCAGCACACGGAAATTGAAATCATAGCCATTCATTTCAGCCCACACCAAATGCCAGTCAACGCGCTGGGGTATTGGCCAGTGTGTTGTATCGATGGCCAGTAAGCGCGCCTGCAGGTTTTTGAATTGGGGCATGCGCTGCTGAAACGCAGTGGCTGAATAATCGGGTGCACCCCTGAGGAGGGGTGGCTTTTCAAATGAACGCCACTCTTTAAATAAGGCTACAAGGCTGGCATAGTCGGATGTGGTGGCAACGTTGGGCAATTCTTTTTTTGATTGACAACCTATGAAGGCAAGAATCACCAGACTGGATAATAGGAATCGGTTCATACAATAGTAGACATCATCCAAGGTAGTATTATCCTTTTGGATTTTGATTAGGAAAAAATGGAATTGTTAGGTTTGACGGATGGTATTTTCTGGTTATTTAGTATCTTCCATACGGAACTAACACTTCAAACTATGAGACAAACAATTGCCTTTCTGTTGATTGTTCACTCGGTGGGGTATGGACAATTAACACTCGAAGCTGCTCAGCAAGCTGCCCAGCCCTTTCATCTTTCTTCCTATAGTTATCACGAACAATTCATCGGCCATGCGGGGTATGGTGCGCCTCGTATTCTTACAGCTGATGGCGGTGCCGCAGTCTTTGGTGATGGTGATGAAGGGCCAGTGCTCATGAAATTTGACAAGGAAGCGAACGTACAATGGAAGCGCTTCATTACGCCAAAAGGTACGGAGATGGAACTTCAAAGTGTGGTGCAAAGCAAGTTCGGAGGTTTCTACGTGTTCATGCTGGTGTATGATGAATTAAAGTTCAAGTACCGGGGCGGCTGTGAACGTGCCATGCTGATTACCAAAGATGGTGTGGTGGTGTGGGACAAATTTATTGGCTCATGCGGATTACTGAATAGCCCAACCGTGTCATACATACGGGCACTGGAGGATGGAAGTATTTCGCTGCGCGGACATGTGGTAAGGCAAAAGCCACCGGAAGGGAAGGACCCCACCTATCTTTACTGGGAATGCATCCTCAACAACAAAGGAACTCTCACACAGAAAGATGGCCCCGCCATCGACTGGCAGAAAACAGAAGAGTGGCAAGGCAGGTTGAAACCAGAGTAGAATTTTTGTTGTAAGTTTTTTAGTCACGTTCAAAAGCCCGTGCCGAAAGGATTAAAAAACCTCCTATCATAGAATTTCAATGCTTTGAATAGTAGACCTACTAAGGTCAATTCTAAATGTTTAGATTATAAAAAAAAGCCTATGAAAACCTTACGCATTGCTCTTTTTTCCTTTATAGCAGTCGCTGGTCAGGCACAGCACTCACTTGAAAAAATTTGGGAAAGTGATACCACGCTCGCGGTGCCGGAATCAGTCCTTTATTATGAAGATGGGCTCTATGTATCCTTGATCGATGGTGCACCTTGGGAAGCTGATGGGAAAGGAGGAATTGCCAAACTGGATAAGAATGGAAAAATCCTGAATGCCGGTTGGGTAACGGGCCTGAGTGCCCCGAAAGGAATGGGCTTATGGGATAAAAAATTATTTGTTGCCAACCTTTCAGAGGTAGTGGTAATCAATACAGCAACTGGAAAGGTTGAATTAAAAATTCCTGTGGAAGGTGCAACGGGATTGAACGACATTACGGTTGACGAAAAAGGTGTGGTCTATGTTTCCGATTCTAAGCTTGGAAGGGTTCATCAGATTAAAAATGGAAAAGCTGAACTTTATCTGAGTGACCTGAAGGGTGTAAACGGATTGAATGCGGTAGGCAGCGATCTTTATATGCTTACTGCGAATGATGTACTCAAAGTTGGTCCCGATAAAAAATTGATCACTGTTGCCACCACTGAAATGGGGGGTGACGGAATTGAACCTATTGGAAACGGAGATTATGTTATTTCATGCTGGGCAGGTTTGATTTACTATCTGGACAAGGATGGAAAGTTATTGACGTTACTGGATACCCGCGAACAAAAAAGAAATACCGCTGATATTGGCTATGATCCTTCACAACGAATTATCTATGTTCCTACCTTTTTCAAAAAATCCATTGTAGCCTATAAACTTAAATAAACCATGACGCTGTACGGGTAATACTATTGTAGCAGGTCACAATAACTAACTCACCTTACGGTATATGATGCTGATTTAACCTTAATTAACATTCTTCATTAAGATTGTTGATTGCCAATCTTCTAAATTCACTTCATTATTGAGTACCCCGGTTATGATGAAGACAACCATTATTCTGCTTTCCCTTTTTTTAATATCAGTATTTTCTTTGGGGCAGTCGGTAAACAAAGGCTCTGATCTTACGCTTGGAAAAATTTATACGATTCAGTCCGGTATTCTTAATGAAGAAAGAGAATTTCGTGTATTTCTACCCGAATCATACGATAATACAAGAGAGGCCTATCCGGTAATTTACCTGCTTGATGGTGATGCGTATTTTCTATCGGCATGGAGTACGATAAACGCGTTGGTAAATGAAGGTAGAATGCCGGCCAGTATTTTAATTGCGGTAACCAGCCCGAATAGACGAAGTGATATGACACCTCCTTACATGTCGCTACCGGGTGTGAGCAACCCTAACGCCAAAAGCTTTCTTAATTTTTTGGCGGATGAACTAGTGCCTTATGTGGACAAGCAGTACAGAACACGGCCCTTGCGAGTGTTAATTGGACACTCACATGCTGCATTATTTTCGATGTATGCACTGACAGAAAGAAGCAATGCTTTTAAATGGCATTTGGCAATGGATGCACCCATGCATCTTCATGAACGAATTCTCGAACACAAAGTCCATGAATATATTGCCGCTAACCAGCGTGACTACGGTAAAGTGTGTGTCACTTGGAACCGGTTTAATTGGAGTGCGGAGGAATGGGAGTGGCTTGTGAAGAACAGTTCTCAAATCGCATTTTCCTCTTTTGAGCTTCAACATGAAACCCATGCCAGTATGTATCTTCCTGGAATTTATTATGGGTTAATGAATCTATTCAGTGATTACCAAAAGCATTTTACATTGCTAACATCACTTCGAGAACTTGAGGCTACCTACACCACCATGAGACTTTTTTATGGGTATGAGGTGACTGTGTCAAAAAGCGAACTTGAACTGGGCGCCATTGAGCACCTTGTGGCGGGCAATGTTGAAGAGGCTAAACCCTATATTGATAAGCTTCAAAGCGCGTATGGAACAAGCAAAAGCGAAATGGGCGATGACTTTGTGGCTTGGATGAACGCGCTGATTGAGAATCCCCCGCCTGAAACCAGAAAAGATTATCTTAACAGACCGAATGCAACAGCCCGGCAACTATTGCCATACACGGGCACATGGACTAATGAAACGCAATACACAATAGAAATTAATGTTGTGGGTGAAAAAGTGAGTGGGTATGTGGGCCAACATACGCCATCCGGTGTATTAAAGATGAACATCGAGAAATGCTCGATCACGAAAGCCGGTAAACTCGAAATTGCCTTGAGCAATGGCATGACACCCCGCTCAGCCCTCATTATTTATTCGTTGAGTTTGAAAGACAAAACTCATATGGAAGGGGAAAGGACAATACTTGCCTTTTGGCCTAAAATGCAGGCTATGACAAGGCCAATTTCCTTTACACTTTTAAAATTGAAGTAGCACCTAACCTCTATTTATATTGGACTTGCACAATTTAATCCTCCGTATGATCAAAGACGATCTTATTAGTTCACTGCGATTTTTAAAAAACAAAAAATTTGCATTCATCAATAGTGTTGGATTGACTATTGGCTTCATGAGTTTATTGCTGATTCTTTTTTTTGTCAATCACGAGCTTTCAGTTGCCATAGCCCAACAAAGAAACAACAATACATAATCATGGAAGCAATGGAGTGCATAACCCACGTGTATACACTTGCTTCCTTCGAAAATACCTGAGTAAGGGTATCACCAAAATAAAAAATCAACAGACTCGAAGAGTAATATAGGAGCAACCCAAAATTTATCCAGTTTGGGATCTTGACGATACTATTCCCACTCTTGAGCAATATCGTATAGCCGGAAATGATGATGATGAGAACCGACTCTACGATAAGCGCATACGAATTGAAGGTAAAGATGGGTTGAATGAATAAACTGTTGATTACGGTAAACAATAGAAAGAGCATTATGATAGTCCATGCCAGGGCGCTGCTGATAAAACCTTTCAACACGTGTTTGTAGAATAGGGCCAGAATGCAAAATCCCACCGCTACATAGAGGTGCAAAAATGGTAAGTTGTTCATGTGCAGCAGCCAGAATATTCTTGAAAATAACTCCATAGTAGCAGACAGGAATATGAACCACGCAAAAGTGCGGAGCTCTTTGGATAATTTCCGATAAATGAAAAGACAATAAATCGTAACTATTAAGAGCGGGAAAAATGAAAAATTTAGTAGGATGGAGGTAATAGCCATTCAGTCTTTTCTATTTTTTATTGCACACAACCGGGGTTGTTGTTTAAATAGAGAATCCAAGGTAGCGAATAGGTCCGACACCCAATAAAAATTCTTATAAACATCCATTTTCCAATCTGTCTTGAGGTTACAACTCAAGAGACGGTTTCCTCGGCTCTTTACTTGAAAGTCATTAGACATTTGTATATCCTTATGGATTAGCAGAAAGAAAAACTTAGTATAGCTTTTCTCCACAAATAATATGATCAAAGTCATGGCGAATGCTTTAAATAGTCTTTTAATTAATGGTATGAAAAAAACACTTACCCTTTGCCTGGCGCTCTTCTCGTTGACCTTGGTGGCGCAGGATGTAAAACGATGTGAGTCTTCCGAGCCATCGTACATCAATCGTATGCCGGGGTTTTATATCAGTGATTGTAAAAACAGCGAATTCAATAATGCCGAATTTGTGTATTACGTAAAGGGTAATGCTATGAAAATTAATAAAGGGGGCAAGTACTATGATCTTTATTATTATAAAAATGAAGGAGAAACCAGAAAATTCAGTGAGGCCCAGATCCTCCAGAATTATTTTAATGCTATTGTGAAAATTAAAGGTAAGGCGTTAGACGATAAAAAAACCACCCTCACCGCCAGCATCAACGGGAAGGAAGTATATATCCAACTTCATACGGCATCCAATTCGGTTGATTCAAAAAGTTACCGAGTTGAAATTGTGGAAGTAGCTTCCATGAATCAAGACATCGTTGTTAACCTGAAAGAAGCGATTGACAATGAAGGTAAGGCAGCTCTATATGGAATTCTATTTGATGTGGGGAAATCTGACATCAAACCCGAATCGGCCGAAGCGCTAAAACAAATTGCCGATTACCTGAATGCTAACCCTGCTGTAAAAATTATTGTCGTGGGTCATACCGATAATACCGGAGACTATGCGAACAACATTACACTTTCAAAAGCCCGTGCCGAAAGTGTTAAAAATTATCTGATCCATTCGGACAAAATTGCAGCTACGCGATTACTCTCCGAAGGAGCCGGACAATATTGCCCAGTAACTACCAATGATACGGAAGAAGGCCGAAAACTAAACCGAAGGGTAGAGGTCGTGAAGTTGTAAACGCTTCGCAGTAGAGCTTTTCTTTTTAGCTTGAATCAAAAAAGAAGGGGGAAGATTAAATGCTTTCTCCAAAAAAAGGGACACCTTCGCGCATCTAGCCTGCCCCGCGGAAGGCGGGGTGCCTCGATCCCCTGATACCGGCCTCAGTACGCGATCGCAACTCTTTTATTTACAAGGGGATGCCGGTTCCGATAGCTATCGGGAAGGTCCGGCAAAGACTCCTTATTTTTTATTGTCTCCAAAATAAAAAGGACACCTTCAAATTAAGTTCAGGGTATAACCACCCCGGCATTGACTTCCGTCAATGCCTGCCCCTCCTTGAAAAGGAGGGGAGTAGTTTGGAGTACACCTTCAATGAGGACACCTTTTATTTTTAGTACTTTCATCCATGCCAACGAAACACGATTATACCTCCAGAGCAGTTCGGTACACCGCACGATTTCCGTTGCTGACGTTCGTAGGTATTCAAATCAACTTTTGGATCATCGCCAATCTGTTGCTGGTCAGCATCATGCACATGACCTCCCTGATCATTGGTCAGACCTTTCAAGTATCCATTACCGGAGAGTTTACTCCTTTGTTGCTTCTTGCTGTAACACTGGGTGTTTGTTACGGACTGATCCTCGGCTTGACCAACTATTACCTGGACCAGAAACTCTTCAGGAAGCTGGCACTGGGGAAAATAATTATTTTTAAAGCAGTCATCTCACTGGGGGTTCTCATTCTGATTTTAGTCTTGTTGCGATATGCCTTTTACGAACTGTTGATTTTACCAACGCTTCCTCCCGATGCCGCGATTGCGAACCATGAAGCATGGGGTTTCACGTTCTGGCTCTTTGTGATCTATTATTTCTTCATGACACTCCTGATTAGTTTCATCAACCAGGTGAATAAAAAATATGGCCCGGGCGTGCTGGTGCCGTTACTGTTGGGCAAGTACAGAAATCCGCAGGAAGAGGAGCGGGTGTTTATGTTCATGGATTTAAAATCATCCACCACCACGGCAGAAAAGTTGGGTCACCTAAAATACAGCGCCTGCATACGCGACTGCTTTTTTGATATCAACGAGGTACTGTTGCCGTTTCATGCGGAAGTATACCAGTATGTTGGCGATGAAATTGTGGTGACGTGGCGCGCGCGGGAAGGATTGGAAAATTTCACATGCATCAGGTTTTACTTTGCCTGCAGAAAGCAGTTCCGGGATAAGGCTGCGTATTACCAGTCGCACTACGGGTTACTTCCCGAATTCAAAGCCGGTCTTCATGTGGGAAAAGTATCTGCGGTTGAGATAGGGGAGATCAAGCGCGACATTGCCTATCACGGTGATATCCTCAATACGGCATCGAGAATTCAGAGTGTCTGCAATCAATTCAACAAAGACTTTCTGGTGTCGGAGGAGTTGTTGGAGAGAATCGGCACCCATCCAAATCTAAAGACAGAGCCCCTGGGAATGATTTTGTTGCGCGGCAAAACTGCGGAGATTGCCATTGCAAGTGTGGAGTGGGTTGACTAGGAAAATGTTACTATAACTCCTAATGACTCAAACTCCTGGCGCATGTCTCGTCATATCCAGGTGATGTTGGATGCCATGCGCAACCGTTATGTAAAAAAGAGGGTATACACCACGTGGGTTACCGATACGAGTAAGGGGACGAATGCAAGAAACCGGATGCCCGGACCGGTAATTCCTTTAAGCATAAAGTAGTTGGTCACCGTTAAGGCAATGGCAATGAGGAAAAATACTGCGATGATGGATAACATCAGGAAACCTTTCGCCATCCCGTTGCCTGCCGCATCACCACCGGAGGTGCTGTTAAGCCTCGGAGCCAGGGTATAGATCAGCACATACAGTACGAAATAACTGAATACCTCAATCAGGATAATCTTATTGGAGTGCATAGGGTGCAATTTTGAGGTTAATGTAATCAATTCCCGTCATGTCTGGACTCTTCGTTTTGCTGGCAAAGGCAGGGATAAAGCACAACTTAAATTGAGTAGCGTGGATCTCCTTCCAATATTTCCTGTTCTAGCTTGGGTGACTCTCCCTGTTTCCACAAACGGGTACGGTGTGCTACACGATACGCCAAAGGGCCACCGTCATCGCTATCACTACGCTTCAATGGCCGGGGGATGCACACAAACTCTGTGGCAAGCTCCTCAGCAGTGGCAGTTACCAACGCGTAACCGTGACCGCCCAGGTCGAGGAAAGATAAATGCGGAGCAACATCAGGATTTCGTACTGCACGAGCCTGCTCCATATCACCTGTTTCTTTTAGTGTTAAGGTTGATTGAACACCGTGCAGCGCAGTAACATTCATAGCATTAATAACAGTACCATCGGGGCGATCGATCAGATACAGCGCACGCATCGGATGGTCTTTTCGCATGCTTACCTCCATTACTTCAAAAAGAGTTTGCTGTGAAATGGAGCCCGTAATAAATTCTACGCCCAACGGTTCAAAGGCTTTTGGAGGTAAATATTTTGAAGCCAATCCGGCATGAAAAGCATGGCGGTCACCGCTAACGATGGCAAAGCCCGTGATCTTCTGATTTTTTACAAAATCAAAAATCTCGTGTTTGTCCCGAAGGAAGCGACTATCCATCAACGCATATCCGGCATCTTTTGGCCACGTTGCTCCAAGTTCATTTGGTAAATTATGGTAATCACTGCGAAGCTCCATGGTACCAAAGGAATGACCCCAAATTTTCCATCTGGCCTTCGATGCACCAAGTTGATTCAAAAACCAGGATCGTTGCTCACGACCAAGGAACGTCTGTGCGTGAGAATCTTTGGCAGGATTTGGAAAATCTTTTCCATTGAAGCGTATCGTTGCCGGTGGGTTACCGCCATTGTAGTGACGACCATAGTCCATGATTTCAAAGGGAGCTTGCGGATAAACTCGTGGATATCCCGGAACGTTGAAGTTGCTACTGTCTACATCATCCGGTGAGCGAAATGACCAGTTATCCGTTAATAACAAATCAACATTTTTACCCCAGCGAAGTACACGTTGAATTTTAAGACTGTTAATCGCGATCAGGTTATTGTGCTCCTCACTAAGCCCGTCTTCATTGAAGTGCCCGAGGGGTGTGTCAACCACGGAAGGCGCTTGAAATTGATCAATGGATGGATCGCCAGGCTTTTTGACGCGCGCAGGGATAAACTCCCACCACGCCTGGTTAGCAAAAACTTTTTGGTTTTGTGCTGCCGCATTCACTGCACCACCCCCTGCGACATACTGACTTTGGTAGCCAGCCCAGGCGAATTCGTGGTTATCCCATACACATACAAACGGCCAACGGGCCCGTGCATCCTGAAGGTCGGGATCCTCAAGATAGGCCCGGTAAAGCGTACGATAATCTTCGAGTGAAACGGGAATGTGAAAGTCGCCAACTTTTCGACCGTTTGGAAACTTGTACAAATTCTTGATAGACCTGCCGCGATTCCCATCCGGATTATCTTCGGCATACCAGGTAACCTCGTAAATAAAGTCACCTAAGTGCAGTACAAAATTAAGCTGCTCATGCGTAGGGCGCGCCTCATCTTCATAGATCATCCTTCTATAGGCATTTAATGCGCTTTCGGTCGGACTTTGACAACTAACAAAAGTGAAACGAACGGGAGTGTCTGAATTCTCGCCTGGTGCCGTGACGGTGCGACCAACCCGACTGGCAAAACCGTGTTCATCTATAAAGCGATACCAGTACACTTGGTTCGGTTTTAGACCTGTCGCTAAAAAGCGACACGTCCAATCTGCCTCAGCACTTATTTTATTCGTGCCACCCGATATTATTTTCTTAAAGTCAGGATCAGTAGATAGTTGAACGGTTAATTTGCTGGCCATGCTTCCTGAAACCACCGGGCGCCTGGTCCATACGATAACACTGTCGGCTGTTGGATCACCGGAGGCAACACCTTGCGGGTATAAGTCTCGCCTTTCGATGGTCTGTGAAGGCAGTTGCTTGCCGGCACCTTTTGTTGTTGCCAAACCAAAGCCAAGGAGAGCGGCCTGCAGCAAAAAATCGCGCCTCGAGAGATTCATATACTTTTTAGTTTACCGTATTTGGGGTTGCAGTTTCTCCCAATCATAATACATTTTACAACACTGCCAATACGATTTGCCTGATCCAGGTGTGAGCGGAAATTGTTTTTTATGAGCGGAAAATGCAGAGCCCCTCACATCGCGCTCCGGCTGACGCCAGTCGGACGGCCTTAGGCGGAGCGTATCCCGCGTCTCGCGGGATGCCCAACCAATCTTCTTTTTTCAACCAGGGTGCAACAAACTGACCATCCCGAGCGTCTAAGATTCAAACACAATCCCATGTCATTCAAAACAGTTATTGTCATCGCATGCCTTTCTTTTAGTTCGTTGCATGCACAGCAAAACGCATCGCCCAAGTATGGCGACAACCCAAAAGCAGGCAGCTTCTACAACCATGATGGTGTAAAAGTGTATTACGAAATCTATGGTCAGGGCAAGCCACTGGTATTGCTGCATGGCAATGGGGGTTCCATTGGAAGTCGCGCCAATTTAATTCCTGATTTTGCTTCTCACTATCAGGTTATTGCATTCGATAGCCGGTGTCACGGAAAGACCGATTGCCCCAAGGGCTATCTCACCTACGAGCAAATGGCCTCGGACGTCAATGCTGTATTAAACCACCTGAAAATTGATTCCGCATACATCTGGGGTCATAGCGATGGTGGCATTCTCGGTTTGCTCATGGCCATCCACTATCCGAAGAAAGTAAAAAAACTTTTAGCGACCGGGGCCAACTTACGGCCCGACACCACAGCAATAGACCCCGCATTGCTACCCATTTTAGACAAAATGTGGCCAGCGGTAAAAAACGACAGCATTAAAAGTAAACAGTTCAAACTCCTGGTCGACCAGCCCAACATCAAGACCTCTGACCTAAAAAAAATTAAGGCCGATGTTTTGATTATGGGGGGCGACCGTGATGCTATTCGCAACGAGCACCTGTTGGAGATGCACAAGAACATCCCAGGCTCACTGCTCTGCATTTTGCCCGGAACCACACACTTTGTCTATAATGACCGCACCAAATGGTTTATGGAAATTCTGTACGATTTTTTCGACACGCCACCGCGCAGAACCACTACAGCTCAATTGTTTAAGTAATTTGAAAAAGTTATATCGCTGTAGCTACCCCCGGAACACTTATTGGTTATAGCCAAACTTTGCATGCACCCCCTTCAGGGGGTGAGTTTTTAAAATACGCCCTCAAAAAACTCTCCCCCTGCTAAGGGGGAGCCTACACAAGATGAACAAAGAGCAAAATGCTCCGGGGGTAAAACCATGAAATGCATAATAAAATAACCTCGTCATTGCGCTTGTCCGCCATTTGGCGTAAGGATGGATCCCGCGGTAGCGGGAGAGGACGTGGCAATCCCCTAACTACGAAAAGCGCACGCGGCAGCCATTTTTACCATTCAACCTGGCATTTATATTTAGTATCTTGCCAAGCATTTTTAAAGTAGATGAATAAAATTGCATTTGTGCTCCTTGGCCTCATTTTGCCTACCTTTTTTTGCTGTGCTCAATCAGACTGGACACATTTTGATACTGAAAATTCACCCCTGTTAGATAATCGGGTGAGTTCGATTGCCATTGACCACGACAATAATCTCTGGGGAGCTTACGCGGGTGCTGGCGGTTTTGGCAATGGCATAGTAAAATTTGATGGGGAAAGTTGGATACACTACAACACTACAAATTCCGGACTGGCTAACGATGATATTCGTGATATTGCTGTCGACCTGCAGGGTAACCTATGGTTCGCCTGTTACAATGCTGGCATCGTTAAGTTTAACGGTACAACCTGGATTCGCCATTACAGTTTCAACTCCAACATTGCAGGAAATGATGTCGTAGATATAGAGTTCGACTCCAATGGAAATCTATGGGTCGGCTGCTACTTCAGTGGTGTATCAAAATTTGATGGCACTACTTGGACAACCTATACCAAAAACAACGCGCCTTTTCCTGATTCAAATTGTATCAGTGATCTCACGATAGACAATGCTAATAATGTATGGGTAGGGATGGATTGTGGTGGGGGGATGGCAAAGTTTTCGTCCAGTTCGGGAACATGGACTGGTTATACTACTTCAAATTCCAGTATTCCCGACCATACTGTTACGTCACTACTGGCAGATGCTTTGGGAGTAATATGGGCATCACACATCAATATCAACGTTTCAAGTTTTAATGGTTCGACCTGGACGGCCTATGATGTGCCAGACGCCATTGACAAGTTTGCGCTGGACATGCAAGGTGATCTATGGGGATGCGGCTATGGACTTTTCAAATTTGAGAATGAAGTATGGACTGAAATAGCTATACCCGAGGCGGCTGATACGACCTATGCTTTGGGTCTGGCGGTAGGCACGGCCGGCAATTTCTGGCTGAGCACGTACGCGGGCCTCTGGTTAAATCAATCAATTGTAATTACCGACCTTGAGCATAGGGCAGAGGTTGAAGTGGAATTTTTTCCAAATCCTGCCTCAACAGTACTAACCTGTACGACAGGTTCTTTATTAGTTTCGTCAGGTATCGTGATTATAACTGATCTGATGGGACGTGAAGTAAGGCGAGGTGGGGTAACCGCGGTTAACCCAAACTTAGACATTTCAGATTTGCCCTCAGGTGTTTACCTGGTAAAGCTTGTGCAGGATCACAGCTTGTCCAAATTGCATAAGGTTGTAAAAGCGAGATAGCGTTCGTTTTCAATTAGTTGTAACCACCCCCGGAAAGCTTATCTGTTATAGCCAAACTTTGCACGCACCCCCTTTACAGGGGGTGAGTTTTTAAAATACGCCCAAAAAAAACTCTCCCCCTGCTAAGGGGGAGCCTACACAAGAAGAACAGAGAGCAAAATGCTCCGGGGGTAAAACCATGAAATGCATAATAAAATAACCTCGTCATTGCGCTTGTCCGCCATTTGGCGGAAGGACGAATCCCGCGGTAGCGGGAGAGGACGTGGCAATCCCCGTACTACAACGTGCGCACTTTGTTTTCTGGGGATTTCTCGGTCACTGCCCACACCCATATGCTCCCCTCCTTGGAGGGGTAAGGGGTGGGTAGAATTATTTCTCTACAACTGAGCACCTACCTACCGCAGACGCTGTAGCCAATTGTCTGAACTATGATTTTTGTGATTTATATGATTGCCATGATTTAATTATAAAGAAGCATAAGTCCCCGGCCCCGCACATGCGGGGTGCCGGGGCCCCACCCAGGCAAAATGCTCCGGGGTGACTGTCACAACCTGTCAGAAGTTGTGCGGTTTATTGGATACAAAATTTTAACTGACTCTTTACCTTTACCCCATGGGACGAGCCGCAGCCAGAAGAGCCGAATACCAGGAAAAAGAATATTTCGAAGAGGGGCACATTGCCGTAGTGTGGGACGAACTGGAAGACCGTTTTGGGGTGAATAGCAAAGGCTGGAAAAAGAAATTTGATGATGCCTTTATGCAGCAACCGCATCACGTAGAGAAGATAGCGTTCTTCCGGAAGTTCCTGTTTGAGAATTTTAACGAAATACTGAATCACATCCTCTGCCGGTACTCCCATGTAAATACTACCGATAAATTAATTGAGTACGTGGCCAGGAAGGGGGTAAAGTAGAGTGGTCATCGCAAGCTTGAGAAGCAATCCCAAATTGATTTATCGGTAAACCCAAGTCTCTATTATACTATAGCCTTATTGTTCGGTGGGCTTGTGTTAATTAAATTTAGAGACCGGTTACAGAGTTTCTAAAGTGAAATACATACCCCTTGTACTTATCCTTTTAGTGCTATCTGTTAGCTCCTTTGGTCAGTCTGGGGGCGAATGGAAATTCCCATTCCGTGTTCTCTATGCAGAAAATTGCACAAATAACAGAGGAATAAGTTTAAAAAGTCTAGATACCGTTGCCATCAATGATATCATCACTATTGATGAAAGGGGAATTCTTTCCTTGGTACACTATACCGGTTTTCCAATTGAACTTAATGGTGACACGACTATTACTATCCAGACCCTACAGAACATCATCATGCCTGATACAAAGAAAAGAACCAAAGCAGGATATGATCTGGATTCCAAAAAGTTTGCCATTGAGTATTTGTTTATTTCTGATCCCACACTTGCAAAAAAATATAAACTTTCGGCTTCAAGCGCATGCCATGATTGTAATCTTAAGTTAGAAATTCTCTACCCGGTTACTTTAAATTCAATGGTCGTTAATTATCAAAAGGAAATTTGCCTGACCTGGTCCTCTGGTATTTATAAAAAATATACAGTTCAAATAACAAACTTGACTGAAGATTTTAAACAAGACTTTAATACAAATACTAATTCTTTAACCATCAATGCAGAGGAGGTACTCAGACTTAGGCAAAATGAATCGGAGGGCAACTTGCTCTTTCGAATCAAAGACGCTGAAAGTGCGGAAGCTTCTAAGTGGGGGGTATTAAAATACTATTCAACTAAAATTGAATTTCCTTATACCTGCAATCCCACAAAAGCAACATTTGCACTATTGGCAGGCCTTCATGTAGAGATGTCCTCCATCCAGGATAGTAATTACAACAATGAAGCAAGAAAGTATTTTGTGTTAGCCACAGAGTTGTCTGACAAACCTTTCTATAAGGAGATGCTAGCCAATTTTGACAAGAGACACGATCAAACGCATTAACCTGCCACCCTCCCAATCTAGCGCGGAAGTCAGAGTAAGGATATCAGAAATAACATTTGCTCTCTTAGCGTCTTTCATAATACCTGCGCTTGATGATTACCAATCATTACAATATCTCCTCTTCTTATTTTTTTCCTTCGTTGAGTTTCAATTTCGCCATTCACGTTAACCTCCCGGTTGTCGATGCGAACTTTAGCCTCACCGCCCGTGTCTACCCAGCCTAGTAGTTTGATCAGGTCTTTAAGTGGGATGTACTCTTCGCCTTCTTTCAGTTTAAAATTCTCCATTATTTACAATTTTCAGTCTGTAGCCTTTACCATGTATATTGGTGATGCGAAGATCAGGATCAGCCCAATATAACGCAAGCGCCTGCCCGCCCGCAGCGAAATGAAGGCGGGGCCTGCACAATGTGATGTTGTTTTAAGATTTTTGTTTCCTAATTTCGCTAGCTTCAAATGAAATCCTTCGCGCTCCATCTGCTATTATTAATATCTCCCTTTGTCTGCCTTTCTCAAGAGGTAAAGGAACCCAAAGACCTTAGCCCGGAATGGGCAAAGCCATACGAACCATTTCGTATTGTGGGCAATGTGTATTATGTCGGCACTGCTGATCTTGCTTGTTACCTCATCACCACTTCGAAGGGAAATATTCTTATTAACACGGGGCTTGCTGCTTCGACACCCATGATTGAAGGCAACATAAACGCATTGGGCTTCAAACTTGCTGATGTTAAAATCTTACTGACTACACAAGCTCATTGGGATCATAATGGCGCGATGGCCGAAATAAAAAAAAAGACTGGCGCGAAGTTGATGGTGAATGAAAAAGATGTGCCATCCATGGAAGACGGAGGAAATAGCGACTATGCTTATGGCGGAAGCGGCAGCACCTTTCAGCCTGTGAAAGTAGAACGTTCGCTAAAACCCGATGACATCATTAAACTTGGAGATGTGAAATTGAAGATGCTACACCACCCGGGCCATTCAAAAGGTGCAAGCAGTTTTTTATTCACGGTAAAGGATGACGACAAGAAATCATATGTGGTACTAATTGCCAATATGCCTACCATTGTTACCGATAAAAGATTATCGGATGTTGCCGCTTATCCCACCTTGTCTGAAGATATGGCGACAACCCTTGCTTCCATGAAGAGCCTGTCATTTGATATCTGGCTTTCTTCGCATGCTTCTCAATTTAACATGCACAGCAAGCATAAGCCGGGAGGCCCTTACAATCCCGAGGCCTTTATAGATCGGGCCGGCTATGATACCGCACTAGCCAATATTCAGAGGCAGTATGATGCGAAGAAATAGGTTGGGCACCTTCGCGCATCTATTGCGCGATCCCCAAGATAAAAAAAGGGCCTTTCGCGGCCCTGTGCCGCGATCCCTGGTACAGGACTCAGCACACGATCGCAACTCGTTTCTTTATAAGGGGATGCCGGAACAGGTCCGGCAACGACTCCTTATTTTTTGTTGGCTTAAAAATAAAAAGGACACTCTTCGCGGCACTGCCTGCTTCGCACTTTGATGCGGGGTGCCGTGATCCCCTAATTCTGTAGCACTGCATAAACTCGGTTCTTCGATTTAATGCTGAGATTGCTATTCCTTCACAATCCGTATTGAATTGATTAGCTTATTATTCACGTAAAAAATGCACGTATACAAACCGTCCGGTAAATCAATTCCATCGATTTCACCTTCGGTAGACTCAGCACTATCAAATTCTGTTATCTCCCAAACGACTCTTCCCGTGAGGTCAATCAACACTATTCTAACTTTACCTGGAATTAATCCATCAGAATGAACAGTCAGTTTATCCCTAAATGGATTTGGGCTTACCGTGAATGGCGATCGCTTTAGATTGCCTTCAAACCCAGTAACAACGAGGGTTACCGTCAACCTTGTCGATGATTTCGAAACAGTTGGATCATTCGTATTTAATTCAAGTATGTAGTCTGCCACCGCGCCAGTGGTAAACAAACTAGGCGTGAAGATGATTTCAAGCGTGTCTGTGCTAACCCCTGAAACGCTTCCGGATGTTTTACTCAAAGAAAGCCACGGGGGAAGCGATTTTGAGAGTGTCCAGTGTAAGGTTTCCTTTCCTGAATTTTCAATAACGAAAGAGAAAACGGTTGGGGTCGCACGTTCCACAGTGTCAGCAATCAATTCGGGAACTTTGATTGTTGGTGCAGCTGGTTTTACTGTAAATGTTACAGGTATAGCCAGACTCTGATTGCCTGGATCATTTGTAGTTATTTGCATGTTACCATGATATTCACCCTGATGGAGATTGGTTGCATTACAATTAATGCCAATGGTTAGAATATCCAGCGGCTCAATTTCTCCAACCAATTGTGATGTGCGAAGCCAGGCTAATTCATTTCTAGGTTCATATTTGGCAAAACCCCTCGCATAGTCCCCTTGTGTAAAGTAAACACCTTCATAATCAGGGGTAGATAGATAACTCATGCCACCCGTATCTTTGATTTCAAAAATTGGAATGTATAAAACTGTCCATACATTGGTTGCTATGTCATATTCGTAAAAATAGTTTTCACCATACGCGTAGTAGCGCTTTCGCACGGGGTCGATGGTGCTGCCATTTATTGCCTTGTTTGGAATAGGAATGAGATTTTCCCAGTCACCCAACGCGATGTTATACTTCGCAAAGTTTGTGCTGTTAGCTGAGTGTGCATAGATATTTCCTTCCAGATAACTCAACCCACCGAGTCCATCGAGTGTGAAATTGGGTGGGGCAAGTTCAACCCACGAATTTGTTGCAGGAGTATAGGCTACAAATTTCCCACCTCCAGCAACGTACAACCTATTCCCATCCGTTGTAATGGAAGCTGATGCCAGCCCAAGGGTATGTACCTTGGTTGTCCAACTCCTGAGGATCATATCATAGATATAGATCTTGGAGGGATCATCTGAATACACGCAGTACATTTTTGATCCAAGAATAACAGCTCCACCGATTGAACTGTCAGATTTGGCGGGACTGTTGCCCACTTCGGACCAAGTATCTGTTTGCGGATTATATGAGTATATGTCTTGATACCACAAATACTGAGCATACAACAATCCGGAGGCTGGGTCGGTGGTAATAGCAGTTAATTTAATAGAATTTCCAGCTTCCATCGGAATATCAGCCATCTGTGTAAAATCACCCGCTGCTGATGGTTGGGGGATGGATTGATTATTAATTTTTAATTTCAATGTAGTTCCTCCACTGTTAGAGAAGGTGATTGCTTGCGAGCGAGATTCATCTTGAAACACTGATACAAAAATTTCATTGTGGCTGGTCTGCAAGGATGGCGGAATTACACCTTTGCCTTTAATAATAACGGTTTGCGTAATTTCAACAGGATGATTGGTTGTAAAAGTCAGATGGCAGACTTCCGTTGAAACTGCGACTGGACTATAGCGAACTGTCATATCTACACTTTGTCCAGGATTCAACGTGAGAGGGGCAGTTGTCGAAATGGAAAATGCAACATTATCTGACTCAATGTTAGAAATAACAAGTGGGAGTGTGCCACTATTTTTAACCTGGATTATACTATCGTATTGTCCATTGATAAATTGTTCCCCAAAATCTAAACTATCTCTATTAATAAAAAGAACAGGAGCATTCGTCACGGTAATTTGAACGGGGATTTCAAAGTGATCATACAAACCATCCGCGTGATCTTCGATCCAGATAATGCCATCGTAAACACCTTGAGAAAGCCCCGTGGCATTAATGATGGCTTCAAATTCTCTGCTTTGATGCGACCTTATATTCATTGCATAGCCAGCGCTATCAAAATAAATCCATGATTGTTGACCCCATAGGGCGAGGTATTGGGTATCACCGTTTCCATTATTATGGATGAGGAACGTATGCCTACTGACATCGCCCGTTAACAAATTAGCCTTAATGGTGTCAGTTGGAATTTCGAGTCGGGCCGAATCAACACCGGCTCCCTTTAGAGTAAATTGAAAATTGCCCGCTATTTCATTACTGTGAAATGTAAATGTGCCGGTTTGTTCACCAGCGGTAACCGGCTTAAATAAAGGACTAAGTGATTTTGTTTCACCAACAGGAATTGAAAAGTAAGAGACTGGCCCGCCAGAAAAAAAAGAATCCAGCATGCTAAACTCGGGGTTACTTACCGTGATGCTATCTATTACCAGCTCTGCGGTACCAATGTTTCTTATCGTTAACCCGGTTCCTCTATTGGATCCAATAACAACATTGCCAATGTCAACAGTTGACTTACTAAGAGATGCTTCAGCGTTTCCAATAACTTTTAATTGAAGGGGAATTCTTTTTTCGATATTCGGATTTTTACTGAATACTTTTATGTCACTTGTGTAGAGTCCTCCAAAAAGACCCTGAGCATTAAGGTTTACGGTAACCGTTTGAGTTTCTCCTTCATTCAGTGTACCTGACTTAGGGGATAATGCAATCCAGTTTGCTGCTGAAGCAGTTTCATAAAAGCCAAAATTGGTTCCTTCTCCCTGAATAAAGTAGATACCACTTGCATTACTCTTGCCAACGTGCACCAAACCACTGATGGACCCAACTGCAAAGGGCATTGCCATTGTTGTCCATTCACCCGACCGAATATCCAGGATCGACAGCTGGATTCTTTGGCCGGATGGTGCCATGCCAACTACAAAATAGTTGGCTGAAGAAGGATCAATTGCGCTCCCTATAGAAATTTTTCCAGAAATGCTTCTTGATTGAATCCATGTATTCGAATTGATCAAGTATTTAAAAAAAAGTGTGTTACCATCGCCCGTTATCCATTGTGATCCGCTGGCATAAATAATTCCACTATGATAGCTCAACGCAGAAAACCCTCCCATGTAAATAGGACCTGGCACAGCAGGAAGTTCAAACCAATTCTCCGATGCAGGATCAAAACGGCAAACCACTTTTCCTATGGCTACATAAACATATTTGTCATCGTTGGTTAAACTGACAGCAGCTCCTGCTATTGGAAAGGATGTTGATGCCCATGAATTTGTTGCCGGGTTATAGATATTCAGTTTTGAACCACCGTAATAAACCTTGCCGTTCAGGAACGTTCCCTGGCCATCGAAATTCTCTGCGGTCAATCCAATTTTGGTCCAAACATTCGTTTCGATATCATATTTATAAAAGTTGTTTTCTGAAAGTGCCTTTGCATAAATCAATTCGTTATCAGAGTCGTACACTAAACCAGTTAAGTTCTCCGGGCTTGCTGCCTTCAGAGAAATTTCTCCAAGTCCAGTGGTATAGGTTGAATCAAATAAGATGTTGAATTCATTTTGTGAAATGCCTGACTGTTCAAAGCCATTTGAATCTGACCCAGCCAATTGCGCATTCCAATAAAGTGTTGAGGTTCCAGTGTTGGTTACCGTAAAAGATAGTGTCGTGCTTTCGCCTGTTAACAAAGTAGCCTTTAGAGTGTCGGGAGCTAAACTAATATCAGGAGAGTTTTTAATAATTGCTTTCACAGGAATTGTCACAGATCCTTCATCGGGATCATTCGATGTGATAGTGAGCAGGGCATCGATAGGGCCGACTGCATTGGGTTCTACACTGACTATGAAGTTTATCATTTGGCCAGGACTAATCGTTGCTGAAGATATCGAACTACTAACCTGAGTATCATTAGCGCTTATTTGAGTGATCACTAGGTCGGATGAACCTCTGTTTTCAATTACAATGGTTGTGTCTATAGCAAACCCTAAATATTGCGTACCGAAATCAATACTTTTTGCAGTCTCAATATCGGTGCCTGGCAAAACGCTCAGGGTCACCGAAACGGGCAGTGGGGGAGTGTTTGAGTTAATCGGGATGATGCTAACTGTTCCCGTTAGTAGGGACGTAGTAAGACCTCCGGAATTAAAAATGACCGGGACTTCACCTGTTTGCCCCGCAGGAATTGTTATAATATTTTCTTTTGTTTCAAGCCAGGTATACCTGTGCTCATGACCTGCTAACGCAGTAGTAATAGGATATGGAATTGTGTACACCACAGTACCATCGGTTGGTCGCACCGCTTTGATTTGCGTGTTCCACTCATCCGAAACAAAAATGAGCTCGTCAACATATGAGTACGCTAAACATTTTGGGTTAAGTCCCGAGCCGATTTCGCGAATAAAATTACCAGTCGTAAGGTTTCTTTCTTCCAGGCGGCCAGACACTCCGATTAACAGTGAATTGTTTTTTCCATAAAAGGCCAATTCTGACAAGAGGTCAAACGTGTTTAGAATAGTCCCGTCATCTGAATCAATCTGCAGTGTTCTGTATACGCCATTGTTATAATAGGAGACATACAAGTATTCTCCTGACCATGCCAACCCATTAATATTGGTAGCACTATTTATTGTAAAGGTTCGAATTATATTGCCTGTTTCAGCATTGATTTTATAAATCACTTTTGATTTACCGTAGTACAAGAAAACGCCATCAAAAGCAAGACCTTCTCTTATTCTTGAAGAGGGCTCTGGCATAGAAATGGAATGAATTATCTGCCCGTTCTTAGTATCTAATTCTTCGATTTTATTGGTCGCAGTATTTATCGCAAACAACCTTCCTTTGGCTCCCAAGGGAGGAACAACCGGAGCATTTTGGATATGAGGAACACCTACGCGTACTAACAATTCGTCTTCATCACCGATATTTTTTACCAGTATATTCTTAACTGAAAGGGCTCCGGTGTATAATTCTAATGTTAGTGTAGCCGTAAGAAGTTCGGGAGTGGGAGGTCTTAATGTGGTTACCGAGATTATGTTGGAGAGCGTAGAAGTATTATTAAAAACATCCATACTCTTCATGGCAATGTAATACTGAGTAATAGGAGTGAGATTTGTTACCTCCAAGGTTACATGTTCGCCAGATAGGGGAGGCACTGGAGGATTTGTCACCAACGTTGCACTTCCGAAGTTAATTTCATCAATTGGGCTGGTTGAATACCGTATTTCATATTCAGCTGCCTGACCCTCATCGTAATTCTCACCTGATGCAGTCCAACTGAGTGTGAGTGATGTACTATGAATATCTGTAGCGAGCAGATCGGTAATAGCGCCAGGGGGTATCGCATCAGGTTCTTTTAGTGCAACATATGCATCTAACCGACCCCACCCCAGTTGATCAATATAGTAGTTAGGGTTCTGAGATTCGATGGACCTTGCAGAGAATCGCAACCTATTCCAGATTTCATTTGGTTTAAGTCCGTTTCGCTGAAGATTTGAAATAATGAGAGCAGCAACTCCAGAAACGTGCGGGCACGCCATAGAAGTACCTGACATGTACCCATAGCCAGAAGCCTTCGTGCTAAATATGTTAGATCCGGGTGCACTTATATCAATCCAATTTCCAAAATTGGAGAAGTATGATTTACTATCGTTATGATCGGTCGAAGCAACGGCAATTACTTTATCATAGATTGCCGGGTATCCATAGTTCGTATCTGAATTGCCGGCAGCAAAAATTACTACTCCACCCGCCATTGGCCCGATTTGAATGTTATTGCTAAAATTAGCCGCTGTATTATCATACCCCGCACGGGCAATAAAGTAATCTATTGCCGCTTCAATGGCCGTTGATCCACCGCCCCAGCTATTCTGAGAAATCACAGCACCATTATCCGCTGCATACACCATGGCTTCTTCAAAACCGCCAATACCGAATGCGCCAAAGCCAGCACATGACATTAAACGCACTCCTTTATCGATACCGTTGCCACCGGCAATTCCAGCTACTCCAATTCCATTGTTAGTTAAAGCACCGATAGTACCCGCAACATGTGAACCATGATCATTCGGATATATCACCGGGCTTTGATCTCCAAAACCATAACCGTTAACGTCATCTACATATCCATTAAGATCATCATCTTTTCCATTCCCTGGAGTTTCGTCAGCATTCACCCAAAGAGCATCCTTTAAGTCTGGATGGTTCTTGCTGATACCTCCGTCAATTACTGCCACAATCACATTGGGGGACCCTGTTTCCCTTTGCCAGGCCTTCAGCAGACTGATATCTGCAGTAGGGGTACCACTTGTTTGTCCGGTGTTTTCAAAATGCCACTGACTTGAGAAGTAAGGATCGTTAGAGCCTGACGGTAATGTTGGGAAAGCAACAGGTGTATTCTTTTCATCATTTACAAATGAATAGGGTCTACTTTCCTCCACGTGATCGAAAAAATCGGTTGCTTGATAATCATTGATGGCGTTCTTTAGCTTTGCATCTTTCCTCAATTTTATTTCGTACCAAAGATGTAAGCCATAGGCCTTGTGTGCTTCTTCAAAAACACCGGCATCTGGAAAGATTCTCTTTATACTATAGGCATTATACTTTTCACTTACTTTATCAACTTTTTCCATGCCGGAATGAGCAGTTTTTCCTGAGAGAGAGACGATCGGCTTGGACTTCTCTTTAAATTTGAGGTGAATCGTTTTATACTCGCTTTGTTGTGTTTGCGAAAATAAGGGCTCAGGAATCAACAGAATTAACAAGAGGAAAACCACCAACGGTTTATAATCACAAGACTTTTTCAAAAATGACTCCGGCAACACAAACTTCATATTCAGGGAAATACGATAAAAAACCAGGCACAAATTTAAGAAATTTTAGTCCGGACTTTATATATACTCATGTGTCGTGGGAGATTATGCAGCATCCAGCCGTGAGACATGTAAATGGCAGGAGCGGGGCCGGGTTCTGGCACTACCTCGTTACTACAGAGCATAGCGAGTGATCCTACCTTGTAATAATTACCGGTTTATGTCACACCAGCTACCACCTATGTCTCGTCATATCCAGATGCATGTCTCGTCAGCTACAAGGCGTGGCCCATCATATCACCATGACTTCCTCATTAGCGAATAGGTACGGTTCGCCATACCGTGATGCCAGCCACCTAAACAACATTATCGCTACATAACAATTCCGATAGTACATCGGGACGAGTTGAGAGTTGGTACGGTGTTTGTATTTTACTTAAATTAATTAACCTTAAATTACACCAGCGCTTCAATTGCCACAATTAGCGATGGCAAGCTGCTTGCGTAACCATTTGTAAAACAAATTCAGAGAAATGAAAACCACAAAATCAAAAACCCATTCAACTCTAGCAGCCGGGCTACTGGTGCTTTTAAGCTTCACCCTTAACAATGTCATCGCGCAATTACGAACTCCAAGCTCGGTAGGGAAATATGAAAAAGGTACAGTAACGCTTGAAAATGGGGATACGATTAATGGATATATATTCATGGATATGATGAATCCTCAGGAATTTCAAAAAAGGGTTAACCTGATTGACGAGAAAGCCTATACAGCGTTCAGTGCCGGGGAAAATGTAGATAAAGCCGTTGTGGTATATGATGCCAACGACTTGCAAAGTTTTACGCTTGAGAATGGTAAAAAATTCAAACAGGCAAAGTATGCCAATCTCTTTGCGAAAAGAGCACAAGACCAGATTCCTAATAAACTGATGTTAGAAGTGGCTGCGGAAGGAAAGATTACCGTTTTTAAAAAGTATCACCACACCCAGGGTATCGTTACGCCTTACTTACCAGACCGTACGAAAGTGAATGACGCTGAGTATGTAAAATGGCAGGAAAACAACTTTGAGATTCTTTCCCAGAAAGAAGGAGAGGAGGCGAAGAATATGTCTACCATCAATTTAAAGTCACTTTTTGGTGATAATAAAACCGTGTTAACGGATTACGCTAAAAACAAATATGGTTTTAGAGATCTTTTTGTAAAAGGACCTGTCTTTGAATCCAGTTTCCAACTCAATACGTTAGAGGCGTTCACCAAAATGGTAGACGATTATAATAAATCGTAAATCGTTTGGCGACCGACACGGTTACATGACTTTCTTTTTGATTTGATTAGAAGAGTTATCTAATGTTCAGGCTCATTGGCAAGCTTTGGTCCCGATAGCAATCGGGATGGGAGGGAAGCGCGCCTGCCCGTCCGCAGCGGAGCGAAGGCGGGGCTTGACAATGGGTGTTGATGCAGCGCTGGGGCAGACTACCAAATTTGTCAGGTAGGATCTTTATCTTCTTTCAAAAGGCCAACAAAAGTTTTTATAATATCCATTTGAACCAAAAAAATTGAATAACCAATATTATAGATCTCAGTTGGATCCAATCCCTTGATAATATTAGCTTGAGCTATAGCCGATCCATGTTTGTGCGCAATAGTATTATGCCTAATTTCCTTTAAAACTTCAAAGTGATTTTTTCTTATTTCACTCAATTGTTTCATTAAAGATTTTATTGTTTTGAATCCATCTTCTCCGATCCTAGAAAGAGCGTACTCTCTAAATTCACTATCAATTATCTTATTATGGTCGTTAAGTATCTCGTAAGAAGTTAATGCTACAATACGTGCACAATATCTCTTCTCTATCTCGCTTCCAGTAAATAGTTGAATGTACAAATACTTGAGCCCGAAGTTTAAATCTGCCTGGTTTAAAACCGTAAATAAGATGCCATCGAAATATGGATAAAACTTATGATACTTTTTATCTTCAAAAACTTTAGGATAGATAACTGCAGCTCGTGCGACAGAAGCGATACTTTTTGTGAACGCTTCAAAAGCATTGAGCATGTCTTGGAATTCCTGATGGGTAGGTATATCCCTGCTATTAGTCATACCATGCGGCATAATATGAAAGCTCACTTTTAATAAGCCCAAACAAATACTCCTTACGATCTGGAGCGGTGCTCGAATTTTCTAAATGCAATCCATGATGCCCATTTATGTCGGCCGAAATTCTCCAAACAAGCTGCTCAATCTCATAGTTACGAGTTTTTGCTTTTTGTAGCATATCGTTGAGTTCTGAATCGGTTGAATTGAAGATTATTTCAGCAACTTCTTCTATTGTTGTTAACCCTGCTTGCATTTTATCGCGATTACACTATTACTTGGTAGTTTTTATAGCAATTCCTTTTAAAAACTATACTCAGGCTTAGACTCTAAAGATTTTGCTTCAACCATTATATTCATCAGCCAAGTTGGTCGCTTAGGCACTTTGCCTGAGAGGAGTTGCTTCTGCCATTCTTCATCGGAGAGCGGTTGGCCACTGTTAAATTCATAATAGCTAAAAACTGCTCCTTTGGTGAGGTAGGGCTTTCCATTAATCTCTGTCACCACATAAATTTCATCCACCAAACCAACAGCCTCCTCCAGATACTCTCCATTGTATTGATACACATCAGCAACAAGAGACACCAGTCTTTCTTTTTCTGGCAAATGATCGGAGTTGAAAATTCGAAATGTCAGGTACTCGATACTTCCACCTAACCAGGTTAGGGCATCAAACTCCTTAGCAGTAATCTCCTCATTGGCCAATTCCTTTTCACTAACCGTGAGAAGTAAATTTCCAATTTCTCTTAGTTCTTCATTTATTCCGTTAACATCCTCACCCAATAAGTCCATCTTGGTCAATGTCCTTTCCTGAAGGTCAACGAGCTCCAGTGCCTTTTTCCAAAACGTCACGTTGGGTTCCACATAACTTAAATGCTGTGGGGGTGGGGGACCACCGCCTTCTCCTGCTTGCGCTGCATAAGGTTGTTCTGCATACAACAGCATATCGTGCTTCAATTCTGTCCACGATGCTAGAGAAGTACTAAGGTTTTTTCGCTCCCAGGATGGGGTTTTCATGAAGAGCGGGTACTTGGTATTTGCAGTGTGAAGTGAGTTGATTGCTTCAAACGTTTTAGTATAGATGTTTCTGTCCCAATCGTTATACGCACCAAACTGACCTTTAAGTTTAGACAGTGAGCTTGTATAACCATCCCATTGCTTATCCTCTCTGTATTCGTTGATTAGAATACTTTCGGCCTCTTTATTTCCAAAAGTTGCAAATACATCCAGTCCCTTTGGAAATGGTCTGCGTGGCTTCGGTTGCAAGACGTGAATCAGTTTACTTAATATCTCAGCGTCAAAGGTGTAACGTCCTGCAGTAAATAGAATGGATGCTTGTGAAAGTTCCTCGCTTGTGGGTTTATCACCACCTTGAGGTTTGATTTTATCTACATCAAGTGCCGCAAGTTTTTCTCTTAGTGCCTTTAATTTTGAAACGTCATTGAGGAGCGATGGGTCTTTAGCTTCTTCGGGCGTAATGAAGTTGATCAAGTGAGCAAGTGATAGATTATCTTCATGACCAACGATGAATTTCATTGCCTCATTAAAAGTCTGAAAAGATTGAAGCTGCTTCGCTGAGTTTTTGATATAAGTAGCCAGTAAAATAGCTGACAGAAATCGTTCGTCATCCTTAATATAAATGGGTGCCGTATTCAGCCATTTAACACACCGAAAGTAATTTTCAAGCTCGGGTGTCTTGGTATAATTGCCTCTCGGTTTAAACTGCGAATATTGCAGAACAGTACTTTTTATAAATTCAGATCCTGTTCCGCTGGCGCTCATAATCTTTTCAGTTTCTTCCGTATAGAATTGCTGTAGCTCATCTGAAACAAGTTGAGGATTGCCCGAAATAAGAGTGTAGCCAATTGCCAAATATGTAGTAGACCATTGTGCAGCCTTTTTTAGTTGATCATCGTTTGTTTTCGTTTCAAACTGAAGTGACTCTTCGAGCGCATTCTTTAATAGCTCAGTAAGGAGAGGAGTAAATTTATCTTCTTCAATCTTTTGAAGAAGGGAGCTGAAGTGCTTATGTAAGACTTGTAGATAAATATCGGTTGTTATAAAGTTTGGAACATACTGGTAATGGTTCTCATCATATACATGGAACAATTGTTCATGTTGAGCCGGGACAATAGCAAAATTATTTTTTGAAAGTAGTTTGTTCAATTCCTGGGGTATTTCTTTAAACTGCATTTGATTGTAAACATGGTCCATATTGATCATGCTATAGCTTCCGGAATTTATATAGCGATCACCCTTTAACTCATTCTCACGTGCGATTATTTTATTGACAAACTCCTGTTCTTGTTTACTTAATTGAGCTTTAAATTCGGGGACATCAAAAATAGGTTGATACCATTTAAATTGGTTGAAATAGCCTCTCAACACAGCATCTTCAAACAAGTGCCCGTTTCGTGCAAATATTTCGTTACGCAGCAACCAAAGTTCAACAGCCGACTTTTTTGAAATATCCATAGAGTAATCAAAAACAGGAGGAAGGATTCTTTGCGGGTACCACTCTTTTATGTGCTCGAGCTGATAATAGTTTGCCAAGGAGGATTTATCCTCAGAGACTTCATAGGGTAGGGCAGAAGACTCTTCGCTCATAGGCTTTTCATCGTTCTTCTTGGAAGAACAATCGGTCAAACATATGCCCAATATGCAGAGCAGTGAAAAACTAATTCGCATGTCGAAATATTTGCAACGCTTCATGAAGTGAGATTTCATTATAAGTATAGTTTCTTAATGTTAAACCAAAACTTTCCCAGTAATAGTCGCCTATGGCATATTTATCACTTGGGGTTCTTTCAATTGTTTGAACGATGCCATTATCAAGGCTTCTGAAATCAATCAATTCCTGACATACTTTTGATCCAAGCCAAAGCGGTCGCAACTGACCGTTGTCAATGCGCAGAATGAAAAGTCTTTTTTTCTCTTGCGGGTCAAACTCTGTTGACTTGATCAAACCAATAAGTATTTCTGTTCTGCCATCACGATCCACGTCAGCTGTATCTAACTGATAGGGAACATACTTGAAGATTGTTTGGTCAATCGTATTGTCAACGGAGTCTTTCAAGAGCAATTTGAACCCTTGTGTACTTGTTAACTTTTGAAATTCAACTTTTCCGGAAAAGAATTTATCCTCAATAGGGTATATGTATGGATCAGGAAAGTAGGTAGTATCCACCTGATTACAGGACACTAGAATACCAAGTAAAACAAGAAAGTTCCTCAAAGGCAGGGTTAGATTTTGGCTAAAAATAGTAATACTATTTAGAATCTGAGCCTGTACTGTGCGCTGGCCCGAGCCCAATGCGGGGGTGCGCAGGCAGGAGCTAGGAAGCTTTCTTTAGCCGTTTCCTTTTCCCAAATGTGCAGGTTGCGGCTTTCGTCACGTACTCGCTGGGTTTAGTCCCGTACTCGCTGGCTTTAGTCTTGTACTCGCAGGTTTTAGTCTCGTACTCGCTGGTTTTAGTCTCGTACTCGCTGGCTTTAGTCTCGTACTCGCTGGCTTTAGTCTCGTGCTCGTTGGCTTTAGTCTTGTACTCGCTGGTTTTAGTCACGTACTCGCTGGCTTTAGTCTTGTACTCGCTGGCTTTAGTCTCGTGCTCGTTGGCTTTAGTCTCGTACCCGTTGACTTTAGTCTGGTACTCGCTGGCTTTAGTCTTGCACTCGTTGGCTTTAGTCTCGTACTCGCCAGGGAAACTGTTGGTGAATTCAGGTACTGCGAGGCAGGAGGGAAGTGAATTTTGAAGGTGTGGCGTTGTAGTTTTCATCGCCATTTTGCCATCAGCATCGCCAGGTATTCAACGGCACAGTCCGGTGGTGTAACCCCTGATATTTTTCCGTTACGTCAAGTCCTTTGATGTTCTGCCTAAGAACGCAGCGCCTCTTAGCGCGTTGTCGTTTTTAAAAATATTTATATTTCACTTTTACGAAAGAAAAGCGCAACACCGCACTGCCCGGTGTGCGTTTGCATTCATAAGTCTGTCAACATTTTCAAATGCCGGCTTGAACATGAAGGCAGATGAGTAAGAACAAATTCAAACCATTAAAAAACAAATTTTATGAAAACAGGAAAAGTAAAAAATGTTGCAGCCTTCGGGAAGCTCGTAGGTATTTGCAACGACCTTGGTGCCAGCTACAATCCAAGCAAGGCGGCTCTCACGCCCACCGCCTTAGCCACCTTGCTTGAGCAGGCACAGCAGAGTTTAGAGGCGGTGAACGTGGCTCGCGCAACGTATGTGCTGGCGGTAAACGCCCGGCAGGAAAAGTACGCGAGCATTTATTCGCTCACGGCACGCGTAGTGCGTGCATTGGTGTCGTCCGGAACTTCGGTGGAGAACATCCATGATGCGCGGTTGCTAAAGCGCAAGCTTTCGCCCAGGCAGAATGTGAAAGTTCCGCCTCCGGGGGCAGTCAACAGTCAGGAGGGAAGTGTAAAAACTTCAAACTCTTCATCCCGATTGGATTTCGATGGCCAGGCCGACACCTTTGCCAGGTTCATTCAGCTCATTATGCGTATACCCGTGTATGCGCCCAATGAAGCCGAGTTGAAATTGGAATCATTGCACACCGTACTGCTGGAGTTACGCACAGCATCACAGGCCGTTGCGGAATCGGCAAATGCATTGGCGAATGCGCGCATTCACCGGAACAAGGTGTTGTTCGGCAAAAACGGGATGTATGAAACCGGCACAGCCGTGAAGGAATACATACGCTCGGTGTTTGGTGTGCGTAGTGAACCAGCACGTGAACTCGGTAAACTACGATTAGCGGCTTAAACCCACATGTGTCATGAGTGCTTGGTTAGTTTAAACCTCCGGTTGCATTAGCGATCGGAGGTTTTTCATTTCTGGGTTTCCCGTCAAGCGAGGATCTCTATAAGATAAGCCAAATCAGGTATAGCCCCCAGTAGCCTGAATTAAGCATACTAATAGTTATATAATTTATATTATGTTAAGTTACTCTATAACCTCTTTACCCCTGCACACACCTGAACCCCACGGTTGCGTTTTGTTCGTAGCCACTCACCCATAGCAACGCCTGGCGATAATGCACTTCACGCAGATCGCCTTGCACATACTGCCAACTACCGGACGGCTTGAAGTAACTGCCGCCTTTCATAATTACGTACCGGTAATGGTCGCTTTCATAGATGTAGTTCGTGAGCTGCCATACACATCCGCTTAAAAGTCTAACAACCCGTGAGGACTCGCCTTTTCGGATAATTACTCCATTATCTGTTTCACTGTAACCAGTGACACCTTTTTTATTATTATTAATCAGTTAAAAAGCACTCAATACTTCAAGTAGAACTTGAGTATAGCCTTTTTAGACAATTTTGTCGAAAGCATTACTTAATAGTTCTATCGATTACCATAGTGGTTATCAGTACGTTCTATTCGATCTCAACTAACTCATCGAACGGAGAATTCCAGTACGCTGGTTTGCCAGTATGTTTCACCGGGTTGCAAAATGGTATTCGGAAAGTGCGGTTGGTTGGGTGAATCGGGGAAACGCTGTGGCTCCAGGCAAAGACCTGCATGCTTCACATACACGTGTCCGTTTTTTCCTGTAATCGTGCCGTCCAAAAAATTGCCGGAATAAAACTGCAGCCCGGGTTCGGAAGTATACAACCGCATCACCCTGCCGCTGAGCGGATCATAGAGTTCTGCCGCATGCCCCGCCAGTCCCGTTTCTTTTCCTGCCGCTTCTATGAGCACGAAGTTGTGATCATACCCACCTTCCACGCGGTCGAGATCGGCACCAATGGCTTTCATTTCCAAAAAGTTGAAGGGCGTTTCAAACACTTCCATGAATTGCCCCGTGGGGATCAACGTGGCATCCACTTCCGTAATTTTTTCAGCTAATATCTGCAGCTCATGTTTTTTGATGGTAGCACTTTTGCCGGCCGATAAATTGAAGTATGCATGACTGGTGAGGCTCACCGGTGTAGCTTTATCAGTGGTGGCTTTATAGTCGAAGGTCAGTGTATTATGGTGACCTAGTGTAAGCAATACTTCTGCGTCCAGGTTTCCCGGAAATCCCTCTTCCCCATCGGCACTGTGATAGGTCAACAACATACTGCTGTCGGACACAACCTTTACCGTCCACACTACTTTGTCAAATCCTTTCATGCCACCGTGCAGGGTGTTGCCGTTGTCGCTCGCGATGAGTTGATAGCGCTCCTCCCCAATCTGAAAACTAGCCCTGGCGATACGATTAGCATACCGCCCGATAAGCGCACCGAAGTAGGGATTGTTTTTGCCACGATAGCCCTCCAGGGAAGCAAAGTTCAGCACGACATTCTCAAAGTTTCCATTTCGGTCGGGCACGATGATGTCGGTTATCGTTCCGCCATAGTTCAGTACCCGTACTTCCATACCGGCTTTATTTCTAATGGTGTATTGTACTATCTCCGTGCTGTCCATCATTCCAAAGGGTTGAGTTGTAATTCCGGTGTGTTGAGTGCCTTCTTTATTTTCTGTGCGGCAAGCCGCAGCAACAACGATCAGCAGAATGGCAAAGTAAAATGCTCGCTGATTTTTCATGTTCCATTAACTGAATGGTGACCGGTTGCCGATTCAGGTGACCTAAATTCAAAAGAAAAAGCGGGATTGAAAAATTTGTTCCAGTCAAACCGAACCTGCTGCTGATGCTAATGTTTGATGAGTGTCCTCGAATCCAGTAGTATTCCCCCGGTATTGTACAGGTGAAGTATGTACACGCCTTTGGGTAGCATATTTCCAGAAATGGCCTTCCCTTCCCATTGATATTCATCTTCAGAAAACAGGGTTTGAAATACTTCACGCCCTGTCATATCCAGAACCTGTAACCGCTTCATGAGATGGTCATTATGGGTTTGTATCGTCACTGAATTTTCAAACGGATTGGGAAATAACTGAAGTTGATTCTGCTCATTTTCCACTCCGGTAATCACTGAACTCATGTTAGCGTCTAACCACAGTAACCGGTTGGTTATCCATTGTTTAAGCCATTCAATTTCACTCTGAAAAGTAGGACCGACATAATAATTCGGCCACACGTACTCACCCAGTACTGGCCAGCGTTCGAAGTTGCGTTGCTGGGCTTCAGCATTCAATACGGTGGCTACCGAATCAATGTAGGTGTGAATGGTGCTGATACTCAGCGGGCCTCCCCTCAAGCTGGTCCATCGCGCTTCCAGTTGTGCCTGGTAAGCCGGATCTTCATGCAAGCGCTTCCACCAAAAGGGTATCAGCCACCAATCGTCTGGACATACTTCATTAAACTCCAGGACAAAGCCATCGGTTGTTCCGCTGGTGCAATAGTTCGCATTGCCAAAGCCCAGGTTGTAGTCCCACACCGGCCCCATGTAAATCTTCCCTCCGTCTGAGTCGCGCTTTTTATGAAGGAAGGTGCTGATGCGATAGCCATCTACATTTTTAGATACTTCATTAATGATGAAGTAGTCAATGAACGATCCGGCATCCATGTACTTGGCGTATCCATTCACGGGATCGGTAAAGGTGGTGCTGGCCAAGACCGTTTCAAAATCGGTAACGTACTGTTGTATGTATTGCTTCTGCTCGGGCACGATATCTTCAGATTTAGGTACTTCATATAAGAAGTTGATTAATTGATCGTTACCCCGCAATGGCGGAGGAAAAGTTGATGACCACCCATCACCTCCGCTGCCGGTCGCCTTATCAATTTTAATAATGTAGCCTCCGGTGAGATTATCGCCCGTGATCTCCTCGGGGTCAAGTTTGTTGATGTCAACCCGGTTCTTGTCGCGTTTAATTTTTTCAATCAGAACATACACCCCCATATACTCACCGTTCAAGACCACTTCGCAGTACCGGGTGCGGGGAGCGTATCGATTTTGATCCCGGCCAAGTTTATAAGCCAGTACATCCCGCAAAAGGGACTTGTCATTATAAGGAGCAAACAACACCCAGTCTTCTTCCTTCGGCATGCCCAGCAAAGGTGCTTCCACCCCATCGCCATTCGCATCTCTTAATTCAATACCATATTGCTTTTTGGGAAAGGATTGTGATGAAGACCCCCGTATTTCAATACCGATTTTCCCGTCATAGTCGGTGAAGGGATCAGTCAGTGCATTACGCAGGCCTGGGGCATTGTTGATGATGCCCATGTCGGCTTCAATTTTCGGGTCATCGACAATCTCCTGCCCATTTGTATTGATCACAATAATCGGCAGGTTTGATGAAGTAAAGGTTTGCCCAACAGCCTGTGAGGCTATGAACAGCAGCAGCACCATCACGCAATAGTTTCGAAAATTCATTCCTTCTGTAGTCAATAATTTTTCTAAAGATACGGTAATCAATTATCAATGAGCTGTTACACTCTGCTTATAAAGAGAAGAAAGAATTGCCTTTTGATAAAGTCTATTGTCCTCCTCTCCCACCACCTTGACCTTGACCTTTGCCGTTGCCATGCATAGACTTAAAGTGCTCATCAAACCATACCGGTTGTGCGGGGTCGTTGTCGTAGAGATATGCTGCGATTTCTTTAATCTGTTCTTCCTTTAACGGTGTAGGGGGCATTACACCAAACTTGGTAACTGCCCCCGGCATGAGCGATTCATTTTGCTGAGGGTTAAGCAAGTACGCACTTACTGCCTTGATAAATGATTCGCGGTCCTGATGAACCATGGTATACCGGAACTTCACAGCCGCCAACGGTGGCGCTATGATGGCATCGTGAGATTCAGCTTGCGGATTATGACAGGCATAACAGTTGATCTTGATAATATCCGGGTCACTAATTTCCCCCGTTATTTGGCTGACCGGTTGCAGACTGGCTTGTTGTTCAGTACCCTGACGCTGGCAACCGATGGAAACAAGAAGAAGTGTGAGTAGAACGAGTAGAAAATGAATAGTCTGTTTCATAAGATTTTAGGTATATACCCTCAACATTAAATATTCAACTTCCGGTTCATGCCATGCGATGATAATGGTTGTGGCGCAGCATGAAGTTTATCATTACCGAAAAACGAGCAATACAAGTCTTCCTTCAGCCATGGAATGACAAAAGTCAGCTTATTCAATAAGCTAAGTCATACTTGTTGCCTATGAGAGTCGTCAACTTTAGCACATCAAAGGCCGGGTAGTACATCCGCTTGCGAGTTGACACTATGGAAAGTTACACCTTACTCACCCTCTTTCTGGTTGCTGCAGTTCTGGTGGGGGGCGCGATTGCCTTCGCCTACTATGCGGCACCCAGTACGCCCGGAGATGTCAAGTCAGAACCCTATGAATGTGGTATCCCCACAGAAGGACCCACCTGGATTCAATTTCATGTGGGTTATTATTTGTTCGCCATCATCTACCTCATCTTCGATGTGGAGACGGTGTTCATCTACCCCTGGGCGGTGGTGATGCGCGAAGTGGGACTTACCGCTTTTGTCGAAATATTCATCTTCTTCATTATTCTGGGCCTGGGTCTGCTCTATGCCTGGAAGAAAAAAGCACTCACATGGGAATGAAATACAAGTTGCGAGTTACTAGCTATGAGTTACGAGTTATTGACTCGCAACGCATAGCTCATAGCTTGAAGCGGATCGGAGTAAAGTATAATCTTCTAAAGAGAGATATGTATGTCTGATAAAGTCAATATAAAATCGATACCGTACGAAGATTTCAACGACAATGAAACGCTGGAGGAACTGAGAAGATCCGGAAGTCCCGTCATTGTTTCTTCCCTCGACTCTATTATAAACTGGGGCCGCTCGAATTCCGTGTGGCCCTTGACGTTTGCCACCAGTTGCTGTGGTATTGAAATGATGGCCACCGGTGCACCGCGTCACGACTTCGCCCGCTTTGGCATTGAAGTGTACAGAGCCTCACCTCGTCAAGCCGATGTGATTGTTGTCGCGGGCACTATTGTGCGCAAGATGGCACCTGTATTGAAACGCTTGTACGATCAGATGGCCGATCCAAAATATGTGATCGCCATGGGTGCTTGTGCGGTGTCTGGCGGACCCTTCTATTATAATTCGTATTCCGTTGTGCGTGGAGTAGATCAGGTGATTCCGGTAGATGTGTATATCCCCGGATGCCCTCCCCGACCCGAAGCGCTGTTATACGGAGTGATGCAGCTGCAACGAAAAATCAAAATGAAGACCATTGCAGAGAAAGAAGCAGTGGTAACGCCTCATCTGGATACTACTACCGAAGATAAGTCCAGATATGTAGAGCCTGCCGCAGAACCTCAGGAACCATTAACCGAAGAAGGAGAATGCAAACCGAAGAGCTAACCACGTTGATGACCACCCTGGTTCCGGAACAACTGCCGGGAATCAGTAAACAATTTCCGGAGTTCATTCTCCCGGTGACCAAACTTCATGACGTGGCCAAGGCATTGAAAGAAAATCCACTAACAAAAATGGATTACTTGTTCTGCCTAACCGGTGCCGATCGCAAAGACGGTTTTCATATCATTTATCACCTAACCTCAACCGTATTTCATCACACCGTGGTATTGAGGGTTATTCTCACGGATAAAGTCACTCCCTCCATACCTACGGTGTGTGATCTCTGGCGAACAGCCGAATACCACGAGCGCGAAGTATTTGATCTGTTAGGAATCAAATTCGAAAATCACCCTGACCTCCGCAGATTATTTCTCGAAGATGACTGGGTTGGGTATCCATTGCGCAAAGACTATAAAGATTCTTTCACCCTTGAACGCTGAGCTATGGAAGAGACGTTGATGGATTTTGATCTGAAAGAAAAAGAAGAGTATATCATTAACATGGGCCCCCAGCACCCCTCTACCCATGGTGTGTTGCGTTTTGAAACCTGCCTGCAAGGCGAGAAAGTAAAATACCTCATCCCCCACTGCGGCTATATCCATCGTGGTATTGAAAAAATGTGTGAAGCGCTCACCTATCCGCAAGTGATTCACCTCACCGACCGGATGGATTACCTCTCGGCACACATCAACAACGAAGCGGTGGCACTGTGTGTGGAAAATGCCATGGGCGTTGAAGTGAGCGACCGTGTTAAATACATCCGCACCATATTTGCCGAACTCACCCGTATCGCTTCACACCAATTATGGTGGTCAGCCTTTGGTATGGACCTCGGTGCACTAACGACCTTCTTCTATGGATTGCGCGATCGCGAAAGTATCCTCGACATCTTTGAAGAAACGACCGGCAGCCGGCTAACGCAAAGTTTCATTACTCCGGGTGGATTAATGAGTGACGTGCATCCTAATTTTCAGAAACGCATAAAAGAATTCATCACCTACTTCCGCAAGAAACTTCCCGAATATGATCAACTGCTGACGGGCAACGTGATCTTTCGCGAACGCACCCAGAGTATTGGCTACATGAGTAAGGAAGATGCCATCGATTATGGTGTGACTGGCCCCAGTGGCCGTGGGTCAGGATTCTCCTGCGACATCCGCAAGATCGCTCCGTACAGTGCATACCCTTTTGTGAAGTTCAATGAAGTTTTATTTACGGAAGGTGATACCTACTCCCGATACCTCGTGCGCATCAAAGAAATGTGGGAGTCTTTAAATATTCTGGAACAACTCGTTGACAATATTCCGCAAGGTCCGATCATGCTGGAGTTGAAAGCCATCAAAGCACCAAAAGGCGAATATTATCAGCGGGTAGAAACAGCGCGGGGAGAGTTAGGCGTGTTTATCATCAGTGATGGTGGTCCCTCTCCTGCACGTATGAAATTCCGCACTCCGAATTTTTCGAATCTCTTTATCATCAATAAGATATCAGCCGGCCATAAGATAGCCGACCTCGTGGCGATTAGTGGTTCGCTGGATTTAGTTATACCCGACATAGACCGATAGCGTATGTACGACTTCACTTCCCTCATCGACTCCATCACCGGCTACCTGAACGAGAATTTTTCTCCGTTCTGGGCCGGACTTATTTCCATGGTGATGCTGGGTATTGTGATTTTACTTTTCTATGCGGTGTTGGGATTGTACCTGGTATATGCCGAACGCAAGATTTGCGCGCGCATGCAAAACCGCATGGGTCCCAATCGTGTAGGCCCCGGAGGAATTTTTCAAACCATTGCCGACTTGATCAAGCTGCTCTTAAAAGAGCTGATCTATATTAAAAATGCCGACAGTTTACTATTCAATATTGCCCCCTTCATTGTTATTGTTGCCTCCATCATGGCCATTGGTGCCATTCCTTTTGCTAAAGGACTGCAGGCCGTTGATTTGAACATCGGTGTACTCTATATATTAGCGATCTCCTCCATGGGTGTGATTGGCGTACTCATTGCCGGCTGGGCCAGCAACAGCAAGTACTCAGTGATTGGCGCCATGCGCAGCGGTGCCCAGGTGATCAGTTACGAATTGTCTGTTGGATTAGCACTGCTTTGCATCATCACCTACGCAGGATCCATGCAGTTCTCTGAAATTATTGCCTCACAGGAAGATGGCTGGTGGATTTTTAAAGGACATATCCCGGCCATGATTGCCTTTGTGGTGTATCTCATTGCCGGAACAGCAGAAACAAATCGCGGACCCTTCGACTTAGCAGAAGCTGAATCAGAACTGACCGCAGGATTTCATACCGAATATTCCGGTATCAAGTTCGCCTTCTTCTTTTTAGCGGAGTACATGAACATGTTCATCATCGCGGCCATTGCTACCACATTGTTTTTAGGAGGTTGGCTCCCCTTCTATCTTTACAACTGGACAGGGTTTAACCATATCATGGATTACATTCCTCCCGTGTTGTGGTTCTTCGGCAAGACAGCCTTTGTCATTTACCTGATGATGTGGTTCAAGTGGACGTTCCCGCGCCTGCGCATTGACCAGTTGCTGGCGCTGGAGTGGAAATACCTGTTGCCCATCAATCTTATGAATTTGATTCTTATCGCCTTCTTAACCCTGATGCAATGGCACTTTTAAACGCGATAAAGGAAATTGGAAATTACTTTAAGGAAATCTATCAGGGTGTAACCTCGTTGGTGAATGGAATGAGGGTAACGGGTAAGTATTTTGTGAAGCCGAGTTCCATCGTCACGCAAAAATATCCGGAAAACCGGGCCACCCTGAAGATGTTCGACAACTTCAAAGGCGAACTTCAGCTGATTCATGATGAAGACAATAAACACTCGTGCAATGTTTGCAATACCTGCGCCCGAAGATGCCCCAACGGTTCAATCGAAATAATCTATAAGAAAGTGGAAGGCGCAGATGGTCGCAGCAAAAAAGTATTGGATAAATATGTTTATCACCTGGAGACCTGTTCGTTCTGTGGGTTGTGTGTTCCATCCTGCGATGAAAACGCCCTGCGATTTGATCAGGAATTTGAGCACGCGGTATTTGACCGAAGTAAGCTCACCAAAGTGCTGAATAAGCCAGGTTCATCCTCTAAAGCCACGCATGAATGACAGGCCCTAAAATCATATTCTTTATACTCGCAGCCTCGATTGTTGTATTCTCTATTCTGTCCATCACCAGCAGAAGAATATTACGCGCAGCCATCTTCCTCCTGTTTGTGTTGGTGGCGATGGCAGGCTTGTATTACATGATGAACTTCCAGTTTTTGGCAGCCGTGCAACTCATGTTGTATGCCGGGGGCATTGTCGTGCTGATCATCTTTTCGATCCTGTTAACCAGTCAGATCAATAATAGGCTTGATCTTCCGAAAATTTCGCACCTGCTCCTGGGTGGACTTACCGCTGTAGGCGGTATTGCCCTCTCGGCCATGACCATTCTGAAGTATGCTTTTAAACCAACACAAGAGGTAGCCATTGGTACAGACATGCGCACGATTGGTTTACAACTGTTGGACACCGGGGAGCATGGTTATGCCCTACCCTTCGAGGTGATCAGTATTTTATTATTGGCTGCTTTGGTGGGATCCATTTTTATCGCGCAAAAAAGAAAAGCATGAATCTGCAAGCTGAAATACCACTCGATTACATGATCATCCTGAGCACCATCGTCTTCTTTGTGGGACTGATGGGTGTGCTCATCCGCAGAAACCTGATCACCATGCTGATGGGCATTGAACTCATGTTGAATGCCGTGAACATCAACTTTGTAGCGTTCAATCATTACTTGTTTCCTCACCGATTGGAAGGCCACTTCTTTGCGTTGATCGTAATGGCCATTGCCGCTGCCGAAGCCGCGATTGCCATCGCCTTGATCATAAATATTTACCGACAATTCAATACCGTAAGTGTGGATGATGTAGATGAACTGAAATATTGACACCATGGACTATTCCTATACACTCCTCATTCTTCTTCTCCCTGTCCTCATCTTCCTTGTGATCGGATTGACGGGACACAAGGTGATGCCTCAAATTTCCGGGATGCTGGGCACTGCAGGATTGTTCATCATCACCGTACTCTCTTATTTCACAGCATACCGTTATTTCAGTCAAGGGACGGGTGAAGGTTTTAAAGCAGTCGAAGCGTTTCAATTGGTATGGCTTCAGTTCTCCGACACACTCATTATTGACCTGGGTATTTTACTCGATCCGCTTTCCGTCATGATGTTGGTCGTGGTCACCACCGTCTCGTTGATGGTGCATATTTATAGTCTCGGCTATATGAAAGGTGAAAAAGGATTCGCCCGCTACTATGCATTCCTCTCATTGTTCACGTTCTCTATGCTGGGATTGGTATTGGCTACCAATATTTTTCAGATGTACATCTTCTGGGAGTTGGTGGGTGTATCATCCTATTTACTCATTGGATTTTATTATGAACGACCATCAGCTGTCGCTGCTGCCAAGAAAGCATTCATCGTTACGCGCTTTGCGGATCTGGGATTTCTCATTGGTATTCTTCTTCTCTCCTTCTACACTAACACATTTGATTTTGCTACGCTTACCGATTTAAACGGTCCTGCCATTGCCCAACCTACCACAGCAGTGTTTATGGGATTGTCGGTGACCACCTGGGCCATGCTGCTCATCTTCATGGGTGGTGCGGGTAAGTCGGCCATGTTTCCATTGCACATCTGGTTACCCGATGCGATGGAAGGCCCAACGCCCGTTTCAGCATTAATCCATGCCGCTACAATGGTGGTGGCCGGTGTGTATTTGGTGGCACGATTATTTCCGGTTTACAGCTTTACTTCTCCCGATTCACTGGAGGTCATCGCCTACGTGGGAAGCTTCACTTCATTATTTGCAGCGATCATTGCCTGCACGCAACTTGATATTAAACGTGTACTCGCATTCTCTACGCTTTCGCAGATCGGGTACATGATGGTGGCATTAGGCGTGTCGGGGTACGGAACAGAAGGTTTGGGGTACATGTCCTCTCTGTTCCATTTATTTACGCACGCCTTTTTTAAAGCATTGCTCTTCCTCGGTGCCGGTTCGGTAATTCATGCGGTGCACAGCAACGTGATGAATGACATGGGTGGGTTGAAAAAATTCATGCCCATTACTCACATCACCTTCCTGATAGCCTGCCTCACCATTGCCGGTATCCCGCCCCTCTCCGGATTTTTCAGTAAAGATGAAATATTGGTAGCAGCCTTCGAGCACAATAAAATCATTTTTGGAGTGCAGTATCTCGTAGCCGGCATCACTGCCTTCTACATGTTTCGCTTGTACTTCAATATTTTCTGGAATCATACTCCGGAGTACCATCATGCACCACACGAATCGCATGCCACCATGACGATCCCGTTGATATTCCTTGCACTTGCTTCCGTGTTCTCCGGATTTGTTCCTTTCCATGCGTTGGTAACCACGGATGGAAATCCATTACATACAGAATTTCATTGGATGATTGCCGGGCCTTCTATTGCCATTGCAGTGGTGGGTATCAGTGTTGCTTTCGTGTTATACTATAAGAAGAATTCAAAACCTGAATCCATATCCAATACACTGAAGGGGTTGTATACCATGGCCTACAGTAAATTCTATGTGGATGAGATCTATCTATTTATCACCCACAAAATCATTTTCAATTTGATCTCACAACCGGTAGCCTGGTTCGATCGTCACATCGTGGATGGAACCATGAATTTCATAGGAAATACCACGGTGTATTTCTCAGGTTCCATTAAGAAGATGCAATCTGGACAAGTGCAATGGTACATCTGGTATTTTACTTCCGGTGTGCTGCTGTTGGTTTTATTGATGTTGTATTTAAACTAGCGAACGATCATGAATCCATTATTCTTATTACTGATCATCCCGCTGCTCACCATAGTCGGTATCGCACTCGTGAAGGATCTTACGAAAGTGAGAATAATAACCGCCATCGGCATGAGTGCACAATTGATCGTAGCCTTTGTGCTACTCTACTTATTCTATCAGCAACGCAATGCCGGCAATACCGATGAGATGTTATTTGTATCGACCACTACCTGGTATGAATCCTTTAATATTCAAGTCAAGGTGGGCATTGACGGCATTTCTATTTCGATGATCATCTTAACCGCTATTGTCACCTTTGCCGGAGTATTCGCCTCCTGGCAAGTAGATTTTCTGCCCAAAGAATTTTTCATTTCGCTCATCATCCTGGCCGGTGGCGTATTTGGTTTCTTCATTTCGCTCGATCTGTTCACGATGTTCTTGTTTTACGAGATGGCCGTAATCCCTATGTATTTGCTCATTGGCCTCTGGGGCAGCGGACCAAAAGAATACTCCGCGATGAAACTTACCCTGATGTTAATGGGTGGATCGGCATTGCTTATGGTAGGACTGTTGGGCATCTATTTTAATTCAGCACCGGATGGCGGCCGACTCACCTATGACCTTACGGAGATTGCAAAAGTGAATATTCCCCTATCGGCACAACTATTTTTCTTTCCGTTCACCTTTATCGGTTTCGGAATTCTGGGTGCCTTGTTCCCCTTCCATACCTGGTCACCCGATGGTCACGCCTCTGCTCCCACTGCGGTGTCTATGTTACACGCAGGTGTATTGATGAAACTCGGAGGGTATGGTTGTTTTCGTGTAGCCATGTATTTGCTTCCCGAAGCAGCTCATGAAATGGCGTGGATCTTTATCATTCTTACCAGTGTGAGTGTCGTGTACGGTGCGTTCGGAGCGATCTGGCAAAAAGATCTAAAATATATTAATGCTTACTCTTCCGTGAGTCACTGCGGTCTGGTGCTCTTTGCCTTATTGATGATGAATGAGACAGCTACTACCGGGGCTATCCTGCAAATGATCTCTCACGGATTAATGACCGCTCTCTTCTTTGCCTTGATCGGCATGATTTACGGACGGACGCATACCCGCATGATCAACGAAATGGGCGGATTGATGAAGGTGATTCCATTTTTATCCGTTGTGTATGTGATTGCCGGTTTGGCTTCCCTGGGTTTACCGGGCTTGAGTGGCTTTGTAGCCGAGATGACGATTTTTGTAGGTTCGTTCCAGCACACCGACACGTTCCACCGGGTGGCCACGATCGTAGCCTGTTCTTCCATTGTCATCACCGCTGTATACATTTTACGGGTTGTCGGAATTCTGTTGCTCGGTCCCATTAAGAATGAGCACTATTTGGAGTTGAAGGATGCTCAATGGTTTGAGAAGCTCAGTACCGTTACGCTGGTAACCTTCATTGCCATTATCGGCTTAACACCATTCTGGTTATCGAACCTGATCCGCGAACCGCTTGCGCAGATGATTCAAACGCTAACGAACTGAAACTATGACCTGGTCCACACTCTCCATCCTGCGCCTTGAAGTCTTGCTGACCATCATGATTGTGTATCAACTCATTGCTGATTTGTCAGAGAAAGAAAATAAAAAGTCTGTTATCAACTTTACCATATTCTTCTTTGCTGTTATCACGGTCATTGGATTTCTTCCCGCAGAGCATACCACCCTGTTCGGAAGCATGTACATCAATGATGAACTGCGTGTACTCTTAAAAAATATTCTCAACCTTTCTACCCTTATCATTTTATTACAATCCACGGGATGGCTGAACAAACCTGAGAACCACTCCAAGACGGGTGCCTTCTATTTATTGATGTTCTCTACCCTCATGGGTATGTACTTTATGATCGCAGCCGGAGATTTTCTGATGCTCTACCTCGGATTGGAACTCGCTACCCTTCCCCTCACCATCCTGGCAGCCTTTGATAAAGGACTCAGACGATCAGCGGAAGCCGGTATTAAATTATTGATGTCCTCTGCCGTATCTTCTGCCATCTTACTTTTTGGTTTGTCATTGATTTACGGCATGTACGGCACGCTCCATTTTGCGGAGATGGCCTTGCTTACGAATACCAGCACCCTTTCAGTATTTGCACTCATCTTCTTTATCGCTGGCTTGGGCTTCAAACTTTCACTCGTGCCTTTCCACCTTTGGACAGCCGATGTGTATGAAGGATCACCACTGCCCATCACCTCCTATTTCTCCGTGGTCTCTAAAGGTGCTGCGTTGTTCACGCTCATGCTGGTATTGTATAGAGTATTCGGTCAGGAACCCAGAGTATGGACCTTCACGGCTTACATCTTGTCCATCACTACCATGGTAGTCGGTAACCTCTTTGCCTTGCGTCAGAAAAACCTGAAGCGATTCCTGGCGTTCTCTTCCATCACTCAGGCAGGCTTTATGATGCTGGGTTTTGTGAATAGCGATGCGTTGGGAATGAACACCATCGTATACTTTATGCTCATCTACTCACTATCCAACCTGGCGGTGTTTGGTGTGCTTTCCATTGTCACAAATGCTACCGGAAAAGAGAGCATGGATGATTTCAATGGATTTTATACTACTAACCCCGGACTGAGCCTCATCATGTTGCTAGCCTTATTCTCCCTCGCGGGGATTCCACCCGTAGCCGGATTCTTTGGCAAGTTCTTCCTCTTTACCGCGGCTGCTTCAAAAGGCTTTTACATTTTGGTGTTTATTGCCGTGCTGAATGCTACGGTGTCACTCTACTACTATCTTTTGGTGGTGAAGGCGATGTTCATCAATAAAAATGAAACCCCTATTCCTACTTTAGCCTCTACAGGCTATGAAAAAATAGCGCTTACACTTTGCCTGCTGGGTATTGTGATGATCGGATTTTTAAGTATCGTGTACGACTATGTGTTGACGGTAGTGGGATAACCAACTCAATCAAATTACTCATAAAAAAAGCGCGACATCAGTCGCGCTCACAACGATCAAGCGTAATTAGGCTTAAATCATTTGAAATGTTATAGGTAAGCTATACTTCACATCTACCGCTTTTCCTCGTTGACGGCCGGGTGCCCAGTTGGGCATAGAAGTAACCACACGGATAGCTTCATTGCGAAAACTTTGATCTACCTCTTCGTTAGTTTCCTCCGTAACCTCCACTTCGCGTACCGCGCCATTTTCTGCCACTACAAAGTCAACAAATACAGTTCCTTCAAGTTCCTTATCCTGGGCTTCCTGAGGAAATTGAATGTTATCGTTTAGATATTTCATCAGGGCTTTATCACCACCGATAAACGATGGGTTTACTTCGGCTTTATTATACACAATCGTACCATCGGCATTGGTGTAGAACGGACTCGTTCTCACACGTTCCTCCAGCGCAGCTCTTCTCTGTTCTTCACGGGCAACCCTCGTTTTCTCTAATGCTGCTCTCCTTTCCAACCTCCTGGCGGCATCTTCTTTTGCTTTTTCTACACTCATTTCAGACTCATTTGCAGTCGCACTATTCGTTTCTGTTTTTGAGCCGCAGGCTTGTACGATTAAGAGCGTAAGGGCCAAAACGACTATGGTTAAATTCTTTTTCATGTTTATATTGTTAAGTATTAATACAAGCTTTGTAAACATTGTGCCAAATACGGAAAGTGGAAATAAGACTATTTGATCCAACTTGTTTTAGGTATCGTGGGGAAACTTCTCCCCAATCCATAAACTTTTCTACAGATTTTCAGGTACAAAATCTTTGGCGTATCGTTGTTAGGCTCTAGGCACTATGGAATCTTTGATTAGTTTTTTAAACAAACCAAAAGAGAACCTCACGATCGCCAGCGGCTATTCCGCCAACAACACCATTCAGTTTATTAGGGGCGGGTTGCCCTACTTCGACCTACTGGTGGAATTAATTGACCGGGCGCAGGAGTCTATCCATTTGCAGGTATATATCTATGAAGATGATGAAACCGGCAATCGCATAACAAAGGCTCTGGTTCGAGCCGCCCAGCGAGGTGTAGCGGTGTTTATGCTGCTCGATGGATATGCATCCAACGCACTATCGGCTGACACCATTACTACGATTACCAAGGCTGGTATCCATTTCCGTTGGTTTGAACCCTTATTAAAGGGCAGGCGCTTTTATATCGGCCGCAGAATGCATCATAAGATTTTTGTAGCCGATGGCCAGCACAGTTTGGTAACCGGTCGTAACATCAGCAACCGCTACAACGATATGCCTGACCAGGCAGCCTGGTTAGACTGGGCTGTTTATGTGAAAGGAGAAACGTCTGCAGAGTTATATAACCGATGTGTGCAGATGTGGTTCCGTGGAATGAAAAAGACAATGCTTTCCTCCTTGCGAACGTCCAACATGGAAGACACCGATTGCTTTATCCGGGTACGGATTAATGATTGGGTGAGAAACAGAAACCAAATTTCCCGCAGCTATCTGGAGATGTTTCACAGGGCACACTCCGAAATTACCATCATGTCCAGCTATTTTCTCCCCGGCAGGGTATTTCGAAAAAATTTAAAGCAAGCAGCAAAAAGAGGTATTCGGATTAGAATTATACTGACTAAAATTTCAGATGTAACGTTGGCAAAACTGGCAGAGTGTTATTTCTATCCCTGGCTCTTGAAATACGGGATTGAAATTTATGAGTATCGAAGAAAAATTGTGCATGGCAAGATTGCTACCTACGATGGCCATTGGGTTACCGTGGGGTCTTATAATGTTAATAATATTAGTGCCTACGCCAGTATTGAACTGAATCTTGATGTGCATAACAAGCCCTTCACGCATGAGGTGAATCAGTCCTTAAATGAAATTATTAATCTGGATTGCGACAAAGTAACCGATGAAGCCTTTGCGAAACGAATCACTATTTTCAAAAGAATGATCCATCGACTGGCCTACATGATGGTCCGGTTAATCTTTTTTCTGTTTACTTTTTATTTTAAGCAGGAAAAATCACGATAGTTCTATTCAAGACCCAAAGCACGATTAACCAGCGCCCGGGTGGCAGACTTATCCCAGTTTGCAAATCTCCCGCGTTGCAATACGAGTCGGTTATCCAATTCAGGTTGCAGGTAATAATGGAACACAAATCCCTCTCTTGGCTTCTGCCATCCAATCATCTGACCAAAGCGAAGGTCATTGAAAATAAGGGTGTCACCATGGAGTTCTACCGTGTAGTAACCCTGAGAAAAACGTTTCAGCCGCATGACTTCAGCCTGATCAGTTGCCAGATTTAATAATGAATCCTGACGGGGAAAGAATTGATAATTGATGTGAGCGTGTGTATCAAACACCGATCGATACCCTACATAGCTTCCAGTGTTATTGGAAGCTACCGCAAACCAGAGCAATGTGTTAAAGGGTGTAGGTGACGTAAAGTATTTATCGAATGGTATGTGCTGATCGGATAGTGATGCCTTTACCGCTTCATCAATCTTTAATTTGTTCATGATTCCCAATCCAAGGTAAAGTGTGCTAATAATAAGTCCAACCATTGCCCAATGGATTCTCTTATCATAGTCACGTGATTTTAGAATCAATACGATACAAGCAATCCCTAAGGGTATAGAGAAAAGTGGATCCGCTACGAAGAGCGTATGAAAAGAAATGCGATCATGAGTAAAGGGCTCGAACCATGCGGTGCCATAAGCATTGAAGGCATCCAACACAATGTGAAGCATAATTTGTAATGAAAAGAAAGTAAGCCAGAATTTAAACGAGATATCTCGCTTAGGCCACCAGCGATGAAAAGCGTATGCCAGTAATGGTGCCAACAGTAAAGCAAAAAGAAAGGAATGTGTAAATCCCCGATGTGCCAGTACATTGGCCGAAGGCTCCATCCAAAGGGAACACACAAAATCAAAGTCGGGAATAGTTTGTGCAATGGCTCCTAGGACCAAAGCCTTTTTACCAATCTTTTTTTTTGTGGCAAGAACTTCTCCTAAACAAGCACCGAGAACAACATGCGTGAGGGTATCCAATGTGCGTAACTAAATTAGGTCTGAGAGACTACCTGAAAGTTACGGCTTATTCTGTGTTAGATTGCCATCATTCTTCGATTTCGCTCCAGTTAGGCTTGCGCTGAAAATGCTTTTTCACAAATGCCTGCCGTTGATTTTCCGTCAGATTATCAGTGGTTTTAACGCTTAACTCAATGTGTTTAAACTTAGGGTCAGCGGTTACCCTATTGAATAATTCAGTTTTGGCGTCTCCCGGGCCAAACAAAACCACTTCGTCTGCTCCTGCTATTTGATCTTCAATTTTCTCAAAATAATTGGATACATATTCCCTTTCCTTTTTATGCATAAAGCCTTCATTCCGGAAGAAGCTGTGTTGTTTTTCCTCCCAGGTAAACTCTGATTCGATCTCTGTGGTGAGAATTGACTTGCCTCTAATCTCCATGATATGCGCGATGGCATAATCCATCCATATCCCAAGTTTTTTCGCAGTTTTCATAACCCCATGTGTTAAGTTCTACCGATGTTGCAGTAACCGATATTACCTCACTTTACACTAAGTTGAAATGACGGATGTCATAGGGATTGGGTGATTTTTGGGACAGCGCTAAAAGAGAAAAGCTGGCAATTCACCAGCTTTTCAAACCATCCCCGCCCAATCAAAAACTAATCTTCATCAATGTCGTCATCATTGTCATCGTCCTCCCCCGCATCGCAGGCATCTTCAAAATTTGACAGTATTTGTTGAGTAATCCCAGAATTTGAAGAATCATTGATTCGCACCACGCCATCCTCATCTGCGACAGCAGTACTTAAGTCAATCCCGGAGAACAATGCATCTAGATCTAATAACACCAGCATATTCGTTAATGCATTAGCATCGAGCTGAAAGCCGGTTGTTTCATCTTCAATTTCAAATTCAATTTCTTCCTGGGATGAAAATTCTACCTGAACTGCGCTACCACCACCATCAGGTATGTAAGAAAAGGCGATGAAGATTGAGTTGTTATTCTCTAAAATGGGTCCCATTTCAATCTCAATTTCTTCATAGATACCGGGCTGTACACTGGCCAAACCGAAATCGGGGGTGCTGGTACCATTAATCAAGTCTACTACATATGAACCTTCAAATTCAATTTCTTCAGTATCATCTTCACCATCGTCACTATCTCCGTCCAGATCATCTGCTGCATCTTCCATGTCGTCTTCTTCAAGTGTTTCAAACTCGAGCTCACGAACCCCTAATAGAATTTGACTAAATTCTAAACCTGTGGCACTTGTTCTTCCATTGATGGTGGATAGACTTGTTACTGCTTTCATCTGAAGTTTAATTCCTTCTGCAGTAGGTTCATCATTGTTACACCCTCCGACCCATAGGCTTCCCACGATCAGCATTAAAAGCACTCTCATTTTCATAGTGTACATTGTTAGTTGTTTAGTTATTGGTTTATTCTTATTGCTTTTTAAAAATCAACGTTTTGACGGGCTCACCTTCTTCCAAGTCGTCCTTCAATACTATTTCAGTATCATCAAATTCAAATACTCCCCAATCTTCCATAATCTCATCGAATGGAGAGTCTTCACCGAAATCAAGGTCAAGTTCCAATTCTCCATCATCACCGTATGTCGCCCAGGTTCCCTCTACTTCGGTTACACCATTGGTTGCCAGTGCGGTGCCATCAGCATTAAATGTGAATGTGAAATTTGCAAATTCAGATGTCTCGTCTGCTTCATCGAAGAAATAATCAACTTCCCAACTACCACTCAATAATGTTGCCACGAGATTACTATCATCAATATCGTCATCATCGAAATCGTTGTCATCATCTTCATCACAATCATCTGTTGAATTTTCTATTGCATCTTCTACCGCTTCATTGTCATTTAGGGTAATTTCAGTACCATCCGCAAGTTGCATAACCACCGGAAACTTAAAGCTTACCAGTTCATCGTCTTCCAGAGATTCAATGAAATCATATAACTGCGAATCGTTGTTCAACGTAATTACTTCAGAAACCTGGTTAGTTGTATTGTATACCGTGAGCTTCACGGGAAATATAAAATCAATGCATTCAATGTCGTCATCGTCTCCGCCCTCAATGCAATCCTCCATGAGATCTTCAAAGGCATCTTCATTTTCCACCACTATTTCCGTATGATCAGCAAGTATCACAGTTACCGGAAAAACTATATTCACTTCATCCTCATCATCGTCAGCCTCATCCAATATTCGCTCAACATATTTTAAATCATCCTCAGTTGAAACAACAACTTGCTCCCCATTGACGATCACTGTAACCGGAAATGTCAGCGCTACGCAACTTGTGCTATCCAGAATATTGTCGGATGATCCGTCACGAAGGGTGGTACGTTTGATGAAATCAGCTTCCGTTGAGTTTGCCGTAAAGGCTTCAGCCGGAATGGGAAGAATCGTTTCATCTGCTTCTTGCTGGCAGCTAGAAAGAATATAGATAATTGCGAATAAGAAAAGCAAAAACTTTATACGTTTCATATATACTGTTACCTGACTATAGAACAGGCATAAGGGTAAAACTCCTACCCTGTTGCACATTTTTATTTCGTTTATCTTTACCATGTTCGTATATAAAACAGTTGATGATCAATAATTCCTACCCATATTTCGTCTTTTTAATAATTTAAGTCAAAAATCAGGTGATTTATGGAGGGAAAGCTTCCTGAAAATGTGTGCAATGAGAATGTGTTTCAAGGAATTTTTGAGGCTAATTCAAAGGATCTATTTCGCTTTTTATACTATAAATACGGACAGGATAATAATCCCCAGGATTTAGTTCAGGATGCCTTTATTAAGCTTTGGAATAATTGTAAACAGGTGCTTCCTGAGAAGGCCCGTTCATTCTTGTTTACCGTTGCCAATAATCAAATGCTTAATGAACTGGCAAAGAAGAAGACTGCCCTGGCGTACAGTCGGGAAAAGCCAAAAAACTATACACATGAATCTCCTGAGTTCATTTTAGAGGAGAATGAGTACATGTCCCGACTACAACGTGCCATTGAAGAACTAACACCTGAACAACGGGCAGCTTTTTTACTTAACCGAATTGAGGGTAAGAAGCATCAGGAAATAGCAGAAATGCTTGGAATTTCGCGCAAAGCAGTAGAAAAACGTATTTATACTGCGCTGGATATTTTACGGGGAAAAGTCGGAGATCTATAAATTTATTCCACTTGTATGGGGAAAACTATAAGTGAACCTGTTATATGGTTGTAAGATAATATGAGTAATCAGGAGTACATCGAAAAGTGGTTAAATGGCACGCTCAGTGATGAGGAGAAGTTGATTTTTGAGCAAACCGAAGAGTATAAGTCGCTTGAGCGACTTTCTAAAGCCCTGCCCTTGTTTAAGGCGCCTGATTTTGATATTCCGTCAGAATTCCAACACCTTCAAGTTACCAAGCACTCTGGCCGTATGGCAAAAAGTGTTACAATGTCATGGCTCAAGACGTTAGTTCGTGTGGCAGCAGTATTGATTTTAATGGTTGGAGCCTATTTCATTTTTCTTTCTAATCCCGTTACGACCATCACAACACAAGCATCTGAAAAGAGTGAGCTATTCTTGCCTGATTCCTCAGCTGTTCGTTTGAATGCGTCCTCAACACTGACCTATCATAAAAGGAATTGGGAAAGCAAGAGACAGGTTACCTTGCAAGGTGAAGCCTACTTTACTGTAGCGAAAGGTTCAACATTTGATGTAGAGACTGAGAAAGGTATCGTTACCGTATTAGGTACCCAGTTTAATGTGAAAGTTCGTGCCCATTACTTTGAAGTAGTATGCTATGAAGGGTTAGTTCAGGTGAAAAGTTCTGAGACGGAAATAAAATTAGAACCCGGTAGAATGCTCAGAATTGTCAACGGTGTCATAGCACCTAGCGATCGTACTGTTGAGCAATCACCGGCCTGGTTGGCACAGGAAAGCGCGTTTGAGAGCGTTCCAGTGGCAGAAGTATTTGCAGAATTTGAGAGACAGTATAATGTCACCCTAACTACTGAGGATGTTAATTTAAATCAATTGTTTACCGGTAGATTTGTTCATACGGATATCCAGCTGGCGCTAAAGTCTATTTCAATTCCATTAGATTTGAAGTACGAAATAGATGAGGCAAAAAAAACTGTAGTTCTATCGGGTGAGGTTAACTAATGTCTTTTTTCTTTTTACATTTCTTCTCATTGGTACCACGGTAAAGGCACAGCAAGAGAAACAACCACTTCGTGAGGTATTGCAATCTATTGAAAAACAGTTTAGTGTTTCATTCACCTATACGGACGAAAATGTCGAGAATGTTTTAGTTGAGCAACTTCCCACGAACCTCACATTAACTCAAGTACTTACTTTTCTAAGCAACCAAACAGGGCTACTTTTTACGCAACTCGATCAACGCTTTATCACCATTAGCAGGCCCTTGCTAAAAAAGACAATCACCGTTTGTGGCATCCTGGAAGATAATGAAACTCATGAAAAAATTGTTGGAGCAACGATCCAAGCGGGCGACAAATTTGTGGTGAGCGATAAGGATGGGTATTTTGAACTTAACGATCTTGACGATGAAAGTGTTCTACTGATAAAGTCACTTGGATATGAAGCGGTGTCCGTTGCAGCCCGTTCACTCGTTGACAAGCCCTGCACAGTATTTTCGTTAGTGTTACAACCCTCCTACTTATCGGAGGTGACCATAACAAATTACCTGACTACCGGAATTGTCAAGAAAATTGACGGATCACTCTCTATTCAAACTCAGGACTTAGGAATTCTACCGGGGCTAACGGAACCCGATGTGCTCTTCACCATCCAGGCCCTTCCCGGAATACAGAGTATTGATGAGACCGTATCGAATATAAATGTTCGGGGAGGCACTCATGATCAAAACCTCGTGTTGTGGGATGGAATGAAGATGTATCAGCAAGGCCATTTTTTTGGACTCATCTCAGCATTTAGCCCATACCTGACGAAGGAAGTTAATCTGGTAAAGAATGGCACAAGTGCGATGCATAGTGATGGGGTGTCCAGCACAATTGACATTCAATCCGATGATGAAGTGACGGATGTATTTACAGGCGGAGCAGGAATTAATATGATTGACCTAGACCTGCTGGCTAAAATTCCGGTATCTCCTAAAGTATCCCTTCACCTATCCGGAAGAAAGTCGATTGCCGATATCGTAGAAACTCCCACGTATCGCTCATACTACGATCGCGCGTTCCGAAACACGGATGTAACCAGTAACTCCAACGATACCCTACAAACCGGTGAGCAATTTCATTTCTATGATTTTAGTACGAAGCTACTTTACGACATATCAGACAAAGACAAACTCAGGGTAAGTTTCTTAAAAATTCATAATAGTATTGAATATGAAGAAACCGAAACCGTGAATGGTACTCCTGAGTCTAAAGTAAGTAGTTTGGAACAGCAGAATTTAGCAGGGGGTGTTACGTACAGTCGGCTATGGAATACAAACGTTCGAACAACAGGTCAGTGGTATTTATCCAACTATGATTTAAACGCTACAAACTTTGATATTTTGAACGATCAGAAACTTGATCAGGAAAATCAGGTGTTGGATATGGGTATAAAATTGGACGCGCGTGTACGTTTAAACGACCATCTTGACCTCTTGAGCGGGTATCAGTTTTACGAAGTAGGCGTCAGCAATCTGGAAGATATTAATAACCCTCCGTTCTACCGACTAAAGAAGACTGTGCTCCGCACCCATGTTGTATTTTCAGAAGCATCCTATACTTCGCCTTCAGGATACACGAATGTGCGAGCAGGCGTACGCGGCAATTACTTTTCGAAGTTTGGAGAAATACGAATTGAACCACGTTTATCGCTTAACCATAAACTGAGGGAATCATTGTCCATTGAATTGCTTGGTGAAGTAAAAAGCCAGACCACAACTCAAATCATTGATTTTCAGAATGACTTCCTGGGCGTGGAGAAAAGACGTTGGGTAATGGCGAATGAGGAAGATATTCCGATAATCACCAGTAAACAGCTATCCGCAGGGCTCCACTTTCATAAAAAGAATTTATTAATCTCAATGGAGGGATATGGCAAGTGGGTTAATGACATAATAACTTCAAGCCAGGGATTTCAAAATCAATTTCAATATGTTCGTTCTACCGGAAGTTACACAACCCTCGGCATTGATTTTCTTATTAACAAACGGTTTTCAAAAATCAACACCTGGTTAAGTTATTCCCTGGCAAAAAGTACATATACTTTTAATGAACTTATACCCCCTAGCTTTTACAGTAATCTGGATATTCGGCACCGTGCCACCGTTGGCGTCAGCTATCAATCCAAACATTTTGATTTTTCCGCTGGCGTAAATTGGCATACCGGTCGACCCTACACGGAACCTGTCTCACCCAACAGTGTTGTTGACAGTGAAATTAACTATGAGGATCCGAACACTTCAAGGCTTGCCAATTATTGGAGGGTAGATTTCTCAGCCAATTACAGGTTCCAATTTAATAAACACATAAGAGTAATTACTGGATTCTCCGTCTGGAACCTATTGGACCATGAAAATATCATTGATGCCTACTACCAATTGGATAATGATGACCAACTTATTTATTCTCAACGAAACGCACTGCGATTTACTCCTAATGTGATGTTTAGGGTTGAATTCTAATTAACACCTCACTTAAAAGGTGACATCTCTTTCCACAATTGTCCAAACTGATTTAGAAAAGATTTAACCACCCCGGCCTCTTTTGTTAAAAGTATGTTCTCATGATTATATCGTGCTGCACTTTGTGTCCAGTTGTAGCTTCCGGTAATGAGGGCTAAATCATCCACCACCATAAATTTATGATGCATGTGGTTAGGCGTGGTGTCCATTTTTATGTCTATGCCTTCCTTGGCCATTCGTTCAATATCGGATCCAATATCAAACGATTTATCATTATCGGTAATGATTTTGATCTCCTTCCCCTTTTTATGAGAACTAATAATGGCATTGGTAATTTGATCATCGCTAATGGTAAATACGCAAATCTTCATCCGGGTGATGGCATTGTTGATTTGATGGATAATCACATCACGGCACGCCTCACCGGGACTGAAGAATGCATCTGACTTTTCAATAACTGGTTTTGAGATCAATGCACTGTTTACATTTTTCACCCATTCGAGAATGAATTTGTAATTGGCATCCGTTGCCTTTTCATTGGCAAGTTCATAAACCTTGCTTCGCAAGAAGGTAAGCTGATCATGATCAATGGGGTACAAAGAAATCAACTCCTTGAGCGACTTTCTCTCCGACTTTGAGAAATACTCATCCGCAATACTTTGTTCCAGGTAGGCAATAATTTCGTCCATAGTGTCAAAATTAGATTTTGTACCAGATTCAATATAAGGAGAATGTGTTGATTTATGATGTTCCATGGGCTGTACTAAATAATTAATCATTATCACTACTTTTAGAAAACTCCACACATGCAGGCACTTATATTCTATGTAGTTTATCCATTTATCTACCTGGTAGCACATTTGCCTTTTAGAAGCCTTTACTTGTTATCCGATGGATTGTATCATTTACTGCGATGGAGTGGCTATCGAAGAAAAGTTGTTTTAAGTAACCTTCGCCATTCATTTCCGGAAAAGACTCCTGCAGAGATTAAGTCAATCAGCAATAATTACTATCGTTATTTATGTGATCTCATTCTGGAAATACTGAAGACACTGAATATGAGTGAGAATGAATCGAAAGAGCATTGTACCTTTCATTCTACTGATTGGTTGGATAAATTTCAGCAGGATGGACAAAGCTTCATCATTGTTATGGGGCACTATGGCAACTGGGAATGGGCCGGTCCGAGTTTTACACTCAACACAAAACATCAGTTGGTGGTGATTTATCGGCCGCTCTCAAACCCATACTTTGAAAATATGATGTGTCGTATGCGCACCCGATTCGGAACAAAAATTACACCGGTAAACCAAACGTTACGCGATATGGTGGCTAACCGAAAACAGTTGACCGCTACTGCTTTTATTGCTGATCAGACTGCCACCAAGAAGGATGCGTATTGGACTACCTTTTTGCATCAGGACACTGCTGTGTTTACCGGTCCTGAGAAATTGGCTGTAAAGTTTAATTACCCTGTAGTCTATATGAATATCCAGCGTCCACGCAGGGGGCACTATGAAGTGTTTCCAGAATTGCTGATCGCATCACCACAAGAGGCAAAGGAGAATGAAATTTCAGAAGCATTTATGAAACGTCTTGAGCAGGAAATTATACGTGATCCTACCGTATGGTTATGGTCACACCGGAGGTGGAAACATAAACGAAAGCCAGTCTAAAAATGAAATTGCATTGTTTTAGCTACCTTTAGTGCAATCGTTACCAACCCATCTAATTTGATACGCTCAGGCAAGGAACTTATACATGCAAGCAAACAGTTTACAGGTGAAAGTAGACTTCGAAGTTGGTTGGAAATTTTGAGCACCGTATTCCTTGCAGCCGCCTTATTCTTCCTTGCGCTTTATGAACTCATTCCATTACCCATACGGATTGTAAGTTGCATCGCCTGTGGGCTGATGTACGTGCGAATGTTCATCATTTACCATGACTACCAGCACCGGGCAATTTTACAGAACTCTGCTGTGGCATCGCTACTCATGAAATTAATTGGCATTTACCTGTTGGCTCCGGAAGCCATCTGGAAGCGTACACATGAGCACCATCATAACAATAACTCAAAGCTCACTATGACGGGTATCGGCTCGTACCCAACCATCAGTAAAACCCGGTATCTCACGTTAACAAAAAATGAAAAGCTTATCTATCTTGTAAACCGGCATCCGCTCACGATAATCTTTGGATACTTTACCCTCTTCATTTACTGGCTTAACCTAAAATCATTTGTGCAAAGTCCTTCCAAGCATATGGATTCACTGTTGGCGTTGGTGATACACATAGCAGCCGCAGTGTATATATTAAATTTTCTGGGTTTAGTTACGTTTATGTTGGCCTGGTTTATTCCCTTCTTACTGGCATTTGGCATGGGGTCATATCTTTTTTACTGTCAGCATAATTTTCCGGGTGCCAAGTTTTGTGAGAATCATGATTGGACGTACGCGAATGCAGCCATGGCCTCTACCAGCTTTATGAAAATGAATCTTGTCATGCAATGGGTTACCGGGAACATCGGGTATCACCATGTTCACCATGTCAATTCGCGAATACCCTTCTATCGGTTGGAAGAGGCGTTTAAGAGTATGCCTGAGTTGAAGGATGCGCCCACCACCTCGTGGCACCCCATGGAGATTTTTCGTTGTTTTCAGCTTAAGCTTTGGGATGCGGAGCATGACAAAATGATCACACTCAGTCAACTGCATGACTCCATCAAGAAATCAAAACGCGTAGAACGCGAACTTGTAATCTCAGACTGATTTCTTTTCTATTGCCCTTTTACCGGAACAACCACTTTTACTTCGGCCCATTCAAAGCTTATATCAATACCGCCCTCTGCAGGAGATAAGTTAATAGTGAATTGCTCCAGTGAAGTGCCCACGTTCTCAGCAGGTACTTTTGTTTTTAGGATATCCATTGCATGATCGGGTTCGAAGGCTCCCCACCTACCAAGCTCGGTATTCACAACAATTTCAAAGGCCTCATCACCCGGATGGGCATATACTCTGTATGTTCCGGCCTTCAATGGTTCACCATTGAAAGTAACATCTTTGTTGAAGGTTATTTCGGTAGATTCATTAGCACCGAGTCTCCAATACGCTCCGTAAGGCTGAAGCGCCCCCTGTTCCTTTGTTCCAAAAATTACACGGCCGCGAACGGATGGTCTGCAATACGAAACTGAAATATCAAGTCCGGCATTGACCAGCTGGGCACTTCCACGAGGGCTCAAGCTATAATTGCGATAGTTGAGATAGGCAAATGCTGCACCCAGTACAACAATAACCACAACCACTCCGATGATAAGTTTCTTTTTCATAACTATTGGGATCATTTAAAGAGGTATGAAGATAATTAATTTCCTGATTTGGTTTATCGTTTCTTCAACTTATGAACCCATCGGTTAGCTTCCTTTTGGCGTTGAATTTTTCCATCCTTCAAAAGTCGCTCAAGGGTTTGATTCATCGGACCTTGGGAAGTAAGGTGATAATAGCCACAGTCATCACATCGGTACACCGCTATTGGACCACTTCCCCGTTTGTATTCAAATTGGGTGTGTGCCTCAATCAATGCCTGCTCAGCAATATCTTCTGTGAGGTATACTTTTTTATTCGATACGCATCGTATCATTTCAAGGATTTAGCTGTTATTTTGCGGGCAAAACGAACAACATGAAGGTAGCTGAAATCCACACAAAAAAGGGTGTTATGAAGATTAAGTTCTTTGAGAAGGATGCCCCCAACACCGTAAATAACTTTATTGACCTGGCGGAGCATAATTTCTATGATGGACTGATTTTTCATCGGGTAATCCCCAATTTCATGATTCAGGGTGGCTGTCCCAACGGGATTGGCAACGGAGGACCGGGTTATAAAATCAATTGTGAGCTTACAGGAGATAATCAATATCATGATCGCGGGGTACTCTCCATGGCTCATGCGGGTCGTAATACCGGTGGATCACAGTTTTTCATCTGCCATAATCGTGAAAACACCAAACACCTTGACCGGAACCATACTGTCTTTGGAAAAGTGTTCGAAGGACTGGATGTTATAGACCAGATTCGACAGGGAGACTTGATGGAAAAGGTTGTGATCAAAGAAGAAGAGGCTATTTAATTTGAGTATGAGTTAACGTACTTCTCATGTCCTTAAACCCACGGAAGTACATTTTTTAAATTCTTTCCAATTGCATGTCTAAACTAATAACTACTCCGACCCGGATGGCTGATTTGGGTAAACCCAGAATAGTCATCATCGGTGGTGGATTTGGCGGTCTTGAAGTTGCCAAAGGCTTGGCGGGATTTAAAGCGCAAACGGTGCTCTTTGATAAGTACAATCATCACTGCTTTCAACCCCTGCTCTATCAGGTTGCATCATCGGGTTTGGATACAAGTTCTATTGTGTTCCCCTTTCGAAGACGGTTTGCCAAACAGCAAGACTTCTTCTTTCGCCTCGGGGAGGTAACCGCCATTAAACCCGAGGAAAATTACATTGAAACCTCCATTGGTGGAGTGAAGTACGACTACCTCATATTAGCCAATGGGGCGTCTACCAATTATTATGGTTTGAAGGATGTAGAAGAGCATGCCATGCCTTTGAAAAACATTATTGATTCCATCAAACTGCGCAATCGTATTATTCAAAACTTTGAAGCTGCATTGTTAACCGATGACGCAGAGCTGATGAACAGCTTAATGGATTTTGTAATTGTAGGCGGAGGCCCAACGGGTGTGGAAATGGCTGGCGCACTTGCTGAGTTAAAGGCGCATGTGTTACCACATGATTATCCTGAATTGCAGTTTGGTCATATGGATATTCACCTGATAGAAGCCACCGGGCGTCTTTTAAATGGTATGTCAGGAGTTGCCGGAGATAAAGCCTTGCAGTACTTACATGAGCTGGGAGTGAAAGTACATTTAAACACCGCGGTAAAATCATACGATGGTCATGAGGTACACTTCAACAATGGGAACATGCTTAAGACACGCACGCTCATCTGGGCTGCTGGGGTAAAGGCAAGTCCCATTCCTGGATTAAATGTGGAAGCGATTGGACGGGCCGGTCGAATAAAAGTGGATGAGTTCAACCGTGTAAAGGGATACGAAAATATTTTCGCTATTGGGGATGCTTGTATTATGGAGGGTGCTGACAAAGAATTTAAGCAAGGACATCCACAAGTTGCACCACCCGCGATGCAACAAGGCCGATTGCTAGCCAAAAACATTAAACGCATCATCACGAATAAAAAATTGAAACCTTTCCGCTATAAGGATCAAGGAAGTATGGCCACCGTAGGTCGTAATCGTGCTGTTGTGGATTTAAAAATACCGGCCAAGCTTAAAACTCAGGGAACAATTGCATGGTTTATCTGGATGTTTGTCCATTTGATTTCCTTGATCGGTGCACGAAACAAATTCTTTGTACTGATTAACTGGTTTTCAGGTTATTTCACGTATGATAAAAGTAATCGGGTAATTATTGCTCGTCCAAAAGATGGAGTGAATTAATGAAAGCGCTTTACTTCAACGCCACCACCTTTTCACAGGCAGGGGATCTTCCAAAAAAAGTACTTCACCGATCAAGGGAGTTGTCATAAAAACGCTTCTCTCCTCCGCCCTTTTCAAGGCACGATCCACCGGATCGGTCCACTCATGAAGTGCCAACGTAAACTTGGCCCAGTGGGCTGGCAAAAATGCTTTCGCTTGCAAATCCATGCTTGCCTCTACTACTTCTTCCGGCATCATATGAATAAAGGGCCATTGTTCATTATATTGACCACATTCCAAAATTGCCAGATCAAATGGGCCAAATTGATCACCAATAATTTTAAAAGTCGTGTCATAGCCGGAGTCGCCTCCGATAAAAATGGAAAGCGATTTTGTCTTCAACACAAAAGAACTCCACAGCGATTGATTACGAGTAAATAGTCTGCCCGAAAAATGCCGAGCCGGTGTGGCAATAAAATCCATTCCAGGAGAAAATGTATGTTTCTCCCACCAGTCGAATTCAGTAATGTTTTCTTTTTCTATCCCCCAGGATTCCAGATGCGCTCCAACTCCTAGTGCTGTATAGAATTGAGGCTCTCCAGACTTTAAAGCATTAATGGTTGCATAATCCAGGTGATCATAGTGATCATGGGTAATGATGACGAGGTCAATGTTTGGAAGATCCCTTAGGCTATACGGATATGTTACAGGGAAGGCTTTCTTTCCAAGAATCGGTATAGGTGACGGGCTGGCGCTAAACACCGGATCCACCAAAATGTTCTTTTCATTGATGCATAGAAAATACGAAGAGTGCCCAAACCATACGAGGATTGGTGTATTGCCAGTCAGTTCTTTTAGATTTGTTTTGATGGAGGGTATTGGAACATCGGGCACGCGATTAACACCTTTACTGAAAAAATCCACAATCATTTTGGGGTACGATACTCCCTCTGCTAACATGGGTGTTATTGAAAGATTCTTAAACTCTCCTTCCCTGTAATGGGCAGATTTTTTTATTCTGCTTAATCGCTCTCCCACAGGAAGCTTACCAAAAGATTTTAACATAAAGTATTATGCCTATACAATAGGTCGTGAATGTACAGCACTTTATTTTATGTGAGCGTGAGAAAATACCATAAACAAGTATTATTGATATTTAGCATAGTGGCGGCTAACAATAATCGAAATTGGCAAACCGATGCAAGTCATTAAAACAATCATACCAATTAGGATGCTTTCTCTATTCATTGTCAATGGCGGCACGTTACTTAATGGTAACACGACAAGGTTCATAATGAACCAGACAATGATCCCATAACTCAATCCGGTAATGTATTTATTCCTTGATAATGGTTTTATTCTGGGATAGGCTATAAAAAATAAAACCGTCCACCCTGTAGCAATAAGGTAATGAAAGAAGATTCCCCACAAGCCCATAGTAATTCCTCCCTCAAAGGCTTTTGAGCCAAACACTCCGCTGGCGATAAATCGAAATATATTCATTGGGTCTTTCCCGGTATCAATAACATACATTAAGACAGCTGCTAGCCCATCAAGGGTACCAGCCAAAAGTGCAGCCCGGAAAATTGTCTTAATTCCAATTTGGGATAATTTCATTTTTTCCAACAACACACGAAGATGAAACTATAAAGTTTCGAAATCAAGCCAGATTTTTAAACTTGAATTCTATTGCACTGTATGTATTAGATACTTATACCTATCCATACTCATATAAGCGGTAGGATTTAATCGCGGATACGTAATCACTGTATCTTTATTTTTATATTCAATCAAATGTTCCCACCACAACTGCGGGGCCGGTACCATGCACGGAACATTGAGAGTTAATCGATGATTGGTTAAGGAGTTCTCGAGTTCGTCAAAGAAATATTTGCCATTACATTCTTGGATTGCATCAGTATAGGTTACCGTGCTGTCGCTATAAAAGGTCAAAAAATGCTTTTGTTCCTTTTGTACAACTTCCCAATCACCATACCCATTCTTCACTTCAATCAACTCCCAAGTTTCATTTGAAGGAGAGCGCAGTCCACTTTTTTCTGTCAATGACAAACTATTCTCTTCAACACACCCGTATAAAGTTAAAATTATTAGCACTATGTAGAACTGATTCATAAACATTACACTCAAGCCCTATTCAATTGACACATTGAAAGTTTGTCAGGTTGTAAGGCCTAACGTATTTGCACGAATTATACCCTGTTTTGCGGGAGTCCTGCTGATTGGATTCGGTCTACTCGTCTATGAGCTATTCTAATTCAACTTTAACGGATTAGAAACATACTCTTCCTCTTTTAATGAAGGCATACGGAAGGGTTGGATATCCATTTCCTGTAGCAAAACCGCCTGAGGTACAATAAAGGACATCACTTGATTGCTTCCACCAAGCTCCACATTTAGAGAGCCTCCCAGATTATGAGCCTGGTACTGTGAAGACGCACCTAAAATTCGCTTTAGGGTTTTTACATTGGTGGGATTCAGAATAGCATTTCTCATATACTGTTCCTTACCATCTTTTACAGAAACCTTATACACATTCATTAAACCGAAGCCAAACCCTGGTGCATCGCGAACAATAATCGCGTAGTCAAGTCCTTCTTTCTTTGCCTGTGCCAAAAGTTTTTCTTTCAATACCTTCTCTGATTGTTTGTGAGTAAGTGTAATTTCCAGAACACCCGGGCCCGAACTAAAACCATTGGCGGTTTGTGTGGGGTGCGTAAGGGTACGATTGTTTAGCAAGGTTTTCAGCACCCCATTTTGAACCACCACCACTTCATCGGCTGGGACAATTCCTTCACTATCCATTTCATAGCTCCCTAATAAGTCAATACCATTGTATGATCTTAGCTTTGGCTTGGCCTTAATGGTTATAGCCTCATTAAAGATGTTCTTGCCGATTTTTCCATCCATGGCGGCCATCTCTTCCTCAAACTGAAATCCTGTAAGGGGAGTGATGTTATCGTTTGCCATGATGTTCTCCCGACCCTCAAACAGGGCACGGGAGAATAATTCTGCCACGGCTGGCCCCATCAATAACACAGGACCTGAATACTCATCATCAAACTTAGGTGTGTTGGCCAACGTTTGCATATCGGCAATCATATTTTGAATTTCTGTGGTGAGTTGCTGCTCAGACGGCAATTTCTCTGAAGACCTTGCCATATGCATTATTTGCTTGATGGTAAATTCGCCTTCGGCATTTTTACTTTGACAAAGTGCCGCAAAAGTGATCAGACTAACCGGTAATTTTGCTAGAGTCCCCTCACTGTTCACCAGGTACTCATAGCCTTCACTATACTGCACCATCACCGCTGAATTGATGATGGAAGGATCCTTCAAAAAATGCGATGATAAATTTCTTGCCTTCTGCTCCCACTCTGCCTTATTAAAGGTTGTCGCTGGCAATGATCCCATTCGAACCATTGGGGCACTTTTAGCAAATGAACGATGAGGTATATCGCTAAGGGTCTTTCCTGTTTCCTTCAGCGTTTCTTTATGCCTTGCAAAATGGCGAGCTGCATCTCGATACACTTTATCGGTAGCCGACCAAAAGGATCTCCTGATACCATTGTAATCGGCATCCAGCGGCAAATTTATTTCACGTGCAGTGGGTCCGCTGAAAAGATTATCTTCCAGGCTTTCATCGTTAAAAGAGTAATCACCTACCAATACACGCGTAGTACTTTTGAAGCGCTGCTGGGCTTCAGTGGATTGTATTATTGATCCCAATGTGGCCATGATGGAGTATGATTTTTGATCACTGATTCCATACATCATGAAGAATGGTTTATCCAGGTTGGGCAACGACAGCTCCGACATGTTCCGTTTAAGCTCGTCCTGCATGGCTCTCACAATGACATCGTCATCAGGCTGTTGCAATTGAGCTGAAGCCTGAAGTGTGAGAATAATTACTATAAATCGTAAACAGAATTTCATACGTTGTAAGGTTACTGATCGGCTGGACGCTGTAAGATATTTTTATCAACCTGGGTAACGGGTTTCTTTTGTGTTTCGATACGCTTCACAAACAAGGAAGGCGAAATAGCGGTTACTGGAACGCTACCCGATTCGGCACCACAAAATCCCGTAAATACTTCACGCTTGTCATCGGCTGCTTTAATCTCGGCAAACATAGCTAGAGGCGTTCCAATTAAATCTACACCCCGAACCAATTCATCGGGTCGACCATCGGCATATACGCGATATACTTCTGTTGGAAAGATGTTGAAGGCATTCGGCATATACCGACCGGTGGTGGTGAACCCCCCTACTACATCCATAAAGAGATATCCATAGGGTTTGTTCTGCTCTTTGCACTCAGCAATCAACATCTTGCGAAGATCTTGGGTTGAAACCGGCTTTTGATTTTCGATAATCAGGTTGGATTGTCGGGATACAGCGTCTGTACCAGCCTCTGCCCGACCATGGCCGTTGGAGTTGGATAAACTTTCGATTGGTGTTCGCGACATCAGAAAGGTTTTCAAAACCCCGTTTTCAACCACCTTCACTTTTTGTCCCTTTACCCCTTCATCATCATATTGGTAATACCCATTTAAATCCTGACCATTGAAGTTAGGAAGTGTGGGATCAAAAATGACACTCATGGAGGCGGGTAATACCTGCTCTTTTAATTTTCCTTTAAACGTTTGTCCATCAGATTTATCCTTTAGTCGGTGCCCCTCCACACGGTGGCCAAAAATTTCATGAAAAAACACCCCTGCTGTGCGGGCGTGAAGAATGGCCGGGCCAGTATAGGGTTCAGCCACGGGTGCTGTGCGTAACCGATTGAGCGTGGCGATCATCTGGTGCACATCTTGCAAAACCTTTTCATCGGTCGGTAACTGTGCAGGGTTAAATGCAAAGTACGACAGGTGAAGTGGTACAACGTCACCGTCTTCCGCGCGGATGGATCCTTGTATGGTTAAATAAGCATAGGTCCGGTTTTGAGCAATGCGAGTTCCTTCAGAAGAAATCAAATACTTTCTTTCCAGGCCTACTTCAAGCGATGCTTCTGCATCAATGATGTCAGGATTGTTAAGGAATGGTGTACTGAATTTTTTTATTCTTGGTATCCAGTCTTGCTCGGAAAAGAAAGTCGAAAATTCCGGAAGAGGTTCATCAATGTGTGCTGATGGTGTTTCCTTGGAAAAATCCGGTATCGGGGTGTCCGTTGGCTTTTGAATATTTTTTATTGACTTATACATACTCAGGGCCTGCCGATAGGAAGCCTGTGTCTGTTGCCAGATCATAAACCGGATCGCTTCCGGGCGATTGTCTGTCGGCAATTCAACAGCCTGATCTCCCCCTATGCCGTAACGGGGCATGTCCACATTATCGTAACTCTCAATTGGGTGAGAGTTATCAAAACTGTAATCGCCCACTTTTATATCCGTTACCATAATGCGCGATCGGTTCGTATAGCGGCCTACCAGGCTACCAAATGAAGAAGTGATGGATCCGGAGTAAATATCGTGAACGCGATAAGCAAGGTAGTACGGAGGCTGAGCAGTTTTGCTGAATTCAGTCATTTCTCGTTGTAGTTCAGTCTCAACAACGGTGAGTAGTTCGTCTTTTGTAGACTGGCCCATTGAAGAGAGGTCAACAAAAACTATAAGAATCAGTAGGAAAAAGATACGCATGGTTACTCGCATAAATGATCAATACCAGAATGTAATAAGCCCCTTAAAAGTCACGGTCAGGGCAAGTGGCAAATATATGTGTTTGTACTATTCTTCCTAAAAAAGTCAGGAGAACCAGCCTGACAACCAATTTAATTTAATAAACGGAACTGAGTTTATGGAAGGACTATTATCTTGGCGCCATAGTCCTACTGATGAAAACATATCTACTCATAATCATTGGTTTATTTGCTAACACGAGCCAAGCACAGACCGATTCTGTTGCTCTTCGTGAAATCCAAGAGTTCCAGCAAGAGCTGAATGAAGAGTATCGCACTCCAAAAACCTCCCCGTTAGATTCACTCACAGCACTTCATTTTACAGGACACGATTTCTTTCCTGTGGATTTGAGTTATCGTGTTACGGCCATCCTTACGGTGACCGGTGCCACTCCGTTCTTTAAAATGAAAACCTCTTCGCAAAAGTTTGCAGATTACCGGGTATATGGCATGTTAGCGTTTTCCCTAAAGGGTAAATTATTTGAAGTGCCGGTGTATCAATCTCAGCGACTACTGGGTGTTGAGAAATACAAGGATTACCTGTTTTTCCCCTTTACCGATTTGACCAATGGAACTCTTACCTATACTGCAGGTCGATACATAAGTCTATCTATACCAAAGGATGGCAATACGCTGACCATTGATTTTAATCAGGCGTATAATCCATTCTGTGCCTATGCCGATGGCTACTCCTGCCCCATAGTACCTGCTGAAAACCACATGGACGTAGAGGTGTTGGCGGGGGTAAAATATCAAGCTAAAAAGTAGAAAAACTGAGCTATAATTTAGCGATTAAGGCAATGATGTGCGGTAGCCTTTACCGTAAATAAAAAGGAAGACATTTCTGGCTTCCTCTCGTTTATAAGTGAAAAGCTATAATATTAACCCAAGTAAGACTTTAAAGTCTTGCTCCTGGAGCTATGGCGGAGTCTGCGGGTAGCTTTCTCCTTGATCTGGCGAACCCGCTCGCGGGTAAGTCCAAATTTCTCTCCTATCTCCTCTAAGGTCATGGCATGCTCTCCGTTTAAACCGAAGTAGTAGGCCATTACATCCGACTCCCGTTGGGTTAGGGTTGCCAGGGCACGTTGTACTTCTCTGCGAAGTGAATCAGCCATTAATCCTGAATCAGGAGTTTGCTCACTGTCGTTGGCCAATACGTCCAACAAGCTGTTCTCTTCTCCTTGAACGAACGGTGCATCCACGGAAACGTGGCGACCTCCAATCTTCAGGTTATCGGTAATTTCTTCTGCGGTCAGATCCAATACTTCCGCCAACTCATCGGCTGATGGCTCACGTTGAAATTTTTGCTCGAGGTCAGAAAATGTTTTTGAAATCTTATTGAGTGATCCTACCCTGTTTAAAGGTAAGCGTACAATGCGCGACTGTTCGGCAAGGGCTTGCATGATTGACTGACGGATCCACCATACGGCATAAGAGATAAACTTAAATCCTCGTGTCTCATCAAAACGTTTTGCTGCCTTAATCAGGCCAACATTTCCTTCATTGATCAAATCACCCAGTGTCAAACCGTTGTTCTGGTATTGCTTGGCAACCGAAACCACAAAGCGTAAGTTGGCTTTGGTCAGTTTCTCCAGTGCTATCTGGTCGCCTTCGCGTATTCTTTTTGCCAATTCCACTTCCACATCGGAGGTGATCAAATCCACCTTTCCGATTTCCTGTAAATACTTATCAAGGGATTGGCTCTCCCGATTAGTAATCTGCTTAACGATTTTTAATTGTCTCATCGGCTATTTAAACATGTACTTTTCAAATAAGTTCCCACGGGCGGTTTTTCCGCTCGGCTCTAAACAAAACAAGTCAACATGAAGGTTGAAGGGCTTAATTCACCCTAATTGTGTTGTGGAGAGGAATAGGAAAGTGCAAATATAGTCAAAATCCATCAAATTATGGGCATTTTCCTTGAAAATGCTTAATACAGCCTGTTTAGGCTCATATTGCCTTGACGATTCGGAAAGGAAATAGAAGAATGGCACTTATTAGCTTGAATACCAAGCTAAGGGTAAACCCCACAATACTAAAAGGCAATAACAATAGCCATAACAATGGAAAGAGGATCAGCATGACCAGGGCAATCGGCCAGCAGAGTACAAATAGGATACACCAAAGGACGATAGCAATGAAAGTCTTCATACACGAAGTTTCCTATCGCTTCGCAAAACTTTTGCCAATTTAGTAATCCTGATATTTTCAAGTCTACGAGGGCTCCCTCCATCCACCATATTCAATTCTGTACAATTGGTTGTTCATTCGTGTACAGTTGGGCACAGTAGCAAGATATTAATCCTCCAAAAAAATCTTTATTTTTAGAAAAACCATTTTCATGGGAAAACTTGTCATCAACAGCCATGCTGAATTTGAGAAATACATTGGTCAGGAGTTGGGGGTTTCAGAATACCTGAAAGTTACCCAGCAGCAGATCAATTTATTTGCGGATGCAACCTTGGACCATCAGTGGATTCATACCGATCCAACACGAGCCGCTATCGAGAGTCAGTTTAAAAGTACCATTGCACACGGTTATCTTACCCTTTCCCTTGTCCCGCACTTATGGGATCAGATCGCTGAAGTGAATAACATTAAAATGTTGGTCAATTATGGAATTGAAAATCTTCGGTTTAATCAACCCGTGCTGGTAGATCAAGAGGTGCGGTTACGTGTAAAATTACAGGCACTGACCAATCTTCGCGGGATTAGCAAAACAGAAATGAATGTTGCGTTGGAGATTAAGGGTAATCCGAAACCGGCCTTTACTGCAAATATTGTTTTTCTGTATCACTTCAAGTAGTCTTCTTTTTGCTCATTCCTTGAAGTATACCACCCACCATAAATACAGTAACACCGGAAAGGGCAATTGTAAATTTTGGAATCGCGCACATTACTGATAGCATTGGCCAAATCGGTTTTGAGGATCCCGCCACCATTTGATATAGGGATAAATTCTCCACCGCATCCAACAGGCCTGCCAACAGTTGAAGCCATGCCACGCTATTGATAGCTATTTGCAAACCTCCAGACAACCCATCTGCAACCGTTCTGCACGCCAGCCACAGAAATGCGCTGTACGTAATCATGAAGAGATAGTCGAAGCCAATCAAAAAGTAGACGGAATCCAACACTCCATTTTCGTTCCAGATATTTACCATCAACCGGGCCTGTTCGGGTGTTCCGGCAAATTCAAATCCGATGATGCTAAAGGGCTTCAAGGAAGGACCAAAAGATTGCATCACTGCGATTACACCCAAGTTGAACCCGGCTAGAATCCAAAGTATTGTATTCCTCCTTCCAATGATTAAGGTCAGTCTTTGCACAGCAAAACAACATTAAACAAATTATACTATTTTTATGATTGCTTTAATCTAAGAGTTTCAATGAAACGATTTACAGCCTTTACACTTCTAAGTTTTATGCTTATGAGTGTATCCATTGCTTTGGCACAACCTGCTAACGACAATTTAGCGAGTGCTACGGTAATCACGCATTCCAGTAACAATTGTTCCGCAAATGCTGCCTACACAACGGTAAATGCGACAGCAGATGGTTTGACGGGAAGCTGTTGGGAGAATGGGCCAAACTATACTGTTTGGTTCACATTTGTTGCTACCTCTGCCAATGTTACGCTGGATTTAAAAGTTGGCGGAGCCGAGGGAACCATGCAACATCCCAATATGGCGTTGTGGTTATCCGATGGAACTACCCAGGTAAAATGCGTTCGAAGAATCGATGCCACTACGGATGTTCAAATTAGTTCTTCAGCATTAACCATTGGCAACACGTATTACATATCTGTGGATAATTATGTTGGCTTAGGCTACCGGGGAACGTTTACCTTATGCATCGACAATACGGTAACCAATGATGAGTTTGCTGGTGCAACCACACTTATTCACTCCAGCAATAACTGTTCAGCTAATGCAGCATATACTACTGTAAATGCGACAGCAGATGGTTTATCGGGAAGTTGCTGGGAGAACGGACCTAACTATAATCGCTGGTTCAGATTTGTGGCTACAACAACCAATGTAACCCTGGATTTAAAAGTTGGCGGAGCCGAGGGAACCATGCAGCATCCCAATATGGCGTTGTGGTTATCCGATGGAACTACCCAGGTAAAATGCGTTCGAAGAATCGATGCCACTACGGATGTTCAAATTAGCTCTTCATCTCTAACCATTGGTAATACGTATTATATATCTGTTGATAATTATGTTGGCTTAGGCTACCGGGGAACGTTTACCTTATGCATCGACAATACGGTAACCAATGATGAGTTTGCTGGTGCAACCACACTTATTCACTCCAGCAATAACTGTTCAGCTAATGCAGCATATACTACTGTAAATGCGACAGCAGATGGTTTATCGGGAAGTTGCTGGGAGAACGGACCTAACTATAATCGCTGGTTCAGATTTGTGGCTACAACAACCAATGTAACCCTGGATTTAAAAGTTGGCGGAGCCGAGGGAACCATGCAGCATCCCAATATGGCGTTGTGGTTATCCGATGGAACTACCCAGGTAAAATGCGTTCGAAGAATCGATGCCACTACGGATGTTCAAATTAGCTCTTCATCTCTAACCATTGGTAATACGTATTATATATCTGTTGATAATTATGTTGGCTTAGGCTACCGGGGAACGTTTACCTTATGCATCGACAATACAGTGACCAATGATGAGTTTGCTGGTGCAACCACGCTTATCCATTCCAGCAATAACTGTTCAGTTAATGCTGCTTACACCACGGTGAATGCCACGGCTGATGGTGTGGCAGGAAGTTGCTGGGAGAACGGGCCTAACTACAATCGTTGGTTCAGATTTGTGGCTACAACGACTAATGTTACGCTGGATTTAAAAGTGGGCGGAGCCGAGGGAACCATGCAGCATCCCAATATGGCATTGTGGTTATCCGATGGAACAACCCAGGTAAAATGCGTTCGAAGAATTGATGCCACCACGGATGTTCAAATTAGCTCTTCAGCGCTAACCATTGGCAACACCTATTATGTATCTATAGATAATTATGTTGGGCTGGGTTATCGAGGCACTTTTACTCTTTGCATCGACAACACAGTGACCAATGATGAGTTTGCCGGAGCGACTACGCTTATTCACTCCAGCAATAACTGTTCAGCTAATGCCGCCTATACCACGGTGAATGCCACGGCTGATGGTGTGGCAGGAAGTTGCTGGGAGAATGGTCCTAACTACAATCGCTGGTTCAGGTTTATTGCTACAACGACTAATGTTACACTTGATTTAAAAGTTGGGGGCGCAGAAGGGACGATGCAGCATCCAAACATGGCACTATGGGAAGCAGATGGGATTACACAGTTAAAGTGTGTTCGCAGAATTGATGCCACTACGGATGTTCAAATTACTTCCTCCTCACTTACCATTGGCAATACCTATTATGTTTCAGTTGATCATTATGTTGGCCTTGGTTACAGGGGGACATTTACCCTTTGCATCGACAATACAGTGACCTATGATGAGTTTGCCGGAGCAACCACACTTATTCACTCCAGCAATAACTGTTCAGCCAATGCAGCATATACAACAGTAAACGCAACTGCTGATGGGTTGAAAGGAAGTTGTTGGGAAAATGGCCCCAACTACAACCGATGGTTTAAATTTGTGGCCACCTCGGCTTACGTAACCTTGGATTTGAAGACGGGTGGTGTGGAAGGCACCGTTCAGCATGCCAGCATGGCGCTATGGGCAGCAGACGGAATCACGGAGTTAAAGTGTGTTCGAAGAATAGATGCTTTTACCGATGTTCAAATCAGTTCCTCTTCCCTGACCATAGGCAATACTTATTATGTCTCGGTAGATAATTATGTTGGTCTTGGCTACAGGGGCACGTTTACCCTTTGCATCGACAATACTGTTACATACGATTACGTTGCTGGTGCAATCGAATTAACAAATCTTAACAACTGGTGCTCAGCTAACGCAGCCTACACCACAGTAAATGCGACTGCCGATGGATTAAAAGGAAGCTGCTGGGAAAACGGACCCAATTATACCCGGTGGTTTAAGTTTACGGCATTGTCCAATAATGTAACGATTCAAATGAAAGTAGGTGGTGCTGAGGGAAGCCTTCAACATCCGAATGTAGCCTTATGGCAAGCTGATGCCATAACACAAGTTGGTTGCACAAGGCGGGTTGATGCCACAACGGACATCTCCCTTAGCTCCGCAGCTTTGGTAGTAGGTAACACTTATTACATTTCATGCGATAACTATGTGGGCCTGGGATATCGTGGAACCTTTACGCTTTGCATTGACAACGTGGATGAAACATATTACTCCCGAGCCAGTTCGGCTTGGAATGATCCAAATACATGGTCAACCATTGCTATTGATGGGGCTGCTGCGGCTGACTATCCAAAAGTTGGAGATGTGGTATATATAGAAGGACATGCCATCACCATAACTACTAATGAAGTTGCGGCTCAGGTAAATGTTGATGCTTCAACCATCAATAATACAGACTTGACCATTTCAAACGGCTCTTTGACTGTTGCAGGACAGTTCAATGTAACCAACCCGGGAAACAATTTTAACCTGACCTTCACATTATTGAATAGTACGCTATTCATTAATGATGATTTCAACATCAATCGAAATGGTGGCACCGCCATACTTTCTTTTTTAACGAGTGGAACGGCAGTTACGGTTAATAGGGATTTTAATATCTATTCTACCGCAGGTACTGGTGACAATACATTGACCTTTGGGGCAAGTTCAAGCTTAACAATTAATGATGAGTTGAGATTAAGCAATACTGGAGGGCCAAAGACTACACTTACATTAAGCGGTTCAAATGCCATCATTGATGAGAACGTTACTTTTACTGCGTCAACAGATAACCTGGTCGAGTTTGATTTGTCAGCCGGTTCTAATTTATACCTGCGGCATAATATTGTTCGGGGTACTCCTGCATATGGAATTTTATTGAGTTCAGGTAATTCCACTGTGCATTACAACAGTTCAGCATATTCTCAAACCTTCGCATCTTCGAATGGTAGCGGCACAGGCGATGTTATTACCTATGAAAACGTGGTGCTTAACAATACTCATATCACTACGCCTCAACTAACAATGGGCGGACCTGCTACGATTAACGGTAACCTGACTATGACCAGTGGTATTATTAGAACCACCTCTTCCAATATTTTAAATCTCATGAATGCTACGGTAACCAGTATAGGAAGTACCAGTTGTTACATTGATGGGCCACTAACCTACGAGGTAGCTACAAGCACACCCACTGTTCGAAATCTTCCTATTGGCAAGGGCAGTTCATACCGGCCTGCCATCCTTTCTGTAACCCATACAGATAATACTCCTGTAATTTATACGGTGGAGCATTTTAATGCCTCTGCCGAAGCATTAGGCTATACCCTACCTCCTACTGTTGATTTAGTTTCGAATGCACGGTATTGGCAATTCGATCGTCAGGCGGTAGCCAATCTTACGACAGCCAGTGTAACACTTTATTATGGAATCGGGACAAGCGATGGCGTAACCGATTTTACAAATCTAACAGTGGTTAAAAACGTTGGCGCAGGAACAACCTGGTTTGATGTGGGGGGTACAGCAACAGGAAACGGCTCGGGAAGTATTACATCAGGACCGTTTACAACTTTCAGTATAGTTACACTAGGCAATTTGATTGGTGGTAGCAATCCCCTACCGGTAGAGCTTGTGGATTTTAAAGGTCGCTATGATGGAGAGTCTGTCATCTTAAATTGGAAAACTGCATCGGAGCTAAACAATGATTACTTCACTATTCAGCGTTCAAACGGTGACGGTGAGTTTATTGATATTAAAAAAGTGCAGGGTGCAGGTACAGCACAATTGGTTACTAATTATGAGGAAAAGGATGAGGACCCTTTATCGGGTATTGCTTACTATAGGTTAAAACAAACTGATTTTAATGGTCAAACAGAGTACTCTCATATTATTTCAGTTGAGTCTAAAGTAATTCCTTCTATTGAGTTATACCCTAACCCAATAGAAGATGATGTTGTGAATATTCGACTGAGAGGTTTTGATCAAGGAGAAGATATTAAATTATCTATTCAAAATGTGTTCGGCCAAACAGTCCTAGAGAAGACTATCCACATGGAAGGAACAAGCGATCTGCTGTCTACTGTTCACTTCGCTGGTCAACTTCCAACGGGACTTTATTTTGTTGTGTCCACCTATAAAAAGGGCAAGAATACCTCCAGAATAATCATTCGATAACACCTATCGTATTTCATAAGTGCTCCCGCGCGAGTAGGCTATCGCAAAGTTGTTAGGTAGAATCATCATGAGGATTATCACAATCCTTTGTATTTTTACTTAGCACCAACCCTTCATTTATGCTCCTCTCCAAACAACTTCAAGATAATCCATCGCTTTACGTTTTTCTTCCGTTGTTCTACACCGTTTGGTACGATGCCGTGCTTACTCCAAGTGAGAGTGCAACCATTGAAGGCTTGATTAACAGCCAGGGATGGATCACAGAAGATGAACGGAAATTTTTACTGGCACAAATTGATCCTACCGCTCCTCCCACACCGGATGCGTTAATGAGTTGGCGCGATGAAATAAGAAAAGTTGCGGGTACTCCTGACCAAAAGAATAGTCTTGTAGAATTGGGGATTAAACTGGCAAGTCTGCATGGAAATGGAACCAAAGATGCAACGCTTCAAAAGGCTAAACCCTCCCTTACCAATATCGAAGAAACCCTTGGGCTCATCAGCTATGAGGCTGCGTATGCCTTTCAGACTATCCCCCACACTACCCTTACCTCTCAGCAGGAAACAAAAACAACCTTTAACGTTGCCACGTTGGCAAAACTTCTGGATGGACCGAACACGGAGATTATTCGAAAAGTTAAAGCTATTATCTCTGACCCCGAATTTCGCTACGTGGAGCCTGGCAATCTTGATCTCTATCGGGAGAAAGTGCTAACATGGTGTAAACTTCTGGCCCAGCAAGGCTATGGTGCCATGGCCTATCCGAAGGAATACGGTGGGCAAAATGATATGGCTAAGTATTTTGCCATCATGGAAACACTCAGTTACCACGATCTGAGTTTAGTGGTGAAATTCGGAGTTCAATTCGGACTATGGGGAATGAGTGTGTACTTTCTAGGAACGGAGAAGCATCACAAAAAATACCTGAAGGACATTGGTACATTGGATTTACCCGGATGTTTCGCCATGACAGAGACCAATCACGGATCGAATGTTAAGGGAATTGAAACTACAGCCACTTATGATCATGCGTCAAAATCATTTATGATCCACACCCCTTCTGAGTCGGCAAGAAAAGAATACATTGGCAATGCGGCCCGGCACGGACAAATGGCGACTGTATTCGCTAAACTGATACTAGACGGAAAAGACTACGGGGTAAGTGCTTTTGTTGTTCCTCTGCGGGATAAGAAAGGTACTATGGCTAAAGGAGTTCGCATCAAGGACTGCGGAAGAAAAATGGGATTGAATGGTGTGGACAACGGTGTGATCTACTTTGATCAGGTAGTAATCCCAAAGGAAAATATGTTGGACCGCTTTGCGAGTGTTACGGAAGATGGAAAGTTTGCTAGTCCGATTTCGAGCGACAACCGAAGATTTTTTACCATGTTGGGCACATTAGTGGGAGGACGGATTGGTATTCCACGTTCTGGACTAGCCGCATCAAAATCTGGTTTAACCATTGCTATTCGTTATGGTGATCAACGAAGACAATTCGGGCCAGAAGGTGGAACAGAAGTTCCCATTTTGAATTATCGCACGCATCAGCGCAGACTGATGCCATTGTTAGCAAACTCCTATGCGCTGCACTTTTCATTACAGTATCTAACCGAACGTTTTATAAATCGTAAGGAAGAAGATATGCAAGAAATTGAAGCACTTGCAGCCGGTTTAAAGTCATTTGCCACCTGGAATACTACGGCCACATTACAGGAATGTCGAGAGTGCTGTGGTGGTAAAGGGTATTTATCAGAGAACCGGATCGATGCACTCAAAAACGACAGTGATATTTACACCACCTTCGAAGGAGATAACACCGTGTTGATGCAACTCGTGGCGAAAAGCAGGCTCACCGAATTCCGCCAGGAGTTTGCCAACATGAATGTGTTTACCATTCTGAACTATGTTGCCGATCAGGCCAAGACATCCATTACTGAACTAAACCCTATTATTGTCCGCAATACCGATGAGGAACATCTGCTGGATCCTGAATTTCAATTGAATGCTTTTGAATACCGCGAGCGCGATATTCTCACGTCAGCGGCCAAACGGTTAAAACGTCACATTGATAATGGTATGGATTCCTTCGATGCCTTTAATGTGAGTCAGCATCATTTGGTGCAGGTTGGGTTCGCATATATCGAACGGATTATTCTGCAGAAGTTTATTGAACAGGTTGATCAAACTAAAGATGCTGGTTGCAAAATTGTACTCAAAAAATTGTGCAGTTTGTTTGCTTTATCACAGATCGACAAGAATAAAGGCTGGTATTTAGAACAAGGCTACATGGAAGGTGTAAAGACAAAAGCCATTCGAAAATTGGTGAACCAATTATGCTGGGATGTTCGGCAAGAGGCTGTACCGTTGGTGAATGCCTTTGGAATACCTGATGCTTGCCTGGCGGCACCGATTGCCGTTGCTTGATCCATTACTTTTTACTTATTTTAAGGAAACGTTAACTATTTAAGCTATGTCAAAAGGTCAAGACAAAAAGAAGGAAACCAAGAAGGCACCAAAAAAAACAATGATGGAAAAGCGTGCTGAGAAGCGGGCTAAAAAAGGGTAATTAATTGCCTTCACAGAAGTCAGCCCTCACCATTTGGGGGCTGATTTGCTTTTTTTCGCCTATGCAATTCACGCGTCTGGAACCTCCCCAAGAATTGAACACGATCGTGGAGTGTTACTGGATTGCAGAAGAAAATGATCCTACCCCTGTACAGCAAAAAATTATACCCGATGGCTTCCCGGAAATCATTTTCCATTTTGGAGATCCATACAAAATTAACCTCTCGAGCTTGTGGGAGGTTCAAGTAAAGAGTTTGCTGGCGGGACAAATAACCAGATATTTTTATATTGAAAATACAGGCAAGTCTCACATGCTGGGTGTAAAACTCAAACCTGCTGCAGTGTACCAATTATTTGGTGTAGAGATGAGCACCCTGAATGACCAAGTAGTTGATTTACACAACGCTTTAAATGGAGAGATGGATCAATTAGAGGACCAAGTTCGGGCCAACTCCAACAATCGTGAGCGCATAGATATTATTAATAAATATCTTGGCCATTTAACGACCAAGCCTGCCGATTTGAGTGTTGAAAAAGCTTTATCTAAAATTTTTACTACTCATGGTGTGGTCACCGTATCTGAACTATGTGAGCTGACGAATACTCGAGAGCGTCAGCTACAAAGGCTCTTTAAAAAGGAAATTGGGCTCTCTCCAAAGTTCTACGCAAGGCTTATACGCTTTAACTATATCTTTCATCTTGCACAAGAAAAAAAGTTACGCTGGAGTGAAGTGGGGTTAGAAGCCGGCTATTATGATCAGTCTCATTTTATTAAGAATTTCAAGTCGTTTACAGGAGAAGATCCTACGGGATATTTCTTCGATGAGCCCAATCTTGCCAATTTCTTTTTGAAGAAAGCATGATGTGTCGGGTTTGTACAAGATCAGTATAGAGTTGACGTCTAGATTTGATGCATAATTCAATTACCATGAAATCAATCCAGATATTGTGTTACCTCCTCGTTCTTGCTCCTAGCTTGGCATTTTCTCAACCCGTTTCACCGAAGGCCAGTGACTTCACTAAATTAAGTTGGCTGGAGGGCACATGGACAAGAACCAACGTCACCAAACCCGGCAGGTCGGCACATGAACGATGGGAAAAATCAGGTGAGCAAGAACTGCGCGGCTATGGTGTGACGATGCAAGGACAGGATACAGTTTTTCTGGAAAAGATAACCATCCTGATAAAAGATAAAGCTATTCATTACGTAGCGGATGTTCCTCAAAATCAGCAACCGGTTTATTTCAAATTTACTGAGATCACTGAATCCGGTTTTGTGTGTGAAAATCCTGATCATGATTTTCCAAAGAAGATATCCTATCAGCTTGAGGGAATAAAACTAAAGGCTCAGATTTCAGGAAATGGAAAAGCGATAGATTACTGGTTCGAGAGGAAATAGTTACAATCTGAATAGTAGTGCTGCTATAATTTTATCCTCCGATTTTACTAAATCCGGTCTCCAACCTGGGTCTAGCGGTGATGTTGTTAATCCTGTTTGAGAAGTTACCCCTCCACCTCCGGCAAAATACGGTACACTTGATTCTCTGTGAACAAACTCAATACGGAAAGTGATATGCTGTGTGGGCATTACATCTATATTGGTGGAGCAATCCCATCCTTCAAAGGCGTCACCCGGATTAGCAGTGAATGGAAACGCACCGGCTGTCTGTGTTGGGTTTGATGGATTCGGTAGCGGACTAGCTTGTCCAGTGGGATACAATACTAAATAGCGACCTGGATTTTTCATAACCCCTCCACCCATTGTCCATGCCAGTTTGTTTTTTGCAAACCAAATTCGATTATAGAACATTGCACTTATAAAATACTGAGCCGGATTAGCTGGATCAGAATTATCGAAGCCACTCACACCACCCCCTTTTTCAAAACCAATATCACCTGTCAAGGAAAAAGCCATTTTAGTAATGCCGTGTTCTTTTGGTTTATTGTAATACCGTAGCAAGAAGCTGTTATCAGAATGAAACCTCTTTCTGCTTTTAATTCTAGCAGCATCGGTTCCGTAATAATTGTTAGTGATCAATTTAATATTACTACTTCCTGACATCCAGGTGATGCTTCCTCCCAATCCTGGCATACTATTGAACTTACCATAGCTCTGCCATCCATTAATGATCCATGGTTCAATTTTAAGATTCTTCGTTGGGAAAATCTGTATCCGAATTCCATTAAAAAACCAAGGGGTATTGTCGGAAGTAAACGATGCCTGATACTCCCAGTTTTCGGCCTGATAGTAGGAGTTTAACCCGATATAAGACATGAACATGCCAGCATCGACATTGATACCATACCATTTATTTATATGGTATCCAGCATAAGCTTCACTTAAGTAGCGATAAACATTGGCCAGGTCATACTGTCCCCGGTAAGGGCTATAATCATTACGTGGAACTACAGTTGAACGCGTTCCGAATTGCGTCATGATTCTTGCACGTGCTCCATTGTAATAGAAATCTCCTCCAACATGCACCGCAGAGAGCTGTAGTTCATTGTGACGAGCCAAAGCAGTGGATCCAACAACCGTATTGTCAATTGGGTTGTTGAATGAAAAATTATAGTTGATATCCAACAGGATTGTAGGGCTGAAATACTTAACATGTTTAAAAATGGACGAATCTCTCCGATCGCTTCCATTCTGCCAGGTTTGATCGATTCCGTCAAATGGAATTTTCTCTACTTGTTGTGCCACTACAGTCTGAATGGAACATATTACCAACCATATGTATAAATAACTATTTCTCATGATTTTAATTGCGTGTTAGTTCAACATCTTGGATGGGATGGTACACCAGCGGTACCTGTTCTGTTATGACATCACTCTTATCCAAACCAAAGGCTTGTTCATCACTGAGGCTTAAGTGCTTTAAGAAAAAATAACTGTTGAGGAGGAGACCCTCCCGAAGCGTAAATTCATTCTCCACGGAAAGGAACTTTTCAAGAACTATAAATTTAAAGTCAGGCTCCGGATTGTATTTGGTTGATCCGTCTGGCCGGATATGCAATTTCAATTCTCTGTTCGATACTAGTTCTCTTACTATTTTCTTAAAGAACAGTTCGGATCGGGGTTGGACCCTGAACCCAACATACAGATTTACTTTAATGATTTTATCATCTACTAATTCGGTAACATCATAGCCAAGCGTGTAGGGTTCATCGGTGCGATGAATATGCAGGAACCAATAGACATCCGCTCTTTTTGGTTTTTTAGAAAAGATAGAATTGATAATCTTCTCCTCCACCTGTTCACGATTGTTAGCTTTTGTCAGGTAGATCAGATGGGTGGCAAACTTTGGAATATGATCATCTTCACTTAGCTCCTTAATCAAGGAGGTATACTTTCCTAATTCGATAAATTTCACAAAGCGATTGTTAATTTTTCGGGCAAAGTACCAGGTGTACATAACCAAAAAGATGAATAACTCAAAGAACAAAAACATCCAACGCTCTTTAATTTTTACTACGTTCGTTATGAAGAATGAAAGCTCAATGGTTCCGAATAAAATGAGTATTCCAATCACAATAGCTATAGGCCACTTCTTCTTATACAGTAAAAAGAAGGTGAGCAAAATGGTAGTCATCATCATGGCTATGGTGATGGAGAATCCATAGGCGGCTTCCATGTGTGCGGAGTTTTGGAAATACAGAATCATCAGAATGCAGCCTATCCACAGAATGGTATTCACACTTGGTATATAAATCTGACCTTTTAGATCAGTAGGTTGCCGTACCGTAACTCTTGGCCAAAAGTTTAAACTCATAGCTTCACTAATTAACGTGTACGATCCACTGATCAGCGCTTGTGAGGCAATAATGGTGGCTGCGGTGGCGATGATAATTCCAGGAAGCAAGAACCATGATGGCATCATTTCAAAGAATGGATTTCTTCCATTCAGCAATGGTTCTCCCTGATGTAACAGCCACGCTGCTTGTCCCATATAATTGATCATCAAACATATTTTTACAAAAACCCAGGTAATGCGAATGTTCTTTCTTCCACAATGGCCCAAATCTGAATAGAGTGCCTCCGCACCGGTTGTAGCCAGAAACACGGCACCCAGCAACCAGAATCCTTGTGGATAAAGTACCAGTAACCGGTAAGCATAGACTGGGTTAAGAGCACGTACAACATCAGGATAATGAAGAATCTGACTTAACCCAACAATGAATAGCATACTGAACCAAACAACCATCACTGGGCCGAACGTACCCCCTACGCGCTGCGTACCAAAACGCTGAAAGAAAAATAAGAGCGAGAGAATTACAACCACAATGGGTACTGTTGGTAAGTCCGGAATTATTAATTCTAAGCCCTCCACTGCAGAAGCCACTGAAATTGGAGGCGTTATAATGCCATCGGCAAGAAGTGTAGTCGCACCAAGAATGGTTGGAATAGCAAGTCCCTTTCCATATCGCCTAACCAGTGCGTAGAGTGAAAATACTCCACCCTCTCCTTGGTTATCAGCCATGAGGGTAAGCGTGATATACTTGAGGGTGGTTTGAAAAACGAGTGTCCAGAAAATACATGAAACTCCTCCAAAGACGAGTGTTTCATCAATTGCCCTCGTGCCTACTATTGCCTTTAATACATAAAGCGGGCTCGTTCCGATATCGCCATAAATGATACCAAGCGCTACGAGTAATGAGGCAATAGTGATCCTGTTCGAATGATTATCCGATTTCATTTTAACTAAATATGGTTACTGTAATTACTTTGCTACGAAGCGATACCCCACTCCCGACTCGGTAATGATATGAGCCGGTCGGTTAGGATCCGTTTCAATTTTTTTTCTGAGTTGTGCAATGAATACCCGGAGGTATTGTGATTCATTTCTGTACGTTGGTCCCCAAACCTGGTTTAACATATACTGGTGCGTTAACACTTTGCCTTCATTCTTTACCATGAGGGCAAGCAGTGTGTATTCGGTAGCTGTCAATTTTATGGGGATATGGTTCTTCTTGACTGTACGGGCTGCAAAATCGATGGACATATCTTCAAACTCCAACACAGGTGTATTTTCATCCATGGCGGCTTTACGCAAGGCGGATCGAATTCTGGCTACAAGCTCTCCTGTCCGGAAGGGCTTCACTAAATAGTCATTTGCGCCATTATCCAATGCCTTTACGATATCCTCCTCACTGCTCTGTACCGACAAGATGATCACCGGATTACTGTACCACTCCCGTAAGTGACGTAATACTTCATGACCATTTTCATCGGGTAATCCGAGGTCAAGCAGGATAAGATCAGGTGGATGACTGGCTACAAGTTGCAATCCCTCCTTTGCTGTAGCGGCTTCTAACACTTTATACTCAAATGACTGCAAGGTGATCGACAACAGTTTTCTGATCTGCACTTCATCATCAATAACCAAAATCGATGCATTATTCATTTTTCAATGCATTTAAATACGATACTTCTGTTGGAATTTCAATGGTAAACAATGCTCCACTCAGCGGTAAATTCTTCAGCGATATAGTGCCACTGTGTGCTTCTACAAACCCTTTAGCAATGGAGAGCCCCAGACCGGTTCCTCCTGGTCGTGAACCCTGAAGCCTGTAGAATTTATTAAACGCTTTGTCAATTTCTTCTTCGGGAAACCCTTTACCGTTATCGGCAACAGTAATCACCAACTTATCATCAATACTATCAGCCTGAATAATTATTCCAGAACCTTCCGGAGTATGATTCATGGCATTGCTGATCAAATTGTGCAGCACTTGTTCCATCAATCCAAAGTCGAGTTTGAAAAGCGGAATGGTTTCAGGAATGTGCACAGAGAGATGGAAGCGCGAAATTCCTGGCTCAAACTGCTTAAGGGTGGTATACACCAGTTCTTTGATATCACACCAATCCTTCTTGATTTTGAAGGCACCGGATTCCAACCGTGACATACTCAATAAATTTTCTACCTGTCGGTTCAGTCGGACAGAGGCGGTGGATATCTCGGTTAATAAGTCTGTCTTATTCTTTTCTGATAATTTAGTTGGATTAGAAAGTAAATTATCAGTAGACCCTAAGATGGTTGTAATGGGTGTGCGAAGTTCATGGGATAGCGAATTCAAAAGGGCATTGTAAAACTTTGCTTCATTTGCCTTCTCCTCCTTTTTGTGAACTTCCTTTTGCATCTCGCGGATTTTGAAGGTGAGCACCGCATGAATCAAGGCAATAATAAAGTACATCAACAACAAAAGACTGTCTTCCGTTGTGCCTACTGTAAATGTAAATCTAGGTGGAATGAAAAGCAGATCCCAGAGCAGCGCACTTAATAAGGCTGCCAGAATGATCGGAATTATATCCAAAAACATGGCAAGAATGGATACGGTTACCAGCAGCATAAAGGCAACTACGCGGTATCCGATGAAATTGTGAAGTACAAGGCCTAGGCCAACTACACCGCAAACCAAAACAACGCTAATGATGTATTGGTTGCGCCTGGAAAGATGATATAGAAAATGATGTTTCAATTCCTTTTGTTCTGATGACGAAGCAAAAGTAGTTGATGCTTTATAAATACAGTATTAAGTAAAAGGATAAGGACATAAGGATTTTATAAAGAATCATTTACTCTAAGCGGACGCTAACGATTGCAATACCATTTTTCTCATTTAACTGAGTTTCGGTTAAACCCGGACCAATCGAAAATTGTAAACATTCAACACTATTTAAATCAAACACTCCATTCGTGCTCTCAAAATAATAAGGAAGAAAAGTTGGGTAAGGACGCGGCAAGGTGACCAGTTTCACTTTCTTTAATTCACTTAATGAAATTTCGTAATCTCCTCGCACAGGATTGACGGTAAGGATTCCACCAAAGGCTGAACCATCCTTCATGACAAGGGCAACCTGAAGTGGACAAGGTTTATCATTTAACGAACGTCCCTGAAACACCAATTTCTTTTTGGCGTTTAAATCATTTTGTCTGCCCGCCACTTGCTTTCCAAAATAATAGCGAAACGAATAGTCATGAATCTTCGCTCCCTCTTTGTTTTCAGGGTCTGGTATGAAAAGCTTCTCCACATTAATGAGCAACTCGGCTTTACCTGGTTCATTTAAAGGTTGTAATGAAGAAGATCGTATCCATTGCCGTGATAAATCATCGGAGTCCGTAACAGCATTGAATAAATAAACGGGAGCGCTGTTTAAAATTACTCTAACCTTGTAAGAATTTTGATCATTGAAATCCCACTCCCAAGGTCTTCCCGCTGTACCTGAAGGGTACGTATGGAATTTGTCCTTCTCTTTTACAACAATGTAATAATTAATAAATCCTTCTTTGAGCATGTAGTCCGGAAGTGTTACCGCATAAGTATACCCGCTTACCTTTTCCATTTTCAAAAATTCAGAACGGAATGATGAACCCGATACATTAACTTCTACCGAGGCAGACTGGTCCACTGACACAATGGTCGCTTCAATTTTATAGGGCTTACCACTGGAAATTTCCCTGGCAGGTTTATGAAGGACGTATGTTCTTTTCAACGTTGTGGCGGGTGCCGCAAACTCCTTTAATATCAGATTATCAAAGAGAGCTTCTGGATTTAGTTTAATTGCCTTTCCATCAACTACCAATAAATACGTTCCCGGAGATATTGAAAAATTGGTACCATTAGCCTTTGTGGAATACAAATTCCCTTCATTCAGTGGATTAACTGAAAAGTTTTCTCCGAGTCCAGGCAGAGTAATGGCCATTGGCCATATTCTCCAATTCACCACAGCCACTTCATTTTTAGGACTGGTTCGTTCAAAGGGATCTTTTATCCAAATGGCATCGGGCATAACTTCAAGCCTCCACGTTCCATCACCGATTTTATCCAGAAAGTAAGCACCAGTACCTTCATATTTTACAATCGGAGAATTTCCCCAGCCTGCAACGTGTTCAAGTTTTTCTGGATCTGATGGCGTTGTAGCCGTGTGATTGGTATAAATGAATTTCGTATCAGTGGTCATCTCTGCTAGATCATCTTCATAATTAACCTTAAACAGACCAAATGCAGTGTTTGAAGGATAGTTACCATACGTCTTGTTCATCGGTATACTATGAAATACTTCAGAAGCAATTTTTAAACTCAGTGCTTTTTGCGGAGCATACACCAGGTTCATGTAGTGTGTACCATACTCGGTATTAAATGGCGCCATGTACGTTGGATCGTATGCAAAATGATTGGCCACTTGCATTCCTGCTTCTCTGAAGCTTCGGGCCATGGCAGGATAGATGTATGAACGGCCTACATCGGCAGCATCAAACTCATAGACAATCTTTGCCATGGACTTGAACTTCGGATTGCTTGCAAACGGAATGGAGTATTTCTCCACGTTTGGCAAAAGATTGCCGCCTAACTCATGTCGCGAGCCCAATCCGGTCGGATACCATTGGAAAGTTCCACCTTGTATGTCAGCATTAAAATAGGCATCGGCCAAATGAATGCTGTGACTAATGTTATAAAAGATTGGTTTTTTACAACCTGTCTTGCGCATCGAAGTCACCATGCGATTGATGAAGGTGGTAACCTTCTCAGCCGATTCACCATGGTGAGGTTCGTTGCTCACTTCAAAGGCAATCATATCCGGATCATTTTTATAAGCGATACCGGTAAAAGAGTTCACATGATTCAGGAACTGAAAGAGATAGTTCTCCTGTGCTTTGATCGCTTCCTCATTCGTCAGACATTTGTCTTTACCATACTTTGTTGAGAAACCCGGGGTCTTTTCATCCGGTGCTGGCCAACCATTTCCCCAAAAGGCAATGGGCGTGAGAATGAATTTCATTCCACGAGCCTTCATTTTCGAAATCATATAATCAAATAATTTCAGATGCTCATTGTTAAGTAGATTACCAACGGTATCGCTGATCTCACAATCCCATACGTGTACCCGATACGCATCCAATCCAAGTCGTGCAAAGTGATACACATCATCATCAATGGCTTTTTCAAGATTGACATTCAATTTCTTTGCTGTGCTGTAGGCGTGTGCAAACGGAGCAGTATAATTCACCCCAAATCCCTGAACTTCAGTATTTCCTTTTGACCAGCGGATGACTCCACTTTTATCTACATAAACATCCGATGATTTAGCGGATCGTTGTGCTGATACCGTAACTACTGAAGTTATCAGGAACATTGCCAAGATGAGTAGACAAGCGTTTAAGGATGATTTCATAACTTTATCGAAAATTGATTTACTACTTTTTACATTCTACCAACCAATCCCATGGGTAGGGCTCTTTCAACCACGAAGGTGGTGAGGCCAACTCTGAATTCCAATCGTATTCAATCTTGTCAATTTTTGTAATGGTCAAGCCAGCATCTTTGAAAACAACTTCAAGCTCCGTCTGGCCAAAATGCTTAGTAGGAACACCATCAATATAAATGATGCCCTGTACGATATCGCGTTTGCTGGCCTTGAAGTAATCAAATTCAGTATCGGGGATTTTTTCCGTTTTTATCCCTTCCGTTTTATACAGTTCAATCAACCTCCATGAAGAATACAAAACAGAATCCAGTGAAGGCAGCACCAGTACCGCGGTTCCTCCTTTCTTAAGTGTCTTTTGAATATTCAGAATCATGGCATGAGTCTTCTCAATTTCCGGAAGCATGGCCACATTACAACAAAACACAAAATCAGCAAGCGGCAAATTTAGATTTCGCTTCGTGAGGTCTAATCTTTTATATTCAATGTTCGCATAAGGCCTCTTCTTTGCTTGATTTAATAACTCTTGAGAGATATCAATGGCAATTATTTTATTGAATAAAGGTGACAGGTATGGAAATGACTTACCATTGCCGCAGCCAAAGTCGATGGCCAAATGCTTCTTGTTTCCATGCTTCTTAAAGTAGCGAGGAAGTCGTTTGAACTTATCACTGTTGAACACATCAAAGATTTCGTCATTGTAACTGGGTGCTATGGTGTTCCAATGTGTTTCTTCATTCATACGGTAATCGTAAAGTTCATAAAACTATTTTAGTGCTTGATACTCTCTCGTAAGTGTATCGATGATATCTCCAATTGGGCGAATGCTCTTTACATGTTCGATGGCAGGCCCGGCACACCAAACCGTTTTGTAGGTTGCACCAAAGGCTGCTTTTTCCACGGCCTTCATTCCCCGTAAGGCAATGATCATTTTGGCGTATTTCTTTAACGTTTTATTGTTGTTTAAAATCCACTCGAGCCAATTTGCTTTTGTTCCAAGTTCCTGTACATACGGAGTATTAATCACGGTAAGTGCCGACCCGGAAAGTTTTGTTGTACGGACAATATCCTTCTCACCATAATCCACCATGGCTTGCTTATACTCCGGTGAAATGTCAGCTTCATCACAGGCAATAAAAATTGTTCCGATAGACGCGCCAGCAGCTCCCCAGTCCATCACTTGTTTTAAATCCTGACCTGTTGCAATTCCTCCGGCTGAGATTATAGGGATGTTACAATTTTCCTTGAGCAAGGCGATCAATTCTTTAGGTGACAAATTTCCGGCATGCCCCCCTGCCCTGTTATTAACTGCAATGACTGCATCCGCGCCAAGCTCTTCCACTTTCTTTGCATAGGCCAGGTCCACGACATCACAAAATACCATTATGCCTAAGGGTTTGCAACGCTCAATTACTTCCTTAGGATTTCCCAAGGAAGTGATAATGTAATCGACTTTCAGTTCAAGCAACGTATCCAATTGTCCTCTGTATTTTGGATTTGATTTATTGACGATGAGGTTAACACCAAAGGGTTTAGTCGAAGAAGCTTTAATTTCATTAATGGCGCTCCGTAGCTCTTGATCCGTGCGATAATTTAAGGCCGGAAACGCAGCAGTAACTCCATGTTGCAATGCAGTCTTGATCATCTTGGTATTGGAGATGAGGAACATTGGCGCAATGATGATGGGATATTCTATACCAAGCAGTTGATCAAGGGTAATGTTTTTCATTTTTCAGGTTCTGTAAGATTATAAAATTAAACTTTTATTATCGGCCTGCAACAAGTTCTCAACTTTCATTGTTGTATCTTGTAACTAATCGTTCGCGCATCCGTATTAATGACGACAGCAAACTTTTAGCTTGAGTGAGCGATAAATTTTTTGAACTTAAGTAACAAAAATCTTATTCTGTAATCTGCTGTACGAACAGAATAAACTGAATCCTTTCAGAATGATAGGGAATTAAAATATGGGCTGGACAACACTTTATTTAAAAGGCAAGAAAGGTTTTGAAGCCGAGGTATTGAAGCATTTAGATCAGTCGGATGTACCCTTTATGCCTGGGACAGTTTCCGGGGAGCCTAACGTTTACCTTTTTTGGGTAGATGAGGCCACTACGATTCGTGATTTTAAAAAAGCGATTGGAAGTAAGACCATTTTTAAGTACCGTCTTCGGGTTTTCACAAGCCTGGATAACCTGAATGTTGTTCAGAACAAAGCTCAAGATAATTCTCTTACACCTCAGGAAGAAGATATGATTCGCAGTATGAATGATTGGCAAGTGAATCAGGTACAGTACAAGCACAGTGCCTAACAATCCAGTTTAAGCTTACCTGTTTTGTCTCCTGGGCTTTCTAAAGGGTCTTTTAAAAGGAGTTTTACTTCTGACTTGGGGCTGATAAACAGGTCCTTCCCCCAATCCCTCTGGTAGTTTCATCTTCGGAACTTCCCTGCCGATAAGGTTTTCTATGCTGAGAAATTTGCGCTGGTCTTTTTCAGTAATAAAGGTTATGGCTGTTCCGGTAGTTTCTGCACGCGCTGTTCTACCAATACGGTGAATATAATCTTCCGGGTCAGGAGGAACATCGTAGTTGACTACCAGGCTAATTCCATCCACGTCAATGCCACGTGATAGTACGTCCGTTCCGATCAGGATGGAGAGTTGTTTGTTTTTGAATTCGCGAAGAATATTCTCCCTCTCATTTTGTTCCAAATCAGAATGAATTGCTTTTGCCTTTACACCCATGCGATGAAGCGTGTTATCAAGCTTCTTCACATTTTCTTTTGTGGACGCAAAAATCAATACGCTGGTGTGGCCACCTGACTTAATGATACTGCGAAGTAAATCAATCTTCTGTGTATCATATACCACGTACGCTTGCTGAAGAATTCCTTCTGCAGGTTTTGAAATAGCAATATTAACAGTCTCCGGATTTCTTAAGATTTTATCCGCCAGGGCACGGATACGCGGTGGCATGGTTGCCGAAAACAATAAAGTCTGGCGGTTGGCAGGAAGTTGCTTAATAATTCGAACGATGTCGTCATAAAAACCCATGTCGAGCATGCGATCCGCCTCATCGAGCACCAGGTGTTCAAGATGGTCCAGTTTAATCACACCCATCGCCAACAATGAAATCAATCTTCCCGGTGTGGCAATAACAATATCAGCGCCTTGCTCTAAGGCTTTTCGTTGTTGATCCCAGGTAGCACCATCGCCCCCTCCGTAAACAGGTATAGAGCTTACCCCAAGGAAGTAGGCAAAGCCTTCTATCTGTTGATCGATTTGCTGGGCTAACTCACGGGTGGGAGCAATAACCAAAGTATTTAAGTGACGGGTTTCTGCATGGATAATGTTATTCAGAATGGGAAGAATATAGGCTGCGGTTTTTCCAGTACCAGTTTGCGCACATGCTATTAAGTCTCTCTTTTTCAAGATAATAGGGATTGCCATCTCCTGAATAGGTGTAGGCTTGGTATAGCCCATAGACGATAGTCCGTCCAGGAGTCGCTGGTCAAAATTGAATTGCTGAAAAGCCAACAGGATTAGATTTAGGTAGTAAGCAAAAAGCCCCGCGTTTCGCGGGGCTCTTGATTCATTTAGAAAAGAATTATCTGGCTACGCGTACGTTCACAGCGTTTAACCCTTTCTTTCCTTCTTTCAGTTCGAAAGTGATTTTATCATTCTCGCGAATCTGATCTACAAGACCTGATACGTGTACAAAATACTCTTTCTCTGTTTCTGCCTCTTTTACGAATCCGAAACCTTTGGCTTCGTTAAAGAATTTTACTGTTCCTTCCATTGTAATGTTAATTGTAATTGTAAAAATTGTTTATAATCTGCAAATATACACAGATTCAATCAATCCACATAATTACCAAACATTCTGTATTAAGCCGCCTTTTTTACCCGCTCAATGCTGACGTGCTTGCGCTCAGCTAACCGGATTATTCCCACTTTATCGAGCAGGCGTATGACCTGGAAGGTTGGATCTATTTCATGCCACCGAATACCCCCAAAATTAGCCCTGGAGCCAAATTTATGGTGATTGTTGTGGTAGCTCTCTCCCATCATTAAGAAGTCAACAGGAAGGAAATTACGCGAGGTATCGCCCACCGGGAAGTTGCGGTATCCGTATTTATGAGCAAACCAATTAATAATTGCACCGTGAATCGGGCTCATCAAAAATTGTAAAGGAAGTAGTAACCATAACCACCATACGTTAGCAAATTGCACATACATCGCCACATAGATGGCACCCCAGAAGATACGTGATGGCCATGAACGCGCAAACTTATCAAAGGCTTCCCACTTAGGCACGCCTTCCGTAAAGCGTTTCTCCACAATCATCTTTCCATTAGCAATGGCAGAATAGATCGTTTTGGTTTTCCACATCATGTTCCAGATGGTTTCATCATACTTGGGAGAGTGAGGGTCATTCTCCGTATCGGCAAATGCATGGTGCATGCGATGCATTACACCATAGCCAAAAGGGCTTAAATAGTTAGATCCCTGGAATATCCAGGTGAGTACAAAGAATACCTTCTCGGTGAAAGGACTCATCGTGAAGGCCTTGTGTGAGGCGTACCGATGCAGGAAAAAGGTTTGAAAAAATAGCGACAGGTACCAGTGCGCTACAAAAAACGAAATAATGATAAGCATGTTAAATGATAGATTTAGGTTCTTATAATATAAGGCCTATACAGAGCCTCCACTGTAAGACAAGGTTGGCTTTCTTTTGTGACAGAAAATGCGGGAAATATTTGATTATGAGTTCAGCTTAGCTGAAATGTCCTTTTTCAGGTCCTGAATAAAGGTTACTGCAGGGCCCGTCTCACAGGCTTTCTTGAAACTTTCCAACAATTGAGTCTTGGGCAGCTCAAAGTGAAGATTCTTAGTCTCTTCATTTAGCTTCTTTTTTGCGCGACTAAAGAGTTGCCTGCAATGGTCAGCCTTCTTATCCAAAACCTTTTGAAGAGCCTCATAATCAAAGTCAAAGACCTCTTTTAGAAGATAAGCAGCCCTTTCAAGAGGCTCTAATTTGGCGTGCAATACTTTAAATGCAGCCGTTAACTCCGCCTCCAGGTCTAAATGGGCAAAATCAGATTCTTTAAACTTCACGATTAGCTGAGAAAGTTTACTGTTATCCCAGTACTCTTCATTCTTTTTACGAAGCGTATTAAGGTGATTCAGGCAGTTATTAGTTACTGCGGTAATTAAATACGCCTTTGGGTTCTGGATCTTGGTTCGGTCAATGCTAAGCCACTTCAGAAAGGTATCCTGAACGATATCTTCAGCATCCTGCTTGCAACGCAAAATGTTATACGCCACGGAATGCAGCAATGGATGATACAAGGTTATCGTTTGAGCAGGATTCACGGTTTAATAGTAATAGTCTGCAAGGTAACGCTATTTTCATTAAAATCGATCCATTAAAAGCCGGTATATCGATTTTATAGAATTTCGGTATCTTTTCAAATTATAATTTCGATTGCATGAATACCCAACAACTTTTTAGTCTGGAAGGAAAAGTAGCCCTGATTACCGGTGCCAGTAAAGGAATAGGACAAGCTATTGCTGAACTCTACGCAGCGGCAGGTGCGAAAGTGGTGGTCTCTAGTCGTAAGCAGGAGGCTGTAGACGAAGTTGCTAAAACAATAACCAATACTGGCGGCCAAGCGCTTGCCATTGCCTGCAATGTGGGTGACTCAAATGACATCAGTCGATTAGTGGATCAAACCGTAGCTACCTATGGATCAATTGACATTCTCGTTAATAATGCAGCAGCCAATCCAACTTTTGGACCAGTGGTTCTAACCAACGAAGCAGCCTTTGATAAGATCATGAATGTGAATGTTAAGGCACCTTTTGAATTGGCTAAGAAAGTATATCCCCTGATGAAAGAGAAAAAATCCGGTTCGGTCATCAATATCAGTTCAGTAGGTGGGCTTCGTCCTGAATCAGGGCTCGGTATCTACAGTGTTAGCAAAGCTTCCTTGATATCCCTTACAAAAGTGATGGCTAAAGAATGGGGAGATGATAATATACGGGTGAATGCAATTTGCCCTGGCTTGATCAAAACTAAGTTTAGCGAAGCACTCTGGAGCAATGAAAAAATCATGAATGTGATGATGAAGATGGTGGCTATTAAACGCGTGGGTACACCAGAAGAGATTGCTGCCCTTGCCCTCTTCCTCGCGTCCGGGGCATCAAGCTATTGTACGGGCAGTGTATTTACAGCTGATGGTGGTTTTACTATTTGAATCCCTGATCATGAGTGCATTATTTCAAACTGAACGAACAAAAAAATTAATTCCGCAATACAAACAGTTTTTAGAGGAGTTGGTCTATCCTATTGAATTAGCTGCCATTACAAAACCTTTCCGTCAATCGCTACCGCTATTGAAATCAATTCGCGAACAGGCAAAAGCAAGAAAGCTTTTTGCTCCTCACCTTTCTGAAAGCGAGGGGGGACTTGGATTAACGTTGGTAGAGTTTGCGCAAATAAGTGAAATATTAGGAACCTCTCCGTTAGGCCATTACCTATTTAATTGCCATGCACCGGATATCGGTAACATGGAACTGATGCACCAGTTTGCCTCAACATCATTGAAGGAAAAATACCTTGTGCCGTTGCAACGGGGCGAGATACGCTCCTGTTTTGCTATGACCGAACCGGCATTGGCAGGATCAAACCCTGTCTACCTGGCCACGACTGCAATAAGAGATGGAAATGACTATGTCATCAACGGGCATAAGTGGTTTACCACTGCTGCCGAGGGTTCAAGCTTTACCATAGTGATGGCACTTACGGATCCGGAAAATAAAAATCCTTATGAACGTGCTAGCATGATATTGGTACCCATGGATACAAAAGGCGCAGTTCTTGTCCGTAACATTTCCATCATGGGCGATGTTGGGGAAGATTACTTCAGTCATGGTGAAATGAAGTTTACCAATTGTCGCGTACCGGTTACAAATCTTGTTGGAGAGGAAGGAAAGGGTTTTGCATTAGCCCAAGCACGACTTGGTCCTGGTCGTATTCATCATTGCATGCGGTGGATTGGTATTTGTGAACGGGCATTTGATTTAATGTGTAAACGTGCAGTGAACCGGAATCTTTCTACAACCCGCGTACTGGGTAATCAACAAATTATACAAATCTGGATTGCTGAGTGCCGTGCGAATATTCAGGCCGCAAGGTTGATGGTGTTGCACACCGCTTATGCTATGGAGTTAAATGGAGCGAAAGCAGTGAAGGAGGAAATTTCCATGATTAAATTCTTTGTGGCTGATGTCATGATGAAGGTGTTGGATAAAGCAGTTCAGGTCCATGGAGCACTGGGCATCACCGATGATACACTCCTCTCCTTCTGGTACCGACATGAACGTGGTGCTCGTATTTATGATGGCCCAGACGAAGTCCACAAGTCATCATTGGCGAGAAGTATATTAAAACCCTATGGACTTGATGTGAAGGCATGAGTACGTATCCTACCGATCAACCCACCACAGCACGGGAAGGAGAAACTCCTGACATTGAAAAACTAAATGCCTATTTGAAAGCGAACGCACCTCAATCAGGCACCGTGCAATATATCAGTCAATTTCCAAGTGGGTATTCCAATCTTACATTCTTATTAAAGACCGATACTCAAGAAATAATTTTGAGACGCCCTCCCGTGGGTGCTAATATCAAATCAGCCCACGATATGGGTCGCGAATATTTAGTGCTCTCCAAATTAAAACCACATTACTCAAAAGTCCCCACACCCCTAGTCTATTGTCAGTCGGAGGAAGTAATTGGCGCACCCTTTTATATCATGGAGCGAATTCAGGGTGTAATTTTGAGAGCAGGCAATGCCCGAAAATTGGCAATCACTCCTGTATTATTCAGAAATTTATCGGAAGCCTTGGTAGATAACCTGGTTGAACTCCATCGGTTAGACATTCGTAAGACTGGATTGGATGAACTTGGTAAACCAGAGGGGTATGTTCAGCGACAGGTAGAAGGTTGGATAAAAAGATATTATAATGCTGAGACGGATAAACTTGCTGAGATGGAAAATCTAGCAGACTGGCTTGCGAAAAATCAACCCCCTGAGCAATCACCAGCTTTTCTTCATAATGACTACAAATATGACAATGTAATTTTTGATCCGGCTGATCTATCAAAAATTATTGGTGTGTTGGATTGGGAAATGGCAACCGTGGGTGACCCACTCATGGATGTGGGTGCGAGTATCGCGTATTGGTCGGAAGCAAGTGATGATCCAGTGCTGCAATCATTTAACCTGACAGCATTACCCGGTAATTTATCGCGTCAGGAGTTTATCAATCGCTATTCAGAGAAAAGTAGACGTGATGTGACGAATATTTTATTTTACTACATTTTTGGATTGTTCAAGAATGCCGTGATTGCCCAACAGATTTATGCACGATGGAAGCAAGGGCTAACGAAAGATCCTAGATTTGCAGGGCTGTTGATGGTGATTATGAGTCTTTCAAAGCAAGGAGTTAAGGCTTTAAGTAATAGCCGAGTATAAAGTTAAAATGTTTACGAGTTTCCGGTTGCAAGTTACCGGTAACTAGAAACAGGAAACTGGTAACCATAATATGTACAAACTTTCTACACTTTATCCATCCAAACGTGCCTTTATCACAGGCGCTGCATCAGGTTTAGGAAAAGCGCTGTGTCTTGAACTCGCTGTTGATGGTTGGATCCTCGGTATTAGCGATGTCAATGATGAGCAACTTGCCATATCCCATCAGGAGATCGTTAGCCTGGGTGGTAAGTCAATTTCATTCCACTTGGATGTCTCAGATAGGGTGCAATACCAACAGGTTGTTGATAAATTTCTATTGCAAACAGGCGGTATTGATGTATTGGTCAACAATGCAGGGGTTGGTGATGGTGGAGTATTTGAAGAATACTCTCTTGACAATTGGGAGTGGATGGTGAGGATCAACCAGATGAGTGTGGTGTATGGCTGTCACCTCTTCATTCCGGTATTTAAACAACAGCGTTCTGGTCATATCATCAATGTAGCCAGCCTGGCTGCCATTAGCTGCGCACCTCAGATGGGTGCTTATAACATGACTAAAGCAGCAGTAGTCGCCATTAGTGAAACGCTGTATGGTGAACTAATGGATTTCAACATTCAGGTTTCGTGTATACAACCCTCCTACTTTAAAACGAATATCGCATCCAGCGTACGAGGTGGTGAGAAAGTAAAAAGAATTACACAGTACCTACTAGATCGATCGCGCATTGAACCAAAAGAAATAGCTGAAGAAGTTTTGACACGCTGCGGGAAGGGTGAACTGTATGTAATATTGCCAAGGAACGCACGAAAATTATGGTGGTATAAACGATTACTTCCCATGCGCTTCCGAAAAATGGTAAAGGAAAAATATCTTGCTGCGGTAAATAAAATTCAGCAACGCCATGGCTAAACAGGACCAAGAACCTGAGCGTGTATTTGAACTCACCCTTACTGTTTCAGCAAAGGATATTGATAATTTGAACCATGTTAATAATGTCGTGTATCTGCAATGGGTGCAGGATATTGCATCGGCACACTGGGATACCATTGCTACCAATGAACTAAAGAAGAAATATTCGTGGGTGGTGCTTCGTCATGAAATTGATTACCGAAATCCTGCTTATCTGGGCGATCAACTCCTGGTGAAAACGTGGGTTAGTTCTTGTGAGGGTGTTCGTTCTGTTCGCCATGTTAAGTTTTATCAGGCAAGCAGTGGTGTGTTGGTAGTGGAAACGAAAACAACATGGTGTCTTCTGGATGCTCAAACCATGAGACCCAAGCGAATTGAGCCGGATATTAAATCCATATTTCTAAATGACAAAAGCTGATTTGTGCTAGCCTCCTAAAATCTCCAATGCACTGGCAATAGAATCCCGCTGTTGTTGGGCAGCCTTAATCTTCAGTTTGCGTTTATAGATGGTCTGTAAAAAAGTTTCCGGGGCAACTGTAACAGAAGTGTCGGCTTGAATTAAAGAATCGCGTTGAATAATTGATTTCTCGATCTCGAGGATGAGGTCATCTGATAACTCATATAAATCACAATCCAATTTTCCCTGCAATGCGAGGGGCAATTGATCGAATTTTGCATCGGTAATGGATTTAAATGTTGGATCGCTATTTACTTGCTTTAAAAAAACGCCTGTTATCGGCAGCGCAGTACTGGAGCCTTGTCCCAAGTCTGTTCTTCTGAATCGAATTCTAGGATCATCCGCTCCTACCCAACTGCCGATTACGAGTTTAGGGGTCATTGCCATAAACCAACCATCGGCATTGGACTGAGTTGTGCCTGTTTTTCCTGCAACGTCATTATAAATTCCATACTGGTAGCGAAGTCGTGCGGCAGTGCCTTCATTCACTACTCCTTTTAGTAAGGAAATCATCAATGCAGCGGTTTGCTCCGAGAAGACTCTCTTCTGCTCGCTAGTGCCAGTGAAATCATCAAATACTTTTCCATCGAGGTCACGAATACTGGATATGTAATAAGGAGTAACAGGGAAACCTTTGTTTGCAAAGCAAGAAAATACCGTGGTCATCTCCATCAACGAAACGGAAGATGCACCTAAAGCAATGGAAGGCACATCCGGGATATCACTCGTAATTCCCATGGCACGGGCAAGGGCAATCGTATTTTCTACTCCCGCTTCCTGAATAAGTTTAGCCGATACCGTATTAACAGAATAGGCCAATGCTCCCCGCAGGGTGTACTCAACTTCATAGTCGTTTTGTGTATTTCGGGGTGTCCACTCTTTTCCTTCCTTATCAATGTAGGTGGGGCGTGATGCAGAAATTAAATTGCAGGGCTCGACCCCTTTCTCTAGCGCGGTTGCAAATACGATAGGCTTGAAGATCGATCCTACCTGTCGCTTTGTATTGACATTTACATGATCGTATTGATAAAAATCGTGATCAATGCCACCTACCCACGCTTTTATCTGACCGTTGGTAGGATCCATGGCAAGAAAGCCAGCATTGAGAAATTGCAAATGGTGTATGATGGAGTCGACCGGACTGACTACTGCTTCCTGTGCACCTTGCCAATTGAATAACGTCATGGGGATAGGCTTTTGCAAATCCTTCATGATATCTTCTTCCGCTAATCCTTGCTCTTTCAATTTAATGTACCGTGAAGATCGCTGAATAGCTTGCTCCAACACTATTTCCTTACCCTTCCATGGCTTTTCTCTTCCCCAGTGATTAAAGAAAGTCTTTTGAATTTCAGTCATTTGTTGTGTGACGGCTTTCTCCGCGTACGCCTGCAACTTTGAATCGATAGTGGTATAGATTTTTAGCCCATCGGTATAGAGGTTATAATTATCTCCATCTTCATTCTCATGAGTTTTGCACCAGCTAAGTAATTCTGCTTTTAAATACTCCCTAAAATATGGTGCAAGCCCTTGGTGATGAGAAATCTTCGTGTACTCCAATTCAATGGGAAGTTTGACCAGTGAATCGGCCTTAGTCTTGGCGAGGTAGTTGTATTTCACCATTTGTCGTAAAACAATATTTCGTCTCTTTAAAGCACGATCAGGAAAAAGACGTGGATTATAGCTGTATGTTGCTTTTAGCATGCCTACCAAAACTGCTGCCTGGTCAATACTCAACTCTTTGGCATCGATGGAATAAAACCGTTCTGCAGCGGCTTCAATACCAAAGACATTATCGGCAAAGGGAACGGTGTTGAGGTACAACGTAATCAGTTCTTCTTTAGAATAGATGTTCTCCAGTTTAACAGCCGTTCTGACTTCGCGCATTTTATTGATGAGCATCGAAAACAACCAGTACCGTTTTCGTGGATAGAGATTTTTTGACAGTTGCTGAGTTAACGTACTTCCACCTCCTGCGGATTCATCTTGTTGAATAATTGACTTTACGATGACACGACCTAAGCTTCGATAATCCACGCCTCCATGTTGATAAAAGCGTGCATCTTCTGTTGCCACAAGTGCTTCAACGACAGCCGGAGCTATGTCTTTATACTCTACTTCTGTACGATCCTGTAAATAGAACCTGCCTAACATTACACTATCGGCACTGTATACTTCAGAAGCAACCTGATTTCTGATTCTGCGAAGTTCACTATTCCATGGAGTTTCAATCCACACAGTAAACAGTATAAGAAACAATACTCCAAAGGGTGGTCCTAAAATGATAGCCGTTTTTCTGGCACGCGGGTGGGTTCTGAAATAAAGTGCAAGGCGATCGTACCAAGGTTTTACCTTCAGCCAGTACGGCCAGAGCCAACGCATGAACTGTGCGTACCACCTTCTGATTCTCCGAATTCCTTGCCGAAAAAAATCCTTCATACCGCCCTAATCAAGTACTTCATGTGTGGCAAGTATTTAATAAATCCTGACTACTGCAAGAAATTATGAAGATGTTATTGGTAATAAAAATAGAGGATATACTAGTGCGTTACCTCCGGGATTTCAAACTTTACGGTAGTGCCGTGACCCTCTTCCGATTCAATGGCCAGTGAACCATTTAGTTTTTCAACTGTCTCCTTAACAATATACAAGCCGAGACCAGACCCTGCCCCTTCATCCGTAGCACGGTAAAACATTTTACCAAGGTTAGAAATATGGTCCTTGCTAATCCCTTTACCATTATCCTGTATACTCAGGTTGAGCAGGTGTTCATTGATTTTAGCGTTTACACGAATGACAGGATCTTTGCCATTCTTATAGCGTATGGAGTTAGAGATGATATTGTTGAGTATCACCTTTAACCTCCATTTATCACAATAAAATGGTTGATCCTGATCTACTGTAATGATTTTTTCTAATCTATTACCATTTAAATTAGAGTAGTCTAGTTGCTCAAATGCCTCTTCAATTAATGGCTCAAAAAGAACAGGCTCACTTTTAACTTCAAGGCGTGAGTTTCGGGATTGATCGAGTATCTCCTTAATGAAATAGTCCTGTTGCTTGGCACTCTTCTCCATCATTTCGAGATAGGCCAACTTGGTGTTATCACCTCTATCTTTTTTGGCCAGGTTAATAAGTCCTAGGATAGACGCTATAGGCGCCCGAAGATCATGGGACACGCTATAGACAAAATTATCCAGCTCAGTATTCTTTTTGGTAAGTTCTTCATTCGTGTGTTGCAATGTTTGCTGAGTCTTCTCCCGCTGTTGTATTTCTTCTTCCAGCGCTTTGGTTCGATCATGCACGATGGCTTCAAGGTTTTCATTAAACTTTTTTAAATCCTCCTGTGCTTGTTGACGTTCATGTACTGCTGAGGCCAATACCAAGGTCGAAACAGAAATTACACCTACATATACCTGTAAGAGCAATATGGAATCACCTGTAAATTCGAATAAGTAAAATGGTCCCTGCAATTTGCTGGTGTAGTATATAGCAGCTAAAGAAATAATTATAAATCCCGATATGGAAGTAATACCCTCGAATCGAAAGGCTAACCAAAGTAAAAATGGAATGACAATGAAAGGCAATGCATAGGGAAATACAGTTCGCAAGGCCTCCAGGTTAAAGAGCAGCAGCATCCCGGCAAAGCATACGATAAAAATTGCCAACTCCCCTGCCCTAAGCCATGTGAAATTTTTGAGTTGTAAATGAGGTATAGAAAGTAGCAAAGGAGTGAATAATAAAATACCCACCACATTTCTTGTCCATAATGAGAATAACGTACGGAAAAATGCTTCACTTGTAATCACATCAGCGAATGTTAATACAAGTGCAATAGCCCCGGCACTAATCAATGATATAGCAAAAGCGATAAATACAAAGTGAAAAGCATGGATGGTTGTAGAAAATGGATAGGTCTTATTAACAAGCTTTTTAAGCAAGATTTCTCCTGCAATAGACTCCACAATTCTGCTGGCAGTGATTATGGCACTTACGGCCATGAGAAGCTGAACCGAATCTATGGCCCCAAACCAGAAATTCTTAATGGTGATGATGAGAGAACCAATGGCAATACCCGGCCATACCCCTCGCCCATACAAAATAATCATAGCTAGTGCAATGCCAGCCGGGGGCCAGAAAGGCAGCAACGTTTGATCATTAAAGGCCAGGATAAAGCCTAACTCTGCCGAGAGATAGTACAACAAGGCCACTAGCAGGATATTGAAATCAACCGACCGGAGTACAGGTAGTTTCATAAAAGGTAGATTAACGAACTTACATATTAGTGAAAATCAATAGGATAAGGCCATTATATTAAATGAAAAGAGTATTCTTTCGATATACGGCTAATAAGAGCGGTTAAATTAGGCCATAGGCTGACGCCCTACCTTCCAAAAAGTGATGTCAGCTAAAGAATAAGATATAAAAGGAAGAGTATAGCCAATAAGAGGGCAACCCACTTTAAACTCATATTACGGCCGTCCGTAAATTCATAAGAACAAATAGGACAAACTTTGCTATTTGCATCAATCTCCATGGCACACGATGGACACTCTTTTGTTTTCATTATTCGTTGTAAGCGTACAGAATGATTAAAAGTTGTACCTTCACTTCCCAATTTTAATAAGAGTTTATGAAAAAATTACTATTGCTTCTTCTCATCAGCACCGTATCAACAACATCATATCCACAAGCTACTGCCTATGCCAATTTTAAACTTGCTGAGCAAGAAATTATATATCAGAAAGTATTCGAAAAGGATTCTATCACTTCAGCCAAGCTGGAAGCCTATTATAAAACTTTACCCTACGTTACTAATCTTGAAGTAAAGCAAGACGGAATTCAATTTGACTTGAATGACATTACAGTAGATTACAAGAAGTTTCAATTTAGTCAGGTGAACACTCCGCTTATCATTCAAACCGGAAAGTATAGTGGAAAGGTATCCATAAGTATTAAGGATGGTAAATACCGTGTAACGATAAAATCCCTACAACTTACCGGAAACATTGTTTACAAAATGATCACAGAGAAGGATAATCTCACGCGTTACGCCACAAAAAACAGCGGGACAGTGCTGGCGGAAGATTGGTGCCGGCCGAATATGCTCGGATTACTGGATAAGGCTTTTGCGGATAAACTTGAATGCAAATCTTCGGAGGATGAATGGTAAGTAATGCTATTTCTGCTTGACCTGCTCTTTTCTAAGAACAGTCATCACTCTTCTCATGGTAAATACGGTGGCGGTAATAAGAATGGAAAGCAACAGAGATAAAACGCCTAAAATAAATTCGTAATTCATGGTCGCTATTTAAATCTTAAAAAGAGAAGGACCCCACTCTTAAAGCGGGATCCAACCTTCACAACTAGACCAACTTCACAAACTGACTTACTTTCCATTGTCCGTTTATAAGCAGCGCTTTATCAATTTGAATTTTGAATTCCTTGCCCTCCGAAGCGATAATAATTGTGATAGGAACTACATACGAAACTAGATTTTCATCACTCTCAACTCGAACCAGGGTGATCTCACTCCAATTGATCCCGCGTCTAATGCCCTCTTCTGTGAGGGTTATAAATGATTCTTTTACAGCGGGCAGTATTGTTGTCTCATACGTTATGGCAAAGTCTTTCTGTGCTTCTGACAGATGTGCTCCATATACCGCCTCATTTGATTGCATGATTTGTTTAAATTCATCGAGTGTTGGCATCAGATTTATAAAATCACTTGAGGACGATAAACGCAAGGCAAATATTACCTGGTGAGCAAGTTGTTCAGAAGCTTTCTTAGGTTCCTCTGGTTTAAGGGTTGCTGCAACTGAAATAAGTACAGCAGATTCCATCATGACTATAAGGACTAACTTTTTCATATTATTAATTGATTTTGAGTTGGTTAATTATTTTGATGCCAACATATCGTTTGGTGCAATTGGCGCTGGTACCAGGTTATGTATAGGTTTTAGTGACTTGAGATAAGCGAATACAGCTTTTAAGTCATCATCAGTAAAGTTTCTGTACATCTGCCAGGGCATGGGTGGCAATAAATCACGACTACCCTCCAACCCCTTATATTTCCCTTTTCGTATAGCAGTTTTAAACTGTTCAAAGCTCCAGTTGCCAATCCCTGTGTCATCGGGAGTTAGATTAGCTGAATAGGATACTCCCCAAGGGCCAACAAAGGCAGTTAAATTGGCTGAGAAAAGAATCCAGTCTTTCTGAATATTTGTAGATGGAATTTTTTCATCCATAGGATGCCCTGATAATAATCGCGCTGGATCTGGTTCAGGTCCAAGAGGGGTCATTATTTTAGGAGAATGACAATCGTGACATGCGCCAATGGTAGTTAAATACATACCGCGCTTAATCAATTCTTCTTGCGATAGCTCAGGAATTGTCTGGTCAGTTTCGGTGCTGCCTTGACCACAAGAAATCAAGAATAAAAGAAGTCCACTTAAAAGAATGCGATTGTTTACAGCTGATTTCATTTTACTTTTTATGCAGTTATACGCGGCTGATTTTTCTGCGACCTACGTGAAATAAAGGAAGAGATACGCGTGATCAATTTTCTAAAAACCTGCTATCAACCTTCTTTTCTACATTCAGTGAAACCAAAGTGCCTGTTTTTCGTGAAAGCACTAGACTCCCCCGAAAAGGGGTATCCATGAATAGAAACCATAATTACATCACGCTCAATAACCCCAATGGACCGGTCGGTCATGATGCAGTTCCATTTGCCCAATGGGTGGATGCTCCGGTCGATCCTGCAAATATCTATGATGCGGATGTAGCGCAGGTTCAGGTTATGGATATGCATCTGCCTAATTTTTCCATGAGAATTTCTCAAGGACAATTTTCTCAGGATGCTATGCTTATTAACACAAGCGCCAATGGTATTGACCTATTAGGAAGCTGTCTTTTTCCGCAAGGTCATATTCAATCTCAAATTCATTCAGGAGAAGTACAAGTTGAATCCGTTGGTGGAACTCAAAATTTCAAGTATGATCCCCTGAATGAATTCAGGCATAAAATTGTAGCCAATACACCTTTTCATATCATTCACTTTTCGGTTAATCCAGATCATTTCCTGCAGTTTTTACCGGAGGATGAAAGCTGGTCAGACGAATTAAGGTCCAAAATATTCAACAATGAAAGGGTTATGGGTGAGCGCTCTACCACCATTACCCGAGCGCAAGAACGCGCATTACAAACTATTCTGGATTGCCCGGTGACCGGAAAGCTGGGGGAGTTTATGATTGAAACTTCGATCACCCAGATTATGATTTTACAATTGCATTCGTTGTTCCAAAATCAAAGTATTCCATCTACGCAAGCGGTTGCCAAACGTGATCTTGACATTATACACGGGTTAAAGCAATATCTTTCTAAAACCTTTTTGGAAGACCATTCTTTAGAAAACCTGGCTCGTCAGTTTGGCACTAACACCAATAAACTCATGACCCTTTTTAAAAAATTCTTTGGTCAGAGTATTTTTGATTACATCAGCGAACTTAAGATGGAATATGCCAATCACTTGTTACGGGATGAAGATAAAATGGTGACAGAAGTGGCACGGGTGGTAGGCTACAAAAATCCAAATCACTTCTCAGCAGCCTTCAAAAGAAAATACGGTATAAATCCTTCGCAAGTGAGATCCTAATCTATCATTACCTATGAAATACCGAAGAGACAATAATTAATCCGTCACGTATTTCAAGCATCTCACCTACATAGATATCTTCTTCATTTTCAACATGACGGATATATTCCATAAACACCCTATCCTCATGCGGAGTTAAGCGTACAACTTCATACTGAAGAGAAGGCAATCGCTGAAAGGCATCGTTCCACCAATTTCTGAGAGCTTCTTTACCTCTTATTAAACCATTTGTTTCCGGGTGACGCACTTTTAATTTCGGACTGAAATGTTCAGCTTCATTATGATATAATGCCAGTAATTGCTCCAGATCATGTTTGTTAAACGCATCAAACCACCGATGTGCAATACCATTTAAATCTTGAGAATCCATTGTTTTGAAAGGTTTAATGATGGTAAAAAGTTATATACCCCTTCCTCCCGTTAAGAGGCCATAGAATTTTGGTGAAAGTGCACGCAGTACAGCGCCTATTAAAATACATAAGGATAGTATTGCAAGTGGCAACACAAAGAAGGTAATTAAGCGGTAGCCCTCCATGGGTTGCAGCCAGGCAAACATTCCGTTAATGGCATAGGCCACAAGCGGAGCATGGAGTGCATAAATAATAAATGAGAAAGCAGACAGCCAAACAAACCACGGTCTGGCCATGCACCATTTCACTATAGGATCAAGTCCAAACCAACACGCAATTAATCCGCTCAACACCGTAAGTTTATGCATGAGGGTGATAATCGGATAAACAGCATTTCCTATCATTGCCTCACCTTTGAAAGCTAATACTGTTTTACCTACTGCAAGGGTAAGAAAAATAATAGCCCACACCATGGGTCGAAACCATTTTTGAGGTACTTCAATGTTAAAATTGTTTTTTTGCATCCAAACACCCAGAGAGAAAAATAAAAGCCCCTCTCCTTCAAAAAATACAAGACCAAAAGTGCTTAACCACATCAAAATAACCACTCCAAAAAATATCCACCGTGCGGTTGGGTTTAATACGCACCACTTAATCCATGGGTATGCCAGGTTATAGATCAGCAACACACGAATGAACCAGAGTTGGTACGGTACCGGAAAAAATATCCATCGGCCAATAATTTCGTACCAATGATAATCATGGATTAACATTCGGGTGTCGTCAATTTGAACCACATGCGAACTAGTCACAAGATCTTGTGTGTACGGAAATAATTCGAACACATACGTCAGCAGAATACCAATTGCGCTCCATAGCAGGTAAGGTACAAGCAGTGTACGCACACGCTTACCCATTCGTTGTTTGTTGGGTGTTTGATCATGCATCGCATACAGAAAACCCGAAATAATAAACAGCATGGGAATACGAAACCGTAAAATACCATTGGCCAAAAAATATTCCGTAAAGGAGGTAATGGTCAGCGGCTCGCCTGGCATCGTCCAGGGTTGAAGATATCTCAGTTCGAGATTATACCCGTGTACAAACACAAGTAAAACCATGGAGATAAAAGCCCAAAACCTGAATTTTTGACTAATGAATTGGGAAACCTCCATGCAGACACTTAATGATGGAAGCGAATATAATGTTTTACCTGTTATTGTGACCTAAGGCCTTAGCCACTTTAAAAATTTGCCCCACCATGTGGTAGGTTGTGGTTCTGAAGGTGTCACTACCGATTCGACCTTAGCAGGTTTAGCAGGTTTTGCAGGGCGAACTGTTTTTACTTTATTATGATAATGCTGTTTTCTTTTTTCCTTTTCACGTTCAGCCTGGATCCGTCTTTTTTCCGCAGCCTCCCGGGCCTCTCGCTCACGCTGTAACGCCAAAGGATTTACATGGGGACGTTGCTTTCTCTCCTTTTTATGCTGAATTGCTTTTCGGTCAGTTTTGTGAGGCCTTTCCTCCTGCTTTTGCTCGGGAGTTGGTTCTTTAGGAATTTCGACATCTGCCGGCTTTTCTTCCTTCTTCCTGGGTTCTGGTAGCTCAATTTTACCAACCACCTTTAAACCAGAAAGCTCGATTTTAGGAACCCGAATTACTTCCGGTTTTTCTTCATTCGATTCAGGCAATGCGGGCATGGGTTGTTCCTCCTCTTTCACCGCCTCAATTCGTTCCTCTGTTTGCTTTTCATTAGCCAACTCTGCAATTACTTCTTCTTCTCGGGCAGGGGCGTATTGTTTCATGATCAATACCACATGGCTATCTTCCAGCCGGGTATTTGATCCATCCTCTATTTGAATGTTTTGATGTTGCAGGAAGTCGACAATTTCTGATTGCCTGATCGATAGTTTGCGTGCTAATTGTCCGAGTCTCATGAAGGGGCCAAACTTTTTGCCCGCAAATATAGGTGATCCTAACAGATTGATAAAAAATCGTGATCGAAATGACTACCCCATTACCAAAGCTTTTTCCGCAATTGTTTTCTCTCCGACTTGTGCTTCTTCTCCTGAATGCGTTTCCTTAAAGCAGCCTTGTTGGGCTTAGTGGCCTTCCTTACTTTTCGAAGGGTGAAAGCCTTCTGCAGAAGCTTATCAAGCTTGTTAAGTACAGTCTCTTTATTTTGTAGTTGCGATCGTTTATCCTGAGCTGACAGAATTAAGACACCCTTGTTTGTAAGGTTTGGCAATAGTTTTTTTAGCAGTAATACCTTTTGTTCTCCCGATAAAATTCTAGAATTAGTAATGTCCCATGTGAGGGTGACTTTCGAGTTTACCTTATTCACATTCTGGCCACCTGGCCCACCGCTTCTTGAGCTTTTGAATATTAATTCATGTAAAAAATTTGATGAATTAGGGGTAGTCATTGTCTGGATAAAATTAACATCAAAATACGATTTTGAAGGACTGTCACCGAGGAGAAACGAAGAAATGTCGTACCTTTGATCCACAACAAAATTCAAAACATGGCCAAATCGCAAGAAACGTGGAGTAAAAAGGAAACCCAGAAAAAAAAGCAGCAAAAGCGTAAAGAGAAAGAACAGAAAAAGGAAGAAAGAAAGGCAAATGCTAAGGAGGGGAAAACTTTAGACGAAATGATGGCGTATGTTGACGAATATGGAAATATTACCTCTACCCCCCCTGATCCATTAAGGAAGTCAACCATTAAAAAAGAGGATATTCAAATCGGAGTGCCCCGTCAGGTAAACGTGGTTCAAAATACGATGCGGCAGGGTATTGTTACCTTCTTCAATGAATCAAAAGGGTATGGATTTATAAAGGATCTGGAAACGCAGGATAGTGTGTTTGTGCACGTTAATGGGTTGATCGATCATATCAAGGAAAACAACAAAGTCACCTTCGAGGTAGAGCGAGGAAAAAAGGGACCCAATGCCGTAAAGGTAAAAGTCGCGCGATAAATAGGTGCCAATTGCTACGAATTCATTTAAAAATCAGAAACATAGGCCGCCTGAGCATAAATGATTCCAAAAATAACAGGTACAAGTATGATACCTCCTGTTATGTAGGGATTAAATTTTCTAACTGATATTTTTTCTGAATTTGTTTGCAAATTTTCAAAAGTGTCTTCAAAAGCATAATTAGCCGAAAACCCCATGGCGTCCTTCGCTTGGATTTCTCCATACACTTTTATTGAGTCTATTCGCGTTACGTAAAGTTTAAACTCTTCACCAGACTTTAACGCTACCCAATGCATCTTTTTCGGTTGAATTTTCATTCGGATATCTTCTGCAGTGGGTTCTATCTTGCCCGAAATACTTCTGTACGTGAAACAGGAGGAGAACAAACATTGCAAAGAAATGAGAATAAATAATGATCGCATACTCATGTATTTGGTACCAAATTTAATAGGATGAAGCATAAGGGACTGACTTAAATCTTACATAACCTATCACTTTTAATACATACAGAAGGGATCTGGAAAAAAAATTAGATGCATTTCATCAAGCATAACCATCAGATCGTCAAACAAAGTAATCAAATATCATATGTTAGGGTAATTTAATCGTACTAAGTGTTAGGATTAATTCAATAACTAAACCCTTACGTTATGAAACATCACATTAGTCGATTTTTTTGGGTCACTCTGGTGCTGGTATTAAGTTCATTTACCGTCCGTGTTGGAGGTGAAAGTTATACCATACACCTCAACAACAAGCTGGTGGCAGAACATTACCTGACTTCCAAGGCTGTCATACCAAGCGTTGCATTAAGTAAAGCAGAAGGCAATGGTGAACTCTCCATTTACTACAATGAATGTGGTAAGATTGGTAAAGAAAGAAAACTGACAATCAAAGATGATGGCGGCAAAGTTTTGAAGGCCTGGAGTTTTGTCAACGCTTCGGGCGAGCATACACCAATGGTCTGTAAAGTCAAAGATATTTTGGCGGTGACACAAAAAGAAGATAATTCGGTACGCTTGTATTACACATCCAAAGAAGTAACGAGTGAAAGATTCTTAGCTACACTCGTGTTGACAAATGTGGATACCGCTAAGAAATAATGGTATGAAAAGGGGGAGCGGTCAACTCCCCTATTTAATCTCATTAAAAATTTACGCTCCACTTATCAAAAAGATTTTGTTGCGCAATTGTGGGAGTTGGATTAACGGTAAATGTATTATTGCCAGAATTGTAAGTAATCCCAATCTTATCAAAGTACTCTATCAATGGCAAGGGGTCAGTTCCTTTAATGTATCTGTCCAGGAAGTCTTCAATCTCAGGATAGGTCATATTGGTGAGATCCTCGAAAAAAGTTGCCTCCGAAAACGCATTGTCCGGGCCATAGGTCTCAATGAGTTCGAGGATCACTTCCCGCAATCCCTTTGTGCCCCCAGACAATTCGAGTAACCGAATGTCCAGTAACGTTGCTACCAGTGAACCCTTATTGTACACATTATAAAATTCAGCACCTCCATCACCATAGCAGGTAAGGCTCATTTCACTTAAACTCAAATTGTAATTATTAGAAACTGTCTTCTTTGCCTGGAATTCGGACAATAGATTACTGAGGCTTAGGTGTTGATTACGATACTGCATCATATCAGAAGCCCATTCTGTTACTCCTTCGTACAGCCATAGATGCTCCGATGCAGTAGGCTCTGCAAAATTGAAATCACCTATAATTTCACTGTGAATATTCAGTGGTGTTACTACATGAAAAAATTCATGCGCTGCTATATTTCTTAAACCTTGACCATAATTTGCAGTATAAGGCTTATCCGTTAGAACATAGACGGAACTGTAAGAATGCTCAAGTGCCCCCGAATTAAAATCATCGAAAAGATAAATAAAACTATACCGGTCAACCGGAAGTACATTTAAAAATGCACTGGCATCATCGAGCACTTGCTGAACATCATTTAAAATTTGTGAGGCCTGAATAAGGTCATTTTTGGAATACGCATGAATACTGATGGTTGCTTCATCCACCGTGGTGCTGGCAGAAGTGATATATCCCAATAGTAATGGGTTATCAACAAGTTTGTCATAATCGGTAGCATAGTAAAATCCGTTTTCATCTTTTGGAAGTGAAGTGCCAACCGACCAGGCAGACGGATAATCAATGTTAATATAAAAATCCCTTTCCTTTAATCCTGTAGGATATCCCAGTACATCGAATGTGTTAAGCAGCGTATGATCATTTTCAATTGATGTACCGGCCATTTTATAAATACTATGCACGGTTACCGGTGTATCAAACGTCTCCTTTACCTCAAACTCAATCACACGGGTATTGGTCGGATCAGCAAGTACCCATTGGTTGGTATTCGGGTGGGTTACTAATAATTCATCGTGACTTTCATCAAAAGCCTTAAAATCTATCACAAATCTTCCAATGTCATGGATGTCATAGGTTCCGGGTGCTGTTGCCGGAAATTGAAATACGGCATTGGCCTCTGTAAGGTCATCCACAAATAATCGAACCTTAAAGGTATCTCCCTTGCGATCATCCAGATTGATCTCATAATAAAAAGAATTGCTGAGGTCAATTTCCTCAGGTGATTTAGGTATTTTAACGTTTATCTCATCCTCGCAAGAGGCAATAAAAATCAAAATGATTCCCAGTACACTTGAGACTACTCTGCGCTGCATAATCAAAATTATTATTTTCCCTGAAATGTTAAAAGGCTAGTATACATAGCCCAGAATGGCTACTACATGGCATACTGTACCTGCCAATACAAATAAATGCCAAACAAAATGATGGTAGCGTATTCGGTGATCGTAAATAAAAAAAATTACACCTGCTGTGTACATCACGCCCCCTGCCAATAGCCAAAAAATACCCCAACCTGGGAGACTGTTCCAGAGTGGCTTCACGGCCAGAACTGCCAACCATCCCATACCCAGGTATAAGCCAATGGAAAGCTTACTGGTGCCTGCACCACCAACAGATTTTAATACAACTCCAAAAATGGCCAGGCTCCAAACAATTCCGAACAATGTCCAACCCCAGACACCCTGAAGCACACTTAACGTAAAGGGTGTGTATGTTCCTGCGATCAAAAGAAAAATAGCACCATGATCAAATATCTGGAATACGCGTTTTGTTCTGCTATGGGGAAAGGCATGATATAAGGTCGAAGAGATATAGAGTATCATCATGGTTGCGCCAAAGATGCTTGCACCCACGATAGCGATTGTACCACTGGGGACAGCAGCAATAATTAATATTGGCGTAATGGCTAAGGCTAAAAGAAATCCCACACCATGGCTGATACTATTCGCAATCTCCTCTCCCAGGCTTTGTTGTCTATATACTTTGGTTGTCGCACTCATTAATTATATTTTTCTATCTAAATGAACCTAACGAAAAGGTTAATAGTTCAGTATCTCTCAGATAGGTATTTAATAAAACAGAAATTAACTCAGCGATAACAAATCAATCAATTTTTTGAGGCAGAAATATCCGAACAGTCGTACCGACTCCCACCTGACTTTCAAGCTCTATTCTTCCTCTAAGCTTTTGAACTGTTTTTTTGACAATATATAAACCAAGTCCATTGCCCTTTGAATGATCATTCGCCCGGAAATACATTTCAAATACCCGGTCCATATACTCCGCTTCAATACCCAGTCCATTATCCTGAATTTCAATAATTACTTCTTGCTCATTATTATGGGCTTTAATCTGTATTACCGGATTCAAGGTAATGCTGAAGGTAATCGCATTTTCAAGCAAGTTCTGCACAATAATCTTTATCAATGCAGCATAAGAATAAAAGGGGTATTCCAATTGCACTGAAAGGGTAATACGTATCCCTTTTCGATCTAGCTCAGGTTTTAAGTTCGAGAGCTCCAGTTCAAAAATATCCTTCAAAAAAACTTCACGATAAATTAACTCCTGGGCACCCACATCACTGATCGATTGAAGTTTGCGCAACATCTTATCCAAATTAAGCGCGTTTTCATTTACTTTTTCAAAGAGCTCCAACGCGGCCGGGTCTTTTACCAGCACCCTTGCCACCTCTGCCAAACCCATAAACGTGGTAAGAGGTCTTCTGAAATCGTGTGAAGAGCGATAAAAAAAAGTATCCAATTCCTTAAAGGCTTGCTTTAATTCTGCTGTGCGTGCCTCGATGCGTTGCTCGAGTTGCTCATTCACTTCAGAAATGGTTTGATTGCTTTCGGATAACTCTTCTGCCTGTGCTTGGATTTCCTCTTTCTGCTCTGATATTTCTCTGTTTAATTTTGAAAGTGTTTCATTGGACATCATCAACTCCTCTGCTTGTGCCTGTATTAATTCGTTCTGTTCAGCTAAGCTTAAGTTTAACTTCTTGAGTCTTTTATAAAATTGATAATAGGATATCAGTAAGACCAAAAGAACCAGAGATCCTCCTATCACAGAATACAGTATAGTTCGTTGTCGTTGAACACGGGCTTTGTGAAGTTCATTGTCTTTACTCAGAAGAGCTATTTTTTGTTCGTTGCGTTCCACATCATACAACGTGCGGTATGAAGCCAGGCTTTGTGCAGTCTGTTTACTAAAAAGGCTATCAGTAAACTCGTTGTATTTTTTGTAATACTTTATGGCCTCGTTGGGTCTGCCAAGTTTTTCATAATACGTTGCTATTCCCAGATAACTGTCGCGGAGAACATCATTTGAAGAGACAGGTATGGCCAGTTCCAGAGCCCAGTCTAAGTACACTTTCGCAGAATCAAATGTGGAAAGTTGAGTATATATTTTCCCTATGCGGTTATAATTTAAACTAATGCCATAATTATCACCTAATGCCTTGTCAATTTTGAGACTTCGAAAATAGTAGGGCAATGCCGCACGAAAATCCTCTTTTACCAGGTAAAACTCTCCAAGGTTAAACATGCCGGCAGAAATGTCGACTTTGTTATTGATCCGAATTCGTTCAGCTAAAGATTTCTTGTGATAATAAAGAGAAGAGTCAAAATTCTTAAGGTGTCGTTCTACTAAACCACGAAGGTCCCAGCTCCCCGCGAGTTCCAACATCGTATTCAGATTTTGAAAAGTACTTATGGCCAGGCGATTGCTGGCCAGTGCTAAATCAAAATTCCTGCCTCTAAAATATATCCAGGATTGTTCATGTGCTATTCGCCCAATAAGATGGTTGTAGGACGCTTTTTCAGCAATATCCAGCGCTTGCGAAAGATATTCTGTACCCAATTCATAATAACCCTGCTCTTCAAACACAGTACCCATCCGCAACAGCAATTCAGCTAATGCATACTTATATTGATTTTTCCGATAGTGAGTCAATACCTGCTGCCAGTTATTAAGGGCCTGCTGAAAGTCTCCACGTCTGAAGTATACTTCACCCATACATTGGAGATAATCAGCATTGATAATTTCATCATACTGAGCTGCTGGTTTTGCCTTTTGATAATATCGCTCTGCTTCAGCAAAATCATCTTTCGCTCGGTAGCAGTTACCTAACAAAAGCCAGACATCGGCTAGCAGAATGGAATCATTCAGTGCTTCTGTTAGTTGGAGAGCAATTTGTGCTTCGATTAATGCTGAATCGGGCTTGGTAGCCACCAAAAAAAGTCGGCTGATGTTCTTCTTAACAACGGCTTGATAGTATGTGTCATTAGTTTCCAAGCTTGATGCCCAGGCTTGTTTATGCAAATAGTAGGCTGAGTCATAATTACCTTTGTCCTTAAAAACATTAGCTAAACGCGTGAGTGAATACGTCTGTAGGTTTATATCCTTAATGGATTTGGCAATGGAGAGAGATTGCTCAAATTGATCGTGTGCTGACGACAACATGCCATTGAGGAAATAGTATACCCCCCGGTAAGCAATCGCCCATCCAAGGCCCTTTTGATCTCCAATTCGTTTAGCTAAATCTAATGCTTGTTGTGTAGTGGCATTAGCTTTTTCGATATCGGTATCAAAATACCAAAAGGAAAGTGCATTCAGCAATTCAACCATTTTAATAGCATTCTCCTCTTTGCTAATAAGTTGTTGAAGACTATCCACTTTGGATTGGCCCTCGACCTCTATTGCCAAGAGAGTAATAAAACATATCAGTGAGAGTTTTTTCAAGAAAGAATGTATTACGCCAATCTAAAATTAATAAACTTCAAGTTAATCGTGGGTATAAAAGTAAGAAGGGGGTTAATCCCCCTTCCTTGATTAATTATCTTTCCATTCCGGCCATCTGCCAGGTGTATAGGGTGCCTTATTTACTTCCAGTTCTTTTTCCAACTGGAGTATCAAGGCCTCTGCTTTTCTCATATCACCCAATAACGCAGTAAACTGCTTTGCTGCAACGGTATAGGATTCTGTATAAATCGTAGGGATTGGGGCGGTAGAGCTCCATACGCTACCTTCAATTCCAGAAACCCTTTCATTGATCGAGGGTATGGTTTCAAACTCACGTTGAGAACGGGTTTGATCACCAAGCAATTTAAGTCGAATGGAGATTAACTCCTGATTGGCGGCATGAGCTTGCTCCAATAATACCTTGGCAGGAGCCGGCATATCATGAATCGCAAGGTTAATATTCTTGACGCGTTGATTCATGGTACTATATAGATCATTAGCGGCAATCACAGCTTTTCTCAAGTTCGATACTCTTTTATAGAAGGCCACGTTCGCAGCCATGTCAGTAGGAATACTGCTATTGTCTAAGAGTTTGCACGTAAAGGATACCGGTCCTGCTAATTCCGTGAGTAAGCCGTCTTCATATTTGGATAATGTTACGGTGTATTGCCCCGGCATGGCAAGGTGACCATCTTCTGTACCGCCAAACAATTGATCTGGTGCAGGTGTAGATCGGTTAGTAACTGAAGCAGGAGTACCATAACGAAAATCCCATACAATACGCTGTAACCCTTTCTTAGCAGGTGCCTTTAAATGGCGAACCACACTTCCGGCTTGGTCCTTAATAGTAAATAATAAATAAGGATCATGTTGATTATCTTCCAATCTCAAACTGTCAATACTTGGGTAGTATATTTTCTGCTTCTTTTCAACCTTTGTCTTTTCCGCATCCTGCCGCTTGGCCTTTAATTTCTTAATCTCATCTTTAACATAATAGGAAAATACTGCTCCAGGTTTGGGATTTGGTGTAGAGAAATAACTGCTTCCCAGATGACCTTTATCGCGCAAACCCAATGGAAAACGCTCGATGTACATTAAACTTTCCTTTACCGGAAAAATAATCGCAGACTTTGCCAAGTCGTCCTTCTTAAAATTTCGCAGAAGGGAGTAATCATCCAGAATGTAAAACCCTCTGCCGAATGTGCCGAGCACCAGGTCGTTTTCTCTTCTCTGAATTTCAATATCACGAACGGCAATAGTTGGGATACCCGCTTTCAACTGAATCCAGCTTTGTCCGCCACTATTCGAGAAAAATACTCCGAATTCTGTTCCGACAAACAATAAATTGGGATCTACATGATCTTCGGCAATGGAATAAACACTGCCTCGTACCGGTAAATTGGATTGAATTGGTTTCCATGTTTTACCTGCATCCGCAGTCTTCAACACATATGGTTTAAAATCACCATAGCGGTGGTGATTGAAACACACGTATGCTGTGTTTTTGTCATGTAACGAGGCAATAATCTGATGCACATAACTTTGTGCAGGTACCCCAGGCAGGTTATCAAATTTTACCCAACTGGTTCCACCATTGGTGGTGAGGTGAATAAGTCCATCATCAGTGCCCACCCAAAGCACATTTTGATCAATCTTAGATTCGGCAATACTGGTGGTTTGTCCGTAAATATCTGTGCTGCCATTTTTAGCAATGGCATCTACCGACCAAACTCTCCCCATAACTTCGATTTTGTTGCGATCGATTTTTCTACTCAGGTCCGGACTGATCGCTGTCCATGAGTTCCCGCGATCATCCGTTCGAAATACCTTGTTCGCGCCAAAATACAGTCGCATATTACTGTGTTGACTAATCAGTAATGGTGCATCCCAGTTCCAGCGGTAGGCTTCCTCTCCTTCTTTCTCAACAGGTTTAATAGTCAGGTATTCACCATTCTTCCGATCAAAACGATTCAATCCTCCATACTGACTTTGCGCGTAAATGATATCGGGATTTGACTGATCTACCTGTGTCTCAAATCCATCGCCAATAGACGTTATGTACCAATCAGAATTCACAATTCCATTCGCAGAAGTTGTTCTGCTTGGCCCTCCTAAGCTGAGGTTATCTTGCGTGCCACCATGCACGCCATAAAAAGGATAGGCATTGTCGGTGGATACTTTATAGAATTGTGTTACCGGCAAATTTGATTTGAAGTCCCAGGTCCTTGCAAAATCCCAGGATTCATAAATTCCACCATCACAACCTACCAACAAGTGATTCCCATCTTTTGGGTCAATCCAAATGCAATGATTATCAATATGTTTATTCAGTTCACCCAGGTTAGTCACCGTCTTTCCACCATCATGACTCACTTTATAGTAGGTATCGGTAATAAATATTCGGTCCACATCAATAGGATCACAGGTAATCTCCTGATAGTAATTGCCGGATGTGAATACCGAACTTCGCTTTTCCCAACTGGCACCTTGATCCAATGATCGATATACCCCTCCTTTATCCTCTTTAGCTTCAACCACCGTATACAATACATTAGGGTTTACCGGACTGATGGCCAGTCCTATCCTTCCCACTTCACCTCCTGGTAATCCTCCCTCCAGTTTCCTCCAGGTTGCACCACCATCAATAGATTTATACAATGCGGACTCCGGTCCACCACCTATGTACGTAAACACTTTTCGCATACGCTGATGAAATGCCGCATATAGCACATTGGGGTTCCTGGGGTCCATCACCAGGTCATTACATCCTGTGTATGCACTTACGGATTTAACACATGTCCAAGTAACGCCACCATCTGTTGATTTATACACACCCCGATCACCCCCTTCACTCCACACAGGGCCATACGCGCCAACATAAATTGTATTCGGGTCATTTGGATGCACAATTACTTCAGAGATATGTTCTGAATTTTTCAATCCCATATTTTTCCACGTCTTGCCACCATCTTCACTTTTATACACACCATCTCCATAGGCTACGGAGCGTTGATTATTGTTTTCCCCTGAACCAACCCAAACAACACTGGGATTAGAGGGGTCGAGTGACACGCACCCAATGGAATAAGACCCTTGCCCGTCAAAAATGGGCGAATAGGTAACGCCTTTGTTATTGGTTTTCCATACCCCTCCCGATGAGCTTGCGACATAATACTCGCTGCTATTCAGTGGGTTTACTGCAAAATCGGAAATCCGGCCAGACGTAACGGCCGGGCCGATCGAGCGAAACGAAAGTGCAGTGAACGTTTCGGAAGTAAATCCTGCTTCGGGTGTTTTCTGCTGGCTAAAACCCAATGCGCTTTGTAAGAGGATGGAAACGGCAATTCCTGATTTGAAGAAAAGGTTCATAGAATTTAGATTAAGACTGATCTGCTATTTTATACAGAATAAAACTAATATAAAACCGTGTCCTTGACGATAACAATTGTTATGGGTGGTGAATTTATTTATAGAGGAACTTTAAGCTCCTCAGTTCCATAACCCTTAAATCTATTACTTTTGGCACCAGCATGTCATTATTTGTTTCATCGTTAAATTCAGGAAGTAACGGCAACTGTTACTATGTGGGTAATCAGGACGAGGCAGTGTTTATTGACGGTGGGATATCCTGTCGTGAAACAGAATTGCGGATGAAGAGACTGGGGCTGAACCTTAAAAAAGTTAAAGCCATCTTTGTTACGCACGAGCATTTTGATCACACCAAAGGCATTCCTACCCTTTCCAAGAAATATCAACTTCCGGTATACATAACCGATCGAACTCAGCAACATGCGCGTTTGCGTCTGAAGGATAGCCTGGTCGTTCCCCTTACACCCCATGCACCGGTTACGATCGGGCAACTTACTATCACTGCATTTCCCAAACGACATGACGCCATTGATCCTCATAGTATTATTGTCGCCAACGAAAAAGTTAAGGTGGGGGTATTCACTGATATTGGCTCATCCTGCGAACACGTAATCAAACACTTCGCTCAGTGTCATGCCGCATTTTTAGAAGCCAATTATGATGAGGGTATGCTAGAGAATGGCGTATACCCGCTTCATTTAAAAAATCGCATCCGGGATGGCGAAGGTCATTTATCCAATGCTCAAGCGGCAGATTTGTTCATGAAGCACAAACCGGAATTTATGAGCCATCTGTTTCTTTCCCATCTTTCAAAAAACAATAATTCGCCAACCCTTGTTGAAAATCTGTTTAAAAAAATTGCCGGCTCAACAGAGATTATCATTGCCACGCGATACAGGGAAACAGCACTTTACCCTATTCATCCGGATGAAATGAATAATCAAAGAAAAAATGTAGCCAAAGGACACGAACAACTTTCTTTATTTCATTAACGCTTCACTTTTTCTGTTCCTTGGTTACTTTGCAAATCTTCAATCTCTTTGCAGGCAGTCCATTCGGAATACATATTATTCGGATGAATGGCTGGGTACAACAATGGATTTGCTGGTAGTGACCCCTGTCTTAGTCAACGGTAATTTCTCGTGACTAAAGTCATTGACTTTCATGGTATATCAATGTAATATTTGATTGTCTTCGTGGGCAACGCATGATTATTATTATGAAAGCAGCTCTTGGTCATATGATCAGAGGATGGGCAGCATGTTTAGGGATCATGCTTTTAATTTATCATGTTGGGAGTGCACAAGATTCTAGCTTCGTTCAGGGTAGAACTCACAAAGGATTCTATTTAAATATTGGACTTGGTCCTGAGTTTGGAAACATTAAGGCGTATGACAACCTTGGTAACAGGCTTGAATTTCAAGGCACTGCTTATTCACTCGATTTTCAGATTGGCGGTACCCTTTTAGATAATCTTATTCTTCATGCCACGGTTCAAATGAAATCCATTTTTGGACCCACCATTAACAATGTCAAATACAATGATGATTACTCCGCTGATGAATTTATGATGGGCGTGGGTTTGACCTATTATTTTGAGAACAATTACTTCGTGACGGGCAGTTTAGGCAGTGGAAATTTTTCATTTGTAGACGAGAATTTAAATTACACATTGGATACGGATGAAGGGTTTTCATTTCAAATAAAGGCAGGCCGTGAGTGGTGGGTTTCTCCACGATGGGCATTAGGTTTTGCTCTAGAGTATGGCGGAACTTCTGTAGAGGATGAGTATACTGATGGAACAAAAGAAGAATGGAATAGCTATCGCTATGGTTTCCGTGTTACTGCCACCATGAATGGCAGAAATCATTAAACACTCAACCCTGGATTATTCGGAAATTCATTTATTACCATTTTGATGTCTATCCCTAAGGCATCTTTAGATGGTACCTTCACCTTGGGTTTTGAACGGTCGTATTAACCGCGATTTGCCAGCTTAAAATAGATGGGTAAAATCATCCGTTGCCGAACAGGTTTACCCCGCTGTTTGCCGGGTGACCAAGGTGGTGATAATTGGATTACCCGAATGGCTTCTTCATCACAACCTGCCCCTATTCCCTTTACCACAGTAAATTGATTGAGTGTTCCATCTTTGTCTACCACAAATTCGACAAACACTTTACCTTCAACATTCATTCTTCTGGCTTGACCCGGATAACGAATGTTATCCGATACAAATTTATAGAACCCGGACATGCCATCACGAGGTGCAGCATTTTGTTCTACTATTAAAAAGATCTTATCAGCCTCCTCTTCTTCTACTTTTACTGGTTGCTCGACAATGGTAAATTCCTGAGTAACTGTTTCATTCGTCACTTCCATGTCAAATTCAACTTTTATTTCCTCCTTAATTTCTTCAGCATCGGGTACCTCGACTATTCGGGGCATTTGAACGCTGGGTGGTGGTGGAAGGATTTCGGTGGGAGGAACTTCAATGATTTCCTCAAAGTCGTTCGTTCTTTGAAGTTCCTTCTTTACCACAACCTCATCATACGTCTTTATTTCAAAGGCAAATATTACGAAGAGCATGGTTATCAAGAGGCTGATGCTGAATAGCAGTGGCCTAGCTTTATCCAGGTCAGCACGGGTGGTTTTTTTTGGTTCCCAGTACAACATATAGCAGATGTTTTGGTTTACCGATTTTACCCCCTTATTCATTACTATACCATGACATTTGTTAGGGTAAATGCATGATAAATGACATCCCTTTAAGGGTAGAGTCCTTAAGGCTAGACGGTGATAGGAATTGGAAAGCGTAAAAGCAGAATAGCTGACACAATTGCCAGCCATTCTGCCTGTAAATCAAGAATTAATATCCCTTATAAAAGTCCTTGATCTTGGATGTCACCTGATCATATATAGGTCTAGTAAATTCTATGAAAAGATCTTGAGGTGGTGGGGGCACTTGCTCCTTCAATTTGGTTATGCGAAGTTGTTCCGGGGTAAGTGCACGCTCATCACCATTAAAGGTTGCCCACTCCGAAATCCACACATATTCACCCGGCATTTTTTCAACGGAAAGTATTGCATTGGTTTTAGCATCAATAATTCTGAAACCGATCACCCCTTTTGAAGTTGTTGTTTTTTTATAGTAGAAATAAGTTGCCTTTACAGTCATATAAAGTTTAGTCGTGTCCGCTTCATAGGGGTTAGAGTAAGCCAGCCATGAATAAGGGTTTGTATTGGCTGAGGCGAAGAAGACTGGCTGCTTCGAAATTCTGCCTTGTGGTTTACCGGTCGGTTTTTTACTGTCCTTTGGTTTTTTGTCCTTGATCTCCTCACACGTACCTTCTGTATCTCCATGGGCAAGGTGAGCTTTAAGTGCTGACTTTGAAATAACCAGAGTATGTCGGTTGGCCTCATTGCCAGGAGGAATATGGCAGACCGTAACTTTCGTGGTGTCCTGATCTTGTGAATCTGAGCTGCCCCCTGAATTACCTCCACTATTACCGCCTGAATTATTTCCACCTGCAGTACCTCCGGAGTTACCAGAGCTATCACCCCCTGAATTTCCTCCTCCCGTAGTTCCTCCGGAATTATTGCCTCCTGAGTTACCTCCACCCCCATTTCCTCCTGCTGAACCTCCCGAATTACCTCCGCCTGAAGTACCTCCAGCAACTCCTCCACCTGTACCTCCTGAATTATTTCCTCCAGTACCTCCCGAATTGCTTCCACCTCCTGTACTACCACCAGAAGTTGATCCTCCCGATTGCGCCACATACGTGCCGGCTAATACACTATCTTTTTCTAAAGCAATTTCTCTTTCATTCATGAATACCTGCCCCACTACAAATTCATCAAATTCAATTTTAATGATGTGATCGGGGTTAAGTTTTAAAGTTTGAGCCTCCTTGCGGGTATAGAATTTTACAAACTCATTTAAGGATGCTGAGTGTAGATATTCCGATACCTTATCATCAAAAAATTCGGCACTCACACTGATGTTCTTTGCCTGCACCGGAATAGGTTCCATCACCACTTTAATGGTCGCGTTCGACAACGCTGTTTCCGTCATTTTAATCACATCCTTATACCCTGGAACATAGGCATTAGTTTTCTTGAACAGTGAATAAGCGAGTTTCGCCTTATCACGAGTCCCAAATGTCATAGCGGTAATTCCTGCAGCATAGTTCTCTTCCGCGGCATTCTTTTTTGCCTCTTCCAGTTTTGTATAATAGTTAACCGGGTTTGGAATAACTTTTAATGCTCCCGGAGAACGCCTGATTTCATCGTACATAACATTAATGGTGGTGTACGAATCAACAACCGCTGTCCACTTGAATTCTGCGTTGGATGCCAGGGATGCGTTGGCACGATCCTCATAAAATGCAACTGCCATGGGGTATGCCTGCCGAAGGGTTTCAGAAGATTTACCATGATCATCATTTTTGCGCAGTCGGTTAACGGAAGTAATGACGGCCTCGTAGTAATTACCATGTTCAAAGGCTGATTTCCCTGATGAACATGCGCTCAACGCAAGGATAATAACCAAATACATCAAGAGTGAGTACTTTAGGCGAGTCATAGGTTTTAATTTTATATGAAGGTACGTGTTATTATATAAATGTGCACGCAAATCAAATACAATCAACCCTAAGACTGGCTTTGCTCCAGTAGTTTTAACAAGGTATTGACGGTGATTATTCCCAAGGCTACCATTCGAATCAATAGCGGAAGATACTTGCTACTCCATGCTTGGGCAGCACTATAGAGAATGCCCAATGTTGCTAAGCCCATAGATGCTGCACCGATCAATAACATCTCCTGTGCTCCTGTCAACTTAAGCATCGCGAATAACAACCCGATAATACATACAGACGAGGCAATTGAAAATATTTTAAGGGTAATTACCATCATGATCGTGTTCATCTCCACCATAAAATATGCGCTTAAAAAATAAAACCCTGCCAATAGGGTCATCGAAATCATAAGGGCCTCATCACTTCCTGTAAATCCCGATATCTTTAGCAAGAACGATAGAATTACCAGGAGCACTAATATGATTTCAATCTTTATTTTTTGGTCAGAGAGCCATTGGATAATTTGGGGTTGCATACTATTGGGTTTAGTTGGCTTTAAAATTCGTTCCTTTTCAAGGGTTTACAAAACTATCCAGTCCTATGCTACATCATTAATGACATAAAGTCTACCCAATGACATCAACTAAACTCCTTTTGTTATTCATTTTGATGCCAAACATGGTGCTTACGGCCCAAGACCAGAAGTCTGATTTTGGGAAGCAGCTTATCCTGGCTATCAATTCCGTGTCAGAACAAGAACAACGCGCACTCATCCAGGAGATATTCTCACCGGCAGCGTTAGCAGACCCCGGGATTGAGCGATTGGTGGAGTTTATCAAAAGAATGCAAACTAATTTCGCGCCTTTGGAATATCATCATTCAGATATTTTGACGTTTGAAAAACCTTCGGGAACTGTTTATGTAGCGCACATCTTTTGCCGGAAGAAGGGTGCACAAATGTGGACGGATATTCAATTCTACCTCGATCCAAATCCCCCACATAAATTGCAAAAAGTTGCATTTGTGGCTGAGGTGACCGAGCCCATTCATTTACCAAACGGCAGTATTGAGGAAGTGGAAACCCTGGAGTGGCTATCTCGCTACTCGGATAAATTAAATACCGACTATGATCTCTATGGGAGTTACCTGATAACCAAGGGAGACAAATTGCTCTATGAAAAATTCTACGGATTTGAGGACACAGGAAAACAACACCCCATTTCAAAAAACACATTATTCAATATTGCGTCTGGGGGTAAAATGTTCACTGCAGTAGCCATTGCACAACTTGTGGAGAATGGCAAACTCACTTATGAGGATAAAATAACCAAGTACCTTTCGGGATTCCTTGATCCCCCTAAAGCCAGTAAGATTTCAATCCACCACTTATTATCCCACACTTCTGGAATTAACGAATACTGGTCAGGTCAAAATGTCAAGGCAGTTTATAGTGCGACCGCCACTCCTGATCATATGAAACTTGTGTATCAGGTAGGATACTCATTTGATCCCGGGGAAAAATACCAGTACTGCAATTCCAATTATATTGCTCTGGGAGCGATCATTGAGCAGGTAACCGGAAAGTCCTTTTATGACTATGTACAAGAAAATATTTTCAATCGGGTAGGAATGCAATCCACAGGTTATTTTAATCACGGATCAAAGAATTTGGCCACCCCACTAGCGCGCAACCCAGAAGGAAAAGGATGGATTGAAGCCGTTCACGGAACTCGGGGATCTTCTGCGGGTGGAGCATATTCGAATAGCGGTGACATGTTTAAGTTCGCAAAGGAATTAAGAAGCAATGCACTGATTTCCAGAGAATCATTAACATGGCTGACCTCAAATAAGAATGCAGGATTAGACGTCACGGAAGAATATGGGTATGGATTTATTATCAATCAAACACCGGGAGGTGTAACATCGTATGGACATGGAGGAACCGCTGGTGGCGTGAACTTTGAATTGCGGTATTATCCCAAACAAGATATTACGTTGATTGTTTTCTGTAATCAAAACAATGGTGCTTATGACGACTTAAAAAAGACAATGATTAAGCTGATTACCGGCCAACGGTGAACTCAATCATTTCTCAGATACTCTACTGGATTCCCCATTGCTGCCTTAATCGATCGAAAGCTAACCGTGAGCATGGCAATGCCAAGGGCAACTAACCCCGCAATGCCGGCAAGGGCTATGCTAAATTCAATGTGATAGGCAAAACTTTCTAACCACTTGTTCATGCCATACCATGTGACGGGTATCGCTATCAGAAGTGCCACTAAAATGAGTTTGACAAAATTTTTGGATAAAAGAATCACCATTTGTGAAACGGTAGCTCCCATAATTTTCCGAATGCTGATTTCTTTGGATCGTTGTTCAGCCGCGAACGTGGCCAATCCAAATAAACCGAGGCATGCAATAAACACAGCCAAAGCCGTAAACACCAAAATCACTTCACTAAGGCGCTGTTCAGACCTGAATTTTGCATCAAAGTTCTGATCAACAAAGGAATATTCAAACGGGCTATTGGGAGCAAACTTCTTCCACAGTTCACCTAAGAGTTTTATTTTTTTTGCCGGATCACCGGGTGTAAGCCGCACGGCTATATCCCAATTAGGTGCACCGCCCAGAAAGATGACCATAGGGCGGATATTGGCTTTCAAGGTTTCGAAATTAAAATCCTGAATGATGCCAATGACTTCCATAGCATAACCTGCCTCAGTTCCTGGATACTTGATCTTCTTTCCCTGACCCTCCAGAATACCCAAGTGTCGTGCAGCAGTTTCATTCAGAATTACCGCGCTGGAGTCGGATGGAAAGTCGCGGGAAAAAAATCGTCCGCTAATCATGTTAAGGCCTAACGTTTTCAGGTGGTCATGATCCATGATGTATACTGCCATTAAATAGCTCTCCTCTGAGGATTCATTCGTAAACGTAGATGACCAATCTACATTTGGTGGCAAACGGCTGGAATAACTGGCCGCAATGAAATCCGGGTATTTTAATATTTCATTCTTAAAAGCTTCTGCATTCTTGCCAAGATTCATGGTATGCATAATGCCTACCACATTTTCCTTTTGAAATCCCACATCCTGTTTTTGAAGAAAATCAAGTTGCCAATACACCATCATGGATGAAATAATGAGGGCGATGGATATGAAGAATTGAAAGACAACCAGGGTATTTCGAATACCATAGCTCTTCGCCCCCGCCCTGAATTTTCCTTTCAGTACCTCTACAGGTTTAAAGGATGTGAGATAAAAAGCGGGATAACTACCTGCCAATACACCAATACCCACCATCAACAATACAAAACCTGTTAGAAATACCGGATGGTACAGCATATCGGTTGTTAAGCTTTTTCCCGCCAACTGATTGAAGGGAATTAACAACACATATACCAGGATAAAAGCTAAAAGAAATGCAATAGCTGCATACACAAATGATTCCAGGATAAATTGCCTGATCAGCTTGTTACGCAATGCCCCTACCGCTTTGCGCACACCAATTTCCTTCGCACGGTTTGCTGAACGGGCCGTGGAGAGGTTCATAAAATTGATGCATGCCAATAACACGATAAACAGTGCGATGGCACTGAATAGATACACGTATTCTATGTTACCATTCGGTTCCAATTCATCCTGCAATTGCGATTTTAAGTGAATGTCGACCAAGGGTTGTGTTGTGAATCCAACATTCCCGCCTTGCTTAAGAAATTCATCGAGCGATACGTTCAAAAATTGTTCTATTTCTTTCGCGCAATACTTGGTAACAAACCCATCGAGTGTTTTTTGAATTCCCGAAATATCGGTTCCTGGAAAAACTTTAAAGTACGTATAGGCTTCTGAGTTTAGCCACACTGTGTTATTGGAATAACCGGAAGTCTCCCACGACATAATGAAGTCAAAATGGATATGCGAATTATGAGGTACATCCTTGGCAATACCGGTAACCTCTGCGAAAATGGCACCCTCACTTCCAATCACTAATGTTTTACCGATGGGTGAAAGGTCACCCTTGCCTTTATAGTCAAAATAACGAACCGCTGCCGTTTCCGAAATGACAATTTTGTTTGGTCCTCGCAGTGCTTCCTCAATATTTCCGGCAATCAACGAGAAATTAAAGAATGAAAAGAAATTGGAGTCCGCCAGGTAAAAGTGCATTTCCGTAAAAGCTCTTTCTTCATATCGTACCGGGCAGGTCATCCATTTGTCGAGGCGGACTACCGAAGTCACACCTGTTCCCTCGCGTTGTAGTCCCTCAGCCATGGGCATGCCCGTTTGAGCATTCACAAATGCCTGTCCTTGAAGAGTACCATGAAAATTTACACGATAGATTTGTTCAGCATCAGGATGAAAGCGGTCATAGCTTAATTCATCTGCGACATACAGTAAGATGAATAGCGAGGCCGTTACTCCTGTAGTTAACCCAAAAATATTAATAGCTGAATATATCTTTTGGCGCATAAGAATGCGCAAGGCAACGGTTAAATAATTTTGGAACATAACCAAGAATTGGTTTCTATTTGATCACAAGATCCAGTACCCTCTACTAAATTTATTAAAGTGTGCAAAAATTACAAAGTGTGTTACGATGAAAGTTAAACATTCATTCATGGCTCATAATTAATAAGTGTTCCTGAAAATAGAAATGACAAGCGTCATCCTTGGAAATTAATTTAATCACCCAGTTCACCCTATGGTACACTCTGTGCTTATCGCAGGCTTGATTTATCGGGGTGACGAGCCTTAAACTGACGATAGAAGTTTTGTATGTCGTTAAGATCCTTTTGATAATCTCCGGTAGGATAGAATAAGTCGCCAAAGCCTGCTACTTTTTTTCCGTAATCCAAATAGCCCATCACGATGGGAACCTTTGCACCCATGGCCGTATGATAAAATCCAGACTTCCATTCCTTCACATAACTCCGAGTGCCTTCAGCAGGAATCATCAGAATAAGTTCTTCATGTTGCTCGAACATCTTGATCATCCCTTCCACCATATTGGTATGTTTCGAACGGTCCACCGGAATACCGCCCGTGGCTCGCATCAATATGCCTAATGGAAATTTAAAGAGACTGTTCTTACCCAAAAAACGAACCTTCACACCGCACGCATATAAGGTGGCCAGGGCGATCGGGTAATCATAATTGCTGGTGTGCGGTGCTGCCACCAAGACACATTTCTTTATAGCCGGATCAAGTCTGCTTCCAATTTTCCAGCCGATCAGTTTTAAATAGAGCTTACAAAGCCATTTCACAGGGTGGTGTGCTCATGTTCCATGAGGTTAAAATTATTATATTTATTGACCTTAGCAATAAACCTACATGTATTAGTCACCGAATCTGTTGAAGTGTTTATTCCAAAAGAACTTTATGAGACCATTAAGTGAGAAACTTTTATTCAATCCCTTTAGTTAACCAAACCCATCCCCTACAGCCATGAAATATCCTACCCTATTTATCATCGTTGCTATCACGGTATTAGCTTGTCAGCCAAAGCAAGAACCCACCGCGTCTAATAAAATTTCCATCGGTACGATCGATAGTCTTTATTCAGAAGCACTTCATGAACAACGTCATGTTTGGGTATACGTACCCGAAAATATTGGAAACGGGGCGGTGTATGGTAAATCAACTTACCCTGTACTTTACTTACTGGATGGTGATGCCCATTTTCTTTCTGTTGTAGGCATGATTCATCAGCTGAGCACTATTAATGGAAATACCATAAGCCCTGAAATGATTGTAGTGGGAATTGTGAATACAGACAGAACACGGGATTTAACACCGACCCATGTGGCTTCGGTTGATGGTGATACTACCTTTTCCAAAACTTCAGGAGGCGCAGAGCAGTTTACAAAATATATTCAGGATGAGCTGATTCCTTATATCGATCAGCACTACCCTACTACTCCACACCGTACGTTGGTGGGTCATTCGCTGGGCGGACTATTTGCCGTGAATACACTACTTTATCATCCCGACCTTTTTGCAAACTATCTGGCGATCGATCCCAGCCTGTGGTGGGATGATCAAAAGCTTTTAAAAGAAGCCGAGACAATTCTGGCAGAAAAGCGATACGATAAGAAATCACTTTACGTAGCGATTGCCAATACCATGAAAGATGGAATGCAGCTATCGGATTTGAAAGGTGATACAGCTAAGTTTACGGAGCACATCCGCTCCATTCTACAATTTTCTGAAACAGCAGAATCCAAGACGAATAATGGACTGAACTTCGAGTGGAAATACTATGCAGAAGATGATCATGGAAGTGTGCCGCTTATTGCGGAGTACGATGCGTTACGATTTTTGTATTCATGGTATAAACTCGATGATCTTTCGAAGTACTTTGATCCAGCATCAAAGGCCACAGCAGCAGAAGTGGTAACAGTGATTACGAACCACTACAAAAATGTATCTGATCACCTGGGCTACACGGTACTTCCTCAGGAGAGTTTTGTCAATGGATTAGGGTATGCCTTTATGGGGGATAATAAGGACATAGCCTTTGCGCTCTTTCAACTCAATATTGATAACTATCCGAAAAGCTCCAATGTCTATGATTCAATGGGTGACTATTATGCAGCACAACAGGATACAGTTCATGCCATTGAAAACTTTGCCAAAGCCTTAACACTGGCCGATGCACCGCATACAAAAGAAAAGTTGAAAGCGATGAAGGGAGAAAAATAAAGTCAGCAGATTCCTATGATTACTTCAACACAAAGATATAGGGCTGGTGATTCATGTGAAATCGATTCTTGATCACGCCCTTTTCTTTCACAAAATAGGAAACAATCGCATCGGAGAGCTCACGTTTACATTTGTAAAACTGAGGCTTACCTTTCACTTTATTCGCTTTCAGTAAACCATTCAGGATAACCTTGTCGTGTGCACCAATCTCACACTTGGGTTTGATCGACTTTTGAATTTCGGCAATCAGGGTATTGACTTCGGTGATTTGTTGTGCGGTTAGAACGGCCATGGGAAAATGAATTGGATACCCCACAAAAGTAGCATTTCATGACTCGAAATCAAGCTAATAAACAACCTTCCATGTCCCACTGTCAAGCCGGTGGCTGACAATTATCATCCGGGCCTGTGTCTTTTCTCATTGCTGATTTCATAATCGGTTATAACCTTGGTAAAAGAAGGAAAACTATAAACCTCTGTGTATATGAGCTATTACAAGATCATTGACGGAAAAAAGATGGACGGCAAAATAATCGACCTGGCTACCCAATTGGTGCAGGGTGTTGGTGACGGCCGCCTTTCGATTAAAGATGCTGATGCATTATTAAAACTAGTGATTGACGGCAACGTGATCACAGCCATTGAGGAAGATACCATCGACTACATTTTCAAAACGTATCATTGGACCGCGACAGCCTCCCAATGGTTCCACAGCGAACTGAAGACCTGGCGAACCCACAAATCACCCATTCAATTTACGGTGGCTGACTTACGCGGCAGACACTTCTCTACTGAAGAAGTATTGAAAGATCATACCGCACAAGCCGCCCGCAAACATGCGTTACAAGCGGCCACTACTGAGACGAATCAGGATCATGATGAAATCGGACTTTGGATCAGGCTCAGCGATGGAACCACAGTAGAAGTATTTTCAGACTTTATTGATTTTGAAGGGGAGTTTGTTGAACTCAAGGGTGGCTGTATCGTACCTGTAAAAGCCATTGAAAAAGTGGAGGTATAAGCGAGTGCCCAACTCCTCACAAACTCGTTTTTTTCTTTAACGTCTACCCAATTTCACGGAATATCCTTATCCGCTTCGGTGAAAGACTAGCCATTTGTCATAAAAAATTATCTGATTTGTATCTATAATTTACGTTCTTCGTTAGCAAAGAAGTTTGAATTACAACCCTATTCCCATGCTTTCGAATTACTTCCTCCTATCTCTCCGCAATATCCTTAAGCAACGCGGCTATGCGGTGGTGAACACCCTAGGCTTAGCGATCGGGCTGGCGGCAGCTATTTTCATTTTGCTCTATGTCCGCGATGAACTCACCTTCGACACGATGCACCCCAAGGCGAGCAATACCTATCGCATGGGATATTGGTTACAGTTCCCCAACGGACAAGAAGAAAAGTTTCCGGCAGTACCAGGCGGATGGGATAATTATATCAGGGACAATTACGAAGGTGTTACCGATATCGCCAGTTATTTACAATGGGGAATGCCCACCAGTATGTACTACGAACCGACCGATAAAATTCTGCTTACCGAAGAAATTATTTGGGCCGAGTCTACCATCGGTGATGTTATCGATATAAGATTTATACATGGCGATAGGGCTACCGCGCTAAAAGAACCGAACAACATCATTCTCAGCGAATCGGCTGCTTATAAACTTTTTGGTGAGGATGATCCATTGGATAAAACCATAAGCGTTTCCCATCAATGGGTAACTAACAATACCAAAATTGAAATGGTGGTGAAAGGTGTCTATCGCGATTTTCCCTCCAACTCACACATTGCTCCACAGTACATTGCGAACATCTATGCCCTGAAGCCCTTTAATCCACAAATGGAAATAGCACTCAACGAATACATGGGTGAGGGCGAAATCGGGATGTGGAGTCAGTCGTACTTCACCTGCACCAATCCTGAAGTAATACCCGTCATTCAGGCCGCCCTCCAGAAACGATCCAATGAAATTATTGAACGTCTTAAACTCGATGTCAAGTTCAGGCCCATTATCCGCAACATTACCGAGGTGCACTTTGATAAGGAGATTGACTGGTCGGTGTACCACAAATCGGCCGATAAAAATTACATGTACATCTTCATCACCATTGCCATACTGATTTTGGTAGTGGCCAGCATCAACTACATCAACCTGGCCGTGGCCAAATCGGTTACACGTGCCAAAGAAATCGGGCTTCGTAAAACATTTGGTGGGCAACGAGCACAACTCTTTCTTCAATTCATGATGGAGTCATTTATCCTGGTTATGCTTTCGGTGGTGGTAGCGGTAGGGCTGGTCATTCTCTTTCTTCCGCAATTCAATACCCTCTCTGAAAAGACATTTAACGTGGGGCATTTGGTTGAACCCGGTATGCTCATGATTGTAGGAATGGTGGTGTTGTTTGTTACCCTATTGGGCGGAAGTTATCCCGCATTTTTTATTTCGGGCTTTGAGCCGGCTACTGTGCTGAAAGGGAAGTTTGCCTTCCGCAAGGGTTCAAATGTGTTTCGACAATTCCTGATCGGATTGCAATTTACCGTGGCGGTAATTCTACTTATTGGCAGTGTGATTCTCGTGCGCCAGATGGACCTGATGCGAAACTCCAAACTTAATGAGGCCGGTAAGCAAATCATTTCTATTCGGTATGGTGGCTTTGGCGGACAGGCTACCGACTCGCAATACAGCACGTATAAAAATATGCTGTTGCAAGATCCGCAGATCGAATCGGTAACGTTAGCCAACCACTTGCCACGCCTGGATTACTTCGGACCGATTGGTATGCGTTATAAGTTTCCGGAAATTCAGGAAGAAGATTTTGAATGGTCTCAACTCAATGGTGATTATGATTTTCCAAAAACCTTTGGACTGAAAATTATTGCCGGCAGAGATTTCGATCCTGAAAATGTCACGGATTCAACTGCGATCATCCTTAATGAGGCAGCCGTTCGGGCATTGAAGCTCACACCCGAAACAGTTCTTGGTAAATCTGTTGTTCGTCCCGCCCATAGTTATTATGGTGGTCCGGATAGCACGTCTGTAGCCGTCAATGGTAAAGTGATTGGCGTGGTGGAGGATTTTCCCTACAAATCGATGAATCATAAAATTGATCCGCTGGGCATTTCACCCCGGCCCCACTTTGATGATCGGATCATACACGTACGACTGGGCGCAAAAGAAATGGGTGAAAAACTTCGGGTGATGGAACAACACTGGAAAAAGATCTTCCCGAGTTTTGGCTTCGACTATTGGTTTATCGATGATGAGTTTGGTCGCATGTATGAGAATGAAACCAAGATTGCCGGATTAACAGAAAAGTTTTCGGCACTCGCCATTATTATTACTTGCATCGGCCTGTACGGACTGGCTTCTTTTATGGCACAACAACGTACGCGTGAAATAGGAATACGAAAGGCGCTGGGCAGTAGCAGTGGGCAAATTTTAGCGTTGTTGTTAAGTGTGTTTGCCAAGTTATTGATCATCTCCTCTGTGGTGGCGGTACCGGTAACCTACTTGCTCACCTCCAAATGGTTGGAGCGTTTTGCGTATCAAATTCCCCTATCACCATGGGTGTTCATTGTCTCCTTACTGGTGATTGCTGTGATCACTTTGCTTACCGTGGGTCTTGAAACATGGCGCGCAGCACAGGCTAATCCGGTTAAGTCGTTGAGACATGAGTAAGACAATTTTAGATTGTTGATTGTAGATTGTAGATTGAAGGTTTTAGAGTTAGCAAACTATAACATTCCGTTATCCATTAATTAACCAAAAAAAACCTCCTTCTACAAATCTTGTAGAAGGAGGAATTAAAACACTCAGGATTGGTTCAGGTTATTTCTTTGCCAACGTATAGTTAATGCCCAACATCACCATGGAGGTAGTCATTTCGTATGATACCGATGTTCCAGGCATGGCCCCGTATGGATTATCGGATGTAACCATCATCGGATTTAACATTTCTCCTTCGGTGGCACCGCTGCTGGTTCCATAATGGTAAACGCCATTTAGCGTAAAGCGATCAGAGAATTCATACCCTAATCCTATCTGGAAGGCATACTTGATGACAGCAGTGGCGGGCACAGAGAAAAATGCCAATTCTTCATCAATTGGGTTGGTATTGTATGTAAACCCTGCGCGCAACGGAAGTTTGTTAATGCCTTTATACTGTAAACCAAAAGAGACGATTGAAATATCATTCCATCCAAAACCCTTCACAGAACCCGTAGGGGTCCATCCTTTTGCTTCAAAGCCTTCGGTGTTTGAATAGAATACATAACGATAATCCAATGCGATATCAATCACGCCTTTAGAGAAACCGGTTCCAATAGAAACCATGGCTGGGTAATCCATCCTGAATTTGTTCTCCGGAGCAGAAGTATCATCTAAATAGGTATTCTTAAATTCAAAATCTTCAAAGTATTGAGGCGTTTTATATGATGCACCTACTTTGAAACCTGCCTTTGAATCATAGAACACTCCCACTTGAGCACCATATCCAAACGCTGAAGACTGATCGCTGGTAGGATATCCTTTGGCTGGGTCTGGTGAAGATAATGGGTTGGGTAATAATTCAAGTGCTCCATAATTGAAAGTGGGTTGAATGCCGATGGAAAAGTTTTCAGAAAGCTCGTAGGCATAAGTAAGTCCAACTTGCAATAACATGTAGTCAGATTGCAGGTGACCGAAGCCTCCTGCTTGTTGAGGATAGTTAATAGGATTAGATGGCTGTGATGGATCGAAGTCTGGGCTGAGCGGGTTATTAGCTTCCTCAGGGAAGGTCACGCCAAAACCACTGATTCCAAACGCAGAAAATCCGAAGGTATGCCTGCTTCCTTCTTTACCAAATACCATCGCGAGGGATGGCATGATGGATGTGCCGCGGTCATCCAGGGTTGTGCCCGATAGATCTACCGGTGGGTTTCCGGGACCAAAGGCGTTGGCAGGGATAAACGATGAGAGTTCGGGTGAAGAATAAAAGGCCCCTGCATTCAGTGTAATGATCCTGGAATTGAAACTGGAAATAGCGGCTGGGTTCCACAATAATGCACCGTTGATATCTGTAGGCTGGGCGGTCGCAGCACCCCCCATCGACATGTTCACAGCACCTACCCCTTGCATAATATGACCTGATTGTGCGAAACCCGTGATGGATATCAGCACCAGAAGGAATGCTTTGATCGTTTTCATAGACATTTATGGTTAAGTTTTGTTGGCTTGAATTTCAATGCTGCCAAGGTTGTGGATAACAAGCACTTAAACCATGTTGCTAGTCATGTTTACCCAATGATTACTATCACCTGTTTTGTGTGACTTTAGTTACAGACACTACTTTGGATGGTAGATTTTAGATTGACGATTTTAGATTTTGCAATTCCATAGCATTTACTTGCCACAATATCTCATTGTCTCTACTCTATTAAATCGGCAAGGAGGAGAGAATGAGTTACTCCTCACTCAATCCTTCCTTATAAATACCGGAGCTACTCCAAAATAACCCAACTGTCTTTCGGATGCTTTACAGCATATTTCAAATTGATGCTCGTAGTTTGACCGGGAGCCACTTTCTTGTTCCATACGAGCAATCCGGTATCCGCTGTCCGTATAGCATCCGAATCTTCGATCCGATCGACCACAATCTCTTTTGTATTCGGAACCGGCAACTGATCTTCAATGCGAATATAAATTTCGTACTGCTTCTTATTCCGAACTACAATTTCATATGCAAAAAGAACTTTGCGGTTAGCCCCTAACAGTTGTTTCGATGAAAAACCTTTAATCTTCTCGCGCGTCACCAACACATTTTTGTCGCGACCGAGTGAAAGCGATAAGGTGTCCTCAATATTACGAGTATCCAATATAGACTTGCCCACATATTTTCCTTCAAAGAATAAACTAGTTTCACCCTCTAACAAGTTATACTCATCCCAGTCAGTTATCCGGGCAACCAGAAATGCATCCACATCAAGTTTAGGTGCGCAATAATATTGATAGGAAGCGTCCATTTCATATTCAATCATTTCCACCGTTCGGATCTCTCCGTCTGAGCGGATAGAATAAGGCTCATCAATTACATATTCAACGTTGGTTGAGCGTACCACCGGTGTAGCCACAATCGTTTTCTTCACTCTGGGTTGGTAGGTGTTTGAGTTTCCCCAATCTTTATCACCAGATACGCCATAGCCCGTAACTACAACTTCAGACAGTTCTGTAACATCCAGGCCTAAATTCACATCGATTAAATTCCGTCCACCAACCTGAAGTTCTTGTGTTTGAAGTCCAATAAATGAGAACACCAGCACCTGTGCATCCGAAGTAAGCGGGAGAGAATACTCACCGTTGGCATCGGTGGCTGTTCCAACCGTGGTTCCCTTGATTACCACATTCACTCCGGGTAGTGGTGATCCATCTTCTGCGCTGGTCACTCTTCCCCGCACTTCACTTGGATTTATCAAGATCCCAGAATTCACAAAGGGCGTAGCTCGGGAGGCTAATGAATTGTTAAAGCCTAAATACCACGCATGGAGAATAGGTTGTGATCCCAGAACCGATGGATTGGCAGAGGATATGGTGAGCTTCACATTTTCCCAGTCCTCATCGGATTGCTGTGAAACATTTGCTTTATACATTAGACTAATAGGTGATTTAATATCCTTGGCCCGGATATCATAGGATGGATACCACTTGGCCTCCTGTACCACGTAGCTTATGTTCATATTCACTTTCACCTCGCTTTTCGAGCTCGTTTTGATCACCACTTCACCGGTGGGCCGTGCTTTTCTGTTTTTTAGCTCTTGTAGTTGTGCATCAATGCGGCTCAATTCCAGCAGATAGCCTTTTATATGAGTGGTTGCATCCATCTGTTTTTGTTTGATGTCAGCAAGCCGGGTGCGAAAATAATCCACCGCTATTTTCAGGTCATTGATGTTAACCCCTTGCGTCCCTCCTATTTCTTTATTCGATTTGAGCATGGACTCTTCCTCATGATAGACTTCCAGATTGGCTTTTTCATGTTCCAACAAATCCTGAAATCGAACTTTTTCCTTTTCTAATTCCTGTACCCGATCAGTCTTCTTAATCTCCTCGAGGTGATTTACCCGATAGGAAACGGCCAGTAGTTTAACCCGAGAGTCCATGCCTACCTGAATACTTTGCTCATTGATCCTAGGGGAGATTCCGGAGATCACCCAAGTAGTTGTGCCGGGTTGCACATCAAGCGATGCAGATCGTGTTACCTGGGCACCATTCAGGAACACCGTCACCTCTTTAATCTTCGATACAGTTTTCCTTTCAATTTCCTGGCTTGAGGCTACCTGAACGATTAACCATACCAGTAGGGTAAAAATTGTTTTCATAGTCATTGTGTTTAGGTTTGACTATGAGATGCTGAACACATCGTAATTCCACAACGGCAAGGAGGAATAAACCTCATGTGTGGGAAAATTTATTGAGGTTTTTGTTAATTTAGGGACATTGAGCAATTAAGACCTAAAACCTTTACTCTAAATTATCATTGTGCATGCAAAACAGAAGATCATTTCTCAAGCAATCCGGACTGCTGCTGGCGGCCGGTGCCTTACCCCTGTCCGCCTTCTCCGTTTTTCGAAATCGCGTGAACCAGACAGAAAGTATTGTGGTGACCCTTTACGTGGACACCAGTAAAATTGACAAGGACAATGTTAATGCTTCCTGCAATTTCGGGCAGGCCGTGGAAATCTCTAATGAAGAGTTTACCATTGAAGCCAAAGTGGGCGATACCATCACGTGGCAAGGTGTTTCCACCAATGCGCCCGATACGGATGTGGTCAACATCAAATCCATCAACCATGAAGGCGGCAAGAATGTCTTTGGTCAGAATGTATTGATCGGAGATCGTGAAACACCTGAAAAAGTAGTGGGTAAAGTGGTGAGCACTACCGGTGATGAGAAGAAGGATCTCTTTAAATACAAAATCTCCTTTACCGTGTTGAACAATGGTAGCAACCGGAATGGAACGTTTCACATTGACCCTGTCATTAAGGTTCATTAATTGTCATTGACCGCTGCTTTTTCAAATCAAGGCTGGAATCAACTTCCTCCATGGAAAGCCTGTGTCATGCTGGGCTTTTTTTGGATGAGCCTGACCACGTATGGACAGTCGCTCTCACAGGTTGATAGTCTGGAAGCTGTTTATGCTTCAGGAAAGTATACACCCCAACAAAAGCTGGAGTTGCTCAAGGAACTGGCCATCCACCAGAAGGATGCAAGTCGCGCACTCTATTTTGCAGAGCAGCTCATTGAAGCGGCCAAGGCTGCCCGCTCCACCGAATATCTCTTTCAAGGGTACCTGGAAAAGGGTAATGCACTGCGCCTGAAGAGTGACTTAACCCATGCGCTGGAAAGCTATTTCGAAGGAGCCACCATCGTGGATAATGAACAATACCGGCATCGGTTGGGAGCCGTGTATATTGCTATTGCCGATGTGTATGCCATCATGGGCAATCACCAGAATGCCGTAAAGTATCATCAACACGCTATTCAGATTCTTCGGGAAGTCAACGATTCCATTAACATTGCCTCGGCCCTGCTCAATGCCGGAGATGCCTACATCACCATTAACCAATTGGATACGGCCCTGCTGTACACCACGGAAGCCGAAGTGATCTTTAAAAAAATCAATTCCCAACTTGGTCAGGCCTATAGCCTGGGCAACCTGGGCATGATCTACGCTAAGCTGGGAGACAAACTGCAGGCCTCGGAAAATATGAATGAGGCCATCACCCTGTTGGAAGCGTTGCAGGAATACTATCCGATAGCGGTGTACTCCAACTACATTGCCGATATCTACTTTGAGCAAGGCGATGAAGCTACAGCCCTGAAGTATGCTACCCGCAGTTTGGAGTTGGCCCAATACCATGGGTTGAAAGCACAAATCAGTGATGCCAACCTTAAGCTTTCTCAAATTTATGAGCAAGCGGGTAAGCTGAAAGAAGCCCTCGTCTATTACAAAAACCACATCGCCTACAAGGACAGTGTGAGCAACATTACTTCGGTGCAGCAAATGGCCGACCTGCGCACTGACTTTGAAGTTTCTAAAAAGCAGATTGAAGTTGATTTACTCAATCAACAGAAGCGCAATCAACAAATCATTGTTATCGGCACCGTCATTGCCTTATTTTTGATTGGCCTGCTTGCCATCGGATTGCTCAGACGTTACGTATACATCAAACGCACTAACCGCATCATTGAACAGGAAAGAAATCGATCGGATAAACTACTCTTAAACATTCTTCCGAAAGAAACTGCCCAGGAGTTAAAACAACAGGGAAAGGTCAAGGCGAAAAAATTTGAGTCCGTAACGGTGTTGTTTACCGATTTTAAAGGATTTACCCACTATGCTGAAAGTCTGACACCAGAACAATTGGTGGAGAGCGTTGACTTCTACTTTTCCAAGTTTGATCAAATCATTCAAAAACACGGTCTCGAGAAAATCAAGACGATTGGTGATGCCTACATGTGTGCGGGTGGTCTTCCCTTTCCAACCGAAGATCATGCCGTTAATGTGGTTCGTGCTGCTATGGAGATATCCACTTTTGTAAAGGCTACCAAGGAGTCGACCGCCATTGATCATGTCTTTGAGATACGCCTGGGTATTCACACCGGGCCGGTGATATCGGGGGTGGTGGGCACACAAAAATTTGCCTACGACATCTGGGGTGACACGGTAAACATTGCTGCCCGGATGGAATCCGCATCGGTGCCTGGGAAGATCAACATTTCGGAAAGTACCTACCGGATTGTGAAGGATACCTTTTCCTGTTCATACCGCGGGGAAATAGAGGTGAAGAATAAGGGCCTGATGAAGATGTATTTTGTAGAGCCTGAAACCGCTGGTGATCATTAGGTCGCCCGAAGTGCATCCCTAAGCATCTATTTTACGTATCCAGAAAAGTAAGGGACAATATCTTGCCTGCCATGAAGAAAATAGACATTCTTAATTACATCACGAGCTTCCGAAAGCAACCCAACGACATCAAAACCTTTTCTGAAATTAAGACTCACCTCAGTGCCGAACAGGATGAAGCGCTATGGCAAATGCTGGAAGATATGAAACAGCTTAGAGCCCTCCGGGAGGTAGAGAAAAACGGAGAACGGGCCTTTCAGGTAGCCGCGAAGTAACACGTTACTTGACCTGTTTTGCTAACTTTTTTCTGTAGCTTTCCCTAAACTTCCCATCTATGGAAACACAACTGGACAGTCATAAAAAAGTATTAGGAATCTTATACATGATTTCCGGTACGCTTACACTTTTCGGTATGCTCGTACTCAACGCTTTTCTTTCCGTCATTTTTACCCTTGCCTTGCAAGAGGTGGAGCCGGAGGAACAAAAATCAGTGGAGTTGTTACTCTCCTTCCTTCAATACCTGCCTGCTTTTGTCATTATTATCTTTTCCATCCCAACGCTCATTGCCGGTGTAGGCTTGCTTAGCCGGAAATCGTGGGCAACGTTATTTGCTATGATTGTGGGATGTTTCAAACTCTTTTCTTTTCCCATTGGTACCGCCATCGGTGTCTATTCCATTTGGATTTATTCGGAAGAGCAGAAGTACATGAGGAATTCAGCAGGGTAAGGGAGATTGTAGATTGTAGATTTTAGATTATACCTTAACTAACATTCTGGTAATCTATTTGAAGATGTTCTTGCCTGCGGCCATGTTTTTATACTCAGGAAGGATTTTCTCATACAGTGCTTCATCCACTTTCTTCAACGCATTCATGAGTCCACCGATACCGGAGTCTTTCAAACTCACCCGGTGATTTTTTATTTCCTCCATCTTGTTTCGGATGGTGGCTTCCAATTTGATCAGTTCTCTTTCCGTCATGGTCTTTACTTTGGTTATGCAAATTACGATGATTATGATTTATAAATGAAAGCCACCGTGAAATGAACACTTTAATAACAAGTAAACCTTAACTTTGTTGAAACACTAAAAGCAAATCGTCATGCAGGACCTGATCGACAAACTGATATCCAACCCCCTATACCTTGGCATTGGAGTGATTCTGATAATCGTGCTTCTCTATGCGATTTTCAAACGCATCGTGAAGCTCCTCATCATTTTGTTTATCGCCCTCATTCTTTTTTTGGTGTATGTGCATTATACCGGCAATTCCGTAAAAGATAAAGTTGAGAGAATGATCAAGTGATCAGGCCTGATCCTAATCGGCATAGTCTCTCCTCAGCGGTATTACTTCAGTGCTGAGTCCAGCATAAAAACTGCTTCCTTGGCATCTAAACCCTGACGGAAGTCATTGGTAATTTCGTTAAAACCTGCCACTTTTTGCCTCCGAACCTGACGCTTCGTTCAACAGGGAACCTATGCCTTGCTGCCACGTTGTAAATAGTGCCGCAGATTAACCCTCCTACCATGATCAAAAATTACTTTCTGATTACCTACCGCAGCATGATGAAGAATAAGCTCTTCATCTTCATTAATGTGTTTGGGATGGGCGTGGCCATTGCCCAATGCATTGTGGGTTACTTTGCTTACGAGTACGATAACACCTTCGATGCCATTCATCAGAACCGGGCCAGCATTTACCGGGTAAGTTCCATACGCGAATTTGAGAGCAAACTTACCCGCTATGGGCATACACCCTTTCCGCTGGGCGAGCTGGTTGATAAAACTTTTCCGGATGTAGAGCAATCCACGCGCTACTTTCAATCGTGGTCGAACTTCAAACGGGAAAATGATTTGTTTCCTGCCAACGTGCACTATGTAGACCCTGAGTTTTTCAATCTTTTTTCCTTCGAGTTCATAACCGGTAACTCAGCCGAGCTAACGGATAAGACCAGTGTGTTTATTAGTGAGGAAATAGCGGTGCGATTGTTTGGTGATGCCCGTACCGCCCAGGGAAAAATCATTCAACAGGTGTATGGGCATGAGCTGAAGGAAGTGAAGATTGCAGGGGTGTTTAAAGACCCGGTCATGAATTCAAGTTTTTACAGGAAGGACGGCTCTGCCTACATGAATTTTGACAATTATAAGGATGAACATAAAGACCTTCGCGAAGACGACTGGAAGGCGCAGAGTTACTTATTCGTGCAAATCAAGGATGCGAGTCGGGTGAACAGTGTGTACAAACAACTTCAACCTTTTGTTGTGAATAATAACAAGGTGAGAGAAGATTTTCAAATTAAAGAGTTTGTATTGGATCCATTCTCCACCATGGCGCACCGCGATCGGGAGGATGATCTTTGGGCTGGCACGTGGGGCGCCCCTCCTATTTCGGCCGTGATTGGTTCCTGTGTGATGGGCATATTGGTATTATTGCTGGCGTGCTTCAATTTAACGAATACAGCCATTGCCATTTCCTCCCGAAGGCTGAAAGAAATCGGTATTCGTAAAGTGATGGGCAGCATGCGCAAGCATTTGATTGTGCAATACCTGGGTGAAACCATGATCATCTGTTTACTGGCGTTGCTGGTGGGGCTGGTGCTTGCAGACTTCATGGTGCGCGGCTGGAATTTTATGTGGGAGTACTTTAGGTTAACCCCCCACTACCTCGACAATCCAACATTCCTGTTCTTCATTTTCGGAGTGCTTGTGTTTACAGCCCTGGCAGCCGGAAGCTACCCTGCGTTTTACATCAGCAAGTTTGAGCCGGTTACTATTCTTAAAGGCAAACAACAGTTTGGCGGGACAAATTATTTTACGCGCATTCTGCTGGCCATGCAGTTTGGCATCTCGCTCATCGCCATTGTAAGTGCCATCGGGTTTATTCAAAATGCGCAGTACCAACGACACTATGATCTTGGCTTTGACATTCGCGGTTCACTGATTGTCTGGGTAAACGATCAAAGTGAGTTTGACACCTATCGCAATGCGCTGCAAACCAACCCTGCCATCCTTTCTATAGCCGGAGCGCGGAGCGGAATTTTCTCCAACCGTGCCAATGACCCTGTAAAGCATGAGTCGAAACAACTGGAGGTAGACATTATCGAAGTGGGTGATCAGTACCTGCCCACCATGCAGTTGAAATTGATTGAAGGTCGCGACTTCATGAAAGATTCAGAAACAGACAGAAAGGAATCGGTGATCATCACGCAGAAGATGGCCAAGGCTTTTGGCTGGGATAAACCGATTGGCAAAGAAATTATTTGGCGCGATACGGTTAAGTTATATGTGGTTGGCGTGATTAAAGATGTGTACACGGTAGGCCTGTGGCGTGAAATGGAGCCCATGATGATACGCTATGTGTTGCCAAAAGATTACACGCAGCTGACGGTGAATGCCCGTGCAGACCAGGTGGCGGCTGTGAATGAATTCATGACGCAAGAGTGGAACAAGGTTTTCCCGAACCGGTTGTATAACGGTCGTATGATGGTTGAGAATATTCAGGAGGTGAATGAAGTCAACATTAATATTGTGTACATGTTTGCTTTTATGGGATTGATCACCATGCTGCTCTCCGCCACGGGGTTGTTTACGCTGGTGTCGCTCAATATTATTAAGCGGATGAAAGAAATTGGTGTGCGCAAAGTACTGGGTGCTTCGGTGACCAACATTGCGCGGATCGTTAACACAGAGTTTGTGATCATTTTATTGATTGCTTCCGTGTTGGGAGCCTGGGGTGGTTATGTGCAGTCGAACATGATCATGGGGAGTATCTGGCGATATTATCAGGACCCCAATGCTGTTACCTTCATTATTTCAATAAGCGCATTGTTCGTGATTTCATTTCTTTCTATTGGCTACAAAGTGTTTAAGGCTGCTACGATGAATCCGGTGGATTCGTTGAAGGATGAATAGGATTCTAGAAGCTAGAAGTTAGAAGCTAGAAGCTAGAGGCTAGAGGTTAGAAGATAGAAACAATGCGCACGCTGTCGTAAACCAACCACTGACTCCTCTCTACTTCTTATAGAGGGGGAAATATTTCACCCTTTGTGGGTTATCGGTGTAACGTTATTTGTAAGTACCTTGCTCCTCACCAAAACCATTCTGTTATGATCCGGAGTATTGCAATGGTATCGCTGATAATCATGTTTGCGAGTTGTGCCCCTGAGGGTACCCGCGAACTGAGTACCCATGAAATCGATCAGATCAAGACGACTATGCAGGCGTACCGACAAGCGTGGATAGACAACGACACGGCCACCGTTATGGGCACCATCAGCGATGATATCATACTATTTCTTCCGGGTACCACCTCACGAAATATCGAAGGCAAAAGCAACGTAAAGGATTTTTGGTTCCCTCCTTCCGACATTCAATACCCCATCCGGAAATACGAAATCAGTGATGAGAAAATTTTTGGCAGCGGGCATTATGCTACTGCGCAAGGCAAGTCGTTACTGATCTGGGAAACCGTGAAGGGCGACTCGGTAGTAGCTTCCGATACTTCTAAAAGTTATTACCTGACTATACTTAAAAAGAAAGATGGCACTTGGAAAATATTCCGCCAGATGTTTCAGACTAAAGAGTAAGATTGGATTAGGACTGCACCATTACCTTGAAGCCACCGTAAGCGAACCGCTTCATATCGAACGGCATGGGTTGCGACATGTCTTTGCCGTACTTCTTTGAAAAATACGCCATCACTTTTTTGTTCACAGCATCGCGATGCGTGCGCGATTTAAAAACGATAAAGGAGAACCACACCGCTTCACCCGGTTTTGGTTTTGCCATTTTAGGAAACGTGAGTGTAACAAACTGCGGTTTGTCATCATCGATGATACATTCCTTATAGTCGAGGGCGCCAAATTTTTTCCAAATGGTACATGCCTCGCGCGCCATTTTCTTGTAGGGTGCGGTATTCTTTTTGGGGATAGGGATCACAAACCCATCTACATAATTTCCTTTTGCCATATGCGTTGATTTATGGTTAGTGTATTTGGTTGATGCTTATTTAAATGTACCATTTTGATTGAACTATAAAAAAAGCAAATCCCCGGCCCTGGCCTGTGCTCCACAGAAGGCGAGGTGCCGGGATTGTCTGAACTTTGATCTTTATGATTAGAATGATTTACATGATTTAAATTATAAAAAATTAAAAGAGAAAAGTCCCGTCATTGCGAGGGAGCGCAGCGAACGTGGCAATCCCCGTACTATAGAATGCACACGCTGTAGTCAGGGGATTGCCACGTCCTGACGATACCCGTCAGAACTCGCAATGACGGGATATTATATTTTGAACTCAGGCCTTACGCTTGCGCATGGCTAATAAAAAAGCTATACAGAGGCAACCCTGCAGAGGCTAGCGTACGTCTAGGGTGTAGAAATGGGTTAATTAGCTAAAGTATAACTAACTGAATATCATCATTTTATTATGACATAATAAAATGGTAACTTTCATGTACTATTAGTAGTTACCAGATCTGTAGTTGGGGCTTTTTCGTGAGTTTAACAGAACTGACTTTTTATGAGATCCACTATTTATTCTCTACATCGCAGGGCGAGTCATTTTAGCTTTGATGAGTTTATGAAAAGAAGAGGAAAGGCTTCGCTTATCACTTTCCTGGTTTGGCTGGCTCTGTTAGCATTTTTATACTTCGCCAGTATCTAGCATCTGGCCGGGTAATTCCGGATCGAATTCAGCGTAGAACGTGCGGCAGTGGAAAGAACACACTGGTCTTGCGTTTATACTCTTCAAAATCCGGATGGGTGGCATACTTGCGTTCCAACATTGGCACACCTGATACATAGCGGAGCAGGTACGTAATCAACAGCGGGCTCACTACCGTAATCCAGCCCGAAACAGCGCAGGCTATCATAAAAATTCCCCACCACTGCACCGCCTCACCAAAATAGTTGGGATGCCGCGAATAGCGCCATAACCCAGTGGTGATAAGCTTACCGCGATGGGCAGGATCCCTTTTGAATTGTGCAAGTTGATAATCGCCTATGCTCTCGAAACCAAACCCGATGAGCCACACCACTGTTCCGACCACATCCCACACGTGCCACGGCTCAGGCGCAGCCAGGTTAGTGTACATGACGGGCCACACAATGATCAGGAGAAACAGACCCTGCAACATAAACACCTGCAAGAAACTGCGCAGGTAAAAATGCTTCCATTCCCTACGCCACTGCGCATACCGAAAATCCTCGGCCTTGCCCCTATTGCGTTTGTGAATATGAACGGCCAGCCGCACACCCCACACGGTTACCAACACATTGACGAGCCAAGCTCGCTCATTTGCTTCGCCCAGAAAGTAAGCAAGCCACGCTACCCACACAAAGCCCAACCCCCACGCCACATCGGCAACATCGTTGCGCTTCTTGAAAATGGACACCCCAAACCAAACGAGTTGATGGCCCAACAGCGCCAACACCAATACCCAGTATGTATCTACACCAACCATCGTACGGCCATGACATAGGTAATTACGCTTACCCCGGCAGCGAGTACTGTTCCCCACATCATATCCACCCACACTACGGTAAAAGGCCAGTCTTTTAGTGTGGCCAGGTTGGTAAGATCATACGTGGCATAGGTAATCAAGCCAAACAGTGCGCCTCGGCCAAGCGCCATCATCCATTCCTTTTTTTCTACGGCAGGTTCAATGACAAACACCACCAGGCCTACCAGAAATAGCAAATAGAATATTATGGCAGCTGTCCAGTTTACTTCGGGCTTCATTAAAAAACCGATCTGATTTTTATAGAAGTTACGGGCGATTAAAGCCAGCCATACCATATCCATAGCAAAGAATACAGGTAAGGCGAGGGCGTAGAGTTTGATAAACATAAAGGATTTTATATAAGTAACATGGATAATGGTTAATTGTTAATGATTAATTGTTAATGGTCAAGCTGGCCTCCAGCATCCAGCCTCCAACCTCCAACCTCTAGCCTCTGGTATAGCCTGGAAATCTTTTCAGGTAATTCGTGTCAATGCTGTTGAGGCGCCTGTGGAGTACCTGCTTACCCAAGGAAGTAATGGCGAGACTATCCTGGTTTGTAGTTGACAAGAGACCAGCCCGGAGAAGATGGGTTTTGGCTTCGTTTATTCGTTGATAAAATACAGTTTGATCGCTATCCGGTAAACGTTCATTTAACTCCTCATCAGTCAGCTCGAAGTATGAGGCCAACGCATCATGCAGTTGTGTCACCGCTAATTCCTTACCCTCTTTCAGGCTTTCAAGCAAGGGCAGCATGATGGTTTGAAAATTGGGGAGCATGGGGGTTGAGTAATGGAACTAAGTTCCAGATTAAGTAAGTACTTCGCAACAAGATTTTTTAAAAGGCTGGGAATAGTTGCGAGTTGCGAGTTACGAGCTCGCTTGGCTTTGCCGAGTGACTGATTGGAAATGAGCACGTTGTAGTCAATTGTCCGAACCTTGATTCTTAATGATTAATATGATTGCCATGATTAAATGCTCCTATGAAAAAACAAAAGAAAAAAGTACCGTCATTGCGAGGGAGCGCTGCGACCGTGGCAATCCCCGTCCTATAGAATGCGCACGTTGTAGTCAGGGGATTGCCACGTCACACTGCCCACACACCACCCTTCGTTCCTCGCAATGACGGATTTTAATTAGTGTCGGAACTTATCCCTTCACATCTTTGTCTTTCATTTTCAAATCATCGAATTTTCAAATTTTCAAATTAATTTATGGTATGGAATTAGGCATTGGCATGTTTGGTGATAACCACTACGATGAGCAGGGCAAACCCCTCCCGGCAGGTGAACGTTTGCGCGAGTTGATTGAAGAAATAAAACTGATGGATGAGGTGGGCATCGAATTTTTTGGTATCGGTGAGCACCACCGCCCCGACTATGCCGTATCGGTGCCGGAAGTAGTGCTGGCTGCCGCAGCCACGGTAACCAAAAAAATTAAACTTGGCAGCGCAGTTACGGTGTTGAGTTCCACCGACCCGGTGCGCATCTACCAGAGTTTTGCCACACTGGATCAACTCAGCAACGGACGGGCCGAACTGATGGCCGGCCGCGGAAGTTTTACAGAATCGTTTCCGTTGTTTGGGTATGACCTGAATCACTACAACGAACTGTTCGAGGAGAAACTGGAACTGCTGCTGAAGATCAATCGCGAGGAGCGCATTACATGGAAAGGAAAATTCAGGGCACCGTTACAAGACCAGGTGGTGTTGCCCCGCGCAGTGAACAACCACCTGAACATCTGGGTGGCTGTGGGCGGCACGCCTGAGTCCGTTGTGCGCGCAGCCAAGCTTGGGCTACCCGTGATGTTCGCCATCATTGGTGGTAACCCTGCCCAGTTCAAGCCGCTGTTCGATTACTATAAAGAGTTGTATCAGCATTTTGGTCACGACATGAAGAACTTCCAGGTGGGTGTGCACATGCACAGTTTCTTTGGTGAGCACAGTCAGCAAACTGCGGATTCATACTACCCGGTATACGCAGCCCAGATGACACGCGTGGGCGCCAGTCGCGGGTGGGCTCCTTTTACACGCAATCAATATGAGCAAGGTCGGGGAAAGAGTGGAGCTTATTTGTTTGGCGATGCCAATGAAGCAGTAGACAAAATTCTACACATGCATGAAATGTTTGGACTCACCCGCTTCTCTGCCCACATGGATGTTGGCGGTCCTTCGCACAGCATGCTTATGAAGTCGATTGAGATTTTCGGGACGAAGATTGCACCGAAGGTGCGAGCAGTGAGTAGTGAGTAGTGAGTAGTGAGTAGTGAGTTTACCCCACCCCTGCCCTCCCCATTTGGGGAGGGAGAAATATTTTAAGAGAAAAAGCGCAAGTCCCCGGCCGAGGCAGATAAGCAAGAGATTGGACGTTAGTGTTATTTGGTAACTTGCAGAAAAATTTTCGAAAATGTCTGAATCAAGTAAATGCCCCCAGTGTAGCTCATTGTTTGGATACCCCACCGGCACTTCCATGATGTGTCCGGAATGTGGCCATGAGTGGAACCCTGATGAAATCACCGAGTCTGTAGAAGAAACAGATTCGATAGCTATCGGATCATCCGTTGTTAAAGATGCTCATGGCAATGTGCTGCAGGATGGCGATACCGTTATTCTTATTAAAGACTTGCCCGTGAAGGGTGCATCAAAGCCTATAAAGGCAGGCACTAAAGTGAAGAACATCAAGCTCACCAGCGGAGATCATAATATTGACTGCAAGGTGGAAGGTTTTGGGGCCATCGCGCTTAAGTCTATCTACGTTAAAAAAGGCTAGTGCAAGTGAGTAATGAGTAATGAGTAAACCACCCCGTCCTCCGGACACACCCCTCCTTACCAAGGAGGGGAGTTAAATTATTTACTCCGCACTACTCCCCTCCTTTTTGAAGGAGGGGCAGACTTTGGCGCCAGACAAAGTCGGGGTGGTATACACCTGAACCTGATTTTTAATTAATTCGTTTCTTCACACTTGTGCCAGATTTGAAGATCCTTCGCTCCCGCTCAGGATGACGTTGGTTGAGAACCAAGCAACGCTGTTCGGTTTACCACCGAAAACAAGTTGTACGCGAGAACCCGATTGCTGTACCTTTGCCCTTGCATCATGAAAACATTGCTGATTACCCCCGAAGGTTTAGAAAAATTAAAAGCAGAGTTGGATCACCTGTGGCGGGTGGAGCGGCCCGACACCACACAGAAAGTATCGTGGGCGGCCAGCCTGGGCGATCGTTCTGAAAATGCAGACTATCATTACAATAAAAAACGCCTGCGCGAAATTGACAGACGCATTCTGTATTTGCGAAAACTCATTGATGAGCTGAAAGTGGTACACTACTCACCCTACCAGGAAGGCAAAGTGATGTTTGGGGCCTGGGTTGAAATTGAGTCCCGAGGAGAAAGAAGCTTTAAGAACCGCTTCCGCATTGTGGGCGGTGAAGAGCTTATTGGGGCGAAAGATTACATCTCGATTGACTCACCCATGGCACAGGCACTCCAGAAAAAAGAAGTGGGTGAAGAGGTTATTGTAAAAACACCTGCGAGAGAATTTGTTTGGCGGATTACTAAAATTGAATATCAGAAAAGTTAATGGTTAGTCTGGGGATTTACCCCACCCCTGCCCTCCCCATTTGGGGAGGGAGAAATATTTTTAGAAAAAAAAGTAAAAAAGCGCAAGTCCCCGGCACCCCGATAAGCAATGTGCAGGCTGTGCTATGAAATACGGTCGTGCGACTTACAGGGGATCGCTGATCCCGATAGCTATCGGGACCGCGAAGGTTAATTATTTCAAAAGGAAAATAAACTGACTTTCAGTAACTTTCCTTCATGACACTCACGCCTGAACAAAAAGAACACGCCATCGACCTGATTGAGATGGGTGAAAAGCTGGAAGCGGTGCGGTACTTCCAGCAGGTGCTGGCCATCGATGCGGAGCAAGCCCTGTTGCTTGCTGAAAAACTGGAAAAAGAAGTAGAACCTGAATTCGACCAGCAGGAGTTCCATCAGAAGGCCGAAGAGATGAAGCGCTCAGGCGCAAAGGTGGGGCGCCTGGTAGGCTTGATCTTCATGAGCATTGGTATAGTGTTGTTGGCCGTTGCCGGCTACTTCGTGTACGACCATCAGCAATTTGAAAAAACCGCGGTTACCGTAACCGGAACCGTGGTGGACTTTCATAGTTATATTAGCACCAGTGACAACAGCTCAACTACCATGTACTCTCCCATCTTTGACTATGAATACGAAGGAAAAAAATATACCTACGTGAGTACTTCCGGTTCTAATGTGAAAGAGTTTGAAGTGGGTGAGCGCATCGATATACTGGTTAACCCCGAAAATCCTGCCGATGTATTGGTGAATAGTTTTATGGAGAAATGGTTTGTACCCGCCCTGTTGGGCTTCATGGGCACCATGTTTACCGGCTTAGGGTATGTAGCCTTTGCCGTGATGGGAAAAAAGTGATCAGTGAAAGTGCTGTAACATCGTTTGTAAAAAAATCCTTCATCTCATGAACGCGAGTAAAACAGTTATCATAAGTGTACTTGTCTATGTAGTACTATTTGCCATCATGTACTTCACTTTTATTAATTCAAAATTTTCGGGAGGCGATGCAGCAGGAAACGCTTTGTCCAAGGGACTTACCTATTTTCTGGGGTTAGGAGTATCATTTATTATTGCCATTATCCTCACGATCATTAATTTCTGGTTAATTCGAAGTGGTAGCTCATTTTGGATCAGTGCACTTGCATTTGTTCCCCTTCTGCTACCGTTGATTGTATTTAGTGTTGATAATTTTGCCATTGGCAATCCTGAACAACGTGACGACATGGAGCTTAACCTCCGGCTAACACTTGAAATACGATCCTCCGAAAAGATTGATTCGGCAATGCTAACGTATAAAACATCAGAGGGTGGGTATTCTCGCAAAATGATTTTCATACAAGATGCGGATAACTTTTACTACGATGAATTGCCCTTTACGTTAAGCTATGAAACCGATCGTAAATTTAAAATCAGATCAGGAAACTTTGAAACACAGGAATATTACTTCGATCTTGGGGATGCACCGGAACCATTCGATTATTCAGATTGGATACCCTTAAATCTTACTGGCACCAACTACGCTGACAGCTTGAAGATTGATTTCAGGTATAAGATTGTTAAAATGAACTATGAAGACTAAGTAACACCGTTGTTACGCAATTGGCTAAAGTTGGTCCAGAAAAAAAAATTATTTCTTCGCAGAATCTCTTTAAACGCAAGTCCCCGGCCCTAGCCTGCCCACCCTCGCTAGCGCAAGTGTTAACCCCGCATAAGCGGGGGTCACTTGTGCTTCTTTATAATTGCAGTCTTCAGACTGCCGTATAACTGTAACTCAAGTCTGAAGACTTGAAAGTAATTCAGGCACAAGTCACGCACCATGCAACCGCATTGCCGGAAGACTTGCGCCAGAATGGGGCGCGAAACCAGTCCCCGGCCCTAGCCTGCCCCGCAAAGCGGGGTGCCGGGGCCCCAACCTCAACAGTCGCTTGGCTTTGTCGAGTGAGTATTCAACCACCCCGGCCTCCGGCCACCCCTCCTTCATAAGGAGGGGAGTTAATTGGTTTATACCGCAAATGATTGCCATGATAAACTAAAAATAATTCTAGTCCCCACTCAAACTAAGATCATATATCCCCGTCATGCCACATTGAATAGTAACGTTTGTAAGTGGTTGATAATTAGGTTACATTGAAAGATTACCCCTCAATCTAAACCTTATGAAAACCCTACTTGCACTGCTAATCGGGCTACTCACCATTGTAGTTTCCCAAGCTCAAGAACGTACACGACCTGAAGGAAATCCCTGGACGTTCACGCCTAACTGGAGCAGCCAAAATCAATTTATTAATGCCAATGGACTAGGACGTTGCTACGACATCCGGAGAATAGACCCACTCAAGTGGGCACAGGAAACGTTGGGCACCGGAAGAGCAGAACAGATTGTTGAGTTTTTTCCAGAGGCCTCACCCAGGCCATTTAGTTCTCTGGGTGGCCGCAGCTTTGTGCAACCCAAGGGGGTTGTATTTACCAGCGATGTACGGGGCGATGCGCAAACCAGCACCAAGTTTATCCAATCAGCCTATGATTTTGAAAATACCGTGCTGTCGGAATACAGTGTAGAAGTTAGTTCTGCTGCCAAAATAGTAGGGTCAGCCAAATTCAGTGCCGCGTTCAAAGACACACAACGATCATCTTCCTCCAGTGAGTCGCTCACTGTGTACACCAAGATGTACAAACAATTTTATAAGCTCGACTTGCAGATGAATGACCCCGGCTACAAGCACTATTTCTCAGATCGATTTTATGATTGGGTAAAGCGTATCGGTGATGATGTAACTCCCGAAGGCTTCATCCATAATTTTGGCACCCACTATTCTTCTACCGCGTATTATGGAGGAAACTTCTTACAAATGAGGACGGTAAACAAAAGCTCCTATGCTTATTCCACTAAAAGTGAATCAGAATATAAAGTTGATGTAGAGGTTAAAATCAAAGCCGTGAATGTAGGAGCTGGAACCGTACAAGGAAGCTCTTCCGCTGGCAATTCTTCTAACTATGAGATGTTCAGCGATACCAAGGCCTACACAGTCGGTGGAGATTTTAATTTATACAACCCCGAGGTGTGGGCTAATACGGTACAAGATAGAATGGAGGTAGTGAACGCCAGACTTTCGCGCATTTCAGATTTGCTTACGCCTGCAAACTTTCCCAACATTCCAGACATTAATCGGAAGCAACAGTTGCTGCAGGCCGTCATCATCCGATACGAAAATGAAGCCAACGCCAACCGCAGCAGACCGCAAAATGGAACCTTCTTTGACAAACAGCCAATTCAGTTCATCATGACGGTCAATAACATAAAATGTGTGGGCGGTAATGAGGACTTCAATCAATATTATGGCCAGGTCAACATGGGATTCTTTAATGCAGGTGGCCAGCCATTGATGCAAAATTTATTTTGGAGCCATGGTGAAACCAGTGTTGATGGGTTCAATAGAGGGGATTCAAAAGCGCTCAGTGCTACACTCAGTAATAATGTTAGTTATCAGGATTTTGAAAGAGGATATGTTAGTATATGGGGAAATATGACTGAGCAGGAAGGAGCTGCCAATCAAGTAGATAATTCAAATGTTGTGACCACCGTTTTTTCAGCAGTCAATTCCACTGTAGGTGCCTTGCAGACGGACGTGGCCCTCGGCAATGTTAGCTACACGGAGGATAGAACGAAAGTTTATTTTAGTCAGGCGCTCGGTTCTTCACAACCCGTCACCCAACGTGTTAATTTCACCAGTTCGGCTGGCGATAACGTGGAGTTCACCTACACCCTTCAGCGTGTCGATCAAAATGCTCAGAACAATTATATAGCGCAGATTCCGTCTGCGCAGCAAATGGTGGAGGCCGCCTCGAGTGGGAATATCCAACAGGTAAAAGATTACGCGGATCAGGGTGGGTCGTTTGACAATCAGCCAGGAGCCCTCAATACGATGATCCAAACTAAAAATTTAGTGGGCCTGAATACCTTGATGGATTTGGGCGCTCGTCCGGAAACCTCGGATCTTGATATGGCCTTAGCGCCACCTACGTTCGACAGAAATGTTGTACTCGCCCTGTTAGAACGTGGAGCCAGACCTACTGATGCACAATTTGAAAGCAGCCTTCAGTTTAATGACCCGGGTGTTACCAAAGCCTTTTTGCGCGAAGGGGTTACACCGAAACTGAATCACATGCAGCTAGCCATCGCCAATGACCAGAAGGAATTGGTCTATACATTTATGAATACGGGTTTAGTAAGCGCAGGACCAGGTGAGTTGGACTATGCCGTTAGAAAAAATGATGTCGCGCTCGCGCAGATGATGATCCGTACGGGTGCCCAGGCGCAACCCACCTCGCTGCTTACGGCTATCTCCAACAACAACCAACCCATGGCAGACTTGCTCATACCGGTAACGCCTGCAAGTCACGAAGCACTTGAGGCTTCCGCCATCGCCAACAATGCAGTGTTGTTCAAGTTGTTTATCGACAAAGGATCACGACTGACCAACAATAACCCGGTAAACATTGCCATCGATAATCAAAATCTTCAAGTGTTGGATATGGCACTGAAAGCCGGTGGAGATCCCAACGCGGGGTTGGCGTATGCGATCAGCAAAAGCAATACTCCCGCGTTCGTAACCTGTCTCCAAAACCAGGCCGTACCCGATCCGGGTTTTGCTTATGTGGTTGCATTGAATGACAAGCCCTTGTACGACAGAATGCTCAACGAGTTCAACGGCAATGCCGATGTAGCGTTAGGTCAGGCGATCACGGCTAATAAATTAGACTTCGGTCAGTCGGCTATTGCCACAGGGCGAAGCAATTCCACCGCACAACTCGCAGCAGTAGCAGCAGCCGGCAGCCTGCCATGGTCAAAGTTACTGATAGAGTCAGGTCATGCCGACAGTAATGTAGGTATGATGCCTGCCATTGAAGCACAAAAGCCGGAGGTGCTGGATTACTTGCTTTCCAAAGGTGCCAATGGCAGTGATGCTAATTACCTGGCCAAATCAGCCGAACTTAAAAACATTACGATGGTGAAGCTGCTCGTTGAGAAAGGCAATGCTAATCCCGAAAACGGAAAGGCAGCCGCGATTGCTAGCGGTGATGTAGCTATTACCCGGTACCTCTTGCAGAAGGGCGCTCTTGCCAATGGACTGGCTGTTCCTGCCGCCATAGGAGACATCGCTATGGTGAAATTACTCCTGGAGTTCAAGGCCAATCCGACTGAAGGAGTAAGAGCAGCGGTGGAAGCCAACCAGACCGATGTGGCCGTTCTGTTGCTGGAGTCGGGAGCTGCAGTGGATGGATTGATGCCCATTGCCGCCAACAACGGCAACAAACAGATCGTAGAAAAATTGCTGGCCAAAGGAGCCAACCCAACCGATGGCATCAAAGCAGCCATTACCAAAAACTTCACCGAGGTGGCCATCATCCTGTTAAATGCAGGCGCCTCACCCAATGGTGTTATTGATATTGCCGCAGGCTTTGGCAACAAGGAAGTGGTGGGTAAGCTGCTCGAAAAAGGAGCCAATGCCAACGATGGTATAAAGCAGGCGGTTACTAATAAACACATTGATGTGAGCAAGCAGTTGATTGATGCCGGTGCCAATGTCAAAGATGTTTCCTTCATGTTGATAGCCGTCAATAACAAACAAGCTGATATGGCGAGACTGCTCCATGCCAAGGGTACAGATGTTGAGTATGTGGATGGCAAGGGAAATAGTTTCCTTCACATGGCAGCCGATGGCAATGGGGAATATGCCTTAACAAAAGCATTCATCGAATTTGGGCTACCGATTGACAGACCTAATAATAAGGGAGAGACCGCACTTCATTTGGCTGTACAAAGTGGCAAAGACAACATGGAGGTAATACAAATATTGGTGGAGTCAGGTGCCGATGTGAATGCGGTTAACAAAGATGATAAAACGGTGCAGCGTGTTGCAAAGTCTTCAAAGGTTAAGAAGTATCTTAAAGACAATGGCTCGGTGAGAAAGGTGAAGTAAGATCAAATCCGCGCCAGATTGGGAGAAATAACCCGCCAAATACCGCAAGCTTGTGGTTATACTGTTTTCAGTTTTCAACTGAAGAAGGCAAGTTGAAAACTTGCTGTAACTAAAGCCACAAGTTAGGCTGCGCTAAACTTGCGGCAGATTGGGGAAGTAAAATCAAATTATTTCGCAACCGCATGAGTCGATGTAGTCACTGAATTTACCCCACCCCTGCCCTCCCCATTTGGGGAGGGAGAAATATTTTTAGAAAAAAATAAAAAAGTGCAAGTCCCCGGCCCTGTGCCGGGGCCCCACTCAAACTAGTAGCATATTCGCTACGAAGTGCGCACGATGTAGTCTCTGGATTTACCCCACCCCTGCCCTCCCCATTTGGGGAGGGAGAAATATTTTTAGAAAAAAATAAAAAAGCGGCTAGTCCCCGGCCCTAGCCTGCCCCGCAAGGCGGGGTGCCGGGGCCCCCATCAAGCAACGTGCTAGTAGCGCTATGAAAAACGTTCGTGCGTCTTACAGGGGATCGCGGAACCTACCTTCACTTTGTTCCGGCAGGCAGGCAGGTCCGCGAAGGCATTCTATTTTTTAGTGCGTGCAACTATGAAAAAAGCAAAAAAACAAAGTTCCGTCATTGCGAGGGAGGAACGACCGTGGCAATCCCCTACCTATGAAATGCCCACGTTGTAGCCACTAGATTGCTTCGCGCCATTACACTGCCCCATGCTTCAGCTCGCAATGACGTACGTTAAAACGGGATAAACCCAAACGGTGTGGCGTCAACTTTGGCTGCGAGGTTACGGAAGGGTGGCTTCGTGGATTTTGTTCTAATCACTTCGTTTTGCTCATCGGCAAACCATACTTCAATATCAGTATGACCTAACTCGCGGAGTAAAGAGATCACGTACTCCTTCCCTTCTTCTTCCGCCTGAGCAAGTATTCTGTTCGCTACGGCCATCGTGCGCACCGTATCTACCCGGGTAGCAATTACGTGTTGCAGGTATTGGCCTACTTGTGGATAGAGATCTTTACCAACATGTACTTGAAATGAACGCGTTTCGCGGATGACCATGTTGCGTGTCTGGTACACCGGATCATTCAGTCGTGCGCGTGGCAATACAATTTGCCGGATGGTATCTCCGTGTTTGATGAGCTGAATTTCCTTCAAATCAAGGTAGGCCGTAACCACTACCGGTACTTGCACAATGGCACGGATGGCTTTTGTAGGATCGTTATGCTTGTGCAGAAAAAACAAATCGTTGTAGGTGTGTTTTACCAGGTGCAGTTCTTTGATGCTCAGGATTTGCTCCAGTGTGAGCTGTTGTGGTTCATGTACCGATGGTTTAAACCGCCCGTAGAACATGCCGGCTATGAAGGCGGCCGCGGCAATGCCAAGGATGAGGATGGTGATGAAGGCTTTCATGGTTAATGTTCAATTATCAATGTTCAATGTCTTAGGCTTTGCTTGAGAACTCGCCATCCCCCTTGTGTGATTGCATGTGCGAAGGCGAAGGGGGGTGTGAAGGGATGCGCGATGAAGGGGGATGTAGTTTTGTGCGGAAAATTTACATCCCCCTGCTCTCGCTCTTTCTTACGCGCCCCCCTTCAAAGGGGGAGTGGATAGTGTTCTTAATTTCTTTTAGTCAAAAAAAAACCTCTGCAGTTGCCCGCAGAGGTTTTAATTAAGTTGCGGTCGCATCAGATCTGGGGTTTAGTGAAACGTACTTCTCTTACATCCTGATAAGCCTTGCTGCTAAAGCCAAACACAGCTTTTACCTTGTGCTTCACTTTACGCCCGGTAGTAAACAGACTTCCGTTTTTTCCGTAGAACAGTTCATCGCGTTCTGCGCGGGCGCTGTTCCAGGCCACGTATGCCTGAAGTACTTCATCGTTCGCCTGGTACATGCTGGCCAGCATTTGCTGAAGGCTTGAAACCTGGAGTTGCTCTGCGCTAGGCTCATAGCTCAGTTCGGCTGATAATGTTTCTAACAGCTTCTCAAAGTGATGCGCTACGCTGGCATAGTCCCGGCCACGGGCCCTTCTTTTTGCTGGCACTTCAGCATTGGGCTGCCCGGGTTCAGGAATTGAATCCGGATCAGCCTTGTACCGACTGCCGTTGATCTTGCGCGCCATCGTTTGGGCATTCGCAATGGAGAGTGAAGTTGCACCAGACGATTTTAGTTCAGCAATGATGCGCCTGACCAGCTCGCGAATCTCTTCATAGAGCAACTCGCGGTTGTCTGTCGCATTTTCATGCTTCGTTTTTGTGGTGCTTACCTTCAACAACACTTCTTGCGCGTTGCTTAACAAGGTTTGCATACTCACTACCTGGAGGTTTTGTTGTCCGGGGTTGTACTGTCCTCCTAACCCGGTGCAGAGGCCAACTAGCCTGGCCAGGGCCTCTACGTTTTTTACATTAGACATAACTAAAATTGTTTATGTTATAGTGGATTCAAGCGTAAAACCGCAGTTTTCGTTGTCATTTTTGCAGATATTTTTGAAAGTATATATTTCGTAAAGTGCGCAACTCCGTACCCCGTTTTGCGTTTGCAGGCAGTGATTTTTTTCGCTGGCACCTTGAATTTTATAAAAGGTGCTTTGAATTTCTTGGTGGGTACGTTGGCTTTTAGGAAAGGTGCCCCGGATTTTGCGCACGGTATTTTAGAGTTTAGGTAGGGTGCCTACGCTTTTGTAAAAAGTACTTTGGTTTTTGTGGAGTGTACTTCAGATTTTACAAATGGCGCTTCAGATTTTTTGAAAGGTGCATTGAACTTTGTGCAAGGAGCATAAAATTTTTAGACAGGTGCCTTGTAGTTCATGAACAGTGCTTTTGAAAATGGTTACAGTGCAAGAAAAAAAGCACTAGTCCCCAGCCCTACTCTAGCGCGGAAAGCTTGTCCCACCCCAGCGCCTGCCTGACCGGACGGGCAGGGGATTACTTCCGTGCCGTATAGTCTTGCCCAGGTCTGAAGATTTGAGAAATAATCAGGCACAAGTCACACGCAAAGCAGCCACACCGCCTGTAGACTTCCGCCAGAATGGTTACAAACACATTCATTGAAAGAACCGCCCTTCTTACTACACGACTGATTTAAGAATAATTTGCCCGCTAGATTAGGGTGATTTCTTAAACTTTCTACTTTTATAATAAATTATAGTAGTGAGAAGAAATTATCCACTTTTAATCATACTTGCTTGTCAGGTTTTAACATTCAGCTGCGAAAATGATTCAGCTCCAGAATTTAAACTGAAAGGCCCCGGGCTGTATGTGATGGGCACTAAAGATACAGGCACAACATGGCCACAACTATACTGTTGGAAGGACGGTGAAGAAGTTTTATTAGGTGATGGCTCGAAACATTTTTTTTCAACTTCTATAGCCGTGACTAGTGGAGACGTTTACGTAGCAGGAATTCACCTTACGAATGGCGTGAGTCGCCCCGTTTATTGGAAAAATGGAATTTTACATTCACTATCAGAGCACGCCACAGCCTCTTCTTCAGTCACCGATATTGCGATAAGCGGTGACGATGTTTTTATTGCCTTTAACGAAGGAAACGATGATGGAATTAGTGTTGCCAAGTACTGGAAAAATGGGAACGTAATACCCCTGAGTAATGGTACAAAGGCAGAGGGCGTAATATCAATTTTTGTTTCAGGCAATGACGTATACGCGGCAGGTTATGAGGAACAAGGGGGTGACTCCCCACTTGTTGCTAAGTATTGGAAAAATGGAGAGGACTTTACATTGACCAGTGGCCAATTTCAAGCGGTCGCTGCATCAATTTTTGTTGATGGAGATGATGTTTATGTTGCCGGCTACGAATATGCATTTGATGAAGTCACGAATTGGTCATACCCGATTGCCAAATATTGGAAGAATGGAGAAGAGGTGATATTAGGAGACTATAATTCTCACGCCAAAGGAATCGAAGTGCATGAGGGTATTGTGTATGTTGTTGGCGATCAATTTAAATTTGTTGATGAAGTTGCTGTTACTGAAATCAAATACTGGAAGGATGGTGAAGCTTTCCTTATGAATGATATAGGAGATTGTTCAAACGGAAGAGTAATGACCGTCTCCCAGGATGGTAGCCAAGTGTATGTTGTTGGAGACGATCGTAGGATATGGGTAAACACTGTACCTCACTTATATTTTAATGGAACTCAAAGTGAAAGCGTAATTGACATCTTTTTAGTTGAGTAAGATTATTCCATACCACAATTAGTTTGCAGTCTTCAAGCTGCTGTATAATTACACTCAAGTCTGAAGACTTGAAAGTAATTCAGGCACAAGTCACGCACCATGCAACCGCACAGCTGGAAGACTTGCACCAGATTTGGGGAATGGTAGCTTTTTCAAACTATTTTATGGAATTTGTAATCAGGCTGCATCCTAACTCTAAAAATCCTGTATGCAAAAGAACATTAGCCTTTCTATTCCTGATCCTTGTGGTGAACGATGGGAAAACTTTACTCCTACCAACCTTGGCGGGTTGTGCAGCGCGTGCCATAAAACGGTAATTGATTTTACAAAGGCAAGTGATGCGGAAATCGTTGATTTTTTTAAAGGCAAGCCGGCTCACGCCTGCGGTCGCTTTCGCACCGATCAGTTAAAATTATATTCATACAGCAATGATCTCAAAAAAATAAACCCTGGGTTTATGCTTCTCAAGGCAGGCTTGCTGAGTTTATTGGTTGCCCTGTTGAATAAGCCCTCTATCGCACAAGGTGAAAGCGTAAAGCCGGTAACAGAAGTCAGTACATTGTCGGTTCCCGCAGAGAAAAAATCAACAGTTAAAGGAGGTTTCACGGTCAGTGGAGTTGTGTTGGATGAATTAGGAGAGCCAATACCTGGCGTGAACGTTTTATTGAAAGGTACTGTAAGGGGTTTGGCAACGGATGCCGATGGTAAATTTACATTTACAGACATCAATGAAGGAGATGTTCTTGTCTTCGCGTTTATTGGTTTTAATACCAGGGAGTTTATAGTTCCTAGGCGAACAGAGGCTGCCACCATCAGTATTACACTTGAATTGGATATGGTTGTTATGGGTGAATTAGCTGTGAATGAAATTTACGAGCCTCACGAGTCAATTTTCAAACGAGTGCTGACAAAAGTGAAATCAATATTCTGATTTCTGATGAGGCTTATTATTCTCGCATTTTCTTCGCTTCTATTCGCTACTTCTCCACTATTGGGGCAGATTGAGGACTTTCCACAGACTGATTTTAAAAAAGCCGACAGTATTGCCCAGCTATACCCTGATCACTCGCTCGCTGACCTAAAGGGCCTTTCTGATAAATTGACGTCACCTCTCCCTTCTGATGTTGAAAAATTTAGGGCCCTTTACACATGGGTATGCCTTAATATTGATAATGACTACCGCCTGTTTTATAAAAATCAACACAATAGGAAAAAACTCAGCGATAATCCAGAAGCGCTGGATACCTGGAATAAAAAATTCAGTATTGTAGTATTCAAGACTTTGCGAAATAAGCGAAGCACGGTGTGCACAGGTTATGCTTACCTATTGCGCGAGCTTGCTTTGTATGCCGGCATTAGTTGTTTGATTGTTGACGGCTACGGACGAACGGCTCAGTCTAACATTGGAGGTGAAGGTATTCCAAATCACTCCTGGACAGCCGTGCAACTGAATAACAAATGGTACTTGTGCGATGCTACTTGGTCGAGCGGGGCAATTGATACGCAAGAGAAAAAATTTGTAAAGCACTACAACGACATTTACTTTTTATTAGACCCAGAACTCTTTATTCGCAATCATTATCCTCAGGACACCACCAAAATGTTGCTTCAGAATGGGCCAACGCTAACAGAGTTTTTAAACCGGCCGCTTATTTATAACAGTATCTTCCAGTATAACATCAAGCAGTTGCGTCCTGAAACATTTGAGGTGACGGCTAAAAAAGGAGAACCCGTTTTTTTTGAATTCAGTAAGAATGATCGGGTAATTGAAATGGTGGAACTATCCATAAAAGGTCCAGGGGGTATTTCTTCCATTCGTCCCTCCTTTCAGCAAGATGCCAGCGGGCTTACCTCTATTGCTCATACGTTTACTATGAAAGGAACACACATCGTTCATGTTCTGTTGAACAATAGTTATGCTTTTACCTATACAATAAAGGTGATTAAAGAATAACCCTGCGTCAGCTCCTCGCTAGCGCAAGTGTTAACCCCGCATAAGCGGGGGTCACTTGTGCTTCATTATAATTGCAGTCTTCAGACTGCCGTATAACTGTAACTCAAGTCTGAAGACTTGAAAGTATTTCAGGCACAAGTCACGCACCATGCAACCGCATTGCCGGAAGACTTGCGCCAGAATGGAGTGTTAACCCCGCATAAACTTGTGTTTCTTTATAATTGCAGTCTTCAGACTGCCGTATAACTGTAACTCAAGTCTGAAGACTTGAAAGTAATTCAGGCACAAGTCACACGCAAAGCAGCCGCACGGCCTGAAGACTTGAGCCAGTTTGTGAGACCAAGTCTAATTAGATAGGAAAATTGAATAGATCAACCTTACTGATTACCTGAGCACAAACCCCATGTGCGTTGGACTTAATCCATTCTCTTCCTTTTTTTGAAGCAAAGGCTTTGTATACCGAGTCTCTGAATTGTGGAGAGACTCGTATCCTGTATATGCAATCCGAAAGAATGAATCGCTTCGATTTAACTAAATAGACGTTGTAAAGACATCGTCTTCCTACACGAGCAATCAATATGTCTCCCTTTCTAGCTATTACTTGAGTTCTGTACTTACTTCCAATTTTCCTTTCGGGATTTGTCGGTCCTTCCATTTTGAAATTTGTAGTGTGGAAAAATGGTTGGCGGGTACCCTTTAGCTGCACATGAGTTGCTATCCCTCTTGTTATCATCGCACGAATATCCTTCAGTGTTCTTTTGCTTCTATTTGATAAACTCTTTTGCCAAGAGTGAAACTTAAAGTCCATTCTTTGGCCTAGATTAGAAGCCAGAATATCTATACATTCGGAACACTCGCCTCTCTCATTTGCCTGATAGACTGGAACACGTTCTGATGTGTTACCTCCTTTTTCAAGTAAAAGTATGTGCGTCCTTGCCTCAGTTTTTAAGAAAACTTTGTCGGGTAGCTCGATCACGCCTTTGACATTGTGATGTAAGAGTAAGCTTTCACGTAGAATCTGAAATTCATGACCGGTAATCAAACTATCTGGAAGTATAATCCCTAGCTCACCACCTGTTCGAAGGAACTGCAAGTTCTGAGCTAAGAACAATATATCTGAAGTGATCTTCTTTAGACTAATGCATTGGGCTAAGTCTGATTGCTGCAATATCTTTAAATATTTACTCTCATGTTTAAGCCTGAGATAGGGGGGATTGCAAATGGCAACATCAATTGTACCTCGATTAATATCTAGCCTTTTATCAAGGGACAATGCTAGCCCATTCAAGTTATTAACTCTAACTGACGGAAAATCCTTTGTTATCCGGTCAGTGCATTTACGATCGATATCAACAGCATAGAGCGCGGCATTTTGCCATCTTCCAATGGCTGCTCTGGTCAGTGACCCATCGCCAACACCCAAATCAATAATAGTTTCAGGTTCAGATTGGCTAATGCGATTGACCAACAACTCTGAAAAGACATACCCTGTATTAAACTGTGCGAGCCCGTTCATCTTTACACCTCTATATACTTTGACAAGTTGTAAATATAAGTTTTCAAGACCTTTTCGCTACGAAATTTCTTCTCAACAGGAAAATCATAGACCAAGTAGGCACTTTTATTCTTAGCAGCAAATAAGGCGGCCCCTAGACAATGAGGCCTAGTGCCTAATGGAGAAATATAAATATCATACTGTCTATTGTACCTCTGAAATACTTCGTTAAGAAGATTGTACATTTCAAAAGGACTAGCTGAAGCACACGATCTAATCACATCAAAGCACTCTGCTCCCTTAAGCACCATGTAGTTCATTTTTATTGCTGTAAGATTCCATCCGGGAACAAAAGAAGGAAACCCCACTACCGGGACAATCTTCTTAGGTTTTAAATTTTCGTAAATCGTTTGTAACCTTTGGCTATCAAAACCCATTGAAGCCACCAACAAAATATCTCGTGGGCTTTGTGTTTTATTGAAACCGGGAACCGGATTTGAACTCCCGATAATCTTATCATAAAGATCAAATTCCTCAGTCTCACCAATATCGAACTTCTCGCGCTTCCGATAAATGGCAGGTTCCGTGTAGGCTGCAAAAAATCTTGCTGGCTTTACTGCATTAACAAGTAAGGTAGTAATCAGAAAAAGAATTCCGTGCTTGAGGGTCGTTATATCCACACAAACATTTGCGCCCGAAATACCTTCACTTACTAAAAATGATTGTAGGTCTGGTATTAGTAATTTATCTTTCGCTTCTACAACCGAACCATTTGTGTTTTTAATTCGACAATTTAGCCGTTCAGAATTTTCACAAGTATCAAATGAGATTATACGACCTTTGAACGTTGATAAGTAACTAAGGAATTTATTGTGACGTTCGTCACTTTCATCTCTCCAACCGGTAATTAAAGTATCAAACTGATCAGAAAAGTAGGCGCCATTCACTTGAGTTATCTCAAATTTCTCCTGATAACTCATGATGCTGGTGTGAACAGGTTTGGCAAATCATTGTCTGTTGATTTCGATAGCTTGCTAACAACATCCTCTAGTTCCCTTTGATTGCCACAGAATAACTTTGCTAAGTCTGCTGGAGCAATGGGTATTTTCCTCTTACGCAAATGAGATATTCTGAATGCTGGACAGTATACATGATTCAAATGGTAGTCAGTGAATTCAATGATCTCTTCACTTTTGGTTTTAGTGGGCTCTACTTCTTCTAATATTTTATGACGAATAGCGTGTTTCAAAAGCACTGCAGCTTCATCCCTCTCCCTCTTCAATTCAGTGACTTTTGTTTCAAAGTGATTGTGCTCCACCTCTCCCAGTGTTGAGTTGCTATTTGTATGCAGCGCATGGAAGATTTTACCGAGGGCAATCGTGAACCGCTTTAAAGGATGGCCACTCGGCTCATAGCTATCGATTTCTTTAATCTTGAAATTGCTCACGAAGTATACTGCCTTTGTCTGCTCTTCGATTGTAAATTCACGGGGGGCACTAAACGAGAAAGGATCTTTAGGATTACTAAAGGCGTAATCAAATGCGTATTCAGCAAGCTCAAGAAAACTCCTCACCACGCCTGAAGAAAGTGCTGAATACACTTGAAATCCATGGTACTTTTTTTCCACCTTGAGTTCATGGCATAATAAGAATATTACTGCGGTTTCCGTATTGTGGGCCCATTCTTTATACTTTGCTGTTCCTTTTGCTTCAACTAAGTCTTTTGCCGGTACAGCGTACTGATTCCTTCTAAGAAGCAAGGCAATATGCATTCGCAGATGGATTATCGAGCAGTCGCTTAATGCCTCATAGATAGATTCGACCTCCTCTTTGGAGTAGTTATAGGTTCTTGCGTGTCGCTTAATCTCCGAATGTAATCGCTCTTTCAGTAGCGAAACGTCAGGAGATTTTTCAAAAAGAGCGTCCTCATATCTTTTTCCATAGTTTTTCAAATAAAAATTAATATCAAGGAACTTCTGATTATAGGGCTTTCCTAACTTGTCAAGTTCCTCTTTTAACCTTTTTTTGCAAATCTCAGCGAGAAGGTTATTGTATTCATCACTCTCGTAGTAGCCAAAGCGATCAGTACTTAATAATGAAAAATCGTCTTTTGGCCTCAGCTCCTGTCCCGAAGCCGTCTCATAAGTCTGGATTCCCTTAGTTATTACTCCAAAATCGTAGACGATATTTGAATCACTTTGTTTAAGAAGGGTATTTAATTCCACTTGTTGATTTCTATTCAAGACTTCGTATTCATCTACGAAGACGTGAAAAGTTGTGCTTCTAAGAGATTCATTCTTCTTCAAACCAAGGAGGAGCTCCTCTACAATGGTACCTGCATTAAGTCCTACAGGCTGCGTCTCCTTCGTATTATTAGTGTATCTCTCTATCTCAATTAATACTTCGCTGAAGTAACTATTTAGCAACTCCAAACTATCAGTATTTTCCTTCTTAATTCGAAGACAAATATTTTTGATTACAGATGATATACTGTCCTTTGATAGAACACCTTCCGCTATTAAAAGGTCAACGAATTCTATTATCCTTTTAGAAATGATAATGTTGAAATAGGTATTGAAAATACCTGTCCATGTCGCTTCCTCAATACTTTTTTTATCCAAGCTCTTTACGAAACGACCGTCTACTTTGTAGTAGAAACCAATATGTTTACATTTTTGCAGAAACTGTAGCAACGTTGAACCGGATGACTTCGACTCTTCATATTTCTCTTTCCAAGAGTTGCAGATAAAAAACATGGTCTTTCCAGTTCCCCTACTTCCTTCAAAGATTAGGGGCTTCTCTCCAATGTAATTTCCTGCTGGTTCGACAAAATATTTCCAAGCAGATTCACCCATCTGCTCTGTTCTTATTTTTGCGAACGGATTATTGCCTTGAGAATTCATGTTATTTTGCAGATCCTTTTCGTTTAACAAGATACTTCCATCCAGCCACTTCTTTCCAGAGAATTGGCAGAGTCCAATTCGGCACTCGATCGTTCAAGATTACCGCAAAGTCAAGTCTTTTGAATCCTAGAAAACTAACCCCTTTTCTCTTCTTCAAATTTTCAAAGTAATCAATTGCTTTCTGCCGTTCATTTTCGTCTTTGTTCCATATAATATTTTCTGGAGCAAAGACTCTATTACTATCAGTCAGCAAATCACATACAACTATTTCAATTCCATTCAACTCTGGAGCTTCTTTTAGTTTAGCTAAGTTTTTGTCATACCCAATTAGCACTAAATAGTAGATCTTGATACCTAGTTCTTGACAAACTTTTCTGAGTTCAATAATTCTTTCAGATCTCCAGAACCGTCTCAGTTGATTACCTGACCCAATGCAATCATCTACACAAATTAAAATCTTATACTTTGAAAGTTTGTCTTTGGTAATGTTCCAATGAAAATCTACTTGTTCTGCCTTGATGTATTGCTTGTGTACTAAGGAACTGATTATTGTATTTCCACTTTCGTGCGGCTTATTCGAATCCAGTAGCGGCATGAAAAAAGTCAATTCTTTCAACTTCTCAACTTTCGCTAGGGCTTCACTTGATGACAGATAAATGTTTTTCTCTTGTATCAACTGCTCCTTAACCATCTCACCATAGATGAGTTCATCAAGTCCATGTTGCAATAGCTTTTCTATATCCTTCTTTTTGTAATACAATGTGTGCAGTAAAATCTTTGTTGCATAATATTTCCCTTCAACATCATCATTGAAGTTGTCTTCTAACCAAGTATTCAGGTCAGCATAGGTAACATAGTCCCACTGAGAAAGGCAAACCGCTCGCATTTGATGTAGCTTTTCATCAAGGTACTGTTGATATTCTGTCATTTGGCAACGGGAGCTTTAATCGAAGGATGCGGGTTATAGTCGATTATCTCAAAGTCTTCATACCTAAAACTAAAGATGTCCTTCACACTTGAATTGAGTTTTACTTTGGGGAACGGGCGAACATCTCGCTGTAGTTGCAACCTAACTTGATCAAGGTGATTGAGGTAGATGTGTGTATCACCAAATGTATGTATAAATTCATATGGTTCATACCCACAAACTTGAGCGACCATCATTGTCAATAGTGCGTACGAGGCAATATTAAAAGGGACGCCAAGGAACAAATCAGCGCTTCGTTGGTACATCTGGCAGGAGAGCTTTTTCTCCGCCACAAAGAATTGGAAGAAAGTATGGCATGGGGGAATTGACATTTTGTGAATATCTGCAACATTCCAAGCGCTCACTAAAATCCTTCTTGAGTTAGGGTTATTTTTTAAAGATTCAATTGACTGTGAAATTTGGTCGATATGCTTACCATCTGGAGTCGGCCAAGATCGCCACTGATAACCATAAATTGGTCCCAGTTCACCAGTATTGTCGGCCCACTCATCCCAAATTGTGACACCATTGTCTCTTAGAAATTTAGTATTGGTGTCGCCACGGAGAAACCATAACAACTCAATGATAATTGATTTGACATGGAGCTTTTTTGTAGTAATAAGAGGAAACCCTTCCTGTAAATTGAATCTCAATTGATGGCCAAATGTACTAATAGTACCAATACCAGTTCGGTCATTCTTCTGAACGCCCCTTTCCAATACGTCCCTGAGCAGTTGTTCATACTGATACATCAAAGCAATATATTATTAAAACCCAATTTTTACCCCATTTAACACCGATTTAGTAAAGGTTGTCCGTTTACGCCATCCACTCTCTATACCTCGCTTCGGCTTGTTCCATCATTTCTGTGAGGATATCTTGAAGCTCGGTCTCTACTCCTCTTCTTGTTAAACTCTTCCTTACAGCCAGCATAATCTGTGCTCGTGCATCCGGTTTTTTGAACCAGTCTATCTGTAGGTTCTTTTTAATGGTAGCCGTTACCTCCTTCACAATTTCCTTGATCAGTTGAAAATCTTTAACGGCCGTTTTGTGCTTGGCAAGAATCTCATAGAAGGCTTCTTCTTCGTCCGATAGACCTAACTGTTTTCTGCGCTCATCTTCTTCCTGCATCTCGCGGGCAACCTCGCGTAGTTTTTCAAGGGCAATCAAGCTATCAAAAAAGTGATTGTGATAATCACCCAGAATTTTTTCTACTTCTTCTTTAAGGCGCTTGCTCTTGATTAAGTTTTTATACTGACGCACTTTGATTTCATTATTCAGGATTTGCCTGATCAGCTCCAGTTTTATTTCTGTTCCGGTTTTCTTCTCTTTGGCAGAAGCTAAAAACTCATCGCTGATGATGGAGATATCAAACTTGGGTATGCCAGCCATCTGAAACACATCCACTACTTCTTCGCTTTCAATACTGCGATGAATAAGTTCTTTAATTTGTCCCTCCTTCTGTCGGATGTTGGTGGTCGGGAATTTTATTTTACGTACCGCTGCACCCACATGCTGAAAGTACAGAATATCAATAGCGATGGTCTGAATATCAGGATGGCTTTTTACGATGGGGGCTAACGCGTTCAATTTCTTTTCATTTAACAAAAACAGGTTGCACGCATCATCTTCCTTTACAATGTGGTTTACACCTTTGCTTACCAGTTTTAATTTATCGCCCTGCAGCAACCCATTCCACATGGAATAATCTATTTCCTTTGGAAACTGTTGCTGAATGTCATGAATTACTTCCTTCAACAATTCAAACCCTTCATTAATGTCAATGGCAACATCACCTTTGCCACCGCTATTGGTGTATTTTTTAGTGGCATCGCGCAAGCGGTCGGCAATGCCGATGTAATCTACAATCAGCCCGCTGGGTTTGTCTTTGAAAATGGTCGACACGCGGTTGATGGCCTGTATAAGATTATGACCACTCATGATCTTATCGATATACAACGTATGAAGACATGGGTTATCAAAACCAGTGAGCCACATGTCGCGCACGATGACAATTTTTAATGGATCATCTGCTTTTTTAAAACGTGCTTTAACCGCTTCCATCTTTTCCTTGGTGCGGATATGCGGGTTCCAGGCGATCGGATCGCTTCCGATGTTGCCGGTCATGATCACCGCTACTTCGGGGCAGCCTTCCACCTTCATCAGCGCATCATACATCTTCACACAATTTCTGCGGCTCATGCACACAATCATCGACTTTCCTTCTATGCGCGCGCCTTCGGTGGTTCGTTGTAAATAATGCTCTACAATATCCTTTGCAATCGTAGCTACCCGTTCATCGGCACCCGCTGCATCTTCTGCCGCGGCCCATAAAATTTTATTTCGCTTGTCCGGACTTAAGCCTGCTACTATCTCTTCAGCCTCTTCTTCAATCTGGTCGTTGGCAAGATGAAGTTTGGCAAGTCGTGGTTCATAGAAAATAGGCACCACTGCTTTATCGGCAGTGGCCTGTTTGATATCATAGGTGTGAATGACTTCGCCAAACACAGCAACGGTGTCTGCATCTTTTTTATCTACGGGTGTGCCGGTGAACCCAATGAAGCTGGCGTTTGGTAATGCTTTGCGCAGATTATAGGCAAAGCCTTCAATCAATCCGTATTGGGTGCGGTGACATTCATCGGCAATGACAATCACATTATCGCGTGTGGAGAGCACAGGGTGTTCTGATTCCTTTCCATGTTCGGTCTTCTTCAACCGGAATTTTTCGATGGTTGAAAAAATTACGCCTCCCCCTTCACCACTCAACAAAGACCGCAACTCATCGGTGTCATCGGCACGCTTTACATCACCCACCAGGTCTTTGGCTTCTACAAAGTCATCGAACAATTGTTTATCTAAATCATACCGATCTACCTGCACCACAATGGTTGGATTTTTCAGCTCCGGCATTTTCTGTAAAATGGCCGAGTAAATAGCCATAGTGATACTTTTGCCCGAGCGCGTAGTATGCCAGATTACACCAATGCGACCATCACCGATGGGACGAATTGCCTTACGTGTTTCTGCCAACGCGTATTGTATGCCAAAGAACTGATGATACTTGGCTCCCTTCTTAACGAGTTTGCCACCTTCCTGAGCGTGGAAAATAAAAAAGCGCAGATAAAACAACAGCCGCTCAGGGGTTAACAATCCGTTGATGAGTGTTTCCAGTGCAAAATCCTCTTCTACGATGGTAACACCATCCACACTTTTCCAGGCAGCAAACCACTCCAGGTTTGAACTATACATACCATGCATAGTGGTTTGACCATCACTGATTACCGTGATGGCATTGTTCTCAAAGATCTGCGGAATATCTTCTATGTAATGCTGTATCTGGTTGTGGGCATTCTCAACCGTAGCTTCTGCATCAAACAGGTTTTTGAATTCAAAAAGTACAATGGGCAAGCCATTGATAAAAATAATGAGATCAGGCCTGCGATTATTGCGGCCTTCTATGCTAAACTGGTTGACTACCAGAAAATCATTGTTGCTTGGTTTTTCATAATCAATGCAATACACATGTTCAAAATGCTCTTTGTCTTGTTCATCCCTCCAGTGGATATCAATGCCCTTACTGAGTTTGATATGAAAGGCATGATTGCGCGTATGTAAATCTGCGCCAGCATTATAAAGAAAATCTTGTTTAGCCTGAAGTATGACTCTATCAGGAAGGTGTGCATATTTTTTACGCAGAAACAGTTCGAGCGCATCTTCCAGCACTACTTTTTTTAACGAGCGGTGTATCTCCGCACCCTCGGCATAGCGATAGCCTACTTTGGTGAGCCACTCAATGGCTGCCAGTTCAATATCGCTTTCAACGAGGTAGTTTTTCATGCAACAAGTGTTTCTGCTTCTTTGATTTCAAGTTCGCCATTCATCAGTTTAGGAAGAAGGGAATCCCGAATCTCCTTGAGAACTTTATTTTCATGTATTCTTTGGATGATGGAATTCAGTACTGGAGAAATCAATTCTTCAAATTGTTGCATAGTGTTCTTTGGAGGAATAACTATCTCAAAATTCCTGAGGGACTCCCACGAAACTCTTGGCATTCTGGTTCCTCCTGAATGTTGATTTGAATATGCTATAATCTCTTCGCTACTAAAGTGCATTAAAGAATAAGATAGATACTCCTTAGCAATTGGTTCAATCACAAGAATGTCTGTTGAGCAAATGCCATCAATAGGAGCTAAGACCACTTTATGAAAGTATGGTCTTAATTTACCAAAGAGTATTTGATTTTCTTGAAATTGAAATTTTTGACTATGCAGAATTTCATCCTCACTCCAATCATATAATGCAATGGACATTCTTGGAATATGCTCAAGTCCAACATAGTTCAGAGTCTCTTCATCTTTAGGGTCAATTGTAATTTTGATATTCACTGAAATATCACCAAGTCTTCCCATTGTCCAACCCTCCGGTAAATTCTCCGGGTCTATATCATCCACAAAATATTTTTTGAAGAGTGCTCGTGCCATTTGCTCCAGTGTATGGTTCATTTGGCGGTTGAGTTCTATTTTGTCATCGAGTGCTGAGAGTATGGAGGCAATGCGGGTTTGGGTGGGGAGGTCGGGTAAGAAAAATTCAAACTCAGCGAATTGTTTAGCATTGGCTCCGGGCTGTGCCGACCCGCCTTTAATATTGTTAACAAAATCATTCCATTTTGTTGACCTTAAAGCAAAATCCACGAAAAATGGATTCGCTATGTTTTTGTTAGTTCTGTACCGAATTAAATAAGAAGCATAAACTGCATCGATGTCATTTTTTATTGTTGATGTTGCTCCGGTAGAGTTTCCTGTTCGTGCAATTACTATATCACCTTTTTCAAGTTTATACTTTTTATGATCCGAATCTGAGATTTTGCAATAGGGAACAGTTGACCAATCTATATGGTCAAATTGAATATCAGTTATCCTCAAAAATTTCGGCCCAACAGGTTTCGAATTGGCACTTTCAGTGTAACCATATGAAATATCTGTACAGACATCCCCAAGCTTAACTTTCTTCCAGTTGGTCATTAAGGGTTAAAATCTATTAAAATGGTCTTTTAACGGTTGGTCATATAGTTGTGCAGTTACCAATGTTTCGATGTCCTTAATTGCACCATCTAAAAGATTTACTGACTCATTCTTCCATCCCTCATATTCATCTCTCGTCAATTCCTCTTTAGTCTGCGTTGGCTTCAGCATATCCACATTTGTTTCCGCAACTACTTTCATTATTTTCTTTAAAGAATCAGTTAACACACCTGACATCTTCGACTTTATTTGGCTAAACCAGTAGGATTGGTAATGCCAAATTGCTGACTGAAGCAAGGGCTCTTCCTTTATACTATCCAGGAGTGCTTTATAGTCCATCAGAAAATTTACATACTTAATATATCCCCAAAAAGCCTTCCCCAAAATTTTATCGCTTCCCCTTTTCATGAAATACGAACGAATAGAATCCTTGCTTGAAAATAATTCATTCAAATCATCAATACCTCTATCCTCTGTATAGCCACTATCCAGGAACCACTGAAATTGCTCTACTTCACGATCTCCTTCAACCGATTTAATGTTTATCAGAAAATCATTAAACAATGCAATCTTTTTCCAACTAAAAGAAGACTCACTTTCTTCCAAGTACTCGCCTTCTTTATTTTTTACCAAAATTTGAGGGAGTAATAATGGATAATGTTTTTCGTAGTACATTCTAACCGCAGCATGCTTTAATACCAGGTTAATCTCCTTATACAATTTAGGATTCAATGAAGGATGCACATAATCAGCAATGATTGCAATTTCTAAAATGCTATAAAACTTAAGTAAGAAATCAACATTATCCCTAAAATCAACTTCCTCATCTAATTCTATACCTTCATCTTTATGATTTCGCAACAGATGAAATATTTTGCGATTATCTGGAGTCAGCATAGGCTTTAATTCCCTATAGCCCTTCAATGCTCTTCCTTTGTTTCGGTACTCAGCCATCAACTGGGCAAGATTTTTAGACTGCTCCATTCTTTCCATAACTAAAGCGCATTGATAACTTCTAATACCGGTAGTTCATAAACTCCGTGTCTCGGCTTACATATATTTATGTGCCCCTTACCTGGTATTGGAGTCGCAGGTGGGTCATGATTAACAAAGGGAATGTTATACACGATATTATCATTCTGTCCAATTAATACTGAATATGCCTGTCCAATAGTATTACCACTATTGACTAATACTTGTTCGGTATCCGCTTTCAATCTTCTAAGGGCCAAACTCTCAGGCTCTAAATCATCTAAAATTGGCGCAAATGACATTGAAAGAAAACCAAACACACTCTTAAGCCCTGGCATTGATTGCATAGCCAAATTAATAACTCGAGCACCACTATGAGCTGGCGCAAAAAAAACCAACCTGCAAGTTTGAATCCATAAGTCATTTTGGCCATACCCATTGATTAAAGCCCTCCTTGCAAGTAAAGAACCCAACGAATGCGCTACAATTATTATTCGATCATAATTAAAGGCATTGGTAATTTCCCGGCCTTCGGTCTTCTTGATAAACTTTGGATTAGTAACTGCCCTTATAAATTTATAAAAACTAGCAGCATGATAATCAGCTTGAGATTTTAGACTCTCATAACCATAAAAAATAAAATCAGTGAATTCAAATTGAGCATTTGCTTGCATCAGGTTATGAAAATCGTTGAAGGTCGACTTGGTATTCCCACCAAAACCATGAACAAAAACAACTAATGAATTTGGTGTACCTATGGAATAAAAAGCATTTGTATTCTTACCGTAGATTAGTTTTACCGGTGAATAATGGGTCTGACTCATAGTGATGGTTTTTAAGTCATTTAAATGCAATCAACTTCTAATCCGCTCAATATTAACATTGACATCATCAATAATCATTTCGGCAATTGCTTCTGCCAATTGCTCTATTTCAGGTGCAATCCATTGATGGTGATATAATTTCTCAGCAAGTAGCTTGTCTTGCCCAAGGAACACTTTAATTTCATAGTGGTACGGGTAAAGCTCAAGCTTTATGTCTTTATAAATGTTAAAGGCTTTGGTACCACCCCTAATAAAACCCTGAAGTTGAATATTCAACCCAATTCTATGAACACTTTCTTTAATCAGGTGAGCTTCTATATCCACTGAAGTGAGGTGTCCGTGCAGATCATTGATGCTTCTTACTATCTGCTTTTTATTGAACTCAGGAATTACTTCAACCAGTAAAAACTCTATTCTCTCAATCAACGCAGGCAGAAACTCATTGAAAAGATATATGATACTTTCTTTGTCTCTTTCCTTTTTTACACCCTCTGTCTTTAATTGACTAATTATATGTTTCAGTTTACTGAGTTTCTGATCAAGCGGTTTCTCTGGCAGTTCTATTACTTTCAATTCTTGTTGCAGTGCCTCTACGCTTGGAAGTTCCTCCCTGTATTTTTCAGGCAATACAGTATACTCAGCAATACCCAATGGCCGTGATGCATCGCGAAGGGAGTATTCAGCTACTACCTTATCAGCTTTTTTACAAAGAAGCAAACCAATCGTGGGTTTGTCGTCAGGGTTTTTTACCTGATCATCCACTGCCGAGATATAAAAATTAAGTTTGCCTATAAACTCCGGCACCAACTCTCCTACTTTAAGCTCAACAATTACATAACATTTAAGCCGGGTGTGATAAAACAGAAGATCGAGGTAATAATCCTTATCACCCACATACAAATGATACTGCTGGGCAATAAATGCAAAGCCAAAGCCTAGTTCGAGTAAAAATTGTTTCATCTGGGCCACCAGTGCATTTTCCAGATCACGTTCGTTAGACTCAGGTCCGAGGCTCAGGAAGTCTAAATTGTAATCACTTTTTAAAAGCTCTTTTGCCAGATCTGATTGAGGCTTTGGAAGTGTGCTTTCAAAATTTGTAAGAGCCTTCCCCTTCTTACTGAAAAATTGAGATTCAATATGATGAATCAGAACGTTCCGACTCCAATTATTTATTGCAGTTTGCTGAAGATAAAAAACCGCTTCCTCAATCGTGTTGCACTTGGTGATAATTTGAATGTGATGCCCCCAGGGAATGAGCCCTAGTGAAATCGGAAATTGTCCAACAGGGTGTTGGACTAACTGATCTTTTTCCCCTTCTCCAATTAGTCCAACAGGTTGTTGGACTAATTGTAAATTGGTTGAGTAAAAGAGATGCCATTTCTTAATATTGAAAAGGTTAGATCGTGAAAATCCCCTTATTTCAGGGAATTCTTCACGCAAATCAGCCGATAATTGATCCAGTATTTTATCGCCCCATTCGGTCTGTTGTTCTTTTTCAGCAATTGCCTGTCCCAGTTCCCAATAGAGTTGAAGCAACTCACGATTTACTTTCAGAGCAGCCTGTATCTGGCTAATCCTAATCCTTTCCTTCAAAGCGGTTAGCCACTGCTTATACTCGTCAGTTGTTAACTTATTTGAAGCCATATCCGATAGATTTTAGATTCTCAAGAATCTGTCTTTCTAATTTTTTACCTTCCTCAAACTGACCATTCAATTTCTCAGTGAGGTGTCTCATTTTCTCTTCAAAGGGAACACCATCATCTTCTTCCGCTTCAGTACCAACATAACGGCCAGGGGTTAGTACGTAATTGTTAGCCTTTACTTCTTCCAGCGTAGCTGCTTTGCAAAAGCCCTCCACATCTGCATATTTTCCCTTAATATTTCTCCATTGATGATAGGTGTCGGTTACGCGCGTTACATCTCCATCTTCCAGTACCCGCAATCTTCGGGTAGCCATTTTGCCAAGCTTGCGGGCATCAATAAAAAGTATTTCATTTTTTCTTTCGCGGTGTTCACCATCCTTTCCATCGCGGTTTTTGCTGAGGATGAAAAGGCAGGCAGGGATACCTGTGGTAAGAAATAATTTATCGGGCATTTGTACAATGCAGTCTACCATTGCATTTTCAATCATGTACTCGCGCACATTTTTCTCGCCCTGGCTTCCGGTAGTCATGGCGCCATTCGCCATTACTATTCCGGCAGTACCCTTGCTGCTCAAGTGATGCCAGATAGCCTGAAACCACATATAGTTTGCATTGCCATCGGTAGTGAAACTATCGCGTGGGCCAAATAAGCGCGGATCATTTTCCTGAAGTAACTCAGGGTGCCACTTGCTGATGTTGAAGGGAGGATTCATTAAAGCGTAATCCGCTTTCAAATCAGGTAACTTGTCATCCAAAAGGGAATCTCCTAATCGTAAATCGAACGGAAGATTACGCAGCAACAGATTCATCTTGCAAAGCCGAAGTGTGCCTTCATAACGTTCCTGTCCATAAATGGACAGTTGTGAACTATCACCCCCATGAGCCTTTACAAACTTTAATGATTGCACAAACATGCCACCGCTGCCACACGCTAAATCAACAATTCGTCCCTGAAGTGGTTCTATCATTTCTACAAGTAACCGAACCACAGAACCCGGTGTAAAGAATTGTCCGCCACCACTGCCTTCGGCCATGGCAAATTTGCCGATATAGTATTCATAAATGCGTCCGTATAAATCGCTCTCTGGGTTTTTTGCTTCCGAAAATTTATCGCTCGAAAACATATTGATTAATCCTGCTGTTTGCGTGGCCGTTAATTGGCTCTTTACAAAGATGGGAGGAAGTATACCCTTTAATTTACTGTCGCGTTCGGCCAGAATATCATCGATCAGTATAAAGGCGTTATCCACTTTTACTTTGATATCATCAGCCCTCGCATTCTCCAGCAAATAACTCCATTGTGCTTCTGGTGGCAGGCGATAAACATTTTTTGAAGTGTACTCCAGATCGTCATTCAGTACTGACTTCTTATCTTTTTCTTTTGTTGTGTAATAGTCCGAGTCAGGGTCATTAAGGGCAGTGCTCAACTCATCGTAACGATATTTATACCGCTCAGAAAGGTGTTTCACAAATAATAGTGACAGCACAAAATCCTTGTATTGATTTTCAGCAACCGCTCCGCGTAATTCATTGGCAGCTTCCCACAACTCCGCTTCAAAGTCGATATCTGCCTTAGGTTTTGAGGAGTACTTTTTTTCTTTCTTAGTTTCTTTCTTAGTCTTAGCCATTATAGATCAAACTGAACTGAAAAGGTAAGAATTTAACCTGACAGGCTCTGTCAATAGATAGGAGTTTCTCCTATTGGGCCCTCTGCGTGAGGATGGTAAGGGCCGCGCCACAGGCGTGGGTGCAAAGCACCGAAGCGTAAGCGGAGCCTTGCACAGCCCCGCCTACATTTAATTCCGGAAGGTAGGCCGGCCGTAGCGCAGCAAAATGTTATGCCCGACCTGCACATCTCTGTCCCCCGGCACCGAACTCATTTTTTAACAGTAATCATCAATTGTGTCGCCTCCCGTCCATTCAAGTCCTTGCACAAGGGTAAATTGTTTTTCTGCTCCACCTTTTTCGAAAAAGGTTCCTAGACTAGTATGTACGAAAACATCATTTTGAAAAGTTATCTCTGCTAAAGAATAAGGTTTTATTGGATGTTCGTCACCACTTTTGCACATAATCCACAATGTATTTCCGTCTTTGGAAATTGCGAAACATTCAATAATCGAACTTGTATATTGATTTCTGGAAAATACATCTCCAATATTTAGGTTTGCAGTATAGTCAGCTATTGGGTTATGAGTGTTTTTCTGTGGACAACAAGGAAATTCACTTGGTGTTTTCCAATTTCGGGCATTTTGAACAGCCTTTGGAGTTAGGGAATTTGTAAACTCTAATTCCTCTTCTACATAATCGGCAAATTGACTTGGCACACTTCGATTATAAATCCATGCGCCCAAAGAACCTCCTAGTAATGGTTTGTCGCTCTTTGCCCAAGTCAATAATCTTTCTCTACTTGCTTCTGCTTCCTCTTTACTAACTGTGCACATCCATTCATAATTTGGTTCTTGAAATTTGTCCCGAAATTTAGAAGGGTCGGCAAGAAATGCTTCAACACTTCCGCAAACAAGTTCAATTCGTCTTGTTGTGATTGGATTGAGTAAAATGTTTTCTAATCTAGTTACCCAGCGTAAATTATCTGGTCGGTTATTCTGTTTGTTTGTGTCAACATGATCAACAACGTATTCCTTTGTTGGAGGCGCTCCGTGAAATGCGGTCGCAACTATTCTATGAGCACGAACCGAAGCAATTTCTAGATAACCTGTCTTGATGTTTAGCTTTCCAAAAGTCCATTTGTTGTCGGTTGGCCGTGGTCGTCTGCCTGCAAGTGGATAGCGAAACACTGCTCCGTTGTCACGAACAGAATATCTTTCATCTTTGTAAAGGCATTCGCATTCTTTTTCAAAATGATTTACATTGACCATAGCTTTAAGACTTTCTATGTTCAACGAAATCAACCAACTCAATTTTAGCCCCAAGGGCAAATGCAATTTTAGAGAGTATATCGAAACCAACTGAATAACGTCCCTGTTCAATGCGGCTAAGGTTAGCTGCATCTATACCAGCGATTTGAGCAAGCATTTTTGCTTCAATGTTTTTCTCTTTTCGCAATTCACGTATTCGTGCCCCTATTCTTTCTCTTTCTTGATTAAGTAAAATTCTTTCATCTTCTCTGTCGCCTTTTCCTCCATAAATTCCAAGACCTTCGTAATAAACCATTTTTATCCATACCCAATACCCCATACCCATACCCGTACTTATATTGTCTTCAAAATATCTTTGAAAATAATATTCAAATCTTCCTGCAAAGTATTGTTGATCTTGTTTGTGAACAGGGAAATAGGTGTTCCAAATGAATTTTTCCCCATCTTGTGCAGTGACCTCAATAGTAGAGTCATCTACAAATCTTGCTTGTATCATAATTTTTTTGCCGTATTTATCGTGTTGTCGCCACTTTTAAGGTTATGAAGCAAAGATAAAGGAGGGAATCGTAATTGGCAAATATGCCAATTTAGAAATTTAGAAATATTGTGTTAAAACCCTTGCGTGAGGGATGGTAAGGGCCGCGCCACAGGCGCGGGTGCAACGCACCGAAGCGCAAGCGGAGCCCTGCACAGCCCGGCCTCCGCGCCTCGCGGGGGCACGCCCAGAATTCAAATTCTAATTACCTTGTCTTACCAAAACCCCGCTTATGAAAACCCTACGCTCACTTCCGCCTGCACTTCCCGCCTTCATTTCATCCTGCCTTCACTTTGTTTCGGCAGGTAAATTCGGCAGGACGGACAGGCGTTTCGGATGGACCGGTTTGCTGGTGCTTGTGCTGGCTGCATGTTCTGCCGGAAGTAAGGAAGCGGGCACGAATGATTCTACGGCTGTTGGTGATACCATGGAGGTGCCGGCTGTAGCGGATGAGGCAACACTTGTGGATGCAGGTAATGATGCTGCCGGGGGTGTGCCCGCAGATACCAGTAAGCTTGAAATTACTTTTGATGAAACCGCGGGGCTGGTGTTTGAACGGCAAGAGCCGTATTACACGGTGTCGATCGTTACCCAACAGTATGAGGGGAGCTCGGAGGTAACGTGGTATTTTGATGCTGATTTTTCTCCGATTTACTTTAACCAAAGCTGGTCAGTAGAAGGCAGTGAAGGATCGACCGAGTATTTTATTATTGACGGACGTGATGTAGCGTGTGGTTATATGGAAGAGTACAACACCGTTGAGAAATGGTGCCGCACCACCGGTGGAACCCGCACTACCATGAATGATGAATCGGGTGATGCTACCACTGAGCTTCTTCCTGTTGAATATGGTACCACGGTGAACAGTTCGCTTGCGAACTATATGGAAACATTAAAGGCAATCTTGAATGATGCTGAAAAAACGCAGGAGGATGAAACTACCTACACGCTGCGGATTGAGAAGACTACGCATATTGGCGAGGAGGAAGTACAGGAGTCTACGGAGGTGAGTATTCCGAAGAAGGTGTATGAGGCGCTTGTGAAATAGTATTGAGTCGTGAGTATTGAGTCGTGAGTATTGAGTCGTGAGTATTGAGTTGAGAGTATTGAGTTACCAGCCGTCACATCCTGTTTTCTCTACCGAGTAGGCGATCAAGACTATCTTCCAGCCTTTGGTGGTTTTCATGAGAGTGAACACGTCAATGCCACAATGTGAAAAGGTGTTGTTAACATAAAAATCGTACGGCACCCAGGCCATGGCTATGTGTTGGTGCACTTCAACCTTCACACCTTTGTCGCGCATGGTTTCGCGGTATTGTACACCGGGTTTGAAAATGGAAGTCTTCACTGCCGGGCGTGAGGCATATACCGTAGAGTCGTTAACGGACCGGGAGATGAACATGTGTGCGTCTTTAAAGAAGACCTTGTTAAACGCTGCAGAGTCGCTGGTGTTTACGGCAGTAAAAAAGTCGTTGAGCACGGTCATTACCTGTTGGGTTTCGGTTTGGGCGCGAAGCGGAGGCGTGGTAATGGATAGTAGTATAACAGTGAAGGTGAGTGGCAAGGTGAAGCGTGGTTTCATATGAAAGATTTTGATGAAGGTAGTTATTAGAAGGGAAGTCTGGGGTTATTAGTTAGGAGTTAGTTCATCGGAACTATGACTTTTTTCATTTTGCTCTGATAAAGAAGAACTCATCACTTTTCTCTTACGTTCTTTTTGCCTTGACACAAAAAGAACCAAAAAAGTCAAGAGCCAAACATGCTTCTACCCGCATGCGTACGCACCCCCGCGTTTGGCTCGGGCTTACGCTCTTAGGATTCTAATGCGCACACTGGTAGTTATTAAAACTACACCCCCGCCTCTGGGCCGGGCCTGCGCACTGGGTGTTTACCTGCAGTTTGCATTTTTATTTCAGCATGCTTGGGATACGCCTAATTCTATCTTCGGCCTGGCGGGGGAATGTGCGGATCGAATTCAGCGTAGACCGAGCATGCGGGGCCAAGCGGCCCGGGAGCGTTTCAGAATCTAAAATATTTCTCTTAAGAGATTTTGCAAGAACGAATTCATGTTTTAGCTCATCAGAACTATGACTCTTTCACTTTGTGCTAAGCATGCAGGGCTTATCGGTTGAATCTTCTTTACTTTTTTGCTTAGATCAAAAAAGTAACAAAAAAATCAAGGCCCAGAGATGCTTCCTCGCTCCTGCCATCGCACCCCCGCCTCTGGCTTACGCACTAGTTGTTAACCGGTAGTTTGCATTTTTATTTCAGCAAGCTTGGGATACGCCTAATTCTATCCCTGCTTGTCTGGTAGGCCAGGTTCGGTCTGGCAGGAATATGATGACCTATAAACTTGTACAAGGGCATTTTAGTGCTATATTTGCCCTTGTATTACGTATAAGGGCACGGCATGCCCTTGATTAAAGAGGTTTATGGCATTTAATCCACTGGAACCCTACAATGAGCTACCTTTTATTCCGCCCACTGAGGAACTGGAAAGCAAGGATATTTTAAAGGCAACCATTCAGGCTCACAAAGCCCTATCACGACTAGAAGGCGCCCTTTCCAATTTACCCAATCCCTCTATTTTGTTGGATTCAATAGGTTTGCAGGAGGCGAAGGTCAGTTCGGAAATCGAAAACATCATCACCACCCATGATGAACTGTATCAATATGCTGTGGCCGAAAGAAGCGTGGGTAATACCGCAACGAAAGAGGTACTGCATTACAAGGAAGCGCTTTGGTATGGATATAAACAGGTTAAGGCAAAAGGAGTAATAACCAGCAATCTGTTTATTAAACTGGTTCAGGTCATCAAGGAGAATCAGTCGGGCGTTAGAAATACACCGGGCACTCAAATCATCAATGACAAAACGCGCGAGGTTATCTATACCCCACCGGTAGGTGAAGAGATAATCCGAACGAAACTTAAAAACCTGGAGGAGTTTCTGAACCTGAATGATGACGGGATTGATCCACTGGTGAAAATGGCCGTGGCACATTACCAGTTTGAAGCAATACACCCTTTTGGGGATGGGAATGGAAGAACCGGAAGGATCATCAATATACTCTACTTAGTGCAGCAAGGTTTACTTTCGATGCCCGTTTTGTATTTGAGTCGTTACATTCTGGAAAACCGTACCGGTTATTATCAACTACTGCGCGAGGTAACGGAGGACGGTAACTGGCACCGGTGGATCTTGTACATGATTCATGCCGTAGAAGAAACGAGCAAGCTCACGTTAACGAAGATTGATGAAATCAAAGTTGCGATGGCCATGATGGGCGAAGCCTTAAAGAAAGAGTTGCCCCATATCTATTCAAAGGATTTGGTAGAAGTGTTGTTTCAACGGCCTTACTCTAAGCGTCAGTTTATAGAAGAGGCTGGTATCGTGAAAGTAAAAACGGCTGGAACTTATCTGGCAGCGCTGGAAAAGAAAGGTTTTTTCAAAAGTGTGGAGCTGGGTAAGGAGAAGTTGTATTTGAATACGGTGTTTTTGGATATTTTGAAGAAGTGACCATTTATAGCCTCAATGTAAGTAATGAAAGAGGGAGTTTAATAGTTTACTCCTCACTACTCCCCTCCTTGGAGGGGTGCAGGGGTGGGTAATTATCTACAGATGAAAAGCAAACGAAAAAGTCCCGTCATTCTGAGAATCCCCGGACTATAAAATACGCATGTTGAGGTAAGAATTTAACCACCCCGTCTGGTGACGGAATTTACATCCCCCTGCTCACACACTTTCTTACACACCCCCCTTTAAAGGGGGAACGGTTACTAGCCTTCTCCCCATTATTTTATCGCTAACTCAAGACTAACAACTCAGGACTAAGGACTATTATTTATATTTGCGGCCTTTATTTCAACAGTATGATTTCAGTAGACGCGGTTAGTGTAGAGTTTAACGGTTCGGCCCTCTTTAGCAACATTACCTTTAACATTAACGAGAATGATCGCATTGCCCTGATGGGTAAAAACGGTGCGGGCAAGAGTACGCTGCTCAAAATTATTGCGGGGGTGAACAAGCCCACGCGCGGCAAGGTGAGCGCCCCCAAGGATGCCATTATTGCCTACCTGCCCCAACATCTATTAACCAACGATACGGCCACGGTGTTTGAAGAGGCCAGCAAGGCGTTTTCGAAAATCAACGGCATGAAGGTGCTGATGGACGAGCTGAACCACCAACTGGAAACGCGCACGGACTATGAATCGGACGCGTACGCGAAGATCATTGAACAGGTGAGTGAACTGAGTGAGAAGTATTACTCGATTGAGGAGATCAACTACGATGCGGAAGTAGAGAAAACGTTGATGGGCCTTGGCTTTTTGCGTTCGGATTTCACACGGCCTACCAGTGAGTTTAGTGGTGGCTGGCGCATGCGCATCGAGTTGGCGAAGATTCTATTACAAAAGCCTGACTTGATTTTATTGGATGAGCCCACGAACCACCTGGATATTGAATCGGTGCAGTGGCTGGAAGATTTTTTGAAGAACAACGCGAAGGCGGTGATTGTGATTAGTCACGATAAAACGTTTGTGGATAACCTGACCAACCGCACCATTGAGGTGACGATGGGGCGCATCTACGATTACAAAACGAACTACACGCACTACTTACAGTTGCGCAAGGAAAGACGCGAGCAGCAGCAGAAGCAGTTTGATGATCAGGCAAAAGAGATTGCCGACATCGTGGGTTTTATTGAACGCTTTAAGGGCACCTACTCGAAAACCTTACAAGTTCAGTCGCGCGTGAAGATGCTGGAGAAGATTCAGATTGTAGAAGTAGACGAGGTTGACAGCAGTGCGCTGAATTTGAAGTTCCCTCCTGCCCCGCGGTCGGGCAACTACCCGGTGATTGTAGACGGCATGACGAAGAAGTATGGTGACCACACGGTGTTTCAGAATGTTTCACTCACGATTGCGCGTGGTGAGAAGGTTGCGTTCGTTGGAAAGAATGGTGAGGGAAAGAGTACGCTGGTGAAAGCGATTATGGGTGAAATAGATTTTGATGGGAAATGCGCGCTGGGGCATGGTGCGCTGATTGGATACTTTGCCCAGAACCAGGCATCGCTGCTGGATACAGAACTCAGTGTGTTTGAAACCATCGACCAGATTGCCGTGGGTGACATTCGCTCGAAGATCAAAGATATTCTAGGGGCCTTTATGTTTAGTGGTGATGATATTGAGAAGAAGGTGAAAATGCTAAGTGGTGGTGAGAAGACTCGCCTGGCAATGATTAAGTTGCTATTACAGCCGGTGAACTTGCTGATTTTGGATGAACCTACGAACCACCTGGACATTAAAACAAAAGATATTTTAAAGGACGCACTCCGTGCGTTTGATGGTACATTGATTTTAGTGAGTCACGATCGTGATTTTTTGGATGGGTTGGCGAACAAGGTGTTTGAGTTTGGTAACAAGAGAGTGAAGGAACACTTTGAGGATATCGCTGGATTTTTGAGGAACAAGAAGATGGAGAATTTGAGGGAGATAGAAAGGACGACTAAGTAGTTTTGACTTCGGGTTATTCGTTACAGTTTTGTAATGAGTATGTCGGCTTCAAGCTGCGAGCTGCGAGCTTCTAGCTTTTGGTGTTTTCAATTAGTTTGAGTTTCGGTCCGAGTTGCAAGCCTTACTATGAAAATGTGCGCGGATGAGGGGAGTTAGATTAGGTTACTTCTCCCTAATCATGGAAATCATAATAATCAGGTTAATCATAGTGCAGACAAAATTCGGGCTCCTATGAAAAGCGTCTCCCCCAGCCTTAGCCTATTCCAAATAATTGGATTCAGCTCGCGTTTCGAGCTATTCCGAATCTGTGGTTGAGCCAAACTTCGCAAAGACCATAAAACCCGCGGTGCAGAATAAATAAATTCCAATAAAAAGATAAACATCATCCTGAACATAGCGAGACAGTGTATAGGTGGAGGGTGTCACAATGAGAAAGGGTTCATTTACCATTCCTGATTTTCGTAGAAATGAATTGTACAAATCCCGGTGATACTTCTTAAAAAACTTAATATGGCTGTAGGCATAACTAACTGCATGATCTCGGCTAGTTTTCCTAAATTCTTCTATCGCGATTTCGGTAGGAGGGTCTTTAACTTCCATACTCTCATCAAACATGATCGAAAACACGGTATCTTGAGACGAGGTAGTAATGGGAACAAACCCTAAGTAATACATCTTAATCTTTTTTCTTTCTGAAGTGGTAACCCGATCATAGATTTTCTCAGGTACCGCTAAAAAAGTTTGAACAGTAAAATAATCATGATTACTAGGAACCGTTTGAATTTTATCAGTCGATTCCACCTCCACCATGGGTTGGGTAAGCGGTCTGTAGATATTGATAAAGAACGCCAGGGGTGTTAAAAAGCCAAGAATCAAAAACAAATAAACCCAGAAACGATCACTTGCTTTAACATTGGTTCGCTTTAACGGACGTTGAAATATCACTACGCACAGGATAGTTGAAATGAGAAAGTAGGGAACATAAGAAAACATTGAGTCGGGTTCCTTACCAAACTTCGACAGCAAGATGTGCATGACAATCATGAGCAGAACGGGCATGAGGGTCACCAGCATGTAGATAACAAAGATACCCTTGATGTTTGGAACACCCCTCACCTCTTCCTTTTGTCTCCTGCGGTCGATCCATTGCATATAAGCAGTAACGCCAAAGCCAAAAAGTAAGGCCACGATCATCAGCCAGTCATAGTTTCTGAGGATGAAGGACTCTTCAGACTGCATGGTATTTGGTTAGCGCTATGAACTAATAAAAAGCAATAGCAAATTCAAAAGTAAGATAATACTTTCTTTAAAGTTATTTACTAAGACAACCGTCATTGCGAGGACGTTGTCACGCGATTAGGGGATATGGACTAAGCCATAACAAGTAAAATCCTAAGATTCAATAAGCAACGATAACTCCAACCACCGCTCCGTCTTTTGATCGATTTGGGTGATGACTTGTTCGAGCTGGGCGCCCCATGTGGTGAGTTGTTGGTGATCGGTAGTGCCACTGTTTAATAAAGAATTGAGATCTGCTTTTTGTTTTTCAAGCTTATCAATCTCTGATTGTAACTGGTCAAACTCCTGCTTCTCTTTGTAGGTTAGCTTTCGTTTTTCTGCTCCATTGGCTGAAGTTGCTACCGGTCTCACCTCTTTCTCTTCCGGTTCTTCATCCTCTTGTCCGTCAACCCAATTGCGGTAATCTGAATAGTTTCCATTAAACAACCGGATTACACCATCGCCTTCGAACACAAAAAGTTGGTCCACCAAATGATCCATGAAATAACGATCGTGAGAAACGAGCAACAAGCAACCTTTGAAGTTGATGAGGAAATCTTCCAACACATTGAGGGTATCAATATCAAAGTCGTTGGTAGGCTCATCGAGAATCAAAAAGTTCGGGCTCGTGATGAGCAGTTTCATGAGTTGCAACCGCTTCTTCTCTCCCCCGCTGAGTTTATCGATAAAGTTGTATTGCTTCTCCGGTGGAAAGAGAAATGTTTCCAAAAACTTGGAGGCCGACATTTGTGTGCCATCGCCTAAGGTGATGAACTCGGCTATCTCTTTTACTTCCTCAATTACCCGGTGATTGGGATTGAGCGTAATGGTTTCCTGTGTAAAGTATCCGTACTTAGTCGTAACCCCCGGCCAGATCTCACCCGTATCAGGCTTGAGTTTTCCCGTGAGCATATCGAGGAATGTAGACTTCCCTATTCCATTTTTACCCACCACACCAATTCGGTCGTTCTTCTTAAACACGTAGGAAAAATCGTTAACAATAGGAAGCGATCCATATTTTTTACTGATGTGCAGTACTTCCAGAATCTTCCCGCCTTGTCGCGATTCCTTTACATCGAGTTCAAGCTTCTCGCGTCTTAAATCTGTGGACGCCTTTTTCTCTAACTCATAATACGCATCGATGCGATACTTGGCTTTCGTACCACGGGCACGGGGTTGCTTACGCATCCATTCCAATTCTTTCTTCAACAATTGACGAGCCTTGGAGACTTCTACTTTGAGCATCTCTTCCCGTGCTTCCTTCTTTTCGAGGAAGTAGGCGTAGTTGCCTTTGTAGCGATAGAGTTGTCCGCGATCGAGTTCGATGATTTCCGTGGCTACGTTATCGAGAAAATAACGGTCGTGCGTCACCATGATGAGCGTGATCTGCTGGCCTGCTAAAAAGTTTTCAAGCCACTCAATGGCTGAAAGGTCTAGATGGTTGGTAGGCTCATCCATGATGATAAGATCGGGCTCAGCAATTAACAGCTGGGCAAGAAAGATTCGCTTGCGTTGACCACCGGAGAGTTGGCCGAAGGTTTTATCAAGATCAGGCACGCCCAGCTTGCCAATGATTTCGTGCACCTTGGCTTCATGGTCCCACGCCTTGAGGTCTTCCATTTTTTCCAGTACTGCTTGCATGCGTTCGGGTGACACGTCCGGGTGCTGAAGGCAGTCTTCATACTCTTTAACAACCTTGGCAATTTCGTTGGAGTCGCTGAAGAGGACATCTTTTACGGTAGTGGAATCTTTCACGCGCGGTTCCTGGGTGAGGAATCCGGTTTTGATACCATCACGCATACTTACCTTTCCAGAGTCGGATTGTATTTCGCCTGTTAATATTTTCAATAGAGTGGATTTCCCCACCCCGTTATTGCCGACCAGAGCAAATTTCTCACCCTGTGAAATACCAAGCGATATATCTTTAAAAAGCCACTTATCGTGGAAGGATTTGGAGACGGTTTCTGCGGAAAGGTAATTCATGGAAGGATTTCAAATTTCAAGTTCCAAATTCCAAGTTTCAACGTCATATTGATTGGAGTTTGGGATTTGGTGATTGTCTATTGTATTTTAAATATTGGGGTGCAAAGCTAGTTGATTCTGGCTTGTTTGAAAAGGCTTGGTATTCTTCCTATGAAAATGTCATCCCGGTCCCGATAGCTATCGGGATGCCGGGATCCCCTGGAAAGTAGGATGGAGAAGATACAATGAAATGCTATTCTTTATTTTTATAGTTCTTTCTCTCTGCTTCTAAGTAAGTAGTTCTCATCGGTTGAAGATTCCGTTACAAATGGTTGGCCTAATCGGTCCACAAGCATTTACAGATTTAGTAACTCCTAACGAATAGCATGGCGGTTTCAGGCCGAATGATCGGAGAAAATTTAAGCTGAAATTGAAGACAGAATTTCAGTAAAGACGAACTTTAGCCGTCTTTTTCAGGAAGCAAAAAATAACAATACCCATTTGAAAAAGTACTGTTGAGACGATGGCAAAAAATAGTTCCATAGCACACCGGATTAAGTTTAACTAATCAGTTTAATAATAGTATGTAAATCACCTTATTTACAGGCAGTTAAAGTAATAGATTAAAGTCAATTATCCAAATATGGATATCAAAAAGGAACTCCTGAAGGAACACTCGAAGAAACAGACCACAAGAGTGGTGAAATACATTGGCAAGGACCCAATGCGGTTTAATGAACTGATAAGGCTGTTTTTAGAGGGGCCCTACCAATTAGCGCAACGGGCGGGGTGGCCACTTTCCTACTGTGTAGAGGCGCATCCAGATCTCATAAAACCCCACCTCAAGGCCATCTTAAAAATGCTGGATAGAAAGGATGTCCATGATGCGGTAAAGCGAAACATCATGAGGCTCCTCCAGTATATTGAAATCCCCAAGAGGCTTCATGCATCTGTGATTAACCATGGCTTTGCGCTGATGGATCCAAAGGAACCTATAGCCGTGCGTGTGTTCGCCATGACGGTACTGGCCAATATTGCCAGGGAAGAACCCGACCTGAAGAAGGAACTGCAAATAGTGATTGAGGATCAACTCCCCTACGCCAGTGCGGGGTATCTCGCGAGGGCGAGGAAGGTGTTGAAGGGATTTTGAAAAAAATTCTCCCCTCCTATTTTAGGAGGGGTGTCCGAAGGACGGGGTGGTAGGAACGTACTTTATTTACTAACCAGAAATAATGCAACCACCCCATCCTGACACTTTGGTCAGGATTGCCCCTCCTTTTTTAAGGAGGGGAGTTAAAGTTGTAAAATAAAATAATCTCCCATCATCCAACAAAGAGTTTTTATCTTTCCCCCATGAGTGCTGAATCCCTGACTCCTATCCAACATACCTGCAAAAGCTGTGGTCATGTATTTACAGGAGTGTATTGTAACCTCTGCGGTGAGAAGGTGATCGAGCCAAAGGATCGCTCTCTTCGAACTTTCTTTAGCAACATTCTAATCGCGATCACATTTGCCGATAACCGATTTGTTAAAACTTTGTGGTTGACCATTAAAAACCCGGGCTTCCTCTCCAGAGAATATGCCGATGGCCGAAGAGTAAATTATCTAAGGCCACTGCAATTGTTCTTCATCCTCAACCTGGTGTATTTTCTTTTCCCTGTGCTGCAGCTGTTTAATTCCTCCTTGCGCACACAGATGTACTACCTCTTTCATAGCGACATGGTGAGAAACCTGGTGGTTAACCGGCTGGTGATGGAAAATATGAGTCTGGAGGGTTTTACACTCATGTATGATGATAAGACTACAGGACTTGCCAAGTTGTTGATGGTGGTCTTTGTGTTGCTGGCCTCGCTGCCCTTGAGTTTAATTTTCATGAAGAAGAATCGATACTTTACAGATCACGTAACCCTTTCCGTTGAATTGGCTTGCTACAACATCTTTGTGAATGCCATTTTCTTGTCGGGTATTCTATGGGTCTTAAGTAAAGCACTGCGCTGGAGCGGCTCAGGTCTTGGCGACTACCTCAACGATACTACCTTTACGATGATCTTTGTTTCCACTAATCTGTATTTCATTTACCGGGCTGCACGCACGTTCTACGGACAAAAGGGCAAGCGGTTGATTGTGAAAAGTGCCCTGGCGATAATCGGCCTTTTTCTGGCTCTTGAAGCTTATCGTGTGCTACTTTTCTTTGTAACGTTTTGGACTGTATAGCTTTCGACTTAGGCTGCAAGCTTCAAGCTGCAGGATACAAGCATGCTTGAAGCTTGAGGCTTGCAGCTAGTAGCCCTGTGTTAAGTTTCTGAACACGCTTTAAATTTAATAGCGACTTGGAGTTCACGGAACTATTGTGAGTTGCTTGATCAGGTTATCCGTATCAGAGTGATCATCGCCCGAAGTAAGCTCACGGTAAGCATAGAGTTTCTTCACGGCCTCATCAAATTCCTTATTGATCGCCAGGGTAAGACCGAGATTGAAATAACTGTTAGGGAAAGTTGGTTCGATTTCTATGGAAACTCCGTAATGAAATTTAGCCAGACTGTAATTACCCACTTCGGCATACAGGTTCGCAAGATTATAGTGTGCTTCAAAATGGCGCGGGTCTGCTTTTAGACATCGTGTTAGACAGTCAATTGCCTTGGTATGATTACCCTCAACCGACTCAAGAATTCCCAAATTACAATACGCGTCAGCGAGGTTATCGCCTTCTAGAATGGCCTTTTGATAAAGATCCTTAGCCGATTTCAGGTTATGATTTTCGTCTTGCAGGAGCGCCTCTTCAAACGTGGAAAGCTGATTAAGCTTGATAACCTTTGCCCCCGCGAATAACGGAAGCTGGTGAAGCCTTTCCGGTTCCTTTGCTTTCGCCTTCTTCTTCCCAACCCGTTGAAGTCCGAATTTCTCCGGAGCAGGGCCAGGGAATTTCACCACTTTTGTCATGCTTAAATTTACGATTTAAGATTTACAATTTACAATTGTAGCCCAAGAGCTTAAATCAGGCCGGTAAATCCAAATCTAAAATCGTCAATCGTAAATCTAAAATTGTAAATCAGCTGGCTTTCCGTCTGGCAGTCTTGGTAGACTTACTGGCTTTCTCCTCTTTGGCTGCTTTACCCTTCGCTTTCTCCATGGGCTTCTTCTTGGCTTGTTCGATGCTCGCCTTGAGCGCAGTCATGATGTCCACTACTTCCGGTTCTTCCTCGACTACCGAAACAATCTCTTTACCAGCGATTTTGGCATCAATCATTTTCTTAAGCTCGATGGTGTAGTTGTCCTTCATTTCAATGTCGACAAACTGCTTTACCATGCTATCCACCAATGTTTTAGCAAGCTTTACTTGTTCCTTATCTACCGATACATCCAGCAATCCCGGAACCTCATTAATGCTCTTCACTTCATCCGGAAACCGGAGTCGGTGCAACATCAAACCTTTTTCGTGAGGCGCCAGCAGCACGATCGTCTCGCGATCGCGCAACACTACACGACCCACCCCTACGCGACCGGTTTGTTTGAGCGTATGACAAAGGAGTCCGTAAGTTTTGGCAGCAACATCCCCATCGGGTCCGGCAAAATAAGGCGACTCATACAATGCCGGGTGAATTTCCTTAGCATCTACAAAGCCTTCAATGTCGATAAGCTTAGTACTCTTGAGGCGTACTTTATCCAGATCTTCCTGCTCAATGATCACAAACTGTCCAGGCTCATATTGATAACCCTTTAAGATATCTTCACTCTTCAACGGCTCCCCGGTTACCTTATCCTTCTTTTCATAGGAGACAGGATTATGTCCCTCCTTGGATAAAAGGTTAAAGCTGATGGTTTGTGCCGAATCGATGGCATTGTAAATCCGGATGGGAATGGTGACTAATGAAAACCGGATGTGACCTTTCCAGATGGCTCTCATAATGACTTAGTTTAAAAAATTAAATACGGGATACTAAAGTATTGATAATGAAATACTTTTCCAAATCAATTGTACCCGGTATTCACTTCAGCTTTTAAGTCGTGGAGAAGGTTATACAGCCCAAAATAGGTTCTGTTGATGTAGAGCGCATCTCTCACCCCCCTGGCCTTCTTAGATTCCCGGAGTTCTTTCATGGAGGAGAGCTTCTCTCCAAATTCAAAAATGGTCTGGAAATACGCTGCATCGGCAAAGTCAAAACGATCCGACCGAAAGGGCCTGCTGAGAAGTTCTACCAGTTGGGTAAACAATTCAATGAAGAATTCTTTATCCTTTTTGGGGTCATTCGGATAGATGAAGCGAAGCTCATAAAATGCTTTCTCGAGTCTCTTGGGGTCTGATAGAAGGCTTCTGTCCAGCAGCTGGAAATAGGTATCATAGAAGGGTTCCGGAATGACTTTCACACATCCGAAGTCAATGATGCCAAGCTTGTAATCCGGAGTGATGATGAAGTTACCAGGGTGTGGATCAGCATGCACACTCTTCAACGTGTGCATCTGAAAGTGATAGAAGTCCCACATGGCCTGTCCGAGCTCGTTACCTACTCCTTTTGGCAGCGGATTTTTCAACACCTCTCCCAAGGGTTTGCCTTCAATCCAATCCATCGCCAATATTTTGTGCGAGGAGTATTCTTTATAATATTTCGGAAAAACAATGTTGGCGATATGATTACTCCTTTTTGAAAGATCAATCGAGCGCTTCAGCTCCAGTTCGTAATCTGTTTCTTCCATCATTCGCATCTCCACTTCCTGGATAAACTCATTATACTCTACCGGATTGAGTTTAAACATTCGTAGTGCAATAGGCTTTACCATCGCCAGATCAGATTTCACACTATCGCTAACACCAGGGTATTGAATTTTAATCGCAAGTCGCTTGCCATCTTTAGTCGCCAAATGAACCTGCCCCATCGAGGCAGCGTTTACAGCCTTCTTGCTAAACGAATCAAACATTTGATCAGGACCCTTGCCGAAATACGTATGAAACGTTTTCACTACTAAGGGATAAGAAAGTGGCGGGGCGCTATACTGCGCCATCGAGAATTTTTGCTGATACGCTGTGGGGAGAAGATTTTTGTCCATGCTCAGCATTTGAGCAACCTTTAACGCGCTTCCCTTTAACTCGCTGAGTGAGTTGTAAATGTCCTTCGCATTATCTTCATGAAGTTCATCCCGGTTCTTCTCCGGATCCATGAGCTTCTTGCTATAATGCTTGATGTAGTTTGAACCAATTTTTGCCCCGGTAGTAATGAACTTGGTTGCCCGCTCAACCTTCGTTACCGGGATTTTTGTGAATTCCTTCATGGATGTGTTACGCGGGTTATTTCATTTTCGTTTGGTACAAAAACTTGGCAAAGTCGATAGCGGAATCCAGGGCGCCTTTTCCAATAAGGTCGAACGCCAGGTTTACTGACTTCTCCACAAAGGCATCGGTCTTTTCAAACCCAGCACTGTCATCATCGCGCCAGAACAACAACAGGAAGCTCATGTGCACCCAGAATAATTGCGGATAGCGCTTGTCGAGGTAAGGCCGTTCTGCCACTTCACCCTTTGATTTTCCATCGGTAAGTATACTTCCCACAAATTCTTCAAAAGAAGCTTTGAACTCCTTCAAAAATCCGGGAATGATTTCCAGCTTCTTATGGTGATGCAGTTGAAGTAAAATAAAACTGCGGCTTGACTTCAGGGTTTCCAGCAGGGTAAAATAAAAGGCCAGCAGTTTTTCGCGTGCATTGAAAGTTTCGAAATCAGGATCAGCCGTTAGGCTGTTAATGGTTTGCGTTATGAACCCCTTCCAGATATATTTCTCCAGTGCTTCAAAGGAACCAAAATGGTTATAAAACTCTTCCTCCTTTAGGCCTAGTTCAAGACAGAATTTGTAAATGGAGGCCGGTTGCTTACCGTGATTGAGTAAAAAATCGATGTAGGCAGTCTTAATGGTCTCTTCCGCCTTGGTGGTCTTGCCTTTAGTGCGGGAGGCTTTGGTGGTTCTAGTCTTTTCCATGCTGTTAAAACACGTAAACCGGCCAAAGGGTTTGAAACTTGCCCTGGAAAATTTATTAATTTGAGCATATGCGTTTCATGGTTTTCACCCTCTCGTTGTTGATCTCCGGCACGTTATATTCCCAAAGTCAGCCGAAGTCACCGGAAGCCATCTTGGAAGAGGGTATGGTGCTGCAGGAAAACGGTAAGTACGCTGATGCCATCGTGTTGCTCAATCAATGCATTTACCTGTACCCCACGCAGGCGGAAGCTTATGCTCTACGGGCAGCCTGTAAAGAACAACTTCATGAACTCAGCAGGGCCCTCACCGACTATACGATAAGTCTGGAACTGCTTCCCAACCAATATGAAGTGTTGTTAAAACGAGGTGCACTACTCTTCCGACTGGAGTTGTATGAAAAATCGAGGCAGGATTTTTTGAAACTTTTGTCCCTGCCAACGGGTGAAACCACTAGCGTATTTTATAGAAAATCAGCCCACAGTGAGGGCACTGATAAGATCATGACAGCACAGGGCTTTTTGAAACCACAAGTGTATAATTACCTCGGTCTTATTGAAACACAACTTAACCATTGCAACAATGGAATTGTCTATGCTGACTCGGCTATTGCACTCAATCCGATAGAGGCCGATTACTATGTGAACCGCGCGCTTGCCAAACAAGTCTGTCAGGATAAGACCTTTAAAGCCGACTTTGATAAGGCGTTAGAATTAAATCCCGAACACCCGATCGCTCTTCACAACCTCGCCTTATTGGAAGGCAAGGATGGATCGTACGAACAAGCGGAGAAACGTTTGACTGAAGCTATCAATAGTGATTCAACACTTTCCTACTCCTACAGTGAACGAGGGTATTACCGCTTTCAACGCAGTGATTATCGGGGAGCCATTACCGATTATGATCAAGCATTAAAATTAAATAACACAAACCCTGAGGTATGGCTTAACCGCGGAATTGCTAAGGAGCGGCTAACTGATTTTAAAGGAGCATACGCAGACTATACTCAAGCCATTGAACTTCAGGAAGATTTCACGAAAGCCTGGTTGAATCGGGGAAATTTATTCACTAAACAAGGTCAATATCAGAAAGCGATTGAAGATTATACTGCAGCCATTACCTTTCATCCCCAATATGCTGCTGCATATTACAATCGCGCGGTGGCGTTTCACCAACTAAAATTAGTGAAAGAGTCGTGCAAGGATTTAACCCAAGCAGAAAAATTAGGCTTTAAGGTAGATCCCAAAATGAAAGCTATCTTCTGCCAGGGATTATAGTCCTAAACTTAAATCTGGTCGCATCCTAACAAACACCGGCTCACGGAAGTTTTTATCAGGCGTGAGCGAAGCATAGCTGATTTCAGCCATGAGCTTGGGCTCTATCCATTTGGAGACTTTCTCGTCCAGAATTTTACCTTCAACAGGCTTTTTGATTTCCTTAAGTTTCTTGATCTGGCTGAATATTTCCTTAATGGTGGCATCATCAAAGCCTGTCCCAACTTTCCCCCGATAGATAAGCTTCTCTCCTTCCCTTTCGGCAATATGAAGACCTCCAAATGTAGAAGCTCGGTTTCCTTTCCCTTTGTTATAGCCAATAATCACACACTCGCGTGTATTCCTGATCTTGATTTTCAGCCACAAGTCATTGCGCTTGCCGGGATAGTATTTGCTTGATTTTTGCTTGGCCATGATGCCCTCCAGTTCATGTGTTCTTGCGGCTTCTAATAATGATTCTCCATCTTCGAGCCACTCACTTACACGATAGGGCGTGTCTTTCTTCACGGCATCTTTCAACCAATCCTTTCGTTTCATTAAAGGATCATTGATCAGACTTCTTCCATCCAGATACAAGCAGTCAAAAATGTAACAATACACCGGACTTGTCTTTGAAAGCTTTTGAATGTTGGTTTCACCGGAAGTCTGCAAGCGGTTAATGACTTTCTTGAACTCAGGTTTCCCCTGTTTATTCAAGCATACAATCTCGGCATCAAACAAACCATTGGTTGCCCGGAAGGCCTTATCGGCCACCAGGAGTTCCGGAAATTGTTTCGTAATGTCATTCTGATTGCGGCTTCGAATGCGTACCTGACCATCTTCAAGAGAAATAAGTGCACGGATTCCATCCCATTTTACTTCATAGATATAATCATCACCTTTCGGAAGTTTTTCAGTGCTGTCGCTGAGCATAGGCTCAATCGGGTCGTGCAGGTAGTTGATTTGAGGCGTATCAACACGTTCCAGCAGAAATTCCTTCTCCTTGGTTTTATAAATTCTGTACTCGCCTGAAATCTCCTTACTACTCAGTCGGAAGTAGAACCCATCCTTTTTGTCTTTCGTGATCTGGTATTTGCCAAGAGCATAAATCCACATCTCACCACCCCCGTATTGGCCTTTCGGTATGGTTCCATCAAACGTCAGGTACTTCATGGGATGATCTTCGGTTTGAACTGCCAGTCGTTTAACACCCGGATGGGGTGGTAATCCTCGAGGCACGGCCCAGGATTTTAGTACGCCATCCTGCTCAAGCCGCAAATCGTAATGCAGGTGAGATGCATGGTGTCGATGAACAACAAAATTATTCCCCCCTCCTTCGATGACCCTGGCGTCCGGTTCGGGTGTCTTTTTAAAGTCGCGCTTCTTCTCGTACGATTCCAATTGGGCGGGAGTCTTTCGCTTTTTATTGATGGGTAATTCTTTTACAACTTTCTTCTTGCGATGCGTATGCAGTTCGACCGCAAAAGCATCCATACCTTCCCAGGCATCGCCATCGCGCAATACTTTTTCAAGTGCATTGTGAATATTGTGCTCCAGGGGAGACTTTAAAGACTCAAGTTCATCCCACTTCAGGGGCATAGAAACCGGTGCGCCAATTCTTCCCCGCAAACTATACGGTGAAACAATGCTTTGCCCGGAACGGATCCTATAAATATCAATCAACACCCTTCCTTTCCGTGCGTCTTTCTTGATGTGCAGCGTAGTGTCATTTGAATTCCGGTCCACAAAAGGCTGCGCAATTAATTGAGCTGCTTCAAATACGGTGTGAAAATCAAATTTGGGTTCAAGCGGGCAACAGATATGAATTCCTTTCCCTCCGGTAGTCTTGGCAAACGCTGTATATCCAAACGTTTCAATGTATTCTTTCAACTCGATCGCGATGGGCACGACCTTTCTAAAGTCATATCCTTCGGGCGGGTCAAGATCAAATACCATGTAATCGGGGAAATCAAAATTCGGCTTGCGACTATGAAGTTGGTGAAGCTCCAGTGAAGCTAAATTCGCCAGCCATACCAACGATGCAGGCTCCGTAGCAATGATGTAGTCCTTCTTTTCTTCCTTCCCTAATCTTTCAAATTCGAGCCAGGGTGGAGCCCACTCGGGGCGGCTCTTTTGATAAAACATTTCGCCATGAATTCCATCCGGAAAGCGAATCAGCGTAAGTGCTCTCCCCTTGATGTGGTTAAGTAAAGTGGACGCGATCTTTAGATAGTATTCAATGACCTCAGCTTTTACTACACCATCCTCAGGAAACAGAACTTTATCGAGATTGGATAGTTCAAGCTTTCTCTTCCCTACTTCGGTCCATTGTGATTTCTTAGCCATTACTTTTAGTTGCACCTTACTCAACTGAAGAAGCGCTTCTTTTATTACTGAGAAAAGTCATTCCAATCACAAGGCACACAGCTGCCACAATAATTGGATACCAAAGTCCTGCAAATATGTCACCCCGTGCCGCTAATGCGGTGGCGATAAAAGGTGTAAGCCCTCCAAAGATTCCGTTGCCAATATGATAGGGCAACGACATGGAAGTATACCGGATTCTTGTGGGAAAGAGCTCCACCAAAAATGCAGCAATCGGTCCATATACCATTGTGACGAGCACTACCTGAAACAGGATTAACGCGATCATAGTCCAATAATTATTATTTGGCAAGGTGATCTCCTTCTTGGTATCGGTGGACTTTGTCAGTTGCGAAACAGTTCCCTTCTTTGTTTCCTTTACGATGGTTTGATCATGATATATCCGGTTCGTTACTGTCGTTATCACGGTATCACGTGTGCCCATTATGGTTTGAATGGAAGACATATCGGAATGGCTAATCTCTTGTTTTTTTGAAAGATCACTCAAGGAATACATCTGTTGATATACCGGTCGATAAAACAGGACGGCCAACAGCATACCCGTCATCATGATCATCTTTCGTCCGATGCGATCCGATAGCCAACCAAAAAAGACAAACAAGGGTGTGCCAATAATTAAAGCCACTGCGATAATATAATTGGATTGAACAAACTCAATCTGGCAGGTCTTTTGAATGAATGACAATGCATAAAATTGTCCGGTGTACCACACCACACCCTGCCCTGCCGTAGCACCGAACAATGCGATCAAAACAAGTTTAAGATTCTCTTTTTTTCCAAAACTTTCTTTGATTGGGTTAACCGAAGTTTTTCCTTCTGCTTTTAATTTGGAAAACAGTGGGGATTCCTGCATTCGCAAGCGCATGTAAATGGAGACACCCACTAAAATGGCGGATAACAGAAACGGTATACGCCAGCCCCACTCCGTGAAACTTTCTACGCCCATGGTTTGTCTCACCAATAAAATGACGCCCAGCGATACAAACAATCCAAGGGTTGCCGTAGTTTGAATAAAACTCGTATAAAACCCTCGCTTTCCTTCAGGCGCATGTTCGGCTACATACGTTGCAGCCCCTCCGTACTCACCACCAAGTGCCAAACCCTGAACTAATCTTAATACCAAGACAATCAGTGGAGCAAACAACCCAATTTGTTCATACCCCGGAACGAGCCCAATTAGAAAAGTTGAACCGCCCATGAGTACTAATGTGACGAGAAAGGTATATTTCCTGCCAACCTTATCCCCCAACCTTCCAAACACCAATGCACCGAACGGACGCACAACAAAACCAGCGGCAAAGGTCGCCAACGTGAAAAGAAATGCTGCTGTTGGATTGGTCTTCGGAAAAAACTGTTCCGATAAAATGGTGGCGAGACTACCAAAAATGTAAAAGTCGTACCACTCAATGAGTGTACCGACTGAAGAGGCCGTAATAACCGGCCAAAGTTTAGGGGCGGAGACAGGTTGACTCATTCACTCTTTTTATTGAAAGATAGAAATAAATGAGAATCACTTAAAAGAAGATTTCCTGTGCCAGGCGGTAGGTATTGGCGTGCGCCTCAATGATATCTCTGAAATCTTCCGAATATCCACCGCCCATGCTGGCGACCAGGGGTATACCATTACGTTTGGCAGTTTCCAACACTACTCTATCCCGCTGCTTACAACCATCTCTTGAAAGGCTAAGCTTTCCCAACTTATCGGTAGCCAAAACATCGACACCCGATTGAAAGAAAATGAAATCTGGCTCCACCTGATCGATCAGATTTTTTAAGTTACTGTCGAGTGTCTTAAGGTAAAATGTATCCTCGGTATTATCCGCCAGGCCAATATCCAAGTCAGAATTTTCTTTAATCAAGGGATAATTATTTGCTCCATGCATGCTGAAGGTAAAAACCCGGGGGTCGTTCCTGAAAATTTGTGCAATACCATTACCCTGATGAACGTCTAAGTCCACGACCAAAATTTTCTGAACGAGTGAATTTTCCAATAAATAATTGGCTCCAATAGCAATATCATTCAACAGACAAAACCCTTCTCCTCTATCCGTAAAAGCATGATGGGTACCCCCGGCAATATTCATGGCTATACCATACTGCAGTGCATACTGCGTGCATAGAAGTGTTCCATTCATAATGGTAATCTCACGCTGCACTAATTCCTGTGTCAAAGGAAATCCTGTTCGTCTTGTTTCTTTTGGCGTTAATGAAAGTGATTGAAGCTTTTTCCAATACGTAAATTCATGCGTATTCAAGATCCAATTCTCTTCAATCGCTGTTGGATTGAAAATATTTTCTAACCGGATCGTCCCCTCGTGCAAGAGTTGCTGCGGCAACACCTCATACTTACTCATCGGAAACCGATGATTGGGTGGCAGGGGCAATACGTAGGATTCTGTCCAGGCGATCTTAAGCATAAAAAAGTCCCGTTGTGAACGGGACTATCCATTAAATAATTATTTTTCAATGATGATCATGGCCCTCTTCACCTTCTTTACCTGGTTTATACCAGGCTTCCTGTAGCTTATGGAAGAGGTCATGCAAGCTGGTAAGTGACTCTCCAATTTTTGTAGTGTCCCCACTTTGAACAGTTTGAGCAAACGCAACAGCATCATTCTTCAATTGTTCCAGGTTAGCCTTTACCTCATCGGTGTTAACCTTTTCGGGAAGTGGTGCGGTTGTCCATTTCTCAGCAAGTTTAGCCATATCAGCGGCATTTACTTTGGCAGGTTCCAGGTTTGATGAATCCTTATAAGGATGAAAGCTCTCCGCCATAATCATATGGAATTCATCCATTTCGGGCCATTCATCATTGTTCACAGCAGCCGCAGTCGTATCCTTTTTTTCGGAGCAAGCAATAGCCATTGTAAAAACAAAAAGAATAAGGGTGTAAGAAGATAATTTATTCATGGTAGTTAAATTTTAAAGGGTGCAAATTAAAAAATAATCGTTAATCACGCTTACGTTGCTTACGTTGTTCAAAAAGTTCCATGAATTTCTTTAATAGGTCAAAGTATAAGGTTATGAACAAGATCACCGTCATACCCCAAATAACTGAAATATTGAAATACAACGTATCAAAGTAACGGCCCCAAAAATGTTTAGTGGGTTGAAACAAATTGGCTGAAAAATCCAATAAATGTCTCGGTTTGTGATCCTCCTGATAAATGGGGTAAATCCGCTGATACAGTTTTCCCTCATTTTCAACAATACGATTTGGAGTAGCAACATTCTTCACAGCAGTGGCCACCTGCTTATTTTGATACTTATTCCGAGTTAGGTTGTACCGTCTTTCATTATCGGGTGAACTGGTTAATACGGAAATCAGATTTTCACGATCCCTCGTTGCCCGATTATGCCTGAGTAAATAAACCCGCTTTAGAGTCGACAGAAAATTCATAGAGTTTCTATGAACCGTTGAATCAAACTTACCAACTACAAGTTTATCTAAATGTGGAAAGTTATCCGTTCCGATTGATTGTAACTCATGACCGATTTCATTTCTCAGGAGGGTTAATGAGTTTGTCAACGGCTCATATTGCGGGTTTAACCAATGACCACTGCTGTTGAGGCATAAGGCTAAATGTGACTCCAATTCAGGAATATAATACAGTCGTTTATAATCAGACTCCGCAATGACTTTGTCAATATCATAAAACTGTTGTTCAAAAGGATTGTCCTTAAACTGGGTTACCATAAACGCCTCAAAGGCCCACCGCGAAGCCATCACCTCACCAACCAGCGGAATTCCTACTTGCTTCCCAACATTTGGATTGAATTTATCAAATGGGATTACAACCCCACTCACCAAAAGCTGCGGGATAATTAATAAAGGAATTAGGATATAGATTGTAACTGCCGAATTAAAAGAAGAGGAAATGTTTAATCCCAACATATTAGCGAAACAGGAGCTGCTAAATAAAATAATCCAATATCGTGTTTCACTTAACGGTATCTCTAAAATGGTATTCCCTACCACCATAAACAAAATGGTTTGAATGGCTGAGATCAGAAACATTACCATTACTTTGGAAGATAGGTAGCTAATCCTACTCAGGTTTAGAAATTGCTCTCTTTTCAAAATTTTCCGATCCCGGAAAATCTCTTCGGCACTCATGGTGAGTCCGAAAAATAAGGCCACCACCACACTCATAAAAAAGTAAACCGGTATATTCTCGTTGTTGTAGAAGCTGTACGTAGGGTTTTCCTGATCTAGCTCATTGTAATACTTAACCATGAAGCTTATAAAAAAAGCAAGAACGGGGGCTTCCAATAAATTGATGTACATGTACTGCTTATTAGCAAGTTTTGAAAGTACATCACGAATAGTGAAGATTTTAAATTGTTTAATTCGATTGGGGATTTGCTGTGTAACAGCAAGTTTATCCATAACATGTTCAACCTTTTGAACTTTTATTTTTTGCTTGAAATACTGATACCATTGGCCCGCTGAAATTTTTCTGGTGTTGGTCAGTCTTCCGTACTCATTCACCACCTTGGTTTCAATGATATTGAATACCTGCTCCGGATTAATGTTACCACACTCAGGGCAAGCCCCCTGGGTTTTATTGGCCGCATTAACAATATCACGGAAGTACACCACTGACTCAATCGGATTGCCATAGTAAATCTGAAAACCACCCACATCCAGAATCAGAAGGGTATCAAACATTTTAAAAATATCTGACGATGGCTGGTGAAGTACTACGAAGATCATTTTCCCCCGAAGCGATAACTCCTTGAGCAGGTCCATGATATTTTCAGAATCGCGGGAAGAGAGACCCGAGGTGGGTTCGTCAACAAACAATATAGTAGGTTCACGTAATAACTCCAGTCCAATATTCACCCGCTTTCGCTGGCCACCACTGATGGTCTTATGCAAGGGCGAACCGACTTTTAAATCTCTGATCTCACTCAATCCAAGCTGTTGGATTACTTTTTCTACAATACCGGCAATGTGGTCATTATCGTACTGGCCAAAGCACAGTCGGGCTGCATAATACAAGTTTTCAAACACGGTAAGGTCCTCCATCAAAAGATCATCCTGAGGGATATACCCTACCACACCTTCAACTTTTTCAGGATTCTGGTGGATGTCTACACCATTAATCATTACCCTGCCACTAGAAGGTAGCTCAGCTCCGTTCAACACACTCAACAATGTTGATTTTCCCGATCCGCTGGCACCCATAATGCCAATAAGCTTTCCTCCGTGCTCGGCAATGTTGATATTCTGTAAGGCTGCCTTGCCAGATTTGAAATGAAAGAAAAGATGGTCTGCCGTAAAGGTAATTTGGCTTTGACTCTCGCCTACCAAAAATTTCCCGATGATGTCGCTGTAGTAAATTGATTCGATCTTATCCCCACGTATGGTACTGCCTGTTGGGAACACATCTATCCTTCGACTCTTCAGCGGAATGCTATTCAAATAAATGACCGATATGCCGAGGTATTTAATAAAGTAAGTCTCAGAAAGTTTCAGAATGGCGATGAGACCCGTCATATTCTTTTCAATAATACGGGGACCGGGGTGGACCTTTTCGTCATAGCCTTCGTCAATGATCAGCACATGCTTGGAAGCAAGCTCATCGATATCCTGACCGGTTACAAAGTCCTGAAGTTCCTTGACTTCATTCTGATCAATTTTCAGGGCCTGACCGATGTAGAAGATTAAATTGCTTTGCCGGTCGGATATTTCATTATCAGAAAATACCAGCTCAATGATTTTGACAATGAGTACAAGTTTCTGTTGTGTGGTGAGTGCCTGATTCACCTTCTTGGTGATCTGCATGATCTTAGCCCAGTCATCAACAAACTGTTGCGTCTCCTGATCCAGGCTACTCGTATTTTCCTCGGGCTCTTCCTGTTGGTAGCTAGCCGCAAACTGATCAAAAAGATTAAGGTAAAATTTAATAGCATCCCGGTTGAGGTGGAGCCCGAGAAACTCCTTGATGTTATTCCGCTCGTCATCCGTGATTCGCTCACGGGTAACAATGGCAAAAAGTTGGATAATGGCTTTTAAAAGCTCCTCACTCATTTACTGGATATCCTTAATGCTAAAATTGCGATTAAAATATCGATTTTTAACGGAGAATAAACATTTAGGATGGTCTTAAATCAGTTTTTTTACCGTATCGCAAAATATTTCGAAAAATTATAGGCAGATTGTAATACTTAAGGTTCTAACTCTACTTATACCCCCAAACAACTCATATATGAAAATTAAACTATTTACCCTTGGACTTATTCTTTCAGGCTTCCTTGTGCAAGCTCAAACGGCAGATGAAATCATTGAAAAATACTTTGAAAATACCGGTGGAAAGGCCAACTGGGAAAAGATTCAAGGAATGAAAATGACTGCAAAAATGAGTATGCAGGGTATGGAACTGCCATTAACAGTAGTTCAGTTTAAAGATGGTCGCGCCTTTTCGTCTGTTACCTTTCAGGGAATGGAGTTCAAGCAAAATGTATTCGATGGAACTACGCTTTGGGGAACAAACCAAATGACCATGAAACCCGAAAAAAGTGATGCTGAAACCACAGAGAACTATAAGGCTAATATGGGACTTGATTTTCCAGATCCCTTTTTGAATTATAGTACCAAGGGGTACAAAGTTGAATTACTGGGTAAAGAGACTGTTGAAGGTTCAGAAACGTTTAAAATTAAATTGACCAAGAAACCAATAAAGGTGGATGGCAAAGAAACAGAGAATATCAGTTACTATTTTTTCGATACCGAAAATTTCATTCCCTTGGTGGTGGAGTCTGAAGTGAAATCAGGTCCCGCAAAAGGAATGGTTTCCCAAATGAAGATGAGTGACTACCAGGAAGTTAATGGTTTAATGTTTGCGTTCTCTACAACCATTGGTGTTAAAGGACAGCCGGGTGGACAAACCCTTACCATGACCGCTGTTGAATTCAATCCCACAGTTGATCCATCGCTATTTGCTTTCCCAGTGGAAGGGAAATGATATTGACATCCAAAAAATACTTCAAACCCGCGTTTGAAGTATTTTTTTTGTCTTCTCAAAAATGAATTAAACAAATAGTATCTATGAAAATAAGTGCTTACAAAATTCTCGTACTGTTTTTAATAAGTAATGCAGTGGCCAATGCCCAGGATGCCGTTACCAAAGGCAAAGAATTATTCGGAGACTTGCGCGCCCGGCACATTGGGCCCGCACTCATGAGCGGTCGTATATCCGATCTTGAAACCCACCCTACCAATGATCGGGTACTGTATATCGGAACCGCGGGCGGTGGTGTATGGAAAAGCAGTAATGGTGGTGCAACAGTGAATTCAATCTTTGATGATTACTGTCAGTCGATTGGTGCCGTAGAACTAGACCCCAGTAATCCAGACAATGTGTTGTGGGTTGGAACCGGTGAAACCTGGACACGCAATAGTGTTTCTGTAGGCGATGGATTATACAAGACTATTGATGGAGGATCCAACTGGCAGAAGATGGGCTTCGAAAAATCCGAACGCATTGCAGGCATACAAGTGAATCCAAAGAACTCTGATGAAGTCTATGTTGCGGTAATGGGAGCACTCTGGAGTGATAGTGAAGAAAGAGGATTATATAAAACTACGGATGGTGGTAAAACCTGGAATAAAATTCTTTATGTAGATAAGACTACAGGATGTAGTGATCTGCTTGTTGATTCGAAAGATCCTAACATCGTGTATGCAGCCTTTTGGGAATTTAGGAGATCGCCCTGGAACTTTAATTCCGGTGGAAATAATAGTGCTCTCTACAAATCAACAGATGCAGGAAAAACCTGGAATAAAATTCACAAAGGGTTTCCAGTTGGAAAATTGGGAAGAATAGCCATTGCTGCCGCTCCTTCCAATACCAATATTTTATATGCAGTTATTGAATCTGAAAAAGATAAAGATAAAGGTCTATACCGCAGTGATGACGGTGGAGCCAATTGGAGACTCACCAATACCGATTTCGGCTTAGTGGTTCGTCCGTTTTACTTTTCACGAATTACGGTTGATCCTAAAAATCCTGATGTTGTTGTAAAAGCAGGGTTGTTTGGCTCGATTTCTAGGGATGGTGGTAAAACCTTTAAGAACCTGGGTCCAATGCATGCCGATATCCATGACATAGCCTTCGATATCCACAATTCTGATCGGATGTATGTCGGTACCGATGGCGGTGTTTATCGTTCGTGGGATGGTGGAACTACAATGGAGATGATTGAAAATCTTCCCGTTTCTCAGTTTTATCAAGTGAGTACCGATAATGAAGAACCGTATAATGTGTATGGAGGATTACAGGATAATGGCTCTTGGTATGGTCCCTCCAGTTCTCCTGGTGGTGTTGAGGCGCGAGACTGGCATGTAGTGGGTGTGGGTGATGGCTACCGTGTCCTACCTCACCCTACCAAGAAACTGATTTATTCGGAAATGCAAGGAGCAGAAAATGTTTGGAGATATGATCCAGCTAAAGATCAAGCTAAAACTATTCAACCGTTAGCAACAAAGGGCGATCCAAAGTTACGATTCAACTGGAACTCCCCTATGGCAACGAGTGCTTTCAAGCCCGATCGATTCTATATGGGCAGTCAGTTTGTTCACCGCTCGGAAGATATGGGTGAGACATGGGTAAAAATTTCACCCGATCTTACAACCAATGATCCTGTCAAAACTGTTCAAGGGAATTCAGGTGGGCTTTCAACTGATAACTCAGGAGCAGAAAACCACTGTACTATTTTTACCATTGCTGAATCGCCTGTTGATGAAAATGTGGTATGGGCAGGGACCGATGATGGAAATGTTCAGGTAACCAAGGATGGTGGCAAAACCTGGACAAACGTGGCGGCTAACATTCCAGGACTACCAAAAAATACTTCTTGTTGGCATATTGAAGCCAGTAAGTTTGGTAAAGGAAATGCTTACGCAGTCTTTACCGGCTATCAGCGCGGTGATATGAACGCATTTGCCTATAAAACTACCGACTTTGGTGCCACCTGGAAATCGGTTATCACCTCAGATGTCGTTGGCTTTGTCCGCAATATTCAGGAGGACTATGAAAATGAAAATCTACTTTTCTTAGGGACTGAATTCGGCCTATACATCACCATTGATGGTGGAAAATCATGGCTTAAATTTACCAACAACATGCCTTCCGTTTCCGTGCATTTTATCGATCTTCAAAAAAAGACCAACGACCTCGTATTGGGAACACATGGCAGGGGCATTATCATTATTGATGATATCAGTCCACTGAGGCAATTGAATGAAGATGCATTGAACAAAGAGCTACATTTCTTTACAACTAAGCCAGCCATCATTCCTGAATCCAATGGTTTTGGCGGGACGGCATCGGAAACTCAGTTTGTAGGTCAGAATGCAAGCCAGTCGGCAAAAATTGTTTATTACCTCAAGAAGCGACATACTTTGGGTAAAATGTCGGTGGAAATTCAAGATATGAATGGTAATAAAGTAACGGAACTGGATGCGCGTAAATCAAAGGGTATCAATGTTATTACCTGGCCCTATAACACTAAGCCACCAAAATTAGCACCTGCTAAAACCTATTCGCGGGGTGGACTAACTCCCTTACGAGTTTCTGCCGGGACGTATAAGGTAGTCATTCAAAAAGGTAAGGAGACATTCACGAATGAAATTGTTATTCAATACGATCCAAAATCCAACATACCGTTGGAGGATCGGAAGCTAAACGAAATTACTGCCAAAAAACTATTTGATATGTCGCAGGACCTCGCGTATATGGTTTATGAACTGGATGAAACAATCGCTGCGGCTGAAAATCTTAAAGCTAAAAACCCTGCGGCAACTAAAACAGTTACGCCACTGATCAATGAACTCACTAAGCTAAAGGAAACCCTGGTCATCACTACGGGTGACAACTACGTTGCCGCGGGTGAACCTCAGTTACGGGAAGACATGGCAGAACTTTACGGAAAGGTCGCTGGTACTTTCTACAAACCGTCCAGCGCTGAAATGGAAAATATGGCAGCCATAGAATCAAGGTTTAATGCAGCCAAGAATGATTTCAAGAAGATTAAGGACAAGCATATTGCCAAGCTTAATGAAGTGCGGACTAAAAATAAGCTGGAGCCAGTTATGCTTAAATCATTTGATGAGTTTCTCAAATCAGATTAGTGAGAATAATTAACAAATGAATGAAAAAAAAAGCGGGCTCAAGGCCCGCTTTTTTATTATCCTATTTTGGAGGTAATTAAATCACCTAACAGTAATAGTCCTTCACGGAGGTATTCATCGTCAAGGTTAAGGGGGTTTGACATCGGCTTACCTTCCTTGTCAACCCATGTACCACCTAACTTATCATTCGCAGCTCTCTTCTTCTCTGCCTCATCCATCTCCTTCTTTCTGAAGGACTCATTTAATGAAATACTCGTTTGAGAAATATTCTTCTTTGTTTCTTCTGTCTCTTCAGCAAATCGGTTTAGGTAGGGATCGTTCTTTAATCGATCTTGATACGACTTATTAAGGTCGGCTAGTACTTTATCATTAACGATAGGAGTGCGTTGATATAAAGCACTCTTGATCTCATCCCACGGCAACGCATTCGGGCTTGAACTTTCTCCAAATTGTTCAGGATCTAAGGCTGTCGGAAACTTGATATCCGGAATTACACCGCGATGTTGAGTGCTGCTTCCCGTTGCACGATAAAACTTTTGAAGCGTTAAGGTTAGACCTCCCACTTCATCACCGTTTTCGATGAACTGGGCAAGGTCAATCATTTGTTGAACGGTGCCCTTTCCGTACGTTGATTCACCTACCACCACACCCCGGTGATAATCCTGAATGGCTCCTGCGAAAATCTCGGAGGCTGATGCACTAAAACGGTTAATCAGAACAATTAAAGGGCCGTTGTAGGTTATGCTTGGGTCATCATCGGTTAGCACTTCTACCCTGTTATTAGAATTTCTCACCTGTACTACAGGGCCGTTCTTGATAAAGAGACCAGTCAAGTCAATAGCCTCTGTTAATGAGCCACCCCCATTGTTCCGTAAATCAATAACGATGCCCTGCACTCCTTCAGTTTGAAGTTCAGTAACAAGTTTTTTTACATCCCGGGTAGTACTATTATAATTAGGATCGCCTTTTTGGTAAGCTTCAAAATCCTTGTAAAATTTGGGAAGCGTGATTACCCCTAACTTTAAAGTACGTCCATGTTGCATGGTTTCATAGACCTTCTTCTTAGCAGTTTGATCCTCCAGCTTAATCTTATCACGAACCAATGATATGGTTACGGAGGGTCCATTGACACCTGTCTCAGCGGGTAATATTTGCAATCGTACTTGAGTACCCTTTGGCCCCTTTATTAGTTTAACAACATCATCCAATCGCCAGCCAACAACGTCAACCCATTCTCCCGTTTCACCTTGTGCAACGGCAATGATTCGATCATTCGGATGAATCAATTTACTCTTATCAGCCGGTCCACCCGGTATGATTTCACTCACTTTTGTATAGTCATTATCAGCTTGAAGACGAGCTCCGATTCCCTCCAGCGACTGACTCATATCTACATTGAAGCGGTCCTGATCACTGGGGGAAAAATAGTTCGTATGCGGATCGTATGCCTCGGTAATGGCATTCATATAAATCGAGAACACGTCTTCGCCATTGGTCTGCTTTACGGATTTCATAAACCGATCATACCTGCTCTTTATGGTAGACTGAATTTCTTCCGGCTTTTTACCTGCCAGTTTCAGACTTAAAGCCTGATTTTTAATGATCTTTGTCCAAATACCATCAAGCTCCTGACTTGACTTAGCCCATGGTCCCTTCTCTCGGTCCGACTCATAGTATTCATCCGTGGTGAAATCAAACGGGGCATTCATAAGATGCTCGTAAACATAAGTCATCCGTTCATCAAATCGCTTCTTAAATATCGTATAGATATCAAATGCCGGAGTTACGTCTTCAACGCGTGTTAGATTATCAATTTGTTTGCGGTATTTTTCAAATGAAGCTATATCCGAAGCAAGAAAATATAATTTGCTATTATCGAGATTCAGCAAATAAGCATCAAGGATTACCGAAGAGAGTGAGTCATTTAATTTGAGCTTCCGATAATGATTATTCTCTAACAAGTAGGTGATCACCTTGGCTTGTTTTCCAAAAGAAGGCTTAATCTGGAGTGTAGTATCAGCCTGTGCAATCGCACAATACTGACTTGAAATGATGATAAAGGTAGTTACCCACAACGCTATCCGCTTCATGATCATTGATTTTTAGTACTTAATACGTTAGTACAGGCAATTCGTATGCCCTTTTTAGGATTTTTCGTAATCAAACTCATCCAGAAACTTCTGGGCTTCATCGGCACTCTGAAACTCAAAATGCTTCTTATCTCCCGACACCGTATGAATTTCGATCTTTACCAGGTCTACGTCCTTATTTCGTTTAAACTGAAACTTCTCCTTTTTGTAATCCTCAGTTTCCTTGGTGGAGATATTAAACGCTGTGGCCCGTACCGACTTGCAGTAGCTACACTGGTAGTTTTTAACAAGTTCACCCGGTTCATCGGCAGTGGGGGCCTTCGTAACCTCCTCCTTAATAATACGCATGGTATAGAACCCACAACTGTTACATTTCAATGCCTGAAGTCGACCCTCATACTTTTCAATGAGGACATCACCTGTTTTCTCGTCAATCCAAACATCATAATCGATCGAAAATACATTCTCTTCAGCAATCATACCCTCCTGAAGATGAACATCTTCTTCTTCTTCACTTAACAATCTCATTTTATTACCAGTCTTAGGATTAATTCGGGGCATGTAACGCCACTTCTTTAATTTTTTATCTAACCGAGTTGGGTAATAATATTCCAAAATTAAATATGCAACGTATGCAATGAGTGTACCACCAGCAACCCCCATAAACAACCGGACAAAAAACCAGAGCTCGATGTCCTTCATCTTATCCATTTGATAGAGGTTGATTAGAAGCATACCGGCTACTGCGAAGCAATAGAAGACAAGCTTGTATTTCTTTATCTCCTGTGAGTTGATGTAGTTATACTTCAAATGATAGTCGGCTATCATGGATACCCGAAGGCTGTGAAATAAGTAAATCAGGATACCAGAGGCGACCATAAATATGGCCCCTAAAATCATACCGTTGTGAAATGCTGTTATAAAGGGACTCTGTTCCTGATAATCCATAGTTTTTATCTAAATTTATTAAGCTTTAAAGATAAGGATTAATAGATATTGTGATGATCCAAATAAATTTTGCTGTGTGAAAAGATATTTTTTTAGAATACTTGCTCAAGTAAACAAATTGATCCTTCCCCGGTACAGCAAGACGGACATCACCAGACTGAGCAAAACTGCTAAGGTCATTGTTGCCTATCGCTACTGGGTTACTATTAATGCCCTGGATTAACTCAGCCATTTAAATCTCTTATTTACAAACACTTATAAATGGTGACTGGAATTGTTACTGCAGAAGTTTAGTGTTTTTTGTTTAGAATTTAATGTGCAAATATGCACATAGATATTTGCTTAAATTATAAATAAATAGCTATACTTGTGTATAAATGCACAAGTATGAACGAATATCAACGTAAAAAGATAGAGATGGAGTTAAAGTCGTTCACCTCCAGAAATTTCGAAAAACCTGCAGAATGCAAGAATTTGGGCCAGATCAGGTTCTATGTTGAAGAGTTGTGCAGCAAAATCGAAGAGTACCAGAATAGATTTAATTATGTACCCGGATGGGTGTATGGACTGTTGGCGCAATACAATGCCAGGCAAAATCAGATGATCCAAATTGAATTCAGAAACACCTACCACTAAATGCGGTATATCCCCTCCCCTATTCCGATCAAACATGATTTGCTGTATACCGCTACGGTGAATAAGTCAGGCCGTATGCAATATCATAAGATAAAGCCAGGCCTTAGCAAATTAAGAATCAGCAGAACAGAATTCATAAAAGCCTACAATTCTGTACAAATGCTCGCACTAAAGCCCGTACAGGTTCAAGGAAACGAAACGGATTTTCAAATCGAGTTTTATACCTAGGAACTTACTATCTACGAATAATACTTTCCAGATTTGCGGGTGAGTAATTTATTGACTTAATCGTTTTATTGTCCGACTTCCGATAGACAAGCCATTTACCGGATACCTCTTTGTAATAACATTCCGTGCCATCCTTTTTTTGGTAGTGCTCAACCGTGGCTTTCGCTTCCTCTTCCGATCCGCAGGCTTTACTCATGTTCGATCGCTGCACTTCCTCAAACAAGTCTTTAAATTTATCGCCCAGTCCAAATTCAAGTATTGCCCCGGAAAGCACATACTGAATATCACTCAGGGCATCTGCTATCTCAACAATATCCTTTTCCAGGATGGCAACCTCTAACTCTTTCAGTTCTTCCGCAATCAAAGCCACCCTGAGCTTACAGCGATCTTCCGATGGAATACCGGGTGCACTAAGGATGGGGTGCTTAAATGTTCGGTGAAATTCGGCCACCAGGTTAAGAGCATCAGGCTGTTTCATAAGGAGTTGAGATTTATTATTGGATTCAAAGGGATGGTTACTATGATGTTTGGGACAATATTATAAAAAAGCCGTATTTTTGTGCTTTAGGTATGCAGGTATTCAGGAAAAAGATATTGACTTTCATCGTAACCAGCGTGGCTATACTGGCCCTGGTCAACGTGAGCGTGCAATTTGGAAGAATTGTTGATTGCTTTCCCGGAATGAATATCAGTTACTTATTGGCAGAAGAGCTTGCTGAAACTGCTGAAGGCGGTCAAGAGAAAGGCGCTGAGGCCGTTTCTGAAATTGATTTCTTGCTTACAAAAGAATATCACTCCTTCCACACCCTATTCTTTACTAAATCAATTGGGGTCTTTCTTCACCATTCGAACATTCCACCGCACCCCCATTTCGATAAGGTTACCCCTCCTCCAAAAGCTTAGATAGTCATCTCGGGGATATACAATCCCCCCTGGTAAACGAGAGTATAACCGTTATACTCCTTCTATCAATATCATTATCTGTTGACTATCTCATGATGAACTTTAACTCAAGGAGTCTGCTGGCTGATTTTACAGCCGGGCTCACCGTAAGCTTTGCAGCAATCTCCCTGGGCGCTGCCTTTGGAGTGATGTCTGGTCGTGGTGCTTTTGCAGGTATGATTGGTGCTGCCGTTATTCCAATTATTACATCAATTTTTGGAGGAACACGGTTGCAGGCTTCAGGCCCCACTGCACCCATGACAGCTGTTACAGCCCTACTGGTCGCGTATGCCTATGATCACTTTCCTGATAAGGAACTTGCTGAGCAATTCATTACACTGGTATTCATACTCAATGCCATCTTTCTTGTGGTTGCCGGAATATGCCAGTTAGGAAAGCTTATCAGTTTAGTACCAAATGTCGTCATACTCGGGTTCATGAATGGAATTGCGGTACTCATCTGGTATGATCAATTCATAAAGATTTTTGCACTCAATGATAAGTCTATTATGAAAGGCGGTGTGTTATTAAATCTCGGACTGGCACTGGTAACTTTTGCACTCATCTATCTTATTGTTATATCCGTCAAACGGCTGGCCCTCCGGCCACAGCTAAAGTCCCTTATCTCAGGCGTGCTGTTCAGCATCATCATTATGACAGCTATTTCGGTGGCATTAAATATTGGTGTAGAGAAAGTTGCATTGGGGAACACGATGGGTTCATTCAAGGAATTCGGAAAAATGATGATGAGCTTTTTCCCGTCAGAGATTTTAACAACACAGTATCTATTGATGGCACTGCCTTTTGCGCTTCAGCTTACCTTATTGGCTTATTTGGACTCCTTGTTGACGGCTCTCGTAATTGATCGTATGACTCGTGAGAAATCCCAACTCAATAAAGAACTCGTAGCGCAGGGATTCGCGAATGGAGCTTCTGCAATTTTTCAGGGAATTCCGGGGGCACAAGCTACCATCCGCTCCGTTCTTCTGATTAAGGAGGGAGCACAAACACGATTGGCTGGCGTACTAATCGGTGTATTTGCCTTGATGAGTATATTCTTATTCAAAGATTACCTGATGTTGGTCCCTGCTGCCGTTTTTATTGGCGTGCTCTTGAAAGCAGGGCTTGATGTGTTTGATAAAGATTTTATACGTCATTACCTGGCGCATAAATGGTTTAAGGTACCGGGTAGAAATATTCAATTGGCCTTTATCGCATTTACAACCATTGTTACAGTCGTGATCGATTTAAACATTGCCGTGCTTTCAGGAACCGCATTGTTTTATGCAAGTCGTTACTTATGGAAAATCAGTGATGTAGAACCCGACTTCCAGGAAGTTTCTGAACGGGAGGTTAAACTGGCTACCGGATAAATAAATTAACTAATTATTAAACAAACTTTTTATATGGATATTTACAAATCACTTTTAGATGGAAATAAGCGTTGGGTTGGAGAAAAACTAAAAGAGAACCCCGATTTTTTTAACAATCTCTCCAAAGGTCAAAGTCCACAAGTACTCTGGATCGGTTGTTCCGATAGCCGGGTGCCCGCTAACGAAATAACCGGCACGCAACCTGGTGATGTTTTTGTACACCGAAATATTGCCAACATGGTGGTGCATTCGGATATGAATTTACTCAGTGTTCTGGATTATGCCGTAAACATTTTAAAAGTAAAACATGTTATTGTGTGCGGACACTACGGTTGTGGTGGGGTAAAAGCAGCCATGGATAATCAGCAATATGGACTCGTAGATAACTGGATACGTTTAATAAAGGATGTATACAGGATTCACAATGCAGAGTTAGAGCAAATTGAAGACATGGAGCTGCGTTTTGAACGCTTTGTAGAGCTGAATGTAATGGAGCAGGTTTTTGACCTAAGTAAAACTTCCATCATACAAAACGCATGGAAAGACCAATCACATTATCCGATGATACATGGATGGGTTTATAGTTTAAAAACCGGGATTATAAAAGACTTAAAAGTAAGCATGAACAGTGCTTCACATCTGCCTTCTATTTATCACGTGGGTAGTCCGGTGGTTTCTGGTATTCCAGTTCCGGTAAGCTAAGTAAATACTGTTTTAAGCTATATTTTTGTGGTATCGTGGTATCACACAGTACTTTTTTGCTTGTATACAGAACCAACGGTTCTTAAAATTGAAATATGAATAACACCATGTACCCAATGAATAATTGGAGAAGTGATCTTCCTTCGGGGATTGTTGTATTTTTAGTGGCATTGCCGCTATGCCTGGGGGTGGCTCTGGCCTCTGGGGCTCCTCTTTTCTCCGGCATTATCGCGGGAGTTGTGGGTGGGATTGTGGTTGCCTCGTTTAGCGGTTCAGCGTTAAGTGTGAGCGGCCCCGCAGCCGGATTAACCACCATTGTTTTATCCTCCATTCAAACCTTAGGAAGTTTTGAAACATTTCTGCTGGCGTTATTCCTGGCAGGTGCAATTCAATTAGCGCTTGGAGCGATTAATGCAGGGGGTATTGGAAATTACTTCCCCTCTGCAGTAATAAAAGGTATGCTGTCTGCTATCGGGATTATTTTAATTCTGAAACAGATACCACACATGGTTGGATATGATAAGGATTTTGTGGGTGATGAAAGTTTTATCCAACGAGATGGTGAGAATACATTCACTGAAATCATTCGATCACTGGATTATGTACAACCCGGTGCAATTATTATTTGCTTCGTCTCCATTGGTATCTTGATTTTATGGGAACGTCCATTGATTAAGCGCAATCGTTACCTGACGTTGACACCTGCGGCACTATTGGTTGTTTTTGTAGGGATACTACTGAACGGGATATTTATTTCAACCCATTCCAGTTTGAGTATCTCCGCTGATCACCTTGTCTCGTTACCTGTAGCACCTGATGCTGCTTCATTTATTAGTCAGTTTTCGACACCAACCTTCTCAAGCATTCTTAGCAAAGAAGTTTGGATTGTAGCCTTCACCATCGCGATCATCGCCAGCCTGGAGACGTTGCTGAGTATTGATGCTGTAGATAAGCTTGATCCGTATAAGCGGATTACTCCTCTCAGCAAAGAACTTAAAGCGCAAGGCATCGGCAATATGATCAGCGGATTGATTGGTGGCCTTCCCGTAACTTCGGTAATTGTTAGGAGTTCAGCTAACGTAGCCTCAGGGGCCAAAACTAAACTTTCCTCTATTTTTCATGGTGCCCTACTCTTACTGACTGCTCTGTTCATCCCGGGGTTATTAAATAAGATCCCATTGGCGTCACTGGCCGCCATTTTACTTATGGTGGGTTACAAGCTGGTGAAGCCCTCCATTGTTAGGGAAATCTATAAGAAGGGATGGGATCAATTCATTCCTTTTATTGTTACCATTATTGCCATCCTGTTAACGGATTTGCTGCAGGGAATTTTAATAGGAATTGTTATCGGACTCATTTTCCTAATGAAGACAAACTTTCATCAGGCCCTCTTCAGCGTTAATGAAAATGGAAATTACCTGATCAGATTAATGAAGGATGTTTCATTTCTGAATAAAGCGCTTATCAGGAAGGTATTTAGAGAAATTCCGAATGGAAGCTATGTGATTATTGATGGAGCCCGGTCTACTTTTATTGATCATGATATTTTAGAGACGATTGATGACTTTCGCCAATCCGCCATTACCCGCAACATCACCGTAGAACTTCGCCAGTCTATTACATCCTCCAACCCATACTTTAAAGCAGAAGCATGACCGTAAAAGAAAAACTATTATTGGAGAGTAAAGCTTGGATAAGAGAAAAAACTATCCTCGATCAGGAATATTTTAATAGACTTTCTTCGCTACATACTCCTAACATTTTATGGATTACGTCCTCTGACAGTCTGGTTCCGGTGCGTGAGATAACCAATACCGAACCCGGTGAAATTTTGGTTTATAAGAATTTTGGGAACCTTGTAAAAAAGAATGATCTAAGCTTCATGGCTGTATTGCAGGATGCCATTGAAGTCTCAAAGATCGAATACATTATTGTGTGTGGGTACAGCCATTGCAGCAGCGTTAGGGAGATCATACAGGGGACTGATAAGCCCCTGGTTAGAGAATGGCTAATCGAGCTGAGAGCGCTTTATGAACTCTATTACAAAGAATTGGACCCTCTACCCAACGATCAAAAAGAAAGGAAACTGGCAGAGCTCAATATCCGTCAGCAGATCATAAACCTTAGCCGGTTAGAGATCATTCAGAAGGCATGGCAAAAAAGTAACTTTCCCCAGCTCTTTGGTTGGTATTTTGATTTGGACACAGGTTCTTTATCCGAAGTTTTTTCTATGGAAGACCAACAATTGAAGCAATTGTCTTCTTTGGTGTAAGATTTCCCTGTCTATATTTGCGGTTTATACTCCTTACATGAAGAATTTTGTTCAAGAACTTCGGTGGCGCGGTATGATTCACGACATCATGCCCGGTACGGAAGAACAATTGATGAAGGAAAGTACGGCCGGGTACATAGGTTTTGACCCGACAGCCGATTCACTTCACATTGGTAACCTCGTGCAGATCATGACCCTGGTTCATTTTCAGCAATGTGGTCATAAGCCGGTGGCCCTTGTGGGTGGTGCAACCGGCATGGTAGGTGATCCTTCAGGAAAATCGGACGAGCGAAATCTATTATCAGAGGACATCCTTCGGCACAATGAAGCATGTGTAAAGAAGCAATTGGAAAAGTTTATTGATTTTAGTTCCGGATCAACAGGAGCAGAATTAGTCAACAATTATGAATGGTTTAAAGAATATAAGTTTCTTGATTTTATACGGGAAGTAGGAAAGCATATCACCGTAAACTACATGATGGCCAAGGATTCTGTTCAAAAAAGATTAGAAACCGGACTATCCTTTACCGAATTCACCTATCAGTTGGTTCAGGGCTTCGATTACTATTGGCTGTACAAAAACAAAAATTGCAAACTGCAGATGGGTGGTTCTGATCAATGGGGAAATATTGTTACCGGAACAGAGCTAATTCGAAGAAAAGCGAATGGGGACGCTTTTGCGCTTACTACTCCACTCATTAAAAAGGCTGATGGTACTAAGTTTGGAAAAACCGAACAGGGAAATGTTTGGCTGGATGCCAAACGAACCTCTCCTTATAAATTCTATCAATATTGGTTAAATGCCTCCGATGAGGATGCAGCAAATTTTATAAAGATATTTACGCTGCGTTCAGAAGAGGAAATAAAAGTCCTCATAACGGAACATCAAACAGCACCTCATTTGCGCGCGCTGCAACAGGCACTGGCTAAAGAAATTACCGTTCGCGTTCACTCGCAAGCCGACTTAGATACCGCACTGAAAGCCTCCGCGATTCTCTTTGGCAATTCCACTACCGATGACTTGCAAAGTTTAGATGAAGAAACATTATTGAACGTGTTGGAGGGAGTTCCGCAGGCCACCATTAGCCTAAGCGCCTTACAAAATTGCACCACGGTTATTGATCTGCTTTCCGAAGCAACGGGTGGTGTAATTTTCCCTTCCAAGGGAGAGGCAAGAAAAATGATTCAGGGTGGTGGTGTTAGTATTAACAAAGTAAAAGTTGAAGACGGTAATTCTAAACCATCCTATACCCTACTTCAGAATAAATATTTATTGGCACAAAAAGGAAAGAAGAATTATTACCTCATTATTATTGAATAAAAAAAGCCGCATGTAGCGGCTTTTTTTTTCTCAGTTTAATATTCATCAGTCACCAATGAACCTGAATTTCGCATAAATTTGAAAAGTACCATTCTTAACCTCAGCACCACTCCAACTACCACCTTCTTCCACTATATCTGTCAACCCAAGCGCGTAGCGAGCACCAATACCAAGTTTAATAGGGAGATCAACCTCTAAACCAAAAGATGCTGCAATATCGCTTCCTTTAAAGTCATCTTTTATGTCATAAGTATCTCCAGCGTATTCCTCTTCTGCAGACATTAGAAAACCAAATTGAGGACCAGCATGAAGGCTGAATACATCACTAATGTTATACCTAAAAAGAACAGGGAGTATGATATAGCCTAATTTCTCAGTATAAATTTCCCCAGTAATCTCCACTTCACTACCTCCTGTTGAGTACAGCAGTTCAGGTTGTATACCCATCTTTTCTGTAAACATAAATACTGCAAAAACACCACCATGAAAACCAATTTGCGAAGTTGTCTCCGGGGAGAATCCTGTAGCAGAAATATCTTGGTTCGCAATATTGACACCTGCCTTAATTCCTAAACCAAAACCTTGTGCTAAAACGCTTGTAATGGAAATCGTTACAATACCAACAGTAATGAATATTCGTCTCATAATTATTGGGGTTTAGTTACTACGATAAAGTTACAAAAAAATCACCTTTTACTTACCCACCCGTTAACAAGGTTGAACGGGACATAAAAAAAGCCGCATATAGCGGCTTTTTTAATAATTGCGTACTTCTATTTTCCAAACTTGAATATTTTGTATCCAACAGAAAATTGAAAAACACTACTTTTGACTTCGTCTCCACCACCATCATTGATATCGGATAATCCGATATTATAACGGGCATCTAACACAAGGCCAAAGGGAGCATCCCAAGCTGCCCCAACATTTGCACTCATATCTGATGATGTAAAGGCATCCTTAATATCAGTGCCCTCAAACTCAGCTGAGTTTAGGAATCCAAACTGAGGCCCAGCCTGTATATTGAACCCAGCAGCTAAATAAAACTTAAGCATAACTGGAATAGTAATGTAGCTCATTTTCAAATCACCGGCACCAAGACTTACATCATCAATAGAAGACCCTTGTTGCGAGAATAACAATTCAGGCTGAATACCAATTTTTGTAAACTTAAAAAGCGCAAATGCACCACCATGAAAAGCAGTTATATTACTCGCATCCGTAACATTATCGGTATTGAGTTTAGATAAGTTAACACCCGCCTTTAATCCAAGTGACACCTCTGCCTGCGCTGAAGCACTAAGTGCAGCACCAACAATAAAAAGTAATACAATAAGTTTTTTCATAATTAGAAATTTGGTTTGTCGAAAGATAAGCACATTTTGAACTCAAAAAAAGTGAGTTATTGGCTGATTTCTTACATGATCGCTTTTCTTAGTTGCCAAAGAGTTTGTAACCAACTGAAAGTTGTAGGTTATTATTCTTGATTTTCAAATCAATATCTTCACCAAAAAACGCTTCTAATTCTTCTTCCAAAAAGTCACCAGTCAAGTTTGCCAAGCCAAGTCCATATCGAATCGATAAATTAAATTTATCAAGATTAACCTGCGCGCCAAAATTAAATGTAAAATCGATACCTTTGTATGCGTCTTCATCCTTCAGTTCACTCGGATCTGTTGACAAGAGCATTCCTATCTGGGGACCTGCCTGAAGAATAAGTTTATTATTCTCAAAGCCATAACCAAGCATTACCGGTACGCTGAGGTAATTTAGCGAGGTATCTTCTCCATCCAGGTCCACTTTCAGGGCATTGAACATAAGTTCTGGCTGAAGAGTTACAACATCGCTCAATGCATAGGTTAGATAACCACCAATATGAAATCCAGTGCCATCAAATTTCTCGGAGGCTGATTCTCCCAGGAATGATATTTCCCATTTTTGCTTAGTGAGATTTACTCCACCTTTAATCCCACCTGAGACTTGTCCGTATATAAAATGAGAACAAGATAGAACAGCAACAATTAAAAGTATTTTTCTCATGGTCTATTTTGAGTAAAGTTACAAAAGGACATATGGTATAGAAAATAATAAAAAAGCCACAATTTCCTGTGGCTTTTTTAGATTTTATGAAAGTAATCTATTATTCACCAAACAATTGATAGCCAAGAGAAATCTGAATAACATTATTTTTTGCTTCAACCCCATCAACATCAACAATATTGGATAGACCAATGCTATAACGAGCATCAGCACTAAATTTACCAAAAACACCACCAAGGCCAACGTTAAGACCAAAGTCAGTACCTTTCATTTCATCCTTAATATCGACTCCTGCAAAATCAGCGCCCATTAAAAGACCTATTTGAGGACCAGCTTGAATATTGATTTGTTCAGCTACAGCAAATTTGAACATAATTGGGACAGCCAAATAACTCAACTTAATTTCATCATCGTCTTCTTTGTCGCCAGCAGTATAGTAAAGAAGCTCTGGTTGAAGAGTCAACTTTTCAGACAATGCAAACTGACCATAAAAACCTACGTGAAAACCAATGAGCATGTCAGCTCCTTCAAAATCATCTGAACAGTTAGCTAGATTAAGGCCAGCCTTAATACCGCCTTTGAACTGAGCAGATGCGGCAATAACAATGCATACTGCGAACATTGTAAAAAATATTTTTTTCATAGTTAGATTGGGTTTTGTTTGATACGAATATCACACTTTTTTTTCAAACAGCAAATCCGAGGTGGTACGGATGAGACTTACCCAATTACCCGGAGGAGTAACTGATTTTCAACTTCTGCAGGAACAGTGACCAACAGTGACTTGTTCGTGCCCATCTCTTTCCGTAACGCACTGAGGGAGTGTTCATTTCGTGCCCAGGCTCTTCTGGCAATGCCATTGTTAACATCGAAGTATAGCATGTTTTGCAGGCATTTGTCCGCTTCCGGACTGCCATCTAAAAACAAACCAAAACCTCCATTAATAACCTCACCCCATCCTACACCACCGCCATTATGGACGGATACCCAGGTGGCACCACGAAACGAATCTCCTATCACATTATGAATGGCCATATCAGCCGTGAAGCGAGAACCATCGTATATGTTTGAAGTCTCCCTGTAAGGACTGTCTGTTCCTGAAACATCATGGTGATCCCGACCTAATACCACGGGCCCGATTTTCTTTTCACGAACGGCTCGGTTAAAGGCTTCTGCAATTCTAATTCTACCCTCAGCATCTGCATAAAGAATTCGGGCTTGTGAACCCACCACTAACTTATTTTCCTTGGCTTGCTTGATCCAATTAATATTGTCCTGAAGCTGCCCATGAATTTCCTGTGGTGCTGACTGCAATATATTCTCCAATACTTCTCGGGCAAGCAAATCCGTGTAATCAAGATCATTCGGATTTCCGGAAGTACACACCCAACGAAACGGACCGAAGCCATAATCAAAACACATGGGACCCATAATATCCTGTACATACGATGGATAGCTGAAGTTAATACCATCAGAAGCCATCACATCAGCACCAGCACGAGAAGCTTCTAAAAGAAAGGCATTACCGTAATCAAAGAAGTAAGTACCCTTTGCCGCATGTTTATTGATTGCATTGGCTTGTCTTCTGAGTGACTCCTGTACGTGCTGTTTAAATTTATCGGGTTCATGTGCCATCATGTGATTAGACTGCTCAAAACTTAACCCTGCAGGATAGTATCCCCCTGCCCAGGGGTTATGTAGTGAGGTTTGATCCGATCCCATATCCACATAAATGTTCTCTTGATCAAATTTTTCCCATACGTCCACAATATTTCCCTGAAATGCCAGTGAGACAACTTCATGATTTGATTTTGCCTTTATCACCCGCTCAACCAATGCATTGATATCATCAACAATTTCATCTACCCAGCCTTGGGCATGACGCTTTACAGCAGCTTTTGAATTGACTTCAGCCACGACCGTGATACAGCCCGCAATGTTTCCGGCTTTTGGTTGCGCTCCACTCATCCCTCCCAACCCGGAGGTTAGAAATACTTTACCCTCTAATCCTTCACCCTTTTTAGAAATTTTCCGGCCTGCATTCAACACCGTAATGGTTGTCCCGTGCACAATACCCTGTGGACCGATGTACATATAAGAACCAGCCGTCATCTGTCCGTATTGCGTTACACCAAGTGCATTGTACTTCTCCCAATCATCCTGTTTGGAGTAATTCGGAATCATCATTCCATTGGTAACTACTGCACGGGGAGCCTCTTTTGATGAAGGAAATAATCCCATTGGGTGACCTGAATACATATGAAGCGTTTGCTCGTCTGTCATAGTCGCCAGATATTTCATCGTGAGTAGATACTGTGCCCAGTTTTGAAATACAGCCCCGTTGCCGCCATATGTAATCAACTCATAAGGGTGTTGTGCTATAGCAGGATCCAGGTTATTCTGAATCATCAGCATAATGGCTGCAGCTTGCTTAGAATGATATGGATATTCCTCAATCGGCCTGGCATACATGGGATAGTCGGGCCTGAACCGATACATATAAATCCGACCAAACTTTTGAAGTTCTTCATAAAACTCAGGCGCCAGAACTTCGTGATGCTTCGGATGGAAATACCGAAGAGCATTACGAATAGCAAGCTTCTTTTCCTCCAATGTTAAACTATCCTTACGCTTAGGCGCATGACTTACCTGAGGATCATATTCCTTAACAGGAGGCAATTCATCCGGTATGCCTTGAAGTATTTGATCTTTAAATGTTTTCAGTGTCACTGGCTTGCCGTGTTAATTGAAAATCAAGTGCTTTATAATTCTGAATCGTATGATTATATCCTATTTCAAAAATTTCTTTACCTCTTGATAAATCAAAGGTGCTGAACTTGCCCAACTCTGGAGGCTCAATAACTACATTACAATGCGTTTTACTATGACTTGAATTCACATTGATGGCAATCAGAAGGCTGCGCTCAGTAACCTCTTTCACATTTTTAATATCGAATCGTTGTTCTACAGGATTACTGTGGCTTCCGATAATAAAATCGCACATGCCCACGAGCGGTCGTACCGGAAGGTTATCCATAATTCCTCCATCTACATATACGTGGCCGTCCAAGGTCATGGGGTTGAATAAGGCTGGTATACTGGAAGAAGCAATAACTCTTGGGATTAACTCTCCCGAGTTAAAATACGTTACGCGACCATGCCGTATTTCAGTTGCAGATACCGTTAAAGGAATCTTAAGCTTTTCGAATGAATTATCAGGGAGATACTTGAAAAGTACATCTCTAAAACCATCCATGCTCAATAACCCTGTCCATGCCCAGGCTGGCCGCACGGATTTCAAAAAACCGGTTTTTGAGATTATATCGAGAATTTCATCAGGCTTATAACCGGAACAGTAGAATGCTCCTGCAATCGAACCTGCACTGGTACCCGATATTTCCGAAAAAGTGATTCCAAATTCCTCCAGTGCTTTCATTACACCCAGGTGTGCAAATCCTCTTGCCCCTCCTCCTGATAATGCCAAGCCTATTTTCATAATTTGCTATACTATTTCGTTTAAGGAAAACGTCTTGTCCACTCGAACGCCTTTCTCAGTGCGTTTCACCGTACAACACTCATTCACAGGATCGTGCTCCAGAAATAAAATATAATTATTATCAGCAGCCTCATTCAGAAAAAGTTCTTTTTCCGTCAACGTAATTAGTGGCCGTGTGTCATACCCCATAACGTAGGGAAGCGGGATATGCCCCACGGACGGAAGCAAGTCGGCCATGAAACAAATGGTCTTCTGCTTATAGCGAATCATGGGGATCATCATCTTATCCGTGTGACCCGAAGCAAAGAAGATATTCATTTGACTGAACGGTGACTCGTGTTCAATGTCGATGAACTGCAACTGGCCACTTTCTTTCATGGGAAAAATATTTTCTTTCAGGAAGCTGGCTTTTTCTCGCGAATTGGGTTCTGTGGCCCATTTCCAGTGATCTGCATTCGACCAATATTGGGCTTTAGGGAAGGTAAGCTCAAGTTTATTCTGATGGTACTTGACCCCACCACCACAATGATCAAAATGTAAATGAGTAAGAAACATATCGGTAATATCCTGCTCGGAAAAACCGGCTTTATGAATAGACTTCATCAAAGAATCTTCACCATGCAAAAAATAGTGGCTGAAGAATTTAGCGTCCTGCTTATCTCCTATTCCATTGTCTATAAGAATTAATTGATCGCCATCCTCAATCAACAGGCATCGCATAGCCCAGGTACACAAATTGGCATCATCGGGAGGATTACTTTTCTGCCAAATCGATTTGGGCACCACGCCAAACATGGCTCCACCATCCAACTTGAAGAAACCGGTATCAATTACATGTAAGTTCATTCAGAATTCAAATGTTTCAGGTTCAAGGTTTAAAGTTGGATTATTTGAACTAAAGAAAAAAGCTCCGGATGGAGCTTTGCCTTTATAACTTTTTGCCTTTTGAAGTTCACTATTCTTTAACAACCCCCATGGAACAGAATTTGTCAATGCGCTGTTGAATAAGTTGATCAACAGATAGCTTCCGTAACTCACTGGTGGTGGAGAGAATAATCTTCTTTACCTCATCTGACATCCATTTGAGGTCATTATGAGCTCCTCCTAACGGTTCCTTCACAATTCCATCAATGAGTTTCAGTTGAAGCATATCTTTTGCGGTCAGTTTCAATACTTCGGCTGCCTGCTCTTTATAATCCCAGCTTCTCCACAAAATAGAAGAGCAAGACTCTGGTGATATGACAGAGTACCAGGTATTCTCGAGCATGAATACCCGATCACCAATCGCAATGCCCAATGCACCACCGGAGGCACCTTCACCAATGATGATGCAGATCACCGGTACTTTTAACATGAACATTTCCTTCAGATTGCGGGCAATGGCCTCTCCCTGACCACGTTCCTCCGCCTCGAGCCCTGGAAATGCACCGGGTGTATCAATCAACGTGACAATAGGTTTGTTATATTTTTCAGCCAACTTCATTAATCGCAACGCCTTCCGGTACCCTTCGGGATTGGCCATTCCAAAATTGCGAATTTGTCGTTGCTTGGTATTACGGCCTTTCTGCTGTCCGATAAGCATAAACGTTTGGCCTTCAATAGTGCCAAAGCCACCAACCATAGCCTTGTCATCGGAAACTGTACGGTCTCCATGAAGTTCCATGAAGTCAGTAGTGATTTCGTAGATGTAATCAAGTGTATAAGGCCGATCAGGATGTCGGGAGATTTGAACCCGTTGCCAACCTGTTAAGTTCTCAAATGTTTCCTTCTTCAGGTCCTTGATTTTCTTCTCGAGCGCTGTAATGGCATCCCGAACTTTGTCATCGCTATCCCCCGCCAGGTGCTTCATATCTTCTAATTTCGCCTCCAATTCAGCGATGGGCTTTTCGAATTCCAACAACATAGCGCTTTTCATTGTGTGCCTATCGCTTACCGACAGGCAGGCACAAAGTTAAAAGGATTGTACAAATTCGAAATGAATCACTGAAATAAAACTAAAAAGAAAGGCCCTATAAATCATTGATTTACAGGGCCTTTAGTGTGTTTTCATAGAGACTATTTGCGGTCCGGACGGGACTCGAACCCGCGACCTCCTGCGTGACAGGCAGGCATTCTAACCAGCTGAACTACCGGACCAATTTGTGTGAGTGTGTAAACGGAGCGCAAAGATAGCTTTACATGGGTTTTCTCCAAAATTTGAGTTAATAATTTGCCTATAAATTAGTCCCGCTATCAATTGCAAGCTCTTTAATCATGATAGGGTGAGTGCATCTGAATGCGTGCATGTATACCCTTCGAGTATTATATCTGGCCTTTGGAAGGATTATCATTTCTTTCTATCCAGAAATGATGAATACATCCACACCAATTTTTCTTGTACACGAATGTAATCACTCATAAGAGCATTTGTCCCTTCATCGTTTGCCTCGGCAGCCACATTAAGCAGGACTCTCTCTTTAACGATTAACGTTTTGAAACTTGATAGAACTTGTTCCACTGCCTTGTAACCATCCGTAATATTGGTTTGCTGCCTGATCGCCGATTTCTTAATATAATCGGAATAACTATGCATGGGTATGAATCCCAACGTTAGAACACGTTCTGCTATTTCATCAATTTTGATTAGTGCATCATTATAAAGTTCTTCGAATTTCAAATGGAGTTCAAAGAACTTATCCCCCTTAATATTCCAATGAAAGCCGCGAGCATTCATGTAAAAAATCTGGTAATTAGCCAAAAGGTCATTCAAGCCATTAGCCAGTTTTTCAGAGTCCTTTGTTGCTAACCCAATTCGATTAAGTTGATTTGCTTTTGCCATACATAAAGGTTTATACTAAAAATACTATTTTTAGGTCAGTATAGTTCCATGAAAAATCTACTTCTACTTACTCTTTTAGCTTTACTTCTTCTCCCCTCTTGCAGTAAGAGTACGGCTGGAACTTCTACTGTAGTTAAGCCAAAATACCATCATAGCTGGTATAAAAACCATACGTACAAGCGTAAGTGGCATATCGGCAGGATAAACTTCCGATTTGAAAAACAAGGAGTGAAAAAAGTAAAGATGCGGGGCTGATCCAGATTCTACTGATCAAGCTTAAAATAGAAGTCTCCAATAATATTTGAATTCTCCCAGGGGTTTTGTTTGTCGCCTGATTGCCTTAATACACTGGCGCGAACATCTTTAAATACTTGTTCAATTGTTCGATTAGGCTTATTCATGGCTTTGATCAATTCCTGAGTATATAATCCGTTCCGACCCGTTCCATCAGAAGCCACCGAACCTGGAGCCGTGGCATACGCGATAAATGCCCCTCTCGCTTTTTTAAGTTCACCAAGTCCTTGCGATTCCCCTATGCCACGATGAATAGCAGGGAAAGGATTATTACGACACGCATCGAGAATTACAATATTCATTCGGGAATTTGTGTTCTCCATTTGCGTTAAAACCATTTTCTGTATCGGAAAGCAGTAACGCGCAATGTCATCCTCAAACTGAAGTTCAGCATCGACAGGAACAATATAATTTTCATTATCATGCTGAAGGCCATGCCCGGCATAGAAAAATAAACCTACCGTCTTATCACGCTCTCCAGTATTAAGTTTATCTCTAAATTTCATCATCTCGGCCCTGATTTTTCCATAACTCGCATCCGTAATAAGCGTTACGTCAAAACCCATTTTCTTAATCGCCTCGGCAAAGTCAGTGGCATCATTTACCGGATTCTTGAGCACACCAATCTCTTTCGGGTAAGCTGAATTTCCAATGATAAGAGCAAAGCGCTTTTCGTCTTTATAAAGGTCTGCCAGAGTAGGTTCTGCGGGCACTTCTACTGCAGTTTTAGTTGCTGCCATTCCAACAGGAATAACGCCTGATGGTTCAGACTTAACCCCTGGTGTACTATTAGCAGGCGTCTCCTTCTTTTTCTCTTCTGTATTTTGAGCGATTGGTTGAACTTTCTTCTCTTCCGTAGGGATTTCCTTCTTCTTTTCCTCTGTATTCTGCGCTACAGGATCACTTTTAACAGGAGTCTCTTTCTTTACTTCAGAATTCTGTGGTACCGGGTCAGTTTTTGGAGGAACTTCCTTCTTCACTTCATTGTTTTGCGCCACAGGCTGACTAGCTGCATCGGTCTTCTTCTCTTCCGTTGGGACTGACTTTACTTCCTCCTTCTGAACTACCGGAACAGTTTTGGTCTCCTGCTTTACAGGTTTTTTTTGTTCATTAGTTTTTGCTACATCATTAGGACCTACAGTTGTACTCCGAGATTTAGCCAACGCAAGATTAGTCAAGTCTTGCTGGATTTTCTTATTGGTCGGATCCAATGAAGCTGCAGCCTGCAAATCCTGCTGGGCCGCAGTTACATTCTCCATCTTGATGTGAACGTAAGCACGTTCCGTTAACAACTGGGACTTTTTAGTTTTATCCGATTCGAGCTTTGCCAGCGCATTCCCATAGGCTGTTATTGACTCACTGTTTTGATTTAGTTTGTCAAAACTTTTGGCCAGGAACCAATAGATGTTACCTGAATTAGGGTGATTAAGCGCAAGACTTTGCTTTAAATCTTCGGCTGCAGAGACAAAATCATTGAGTTTAAAGGCTGCTAATCCGCGCCAATAATATGTGTCAGCATCAAATTTTTTATCATGTAGGGGCTTAGTAAGGAAATCTGAGAATAGTTCAATAGCTGCATAATAGTCCTTCTCACCATATTTTTTAATACCCTCTTCGTATAGTCTGAATTGAGCAAATACAGGAACACTTATTAAAAAAATGATAAGAAGAATACTAATCCTCATAGCTTACTTTTTCAGAAATTAAACGACAATCCGAATTGAAAATTAAGGGAAGGGAATCCCTCTGTAACCATTGGGAAATCATCATCAAAGTATGAATCAAGCGTTGAATCATACGATTTTGTACTTACGTAAGTAACAGGAAAAGTATATCCAATAGAAGCTTGTACAAAAAAACTAAGGGCTTTACTCGGCATAAACTCAATACCAGGTCCTACAAAAATTCCACCCGTTATTTTAGATTCTTCTTTTAGGATGTCATAATCTTCCGGTCCCCAATCAATACCAGATTCAATTAGATCCCATGTAAATCCATCATCATATGATTCATAGTAATCCGATACCCCATAAACGTCTGTCCTTTTGGAACTGGATACAAAGGGCTTGGCAAATCCATAAACCGAAATTTTCAAATTGTCATTGTACGGGATGATATCAAGTCTAATGTTACCCGCTAATGAAATCAGGCTAAGATCACCACCTGTAAGGTTAATAACATACCCCTCCCAAAATCCACCTCCAAAATCCTCAACATAAGCATCACCACCAATATCACTTGTAACTTCTGGATCGTATTTAAATTTCACATAAGAAACGCTGCCACCAATGGATAATACCTTATTAAGTCTTTTAGAATAACCACCTTCAAAACTCATTCCATTTTTATAATCCCCAATATTTGAACCGAAGGTTATTGATGGACCACCAGATAAGTATATAGAGTTATCCCTTTCAAATCGGGTCTGCGCCACCGCAGTACCTTCATCCTGCGCATAGAGGGAGGTGAACACTAAGAGTAAAAACAAAGCAGAAAGTAGAGTCTTTTTCATAATAGGGTAAGGTTAGTTTAGTGTAACTAGGTAAAAATAAGGGATTTTTGAGATTTAAAACACGTTTTTACACCAAATGTTATTATAACCCCTTCATCGCCAAATCTATGTTCTTACGGAAAAAAAACTTTAGCGGACTAATCTGATTGATATGCGCGGCTACTACAGACCCAAGTACGATTGTGAGGAATAAGTTAGTGATGTCCCGGGTAGCGCTAGCCTTGGTAATCTCCTTTTTAAAAATGGCTTCCAGTGTAAACTTTTCAAGCATTTGGTCCAGGGATAATATCTCCACGGTATGAACTTCTTCAAGGTCAGGAAACAGAAGCCGCTTTTCCTCAGGCCGCACCGTGAAGGGTTTTGGTGGTCGTTTCAGATCGGCCAGGTAACCGATAAGACTCAGCATCAGGCCGGGATGATCCTCACATTCCTCACTTAATTTATCTGATAAATAGTATATACCCTGAAGACCTTCACGAGGCTTGCCTTTCAATTCAACAGACCGGTCTAAACACCATATCCGGAAATAATAAAGTAACACATCTTCCTTCTGGGGAAAATATTTAAAGAACGTTACTTTGCTGATCTTTACCTTGGCACAAAGATCATCCACATAAAGGTCCTCAAATGGCTTTTTCCCAATGAGTTTAAGTGTATTCTCCAGTATCTGTATTTTCAGTCTCGCGGCCTTCTCCTTTCGTAGATTCATGATTCTTTACTCAAGTTTGCTTTTAAGTAATGCTTTTCCGATGACTAAACCTACCCAACCATGATAAAGCGCATTACCCTGCTTTCACTCGTCATTATTTCCGTTTCCTGTACTTCTAAAAAAGAAGAAGTTCGGTATTCAGGATTGCAGGCTGATTCGGCTATGGTTGTTTGCGCACATCCCATTGCTGCTCAGGTAGGTGTTGATATCATGCAAAAAGGTGGTAATGCTATAGACGCTGCCATCGCTACCCAATTTGCCCTGGCTATTGTCTTTCCGGAAGCAGGAAACATTGGTGGTGGTGGATTTATGGTTTATCGCGAAGCCCAAGGGCAATCTTACGCGCTCGACTATCGAGAGAGGGCACCCGCTCAAGCTCACCCTGATATGTATCTTGATGAATCCGGAAATGTAATCAGCGGGTTAAGTACAGAAGGACACCTTGCTTCTGGAATTCCAGGGTCAGTAGATGGTATGATTGAAGCACATAAAAAATTTGGGAAATTACCATGGGCAACACTCGTTCAACCCGCCATTGACTTAGCCCTTAATGGTCATCCGTTAACCAAGCGAGCGGCAGAGCATCTTAACGGTGTACAGGAGCATCTTAAAAAATACAACACTGTATCTCCTGAATTTCTCATTCGGGATTGGATGGAAGGTGACACCATTCGTTGGATTGAACTAGGACATACTTTAGAACGAATCCGGGACTCGGGCAGAGCTGGATTTTATGAAGGAAAGACCGCAGAGGATTTGGTAGCCGAAATGAAAAGAGGGAACGGTATCATCACCCATGACGATCTGAAAAACTATAAGTCCCGCTGGCTCGATCCACTCCAGGGAAGTTATAAGAATTACAACATCATTTCGATGCCCCCACCCTCCAGCGGTGGAATTGTTCTGTTACAAATGTTAAAATTGATTGAATCATTCCCGCTCCACAATTGGGATCATAATAGTGCACAAGCTGTCCATTTGCTTACTGAAGTAGAGCGAAGAGCTTTTGCGGATCGATCTTTTTATTTGGGAGATCCATCGTTCTTTGAAGTTCCGGTGGACAAATTATTGGATAGTCAGTACATCAATGAACGAATGAGCTCCTTCCATGATAGTCATGCCACCCCGAGCAGCGATGTGAACCCAGGAACCATACCGGGATACGAGTCCACCGAGACTACCCATATTTCTATTGTGGATAAAGATGGTAATGCGGTTGCCGTGACCACTACCTTAAATGATTGGTTTGGTTCGAAAGTCGTGGTTAGTGGTTCTGGTTTCTTTCTGAATGACGAAATGGATGACTTTAGTGCGAAACCAGGCGTTCCTAATATGTATGGAGTGACCGGTGGTGAAGCCAACAAAATTGAACCGGGTAAAACCATGCTCAGCTCCATGACCCCCACGATTGTTGAGAAAAATGGAAAGCTATTTATGATTGCAGGCTCACCTGGGGGTTCTCGGATAATTACCAGTGTATTTCAGGTTATCTTGAATGTAGTGGAATACGATATGGGAATGCAGGAAGCTGTCGATGCCAAACGCTTTCATAGTCAATGGTTACCCGATGCAATTTTCCCAGAGCGTGGATTGCTTCAACCAAAAGATAGTTTAACCTTAACCCAATTTGGTCATGTTATCAGACCCTTAAGCGATTTGGAAAAAAGCTTAACAAAGGTTGGACGAACCGATTGCATACTTGTTCTACCCAATGGAAAGTTAGAAGGTGGTGCAGACAGGTTTCGCGGAGACGATGCTGCAAAAGGGTTCTAGGTTCCATGTTCAAAGTTACATGATGGTTTGATTTTAAACCTTGAACTTTGAGTCTACAATTTCTTAATCGTAAACTCTACTCTCCTGTTGAGCATACGCGTTTCTTCTGTATCGTTACTGGCAATAGGTTTTGAGCCGCCATATCCCTTTCCAACAATTCGTTTTGAAGAAATACCTTTCGAAACAAGGTAACTCTTCACACGATTAACCCGCTGTTGTGAGAGCGTCATTAATTGACGAAACGATCCACGGCTATCCGTATGTCCCGACAACTCAATTTCAACATGGGGGTTATCTTTCATAAACTGAACCACCACATTTAATTCAGGGTACGATTCCGGAAGTAGCTCAGGTTTACTTTGAATAAACAATACATTCTTTAAGGTAACGGTTGTACCCACCTCAATCGGCTGAAGCTTAAAATTCATCTCAAGTTCTTTCATTTCATACGTATTCAAATCGAGTTTCTCAAGATTATTAACAAACCCTGGTGCATCAATCTTGATTGAATACGATCGCGTTGAGCCTACAAGAATTGAATACTTTCCGGTAGAAGCATTCACGTTGATCAACGTATCAGTAGCTTCGAAGGATAATTTTGAATTTAAAACCTCCCCGGTTTTTGCATTCGTCACAGTTCCATGAATCTTAATTGTTTTATCATCTGTAACGGGTCTTATAATCTCTTCAATTTTGATGATTGTATCCTGAACGACTTCGGCCACTACAATAGAATCCTTAAAAGGTACATCCGGCCGGTAAATTTTAATTTCACCATACCCATCGCTATTCTTGGTACTGGTATACATGGAAAATCCGAGGGAAGGGTACTGCCTAAAGAAAAGCTCACGTCCCTCCGAGTTGATATCTGTATCAACGCTTTCTGGGTCGGACCAATTGCTCCAGGTATCATCTAGTCTGCTGACGGAAAATACATCAAAGCTCCTGCAGCCTGGACGCCCATTACTTGAAAAATATAGTACTTTTCCATCCATGCTCATCCATGGACTTAGTTCCTGAAATTGCGTATTAATTTTACTTCCAAGATTTATGGGTGCTGACCATTTTCCATCACTTCCTTTTCTCGTCATATAAATGTCCTCTACTCTGCTTCCGTAGGTTTCGGCTGCATAAACAAATAACGAACCATCCATTAAAACGGAGCCACTTAGAAAAGATGATTTATTCTGAAAATAAGGAATGGAAATATTTTCCGGCTTAGACCAACTCCCTGTTGATTTTCTGGAAACAGAAATGCCTTGAGTTTTCGCTGAGTTACCGGAGGCATCATAATGACTTAACAAGTAAAGCCAAAGGCCGTCATCAGAAAAACCTGCCACTGCGTTGTAGTCGCGACTGTTCAGCGTGGTTCCTGCGTGTACAGGCGTTGACCATTGTAAGCCATCAAATTCTGAATACCAAATATCTCCAAGGTCACGTATGCCCCCTACATTCTGAGGGTGGTTGCTGATTGTAAAATAGAGAAGCTTCCCATCTGGACTAATAACGGGGCTCTTTTCATCATAGGACCCATTAACACCGGGGAGTGCCTCTTGTATGTCTTGGGCTAAGGTTAACGAGCTGGTTATTACCAGAAGAAAAGAAATAACAATACTAGTTGATCGCATAAAGTTCTGTACTCTCAAATTATTTGCTAATCCAGGAATTTCCTTTCACCACAAACCGCCAGGGAAGTTTTGCATCCTTGCCTGCATAATCAATACCAATGCGTTTAGTTACTGCAATATGCTTACTTCTTACCTTCTCACCGACATCTTCAATCCAAACTTCGCTATTTAAAAGAAATTTTCCATTAAAGCTCCGATCAATGCCCAATGCTTTGGTCAATTTACCGGGGCCGGAGGTAAGTTGAAATGGATCCTTCACTTTACCTCTTCTCTCCTTCATGGCATCAATTCCCTGTAAGGGTTCAATAGCTCTGATTAAGACAGCATCTGCCAATCCTTCACCATTGGTCACTACATTAAAAAGATTGTGAATGCCATAACACAAATACACATAGGCATGTCCTCCCGCTCGAAACATCACTTCATTTCGCGATGTCATTTTCCCACCAAACGCATGGCACCCTCGCTCCTTCCACGAATATGCCTCTGTTTCCACAATGATACCACCCGAACTTACGCCATCAACTTGGGTATACAGGGCTTTTCCCAGCAATTCACGAGCAATTTTTGCTACATTACTCCTTTCATAAAAGCCTGGTTCAAGCCGCATAAATGAATGTTTTACAAGTCAAAAGAATCATTAATTTTGACACCCTTAAACGTTTTAAACCCTAAAAATAAATACAATGAAAAAGCTGTTAACAATTGTTTTACTCGCGGTTTGCCTGATGGCAGAAGCTCAGATTCAGACTCCGGCTGCAAGTACTGCCAGCACGGTGACTTCCGTAGTAGGACTTACTGATGTAAAGGTTACATACTCCCGTCCTAAAATGAAGGGTAGAAAGATTTTTGGAGCAGGCGCTGACTTTCTGGTGCCTTTTGGCGAAATCTGGAGAACCGGTGCAAACCAGGGTACGGTAATCAGTTTCTCGGATGATGTAAAGGTAGAGGGAGTAGATGTTAAAAAAGGAGAGTACTTATTGCTTTCAATTCCCGGGGCCAGCGAGTGGACGGTAATTCTGTATAGTGATATCGCTATGGGTGGCAACACGGCCAATTACAAACAAGAAAAAGATGCCGCTCGCTTTACAGTAAAATCTGAAAAGCTTACAGAGAAAGTAGAAACCTTTACCATAAACATTTCTGACATCGCTGATAACAATAGCGGAGCAAAAGTTCAACTGGCATGGGAAAACACTTCTGTGAAGTTTGGTGTAGCGGTTGATTACGATACCAAAGTAATGAAGTCCATCGAGACAGGAACAAAAGTTAGTCCCGGAAACTACATTGCTGCCGCCAACTACTACTTTGACAATGGCAAAGATTTAAACAAGGCATTGGAGTGGATGACACTCGGTATTAACACCGGCAATCAAAGTGCTTTTTGGAATATTCATACCAAAGCAAAAATTCAAAATGCATTAGGTGATAAGAAAGGTGCATTAGCCACAGCACAGCAATCCTTGGATCTGGCCAAGAAAGCCGAGAGTGATTTCGGATATATTAAATTAAATGAGGACATGATCAAGAAATTAAACGAAGAAATCGCAGCGATGCCCAAGAAGAAAAAGTAAGACTTTTTTAAGTTTTTAAATAATAAAGCCCTCAACCGAGGGCTTTATTATTTGGTATAGGGCATTTCTAGCTGCTCACTTATCTTTCCACCGGTCTGAAATTAAAAAGAACAAATTGAATGAACCAACCATATTAGAAACCGGATCAAACTCATCAGTACCCTTATAATGAAATGTCGAATAGTTAAACTGGTATTGAAGCTTTACATTTTTGTAACCCACCCTAATCGTAATCCCTGGTTCAAACACAAATGTTGTCTTCTTATCTGAAAAATAATCATCCACCTCTGGTTCTTCAACATTACTATCGTGTTTGGTATAGGTGACTAAACCCATTCTGGGAGTAAAAGCCATATCCAATACTTTGGAGCTAAATCCACCGGAAGGTTGTATAAAGAATTTTAAATAATTAGCATCAATATTTTCGAAATCGTAGCTATTCTTCATCGACCCAAAGCCAATGCCAGCAAATAGCTCACCCGTAAGTTTTGAAACCTCACCATGCTTGAATATTCCTACCCCTGCTTCAAAGTAGCTTCCTTTAATTTCCCATTCCGAATCCGACCCGGCATTCAATGTGTATAAACTTGACATGATTGCAACACTACTGTCTATGGCAGCGGCAAACTGTGCATTAAATCCATTTTCCGAATCATAGTATGAACTCAGGTCCTTGTCTTCAATACCGAAATAACCTGCGTTCAGAACAACTTCTCCTTTCTTCCGAAATAAAGGAACATTTTGGCCCGTAGTAGAATAAAGCACTGGGCTACACGATGATATAGCAATCGCAATGGCCATACTTAACATGAAGAGTTGATAAGCTTTCATAATTGTATAAGTTGGGTTGACGAAATAAAGATAGGCTAGCACCTTGCCAGTTGCATCGCAATCTCCGCATATGGGCTAACAGATTTATTTCAATTTTTGCAACAGATTTGACAGTGTATTCGAGCCGTTGCAATTATTGCAAATTCAGGTTGACAAGTAGGGATTTCTGATTTTCACTTCTGTTTCCTACTTTTTAGGCATGAAGCAAACTCACTTTGATTATATCGTCATCGGTTCCGGTTTTGGAGGTTCTGTCTCAGCGATGCGACTTGCTGAAAAAGGTTATCGCGTACTGGCAATTGAAAAGGGCAAACGATGGAAAACCAGTGACTTCCCCAAATCGAATTGGAATTTGAGAAAATACCTATGGCTTCCCGTGCTTCGATTCTTTGGATTTCTTCGCTTAAGTTTCTTCAAGGAAGTATTCATTCTCAGTGGCGTGGGTGTGGGTGGTGGGTCGCTGGTGTATGCCAACACTCACATGATGCCTCCGGATGCCTTCTTTAATAATCCAATTTGGTCGGGAATTCAAAACTGGAAATCACTATTGGAACCTTTTTATGCTACTGCACGCTTTATGCTGGGAAGTGAGCATTATAATAAAGAAAATACTGAGGATACGGTACTCAAAGAAGTAGCCGAAGAAATGGGGCGAGGCGAAACGTATGGTCGGGTAGACTATGTTGGTGTTTATCTGGGCGATCCTAAAAAGGAAACAGATCCATACTTCAAGGGATTGGGCCCTATGCGGAAAGGATGCATTGAATGTGCAGGGTGTATGGTAGGTTGCCGACATGACGCGAAAAATACATTAGACAAAAATTACTTGTGGTTCGCAGAACATCTTTTCAAGGCTACGATATTACCCGAAACACTAACTTCCAGAATAGAAGTACAGGCAGATCATACGTATCGTATCACTACACAATCCTCTACCCGGTTATGGGGAAAAGGAAAGCAAACGTTCACCGCGAATGGTATTGTTGTTAGTGGTGGTGTGCTGGGAACATTAGATCTTTTGCTTAAGCAAAAGCATGTGTATAAAACACTCCCCCTGCTCTCCAATATGTTAGGTGAAAATCTGCTAACTAATTCAGAAATGCTTTCGGGCGTAGTAGCAGCTGACAGAAAGCTTAATCACGGACTGGCCATTAGCACAGTCTTCAATCCCGATGACCACACGCACATTGAATTATGTAAGTTCCCCGACCATTCTGGTGCCATGGTTCGATTGGCCGTTATGGCTGCAGGGAATGGGAATCCGTTTGTGCGAACACTCAAGATGATTGGCAATATTCTTGTCCACCCCATTGACTTTCTGCGATCTGTCTTTCAATCCAATACGGCTCAAAACTCTGTGATCTTTCTGATTATGCAATCGCTTCAAAATGCGATGCGTATGAAATTGAAACGTGGATTATTTGGGTATGGCTTATCCTTTAGTAACGACACAGGTACCAAAGTTCCCAGTTACATACCGATCGGACAAGATGCCCTCTATCGCTACGCCAGCAAAGTTAAAGGTGTTCCACAAAATGCTTTCAGCGAAGTAGTGTTTGGGTTAGCCTCTACTGCTCATATTCTCGGAGGTTGCCCCATGGGGAAGACATCGGATGAAGGTGTGGTGAATGAACGTTTTGAAGTTCACGGATATAAAAACTTCTACATCCTCGATGGTTCTATTGTACCCTGTAATCTTGGGGTAAACCCATCGCTTACCATTACAGCCCTTAGTGAGTATGCTATGAGTTTAATTCCCAAACATTCAGAATGCACCTCAAAGTCATTAATGGAAAGGCTGGGTAATACGTAATACAGGATTTCAAATCAAATTAAAACAGATGCACATTAAGCTCTGTCGCTAAAACTATAAGGGTATTAATGGTCTTTGAAAAGTATGACCATTGTCATATTTTTTAACACATTGAAAATAGTAGATTTAAAAGATGCTTTCAGATTTATTTACAAACCTGGTTCTCGCCCTTGTTTTTGGAGCCACCATTGGGTTGGAACGAGAAAGTAGTAAACAAGGCGAGTCACGCGCGGGGAGCGTTGGAGGAATACGTACTTTTTCCCTCATTTCCTTAACGGGTGCATTAGCAGGAGTATTTTTTACCCATAACTATTCTACGCTGGCACTGATAATCGTTTCAGGGTTTATCATCTTATTAATTTCCTACTATGTAATTGAAGCGTTAGCGACCAACGATTTCGGTATCACCAGCGAATTATCGGCCATTGCTACTTTCTTGATTGGATTGTTAGTCGTGATCGAAATTATCCCCTTACAAATCACCGTTGCCATTCTAGTGATCCTGGTGTTTATTATGTCAATGAAGTCCAGAACAACTCAATTGGTTGCTGGAGTTTCCAGAAATGAACTACAATCGTTTATCAGTTATGCGATTATCGCGTTAGTGGCATTACCGGTTTTGCCCGATTATGCCTATAAACTCAAAGACCTTCCGCTGCTACACGAAATTCTTGACGGATTAAACGTTGACATAGGACAGTTTGATACTTTAGATCTAATCAATCCTAGAAAAATTTGGTTTGTCGTTGTTCTGATAACCGGTATTGATGTTTTTGGATACATCCTCGGAAGGATAGTCGGTAATAAAAATGGGTTTGCATTAACGAGTTTCATGGCGGGCTTTGTTTCATCTACCTCTGCTACTCAATCACTTGCACAACGAAGCAATAAATCAAAATCAGTCAATCATCTTGTGGGGGCTGCTGTGTTGGCAAACTTAGCCAGCTTCATTCAAATATTTTTATTGGTTGGACCACTCAATGCAAAATGGTTATTATCTATTATCCCAAGCATCTTATTAATGATTTTTGCCGCTGGAATTATTGCTGTAATCTTCTTTAAGAAAAAAGAGGCAAAAGAAACCGAGGAAAGTGTCGAGAAAAAGAGCGTACAAATATTTTCGTTAATGCCAGCGTTAAAATTTGCGGCCCTGTTGATTGTCATTAAAATCGTTACAAAGATATGTCTAATTTTATTCGGCCAATCTGGTTTTATTATAAGTTCCATCATTGCATCATTTGCGGGAATCGATGCCATCATAGTGAATTTAGCAGATATGGCCGGGCACACGATCACATTTAAGTTCGCATTTGTTACATTTTTGTTAATTAATGCAACCAATTTATTAAGCAAATCTGCTTACTCGTATTTACAGGGCAGTAAAGAATTTGCCTTGAAATTTTTCTTATCCGTGCTAGCCATAATACTGGTAAGCACAACCTGGTTGTTTTTTATATAAGGATCACAATCAACTATGCCTTTGTGCTTTGACCCTTAACAGCTTGGATCAATCCAGCCACGAAAATCACCACCATACATCCAATAATGTTGAATAAGAGAAATGCAATGTCCGTAAACCTATAGCAGTAAAACACTACACCTTCGGCAATAATTGCTGCCCAAAATACCGCTGTACCTCCTACCCGCTTAATATAAAATGCGCATAGAAAAATGCCGAGTATGGTTCCATAAAAAAGGGAACCCACAATGTTAACAAATTGAATAAGGTTCTCTGCAAAACTGGCCAACATAGCAAATACCATTGCCAGTAAGGCCCACATGATCGTGAACCCGCGGGAAGCTTTCAGGTAATGTTCAGGTGAAGCTTTTTTATTGATGGATCTTCTGTAAATATCCACCGTGGTAGTAGAGGATAGTGCACTCAATTCACCCGCCATAGATGACATGGCCGCTAAAAACATGACGGCCAATAACAACCCTATGACTCCGTGAGGAAGATTACTCAGTACGAAATTTAAAAAAATGTAATCACGATCCTGCGTTTTAGCAGCGGGAATAGCGTGTGCAATGGTGGCACGAACCGAATCACGAAGCTGTTTTTCTTGGCCCGTTAACCGAAGTACTTCATCACGCGATGTGTTGATTCCAGCCTCATCCCCCGTCTGTATAGATTGAACCAATTTATCCACCGCTTTTCTCTTTTCTGCATATAGTTCGTTATACTGTCCATCCAATACCTGCAGCTCATCGGCATAGATTGTCTCGGCAACCTTATTCTTTAACACCTGATTATGAAAAACCGGTGGCTGATTGAATAGGTAGAACACAAAGACCAACACACCTATAAATAGGATAATGAACTGCATCGGAATTTTAAGCAGTCCATTGAACATAAGTCCGAGTCGACTTTCCGCAATCGACTTTCCTCCCAGGTATCTACCTACCTGAGATTGATCTGTTCCGAAATACGAAAGAAACAAAAATGTACCCGCGATCAATCCCGACCATATGTTATAGCGTTCATTTGGATTGAACTCCAGGTCAACTAAATTTAATTTTCCTAACTCACCCGCCAGTTGTACCGTATCGTTAAATGAAATGTGATCGGGCAGCATGGTAAACGCCAGAATTCCTGCCAAAAACATTCCCCCCATTACCACCGAAAGCTGCATGCGTTGGGTTAAGCTAACCGCGCGGGAACCACCAGAAACACTGTAGATGATTACCATAATCCCAATCAACAACGTGGTGACAGTTATTGACCATCCTAAAATGGTTGATAATACCAATGCTGGTGCAAAAATGGTGATGCCTGCTGAAAGGCCGCGCAACAATAAGAATAATGCAGCCGTCAGTGATCTTGTTTTCAGATCGAACCGCGTTTCGAGATATTCATAGGCTGTGAGTACATTGAGTTTGTAATAGATCGGAACAAAGGTTACCGATATGATGATCATAGCGATCGGTAATCCAAAATAGAATTGTAAAAACCGCATCCCATCTTCAATGGCCTGACCAGGAGTAGAAAGAAAAGTAATGGCGCTGGCTTGTGTGGCCATAATGGACAAGCCAATCATCCACCACTTTAATGTGCTGTCGCCCTTCAGGTAGCTCTCCATCGTTTTTGCACCCCTTGTCTTCCACACGCCATAAGACACAATAGCGATGATGGTCCCGAAGAGAACAAGCCAATCAATCAGACTCATGAGAAGGAAAGTGTTAGCAAGAGGTATACAATAATCTGTCCAACCAGGGCAACCAGCAACAATCCGTACCAGTGGCTCCACTTTTTAAATACTGGAGGGTTATCGTTTATGGTATTAGGCATTGGGGATTAAATACTATCTGGTTTTGTTTTTGACTTTGGACGTTTCCAGTTTCTTTGGTTTGCCTAATGAAACCATGTTGGCAAATAACTTAATTGCACCCGGAACTCCTTCGGGTAATTCGCGGAAGAATGATAGGCCTGTATATACGTAGTACCCACTTCCATACTTGGCCACCAGTAATCCTCCATCTAATGGTTTTTCACCACTATCATTCATCGATAATAACGCCTCATAATTTTCATCCCATTTATTCGGGAAGTATAAGCCTAGTTCCTGTTCCCATCCGGCAAAGTCAGCGGCAGTTATCTTATTGGGTGTATTCATCAACGGATGCTCTGGCTTGAGAATCCTTACCTCCGCATTTTCTTCTGACACGCGATCGCGGGAAAGGGTCAATGGGTAGGGTGAGAATTTATCTGTCTTTAATCCATTGCTCACATTGTATTGCATCACTAATGTTCCGCCTTGCTGTACGTAGTTCAATAAATCCTTCATCATAAATCCGATGCGCTCATTGGTGTTCAGCGCTCTGATACCCAATACGACTGCATCCACTCGCTTCAAATTCTCTGGGGTTACTTCTTCATCTTTCATTTCCCAAACCTCATAGCCCATGGTGCGAAGTGCGGAGGGGATGCCATCACCTGCACCGTTAATGTAGCCAACCACTCCCCCTTCCTTCTTCAGGTCAATCCGAACCACTTTTGCTTCAGCTTTAGGTAACAGGGTTTGTATAGGTATATGGTCGTATTGAATCGTATGTACATCAAGGTCGTAAATCTTGCCACTTACTTCAGCTATCACCTTCATCGTGCCAGTAACTTCACTCTTGGACGGATAGACTTTAAATGTCTTTATTTGCTCTTCACCGCGTTTTGACAACGTAAAAGGAATAAAGTCTGGTGATGCCTTCCAATCAGGAGGCAAGGAAAGTTTGAGATTACCAGAATAGTCTGCGCCACTCGTAGCTTTCACAACTATTTGAACTTCTCTAAAACTCTCCGTTCCAAACACGATTACATGCTCAGGCAGCTTAACCAATACGGGGGGTAATACTTCAAAGGGTCTGTACTGTTCCCCTTTTACAGGATCGGTCCACTTGTACACTAATGGAACGGTCATTTGCATGTAATCACCCCCAATAGAAAATGTGAATGTAATGGGTACCGATGGGTTATTCTCAGGCTTGCCAATCAGGTTGGTATCCTGAACGGAAAATAATCCTGGTGAGTGTGGCTCCCTGAGCCAATACGGATCAGAGTATGTTTTTTGGGAATTCAACTGCTTCGCGCTTTTAAACAACAAGGAAACATTATTTTTTAATGCGGTTGAAAATGAGGAATCAAAGGATAGATCAGGCGCCTGAATCTTCTCAATCAATACTTCTGTAGGAGAGCGATTGATAATTTCAAATGATGAAATAACTTTTTCTCCGGGTGCCACCCAATAGTTATCCGCAGTAACCTCAGCAAACAATCCAAGACAACCTTGAATAAGTTGCTCGGTCTCTATGATCTTACGATCACGCCACACCGAAGGCTCCAGTGCTGTAATGGCTTTTCTAATCTGTAGCAATAATGGAACACTTGCAGAAGGTTTTTCTTCGTCAAACTCCATTATTGCCTTCACGACCAATGGCTGAACTTTCTCGCCTCCCTTTACTCTTGACCATGTTGTATTTACACCATCAAATACATCCTTGGTAGCCGGCTCACCATTGGTCAGCTCAAAAAATTCCTGGGCATTTCCTCTTCTCCCTTGTGACCCAAAGCCCTGGCTTTTATGTTGTGTGCGACTAGTCGCTGCAATCTCTGCATAAGACTGTCCCAACAATGCATTATATCCTCCCACATTCAGCGTTGTTACACCGGGTGTATTTTCATTGATCTCATTATTAAAAAATCGAGCCGTGTTGATATATACGCGTTTAGGTTGCCAGAGTGACAATGTTTTTAGCTGATCCGGAAAGGCAGAAGGCGAAGCGGAGAGCTCAAAAGCTTCCTGAGCTAATACGGCAGATGCCGTGTGATGTCCATGACCGGCTCTTTCATTGGGAGGAAATCGTGTGAGTACCACATCGGGTTGATACTGTCGGTACACGCGAACTACATCCGATAAAATTTCATCTTTACCCCAAATCGAAAATGTCTCGCCCACCGTTTTAGAATATCCAAAATCGTTAGCCCGTGTAAAAAACTGCTGACCTCCGTCAATTCGCCTGGCCGAAAGAAGTTCTTGCGTACGAATCAATCCCAGTTGATCACGAATTTCAGGGCCGATAAGATTTTGTCCTCCGTCTCCTCGGGTCATAGACAAATAGGCGGTGGCGGCTAACCGCTCATTTCCAAAATAGGCGATTACACGGGTATTCTCATCATCCGGATGTGCTGCCACATACAGTACCGAACCTAAAAAATTAAGTTTCTTAAGCTTCAATTTCAATTGAGAAGCATTGGGCTGATGGGACTGAGAAAATACAATGCAGGGAATCAGTAGCAATCCACAAAAAATAGATCTCATTCGTTATATGTTTGCGCTAATTAACGGATAAAATCCGGATTGAGAGGTGCACTCCCTGCGTTTTACACGATTCGTCAATACCTTACTTTAACGGAAAAGATACTCTGTGGAGTCCAAAAGATAAGTGTGTCAGATCTTTCCCCTGAGTTCGCCATTCACCGTGTAATTCCCTTCATCATCAAATTCAATCACAATAACGCTCAATACTTTCTTATCGACAGAAAGGAACTGGATGACATGCTTATAACCCGAAATCCTATCCTTCACATCATCCGTAAAACCAACGTCCAGTCGCAACTCAATACTCTCTTTGATTTTTTTATTGAGCACAAAATTCTTGTCATCCTTAATGACTTTCAGCTTTTCTTCATCAGGATGTATTTTCAATAACTTGAAATGAAGTATGAGGTATGGCAATGGTGTTGAATTGGTGCGCCTCTCCTTGTCTTTCTCCGTTTCTGTTAAATGAACGGTTTTGTTATCCAGTTGACTTCTTTGTTTAAAAGAAAGGTCAAATTTTATTTCAAAATCTTCCGAAGGTTTAAATGGAGGATTATCCTGGAATATAAGAAGCAAACTGAATAGTACCGTACCAATCATTCACTGAAGGTACAAAAGTTATTGCATTCCCACGGACGAAATACAAAAATGGGTTTTTTAGTAAACTGTTGCCAAACTCGTGCCATCTTTAATCTGTACACGGTAAGGCTCTATTTCAATCTTAAATTGTTCTCGATATCCAGTTGAAATCATGTCGGTGATTCTATCGACTGCATTAGTCTGAATAATATTTATGGTGCACCCACCAAATCCTCCACCCATGAGGCGGGAGCCTATTACTTCCATGTGGTGATGGGCCATGGTAACCAAATAGTCCAGCTCTGCACAACTCACCTTATATAGATTACTTAGACCATCGTGTGTCTCAAACATTTTGGTGCCGAATGCTTTTAGGTCGCCCCGCTGGAGATCAGCGCTCGCTAATTGAACCCTTTCAATTTCCTGTACAATATACTTACACCGGTTATACACGTTCTCCGATAGAAACGATCGATTAGCTTCCAGATCATTCACCGAAACATCTCGCAAACTAAAAATTTCCTTCTTTCTGGATTTAATAATATGCACCCCTTCCTCACACTCTGCCCGCCTGATGTTATACTCAGAGGAAGCCAAACTGTGTTTGACACCTGAATTAAACAATACGATGGAATACCCTTGCAGTTGGATGGGAAAATATTGAAACTGTAGTGAACGGCAATCCAGTTGAATAACATGATTCTCCTTACCCATCATATTGGCAAACTGATCCATGATGCCGCATCTCACCCCTACAAAGTTGTGCTCTGACCACTGGCCGATTTTTGCCAATTCAACTTTAGGGATTTGAAGATCATTTAATTCACTCAGTGCAAAGGCAAAACCACACTCCAAGGCTGCCGAGGATGACATTCCTGAGCCTGCGGGAATATTACCTCCAAACACACACGCGAATGGCTTTAAGCTGTGACCACGATCTGTTAACTGCCGAATTACCCCTAACAGGTAATTTGCCCAAGCGGGCTGTTGTACCCGCTGTGTGCTATTCATGTCCACATTAATAGTCTCTTGAAAATTGAGGGCATGAATTATTGTATTCGCTGTGCCGGATGGTGCCAGAGCAAAAATTATTTCCTTATCAATAGCGGCAGGCATAACAAAGCCATCATTGTAATCGGTGTGCTCACCAATCATGTTGATTCGCCCAGGCGAACGAACGATAAACGGTTCTGCATTAAACTGAGTAACAAAATGATTACGAACAGATTGGTAGGTAAACTCCACAATAGTGAATTAAAGTCTGATTTTACGAGTAATAGCGGAATAAAAAAAGTGATTCAGGCTATTAGGGAATTATTAATCAACGACTTGACCTCCTCCTTTATTCCATTGATCAATTTATTATCTTGCTCAACAAAAGGGACTACATGAAAATACTTATCACCGCTATAATGCTGTTCCTCGCCCTGCCAGTCATTAGCCAAATTGAGGCTACAACTAAAGAAGGGAAAAAAGTGCTGCTCTATAAAAATGGTACCTGGAAATATGTTAAAGCAAAGACCACCACCGCAACGCCCGTTGCTCCTGCTGCCGTTACCGTTTCGATGGCGGCTGGTGCCGCTTCAACAGAGGATTTAAAGAACGAAGCAAAGGAATTCTCCCTTCAACTGATCAACACATATTTTACGCAAGACTGCGATTCTTACTATAGCTACCTAAGCTCTGAAATTCTTTTACTTGAATCAAGTGCTGCGTTAACCTTGACGGATGAAGTCAGAACTAAAGTTTGCGAATCGGTCCAGCGGGCAGTTAGCGATAAGGGCAAAACACTACAAGACTATTTAAACACGTACAAGTTAGAACTATTAACCCGTACCGAGTTAGAAGCAAAGGTCGGGCGATCTTTACCGGAACACTTCAATACTACAGATATTGAATTTTACGTAGTAGGTTTTGAGCCAAAAGATGTCTCAACTGCAAAATTTATTTGGGATGATATGTTTGCTTTTTTAATACGAAAAACGAATGGCGTCTGGAAAATGAAAGCTCCACTGGGCGGGTAATTGATTTTTTTATGTTCAGAAATGGGAATGACAAGCAAAGGAATAGTCTGAGGCAATAAGAATACACTTAAAACTTCACTGCTGGATGTACCGTAAGCAGTTGCACGGGTGTCGAATCAGGCTGAACCAATTTCGTCAATACATTAAAGTCAAAATCACGGTTCTGCCGCATAGGCACTGCTAAAAATTCACTTATGACAATGTCCTGATGTTTCTGTTTGCATACCTTTTCTATTTCTGCCAACCGTTGTAAGACATCTCCATAGAACACCAGCTGCTGTTTATCAAAACCAATTTCGGCTGTCAACACCTCCCCCATATCCAACACTCCTCTAAACGAAGGAACCACATTAAAGTGCTCCTGGTAGTATTTCTCTTGTTGCCTGATAAAGTCACGAGCGCTAAAAAAACATCGAACAGCATTACAGTTCTTCAATCCGGTGTCGAGCATCCAACTGATCACCACCTGATCACCTACATATCGATATACGTTTCCACCATGCGCTGCTATGCTAAAGGTTAGATCATAAAAATAACGTTTCAGGAATTCGTGGTATTTCAACTCACCCAATTGTTCAGCAATCGTGGTGGATTGTTGAAGGTCCATGGCCAGAAATATCCTGTACTCCCGTTTTGGCTTTCGGTATTTACCAATCACATAGTTTATGAGAACACCAGGTCCCATTTTCCTGGATACCTGACGTGTGGTGATCACCACACCTACTATGGTTAAGGCATACATGGCAATCACTACAAAATCTTCCTCAAACAAGAAATGACGGAATTGCTCACCTTGCATGAACTCCAGGAAGCTTACTCCATTTTCTAAACTTCGGGTGAAGCAAATAATCGTAATGATGATCAGTAAGAATGTGGTGGTATAGGTAAATATTTTACTGATCAGAATAAACGTGAAAGGATAGATCCTCTTGGGGAGAAAGAATAGATAAAACTCATAAAAGATAATCGTGACTCCCCCGAATAATCCAATCAATAAACCATTTAGGCGGGCGACCCAATCATCTGGGTTATCGGCAAGCACAGGATAGAGAACACCCAGAATCAAAGAGGTAGCCAGAATGGCTAATGCTGATTGCTTGTGATGCAGTATGGCGTTAGGAACTGACATCGACCAGGGAGTATAGGGGTACATGAAGTAGTTTTCCTCGTAATTCAATGGTCTCGATCGGATGAATCGGCACCCCCTCCCTTTTGTCAACATTATCAAAAACATACTGAGAAAAAATCAGTGTTCGATGATCCGTACGTTCAATCGCAGCGATGCGCGCTGCTGTATTGAGTACATCTCCATGAAATACAATTTCAGTTTTAAGCTCGCCAATCTCCGCCTGTATGACCTTTCCTCCATGAGCTCCCCATTGTAAAACCGGTATGAGGTTGTAGATACGCATAAAATATGCCCCCTGGGCTTGAATGCCACGTGACACTTCCTGATAAAAACTTATGACTGGGATAGGGCCCCTTCGGTCGCATTTCCAATAGAGAATAATTTGATCGTCAACATATTCATACACATACCCGTTGTGACGCATGGCGATGATGGATATTTCCCGAAAGAGTTCATTAATGAATTGATGGTATGCTTCGATTTTACTGTTTCGTAATACAACTTCAGCATTGGTTACCTGTATAAATACAAATACACGCTCTCGTTGCTTCGGCTGATGATATTGACCCAGAAAAAAATCAGTTAGTATTCCCCGGCCAATTTTAAAACTTACCAGTCTTGAGAAATTGGTAAGGATTGTGGCCAGGATAGTGAATAACAAGGCATGTCGAAAATTGCCTCGAAAAATATAGCTCATTGACTCCTCACTTTGAAGCGCAGTAAAAAATGATTGGTCATGACGGATGGCACGACTTACCGTTACAATTACCAAAATGATGATGATAATACATAGTGTGTACACCGTCACCCGAACGGTGAGCATGAGTAAAAATGAATTCTGCTTAAGTTTTGGGTAAAACACATACACCTCTAATGCCCCAATCATTAAGCCCAGAAGTAAGCCGATGCAAATACCATTGATAAAAGGATAGAGTCTTGAAAAACCGTTGACTAGAGAAATATAAATCAATCCAAGGATTACCCCTGTAAGGCCATACAGGGCTAATTGCCTACGATTCAGGTATTGTTTTCCGGTCATCGTTGGACTATAGACAATAGGATCGGTTAGATAGACAAGAACAAACGTATACAAGATAAAAATATATCGTTAAGTTCTTAGAAGAAGGGGTGCAAATTATAGCCTATTCCTTTCCTGAAAATAGCGGGAAGGCCTATCACATTCACGATAAATAAAAAAATATAATATCTTCATTTACCTAAAGACCCTAACCCTATGAAAACCTTATGGATTTGCACCTTCTTGGTGTGTTCAGCAGTCTCTTCATCCTTCGGCCAGGATGCTATGAAAAAATTTACAGCCGATGTTTGTAATTGTCTACAAGGCTTGAAGCCTGAGACCATTACGACCAATGCCGCCCTGGATGAAGGGCTCACCAAATGTCTTGATACCTATATAATCAAGCATCAGAAAGACCTTAAAAAAAGTAAAGCAATTGATTTCGAAGCCGCTACCGATGAGGATATCACCAATATGTGGAAAAAGATTTTTGAGCAATGTCAGGAAGCCACTGCTGCTGTATTTTCACGAAAAGAACAACTGGAAGAAGCAGAGATAGCCAAGAGCTTTCAAGGTATGATCACTTACGCGCAAAGCTTAGAGGTATCGGGTGCATTCAAAAAAATGGGTGTTACCAAAGAAGTACTTATTGAAGAGATGAAGAAAGAGGAAGGTAAATGGTTTGATACACTGCGGGTGTATTATCGTGGCGGAAGTTATGCCTCATTTGGAAATAACAAAAACCAAACTACCAAAATTTACGATGCCTCTGAAAATACTATCTACAGCTTTAATGCTGCCGGGGAGGATGTGTGCAGTGTACAAGAAGCTGTGGACCTGGATTTGAGTGGTGCTCCTGATAAACCAACCGTAGTCGTCCTGGATAGTATTGCCACGATTATGGGTTTGCCTTGCAAAATAGTGAGGATGAACTGGAAAATTGGTCAGTATGATTATTATTATAACGACACTCAAGCGAAGGTAAACCCTGAATTATTCTCAAAACATTCAAGCGAAGGTCTTGCTGAATTTGTTAAGATGAGCGGCTGTCTTCCTCTACAAATTGTAAAGGGCACCATGGGAATGTCAGTTATTCATACCGCCACACAAGTGTCCTCTGGTACCGTAGACTCTCAAGTTTTCGCGATCCCAGAACTTATTGAGGACGAAAGTTTAAACATGATGAAGCTACCAGGAATAACGATGATGCGTGTGAAACGGTAATTCAATATCTCAAGACAGTTAAACTGGCATACTATTGGTATCTCCTTTTAAGTGTATAATATCACCGTTCCAATTCCTTATCACCGTTTATGAAAAAAATCATTCTCACTCGTGTCGCATTGCTGCTCGTCCTAATTATTCTAGCTGAACTAAGTTATGGTCAGGATCGCCAAAAATGGGTGACCGTATATACCGATGATTACCACGGTAATTCTTATCAATTCGGAGTGGGGCGCTACGACAATATTTACCTTGCACAATCTGGAATTCCAGTAGTCTATTCCGTAAAGGTTCCTCCCGGAATGAAAGCTACATTATATTCTGAAGATGATTTCAAAGGTGAGTCACTTGTGCTCACCGAGGATGCCCCCACCCGGTACTTAAAGTCTAAAGGGTTTGCTGAAATTGGATTGACAGTGTCATTGATTGTAGAAGAGGTACATATAGCCGATCCTGCCGATGAGGAGCCCATGGTTACCCTTTATAAAGATGACTTTGCCGGAGCCTCTAAAAAACTTGCCCCCGGACAATATGAGTTTGCGGAATTTGGAAACATTGATAATGACCAACTCTCGTCCATCAAGATACCCAAAGGAATGAAAGTGATCTTGTATGAGCATTCAGGATTCTCAGGCAAATCATTAACACTCACAACCGACACACGGGCAAGTTACTTAGTAAAAAATAAATTCAATGATGCCGCCTCCTCGCTGGTGGTAGAAGCCGCACCTGAACCCTTACCGGTGGTCGTACCAGTAGTTGTTGCTCCTGTGGTAACGGAGCCTGACCCAGTACCCCCAACGCCTGAACCTCTTGTTGGAGTTGAAGAATCAACCGGGCCTGTTATTATTTTTCAAGGTGATTTTACGGGGCTTTCAAAAAACCTGAAACCCGGGCGTTACGATATTGATGCACTGGGTGTGGGAAACGATGAACTCTCTTCCGTTAAAGTACCCCACGCCTTTCGAGTGACATTGTATGAACACGATGGCTGGACCGGTCGTGCATTGGTGCTCACACAAAACAGTCCTACCGCATTTCTGGCTGACAATAATTTTAACAATGTAACTTCTTCCCTAATGGTAGAAGTGTTGCCAGAAGTTACGATCTATCAAGGTGATTTCTCAGGAGCATCCAAAAGCTTTGGACCCGGTCGGTACGGTCGTGATTCATTAGGAATAGGCAACGATGAACTCTCTTCCGTTAAGGTGCCTCCGGGCATGCGGGTAACCTTATATGAAGATAAAAACTTTCAATGGTCTTCTTTAGTGCTTACCGAAGATGCCAACACAGCCTTCCTGAGTAAGAGTGATTTCAATAATAAAACATCCTCCTTGATCGTAGAACAGATTGAGAATGTGATGCCCATGGTTACCCTATATCAGGATGATTTTGCAGGACCATCAAAAAGTCTTCCGGCTGGCAGATACGATTATGCGAACATGGGGATTGGAAACAACTCGCTCTCTTCTATTCGAATCCCACGAGGATTTAGAGTTACGTTGTATGAACATGCTGCGTTTGAAGGTAGAACATTGGAACTCAGGCGCGATGCCCATACCGACTTGTTAATCGCCAATAATTTCAATGATGTTGCTACCTCCATGGTGGTCGAACAAATTCCACCCAGTGATTTGGTGGTCACCCTTTTTCGCGACAGTTATTCCGGAGTTTCGCTAACCGTCACCCCGGGACGTTATACAGCCGATCACTTGGCCAATAGCATTGGCGACAATCAACTTTCTTCCGCCCTCGTACCGGAAGGCATGCGTGCCATCTTGTTTGAAGATGATCACTTCACTGGTCGCTCGGTAACTCTGGAAGTCAAAGCAGATTTCAGTGGTATCAAGTCGTTTAATGACCATACCTCATCCGTCATTGTAGAAGATATTGTTGCATCTATGGAAACCACAGAATATCCGGTTGATCCAGTGGTAACTCCTGCTGTGGTTGTTCCAGTAGCCATTCCGGTGGTTACAGAACAACCCGCCACGGTAGAATACACCTACAATAAACCCTGCATGATGACCCCTGAAGAATACGCAGGGGCCGTAAAAGCGATTGCATCAAAACCGTTTAGTGATGATAAGATGAGCGTGGCGCGCCTGGCTACGAAAGATAAATGCATGACCAATGATCAGATTGGAGGTATAGCTAAACTCTTTGATTGGGATGAACAACGGCTGGAGTTTGTTAAAGATGCCTATGAACTGGCCACCGAAAAAACAACGTACTACCAGTTGGATGAGGTGTTTAAGTTTATGTCGAGTAAGGATGCGTTTACAAAGTTTTTGAGTGCCAAGTAGACTTTTTGTATTTTTAGTTAACAAAATCCTACCCCTATGGCAAAGCGATTAGTAAGAGGCGAGAAAAAAATATTTGGTGTATGCAGTGGTCTGGCAAATTACTTTGACATTGACCCCACCATTGTTCGGGTTCTGTTTTTAGCCGGCTTCCTGCTCTTTGGTACAGGCCTACTCCTATATCTTATTCTATTCTTTGTGATGCCTGATAAATAGAAAGTCGTTTCACTCCATGGTGAAATACAAGTTGTAATGCTTCTTGCAATTGGGGTTAAATAACGATTGACAAGAAGTGCACGTATTATTACTGGTCATATACTCCTGTATGGTTAACTCGTGGCCACATACCCCACATAGAATGGCTTTGGTATCTCTTTCGTTTATTTCCCAGGTAACCGCTTGATGATCAACTGCTTCCTGATGACAGGAGTAACAGGGATAATACGTATTGCAGCACTTGAATTTAATAGCAATGATATCGAGATCGGTGTGATAATGTGAACACCGGGTTTGGTTGTCAATCACTTGGCCCCTTACCAACAAGCCGCCAATCTCGCGATCGTGTGGTAATGTATCCAACGGTTGTGTTTCACCTGCTAAACGCTGCTTTGCATTATTGATACAGTTCGTTAAACAAAACAGGAACAACATCATGAAAATCATCTGAACCCTACGCATATCACTAATTAATTCTGACAATATACGTACTTGATAATAATCGAAAAAAAACAGAGATCACTTACCTAAACTTGTCCGATGAGTTGGCTTGCTTTTTGATCTGCAGTAAAAATTCTTATTTTTAAGAATTACCAATCTCAACCCTCAGTAACAAACCCTCTTTCATGAAAAAAAACATCTTCACCCAGATAGCTTTATGCGTCCTGCTCAGCTATGTTCCAATCTTCGCACAAAACTGGGCCTCACTTGACGCTGTGGTGTACAATAACAAAGCTGATAAGTATTTCTTCTTCTTTGGTAAATACTTTGTGATGAAGGAACGCGGACAATTCATTGATGGTCTGCCCCTGCTCATCAAAGACGAATGGGAAAATTTTCCAAAGTCATGGTCAGGAGGAAACCTGGATGCTGTATGTTACAGTGCCGACAATGATAAATACTATTTCTTCAAAGGCGATGAAGTGTGCGAAACTGTAGTGACCAATATCAACATGATTGGCACAACAACCAAGATCCCCACACAAAAGCTCTCTGCTCCCGTTAAGATAAACTCTGAAAAGGGATTTAAAGGTATTCCGTGGACCCGAATTGATGCCGCTACCTACAATCCGGAAACGAATACATACTACTTCTTTAAAGATGATCAGTTTGTCTCTAAAAAAAGAGGTGAACCGGTTGATCCCAAAATTAAGAACATCAATGAAGCCGGTGGATTTGTAAACCTTCACCCCGAGCGCCCCATCAAGGCGGTAGACTTCAGCGCAGATAATAAAGAATACTATTTTTTTTGGGATGAGTTTTATATGACAAAAACACAAGGCAAGGATATTGCGCCTGGCACCAAACCCCGCACCTATGTTGGGGATGGCCAAAAAGGCTTTGAATGGGCTGAGCGCTCAAACAATAACTTTGTTGGCCTTGCAAACGAAGCAGGGTACCTCTCTAACTTTAAAGTGACATGGAAATCAGGAGGAAAATCTGATAGCTGGAGTAAGAAGGGTGTTGCCTTAACCTATGAAAAACGGTTGGCCTTACCCAAAGATGCGACCGACATCACCATCTCAGCCTATCTGTATGATGAGTTTGAAGAAAATAAACAAGGCAAGCGGGTGTTTAGTGAATCGATGAACATCCCACCTAACAAATGGTATAAAGTTTATGGAACAGTGTTTGAACCCAGGCACAAAGTGGATAAAAAATCCTCGAACATCATGGGGAGTGTTACTACCTTCTTTACTAAAGACATTGCCAATGCCGTAGAGGATGCCGGTCAATTTTTCGAAGATGTGATGCAGGATGCACAGTACGAAACCGTAACCCTGCTGGCGAAAGCAGATCGGGATAAACGCAAACAGTTTATTGAAGATTTTGGCAAGAGTGCGGCAGAGGTAATAAAAGATGAGGCATTTATACGATCCTTATTGCGTGTAGCACAAGCCAAAGATCCCAAACTGGCAGAGGATGTAATGAAGCAGTTGGTAAACCGGCCTGAGTTTGATGAAGTAAAAAAGGCACTTGAATTTAAGTCGATGAGTGTTGGTTTTACTTCCGGAGCCTCTACAGTCATTGGCACAGAAGGTTCTTTTGGGTATGGTGTTGCTATAGCTGCTCCCAATAAAGTGAAAGGATATGCCGGACTTGATGGGAGCTTAGGGGTACAAAGTGGTCTGGGCTTAGGTTGTCAGTTTGGGATATGGAAAAATACACCGGATAAACTTTCCGGTAACTCCGTAGCCGTCAATGTTGAGGTAGGCTCAGGTGTAGGTGTATCTTTTTCTATTGTGTATGATGTCGCTGTAAACTCCAATGGTACTCCTGTCTTTACATTCTCAGGTATTGTAGTTACACCCGGTATTGGAGCCGGTGTTGGTGCTTCCGTGGGCACAGGATATTCGTGGGTATATTAACCTGAGTCAAGATAATGAGGAAGGTTCTGGCCTTACAGGAAGGTGAACGAAAACGATTCAGGGCGGTGTTTTGTCGATTGGGCAAAAAGACCAACTATAAAGGATATCGTGAGGATACCATTCTACTCCAGGATGTACGCGAAGCAGAGTCACTGCGAATCGTGACCGACCATGTTTGGTTTAGCTACACCAAAGGCTTCGAGAAAATCAAACTTACCGAAGGGAGCGTGATTGAATTTGAAGCGCGTGTGAAAGAGTACACCAAAGGTTATGTAAACATGGGCTTCCATCTCACCAAACGTACAATTGATTTTAAGCTCAGCCACCCAACCAAGATAAAGTTGGTAGTGGAGTGACTTAACCAATCTATTATGGCTTTTCCGACACTTCGAGGGATACGATCTACCCTATGCAAAAGTTGTATCGGTAGCGTGGGTTGCCCGTTTGGGTTGATATTTAGTTATAGGGATGATATATATCTCAAAAAGTCATGCGCTACGTCATGTACCGGAGTTGGGTGTTTTGATACCTTAACGATGCAAATAAAGTAGTTCTTGCTTGCGACCGCTACGTGACAGGCCGGTTCGGGGTAAGAAGGGAAAATAAACTAAAACAAATTCTATATGAAAACCTTCATTATAGCATTTTTGTTTATCGCAGCAACACTGTTACCCATACTCTTTATTCCGTTGCTGGCAATAACCCTGGTGGTAATGTTTGTTGTTACACCCTATGTAACCACACATACCCACTGGTTCGAGTCCGAGCATGACCTCGGCCACAACCTGAAGCATTAAGTAGTTGCTCCTGGTGATCAATAAAGTCTGGTAATACCTACCCACAGCAGGTACAATGGCAACTTATGCTGTCATGTTACCACTACGTTTAACACTAGGGGTGAAAAGCTGTACGTACAGAGAGACCAAGTACAAATCCAGTTGACGATTATTTAAAATTCATCATTGTAGCCCATTGTAATTTCCATAAACTGTTTCGACAGTCTTTCTTGTAAACCTTCTTCCTTGGTGTAACCAATAACTTTAATGGTGTCTTTACTGGAGTTTTTATTGGTGACGGGCGGAGTACTGCAACTTACGTTCATGCCGGCTTTTTGCATGGCATAGGTTTTATTTGTGAACGAATTTTCATTGGTTACCTGGCCACATACCTCAAAGGTGTGCTTGGTATCATCTTTTATCACTTGCCAGTATTTTGAATACATAGGTGCGCACAAATGCTTTTAGCAACCGTAAAGGTAGGCAATTGCCGCGCAAGTGGTGCTGAACCAAGCAAATCAGATTAATCATGCCAGTCCTGCCAGAACTTGGCACAGACAATTGAGAAGCAATATTACATCCTGACAGCGAACTCTTCCCTTTTTCTGATTTGTGGCAAAGGTACCGAAGGAGAAGGGCATCCACTGCCACGCAGGTTGGATAAACAATATTCCACGGAATCGTTCACCAAATTACCCGAAGCATTCCGGCAAAACGGACAGGGATGAACTTCACCCAGCGGATCAATATAAAAGGTACCATTACCTGCTCCCCTGCAGCCAATGGTAGGCATGTAGTACTCATGATAGATCACGTTAGGATAACTGCGGTAAGCCTCCTGGTTGTTGAGGGTAAGAAAAAACGCTTCCAGTATTTTCTTATGCGCTTCAGAAAGGTGAACGGGCTTACCTTCATAATGCCCTACGGCCTTGGGCTCAAGCAACTGGATAAAGGAAACACCCCAGCTTCGAGCCAACTCGGCATAGGTCATGAGGTTTTGAGCGGTGGTATATTCTTTGGTACTGCACAACGATAAGGACGTTACCAGGCCTGCACCATTGCCCGCACTCACGGCCTGTTGTGCCATGGTGAAAGCATCGCGGTGATTTCTAAACCGGTTGTGGTCAGGCTCGAGGTGATGATCAAGTGATACACTCAAACCGGTTAGCCCGGCTTTCTTCAATTGTAGTGCACGTTCGGGAGTCACACCGTAGCCAGAAGTTATAATCCAAAACCCGGTATGATTGCTATACTTCACCAAAAGTTTCAGTATTTCCTCATAGCGCATCATCGGCTCGCCACCACTTAAGTGAATTTGCCCTACACCGTGATCAATCAACTTTTCAATAATGGTGGTGAGATCAGAAAAAGAAAGTCGCTCTTTACTATTCAGGTTGTTCCACTCAAAACAATGCTCGCATTGAAGCGGGCATTTGGTGGTGATGGCCATGAGTACATTGCGCATGCCCGCATGCTCGCTACCCGATTCAATGCGCTTGCATTCGCGCCTGACATTCCGGACAAACGCCCGGGAGGGCCACCCTACCCCATACATATCCCAATGATATTTTCCGTTTACCCGGGCAATTTTTTGAATGGCCTTCGGACCTCGGTATTGTCTGATCTTCTCGCGTATGATACTCACTATCTGAACTGTTCTTTTCCACGACCGCGTGTACGTTAATACCACCAGAAAAATATGAAGCTTCAGCAAACGGATGACCAATTTTAACCGGAAGCCATTGATCATGGGGTTATGGGAGGTGGGGAAATTCATTGGCCCGATACTTTTGTTGAAGCTGAAATTTCAGCGTGCTGTAAAATCATATTCATTTCATCCAGTTTCTCCTTCGAGAATCGGGAGAACCTTCCGGGAGATTTAAAGGTAAGAAGTTCAAGCCTCTGAGGATCACCGGTATATTCACGCACGTGGTTGTAATACCCCCGCGAGTGAAGGATGTAATCATGGTCAACACCGGGAAGCTTCTTACTCTTCGGGAACAAAACTTTAGCGTAATCACCAACATTTTTCTGAATCAGGTAGTCGGTATCGTTGTTTTGAATGAGCGGTAAGACATCGTGATCCTCGTGTGTGGTGGCCACCGTTGGACTAATATGGCGCACTTCAAGTCTTTCATCGGCCGTATAATCCATGCCTGCGTAATCCAGATCCCACATCATAAAGCCTGTGGTGAGTTTGATTTTTACCTGGTCACTGGTATGATCAGACAAATCAATGGGTATTACCAGGTCGCGGTAAGCCAGCGGCCCTACCAGATCGAGGTTGTCAACCAGTTTCCATCCCGCTTTTGTTTCAAGATACACTTGCATGGCAAGGCCCTGTTCTTCTTTCCAGTTCTTCATCTCAGGCTCCGTGCGTTTGTTTTGTTTGTCGATCCATGTGCTGTACGATGTGCCGAAGAGTTTGGTGAATTCACCAAACACATAATCGCCCCACAGGGAGTTTTTGGTGTGCAGCACAAGGTGACCTTCGCGGGTATCGCCTTCACGGGGAAAGGTTAGTACAACCTCGTTGAAATAATTATCCTGATTTTCGGAATTGAAAGCAAAGTCGATGCTGTCATGCTTTTGCAGAAGCTTGGTGATATTTTCATAGCCTGCTTGTGCGTGCATCAGGTTTACGGGGGTATTGACGAGATGCACAGTCCCATCCTGGGCTGGCAACACGTTTGTACCTTCCGGATGACTAACCTCCAGCAAACTCAGTTGATTGACGTATTGTTCTTCCTTTAACATGTTGGCCACGTTGAGGTCGATCGCCTCCGTGGATGTTCGTGGTAACAACAAATAATCATCCCGTTCCAGGCATTTAAAAATTGCTCCACTGTAAATTTCTCCTGCAAATGCATACTCTTCACCGTTGTTCACATACACAAATGGGCAGGAGCTCTTGGTGAGAAAGTAGATGGTCATTATAACGACACCAACCGCCAAAAAGGTACCCAAAACCGCAATCACAGTCGTGCCAACATCCTGGTCATAAATTTCAATTCGCTTAATATTGGTGAATGGAATGACCAACTGTTGATTTTCCTGTAGGCTTAAGTTTTCTACGTAGAGGTGAACCTCGTTGATCACATCAGGCGTACCGACTTTCGTTCTCGTACTCTTTTTTTCGTATCGGTTGGTGGCACCGGGTCTTTTTTTGGTATCCTTATATTTTAGATGGTCAGGCGGGAGTAATTGAAGCACACCGCTCATGGTTTGATTTGGCTGGTCTACTTTTACATTGGATAAATGGAAAGCAAGATCACTCTGATGAATGATCATGTAGTTCGGGCTTTCTTTCAGAAGATCGAGTTTTTCAATGGATGGGTTTTTCTCGACTTTGTAATAATAGTAAGTACAACTGAAGTTAACATTCAGAAGTGCCAGAATCAGCAACCACGAAATCATTTTGTTAAGGTGTGAACGAAAGTAAGTCATAGGTCTTTTTTTTAGGAAGTAAGTCGTTACGTCTCCACCACGTGATGCCTCCTCGTTTTTAGTTTATAGTTTATAGTTTAAATCCCAAACCCAGCGTTACCTGGTTAATGGTTCCATTCTTATAAAAGCTGTTGGTTTGATACAGGAATTCATATTCGGTTTGAAGAAAAAGCTTCTCCCTCAGGGTAATGTTCAGGCCCACACCTGTACCGAGTGCCAAGCCCACGTCATGGTCTTTGAGTACAGTGCTCTGACTTTCCAGTTTAACTTTGCTGATCTGTAAACCCGCAGCACTTTTGATATATCCCTGAACGTTGTTCTTGCCTACCAAATATTTTCCATTAATGAGGAATGGCCACGACTGGTACGTATTGGTTACCAGCGCTGCACCCTCTTCCGCATCTTCCTTAAAGTGGACAAAGGACAACGAACTGTTCACCGCCCAATGGTCGTTCAGTACAAATTCATATAGGCCTCCTATTTTAAAGCCGTTAATAGCGTTATCGGTACCATCCGGCTTAACGGTGGCCCAGCCTCCACTTACAACCATATTGCGGGATTGACAGATTGATTCTGTCAAAAAAGTCAACATGATGACACCAATAAGGATCGAATTTTTCATAACCACTGTTTTACGAGCATAGTTGAAATTATCTATTCTAAACCTGGCTTCCTATTGAACAGCCTCCAATGTTCGACTTCTTCTCCCGATAGTACATCATAACTTAAGCTTAATGATCACCACTGATGGCAACTGCCCATCCAATTAATCAGGTTGTCGATAAACGGTTGGGGTTGAACTTCAATACCATTGGTGTCGCCAATACAGAAGATGCGGCTGTTAGGGTAATGAATAATACCCATCACCGGTGCGTCATTCTCCAGCCATCCTAATACTTCAAGATTAGGATTAGTGTCAGCATTAGTGATAACGGACCCGGCAATGTAATTGATAGACGTGATGCCGGTAGTAATTTCGTGCTCGGCAAAGGTGGTGATGGTGCCATTCACCGCGCCTTCAAAATTTACACCGATCATAGCACCTAGTTCATCCACAGGATCATGCTGTTTGTGGTCTGTGAAGAATACGAGGTTCATGCCCCGGTCCAGCAGGTTTGAATAAACATTTAACTCCTGTGCAGTGTACGCTTGAAAACCGATCACGCGGATAACAATGTAGTGCCCAAAAAACATTTCTTCCGTTAGTTCTTTACCCCTGCCCAGCTCGGTAACTTCAAACCCCTTGGCTCGTAACGCATTAGCAAATGACTGACCCTGGTGAGGGTTATCGGGATTGAACCCTGTGCCTTCATACTGTGGATACCACCATACGCCACCATCGTGTGAAGCATCAATGAGTATTTTACAACCGAGCGTAGTGACCTCCACATTCCAGTTGGTAGAAATATTGTTGTTGTCTTTGAGGGTATAGGTTACAGGTTCAGAAAAATTAACCTGAGAAACTCCTGAGATTTGCTCTACACCATTTACGTACACGGTGTGCCCCTCGGGAATATCAAACTCAGGTATTAAGGCAGTTACATCAACATCATGGTCAACTTCCAGTCGCACTTGCTTAGTGTTGGTATGAATAGCAGTGGATAGGGTTTGTCCATTAGTAGTGAAGGCGTTGAATGCAGCGTTTCCGGTGTTGGGTGTCACCTCTTGCGTTTCGCACGAGAGGGTAAGTGCAATCGAAAGAATAAGAATATTAAGTTTTATACTTTTCATATGGTGGTAGTTGGTTTTAGAAACTGAGTTAATCCTTTATACAACGACATGAAAAACCGTATTGGGTAAAGCCTTCACTTGAACTTGAACTAATGGACCCTTCAAGATTGTATTCCAAATTACGTATCCAAATATCTTCGAAATCGCTATCACTGGCCGTCCACCAATATCCATAAAAGCCCATCGTTCCAATTCCATTGAAGAGGAATGCACCATTGCTCCCATATCGAAGTCCACCGGGTAAGGCTGTAAACCCACTACTATTAGTTGCCCCAACATTTGGGTTCACCCAATGTGTGGTTCCTGCTTCCTTTAATTCTCCTCCAGAAAACAAATCCTCAAGTGAATTCCAGTCATCATCGGTTGGCACATGCCAGCCTTCTGGGCAAATCATTCTGGTGTCATTAATCGCATAACCATTGTACAGCTTGCCATACGGTTCATTGTATTGAGCATCGTTATCATAATAACACCATGCTCCGGTACTTAGGGTACTCCATTCCATGTTGTCTGTTACATTTTCAATAGCATCACCATTGCGATACTTAGTAACTCTCAAATTCTCCTGTATCCAGATCTGCTTACCAATAACCACGGTACTGTAACATTTCCATCGATGTCAGTAATTGTTTTGGGGATAGAATTCTGCTCCTCAGAACAACTGATAATAATGAGGATGGTGTTTAGTATACAAACTGAAAATAGGAATCTCATAAAAGTTTTCATTGATGAAGGATTACATTTTATCATATCCAACACATTAAGTCCAACTAATCCTGAACACAGCGAACAGATAGTCCATCCCCTTTGATGTCCGTAATTCGATTAGCGGACTCTAAATCATGCATTAAGTAGATACCCCATCCATCATTCGAATTTCCTTCGGATGCACTCCACCAGAAACCTGAATAGCCACCTGGTTCACCAAATAAACCATAAATCGTGTGGTAACTCCCAGGCAATGCAGTAAACCCACTTTTATTGGTAGCAGCAGTATTGGGACTACGCCAGTGATCCAACCCTTTCTCTTTCAATTTTCCTCCGGCAACAACTTCACCACCTAAATGATTGATGAGTGTAATCCACTCTGAGTCCGTGGGCACATGCCAACCTTCCGGGCAAATGTTTCGGCTATCAGTTACTGTATACCAGGTGTATAATCTTCCATATATCTCCACATTATCTTCCACGCCACCATATGCCCATTGATATTTTGGCGCTTCCTCTAAACTGATATCCAAGGTTACAGGATTTGTTGTACCAATCAAATCTCCATTTCGATAACGCGTAGTTTTTAAATTTTCCACCATCCATACTTGTGTACCGATTTTAATGGTATGATATACATTCCCATCAATATCCGTCACAGTAATCGATGGGGGACCTTCGTTTTCATGGCATCCAAAAACAAAGGCTGATATAAGGGCGAAAATCAAGTGTGACCTACCGCTTTGATAAAATACCACATTTTTCATAGTGCCTAGCTATTTGATTTCGTAACCAAACGTACTCATGAACCGGTGATGATCCATTTCATTCTCCGCACCCGCGCTTAATTTGTTTTGCGATTATTGCCGGTTCAAAACTTCCCCGCACAGCGAGTTGCATTTATTGCAAATCCAGTAAACCGCTCCAATAAAGATATTTTACAATGCAGCCATTTGGTTATCCTGCCAATAGCACATTTCGGTCAAGTATTAACACAAAATGAATTGTGGAGCATTGCCGTATGGCTGGTGAGACCGACACCTGGATATGACTGAACATGGTAAGACATAAAAAAACCGAACCTTATGAAAGATTCGGTTAAGAGCCCCCTGCCGGAATCGAACCAGCGACCTACTGATTACAAGTCAGTTCAGGCAGCTTCCTTTGGTTTCTCTCTATTACTAAATCTTCGTTTTTAAGCTAAAAATCAATATTTAGTTTCCTTTTCCTTCTTTTACTTGTTGATTATACGGCCATTTGTATGTATATTGTATGTATAATTATCAGGCTTATACATACTCTTCTCCTCTATAAATCAACGCTTTATGATCGGAGTTACTACTGCAATCGTCCATGACACCCGGGTAAAAAGAACTGATGGCACCTATGCCGTTAAACTGCGAATCACCTATAACAGAGAGCAGAAGTACTACCCGATCAACGTGCATTTAACCAAGGAAGACTGGATACGCACCCAGGCAGAGAAGCCACGCAACGAGTCTAAAGAGCACAAACTCTATTTTAATAAAATTGAACAGCGTGCTGTGGACATTATCAAAGAGCTCAACCCCTTTTCATTTGAAGGCTTCGAGAAGAAGTTTGATCAACGGGTGGACCGCACCAAAGACGTCCTCACCTACTTCGATAATTATATCAAGCAACTTTACAAAGCTGAGCGCAGCGGCACTGCCGACAGCTATGAATGTGCTGTAAACTCCTTCAAGAAATTCTTGGAGAGCAAGGGCCGGAAGCGCCTGAACTTTGGCGATGTAACACCGGAATGGCTTACCGAGTATGAAAAGTGGATGCTGGACGAAGAGAAATCTTCATCAACGATCGGAATCTATATCAGAAGCTTGCGCACCATTATTAACCTGGGGATTAATGATGGAGCCCTTGGCCGTGAGTTCTACCCTTTTGGTAAACGTAAATATCAAATCCCATCAAGCAGAAATGTAAAGAAGGCACTCGTTATATTGGATATAAAAGCGATAGTAAACTATAAAACAAAAACAGAAGCGGAAGCAAGAGCGCGTGATCTTTGGGTATTTAGTTACCTGTGCAACGGTGCGAACGTTAAAGACATTGCCCGCCTTCAGTACAAGAATATCGATGCCACCAAAATCACTTTTATCAGAGCCAAGACCGAGCGGACTACCAAGAATAACCTAAAGCTTATTGTAGTCATGCTCTTACCCGAGATAAAACAGATCATTGATAAGTGGGGTGTAAAGCCGGCCAAGCCTGATACCTATGTTTTTGGTTTCCTTTCTAAAAGTGATACTGCCGAAGAAGAACTTGCCAAAGTACGTCAGGCCACAAAGACAATTAACAAATACATGAAACGCATAGGAAAAGACTTAAAGATTGACACCAAACTCACCACCTATACAGCCCGGCATACGTTCGCTACCGTCTTGAAGCGCTCTGGTGCCACTACCGAATTTATCAGCGAGAGCCTGGGCCACAAAGATTTGCGGACAACTGAAAATTACCTGGACAGTTTCGAAGATAGTGTTAAGGAGTCTTTTCAGAGACAACTTCTTAACTTTGATTCTAAGTGAAGAAACCGAATCTCGATACCGTTCAAAATATTTTGTTTCTGGAGTTACGGCCTTGGATAAACAGGACTACTCCGGATGCAAAGTATAAGCAGCTGCATGAAGATCTGATAAAAGTTCACTTCTCCTACCAGCCTTTGTATGAACCTGCATTTGCAAAACCACTAACTGCAAAAAGGAAGTACTACTATGCTCTTATTGAGAATGCAGTAATTGAATATCTTAACGACCTCAACACAGAAATTTCTACCGCTCTCATTGTTAATGAAAAGAAGTATTGGGTTCACACCGCCCTCACAAAAGTATTATCGCAAAAACTCCGTGACATTAGTAAAGTGATTGAGAGCCTCAACTTTAACTTATCTAATCTCGCAAGTAAGTCAGTCGACAATCAGCTAAAAGACGATACCTACATCATTCAATATCTTAGGCTTCAGTTGTCCAGAGCTTATCTTGAGATTCAAAACCTTTATCAAGAATATTTAAAAGATGAACCGCTTTCATTTCAAGAGCTAAATGAAAAATACTTTTCAGAACCATTACCAGAGTCTCACATAAAGGTGGCATCAAAGATTAACCTGCCTACTTCAAGCCCTCAGATAATCACTAAGCAAACTGATCCGGAATTTGAAACCAAAGCATTTGATTTTAGACCTGAAAAAGGGAAAAATATTTTAGATTTTGGAACGATTGTCAAGAATCCTAATCGTTTTTCAAGCTTCGAAGAAAAGCTTTTCACCAATGATCTAATTGATAAGAATTATGTTTTTCGAAATAAGCACGGTCAGATACAAGAGCTGGCTGCCATCTATCACGCTTTAATACAGAAGAATTACTTTAACCAACGGAGGTTCCCAGGTAACAAACCAATTAAAGATGTTGACATCAGAAGGTTTTTGGATCATCGATACAAATCCAGCACCCAAAAGCAATTTAATACATGGTCAAACGACCGAGATAACTTGGCAGACTTCATTAATCAGCGGTACTGGATCGATAAATTACCAGTCTCCTGAATTGCGCCAATTTGCTGGCAATTTACCATTTCAAATTTCCACTTACTTTTATAATTAATTGATAATCAATTAATTATAATCGTTCAAATTTCCACTTTCAAAGCTTCCAGCAGGTAGCTCCCACCTTTGTAAAGTCATCGAAAAGCGATGATGACTTCTGGCCGGAGGTCCATTTTCTAAAACTTCAAAAAGTAAGACAATGGACGAATTATTTAAACGTCTCGACAAAATTGAAAAGCTGATCACCTCACAAGGGATCTTGATGAAGGATGTATTAAACTTTGATGAAGGATGCGATTACCTCGCCCTCTCTCCATCACATGTGTACAAGCTAACCAGCACCGGGGGAATACCACACTACAAACCCAACGGTAAGAAGATCTACTTCAAGCGAATCGAATTAGACCAATGGCTTCTCCGAAACAGAACGACAACGGTTGATGAGATCGAATCGAAAGCGGCAAGTTTTCAACTTAAAGATGGAGGGCACAAGTCATGACAGAGGTAATTGAATTGCTAAGACAACTCAGTATCGGCATGACGGAAGTTCGCACCTACATCATGGCACTGAAAAATACTGAACTCCAATCGTTCAGGGAATCCTGGGTAGATGGTCAGGAGGTGATGCAAACGCTCCATATCAGTAAGCGCACCCTGCAATCACTTCGTGATTCAGGGGTGCTTCCCTTCAGTCGAATCAATGGTAAGTTTTATTACAAGGTTTCCGATTTGCAAAACCTGTTGCACTCAAATTACTCAGGCCATGAAAGCAAATAGAGAAACCATTCTGGATAAAACTCATTATGGGTTAACAATCTACGCGCACGTGTTGCAGCATTACTATCCTGGTGAAACAGTCCTTTCCCTTTCAGGACGCGACTGCCAGCCAACCAAGAATCCATTTAATAATGGAAAGGCCACATTGGTAGTTAACGTAGTCGATGATTGCGCCACGCATACGGATGCAGAGCAAGCAATTGCAAGTGGCAACGCATTTGATTTTGCCGCATTACACTTCGGTCTCGAAGGTCAAGCCCTTCTTGAAAAAATCAATGAAGCCTTGCACTTGCGTATTGAAAAAGAAAAAACTCCCTATTCTCCAAATGCAGGTCAGCAACAAGTGGAGTATGCGCAACCAAAAGTAAAGCCATCTACATTCAGCTACTTCACCAAGCCTGTATCCAATGTGTTACCTTCCAAAGAAGTAACACTTCTTGAAGTTTACAAGCTTATTAAAGGTGATGCCTTTGCTTCGTGTACAAGTACACTACGCAACATTCAGGATAGTAAGGAAGCAAGGAAGTACAAAGCCCTCAACTTTGATTACGTTACTTTTTCAGGCTCTTTTTCTAAACGCAATGACGCCAACCTTCAAAAGCATTCCGGCTTGCTAGCGGTGGACTTTGACCACATTAGGAATCTAAGCGATTTAAAGAATGCACTGATTGCTGATCCTTACTTTGAAACTGAATTGCTTTTCATTTCTCCGTCTGGTGATGGATTGAAGTGGATTATACCGATTGATCTCACACAGGTAAAGCACCAGGACTATTTCAGAGCCGTTGCCAATTACATTCAGCATACCTATAGGCTGCCAATAGACCAATCGGGAAAGGACATTTCAAGAGCATGCTTCCTTCCGCACGATACCGATATTTTTATCAACTCCAAATACGTTTAAGTCATGGAACGAAAAGCATTTAATCCGTTGGAGTGGATAAGCACATCTGCACAACAAACCATACCAGAACCTGATCAGAATAATCAAACTGATTCTTTCAATCAGGTAGTGAGCATCATTCAACAGATAGAAGAAAAGCAAATTGATATTACAACAGCCTACAGCGATTGGCGCAATATCGGCTTTGCCTTGGCTGATGAATTTGGCGAAGATGGCCGTGACCTCTTTCACCGTATCAGCTACTTCTATACTGATTACTCGCAAGCTGAATGCAATCGGCAGTTTGACAACTGTCTCAAAGCTAAAGGCCAGGGCATATCCTTAAAAACTTTCTTCTACCACGCGATGAATGCCGGTATTCCGATTGGTTCAACCAATCGCCAAATACCTCAGGAGCAAACTCCTATGCCTACTCTACCTGATAGCATTTACAATGAGCTTCCTGAATTTTTAAAACAAGTAGTTGCTGCCGCAACCACCAATGAAGAAAGAGACTTACTTCTTTTAGGCTCATTGGTTGCGATCAGTTCTTGCCTGCCGAAAATCTACGGCATCTATGACGGCCGTAAAGTTTTTCCAAACCTATTCTTATTCGTTACAGCGAAAGCATCCGCTGGCAAAGGTCGAATGATCCACTGCAAACAAATTGTGTTGCCCGTGCATAAAGCCATGCGCGAACAGGCCAAACTGCTAAAGCAGCAACATGAGTTGGAGATGTCAGAATACAACGCAAAAAAGGGTAAAGAAGAAGGGATTGAAAAACCCGCCAGACCTCCTGAAAAAATGCTCATCATTCCGGCCAACAACAGCACCACCGGTGTATTCCAATTATTGGCCGACAGTGAAGGCAAGGGATTGATTTTTGAAACGGAAGGCGACACGCTTGCCCAGGCATTCAAAAGTGATTACGGAAACTATAGCGATGGATTCCGAAAGGCTTTTCATCATGAAACGATCTCCTACTACCGTAGAACTGACCGTGAGTATGTGGACATTGAAAATCCTTGTCTCTCTGCTGTGCTTTCAGGCACTCCTAAACAAGTTTCTGCGCTCATACCCAATGCCGAGAACGGACTGTTCAGCCGCTTTATATTCTACTTTATGAACATCCGCTCAGAATGGAAAGATGTATTTGCCGATAACTCCAATCAGGGCTTAGACGAATACTTTGATGCCTTGGGCATACGCTTCTATCAGTTATATCAGATTCTAAAAAGTAGTCCGGAAATTCAATTCAATCTAACTGCCGACCAGAAAGGACAATTCAATTCCTTCTTTACTCAGGTGCAAGACACATACCTTACCATACAGGGTATTGACTACATGGCCACCGTGCGAAGGCTTGGGCTTATTGCTTTTCGGGTTAGCATGATCCTATCGGCCTTGCGCATTTTAGAAAATGGAGACACAAGTGCCAGAATAATTTGTGAAGAGCGTGATTTCCAATCCGCCATTGCAATGGTAAAAGTATTGGTAAAGCACTCCAGCAAAGTTTTCTCCGAGCTGCCGGAGGATGCTAAGCCAGTGCATCGTAAGAACAGAAAGGAAAAATTCTTAGACGCGCTACCCGCTGCCTTCAACCGTCAGAAATACCTGGAAGTAGCTAAAAACCTTACCATTCCGGACAAAACAGCCGAGGGCTACATTACTGAGTTCCACAAAAAGGGGCTTATTCATCGGGAACAACATGACCACTATATTAACATCACCAATCAGGCAACTCAGGATTCTCAGGAACCTAAGGAATCGTAATCCTTGGTTTCCTCATTTCCTGAAACTCCTTAATGGCCTAAAATGGCCTATTTTATATTTTGAAACACTCTACAATACTTTTTACTTGCTTTTTATTATCTTTTTATTACCTTTGTTCTGTATTTGAAATTCTCTACAAACAGATGAAGGTAAAATTAAGTGATATAGCCCAACTGCAATTTGGTGTTTACGCAAAGCCCAAAGAGAGCGGAAATGCTGCCTACCTTCAGGCAAAGCACTTCGATGATTGGGGTAATCAGCAGCAACAAATTGATACCTACCTACAGATTGACCAGAAGAATGAAACCCATCTTTTACAGGAAGGTGACATCTTATTGGTAGGCAAAGGCCAAAGAAATTTTGCCTGGACTTACCACAAGTCATTTGGGCCAGCAATCGCCTCCTCCATCTTCTTTGTCATCAAACCTGATACATCAAGGTTAATTCCGGAATTTCTCACTACTATTTTTAATATGCCGCAAACACAGGCATACTTTCAGGTATTGGGTGCCGGTAGTTCTATACCTTCCATCAGGATCTCCGAACTGGAAGATTTTGCGGTTGCATTGCCTTCGCTCGAAGTTCAGAAAAGAACGGTAGAGATTAAACAACTTCACTATAAAGACATGGAATTGTCTCAGAAAATACTTTCTGAAAAACAGAAAGTATATCAAGCAGCTATTAATAAATTGATCTTCAATAAACATGAGTAAGTACAAAATGATTTACATCCACATAAAGGCTAACTATTCACACTATGGCAAATAAACCGATTTCACAAGCAGAGATAAACAACATCGTTTGGAAAGCCTGCGACACTTTCAGAGGTGTAATCGATCCTTCACAATACAAGGATTACATTCTCACCATGCTTTTCGTAAAGTATGTATCGGATGTTTGGAAGGACAAGCGAAGCTTCTATGCAGAAAAATATAATAACGACCCCATAAGGATTGAAAGAGCTTTGCGTAACGAACGCTTTCAGGTGCCTGAATCCTGCACTTTCGACTATCTATTTGAAAACCGGAATGCTGCCAACGTGGGCGAGTTGATTAACACGGCATTGGAAAGCATGGAAGATGCTAACCGCAGCAAACTGGAAAGAGTGTTTCGTAACATCGACTTCAACTCAGAAGCTAACCTGGGCCAAACCAAAGACAGAAACCGGAGATTGAAAAATCTGTTGGTCGATTTCTCTGCATTGGATCTGCAACCCTCGCACCTGGAAGACAATGATGTAATTGGTGATGCATATGAGTACCTGATAGAGCGTTTTGCCAGTGATGCCGGAAAAAAAGCTGGGGAGTTTTACACGCCAGCGCAAGTCTCAAAACTATTAGCCAAACTGATTGACCCCCAACCGGGAGACCGCATTATAGACCCTACTTGTGGATCAGGATCACTACTGATTAAAACTTCTAAAGAAGTAGGCACTAACAACTTCTCACTGTATGGTCAGGAAATTAACGGTAGCACTTGGGCTCTTGCACGTATGAATATGTTCCTGCATGAAATTGACAATGCAGACATTCAATGGGGCGATACACTGAACAACCCTAAACTACTGGAAGGTGATAATCTATTAAAAGGAAATAAAGTAGTAGCTAACCCTCCCTTCTCTCTTGATAAGTGGGGTGCCGAAAATGCGCTTACCGATCAATTCAAAAGATTTCACAGAGGTGTTCCACCGCAGAGCAAAGGTGACTATGCGTTTATCTCGCACATGATTGAATCTACCTATGAGGACACAGGCAAGGTAGGTGTGATCTTACCGCATGGCGTTCTGTTCAGAAGCAGCAGTGAAGGAAAAATACGCCAGCAGTTGATTGAAGAAAATCTGCTGGAAGCAGTAGTAGGCTTACCATCCAATCTCTTTTTTGGTACAGGTATTCCCGCGGTCATTCTGATTTTTAACCGCGCCAAAGGCAAGAACAAAGATGTGTTGTTCATTGATGCCAGCCAGGGCTATGAAGCAGGGAAAAATCAAAACCGCTTGCGCGATAGCGACATTGATAAGATCGTGGCCACATACAAAGCCTATCAGAAAGCCAAACCATTAACCACCGAAGTAGGTGAAGTAATAGAAGAAAGATACGCATACCGGGCCACGTTAAAGGAGTTGGAGGAAAACGAATACAACCTCAACATCCCTCGCTATGTAGACACTTTTGAAGAAGAAGAGCCAGTGGACATTACTGCCACGCAACAAAATATCCGTGTACTGAAAAGCGAACTAACTGCTGTCGAGCAAAAAATGGAAGGCTACCTTAAAGAATTAGGATTTTAATTATGAACGCAACGGCAGCAGATATTAAAGAAGGATATAAACTAACCAAAGTCGGTTTGATTCCTAAGGACTGGAAAATAAAAGACCTTGAAAGTATTGGTGGTTTTCTAAAGGGTAAAGGAGTATCCAAAAGTGAACTTATTAATAGTGGATTGCCATGTCTTACCTATGGGGAACTCTACACAAGGCACCATGATGTGATCCAAGAGTTTGTTTCATTTATCAGTGAGGAATCGGCAAATAATAGTTTTAAACTGGAAAAGGGTGACATACTTTTCGCGGGGTCAGGTGAAACCTTAGAAGAGATCGGAAAATGTGCAGCATTCATAAATGATTTTAAGGCATACGCTGGAGGTGATATTGTTATTTTAAGGCAGAACAGTCAAAATGCCATTTTCTTAGGATACTTATTGAATCATGAAGTGGTCAATCGTCAAAAGCATAAATTAGGTCAAGGTCATTCGGTTGTGCACATTTATTCTTCAAGCCTAAGAAAAGTTGAAATTCCTCTCCCACCAATTTTAGAGCAACATAAAATAGCCGAGATTCTCAGCACCTGGGATCAAGCCATTCAAAAGTGTGAGCAAACTATAACAGAGTTAAAAATTCGTAACAATGGTCTTGCCAAGGAATTACTAACAGGCAAGAAAAGATTGAGGGGATTTACTGATGAGTGGCAAAGTGTAAAAATTGGAGAAGTAACAAAGAAGTTCTCGAACAGGAATAAAGAGCTTATTGATGCAAGAATCTATTCTGTAACGAACACAAATGGTTTTGTACTTCAATCAGATCACTTCTCGCGCGAAGTTGCTGGTGATGACCTTTCAAATTACAAGACTATTTCTAAAGGTGATTTTGCATACAATCCTGCGAGAATAAATGTTGGCTCAATTGCATACTTTGAGCAAGAGCAAGGTGTTATTAGTTCACTCTACGTATGCTTTCGTACCACTAAGAGAATTGAAGATAAGTTCCTTTACTACTGGTTAAGTCTTGAAAAAACGATACATGACTTTGGGAGATTTGGTGAAGGAGGTGTGAGAATATATCTCTGGTACGAACTCTTTGCAAAAATCAAGCTGGTATTACCCTCCATTGAAGAACAGAAAGCTATAATATCTGTATTAGATGAGGCACATGATGAACTCAAATTATATGAGAAGAAGTCAGCCGTATTGCAAGAGCAGAAGAAAGGTTTAATGCAAAAATTGCTAACAGGCGAAATACGTGTTAACGTAAAATAAAGAATGAACATAACCATTACCATAGACAAATCAACCTTTCAGATGCTCAGCTATAATGAATTACTGAGGTTGAGCAACTACTATAGGCACAATGTAGCGCCTGTCTTGGTAATGGAAATTCTGGGTGACCTTAAAAAGGAAGCCCCCGAAGGTAAAGTACCAGCTGATCGAGTAACTGAGTTTGCAAGCAAACTCTTCCCAACCCAATGCGTAGTAAATGCCTATTACCGCACGCTGGTAAAAGGTGAGCTGCTTGGCAATGCTATACAAATGGATGGAAGACCCACATTGGATATTGAAAAAATTGTGCAGACAGATGATGGCCGAAAGGGTTTTGTGATTGAAGAAACAGCCGCAGAGCAAGCCGTGTACAAATGGAAAGATGGCAAGTTCACCGAAGCAGATCATGAGCTATCCCAACTATGGCGCACCATCACCACGCAGGAAGACCTGTTAAAGAATCTGCAAAAAAATCTAAAGGCAGCAACTCCTGACAGACTTAAATCATTGGAAGAACTGAATGCTAAAGTTCAGTCTGTTTTAGCTGACCCAGAGCGTCAAGAGTCACTATTGGTTTATCTCATTGATAACTATGGTGAAGGAGAAATAAATGGTGCCACCCCATTTACAAGATGGCTGGAGGCAGGCCGCCCACTTCTTAAAGATTTTATTCCTTATTGCGCACACTGCCTCAAAATAGACTTGCTTTTTCACCTTGGCCTTCAAAGCGAGCTTATCGGCACAAAAGCAACCAACCGTGTGGACTTAGAGTACTTATACTATTTGCCATTCTGCAACGTATTCACTTCCGATGATAAGATACACAAGCAACTGGCACCACTCCTGGTCAGAAAAAATCAACAATTTATTACGGGTGCTGAACTTAAAAAGGATTTCAAGGGAATTGTAGAGTACCTGGAAAAAGAAGGCGAAGCTGCAAAGAAAAAATTTTCAGCCGAACCACCCATCATCGAAGAATCGCTCACCTTCAAATTATGGAAGGAATATTTCGGTTATCCAAAAACAAGCAACATGGACAGAAATATTTCACCAGAGGAATTGGAACACATGAAGCGACAGATGGACAAGTTCATAAAAGCTTCCAAGGGTGAGAAAGTAGTATTCGAAGAAGGCGAATCAGAAGAATTTATTGTAAAGAAATCCTATATGAGTCCTAATGACCCCTGCTTTTGTATGAGTGGTAAAAAAGTAACAGACTGCTGCATTCCTATGGAGGAGTTTATAAGATTAAGTGTGAAAGATAAAGGCTAGCATGAAGGAAAAAACACCGGTTGAAACGGAGAAATCTCCAACATATCAATATCATCGCTTTTTAGATGAAGCCGGTGATACTACATTCTATGGTAATGGCAAGACACCTATCATAGGGGCTGATGGTGTTTCCAGGTGTTTCATTTTGGGTATGCTCAAAATAAAAGAGCCTCTGCAGGATGTGAGAAAAAAAGTAATAGACCTACAGGAAGCGATTACAACCGATCCCTGGTTTCACGGTGTACCCAGTATCGAAAAGAAGAAAACAAAAATGGGGTACTATCTCCATGCAAAAGATGATGTACCTGAAGTTCGAAAAATGGCTTATGAGCTGATCAGTTCTGTTGATTGCAGTTTTGAAGCGATCGTAGCCAGAAAAATTTATGACTTGTATGAAAGGAAGCATCATGGAAAAGAAGCAGAGTTCTATGCCGACCTGCTATCTCATTTATTAAAAAATAAGCTGAACAAGTACGATAATCTTGTTCTGAATATTGCCCATCGTTCCCGTTGTACCACACATGCCAACCTTCAAAAAGGGTTGGAGAAATCAACGGAAAGATCAACCAAAAAAAATCCGTCAAAAGAAAATGGCTGCCGAGTGGTGTTCAATGTTCAAAGCCCAACCACCGAACCGCTGCTGAATTTGTCAGACTATTTCTGCTGGGCCATTCAACGTGTGTTTGAACGAGGCGAAGTGCGCTACTACGATTATGTGTCCGATAAAATATCGATGGTAGTCGATCTATACGATTCTGAAAATTTTAAGAAGGGAGGCAATTATTATGGTAAGAAAAGGAAACTCACCGATGCCAATAAGCTGTAAAATAAAAAAAGCCCGTCTTTGCACTAAGAAGGATACCCTTCAACGGCTTGAAGCCGACCTTCATGCAAAACAGGCTCACAAATATACGCCTTATTTCCACATTTGTTCCACATTTTTCCTAAAAAACCTTCAGCGCACGCAGGCTAAAGCGGAAATAGCCGATGAAATCAATCCCTTAAAAAACGCAAAGCTCGGTACATTTCTGGATGTATCGAGCTTCGAAACTCCTTTCTCCTATTGTGGAAGAATAAGCCCTTCAAAGATACAATCACCCGCATTCAATGCAATAAACAAAAGAAATAATGTCAGCACCATCATTTAGAGAAGACCATATTTCACAGCTTCCGGCACTGAAGCTACTAATGAATATGGGCTGGAAATACCTCTCGCCCGACCAGGCTCTGGAAGCCCGTGGAGGCAGAACAAGTAACGTACTTTTAGAAAGCATTTTAAAGGCTCAGCTGCAGGCCATCAATACCATTGAGTACAAAGGCAAGGAATTTCCTTTTTCAGAATCGAATGTAAATAATGCGATTCTGGCCATCCGGGATCTGCCCGTTCAGGATGGTTTTATAGCGGCCAATAAGGCCTTTTATGAACTGATTACGTTGGGAAGAAGCTTTGAACAATCGGTTTTGGGCGATAAAAAAAGCTTTTCATTTCAATACATAGACTGGAAACAACCAGAAAACAACCTCTATCACGTTTCCGAGGAATACAGCGTTTTGAGGTCAGGCAGCAATGAGCATTACCGCCCCGATATTGTCCTTTTCATCAATGGCATTCCGGTAATTGTTATTGAGTGTAAAAGCCCAAAAATCAAAGACCCTATTGATAAGACCATAGAACAGCACCTGAGAAATCAGCAGGAGGATGGAATCAGACCTTTATATCAATATTCCAACATTGTTATGGGTTTGGCTACTAATGAAGCCAAGTATGCCACGACAGCCACACCAAAGGAATTTTGGAGCTTCTGGAAAGAGCTATTCAAAACCAAAGCAGAAGAATCAGCCTGGTTGGAATCAATTCAATTGGTTAAAAACAAACCACTACCTGTCAACGAACGCACTACCCTATTTAAGGAACGCTACAGGAATGTTTGGTCTCACTTCCAAAATTTAGAGAAAGAAACACAGGTCATCACCGAGCAGGACAAATTACTTTACAGCTTTTGTCAACCCAAGCGTCTGCTCGATCTCATGTTCAGTTTCATTGTGTATGATGATGGCGTGAAGCAAATAACACGCTACCAACAATACTTTGCAGTTCACAACACACTTGATAAAATATCAAAAACAGATTCCAACGGTCATAGAAAAGGCGGAGTAATCTGGCACACACAAGGCAGCGGTAAATCCCTGACAATGGTAATGCTGGCTCAATTGATCGCTACTCACCCTGACATCAAGAATCCGAAAATCCTTTTAGTCACGGACCGGATTGATCTGGATAATCAGATCACAGAAACGTTTAAGAAATGCCAAATCCCGGTTGAGAATGCACAAACAGGCAAGCACCTGGTAGAACTTCTTTCGGGTACTGGCGATGCTGTAATTACAACGTTGATACACAAGTTTGAAGCAGCGGTAAACCGCGCAAAGGAAGGATTTGATTCACCCGATATTTTCATTCTGGTTGACGAAGGTCATAGAAGTCAATACGGAAATTTCAATATCAAAATGCAAAAGGTATTCCCCAATGGATGTTTCATTGCATTCACCGGAACTCCTTTAATGAAGAAAGAGAAAAGTACAGCAAATCGATTTGGTGGATTAATTGACGTGTATTCCATTACAGATGCGGTTGCCGATGGTGCAGTGGTTCCTTTGCTGTATGAAGGCAGACACAACTTAATAGAGGTAAACGAAAAGCCTCTAGACAATTACTTTGAGAGAATTTCAGAGCCACTAACACCTTACGGTAAGGCCGCACTCAAACGAAAATTCAGTTCAAAGAACCAACTGAACAAGGCAGAAGAGATAATCTATGCCAGAGCATGGGATATTTCAGATCACTACGAACAAAACGTTCAAGGCATTCAGTTTGGAGGTCTAAAGGCAAAAGGTCAGTTAGTTGCTCCAAATAAAACTACGGCCATTCGCTACAGAGAGTTTATCAAGCAAATTGGTAAAGTGAGTTGTGAAGTACTTATCTCCGCTCCTGATGTTCGCGAAAATCATGAAGATGCTTTTGAGGAAAGCGAGGATTTAATATTAAAATTCTGGAAAGCCATGCTTGACAAATACGGCAATTCTGAAACCTATGAGAAGTCAATCATCAACGCTTTTAAAAAGCAGGATCATCCCGAAATCATTATTGTAGTAGACAAACTCTTAACAGGATTTGATGCTCCTAACAATTACGTCCTATACCTCACAAGGCAATTGAAAGAGCATACACTGTTGCAAGCCATTGCGCGGGTTAACCGCCTTGCGCCAGGCAAAGAGCACGGATTGATTATTGACTACTATGGTAATTTAGAGAACCTTGATACAGCGTTAGAAACCTATTCAGGCAGCAACCAATTTGATGCTGCCGATCTCGAAGGCACATTGACAAACATAAGCGAAGAGATCAAAAAACTACCACAAGTCCACTCTAACGTATGGGACATCTTCAAGGAAATCAAAAATAAGTATGACGAACCCGCCTATGAAGAACTATTACAGGACGAAGCCATACGTCACCTTTTCTATGAAAAGGTCTCAGCTTTCGCACGACTATTAAAACTGGCTTTATCAAGCTTTGAGTTTATCAGTAATACACCAGAAAATCAAATCAATAAATATAAGCAGGATGCCAAATTCTTTCTTGGTTTGAGAGTATCGGTGAAAAGAAGGTACTTCGATGATATTGAATTTAAAGAGTACGAACCTCAGGTACAAAAGCTGATTGATAAGCACATCACAACAGAAGGTGAAATGCTACGGATTACTGATGTGGTAAACATTTTTGATAAAGAGCAGCGTGAACAAGAGGTAGAGAAAATTACCAGTAAAGCAGCCAAAGCCGACCATATCGCCAGCAGAACCATTAAAGCGATAAATGTCAAGATGAATGAAGATCCTGTCTATTATCAGAAATTTTCAAGACTCATTCGAGACACAATAGACGATTATCACCAGCATCGGATTTCAGAGGCCGAGTATCTTAACAAAGCCAAAAAATTTGAAGACCAATTCCATACAGGCAGACAGGATAATGTGCCGAAAAATCTGGAAGGCAATAGTACAGGAATCGCTATCTACAACTTAGTAAATGAGATATTCAAAGGCTTGCTAACCCGCACGGAAGAAAGCCCGAATATCAGTGCATTGATAGCAGAAGGAATTGATAGCATAATCAAGTCAGTAGTTTTTGAAAATGGTAAACCCATTATTGACTGGGTCAATAAGTCAGATATTCAGGGTAAAATCAAAATAGAAATTGATGATTACCTGTTTGATATAAAAACTCAGCGGGACATTGACTTACCGCTGGATCTAGTTGATCAAATGGTGGAAGAAAGCATTAAAGTAGCAAAGTTAAAGTATGTCTGAGTTTACTGAAACACTTTCATTCGGTTCAAAATCGATTCATTATCATCTGTCATTTCAGGATAGAAAGACGTTGGGTATTAGAGTATATCCGGATAGCACGGTGCGGGTAATCGCACCATTAGATACCTCCGTTGAAAAACTTCGTGCCAAGCTAAGAGAAAAAGCACCGTGGATTATAAAACAGCAACTTGACTTCCTATCCTATTATCCACTTACACCACCCAGAAAATATGTGAGTGGCGAAACACACCTTTACCTGGGCAGGCAATACAAGCTAAAGATTGTAGATAGCAATCAAAATGAGGTTACGCTATATAGAGGGAGATTAGTGGTAAAAAAGAAATCAAATACTTCAATAAAAACGATATTGAACGAATGGTATCGGGAAAGGGCAACAATCCAATTTGCCGAATCTTTAAAAAAAGTATTGCCCCTTTTTAAAAAATATGGTCTTGAAAAGCCTGAGCTACAAATACGAAACATGCCTACCCGTTGGGGAAGCTGCACAACAAAGGGAAAAGTGATTCTAAATCCCGAATTGATAAAAGCGCATAAAGGAAGCATCGAGTATGTTATCATTCATGAGCTGTGTCATTTAGTATATCACAATCATACAAGGGCGTTTTATAACTTACAGGAAAGAATAATGCCTGATTGTAAGAAATGGAAAGAAAGATTAGAGAATACTCTTAACTAAATACTCCAATGGGACAAAGCCTCTTCTTCAACATCCTCACATTCGATTGGCCGAAAAATAATGTTCCCTTCTTCTTTCATCAGGTGGAGCAGACCTCCTACCCTCGCCTGCACAGGCAAGTTTTTCCAAATAATATTGATTCAATCTTTCCTGGCATCTCCAAATCAGATCAAAAGTTTATTGCAACCACCTATGAAGGTGATACCGAAGGCTTCACTGCATTAGATATTGATTTCAAAACAGAAAATCCCGATTTGGTAAAGCAGTTTTACAATAGAAAACTCAAATACTATTTTCAGAAGAAACGGAATCAGATCGTCAAGACTAATTTCATTAAGGAAAACCAACTCTGGATTCCCACCATTAGCAAAGAGCCAACGAAATATAAGGTATTTGATAAGTATACCTTGAAAGTACAATTAGGTCACGTAACCGATTTTCCTGAATTAGTAATTTCCTATGACGGTCAATCAAAAGTCTGGAATACAAGTGTGGGCGAATTGCTTGCTGAGGTGTCACCTCAATTCTTTAATTGGGTACTGTATGAAAACACATTGCGCAAATATGAAGAATTAGCAACATTGGAAAATGTAGATTATAACAAGGCTTTCCCAATTGTAGGTAAACAACTCAAGATAGCATTAGAACTACCCACCGAGGCACCTTCACGGGAGAACAGATACAAATTATACCTCGATAAGATCGAATCATTTCTTGATGCATTCATCAGGGTTAAAGAATTTCAGGCAGTGATACCATTGCACAATACCAAGCTTGTCGAAGTAAGTCCAATCCGGGTAAATGTTACTGCTCAGGAAAGTAATAAACTTACTTTTGGTAACGATGGGCTAGACATCGTTCCTTTCAATGGTGTTAAAACACATGGTCCTTACAAGAAGTCCCCATACAATAAGGTTCATTTATTCTTTATTGCTCATGAGTCAGACAAACCGGTAGCAGTAAAATTAAACGAGTACTTTACTAAAGGTCTCGGTTTCTTCAAGGGTTTGCAATCCTTTGCGCAGATAATCTTTCACACCGAAAAGAACTTCAGTATCTTCTTCAAAGACAAGGATAACCCTATAGCTGAAATACAGAATCTTTTATTAAACGATAGAAATATTGATCGCGATCTACAATACATAGCGATCTACATTACACCCTTCACGAAATTCGAAGCCGATCTTCAAAAAAGAGAAATCTACTATAAGGTTAAAGAACTGTTACTAAAACGTGGCATTACCTCCCAATGCATTGATGCCAATAAAGTGATGGAACAAGGAGAAACTTATGTCTATAGCTTACCAAACATTGCCGTAGCCATTCTCGCCAAGTTGAAAGGAACTCCCTGGAGATTGAACACACCAAAGAAAAATGAGTTGGTAGTTGGAATTGGAGCATTCAAACACGCATCTCTTGATGTACAATACATTGGCAGCGCATTCAGCTTCGATAACACAGGTCATTTTAACAACTTCGAATACTTCATGAAAAGTGAGGTAGATATATTGGCTGGCTCCATAGTTCACTCGGTAAGAGAATACGCGTCCGTCAACAGTAAACCAGAAAGGCTTATTATTCATTTCTACAAAAGCATGAGTGATAGGGAGCTCGAGCCCATCGAGAAAGGATTAAGAGATCTTGGGTTGGACATCCCTGTTTTTATCGTTACAATTAATAAGACCGAGGCGGAGGACATATTAGTCTTTGACAATAGCTGGAAGGAATTAATGCCACTCAGCGGTACCTACATCAATATAGGTTCAAATAGATACTTGCTTTGCAATAACACCCGATATTCAACAACGGCCCAGTATAAGGCCACAGACGGCTATCCCTTTCCTATTAAACTTAAAATAGACTGCAACAAGCCTAAGGAATTGGAGCAAACCCAAGTCATCAAAGACCTGATTGATCAAGTCTATCAGTTCAGCAGAATGTATTGGAAGTCAGTTCGGCAGCAGAACCTTCCAGTAACAATAAAATACCCTGAAATGGTGGCACAGATCGCACCTCATTTCGATGGCGATGAAATACCTCAATTCGGCAGAGATAATCTTTGGTTTTTGTAATTTCTTCCATTGAATATTTTATGGAACTAAGTTATTTCTATGCGGCATACAATAAGCTCCTTCTAAAAGATAAAGAACTACAAAAAACGATTGCGAAATTGTATAAATTTCAATTATAGCAAAAGGCAAAAAAATGAAATGGATCACACGAGAACGACCGAAAATTGACCGGATTGCCTGCCCTTGGCTGATCAGGCGATTTGTAGATAAGGATGCTGAAATCATCTATGTTCCGTTCGATGAAGTGATAGAGAAATCAAAAGAGCTGAATGCTACTCCATTCGATTTGCCCGAAGTTGAGTATACACACTATGGCGATGAATGCACTTTCGATTATATTATTAAGAAGCACAGGATCACTGATCCTGCGCTGAAAGTTCTGGCCGTAATTGTAAGAGGAGCTGATACGGACAGGCATGATATAGCCAGTCAGGCTTCAGGTCTATGGGCAATTTCGGCAGGGTTGTCACACAATATAAAAGATGATCACCAACTTCTTGAAAGAGGTATGATGATTTACGATGCACTCTACAGCTGGGCAAAACATTTGCAAAACGAACGACATACACAGAATCCGATTGAGAATCTTTTGTTGGATGTTTATAAGAAGTTTCTAAAACAGAAGTCTGGGAGGGCTCCGGCATGGACAGTAGAGCTAAAAGAAATTATCCAGGATCAGATCGACACTAATTTGGCTCTATGCCTGAAAGAGATTTCTCAAAGTTTAAATGTCCACCCTACCTACTTATCACGAGAGTTCTCCAAATATTTTGATGACTTGTCCTTTGGTGATTACATCAGAAAGCTAAGGATTGAAAAAGCAATCGTACTTCTGAATGATTCAAAGCACTCATTAGCTGAAATAGCTTACCTGACTGGTTTTTCAGATCAAAGCCACTTTACGCGGATTTTCAAGAAAACCACTGGCAAAAGCCCGCTTTCCTACAAGAAAAGTTTGGCAAAAAGTAAATAGAATACCAAAAGTAAATTCCATTCTATACTTCTGCTCACAGGTTTTGTAGCCTTATTTAACCAAAAGGCTTCAGAAATGAAATGGATTACACGCGAACGCCCAAAAATTGATCGCATTGCATGTCCCTGGCTGATCAAGAATTTTGTTGACAAGAGTGCTGAGTTTATTTATGTTCCTAAAGAACAGGTCTTCGCAAAAGCTGAAGAACTGAATGCCATTCCTTACGATATACCTGGTGCAGAGTATTCACATGAAGGTGACTTTTGCACATTTGACTATATCATCAGGAAACACAACATTACTGATTCCGCTATTGATCAACTGGCAGTGATTGTTCGTGCAGCAGATACTGATAGTTTTGAATTGGCTCCGCAAGCTGCCGGGCTTTGGGCTATATCTGCGGGATTGTCATACAACATTAAAGACGATCATGAGCAACTCATTATTGGAATGAAAATCTATGATGCACTCTACAGTTGGGCGAAGCACGTATACAGCGAAAAACATAATTGGAGCCCTACACTCTAAAAACAATGACACCTCAATACTCTTTAAAAGATTTAATCATCTATTTTTTAAAACTCGGAACATGGGGCTTTGGTGGGCCCGTTGCTTTGGTAGGATATATGTATCGCGATCTGGTTGATAATAAAAAATGGATTACTGAAGAAGATTATCGTGAAGGACTGGCCTTGTCACAACTTGCACCTGGCCCATTGGCAGCACAACTTTCCATTTACCTTGGCTACGTGCATTTTAGAATTTTAGGTGCTACGCTGGTGGGAATCGCCTTTGTTCTTCCATCTTTTTTAATGGTGCTTCTGATTGGTTATGCCTATGTGACTTTTGGAGGTTTACCCTGGATGCAAGCAGTGTTCTATGGAGTGGGTTCTGCGGTTATCGGCATAATCGCTATCAGCAGTTATAAACTCACTACCAAGAGCATTGGGAAGGATTATCTCTTATGGGGAATTTTTATCGTGCTGGCAATTACAACCTTCATCACCGAGTCGGAAATAATCTGGCTGATATTAGCTGGAGGATTTGTTGTTTGGTTTACAAAAGTCCCACCTACATTCACCAATACGCCTGCCCTGTTTTCACCTGTTCTCCTACAACTTGTTCCCTCATTATCATCATCCGATAAGCTAGTACAAATCGGCTGGTTCTTTACGAAAGCAGGTGCTTTTGTATTTGGCAGCGGGCTTGCCATAGTTCCATTTTTGTATGGAGGTGTTGTTAAAGAATACCAATGGTTAACCGAACAGCAATTTGTAGATGCGGTAGCCGTGGCCATGATTACACCCGGCCCTGTTGTTATTACCGTTGGATTTATTGGTTATCTCGTTGCCGGTGTCCCTGGTGCGTGTGTTGCGGCACTAGCCACATTTGTTCCTTGTTATTTGTTTACTGTTATTCCTGCACCATATTTTAAAAAGTATGGCAAACATCCGGCCATCAAAGCTTTTGTGGATGGCGTAACAGCAGCGGCCATCGGAGCTATTGCCGGGGCTGTACTGGTTTTAGGCAAGAGAACATTGATCGATATACCCACTGTTCTTATTGCATTATCCACCGCTGCGATTCTTTTCAAGTTTAAAAAACTTCAGGAACCCTTTATCATAATTGCAGCCGCTGCGATAGGGCTTGCCTTGAAAATACTGATGTGAATTTTAAGTTAACGGCCATAATCTGACAATAGTAAACTCCAATTTTCCTCCATTATTGAATTGTACTTTAAGCGAAAAAATCGATGAAAATACTTTGGCTCGCAATCGGGTTGCTGACCGTTTCAACGGCAAACGGTCAGACCCTTCATGAGTTGCTGAAACAGGCCGAATCCAGTTACCCCCTACTTAAAGCCAAGGCCTTTGAAGTTCAGGCGGGGCAAAGTAATGTGTCCTCGGTTAAGAATACTGCCCTTCCTTCCTTGGATGCAGCCTATCAGGTTAACTATGCCACCTATAACAATATTACTGGTATGGCAATGCCGCAATACTTCGTTCCTATTAGTGGCCCGCCTTCATCCGATAATACCTCCAGTGGAGCATTTGGAAGTGTAGGTAGTTTATTGTTGAAGTGGGAGCCGTTTACGTTTGGTCAAAGAAGCTCACGCATCGATCTGGCAAAAACTGGAATTAAATATAACGAAGCCGATGCACGCAATGAAGTATTCAAACATCAGGTAACATTCATTAATTCATATCTCGATGTTTTAATGGCGCACGAACTGCTTAAAGTGTATACTAAGAACCTGGAACGTTCGAGAGAAAATTTAAAAGTGGTGCGCACGCTTACCATAAGTGGATTACATCCAGGTGTGGACACTGCTCTTTTTAATGGTGAACTTTCACGCGCCAAAATAGAATTACTCAATCATCAGAAATATCTTGAAACACAACAAGCTTCTTTGTCGGAATTGCTGGCCAGTGATGAAGCAATCTACACTCCCGATAGTAGTTACTTTCATGCACTGCCTTCAGATCCTTCTGACACAGTATCATCCAATCACCCCTTACTAACGCTTTCGGAAAGTAAACTCCAGAATCAACGTCAGCAGCAAACTTCAATCAGGCGAACGCTTAATCCCAATTTTTCTGTATGGGCTACCGGCTATGCACGTGGCTCTGGTATTCGATATGATGGGGTAGTTAATTCAAGTGATGGCCTGTCCTTCAGCAGGTATAATTATGGAGTTGGCCTTCAGCTTAGTGTTCCGCTCTTACGATTTATTGAAGTACGACCGCAGCTTAATCAACAAAGTGCGTTGATCAGTGCTCAGGAAGAACGACTCAATCAGGTAAAACTTGAATTGAATAAGCAAAACAAAGTTGCCGAACTGACTTTTCGAAATGCATTGGAAGTTGCCAAGGAAAGCCCTGTATTATATAAGTCCGCTGAATTTTCATTCCGTGCTTTATCAACCCGTTACAATTCCGGACTTACCAATTATGCTGATCTTATTCAGTCGCAATACGGTTTAGTAAAAGCTGAAACGGAGTTGAAGAAATCCTATTTGGAAGCATGGAAGGCCCTGCTTTATAAGGCCGCAGTTCAGGGAGATATTAGTATATTTTTAAATCAAGTTAAGTAAGCAGCATGAACTTAATACAAGGTGCTTTACGCAAACCCGTCACGGTAATTGTAGCGATTATTGCCATACTCATTTTTTCTTCTGTTGCTATACGCAATTCAAAGATTGACATTTTCCCAACATTGGGACTGCCTACTATTTATGTTGCTCAAACGTATGGTGGCCTTTCTCCGCAACAAATGGAAGGATTTATTACTTCTTACTATGAGTATCACTTTCTATACATCACGGGAATTAAGTTCGTAGAAAGTAAATCGGTTCAGGGAGTCACCCTTATCAAGCTGCAATTTCATGAAGGAACGGATATGGCAGCGGCTATGGCCGAAACGGTATCTTATGTAAATCGCTCAAGATCATTTATGCCACCTGGCACATTGCCTCCCTTTGTTATGCGCTATGATGCAGGTTCTGTTCCTGTTGGCCAATTGGTATTTAGCAGTGAAACTAAATCGTTGAGCGAGATTCAGGATTTGGCCTTGTTTAAAGTACGTCCTATGTTTGCTTCATTGCCTGGGGTATCAGCACCACCTCCTTTCGGTGGAAATCAACGAACTGTTTTAATTAAAGCTGACCCGGAAAGAATGCGAAGCTATGGCCTTACACCAGATGACCTGGTTACTGCTATTGCAAAAAATAATACAATCTCACCTGCGGGCAATATCCGTGTTGGTGATTTTGCCTTAATAACACCTTCCAACAGTGTTGTTGATAATTTCAAAGAGCTTGAATCAATTGCACTCAAGTCAGGAACGGGTGCTTCCATTTATGTTCGTGATGTTGCCAGTGTTGACAATGGAGCGGATGTTACGTCAGGCTATGCTCTTATCAATGGAAAACGTTCGGTATATATTCCTGTTACGAAAAGAGCAGATGCTTCAACATGGGATGTGGTACAAAATATTAAGAAGGCCTTGCCGGAAATGCAAGCAGCGGTTCCGGATGATATAAAAGTATCGTATGAACTCGACCAATCCGGTTACGTTATCAATTCGCTTCGGAGCCTTTTGTTTGAAGGAGGATTAGGAGCCATCCTTACCGGACTTATGGTGCTCTTGTTTTTAGGTGACAGACGCAGTGCGATTATTGTGGTACTGACCATACCACTTGCTTTACTTTCAGCAGTAGTCTTTCTATACCTCTTTGACCAGTCAATAAATATCATGACACTTGGAGGTTTAGCACTTGCCGTGGGTATCCTGGTGGATGAAGCTACCGTTACTGTTGAAAATATTCACAATCATCAGGAGAACGGGAAGTCAAAAGCAAGAGCAATCATTGATGCATGTAAAGAAATAGCGTTGCCCAAGTTTCTGATTCTGTTAAGCATCCTGGCTGTATTTGTGCCTTCACTGTTTATGTCTGGTGTTCCTAAAGCTATGTTCATTCCGCTTTCACTTGCTGTAGGCTTCGCAATGATCGCTTCGTTTTTGTTATCACAGACTTTCGTACCTGTTGTTTCCAACTGGCTATTGAAAGAAGGTGTTAGTACGAGTAATAAAAGATTCGAGCGATTTAAAGAATGGTACACTAACTTCTCTTATAAGCAATTTGACAGATCAAGGATTCTTGCACCGCTGTTTTTAGTTCTTGCCTTAGTAGTTACCCTGGTGTGTTATCGTTTTATTGGTACAGAGATATTTCCGAAAGTTGATGCCGGGCAATTTCAGGTTCGCCTACGAATGCCAACCGGTACACGTATTGAACGAACAGAAACGGCAACAAAAGATGTACTAAAGATCATTGATGAGATCGCTGGAAAGGACAACATTGAAATCACTTCTTCTTTTGCCGGTCTACAACCACAGACCTACGCAATCAACCCAATCTTCTTGTGGACAAGCGGACCACATGAGGCATTGATGAAAGTTAAATTTAAAAGTAACTCTGGGATTCGACTGGAGAAATTCAAGGAACAGCTTCGCGATAGTATAAAAAAAGAAATGCCTTCAGCACTTATCTCATTTGAACCTGCCGACTTGGTTGATCAGGTGATGAGCCTTGGAACCAATACACCACTTGAAATTGCTGTACAAGGAAAGAACCTTGCACAAGGGCGTGAGTACGCAGAGAAAGTTAAAAAGCAATTGGAAAAGATTTCATATCTGAGAGATGTGCAGTATGGCCTTCCGCTGGACTATCCGAGTCTTCAGATTAATTATGATCGTGTGCGAGCTGGTCAGATGGGTGTATCCGTAGAGCAGGCTGCTAAATCGGTATTGGCAGGAACATCCTCAAGCCGCCTCACGCAACCTATCTACTGGTTGGATAAAGCTGCTGGAAATGCTTACCAGGTTCAGGTAGAATATCCGCAGTTCAGAATGAATAGTGCGGATCAAATTGAACAAATACCTATTGATGGAAAACGTGACCAAAACATTTACCTGCGTGATGTAGCCGATTGGAAGAAAATGAATACCGTAGGTGAATATGATCGCCTTAATCAGCAACGCTACATTACCGTTACTGCGAACCTTAATAATAAAGATTTAGGTTCAGCTATTAAGGATGCGAACAAAGCGATAAAAAATATCGGGGAAATACCACACGGTATGAAAATCTACTTGCGCGGTCAGGCTGAAATTTTGGATCAGACGATGAGTGAGTTGGGAATTGGGTTGATACTTGCCATCGTCATTATTTTCCTTTTGCTGGCCACTAACTTTCAATCTTTTAACCTTTCATGGTCGATACTCTCAACTGTTCCGGCAGTAATAGCAGGATCATTTCTTCTGCTGTTATTAACAGGTAAGACACTGAATATTCAATCGTTCATGGGAACGATCATGGCGATAGGAGTTGCAGTATCCAATGCAATACTCCTGATCACTAACGCAGAATATCTGCGAAAGCAAAATGTATTGAACACAAACGTAGGATTGGAAGCCGCCAAGAATCGACTACGTCCTATCCTCATGACAAGTATTGCCATGATTGCAGGTATGATTCCAATGGCGATCGGATTCGGGGAAGGTGCTGAACAAACGGCTCCTCTTGGTATTGCAGTAATTGGTGGACTGCTCTTTTCTACCGTGACTACACTGTTCGTTTTACCTGTGATCTATAGCAGGGTAATCGGAAGCAAACAATATGTAAGCGCATCCCTTGATCCGGATGACGAGACTAGTAAAAACTTTGGGCAATAATTTAACTTCAATTGAATAGATACATGAAATCTCTTATAATCATTTCGCTTTCTGGTTTACTACTCATGGCTTGTAACAAACAACATGAAGATCACACTACGTTAAGCGAAACAAAAAAAGTGGATACACTCAAAGTGTTGTCTTTAAAGAGAGGGAAAGTGGAGAAACAAACTTCATTGCCTGGAGAACTTCTTGCATTTGAGCATGTTGAGATTCATCCGAAAGTAACAGGATACATCAAGCAGTTAAAGGTTGATATTGGATCAGTTGTGAAGAAGGGGCAAATTCTTGCCGTGATTGATGCTCCTGAAATTCAATCCAGACTTGGTGAAGCCAATGGAAAACTTCAGGCTTCAAAAGCAAAATTCCAGACCAGCCTGGATACCTACAACCGCATTAAAGATGCAGCTAAAACAGAAGGTGTAGTTTCCCCAAATGAGTTACAGAAAGCAAAGAATCAAATGCTAACCGATAGTGCAGACTACAACGCTGCACGATATTCAGTCGCATCGTACCAGCAGGTTGGTAACTACCTTGCTATAACAGCTCCTTTCAATGGAATCATTACACAACGAAATGTAAATGAAGGAGCTTATGTTGGATCACCAAATGAAAAACCTATTCTCGTGATTGAGGACAATTCCAAGCTGAGATTACGCGTAGCTGTTCCTGAGGCATTGACAGGAGTATCTTTGAAGGACAATAAAGTAAAGTTCTCTGCCAAAAGTAATCCTAATCAATTATTCGATGCGTTGCTGATGCGAAAGGCAGGAAGTATTGATGCAAATACAAGAACAGAGATTTGGGAGTTTGAAGTTAAGAATGAAAAAGGCAACCTGAAGCCAGGGTCATTTACCAATGTAGTTATGAATATTTTTCGGGCTGAAGATTCATATCTCGTTCCGTTCTCTACCGTAGTGACAACCCTTGAAAAGAAGTTTGTGATAAAAGTAACAAAGGACTCTACACACTGGATTGATGTTTCGCAGGGCTTAAACCTTTCGGATAAAACAGAGATTTTTGGTAGCCTGAAAGAAGGCGATACTCTGGTGATAAAAGCAAATGAAGAGCTAAAAGCAAAAGAACGAGTTGCAATTAGATTTGATAAATAGTTGTTATGAAATTCTAAGGACTTAGAGGGGTTATTTTATGAAAACTGTTCTTACTCTTGTTTTTCTCTCTATTAGTGTGATGGCTTTATCACAGAATGACACCAGTGGTGTGTATCTCAGTGCAGTTGACTTTAGCAACAATAAGCTAGCTGTGCCGTCAGCTTGCCCGTCACATGAAAATTGGATTAAAATTCAAAACCGTTTCATTACGGTCAAGATCAACCAGGAGAAATATAAGTTTGCTAAGTCAGAGATTTTTGGAGTGCGAACCTGTCGCAATACTTACCGAATTCAAAAAAATGCTGAATTCAAAGTTATCAATAACGACTACTTTATTTTGTACAGTCAATCAATATCGGTTGGTAGCGAGGGTAGTTTCTATGAAGATGTGTTTTTCTTTAGTTTAAGTCCAATTTCTGAAATTATACCGCTTACTAAGGAGGCCTTAAAAATGGCTTTTTCAGAAAATTCTAAATTCGTGACTTTTGTCGATTCGTCATTCAAACGTGACTACGAGTTAGGTACGTTCAATAAGCAGCTTAATAAATATATGATCGTCTACTTCTACGAGGAATCTATTAAGTAAGGATTCAGAACTTCATTTTTGCTCCAATTTTACATTGTATCTTTAATTCAATGGTATTTTAATGAAAGTGTTGATCGTAGAAGATGAAGCGAATCTGCAAGGTGTCCTGATGGATTTCCTGTCAAAGGAAAAGTATGCTTATGATGCGGTAAGCACTTATCAGGAAGCGTCAGAGAAAATAAACCTCTATAACTATGATTGCATCTTGCTGGACATCAATCTGCCCGATGCCAGTGGCTTCAAGCTTTTAGATGAATTGAAAGAAGTCAATAAGGCCGAGGGCGTAATCATTATCTCTGCACGTGACTCCATTGACGATAAGATCAAAGGTCTTAATCTTGGTGCTGATGATTATTTAACCAAACCTTTTCACTTATCCGAATTGAATGCCCGGATACAGGCGGTGATTAGACGAAAGAAGTTCGATGCGGGTCGTAAAGTATTGTTTGGCAATATTGAAATTGATTTGCTTCAGATTGTTGTCAAAATTGATGGCAATCTTGTTAGTGTTACCAAGAAGGAGTTCGATATACTTCAACACTTGATTGCAAACAGAAACATTGTCGTATCGAAGAACTCAATTCTGGAATATATCTGGGGAGATTACGTAGATAATTCACTTTCGCTTGATTTACTTTCAACACATTTGAAAAACCTGAAAAAGAAATTGAAGCAAGCGAATGCCACAGTTGAAATACGCAATGTATATGGTGTAGGTTATCAAATTATAGAGTTATGAAGACACGTAGCCTCCTGTCATTGTCTTCAAGGAATTATCTGGTAGCCTTTCTTGTGCTCCTGGTTCTCTTCTTCTGGGCGTTTTACTTCATTCTTCACATTACAGTAGAGCAAAATATTGATGAAATACTTTCCAACAGACGAAATAATGTAATAGAGCTGTTTCAAGCGAAGGACGGAAAGGTTCCTGCTGATGAATTTGGCTTTACCGATTTCAGAATGGAGACTTCAAGTATGCCAATGCAAGACCTGTATGCGGATACGTTGATATTTGAGAAGACCGATCAGGAATTTGATGAGTATAGAAAGCTTACATCCACTTTTGAATTTAAGGGTAAACTGTACAAGCTAGAGATTGTTAAGGCACACCTTGAGACGGAAGAAATCATAAGCACGATTGTTCTGTCGCTTGCCTTGACGTTCCTGCTAATGCTTGGCGTATTCTATTTTACTACGAGGTATTTTTCAGCAAAACTCTGGCAACCCTTTCACGATACACTTAGTAAGTTGAAAATGTTTGAGATTGAGAAGTCATCAAAACTTGTGCTGTCTGATTCTTCCGTTGAAGAATTTAATATATTGAACAAATCAATTCTTGAACTGACAGAGCGCACGCAAAATGCGTTTCTGAACCAGAAACAATTTACTGAAAACGCCTCGCATGAAATGCAAACTCCATTGGCTGTCATTCAGAGTCAGTTGGAAATGTGGATTGGTGATCCTGCAATGACCGAGGTGCAATCTGAAAAAATCAGGATTCTACTGGATGCCATCCAACGCCTTTCAAAACTGAATAAGACGTTACTGCTCCTCGCCAAGATTGATAATCAGCAGTTCCCTGATCGAGAGAACAATGATTTGCGATTATTAGTGGAGAAGATTCTTTCCTACTTTGAAGGGCATCAAGAGAATCTCCAAATTGATCTAACCTTAAACTTAGAGGAGACTGTTTTTATTGAAGCAAATGCTACACTACTGGATGTGCTGTTAACCAACTTGATAAAAAACGCTTTCTTACATACAAACAAAGAAGGCATGATTCATATCAGAACTTCCCAATCAGGTTTTGAGATAAGGAATAGTCCTGGTGGTGAGGCACTTTTCCCAGACAGACTCTTTCAACGATTTTCAAAGCAATCAACCAACAAGGAAAGCTGGGGGCTCGGCCTTGCTATTGCTAAGAAGATCTGTGACGTGAACGGATGGTCATTAGAATATAAGTTTCAGGGAACGGAGCATGTTTTCATCGTGTCCTTTTAATGGTTTATCGAAGTATGAAAACTCCATTTTTTCTCCAATATCTATCTGTAGCTTCGTATTCATCGAATTGAATATCTTGCTCCTGCAAGAGTGCAGTGAATTTTTAAGAACACGAAATTGTAATAATGCCCCGTAAACTCTTAATAATCAGTTTGGTATTTCTTCTATCTCTTACGCAGAACCTTCAAGCACAGCATAGTATTCCGGATACAGTTGCGGCTGAGTTCATCACAACAAAAATTGACCTTGACGGTAAACTTGAGGAGCCCGAATGGCAGACTGCTACTCACATTAAAAATTTCACTCAGCGTGAGCTTGACTTCGGTGAACCTTCATCTGAGAAGACAGAAGTGGCGATCGTTTACACAAAAACAGCCATATACATTGGGGTTTGGTGTTATATGCAAGAGCCTGAGAAAATTGTTGCCAAGTTTTTGCAGAGAGACTTTGACTTTGGCAGCGATGACAACTTTCGAATTATCATAAGTCCGTTCAATGATAAACGAAACGGTTATGAATTCATTATTAACCCACTGGGAGCGAGAGCCGATTTATTAGTTTCGGGGTCCGAGAGTAGCAACATTGACTGGAACGGGGTGTGGGACGCTTCAGCAACTATAAATGACGAAGGCTGGTTTGCAGAGATTGTGATTCCATTTACGTCTCTAAAATTTAAAAAAGCAGATGAGCACACCTGGGCTATAAATTTTGAGCGAAACATTCGGGCAAAGAATGAGCATTCGCGCTGGCAGGGTTGGTCGCGGGATTTTACTTTTGAAAGTATTGTGAATGCAGGAACATTAACAGGCATTCGAGATATTGGGTACTCAAAACTATTTGAGTTTAAACCCTACGGACTTACAGGCTATTCCGGAGAGAAAGACAAAGACACCAAGTATTCCAACAAACTCGGTGCAGACCTGAATGTGAACATCACGCCAACCTTAAAACTTAACTTGACAACCAACACAGATTTTGCACAAGTGGAGGCAGACAGGATTCCGGTGAATCTCACACGATTCAGTTTATTCTATCCTGAGAAGCGAGAATTTTTCTTGGAAGGATATCAGAATTACGAATTCAATTTCGCAGGTAACAACCGAGCCTTTTATACTCGGACTATTGGACTGGAGAACCGACAACCCGTTCCTGTTATTGCTGGAGTAAGACTCTTTGGTAAAGAAAGGAAGAGCAATATTGGATTTCTATCCATTCAAACAGCAGAGGAAGATACAATTCCAACTACTAATAATACGGTGTTTCGATACAGACATGATATTGGAAAGCAATCAAATGCCGGCTTTATTTTTACTTCTAAGATAAATGAAGAAAGTAGCAATCAAGTTTATGGAGTGGATGCAACGTACGGAACAGCAGAGTTTATGAAAAATAAAAATTTGATTATCTACGGAAACTTCGCACAGAGTTACACATCATTCAAAGATGAAGCGCCAACAGACTTCAATGGAAATGGTTATGCTTATCGCGTCTATGTTGATTACCCAAATGACTTAATGGACATCTTTGCGTCAATCAGTGAGGTGACGGAGGGTTTTAATCCGGGTCTAGGATTTCTTAATCGTGATGATTACAGGTTGTATAGTTGCTTTTTTCGTTATACGCCACGTTGGTTTACCAAGTATGGAGTCAGAAAAATGTATTTCAGGCCGTGGGGTTTTGATCTGTATCAAACACGGTCAACTGGCGAACTTGAATCCTTTAACAATGAAAGCAGACCGCTTGGATTTTTTCTTAAAAGCGGAGAATATTTTGAGTACAACTTGATTCAGCAGTTCGACCGACCAGATAAAGCATTTGACCTTACTGATGAAATTACCATTGAGTCAGGAAAATACTGGATGTTTCGCCAAGAGTTGCAATTCGGAACCTTCCAAGGAAGAAGGGTATGGGCTTTCGCAGCCTATCAATGGGGTGATTTTTATACGGGCAAAATAAATACGATTGAAACTGAGTTGGGCATTAATGTGAGTAAGCACATTAACCTAAGCTCTGAATACACTTACAATAACATAAATTTACCGGAAGGCCATGTTCGTACACAAGAACTTGCTCAATATATCAACTATGCGTTCAACACGAAGTTGAATATTACTTACTTCGTTCAATGGAATTCTGTGGAAGATTATCTGGCCGGAAATTTCAGACTACATTGGATACCAAAAATTGGAACCGATTTTTTCCTTGTGTTCAATCAAAGCTACAATGAGTTGAACAATTTGGATCTTCGCTATCCAAGAGCAAACACAGGCGCAGCAAAATTAGTATGGAGATTTGTATTTTAGCATTTCTAAAAAATGATTACTTATAAAAGCAAATTTTATGAACAGAAAGAACTTTATTAAAACTTCCATGATCTTAGGAGGAACAACCTTCCTTCCAACTAATAATGCCTTTTCTCAGAATCTTGATGAAACTGGCATGGACAGGCTTGTAGATAAAGATGGAAATTTTGCCCTCCAACCATTGCCCTACAGTGAAACTTTTCTTGAACCAAGCATGGATCAGGAAACGCTTCATCTGCACTACACCTTCCATCATGGCGATGCCGTGAAAGCAGCCAACAAAGATTTGCAGATGGTGAGAAAAGCACTGGATGAGAATAATGTAGAAGTGGTGGATTACTGGACTAAGAAACTATCCTATCACCTTTCATCTCACATTCTGCACACCATATTTTGGACAAATCTTACCAACAAAAAATCTGACCCGAAGGCTGAGCTCTTAAAACAAATTGAAAAGGACTTTGGATCGTACGATAAGTTAAAGCTACTCATCTCCAAAACTTCCAAAGGTGTAGATGGCAATGGCTGGGGGATTTTAGGGTATCATCCTTCCACACAAAAGCTTACTATACTCCAATGTGAGAACCACGAAAAGCTAACCCAGTGGGGAGTTATTCCGATTTTGGTAATTGATGTCTGGGAACATTCTTACTATTTAAAATACAGAAACCGCAGGGCAGAGTTTGTGGACAATTTACTGCCGATTATTAACTGGGATAATGTGGCAGAGCGATATAATGGGGCTAAGAAAATCAGTTAGTATCTTGCACTTCCATTAATGGCTCAGTAAGTGCGTAGCTTATTTATTATCCTGCTATTGTTTAAGGGAAGCACAATGCTTTTTGCACAAAGCGTTGGCTCTATAAAAGGCTTCGTGAAAGAAGGTGACGCTCCTGTAGTGTATGCCAATGTGTACCTCACCCTGAAGAACGACTCCACCAAGATAAAATCTGGGACAGTAACTGGTAACGCTGGAGAGTTCATATTGGAAAAAATCCCGCTTGAAAACTATGTGTTACACGTTAAGATGATTGGGTATGTCTCAAAGAAAATGGACATAACCCTGACCAGTGCGAATCGTGAAATTGATTTGAATACGTTGACCCTTGAAGCCGATGCCCTCTTATTAAATGCTGTAGAAGTGGTGGCCGCAAAAGAGCTTATCCAAAAGACCGAAGATGGTTTTGTGATCAAGGCCTCTGATAACATCACTCAAATTGGTGGAACAGCTGCGGATTTATTAAAGAATATGCCAGGCGTACTTGTTGGCGCAGATGGAGAAGTTACTCTACGCGGAAAAACACCCCTTACGTTAATCAATGGTCGTATCTCCGGCATTGCAGGTATCGACCGCACGGCACAACTTCAACAAATACCAGCCAGCAGCATTGAAAGAATTGAAATTATCAACAATCCTTCCGCTAAATACGATGCCGACTCCGAAGGCGGAATTATTAATATCATATTGAAAAAAAATGAAGACAGTGGCACGAATGGCGCTTTTGCCCTGGGTGCCGGATATGGTGATCGGTATCGCCTCAACGTATCGGCATTGTTAAATCACAAAACAAATAAATGGAACATCGGTGGAGCCTATGATAATTGGTACACCACACGAACACGAAGCGTAAAGGGCGACCGCATTAATTACGATGTACCAGAAATCTACTACCTAACCCAACGCAGATTTGACGAACGACTCGTGTTTTACCAGAATGCCAAAGCAAACGTAGATTTTACACCTAATAAAAAGAACAATTTTAGCTTTGAAGCGCTTTGGGCTTTTCCCGGAGAAGATAACCAGGAGACATTGACGAATCTGTATGAAGACATCAACAAAGATTTTACCGGGAGCAATCAACGTTACTCCAATGAAATCCGAAGAAGTAATACCCTGGAGGGCTCGCTGAAATATTCAAAACGCTTTGACGACCCCGATAAGGCACTGACCGCAAACGTGAGCAACACATTCAATAAAGACAGAGAGGACACAGACATCACCACCACCAATTTAACTGAACAAGGAGAATCATTGGGCACCTCTTCGATACAACGCACGCACGTTTATCAAAATACCAACCTGATGAATCTGTCGCTTGACTACAGTCAGCCGATGGCAACAAACGGTTTTATTGAAACCGGATACAAAGGCATTATTCGTAACCTTAATTCTGATTACGAAAGGGCAACAGAGCAAAATGGTGAATATGTCATTGACCCACTGAATACAAATGTTTTCGAATTTAAGGAACAGATTCATGCGGCCTATTTTCAATACACCGGCTGGCAAGGCGACAAGGAAACACCCACATGGAAATACAATGCCGGTCTTCGGGCTGAACAGGTGTGGAACAAGGGCGAGACAATAGACGAGACAGTTGATTTCTCCAATCAATATTTTAATCTATTCCCATCCGCCAGTCTTTCCTACTATACACAAAAGCAAAATAATTTCAGGATGAGTTATAGCAGGCGCATTTCACGGCCAAGCCTGGGACAATTGAGCCCCTTTACGGACATCACAGATTCATTAAATCAGCGGTCAGGAAATCCTAAACTAAAGCCTGAGTTAATCAACTCCTGGGAGCTGACGTATAACCATTCACTAAAGAAAGGTTCAGTTTCTATGGCGGCATTTTACCGTTTAAGGAACAATGCCATTTTACCTTATACAGTATTGGATGAAAATGGAGTTGCTTTTACACAGCCGCAAAATTTTGGTCAAGCAATGACTTACGGCACCGAGGCAATTGCATCCTACAATCCGTTTTCATTTTATAGTTTCAACTTCAGTATCTCGGCCTTCAAGGTCATCATTGAAGATACCGGGGCGACCATGGAAGTTTCAAAAGACCTTGTGAGTTGGTATACCAAACTGGTTAACAATTTCTCGATCGGGAAGAATGGCAAGTTGCAGGTGATCGGGAATTATACTGCCCCAACCGCCATACCTCAAGGCGAGACTATCGCGGTATACTTTGTAGATATGGGTTATCAGCATCGAATAATGAAAGGCAAGGGCAAATTGGGCTTAGTGCTATCGGATATTTTCGATACACAAAAAAGCGGCCTTATCACTTCCGATTACAACTTTAATTTTAGCCGGATTACCAAGTTAGATACCCGGGCCATTATGGCCACGTTCGGCTATACCTTTGGTACTTCTTTCAAAGAAAATGTGATGGAGAACAGGTTTCGGAATGACTGAAACATAGTTCAATTTTTATCATAACCATTTTGGTATAATTTAGCCTTCACCACACCAGCCCCCCGCAGGTTAATAAGGTGTTCCTCATTCCTTGCCGCAAAAGATCATGCCAGCACTCACAGTCCGTGCTGCGCTTCCCACAATCCAATGCCTCAAGCAGCACCAACTGTTCGCCTAAAGGTGTCGCTTCGCTCCATGCTGTCATGCACTTTTGCTTTGGCTGCGTCATTCGTCACGGCAGCTCCTGTGTCCTGCAACCCGCTTCGTTCAGTCGTCCTTCATTACACTCCATTACGTTGCATTCGTCAATCAGGCTCACGTTCATTGCGTTTGGGTTAGTTTGCTCAATGCGTATTTTTTTTGGTGATTAGAAGTGCGTTTCGCAAATAACCACAAACTCCATTCACTTCCATCGCAAGCTCGTTCCACTTCATTTCGTTTCATTCAGTCCTCTTTCACTCAGCAGGCTGCAGGCCACCCGCTGCCATTGTTGTGCTCGCCTGCGCTGTCGTTCGGGCTGCGGGCTGTCATGTTTTTGCACCACGCATTGTTGGCCGACACACCTGCGGCTCCTTTCAACAATCTACACACCCATAGCAAAAAATCACGCCAGCCCTTGTTCGGTGCGTGCCTCTACCCGGACACATGCTTTAGCTGCTGGCACTTCCTCATAGTTCGCATCGCACTCATTCGTTCCTCTTTCGTGCTCTTTGCTCACACCCTTCCTCCTGCTCGCGGACTCACTTCGGGGAGACCCCTTCGTTCGCCTAGGCGGCTCGCAAATCCGATAGTGGCCATCGCACTGCTCCCGCACAGGAATCCTAACAAATAAAATATTCCCAAGTGGAAAAGAATACCAGGCAGTGTATTCATTATATTCAAACATAATACAAATTACGGGCTTGCGGAACTAAAAGCTTCAAGGGTGCGCTTCGCCCGCTTCAAAACAAAATCTCCACCTTCAGTCAGTCGTTCGTTCCTTACTCCTTCCATCAGGTAGTATTTTCTTTTGGCGGCCCTTGCATCATTTAGTCCGGTCCCGTGTGCAGGTAGCATTATGTTTAAATATATCCTTCGTGTGCGCGTTGGTGGCTGGTGGCTGCTGGCGGGCGTTTGGCTCAAGTGGGTTCGCCCATTTTCATTTTATCGTACCACCTCATGCAGTGCAAAAGAGGTTTGGCTTCGGGTCTTCTGGCTTGAGGTTGGCATTTCAGAGCTCCCTTTTTAGGGGGCTTTTTTTTTGCACTAAGTTGAAAAGTTAAAAAAATCGCAAAGATAGCCGGGCGCACACATGCCCTCACCGTAAGCAAAGCAAGGAACTACGGCATAAACACTTACCGCGCACATGCCTTCATTTATTCCGTTCCTCCTTGCTTTGCTTGCCTCGCCCTTCAAGTGGGTTAGCTTTCTTTTTTTCCTTTTTCTTTGTCAGCATATTCTTGGGATGTGTGTAAAACAAAGAAGGCCTCCACTTGGGAAGCCTTCTGAATTAGTTCGATGATCTTCTCATTTTTTTCGAGATCCACTTCATCGCTATGGAAATTGTAAAACTGACTACCGCTCCGATACACGCCAACACTGCAGTCTTTACAATATCTTCAGAATGAATATTCGCGAAGATTGTGAGGAGGGTACCTCCGGCCGTCCCGGCCACGGTACCGCCATGGTTGCTATGAGTCGTCATCTTTGCAATCTTTTTCTCCGTCCACAGCTGTCTGACTCACTGCAGTAATAACACCACCCGCTACCGTTATATATCCAGCCACGGTTATAACCGCGACCGGTAAGGCAATGGGTGCCGTGAGCAATGCACCACCGGCAGCAGCCAGCGCGAGTCCAACATTTCGCAACACTCGAAAGAATTTCGGAGTAGGTGCTTTTAATCTTTCTACCAATTTCATGATCACTTGGATTTAATTGTGATAAATACTGTCTCCTTTTGTTTCAAAGCTTCCAGCACGAGTGCCTTCAACTTTTCATTCGCTAAGCGAGACTCATTTCCTTTACCTGGTCCGATTAACTGAGTGACAGGTGCGATACATCCTTTCAGTTGCGTCTTTGCGTCATTAGCGGGATGAATAAGTATCCAGCTTCTATCCGGCACATCCACAACCAACAAGTGCAACCCAAACTTTTTTATGAAGCGCTTCCGAAGCTCGTACCTTCCTTCAGGAACGCAGGAAACATTCCGCTGATTTTGAAGCCAGGGGAGCTCGATGGTGTTACACACCACGAGCTTGAGTTCCCCATTGGTTCCTTCAGGGTCATAAGTCCTGAATAACTCCAGTTCCATTATACGCCACCGTCAACAGCCACTAACGCTAAAGCATTATAAACTCCGTTCTTCAATGGGTAGTAAGCGCCATTGACGAACTGCAGGAACTCAATACCGAATGCTGCAAATAGCGGCTTCGTGCTTGCTGGTGTTACCGCGTTGGTCAAGGTTAACGCTGCTTCAGTTTGTGGACCAATTTCAATCTCAGGTGTCGCAGTGGTGTTCACCACATAGCTGCCTGCTTCAAAGTCAACTTCAACACCTGCTGCGATCAACCGGAAATGAGTCGCACCTTGTGGTGCTCCTATCATGTTGCCTGGAATATAATCCGGAACATCAATCGAGAGATTGCCAGAAGGGCGATCAATAGTTGGAGTGAACGGAGCAAAAAATGTACTGCCAAGCTTGCCGTCCAGGTTGAACTCAAAGCCATTCAGCAACTCCGCTTCTCCATCGATCACGTTTCGCTGTCCGCGTACGTTAGTGGCATCTGCCTGAATGACTTTGACCATCTCACGCGTCAAGCGGCTTGTCATCCGACTGTCTGCAATGTTGATGAGCAGTGCGCGTAATGCGGTTCTCAACAGCTTGCCGGCCGCGCCAGCGCGTCCGAACTCGGCACCATTCTCACGTGTGCGCTCAAAATTGGGATCGTTCTTTATGCGTTCCGCATCAACGCCTCCTTTTTCACGTGCAAGAAATCCATCTTGCTGGGACTTGTAGAAGGATACTCCTCCCATCTGTCCTTGTAATTTGATAATACCTTTTTGTCTTGCCATAGCTTAAAAAATTTGTTTTTGTTTCAGTCACATTTTCATGGTGCAGATCAAAGCATTTGAAAGCAAAAGGATTGATCACACAATGAGCACATAAACTTTATTCGAAACTATGGCGAACTTTACATCAGTAAAAATCCGAATGCCGGATATGCCGCTTATGCCTATTTTAGTACCAAGTCGAATCTGTATTTACCCAAAGGACGTGCAGAACATCACGGGAAGAAAAGAGCGAGCAGCCCGAAAGCTGATCAGTGACATTCGTAAAAAATTAGGGAAGCTGAAAAGTGAATTTGTTACTGTCCAAGAGTTCTGCAAGCACACCGGTCTGAAAGAAGAAGAAGTATTTCAATTCTTAATACACTAAGCCCAGGCAAAGGCATAGATAAAGCATAGATAGTGTATTAAGCCTGAGTACAAAGCGCTAATATCTGGTTAGAAAAATCCTACGTGCTGTATGTATCCTGTATGTATCAAAAAAAATAGGCAGTCAAAACTTAATGTAACTGCCTGATTTTCAGAGCCCCCTGCCGGAATCGAACCAGCGACCTACTGATTACAAGTCAGTTGCTCTACCAGCTGAGCTAAGGAGGCTTTTTTTAGTCCTGAGTATTGAGTTAATAGTCTTGAGTTGCTAAACCTTCACAAGACTCAGTACTCCCGACTGTCCTAAAGAGGTGCAAAAATAACGGTTGTATCAATCTTTGCAAACGTGAATGAAAAAAAGCCTAAGAAACCGTTCGCAACAGTTTTAATTGTTGTTTTAGCTGCTTCAATGAATCTGTAGCGGTGTTAATCTTTTCATTGAACTCATCCTTGTACTTATCCGCATTTTTTGACCGGCCGAAGAATTCAAGGTTGTTGCGCCACACGGCAATATCGTTTTCCACTTTCGTGATCTTCTTCCGAATGGCTTGTTCCTTCTGGTAAAGCTTCTGCCCTGCCATAGGGTCGTTCTTCAGGTCCATAAGCTGACTTTCCAACACCAGTTTACCTTTCTCCTCTTCAGTAAGCCCCTGGATGGAGTTCGTGAATTTTTCAACGGCAGCATGATACCGGTTGCGGATGGCATTGATATCCTTGCGGGGCACAAATCCAATCTGATTGAACTGTGCCTCTAGTGATTTCAATAGCTCAGGCGTAGCGGTTTGTTCGGCAATATGCTTCTCTAACTCCACGCAAATAGCTTCTTTCGCTTTCAGATTTTCTACCTGCTCATTCTCCTGCCTGCCTTGCTGATTACGTTTTTGTTCAAAGAAATAATCACAAGCTTCTTTAAACTCCTTAAATACTTTTTCGCGGAATTTTTCAGGCACCGGACCAATATCCTTCCACTGCTGTTGCAGATTTTTCAGTTCATTCGAAGCCTTGTCCCACTCGTTGCTTTCCTTCAGTTCCAGCGCGCGTTGCACCAGATCATTTTTCTTCTTTAGATTTTGATCACGCTCTTCATCAAGCTTCTTAAAAAATACACTCTTGTTACTAAAGAATGTTTTGAAGGCTGACCAGAATTTCTTGTTAATCTCTTTTGACTTTGATCGAGGTAGTCCCCCAACGGTTTCCCATTTCTTCTGCAACTCCAACACTTCTTTGGTTTTCTGATTCCACTCTTTAATACGGTCAGACTGGAATGTAGTGTACGCTGCCACTTCCTCACACAACTTGTTTTTCAGGTCGAAGTTCGCGGCCAACTCTTGCTGCAAGACTTTTAGAAATTCATCCCTACGGGCATACACTGCATCGGAAGCAGCTTTGAACCTTTGCCACACACTCTCTTTATCTTCTGCAGGGACAGGACCCAAGTGCTTAAATTCGTGATGAAGTTCATTCAGTTCACGAATGGCGTCCTTGATCTTTTCTACCCCACTCAACTTTTCAGCACGAGCGCAGAGCTCAAGTTTCGCCTCGAGATTCTTCTTGCGATCAAGCTCCTTTAACTCAAAATAAATACTTTGATTGTCATAAAACCTGTCCACCAGGGCATGGTAGTTGGCCCACAACGCTCGAGCTTGTGTACCCGGTACTGGTCCGGTGTTTCTCCATTCGCGTTGAAGATCTTTAAATGCGTTAAATTGATTACCGGAATCCTGTGTATCCGTAAGCACCCGAAGTTTTTCCAGCAGTTCGGTTTTCTTTCGGAAGTTTTCTGATTTTTGTTCTTCCTGACCCCGAAGTAATTGAGACCTACGCTCCTTAATTTGCTTAAAGGCTGCCTCAAATTCCTGCGTTAACTCATCTGCCTTGTAGGCAAAGTCATCGGTCGAGCCGCCATCAAGAATAAACCGGTTGAGTGCAGTAGTGCGTTCACGTTCGCGAAGTTCGTCAAACAATGGCTTCACCTCCCGGAGAATGCGATCCACTTTCTTATGATCAACTTCTTTGGTAAGGTCTTTTATCAGGCTTACAAATTGTGCCTTGTTAAAATGGCTATAATCTACTTGCTCGTGATCTTCTTCATGCAGGGATTCTACCTCATCTGCTTCCGAAAGGTCAGCCTCGGTTTGTAATTCGGTAGCATTGCCATGGTGCTCTACCACTCCGGCCCCGGGTACATACTCCTCTTCTCTGTTTTCTCGTTCCATCTCCATGGTCACATTCATTACAACGCATTTAGCGTAAAGTTACTAAAAATGCCTCAATTCAGGTTTGGATCAACCGGATAGTTAGCATACACGGAAAACCTTCCTCCCATGTTTCCCAATGCCTTTCGCCACATCCCAGTGGGTTCGGTCTCAAACATCAATTCTTCGGTTACAAAGTCACATACAATCCATGAATTCTCTTCCAATTCTTCCTCTAACTGACCGGGGCCCCATCCGCTATACCCTAAAAAGAATTTAATATGCGTTGGGCTAAGTTGTTGTGTATCGGAAAGGAATAATACATTCTCAAAGTTGCCACCCCAGAATATGTCTTTTCGCACTTCTGCCCCACCCTCAATGCCTACGTTACGATGAATAAAGTGCAGGGTGTCTTGTTGTACAGGGCCTCCGATGAAAATATCATGCTCAAAATTCTTCAACTCTTCCATTACTTCATTCACTTTAACAATGGCGGGTTTATTCAATACAAAGCCGAATGAACCCTCCTCATTATGTTCGCACAACAATACTACCGTGCGCTCAAAATTAGGATCGGGCAGAAAGGGTTCCGATATCAGTAACCTCCCCTTTTCCGGTTTCAGCTTATTCCTGTATTTGAAAAATTCCATCATGATTCATGAACCAAGGCTTGAATAAAATACTTGTTAGGGTACGGAACAAATATTATTGTTTTAGATGTCATTGAATCCTAATTTCAACCAATATGAAGGATATAGCTCACATACGTAAAGACTACACTAAAACGAGTTTAGATGTAAAATCAGTATCCAAAGACCCTATTCAACAGTTTGACCACTGGTTTAAGGAAGCGGTTACAGCAGAAGTACCCGAACCCAATGCCATGACGCTGGCAACCGTGAATGCCGAAGGTCGTCCGTCCACCCGGGTTGTCCTCCTAAAAGGGGTAGAAAACGGAAAGTTTGTTTTCTTCACTAACTACCAAAGCAATAAAGGTCAGGAACTGGATCAAAATCCTGCCTGCTCCCTCACTTTCTGGTGGCCTGAACTCGAGCGCCAGATTTGCTTGGAAGGAATAGCTTCACGCATTGATGCGAAGCGTTCGGAAGAATATTTTCAAAGTCGCCCGCGCGGTTCGCAAATCGGTGCATGGGCCTCTCCACAAAGCTCCATGATCAACGACAGAAGTATTCTGGAAGAACGCGTGAAGCAGATGGAAGAAAAGTTTAAAGGCATGGAGAAATTACCGAAGCCTCATCAATGGGGAGGATTTGAAATTGATCCACTGATGATTGAGTTTTGGCAGGGTCGCCCCAGTCGACTGCACGACAGAATATTGTTTACGAAAGTGGATGGTGTATGGAGAGTAGACAGGCTAGCGCCTTAATCATTAGTCTTTAGTATTGAGTCAATAGATTTGTATCTAAATAAGATCGAAGAGATTGTTAACACCCGGTACGCGTCTTACCGTAAACCCTTCACCATATTGTACGCCAATGCCATACCCCAGTTCGATGGCACGTGCTTCTACCATACGAAGAAATTCAGGTGATGAGATGTACGTTTGTGGCTCTTTACTGGAGGGGTCAAAAAATTGTGATTTGAAGGCTTTAATAGCCTTGACTTTGGTATCCCATTGAGCCGAGATGTCCACAACAAAATCAGGCTGTATATATTGACTTTGAATAAAATGATATACCACCCTGGGCCTCCACGCTTCCTGTTTTACACCTGACTCATCTTTAGTCTCGATTTTCGTTAATCCCGATAAGAAACAGGAATCATAAGCAAGTGATGCCGCTTTACCATGGTCGGAATGACGATCATAAACAGCATTGGTAAGCACGATCTCAGGTCGATACTTGCGCACAGCCCGAATCACATGCAGTTGATGTTCCTGATCGTTTTTGAAAAATCCATCTGGCAACCCCAGGTTTTCCCGTATCGTTATTCCCATGATTTTAGAGGACTCTGCTGCTTCAGCAGCCCTCACCGCCACTGTTCCACGTGTACCCAACTCACCCCGGGTAAAGTCAACGATTCCCACCTTTTTGCCTAAAGTCAGGTGCTTTACAATGGTACCGCCACAGCCTAATTCGGCATCATCGGGGTGTGCGGCAAGGACGAGGATATCTAGTTTCATTTTAGATTTTAGATTTTAAATTTTAGATTGAAAATGAGATGAGAGACTATAAAAATCTAAAATCTACAATTATTAATGTACTAACTCGGCTTCCTTGGCGGCTAGGAATTTCTCGGCATCCAGCGCACCCATACAACCCGTTCCGGCTGCAGTAACTGCCTGACGATAAACACGGTCAGCGGCATCCCCTACAGCAAACACACCTTCTACATTGGTTTTGGTCGTGCCCGGTACCACTTTAATGTAGCCCGTTTCATCCATATTAATGTACGGTTTAAAAATATCCGTATTGGGTTTATGGCCAATCGCCAGGAAGAATCCCTGAATGGGTAATACTTTCTTTTCACCTGTCTTTGCGTCCTTTATTCGAACACCTGTAACACCCGTTTCATCTCCCAATATTTCATCGGTCTCGGTGCTCCAATGGATTTCAATGTTCGGAGTATTCTTTACACGCTGTTGCATAATCTTGGATGCCCGCATCTCATCACGCCTTACAATCAAATGCACCTTGGTACAGAGTTTCGATAAGTAAGTTGACTCCTCTGCAGCCGAGTCACCCGCCCCCACTACAGCAACTTCCTTTCCACGATAAAAATATCCATCGCAAACCGCACAAGCCGATACACCCTTGTTGGCAAATTTATCTTCGGAGGGAATACCCAGGTACTTGGCGCTGGCACCCGTAGCAATAATCACCGTCTCTGCAATCACTTCATCTTTTTCATCCACGGTAACTTTCAAGGGGTAGCCCGAGAAGTCAACAGATGTTACCAGTCCGTAGCTGATTTTAGTACCAAAGCGTTCCGCCTGCTTTTGCAAATCAATCATCATCTGAGGGCCGTTAATCCCCTCAGGATAACCCGGAAAATTCTCCACATCGTTGGTGGTAGTGAGTTGTCCTCCCGGCTGGCCTCCGGTATACAAAATGGGTTTTAGTCCGGCACGGGCAGCATAAATGGCTGCCGTATACCCGGCTGGGCCGGAGCCGATAATCAATACTTTCGCGTTTTCTGTCATAGTCATCCGTTAAAACAAAAGGGGCCCAAATAAAGTTGAGACCCCTTAAATTATTTCAATACTAAATTTATTAACCCAAGTAAGGTTTTAAAGCCTTGCTTCTGCTAGTATGTCTTAGTCTCCTGATCGCCTTTTCCTTAATCTGGCGAACGCGCTCACGGGTAAGGTTGAACTTCTCCCCGATTTCCTCCAGCGTCATGGCATGTTCACCGTTCAATCCAAAATACAAGGTGATCACATCAGCCTCCCGTTGTGTTAAGGTGGAGAGTGCACGTTGCACTTCCTTTCGCAGCGAGTCGTTCATCAGACCGGAGTCTGGCGTTTCCTCACTGTCATTCTCAAGAACATCCAATAAGCTGTTTTCTTCGCCCTGAACAAACGGTGCATCCATGGATACATGGCGACCAGAAATCTTCATGGTGTCCACCACTTCAGCGGTAGTCACATCCAATACTTCTGCTAATTCTTCCGGAGAAGGTTCGCGTTCATATTTTTGTTCGAGTTCAGAAAAAGTCTTGGAGATTTTATTTAAGGATCCAACCCTGTTCAACGGCAAACGAACAATTCGGGATTGTTCGGCCAACGCCTGAAGAATGGATTGACGAATCCACCACACCGCATAGGATATGAACTTGAAACCACGGGTTTCATCGAAACGTTGCGCAGCTTTTATCAGGCCAAGGTTTCCCTCATTGATTAAATCGCCCAATGAAAGGCCTTGGTTTTGATATTGCTTGGCTACAGAAACCACAAAGCGCAAGTTGGCTTTCGTGAGTTTCTCTAAGGCAATTTGATCGCCCTCTTTAATACGCTTCGCTAGCTCTACCTCTTCATCCGGAGTAAGCAAATCAACCTTCCCTATTTCCTGAAGATACTTATCCAGCGATTGACTCTCGCGGTTGGTGATCTGTTTACTGATCTTAAGCTGTCTCATTCAGTATGCGATTTCGCGACAATATACTGTCAAAAAATACTACCTGTCAACCAATAGCCTAACGTTTATTGGCTGGGCGCAGTTTCTTCTTTTGAGGGCTTTGGAATCAATACTTTACGGGAAAGCCGGAATTTGCCGGTTTTCTTATCTACTTCCACTAATTTCACCTTAATCTCTTCGCCAACTTCGAGCACACCTTCCATGTTTTCGAGGCGTTCCCACTTGATTTCAGAGATATGAAGTAATCCATCTTTCCCAGGCATAAATTCAACAAATGCACCGAACGGCATAATGGACTTCACCTTACCATCATATACCTGGCCTACTTCTGGCACAGCAACAATTGCGCGGATGCGTCTTAAGGCCGCCTCCATCACGTCTTTGTTATTTGCAAATACGTTGATGATACCCTTGCCATTCACTTCTTCAATCACCACCGTAGCACCGGTAGTATTTTGAATGTCTTGTACAACTTTACCACCTGGTCCGATTACCGCACCAATCAACTCTTTCTCAATGATAACGGTTTCTGCACGAGGGGTCTGAGGCTTGAGGTCTGGTCGAGGAGCAGACATGGTCTTCTTCATTTCATTAAGAATATGAAGTCTTCCTTCTTTTGCCTGAAGCAATGCTTCGAGCAATATATCATAGGTAAGGCCATCTACTTTTAAGTCCATCTGACAAGCCGTAATGCCTTGCTCGGTACCGGTAACTTTAAAGTCCATATCACCCAGGTGATCTTCATCGCCTAAGATGTCAGAAAGAATTGCATATTTCTTAGTCTCACTGTCAGAGATCATACCCATAGCAATACCCGATACAGGACCCTTAACAGGAACACCAGCATCCATTAACGCCAGTGAACCGGCACATACTGTAGCCATAGATGACGAACCGTTTGATTCTAAGATATCGGATACAACACGGATGGTGTAAGGATTCTTTTCATCAGGAGGAAGCACTTGTTTCAAGGCACGGAAAGCCAGGTTACCGTGACCAACTTCTCTTCTGCCCGGTCCACGGTTAGGCTTCACCTCACCGGTAGAGAATCCGGGAAAGTTATAATGCAAGATGAATTTGCTGGAGCCTTCAATCATGGCTCCATCAATCATCTGTTCGTCCAACTTGGTTCCAAGGGTAACGGTGGTCAGCGATTGTGTCTCACCGCGGGTAAAAATGGCTGAGCCATGAGGTGAAGGAAGATAGTTTACTTCACTCCATATCTGCCTGATTTCGTTAGTCTTACGACCATCCAAGCGAATATTTTTATTAAGTACTAAATCACGTGAAGCTTTCTTCTGAATATCGTGGTAGTAGTGCTTTGCCAAGTCCTTGTTTACGGTAGTATCTTCCGGAAGTGCCTCGAGATAATCATTAATAATTTTCGCAAATGCTTCTGAACGTTCCTTCTTATTGGCCGTCAGGCGACCTGCTACTTCGTAGGCCTTATCGTACATCAACTTCCACAATTCTTCACGTAGAGTTTCATCGTGCGTCTCATGACTGTACACGCGCTTTTCCGTTTTACCAACCGCCTTGGTAAGTTCTATCTGTAATTGACATTGAACTTTAATCGCTTCATGAGCAATCTTCAATGCTTCCAGCATATCATTTTCACTCACCTCTTTCATTTCTCCTTCCACCATCAAAATATTCTCAATGGAGGCCGCAACAATCAGGTCAATATCAGCACGTTTCTTTTGTTCCATGGTTGGATTAACAATAAACTTGCCATCCACCCGCGCTACACGCACTTCAGAGATTGGTCCCTGGAAAGGGATATCGGAAACCGACAATGCTGCAGAGGCAGCAAAGGCCGCCAATGCATCCGGTAACGCACTCTCATCACCTGAAATAAGGTAAAGCATTACTTGTGTTTCAGCGTGATAATCGCCTGGGAATAATGGTCTAAGCGCACGGTCAACCAATCGGCTGATCAAAATCTCATAATCCGATAAGCGACTTTCGCGCTTTAAAAATCCACCTGGTACTTTACCGGTGGAAGCAAATTTCTCCTGGTAATCAACGGATAAGGGCAGAAAGTCTGCTCCTTCTTTTCCCTCCTGTGCCGACACTACAGTGGCTAGGATCATGGTGTTGCCCATTCTGAGTACAACCGAACCATCTGACTGACGGGCAAGCTTACCGGTCTCTATTGTTATTTCGCGGCCATCGGGCAGCGTGCAGCTTTTAGTAATGATATTCAATGTCATAAAAAATTAGTTAGCAGGAGCCTAAAAAGAGAGAGGCATCCTTATGTGATAAAATACAAAAAGGGAACCTTAGTTCAGGTTCCCTAGTATAAGAAGTTCGTGTTACTTTCTTAGATCCAATTCAGCCAGGATAGCTCTGTAGCGATTAATATCCGTGTTCTGGAGGTAATTCAGCAACCGCTTACGCTTACCCACCAGGTTTAACAAACCGGTTTGTGTGCTAAAGTCCTTTTTATTGTCCTTCAGATGTTCGGTCAAATGGTTGATCCGAGTTGTAAACAGCGCAATCTGTGATTCCGGTGAACCGGTATCCGTTGCAGCTTTTTTAGAACCATGTTTCTTAAATAGTTCTTTCTTGGTTTCTACTGTTAAATGCATCTCAAAAAATTGTTTTTCCTTTTTTTCAAGCGGCAAAGATACGGCAAAACAGCTTAGTTTTCCAAATATCCCTGAATTTTCATTTTAGTGCGGGGGCAGGCAGAATCTTTCGCTGAATGAGCCAATTTTTGAATTTATCAAACACAACATTATAGAAATCTGCCTCAAACAGGCGGGCATCTAAACGGGCCTGGCGCAAGAATACAAGGCCTATAACCAACAATATCGCATCGGCTGCCCAAACCCCTACTACAGGACTAATGATACCCTGTTTAGCCCATTTTTCACCCGTCATGGTCAACAGGTAATAGACTATAAAGAATAGGATTGACACCAGAAAAGGGACTCCCAACCCACCCTTCTTAATAATAGCACCGAGGGGCGCCCCGATCAAAAACATGGCCACACAAGCAAAAGAGCTGGCCAGAATTTTATGCCACTGAATCTGGAATACTTTCCGATCGGTTGCATAGTCCTTAGCTGATGCCGTTGTACTCATGAGTTGATTCTTGGCTGACCGGGCCTTGTTGGCCGCTGATTCATAGGTGTTATTACTGGCAGGAAGGTTAAAAATACTGTCGACCTTGGCGGTTACTGCCGAGTCGCTGAGTACCTTCTTTTTCGATGACGCTGCAGCTATCCCCCTAGGTTTCACCGATTTTTTTACAACAGATTTTCTTTGAGCATTTAATCTTCGGGAGATATTTTTCTCCTCATTATACCTTTGCTTGGCGGAATCAACTTTAACGGCTTGTGAATCAGGTATTGCTTTAACTTGAGCAGTTTCATACGGTTCAATCATCTCGGGCATTCCCGATAGCAATGAAGTATCCATCTTAATTTTTAATTCATAAAGCTCTTCGGGCAACACCAGAGAATCCTTTGCATGGTAATAACTAAAATAAGTTTTACTGGAGGTGTAATGTGTCAGCCGGGTTTGTAACATATCTCGATCGATCGAATCGATATCGGCATCCAATTCACTCAGGTTGCGCATAATTCTATTTCCCTGAAACCATTTCTTATCCGTACGTTCCAGATTAAAAGAAGAAAGGTCAAAAACGACCTGTGTTTTAGTGAACTCTGTTCGGCTCAGCGTCTCTGATTGTCCCGATTTTTTTCGCCCCGCCATCTCCTGATCGGAACTGGCTCCCTCTCTATAGTTAAAACCGTTAAATAACTCCAGCTTCAAATATCGTTCGTCCATGATGGTATACATCTTACCGGAATCGGCATTCGTTACATCCCGATTACCATCGTGTTTGCGGTGATCATAGATTATGATATCCTTTATCGTTATGCCATCCGGGAATTTCTTATTCACTTTGATGCTCATATCCGGTATACCGTCATAAAATGAGCCTTCACGCAAATCAAGAGCTGGTTTTTTTTGCTTGATATCGTAAAGTAAGCTGTAGGCCTCCAGCGCAGCTTTGGGTACGAGGTTGTTGTTCACATAAAAAGCACCCACGGTGAGCAACAGTACAAAAAAGAAAATGGGCAGAATGGTCCGTACCAATGATATACCAGCACTTTTAATGGCCGTCAGTTCAAAGTGTTCTCCAAGATTACCAAATGCAATGAGTGAAGAAAGTAACACCGCTAGTGGCAGAGCAATGGGCGTCATGAAGATGGCAAAATAAAACAGCAACTGACCAATCACATCTAACCCCAACCCCTTCCCAATGATGTCGTCAAAGTACTTCAGCATGTGCTGTGTTAACAAGATAAAGACCACCACCAAAAAGGTAAGAATGAACGGCCCGATAAAAGAGGAAAGAATAAGTTTGTCGAGTTTCTTCATGCGTATGAACGGGCCTGAATGGTCAAAAACTGCGCCAAAGATAACTCAGGATTAACCGACTTAAGGATATTAAAATTGATTTTTACCCTGATAGAGATGAAGGTAAACCGTTATCCGCCTACAGTTTTACGGAGTAATTCTACTAAACCATCCCACAAGTCATTCAACTCCTGCAAGTCATCAAAATCAGAGTAATCCGAAACTTTCAGGAAGACCGATTGTGTGAGCTCGTTGAACTCTAAACGCAATTCGAAATACGAAGGATCTTTCTCATCGTCTTCATTTTCCGGTAAAAATTCAAATCGGGCAAAGTGATTGGTTCGGTGTGCGGCCAGACGAGCGGGGTGCTCTTCATTGTCCCATAAAAAGATAAACGTCTTGTTCTGGTTATTGATATTCACGTCATCAGCAAACCACTCGGCCAATCCGCTGGCAGTTTGAATGTACGGATACAGCATTTTAATAGACGCATGTATTTCGTAGTCTGCGGTGAATAATTTCTTTTTTGCCATCACACTCATATCTGCTTTAAATTAGAAGAATTTTAGCGTATGGCAAAATGAATTAAAGGTTAAACAAAAAAGCCCCGAAAATCGGGGCTTCTGTAGCGCGGGGGGGAGTTGAACCCCCGACCTTTGGGTTATGAATCCAACGCTCTAACCACCTGAGCTACCGCGCCATTCAAAAATTAGGAGCGCAAACTTACGAATAAGCAAGGTATTTATACAAATTACCCATCGTTACTTATTTTTGAACCTTATCATTTATTACACTATGCTTCCTTCCATTAATCCAACAGAGACTAAGACCTGGCAAAAGCTTGAGCATCACTTCCTCACCCTTCAGGCTACTCATATGCATGAACTATTCGAGGAAGACCCCGAACGGTTCAAAAAATTTCATGTCACTTTTGAAGACATCCTGGTTGATTATTCCAAAAACCTGTTGACGCAAGAAACATGTCAATTATTACTAGACCTGGCCCATGAAACAGAATTGAAAGAAGGAATCGATGCGATGTTTCGGGGTGAGAAGATCAACAAGACAGAAAACCGTTCGGTATTACATACGGCACTTCGCAACAGAACAAACACCCCTGTTCGGGTGGACGGTAAGGATGTGATGCCTGAAGTCAATGCGGTATTGGATCAAGTGAAATATTTTTCGGAACGTTTGCTCACAGGCAACTGGAAGGGATACTCAGAAAAACCAATAACCGCTATTGTAAATATTGGAATTGGTGGATCAGACCTTGGTCCTTACATGGTGACAGAAGCCCTTCGTCCCTACTGGACAAGCATTACCCCACACTTTGTGTCAAATGTAGATGCTACACACATAGCCGAAACCCTGAAGAAGGTAAATCCGGAAACCACGTTGTTTATCGTAGCCTCTAAAACGTTTACTACTCAAGAAACGATGACCAATGCCAACACTGCACGCAATTGGTTCCTCGAGAAAACAGGAGGTAAAGGTGATGTAGCCAAACATTTCGTAGCCGTATCTACGAACCAAAAAGGAGTTACCGAGTTTGGTATAGCCCCTGAAAATATGTTCATATTCTGGGATTGGGTGGGTGGACGCTATTCGTTATGGTCTTCGATTGGATTATCTATTGCCTGCACCATTGGGTTTGAGAATTTTGTCAAGCTCCTGGAAGGTGCGCATGCTATGGATAACCACTTCCGGGACGAACCCTTTGAAAAAAATATTCCTGTATTACTTGCCCTGATAGGAATCTGGTATAATAATTTTTTTGGTGCAGCTTCGGAAGCCATACTCCCCTACGACCAATATTTACATCGCTTTGCTGCCTACTTTCAACAAGGCAATATGGAGAGCAATGGAAAATCCATTGATCGCGAAGGCAATCCCGTTACCTATCAAACCGGTCCGGTGATTTGGGGTGAACCTGGCACCAACGGGCAACATGCTTTTTATCAACTCATTCACCAGGGAACCAAAATAATTCCGTGTGATTTTATTGCACCAGCCATCAGTCATAATGCCATAGGCGATCATCATCAAAAACTTCTCTCTAACTTTTTTGCACAAGCGGAAGCATTGATGAAAGGAAAAACCTATGAAGAAGTAATCACTGAACTTACCAAAGCGGGCATGGCGAAAGAGATGATTGGCGTTCATGCACCGTTCCGGGTATTTGAAGGTAATAAACCCAGCAACACAATTCTGTTCAAACAAATCACACCGAGAACATTAGGTAGTTTAATTGCGATGTATGAACACAAAATTTTTGTGCAGGGAATTATCTGGAACATCTATAGTTTCGATCAATGGGGCGTTGAGTTAGGTAAGGTTCTGGCAAACAAAATTCTTCCTGAATTGAGTACTGAAGGCGAAGTCACCTCACACGATTCATCCACCAACGGCCTAATTAATTATTTCAAACGATTGAAATCGCGCGGATAGCACAGGTGTTGCAAAGTGCTTATCAAACGCTATTTTTGGCTGTTCTTGACCTTTAAATGAAAGACACAATTCAGAAAATTGGCGTGTTTACTTCCGGTGGCGATGCTCCCGGAATGAATGCCGCTATTCGTGCCGTGGTTCGTGCCGGCATCTATTATAAAAAAGAAATCTTCGGTATCATGCGTGGGTATGAAGGCATGATTGAAGGTGATATTGTAAAGTTGGGCGTACGCTCAGTGGGCAATATTCTTCAACGCGGAGGTACCATTTTGAAGACAGCCCGCAGTGAATCCTTCCGCACACCCGAGGGAAGAAAAGAAGCTTACGATAATTTGAAGAAGGAAGGTATTGATGCCCTCATCGCGATTGGCGGTGATGGTTCGTTTACGGGGCTTCACAAATTGTTTGAGGAGTACCAACTGCCATGTGTGTGCATTCCGGGTACGATCGACAATGACATCGCTGGAACCGACTATACGATTGGCTATGACACGGCCACCAACACGGCTGTGGAAGCAATCGACCGGATTCGCGATACGGCACTCTCCCACAACCGACTCTTTTTTATTGAAGTGATGGGCCGCAACTCAGGGTATATTGCCATGAATAGTGGAATCGCTGGAGGAGCAAGTATCATCATCATTCCCGAGGAGAACTTGACGTTTGAAGACCTCTATAAATTTTTAGGTGCAGGAAAGGAAAGCAGCAAGCGTTCTAATCTTGTGGTGGTTGCGGAAGGTTCAAAAATTGGCGGAGCCAACGAGTTAGCTAAGATGGTTGCTGAGCGATCCTCCTACTTCGATATCAAAGTAACCATCTTGGGTCACCAACAGCGCGGAGGTGCTCCAACCTATTTCGATCGTGTATTGGCCAGCAAGTTAGGTGTTGCAGCAGTGGAAGGATTATTGGCAGGCAAGACCGATGTCATGGCGGGTATCAAAGACAATAAGATTGTATATAATTCCTTCAATGATGTGGTGAATCATCGCCATGAAATTGATCAGGAGGAATGGAGAATCGCCAAGATTTTATCCATATAACGATGAAAGAGATCACCATAGGAATTGATATAGGCGGCACCAATACAAAATTCGGTATTGTAGATCGCGAAGGTAATGCACTCTTTCAAAGCAGCATCTCTACCCAGCAGTTTGAAGATTTTGGTGATTATCTGAAAGCACTTTCAAAAGAACTTTGGGTTGCCATAAAAAATTTAGGCGACAATCATAAGTTATTGGGTATTGGTGTAGGGGCCGCCAATGGAAATTACTATAAAGGAACCATTGAGCACGCTACTAACCTGAAATGGAAAGGTATTATTCCCCTGGCAGAAATGCTGAAGAATGAATTTCATGTTCCTGCGTTGGTTACCAATGATGCCAATGCAGCAGCAGTGGGAGAAATGGTGTACGGAGCAGCAAAGGGATTGAAAGATTTTATTGTCATCACGTTAGGTACCGGACTAGGAAGTGGACTTGTTAGTAATGGTCAGCTCATTAACGGCAGACATGGTATTGCCGGAGAACTCGGTCATACTACGGTAAACTATGCCGGCCGCTTTTGCAATTGTGGTAAGCGCGGTTGTTTGGAAACGTATGTGTCTGCCACGGGAATTAAGCGTACGGTCTATAAGCTATTAGCCGATCATTTAGAGCCCAGTGAATTACGGGGCATCAGTTTCGATAATCTCAATACCAAGATGATTACCGAAGCAGCAAAACGTGGCGACATTGTGGCGCGTGAGGCGTTTGAATACACAGGAAGAATTTTAGGAATGAAGCTCGCAGAGACCGTAGTGCACACCGATCCGGAAACCATTTTCTTATTTGGTGGCCTATCCCTTGCCGGTGACCTGATATTCAAACCAACCATTAAGCATATGGAGGCGAATCTGATGCCGGTGTTCCGTGGAAAAGTAAAAGTGTCACCATCAGGCTTGCAGAATCAGGCCGCTCCTATTCTCGGGGCAAGTAGTTTAGTTTGGAATTACCTGGAAGAACAGAGTAAAGTGCCAGCATAACCTGATTGACTATTCCTTTGTCATGAATCCTGATTTTTATCAACACAGGTACTGACCGGAGTCATAATACCATTTACTCGAAAATTGGTAGTTTTATTAAAAATCTATACCATGAATAAAATAGTTACTATTCTCATTGCTGGCGCGCTGGTTTTGGTACTTAGCCTCGCCATGCTTTTCGGATTTATTTTATCCTTTCCATCACTCATGGAAGAATACTATAATCCAATCTTCCGATCGAACTCCTTTCAAACCGATTGGCTATTTTATTTACACCCCTTTGTATTAAGTGCGGGGTTGCTTTGGTTTTGGGAGCACTCCAAAAAAGAACTTACCGGTAGTGTAGTCACCAAGGCATTGAAAGTTGCCTTATCCTATGGAATAATCGCAATGGTGCCCGTGCTTCTATTAACCTTCAGCGCCATTAATATTTCTGCACTGATGGTGATTACCTGGTTGGGATATGGAATAGTACAAGCATTTATTGCTGGTTTGGTTTTCGCTAAGCGCCATCCATAGAGGTAAGCTCGCTACTACTCAACTTTTACACCCAAGTTCTCTCCTAACAGCTTAAACTGCTTAATCCACTCAGGTTTGTGACTGAGGGTTTCTACTTCTTCCTCGCGGGAGATCTCAAAATACAAGTTCTGACTTTGGTATAAAATCGGGTCGAGTTTGAATTGCTTAAGAAGCGGAAACACTCTGTTCAATCGCTCAATGCGCTTGATGTTGCTACGCTCTGCGTTGATCCGTTTTAGTTCTTTAAAAATACTTTCCCCTGCCAATCGTGATACCTTTCCGGGATCTTCAATCTTTAACTCCCACTTCATCAATTCATCCATCACCCGTTCAAGTGTTTTAATATTAATCTTGTCGGTTTGGAAGCAGTTCAACAAGTCGGCATTCAGGATGTACTCAAAGGTAGTCGTATACGCCTTTGGTATGGGTACATCATTGTTGACCAAGGCATTGACCAGCGGGTAGTCCCGATTATAAACCCTGCGCAACGAGTCTTCCAACTCCTTCATACTCTGATAGGTGATCATATCCAGCACTTTTCGCTTTTCATCTTTAAACAATTGCCACAATGTGTATTTCTCGGGTCCGAAATACGTCTGCATGAGACCGATCACATCGCCCAGCCTGCCTTCCTCAAAAGCGTTTATGATGCGCATTTGCATACTGGCAAAGTCATCATCGGCCATATCTAAAGAGATATTACCAATAATGTTATGCTTACCCATGTACACTACGGCAAACGTAAAGCGCTTCTCAGAGCGGGTAACATTGGACTTTACCCGGGTAATGCCCAACGCCAGTTTTTGCTCACCCGCTTCTTTGCGAAGAAAAAATTCATTCGAAGTAGTATAATTAAATATAGGTGCATTTTCCGGGTCCTCTTCAAACAACGAAGACACGGCATAGTGCATTCCAACCCTTGCCAGGTTGGTCTTCGCAGGCATGACAAAGCGCCTGTATACATTGCCGGCACTCTCCAGGGAAGGAACATTACTTGGGGCAACTTCCAGCCGTTTGATAAACTCCTCTTCCAACTCGGTGCCCACCATCTGGCTTACCAGTTGTATTGCACGACACGCATATTGTAAAATTTGGGTGGTTTCAATTCCAGACACTTCATCGAAAAACCAGCCACAACTTGTATACATCAGCATGGCATTGCGTTGCATCTCCATTAACCGCAACACCCGGTTGGGCTCTACCACTTTTTGGCAATGATCCTTTAAAAATTTTCTGACGGTATCATCGTTCCGTCTCAAAATCACTTTGATGTATTCATTGCGCGCCTCCTGAGGGTCCTTTAGTATTTCAGAGGCCTCACGCTCATACACTTCATTTAATCGGTCGCGAAGCCAGTCCAACGCTTCCCGCAAAGGTTTTCTCCATTGTTGATTCCATCCCGCCTTACCACCTGTATTGCATCCACAATCATTTCTCCATCGCTCCACTCCATGAACACAACTCCAGGAACTATTTTCATGCACCTGAACTTCCATGGTGGGTGTTACCTTAGATAAGAACTCCGCATAATTGGTAATGTTAGCATGCTTATGTTCATCAATAAAATCAAGGCAAAAGGCTAACGCCATATCACCATGCTTATGATGATGACCATACGTTTCACCATCAGTAGCAATATGAACCAACTGGGGCTCTTCCGGCTTTTGATCAAAGGACTTTAATAAACTCTGCGCAAACTTTTGTCCGTCATTTAATAGACCATTAAATGCTACACCCTGCGCGATATCTCCATCGTAAAAGTAAAGCGCTATAGATTTTCCGGAAGGTAGATTGCACACATACGGTCTGCGTGTATCAATACCTTTGTCGCTTACGGCATGCCATCCTTCATCGCCAATCCTTCTAAATGCTTTGGCCTGCCGTGGGGCAAGAATGGTAAACTTAATATCCTGTTCTGCAAGCAACTCCAGCGACTCGATATCCACTGCACTTTCCGCCAGCCACATGCCCTCTGGTTTTCGTCCGAAGCGATGTTCAAAATCGCGAATACCCCAAAGGATCTGTGTCTCTTTATCTCTCCGGTTTGCCAACGGCATAATAATGTGATTATATACCTGTGCCACAGCCGAACCGTGACCGGAAAAGTTCTTAATACTTTCTTTATCTGCCTCGAGAATGGCCTCGTAGGTTTCGGAATCATACTGCTCCATCCAGGAGAGCAGCGTGGGTCCGAAATTGAAACTGATTTTAGAGTAGTTGTTGATAATGTCTTTGATGATCCCATGCTCCAGAATACGTGAGGCCGCGTTTGGGGCATAACACTCAGACGAAATTCGTTCATTCCAATCGTGGTAGGGATGTGCTGAATCCTGAACTTCAATTACCTCCAGCCAGGCATTTTCACGGGGAGGCTGATAAAAGTGCCCGTGTATGCAAATATATTTTTTCAATGTCTTGTACGTTGTTGTTGCAAGCTATCCATGCTCACGTGGAGCTCATCGACAGCTAAGAGCCAATTTCTAATTCAAACTCACTATCTTCCTTTACTAATTTAATTACGGTGATTGCCAAAGGTGGCAAGGTAATAGAAATGGAATAATCTTGCCCGTGATATTTTATGGGTGCCGTAACTATTTCACCCGGATTCAAGATTCCACTGCCACCATATTTAAGGTTATCAGAATTAAATACTTCTTTCCACCGCCCGCGGTAGGGAACCCCGATGCGATAATGTTGACGGGCTTCCGGTGTAAAGTTGCAAACCACAATCAGCAAATCTTCTTTTTTATCAGACTTCCGCTGGAAGGCCATCACACTGTTCTCCTGATCGGCATAATCAATCCACTCAAAACCGCGCTGATCAAACGAATAGTGATATAAGGCAGGCTCTGATTTGTAGTGTACATTCAGCTCCTTCATGAACGTTAATGCACCCTGGTGTGGAGCATATTGCAGTAAATGCCAGTCGAGGCTGTTATCGTGATTCCATTCACCCGATTGCCCGAACTCACCACCCATAAACTGCAATTTAGTACCCGGGTGGGTATACATATATCCAAACAACAAACGCAGATTGGCAAACTTCTGCCACTCATCTCCGGTCATTCGTCCGAGCAACGAACCCTTACCATGCACTACTTCATCATGCGAAAGCGGGAGCATAAAATTTTCGGTGAAGGCATACATCACACTAAACGTGATTTCATTTTGATGGTATTTTCGATGGACAGGTTCCTTCTTGAAATATTCAAGCGTATCATGCATCCAACCCATCATCCATTTTTGTCCGAACCCGAGGCCGCCTAAATATGTTGGCCGAGATACACCCGGCCAGGCGGTAGATTCTTCTGCAATGGTAATGGTATCGGGATAGTTGGCATACACGGTCTCATTAAATTCCTTTAAGAAATTAATGGCTTCAATATTCTCATTACCACCATATTGGTTGGGTATCCACTCTCCTGCTTTGCGCGAATAATCGAGGTATAACATGCTGGCCACGGCATCTACCCGCAAGCCATCAATGTGATACCGTTCTAACCAGAACAAGGCATTACTAATCAGGAAAGATCGAACTTCATCGCGACCATAGTTAAAGATGTAACTCTTCCAATCCGGATGAAAGCCCTTGCGGGGATCCTCATGCTCATACAAAAACGTACCATCAAATTTATAGATACCGTGCACATCGCCCGGGAAATGCGAGGGAACCCAATCCAGTATAACACCGATGCCCGCCTCGTGAAAGGCATCCACCAGAGCCATAAACTCTTCCGGGTTTCCAAACCGGCTGGTGGGTGCAAAGTACCCGGTAATTTGGTAGCCCCATGATCCAAAAAACGGATGTTCCATGATCGGTAAAAACTCCACATGGGTGTACCCGGTGTCTTTAACGTACGCCACTAGCTCCTTCGCTAATTCAAGGTAACTCAACGAACGATTACCGTCTTCTGCTTTTCTTCTCCACGATCCAATATGAACTTCATACACGGAATAAGGTCTTGCTTTTCCAATCAAGCCTTTGCGAGCTTCCAGCCACTTGGCGTCTTTCCATTTATATTCTGTCGGCCAAACAATGGAAGCTGTTTTTGGTGCGATCTCTGCATACGCTGCAAATGGATCGGCCTTCTCCAGATACTCACCGGTGTTGGAGTGTATGGCATACTTATATACTTCACCTTTCTGAATACCCGGAAAAAATCCTTCCCAAATTCCGGAACCATCCCAACGGGGACCCAATTTATTTTCTTTAGCATTCCAATGATTGAAGTTTCCAATCACGGAAACAGATTTAGCATTCGGAGCCCAGACAGCGAAGTATGTTCCGTACTTGTTACCTGATTTTACAATATGTGCACCCAGTTTTTCATACAACTTAAAATGTTTTCCGGTTCTAAAAAGGTGAATATCGAAGTCGGTAAACAAGGAAAAACCTTCATCATCATGCTTACTGGGTGTGGTCGATTTCTTTGCCATCGTTAATATCGTTACTTCTTCTTCTTTTTATCGTTTTGTTCCTTTTCCTGGAAGTACCGATTCATATGGTAGTAAATGCCACGCAGGGGGATGTTTACCCAATCGGGGCGGCCATTCAGCTCATACCCCAACTCATAAATCGCCTTCTCAATCAGGAAGATACGGATAAGCAAATCATTCTCTTCCGAAAGTTCACGGCCCATACCCATACGCTCCATGTAAGCCCCCAAATAAAAACGGCCAACATAATGCTGCCACTGCTCGGCCCATGACTCCAGAAAGTTCAGATCGCGATCGCGATAGTTTTCATTCAACAATATTTTTCCGAATGCCGCATAATGAAATGAGCGCATCATGCCTGCCACATCCTTCAAAGGGTTTTTCTTCAGTCTGCGTTCACTAAAGGAAAAACCCGGCTCACCTTCAAAATCAATAATCACGAAGTCTTTACCCGTAAACAATACCTGACCCAAATGGTAGTCGCCATGAATCCTCGTCTTTACAGAATTAATTTTAACCTGGTAAATTTCACTCATGCACTCCAATACCTGCTTCTCCATATCCAAAACCTTTCTCGCCAATTCCTTGGTATCGGCATCAAGCTTAGGTAATGAGCTTTCCAGAAGGCTAAAACGGTCTCGCACGAGTTTACGAAATGAGGAGTATAAAGATCGTTGATAATTAGCCGTGAAGTTCTCCGGTGCGAAAGCAGCATTTGTCTGATCGGAAGCTAACGCCAGGTGCATTTCTGCAGTGCGTTGACCTAATCGCACGACACGTTCATAAAAACCACGGCCGATAAATTCCTGGATAATTTCAGGGGCCTCTTCAAATTTTATGGACGGGCTATTAATGAGTTTCGGCAGTTTCTCTTTTTTTGCCTTTACAATAACGCGCTCAAAAAAGCGGCCCACGGAATCAGTTGCCATTCCCCACGCCTCACCCTGGTTCTCTACTTTTTCCTGAAGTAGTCCAAACACGATAACTTTACCCTCTTCATCTTTGTACTCTACGCTACCAGCGTACCGTGGAGAGTTAGTAAAACTTGTATGCTCGGAAAGAAATCGAACAATTTCAAGATCGGGGTTTATCTCCTTCTCAATCTTGCGATAAAACTTAAAGAAGTACTGGTCATTATAAATTATAGAAGTATTGCTTTGCTCTACTTTCAATATTTTAGAGTCGACCTGATCGTTCGGAATTTTGATTTTATTAAACACACTGGAATTAAATTCAAGCACGCCTTCGTCATCCTTCACGCGCACCTTCTTATCCATGCTCACCAACAGAAAATCACGGAAGGATTTATCGTAACTGCTGTCGAGAATAAATCCACTCTTGCCTTGAATTTCAGCTCTGCAGATAACACTTTGTGCCGTATACTCTACTTTATCTAAAATATTATCGGCCAAAATAAATGTCATGGGCAGGAAATATAATTCCGGTAACCGCTGAACATAGTGCACTTCAATCAACGTAAGGTAGTGGGTGGACCCCTCTACTTTCAGGGGAATCATTTTATGAAGTGCAATCTTATTAATCACTTTAGCCTTTCCTCCGAACCACCTGCACTTTTTCATGAAGACGGGCAATACTTTACGTTCAAAGGTTCGCTTCTCGTTGTAATTATTAAACACCTTTTCCCACGAGAAATCAACCTTGAACACCGGTAACTCACCACCACTTTCCGTTTTATCCTTCTTATCAGTCTTGTCTAACTGAAACCAAAAATATCCATAGGGACTTACGGTAATGGAGTATTGTCCTTCGCCTACATTTATAAATCTGTTCTGACTAAATACTTCTGTAACATCACAATCTTTAAACTCTGTGAGGTTAAGTGTAGTGGCCTGAGAAAACTGGGAAAGGTTCGCGACTACGATAATGCGTTGTTTATCATCGGTTCGTAAGAATGACAGCACCTTGTTATTACTGCTATCAATAAATTTCATTCCTCCCCGACCAAATACTTGTAACCGTTTGCGCATGGCAATCACGTTGCGCATCCAGTACATAAGCGATGAGGGGTTCTCATCCTGTGTCGCAACGTTGACGGATTCAAAACGATAAATTGGATCAGTGATTACCGGCAAGTATAGTTTTTGGGGATTCGCTTCTGAGAACCCCGCATTCAAATTCATGTTCCATTGCATGGGTGTTCGCACGCCATGACGATCGCCCAGGTAAACATTATCCCCCATGCCGATTTCATCACCATAATAAATTACGGGTGTTCCGGGAAGGGAAAAAAGAATTGTATAGAGAAGTTCAATCTTTCTTCGATCATTATTTAACATCGGAGCCAACCGTCTGCGTATACCCAGATTGAATTTGGTATTGGAATCATTTGCATACGCTTTGAAGAGGTAGTCCTTCTCTTCTTCCGTTACCATTTCCAAACCTAGTTCATCATGGTTTCGCAAGAACAAAGCCCATTGACTGTTAGGCGGTGTTTCTGGTGTTTGCTCAATAATATCAATAATAGGGTAACTATCCTCCGTACGCAACCCAAGAAACAATCGTGGCATTAGCGGATAGTTGAAATTCATATGGCACTCCTGGCCATCTCCGAAATACGCGGCCGCATCTTCCGGCCAAAGGTTTGCTTCGGCTATGAGTACCTTATTCTTATAGTGCTTATCTACATAACTCCTGATTTTCCGGAGAAAGGTGTGAGTCTGAGGAAGGTTCTCACAGTTGGTTCCTTCTTCCTCGAAAAGAAACGTAACTGAGCCCAATCGAAAACCATCTACCCCAAGTTTCAACCAGAAGTCAATGATCTTAATCATCTCCATCTGCACTTCAGGATTCTCATAGTTTAGTTCGGGTTGATGCCTGAAGAAACGATGCCAGTAGTAGGACTTTGCTTCCGGGTCCCACGACCAGTTGCTCGACTCATCTTCCTGAATGATGACACGAGCCTCTTTGTATTTTTCTGCGGTATCGCTCCACACATAGAACTCACGGTACCGGGAACCGGGCTTAGATTTTCGAGCTCGCTTAAACCACGGGTGTTGATCGGATGTATGATTGAGAACAAGTTCTGTGATAACACGGATACCTCTATTATGGGCTTCCTTTAAGAATGCTTTAAAATCCGAAAGCGATCCAAAGTCAGGATGCACATCACAATGATCGGTAACATCATAACCATCATCTTTTAAGGGAGATGGATAAAATGGTAGAAGCCAAAGGGTATTGATCCCTAAGTCTTCCAGGTAATCCAGCTTTTGAATTAGCCCTGTGAAGTCCCCCACTCCATCGCGGTTGCTGTCATAGAAAGCACGCACGGAAAGTTCGTATATAACAGCATCTTTAAACCAAAGTGGATCAGTATGTTTAGAGGGATTGCTCATGGATTACATATTGGATTCGTACAATTTGACAGTGAAAAGATGAAAAGGAATTTTGTATGGATTTAACTCTACGTAATTCCACTCCTGGGTCCAGGTGTAATGTTCATCGGTCATCACATCGTGAAGTTTGACATTAATCTTGTCTCCAAGTTTTAACACACCCTTTGGTAACTGCAGGTAGCCTGAATGTTTATTATTTGGATCAAGATTCACCACCACCAATACTATATCAGAAAGATCATCTGTGGTTTTCAGATAAGCTATCAGGTTTGGATCACCAATTTCACAAAAATGAATATTCCAGGAGGATTGCAGTGCAGGGTGCTCGTTACGGGTTTTATTGATGATGGAAATAATATCCGTCATTCGGTTTGTCCGCTTCCAGTCGTGTTTCTTGATTTCATATTTCTCCGAATTCATGTACTCTTCCTTTCCTTCCATAGGAACGTTGTCATAGAATTCATAAGGAGGACCGTATATACCATAGTTAGAGGACAATGTCGCAGCAAGTGCAAGCCGCAGGATAAAAATGTTCTCACCCTGATGCTGTAAGTAGAAGGGCAAAATATCCGGAGTGTTGGGCCAGAAGTTAGGACGGAAATAATTTCGTGACGGACCGTAAACCAATTCACTCATGTAACTCATGAGTTCATCCTTGCTAACCCGCCAGGTGAAATACGTATAGGATTGAGTGTATCCTATCTTTCCTAAGGAAGCCATGATTTTGGGTCGCGTAAATGCTTCCGCTAAAAAAATAACATCAGGATGAAGTTTATGTGTCTCGGCAATGGCCCACTCCCAAAACTGAATGGGCTTGGTATGAGGATTATCCACACGAAAGATAGTAACCCCTTGCTCAACCCAATACAGAATTACAGACAACAGCTCATTCCACAATCCTTGCCAATCTTCACACTCAAAATTGAAAGGATAGATATCCTGATATTTCTTCGGAGGGTTTTCAGCATATTGAATAGAGCCATCCGGACGTTGCTTAAACCATTCGGGGTGTTCCTTCACATAGGGATGATCAGGGGCACATTGATACGCCAAATCAAGCGCTATATCAATATTAAGTTTCTTTGATTCTGCAATGAGCTTTTTGTAGTCATCTAACGTACCGAGTTCTTGATGGATGCTCTTGTGTCCTCCTTCGTCACTTCCGATGGCCCACGGTGAGCCTGGTTCTCCCGCTTGTGCCCGAACACTATTATTTTTCCCTTTGCGATTTAGCTTTCCAATCGGATGAATGGGAGGAAGATAGAGCACGTCAAAGCCCATGGCCGAAATACGAGGAAGGAGTTTAATCACATCCCTGAACGTACCATGCTTTCCGTCAAAGGAAGCCGAGCGTGGAAAAAGTTCATACCAGGTGCTGAACAATGCCTTCTTATGTTCAACGACTACCTTAAACTCCCTTTCAACACACACTTCAAATTCGCGTAGCGGATGTTGATGGACAATTTCAGCGAAGGATTCGTCCAACACTGCCAGGATATTATCATTATACTTAGTTGTACTCTCAAATTGCTCTGCTAGTTTCAGTAATTCCTTATTACCAGCCGCTACTTTCCGAAGCAAGATTGCCCCTTCCATCAATTCAACCTTAACATCAACTTTTGCGATAGCCTTCTTTTTAAATCCATCATACCACGTATCGAAATGATCAACCCAAGCCTGCACGGTAAAAACGTAAGGAGATTTTTCCGTTACCACAAAGGATGCTTTCCAGGAGTCGTTCCCTATGTGCTGCATTTCAACGGAACGCCATTCTTTTTCTCCAGATTTCTTGAACAGCACTTCTGCACGAATATGATCATGCCCGTCACCAAAAATATCGGCTGTTACGTCTACGCGTTCGCCTATGGTTCGCTTTGCTGGATATAATCCACCATCCACCTGGGGTTGAACATTTTCAATGATCACTCGGGACTGTCCTCTTCTTTCAATTTTCATTTCAACCACAAAATTTATTTATCCAGTACTACCGTTGAATAGGCTGCCAGGGTAAGCGAACCATCATGCAATACACTGGAGGAATGGGTACTAAAACTAACCGAATTAAAATCCTTAAGATCACTTTTCAAATTCAATGTGACTTCCACGTCCGAAATATTATGAAACACAATAAGCGTATCATTCTCAAAGGTTCGCTTCAATCCCACGACCTCTGAGGGCAAACCCGTAATAGGACTGGTATTACCTTTAGTTAACACAACGCTTGAATTTCGGTAAGCAATTAATCCTTTATAATGCGTTAAAATAGAATGCTCATCCTTCAATTGTTGCTGCACGGATGGAACGGATTCGGTCGTATTATACCGAGGAGTCATCCATGTTGTTGTATATTTTCCATCTCCCCACGGAAATGGTTCCCGGATGAATTCATCAGGTTTCACCCCTAACATACCCAACTCTTCTCCATAATATAAGTATGGAGCTCCCGGTAGGGTAAGCAGTATAGAAGCAGCTAGTTTTGCTTTATCCAGATTGCCGCCCAACTCACTGCCAATTCTATTCTGGTCATGATTCGTGAGAATTGGTGAATCCAAAAAATCAGGTGCCACCGAGTGGAAGAAACTGAGTTGTTCCTGAAAATTGGTCATTATACCAATGGTATCTTTACCTTCCATAATGGCATTGGTAATCCTTTTTCCCATTTCAAAGTTGAAAAGCGATGGAAGTCCGCGAGTGTACGGAGCTACTTCGTCTCTGTCAACAGAAAAAACTTCCCCGATCAGGTACACATCAGGCTTAATCCTTTCGAGTTCCTTTCGATACCACTGCCAAAAAGCATGGCTATCCGCTGCGCGGTCATCCGGATAAATATGACGAGCCGCATCAAAGCGAAATCCATCAACGCCTATTTCTTTCAGCCAGAAATGGGCGATCTCCACAAACTCATTACGAACTTTGGGGTTATCAAAATTCAAGTCGGGCATATGACTGGAGAAGAATCCATAATAATGCTCTGCTAACGTATCCCCATTCACGGCATGCCACTGTGTGATGTTATCCGAATCGAGGGTGACAGCCTTTTTTGAAATTTGATCAGCAATGGAATCCTTGTTTGCCCACACATAATACTCGCGATAGGGAGAGCTCTTGCCTTCGCAGGCACTGAGGAACCAAGGGTGTTGCTTGCTGGTGTGATTCAGTACTAAGTCGATTACAATTTTAATATTTCTACGATGCGCTTCCGCTACCATCGTACGAAAATCATCCAGCGTTCCATAATCCGGATGAACACCTTTATAATCCGTAACGTCATATTTGTGATAAGACGGTGAAGGCATGGTCGGCATCAACCAGATTCCATTTACTCCCAACTCCTGAACATAATCGAGTTTCTCCGAAAGCCCTTTTAAATCGCCTTTTCCATCACCATTTCCATCGGCAAAAGATTGAACGAAAATTTCATACTTTACTCCGAGCGGCCAATGCGTGTCCATTACTTTTTCAGTGGTACAGGATTGAATGATGATCATGGCAAAAAAGACTTTCCATAGATGTTTTATGCAGCGCATTATTCCTGTATTTTAAAAATGTAAGAGCCATAAGGAGGTAACTCTACTGTGGTAATACCCTTCTCGATCATAATTTCCAATTCATTCCAAAGCAAATCCTTTGCACGATATATTTTTTCGACATCCAGTATTAACGTATTGGGTAGATTCACTTTTATGGATCTTGTTTTACTACCAAAGTTTGAAACGATCAATAATTTTTCAGCATCCTTCAACCGAATGAACGCATGAACATCCTCTCCGAAATTTTTAACCTGAATATTTTCCTCTGTGATATCGATATACTCGCCTTGTGTAATGGCAGGATTTCGTTGGGCCAAATTCAACAGGTTGGAATAGAATTGCCGTAGCTTTTTCTGATCATCACTCAATAATCCGCCATCAAATTTTCCGTCATTCATCCATTTCTGATGTTCAGGCACACCCCAGTAATCAAAAATGGTAGTTCGCCCGTCATTTCCTTGAAAACCTTCAGCCGCTGCACCAGGCTCACCTACCTCCTGACCAAAATAGATCATTACCGGGCCCTGATCGATACATGCGCTCACGACCATGGCGGGAACAGATTTCCAAGCATTACCAGCAAAATCGGGCGAAGCAAAACGTTGCTCATCGTGATTCTCCAAAAAATGAAGCATGTTTGAGTTTATACCTTCCAGACTTTTCTGAATCACAGAAATATCCCGGGTACTCCTTCTTCCATTCAATAGCAATCGCAGTGTATCGTATAGCTGAACCTTGTCATAGAGAAAGTCAAATCGTCCGGTGTGGATATAATTTTTGTATTGCGTTGGATTATAAATTTCTGCAATGAAAACAATCTCAGGATTAACAGCTTTAACCTGGGGGATGGCCCAATTCCAAAACTCTACCGGCACCATTTCAGACATATCGCAACGGAAACCATCCACTTTTTTATTAGCCCAGAATATGAGTATGTCTTTCATTTTTACCCATGTATCCGGTATCGGGTCGAAATAAGTTTTCCTGTCATTCTGGATATCGACACCATAGTTGAGTTTGATGGTTTCAAACCATTCATTGATACCGGGACTCGAGGTAAACTGATCGTTGCCCGTAACTTTTGCAGGTGTCTCTGCAAACTTTCCGTCTTTAGAAGGAAAGGTATTATCGGGACCTAGTGAAACGTAGTCTTTTGGAACCTGAAAAGACTCGCCCGGTAAATAGTAAAAATTATTACTCGCTTTAAATTTCATTGAGGTATCATCGTCCTCACCCAAATCCTTAACGCCTTTTGGTTTCGCGTCAGATTTATAGGCACGTGCCACATGATTGGGCACAAAATCTATCAGCACCTTTAGATTATTGGCATGCGTACGATCAATTAATTGCTCGAATTCCTTCACACGGTTCCGCACATCTACTGCTAAGTCTGGATTGACATCGTAGTAATCTTTTATGGCATAGGGTGATCCTGCCCTCCCCTTCACCACATCCGCATCATCGAGGGGTATTCCGTATCGTGTATAATCGGTAAGCACCCCATGCTCCAGTACCCCGGTATACCACACGTGTGTAATTCCAAGTTCTTTTAAGGACTTTAACGCGGTATCATTGATATCATTGAATTTGCCCACACCGTTTTCCTCGAGTGTACCATAAGGTTTGTTCACTGAGACTTTATTACCAAACAAGCGAGTCATCATTTGATAAACCACCACTTTGTTAGAGGCTTGTTGCATATCGGGTACGGGGGGTATTTTTTCCTTTTGCGGAGTGCATCCGATCATCAGAATACACAATGCAGTACATGAGAATTTGAGCATCTTTAAAGATAAGGAATGCCCGGTAGGATGGCGACAAACAAACCCCAAATTTTATCGCAAACGATTGCGTTAAGCAAGCTTTGATCGGTATGATCGGATGATATAGAACAACACAACCACTATACTAATAACCAACCCTAAAAACTCTCGCGATTCTTCAATATAGAGGTGTTCCATCTTCATTACATCGTCAAACAATGCACTCGTGTCCTCTTGCTGAAGCCACTCCGAAACACCCGGCCAAAGAAAATAACAATACACACAAAAGAGCATAGCAAGAGCAATCAGGAGTTTACGGTTATAAGACTCAAAAATGGCCATCACACATACCACAGACATTGCGCCATAAATCAAGATCCATATAGCCGGATCGGGATCATTTACCTGAAGAAAGGCAAAGACCAGAAACATCAGCGCCAGTATGAAATTGAAGAATCTCATTTACACTCCTAAATAAATAAGGCTCACATTAACCTCTCAAGGTATTTAAAGCCATTCTCTGCACTTTCCAAAGGTGACACAATGAAGTTCTCCTGTTCCAGGAAAAAATGTTTTAACCCTGCTGTTTCAGCTTCCTTAAACAGTGTATTAAAATCAATGCTCCCGCTTCCCACATCAGCGTTTTTATTTCGGTCAGTTTTATCCATGTCTTTAACATGGCATAGTTCGAACCTGCCGGGGTACTTCTTAAAGTATTCTAATGGATCATGTCCACCATTGATAATCCAGAACAGGTCTAGCTCCATGGTGACTAATTTCGGGTCCAACTCCTGCAGCATCACATCATAAATAAGCTGGTCTTCAATCCTGGTAAACTCAACGGAATGATTGTGGTAGCCTAACCTTGCTCCCATCGCCTGACACACTTCTCCGGAATTATTTAGCAATTCACATGTTCGCTTTACATTATCCAAGGTATCACGTTCGGAATCGCTAAGTCCACCAATCACGAGATAAGGTTGATCGGCTTTCGTAGCATCTTCGACAGCACGTTTCCAATCGTTCATTAGTGTTCCCTTTTGCTGAGGATTTGAAAAGCCGGTATCGTAATGACCGCTGATGATTTTCATACCAAGGTTCTTAGTCTCTTTTGCAAAATCAGCATAGGGCATACCAAAAATCTTTCCCTCTGCATAACTCCACAATTCCAATTCTGTGAATCCGATATCCGACAAAGACTTCAGGGTTCCGGAAACATCAGCATTGATGATGTCCTTAACGGTATAAAGCTGGATACCCACTGCGCGGATTGATCCCTCATTTCTTATGCAGGATGGTAATAAAAATGTTCCGGCTGCAGCCAATGCAGAGGTTGCAATAAATTCTCTTCTTTTCATGGTCATCGGGTTCTGATCCAAACATAGGCATCCTCTTCATCCGAGAACACCTCAAGTTGAACATTAAATTGATTAAACTTTCTGGCTGCCTCCATTTTAAATTTCTCCATGGGATAGTCTGCAAAAATATCCTCACCTAAAATTACAGCAAGTATTTTAACACCCGCATCTTTGAATAACAAATTCTGCCATTCTTCTGCGAGCCATTTTTCCGTTTCCTCATCTAATTCTCCCAATACGGTTGTGTCGGCAAGCCAAGCCAGATTGCTATACGATTTCTTTAACACCACGTACTCTTGCTGAATCCGGATCAAATTTTCCCTGAACTTACTGCCCAATAAGGGCGACTTCCAACGGTGTTTCAATACCGGTAGGGAGTCGTCTAATTCACAGACAACATATTCATTTTCAAAAATGAATGCGGTCATAAATGAATTGATTATTTCAGTTCACGTATCCGGATATTGCGGAACCACACATTATCACCATGATCCTGCAATGAAATATGCCCCTTCTTGGATAATCCAAAAGCAGGGTAATCCTTAAACTTGCTATTCTTTATGCTGTTAAGCCATGCTTCATTGTGCATTTGAAATTGCACCACTTTGTAGCCATTCTGCCAGAACTCAACCTTCCCTTTATTGGAAATGATTCTTATATGATTCCATTCCAGTGCAGGGTTTACCGTAACATATTTTGTCTCAACCAAATCATATAGATCACCGGCACGGTGCTTTTCAAATGCGGCATCCGGGTGTCGAAGGTTATCCAATACTTGCAATTCCGGACCTGTATCATATGGGTTACTGTATTTGCCATTATCTATCGCATTAAATATAATGCCACTATTGCCACCGATATCAATTTTCCATTCGATGCTAAATTCAAAATCTTCATACTCCTTAATTGTTTCGATATAATGATCACCTCCATTTTTAAGATTCTTATCAAACGCAATAACACCTTCTTTTGCTTTCCAAGCCGGATGCATTTTATCTTTTCCGTACTCCTTCCACTGACTCAGGGATTTTCCATCAAACAAGAGATTCCACCCTTCAGCCTTTTCCACTTCCGTCAAGGTATTCATCGGGATTACTTTCGCGGAATTTTTAAAACCCGGTTCATCGGCTGGAATCTGATTCAACGTATACCAGGCTTCTGTGGACCACAAGTCATGATCCTGGGTACTAATGAATACCCCTTTCAACCGCACATACACAACATGGTTGGGCTGCATGCCTTTAAGTTCAAGGAACACTTTCTTCCGGTCATCCGAGATATTAACAGACTTTACTTCAAGATTTTCCTGACCAAGTTTAGGTCCACCATAATTAATTGTAGGCTTGTAATACCATTGCTGAATTTGATAATCAGAAATTGAATTGCCATACCGTTCTCCTAAAGGTTCTGTCATTTCAATTTCAATTCCATTGGACTTGGCCCGCACCGCAAGCATTTCAAATACGGACGTGTTGTTATAGGTTAGGCGTTGCAAACCAAACCATTTCTTCCCGGCTTGACCCCAATTGCCGGGGTTTCCTATCATGCCCACATACAAAGAACCATCAGGTCCCCATACTACGCGATTCACTCCGCCTTCAAGTCCTTGAACAAACCGGAATACTGCGCCTTGGTATTCACCATTTACTTTTTCAACAAACACGCGTTTCAGACCACCGTGTGTTACTTCTCCGTGAAGTTGTTGATTTTTATACGGACCCACATTCAAATAGGTAGGTTGACTGGGAGAGTTTCCAATTTCGTCCTGAGGAAGCCAAACTACCGGCAAGGTTTCCTTTAGGTTAGCAGTGCCTTCAAAATCCACTGATCGGGAACCGTACCAAGCACCCTCTTTTACGTGAACAATTTTGCTGCTCGGCAACCAATCGCCCTGGTTATCGGCAATGAATATTTCTCCATCCACACCAATACCTACACCGTTTGGTGTTCGCAATCCATGCGCGATAAATTCAATGCGCCCATCCTTCTTGGAAATACGAATGGCTTTTCCGCGATCCGGTATTTGTGGCTTCGCACTGGCACCACCCGGTTCAATAGCGGTTGCCAAAGCTGCATAGAAATAGCCATCCTTGTATTCCAAACCGAAAGCAAACTCATGAAAATTGGCTGACACCTGCCAGCGATCACACAGTGTTTGATATTCATCAATAATTCCGTCTTTATCATTATCAATTAAGCGAGTGAGTTCCTGTTTCTGCAATACATAAATAGTATCATTCACCACTTTTAAGCCAAGCGGTTCAGCCAGTCCGGATGCAATTCGAGTGACTTTAATTTGTTCCGGGTTATTGCGGGTTACTCCTTCCAATCGATAAACAGGGCCTACGGAATCCCATGTACAGATTACCATACTGCTATCGGAAAGGAAATCCATCCCTCCAACTTTAGGTTCAAAGGTTGATGGACGGGCCTGCGCCAAATCAAAAGCCGGATGTACCGCTACCAACGGCATACGATCGCCCGGAATGCTTTTCGTTAACTCTGTCGCAGGAACATAGGGAGCTGACTTTCTGAACATGGATTTTTTGTGACTGAGTACACTATTCGGCACCACCGAGAATTTATTGTCGCCATGCCGGGTCCACTGGAATGAAAATGTATAACCACCTTGATTATTGTAATAATCAATGCGCACCGGATGTTTTCCTTTTTTTAAAATCAGTTCTCCATCTACCGCCTGGGCACCATGATCGCCATCGTTGTTAGCAATCTCCTTACCATTAATATAGAGCCTCGATCCATCATCGCTTACTAACCGAAATACATAGTTTCCTTCCTGTTCAATTGTGATATCCCCTTGCACCTGAATGAATACCAATTCCTCAAGGCCTTTAAAATTATCCAGGAACCCACTTGTAAAATGAACTGCGGGTGCCACTCCAGTTAACACGGGTGGTGCGGCTTTCGGAGAATCATACACATCCGCCATCGATACTATTTTGTACATGGAGGCAGCCAGACCGGGATATTCCTTGCCTTCCTCTTCCTTCTCAAAATCATTTTTATCCGTGAATGGTATAGGAATTGTCGGTAGATCAAGATTCATTTCTTGAGCTTTATTTTCCACAGCCATACTTTCTCCATCCAACGCTAGAATGTAATGCACCATCTTCTCGGCATCTTCCGGCATTAGATCAGGGTGCGGAGTCATAGGTACCGAGCCATACACACCGCTTCCTCCTTTAATAATTTTTCCAGCCAGAATTTCTATGTTAGCTTGTGTGAACTCATATTTCTTCGCTACATCCAAATACGCAGGACCCACTGTTTTTACTCCTTCGTTATGGCATGTCCTGCAATCCGATCCATTAATCAGCAAGTTGCCTTGTTCTACCAACGAACCGGTTGCAGCAGTAACTTCCTCTTTCGGAATTTCAAAGCCGGGGTGGTAATAGACTTTTAGATCAGTAGCTCCATCCAGATTAAGCATAAGGGTAACGGCAAGATTCACGGTTGACCCATTCGCATACTTTTTGTCTTCCTTGGAATCAATGGTAATTTTTCCGTTAGTCTCGTAAGCACTCTCTTGCCGAAGATTCGTGAGCGAAGTTTTAATGGCTACCGCTACACCTTCTGACGCACTTGTAATTACAAAATGACGGTGAAGTCCATTACTTCCGCCCTTGCTAACATATTCAGGCGTCTCTTCGATATCGGCATAATGTCCCTGACCATCCTCGAGATGGAATCGAAAAGTGACCTGACTATCTTTAAAAAAGTGACCTTTAAATTGTGCCGTGGGTGTACTCTCTACTCCTCCCACTAAAAATCTCCATGCCGGTGCATGGAGGCGTTCTTCAAAATAGGCGTAACCTTCTGAAGTCGGCTGTGGACCATGCTTCGTGGTGTACACAGGACCATCCAAAATCACCTCACCTTTCCAGGCTTTGTATAAACCACAATACCGTGCATCATATGCCACATACAATTCATCGTGTAACGTGGCCGTGATGATGCGTGGCTGTTGATCAAGCACCGAACGAAAGACCCATGGATCGCGGGGGCGTTTAATTTCTTTCTTCGACTCACAAGCGATCAATAACGTCAGCAGCGATGCAACCAGTAGTATTCGTTTCATTGGCAAAGTTTAAAAGTTATTTCTGTTCATCCAGCGACAACACGTAACGCGCCATTTTTTTAGCATCCTCTTCCGAAAGATCCGTGTGGGCGGTCATGGGAATATCACCCCACACGCCACTACCTCCATTTATGATTCGCTCGGCCAGCATTTGTATATTCTCATCCGTGGTCTCATATTTCTTAGCCACTTCCAGGTGCGCTGGACCGATAATTTTATTGGTTGAATGATGACAGGTTTTGCAGTCGTTTGAATCCACCAGAATTCTACCTTCCTCAATCAATTTCTTTTGATCCACTCCACCACACGATTGAATCAACAAAATCGCGCACGCTATTATCATAACTCGTTTCATAGGCCTAAAATTTTCTTATTTAACTTTTGATTTTTATCGGCAGATGCAAAATCATCAAACGCTTTATCGGTTACACGAATAATATGATCGTTAATGAATTTTGCTCCCTCAGCAGCACCTTGTTCAGGATGCTTAATACAGCACTCCCACTCCAACACTGCCCAACCTTTATACTTGTATTGTGCCAGTTTCGAAAATATAGCCTTGAAATTTACCTGACCATCTCCGGTGGACCGGAATCTTCCCGGCCGGTCAATCCAACCCTGATAGCCGCCATATACTCCACTCTTTCCGGTAGGATTAAACTCTGCATCCTTCACATGAAACATTTTAATGAACTCATAATAGTGATCAATGTATTGGAGGTAGTCTAATTGCTGCAATACGAAATGACTGGGGTCGTACAAGATTTTAACCCGCGGGTGTTTGCCGGTAGCTTCATAAAACATTTCAAAAGTAATACCGTCATGAAGGTCTTCACCCGGATGAATTTCATAACACAAATCAACTCCGGCTTTATCAAAAGCATTAAGAATGGGAAGCCAACGTTTGGCCAGTTCTTTGAAACCATCTTCCACTAGTCCGGCCGGTCGCTGCGGCCAGGGGTATGCCAGATGCCAAAGCAAGGCTCCAGAAAATGTAGCATGTGCTTTCAATCCTAAATTTTTGCTGGCCTTTGCCGCCAGTTTTAGCTGATCCACTGCCCAGGCAGTTCGATCTTTTGGTTTTCCTTGAAGTTTTTTGGGCGCGAAGCCGTCAAACAAAACATCATAGGCTGGATGCACTGCCACCAGTTGACCTTGCAGGTGCGTACTCAGCTCTGAAATTTCCAAGCCACACTCCTTTATCTTTCCTTTCAACTCTTGCGCATAGTCCTTGCTCTCAGCTGCGAGTTTCAAATCGATCAGGCGTGTTTCCCAGGTAGGAATCTGAACTCCTTTATATCCCAACCCTGCTGCCCACTTACAAATGGACTTTAATTCATTGAAAGGTTTCTTCTCTCCCATGAATTGCGCTAAGAAAATTGCGGGACCTCTCATTCTATTTAGGGATTAATACTAATTCTGACCCACTGCTTTGCTTTAGAAGATTTCACTGCTGCCTCGATAAATGCCATACCTCGAACACCATCATTTACATCCGGATAATCATATTGTAAAGCATTACCTTTTTTACCTTTCTTATGATCAACAACCGCCTTCGCAAACGCTGAATAAATATTGGCGAACGCTTCCAAGTAGCCTTCCGGGTGACCTGCCGGTGTGCGTATAAAATCTTTTGCCACTTTGGATAGATAAGGCATTCCGGCCCGGTAGATTTCCATGGGTTTATCCAGCCAACGTACGGTTAATGAGTTAGGCTCTTCCTGTCGCCACTCCAATCCACCTCTTTCTCCAAAAACTTTTATGGCAAGACCATTCTCTTTGCCTGCTGCCACTTGTGTAGCCATCAACACACCGGAAGCTCCATTATCAAAATGCAGTAACATGGCCGCATCATCGTCAAGCACTCTGTCATTCACAATGGTGTTTAACTCTGCACAGACTTCTGTAATGTTGCTTGAGGTTATATACTCCGCGAGGTTGGCCGCATGCGTTCCGATGTCACCAATGGCACCGCCTAAACCGGATTTCTTAGGGTCCATTCGCCACGATGCCTGTTTATTATTTTTATCGGCTGGGGCTGATAACCATCCTTGCTGATACTCCACATATACTTTTCTGATCTTCCCCAGCTTTCCTGATTTCACCAGTTGCCTTGCCTCCTTCACCATCGGATAACCGGTGTAGGTATGAGTTAATGCAAGAATTAGTCCCGACTTATCAACAACTTTTTTGAGTTGCTTTGCTTCTGCGAGTGTTAGGGTAAGTGGTTTATCAATAATAACATGAAATCCATTTTCCAGCGCAAGCTTCGCGGGTTCAAAATGCACGTGGTTAGGTGTAACAATAGAGACCATATCCATTCGCTCACCTTCCGGAAGCGATTTCTCTCTCTTCATCATTTCTGAAAAACTTCCGTACACCCTTTTCGAATCCAGGAAAAGCTCCTGACCTGTACGTATTGATTTTTTAGGATCGCTGCTGAACGCCCCGCACACCAATTCAATCTGTCCGTCCAGAGTAGCAGCCATGCGGTGCACTGCGCCTATGAAGGCGCCCGGCCCTCCACCAACCATTCCCATCTTAAGTTTCTTAGCCAAAGTTCAGGTATTAGATGAGTAGCAATATATTGATATTGGGGGTAACAATGAACAGGAATTCTACCTACGGCAGAAGTTTTTCCTGTTGGAGATGAGCATTATTAATTCAATATTCGAAGTCAATTAATCCTACGATATGGTTGTTCACAAACTTCTCGTTCCCCGCCTCAGTGTGATGATGTTTTTACAGTTTTTTATTTGGGGAGCGTGGTATACTTCCATTGCTGTGTACATGTCGGAACTGGGCATGAACAATCTTACACACTGGCCTTATACTGTGAATCCGATAGCGGCCATTGTTGCTCCGTTTTTCCTCGGACTCATTGCAGATCGGTACTTTTCGACTGAGAAGGTATTAGGAACATTGCACATTCTTGGTGGTCTGGTATTATTTGCTGTGCCTTACGTGAGTGATTCTCCAACTTCTTTTATCGGGTTACTTCTTATTTATAATTTGTGTTACATGCCCACCCTTGGACTTTCCAATTCCCTTGCATTTCATAATATCAGTGATCAGGAAAAACAGTTTCCAGTCATCCGCGTGTTTGGCACAATCGGCTGGATCATAGCCGGACTGTTCATCAGCTTTGGATTAGGGTATGTGATTCAAGACGTGGCCGAAAAAACTTCACTCCCCCTCATGACTGCGGGTGTCGCCTCCATTCTATTAGGACTGTATAGTTTTTCCCTTCCGCACACTCCACCCAAGGCATCGGGTGATAAAATTTCGTTGCGAAGCATCGCGGGCATCGATGCCTTCACTGCGTTAGGCAGCAAATCATTTTATGTGTTTATCCTTTGCTCCTTCCTGATTTGTATTCCACTGGCCGCGTACTATAACTACACACAAATCTATTTGGGTGCCAGCGGCTTTCTGAACATTGCCGGTACACAAACACTCGGACAAATGTCGGAAGTGATCTTTATGTTGTTGATGCCTTTCTTTTTTGTACGGCTGGGTGTAAAGAAGATGTTGTTGATTGGTATGGCCGCCTGGGTTTTACGGTACGGACTATTTGCCATGGGTGCCCCCGACAGTGTAACCTGGATGATAATCGGAGGAATAGCGCTTCACGGTATTTGTTACGACTTCTTCTTCGTTACCGGGCAGATTTATGTTGACAAACAATCCACCGAAAAAATTCGAGGTCAGGCACAGGGGTTTTTGGTGCTCGTTACCTATGGTGTAGGCATGCTCATTGGCGCCCAGATTGCCGGGGCACTGTATAACAGTTTTTTGGGTGACCAGCAAGCGTTAAGTCCCACACAGTGGAACCAGTTCTGGTGGATACCAGCAGGCTTTGCCGCCTTTGTGATGGTGTTGTTTTTGGTGTTGTTTAAGGAGAAGCCTAAAAATTAAATGCCAGAAATTATTTCTTCGCTTTCTTCTTAAGCACAAACTCAAACCCCATTCGCACATTCAGTCGGTTGGTGTAGGGACTTTTATGATGCGGATCAAAAAGGTTATACATCACCTGGACATTACCCCTCAGGGTTTTTGAAATTCGGTATTCTTGTTTCAATCCGCTAAAGACTGTCCACACCCATTCGCGATGACCTACATCCGATATGGCGTTGGGGTTTTCCGTTACCAAGGTGTTCATACATTCCACATCGGTACGCAATGCAAAGCCTTTCTTAAAATTGTACTCACCATAGCTGCGCACTCCATATATGCGTGCTTCAGCATTAAACTCCTTCGCATCGATGGTATAGGCCCAGCGTTGGTTCCACCCCACCCCAGCCGTGATATGATCGGTAAACCTGTAGCCGGCAGATAAATTCAGGTCCATTAAAAAATCCTGGTTGCTTTGAAATTGTAGCGTGATACCCGGTACAACCCGCTCTATAAAAGGTTTCTCCTTCATGGGGTTTGGGCGCTTGTCCGGAAGGTCTTTAATACTGGTAGCGCTACTATACTTCTCCTTGTACTTACTCATTTTATCCATGGCCTGCTGGATCACAGCCTCCTTACCCGCGAAATGGTCAATGGCTGTAGTTTGAGCTAAGGCCACTAATTGTTCTTTTGCTTCTCCTCCACTGGTTGGCATCTCAGTCGGAAGACCCTCCGACATTCCGGGCATTGCCTGATCTTGAATGGCTTTTATTTGATCGAGTTCGGATGCTTTGGTTTCAATGGCTTGGCCGACTTGTTCAGCTGTAACGCCCTCTTTTACTTGCTGTTGAATTTCACCTGCTTTTCCGGTGACCTGATTTACCTGATCTAAATTGCCCTGAACGTTTACACCGGGAGTTGTAACCGTAGGTAGTTCTGTAGTCGTGGAAGGTATATCCACCGAAGGTAATCCATCGGTATTGAGCACTCCTACCGGTAATCCCGGAATGGCAGCATTGATATTACCCAATCCCGTTTTGCTGGCAATGTCTGCATCCATTGAGGGCAGACTAAGTTTATCAACAGAAGCGGTAAGCTTTGAAATTTTATCATCAGCCTGGGGCGGCAGATTAAGTGATTTTATTTTTGCGTTCAGCTTACCCTTTAACGAATCAATTTTTGCTGCGGTTTTTTGTTGCACGTTTGCAATCTCATTGTTTAGACTATCCATTTTACCGATATACTTCTCCGTGGACAGTTTGAGATTGTTCAGACTATCTATTCTTTTCTGGTAGCCGTTTTTCAATAATGATAGTTTACTTTTTGTCTTACCGTAGGATTGTTTCAGGCTATCCACTTGCTTATTAAAGGAGCCTTCAATAGAATCCAGTTTAAAATTAACCGAAGCAAACAATGAATCAGGAACATGTGTTAGTGAATCCACCTGGGCAATGGCGGCATGGGTGAAAAATAGCAGTATGATTGGAAGTTTTTTCAATAGTATGAAGATACAGAAATCATTTGTGTTGTTTTTCGCTGCCTACCGCCCCTGCCTTTCTTTGATATCGCAAATTGCGATATCAAGATTCCCAACCTGCCGCAAGCTTGCAGCTTGTGGCCTTATTTAGTGTCAGTTTTCAACTGACCAACATCATTCAATAAACAAAACATCTATTAACCCCTTTCCGCCACTATAATCCTTTGCACTACTATACAAATATTCCCAAGGCTCCATTACCTCACCGGTAACAACAGGATTGTTATGAATATATTCTAACTTCTGATCCATTAGCTCACTATTATATAATTCGATCGGGTTATTATGCTGCTGCCAAAACTGATACTTTTCATTATTAGGATTCCTGGTACCAGCACGCTCAAACATCCAAAGCATCCATTCTTTTCTGCTTTCTTGAGGATGTTCTTCAATTGCTTTTAAAATAGTCTTCGAAGTATGTCTTTTTAAATCACGTAAAATATTCTCCATTTTAGATCCTACGGTACCTATAATAAGATGGACATGACTGCTCATGATACACCATGCATACAACTTAAGGCCTTTATTTTGTTGACAGTATTTTAAGCTATCAACAATAATATCCTTATACTCCCTTCGGATAAAAACATCAATCCAGTTAACCGTAGCAAACGATACAAAATATAGCTTACGTTGGTCTCTTATTTTGTAATTCCTACTCATGATCGCAAGTTAAAAACTTGCTACAATCATTACCACAAGTTACGCTACGCTAAACTTGCGGTAGGTTGGGGGATGCAGTTACAAACTGCAATCTTATTGGTAGGCTTAAGTCACAGACTTAAGCCAGTTAGGGGTCTCGCACAACCTTCCTCACGGCCTGAAGACTTGCGCCAGTTTAGGGGTTACGCTACGCTAAACTTGCGGTAGGTTGGGGGCCAGATTAGGGGGAAGAGGGCTTTTTGTAAAGTCGAGTCATTTCATCCAAAACTTGATCATACATCCAAAGTGAGTCTTTCGAAAGCCTTACCAATTTGTATTTAAAGGTTGTTCCCGTTTTAGACATTATAAGCGTATCATTCTTCAATTTGATAAGATAGGGTGATTGCTGATCTTCAGTGTAGTAGAGAGAATCGCCAATTATGTAAAATAGCGCGTGAATATCGTTAGGATCCAACCACCAGACACCATCCAGCAACTTTGAATCAATCGTATCAGACGTAACCTTTAGATAATCATGGCTAGTATTTTCATCCACTTCGATGGCACTTTTCTGAGCACATCCATTCAAAAAAATGGCAGAAGTTAAACTGATAAAAAATATCGATTTCTTCATACAATCAGTTTTTTGGTCAATTCTGTTTAATTTCCAAATGAACAGCTGGATCCTTTGGTGGTGGAATCACTCTAACACCTGGATAAGCCTTGGCTGTGTTAATAAAAGTAGGTAAATTTTTTCCATCAATTGAGCTAGGTGCAACGTCAATAGTGTTCAAATTAGGGTTCTCATTAGCATGATTTGTTACATTTGGTAATCCAATTTGATCGATTGTATTTGTCATCATACCCTTAACCTGCCCATCAGTAACCGTACCACCAAGTTGGTTAGCTATTGCCTGAAGTCCCTTTCCCTTAACATATGTGTCAATGACTTTTTCTCCTGGATTGCCATTGTATAATTTTCTCTGATTTACTAGACCTTGTCCTTTGCCACTACCCTCCAAATTGTTAAACATAGCGCTAGCTTGAGCCGTTGAAGTTGTTTTAATCCTTGAAATCGAAACTTGAGATTCATTTGCAGTGGTTGAAATCTCTCCGATCACTTTTGCACTTTTGTCAGTAATTTCAGATTGTGAATTCTTTGAGGGTAATGAAATATTTGTTGTGTGATATACATCATTACTTTGATTAAAGGTAGTCACATTAATATTCTGCCCTGACCTTTGTACTGTAGAAGAATACGATGGAGATGATGCCGGCCTTTGCAATTTCTTGATTGACTCCGACTCGAGCCCTTCTAATTCTACATGAGAAGTAACTTTGTTCTCGCTAAAGGCGAATGGTGAGTTATAGTAGTAGCTTTCTGCCAGCGGATCAACATTAAAGAACCTTCCAATGTCTGGCTGATGATTTCTCCATTTGAAAGAGTCCCAGTTCAATCCAAGATCATCAACATGTTCTTGTCCTTGAAATTTAATTCTATTAGGTACTGAGCTCTCACGTGAGTACGAGTTGTAAGTCAACCCAAATGCATAATAATCATCCGTTTGTATCACCAGGCTTTTAGTGTGTGTTACTTTAAAGTCATCGAAGTACACTTCCAGGGGTGAGGTTTCCTCATTGCTCACATAAATATACACATACCCTGCCTGTTTAATGGTAATTTGAGGTGAGTAAAGCAACTCATGGGCTACATCCTGCCCGCTTTCTTTAGGGGCATTGCTCAACCGCTTGTAGCCACTCTCACTTAAAATAAAATTGAAATCGCGGTCAAACACCAGCCAGTTCAGGTAGGCTTTTGGCCCGGGCTCACTACTGTTGGCGGTATTGAGTACTGCCGCACTGGTAAACGGAAAGGTTGCCGTACTGCTCGCGTAGCTGGCACCATCCACTATGGTCCCTGGAGGAGCTGAACCTGGTGCTAATACATAGCTCATTATTGTTGTTAAGGCTGTGTTCCAATTCGTGGAAACAGGGTCTACGTACTTGGCATACACCTCGGTGTAAATTATATCACCCGGCATGACGCTAACAGACTTGCCTAAACCATACCTCTCATTGGCCGAGGCGCTCAGTCGCTGGGCATAACCGTTGGTTGTGGTGGGTGATGATCCATTGGTTTTGTCAAATAAAAAGGATTGCACTTTGCGCGCTTCGGCATACCGCATAAACTGGCTTTGCTCTAGTGCCGCATTGGCACTTTCTAACGTGGCGGTCTCGTTGATAATCTCCTCTTTCGTGGTAAAGGTGAGTCGGTTGTTGCCCAGGTGGTCTTTGAGATTGTATTGGTACTCGGGAGTGGTGGTGGTAAGTTTCACCAACTCCAGGGCATTAATATAAAAGTAGTCGGTTGCCACGGAAGGGCCCGCCACGCTGTACAACACACCCAACGTAATTTGGGTAACTCCTGCCGGTATGGTGAATGAATTTTCTACCCACATTTCGGATGTTGAACTGGTGGGCAGATTGGCACCAAACCAAACAATGTCGGAAGTGTTACCCTTTACGTACAGGTTGGCAACTTTGGTAGAATTGCTGTAGCCTTTCACTCTGAACACATAGCGCTCTCCTGCCGTTACCGGAATATTTCCTCCAATGGGGGTTGTACCCAATTTACTTAAGGTAATGCCAACGTTGGGTAGAACCTTAATATAGGTTTCACCATTGATCGTTTGCAACGAGTTGGTAAAGTTTGCAGAGGCGGTAAATGGTGTGAGGCTTGAGCCATCGGCAGTGATGATTGTTTCCGTTTTCTGCAGCATGATCCTTCCCTCTTCATGACTGATAAATTGCAGCGCATCATTTTCATATACATACTCACTCACGTAATCGGTTTGCTTTTGCGCGGTGGCGAAAGACGCTACTTGCGAAAGTTTGCGGCCCGAGGCATCGTAGATATAGGTAACAGAACCATTGTTGCGCGTTACCTTTTCCGAAAGGTTGAGGAAGTTATAAGTGATGGCCGATGAAATGCTCTTGTTCAAGTCGGTAATCATGTTGCCGTTGGCATCGTAGGTGTAATCGGTACCGGTGCCTGGGTTGCCATCCAGAAAACCTTTAAAGTCATCCCCGGTATCGGTCACTTTTAAAAGCTTATTACTTTGTGTGCTTCCTGTACCATAGTCATAGGCCAGGTTATCCATCCAGCCGGAGGCCCGTTTATCATTGCGTTGCAACGTTTTGATGTTGCCGTTCAGATCGTAGGTGAAACCGGTTTCGGCAAAGGCACTGTTGGCCGGGGTGCTCCATGAAGAAGCTTTTTCCTTAAAGGTTGAAGCTGAAATGCGATTCATCGGATCATAACCATAGGTATAAGCATTCTCCTTTACAGAACCCATACCTAGCTGGTTGCTCCATTTCATCGCACTGATGTTACCATTATAGAGTTGAGCATTGCTGATGTTAGCATCCAGTTGATCATACAACAGTTCCATACCGAAAAAATCGCGTGGGTCACCGCCCTCATTAATATTGAGGTCGCTCTCATTCAATTTGGTAAGCCACCCGCGGATGTTGTAACGGTAGTCTACGGATTGTTTGGCATCGGCCGCGGAGGCTACAGTACTGTGAAGTTTTTTATCGATGAGTTGGCCGAGCTCGTTGTACTCGTTTTTAACGAGCAATATTTCGGGTTGCGTATCTAACTGGTGCCAGGTCTTTAACAATCGGCCTGCATGGTCATATTCGAAACGCCTGATGGTGGAGTGAGATGTGGTACTGAAGGAAGAACGGACTCCCGCGACTGTACATCCTGAATAATTCAACGATACATCTGCCATCAATACTGTATTAGAAGCCACCAATGAAGTATATTTTGTCAGGCCATTAACTTTATAGGTGATAGTGGTTCCTGCCCGCTCAATTCGCACCACATCGCCAGGGCTAAGTTTTCCCGGAATTGTATATTTGGCGGTTCCATTCTCGTAAACAATAGCGGTGTTGGTTAAAGCAGTACTACCCAGATAAACCCCATAATCAATTGTATTAAAATGGGCGTTTGTATTGACATCTGATAATCCAACTACCCGTTCGACACTACCACCCGTATAAATTGTTTCTAACCAGCCAGGTTGCCCAGCGGCAAGTTGCTGCACCGAAGCTGCACCAGATACCCAACTACTACTGGAAGATGTATTGATAAGCATATTCCCTTGCAGTATAGTCGTGACTTGGTCTTTCCAGGTTACATCACTTTCAGTGTGGGTTGATTTTGATTTCAAAACCTTACCTACAAAATCATACACATTGGTTACCCGGTCAGTACCACCTTTATAATTGTCAGACAATGACTGAATCATCCGATACTTATCGTCATAATAGTTTACAGACTTTAACCAGGTGTAGCCGCCCGCCACTCCTCCATCCAGTACTTTAATTTTTGTTCCTGTCACTTGCCCGATTAATCGCTTAAAATATGCGGCTGCTTGTTCACCAGAAAGTTCATCTGTTTTAAAACTATATTTTGCACTATCGTAAATGATATTCTTGAAAGCATAGTTGTCGTAGTACGTAACGGATAAGTACCGGTCTTTATCAATGGTGGTGGTTGGTCCGGTAACAATCGGATATGACTTATTGGAATACCCGTGTAAGTTGCCGGTTGCATTTCCTACATAGGACTCACCCCATTTTCGCCAGGGCTTGGTTGGAATTGCCGCATAAAAATTATCCACCACGAGCTGCATTTGGGACTGGGTTAGTGAAACTGTGTCTTTAATTCCCGTTAGAATTGGGCGGTTTAATTCATCATACTTGGTGAAGGACCAATACTTACTGGAAGTGGCACGTTGGTTGGCGTCCTGTGTCATCACCAGCCGGTCGCGGTTGTCATACACCATGTACACCACACCGGCTCCCGGGATTTGTTTTTCAATCATGCGCTTGCGGCCATCGTATTTGTATTGGAATGCCCAATTAGCAAGGTCTGTTGTGGTGATCACATAATTAGCCGCATTGGTGTGAAGTAACTTGCTCAACTCCGGAGGAAAAACATACCGGAGATTGCCCAAGTCATCGTAGAGGTAATAGGTTAACGCCCAGCCCGGGGTTGTACCAGTCAAGTCGTTTAAGTTATTTGATCCGGCCGTAGTAGCCTGTACTTTTTTCAGAATCACCTGGCCTTGCTTATTCTTATACTCTCGAACAGCATTGCCCTGTTCATCAACCGAAACGGTTACAAATAGTTGTCTGGAACTGAAGTAACCATCTGTTTCAACATAACCACTAAAAGCTGTTCTGCGAGCAGGCATACCGGTAGAGGCATCCACTTTCCAGGCAATCACTTTTTCTGCGGTAGCACTGGCCGTGGTACCATGAACATTGATCAGGTATTTTTGCTCTACAAACTTGTTGGCACCAGTGGCGCTCCACGCCTGACCGGGTCCATAGTTCTTCAAAGGCCGGTTTAGTGGTGATGCTTCAAAAACAGTTTCAGAAAAAGGCCGGGTGTCCTGGGCAATTTTTCCACTGGCATTATTGCTGTAGAAATTGGCAGCCACCCCGGTGTAATTTCCATTGGCATCATAGGTGATCGTCTTATGCCATCCATCCGAGGAACCGGGTACTACGGGCAGGTACTTGCGGTGCTCACGACCAAAGGCATCATATACCACTGGCTGAACAATATCCTTTTTTAGAGGAGAGCCTTGCGTTGTCACGGTTTGTATTGGCCTGCCTAATCCATCAAAGTATTGGATCGCCTGGCTTTTTTGTTCCACCGGTAAGTTATCGATGGCGCTTTCACTGGTTATCCCTTCTACCTGAAGGGTATTGGATAAGATGTAATTCAGGTTGACTCCGTTCATACCGCTGTACACGGTAAATCCAGCCGAAGTTGCTGAACCTGCTACACCGGCTTTCGTAACAGTAACCGTATAGGTACCCGGTGTGGTGGTACTAAATGTCGGTTGCGTTCCAACCTGCTGATTGGAAGAGTTCTTCCAGCTATAGGTTGTAAAGGGTGCTGTTACTGAAAGTACAACCGCACTTCCCATATTTACACTTTGATTTCCGTTAACCGCAATGAGTGGCACGGACTCAATGATGGCCGTTACCGATTTACGGGTTGTACTTTCACACCCGCCAGCCAAAGCGGAAACATAAAATGTTTTGGTGGTGGTTAGGTTACTGACCACATAAGAACTTGTCGTAACACCGGCAATGGCTGAACCACTGCTGCTTTGGTTATACCATTTATAGCTGGTGGCCCCTGCAACGGTGCCCACACTCAACGTAATACTTGCATTCGGAAATGCCGTAGCACCGGTTGACGTAGTGGGTGCAGCCGGGGGTGTTGTGTAAATGGTTACACTCCCCACCGATTGAGATGCGGTACTCCATGTACTGGGCGATACTTTGAGACGTGCCCTTAAATACAGGTTGCCAGCAGTAGTGCGTGTAATGCTGGAAGTCTTGCCCAGCGAAGTTGAGGTTCCTGAAGAGGAAGTTTGCCACCACCACTCATAATTATCCGATACAGCGGGAGAAGTATTCCGGGTAACCACTGTACTTCCGCATCCATAGGTAAAACTAAATGTGCTATTAGGCGTAGGGGGTGTAGTGGGAGAATTAACGGTTACACTTTTAGTGGCCAGGGTAATAGATCCGTTTTTAAAGGTGATTGTTGCCGTGCCAGTGGTCGTCCAATAGATTGATGCAGAATATGTCAACCCCACAGCACTGGTAGACAATACCGTACCCTTTGTGGTTGTCCATTGGGGATTACCAATCGTACTGCCTGCCGTGTAACTATACGTCCAGGTTTGTCCATTCTGAACGGGAGTAGGTCCGCTTATGGATTGACTCACAGCATCTGCACTCGCTAAGAGGGTACAAATAAGTAATGGCAGCCATAGGAATGCCATATGGCTTGTTGACTGAAGTGTTATGGTTGTACTAATTCTTATAGTTGTAATCGTTCTGAGTAACAATATTCCCTTTATCGTCTTTGATAAGCCTTAATCGATTAAACTCATCGTATACATAATAGGTACACCTTTGATTAGGATCAGAAATTGAAGTTACCCCCACTCCAGGATCGTGTGTATATGTTGTCATAAGCGCTCCCGCAGGATACACCCTAATTTCATCGTAGCGCGTGGCGCCAGCTTTGGCAATGGTTGGTGAATAGGAAGTTTCCTCCTGAAATTTCCAGCTTCCATCATAATACCAAAACGTCATCTTTAAGTTAGGCGCTGTGGGTTGGCTTGATGCTGGGATTGTATAGGTCGATCCATTGTAATACTTGTTACCGGTTCTTGAAACACCAGCGGTGCCGGAAGGATCTTCAAAACTTGTGGTAAAAATCTGGTCAGTTGTAGCATTGATTACTTCTACTATGGGCAAAGTACTATTATATCCCCATACATAAGATTGATAAATATTATCAGCCTTTCGGTACTCAACTATGTTGCCATCGTTATCATATTTAGTCACCAAAATATCCTGGGTATACACATTTGGAAGCGGGAACATGTTGGTATATTTCCCCTGTGCCATAGACTCATTAAAATTAGGGGAAAGTATGGGCTGGCTATTTTTAGAAGTATATACTTCGGTCACCACCGGGAAGTTGTTCTTAACTCCCCACATGTTAAAGATTCCATTCACAAAGACCGAGTCAGCTCCCTGCTTGAGCCATCGCTGTGATTCAATCACCTCATTGATATTAAGGTTTTTTAACAGGTCGATTCCAGTGAAAAGTCCCTCCTGAAAATGCTTAGGGTACTTATGCCTGATGATGGTAATTTCCCCTTGTGAATTCGTTTGTTTAGTAAGACTCGGGGATAAACTAACCAGTGGATCGAAATAGTTTTCGCTGACCGTTACTAATGAATCAGTAGCACTACTAAAGTCAATCTGCATGGTCCTGTCATCCCGCTTCCATTGCGAAACATAATTGTACCGTTCGTCAGCAAATACTTTCGACCAATCATTTTGAGTATTTTGAATATACCCAATTTTTACCCCCAACAAGGTTGTAGTCAATACCGGGTCAGGAAAACTAAAAGTGTTCCTTCCTCTTTGAATTTTATTAAACCCATTAACACTTTTGCTTTCCTTTATTGACTCAAGCATATGCCCACGCCTATACTCGAAACTGGTAGGTTGTGGGAATGGGTGACCGTTGTACCGTGTATCAGAATATTCGAGCGGTGAAGTGAATTGAAACGTTTCGCGACCAGTTGATCCAGCAGAGTCATACATAACAGATACTTGAGAATAATTAATATGACTTCCATTGGATAGTCCCAGATTTAACTGGTTTTGAGCAGTACGTGAACAATAATAACAGGAAACTGGAATCTGGGAACCACCTTCAGATACTACAATTTTTTCAAACAAATAGTCATAGGTGTATAGTGGCTGATTGACTAAAAAGCCACTAGAGCGTTCACTATCCAGCTTGGATGTATAGTAATAATTCCTGCTATATATATTACCCAATGCATCATGATCTTTCGTTGCTTTAATTCTAAGGCCACCAGCAATTTTGTACTTTAAAAAGACACCATTATAGGACTTATAATGAAAATTTATGCTGGCTGATTGACCGGAAAGCTCAGCCCTTAACCTAACAGTATACCAACCAGAATCCAACTTTACATAGGCAACTCCTCCTGTTATTTGACCATCATTTACTCGAAACATAGTGGGCCCAAGTATCTCCACAAGAACTTCATCCTGATTTATGGGATGGGCCCCATCATCGATGGAGTAATTAACTATTACCGTCTGTTTTTTCTTGGAGAAGAAGTCACCTTCAAAATACGTTGTTGCACTATTCGTTGAATAATAAACACTTTGGTTAATGTTTTCAATAGTATAACTTTCCTCATTGACCTGGCCCGATGGTGAATATCCATAGTCGTGTGGCTCAAATTCAAATTCTGTCTTACCCCCGGTAGGATAAATTACCTCCTGCAATGAACCAAGTTTCATATTAATAGGATCCGGTTCCCGATCAGCACCATAGATGTATAAGTACTCCGTTTCGACACCCGGTAATAATGAGTTTATAAGGTTTGAGTTAATATATCCCCAATGATCCTGAGCTTTAGAATTCAGACACGGGAAACTGTTGCCCGATGATCCCCCAACATAACTAAAGCGATGCGTTAATCGTTTACCGGAGTTTGCTATTTCCGAAATTGAATCGAGTTTTAATCGCAAGCATTCAGCTGTTCCGTTTCCAAAATAACTTTGATAGAGGGCAAATTTCTTGAGGACATTTGATCCACTCTTCACAATGATAGAGTCCATAATTTGGCCTTGCCCAACATCTTGGCGAGAGCCCCTAAACTTGAACTCCACCTGAAAGCTATTTCCGCCAATAGAATTTAAAAACCTTCCCTCCGTAACAGTTTGACCACCACTAAATTTATATCCGGAAGGAGGACAATGTAATTGTTGTTGGGGGTCGGGAATAGAACCAGACAAAAGATAATCGTGTGACTCGGAAACTCTCCAGGGGCTGGCAAATGGTTCATCATCGTATCCAAATCCTACCTCATGGCCCCTTGGGTTACTAACAGAAGTCAGGTACCAACTCACCGGCATATCATCAAGTGAAGGGTCTGACTCATTCGAAGAAACACTTGTAGTTGTTTCAACAGTAGCAAAGGCATAACTTATCCCACGCTCATCGATAATTGTAAAGCCACTGCCTACATCCCCAACAATTTTAATGGCAGAATGGGGTATGGTACGGATAACCCCGGTCGTATCAATAAAAAACTTTCCCGACCCGCCTGGGTAACTGTATGTGTAGGAATCAGGCTCGGTATCCCAATGCCCCGTTGCAGCATAATTCAGGAATTCCATCCTATCTGAGGCAGATAATTTATTTTTTACATAGTCATATACCTTCCGCCATAACTGGTTAGCACCATAATAACCTCTCACATGGTCATCCGGTAGTCCTATTACAGTCCTCGTTATTACACCCCCTGCATTTAATGACCAACCTAAACCAACATTAGAAGCCATTTCTTCTACCCGAATTCCAGAAGCGTGGTATTTAAGAGAGATAGGAATACTAATGTCTTGTTCAGTGAAAGAAAAAATAGGTATATCAATATTTGGAGTGCCTGTATAATAACTAACTGGGATTGCTCCATACTTTGCAATTGCAAACGCATTAGGGGGAGGCGGAATAAAATTTAGTTTTACTGCACTCTGAAAATCCGTTTGGCTTAAAGCAACATTGAACGTAAGCAACACTAACACGGTACTAAATACAAAACAATAATGCTTTTTGTCTGCTAATTGACAAAGTTCTGCTAATAATTTTGAAGGTAGTAGAAAAGGCATTGATAAGTCATGGTTAGTCGTAAACTGATCACCACAGCCCCATATCGATTCACTCTCTAAAATAATTAAAATATTTTTATTTATGAATTGGTCATGCTGATTAAAAATTAAGAGACTGGACAATGGGTAAAAATTATTTTAATAGAATATTGTTAATGCGCTGTCCTTAGTTTGAAAACTAAGGACAAATAGAATCTAAATAATAGCGAGTCCTGATTCGAAAACTCAGGACAGCGCTAGATTAGTTACAAACCGCTATCATATTTGGAGGCTAAGTCACAGACTTAAGCCAGTTAAGGGTTAAATTTCCCTCACCCCTATAAGAGACTCATTACAAATTCAGTATCACCTTACCCCTCTCCCTGGGGAGAGGGGTATGGGGTGAGGGTTGAATTTTACTTAAAGATGTGACCTTTTAATAATGGCTTTGATTTCAGCCAGCGGCTTAAACACACCCATGCTGGCGCAAGTGTTAAGCGAAGTGTCACTTGTGCCTTAGGCACAAGTCTCGCGCAACCTTCCGCACGGCCTGAAGACTTGCGCCAGTTTAGGGGCGATATCAAAGATTCCCATTCTTCGTTGGTCAAACTGGTGGAGGGTGCGAACTTGAGTTGTGGGGGGTGCGAGGTTGAGATGTGGAGGGTACGAGTTTGAGTTGTGGAGGGTGCGAGTTTGAGATGTGGAGGGTACGAGTTTGAGATGTGGAGGGTGCGAACTTGAGTTGTGGGGGGTGCGAGGTTGAGATGTGGAGGGTACGAGTTTAAGTTGTGGAGGGTGCGAGTTTGAGATGTGGAGGGTACGAGTTTGAGATGTGGAGGGTACGAGTTTGAGTTGTGGGGGGTACGAGTTTGAGTTGTGGAGGGTACGAGTTTGAGATGTGGAGGGTACGAGTTTGAGTTGTGGGGGGTACGAGTTTGAGTTGTGGAGGGTGCGAGGTTGAGTTGTAGAGGGTACGAGGTTGAGATGTGGAGGGTCCCGAATGCCGTTGAACTGGAAACTCAGGACAGCACTATAGATGTGACCTTTTAATAATGGCTTTGATCTCCGCCAACGGCTTAAACACATCAAATGTTTTGCCCTGGGTGCGCAACGCGCCTAACGCATTTCCGTACTGTGCTGCCCCGATGTAATCCTTGGGTTTTTGAAGCAGTCCGAAGCCAAGGCCCCCGGCAAAAGAATCACCACAGCCGGTGGTGTCCACTACATGTTTTACGGTAACAGGCGGCACCAACGTTTCCACCAACTTGCCGCGTTGTTTGAAATAGGTTAAGCAACCGCGTGAATCCAACGTGATGTACACACACTTTACGCCCAGCGATAAACAATGCACCGCAAAATTGCGCAACTCATCACGATCCAATACTTCCTGTTGAGCTTCGGTGAAGTCGCGGCTTTCATACTCCTTTTTAAACCATGAGGCATGCGCCTCCTCCAAATTCATTTTCAACACATCGATGTAGGGCAGCCACTGGTCGCGGTCAATCCAGAACTTGCGCTTGCGTTCACCATTCACCAGACAAGAGGTGGTTGGCCCGTGCGCATCAAAGATGATGATGCCTTTGCTTTTGGATTTTAAAAATTTCAGCGTTTGAAGCGATATCTGATAATCGCTGATCGGTATAAAAACAAACACGTTGCAATTCAATAGCTTCTTTACATCCTCCGGCAAAATCGGATCCATGTAGCCGGTCTGGCGCTCCAGCCGATTGTTCACGTCCAGAAACCGAAGACTGATAATATCGCCCTGATCATGTTTTGAGGTGATAAACCTGGTGTTGATTCCGCGATACGGTTTGAATACTTCCAGTACATTATCAACATCCACGTTGCGCACATGCGACACCGGGATGATCTCCATCTTCGCAGCACCCAATGTCGATAAGGCTATGGTTGGGTGCGTAACGCAACCCCATTTTTGAATAAGGTCACCCTGGTGTGTCACGATATGATCGCGAGGAATGGGGCCCAGGATGGCTATTTTTTTCGCCATTTATTTTATACCGCCTTGCTTAGAATGATTGAATGTTCAATCCAGATGGGCTTGTTGTTGATGTGTACCGTTAAAGGTTCACCGGATTCTAAAACAGCTTCTACACTTTTTGAGGAAACTTTAATTTTAAGTACGCGGTCTCTAAACTCAATCCTGAAGGAATAGTAGGACCATTGCTCCGGTATAAAGGGAGTGAAGTGCAACTCATTATTCAATACGCGCATTCCTCCAAATCCTTTTACGACACTCATCCAGGTGCCCGCCATACTGGTGATATGACATCCGTCTTCCGTGTCATTGTTATAGTCATCGAGATCAAGCCTGGCCGTGCGCAAATAAAGTTCATAGGCTTTTTTCTCATAGCCCAGCTTGGATGCAAGAATTACATGTACACAGGGTGATAAGGACGACTCATGGACCGTCATGGGCTCATAGAAGTCAAAATTTCGCTTGATCACCTCAGCATCGAACTGTTCCTCAAAGAAATATAATCCCTGCAGCACATCCGCTTGCTTAATAAAACAAGACCGAAGAATTCGATCCCATGACCACTTTTGATTAATCGGCCGTTCTTCCGGTCTCAGCTTGCTCACCGGTATTAATTCCTTATCCAGAAAGCCGTCCTGTTGCAACATAATTCCACGGTTTGCATCTAGGGGAAAATACATGTTCTCCATGATGTGCTTCCACTTCCCTGTTTCGGTGGCCTCGTCAAATTTCGTATTCGTCACTAATGTCCTATACGCGGCTGAATTTTTTTCCTTAACATACTGAAGTGCTTGCAGGGTGTACTTCAACGTCCAGATCGCGAAGTAATTTGTGTACCAGTTGTTGTTTACGTTGTTCTCGTATTCATTCGGACCGGTGACGCCTAACATCACATACTTCTTTTTGTCTTCCGACCAGTTTACCCGTTGCGCCCAGAATCGGGAAATTCCTAACAATACTTCCAAGCCAAAATCAACCAGGTAATCCTGATCTCCCGTGTAGCGCACATAATCATATATCGCATAAGCAATAGCACCGTTGCGATGAATTTCTTCAAAGGTTATCTCCCACTCGTTGTGACACTCTTCTCCGTTCATGGTGACCATCGGATACAAGGCAGCCCCATCCTTAAACCCAAGCTTGGCTGCATTTTCAATGGCCTTCTGCAAATGCTTGTGACGATACACCAACAGATTTCGGGCAACGTTTTGCTCTGCCGTACTTAAATAAAAAGGCAAACAGTAAGCTTCAGTATCCCAATAGGTACTGCCTCCGTACTTTTCTCCCGTAAATCCTTTGGGACCGATATTCAATCGCTCATCTTCCCCGGTGTAGGTTTGCATCAATTGGAAAATATTGAAACGAATACCCTGTTGAGCAGCAATATCTCCTTCAATGGTGATATCACACTCACTCCATTTTTTACTCCATACTTCTGAGTGATCGTGTAACAACAAATCAAACCCTTTTTCTACCGCATGCGATAACACGTTATGGCAACGCTCCACCAATATTTCCTTGGGATGATTTTCCGAGGAGAGAACTGCAGCATACTTAAGCACGACTACTTCCTTCCCCTGATGAAAGTCCAATTGAATGACATTGCCGGCATACTTATCGCGTTCCTCCAGATTAATTCGTCCCGCAACAGGCTTCCCTTCTTCAAGGATGAAATACCGCATGCCGGTACACACATGAAATTTTGTCTTTTTGGTTTGAGCGGTAACGTGAGCCTCACCTTCCGCAGCGTGACGATTTACTTCCTCCCAGAATTTTTCGTCATAGTTCGAATCCTTATTAACCACATCGGCATCAATGGCTATGGACAGAATTGCCTTGCCGGAAAAATTTACAGGCGTGATGGAGTATTGGATAGCTCCTACCTCGCCAACAGCCATGCTGCAAAAACGTTTGGACTCAACGTTCACTTCCTTTCCATCCGGCAACGTGGCCGAAAAAGATCGTGTCAGCAACCCAATTTTCATATCCAGCACGCGTCTGAAATTAGTCACCTTACATTTAGCCAGATCGAGTTTTTGATTTTCGATCATCACGTGAATACCAATCCAATTCGGGGCATTCAACACTTTCGCGAAATATTCAGGGTATCCATTCTTCCACCAGCCTACCCGTGTTTTGTCGGGATAGTACACCCCGGCTACATAGCTGCCGGAAAGTGACTCTCCACTATACTCTTCTTCAAAGTTGGCACGTTGCCCCATTCGGCCGTTGCCAATACTGAATACACTTTCGGATATTTTATTATAATGAGGATTGAATCCCTCCTCAATAATTTGCCATTCGTGATGCTTGAGATATTGTTTCATAAACTATACTCAACTGAGTTGGTTCTTTATAACGATTGTAATTTCTTAAAATCAAAATCCTGCACGGCCCCTACTACCGTATGGGCTTGATGCAGTTGTTCTTGCTTTCCGATACCCACACATTTCATTCCTGCCCGCAGTGCAGCCTCCACTCCCGATTCGGCATCCTCAAATACGATGCATTCGTTCGGCTGAACATTTAGTTTTTTTGCTGCCAATAAAAATATTTCAGGATCGGGCTTGGTATGAACGATCATGGTACCATCTACAACAGCATTAAAATCATCCTGGATGCCTAGTATATTGATTACTGTCTCCGCGTTTTTACTGCTGGAAGCTAACGCGACTTTTATCCCGTCTTTCCTAAGTTGCTTTAACACGGGCTTCACTCCGGGAAAAAGTTCTTCCGCCTTCATGTTTTCGATGTACTCCATAAACCAGGAGTTTTTACGATCGGCTATTTTTTCCTTTTCACTTTCCGATAAGGAAACACCCGCCAATTCAAGTATGATCTCCAGGGACCGCATGCGGCTTACCCCTTTGAGCTTTTCATTAATAGACTCGGTCAAGTCAAAGCCAATTTCACTGGCCATTCTTTTCCACGCCAGAAAATGATACTTAGCGGTATCCACCAACACACCATCCAAATCAAATATGCATGCCTTTATCACGTTGTTACCAATTTGTCTATCGGTTCTTAATCAGTTTGATTTTGTAAAGACCACTTGTGGTGCGCACGTCTACAATGTATAATCCACTGGCTAACGAACTAACATCCCACGTATCTTGCGATAGTCGTGTTGGGCGAGTGGTCACTCCCTGCAGGGTACGAAGTGTTACATCAATCACCTCAACTTCCGAAGCTAACCGCAATATGTTTTGTACCGGGTTGGGGTACACTGCGATGTCACTCTCCAACTCAGAATGTAAAGCCGTAACAACAGGGTTTGTAATTTCAACATCGGTGTACAACTTGAATGCCCCCGGTGCGAGGGTAACAACCTGAGGTGTTGAAGTAACTGCTAATTCAGTGCCATATCCATAGTACTCATACCAGGTACCCGCATGTGGAAATTCCACAAAAAGAGACTTCTGAATAACATCGAAGTTAACTACAATCACTGCATTCATTTCGCTTGCATTGGCAGGCGTTGGAGTATAGGGAACATTCTTGAGGATCAACTGCCTTTCCAACTCCGTGGTAGAGGGAAGCGTAGCCGTTCCGGAGGTAAAAATATCGTACTCACCTCGCAGGCGGATCAAATCACTTATATGCGTGTACAGCCGGTATCGTTCATAGTCATCACGATAATCCCATTTGACAGGCTTAGGATACGTGCGGCATTCATTACTGGTCGTTCCGGTATCTTCACAATAGTTGATGGGATAGTCATACCCTAGTTCACCAAATTGCCACAGCATTTTTGGCCCGGGAATAGTATAGAAGAAAGTAGACGCAGCTTTGGCCCGCTTCAGTCCGGTAGAGAGTTCTTTTGTATTATAACTGCCGGATGAATTACCAAAATTAGTTGTACGATAAATCATTCGCTCTTCATCATGGCTTTCCATGTACCCCACCACATGCGGTACACTCCACCCCCGGTTGCCATGGTAAATCCAGCTTACATCCGAATCCTGGGAAAATCCCATGGCGCTTTGGCCGTAGGCATGATTCAGGTTACCCCATAACAACATTCCCTTTCCTTCACCGCTTCTGTATTCAGCAAGTTCCTTGTCCTCATTATTGGCAGCAAAATGTTCGAGAATTACAATGGCATCCGGGGTATGCTCCCAGATTTTATCAGCCATCCTTTTCAAGATGGCAACTCTTGATGCATCGTAATTCGCAAAACATCCCTCATTCGTGGTACTTCCGGAGCAATTAGCATTTTGAGTAAACCCTTTTGACAAGTCAAAGCGATACCCATCAATTTTATATTCGTTTAACCAGTAATAGTTAATGGTGTCGAGGTAATCTTTTGTGTAAAGGCTCTCGTGATTCATGTCAAAAAAAACACTGTAGGGATGTGTTGCATTTACATTGAACCACTTATTGGTTGGATTGGGCTTGAAGGTAGAGTAATTAAAATCCATCAAGAGGTATGGATTCGGCATATCCTGGTGGTTCAGCGCAATATCCAATATCACGGCTATTCCATTTTGGTGGCATACATCTACAAACTCCTTGAATTTATTTTTCGGTCCGTACGCCTTATCGGGAGCAAACATAAATTGCGGATTGTAGCCCCAGCTGTTGTTCCCACCAAACTCCATGATGGGCATCAGTTCAATGGCCGTAATGCCTAAGGTTTTAAAATAGCTAATGGTATCGATGAGGGTTTGATAGTGGTTGTCGCCATCTTCAAAAAAATCACGAAGGAGCATTTCGTAAACCACTAATTTTTCCTTTGCGGGCTTTTCGAAATCAGTTACCTGCCACACATACGGAGTTTGCGCAGTTTGAAACACTGAAAGCCGATTGAAATACCATTTGCTCTCGCTGTTATAGGCAGCTTGTGGAAAAGTTTTTAGATTCGGATATGTACCTGCCGGAATGTACTGATCATCAGGATCGAGAATTTTATCGGCATAAGGATCAGCCAGCCACAAGGTTTCATCCACCAGGTATTGGTAGGCATATTCCACTCCGGCTGTTAATCCGTCAATCTCCAGCCAAAAGAATTCACCATCCTTTTTCATTTGGTTTTCAGGAAGAACATTCCACTCGCTGAAGTCGCCCCGCACGTACGCTGAGTTTTTTCCGGGAGCTAATAAGCACAACGTGACTTTTGTGTTATCTATATCATAATTAATTCCCGGAATAATTCCGGGTGGCCGTGTTTCAGAGGGACTGCTGGTGGAGATAATGTATTGAAAAGAAACTTCATCTGAACCGGTTCCCTCAGTCACCACCAACTCTACGGTGGCATATCCGGAAATTTCGGTAACGGTGTGGGTATAATTGTATACGGTGATGTTGTCCTGCTCATCCATCAGAACATCATTAATAAACAAATCGTAGTCGGCTGCAATGGGTGTCTCTGCGCTGATCTCTATGTCATCTCCCGTATCCACGAACAACGGTTGTTGTTGCGGAGAGATTAAGGCTACTTGAAACGAGCCATCCCAAAAATCAACGAGGTAATCGGTGGTTTGGCCATTGGGCCAATTATCAGCTTTTAATAAAATGCCCATTCTTGTCTGGGTACTGATATCCTGACTAAAAAAATCGGAAGGTTTAAAGGTGAGTGAAAAAATTACTTTACCACTCGGAGTAGTTTTTGTGAACTTGGCAGCATCTGCTGCGGCCGTTGCAGGATTGATATTATACTTTGCATCAATGCTTACCCCAGGTATCCAAACCCAGGCCCAGGCATTGGTTAGATTAGCCAATGATGTTCCTGTTACATCATAGGTTACGGTAATCTGGTCGTTGTACCGAAAGAGTGTGGGGGTTATGGTTGGACTAAGTGAAACAGTCTGTGCCCATGAACACACTGGAAAAAGGAGTAGCAATAGACAGAGTTTCCTCATCTCGAAAATCGTTTTTGTAAAGGAAAACAGGGGCCGGACCGGCCCCTGTAATTTTAATCAGCTTGAACTCAATCTATTTCAAGAAATAGTATTCACCACTCAACGTATTGAAGGTAACAAAGTAATATCCTTCCTTCACGGGAATATTAGCACCGTTAAGCGTACCCACTCCGCCAGGAAATGTACCTGCACCCCAATTCACTGTCCAAGCGTTATCGGCTCTGAATTTCGCTTCAGCTTCTGTGAGGGTGAAGTATTTTGACCATTTATATGGGTTCGCTGGATTCTTAATCAGGTTGGTATCATTATCCCACCCACCTGGTGTTGCTGATCCTATTATTCCAATATCAGCGTAAGCAGCTGCGTTTGCAGTAGGACCAAAGAAATACTCGCCTGTTGCATCGTTGAAATAAACAAAGTATGTACCGCCCACTGCGATAGGAATATTGGGGCCACCGGATGTACCATAACCTGATGGATAAGTGGTTGCACCCCAGTTATTATCCCAAGCATTGTTCGCACGGAATTTCGCTTCACCTGCTACAAGCGTAAATGTACCTGTCCAAACATGCGGATCGGATCCATCCTGTGTCAAATCAGTATCGTTGTCCCAACCACCCGGAGTAGCGGAGCCAATAATACCGACCGTTGGATATGAACCAGTGACTGCTGTAAATGTATAGGCCAATGTTACATCATTGAAATCCACTTTGTAGTAGCCCGATGCGGCTGCTCCCAATGCAATGTTTCCACCACCATATACTCCTGTACCAGTGGGGAATGAGTTCCCACCCCAGTTGTCTGGCCAATCATCAGCAGATCTGAATTTAACCTCACCACCGGTAGTCAGGTAAACCGTTACCGTCCAACTATGTTTATCCACTTTGGTTGGATCAGAAAGTCTAAAATCCACATCCGTACTCCAACCTCCTGGTGTTGCACTACCAATAATACCGATCGTACAGAAATCACCGCACTCACTCAATTGATAAATAGTAGCGGTTCTTTCTACAGCATTGGAAAACAAAGGGTCATTGGTAATTCCATTCACTGTTGATTTCACACGAACGAATACGGTGTGCTCTTCAAAAGCAATTAAACCCAATGCTAACATGGCATCGTTAAAATCCTCCACAGAAATCTCAAGAGAATCAGCCGAAGTATTTGAAACACTTTGAGGGCTGCTAAAATCCTCATCATCGTCAATCTCAATCACATAATTAGTAGAGAGATTCGTTCCACCATAATCGGTTCTATCCCATTCAAAAACCTCGAACACCTCAGCGGCATCTTCCGGTAAAAACTCTACCGGATCAGCCGTCTCAGGACTTGTTAACACAGGCGCAATAAACTCACTAAAATCAGGGAGTTTAGGTCCAACTTCTTCGGTACACCCTGCCACCACAATGGCCAGAACAACCGTCAGATAACTTAAAAATTTTAATGTTTTCATCTCAAGTTCTGTTTATGATTAATTGTAATCAGGGTTTTGCTCCAGTTTTGGATTTGCACCCATGTCGGCTGCAGGAATCGGGAATAAATCGAGGTGTGCAGGAGTTGCCGCACCATCTTTAACATTTCCCTTCCAAGGCCATATGTAATTGCCACCACTGAATTTTCCGAAACGGATCAAATCTGTTCTCCGGTGACCTTCCCAATATAACTCACGGGCGCGTTCTTCAAGAATAAAGTTTAAAGTCAAAGTTCCTGCAGTAACATCACCGGTATTATCACCATAGGCACGCTGACGTACCAGGTTTACATAGTTCACAGCCTCACCAACGGTTCCACCTGTACCACCACGTAGTACAGCTTCTGCATACATCAAGAATGCATCGGCTAAGCGAAACATCGGGTAATCGGTATCCACAAAAGCCTGTGCAGGTGTGACCACCGGGCTTCCATCTAAATTCACATTGCGGAATTTTGTAATCGCATATCCTTCGGTGAAGGATCCGATATCGGTAATTTCAAGAGACTGACCATTGGTATAGAATAGATCACGCGTATCATTACCAGAGAAAATATTCACCAAGGCTTTGGTCGTTCGTAACCCCCCCCAACCGCTATCAATTCCAAAATCAGCCGCCACCATCGAGCCACCAACCGGAGCGTGAACCAGGTACACCATACCTCCGTACGATTGCGTACGGGCATGATCATATGTAATCGGGAAAATCAATTCAGTACTGTTATGATTATCCGCCACAAAGTTATGTCTGTAATTCGTAGAGAGTGTATATCCGGCACCAATAACCTTATTCAAGGCAGTAATGGCTTCGGTATATTTTGCTGTCTCAATATAGGTTTCTGCATTCAGGTATAATTTTGCCTGAAGCATCCATGCAGCAGCCTTGTCGGCTCTCCCATACTCAAAACGAGGAGCACCTAATTCATCTTCGATAGCTATGAGTTCCTCTTCAATATAAGCAAACAGATCAACGGGATTGGTTTGCTCAGGGAAGAATGCACCAGGCTTATCAGCTTCCGTTACAAACGGAGGGCTGCCAAACAAATCCAACGCATGATAGTACGCTAATGCTCTTAAGAAGCGAGCCTCAGCACGATAGACCTGAACATCGGTATCTGAATTTCCGCTGGAGGCGCGAATAAATTCATTGCTCAATGCCACGGTATACATGATCCTGGAATACACAGCAGCAATAAATACATCGTTTGGTGTCCAGGTGTGCCAGTGAAAGTCTTTAATCGTGGCATCGTTCCATCCGATCACAGCTTCGTCAGTAGTTAACTCCTGGCAATTCCAGTATTGGCGTAAGTAATTTCCAAAACCTTCATCAATACCAGCAATATCCGGTTGTCCGGAAGGTCCTTGCTGACCGCTCAAGGCGAATGTTGCATACAACTTTGCCAGACCCTTTTTGAAGTCTTCAGGTGTCTTATAGACGGTTTCAGAGGTAGTTATTTTATCTCCTAAATTCTCAGGTTCCAAATCTCCCAGACACGAGGTCATCAACAACGCAGCAATTGCCGCGAAGGATGTTATTATTTTATTAAATCTCATTTTCATAATTCCTGAATTAATAAGTCAAGTTTAAACCAACCAAGAAAATGCGTGGACGAGGGTAAAGGTTATTATCGATACCATTCGCCACCTCAGGATCTAAACCGGTATAATCGGTAATCGTAAACGCATTTTGTACCGTAAAGCTCAGTCGTGCCTTCAGCTTTTGATCCAACAACTGGTCGAAATTGTAACCAAGACTAATGTTATCCATCTTAAAGAAAGATGCATTTTCAACGAAGTGATCGCTGAAATACTGCGGAGTCACAAAGTTGTTGTCTTTAACAGATTCCCGTAGGTTATTGAGAAAACCTGATGCCACGTAAAGCCCGTTATAATGCGAGCTGGAAGCTCCGTTGTTGTACACGTAGTTATCAATGCTCAATCGTCCTGAGAAGGAGAAATCAAAAGCCTTGTAATTTAATCGTGTATTCAACCCCATGAGAATTCGGGGAGCAGGGCTATGGTGCGTATACTTGTTGTTATTGTCACCAGTTACGTTTCCGCCATTGCCGGTACGGTCCACGTAAAGGCCTTCGATTGGATCTCCATTAGAATCATATACCTGCTGGAATACATAGAATGAATTGACAGGTGAACCAACCTTATTAATCTGAATGAAGTTACCAACAGCACCTGAAATTCCACCCGTGGCAACACCTGGATAATTCGGATCGTCCGTTGCCGTCAGTTTGGTGATTTCATTTTCATTGTGCGATACGTTAAATCCGATATCCCATGTTAAATCAGTTGTTTTAATAGGTTGATAATTTAACGTAAGCTCGATACCCTGATTCTCCAAATTACCTACGTTCGTAAGCAGGAAATTTGAGAAGTTGGTTCCAGCAGCAATAGGAATATTATTAAGCAGGTCCTTTGTTTCTCTCAGGTAATAGTCAATAGAACCAGTTAGCTTATTACTAAAGAGGCCGAAGTCAAAACCAAAGTTTATGGTTGTGGTTTCCTCCCATTTGATGTTGGCGTCATAAGCTGCTGGACGCAAGGTGTTATAAAACGTATTACCAAATTGGTACTGAGCCGTAGGGGTGCTTTCCTGGTAAGTTGCCAAATATGGATACGTACCACCAACATCTTGTTGACCCGTAATACCATAGCCCACTCTGAATTTTAAGTCAGAAAGTACGTTAACATCCTGAAGAAATGACTCTTCTTTAAGTCTCCAGGCCAAGGCAACAGCGGGGAACATACCCCAACGATTTTCTTCCGAGAAACGGGAAGATCCATCTGAACGCAATGTTGCCGTTACTAAGTACTTACCCTTAAAGGAGTAGTTCACTCTCCCGAAGAATGAAACCAGGTAATTTGGATTAGGAATATTCTGACGGGCTACCGTATCTCCATCGACATCCGTGTCGTCTGAAAAATCCAACTCATAGTCAGTATATACTGTTTCATCTACGTTTCTTGCAAAGTTTGAACCGTCACGTTGGAAGCTTTGATACGAGTATCCTGCTGTAGCATCAATCTTATGCTCGCCAAACTCTTTAACATAATTGAAGTATAAGTCAAATAATTTTGAATCGTTCTCACCCGTGTAATCGGTTAAGCGGCCCTGATTGTTAGTATAGGACATCTCCTTGGTAACATTATTAAAACCTTCACTTTCGGAGTGATCAAAACCCATGTTAACATTGGCTCTTAACTCCGGTAAAAACGAAAAGCGATAATCTAATTGAAGATTACCGATCCAGCGCTTCACATCAGAACGGTTATCGGTAAACTGTAACAATGCTAAAGGATTATTTGTCGCAAGGGTATTAGGATTCCCATTGATGTTCATCCCTGAGCTTCCATCGGGTAATATAATGTTAGGAGTAACCGTCCATGCGTAGTATCCACCATAGCGGGTATTTCCATTTTTTATGGATTGTGTAGGATCAAAAGCTACTGCTGACCCTACTGCACCTGCGTCACCAAAGTTATTTTTCTGGAAACTTCCTTTCAGACTGGCATTAACTTTCAGGTTATCATCCAAGAAAGAAGGAGATAAATTCAGGTTAACTGAATGACGCTTCATTTCTGTTGTTTTCAGAATACCCTGCTGGTCAGTGAAGCCATAGGATATACGATAAGGAATGGCCTTTGTAGTTCCTGAAAGACTCAGGTTATGGTCTTGTGACCATGCATTGCGATAGATTTCATCTTGCCAGTTAGTATTACCGGCACCAAGGCGGTCAACTGCAGTTTGATCAATACCCAATGTTCCCTGATAACTTCGAACTAAATCACGGTATTCATCCGCTTCCAATACATCGATATACTCAATGGGCTTACTGTTGGATACCTGTAAATTATAACTTAATTGAGGTTTTCCACTAGCTCCCTTCTTCGTAGTAATTAGAATAACACCATTGGATGCACGGGAACCGTAGATAGCGGTTGCAGAAGCATCTTTCAACACCGTAAAGGTTTCAATATCATTTGGGTTAATGGTAGCCAAAGAGTTGGCGGTACCGGTAGGTCCGTTGTTATCCAACGGAAATCCATCCACCACAATCAACGGATCGTTATTGGCATTCACAGATGATCCACCACGAATACGAATTTGTGCACCACTGCCCGGAGCTCCACTACCTTGTGTAACCTGTACCCCGGCAACCTTACCTACGATAAGGTCTTGCGGTGAACTCATAACACCTCGGTTAAAACTTTTGTCAGTTACGGCAACTACTGAACCGGTAAGGTCCTTTTTCTCGACCGTACCATATCCAATCACCACTATTTCAGATAGGGATGTTACATCAGAGGCCATGATTACATCGATAACCGATTGGTTACCCACATTCACTTCTTGTGAAGCCAGACCCACAAATGAAAATACGAGCACTGCATTAGGAGCGACAGAGATCGTAAACGCTCCGTTAGAGTCTGTTACCGCACCATTACTGGTGCCTTTTTCCAGGACGTTAACACCGGGTATGGCAGAGCCATCGTCAGCCGATGTAACCTTTCCGGTCACCGTTCTATTCTGAGCCATTGCCAGGGAGGCAACCAGAATGAATAGAACCGTTAAATACCTGCTTACATACAGATAAAATTTTGTCATACGGTTTTTAGGTTAGAGTGAAAAGATAAAACATGTTTAAAAGAAGGCATGAGGATAAACAAAACTCAACACACCATTAATTTGTATCAATTTTGTACAGAATTTGGTGGAACACAACAATTCTTTGACAATAAAATCAGGAAACGAATCCGCAAACGTTTGCAAGATTTAACTCCTGATTTTTGTCATGTGCACCTTTTACATCAAAGGAAAAGTCTAGTATGAAGTATGACTAGTTGATGATGTGTACGCTGTTGAAGTCAGATCAATAAGTGACGATTAATTTCTTTCAACATCCTTAAACAACACGATAACTAGTGATCACTTAATTGTTTTATCAAGCAAATTTTTTGAGGTGACTCAAATGGAACTTAGGATTGATTAAAGTATCCATATAAGGTAATTTAACTACATTTCAATCGGTTGTGCAACGAGTTGCACAACTTGTTGCAATTTTGTTTCTTTAAGTCATGAAATATCCAAGCACTGCGTTCACCCACAGGGATGTTAAATTGAGCCTGGATATTACATCTGACCATTAGAAAGAAAATTATTAACAGATGAAATACGTTCAGGTTACCATCAAAGACATTGCCCGTGAACTGGGCATTTCCCCATCAACTGTTTCCAGGGCTCTGAAGGATCATCCGGATATCAGTCCAGAGACAAAAAGAGCTGTTAACGAGCTGGCAGAAAAACTAAACTACCAGCCTAATATCGTTGCACTCAATCTACGGCAGAGTAAAACAAATACGTTAGGAGTTATTATTCCCGAAATCGTACACTTCTTTTTCTCCACCGTGATCAGTGGAATTGAAGATGTTGCCTATAGTGCCGGGTATAATGTTATTCTGGCCCAATCCAATGAGTCCTTACAGCGTGAAAAAACAGATATCAAAGCTTTGTTTAACTCCAGGGTAGATGGTATGCTCATGTCGATCTCCCGGGAGACTACCACATTTGATCATATTGAGTCCATCCTTTCAAAAGGAGTCCCTATCGTTTTTTTTGATCGGGTATATAATAATGCTCAGTTGAGCAAGGTAATCGTTGATGACTTCGAGGGTGCCAAGGAAGCCACACTTCATCTAATAGAGCAGGGATGCAAACGAATTGCTCACCTGGAGGGCCCTCCTAACCTTGCCATCAGTACGCAACGATTAGAAGGGTATCTGGAAGCACTTAAACAGCACAAAATTCCAGTGAATAAAGATCTGATTGTAGCGTGTCCGCTCGGATCACTCGATGAAGGTAAAGCTGCCACAGAGAAATTGCTAAGCATGAAAAATCCACCGGATGGAATATTCGCCAGCAATGACCCTGCGGCTATGGGCTCGATGCAAGCCATTAAGGAGAGGAAGTTGAGGATACCCCAGGATGTCGCCATCATTGGCTTCAGTAACTGGTTCTTTAGTTCACTAATGGATCCACCACTTTCTTCTGTTGATCAGCCTGGCTTTGAAATGGGACAAGAGGCAGCCCGTCTTTTGATCCGTCATATTGAACGAAAAGACAAGGATGACGCAGAAGTAGTTCCTGAAACCAAAATCCTGAAAACCCGCCTGATCGTCCGCGCCTCATCATTGAAGAAGAAGTAATAAGGAATGGGCATTAGGGATAGTGCCCAATGCCTAATCCACAATGCTCAATTGTACCGCAATCGTTTGCTGAATTTTGAATTCTCGTTATCATGGTTAGTCGACTGATTTACCCTTACTTTAAGGTTAAATTAAGTTCGCTTCTATTCCATGCAATCAACGCTTAGCAAATCTATCGGAGATATAATCCACTGGGAAAAAACTCCCACGGGAATTCTTGGTAAAACCACTACAAGTTCCTTTCAGGTTGAATTTTATTCTGAAAGCATTACACGTGTTCATATTACCCAGCAGGATTCATTTCACAACTTCTCCTATGCCGTAGTTGCCACACCTCAAGAAGTCTCTTTTGAAATTGTTAACTCCGACAACGAGATCATAGTAAAGACCAATGCACTGCAGGTCGTCATCCACAAGTATCCGTTTTACATAACATTTAAAGATGCTTCAGGAGAATTATTAAATGAGGATGATGCAGCTTTTGGAACGCGATGGAATGGCGAACAAGTAACTGCCTATAAAAAACTTCAGGAAGGAGAACGCTTTATCGGACTCGGTGAAAAAAACGGACCGCTGGATCGCAAAGGCCGGGGCTACATTAATTGGAATACGGACAATTATGCTTACAGTCCGGATGCTGATCCACTCTATTGCACCATACCCTTTTATATTGGGTTGCATCATCAACGGGCATATGGAATTTTTCTCGACAATAGCTCGCGCACACAATTCAACTTCGGGGCCTCCAACAATCGGTTTACCAGTTTTACTGCAGACACCGGGGATATGAACTATTATTTCATTGGTGGTAATACTGTAGGAGACATTTTAAAATCCTACACCCATATTACAGGCCGAATGCCCTTACCCCCTGCCTGGAGTATCGGTTATCAACAATGTCGATATAGCTATTATCCAGATCGCGAAGTGATCAGCATCGCTGATAATTTCAGAGAAAGAGATTTCCCGGGAGATGCTATCGTATTGGATATTCATTACATGGATGCCTACAAGATTTTCACCTGGGATCAAAAACATTTTCCTGATCCAAAGGCCATGATTGCCAAGTTGCAAAAGATGGGCTTTCATGTGGTGTTGATGTGTGATCCTGGAATTAAGATGGAAGAAGGATACGAACCTTTTGAGTCGGGCAGGAATGAAAATGTATTTGTAAAATATCCGGATGGTACGGATTACGCAGGTCAGGTTTGGCCGGGCTGGTGCCACTTCCCGGATTTTACCAATCCTAAAACACGTGCATGGTGGGCAAACCATTTCAATGCCTATGTAGACTTAGGTGTTGAGGGTTTCTGGAATGATATGAATGAAATTGCTACGTGGGGTAATATGCTTCCGGATTTGATCGAGTTTGATTGGGAGGGACAAAAAGCAACAGCCCGTGAAGCGCGGAATGTATACGGCATGATGATGTCGCGCAGCACCTATGAAGGCACAAAAAAGCTGCTGAAGAATAGGAGACCATTCAATTTAACACGATCAGGGTATGCGGGCGTTCAACGGTATGCCGCAGTGTGGACAGGCGACAATGTTGCCTATGATGGACACATGATGGCGGGGATTAGGTTAGTCAACAGCATGGGACTTTCCGGGCTTGCTTTTACAGGATATGATATCGGAGGTTTCGTAGGCAATGCCGATGAAAAACTCTTTGCACGTTGGATTTCCATAGGGGCATTCTCTCCTTTCTTCAGAGGTCACTCCATGATTAACAGCAGAGACTCGGAGCCGTGGTCGTATGGTGAAAAGGTGGAAGAGATCTCGCGCAACTACATGAAGCTTCGGTACAGGCTTCTACCCTATCTATACTCATTATTTTATGATGCCACACAAACCGGTATGCCCATCAACCGAAGTCTGGCCATCGATTTCACGCATGATGATTTGATTTATGATCATCGTTATCATAATCAATATTTATTCGGGCCAGCAATTTTAGTAGCTCCGGTAGAAAGCAACAAAGATCTTGTGAAGGTGTATTTGCCTTCGGGCAATTGGTTTGAACTCTTTACGGATCGCAAGCATCAGGGTTCAACAGAGATTGTGGCAGACTGCCCTATTGATCAATTGCCCGTATATGTTCGTGGCTCTTCTATTATTCCTATGAGAGAAAGGGCTGGTACAACCACCCATGATCATGGTGACGTATTGGAAATTCATCTTTATAATGGAGCAACACCCAGTAGCTTTGTTTTATATGAAGATGATGGAATCAGTTATGCGTATGAATCAGGTGCCTTTGCAAAACGACTACTGGAATACCATCCCAATGAAAATCGTTTTACGATTTATCCAACCGAAGGGAAATATACTTCTCCGTTTAAAACACTTACGGTTTACTTGCACGGGTTTAACAAATTGGAATCACTCACCGTCAATGGCAATGCGCAAACCGTTCAAACTAAAGAATACAGGTTTGTACAACCGATTACAAATTTCGATCCGGTAAATACCATGCCGGAAGGTCCGAAAATCACTTCATTGAAATTCATAACCACTCACTATGAACCAAAGCAATTGGATATCCGCTGGTAGTCTGCTCACAACACTCCTTCTTTTATCAGCATGCGAAACCCATGAGGAAATTATGTATAAGGATCAGGAACTGATCAAAGGAAATGCTTCGCCAATTTTATTCATGGCGGGTGTCAATGAAATCAACCTGGAAGATTATGTACTGGATCTCTCTAAACTTGATTCCATCACAGCCCCTGCAGAATTAAAACAAATCCGGAAGAACAACTTGTTATTCCTGGAGGGAGAATTATCAAGCTGGTTGGGTGATTTAAACTTGTGGCATCAAGGTCAAGCGTATTCCGTACCGCTTCAAAAAGCCAATAAATCAAAAATAACGATAACCTACTCCGGCCCGGCAAAAGATGTCAAAGTAAAGGGAGAATTTAACGCCTGGAATCCCGTAGCCCTGAGCAAAGACCAAGATAACTACTCCATCGATTTCTACCTCAATCCTGGTAACTATCAATATGTTTTCATTTTGGATGGCAAAGACAGACGTGATCAATCAAATCCTGACTCCGTGGATAACGGAATGGGCGCCTGGAACTCCGTCATTCGGATACCTCGTCCCGATCCGAATAAACTTCCCCGTATTGAAACCGATCAATTTTCCGAAAAAAATATAACACTCTCCCTCCTGCAATCTGCCCAGGAGGTTAAGGTGTATTGGAAAAACTTTCTAATGGATGATCGTCAGGTAAAAGTCACCGGTCAAACCATCGCCATTCAAATTCCAACACAAGCCAAAAACGAAAAAAGAAGTTTCATACGCGTATGGGCCGCCAATGCGGAAGGCATCTCCAATGATGTACTGATTCCGTTGGACAACGGGTCGGTAGTTCAACAGGCGAATCAATTAACCCGAACCGATAAAGAGGCACAGGTTCTTTACTTCATGATGGTTGATCGTTTCAATAACGGAAGACCCGAAAATGATGAGCCCGTGAAGGATAAATCGATTCATCCAAAAGCCAATTACTACGGTGGGGATATTGCCGGAGTAACCCAAAAATTAAAAGACGGATATTTCAAGGAGTTGGGCATCAACACCCTTTGGCTTTCACCCATCACCTTGAATCCAAAAGGTGCTTACGGAAAATATCCAAACCCTCCGACTACATTCTCCGGATACCATGGCTACTGGCCTGTATCGTTGCAACAGGTTGACTATCGCTTTGGAACAAAGCAGGAGTTGGAAGAGTTAATCCGTATCGCTCATGATCAAAACATCAATGTCATTTTGGATTATGTAGCCCATCATGTACACATTGAACACCCGTTGTATAAGCTGCATCCGGAGTGGTTCACTTCATTATACCTGCCGGATGGGTCCTTAAATACCGAGCGATGGGACGATCAGCGGCTCACCACTTGGTTTGATGTATTTATGCCCACTCTCGATTTACGCAAGCCCGAAGTGGTTGGACCCATGACCGATACCGCCATGTATTGGGTTGAGCAATATGACCTGGATGGTTTCCGACATGATGCTTCAAAACATATTGACCTGCTCTTCTGGCGTGAACTTACTAAAAAGGTGAAATCTAACGTAAGCCGACCGATCTTTCAAATTGGAGAAACCTATGGAAGTCGGGAGTTAGTGAATAGCTATGTCAGTACCGGTATGCTTGATGGCCAGTTTGATTTTAATGTGTATGACGATGCAGTACAAACCTTTGCCCGCGATGAAGTTTCTTTTTCAAGATTAGCCAACTCCATTACGGAAAGCATTTCGTGGTTTGGTGATCACAACCTGATGGGCTACATCTCCGGCAATCAGGACCGCGCCCGGTTCATTTCGTATGCCGATGGATCCGTGAAATTCAATGAGGATGCCAAGCTTGCGGGATGGACCAGGAAGATTGAAATACAAGACACTGTAGCGTATAAAAAACTGATTGCACTGAATGCCTTTAACATGACCATTCCCGGTGTACCGGTAATTTATTATGGTGACGAAATCGGAGACCCGGGTGGTAACGATCCTGACAATCGCAGGATGATGCGCTTTGACAAGCTAAACAACCATGAGGAAACCAATCGTGCTACGACAACTAAATTAATCCGCTTACGAAGAGAAAACCTTGCCCTTACCTATGGTGACTTCCATATCATTAGCACCACCGACAAGCAATGGGTATACAAAAGAAAGTACTTTGGTAACGAAGTAATTATTGTCTTCAATAAATCCGCTGAAGAAGTGACTATACCCATCGGAAGTATAGACGGTGAGGTGAACACCAATTTTTCGAGCCAATTAAGGGTGGAGAATCAGGAAGGTATTCTTACCTTACCCCCCTACTCTTTTGAAATTATTACGATAAAATAATTCTATGTCATTAGCGTCAAATACTCCAACAAAACCCCACCTCAGTTTTTGGCAAATCTGGAATATCAGTTTCGGTTTTCTAGGTGTGCAATTTGGGTTTGCCCTTCAAAATGCAAATGTTAGTCGCATATTTTCTGATTTAGGGGCTGACCTGCATTCGCTCTCCTTATTCTGGCTTGCTGCACCTATAACTGGTTTAATAGTTCAACCCATCATTGGCGGAGCATCGGACAATACCTGGAATATGCTGGGCAGACGCGGACCTTTTATATTGGGTGGGGCTTTGTTTGCCGCGTTAGGGATGGCGCTTATGCCAAATGCACCAATATTTATTAAACTTGTTTCTCCCATGGTTTTTGGTGGGATTATGTTTGCGTTGATGGATGGTTCATTCAATGTTACCATGCAACCATTCCGCGCTTTGGTAGCCGATATGCTTCCGGTGGCCCAACGCAATCGGGGCTATACCGTACAGTCATTATTGATCAATACAGGTGCTGTTATTGGTTCTATTCTTCCATTCTTATTAACAAATGTTATTGGTCTTGAAAATGCTTCCAAAGCCGGAGAAGTTGCTCAAACCGTTATTTGGTCATTTTATATCGGTGCCACCGTTCTGTTAGGCTCTGTGTTGTGGACAGTATTCTCCACCAAAGAATATCCACCAGATCAATTCCACGCTTTCCAGGAAGAAAAGAAAGAAGATAAAGAAGTTGTAGTGAGTGGGAATTTTTTCAATCGCTTCATCCAACTTTTGAAAGGAATGCCGGATACCATGAAGCAGCTTGCACTCGTTCAATTCTTTTCATGGTTCGCCTTATACATCATGTGGGTGTACACCACCCCAGCGGTTGGTCAGGCTCTTTGGGAAATCGATCCTTCTTATTATAACATGGAAAAGGCACTTATTCCCGCAGAGATATCACAAAAGATGGGCAGTGCAGGAGACTGGGTAGGAATTCTTTTTGCCGCTTATTCACTTTTCGCTGCGCTGTATTCAGGGGTGCTAGGCAAACTTGCTGATAAGTGGGGAAGAAAATCCGTATATTCTATTTCCTTGTTGCTAGGAGGACTTGGTTACATATCCATTCTTTTCTTCAAACCCGGAGAGACTGTATTGGTTAACTTACTAATTACAAAAGTTCATGTTCCTATAGGTGGATTATTTTGGATCATCTCCATGGCCGGTGTTGGTATAGCGTGGGCCGCAATCCTATCTATGCCTTATGCCATTCTTTCAAATGCACTGCCTAAGACGAAAATGGGTGTTTACATGGGCATATTCAACTTCACCATTGCTGGCCCTCAAATCATCAGTGGCCTGATAGGCGGCAGCATTATTACCTACTTCTTTGGAGGTAATGCTGTATACATGTTGGTGGTTGCTGGAGTAGCCATGTTGCTAGGTGCACTGAGTGTTAGCCTTGTTAAGGAAGCTATTGTAAAATAGATGAAAACATTAATTCTATTTTTCGTCCTATACAGTATTCAGTTTAGCCATGATTTGCAGGCTCAAGATTATTCACGGTTTACGGGCACGATTGAAAAGCTCCAGGGGTTATCCAGAATCACAGACCAACAGGAGCGCTTTCTGCAAACAGAAAAATTCTGGCAAACCCTTATTGAGGAAAAATCCATTCCCCTGGTGCAGGAAGATTCCGTTGCTTTTTTCTATCGAGGCAATGCCAACTCAGTCTCTTGGTTAGGCGACTTTAATGGCTGGGGGTATGACAAAAAGTTCAACAACAAAGGGGTTAGAATCCCTCAAACAGATATCTGGTTACTCAAAACATCTTTCCCCAAAGACGGACGCTTCGATTATAAAATTTTAGTGAATGGATCCGATTGGGTCATCGATTTTTTCAACCCCAATCAACAATGGTCGGGTGTAGGTGGAGGCAGTCCTAATTCAGAATTGCGCATGCCCTTCTGGAAACCCGAGTCCGTTGCGGTACAAAAAGAAGGTGTACCAAAAGGTGCATTGACTTGGGATATTCTTTTTGTTAGCAAGACGTTGGGATATCAAATGACCTACAATGTTTATTTGCCGTTTGGCTACTCCCCTTCCAAAGAGTATCCCGTGATTTATGTTACGGATGGATATGAGTATTTGCATGAACGCCTGGGCAACATGGCCACGGTGCTCGATAACTTGATTCACGAAAATAAAATACAACCCATTGTGGCGGTATTTCTTGATCACCGTGAGCCGGTGAACCGAGCCAACAACCGAAGGATGCAGGAACTTGCGATGAATCCCAAGTACCTTGATTTTTTTGAAAACGAATTTATAGCACACATTGAATCGAAGTACTCCGTTTCTAAGGACCCCAAACAGCGAGCTGTGCTGGGGACGGCCATGGGTGGACTTACATCTGCCTATTTTGCTTTTTCAAAACCAGGAGTTTTTGGTATGGCAGGAATTCAGTCACCGGCTTTCAAGTTTAAGCCAGAGATATATACGGTGTGCGATAATCCGGAGGCGCCTCCAGTAAAAGTTTATCTGACTACCGGAGTTTTTTATGATGCGGAAATTGAATCCCGTAAAATGAAACAAATACTGGAGAAAAACTTTTGCACATTTCAATACAGTGAATCCAATCAGGGTCACTCCTGGGGAAATTTTCGGGATACAATTGATGATATCCTGGTGTATTTCTTTCCGCCCAAGTGATTAAATTCGGGCATCCATTTTGTTAAGTCAGCTTTAAATGAATTATATGAATCCAGGACGTCTACTTATTTTCATCGCCATTATTATCCTAACAGGCTGTGCATCAGGCAAAAAGGCCTATGAGCGAGGGGATTATTATGAAGCTGTTATGCTTTCTGTATCCCGACTCCGTCAAAATCCGGATCATACAAAATCCAAAGAAGCCTTGAAAAATAGTTACCCATTGGCTGTTGAATGGCTTCAAACGGATGCCAATAATCAGATTGCCTCCAACTCTCCTTCCAAGTGGAGAAACGCCATTGCTTCGTATGATAAGCTTAACCAGATGTATGAGGCTATCCGACAGGCTCCGGGGGCATTAAAAGTAATTCGCGATCCTAAAAGCTATTACGCAGAAATTGGTCCGCTGAAAGAAAAGGCAGCCGAGGAAAGTTATAATGCCGGTATTGATGCGCTCATGAAAGGAACCCGCGATGACGCCAAGCGTGCATATTTTAATTTTGCGGATGCCCAATCCTTTGTACCGGGGTATAAAGATGTGGTGGAGTATCTTGATAAATCCAAGTTTGAAGCCACGTTGAAAGTAGTGGTAGAACAAGTGGCTGTGCCTGCACGCTATAGCTTAAGCGGTGATTTTTTTCAAGATAAGGTTGAGGAGTATTTACACCAGAATTATCCTGATCGCGGATTCATAAAATTCTATACTCCTGAAGAAGCAAAAAATGTAAACCTTCCAAAGGTGGATCAATATTTACGAATACAATTTGATGACTTCTCTGTGGGAAATACAACCATCAATGAAAAGGAAGAAACCGTAAAAAGAGATAGCGTAAAAGTTGGTGAAGCCAAGATTGATGGAAAAACGGTTCCGGTTTACAATACCGTTTCCGCGAAACTCATCACTACACGAAAAGAAGTTGTTTCACGTGGATTGTTAAGCATGATTGTAGTGGATGGTAAGTCCAACGGGGTACTCACCCACAAAAAATTCAATGGAGAATACTCCTGGGTAAGTACATGGGGTCGTTTCAACGGGGATGAGCGAGCGCTTACCGACCAGCAATTATCCATGTGCAAACGAAGGGAACAACAGCCACCTGTGACGCAGGACCTGTTCCTTGAGTTTACAAAGCCTATCTACAATCAATTAATTCCAGCGTTGCAGGGGTTTTACAGGAATTATTAGTAGTCGGTTGCCCGACAAATTGTCGATTTGGTTAAACCATCCAGGCGGTTATTGGGTTACTATACCATGATAAAATCAGGAATTTTCTTTTCCCTTATTATGCTGCTGGCTGGTGCTTCATGCGGACAACGCAAAAATTCCGAGAATACTACCCCTATGAAAAATCAGGAAATTGAAAAAGGAATGGCACTCGCTACGTTTGGAAATGGATGCTTCTGGTGCACCGAAGCTATATTTCAACAGCTGAATGGTGTTACAAAAGTGGTGTCCGGGTATGCCGGAGGAAAGGTTAAAAATCCTTCATACAAAGAGGTGTGCACCGGTTTAACCGGTCATGCAGAAGTGATCCAAATTACGTATGATCCAACCAAAATATCTTACCCTGAATTGCTGGAAGTGTTCTGGCAAACACACGATCCCACCACCCTTAACAGACAGGGGGCAGATGTGGGTACGCAGTACAGGTCAGTGGTTTTTTATCATACAGACGAACAAAAACAATTGGCTGAATCCTATAAAAAGAAACTGGATGAATCCGGTGCCTTTGACAATCCCATTGTTACCGAGATTAGTCCACTGAGCGAGTATTATCCCGCAGAAGATTACCATCAGAACTATTATAAGTTAAATGGCAGTGCCCCCTACTGCTCTTATGTCATTCAGCCCAAGCTGGAAAAGTTTAAAAAGGTGTTTAAAGACAAGCTGAAGAACTGAAATCGACCGTTCTTATAAATTTTCAACCTTTTTTACTTCTCATGTAACCCCAGCAAAAAGTTCTCGTTAAACCTCCTTGAGTAGAGTAAATCTTCTCATAGGTTTAGGTTTAGGTAAAACAAAAAAGCCCTGGGACGCAGGGCTTTTTTGCATTGTACTAATTTGATCCTGAAGCTTACTTCGTCAGTTTCCCTTCCAATTCCTGGATAAGCTTTTTATACGTATTCTCCTTTTTGGCAGCCTCCTCTTTGGTGGCTTTTATTGTTTCTTCCATAGATTTCAGTAACTCTACTTCCTGTCGCTTCATACCCTCTTGCGTTGCCTGAAGCTCTTCCATATTCTGGCGCATCTCTTCTTCCTGAGCTCTCATTTGTTCAGTCATCTCCTGAGATTCTTCTAACAACCGCTGCGTTCTGGCATTGACCTTCACGGAAGAAATTGTTGAGGCAATACTCTCGGCAATCTTTTGCACAAACTCAATTTCAAAATCCCGGAATTCAATAAATGAGGCAATCTCCACCACCCCAAAAATCTGCTCATTAAGTTTCAAAGGAACAATCAACACACTGGTTGGATTAGCATCACCCAAACCCGAAGTAATGCGGATGTAGTTTTGAGGAACCTCTGTAAGGTAAATCAAATCTCCCTCCTGCCAGGCTTGTCCTGCTAGTCCTTCTCCCCTATGAATCTTATGGTTCAAATACTTCTTCTTGTCCCACGCATAGCAGGCCTTCATCGACATCGTTGGATCCTCACTAGTCTGCTCGTCATCAACAATGTAGATCGCTCCCTGATTGGCTTTGAGGTACTTTACCAGGTTCAGGATAATTTCATCGGTAAGCTTATCCAGGTCATTGGTATTGGTCCGTAAAATTTCACCAAACTTAGCCAGGCCTTCTGTTGCCCAGTTTCGCTTTTTATCTTCATCGGCAACGCGCGATAAGTTATTACGCATATTAATTAGCGCATTACCCAGGACATCATGATCACTCAGTGGCCTAAATTCAGTTGCATAAGTTCCCTTACCAATATTTTCAGCAAAAAGTGTGGTAGCCTTCAATCCATTCACCAGGTTATCCATTGCTTTGGCCATCTCACCAATTTCATCATTATTGAACTTCGTATTCTTATCTTCAACCAATTCACCTTTACCCAACTTAATCACAATATCTTTAAGATAATTGACTGGAACCGTTATCGATCGGATCATGATAAATGCACTAAAGAAACCCAGCGCGACTGTAATGGCGGAAAGAATCAGGGTGATATTTCTTAACCTTTTGGTTGACGTGGTGAGTAAGGAATCAGATTTTGCTGTTACATCCGCTTGAATGGCAGCAATTTTATCCAACAATCCAATAATGCCTGTAGTCTGAGGAATGATCTGACTTTCAATGGCATCTTCCGCTAACAGCTTAACCAGAGCATCTTCATAATTTTCAAACGTAACCAGTTGTGACATCACACTCTTCTGAGCCTCCATCATCGCTTCGAATTTAATGAACACGGTGTCCATCAACATCCGTTGACTGTCACTCTCCCATAAAGGCATAAGCTTCGTTACCTTTTCTTTTAATGCCGGGTAATCAAAGTTTTGAAGATCACGAAGGGCTTGCTTGTCTTCCGTGTTGCTCTGTAAATAAACCCAGTTGGTAATCAACATTTTAGAGCGGGTAACCATCAGGATCAATTCATTGATCGCATCCTTGGAGGGACGGATATTTTCAGAGGATGTAGCGACTACTTTATCGATATTATTACCGGTAAAAAAAATGATCGTAGCATTGATAATAAACAAAATGATCAGCGATAAGAAACCGGCCAGAATTTTATTTCCAATGGTTAACCGAATACTGAATTTCTTTTTTCCCTTTTCCATAGATTAAATCATAATAGCCAACCGTGTTATTTCGGAGGAGGCTTTTAGGTTTTGTTTCGTTAATGCAGCCTGGTTTAGTTCAAAGGCCAATTTACCATCTTTCGTGATAAAGTTAATACAACTACCCAATGCACCAAGACCGGGTTGCTCGGTCATGACAAGGATAGACTGAACCCCAACTTTTTGTACTACTTCCTGATGCTTGCCGGACTGATCCACTGGAAGAAACAGCATATTGCATTTCCGGATTTCCGCGGTCGTATTGATCTTCGTTACCTTAATCGTCCGGTCCCCAATCTTTTTGGCTTGTGCCATTGCCTTTAACTCTTCTAATATGGGGGAATCACCAAGCACTAAAATCTCAAAATCTCCTTCATTATAGGCATCCGGCCACTGAATATACCGGGTAAAACTATAGATGAAAAGCGGATGCTGCTTATAGGTTTGAGCATGGGCAACTATACTTACCAGGAGAAGTATACTCAAAAAACCTGCTTTTCTCATTGATTTAGAATGCCTTAAAATGGGTTGAATTGCGAACAAAAATAGGATTATTAACGATTCCATAATCATTGAAATTTGGGGTTTTTATCACTTGAGGCAGTAAATGACAAATCCTACCCACTTTTGAAAACCTGAATTGGATTGGTGCCTAATATGGAAGAATCTAAGACCTAGCGGTTTGGTGAGCTCATGTTACAGGCTCAAAAATTTACTATATTTCCAAAAACCCAATGTGTTATGTGTCGGTTACTCGCCTATCTCGGTACGCCCATCATTATTGATAAACTTCTCTATCAACCAAAGAATTCACTTATCACTCAAAGCTTTGACTCCAAGGAACGTGAAGAACCTCTCAATGGAGACGGGTTTGGTATAGGCTTGTATGTTCCCATTCACCCTGAACCCATCACCTTTGTGTCTATTAACCCCGCATGGAATAACCGGAATCTCAGAAACCTGGCCCCAAAGGTAAGTACATCCTGCCTGGTGGCGCATGTCAGAGCTGCCAGTGTAGGCGATGTATCAGAATCCAACTGTCACCCATTTCAGTACAAGGACATTCTCTGCCTTCACAATGGTGGTATTGAAGAGTTTCAGAAGATTAAACGCAAACTCCGCGATGGATTATCTGATGAAATGTATAACTGGATCAGGGGCCAAACGGATTCCGAACATATTTTTGCCTACTTATTGAGTTATCTGTTCAAGCAACATAAACAAGTTACTGAGGAAACCGTGATGGATGCCTTTGAATATACCTTCCGTCATTTAAATGTGTTGATGAAGGAAGCCGGCATTCAAGAGCCGTCCTACCTGAATATGGTATTCACCAATGGCACTTTTCTTGTGGCCACCCGGTATGTGTCTGATCCCAAAGAAGAACCATTGACGCTTTATCACTCTGAAGGATTGCGTTATGTGGTCGAAGATGGCGTTACACGATTAGAGGCCCCCAACGATGAGGATCAAGCCGTGTTGATTGTATCGGAAAAGCTCACCAATGAAGAGCATTGGACCAAAATTCCAAAAAACCATTTTGTGGTGGTTGAGAAGTCACTGAATGTCAGAGTTCGCCCGATTAAAGATTAAGTAATCCACCTACCAGGTTTAATGTTCAAAATTCTTAGCTAATATTGAGCCTTAATTTTTTTGAATTTTGAACTCAGACATCATCATCATCGGGGGAGGCATTGTTGGTCTTGCTACCGCCCTCCAGTTGAAACAACAAAACCCTTCACTCAAGATTGTCCTTCTTGAAAAAGAAACCGAACTGGCTAAACACCAAACAGGAAATAACAGTGGCGTCATACACTCGGGCATTTACTACAAGCCCGGAAGTCTCAAAGCCACGAATTGCATTCATGGTTACAAGCTATTGATTGACTTCTGCCGCAAGCATGAGGTGCCTTTTGAACTCTGCGGTAAAATCATTGTTGCCACGGAGGAGAAAGAACTTCCGCTGCTCCAAAATCTTTTCACGCGGGGTCAACAGAACCAACTCGAAAATCTAAAAATGTTGACGCGCGAGGAACTGAAAGAATATGAGCCACACGTAGCTGGAATTGGCGGTATCGCGGTTCCTCAAACCGGGATTGTAGACTATAAGAAAGTAGCAGACAAGTATGCGGAAGAAATAAGAAAATTTGGAGGAGAAATAACCCTTGGAGAGCGTGTAATCGATATTCAATTGGGTGCTGAAAATGCTATTGTGATTACACAGTCAAAAAGTTACCCTACAAAACTTGTCATTAATTGCGCAGGCCTGTACTCCGATAAAGTTGCCAGGCTTACCTCTAAAGTTGTTGATGTTAAAATCATTCCTTTCCGGGGCGAGTATTACAAACTGAAAAAGGAGAAAGAATATCTGGTTAAAAATCTCATCTACCCTGTACCGGATCCGAATTTTCCGTTTTTAGGTGTTCATTTTACCCGAATGATGAAGGGTGGCGTGGAGGCTGGTCCTAATGCCGTGTTGGCCTTTAAGCGCGAGGGATATAAAAAATCTGATATTAATCTTGCTGAACTAGGAGAATCATTAGCGTGGCCAGGCTTTCAAAAAGTAGCCTATAAATATTGGAAGACCGGCTTTGGGGAAATGTATCGATCATTTTCCAAAGCTGCTTTTACTAAAGCCCTTCAGAAATTGCTGCCCGAAGTTCAGGAAAGTGATTTAGTTGAAGGAGGATCAGGTGTGCGTGCGCAGGCATGCGATCGTACAGGCGGGTTGGTAGATGACTTTTTAATTTTGGAAGACAAACAGGTAATCAATGTTTGCAATGCTCCATCACCTGCTGCTACTTCTTCATTAGCCATCGGAGAGACTGTATCCAAACTCGCATTGAATCGATTCTAAAAAAATCGCAAGACTAAACCTGCTTGCATGCCCCAAACTTCAATGGAGTTGTAATATTTTTGAAATACAGTACCCGCAGAAATATATCCATGAAGCTTACCGGTGTTAAAAACCTGATGCTGATATTGAGCGCTTAACTCCCATCGTGGATTTGAACCTGTATCAAAATCCTTTGCAAATCGCCATTCAAAATCAATTTTTTTTGTTTGATCAGGGGCATGCACAGCGAACAAAAAAGCCGTTTCACTAAAAACTTCCTTCTCTCCAAAAGCTTCTTGCATAAATCCCGTTCCAGCTCTGAACGTAAAAAAACGGCTGGTTATTAAGTTTAGCTGAATCACTTGCCAGTCATTGGTACGAAGGTGAACGTAGCCATCAATGTCCTCTTCAATCAAATAGTTCATCCTGAAATCAGTAGAGAACAACCCCCAATTACCACGAATGCGAGGCCAAAGCATATAATAGCTTGAGGGTTTAACTCCACCTTGCAACATCACCTCTAAAGACACCATTGAAGGATAGCGTGCCGGGTCCTTTTGTAATTTGTACTTCTGTCCCTCAACAATTCCACTAAAAAGAAAGTCAAGGATTAACCATCCCCCCTCACTATCATCATCCCCATCATAACTACTATCGCCACTTTTAGAATTTGAACCAGAAGAATTACTGGATGACGCACTTTTTATTTCATTTACCTGAGCTTGAAGACAGCTCAATGAAAAGACGGTCAGCAGGATAGCGTAGACAGTTTTCATAATGAGTTGGTTTATAACCAACAAATACAATTTTGAAGCCAATTATAAACAGTTCAAGATAAGGTTTATTTTGGGTTGAAAGCATGATTTTAAAACCATAATAAGCTATTTAAAGTCTTGCAATTGTCTTAGTTGTCCTTTACGGCACTAACCTCAATTTCTACCAAATATTCGGGGGCAATCAATGCCTTAACCTCTACCATGGTCGTGGCTGGCTTGATATTTCCAAAGAATAACTTATGTGCTCTTCCAACCTCTTCCCATTGAGAAATATCGGTAACAAAAATTCGGGTTCGAATGACATCCTTCATTGAAAATCCAGCTTGCTCCATTACTTTTTGAATCTTCTGCAACGCAAATTCAGTTTGCTTGAAAAAATCACCTTTCCCTATTAACGATCCACTTTCATCTACTGCCACCGTTCCTGTTACTTCCAACTGATTCCCGACTTGCACGGCACGTGAATACCCTACTATATCTTCCCATTTCGCCCCGCTAGAAAAATTTTTACGCATATATTATCATTTAAATGAACCGAATATTCATGGTAATTTTACTCATATTTAATCATTGTGAGCAAACTAAGTCCAGAAGAAATAAAGCGCTACAGTCGTCACCTGGTTCTGAAAGAATTTGGAGCCGAGGGTCAATTAAAACTTAAGCAAGCTCGCATTCTGGTAGTAGGTGCTGGCGGATTAGGCTGCCCTGCACTGCTGTACTTGGCCGCTGCCGGTGTGGGTACGATTGGTATTGTGGATTTTGACGTGGTTCAGGAATCTAACCTCCAGCGGCAGGTTCTGTTTCGCATGGATGACATCGGCACGAACAAGGCTAATGCAGCAACCAATCATTTACGAGAGTTAAATCCTCTAATCAGCATCACTCCATACCCGGTAAGGTTGACCTCTCAAAACGCCTTGGACATCATTGGGAATTATGATCTTGTCATTGATGGTTCAGATAATTTTCCAACCCGATACCTGGTAAATGACGCCTGTGTACTATTGGATAAGTCCTTTGTATACGGTTCCGTACTGGAATACGAAGGGCAAGTCTCTGTCTTTAATGTTCACCTTAATTCTCAGTATAGTTCCAACTACCGTGACCTTTTTCATTCTCCCCCGCTACCTGATAAGGTACCCAATTGTGAACAGGCAGGCGTCCTGGGTGTGCTCCCGGGTATCATCGGAAGTATTCAAGCCAATGAAGCGATCAAAGTTTTAACAGGAATTGGTGAACCCTTGATTGATAGATTGCTGTTGATGGATAGCCTAACGCTGGAAACAACCCAGATCAAAATTCAGAATAAACAAGCACGACTCGAAATAAAAAATCTAGTGGATTATGAAGATTTTTGTGGCATAAGCGAAAAGAAAATTAAATCTTTAGGCATGAAAGAAATTACTGTTCAGGAATTACAAGACCTTCAACAATCGGGTACCGATTTTCAACTCATTGATGTACGTGAGCCACATGAATACGACATCTGTCACATAGAAGGAGAGCTCATTCCTTTAGCCGAGGTTCCTCATAACATTGATAAAATCAGCAGAGCAAAAAAAGTTGTCATCTACTGCCGAAGTGGTGGTCGAAGCGGACAAATCATACAATGGCTTGAAAAAAATCACAAGCTGGACAACCTTTACAATCTCAAAGGAGGAATTCTGGCGTGGGCAAGAGAAATAGATCCCTCTATGCCGACTTATTAATGCCTTTGGGTGTTTTAAAAAAAAGACTTCCAACAATCATTCCCGCACCACTGATGAGTACCGCGGGCACCAGACTGGGTATGGCTAACGGAAAATTTTCGAAGTAAAGCCAACTGGATATTCCCATAATCATGGACAGTAGTGCTCCTACGTGATTTGATCTATTCCAGTACAACCCAAACACCAGGGGAATGAAAAGAGATACCAAACTGAGAATGGAGGACTCCCCCACTAGTTCATAAATATTGGACCGCAGGCAGGCCATCGTGGTACCCAACCCACTAAAGATGAGTACAGAAACTTTTGTCACCATCAACAGCTGTTTATCAGAAAACCGATTGCCGGATAATGGCTTTACTAAGTTTTCAGAAAAAATGGAGGCCGGTGCCAGTATTGCAGAACTTGTAGTACTCATAATAGCGGATAATAGCGACCCAAAAAATAATATCTGTATTGGCAACGCGGTATGCCTCAGCACCATATTGGGAAGAGCCAGTTGTGCATCACCCGAAAGTTGATCAGGGTATAAATGTTTAGTGCACAAACTGATAAACAAGGGAAGGAGTGCAATGGTCAGGTACAACAGTGCCGCAATATAGCATGACTGTACAGCCGTTTTTGCTGAACCCGATGACATCGTTCGTTGAAAAACGTCTTGAGAGGGTATTGACCCTAACCCTAATACAGACCAGGCTGCGAGATAGGTGACGATTTCCTTGGCCTCCAGCTTCGGAAAGAAGCGAAAGTTTTCAGTTGGAACTTCCGATAATACCGTTGCTACTCCCCCTGCCTTATTGGCCAAGATAATGGCCAGTACAAGTAACCCCAGTATAATTATGATACTTTGAATAAAGTCCGTTATCGAAATAGCCCACATCCCCCCGATGTAAGTATAAAGTGTTACCACTACCGCACTGCTAATCACGCCCATCCACAATTCCATTCCGGTAACCACATTGAGGATCAGCCCCATGGCCACCAGTTGTGCTGCAATGTATCCAACATAGGGAGGGGCAAGAAATAAACTCGCTACAAGTTCAGTTCGTTTTCCATACCGGACTTTAAAAAAATCGCCCAGTGTCAGCAGATTCATAGTATAAAGTTTCCTAGCGAAAAAAAGGCCAAACAGGAGCAAACAAATAGAGGCTCCAAAAGGATCTTCTATAACTGCATACAACCCTCCTTTTAGGAATTCAGAAGAAGCACCAAAAACAGTTTCAGATCCAAACCAGGTAGCAAAAAGTGCTGCGGAGCTTAATACAATCGGCAAACTTCTGCCCGCCAACATGTAGTCGCCAGATGTTTTAACCTTCCTGGATGCCCAAAAGCCCACCAGAATGGTAAGCATCAGGTATGAAATAATGGAGAGTAGTAACAATTCTTTAGACCGGTTAAAGTCTAAAATTATTTATTTCTGGCTAATTGAAAAGTTCGAGTGATATTAAACCCAAAGTGTATGTCTCCTTTAAAAAAATTACCTTCCGTCTCCGCAAGGAATGAACGTTCCACCATGCCTCGCGAATTAGTGAACACCAATTGAAAAACGTGGCCACCGGTCTCAAATTCCACACCTACTCCAATCGGATCATAATATGGGGTATTCTCATTCTCATTTACCCGGAGATAATATTCACCGATAATGGCCATACTCTTGGTAACCTTCATTCGCCCGCCAAACCCAACGGAAAACAAATCATTCACAGCAATATCCTGATCCACGGTAGCCTGATGCAAATAAACGGGAGCTACCTGAAGCGATAAACGGGAAGAAAACTTTCTGGAGATGAGAAATTGAGCCACATAAGACATCTTCTCCTGCGTGGTGAGTGTTGGGAATTCTACATTCATTGAGGCATTATAGGATGCAGTACCCAAAGCCGTTAAGGTGATGGGCATGTGTTTGCTTTGTTGGAGAGCCTTATACTTAACATAGTAGTCAAACGTCTTATCGAACGAACTCCTTCCCAAACCCACGCCTAATCGATCGGTAATGCCATACTCCAAGCCCAGTCGTATGGAGGCATCGTCAAGTCCCCATAAGTTATATCCACCCGAGTTTAACGTTCCGAAACGATGCGTAATAATAAATTCCAAAGAACCCCTGTATAGTGTTTCTGTGGAGTGACCATTAACCATACGGGTTCCATTAAAAGTACCAATGGTTAACTCGGTATCAGACGGTTCTTTATTATCCAACTCATTCAACAAATCATCTTGGGCCAGAACAGTCTGAACCAGGACCAGTGAAAAAAGTCCAGTGAAAAGTATTCGCATCATGGTTAGTGAGGTTTATAGGTGAATTCAACACTTACCTCCACCTGCTCAGCAATATTTTGCCACATCAGTTGAGGTATTTTGATTTTATAGTCCTCTAATCGTACAATGAATTTTGACTTGATCAAAATATGTTGTGTCGTAGTCTCTACCGTGCCGGAAATTTCAACCTCTTTGGTTACACCATGTATAGCCAATTTACCCTTCGCCTTCACCTGTTGTATACCTGGTGCACCTGTACTTACAAATCCATCCAACTTTCCGGAAAATGTAGCCTTTGGATACTTTTCTGACTCCAAGTATTTCTCATTGAAATGTTCCTGCATCAATTTCTTCTCAAATGAAAATTCTCGAATGGGTACAACAAAGGCTATGTCGGTCGTTGAGATGTTCATCATGCTGCTTGCTTTCAGGTTGTCTGCTTTAATATCCTCGATAGCAGCCTCAGAAAAAAAAGTGATGACGCCTTTCTCTGACACATATTTTTGTGCCGAAGCATGAAGCGCCACCACCGAAAACAAAACCCAAAAGAAGCTCCTTATGCTCATGAAGAACTAATTATTTTTTGCCCCTTCATCTACCCAACATGCTATTAAAGCCTTTTGTGATGTGGAAAGTGAGCCCGCAGTTGAATTAGAAGGTGGCATTCGACCCGCCTGAGTTTCTGCTTTAATTCTACTCGCATTATTAATGATAGCCGATGATGATGTTAGGTCTGGTGACTGGTCACTGTTATGACAATTGATAATGGCACATTTTTGCTCAATGATCGGTTTAATATCCAATGCAAGACTTGTTTGTGAGTCGCCCTTCCCAACGGAAGCTCCTTTGGTAAATACACAATCTGTAGCATCCTTTACAGCAATGGAATAATTGCCAGGGGACAGGTTATTAAAAATTGCAACATCACTAAAAGCACTGGTGCCGATTTTATATTGATAAGGCGGCACCCCACCCGATGCAATCACCTCAAGCGAACCATTATTATCGACACATTCAGTGTCCTGTGTACTCACGGTAATGGCGGTTAAAGGATCTGCTCCTGGAATTTCCAACGATACATCCGTTGAATTTTCACAGCCATTCTTATCCTTCACTCTTACCGTATAACTTCCTCCTCCCAGATTATTGAAGGTTGGAGAAGTTCCAAATGATCCCGTATTAATTGCAAACTTATAAGGTTCCTTTCCGCCAGCTGCGATTGCGGTTATGGTTCCATTATTGGAGCTGCAACTTGTTGGATTTTGACCTGTTGCTTCAACTACCAAGTCACTTAGGTTACAGTCTACTGGCTCAGGTGCATCACTATTGGAACAGTCAATGAATACCATGAAAGAAATTGGCGCGATAAATCTGAGAGGTCTCAAACGAAATTGATGCATAATCTTAATGCTAAGAACAGATACCTAAAGTAGGTGATAAAGTTTAATTATTCAGCGCTCCGTCATCTACCCAGCACGCTATTAAATCTCGTTGACTTTGCGGAAGTCCGCCCGTACCAACCTGATCTGCAGGCATCGTACCATTTCCAGTTCTCGTTTTAATGCCTTGTGCCTTGGCCTGAACATTGGCAAGAATACTCCAGTTTCTATCTGCCCCATTATCACCATTATGGCAACCTGATTTGATACAGTTGGCTTCCAAAATCGGTTTTATTTGAGTATTAAAACTCACTCCGGTATTGCTTGTTACAGAAGCATTGATTGTAATGGTACAGCCAGCATCATCTTCCACCGTAATCGTATAGTTACCGGCCTTAAGATTGGAGAACGTTGCGGAGGCTCCAAAGGCACCGCTGCCAATTTTGTACTGATAAGGTGTTGCACCTCCCGTAACATTCGCAGTAATAGAGCCATTGGGACTAAGACAATTGGTTTGATGGGCAATGGTGGATGGACTTGCCACGGGTCCCGAGGGGGTTGTCAAGGTTACGCCTGTAAGCTGCTTCTCACATCCCCTTCCATCCTTTACGGTAATGGTGAAAGTGCCACCTCCCAGATTAGAGAAGGTTGATGAATTCCCATAGCTACCATTGTTCAATTTATATTGATAAGGAGTCTTACCTCCGGTTGCAGCAACTTCAATTGAGCCGTCATCCAATGCACAACTGGATGGATCTGTATCGCTAACTAAATTAATGGCCAGATCACTGGTATCACAATCAAAGGGCTCAGGTTCATCACCGCTTGAGCAACCGGTATAAAACCATAATGAAATGCAGAGTCCATAAGCTGATAACTTCAATACCTTGTTCATAGAATTTAGGGTTTACGCGAAATCGGAATATCAAATCGGAGATTAAAAAAAGCCCCCATACTGACCAGTGAAACCTCGCCCTCACCCACACCGGCCAAGGGGGCTTTTAAAAAAGGTTCAAACTCCAAATAGAATCGATTGCTCAATCTCTTTTGAAGCATCACAGAAACATTCAACATCTTAAACCATTCATTGTTCTCATTCGAAATGCTTTGAGAATACTCATCCGGACCGTATGGATTATCAACGTAATAGGTATAGTCTTCCTGAAGCATGATGTAGGATGTAAACCCGATTCCTGCTTTAATAGAGAAAGAACGTTCTGGAAAAAATGTATAATAAACATTGATAGGAATATCAATAACACGACAGTCACCATACAGTTCTGTTACGTCATAATCGTAGCCTCCTGACGTGGTGTAGGGCTCATCAATTTCATCACTAGAGTAAATCTTCTTTGAATAGATAGCACCAGAGTACACTGACCAACGATTATTGAAAGAATAGCCCACCAATACACCATAGTTAAAACCTGATTTATCCGGAGTATAATAATTCACCGAAGAGAAATCAGGGGCTACGGCCAACTTTATGCTTATACCCGATCCCCTTTCCAATTTTTTATCTTGCTGGTCTTCAGTGTCTTCAACTACTTCTGTACTATCACTTAATTTTTTCAGGGCTTCAGCTTCTTTTACAGAATCCGAAAGAACCGAAGAATTACCTGGCTTATTTGAGTCTGACTTATGTTCAGAAACTGCAACACCAAGATCTGTCTCAGTATTAACCAAGGGAATCACAGCTGAACTAACGGGAACTGAAACCTCATTAATATGACTACCGCTTTCTTCTTTGGTGGGATTTTGTCCTTTCGGTGTAGGTGGTTCATGTAAAGGATCATCATTATTGCTCGTTATTTTCTCATTCGAAGCTGCGTCCTGTTTAATCATGGAGTTTGCGCCAGGGTTGCTAGAATTAGAAACATTTGATCTGCTTTGAGCTATGTCTTCTGAGGGAATTTCAGCTGCCAAGTCTTCCTTTACCTCCGGGACTTCATTTTCAGCAATTGTCTGATTATTCTTTGGTTCAACTTCCTGAACGTTCTCACGTTTCGACAATGCCTCTGCCGGCAAGCTATTTGAGTCGCTCTCTGACGCATACCACACGATGCCAATCCCAGTTAGTCCTATAAAGGCAGCCGTTGAGATCGTCTTCCAATTCCAAAATCCTGACGGCATCGGCCGTTTGTCCAATCTCCTGAGCATATCCTGCCAAGCAGAAGAATCTTGCGGAGCGTTAAAACCCTCTGCAGCTTCTTTGAACAACTTATCTAATTCGTCATCAGACATACTTTGCATACAAATCGCCTCGATTCATTTTTTCAATCATCTTTTTCAAATTCTCACGCGCCTTCATCAGGTTCGACTTTGATGTGCCTTCTGATATTTCCAAAATCTTTGCAATTTCCTGATGGGTAAATCCATCGATCACATACAAGTTAAATACCGCACGATATCCGGGTGATAAGCTTTGAATCATCCCAATCAGCTCCGTATAGGAGAGATCGTCTAATGCATGGTTATGCACCACACTTGAAGTATTCCTTTGATCAAGTTCAGCGTGATGATAATGCTTTACCTCTTTTCGATAATGATCAATAGAAGCATTGATCATTATTTTTCTTAACCACGGCTTAAACGATGACTCCGTTGCGTGTTGATTAATATTTTTAAATACTTTCATGAAACCGTCATTCACTATTTCCTTTGACTCCTCCATCGACCGGCAGTACCGTACACAAATGCTCATGGCATAGCCATAGTAATGCTGGTACAGCAACCGCTGACTTTCACGGTCATTTTTTTTGCAACCCTGGAGTAGTAGTTGCATAGAGGGTTCTTCCGGGTTTAGTAAAAATTCTTCCACAAGACGGAGCCGTACAAAAAAGGGTTGCCACGGTCAACAAATTTACTTTTAAAAAGCCGATTTGGATGTTTAAACACACACTGAAGAGCGGGAATTGTGTTATAGGAAGGCTTAAATAGAAAATCCCCCGAAGTCCTTGACCCCGGGGGATAATCCTTGTCTATAGTTGGCTTTAATCTGGTTTAAAAGTATGCGGTAGCAGGAAGATTGCCTCTATCAAATCGGTAATTTGTTCTTTTAGAGGATAAAATGTAGGTAATGGAGATAAAAGGAGCCAGAATTGTAGAAATCAGCAATTATTTGGAAGATTTCGCTCCTATCGAGTCGGTGTTTAACGTGTCCTTCTTCAGATAGGTATTTTGGATCCGTTCTTTGAGCTGAGGTTTTGACCCCGGAAACGTTGTGCGAGTAGAAATATCATAGCTGGCATAGAAAAGCAAGGCGAAGAAACCCACTGCCGCTCCTAAAAATATTTTCTTTGACTTGGTCATTGTATTCCAATAACAAAAAAAAGAGGCTTTCGCCTCTTTTCATTTTCTTACTTTACTTTGTTCACCACTTCGGTAAACGCCTCAGGGTGGTTCATGGCTAAGTCGGCCAGCACTTTGCGGTTCAGGTCTATACCTGATTTTTTAAGCTTGCCAATGAAGGCACTGTAGCTTAAGCCGTGCGGACGAACCCCTGCATTAATACGTTGAATCCAGATTCCTCTGAATTCTCTTTTCTTTTGCTTTCTGTCGCGGTACGCATACACGAGACCTTTCTCGACTGCGTTCTTAGCAACGGTCCAAACGTTTTTCTTGCGACCGAAAAAACCCTTGGCGAGTTTTAAAATGCGCTTTCTTCTCTCGCGCGATGCAACACTGTTTACTGATCTTGGCATTTCTTTTTACATTTTTGACTGATGGCGACCCCGAAACTTCGGGGTTCTTAGGGGCGCAACAATCGGGTTAAACAATAAACCTACTACTCATTTGTCCAACCAGGACAATGATACTTTTATAAAGCGTGAGGAAGCATGAATCTGATATTCTTCATGTCTTCTGCTTTCACAATGGCTTTTTTACCAAGATTTCTTTTCTGCTTGGTTTCCTTCTTGGTCAAGATGTGATTCTTGTATGCACGCTTGTGCTTTACTTTACCGGTACCGGTAACTTTGAATCGCTTCTTTGCTCCTGATTTGGTTTTTACTTTAGGCATTTTTATAAACTATTAAATCAATTACTTTTTCGGTTTCGGTATTACAAACATGGACATCCGCTTTCCTTCAAGTTTCGGCATCAGTTCCACTTTACCGTATTCTTCCAATCCCTGGGCAAATTTCAATAACAAAATCTCCCCGCGCTCTTTATAAACAATCGTTCTTCCTGCAAAAAATACGGTAGCCTTTACTTTGGCACCTTCTTGTAAGAAGTTGATGGCATGCTTCAATTTAAAATTGAAATCGTGCTCATCAGTATTCGGCCCGAAACGGATTTCTTTAATCACCACTTTCAGCGCCTTCGACTTAATCTCCTTTTGCTTCTTCTTTTGCTCGTATTTAAACTTCGAGTAATCAACCACCTTACACACCGGAGGATCTGCATTCGGTGAAATCTCCACCAGATCCAACCCCAGCTCCTGGGCAATCTTTATGGCTTGCTGAACAGGGTAAACATCTACCGTTACATTCTCTCCAACTAACCTCACCCGAGGTGCGGTTATCCTTTCATTAATCTTATAAGGCTCTTCAGGCCTCTGTGGTCCCCTACGAAAGGGTCTGTTATACGTGCTATTAATACTGCTTTACCGTTTAAATTCTACAAAAGAGGTGCAAATATCGCTATAATTTTAACTTTTCAAAATTCTGATTTCACAATGGAGTGGCTGCCTCCACTTTGAATTGGGTTACAAATTCATCCAGGAGTAAGCTTCCCAGGTCACCCTTTCCGTGCCTTCGCACCGATACCTTGCCTTCAGCTGCTTCCCGTTCTCCAACAATCAACATATAGGGCACCTTCTTAACTTCTGCATCCCTGATTTTCCGTCCAATCTTTTCGTCACGATCATCCAAAAAGCCCCTGATATCCAGCTCTTTAAGCTTGTCTATCACTTGTTGGGCATACTCATTGAATCGCTCGGATATTGGAAGAACTGAAATCTGATCTGGCGAAAGCCACAATGGGAAGTTACCGGCACAGTGCTCAATCAATACCGCAACAAATCGCTCTAGCGAACCAAAAGGTGCCCGGTGAATCATTACGGGGCGGTGCTTCTGATTATCAGACCCAACATATTCCAATTCGAATCGCTGGGGTAACTGGTAGTCCACCTGGATGGTACCCAACTGCCAGCTCCTTCCGAGGGCATCCCGAACCATGAAGTCTAGCTTAGGTCCGTAAAAAGCTGCTTCGCCCAATACCACTACAGTCTTAAGCCCTCGCTCATCAGCAGCCTCCTGAATTTCACGTTCCGCCTTATCCCACAGGGCATCTTCTCCAATGTATTTTGTTTTGTTGGCCGGATCGCGTAACGATACCTGAGCGGTGTAGTTTTCAAACCCTAATGAGTTGAATACGTGCAGTACCAGGTCAATTACTTTTACAAACTCTTCCTTTACCTGATCAGGGCGACAAAAGATGTGGGCGTCATCCTGCGTAAAACCTCTTACCCGGGTAAGACCATGAAGCTCTCCGCTTTGTTCATATCGGTATACGGTTCCGAATTCTGCCAGGCGAATAGGCAGGTCCCGGTATGACCTGGGTTTCACTTTATAGATCTCACAATGGTGCGGGCAGTTCATTGGCTTTAACAAGAACTCCTCCCCTTCATCAGGAGTATGAATCGGTTGGAAAGAATCCTTTCCATATTTCTCGTAGTGCCCAGAGGTTACATACAGTGCTTTACTACCAATGTGTGGAGTTACTACAGGATCATATCCTGCCTTTACCTGTGCCCTGCGCATGAACTGCTCTAAACGTTCCCGTAACAGTGTTCCTTTTGGAAGCCACAAGGGTAAGCCCATGCCTACCTTTTCAGAAAAGGCAAATAACTCCAGCTCTTTACCCAACTTCCGGTGGTCGCGTTTCTTCGCTTCCTCCAGCATGTGCAAATACTCCTCTAGCTCCTTTTGCTTAGGAAAAGTAATTCCATAAATACGGGTGAGCATTTTATTCTTCTCATCACCCCGCCAATACGCACCGGCAACGTTAAGAAGCTTTATCGCTTTTATAAATCCAGTATGTGGGATATGTGGACCTTTACATAGATCAACAAAATTTCCTTGTTGATAAAAAGTAATGCTCCCATCCTCCAGACCATTGATCAATTCAAGCTTATACTGATCACCTTTATTTGTAAAATAATCCAGGGCTTCGGCTTTGCTCACATCGCGTCTGGAAAAGGTGCTTTCCTGTTTTGCCAACTCCTTAATCTTTGCTTCAACGGCTGCAAGATCATCGTCACCAAAAGCTTTATCGCCTAAGTCAACATCATAATAGAAACCATTCTCTATCGGAGGACCAATTCCAAACTTTACACCCGGATAAAGAGATTCCAATGCCTCGGCCATAAGGTGAGCCGATGAATGCCAAAAGGCATACTTACCCCCTTTATCATTCCATGTTAATATCTTAATGGACGCATCCTGTTCAATGGGACGCGACAAGTCCCGAAGTTCACCATTCACTTCAATGGCCAGGGATACACGGGCTAATCCTTCACTGATACTCTGTGCAATTTCGATGCCCTTCACCCCCACCGGGTATTCGCGCACACTGCCATCGGGCAAACTGATTTTAATACTCATAAAAGCCTAAAAAATAAGGATACAAATATGCAACTTTTTCCCTTTGGAAGTTGGTGTCCTTACAAGCTAATCTGTATGCCCACCAAAATGCCAAACTTGCGTGGCTTGACTTCGGGGTTATAATCGAGATAGGTAAGCCTGTGAACAAAGTCGACACGAAAGAATTTGAAAATGTTCTCGACTCCATAGCCAAGTTCAACATACGGCTTAGCAGAATCTAAAAAACCCACCGGCAACGCTTCTTCCCCATCGGGAGTAACGTCAGATAAGATATCCTTATTGGCCTGACCGAGTGAACCATACAACACATTTGCGGTACCCACCAATCGCCATTTTAATTTTCGCATTAATGGAATGCGATTTAAGATCAATCCTTCAAAGTTGTGGTTGTAGCGGAATGAAATAAATCTGTCGCTGACAAATTCGCCAAAGTCCATCAGGTTATACAACACCGGTGAATAGATTGGCGTTTGGTTTCCCAGGTGCGTGCTCAACAACGGATAAGGCAATACATCAAAGATATACTCTCCGGCAATCTCCAGATCGGCATTGCCTATTACACCATACCGGATATGCTGGTTGAAGGATAGAAATATTTTATCATAGTCAAAATCACTTCCGTTTAATCCTTGAAAACCATGTGTGTAGCGAAGGGTAACCACAGGCCATTTTGTTGTACCCAAACTCAATCTCTCAGTCTCGTTTTGGAGAAAAATCTCATCGCGGGCAAAACGTGATTCTACAATTACTTCGGCCGTCTGAAAAGCATCTTGCACTTCTGCAGGATCTTCTGGGTTTTTGTATCCAAAGCTAAAGGTAGGATCGAATGTTTTATACCGGAAAGCCATCCGCTGTGAAAACCCCTTTATAAATTCACGCTGAATACTAAAGCGTGATTCATCGAAGTAATACCCTCTTCTGAAGTTACCAAATCGCTGGAGTGCCAGGAATACATAATTATCCGCCAGGGCTTCATCATCAACACCGACACGTGCAATATCACTTCGATGACCGATACTAACGGTGCTCCACCGCTCTTTATCTAAAATTCGCTGAAGGTTGACCGAGTATTTAAATTTCTCATCATTAAACCCATACCCGAGCTGAGAGCCAACTACCCATTTTTTGCTAAATTTTCCGGTCGTTTGAAATCCAGTCTGCAGTCGAAGACCTTCAATGTTATTAACCGCCAGCGTAGAGATGTAAGGGCCTATTTCAAACTTGCCCATGTCATAGTATCCGTCAATAATGATCATGACAATATCTGTATAGGTCTTCACGATTGGGATATTTCGCAACGTGTCAATCATTCGGTTTACACTTTTCTCGGTTTCAGAAAGTGGTTCATGACGGAGTGAATCCCAATAATCTTCTTCTTTGTTTAAATAGGCACCCTCGTCCGTAACAATTGCCCGGGTAAAAAAGGACGGATCGCGAGGTTGATTGACAATAATATTTTTATTCGAAACGTAAAACTTAGCCAATAACCCTGCGGTATTGGGAGTTAACTCGCTAACATCAAGCAACACGCGGCTTTTTACCGGGAACCATGCTCCTTCACCGGTAGGTTCAAGTTCCTGTTGTATTTTAATTTTCTCAATAAAGTTAAGGTTAGCCTGTCGCCCAATCGTTGCATCAATCTGCTTAATGGCATACTCATTTTTGGTGATCCAAATAGCACCGGTAAAGGCCAGGTCTTGTGGACTCTTCGGAAAAAAATCAATTCGGTAGCAATAGTGATTGCCAATATATACACTATCGATAAGGTCATACTCATAATATAATCTTCCGGCATCGGCAATAGGGGAAATAAAATCCTTACCCACAATATGAAGCCAGTTTTGGTAAAAGTTATATTCCTGAAAAGAGGCACCGATAAGTTGAGTAGACATGTATCCATCCTCTATTCCAAGTCCATTGATTTTTGAGTTGGTAATGTGCTCCGTTTTTAATTGGGGGTTATCACGAAAATAAACTTTCGATACGTTTTCAGATATAAACATGGGCAGAATAGGTTTTCCATCCTCACCCGCTATTCGATCGATACTATCCAATACCTGACTGATCTGTTTCATGATCTTGCGCTCCCGAAACTTATCAGACATATTATCTACCGCGATCTCAATTTTCGTATAAGCCTCTGTCTCGTAGGCGGTGAGCTTTCGCTTGTCATGAAGCTCCTTATTTTCAATAGTCCTTCTTAATACTTCAAAGGCCGGATTCTCCCCCGAAAGAACCACGACTTCCTTCAGGCTGATAACGTCTTCCTCTAATTGGAAATTAATGACTTGCGTGCTTCCTTTTTTTACGGGTTTTACCTTACTGTGGTACCCAATGTAACTGGCCAACAATGAATCGGTAGGAGCAGAAGTTTTGATGAGAAATTTTCCATCAAAATCTGTAGTGGTACCTATGGTCGTGCCCTTAAAGAGTACGTTGGCATACGGGATTGGATCGCCAGACATGGCATCCGTTACCTTGCCACTAATAGTAGTCTCCTGTCCCCAGCTCACCTGGGCAATCAGTAGTATTAGCAAAACATAGATTGGGGTCGAAATCCGGCTCCTCAGATAGTGGCAGTTCACAAACAAATTTAATCCTCAAAAATAGAAATAAGTATAACGCGAAGAAACGGGATTTCGTTACGAATTAATGATGATGTTTTCCTTCTCTCCCATAAAACGGGGTGAGGTTTTGAGTATATACAAATCCAATACGGCTTTAGTTCTCGCAAAATACTCTCTTATCCTTACTTTAAATGAAATTTCCAATCCCGGATCGGAAGCGACCATTGCCACCGCGTCAATGTTGTAATAATTGCTGATGAACAGCGCCCGGTAACTATGAAAGGGTTGAGTGATGATGATAATCTTATCTTGCCCGAAAATTTCCTTGCTCCTCACCACGGAATCCAACGTACGCAATCCGGCATAATCTAAGGTAATCGCATTTACGGGTACCCCTCTGCTCACCAACGCTTTCCGCATTTCGATAGGCTCATTATAGAACATCGAGCGATTGTCACCACTCAGGATAAAGTGATCAATCTTGCCAATCTTATACAATCCGGCCGCGGTATCCATTCTACGCTCAAAAAACTGATTGGGCAACCCAGCGGTAGTCTTGTTACTCGTGCCTAATACAAGTGCAACACGATGCTCAGGAAGCTTATCCGATTCTGTAAACACATTGGCTTTTGTACTACCAACGACCCATAAATTTGAGATGCAGAAAAAGGAAAAACTTAATACGAGCAGGATAATAATGATCCTCTTCAGCCACTTCATGATCAATCGTTAAAGCCAACCGCACAAAGCTACTGAATTGTACGTAGAAACTCGCGTTCTACCACATCAGACTTTCTCACCACTTTGCGATACCACTGCAAGGTCAACTCATCTTTCTCTTCAGTACTCAGGCCATACTTCCACTCCTCTTGTCGCAATTTGGAAATCAACGCATTTACTGTAATGGCCACACTGACAGAGATATTCAGGCTCTCGGTAAAGCCGTACATCGGTATTCGTACTTTCTTATCGCATTGCGACAAGGTATGGGGTGAGACCCCGCGCAATTCATTTCCAAATACTACTGCAATGCGACCATCTGTTGGATCGAGATCATGAATTGATATTCCATCCTCCGTTGGATCGGCCGCGTAAATGGTATACTGTTGTTTCCGCAATTGTTCAAAACAGGTATCGGTATTGTTTCGATCGCGTGATTTATAGCGGATTAAATTCATCCACTTATGAGATCCTTTCAGCACACGGGTATTCACTTCATACTTAGCTGTGTTTTCAACAATATGAACATCCTGCAATCCCATGCACTCACATGTACGCACAACCGCACTGGCATTCTGAGATTGGTAAATATCTTCCAGCACCACCGTTACATGACGTGTACGTTGATCGACAACCTTTTGGATAAACTCTTTCTTGTGATCGGTTATGTATTTCGCAAAATGCTGAATGAGTTGGTGCTCCTGTGCAGTCAGGCTCATAGGCAGAATGTTTTACCCGAGCAATGCACCCGCAATGGTGCCGGACATCATGGTAGCCAGAGACGCAGCAATTACCGCCCTGAATCCGAGGCGCGAAATATCAGCCTGACGGTTGGGGGCCATACCGCCAATGCCTCCGATTTGAATGGCGATGGAGCTGAAGTTGGCAAATCCGCAAAGTGCATAGGTGGATATAATAATGGACTTCTCACTCAACACACCCATGGCTTGCACTTCCGCTAAGTTTAGATAGGCTACAAACTCATTGATCACAAGCTTTTGTCCTAAAAAGCTTCCGACATAAAGTGTTTCAGACCAATCAGCACCCATGGCAAAGGCAAACACCCTGAATACCTGACCAAATATATATTGGAGAGAAAATCCGGTAAACGCACCATTCGTAGATTGTTGCACCCATCCATTCAATCCGGTCCAAGCACCTATACCATCTACCAGTATCCAGTTCAATGCGTAAATCACTGCGATAAACGCCAGCAACATTCCAGCGATATTCACGGCAAGCTTCAAGCCATCAGCAGCACCGGTAGCCAGTGCGTCTACCACGTTAACACCAATGGTGTCTTTACTTACCGTTACTTTTCGATCAATCTTCTCTGGTTCCGTTTCCGGCATAAAGATTTTGGACATCACTATGGCAGCAGGTGCATTCATCACGGAAGCACACAATAAATACGTTGCAAACTTGACTAGTTGCTCCGGATCTGTGCCGCCCAAAAACGTTACATATGCTCCCATCACACTGCCGGCAATCGTAGCCATACCTCCTACCATTACACAGTGCAATTCCGACTGCGTCATTTTATTAATGAAAGGCTTGATTAAGAGAGGCGCTTCGGTTTGTCCGAGAAAAATATTGCCGGCAGCATTCAGACTTTCCGCTCCGGAGAGGCGCATGGTCTTGGCCATTACCCACGCAAATACATATACAATGCGTTGAAGAATTCCCAGGTAATAAAGTCCTGATGTAACGGCTGAAAAGAAAATTACCGTGGGTAATGCCTGAAAGGCAAACAAGAAACCCAGGTTATGCCGAACGCTTGGGGCTGCGTCACTATTTTTTGCCAGGTCGCCAAAAAGAAACTGAGCACCATTCAACGCAAAGCTCAAAAATTTAACAAACCCCGCACCAACAACTTCAAAGCCACTTCTCACCAAAGGAACGCGGAGAACAAGAACAGCAATGACTAGTTGGAATGCCACACCGGTTACAACCAGCCGCCAGTCTACTTTTGAACGGGATTTAGAAAAGAAAAATGCAATACCAATAATTACAACCAGACCTATAAAACCACGTAAATAGTCCATTAGCGCTTCATTGGGTTAGTTGCTATACTTGGTGAGTTGATATTAGTTTCGTTTGCTCAGCTCGTCACGAATCTTAGCCGCACGCTCGTAATCTTCTTTGTCGATGGCGTCTTTTAGCAATTCATTCAGTCGCTCAACGGAGAAGTTCTTCAGGTCTTCTGTTTTCTTTGAGGCTACTTCCTTCTTTGCCTTCGCTTTAGGCTCTGTCTTAGCCTCCTGCCCTTCTTCCTCAGCTTCGTCTGTCAACACAATACCGGCTTCTGCCAAAATAGTTTCATAGGTAAAAATGGGAGAATCAAAACGCAACCCGATGGCGATCGCATCAGACGGACGTGCATCAACTTCCATTTTCTTCAATCCATCGGAGCATACAATTTTGGCAAAGAAGACACCTTCTTTTAAATCGGAGATGATGATCTCCTCCACCGTAAAGTGAAAGTTATTGGCAAAGGCCTTAAAGAGATCGTGTGTCATCGGGCGATTGGGAATAATCTTCTCAATCTCGATGGCAATGGCCTGCGCCTCAAACATTCCGATGATGATCGGAAGCCTGCGGTTTCCTTCCGTTTCACCCAGTACCAACGCAAATGAGCTGGTCTGTGACTGGCTGGAGGAAAGGCCTAATATTTCAAGTTTAATTTTCTTCACCTACTTCGCTGCTTTTATCGCCTCATTCAATTTTGGTAACACCTCAAAGGCATCACCTACAATTCCGTAATCCGCTGCTTTAAAGAACGGTGCTTCGGCATCTTTATTAATAACCACAATTACTTTAGATGAGTTTACACCGGCCAAATGTTGAATGGCTCCGGAAATACCGATGGCAATATACAACTGTGGGCTAACCTTCACCCCCGTTTGACCAACGTGTTCATGGTGAGGTCTCCAACCCATGTCTGAAACGGGCTTACTGCACCCTGTGGCAGCACCCAATGTTTTGGCTAAAGTTTCAAGTGCACCCCAATGTTCAGGCCCTTTCATTCCTCTTCCACCCGATACCACAATGTTTGCTTCCGGTAATAATATTTCCCCTGTTGCTTTTTCAGTAGAGGTGATCTTCGTGACAAAGTCTGCATCCGTCAAGGCTGGGCTATACGCTTGTACCGTGGCAGAGCCACCAACTTCTTTTGCTTCAGCAGCGTTTTTTCGAATGGCGATTACTTTTTTAGCATTCGATAATTCTACCTGAGCAAATGCCTTACCGGTATAAATACTTCTCTTTACCGTAAAGCCTGAACTGGTGTTGGGTAACTCAGTAACATTTGATGCGAGGCTTGCACCCGCCTTCGCAGCTACACGTGCCGCCACGGGAGTACCTAAAGAAGAATTTGCCAACACTAAAATATCTGCTTTCTCATCCTCCATTGCTTTCACCAACACAGAGGTGTACGCCTGGATAACACCTTGATTTAAACGCTCATCATTGGCATGCAATACTTTTTGTGCACCGTATTTTCCAAGGCTCTCTAATTCTGCTTTATCAACAGTTCCCAATGCGATAGCGGTAACCGATCCGCCCATTGCCTTTCCGTACGCTACCGCCTCAAGCGATGTCTTTCTTATTTTCCCTTCCGCACTTTCTACAAAAACCAAAATATTCATAAGTCAAGATTCAATATTCTTAAACAATTTTTAAAGCACTTTCGCCTCGTTCTTAAGAAGGGTCACCAATTCAGCAACATTATCGGCAGACACCATTTTAACGGAACCCTTTGGTGGTGGCAATTCAAACCTTTGTAGTTTCACTCCGCTGCTAACCGCTTTTGCTTCAACCACTTTCAAGGGCTTTGTCTTAGCTGACATGATCCCGCGCATGTTGGGGATTTTCCACTCAGCGATCGGCTCCTGGCAACCTGCTACCAACGGTAGATTTGCTTCAACATATTCTTTACCCCCTTCGATCTCACGCGCCATTTTCACTTTCGTGCCCTCAATATCCAGCTTCATCACGGGAGAAATCGAAGGAATGCCCATTAATTCGCCTACAATACCATGCACGACACCACTATTATAGTCGATGGATTCTCGACCCATCAAAATCAACTCATATCCACCTGCCTTTGCCTGCTCTGCAATCTGTGAAGCCACAAAAAAAGAATCAACAGGCTCGGCATTTACCCGGATGGCATCATCGGCACCAATAGCCAACGCTTTACGAAGGGTAGGTTCAGTTTCAGCCGTACCCACATTCAATACCGTTACGGTTGAACCAGTGGATTCTTTCAATTCAATAGCGCGTGCCAGGGCATAGTCGTCATACGGACCGATAATGAACTGAACACCAGTGGTATCGAACTTTGTGTTATTGTCGGTAAAATTGATTTTGGAAGTAGTGTCCGGAACGTGAGTAATACAAACTAAGATCTTCATTTCGCTGCAATTCGATTGATTTTCAATTTGGCTGTGAAAATAGTAAAATCCAACTTTTGCAAGCTAAAAAGCCCGTAAAATCTGATATTTATTAAGAAGCCCGCTAAATTGCTCTTTATGAATCAGAACAGGCTTGAACAACTGATAAAATTTCGTGATGAAGACCCGAGCGATCCATTCCCGCTCTACGGTTTGGCGCTGGAGTATCAGAAAACTGACGTCAAAAAAAGCGAAGAGTTGTTCGACACACTTCTGACAGGTTTCCCCGACTACTTACCATCGTACTATCATGCCGCAAAACTAAAAGCCACCCTGGGCAAGGGAGAACTTGCATTAACCATATTTAAAACCGGTATGGCGTTAGCCAAAAATAAAAATGAAACTACCACATTACGGGAACTGCAATCGGCCTATGATGAGTTGATGTTTGAATTGGAATGATGTTAAAAAATTCTGATTATAATATATGTTGAAATTAACCCTGGTACTGACTTATCTATTTACCTCTTCACTCCTGGTTGCTCAATCCACCGGTTGTGATTTAAAAAAAGAAAAAGAAGGCATTAAAGTCTATACCTGTAAATCCGACACCAGCAAATTCCGATCACTGCAAGCCGAATTTGTGATTGAGAACACTTCACTAGAAGAACTCAAAGCCTTTATTTTTTCAGTCCCCCTGTATGTGAAGTGGCAATACAACACCACCGAAGCTGTTATGCTGAAAAAGATCAACAATAATGAAATGATTTATCGGGCAGTTGTTGACGCACCATGGCCCTTAGATAGTCGTGAGCTAATTGTACAATTCTCCATCGTTATTCATGACGCTGACCATGCAAACTTTTACATCAAAACAATTCCCTATGACCTCCCCGTACCGGAGGATATGGTTCGTGTTCCATTCTCTCAATCCAGTTGGGATATTACCCGGATTAATAATTCACTCCATGTTACGTATCACATGAATATAAATCCGGGAGGATATGTACCGGCATTCTTCATTAATATGGCCATGGCAGAAGGGCCATACCAGTCGTTCAGGAGTTTGAAGGGATTAATTGAGTCGAAGTAATTGGACTGAGTCTACTTTACGTTGAGTATAATAAGAGTTCTTCCTCTTTTTCATTCGGTTTTATTTTACCCACTTCGGTAAGTCCAATTTTCTGTAGCAGACTTCTTGACTTGATATTTTCTTTCGTGGTGATGGCCAAAATGGTATCCATGTTCAATTTTAACTTCCCGAATTCCAGCATGGATTTTGAAGCTTCAAGAGTATAGCCCTTTCCTTCGTATTCAGGAAGCACAGCAAATCCAATATCCACATTCTCTAAATAATCACGTTTTAAAAATCCGCAGATACCGATTGGGACTTCATTTTCTCTCAAACACATTTTATAAAGTCCGTATCCCCTTTTCTCATAAGAATCAATCAAGCTGTTCCGGATGTATGTTCTTGCATCCTCTTCAGTTTTAATCCCCCGGTCTCCAATAAATTCGATCCAGTTTGGACTGTTTAACAATCTAAAAAAGAAATTGGAGTCATTTAGTGTGGCTTGCTTAATTACCAATCTTTCTGTTTCAAAAATATCCATGATTTACGGGTATACGCAATGAACACCTTGAATGTTATTACTCAATCTCAATATGCCATCGTTTATGACTATATCTTTTTTGGTAAAACAGAAAGAAAGAGCCAGCAATCATCACTGAACCAATAACCGTGGATTCGGCACCTCCTGCGTCACTCATCTGCCCTCCTAAAATAGCAAGGCCGCCTACTACAATGGCAGCACCTCCTAATAGTTGAGTATAGACTGGCTTCTTTTTTTGAATCGAATGAATGTCCCCCAGGGAAACACTGTCATTAGCAAAATGAATTGATTCATTCCGAATGTCTGTTATTTTTCCCTGCAGTTCATTCCAGTCCTTTCGGGTAACAATGACACGATCTCCTGTTTTCAGTCTTACTTTTTTTGTTGGAGTTGATTTCTTGGTAAGAACAAGGGTGTTCGCTTTTTTCTGTGAGTTGAGAGTACCGGTAGAACTATCTACCTGACTATACAGCGGATGAAGCAAAATAAGGCTAATCAAAAAAATGAAAACAGTGAACCGGAAGATCATCTTATAGTTTTCGGAAGATAGTAAAGAAAAGAATAGAGACATTCAATAAGAATGAATTGATGCTTAAGTTGAAGTGATTTAGAGTTTGCATATATTTGAATATACCTTGAACTATGAAGATTTACCCTGTTTTATTCTGTGCCATAGCAATGAGTTGCGCGACATCCCAAAAGGAAAAAGCAACCGAATACATTGCACTATTCAATGGTAAGAATCTCGAGGGCTGGACACCTAAAATTTCAGGATTTAAGGCTGGCGAGAATTATAAGAACACGTTCAGGGTTGAGGATGGCTTATTGAAAGTTTCTTACACTGAGTACGATTCTTTTAGAGCGGAGTTTGGTCATTTGTTTTACAAGGAGAAGTTCTCCGACTACAGGCTGCGCATTGAATACAGATTTGCAGAGAGCAACCTAAGCGGAGCACCGGAATGGGCATTCTGCAACAGTGGTGTAATGTTTCATTCACAGTCAGCAGAAAGCATGGGCATCGATCAGGATTTTCCGGTATCACTGGAAGCACAGTTTTTAGGCAGTAAGGATGAGAGAATAAGAACCACCATGAATTTATGCACACCGGGAACTCACGTATACATGAGCGATACATTGACAACAGAACATTGCATCAATTCAACTTCAAAGCCTAACATGCTCGGAGATTGGGTAACGGTTGAACTGATTGTGTTTAGTGACAGTATCATCCATCACCTGGTGAATGGCGACACGGTGATAACCTATACGAAGCCCACCATAGGCGGAGGTTATCTCCCTGAAAATTATTCATTACCGGAAGGCACCCCTCTAACTGAAGGGTACCTTGCGCTACAGGCCGAAAGTCACCCCCTCGACTTCAGGAAAGTTGAAGTGATGCAGTTGAAAAGGAACTAAAAATAATCCACCTTCCAGTTTTCTTAGTACTAACGTTATCGTTTCACTGAGTTTATGAACCGACTGCTAATTATAATACTGATACCGTTATTGCTGATGACATGCAACAGCAAGATAGTTAAGTCGCCAACGCTTATTTTATTGAATGGCAAAATTTTCACAGCTGAAAACCTGATGTCATTCAATGAAGCTGTTGCCATCACAGGCAACACCATCACAGCTGTAGGCAAAACAGAAGACATCAAAAGTCTTGCGGGCGATTCTACGGAGGTAATCGATTTACAGGGCAAGTTGGTAATCCCGGGGTTTAATGATTCCCATATTCATTTTCTCAATGGCTCGAAAGGACTTGCCGAAGTAGAACTTACGTCAACGCAATCGGCTGAAGATGTGGAATCGTACATCCAAAAATATGTGAGGGAACATATCAATAGTCCGTGGATTATAGGAAGAGGTTGGCAATACACTTTCTATGATGGCGGCTTTCCAACAAGAAAAATGCTGGATGCTTTAGTTCCCGATAAACCTGCTTATATCCGTGCCTATGATGGCCACACAGCATGGGTGAACTCGAGGGCATTGGAATTGGCTGGGATCAATAAGCATTATCGCTTTACTGGTTTTGGTGAAGTAGTAAAAGATCCGAAAGGTGAGCCCACCGGTATTCTGAAAGAAGATGCCATGAGTCTGGTGAGCAGATTAATTCCACCTAAAACGCGGGAAGAAAATCTGGAAGCGCTGCGATTAGGCATGAAGCTAGCTGCGCAGTTGGGAATAACCAGTATCCAAAATGCACATGGAAGCGTAGAAGAGACTGAACTCTTTGAAACCCTGCTGGCAAATAACGAACTGTCGCTACGCGTTGGTGTGGCTTTTTCAATTGACGAAAAGACATCACCAACCGATCTCAAAAACTTTGTGCAGGTACGCGATCGCATTGGGTACAATAATCCAATGCTGCGTGCCGGTGCAGTTAAATTTATGATCGATGGCGTGATTGAAGGTCACACTGCCTTTATGCTGAAGCCTTACAGCGACCCCATTCCAAAAGAACTTTCACCTACTGGTCAGGTGTCAATGCCCTTACCACGATTTGGTTCGTTGATCACTACAATTGACAGCCTTGGTTTCCAGATCTATACGCATGCCATTGGTGATCGTGGTGTTCGGGAGACATTGAATGCTTATGAAACAGCACAGAAACAAAATAAAAGAAATGATGCACGCCATCGTATTGAACATATTGAAACCATTAACCCCGAGGATATTCCACGCTTCGCACAACTGGATGTAATGGCGAGCATGGAGCCTATTCATGCCGAGCCAGGCACTGTTGAAATCTGGGGTAAGGCTATAGGTGAAAAAAGATTGCCGTATTCATTTGCATGGAATGATTTACTGAAGGCTAATGCCAAACTTGTATTCAGCAGCGATTGGCCTGCCTGCCTTTCGTTAAATCCCATTCGTGGGTTACATGTAGCCGTGACCAGGCGCAACCCGCAGGGCTTCCCCGAAAATGGATGGGTACCAGAACAAAAAATTACGATGGCGGAAGCCCTCTACGCTTATACGTACATGGGCTCTTACTCATCATTCGAAGAAAAAACCAAGGGTAAAATTGCTCCGGGATACTTAGCTGATGTGGTTGTACTCTCGCAAGATTTGTTCACTATTAACCCGATGGATGTTCACAAAACCCTGGTTAACCTCACGGTATTTGATGGTAAAATAATTTATGAACGTAAGTAGGCACCACTTCCGTCCTTGTTGGTGTTCTTCACCAACAAGAAACTTGATCTTCAGCCTTTTGCGACTTGCTGTAGATCATCTCCATGAATTTCTTTTCGAACTTAGCTATGGTTACAGTTTTTCACCAACATTCTCAATAGAGTTCGCGAGCTTGTTCAGCGATTCATGCGATGACTTCTTGAGTTCTTCCCAAATCAACTTGCCGATTATTGCAGGCCAGAACAAGGAAGAATTTACAGAAGTACCAACTTGTTTCTCGATCTTTTCTATCTGAAGAGCTAATTCGTCACGAATGGGTTTGGGTACTGTGGGGTCCTGAGAAATAATTTTAACTTTTTGCAAACCTTGTTGTACGTTCCTAGCCTGAAAATCTGCAGTGGCATCACAAAGCTGGTATGGCCAATGTATTCCGGTTTCTGTTGCGAAACCGCCCCAGAAAAATTTGGCCTTTTCAAAATCTTTTTCCTTGATGTAGACAGTCCCCATGAGAAGATGGATCACGGCAGCTTCATACTTACCTTTTGATCCCTGATCGGTTGATACATTCTGTCTTGCTTTCGCTGATTCTTGCTTAGCAAGTTTGTGCCATCCTGCCTGGTACATGGTGATTGAACGCAGACTTTGACCCAGGTATTTTACATGTGAATCTTTGCTCTCACTGCCTTCCTCTTCAACGATATCAGCTTCTGCGAAAGCAAATGACGACTTCCCTGAAATGCTCCAAAAATAACCCAGTAACAAATGAGCATATGGAGTATGAATTTGCAGACTGTCTGGTTGCTTATTGTTATAAATCTCCATGGAGCCGACAATAGCAAGTTTGGAGGCGGTTTTGTAAGTCTTATACTTCACTCCCGAAGTGGCTTCCTCGTATTGTTCGCGCTGCGTTTTTGGTGAACATCCGGTGAATAGAATAATAATGAAAACAAGAGGTGTGGAGATAACCGGTTTCATTTTACAGAATAGTTTCATGAATATATTCATTTTATGAAACCTAAACACCTTCTTCGACTCGTTGGTGATGTGTATTAACAAAGGCCACCCGCCCCACCGCCCTTGTTGGTGTTCTTCACCAACAAGGAATTTCACTTTACCCATCTACGTGCACCAAAAAATCCCAATCTCTTTCACTCTTCAAATAAAAACGAGCACTTGAATACTTATACTCTTCCGGATACTTACACAAACCGGCACGCACAGGATTATTATGAATATAGTCTAATTTTTGCCACATCACGTCACTCGACCACAATGGAACATTCAAGGAATTCCTTTCCCAAATCTGATGCTTCCTGTCCTTTGCATTCACCAATAACTCATTTTGCAATGGCGATGACATATTTCTTAATTGCTTCAGTATTTGCTGGCCTGTGAATTTTAAGAAATCACGTTGAACATCTTCCCGGGTATGTTCTCCTTTAATCTGCCAAATCAAATGAAAATGATTACTCATAATGACAAAGCCGTATACCGAAATTCTATTCTCGTTGCTCAAAAATCGGAGGCTGGATATAATGATATCCTTAAAATTGTCATTTTGTAAAACGGGCTTCCATTCAAGACATGTTGTGGTCATAAAATCCGCATGCAGCTTTGAATGAGCTTCCATGATTGCAAAATACGGATTTACTGATTTGTCGGTTATTCAAGTGCGCAGGTTTGTTGGTGAGGAACACCAACAAAGGCTAAAAGACGCTCTTATGGATTTTTGATTGTGTAGTTGGAAAACGAGTGCGTTCGGAAGGAAGTTAATCATCTGGCTTAAGTCACAGACTTAAGCCAGGCAGGGGTTTAAATCTCATCCAATTCGATTCTTATTTGTTCAATCATCAATTCTTTAGTTAAAAGAATCTGTTCACCTATTCGTTTCAAGTCAGTCTCAATTTGATTTACTCCACTAAAATCTTGTGATGTTACTGCAGGAACTAACTCCTTAATCATTCTTCCCGATAGATCAAATGATCTATCATAGAGCTGGTCCATTTCATCAATCAGCTCAATTGTCTTTCTGCCTGCAATTATTTTTATAGCGTTCGTTTCACTTCTTAATCTTATTAAATGTTCAGATGCTTCAAACATTAAGGTCTGAATTCCATCAGAAAACTTTGTAATTGCTTCTGTCTCTTTCTCATTATTCCCACTTGCACCCAAATATTCCTGAGTATATGTTGAAATCATGGGCAGAAACCTCACTTGAATTTCCTCATTCGATTTCGCTGTAAAATCATCAATTAGGTTGAAGTACTTAACAAATTGCTCTCTCTTACTTTCGTATTTATATTTTCTTTTATCAATATCAAGCTGATACTCTCGTCTGACAGATTCCTTCTCTTCCTCTAGCTGTCTTAGGTCTGCCAAGTAAGCTTTATTCTTAACACGCTCTTTTAAATACAAGGTCAGATAACCTCCACAGTAACCCAGAAGCAAAGTGACTAAAGTAACCCAGTTGTCGTTTAAAAATTTGGCTACTGTCATCAGGAAAATAATTAGTTTCTAAAACGGCATATCATCATCTCCAGTAGGTGCAGGTCGTTCTTCTTCTGGCCGGTTCAACCGGCTTTCGCGGGTGATCATTCCGCTGAATGGATTATCGGAAACCAGAGGCGCATCGAAATCAGTAAACTTGGTGTACTTGCCAATGAACTTCAGCTTCACTGTTCCAGTAGAACCATTACGGTGCTTGGCAATGATCACTTCGGCCAGACCTTGTGTAGGCAATCCTTCTTCATCCACCGTGATTTTGTAATACTCAGGTCGGTAGAGGAACATAACAATGTCAGCATCTTGTTCGATAGAACCCGATTCACGCAAGTCAGACAACTGCGGACGCTTATCACCACCGCGTGTTTCCACCCCACGACTTAACTGAGACAGTGCAATGACCGGCACAGCTAATTCTTTCGCGATGCCTTTCAGCGCTCGAGAGATCGAAGCAATCTCCTGTTCACGGTTACCGGCACTGTCGCCACGCATCAACTGCAGGTAATCGACAATGATTAACTCTACATTATGTTCAGCTCGCAACCTTCTGCATTTGGCACGAAGTTCAAGAATAGAAAGTGCGGGAGTATCGTCAATAAAAATAGGTGCTGCGGATAAGCGATTGGTTTTGTGCACCAACTGTTGCCATTCAAAGTCGGCAAGCTGTCCTCTGCGGATCTTCTCCCCTTCCAATTCAGCTTCCGCTGAAATCATTCTGTTTACCAATTGTACCGAAGCCATCTCCAATGAAAAAATTGCCACAGGTCTTTTGAAATCAACCGCTGCATTGCGCATAGCCGACACCATAAAGGCTGTTTTACCCATACCGGGTCGTGCAGCAACAATCACCAGGTCAGAACTCTGCCAACCGGATGTCATTCTATCCAGGTTTGTAAATCCCGAGGGCACACCGGTGAGTCCGTCTTTATGTTCTTTAAGTTTCTGAAGTTCCTGAATCGCACGATACATGAGGTTCTTCATGTTATCGTAATTCTTGCGCAGGTTGGAATCGGAGATGGCAAAAATGGATTGCTCGGTTTTATCCAACAGCTCAAACACATCAGTGGTATCCTCATACGCATCCTGATGTACCTGTGAGGCGATCTGGATCAAGTCACGCTTGATGGCCATTTCAATCACCACGCGGGCGTGGTATTCGATGTTGGCTGCCGAACTTACTTTTGAGGTAAGCTCAGCGATGTAGTATGCACCACCGACTAATTCAATCTTGCCATCTTTCCGCAATTGGTTCACCACCGTTCGCATATCCACCGGCTCAGATCCTTTAAAGAGCTGAATAATAGACTGGTAGATTTCGCGGTGCTGTTCAGAATAGAAGTGCTCGGGTTTTAGAAACTCAACAACAGCGTTAAGGGCACTCTTTTCTAACATGAGCGCACCTAACACTGCTTCTTCCAGGTCGAGCGCCTGTGGGGGCAACTTGCCCAAGCTCTCGGAGATATCTCTCGGCAAGAGTTTAGTGGTTTTGTTGCTTACCCTCAGGGACGTTGACCGGCTTTGCTCCATCTTTGTGGTTGTTGGACTTGTTGCTTATTTGTTCTAAGGAGACAAACGTAAGCAATCAAGTATTTCTGTTAATAACATTCGCTCCGCACACTGTTCTACTCCATCAACACTCGTATTAACAAGTTATGCACAGTCTGAATTCAAACACCTGTACAAAAATAGTCACTAACAGTGACAGACTGTGACACTAAAACCCCTTAGGGCTTTTAAAGCATGAACATTTTCCTTTATTTTAACCGGAATTTGAATCATCATGCAGCAGACCCCCAAGAAGATACACTTTATCGCCATCGGTGGAAGCGTGATGCACAACCTAGCCATCGCCTTAAAACAGGGAGGAGTTGCAGTAACAGGGTCGGATGATGAGATCTTTGAACCTTCCCGTTCTGCGTTGCAAAGCAACGGTTTGCTTCCCGATAAAGAAGGCTGGCATCCTGAACGCGTAACGGCTGATTTGGACGCTGTCATTCTTGGGATGCATGCTAAGAAGGATAATCCCGAGTTACTTAAGGCACAGCAACTTGGGCTAAAAATCTATTCGTTCCCGGAATATATCTATAATCACTCGGTTGATAAACAGCGTGTTGTCATTGCCGGAAGTCATGGGAAGACAACCATTACCGCTATTGTTGTTCATGTGCTCAATTTTTTCCACCGCAAGTTTGACTATGTCATTGGCGCAAGGATTAAGGGCGTTGACACCATGGTCAAGCTTTCTGATGCGCCACTCATTATAATAGAGGGCGATGAATACCTCTGTTCTGCCCTTGACCCTACCCCTAAGTTTTTGCGCTATCAGCATCACATCGGGGTGATTAGCGGTGTGGCCTGGGATCACGCCAACGTTTTCAAAACAGAAGAAGAGTACACAAAACAATTTGATACGTTTGCCGATCAAACTCCTAAAAGTGGCATTCTCATCTTTTGTGAGAATGATCCGATGGTGAGCATTATTGGAAATAAACAACGTGCCGATGTGTTAAGTGTTCCGTACAAGACGCACCCACATGCCGTGGAAAATGGACTCGAATACCTCACGAATGCGAAAGAAAGAATTCCCATCAAAATCTTTGGAGCGCACAATCTTCAAAATATCAGTGCAGCCAAAGAACTTTTAAAGCGCGTGGGTATTAACAGCGAGCAGTTTTACCAGGCCATTCCAAGTTTTGAAGGCGCAGCCGGTCGATTGGAAAAGGTGAAGGAGAGTAACACCACTATTATCTTTAAAGATTTTGCGCACGCACCCTCCAAAGTAAAAGCAAGTGTAAAGGCAGTGAAAGAAATGTATCCGAACCGCGATACGGTGGCCTGTCTTGAGCTTCACACCTACAGCAGTTTAAATAAAGCGTACCTTCCCCAGTATAAAGATTCCTTAAAAGGCATCTCCACAGCTGCGGTGTTCTACAATCCTGAAAAACTGAAAGCCAAAAATCTCGACCCGATCACTGAAGCAGACATTAAGCATGCTTTTGGAAATCCTTCTCTCCAGGTATTTGACGATCCGCACAAGCTGGAAACATTTCTGACCTCCCTTACCTGGAAAGATAAAAACCTGGTGATGATGAGTTCGGGTAACTTTGGCGGGCTCAGCATCAACACATTGGCCGGTAAAATTCTGGCCTAATCCTATTCACTTGTTCTTATGAAACTCAATCTGCGTAACCCGCTTTGTTTTTTTGATCTGGAAACCACCGGTATTAACATTGCCAACGACCGTATTATTGAAATCGCAGTGATCAAGTTAATGCCTAATGGTGAGGTGCTGAAGAAAACACATTTGGTTAATCCGGGCATTCCTATTCCTCCTGAGTCAACGGCCATCCACGGAATTACCAATGAGGATTTAAACGGGAAACCAACCTTTAAAGATGTTGCCAAAGAGTACGCCAAGTTTATGGAAGGCGCTGACCTATCGGGTTTCAACATTCTAAAATTTGACGTGCCGATGCTGGTGGAAGAATTTCTTCGTGCCGGTGTTGACTTCGATTACAGTCGCAAGAAAATCATTGACGCACAAAAGATTTTCCATCTCATGGAGAAGCGAACACTTTCTGCTGCCTACAAATTTTATGTGAACAAAGACCTTGATGATTCACACAGTGCTGAGGCCGACACACAAGCTACTATGGATGTATTGCTGGCCCAGGTGGAGCGGTATGAAGGCCAGCCGGTAACGGATGCCCTTGGAAATAAACTCGGGGAGATAAAAAATGACATGGAAGTGTTGCACAAACTCACTGCCTCTGATTTAGTCGACCTCGCGGGCAGAATGGTATTGAATAATAAAGGAGAGGAAGTGATCAACTTCGGAAAGCATAAAGGCAAAACGGTTACCGATGTTCTGAAGGCTGAGCCCTCCTATTACGATTGGGTAATGAATGGAGACTTTCCGATGGATACGAAACGAAAGCTTACAGAAATAAAGCTACGCGACTTCAATAAAAAGAAGTGAGTAATTACCGATTGCTCTTGGCCTTAATGAACTGATCCAATTCAGCTTTTGTAAAACCAAGTCGTTCGGCCACCACGGTGATCAAGTCAAGTTCGGATTTGACAAATTCACCGTCCACGTTGGCAAACTCAATCATATCCTCCAGTTGCTTTTCTCGCTCCAGCATATTCTGAGGGATTAAGTAAGTGTATTCATGCGCATGCTTAAGCATCACATTCATCCTGTCGAGCGGAATACCCCGATCATATGCAATTTTGGAAAGTGCTACGCGCTCAGATTCTTCTATTTTTCCATCGGCTACTGATAAGGAGACGAGGTTACGAAAGTGTTCAAGAGCCGTGGGCATTCAGTAGGTGATTAGCGTAAAAACCGTAAGCTAACTACTTCTTATAATATTTCATGGCTTCGGGCATAGCCTTGTTAAGATCGGCTATGCGCGTCTCATCCGAAGGGTGAGTAGAAAGCCACTCCGGTGGTTTTTGCCCACCACTACCGGCAGACATGCGCTCCCAGAATTTTGGTGCCTCCTGAGGATCGTATCCGGCAATCGCCATAAAGATCAATCCGATTTTATCTGCCTCCGATTCATGTTGACGCGAAAACTTGAGCATACCGATTTGAGTGCCCATACCCACTGCCTGCATAAAAATGTCTTTGGTCATGGTTGGATTTTGCCCCATCGCGGCACCCAACGTGCTCATCCCCATGTTTGCAGCAAGCCCCTGGCTCATCCGTTCACGACCATGATTAGCAATGGCATGCGCAACTTCATGGCCCATGACTACCGCTACTCCGGCTTCATCTTTACAGATGGGTAGAATAGCTGTATAAAATGCCACTTTACCTCCTGGCATACACCAGGCGTTTACGGTTTTCGGATCATCAATTAAGTTAAACTCCCAGGCAAACCCCTGAAGTTCAGAAGACAATCCTTTCTCTGCCATATATTGTTCTACTGCTTTTTGAACTCGTGTGCCTACACGCTTAACCAAGGCTGTCTGTTCCTGGTTAGTAGACAGCGGTCCCTTTTTAATTACCTCCTGATACTGCGCAGTGGCCATCGGGATAATCTCAGCATTGGAGACGAGGCTCAATTGCTTCCGACCGGTGATGGGCACCGTGGCGCAGGCATAAATTATAACAGCAATAAGCGAGAGGATGATAGCTTTTTTAAGCATAGGTTTTAATTTTAAACTAAAATACAAATCTATATTTACGTTTTCAGACTACCACTACAATTTATAAGCCATGTTAAAAAAATCAATCCTTGCAATCACCATGCTATTGGTATTATCCAATGGTGTAACATCAGCGCAAAAACAACAAATTGATATTCAGAGGGTAGAACCTGCTTTTTGGTGGGTAGGGATGAAAAATCCTGAATTGCAATTGCTGGTATATGGAAAGGATATCGCCACCGCAGTGGCAACCCTACAGTACGAAGGTGTGGAAATAACGCGCACCGAAAAGACGGAAAACCCCAATTACCAGTTCATTTATCTGACCATCAATAACACTGCAAAGCCCGGAAAATTTCCGATAACATTCCAGGTTGGTAAGAAGAAAAGAGTTTTCACTTACGAGTTGAAACAGCGTGAAAAGGCCGGTGAGGAATACAAAGGATTCACTTCTTCTGATGTGATTTATCTGATTATGCCCGATCGCTTTGCCAATGGAAATCCTGCAAATGACAGTCATCCGGAAACCAGTGAAGAAGGGAACAGGGACAATGCAAATGGAAGACATGGTGGAGATATTGATGGCATTATCAAGAATCTTGATTATCTGCATGATTTGGGCGTAACATCCCTTTGGTCTACTCCCTTACTGGAAGATAACGAACCCGCATACTCCTATCACGGCTACGCGCAAACTAATTACTATAAGATTGACCCACGTTACGGAACCAATAATGATTATAAACGCCTTGCCGATGAACTGCACAAACGCAACATGAAACTAATTCTTGATTATGTTACAAATCACTGGGGCATTAGTCACTGGATGATAAAAGACATACCGGAAAAAAGCTGGATTCATAGCTGGGCTGATGGTAAGAATGGTTTTAAAAGAAGCAACTACGCCATGACTACGCACTTTGATATCAATGCTTCACAATCGGATGCTGATGGCTGCATGAACGGCTGGTTTGATACTTCCATGCCCGATATCAATCAAAGCAACCCGAAGGTTGTCGATTACATGGTACAAAATGCTATCTGGTGGATTGAATATGCCAAACTAGACGGATTGCGAGTAGATACGTATCCGTATAATGATAAAAAAGGCATTACAGAATGGACTAAAAGAATCATGGATGAGTATCCGAATTTTAACATTGTAGGTGAAGTATGGATGCATGATCAGGCACAAATGTCCTACTGGCAAAAAGACAGTAAGATCAGTGCCATAGAGGGATTCAACTCTTACCTTCCATCGATCATGGACTTTACGTTACATGATGCGATTGGTGCATTCAATGAGGACAGCGGCCACGGGTTGTTTCGCATCTATGAAAATTTCACAAACGATTTCCTTTACCCAGATATAAACAACATCATGACCTTTGCCGGAAACCATGATACGAATCGTATCAATCAAACGCTAAATGGAGATTTAGACAAATATAAATTAGCAACCGCACTCATTCTCACCTGTAGAGGAATACCACAACTTTATTATGGAGATGAAATCGGAATGATGGGTAGCAAATCAGTTGGCGATGGCGATATCAGAAGAGATTTTCCGGGTGGATGGTCTGAAGACAAGCAAAACGCCTTCAACACAGAAGGAAGAACACAGGAACAACAGGCCTATTATGATTTCACGCACAAACTTTTAAACTGGAGAAAAGAGAAAGAAGTGATTCACACCGGAAAAACAATGCATTATTTGCCATTTGAAAATGAATACGTGTATTTCCGGTACAATGAGTCAGAAACCGTCATGGTGATCCTCAACAATAACAAAGAAGCGAAAACTTTGGATACCAAACGGTTTACGGAACGGCTTACCGGATATACCTCAGGGAAAAATATTGTTACCAACGAAACCGTTACTAACTTGCAGAATATTTCCTTACCCGCTAAATCGGCCACGATCTTAGAATTGAAGAAGTAAAGTAAGGATTGCACCCTATGAGAATATTTGCCATTGGTAGAAATTATGTGGAGCATATTCAGGAGTTAAACAACGAACGCCCTGATGAACCGATAATCTTCAGTAAACCGGACACCGCCTTGTTACGAGGCAATGCACCCTTTTACTATCCTGACTTCTCAAAAGATATTCATCACGAAGTAGAACTGGTGTTGCGCATCTGCAAGGAAGGGAAGAATATTGAAGAGAAATTTGCAGGAAAGTATTATGATTCTATCGGCATTGGTATTGACTTTACCGCCCGCGATCTTCAACAAAAAGCAAAGGAGAAAGGCTTGCCCTGGGATATCGCTAAAGGATTCAATGGCTCAGCTCCCCTATCGGACAAATTTATTCCGGTTAGTGAGTTCAAGAATTTAAAAGATATCAACTTTAGTTTACAGGTTGATGGAAAACTGAAGCAACAAGGAAACACTAGTTTGATGTTGTTTAGTTTTGAATACATCATTGCCTATTTATCAAAATTTTTTACGCTGCGTACCGGAGACCTTATTTTTACCGGTACCCCTAAAGGTGTCGGACCCGTGTCGATTGGAAATGTTTTATCTGCCTATATTGAGAATGAGAAGTTGTTGGAGTTTGAGGTTAAATAATCTATGGTTCGTATTTTTTACCATGCTGGCATCACCCACATGGGCACAATTCAGCGAGATTGACTCGAGAGTTCTGCGCGATGAGAAATTCATCTTTCCACTAAAGCCCGGGTTACCGGGCTCCCTGGCCGGAACCATGGGTGAATTGCGAAACACCCATTTCCATTCGGGTATTGATATCCGCACCAATAATGAAATCGGTTGGCCTGTACTGGCTTCAAAAAGCGGATACATTTCCCGCGCTGGGGTGAGCGGGTCTGGATATGGAAATGTGTTGTATGTCACTCATCCCGATGGCACCACTACGTTGTATGGACACCTGGATAAATTTAATGGTGCAGCCGGAGCGTATATTTTAAAAGAGCGGTACAGGCGAAAAACTTCCAGCATTGATCTGTTTTTTCGAAATGGACAATTTACTGTAAAGCAGGGCGACACGATTGCCTTTGCAGGCAACACCGGTTCATCCGGTGGACCCCACCTTCACTTTGACATTCGAAGAGGAGATAAAGCCCTTGATCCACTAAGTTTTAGTTTCACTGAAGTACGCGACATCAGTTCACCCATTGTTCAAAAGATTGCCCTGAAAACACTGGACATCAATTCCAGAATCAATGATCAGTTTGGAAGGTTTGAGTTTTATGCGGTACGCAATGGGAATAACTATACACTTGCCCCTATCCTTGCGTCCGGAAATATCGGAATAGAGTTGTTGGGATATGACCGTGTAGACAACGCGCGATATCGCTGTGGCATAAACTACATTGAAGTGTTTGTGGATAGTCAGAAAGTGTTTAGTCAGGTAATTGAAGAAGTTGATCTTTCGGAATCGCGTGGCATTTACAGTCTTATTGATTACAAGGTGCTGCGCAACCAGGGAAATCGCTTCTACAAGCTTTATGTGGACGATGGCAATCAATTAAATTTTTACGCAAACTCTCCGGGTACCGGGCAAATCAAGGTGAATTCCAACAAAGTTTCTGATGTTAAAATCATACTGAAAGATGCTTACGGAAATACAAGCACTGCAGCCTTTAAACTAAAACCTACTCCTCAACTTCAGGAAGTTGCTATGCTTGAGTCAGCAAAAATTCCATTGGCCTATGACATTCAGGAAAATGTTTTGAAAATTAGTGCACAACCTTGTCAGGAAAAAAAAGCTATCGTGTATAAGAAAGGCTCGCTAAGAGAAATTACACCCCAGTATTATAATGCATTGAAGCACGTGTACTTAATTGACTTACGAAAAGAGCTGCCCGATTCCGTTGTCGTGTGTGGGCAAGCGTTGATTCCTAATATCAAAACTACTATTCCCTCAGGCACGGAGTACAAATATTATAGCGACCGAATGGATGTTCAATTTCCAAAGAATGCATTATTTGATACACTCTATTTTAATGCATTACATCAACTGAACACTGACAGCACAGAGGTATTTACTATTGGCAGTCCGTTTGTGCCACTGAAAAGAGGGGTAACGGTTTCCTTAAAGCCTGCTGGAAAATATGGAATGGAAAAGAATATAAGTGTCTATCGAAAGGTTGGAAATACATTTGATTATGTAGGCGGTCGATGGGTAAATGGAAGCTTAAATTTTACCACTCGTGAGTTTGGACAGTTCACCATATTAAAAGACACTATCCCTCCTACTATCCATGTCATCTACGTAAACAGTCAGGCGGTGCGTTTTAAAATTCGTGATAATCTCTCGGGTATTTCTAATTTCGAAGCAACCATCAATGGCAAATGGTTGTTGTTGAATTACGATGCCAAGAGTGATGCAATTATGTCGGAACGCCTTTCAAAAAATGAACTTTTAAAAGGCGATTTTGAACTAACTGTTACCGACAATGCGGGCAATAAGAAGGTATACAAACAAAAAATCTAAAATCAACAATCCAAAATCTAAAATTTAGAATATGGCACTTACAGCAGGAAGCAAAGCCCCCGACTTTAATGTAAAAGATCAGGATGGAAAAGAAGTAAAATTAACAGACTTCAAAGGAAAGAAAGTTGTTCTTTACTTCTATCCAAAAGATATGACACCCGGATGTACCGCTGAATCATGTAATCTTCGCGACAACTATAAAGTATTACAGAAGAGAGGATATGAAGTATTGGGTGTAAGCACCGATGATGAGAAATCGCACCGCAAATTCATTGAAAAAGAAAAACTACCCTTCCGTTTATTAGCCGATACAGATAAATCACTTCATTCAAAATACGGAACGTGGGTGGAGAAATCCATGTATGGAAGAAAGTACATGGGTACTGCCCGTGTAACGTTTATCATCAATGAAAACGGGGTGATCGAAGAAATCATCGAAAAGGTGGATACAAAAAATCACTCGGATCAAATTCTGAAAGGCATTGGTACATCTCCAACAAAACCAGCACCTAAGAAACCCGCAAAGAAATCTTCGAGCAAAAAAACAGCTAAAAAGAAAACTGTAAAGACCACAAAAAAGGCAACCAAAAAGAAGAAGTAACTAATTGTGCAAACCCAGTTGTTCCCAGGTACAATCTTTAGGACGTAATATTCAAATCAATTTAGACAAAATCGGGATTGCACTTCTGGGTAATTTGGCCCTTTGAAATGCAGGCAAACGCCTTAACTATGGTCAAAAACCTCTTCTTGATTTTTTTAATGGTTTCTGTATGGAGTACAGGGTACAGCCAAACCATTCAAGAACTAATCCAAAATGGCGACAGGTATTATGGTAAGCGAAGCTATAAAGCTGCCATTGAGTCGTACCAGCAGGCCATAAAAATAAACCCTGACGATGCCTTATTGAATTTCAAAATAGGGCTTGCCTACCTGTACTCCGATACCAAATCAAAGGCCGCCTTATACATTGATAAGGCATACAGACTGAATCCAAAGATTGATAACAAAATTGATTATCACCTGGGCATTGCGTTTCAAAACACCAACGAGTTTAAAAAGGCAATCAGTCATTTCGAGACCTTTAAAAAGAATTACCCGGAAGTCGCAACCTTTGCAGATGGTAAAATTACGGAATGTCATGTAGCGGATTCACTTTCAGAATATGAACTCAACGTGGTCATTGAAAATTTGGGGGGTGAATTGAACTCCACACAGAATGATCACTCTCCCATCGTTTCAGCCGATGGAGCGACACTAATTTTTACCTCCAATAGAACGATGAATCCCAAAACACGCGAATACCTGGAAGATGTATACGTGGTGAACAAAGTGAACAACCAGTGGGGTACGCCAAAACCAATCAGTGCAAAAATTAATACCCGGTACAATGACGCGGCTGTATCCCTTTCGCCCGATGGCAAAACACTTTTCCTTTATTCCGAATTAGGTGCTGGTGATATTTACGCCTCAACATTTGACGGGAAAGACTGGACTGAACCCGCACCGCTGAACAAAAACATTAATACATCGCAGTTTTGGGAAACGTGTGCCAGTGTATCCTCCGATGGTAAGAAGCTGTATTTCGCAAGCAACCGGGATGGCGGGTACGGGGAATTAGATATTTATGTCAGCGAGCTGGGTAACGATGGTGAGTGGGGTAAAGCCGCGAATCTTGGAGAAAAAATTAATACAGCCGGAAATGACGATTCACCCTTCATTCATTATGATGGCTCAACACTTTACTTTTCATCAGACGGACACCGGGGTCTGGGCAATAGCGATATTTTCGTGAGTGAGTTCAGAAATGGTAAATGGCAGAAACCGGAAAATATTGGATACCCCATTAACCTTTGGGAGTATGATGGATTTTTTAGCATGGCTCCTGATAAAAAGAATGGATATTATGCTACGGTAAAGGAAGGCGGACAAGGAGGGGTTGATCTTTATTCTATCAAATTCCTCGAACCTAAATACAAGCCCAAACCAAAACCTATTGCCAAAGTAGAGGAAAAGAAAAAGGAGGTAAAAAAGAAGGAAGAGTATTATGACCCGATGGTTCAGCAATTCAAGGATAATAAAGTTGTAACGATACTACGTGGAAAAGTAATTGATGAAACTACAGCTTCTCCCCTGGCAGCCACCATCTCGTTGGTGGACAACGAGACTAAAAAGATCATCGCAAGACTAGAGACTGATGAAGTATTGGGAGATTTTCAACTCGTTATCCCGCACGGTGGTAACTATGGTGTAACCACAGAAAAGGATGGGTATCTTTTTAACTCCATCAACTTTAATGTTCCCAAGTTTGCGCAATACCAGGAAATTGACACACACATTATCATGGTAAAGGCCGAAGTGGGTTCTAAAGTTGTTCTGCGAAACATTTTCTTTGATGTAGGCAAGGCTGAACTGAAGAATCAGTCCATTGCAGAGATTGAAAAAATTACACAATTGCTGGTAGTGAACCCTACGCTAAAAGTTCAGATCAACGGGCATACCGATAATACCGGAAATGCAGCTTCAAATAAAGAATTGTCATTGAAGCGCGCCAATGCTGTGGTGGCCTATTTGATATCACAGGGGGTTGATTCTCAGCGCGTTTCCGCTAAGGGGTACGGTTCGGAAAGGCCCATCGTATCGAATGATGACGAAGACGAAGGCCGGGAAATCAATCGAAGAACCGAGATCGAAATTATTGAATCACATACTCAATAGAATCTTCAGCCACTATTTTACTTTTCTTGGCTTCAACTCATAAAACCAGATATCATTATTAGGTACATCGAAATCCAAACCCATTACATTTAAATTGTTGTCTGTCTCAAAACGCAATGTCCCAAACTCAAACCAGGATAAATTAGCCACATCATCCCAGTTAATTTTCCAAACATCATAATGCCAGTGTTCCAGGGTGGCATTAAATCGCGTTGAGTGCTCAAAGTAAAGCCGGAGTTTCTCTCCTTCCTTTTTCACTTCAATATTTCCATAGATATCAGAGAAATATTTTCCAACATACTTGTCGATCGTTACGGAGGGTTTGGTATTGGAGACACGGGCTTTTATTCTATCACTTATTCTTGTATCCGCTTGCTGGTTCTGCTTTGTACGAGCCAGGTACTCGGTTGACCAATCACGCTCTTTTGATTTTAGAAAAGCATCAATTGTATAATTAGCCACAGATGTCATTAATCCACCCTTCATCCCGTTTGTTAATACGATAACACCTAACTTTTCATCTGGAATCAATACAAGATTAGAGAGCATTCCCGAATAACCTCCTGTATGACCTACTCTTAGTTTACCTTTATAGTCTGATAAATCCCAGCCTAATCCATAGCCCCTGAAATGGGTGTCATAATTATCATCAGTATGATTAACCGTAAATACATTGTGGGGAGTCCAAAGTGTATTTCTTAAGGCAGGTGAAAGCAATGTATCCCCTCTCCAAATTCCATTGTTGAGATTAAAAATCATCCATTGCGACATATCCTTTGCGCTTGAAATTATTCCTCCGGTAGATGCGATGGCCTCCCAATCTTCCCACGCAATAGGACTGTGCTTCGCATCAATGATGCCATGGGGTGTGGCATAATTTCCTTTTTTAGAAAGGTCTTTACTGGTTGTAACAGACCGATCCATACCCAGTGGTTTAAATATCTTATCCTCAATGATTGGACCCCAAGGTTTACCGGTGATCGTTCTCATCACCTCACCCGCAGTGATGTACATAATATTAGAATAGCCATAGCCAGCGCGAAAATTATACGTTTGTGGTAAATACTTTGCCCGTCTGATGATATCCTCCGCGGTTAAATGATCCGATAAATACCAAATAGCATCCCCGCTAAACGTACTAAAACCAACACGATGGCATAGTAAGTCACGAACGGTTATGTCTTGCGACACATAAGGATCATACAATTCGAAATAGGGAAGGAATTTCCGCACCTTATCATCCAGGGATAACTTTCCCTCATCCACCATCATGGCAATGGATGTGGTTGTAAACGCTTTCGTGATGGACGCAATCGCAAACAACGTATTGTCGTCTGGCCTATCCGGTTTACCCGCTTCCTTTACACCATATCCTTTACTGAAAACAATTTTTCCATCCTTTACAATGGCTATACTCATTCCTGGTACATCCCAGTCCTTCAAGGCTTTAGCATAGTAGGCATCAAGTTTTTTTAAATCAGGTTGTGCGGTAAGGAAAGTCACGCATAGCGTGGCTACCAGAATCAGGAAAAGCTTTTTCATACTAATTATTTATACTTGAAAGTAACTGTTTTTCTTTCTTAAGAAAACTAAGATATTCGCACAAAAATTTTTCTATGGCACAGCCTGATTTAGGTAAGTTAACCAAACTCACCTCCCAAATCCGCAGAGATATTGTTCGTATGGTACACGCCTGCCAATCCGGTCATCCGGGAGGCTCATTGGGCTGTACAGAGTTCCTTGTGGTCTTATACTTCCACATTTTAAAGCACGATCCTAAATTCAATATGGATGGAAAAGGCGAAGATCTTTTTTTTCTTTCCAATGGTCATATCTCACCGGTGTGGTATGCAACGCTGGCAAGAAGTGGGTACTTTGATACGAAAGAGTTAGCGACTTTTCGTTTTCTGAATTCAAGACTACAGGGACACCCCGCCACTCATGAAGGTCTTCCTGGAATCCGTATAGCTTCGGGCTCATTAGGACAAGGATTATCCGTAGCAATAGGCGCAGCGCAAACCAAAAAGCTAAATAAGGACGATCGTTTTGTCTATGTATTAATGGGAGATGGAGAACAGCAGGAAGGTCAGGTATGGGAGGCATCCATGTATGCAGCGCATAACAAAATTGATAATCTGATCGCTACGATCGACTATAACGGCCAGCAGATTGACGGAGCAGTAAAAGATATTCTGGACCTGAAAAATCTTAAAGCCAAATGGGAAGCTTTTGGTTGGGAAGTGCAGGAGTTCAATGGCAATAACCTGCAAGAAGTAATCAACGGACTTGAACGTGCGCAAACCTTAGCAAAAAAAGGCAAGCCGGTTCTCAACCTGATGAAAACCGAGATGGGTTTTGGTGTCGACTTTATGATGGGCTCTCACAAATGGCATGGTGTTGCTCCAAACGATGAAGAGTTTGCAAAAGCAATGGCACAATTAGAGGAGACGGTTGGGGATTATTAATTTGGTACCTATAAAATAAAAAACTCGCCTGGATTCCTTTTAGTAAGGATCAGACGAGTTTTTTTTTCGACCAAGTCTACTTCGAACTTAATTCAGGTCTGAGGATCAACATCTCACCCCATGAACTCTCAACACTTGTGGTAGTATTAAGCCATTCTTCATAGGAGCCCTCCCCATAAATGGCATCCCAGCGTTCTTTCATTGGCTTTAAATAGCCAGTCTCTTTTTCCTTCCATCCATTCTTATGCCGTGTAACAACGGTATATTGTGGAGGGCCGGACATATGCACCTGGTATACCGCAATAGTTTGACCGGATGCTTCCCAAACCTTTTTAAACTTCTTCAACCGAGCTTCTACTTTATGGCCTTGACCTTGTTTCGGATAAAGATGATTGATGGAAATTTTTTCGGTAAACTCGGTAAGTTGAGTAGTGCTGAGGTCTTCGCGGAATACAGAATAACCTGAACTACCGGCACCAGTAGTTAATGGCTGAACATTTTTCGCCCAGTCGTTTGTGTGCTCTGCACCCAAATTACCACGTGTATCATTGGCAGTCCAACTGGTTGGTCCTTCAGTCACATGAAAGCCACCGGCATCAGGTCCTGATTGAATTTCAAACACGCGCCACTTCCAGTCACCCGTATGATATTTTTGAGCATGGGCTGCAAGTGCTTTTTCCAATTCCAGAGATTTTTCTGGCTTGGCAAAAATTCGAAAGGTGCTGATGACATTTTTTGTCTGACTGAATCCAATAAGTGGAATCAAAGCCAGCAACAATAGACATTTTTTCATAGATGTATTGATTTAGGGTTTAAGTGACAATCAACTAATTCTATGTCCAGCGTTCTACCACTAAATCACACGTATTTTCAACTTCATGTTCCGGGAAATAGGAAGGCAATGATCCGGATTCAGTTCCTCATCAAGAGGGCATAGTGAGGCAATCTAACTTTATTTTATTAAGGGTCAATACACCCACTCAGGTCAAAAAATGCTGAGTAAACTGATCGTATCGGTTGAAAAGGCCTTAATCAAGCTGAATGTAAGGTTTTTGCCCATTTATGGCTATAATAAAAAATATCAAAGCGCGGTTACCTTATAATTATGAGGAATTAGGTAGCAATTCAGCTATTTCTTCATATTTTGTACCTTAATATGGGCTAAAAATTGAACGTAAGTTTTTGCCCATATAACCCCACGTTTTGGTCATTTAATAAAAATTGGACCTTATCCCTTAATAACCCATTATGAAAAAGCCTTCATGGCATTTAACCGCCACGACCATTAGAGTGTATTCTATGATTGCGGGTATGGCAATCATTTCTGCCTTCTCAGTCCATACGGCAGTAGGCCAGCAACTTCAGATGTCTGAATTTGTTCTTTTCTCAGGAGCTGGGGGTCCCGGAACCTCTCCTGCTGCCAGCCCTGGTTATGCAGTCCAACTCGGAAGCTCTTCTGCCGTAAACGGTGGTGCCGTGGGAAGTTTTAAACTGATTAAATCTACTGGTACCGTTAGCATCAATGCTAATCTTTACAGCAAGGGTACTATTTCACTGACCAACAGCAACAGTGTAACCGGAAAAATAGCTGCATCTAATTCACCTTTCGTTACGGGAACGATTCTTTCGGTGGGTTCAAACGCGAATCTTGGAGGCAATATTGATGTCAATGGAAATATCGTTATAGGCAGTGGAACAGTTTCAGGAAAAGTAACGCACCCAACCGGTACCACGTATTCCGGACCTACTCCTGCTGGTGGAAATGTAACCGGAATACCAACGCTTCCAGTGTTCCCAGCATTGCCAGCCATTACCGAGTTTCCATCCTATGCTACCATGGCCGACATTACCTCAACTCGGGTTGTAACCCCTGGCCAATATGCAGCCATTAAATTATCCGGAAATCAAACCCTTACTTTTAAAGGGACCGGTATCTATGTGATTCGGTTGATCGATAATAAAAACAATAACAGTTTTGTATTCGACTTTGAAAATAATCCTACCGGTACTTTTCTGATTTTTGTTCACGAGAATGTTAACCTCAATAAATTAAGTGTTACCACCATTAATGGCGGTAGTGCTTCACGCATTTTCACAGAAGTGCACGGAACTGGATTAGGCACTGCTAAATATGCCTTTAATATTGCTAACGGATCAACCAGTTCAAAATCCAAATGGCTTGGAACCGTGTGGGCTCCTTACGCTGCCATCAATGTTGGATCCGGAACTGGAAGCACGGATGTCACCGGTGCACTTTGGAGTGGTACTCAGGTAAATGTGCAAAGTGGTGTCAATATTGTTCATGCTCCTTTTGAATCTTGTGTACCTCCTGTAGCCAATGCAGGATCGGATGTATACTTATGTGCTGGTGAAAATACGGTTACCCTGACAGCTTCCGCTAGTGGTGGAACAGGGTCTTATACCTATGTTTGGAGTAATGGCATGACGGGTGCCTCTATTCAAGTTAGCCCGACAGCAACAACAACCTATACCGTAACCGTAAATAACAATGGTCAGCCAGGTTGCGCTGCCAGTGATGCGGTGGTGGTGAATATCAATCCGGCATTAAGTGTAAGTGCAGGAGCTGATGCAACCGTGTGCTTTCAGGATAATGAAGCTACCCTCACAGCACTTGCCAGTGGTGGAACAGGTCCTTATACCTATGAATGGTTTATTGATGGAGCATCTGCAGGTACGGGTGCAAGCATTACAGTATCTCCCAGTATTTCTACGACTTACTCCGTTACTGCGAAAGACAGCTATGGAGCCACCTCAGCCTTATCTTGTCAGGCCTCCGATCAGGTCGTAGTGACCTACTCAGAGATTTGTCCGTATTACACTCCTCCGATGAGTGGAAAAACTAATGAACTTATTGGATCAGAGCTGAGTTCTCTTGCGGAAACTTTTGCTGCCGGCAACCCTGTCAACAGTAATTTTATTTATACACTGACGAGTGATCATGTATTGATTGAAGTGATCTCCATTGTTGGACAATACGATGCAGTGCTGTCTTTATTAAGAAGCTCTTCCTATGGATTAACCGATGAAATTGACAACGGAGAAAATTCATTAATCATCACGGGCTTTTTCCCCATCGCTAATCTTCCACTGTTAAACGAACTGCCAGACTTGATTAATTATGTTCGGCCTGCTTATCCTCCGGTAGGAAATGTGGGTGTAACCACCACAAAGGGTGATGCTGCCATGCGTTCAGACTTAGTGCGTATGGGATACGATATCAGTGGAAAGGGAATCAAAGTAGGTGTGCTGTCGGATAGTTACAATAAGCAACCTGGTAATCCTGCCTTAGCCAATGTTCTCAATAATGATCTTCCTGCCAATGTTCGTGTATTAAAAGATTCTCCTTTTGGAGGAATTGATGAAGGTAGAGCGATGATGCAAATTGTACACGATATTGCTCCTGACGCAAAACTTGCATTCCGTACAGGTTTCATCAGTGCCGGTGATTTTGCAAAAGGAATCAAAGAACTTCAGCAAGATACCTGCGACATCATTGTAGATGATATCACGTACATCACTGAACCTTACTTTCAAGATGGTAAGGTAGCACAAGCGGTTGACTATGTAACCGCACAAGGTGTCTCCTACTTCACCGCTGCCGGAAATTTTGGAAGCAAATCATACGAGAGCACTTTTGTTTCTGCACCGGCCCCACAAGGAATAACAGGCATGGCGCATAATTACAGTGGAGGCGATATCTATCAAAATATTACCGTAGGTCCCGGAACGTATACCGTTGTCTTACAATGGGAAGATCCGATCTACTCACTCGGTCAAACTCAAACAGGCACCGTGAACGATCTGGATATTTACCTGACCAATGATGCGGGCGCAACTCTTTTTGGTTTTAACCGGAATAACCTTGGAGGTGACCCTATTGAAGTTTTGCCGTTTACGGTAAATGTTGAATCTACTACCAACATCATGATTATCCGGGCCGCGGGTTCTGATAATGTAAAGTTCAAGTACATCGTTTTCCGTGGAGACAAAATTGTATTTAACGAACACAGTACGGGTACTTCTACCATTGTTGGCCAGGCCAATGCGCGTGGAGCCATGACGGTTGGTGCTGTACTGTATAGTAACACCGGGGAATTTGATTACAAACGCCCGGATGGCGCAGAGCAATTTACAGTGGCTACTTTTTCCAGCATAGGAGGAACATCCATTAATGGAGAGAATCGCAACAAACCAGACTTCATTGCTCCCAATGGGGTCAACACCACGGTACAATTAGGTGGGCTTGATGTAGATTTAGATCTACCTGCCGGGCAAGATGGATTTTACAATTTCTTTGGTACTTCTGCCGCTGCACCTCATGCTGCAGCAGTTGCTGCGTTATTGCAAGAAGCACGCGCGAAGTATTATTTAGGTGAAAGATATTCACCAGAAGATATTCGGTTGGTGCTGAAGGGGTCTGCATTGGATATGCATGCGCCAGGAGTAGATACAAAATCCGGGTCAGGTTTTATTCAGGCGGATGCGTCACTGCTAACGATCGCTTCTCCCCGACCAACCATTACAGCATTAACCTATGATACGGCAAATACACCGGGTGATGCACCCTTACTGGTTACGGTTGAAGGTGAAAACCTGACCACAGAATCAGAAATACTTTTCCGAGGTGATCCGCTGGAAACTACATTTGTAAACTCTACTGAGCTTCAAGCCACCATTCCGGAATTTTCGGGTAACCCTCCTATTCAGGTTTCCACTTCAGCCATTTCACCCAGTGGCTTGGATGGGGGAACTTCGGATTCCTTATTCTTCTACGGGATCGTAAAGAAAAACATTACAGTGATTGCTGATCATAAGTCCAAGAAGTATGGTGAAATCATGCCGGAATTCACCGCAACCGTATTGGTGAATGGTGATACGCTTACTGAAGACTCTGGCATAACACTAGCAGAACTGGGTCTTTCTAGTCTTCAGTTTGTAACACCTGCAAACACCATGAGCAACGTTGATAAGTATATCATCACTGTTAGTACTCCGTTAGATATTTCTTTCCTGGAATTGAATAACTACACGTTTGAGAATGGTCTATTAACCATCGAAAAAATGCCACTCAAGATTACGCCAAATAATCTGGAGACTGTATTTGGTGAAAAGTTCGATGATAAGATTACCTACCACTATGAATATGATGACTCTAACGTTGAGTCTGCAGGCGCCTTACTCAGCACACTACAGGCGGATCACAATGCCATTATTGCGGATAACGCAGTGGCGTTGGTTGATTCACGGGCACTCGTAAATTATTCACGTGCACTGGTGAATTCAGATCTTCAAAATCTAAGCTTCCTGGTAAGTTCAAGAGCATTGGTGAATAGTCGTGCTTTGGTAAATTATTCCCGCGCATTGGTTAACGGTGTTCCGTCTGTGGATACTACTTATGTCATTGACTTTGACAAGCAATCTATATTCGAGTATCAAGAAAATCCTGATACAGCAAACCTGATCACCTCCTACTCAAGAGCTTTGGTAAACTCACGCGCTTTGGTGAATTATTCCAGAGCATTGGTCAATTCCAGAGCACTGGTAAACTCACGTGCTTTAGTGAATTATTCCAGGGCGTTAGTTAATTATTCACGCGCTTTGGTAAACTCACGAGCACTGGTGAACTCCAGGGCCCTGGTGAATAGTGAAACGGTTGGAGCCGACAGTGTATCCAGCAATAGCGATGTTGTGGTGATTGTCGATTCGTTGGATGTATTCAACAGTGACCCTCCGATAATAGAGGATGGCGTTGAGTACTATGAGTTACCCGAGTTATTCTCGATCACCATGGTAACAGGTACTACGGCAGGCTCACATTACATGGTGCCAGGGGCCTTCCTCACAGAACTTTCCAGCAACTTTGATGTGTCGTATGGAATTGGAACACTAATCATCCTAAAAGATACGCTGACCGTAATAAGTCATGATGCAGAAATGGTGTATGGTGAACCTCAACCAGAATACAGCATTGAGGTAACAGGGTTCAAGTATGTGGATGATATTGAATCAACCATAGCATCAACTTCTTATCAATTGAAAGATGGTGACGGTAATCTGAAAGAAAGTACGGGCCCTATCGATGCCGGTGAGTATGAAATTATTCCCCAGGTAGAATTAATCGCCACTGAACTTCAACCCGGTGAGCCTGGGAACTATGTAGTTGAATATGCATCATATGGAAACTTACTTGTGAACAAAGCTAATTCAAACGTCAGTGTCACGGGTGGTACATTTACCTTTGATGGAAACGCGAAGACGGCTACAGGTTTTGCATACGGTGTTGAAGGTATTGAGGATGTATTAAGTCCTGCTGTGACATTTAGTTATTCTCCCGGGGAAAATCCACCAGTTGAAATTGGCACGTATGAAGTTTTAGCTTCCTTTGCAGGGAATAATAATTATAACCCTTCCTCAGCTTCTGCTTCACTAACCATACTCTGCAGACCAGCCGCAGTCATTCAATCTGATTTTGTAACCGCTCAGGGCGGTGGTTCTAGTACTCCTCTAGTAACAGCGCCTTCTGGTACATTGCCTGGCGATTTGCTGATGGTTGGGTTGATGTATGAAAAAGGCAATACAGCATCCGCTACACCGCCAGCCGGGTGGACGTTGATCCGGAAGACTAATCAGGGAAATAATATTGCGATGAGCACCTACTATAAAGTAGCTGGCACTAATGAACCCTCAACCTATGCATTCGAACTTTCCAGTAGTCCAAAATGGTCGATTGGTATTTCACGTATCGAAGGTGCCGACCCTGTCAATCCAATCGATGCGCATGCAGGTGATTCAGGAGGTCAGAGCGTTAGTGCCACTGCCCCTTCCATAACGACAAGCGCATGCAACACCCTGGTCATGACATTCTTTACCAGCAAAAAAGATGCTACCTGGACTGAGGCTGCCGGAACAACTGAGGTATACGATTATCCAAACTATCAGCAAGGACTGACTTCCAACATGATGGCGTATTATATTCAATCGGATAAAGGTGCCACCGGATCAAAGACCGCCATCGCCTCGTTGAGTGACTATTGGGTGGCTCAGCAAATTGCGGTAAGGCCAGGATCAACACCTTCAGGATCATCGGCTGGGAGAACAAGCATGACAACTGTTACTACAACAAATGATGGTGGGGCTAGTCTCGTTGCGCAACCCGATGAAAGTCAGCAAGTGGCCAATTCGACTGCGCTGGTGTCTTATCCGAATCCGGCTATAAACGAAGTTTCAATTTTCTTACCTGAAAATTCACCTCAACCCACGGGTATTGTGATGATAGACCGGTCTGGTAAATCTTACCCTGTTCCGACCACCTGGAACAGTGAGAATCATCAACTTATCTTAGATGTTTCAGGATTGAATAAGGGCCTCTATATCTTGAGGTTGGCTACCAAAAAAGGGATTAAGTTCTCTAAAATTTTAAAGGATTAACAGAATGTATAATCACTAAAAAATGAGGGCCATGTGCCCTCATTTTTTTTATAACACAACTTCCAAATTGGTGTTAATTAAATGATTCGTAAATTTCAATGAAGTTTTATCCGGATGAAGATTTTTAGATTTACCCTCCTCCACTTTTTTCTGCTCGTTTTAACCCATGCGACCTCCGGACAGAACGAAGTCATTGACAGCCTGAAGAATATTGCAGAAACTACCGCCAATGATACGTTGCGGATAAATACGCTTATTGCATTAAGCTCTTCACACCTAAATATCGATTTAAAAGAAGCCATAAACTATGGAGAAGAGGCCAGAGATCAGGCAGTAAACGTTGGTTTCAAAAAAGGAGAAGCCTATGCATACAAAGCCATTGCCCTCGGACATTTTTACCAGGCCAATTATGACGAAGCCGTTATCCAATTTCAAAATTCTCTGGCCATTTTTGAGTCGATTGAATTTAAAGCTGGAATCGCCAACATCCTCAGTAACCTGGGCGCCACTTACTTCAATGCCGGTGAGGATACACAGGCCATTGATTTCTATCTTCGTTCGCTAAGAATTTCAGAAGAAATTAATGACAAGCTTAGAATCGGTACAGCCCTCAATAATATAGGAGGTGTTTACAATAATAAAGAGGTTACGGAAGATAAAGCGCTTGAATACTTCCTAAAAGCCCTGGGCATCTTCAAAGAAATTGATTATCCGATAGGTGTTGCCACAGTATCCATGAACGTTGGAGAAATCTATAAAAAGGAAAAACTTTATAATTCCGCCATTGAATATTTTGAAACCTCGCTGGACATCTATGAAGAATCTGTTGATGCCACCTTTCCACTAACGTTCTTAGGTGAAATCTATGCAGAACGAAAAGAGTTTGATCGCGCCTATGAATATCATACAAAAGCCATAAGAATTGCAGAAAGCGTTGACGCTAAATTTGAGCTGGCACAAAGTCTTATTGGCCTGGCGGAGACACAGCGAAAACATGGAAAAGTAAGAGAATCCATAGCAAGTTATCAGCGTGCCCAGAAAATAGCCGAAGAGGTTTCTGCTCGAAAAGAACTTCAGGATGTCTATGAATCGCTAAGCGAGTTATATGCCAATCTTGGCGAATTTAGAAAAGCCTATGAATATGAATCTTTGTTTACCGGCATTAAAGACTCACTCTACAATAACAGCAATGACCGGAAAATACAGCAGCTTCAATTCAATTTTGACCTGGATAAAAAAGAAGCTGAAATTGATTTGTTAACAAAAGATCAGGCGCTTAAAGACGCTACCATTCAACGGCAAAAAATTCTTAATTATGCCGCAGCCATTACCGGATTTTTATTAATCCTGGTGGTGATTGGTTTTTATAACCGCTACCGGTATGTGCGCAAAACCAATAGAATTATTAAAGACGAAAGAGATCGCTCAAAAGAATTGCTTCTAAACATCTTACCCGAGGAAACAGCCCGTGAACTAGAAACCAGCGGATTTGCCAAGACACGGTACTATGAAAGTGTCACGGTATTATTTACGGATTTTAAAGGCTTCTCTACGATTGCGGGCAAGCTTACTCCACAGGCTTTGGTTGCCGAACTCAATGATTATTTTGGAACCTTCGATGAAATTGTTGGAAAGTACGGTCTGGAAAAAATAAAAACCATTGGGGACGCTTATATGTGTGCCGGAGGAATTCCAATTGCTAATACTACCCACCCATTAAATGCAGTAAAGGCCGCATTGGAAATGCAGGAGTACATGAAGAAACAAAATCTGGATAGAAGTGCTAAAGGTGAACCCGATTGGGGATTGCGCATCGGAATTCATACAGGTCCCATTGTAGCGGGTGTTGTAGGAAAAAAGAAGTATGCTTATGACATCTGGGGAGATACCGTAAATGTAGCCAGTCGAATGGAATCCAGTGGCGAAGCCGGGAAAGTTAATATTTCATCAGCCACTTACAACTTCATCAAAGATCACTACAATTGCACGCACCGGGGTAAGATATCGGCCAAAAATATTGGTGAGGTGGATATGTATTTCGTAGATGAAGAAATACTTGTTCCTGCTTAGGACCGCGTTTTCAATTTAGTAACGATCTCCTGTAACCGCTCCTTCTTGGCAAGTTCACGGGTCGCTTTACCATAGGAAGTATGAAAACGATGCGATTCTAAAAATGTCTTTTGTACCAGGTTCCATTCGCGCTCCGTTTCTACCATTCCGTATGCCTTGAGTTCTTCTAATAGCCTTCCCCCTATTTCATAAAAATCATCACGGCCCAGATAATCCAGATCGGCATCACATAAAATCTTTTCCAATAGGGTATTGGGTGATTGGGGTATCCGGGTTGCCAAAATCATATTGCAAATTATTTCAATCTGGGCCGGATCAAAGCCATACACCGGTAGAATCTCTCTCGCCATTTCAGCACCCTTCTCTTCATGGTTCTTGGGCGAATGAATAAATCCTGAATCGTGGAATAGTGCCGCCACCCTTAAAAGTTTTATATCATCTTCAGTTATCTGTTCTGTGTTTGCAATCACTAACGATGCATTTAAAACATCCTTAATGTGTTCCATATTATGGTACTGAAGTATAGGTAACTCTTTCTCCAATAGACTAATAATATGAGCTTCTGCACCACTATAATCCGGTGAAGCTGATTGGAGTTCGTCTCTGAGTCCACTCAACAGCGGATCCACATTCCACCAAATTAAGTCAACATCATTGGTTTGCCTGGCCTTGGCTAGCCAATGACGAGCTGAGGCGTCATCATCCATGGCATGACAGACATACACTATATAAATGTTGACACCCTTTTCCTGGCTCCCACTCCGCTTAGTCAACTCATCCAATAGTTCTTTTGCTTTGTTAATATTCTTTTCTCCTGCGTACGATGCTGCCTGATAGGCTACCATGGAAGGTGGTCTGATTTTCGAAGACCGAAGTCCGGAGTTAACGGCTTCAATGGCATCTTCATATCTCCCCATGGTTAAATACACGCGGGCAAGGAAGTCATAGAGGCGCACGACTGAGGGATACAATTGGAGCGCTTCATTTAATGTATCCAGAGCGGCCTCATACCGACCCATCAGGTATAAGCAAATGGTTTGATAGTTGAAGTAAGCTACCGTTAACGGGTCAATACGCTTTGCCTTATTCACATATTCCATGGCCTCTTCAAAGCGGCCCATCATATTCAACAGGTAACTATGCGTGTATAGTACCGTGGCATTATTGGCATTTAATTCTGCGGCCTTCAGAAGGAGTTCTTCAGAACCAGTGAAATTCTTTGCAATGAAGAATTCAACAAATGCTTTCGTTAAATAGTCATTATCAGAAGGACCCCTTTTCCAGGATTCATTTAAATATACCTCAATATTTTTTTGAGCCTCTGCAGGAGAAAGATCACCATTCCATGACATTCGTGCAGAGTATGAACTGGCCAAATAGGAATATGCCTCTTGAAAATCAGGGTCCTTGGCTATTGCTTGTTTAAAATATTCTGTAGCGGTACGGTATCCTTCCAGTCCCCACTGATTAAAAGCATGACGACCTTTCAGGAAAAGGTCATACGCTTCACGATTTTTAGTGGGTACCTCTTTTAATTTCTCAGTTTGCTGAGGGTTAATCGAGGAATGTAATTCTGTAGCAACAACGTCTGCAACATTACTCTGGATGGCAAAGATGTCATCTAAACTCTCTACAAAAACCTTAGACCAGATATGATTATCCTTCTCAGCATCAATTAGTTGAACATTAATTCTTACTTTATTACCATGGGCTTGAGCACTGCCTTCCAGAATATATTTCACCCCTAACTCCGCTGCAATTTCTGGAGCGGATTTGGTGGTCTTCTTATACCGCATGATCGAGGTCCTGGAAATCACCCGAAGGTTGCGAAGGCTGGCCAGTTGAATCAGAATATTCTCGGTGATGCCATCCGCAAAATATTCTTGCGATGAATCCTGAGCCAGGCTAACGAAGGGAAGCACAGCAATTGAATTTTCATTTACTTCGGTTAAAGATTTTTCAACGGATGATGCAGTATCCGCTTCTGCCGGTGGGTAACTATTCTGATTGAGAGGTTTGTCAGGAAACCGCATGGCACTGGTAATCTCTTTCAGTGCATTCGCTACTTTGTTTACTTGATCCCGATAGGACAATCGATTTAAATTATCCTCCCTGCGATCATCGGGGCGCAAGGGTCGGTTAACACCGGGTGACTTAAAAATAAATTCAATAGACCTAAGTGCTCCCCCCAATTCGTTTCCAAAAAGGGCATTGTCCTGGGCATCTAGATCATGGATCTTTACCGGCAAAATCCGGCTCGCTACATTTCCATTACTGAGTTTTATGTCCCTCCCAAATTGATCCTCCTTTGCCATTTTATTGAATGCACAAAATTCATGAAGCCACGCAAAGCTCCTCACATCGCAATAGGTTTGTGAGACAATGGGGATGAAAATCAGAGACTTGAGCTTACCCTCCAGGCTCTTATCCACATTATGTGTTTCGAGCAATCCATCATGGGGATCAGTATCAAAGTAAATGGAAATGTCCTCTTTAAAGGTGGTTTCCAACTCACCCTTTAACGCGCTCACAAATTCAGTTACCCACCGATCACCCTTATTATCCTTGTGGCGATAAGAGATAAAAATATCATACTCATATCCTTGAATCAATGCTGGCATAAAGGTTCCTCAAAGGATAAATATCTAATGACTAACATGAAAGAATAACTCTCGATTGGTGTGGCGAAACCCATAACCCCAAATATAAGAAATGGATAACGTCTATCCCATATCCTTTTTCTCCAGCCGTTGAAAGTCATAACATTAATCATCCTAAATCGATAACATTGATCATCCACGCGTTTTTATCAATGACGCTTATTGCCTCCAAATTTTTCAACAACTATATTTTAAAATATAGTTCAAAAAATAATGAACCACATACTACACTCACTCGTTGCACAAGTGTAGCCATATGACTACCAAGAATGTTCTGAAAATTTCAGAATAGTAATTCAAAAAATTACCTATATGAACACCGCGGGAAAAGTAATGGTAGGTATTTTAGCTGGCGCTACAGTGGGACTAATAACAGGAATTCTCATTGCTCCTGACAGCGGAAAGAAAACCAGGGAAAAGTTAATTGGAAAATCAAAAGACCTCAAAAACAAGGTAACTGATTCCATTGACGATGTTAAAAAGGCCTATAATAAAAAGGTTGAGGCCTATGCTGGTGAGGGTAAGTCAAGCATTGACTATTTGAAAGATTCCCTCAAAGTTTAAACAACCTATAACACTAACAAAAAGAAACACACCGCGCTCGCGGTGTGTTTCTTCCAATATCACGAATCTATTTTCTCCCCAACACTATCCCAATCACTCCTCCCGAGGCACCCATCATTACTGCGAGCACCAACGGATCAACCAGAGTTGCCGTTAGGTTACTAATGTTGGTGGTTCCATACATGGTAAAATCAACCGCAACGCCAACAATAAGCCCGATCATAGCGCCAGCCTTAAGCCCACCCATAAACGTGTTGATTGTAGTCCACTTATCAAAAATATACACCAACAGGTAGGCGTAAAACAGGTTGCCTAATGCGAGATACAACCATTGCATATCAGAGTCACTACGAGCTACTCCGGTGGCAGACCCCGAATTTGCCATGAAAAAATCCATGAGCAGCATTCCATAGAGAAGGAAGCCCATAAAGAAGAATACGACAAACCCTGCAAGGGTTGCCATGATGCGTTTTTTTGCGTCCATAGTTTGGGGTTTAGTTGACTGAAGGTAACAAAATAATGCCGTTCAATAAACTTAAATTGTAGAAAGTAAAGAAAGAAAAAAGAGAGTCTTAAAGTATTAACCAAGGCAAAATTGCGATCGCCAACCCAATTAAAAACCAGAATAAAAACTTGCGATCATCCTTGTCCATAGCGGGTATATTCATACTGGCTCTTCAACGGAAGGAATGCCATCAGGTTTAAAACTTCTGATGAACGGTAAGCCCTTTAACAAGTCATTAACAAATCATAACTTTTAAAAAGGAAGTTTGTATACTTGCCACTTCAAAACCGCAACTTTTTCATGACCAAATTCACCTTTACCGAAAAGAAGGATACCCGCTCCGGCTTTGGCGCAGGCCTTCACGAACTGGGACGTAAAAATTCAAATGTTGTGGCCCTTTGTGCTGACCTTACCGGGTCTCTCAAAATGGATGCCTTTAAAAAGGAATTTCCCGAGCGGTTTTTCCAGGTGGGCATTGCAGAGGCCAACATGATGGGCCTGGCGGCCGGCATGACCATTGGCGGAAAGATTCCTTTCACAGGAACGTTTGCTAACTTCTCCACAGGACGGGTTTATGATCAGATTCGTCAGTCCATAGCCTATTCTGAGAAGAATGTAAAAGTGTGCGCCTCGCATGCTGGTGTAACGTTGGGCGAAGACGGTGCTACCCATCAAATATTAGAGGATATCGGCATGATGAAAATGCTCCCCAATATGACGGTTATTGTTCCGTGTGATTACAATCAAACCAAAGCTGCAACCATGGCCCTCGGGGATCATCACGGTCCGGCTTACCTTCGTTTTGGCCGTCCAGCCTGGCCTGTATTTATGGCACCCGACAGACCCTTCACAATTGGGAAAGCTGACAAACTGATGGATGGCAATGATGTTACCATTTTTGCTTGCGGGCATATGGTTTGGCAAGCTATTGAAGCAGAAACTAAGCTTGCCGAAAAAGGAATTAGCGTTGAACTCATTAACATACATACTATAAAACCGCTTGATGTTGAAGCTATTTTAGCTTCCGTTCAAAAAACAAAATGTGTAGTAACGTGTGAAGAACATCAGATCAATGGCGGCCTGGGTGATAGCGTTGCACAAGTACTCTCCCGTTTCAACCCTGCTCCTATTGAAATGGTGGCTGTGAATGACTCCTTTGGTGAAAGTGGAAAGCCAACAGATCTTCTAAAAAAATATGGTCTTTCTCCCGAAAACATTGTGGCTGCCGTTGAAAAAGTGCTGAAACGGAAAAAGTAATATCAGACCACTATTTAAATTAATCGTCCTGCAGTGCAGGAAGAAATTGCTTCACTTCCGGTAAAAAAGTAAGATTTTCTTCTTGGATATGAAACCTTTATCGTAAAATTACGATTATTGTAGCATGGGACTTTCAAAGACCGAAGAATTCACCAAAACACAGAATGAAGTGGCAGCCTTTGCCAAAGCCCTAGCCCACCCGGCTCGTGTGGCCATTCTAAAGCATTTGGTAAAAACTAAAAGCTGCATGTGTGGTGATATTGTGGACGAACTTCCCCTGTCGCAATCCACCGTTTCACAGCATTTAAAAGAACTTAAAGAGGCAGGGTTAATCAAAGGAAACATTAGCGGAGCCAGTGTGTGCTATTGCATCGATGAGAATAATTGGGCTAAAGCTAAAGGCATGCTTAACGACCTTTTTGAAAGCTACGAAGGTCAGGATTGCTGTTAAAAATTTTTGTTCTAAATGATCGTAATATACCGATATAGCTGTTAATTTAAATTCATGACATATGGAAAAGCTCACTACCCAATCCGAACAACTCAAGCAACTTGTAAAAGAGAAATACTCGCAAATTGCAGATCAAAGTAAAGAACAAAATGAATCCAGTTGCTGTGGTGCAGGCTGCGGATGCAATACCCTGGATACCGTCATCATGGCGGAAGACTATACCAAGTTGGAAGGATATGTAGCTGATGCCGACCTTGGCTTAGGTTGCGGATTACCTACTGAGTTTGCATTGATTAAAGAAGGAGATACTGTGCTTGATCTTGGTTCGGGCGCTGGCAATGATGCTTTTGTGGCACGTTCCATCACCGGTGTTGGTGGAAGAGTTATCGGAGTTGACTTTACGGAAAAAATGATTTCGAAAGCACGAACCAATGCTGAGAAGTTAAGTTACAACAATGTTGAATTCCGTCAAGGTGATATTGAACAGCTTCCAGTCAACGATAATATTGTAGATGTGGTGGTGAGTAACTGTGTATTGAATCTTGTTCCTGACAAACACCAGGCATTTGCGGAAACCTTTAGGGTACTTAAGCCGGGTGGCCATTTCAGTGTATCCGACATTGTGTTGGAAGGAAAGTTACCGGAAGGGCTGCGTCAATCGGCTGAAATGTACGCAGGATGCGTTGCAGGTGCCATTCAAAAAGAAACGTATCTGAACATTATTAAAGATAATGGATTTATTAACGTTCAGGTACAGAAGAACCGTAGAATAACACTTCCCGATGAAATTGTCGCGTCCTACCTGAACGAAGAAGAGTTTAAACATTATAAAGCTGGCGAATCTGGAATTTACAGCATCACGGTGTATGGTGAGAAACCTGGTCAAACTGAAAAGACAGAGGGAACTGAGAAGATCGAAAAACAAAAAATTTCAATAAAAGAAAAAGCAGAACGTAAGGCTGAGTGTTGTGGTGCTGATTCTGAATGCTGTTAATATGTAAGGAGTCTTCGGCAAATCGATTCGTTAAATAGGTTTGCCGAGGACAAAATTCAACCTAAACCTATGAAACCAAAAATCTTAGTCCTCTGTACAGGCAATTCCTGTCGCAGTCAAATTGCGGAAGGATATCTTCGGCATTTCGCAAATAATAAAGCAGAGGTATACAGCGCAGGCATTGAAACCCATGGTGTTAATCCCCGTGCCATTGCCACCATGAAAGAGGATGGAATTGATATTTCAATGCATACGTCAAACAACGTCAATGAATATTCCACTATGACATTTGACTATGTCATTACCGTATGCGACAATGCAAAAGAAAACTGCCCATACTTCCCTGCATCCGTCAAAGCCTTTCATCATAACTTCCCTGATCCTGCCAAGGCTAAAGGCTCCGAACAAGAAATAGCCGATGCATTTCGAAAGGTGAGAGAAATGATTAAGGAGTACTCCAAAAAATTTGTTGAGTCTAACATTCGTTAGTCTCGATAGTCCATAGTTGATAATAAACTATGGACTACCGACTACGAACTATCGACTATTTTTTACATTTGGGATTCATTGAACCAGAATGAAGCTCAATAAGTACTTCGTAATCGATTTCGATAGCACCTTCACCAAAGTTGAGGCGTTTGATGTATTGGCCGAAATAACCCTGGAGGGTCATCCGGATAAGGAAAATCTCCAACACAAGATCAAGGAGATCACCAATCAGGGCATGGACGGGTCTTTATCATTCCGTGAATCCCTGGAGCAACGTCTGGCTATTTTAAATCCAAACCAAAAACAACTTGCTCAGCTCGTCACGATTCTAAAAGACAAAGTATCCGAATCATTTAAGCGTAATAAGGAATTCTTTCAGAAGTACTCGAGTCACATTTACATCATCTCCAATGGCTTTCATGCGTTCATTGATCCGATTGTGACAGAATTCGGGATTAAACCTGAAAACATTCTGGCGAATCGTTTTCATTTTGATGAGCAGGGTAATGTAACAGGATTTGATCAGGATAATCCGCTTTCCGCAAATAATGGTAAAGTGGAACAACTAAAAAGATTGAACCTACCGGGTGACGTGTATGTGATTGGTGACGGCTATACAGACTATGAAATCAAACATTCAGGCCTGGCCAATAAATTCTATGCCTTCACTGAAAATGTTGGTCGAGAAAATATTCTTGACAAGGCGGACCACATTACCCCAAGCCTGGATGAGTTCCTCTACTTGAACAAACTCAACACAGCCATCTCCTATCCCAAAAACAGGATCAATGTATTATTACTGGAGAATGTTCATCCGGTGGCGATGGAATTAATGAAAGGTGAAGGATTTAATGTAGAGGCTTACACCGCTGCACTTACAGAAGACGAGCTTTGTAAGAAAATTAAGAACGTCAATGTATTAGGCATTCGGTCTAAAACACAGGTAACGGCTAAAGTACTGGAGCACGCTAACCGACTGATGACAATCGGGGCATTTTGCATTGGTACGAATCAGATTGATTTAAAGGCGGCTACTAAAAAAGGAATTGCCGTCTTCAATGCTCCGTTTAGCAACACCCGTTCCGTTGTGGAACTGGCTATTGCCGAAATGATTATGCTCATGCGCAATATTGCCGACAAGTCTGCAAAGATGCATCAAGGTGAGTGGGACAAATCAGCTACCGGAAGCTATGAAGTGCGGGGAAAGAAGTTAGGCCTTGTAGGCTACGGAAATATTGGTTCTCAACTCTCTGTGATTGCTGAATCACTGGGGATGAATGTTCTCTACTATGATATTGAAGAAAAACTGGCGCTAGGCAATGCCACGAAATGTCGCTCATTAAAAGAGCTTCTGGAAAAGGCAGACGTGGTGTCGTTGCATGTAGACGGGCGAGAAAGCAATACAAACCTAATCAGTGCCCGGGAGTTTGGCTGGATGAAGTCAGGAATAATATTCATTAATCTGAGCCGGGGGCATGTGGTAGATATTAAAGCTTTGCGTGACCATATTGAAAATGGAATAGTTGCAGGGTGTGCGATAGATGTATTTCCTTACGAGCCCGTAAGCAACCAAGAAGAGTTCTTGTCAGACCTACGTGGATTGCGCAACACCATTCTTACACCTCATATTGGCGGTAGTACTTCAGAAGCCCAGGAGAACATTGGAAACTTTGTTCCGGGAAAATTTCTGGACTACATCAATACGGGCAGCACCTCCAACAGTGTAAATTTTCCTAACTTGACATTGCCCATTTTGGAGAATGCCCATCGTCTTATTCACATCCATGAAAATGTTCCCGGAATTTTAGCACGTATAAATCAGGTATTAGCCGACCATGGCATCAACATCGTGGGACAGTATTTGAAAACAAACGAACACATCGGATATGTAATTACCGACATCAATAAAGAGTATGATAAAGATGTCATTGCTAAACTTCGGGCAATCGAGCATACCATAAAGTTTAGGGTACTTTATTAACCCGAAAATGGAGTTACTTTACACTTGAAAACTCCATTAAACCCCTAAATCGGGCACTTACCGGTAATTTCTATAACTTAGTATTGTGAAGAAAATTGGCCTATTTGTAGGGATTGCATTAGTGTGCTCTTTTGCTCACCCAGCAAATGCACAACGGGGCAAGATCATTAAAACTGCCAGCACAACCATTATGGACCCCAACCAGGATGGTTTTGTTTCCAAAACCAATGCCGGATTTTCTAATGATGGCTATAACGTTGATGAATTTGAAATCACCATGTTTGGTATTCCGAAGTTGGGCGGTGACGTACCGGGTGACAACATTGGCAACTCCTGTGGTATTACCGACCTCATCCCGGATATACACGGATATTCTGTGTATGCCGTCCGTGATGGAAGCAATAATCTAATTTTCAGATTTCGGGTTGGCGATGACAATCCCAGTGTTGAGGCCTGGACTATACTTTTAGATACCGATGGACTTTTTGGTGCGGATGATCCAAACGCCACTGCCGAAAACCCAGGGTTTGAAATTGATATTACCCTGATAAAACGTTCCAATGCCGGTGTTCTGGTCTATAACATTGACGGTATTGACAATTGTCCAAATGAACTAATAACCTATCCGTACAGTTCGCATTTTCAAATTTCTATAGCTGACGAAGTTAGCTGTGGAGACCCTGATTACTTCTACGATTTTTATGTTCCCTTTGCAGATATCGCCAATATATTCGGCATCAACATAAATACAGGATTACGCTATGTTGCCGTCACCAATGTTTCGGCCACGTGCGCCATGGCCGGTCAAATTGCTGACGTCTCAGGTGTAGATAATGATGATCCGGAATATGTGAACTGCATACCCTGTGCTTTCGATGATCTTGTTAATAATCAATGCCCCACCCCTATTGTAGATTTGTGTGAAACCTGTTCAGGGTTTTCAGGAGAATTGATTAACCGACCAACCATTGATGAGCCGGTAAGAACCGGACAAATAATAATCACAGGAACTTCTGACCCAAACATCTTCATTGTTTTACAAGTGTTTGAGCGAATCGGAGGTACTGACGCAAGTCCAATATGGAGTGCTACCCCCCGGGAAGAAAAAGGTGACTATGCCGTCAACACCGCCTGGTCCATTACGTTAGACGATTCCCTAAAAGCCTTCGACAAGATTGTAGCAAGAGCACAAAAAGATGAAAACAGTGTTCCTTGCGGAGGTGCAGGCGGAAATACTGCTACAACCTCTGTCACAGTAGTACAACCCAATGTCAGTCCGCTGGCTATCGATCAACTGATAGAGGTAACAGAAGATATAGCAAAAAGTATTGTGCTTACGGGTACAGATAGTGATGGGGATATACTTTCATTTGTTATCGAAAGTAATCCAGTTAATGGAACGCTTTCAGGGACAGCACCCAATATTATTTACACGCCAAATTTAAATTACGTTGGTCCTGATAGTTTCGACTTTACCGTAAGTGACGGAGTTTACGAGGACAACGGAACCATCACCATCAATGTGCTTCCGGTAAATGATCCGCCAATCATAACAGGAAGCAATACTCCCGTTACCTATGCTTTTATACCAGTACTAATAGACAATGCAATTCTGATATCCGATGTGGATGACACACAAATGAATGGCGCCACAATCTCCATATCAACCAATTTTCAATCAACCGAAGATGTATTGCTATTCACTAATCAAAATGGAATAACTGGAACTTATAACTCTACAACAGGGATACTGACGTTAACGGGAAATTCGAGTATTGCAAACTACATCACTGCATTACGAAGCATTCAATACCAGAATATTGACGCTACTCCAGTCCTGCTAACGCGGCAAATTAGTTTCATCGTGAATGATGGTGATGATAACAGTAACACACACATACGCGACATAAATTTTAATGGGACCAATAACCCTCCTGTTATTGTTGATGACGATGGAAATCCGGTTGATACCATACGGTACTCTGTTAATGAAGATGAATTACTTTCTAAATGCGTTCTTGCAGAAGATCCGGATGGCGACCTGCCTGTATTAGGTGAGTATAACACTGTCACAAACCATGGTAATATAGTTTTTGCAGGAGGACTCTGTTTCAACTTTACTCCAACGCTAAATTTCTTTGGGGAGGAGTTGGGCGAACTCCTGGTGTGTGACCAACGAATCCCTGCGAAGTGCGATACAGTAATTATGGTCATTACTATTTTACCGGTGAATGACCCACCTGTTGTTCAGTCCTTAACGCTGGATGTTCCTGAAAACAGAATGACTGCCATTTGTGTCTCCGTAACAGACATAGAAAATGATAGCCATCAATTTACAACAGGTGTATCAACAACAGGAAATGGCTCTGTGGCAAATGGTAATTCAGGTGACCTGTGCTTCAACTACACACCTGATACCGGCTTTAACGGACAAGATATTGTTACTGTAACGGTCTGCGATACAGACGAACCCGCTGTGTGCAGCGATGGCACTGTTACCATCAATGTTGTTCCGGCTAACGATCCACCGGTTATTAAAGTGAATGGTCTTCCCAACGATACCTTATTAATCTCTTCTCCCGAGGATTCAGTACTCTATTTCTGCTTTGAAGCGGAAGATCCTGATGGAGATGATCTCCTATTCCAATCCGCAAACAACACGCTCGGTGCTGGATCATTGGTTCCCGATGCCATTGAATTTTGCTTCTTCTTTACTCCCATACCCAACGACACAACACGATCGATATGGAAAATCCAAATTTGTGATAATGGATTACCTACCGCGCTTTGTGGTGAGCTAACGGTGATCATCGACCTGATTCCGGTAAATGATCCCCCCATTGCAATTCGGGACACACTGGTTTCAGATAACGACAAAACCAATAGGATCGATGTGTTGTTAAACGACTTTGACCCATTTGAGAATGACGATTTAGTATTATCCACCACACCTGTACTTGAACCGACCAAAGGAACTGCAACGTTAAATGCCAATGGAACGATTTCGTATAGACCGCAAGATGGCTTTGTTGGAACGGATAGCCTTCAATATGAGGTTTGTGATACCGGCATCCCCTCCCTGTGCGGCACCACAACAGTCGTGTTTATCGTGGATTACCCTGTCTTTAAAATTTACAATGCAGTTTCACCGAACAACGACAACTTAAATGACTATTGGCGCATTAACGGCATTGAAGATTATCCCCAAAATCAGGTTCGGATTTTTGACCGGTTTAATAATCTTGTATTTGAAACTAAGGGATATAATAACGAATCCAATAATTGGACTGGTCAGTCCAACCATGGACTTGCAAAAAACTTCTTACCGGAAGGTACTTATTTTTACATAGTTCTATTGGGAGATGGGAGCAGTCCAATTTCTGGATTTGTAGTCCTTAAACTCAAATGAAAATGAAACGGTCGCTGTTCATTTTCATCGTCATAAGTGCCTCAGCAAGCAGTGAAGTAATTTGTCAGCAAGTCGCTACATATGCCCAGTACATGTTTAATGGATTGGCGATTAATCCTGCGTACGCAGGAAGTCATGAAGCATTGAGTGCAACCGCTTTGGCCAGATTTCAAAACATCGGGTTACCCGGAGCTCCGCAAACACAGACCTTCTCTTTACACTCTCCATTGCTCAACAAGCGTGTAGCGCTGGGTATGTTGGTAGTACACGATGAAATTAGTGTAATTGAGCAAACAGGAGTCAATTTTATGTATGCGTACCGTATTCCGGTATCTAAAAAAACTACCCTATCCATGGGCTTACAGGGTGGCTTGAGTTTCTATAGAGCCGATTACACAAAATTAGATACCTACAATCCGAACGACCCAGCCTTTAGTACGGATATACGTGAGTTCAGGCCGAATATAGGTGCAGGTCTCTACCTCTTTTCAGAGCAATACTATGTTGGTTTGTCGGCACCCCATTTGGTCAATAATGCTTTCGATCGCGGTGCTCAGTTTGAAACAGTATATCAAAACAAACCGATTTTATTAACTGCCGGCTATGTTTGGCCCATTCACCGATTGCTTAAACTTAAGCCAAGCTTCTTGTTAAAAATACTGGATGGTGCCCCGGTAGAATTTGACGTGAATGCCAACTTGCTTTTTGATGAAGTGCTGTGGGTTGGCCTCTCCTATAAATCTACCAAAACCGTTTCGTTGATTACACAAGCACAGTTAACCGATCAGATTCAGTTTGGCTATTCATATCAAATTACAGCAGGGCCAATTCGGGTAGTAGAACTAGGATCCCATGAAGTGATGCTCAACTACCGCTTTAAGTACAATAAAAAAGGGCTTGTTTCACCGCGATATTTTTAAGTTTGAAAAAGATACTCCTCTATATTCTATTCTTCACGATTGCCTCACAAGGTCTTTGTCAGAGCACAAACATTTCTACATTCTTTTTAAGCAATAAAGAAAAGGCTGATCATCTCTACCTGAAAAAAGCTTATCGAAACGCATTAGAAATCTATTTAAGAATGGCGGAGAAGAATAATTCTGATGTCTATTCTAAACAACAGATTGGTGAATGTTACCTATGGTTGAACGATCCGATATCCGCGGAATTCTGGTATACCTCACTTTGCAAAGATCCTGATATTAACCCGAGTCTAAAACTAAGATTAGCACAGATATTGTGCATGAACAGAAAGTATACAGAAGCATTAACGATCCTGAAAAGTATTGAAGGAAAGAAAACGGATAGCGTTAAAGTCAAAAGTCAGATAAAATTCATCGAAAACATAGACTACTATCTCCGCGACTCACTCCTGTACACCCTGGGCAATGTAGAGAGTATTAATTCCGCTCATAGCGATTTTGGTGTAGCCTATTATAAAGGCAACAAGATAGTTTTTTCATCTACCCGGGATTTTGATTTGTTTATCAAACATAAAACACTCTCTGCTCCAACCGAACAGGAGTCGCTCACCAATCTTTTTGTAACAGAACAAAATATTGCAGCCGGTTTTAGTCCAGTAAAACTTTTCAAAAGTGAAGACCTTAAAACTTCATTTCATGATGGCCCAATCGTGTTTTATGATAATTATTCAAAAGCTGCATTCACAAGAACCAATTTTATAAAAAACCGTGGTGTGGAAGATGCTAATGAGAGCGTCAACCTTAAACTGTACCTCGCAGAAGTTGGATCGATGGGCTCGCTTAAGAATATCAAACCCTTTCCCCATAATAACGATGGATATTCCGTTGGTCATGCTTCCTTTAATCAACGTGGTGATAAAATCTATTTCTCATCTACTCACCCGATGGGTTTTGGCGGCTCTGATATTTACTTTTCAATCCTTCAAAACGGAGAGTGGATGGAACCAGTCAATTTGGGATCCGGAGTAAATACAACAGGTGATGAACTATATCCTCACCTTGAAAATGACAGCACCTTGTTTTTTACTTCCAATGGACATGGTGGTTTTGGTGGCATGGACATTTATATCAGCCATTACAAGCGGGAAAGGTTCACCTCCGCACATAACCTTGGTTATTCTGTAAACTCATCGCACGATGATTTCGCCCTCGTTACAGACTCCACGGGCAGGGTCGGATTCTTTTCCTCCAACCGACCGGGCGGAATAGGTGATGATGACATCTACCTGTTAATTATTTTAAAATACTTCATGCAGGGGCAAACACGCGAGCAGGCCAATAATTCAGTTATCGTTCCCGGAACCAAAATCCTTATTAAAGATGACCAGGGTTTTTTAATTGACTCTACCACAAGTGACGAACAAGGGAATTTTCATATTGACCTGCCTTATGAAAAAGACATGACCATCACCGCACAAAAGGAAGGATATGAAATTCTTGCAGATATCGGGTTCTCCACAAAAGGGCTTCAGTTTGGAATTGACAGCCTTCTGATCCCCATGTGGAAACATGCACTTTTCGCAAAAGGCAGAATATTCAGCAATGAAACACAATCCATTCTTCCAGGAGCTACCGTAATTCGCAAAGACTTAACAACAAACAAAGCTGATACCCTAGTAGTATCCAATTCCGGAGAGTATACCTTCCTGGTAATCCCTAACCATAAGTACCAGATTGAAGCATCCAAGGAAGGTTTTATTACAAATGGCTTCAATCTCAATACGCATGAGCTTTACAAAGGAGAACTCCTCAACGATATTGTTCTCGAAGAAGTGTACATCGAAAAGGCAGTTCCGCTCTTTGATTTGAATAAATCCGCCATTAGACCCGAAGCTTTTTCCAGCCTGGATAAAATTGTCAGGACATTAAAAAAATACAGTTCAACAACTCTAAATATTGGAGCGCATGCAGACTCACGGGGAACCAAAGAATACAATCAACGACTATCTGCAAAGCGCGCAGAAACTGTTGCTCAGTATTTCGTAGGCAAGGGTATTGCACGAAGCAGAATTGAAGCGCAGGCTTTCGGTGAAGAACTTATTCTCAATCGGTGCAGTGATGGGGTAGAGTGTTCAGAAGAAGATCATTCTCAGAACAGGCGCGTTGAAATAAAAGTACAGAACAAGCCAATAGAATAAAAAAATCCACCGAATCTGGAGAGGTGTTTCTGAACCCCTAGAAGACAAGTTTTGAGCTGCCGTCCACCGCAACCTTCTTCTGTTAACCTGCTTTTTGGGCGAGGATCCCGCCAAGGCGGGAATGAGGCCTGATTTTGGTTGAAAGCTTCACTCGGTATTGTTTTATTGTTAGGTTCAGCAAACGTGTCCCAAATCCGAGTGGATTTCTTGTTCAAAGGAAAGTAAAACATATCGGTACACCAATATTGACAAACCTCTAATTTTTTAGTAATCAGCGACTGTTTACTTATCGCATGACTCCAAAAATTAATTTTACTCCCGGTCCTTCCCAACTCTATTTCACGGTTGAAGACCACATGCGGAAGGCCTTTCGGGAGGGTATTCCATCGCTCTCCCATAGAAGTAAAGACTTTGAGTACATTTTCAAAGAGGCCACAGATGGACTAAGGAATTTATTGAACATTCCCTCCCATTACCACATTGTATTTACCAGTTCGGCAACAGAAATATGGGAAAGGGTTATTCAGAATTTGGTAGAAGGACACTCACACCATTTTGTGAATGGCGCCTTCTCTAAAAGATTTTATGAAATCGCCCAACAACTTGGCAAACAACCTACCAAAACAGAAGTAACTCCCGGAGAAGGTTTTCAAAAAATCAGCACCATTCCAACATGCGAATTGCTGGCCCTCACGCACAATGAAACGAGCACAGGGGTCTCGTTACCTAAAGAAGTTATTGAGTCGTTTAAAAATAATTACCCGAATACCTTCATCGCAGTAGATGCCGTCTCTTCCCTTCCCTACCCGGATTTCGATTACTCACAGGTTGATTCTGTTTTCTTTTCCGTGCAGAAAGGCTTTGGATTACCGGCAGGCCTTGGAGTTTGGATGGTAAACGATCGATGTATCGCCAAAGCAGAAACGCTGGTATCAAAAGACATTTCTGTGGGCTCCTATCATAGCTTGCCCAGTTTGATTTCGCATGCACAAAAAAATCAAACTCCGGAAACGCCCAATGTGTTGGGTATTTATCTTTTATCAAAAGTGGTTCAGGATTTATTGCGAAGAGGAATTCAAACGATCCGAAAAGAAACCGAATATAAAGCTGCCATATTATATCATGCATTGAATAGTCATCCATTACTTAAGCCTTTTGTCCAGGATGAATCAATACAATCCAAAACAGTTGTTGTTGCTCAAAGTGGTGAGCACACAACCAACCTGACAAAATATTTGCTATCAAAGGGCATTCAGCCAGGCGAAGGGTATGGTTCATTCAAGCAGCAACAGGTAAGGTTTGCCAATTTCCCAGCCCACTCCAAAGAACAATATGAATTGTTGGTGGATGCTCTCGTAGAATTCAACGGTTAACATTCAGTATGCAGCACCAAAATTAACTTCAAACTTTGAGCGTTGAACATTAAACTTTAAACCGTTTTCTTTGTCTAACTTCCGATTTTCAACTAGTCCAGCTTGGAAGATAAAGAGCTCTTAGCAAAACTCCGAAACCCGGAAACGCGCAATTACGGCTTTAATATGCTGGTACGCTCCTACCAGCAGCGGGTGTATTACCATGTCCGAAAAATGGTGATCGATCATGATGATGCAGATGACTTAACCCAGGAGGTCTTCATTAAAATCCATCGATACATTGATACCTTTCGAGAGGACTCGCAACTCTTTACCTGGATTTACAGGATAGCCACCAACGAGTGCTTGAGTTTTCTGCAAAAGAAGAAAAGAAGGTTTTTTTTACCCATTGGGGATGTGGAAGGTGAACTAACAGCAAAATTGGATACTTCCTCCAGTATTTCAGGAGATGAAATTCAACTGAAACTTCAAAAGGCTCTATTAAAACTTCCTGATAAACAGAGAGTTGTATTTAATATGAAGTACTTTGAGGATCTATCCTACGAGGAAATGTCAGAAATAACGACCACCAGCGTAGGGGCCTTAAAAGCCAGTTATCACCATGCCGTGAAGAAAATTGAGGAATTCTTATCGCAATGATTAAACTTTTAAGAAATTATTAAGTCAAAGGTCTTGAAATGAAGAAGTTAGAAGATTTACAGAAAAAACACCTTTTTGAGGCTCCCGCAGGCTATTTTGATAAGCTACCCGGGATGATTCAGGCGCGGATTGAAAAAGAATCCGGAGTAAAGGAATCCATTCCCTATTTCCGTTACGCGTTGCAGTATGCTTTACCCGTGGTTGTTCTTGCCATTGTAGCGGTGATTTACCTGGTGCCACAAAAGGCTCAGGATGTAGACAGTCTGTTGGCCTCCGTTAGCACAGAAGAGCTGGTAGCTTACCTGGAGGAAAGTGAACTTACTACAGATGAACTATTAGAGAGTGTTGAATTAGATGTGGAGAGTGTGGAAGCCATTGAATCAGAAGTGTACTTCAATTTAGAGGAGCTGGAGACTATTGATGAGTTGGATTTAGATTTTGAAAACTTATAACAAGCACGTGCAATGAAAAAAATTATTATCATACTTCTTACCGGGTTGTTCATCCTACCGGCCATGGCACAGGATGAAGAAATTATAAAAGACCCTAAAGCCCAAGAAAAGATTAAGGCTGCCCGCATTGCCTATATCACTGAACGCTTAGGGCTTACGCCTGAGGAAGCAGAGAAATTCTGGCCTGTATACCGCGAGTTTTCCGTAAAGCGCCAGGAGCTTAAGCAGCAATACAATACAAAACTCAAAAATCCTGATCCTACCAAAACAGTAGAGCAAAACGAAACGGAAACCATCGAGTATGGTTTGCAGTTAAGACAAAAAGAGCTCGACCTTGAAAAAGAATATTCTGGTAAGTTGTTAAAGGTAGTACCTGCACAAAAGGTCATGGAATTGCGAAGAGTGGAAGAAGATTTCAGGAACTTACTCATCAAGCAAATCCAACAACGGCAGGTGCAGCAGCAACAGCGCCAATTACAACGCGACAGAAACGATCAGCGATTCCGTCAACGCAACAACTGATGAGGTAGTGCATCATGGGCCACTGTAAGCGATGGCTTTGCCTGTCAATAATTTTAGCATCCTCATGCCGACTTCAGGCACAGGATGCTGATTCATTATTGCAATTGCCATCCGATTCTATTCTCTCATATAGCGACTCACTCAGCATTTTTTACCTTATTGACAGTTTGTTAGCCTTGGAGGAAAACGCTCCAGGTTCACAGCTTGCTGTTCGATTAGCCTACAACAGCAATGTACTTTCTGCAGGGAGAACATTAGGTATTGATCAGTTTGGACTTTCCCCAGGATTATCCTACTACCACAAGTCTGGGTTATTTGCAGATGTCTCCTCTTATTGGAGCAAAGACTTTGAACCTAATTACTACCTCACTATCCTATCGGCTGGCTATATGCACACCTTCACCCGTCACTTTTCCATAATAGCCGGTTACGATCGATACTTTTATAACACCGAAGTGGAAGATGAATTTATTCCCTATAAAAACGCCTTGAGCATAACACCTTATGTGGATCTCAACTTGATTTCCTTTCGGTTTGATTACTCCTATTATTTTGGCGACAAGGATGTTCATCGCCTGATGCCTTCGGTAAGCTTGAACTTAGCTAAAAAAGGTCTCTTTAAAATCGATAAAGTAATGCTCGCTCCCGCCTTCTATGCCCTATTTGGAAATGAGGAGCTTGTTGAAATTGAAATCGTGTACCCCAGTTCACTCCTTGAAAGGCTTCAGAATTATAATCGATATGGTACACCGTATAAAATCCTGGTTACAGAATCAAATGTATTTGGTGCCATGAACTACGCCTTCTCGCTTCCGGTGACTGTAAATCATAGAAATTGGAGCTTTTTTGTCAGCTATACCTACACCATCCCTAAAGCTTTGCCCGGTGAACCGCTCCTCCTTTCAGAAAGTGGATTTCTTGCTGCAGGCCTTACTTACTATATCGACTTAAAGAAGCCATTCTCAGATTAAACCATACCTCATTATCGGATATCATGTATTACCTTTAAAGGTAAATACTGATGTAGAATGACTGCTGAACAGGCCAAAAAGGAAATTGCAGCCTTAACCAAAAAGATTAACCACCACAATGATCTCTACTACCAGCAGCACCGAACGGAAATATCAGACCGGGAGTTTGACCTCATGCTGGAGGAACTCATTAAATTAGAAGAAGAATTTCCACAATTAAAGTCACCTGAATCTCCTACCCAACGGGTTGGAGGTGCCATTACCAAAACCTTTCCTACGGTGTTTCACAAATACCCCATGCTTTCGTTGGGAAACACTTATTCACAGGAGGAACTTGAAGATTTTGATGGCCGGGTCGCCAAAGGATTAGATGGCGAAACCTATGAATATTTTTGCGAACTAAAATTTGATGGTGTCTCCATTAGCCTCATTTATGAAAATGGAGTTCTTACCAAGGGAGTAACGCGGGGTGATGGCGTGCGTGGAGATGATGTAACGGCCAACGTAAAAACCATAAGAAGCATCCCGTTAAGAATTAACCAGGCAGGACTACCAGCCTATTTTGAAGTACGTGGTGAAGTATTCATGCCTAAACATGTATTCGAGCAACTAAATAAAGAGCGTGAAGACATTGGTGAAGAAAAATATGCCAATGCTAGAAATACCACCTCCGGTACGCTTAAAATGCAGGATTCCGGAGAGGTAGCAAAACGCAAACTCGACTGTTATGTGTATTATCTTTTAGGGGAAAACCTGGGCATTGAAACACATGAGGAGGGGATCAAGAAATTAGAAAAATGGCGATTTAACATTTCACCTACCTATAAGAAATGCCCATCTATTAACGATGTATTGAAGTATATCGAATCATGGGAGAACCGCAGGGCAGATCTTCCGCTGGAAACAGACGGAGTAGTGCTGAAAATTAACAGCCTTGAACAACAAGAACAACTTGGCTTCACCGCCAAAAGTCCACGATGGGCAATTGCCTATAAATACAAGGCTCAGAGCATGAGCACCAAACTCAATGGCATAACCTACCAGGTAGGAAGAACCGGAGCTATAACGCCTGTGGCTGAGCTAGAGCCCGTGTTCCTGGCGGGCACCACAGTAAAGCGCGCATCTCTTCATAATGCCAATGAAATTGCCCGGCTGGACTTGCGTATTGGCGATCATGTTTTTGTTGAGAAAGGCGGAGAAATCATTCCAAAAGTAACCGGTGTAGATCTAATAAAGCGGAATCCAAAAACTAAACCTGTAGAGTACATTCAACACTGCCCTGAATGCAAAACGAAACTGATTCGAATTGAAGGAGAAGCATCTCATTACTGCCCTAATATAAGTGGTTGTCCACCTCAAATAAAGGGGAGAATTGAACACTTCATTCAGCGTAAAGCCATGGATATTGACTCATTGGGTGAACAAACCATAAGGCAACTTTTCGATTTAGGCCTGGTAAAAAGCCCTGCTGACTTATACGATCTGAAAAAAGAAGATTTACTGCAACTGGATAAAGTAAAGGAGAAGTCCGCCCAAAATATGTTGGATGGCATTGCCCTATCAAAAGCAGCCTCTTTTGAAAATGTGCTATTCGCTATTGGAATTCGGTATGTAGGAAAGACCGTTGCGGAAAAATTAGCCCGGCATTTTAAGAACATTGACGCTATTATGAGTGCCACGTATGAACAACTTCTTGAGGCACCGGAGGTTGGGGAGAAAATCGCTCAGAGTGTAATTGATTTCTTTAAGAGCAAGACCCACAAACAAGAAATCGAACGACTGAAAGGTGCCGGACTTCAATTTACGGTGATTGAAAAAGAAATTGTTAAGGAAAGTGATTCCCTGAATGATAAATCCTTTGTCATTTCTGGTGTATTTCAGAACTACGAACGCGATGATTTGAAAGATGTTATCCTGAAAAATGGTGGGCGTGTGCTATCTTCGGTGTCCGGAAAGTTGGATTATTTGCTAGCCGGTGATAATATGGGGCCTTCAAAACGGGAAAAGGCCGAAAAGCTTGGCGTAAAAATTATTTCTGAACAGGACTTTGAAAAACTTTTAAAAGGAAAGACTCTATAGATTGATACAATGAAACTCAACTTCCTGAACATCAGAACCAATAATCAACTCAAGAAAAATAAATCCCTTCGATCCAGCATACCCTATAAACAGGCGCTAACGGTTGGGGTACTTTTTACGGTGGAGGATAAAAAGAAACACGATGACATCAAAGAGTTCATCCATAAGCTTGAACAAGACGGAAAAAAAGTTCAAGTGCTCGAGTACCTTCCGGTTAAAAAGGATAACTATGAGTTCATGTTCGACTTCTTCAGTCTAAAGGACATTTCGTTCTGGGGCAAGATTGAATCAGAGAAAACATTAAAGTTCTCTGAAACACCCTTTGATTATCTGTTTTGTATGGATACCGAAAGAAATCCCATGGTGTTGTATCTGTTGGCCCGAAGTAAAGCGAAATGCAGGGTAGGCCGGTTTCAGGATCAGGAAAAATCATTTTTCGAATTGATGATCGACAGCAATGGAGGGACAAAAAATCTTATTGATGGCATTTACAAATACACCGCGCAATTAAAATAATATGAAAAAGTTTTATGGTACAGGTGTAGCCCTGGTAACCCCATTCGATGCGAAAGGAGGCATCGACTTCAAAGCCTTAAAAAAACTCCTGCAACACACTTCTAAAGGTGTGGACTATTTTGTGGTTATGGGCACCACCGGGGAGTCCGTTACCGTAACAGGTGACGAAAAGAAGCAAGTGTTGCAATTTGTGACTAACAACAATCCAAAGAAGTTACCTATTGTATTTGGAATTGGTGGCAACAATACACAAAGTGTATTAGATACGATCAAGGCTACTAATTTTAAAGGTATTGATGGGGTGCTGTCGGTAAGCCCATATTATAATAAGCCATCGCAGGAGGGAATATTTCAGCACTTCACGGCTGTTGCAGATGCATGCCCAGTTCCCATAATTCTCTATAATGTTCCGGGAAGGACTTCCTCCAATCTTACGGCAGAAACAACCTTACGCCTCGCACAGCATCGTAATATCATTGGAATTAAGGAGGCCTCCGGAAATCTTGAGCAGTGCATGAAAATTTCAAAGGAAAAACCCAAAGACTTCCTCTTGATCTCCGGTGATGATCTTCTCACAGTACCCCTATACAGTATTGGTGGAAAAGGCGTAATCTCCGTCTTGGCCAATAGCTTTCCCGTGATCTTCAAAAAAATGAAAGACCATGCCTTTGCGGGGAACTATGAAAAGGCGCAACACGAACAATTTAAACTACTGGAAATCAATGGGCCTATGTATGAAGAGGGGAATCCGGTAGGTGTAAAACAAGTATTACAGGAAATAGGCATTTGCTCTAATGTGGTTCGGTTGCCACTGGTGCCTGCCTCTGAAGGGCTTCAGAAGAAAATTAAATCCCTGTTATCAAAGGTCTAAAAAAGAGAAAAGGATAACCGAAAGGCTATCCTTTTCATCTTGCTTAAAGGTTTAGGTAGAAAAACCTTAGTCTTTATTCTTTAAATCCTGTACCTCAGCTCTGATAACTTGCGCTAAGTTCTTCAGTTCCTGCATGCCCTTTCTAAGGCGAGTTCCAGCAGCACTGTTTGCCTTAGTATAGAACTTATCAGCATCGCCTTCCAGTGACGCAATGAGGTTTTTGAGGTCTTGAAATTTTTGCATTTTCCTAGATGTTTAAGATTGAATAATTTATTTCTACGCCAATTTAAATAAAAACCTTAGAAATCAACTCAAAAAGGCATTTTTTTTACACAGTCTTTGTGACCGATACCAATGCTTCCTCCTTATAAAAGCCATTATCCAGCTTGGTTTTAAGCTGTGAAAAGGCTGCCAAAGTAACCTCTACATCCTCCAACGTATGAGCCGCTGTAGGGATGATTCTAAACATGATAACATCCTTAGGTACAACAGGATAGATCACCACTGAGCAGAAAATATTGAAGTTCTCGCGAAGGTCCATAGCCATATTGGCGGCCTCCCCTACACCCCCCTTAAAAAGCACAGGGGTTACTGGCGAACTGGTGGTACCCAAATTGAAGCCCCTTTCCTTTAAACCGCTCTGCATAGCCCTAACAATCTTCCATAGGTTCTCCTTTAGCTCAGGATGAGTTCTTAATAATTCAAGCCTTTTGAGAGCACCCAGCACCAATGGCATTGGCAAACTCTTAGCATAGATTTGAGACCTCACGCTGTAGCGAAGGAACTTTAAGATTGCCTTGCTTCCTGCTACAAAGGCTCCAATACTTGCCATAGACTTTGCAAATGTTGAGAAATACAAATCAATCTGATCCTGTACACCCTGCTCCTCACCTACGCCAGCACCCGTCTTACCAATGGTACCAAAACCGTGGGCATCATCGACAAACAATCTGAAATTATATTTCTTTTTAAGTTCTACTACCCCTTTAATATCTCCCTGCTTTCCTGACATACCAAAAACACCCTCTGTAATCACGAGAATGCCTCCTCCGGTTTCATTTGCCAATCTGGTCGCGCGTTGCAATTGTTTCTCCAGGCTCTCCATATCGTTGTGAGCATACACAAATCGCTTACCCATATGAAGACGAACACCATCGATAATACACGCATGTGACTCCGCATCGTATACAATTACATCTTTACGGTCTACAATCGCATCAATGATCGACACCACACCCTGATAGCCATAGTTAAGCAGCATGGCATCTTCCTTCTTCACAAACTCAGCCAATTGTCTTTCCAACTCAATGTGATGAACCGAGTTACCGGACATCATTCTGGCTCCCATAGGGTACGCCATACCATACTTGGCAGCCGCCTCAGCATCCACTTTACGAACTTCAGGATGATTAGCCAGTCCCAAATAGTTATTCAAACTCCAGTTCAACACCTTCTTACCGTTGAACAGCATGTGCGGTCCAATGTCGCCTTCTAACTTCGGAAAAAAGAAATAGTCATCTGGCAGGTGAGAGTACTTGGCCAGCGGGCCGGCCTCCATCTTAAGCTTTTCAAATAAATCGATCATTGCTAAAAGTGTGTTAAAAATTCCCGCAAAAATAACCAAAAAAGGCGATCAACAAGCATTAGCCACCCACATTACCCACACTAAAAATGGGTTGGCGCATCGATTTTTATTGATTAGCATTGCATTTAAGAGGTTTTCGGATGAGAAAAATTAGTAAAATACTAGTCGCCAATCGCGGAGAAATAGCTATCCGGGTTATGCGAAGTGCCCGCGAAATGGGCATCAAAACAGTGGCGGTATACAGTGAAGCAGACCGGGGTGCACTTCATGTTCGGTTTGCCGATGAAGCCGTGTTTATAGGCCCTCCGCCATCCTCCGAATCTTACCTGAGAATTGAAAAGATCATTGATGCCGCTAAGCAAACCGGAGCACAAGCGATCCATCCAGGCTATGGGTTTTTATCGGAGAACGAAGACTTTGCCCAAGCCATTGAAGATGCCGGCATGATTTTTATTGGCCCCTCTCCCTCTTCTATTGCGTTAATGGGAAGCAAGTTGGCTGCGAAAGCCGCGGTGGCGAAGTTTAATGTTCCCCTTGTTCCAGGAACCTCAGAACCTATTGATGATGTGAAGGCAGCCAGGACTATTGCCGCTAAAATAGGATATCCTGTATTGATCAAGGCTAGTGCAGGTGGTGGAGGTAAGGGCATGCGTATAGTGGAGCGTGATGAAGATTTTCAGGAGCAAATGGAACGTGCGGTGAGTGAGGCTACTTCGGCCTTTGGTGATGGATCCGTATTCATAGAAAAATACATTACACAACCCAGGCACATCGAATTTCAAATCTTTGGAGACACGCATGGTAATGTTGTTCATTTCTTCGACCGAGAATGTTCCATTCAACGCAGGCATCAAAAAGTAATTGAAGAAGCTCCTTCCAGTGTACTTACTCCAGAACTACGCAAGCAAATGGGTGAAGCGGCCATTAATGTGGCAAAATCATGCAACTACTTTGGCGCAGGTACGGTCGAATTTATTCTGGACGAGAAACTCAATTTCTATTTTCTCGAAATGAATACCCGTCTCCAGGTAGAGCACCCCGTTACCGAAATGGTTACGGGCAATGATCTGGTTAAGCTTCAGATCAATGTGGCGGAGGGTGAAAAAATACCGTTTAAACAAGCTGACTTAAAAATTCATGGTCATGCGGTAGAGGTACGTGTATATGCAGAAGACCCCGCCAATAATTTCTTACCCGATATTGGAACATTGGCAACCTATACCCGCCCTCAGGGTAATGGTGTTCGGGTTGATGATGGGTTTGAACAAGGTATGAGCATCCCTTTCTATTACGATCCCATGATTGCTAAGCTAATTTGTCATGCTGAAACGAGGGAGGCTGCTATTGATAAAATGATCCGCGCCATAAACGAATACGAGATTACCGGGTTAGAGACAACACTAGGCTTCTGTAATTATGTAATGCATCATGAGGCCTTTAGAAGCGGAAAGTTCGACACCCGCTTTGTTGAAAAATATTTCAAGCCCGAAGTGTTGAAAGCCATCCATAAAGAAGAAGATATTATTGCAGCCGCTCTCAGTACCTATCTCATGAACGGAAATTCATCAAGAGAGAATATCCCAGTAAAACTGGAGGCCAGTAGTAAGTGGAAAAAAAGTAGACTGTAATCATGGCCGAAATCAAACCCTTACGAGCGTGGCGTTACAATCACGAGGTTTCAAAAAATATTGAATCTATAACCTCGCCCCTTTTTGACGTAGTGTCGGAAAAGCAAAGAAAAACCCTCTATCAAAATCCATTCAACAGTATTCACCTATCTGTTCCACGTGGACCCGATGCTGCAGATCGCGCGGCAAAGCTTCTGCAGGAATGGAAATCCAATGGAGTTATTGAACAGGATAAACTGCCGGCCATTTATGTCTACTACCAATATTTTAAATTGGCGGGGTCTACTCAGGAATTTTGTCGCAAAGGGTTTATCTGCAACATTCGCACGTATCATTGGGATGAAGACGTTATTCTTCGGCATGAGAACACAATCCCCAAATCTGTAAATGATCGCATTGACCTACTCGAAAAAACGGAATTAAATGTTAGTCCTACACATGGGTTATACACCGATACTTCTTTCGAATTGGAAAAATACATGGACGAGGTCATTCAACTCCCATTGTATGAAACAGAAGATTATCAAGGGGTCCGTGATGTGCTTGCGGTAATTCAAGATGCTGATGTCATTCAATGTTTCATCAATAGCATTGCCAAAAAACAAATCATTCTGGCCGATGGGCATCACCGGTATGAGGGTTCGTTAATCCACATGGATAAGCAACGGGCACTTAATCCAAATCACACCGGTAAAGAAGGATACAATTTTCATCTGATGTACCTCACCAACACGGAGGGTGGGGATATCAGAATATTACCTACTCATCGGCTGATTAACGGACTTTCAAATTTTAATGAGGAAGAAGTATTACAAAAACTGGAAGAAGACTTTATTATTAAAACTGTTGAGGATGCTGATACAGTGAATGAAATCATTGTTGGGAAGCAATGGGCATTTGGGTTATTGTTCAAGGAGAATGCTTACAAGGTAAGGTTGAAGCCGGAAGCGTTCAACACCATGCCCTGGCATTTTCCGGACATCGTCAAAGAACTGGACCTTACGGTGATGCACTATTTTATTATTGAAAAGGTTTTGGGCATATCCGGTAAAGACCAGCGGAAGTCAGAGAACATTTCATTTGACAGAAGCTTTTCAGATTGTTTAAAGAAAGTACTAAAAGATGAAGCTCAATTGGCCATTATCACCAATGAAGTTTCCATTGAAGATGTTAAACGGGTGTGCCACAGTGGATCCACCATGCCTCAAAAGTCGACTTACTTTTATCCAAAAGTGATTTGCGGTTTTTTGTTTAGCTCCATTAAAGAAAATGAATTTCAATCGCCCGCTTATTCTCGCTTCTAGTTCGCCACGCAGACAATACCTGATGCGTGAAGCGGGGTTCACCTTTGAGGTGGAGAAGCCAGAGGTAGATGAATCTTTTCCCGATACGCTTCCAGTAGAACAGGTGGCACGCTACCTCGCGCTAAAAAAAGCAGAATACTTTAGAAGCAATGTGCATAATGAAGTTATTGTTACGGCTGACACAGTGGTAATTTTGAAGGGAAACATCCTAAACAAGCCAGCCGACAAACAAGAAGCCATTCACATGCTTACTCAGTTGTCAGGCAACACCCACCTTGTAATGACCGGGGTGTGCATTCTCTCCGCTGAAAAAGAGGAGAGCTTTGATGATACCACTGAAGTAACCTTTAATTTTCTTTCACCCGAAGAAATCGAATTCTATGTTGATCAGTACAAGCCATTTGACAAAGCAGGAGCCTATGGTGCTCAGGACTGGATCGGAATGGTGGCCATTAAAAAAATCAGTGGCTCGTATTTCAATGTGATGGGGCTTCCCATCCACAAAGTGTATCAGCACCTGATGGCCTGGTCATGAAGAAAATCTGGACCTATGTAAAACATCACGTTCAGGTTGATTTTAATCCATTACACTACGGATTTGTTTTCACCTTTCTTTTTCTAGCCATTTATTTGAATTACCAATTTGATTTTGAAGACAGTTTTCTAGACGATCAAGAGGGAATAACCAAGTTTATATTTTTCTTCCTGACGAATTCAGTTGCTTACCTCATTCCCGTTATTTCCTATTCCATATTTACTAAAGAGAAGCAGGCTCTTCTCTCTGCAGAGTTCTGGATCAAAAGTTCATTAGCCCTTGCCCTACTCAGTTTTGACCGTTGTGCATTTTTTATAGATGATCTTGTTGACACCTTCTTTCACCCAAGCATGCAACGCTGGATTACCAAATTGTACAATAACCTCTTGGGGATTTTTACCATGATTCTACCCCTACTTCTGTTGTATCTAAGGTATGATCGCCAACAACACCACAGGTATGGTCTGTCACCCCAGCGGTTTGATGTGAGGCCATACTTCACCATGCTGCTCATCATGTTTCCACTAATTCTGTCTGCATCATTCCTTCCAAGCTTCTTAAATCAATACCCCATGTATGAATCCACCAAGGCGCATCTCCATTTGGGGTGCTCTGAATGGATTACCGTACTGAGTTACGAAATAGCCTATGCCATAAATTTTGTTTCCATAGAATTCTTCTTCAGGGGTTTTCTGGTGATTGGAATGATTTCCGTGCTGGGAAGAGCAGCAATTTTACCCATGGCCTCCGTCTATTGTTTCCTTCACTTTGGCAAGCCTATGGGCGAAGCGATCAGCTCAATTTTTGGTGGATATATTCTCGGTATTGTAGCCTACGAAACCCGGGGAATTTGGGGAGGGGTAATTGTGCATGTCGGGATAGCGTGGCTAATGGAACTGGTAGCCTTCAGCCAGAAATTATTTTTCACAAACGATTAAGGGCTTAGAAATTAGGAGGGTTTTTTAAAAGTCTCCTTATAGAATTGTATACTACGTTCAATAATCGGGAAAGCTTGTGCTCTTCCCAAAAAATCATCCACCACCACTTTTTTATTCTCTAATGTCTTATAGTTTTCAAAAAAGTGTTTTAACTCCACTCTGAAGAAATCCGGTAGCGCACTGATATCTGCAATATGGCTTACACTCGCATCCTGTTCAGCTACGGCAATGATCTTATCATCCGCTTCACCCCGGTCAATCATACGCATGACACCAATAACACGACATGGAATCATGCAACGTGGTACAACGGAGACTTGGGTAAGTACAACAATATCCAATGGATCATGGTCCTCTCCTAATGTCTGCGGTATAAAACCATAGTTTAACGGATAGTACATAGAAGCATAGATAACCCTGTCAAGCTTTATCAATCCGCTCTCTTTATCGATTTCGTACTTAGCCCGTGAACCTTTAGGGATTTCAATAATGGCATTCAAATGCTCAGGAGGGTTTGTGCCAATTTTTACTTCATGCCAGGGGTGTTGAACCATATTTATATTTTCAGCAAGGTACAAAAAAAGCCCTGACGCTTTTGGTCAGGGCCTTCGGCAATTTTAATGCGATCTGGCTATTCCTTCTTCTCCTCTTCCTTTGTCTCTTTCTTCTTTTCAGCCTGTCTGATTTTCTCACCATCCTTCAATCGCTTGGAAACGACTAAGAAAGGCCCTGTCACCACTTCTGAACTATCATTGAGGCCTGAAAGGATTTCAATATTATCATAATCACTGATGCCTGTTTTAACTTCAATCATCTTGGCTACCCCTTTCTCATTGAGAAATACTACAACCTTATCATCCTTCTTCTCGGCAGGCTTTTGTTGACCACTTCCAGCAGGCTGATTCGCTGCAGGTCCCTGGGACCCTTCACTCTTTTTCTCTTCATCAGGATTACGGGTAGTCACTGCCGATAAGGGTACTGACAATACATCAGACTTGCGATTCGTAATGATTTCAACACTAGCCGTCATGCCGGGGCGGAAAGGATAACGGTTTCCTGCCGCTACAAGATCCTGATAAGATGAGTTCAAAACCAGAATTCGTACTTCAAACTCAGTAATCGCATCGGCTGAGAGTTTATCTTTTGCCGTGTTGGCAATGTTGGTAACAATTCCCTTAAACTGCTTATTGGTGTTGGTGTAAGCATCTACATCAATAATCGTAGTGTCACCGATATGAACGCGTACAATATCATTTTCATTGACATTCACACGCACTTCCATCAAACTCAGATCTGCAATGCGCAGCATTTCAGTTCCCTGCATTTGCGCGGTACCTAATACCCGTTCACCCTTCTTTACACTGAGTTTCGAAACAATACCATCCATAGGTGCCACTACGCTGGTAAGTCTGACATTCTCTCTTGCCTCACGAACAGTAGCTTCACTGCTTCGCACAATATATTTTGATGCTTCAAGCGATTGTTTGGCAGATTTCAAATCATTCTCCGCCACTTTAAAGTTTTGTTGAGCAAGTTGCCAGTCAGCCTCTGAAATTACTTTTTCATTCCACAATCGTTGTTGACGTTCATAATCCTGTTTAGCGCGGGTGAATGTAGCTTCAGCTCTAGATAGATTGGCCTCAGAAGACACAACGTTTGCACGCTGCTGATTAAGCGAGGCTTCAGCACGCTCGAGTTGTGATAGCCAGGTGTCAGGCCTGATTTTAACCATCAGAACTCCCTTTTTTACGGAATCCCCCTCTTCAACCAACAGCTCCCTGATTTCACCTGAAACCTCCGGTGCTATTTTTACCTCCGTAACAGGCTGTACTGTTCCTGAAGCACTTACCTTTTCCACGATGGTGGCACGTTTTGTTTTGGCAAGTTCAACTTCCAACTCCTTCGGTTTGCCTATCCAACCCTGTGATCTGCCAATAAATACTATGAGTAATAAGAATACGACTGCTCCGATGAGCCAATAAACCAATTTATTTGATTTGCGTTTTTGTTGTGCCATTGATCGTGTATTAAACTAATTAATTAAAGTCCTAAAGGTAATCCCTGATAGAAGTCGAGTACTTTTTTACGAAATATAAAATCGTACTTGGCTCGCAATAAATCTGATTGAGCCTGGAATAAATTATTCTCGGCAACCTGGTAGTCTACAAAATTTACAGAACCCAGATTGTAACGTTGCTTGGTCATTCGGAATGCTTCATCACGAGCCTTAACTTGTTTCTCAGTAGACTGGTATGTTTTAATAGAAGCTTGAGCATTGTTATAGGCTGTTTCAACAGTTTGCCGGAGTGTGTTTTTTGTTTCTAGCAAGGTGATGTCCGCAAGATCTTTATTAATCGCTGCCCGTTGTTTGGCTGAACGTGCCGATAATCCATTGAAGATGGGTATCTGAAGATTGATCCCTACGCTTCTACCACGGTTATCTTTATATTGGTCTCCAAGTCCAGGAACTTCAAACTGTCCACTGGGTGTAGTTATGTCCGCCACCACTGGTGTTCCCACTCCTTGCACATAGCCAACGGGAACAGTTGTTGTTGTAGTACCTCCATCCGGATAAAACTGCTGGCGTTGATCGGAATAGGCTGAAGAGAATGACGCATTAAAACTTAACCTTGGAAACAGGTTACCTCGGGCCGACCGGAAAGCAAATTCTGAGCTGCGCTTTCGTATCTCAGCAGCCTTAATCTCAGGCATTGACATGGTGGCAATCTCAAAAATCTCTTCCGATGATTTATTGATGAGCAATTCATTTTCAATATCAATTTGAGGAAGAGCTACATCCATTGGTGTAGATGCTGGAAGCTGAAGAGCTTGTTTTAATTGAAGTAATGAAAGGCTTAGATCATTCTCACGCTGTATAACATTCACTTCGTTAGTTGCCAACTGAGCATCCAAATTAAGCACATCGGCCAACGGCACTGAACCCGCATCCGCCAGTTTTTTGGTTCGCTCCAATTGCTCATTGGTTGACTTTAATTGATACTGTGCCACAGCATAGAGCTCCTTATTAAAGACCACGTTCAGATAGAGTGTGATCACATTCAGGATTACATCATTGCGGGCTTTAATCAAATCCTCGCTGGCAGCATCCAGATCAGCATCACTTTGCTTCATATTATAAAATAATCGGAATCCATTCCAAAGCAGTAGTGAACTGGTCAAACTCGCATTGGAGTTCTGAATTTCATTTTCCGTAAAGTTGTTGGTTACCGGGTCAATGGTTCTACCCCAGTTAATACCATAGGTACCGCTACCATTCAGGTTGGGCAGCATGGCCATCTTCGACTGGAGAAAGTTAATCTCGCCCGTCCGCACACTGTAGGTGCTGCGCTTAACGGTTAGATTATTAGCTATTGCATAATCCACAATTTCCCTTAGCGTCCAAACCCTGGCCGAGTCTTGCGAAAAGGAAACAGTATAAGAAATTAGTAGAATTAGGGTGAATAATTTTCTCATTTTAATTAACGATCAATATCAGACAGATAAATAACTTCTTTAACCCAACTTAGACTCCGAACGTAGGCCAATGTTACAGGTTTCACACCCGAGTCAATTTCGATAACCAAACAGGCCAAATCGTTCTTTCCTTTGCGGGAAACGGACATGGTGGCAATGTTACAGTCATCCCCTGCCAATACGGTAGCCAGAAAGGCAATGCTTCCTTTAACATCATCTGCAAAAATTACAAGGGTGTGCAGGTTAGCACTAAAATGAGCCTTAAAACCGTTGATCTCGGAGATGTTAATTACCCCACCGCCCTTGCTCTCCCCCACTACTTCAATCTTCCGATCTCCAAGTTGAAGGTTAAGCTTGATGGTGTTCGGGTGCAGTGCCGAAGCGTTACCAACGGATTTGAAGTGATACTTTAGTCCTTGAACTTTTGCCAGCTCAAGAGAGTCCTTGATTCTTTTATCATCGGTTTTATAGTCAAGCAAGCCGGCTATAATAGCCCGGTCACTACCATGACCTTCGTACGTTCTGGCAAATGAATTATAGAAAACAATGTCAGCGGATTCGGGAATTCCTCCTAACAATTTAAGGGCAGCACGGGCAATCCGCACAACACCGGCAGTGTGTGAGCTTGAAGGACCTATCATAACGGGTCCTATCATATCAAAAACACTGCTTTTTTCGGGCATAGTTGAGGTTAATCATGGCATTTGTCGCAAAAGCAGCAGGATTGTTACAGGACAATCGTTCAAAGTTAAATAATAATGGATTGAACCTTCACTTGTTAAGCGAGCTAAACTATACCGCTATCGGGGCCTTTATACCCGGATGGGATTGGTAATTGATTATTTCAAAATCTTCGTATTGATAATCAAAGATGGAATCTGGTTTTCTTAGAATGTTCAGTTGAGGCAGCGCAAAAGGTTCGCGGGTTAATTGAAGCTTTGCCTGCTCAATATGATTGGTATACAAATGAACATCTCCTCCCGTCCATACAAACTCACCCGGCAATAAATCACATTGTTGCGCAAACATATGAGTTAGTAATGCATATGAAGCAATGTTAAATGGAACACCTAAAAAATAGTCGGCACTACGCTGATACAATTGGCACGACAGCTTTCCATCGGCCACGTAAAACTGAAACATAGCATGACAGGGAGGCAAAGCCATCTTATCTACCTCAGCTGGATTCCAGGCGGATACAATATGTCTCCTCGAGTCAGGTTTTTGTTTGATTTGGTTAAGCACGTTGGTAATCTGATCAATCGTACCACCGGAAGGTGTTGGCCAACTTCTCCACTGATGACCATATACGGGGCCCAAATCACCATGCTCATCCGCCCATTCATCCCAGATGGATACGCCATGGTCGTGTAGGTATTTTATATTGGTATCTCCCTTCAAAAACCATAACAGTTCAATGAAGATAGATCGGGTATGAAGCTTCTTGGTGGTGAGTAGTGGGAAACCCTTGGAAAGATCAAAACGCAATTGCCTGCCAAAAACAGAGAACGTGCCTGTTCCGGTGCGGTCAGTTTTTTCTACTCCTGTTTCCAGGATATCTTTCATCAGGTCTAGATATTGCTTCATGAGGGCTGTTTACTCATGCAAATAAAACAAAAAAGCCCCGACAAGTCAGGGCCTTTTTTAAAGAAATCAATTTTTCTTATCCTCTTCTGTTGACATTAACCGTGCGCGAATTTCCGTTAACCGTGATGGTGATTATTCTGTCGCAGTCTCCGTCACCATAATCAATCACAATCTCTTTACCGGTGGCTACTTCAATGAACTTCTTCACACCAGACACCGCGATCGGGCAGCCTCTTTGGTACACTAACTCCTCAACAATTATCATTTCGTACTCAATCCCCCTTCTGTTTGTACCTGTGGCGGCATAATTGTGAGGCCACTCATCTGAATTTGCACACTGGGTTACCACTACTTGGTCATCAAAAAAAGCAACCGTATTATTAAAATCCCATTCTCTGATAAAGCAATGTTCACGTGTGGCAATCGTTCCATCAGGCCAGGTTGCTGAACCATCTGCTAATTCAATCCGGAATGCAGGTGCGTCCTGATTACTTTCCGTAACATTTGTAAGCGTGCGGGTACCATCCAACTCAATTCCATTGATGGAATACTCTTCAAAAGTTGTAACAACTGTTGACCCAGGCATAAATCTACGGCCAACAAAATGAATCAAAATTTTACCCTTACGAACATTACCAGCAGCATCGACACATCCCTCTTCTAATCCGAAATCAATAACGATATCACCTACCGGAACCTCTGGTGTCGAGTTTGGTGACATGGTAATGGTAACGGTTAAATTTTCACAGGTACAACGCGGGTCATTGATGGTTATACTGCGAGGCCCTTCACCCACACGACCACCACTGTTAGGCCCTTCATCTGACGCAAGCGCTAAACCCGCTAAATCATCGGCATCTTCAAAATAGTAATCTGTAACTGTTTCTTCCGCTACATAAGAAGCCTCAATCGCATAAGGCGTTTCATCTTCCTGGCACGACATGGCGAAGCCAAGTGTCAAAATTGCTGCCATAGCAGCCGTTTTCTTGAAAAAACTATTGGTTTTCATAAGGTTTTGGATTTTCATTACCATTTTTTGTTTGTTTTGGGGGTTAGACCGCTGGTATCGTTAAAGGTTTAACGGCCCGGAGAAATTATTAACATTTCATTGATATTGACTAAAGGCTAATGAATACAAGATTAAAGGGTATTTGTAACACGGGGGGACTGGCATTCATTCTTGCATTAATCTGTTTTTCATCTACCGCCCAAAACTCATTAAAAATAGCCAAACTTAAGTACAATGGCGGTGGCGACTGGTACGCCAACAAAACGGCTCTTCCTAATCTCATCCAATTTTGTAATGAGCAATTAGGCACATCCATCGCTTCAGAAGAAGATATCGTGGAAGTAGGTAGCAAAGAATTATACCTCTACCCTTATGTCTATATGACCGGCCATGGAAATGTAGTGTTCAGCGAAAGTGAGGCCGCGAACTTGAGAAATTACCTTATGGGTGGAGGTTTCTTGCACATCGATGATAACTATGGTATGGATAAGTATATCAGAATTGAGTTGAAGAAAGTCTTTCCGGAGCTCGAACTGATGGAACTTCCGTTTGACCATCCGGTGTACAGACAGAAATTCAATTTCCCAAAAGGGTTACCGAAAATTCATGAACATGATGGAAAGCCTTCACAAGGCTTCGGACTGATTTACGAAGGTAGACTGGTAGTATTCTACTCCTTTGAATGTGATCTAGGTAACGGCTGGGAAGACCCGCGCATTCACAACGACCCTGAAGCCAAACGAAGACAAGCCCTGGAGATGGGAGCGAATTTGATTTCGTATTGCTTTACAAATTCACTCTAGGCCAAATTACTTGCTCAGGACTTCCTCCAGTTTTTTATGAAGTTCCTCCCCTCTTAGATTCTTGGCAATAATAACTCCATTCGGATCCAATAAGAGTGAGAATGGAATTGCATTGATGTTATACTTCTGGGCAGCTTCCGACTGAAAATATTTTAAATCCGAAACGTGCGTCCAGGTAAGTCCATCTTGTTGTATCGCCTGAACCCAGTCTTCCTTCGTCCTATCCAGGGAAACCCCGAAAACGGTGAAGCCTTTATCTTTAAACGCATTGTATGCCTTCACTACATTCGGATTCTCTCTGCGGCATGGGCCGCACCACTTTGCCCAAAAATCTATCAACACATACTTGCCTCGTAAAGAAGAGAGTTTAACAACCAGTCCCTCAGGGTTGGGTAACGCTATTTCAGGGGCCACCTGACCAATAGCCACCGTTTTTGCTTTTTCAACCATGTCAACGAAATCTTTTACATGATTGGAATTCGGCCAAGCTTTTTTAACTTTTTCAGCAGTGGCTGTATACACTTCAAAGTATTTGTCCTTGTCGAGTGTTTGTCCGCTTTGCAACAGGTTGATCACTCCCAGTGAAGGAGGCTGCTGTTTAATGAACTCAGCTATCTGATCATTTGCCTTATCGGCAAGTGCCATATATTGTTGCTGCAACGATGCCATAGTCTTCTCATCTCCTGCTTGTTGTGCTACCTGGAAATCCTGACTTAATTTGGTAGCCTCCGGAGTGGTGGCCACCGCCTGCTGCATCGCCTGTACTTTTCTGATCACGTCAATATCGGGTGAGCCTTTCACTTCAAAGAAGCCTGCCGCATTGTTACCATCCACATTCACTTCGATGTTCGTCTTATCCAAAATAAGATCAACATTTTGAAGGTTGTAGAAATTCATTCGGTAATAACCGGGCCCTTTGAGATTTATTCTCTTCGAAAATGTATAATCACTTTTAAGTGTCACGGTGTCTTGCCAACCCTGGTTGGTTCGGGTTAATTCCATAATGGTGATGGTTCCCTTTTGAGGAAATCCAACCTTACCCGAAATAGTAACATCCCAGCTACCATCATTTTTAGGTTGCTGACCGTTGGACGAACACCCATGCAACAACAACATCGTTGAGAATAAAAAAAACATTTTTACGCGCATACTTATTTTAATTTTTCTACTAATAATTTATTGGTCACCACAGGATCGGCCTTGCCCTGAGTACGTTTCTTCACTTCCCCCATAAACATGCCAATGATACCCTGTTTACCTCTTTTATACTCATTAACCTTCTCCGGAAATTCAGCAAGAATTTGGTCAATAATAGGTAAAATCAAATCCTGATCACTATTCTGAATCAAGTTTAACGCTTGTGCCATTTCCAATGCTGATTTTCCTTTCTCCCTTATCAGGGCTGGAAATAAACGTTGAGAGGCAGTAGAGAAGTTCATCTTTCCGGTATCAATTAATTCAATTATTTCTGCTAAGGTCTTGACAGAAATCGGAAATTCGTGTGCCGTTAGTGTAACTTCATTGAGATACGATTTAACCGGACCCATTACCCAATTCGCAGCGGCTTTAAAATTACTGGTATGCAGACACACTTCCTCAAAATATTGAGCAATGTCTTTGGAGTCTGTGAGCACGTGTGCATCATACTCGGATAAACCATATTGCCTTACAAATTTTGCATTCAATTCATGGGGTAGTGCCGGCATGGAGGCTATAATAGTAGAGAACCACTCCTCCGAAATCACCAGCGGACTTAAGTCGGGATCAGGAAAATAACGATAGTCATTCAATTCCTCTTTTTCCCGCATGCTCTGCGTTTGTCCGGTGGCAGCATCAAAGGTTCGGGTCTCTGATAGCACAGTATCCCCTCTTTCCAATAGTTCAACTTGTCGCTTAATCTCGGAGTCAATAGCATGCTGGACATTCCGAATTGAGTTCATGTTTTTAATTTCAACCTTCTTACCAAATTCGGTAGCCGTATTCAGCATGACGGAAACATTCGCGTCACACCGCAACGAACCTTCCTCCATGTTGCCATCGCAAATTTCAAGATAACGAACCAGTTTTCTGATCTCCGTTAGCAAAGCAGAAGCCTCCTCGGAAGTCTTGATCACCGGTTCTGTTACAATTTCAATAAGTGGTACTCCGGAACGATTAAAGTCCACCAACGTATCGGCTTCGTTGGTCAGGTGAATTGATTTTCCGGCATCCTCTTCCAAATGAATCTTTGTCAACAGAATATTTTGCTCCAATCCATCTTTGGTTTTAATGGTGATAAATCCACCCTTGCAAATGGGAGTGCGATCCTGAGTTATTTGATATCCCTTCGGCAGATCAGGATAGAAATAATTTTTACGATCGAAAATATTGATTCTTGAAATCTCAGAATGACAAGCTATTCCCATTTTGATAGCATTTTCTACGGCTTTCTTATTCAGGCGGGGCAATGTACCCGGATGGGCCAAGGTGATCACACTCACTTGGGTATTGGGTGCACTACCATATTCTGCAGAATCCGAATTAAAGATCTTGCTTTGCGTAAGAAGCTGGGCGTGAACTTCTAATCCGATGACTGCTGTGTATTTGTTCCTTGAGTCCATAGTCAATCGCCCATGGTCGATAGCCTTGATCTATTACTATGACCATAGACTATCGACTATAGACAGTTTATCCAATCATCTTCTTCGCTTTTTCTATAACACTATTTAATCCAGCCAAAGTTTTTCCTCCTGCAGTAGCAAAAAACGGTTGCCCGCCCCCACCACCATCAATTTCTTTAGCCAGTTCCTTCACCATGTTGCCGGCATGATACCTATTTTCTTCCGCCAGCTTCTCCCCAATCATCACCGTTACCTGAGGCTTTCCTTCCACGTCAGCTGCAAGAATGAGTAACAAGTCCTCAAATTGATTTCGCAAGGCATAGGCAATGTTCTTCAATGCATCCGCATTAGGAACAGTAACTTTTTCGAGGATCAAACTATAGCCATTGGATTTCACAACCCGAGTGGCCAATTGGTCTTTAAGCTGATTCGCCTTCTCCTGATTAAGGGCCTCCAGTTTTTTCTCCAACTGATGTTTTTCCTCGAGTAAACTCTTTGCAGCGGCTACTACATCTTTTGGATTTTTTAAAACATCGCGAACCTGATCTAATACACTGAGATTTTCGCGAATAAAGCGTTCAGCTTCATCGGCAGTGACTGCCTCTACCCTGCGCACGCCCGCAGCCACAGAGCTTTCAGAAATGATTTTGAATGATCCAATATTACCCGTTGCCGGCACGTGTGTACCTCCGCAAAGTTCTACGGAGAACTTAGGGTCGAACGTTATCACCCTTACAAAATCTCCATATTTTTCACCAAACAGGGCCATAGCACCCAGTTTCTTTGCTTCTTCAATAGGCACATTCTGCTTTACATCCAGTACAATGTTTTCCCTGATTTTCTGATTCACCCTGTCTTCCACCTTCTGAATTTCTTCGGACGTCATGGCTGCAAAATGCGAGAAGTCGAAGCGGGTAATCTTTTCATTCACCAACGAACCCTTTTGTTCCACATGCTTTCCCAAGACTTCACGCAAGGCAGCATGAAGCAAGTGTGTTGCCGAGTGATTGTTCATGGTGAGCTTGCGCTTACCGGATTGAACTACCGCATGAAACGATGTACTTAAGTTGGCGGGCAGTTTCTCAGCAAAATGAACAATCAGTTCATTCTCTTTTTTGGTATCGTAAATGCTGATCTTCTCTCCGTCAGATTCAATATAACCTGTGTCTCCTACCTGACCGCCACTTTCGGCATAGAAGGGAGTTTTATCAAACACCAATTGAAAGACTTCCTTATTCTTTTGCTTGAGCTTACGATACTTGATGATTCGAACCTGGGCCGCCAGAAAATCATACCCAATAAACTCTGTCCGGGCATCATCCCCTACCAAAATCCAATCGCCAGTCTCTTTCGTGGCATCGGCTTTTGAACGGGACTTCTGCTTTTCCATTTCAGCTTTGAAGCCAACTTCGTCTACCGTAAATCCCCGCTCACGGGCAATAAGAGAAGTCAGGTCAAGAGGAAACCCAAAAGTATCATACAATTCAAAAGCCTGTTCACCACTAATAGCCGTAAGACCTTCAATTCTCTTTAACCCCTTCTCAAGAGTCCGTAAGAATGACGTTTCTTCTTCAAAAATTACTTTACTCACGTAATCTTTTTGCGATTCAAGTTCAGGGAACACGCCTTTCAACTGACCACTTAATACCGGTACAAGCTTGTAAAGGAAAGGTTCTTTGAAGTTTAAGAAAGTGAATCCATACCGAACCGCTCTTCTCAGGATGCGCCTGATGACATAACCTGCCCCCGTATTGGAAGGCAATTGTCCGTCACATATGGCAAAGGAAACTGCTCTGATATGATCCGCCATTACGCGCAAGGCGATGTCGGTCTTTTCAGCTTGCTTATACTTCACTCCTGCAGCCTCGCCAATGAAATTAATGAGCGGAGCAAACACATCCGTATCGTAATTAGAGGTCTTCTTTTGAATGGCCATGCAAAGTCGCTCAAAGCCCATACCCGTATCCACGTGTTGCGATGGAAGTTTTTCGAGTGAACCATCAGCCCTTCGGTTAAACTCCATGAACACCAGGTTCCAGATCTCCACCACCTGCGGATGATCATTGTTCACCAACTCTTTTCCTGGTTTCTTTTTTACTTCTTCCTCTGATCGCAAATCGATATGTATTTCCGAACAAGGACCACATGGGCCCGACTCTCCCATTTCCCAGAAATTATCCTTCTTCTTCCCTAAGATGATGCGATCCTCTGCTACAAAATTTTTCCAGAGCCTCCTCGCGTCCTCATCCACCGGAAGGTTATCGGTCTTGTCTCCGCCAAAAACACTCACATACAATCTCTCTTTCGGAAGCTTATACCCATCGGTCAGTAACTCCCACGCCCACTCGATGGCTTCCTTCTTAAAATAATCACCAAACGACCAGTTACCCAGCATTTCAAACATGGTGTGGTGGTAGGTATCGATTCCTACTTCCTCCAGGTCATTATGCTTACCGCTTACGCGGAGACATTTTTGTGTATCAGCAATACGTTTGCTTTTGGGTGTGGCATTTCCCAGGAAGTAATCCTTGAATTGCACCATACCCGAGTTGGTGAACAACAAGGTTGGGTCATTTTTTAGCACCAAAGGCGCAGAAGGAACAATCTGGTGCCCTTTCTTTTCAAAAAACTCTAAAAACAACCGCCTGATCTCGCCCGATTCCATCAATTCTAAAACGTTTAACTCTACTGATTTTTAGTATATTCACCCGCCAATCCTTCAACCGATTTATATCGGTGGCTGGATGAACGAGCAAAAGTAAGGTCTGGGGGGCGGATTTCGCATTTTTTACCCACATTTTTAAACAGTAATGAGGTTATCGAAATATCACTACAATCCTGAAACCTGCCGGTACGAGCCCACACGAATTTCTATCGTTACCATTCTTGGCGTATCGATACTTTTCTGCGTTACCACCGTGTTGATTCTGGTGGGTGGTCTTTTTCTTCACAGTGAATTCTTCATCACCGAAAAAGCCCAGGCTCTTCGCAAGGAAAATACAGCCATTAAAAAACACCATGCTTCTTTGCAACGTGAGGTGGCTGTTGTTGAAACCGTTCTGGCGAACCTAAAACAGCAAGATGCTGTGCTGCACGAAAAACTGTTTGAAACACCATTGGTTAATGATCTTCCTCCTATTAATTCTGAAGAAAAAGAAAAAATTCTATTAGCCGATGCCTCGGGATTTACGTCATTAGTAACGATCTTAAAAAACAAGTCCGATGCACTGAGAAAGAAATCCACGGAGCATGCTGCACACTTCAGTACCCTGGAAGTTACTTCGAATGAACTTACTTTTTTGATGTCCTCACCTTCTATCCAACCAATTGAAAATACTGAATTAACAAAACTGGTATCAGGTTTTGGAACGCGCATCAATCCCTTTCACAAAGGAAATTATCATCACCCGGGGGCAGACTTTGCAGCCCCCAGAGGAACACCCGTGGTAGCGACCGGCAATGGGAAGGTAATTGATATCACTACAGGCTCTACCCTTCAGGCAGGCTATGGTAACTATGTAGAAATTGATCACGGTAACGGAATCATAACCCGATACGCTCATCTTGAAGATGTAAGGATAAGACAAGGTCAACAAGTAACGAAGGGAACTGTCATTGGTACCGTGGGTATGAGCGGTGGCACCGTAGCACCTCATGTTCATTATGAAATTATGCGTGATCGGGAACAGGTTAATCCCGTTCCGTTCATGATGGAAAATCTGAACAGTACTGCGTATGCAGAACTCCTGAAACTTGGTAGTAAAAAAAATCAATCCTTAGACTAAGTGGCAAGGCAGTTCACATATAATCCGCACACCTGTCAGTACGAACCCGTTTTTATAACGGGCAAAAAGCTTCTTCAACGGCTTGCCGTTTTCTTTACATTTTCATTGCTCACAGCAACAGGATTATTCTTTTGGTATATCGATCGGTATGCGCCCATACAGGAGCAATACCTGCAACAGCAGAACTACAATTTAAAAGTTAAGTGGGCCACCCTGGAGCAACGTATAGACAACGCGTATGCCAGTTTAAATGACTTAATCAGTCAGGATGACCAAAATTACAGGGTCATTCTTGATCTTCAGCCATTAGGGCACGAAGAGCGCGAAGCAGGTGTGGGTGGTGTAGAACCCTTGTACCTCGCAGAGGTAAGTGGGTACAATCTCATTTTAGAAACCTATAAGCGATTTGAAAAACTGAAGCATCAGGTGGACGTAGAAAAGCAATCGTACGAACAATTAAACCAGGAAGCTGACAACAAGCGAACTATGTGGGCTTCGCGACCGGCCATTCAACCGATTCGCAATAAAGAACTTACCCGTTTGCACACCACCTTTGGCCTGCGGATGCATCCTATCTTCAATATGTTGATGGACCACAAGGGGCTTGATTTTACAGCAGCCAAAGGAACACCTGTGTATGCTACCGGAGACGGCCGCGTTTCCATGGCGTATTTTTCAGGATCATATGGAAATGTAGTTTTTGTGGATCATGGCTTTGACTTCGAAACACGCTATGCGCACCTATATAAATTCATTGTCAGACAAGGTCAGTTTGTAAAACGAGGAGAACTTTTAGGGTATGTTGGTAATACAGGTATCTCCGCCTCACCCCACTTGCATTATGAGGTTCTTTACAAGGGCTCTCAAATTAATCCGATCAACTTCTTTCAGCGCGATTTGAATAATGCGGAATATGAGAAATTGATTAGTCTTACGGCTAATAATACAGGATCTCTCGATTAGACCTTGGCAGTCACTGCCAAATTCATTTTCTTTGCCGTTTCGTTATCCAATTCCCATGCGATCTACTCTGTTTTTTGCTTTCTCCCTGATATCATTTCTTTCAAATGCGCAAACCGTTACCAAAGATACTGTTACCGTAATCGGTGTTGGCGACATCATGATGGGAAGTAATTACCCGGAGTCCGTATTACCTCCTCAGGACGGAGCATTCCTTATGAAAGAGGTGGAGCATATCCTTAAAAATGCAGATGTTACCTTTGGCAACCTGGAAGGTACCTTGCTTGATTCAGGTGGAACGCCTAAAACCTGCCGCGACCCGAAAGTTTGTTATGCGTTTAGAAGTCCGCAGCGTTACGTACAAAACCTGGTTAACGCAGGTTTTGATGTGATGAGCCTGGCAAATAATCATGCCGGTGATTTTGGGGATGCGGGAAGAAAATCTACCATAAAAGCATTAGAAGAGACTGGTCTCTACCATACCGGGCAATTGCCTAAACGATATACCGTATTTGAAAAGAACGGTGTGAAATACGGAGTAGCTGCTTTTGCACCTAATAGCAATTGTGTGAGTATTAATAATTTACAAGAAGCACGAGCCATCGTTAAGGAACTGGATTCTCTCTGCGACATAATCATTATTTCCTTTCATGGGGGAGCCGAAGGTGGTCAATATCAAAATGTTCCACGCAAACACGAACTCTTTCATGGGGAAGACCGCGGGGATGTGTATCAATTTGCGCATCAATTGATTGATGCGGGTGCCGATATAATCTTTGGTCATGGTCCTCATGTTACCCGGGCGGTAGAGGTTTATAAAAACAGGTTCGTTGCGTATAGCCTTGGAAATTTTTGTACCTATGGAGGAATTAATGTTGCGGGGATTAACGGATGGGCCCCTATCGTAAAAGTATTTGCAGATTCAAAAGGTGCCTTTTTAAAAGCGGAAATAACACCTACGTATCAAATTGCGCGAGATCGGGTAAAAATTGATGTGGATAACCGGGTGATTAAAAAAATTCAAGACCTGACAAAAAAAGATTTTCCTGAAGTGCCGATTCGCATTGACGATAAAGGATTAATTACTTACATTGCTCATCAAGATGGCTTATAAAGAAAAGGAAATCGAGAAACTCTACTACTCCATAGGAGAAGTAGCCGAACAATTCAATGTAGCCCCTTCCCTTATCCGTTTTTGGGAATCTGAGTTCGATCTTATCAAGCCGAAAAAGAATCGCAAGGGCAATCGTCAGTTTACAAAAGAGGATATTGACAATGTCCGCACCATTTACCATCTGGTAAAAGAAAAAGGATTTACATTATCAGGCGCCAAAGAGATGTTGCGCAACGATAATAACTCCGTGAAAGATAAAATCGAGTTAATCGACTCCCTTCGCACCGTACGCAGGTTCATGGTTGAACTCCGCGACAAGCTCCAATAACAATTTGAAGATTCTATGACTTGAAAATTTGAAAATTCTCAATGAAGTTTCATGATCTGAATATTTTAGAAATTCACTAATTTTCAAATCTTCAAATCTTCAAATTTTCCCATGGACCAAAACCGCCTCGCGTTACTGGCTCTGCATTTTATTCCCGGTATTGGAGATTACCTCGTGCGTCAGGTAGTGAGTTATTGCGGCTCGGCCGAAAAAGTATTTAAGACTCCAAAAGGAAAATTATTAAAAATCCCCGGAGTGGGTGCCGTTACCGCAGAAGCCATTTTAAACGGTAAACCTTTTCAGCAGGCAGAGAAAGAACTGGTGAAGGCGGAGAAAGAAAAAGTTGAACTCCTCTTCTTCACGGATAAAAAATACCCTTCCCGATTAAAGAATATTCCGGATGCCCCCTCGGTGATTTATGTAAAAGGTAACATTGAATTTGAAAACCCAAAGGCAATCGCCATTGTGGGCACACGACAAGCCACGAGCTATGGTAAAGAACAGGTAGAACAACTTGTTAAAGATTTGATTCCGCATGGTGCCCTTATTATCAGTGGTCTGGCCTACGGAATTGATATTCATGCGCACAAGCAGGCGGTAAAACATGGATTACCTACAGTAGGCGTGATGGGCAGCGGTATGGATATCATTTATCCCTCCTCCCATAAAGACACGGCAACTAAAATGCTGGAGCATGGAGGCCTGGTTACTGAAAATCCATTTGGTACGAAACCTGATGCCCATAATTTTCCGCAACGCAACCGCATCATTGCCGGACTCTGTGATGCGCTGGTCGTGGTGGAGGCAGCCATAAAAGGCGGAGCCTTAATTACAGCAGAGATTGCCAACAGTTATAACAAAGATGTATTTGCTTTTCCCGGAAACATCGGAGAAACCTACTCTGACGGATGCAATAATTTAATAAAAACGAATAAGGCTCACCTCCTCACCTCGGTAAAGGATTTAGAGTACATCATGAATTGGGAAGCCTCCACACCTCCCAAAAAAGTAAAACCCAGCTTATCACTCAGCGAGTTTGATGAAAGCGAACAAATAGTTTTAAAAATTCTGATTGAGAAAAAAGCTCCGGTATTGATCGATGAAGTGAGTTGGAAGTCAAATCTTCCCGTTAGTCAACTGGCTTCGCTGTTGCTTGGACTGGAATTCAAAGGGGTGGTTAAATCGCTTCCTGGAAAGCAGTATGCATTAGCAAAAGCATAACACACTAATCCCTCTTCTGATTACACTTCTCTTTAATCAGTTCGTAGGCTTTCAGATCGCCCAACTCTCCTGCCTTACTCAAATCGAGGCAACCGTTTTTAGTGTCGCCAAATTCAATGCGAAGAATGCCCCGCATGCTGTAGGCGTCTGAATTTTTAGGATTGATCTGAATGATTTTAGAACAGTCGTTGATCGCGTCCTGATACGCTTGCAAGAATTGCTTGGCTCTGCCCCTGCTGAAGTAAGCCTCCACAAAATTTTCATTGATGGCGATTACAGCCGTAAAGTCATCGATCGCACCGTAATAATCCTGAAGTTTCATTTTCACATTCCCTCTCGCAAAAAGGGCATCAGCAAACTTGGGATTATTTTCAATAGCCATGTTATAATCCTTCATGGCACCGTGGCGGTCTTCAAAATTCTCCTTGATGTTTCCGCGCAGGTAATAGGCTGCAGAGTAATGAGTATCCAACTCAATGGCCTTATTAAGATTTAACAAGGCTTCCACATACTCCTGCTTCTCCAAAAGGTCTCTTCCTTTTTGTGTATACTCTTTAGCACCTTGACCAAACGATACAACAGCGATAAAGACCGAAACCAGAACCAACACCAAACGCTTCATAATTTTCCTTTCTAAATTGATTGGGACAAAATTAACCTATATACAGGCCCCAATCCCGAATAGGTAAGGTTTTCAGTGTTTCGGAAATATTTCATCGGCCATAACCAAAGCCGTGGCAAACGCTTCCGCTTGAATACCTTCAACAGCGTTGTGTTCATTCAGGTAAGTGAGAATGGTTTCTGTGGCGAGGTTCCCTACCAACTCATCCTTGGCCATGGGGCACCCACCAAATCCTTTAATGGCTCCATCAAAGCGTTTGCACCCTGCTTTAAAGGCAGCCTCAATCTTCTCGCGTGCCGACCGTGGGTTGGAATGAAGATGTGCACCCAATTCAACTGAAGGGAATTGTTTGGAAAGCGTTGTAAAAAGATACGTGATCTGCTCCGGAGTGGATACCCCAATCGTATCCGCCAGCGAAATAATCCTCACCCCCAGGGTATGTAAGATATCTACGAACTTACCCACCACCTCTACATCATAAGGGTCATGATAGGGGTTTCCAAAACCCATGCTAATGTAGACTACCTGCTCCTTGTCATTGGCCGAACAGAGTTGTTGAATCTCCATGAGTGTTTCCAGCGCCTCCGTAATCGATTTATTCGTATTGCGTTGTTGAAACGTTTCGGAAATGGATAAGGGAAACCCCAGGTAGCTAATGGCTTGATGCTTACAGGCCTCCTCTGCCCCGCGGGTGTTTGCTACAATGGCCAATAACGTTGAAGAGGTATGGCTTAGGTCTAGTCCTGCCAACACTTCTGCCGTGTCGCGCATTTGTGGGATTGCTTTCGCAGAAACAAAACTTCCAAAATCAATGGTATCAAATCCTACTTTCAACAATTGATTGATGTATCGAATTTTTTTCTCCGTGGGAATAAATTCTTCGATCCCCTGCATGGCATCCCGTGGACATTCAATTATCTTCATCGTTTTAATTTAACCGTAAAACAAAATTAGGGTAAACATCAATGGAAGGAAATTACCTACAATAGTCGTTGATATCTGCCACTTGTCTGAAAAAACAGTAATTTCTGATTTTTAAAGGAATATAATACCAGGAAATTAAATCTAACTATGCCTCTACCGGAATACTTCGGAACCTTGGGAACAAAACGCGCTGCTCACTTACTCAGGCGCGCCACGTTCGGTCCTACCAAAGCTCAAATTGATTCATTCGCATCGCTTTCACCCAGTCAGGCTATACAACAACTCTACCGTCAGGCCCTGCCGGATGCACTCCCCCCCATTGATCCGGATACCCTTGAGCCCTGGGTGATCACCGGGGTTACTGATCCTGAAAAAATGGAGTTCCAATACCAGGAGTTTTTCAAGAAATGGTGTATCGGACAAATGATGAGCGCTGGAGTAAGTCCTGCACAAACGCTTCCCTATTCGGCCAGAGAAAAAATGGTATTCTTTATTCATACGCATCTCACAGCCATTGCCGAAAAAATTGGAAGTAGCAGGGCGCTATATTATCAAAACCAACTATACCGGTTGTACGCCCTGGATGCACTCACCTCTCCGGTTGTTCCGGCAGACAAACTGAACTTCAAAGAACTTACCAAAAAAGTAAGTGTCGATAATGCCATGTTGAGATTGCTGGATGGAAACCTAAACGTGAATGGTAGTCCTAACGAAAATTATGGCCGTGAATTATTAGAGTTGTATACCATTGGCCGCGGGTTAGAAAACGCATTGCCTCCCCCTACTGGTGAAGGAGATTATATATTCTACAAAGAACAGGATGTTCAGCAAGCTGCCCGCGTGCTATCCGGTTTTGATTTTGATGACACCTTCTCCACGATTGATCCGGATACGTTACTTCCCCGGGGGCGAGTAAAAGGAAGTATTACCAATGCCTCCAGTCATGATAATGATCCAAAAGAATTCAGTGATAGTTTTATAGATGGTGGCACGGGCCTTCCTTATGTGATCGAGCCTGATCCACTCTTGTTAAACGGTGGTCAGCCAACGGAAGAAAGTGCACTGGATGAAATCAGTCAGTTGATTGATATGATTTATGAACAACCGGAAACTGCCAATCACATTTGCCGGAAGATCTATCGTTTTTTCGTATACCATGAGATCACGGATGCCATCAATACCAATATCATCTCGGTGATGGCTGATACCTTCCGCACCAACAATTTTAAACTTCAGCCCGTCATTGAAAACCTACTGCGGAGTCAACACTTCTATGAAGCGGCTGGCGGCATTACCGATGACAACTTTGGTGGTATTATTAAGTCACCGTTGGATCTTGTGTCCGGTACGTTGAGATTTTTCTCCTACCCTATTCCTGACATGAACGCAGACCCCGCAGGTTTTTATGAGAAAACCGGTGAGATTCTTGGGCTGATGGAACTTCATGGAATGAGCTTCTACCAACCCTTTGATGTGGCCGGGTATGATGCCTATCACCAATACCCGATTTACCATCGCAGTTGGATCTCGGTGAACTACCTCACCAACCGGTATGAATTTATTCAGCGGATTGTTAACCCCATGGCACCGGGCACGCTCAAGGTTGACGTGTACCAGTATGTTCGCGACAACATCAGCTTTGCAATAGCTTCTAACGCCCGAAGTTTGGTGATAGAATTGGCCGGGTACCTGCTGCCCTTGACAGACAACCTGAACTTTGATACGGCTACCGATGACAACGCTACGCTTACAGCCGAGCGTTTGAATTATTTCCTGGTTACGTTTCTTTCCGATATTGATCCGGACCCCGAAGCGGAGTGGACAAACCGGTACACCAATCAAATTGGAATTGCAACCATGGAAGGTCAGCTACAAAATCTGTTTAATGCGATGCTTCAATCACCCGAATACCAACTTCAATAACGAGCGAGAATGAAAAGAAGAAACTTTCTGAAGAAACTACCCCTGGTTGCCGGAATTCCTTTTGCGATTGGAGGCATACCCTTAAAAGCCATGGGTGCAAACCCCTTGTCGCGCCTGGCAAGGCTCAGCAACAACGGTCGTGTGTTGATCATTCTCCAACTCCATGGTGGTAATGATGGCTTGAATATGCTAATCCCTGTTGAACAATATGATACTTACTACAGTCGCAGGGCCAACATTGCCATACCGGCTAAGAATAGCTTACGCAAATACATTCCACTCGATAGTACCCTTCCTGCAGATGCACAGATTGGTCTGCACCCTGATATGCTCGCCATAAAAGGTTTATATGACAGTGGTAAGGTTGCGTTTGTACAGGGGGTGTCCTATAAGAATAACAATGGTTCACACTTCCGTGGAAGAGACATTTGGTTTATGGGAGGTGGTGCTGATGATTACTATCCTTCGGGATGGGTTGGCCGATATTTACAAAAGGAGTTTGAAGACTTAGGACAATACCCTGAAGATTTTCCGAATCCGGAAATGTTAGACCCTCTGGGAATTGAAATGGGAAGCGATGTGTCACTGATCTTCCATCAACAGGGAAATATACCCACCTCTATTTCCCTGAACGATCCGGAAGGATTTGCTGAATTAGTCAACACCCTGCAAGGTTTTCAGGATACGGATATTGATCCACGCGGAAGACCACCGGCTATTGTGGAGAATTCTCCGTATTGGAAAGAACTGAATTGGATTTTAGGATTGGAGCAGAAATCAGATGACTATGCACAACGATTGTATGATGTATTCCAGGCCGGTGGAGAAACCTCGGTGACGTATCCGGAAGTATATCCCTTCAATGCACCGAATGGAAGCAAGCGAAACAATCTTTCAGGACAGCTAAAACTTATTGCCCAGTTATTGGCAGGCGGTTGCCAAACGAAAGTGTTTATGGTAAAGATTGGAGGGTTTGACACGCATGCAGAACAAACCACCAGTTACGATCCAACCATGGGCGCTCACGCGGCCTTGTTGTATCATATCTCTGCGGCTATGAAAGCCTTTCAGGATGATCTGAGAAGTCGCAGTATTGAAGACAGGGTACTAACCGTAACGACATCTGAATTCGGACGTAGAGTTCATTCTAACGGAAGTTATGGAACGGATCATGGAACCGGAGCACCCATAATGATTTTTGGAAGGGGCGCCAATCCGGGTGTTGTGGGTAAGGTTCCCGATATGAACCAGAATAACATTGAAATGCAATATGATTACCGTCAGGTATATGCCAACCTGTTAAAAGATTGGATGGAAGTGGATGAAGCTGTGATCAACAATGATATTTTCTTTGGAAACTTCATTGACGGTCCCCGCGAAGAAGGGGGCAATTACGAACCACTGCCCCTGGCGGTAAATGTCATTACCGGCAGTGAGGATTTTGTTTCGCAGCGTTACGCGTTGGATCAGTGTTATCCTAACCCTGCTAAAACGGTAACCAATATCCGTTTCAAAGTAAATCATGAAGCCCCGGTGGTGATTGATTTATTTGATAGCCGCGGTGACCGGATCAGAAATTTGATCAGCGCCAACTATGCTCCCGGTACCCATACCGTACAAGTTCAAATTTCAGACTTAAAGTCCGGAATGTATATTTATCAAATGAAGACTGGCGTCTTCAGGGATTCGAAAAAAATGATCGTAACTAAATGATAGGTACGTGTCCTACACCTTGAAGGTGGAGGACACGTTGCCTAAAATTATTATTAAGACTTATGAAAAAACTCTACCTCCTCATCCTTTGCTTGCTGATTAGCCTTGGCGGTTACAGTCAGGCTAAGCGAAAAAAGCAACCATCGTTTAGCAATCAGGGCCGACAGAAGGATACATTCCTGGAAAAGCAATGGTGGTTAGGATTCAAAGGTGGGGTAAACTTTTCAGGGGCCGTGGTAGAGAAATCCTATGCCGTTACTTCCCCAACGAACTACAACATTTCCCAAACCAAAAAGACATATGATAATTACTCCACCGTAGGAAGTCAGGCCACCGTAGAAATAACCTTCACCTACAAAGGATTTTCCTTTAGTCTCCAACCCACGTATCGACATTCCAGTTTTGTTTACTCCACCGAATCTGCTTGGGATGAAGATGGTGTACCCATGCTGGAATTAAACTATGAACAAGAACAACAAATTGATTATGCTGAGATACCTTTTCTCGTGAAGTATGACATCACCAGTACACGACTGAGGCCCTACGTTCAGGTGGGTGCCTATTATGCTATTCTGCTCAATGCCAATAAGTCGATTGGAATTTCAGGGATCGATTATGCTTCAGGCGGGGAAAATACTTTTACGGAACCTGATATTATCGTAGGCGCTGAAGACCTCTTCGCCAAATACAACTGGGGCCTGATGGCCGGTGCCGGGGTGAACTACCATGTGGGCAACATCCGGCTTAATCTTGACCTCGTATACCGCAAGGGCATGAGCCTGATCAACTCCACGGAGAACCGCTATGCAAATGACCGTTTATCGGGTGCAGGTGACGTGATGGATGACCTTAAGATGAACAATTTCTCAATCTCGTTGGGTTGTCTCTTCCCGCTTCGCTTCCTCACCAGCGGCTTCCAATCCATCGACAGACCTTAATTGAATCATATGATTAGAAAATACATACTCCTTCTTCCTATACTATTGGCTACAGCTTGCTTGGAAGAATCAACAACAGCGTTGGATGAAAAGGCCTTTACCAAAGTCTACGACAACGATCAGTTTGATGCATCCTATTTCCCTATTGATATGAGGCAAACTGCCGATGGCGGCTTCCTGATGCTGGGAGGTAGAAGATTGGAGAGCACCAACTTCACCGGCATCTACATACTGAAGGCTGATCGCTTCGGAAATTTTGTAAAGGAACTTGAGGTAGACGAAAGTTATGTTAATCCCATTGCACAATTAATACCTTCGGGTAACGACTTCAAATTCTTCTGTATGGATCCGCTCACGTTGCAGGCCCATATCGCTACGGTGGATGGTAATGCAGAAGGAGTTTCGATGGCACCGTTAGACTTACTCTTAACGTATCCTGCAGCAGCTGCGCCCGATGGTACTAATTTCTTGCTCTTAAGTTATGATGACCTTGCCAAGCAATCGGTTATATCCCTCATGAGTTCGGCAGGAAGTGTGTCTCAATCGAAAGGGTACTCTATAGGTGCAGGTGATGCCGTGGAAGAACCCATTATCAACCATTTTCTTAGAACGGGTCAGCAGTTTCCATTTCAGGTGGGCCGAATTCCGGGAGGCCTCTACTTTTTCAATGGGTTCTATAACTATACATTCTCTTTGGCTTTTACGAACCTGACCCAGGACGATCCTAATGGTGTTGTTCAGGGCCAGCAAGACGATGGTGGCTTCAGCGCCATCGTGCCACTCTCAGCGTCCACCTTTGCTGCTTCAACGTTTAACTTTGGTGATAATACCCTCATCCCAAACACAACATTAAACACCTCAGGCATTACCTCCACTGTAGATCTGGTGGGGAACAACTTACCTGAATTAGAATCCAATGCCACCGTGAAGATCATACGCGCCTCGCTCAATGGAAAGAATGTATTGGTCTATGGAAGCAATACCCGGTCGAAGCAGATAGGACTTTATTTCTATGATGAAGCCACGGGTGAGTTTTTGGATAGTGAATATGTAGGCTATTCCAATCCCTTTGAAATTGCTGCAATTGTACAAACCACCGAGGGTGACCTGGCCGTGAGTGGTACAACGTATGTTGCAGGCCGATTGCCAAGATTCTGCCTGATCAAAATACCGAAGAGTAGTTTGAAGGGTATCTGAAAGGGTATCGAAATATTTCTCATTTTTGTTCTTGTTGTGACGTTCACGCTATGAGTATACAGGAACAGGTTGACCTTCTACCCTACAATACATTTCACATTAGCGCCAAGGCGAAGTACTTCACGGCTATCCACTCGGTAAGAGAATTTCAACAGTTAATCAAGAGTCCTGAATATAAGCAGGAGAAGCATTTAATCCTTGGAGGAGGCAGCAATTTGCTGTTGACCGGAGATTTTGATGGGCTGGTAATTAAAGTCGATATAAAAGGAATTGAAGTTGTAGCACAAGACAGTATGTCCGTCACAGTAAAATCAGGTGCCGGAGTGGGTTGGCATGACCTTGTACTGTATACGGTCGAACACGATTGGGGTGGTATCGAAAACCTTTCCCTGATACCGGGTACCGTGGGTGCGGCACCCCTGCAAAACATCGGAGCGTATGGTGTGGAGATCAAAGAAGTAATCAAAAATGTGGAAGCAATCGACATGATTTCAGGTCAACTCAAAGTCTTCACCAATCGTGAATGTGCCTTCGATTATCGGGAAAGTGTCTTCAAACAGAAGCTCAAGGGAAAATATTTTATTTCAAGTGTTACTTTAACACTCACCAAGAAAAACCACCGCTTCAACACCTCGTACGGTGCTATTGAAACAACACTACAACAACACCAGGCGCATCAACTTTCGGTGCGCGCCATCAGTGATGCGGTGATTGCGATACGTCAACAAAAGTTACCCGACCCAAAGGTGATTGGTAATGCAGGTAGCTTCTTTAAGAACCCTACCATTACACAAGAACACTACGAAAAACTTAAAAACACCTATCCGGAAATACCAGGATATCCAACTGTAAATCAGCATGTTAAAGTACCTGCCGCCTGGTTAATCGAAAAGTGCGAATGGAAGGGAAAAACATTTGACAACATTGGTGTGCATGCGAATCAAGCATTAGTCCTTGTCAATTATGGTGGCGGTACGGGAGAAAAAATTTGGGAGCTTGCATCAAAAATTTTATCCTCTGTAAAAGAAAAATTTGATGTACAACTTCAACCGGAAGTGAATGTTGTTTGATGAAAAAAGTTAAGCGTATACGGATCGGTATGAGATGTAAAATTTTTGTCATTCGAAAAAAAATGTTGAAATATTTTTGTGAATTAATTATTTGTTATAACTTTTCACAAGTTTTAACATAAAATTTTAAACGCTATGGCAAAAAAAGCAAAAAAGGCTGCTAAGAAAAAAGCAGCTAAGAAGAAGAAGTAATTAGGTTAACACCTAAAGAAACTTTGCGAAGGGAAGTAATTTAGAATTACTTCCCTTTCGTTTTTTTAAGCACTACGCTACTAAATTTACCCTGCAAAAGTTTACGATTAATACCCCTTTCACTCGGTTGCGTAAATTTTATCCACACTTCCCTTGGCTCCCTTACCCTCGCAGTGTAATTTCAACCATTGATTTTCACATCATAACATCATCCTATGGCTAAGAAAACTACAAAACCTGCCGTAAAAAAAACGGTGAGCCCTGCCAAGAAGAGTGCCGCAGTTTCAAAACCCAAAGTAAAAGCAGCACTTCCTATTGTAAAAGCCTGCGAAGATGCTCTTAAGAAATTGAGAGCGTTGAATATTGAACTTGGATTACAAGCCGATATCGATTGGTGTCTGGGAAGTTACCGCAACGATAAAAATCCAATAGGCTTATATGAGATGATCGAAAAGGCTTTACCGGTGTTTAACGCTGAAGCAGCAAAGAATAGCAAAGCTGTACCGGCAAAGTTATTAACCGACCTGGCCAAGGCGCTAAAAAGTAAATAGCCTAGATCATGTGGGTGACATTGGTTAATGCACCCTTATATCGTTCTACGGTAACGCCAAACTTCTTTAAGAACTCAACACCTTCATCCAGGTCCAGACCTTTGTGTTCGGCATACGAGTTCAAATACAATACCCTTCGAATGCCGGTACTATAAATAATGCGGGCACAGGCCAGGCAAGGCGATAAGGTGATATACAGGGTTGCGCCTTCCACATCCGTTTTATTCTTCACTGCGTACAGAATGGCATTTTGTTCTGCATGAATAGCCAGGGAACATCCGCCCTTCGAATCGCGGGGACATCCCACCTCAGGCCATTCCTCATCACAGTTATGCGTACCTGAAGGTGGTCCGTTGTATCCAATGGAAATGATCCGGGTGTCTTTGGTAAGCACTGCACCCACGTGTCGCTTAATACAGTGCGATCGTTTGGCCAGGTTTACGGCCAACTCCATAAAGATGTCGTCAAAGGCGGGGCGTTCCATTTCAGCTTCAGAACCTGTCGACCCGACAGGCAGGTTTATAATTCAGGATTTAAGATTTATCTTTCGCCAAGTTAATTTGAATAATGGTTCGAGCAAAGTATTGGTTAGCACTCCTCCCCTTTCTTTCATCGCACATCCTCTGTGCGCAAGATATTCCTTCCCGTCCCAGTCCAACGGCAATCACTTCGGCACGGTACAAGGATTCCTATATCAAGATCACCTATTGCCAACCCCGGAAACGCAGCCGCGAAATCTTTGGTAAACTAGTACCTTTCGGAGAAGTGTGGCGTACCGGAGCGAATGAAGCAACCGAAATAACCCTGACCCGGGATGTATTTGTAAAGGACACCTTAGTGAGCGCAGGAACCTATTCACTGTTTACGATCCCCGGTAAAGAAACCTGGACGATCATTCTTAATAAAGACCTCGGACTGTGGGGAGCTTATAACTATAATACCAAGATGGATGTGTTGCGGATTGAAATTCCGGTAAAAAATACAGGAGCCGAAACCTATGAAGCCTTTACCATACAATTCGATCAGCGCAACAGTGTGGCCGATCTTTTGCTTATTTGGGATAAAACCAAAATCAGTATTCCCATTCAATTTATAGAACCAAAACCGCAATGAATACAAAGTCAACACTTACGATCCTGTTCATCTTATTCAGCCTGAGTGCTACCCTATTGGCGCAGGAAACTGAATTGGATAAACGAAATGGGTTTAAGGATATTAAAATGGCCACACCCATTGACTCCATAAAAGGAGCCAAGTTCAAAAAGGATTTCAAAGAAAAAGGCCATCATCCTGCAAAGCTTTATACGATCGAGCACCCCGATTATCAAACCATAGGAGAAGTAAAGATTGAGAAGATTGAAGTCAAAGCGTATAAAGGACTGATCTACGAAATATCGGTAGTAACCGAGAAAGACACTCGCCTGATGAAGGGTATGGAAAGTGCCTTGGGCAAACCTATTTATAATGTGCGCGATGAATCGTATAACTGGTCCGGTAAAAATCTGGGACTGAAATTCAGATCCGTTTCAAAAAGTCAGCTGGAATTATTCTATACCTCTACGGTCATGCATAAGATGATGCGGGAGGATAAAGACAAGAAGATTGATGATATCGCAGACGATTTCTAAGCGGCCTTAATGGCATTTTTCCTGGACCATCGGGAATAGATCACGGCTACCACAGCCATAATGAATAGCGCAATAAACTGTGAGTTTGACAAGATGTCGTCAATAATAAAACCGCGTGTCACATCTCCACGGAATAGCTCCAGTACGCTCCTGCCGATTGCATACAACACCAGGTAGAGTAAAAATAATTGACCATAGAATTTCTGATAAGATTTCTTAATCACCAGCAATACGATCATCACTAGTAAAATATAACCCGCTTCCATAAGTTGCGTTGGGTACAACGGTGTGTTAAGTGGCTCCGCCTGACACGTAGGATCGATAAAGATCACACCCATACTACTGGTGGTTGGTTTACCGTAACAACATCCTGCCATAAAACACCCAACCCTGCCAAACATGTGTACTAGACAAGTAACCACAGTCATCACATCCAGCATTTTATAAATGTGTAGTTTTTGCTTTCGGAAATACCACAACATTGAAGGCACCGCGAACAAAAACGAACCATAAAAAACAAACCCACTGCCTGTCAACAGCCTGGAAAGATTACCACTATAGGTAGATGGATTCTCAAATACCAGAAAGACTTTACCTCCCACAAAAGCTGAAATGAAGATGATGAGGAAAAGTGAATTGGCTTGATCGAACGTTAACCCCACATCTTTCTTTCCTTGTATGGCCATATAAGCTACGGCAGCGACCGCACCCATAGCAATCATGAACCCGTAGCTATGTACTGTTAGTCCGGCTATTTCAAAAAGTACAGGATGCATCGATTCAGGAAACTATTTAATTCCCAGCTTTGAAAACATAGCTTTTCCATCGCAGTTTGATCATGGTTTATCCTTTATATGAAATCCGGTAAATCACATTCGCGTGGTCATCCGACACCAGCATAGAACCATCCGGCAACATTAACACATCCACCGGTCTGCCCCATACTTTTTGTGTCGCGTCATCCATCCAACCGCTGGCAAATGTTTCATAGCTTGATGCAGTGGTATTGTTTTGAATTTTTACGAGACTGATCTTATATCCGATTTTTTTACTTCTGTTCCAGGAGCCATGTTCGGCAATAAACACCTGATTGCGATATTGCTCCGGGAACATCGTACCCGTACAAAATTTAAGTCCTAAAGGAGCCACATGCGGACCCAGCGCACGGGCGGGTGCAGTAAATTCATTACAGGCTCTCTTCTTTCCAAACTCCGGATCTTGAATCGTTCCTGCATGACAATAGGGGTAGCCAAAGTTCATATCCTTTTTAGGAGCATAGTTAAGCTCACAGGGCGGTACGTCATCGCCCATCATATCGCGTCCATTATCGGTGAACCATAACTCCTTTGTAACCGGGTGCCAGGTAAACCCAACGGTATTGCGCACACCATGGGCATACACTTCCCTTCCAGTGCCATCGGCATTGATGCGTGTGATACTGGCATAGATGGCATCCTCAGGGTCACAGATGTTACAAGGGGCGCCTACCGGCACGTACAACTTACCATCCGGACCGAACGCAATGTATTTCCATCCATGATGGGTCTCTGTGGGGTACTGATCATTGATAATGACCGGCTTGGGGGGCGCATTAAGTTTTGATTCGATACCCACATACTTTGTCACCTTACTTACTTCCGCCACATATAAATCGCCATCCTTAAACGCGACACCGTTGGGCATATTTAATCCCGAAGCAATTACCCATTTCTTATCTGCCTTGTAATCACCATCGGTATCTTTTACAGCATAAACCTTATCCCCATTTCTATTCCCTACAAACACGGTTCCCGATGGACTAATCGCTAATGACCGTGCATTATCCACTTCGGCAAATACTTCAATCTTAAAGCCGGCCGGCAGTTTGATTTTCTCTAAGGGCAATGTCGTTTGATACTCCGTCAGCGCAGGAACACTGCCGTCATCTGAAGTTACCGAAGGCATTGCATTGTCAGTCCGGGAGCCATTGGAACATTGGAGAAGCAGAATGGCAATGGCGTAAAGTGAAATTCTTTTATAGAGCATATCCATGTTAGGTGTCCTACACCTTAAAGGTGTAGGACACCTAGCGTAGGGACAACTGTTTGTTGGGTTGGAAGATAAATTTTTTCAGACGGAATTGAAACCCTCTTTCTGTTAACACAGCAACTATTGATTTAATCAGACCATTTCTGGGATTATATTTGTGCCATGATTTCGATTTCCAACATATCTTATTTTATCGGTGGGCGTGCGTTGTACGAAAATGCCAGCATGTTTATCAAGCCAAAAGACAAAATTGGCCTGATTGGCCTTAATGGCAGGGGGAAATCGACCTTATTAAAACTGATCAATGGAGAGTACTCCCTGGATGCCGGCTCTATTAGTAAAAGCAACGAGTGTACCATTGGTTTCTTAAATCAGGACCTCCTCTCCTACCAAACCGAGGATTCGATCCTGACGGTGGCTATGGGGGCCTTTAAGGAGGTTGTAGACATCGAACGCCAGATTGAGAACATCATTGCGAAGCTCGAAACTGAATACTCCGATCAACTGGTGGAGAAACTTACCAAACTTCAGGAGAAATATGAACAGATGGATGGGTATACCATGCAATCCAAAGCCGAAGAAATTCTGGAAGGTATTGGCTTTACGACAGCCGATTTACACAGACCGTTAAAAGAATTTTCCGGAGGCTGGCGTATGCGGGTCATGCTGGCCAAACTGTTGCTTGAAAAGCCTTCCCTCCTCATGCTCGATGAACCTACCAACCACCTGGACTTACCTTCGATTGAATGGGTAGAAAGTTACCTCCGAAATTATGATGGTGCCGTCATGGTGGTTTCGCACGACCGGCAATTTCTGGACAACGTGATTACCAAGACCGTTGAGGTTACACAAGAACAACTGTTCACCTATGAAGGGAACTACTCGTTCTATTTAAAGGAAAAAGAATTACGCCAGGAAATTCAGCAAGGCGCGTTCGAAAATCAACAGGCAAAAATCCGGCAGACGGAACGATTCATCACGCGCTTCAAAGCGAAGGCTTCGAAGGCACGTCAGGTGCAGTCGCGCGTTAAAGCGTTGGAAAAGATTGATCTGATTGAAGAGGTGGTGGATGATACGGCAGCCGTAAACTTCAGGTTCAGGTTTAAACAACAACCCGGAAGATTTATTTGTACCCTGAAAGATGTATCCAAATCGTATGGATCGCTGGAGATTCTAAAACACACCTCTATCTCGATTGAGCGTGGCGATAAGATTGCCCTTGTGGGTGCCAACGGAAAGGGTAAGTCTACCTTGTTGCGCATTGTTGCCGGCACGGAGTCGGTTGAAGGCGAGCGGTCGATGGGGTACAATGTTATCCAGGCCTTCTTTGCCCAGCATCAGTTGGAATCCCTGCACGTTGAAAATGAAATTTTGGATGAACTGAAACAGGCAGGCTCCGGAAAAACAGAGCAGGAATTGAGGGGGGTACTGGGTTGTTTTCTTTTTACGGATGAGGATCAGTTCAAGAAAATCAAAGTATTATCGGGTGGTGAGAAATCAAGGGTAGCGTTGGCCAAGACGCTGATCTCAGAAGCTAATTTTTTATTGTTGGATGAACCGACAAACCACCTGGATTTTATTTCTGAGAATATTCTTATTCAAGCGTTGCAGCAGTATGCCGGTAGTTTCATTGTGGTGTCGCACAACCGCTATTTTGTAAGCCAGATTGCGAACAAGATCTGGTATATCGAAAACAAGCAGATCAAAGAATACCCCGGCACCTATGAAGAATATGAGTATTGGAGGAAAAAGAATGATGCCTCAGAACCTTTAGCAAAAAAGGTTGAGCCCATTGTTCCCAAGAAAGAGCAGCCGGTTAAAGCCACTAACACGGACGAAAAGAAACTAAAAGTCCTTCAAAAAGAACTCAAGCAACTCGAAGAGAAAATTGAAAATCTGGAAGCACAGAAAAAGCAAATCGAAGATGAAATGGCCAAGCCGGAGGTGTACAGTAATTTTGAAAAGTTAAAACAGGCTCAGGATTCCTTCAATGGTTTGAATACCGAGTTAGAGCAAGCGACTGAAAGGTGGTCGGTTCTCGTAGAAGACCTTGGTTAGAAGCTAAAGGTAGAAATTACAATGGAACCCACTTTCCAGATTAACGTACTAGGATTACTCTATATGCTTAGTAGGATCACTCGATACGCTTAGTAGGATCACTCGATACGCTTAGTAGGATCACTCGATACGCTTAGTAGGATCACTTTACATAATCAACTTCTCCAGCAACAAACTCAACCCCAATAAGACGGAAAGAATCGTAAAACCGATAAAGGCTTTAATAATCTCCGATTTTGCATCAAGACGCTCCATAACCAACTATTTAGACAGACTTTTATATCCCTTCACGGACTTTCGTAACCTCATCGAAAACCAAATCCCAGTTGAATCACAAAGCGGTTAAATTCATAATTCCGTGAATTGCGCTGCGTATTACCTCCCCAATCCACATACTCATACCCCACTTCAGCCACCTGGTACTTATATCCGGCTTGCCAGTAGATTCTAAAATCCTCCACCATAATCCGGTACCCGATCATTGGGCTTATGGTAAATCCCCCTTTTTCGTAGAGTTCGCCAAATTCTTCATTTTCTTTCGTGTACTGTACCCAGGAATATCCACTATTGAGTTGAGCAAAAAAGCCATGTCGTTTGCGCTCCTGATCAAATGATACGCTCGCGATAAGGGGGAATACTTTCAGATCATAGTACGTATCGAGCCCTACCCCCAGTCCCATTTTTATACCGGAACTGAATTTAACCCCATGAATGGTAGCCACGCTAAGGGTAAACTCCTTTTCCTCGGCTGATTCCGATGACCCTACCATAACGCCACTCACAAAGGAATTATAGTATTGCACTTTTGTCCGTAGTGAATCAACCTGTCCAATGGCGAGGCCTGGTAAAACACAACTCCAAAGGAGAACACTAATTCTCGCTTTCAATTTGCAAATGGCTTAACAATCGGATATCGGCCGGGTCAGCGTAGTCATATTGAAAAATTCCATCCTCACCAATCAGCATGAGTACGTTATTAAAGGGGATCACATCGTATGCATGAATGTTTTTGTAATGCTTGATGAGGTGCTTATCAATATTTTCAGCATCCTCCGCATTATAAATCTTTAACCCATCCGTGCCATCGCATATAAACAATAACGATTGATCAATTCCAAGGCCATGTGGATTGTGCATGGGGTAGATCTTTATCAAGGAAGGCGCAAGCCAATCAGACACATTAATAACTTCAAGCTGATTGGTGAAGCCTGCACATTCCGTTCCGGAGCGAAGCGTTACATAAGCCGTTTCACCGTCCACCAATACTGGGTCGCAGCTGCTCACATGTTCATAGGTGGTCACCTTAAGGGGGTTGGCGGGATCTTCCAGACTAAAAATATGCATGCCACTTCTGGAGCCCACAAAAAGTTTATCTTCAAACGGAAAAATGGTTTCGATGTCCCACGAAATATAATTGGAAGATTCTTTAACCGGCTCGGCAGGATTAGTAATATCTGCCGTGTGAATATTCCCACCATCCAACATATACAGGTGACTGGCATTGATGGTGAACCTGGCCATGGAGCCGCCAACACCGGTGGAGTTACCCGGGACACTTGAGTACATGGCAGCTTTCATGTCCTCCATCATGACGACTCCATCCCGGTAATAATATCCTCCCCACGGCTGAAGGTCTGCATCACAGGGGGATTCCGTTATTTCTACATTCTTCACTTCCACCCATTCGGTGACCAACCCCATTTGCGGGTCAACATATATTCCCAAACTGTTATACTGGCCAAAAATATTTTCGAGTCTTCCCGTTTCCACGATGTTGTCCAGATTAGAAATATCAAGGGCTACCAGGTCAATGTAACTATCGGCATACAGGATATTATTCCGGATAGCCAAATCAAAGTTCCCCGGAATAGAAATGAAATGAACAGGTAGTGGATTTTCGGGATTTTGATTGTTAATGACATGAATTCCTTCTCCGGGTTCATTCACAAACAAGTATCCGTCTTTAAAATATATTTTTCCTACACTCACCATCGGGTGAGGCTCTTCCACGGCAATGCTGCTGCGAATCTCAGCCAGCGTAGTGTACACCGGTTCATAATACGAATACGTATTGTGTTCTTCGCATTGATCGGTACAGCTTTCCAGAAGAAGGCTAAGACCTAATAGCCCTGATAAAATCAGGAGGCCAAACACGCGAGAATTGATTTTATAAAAGCGCTTCATATGTGGTTAGGTTTATTGATTGGACACCTGCTGACCACCATTCGTTGGAACGCTATTTAAATATATACCGGAAGCGCAAGGCCACATCAAACGTAATGGGAGAGATTTCCGTAGCTACCTCCGTTTTATATATCGAATTCAATGCGTAACGCATTCCGGGATTCACGGCTATCCGGTAATGGTTGCCAACCTTGTAGCTTAATTCCGTACCCACCAAACCACTGAAATTAACTGTTCGGTAAGGTGAGTCCTCGCCAGCCCCTTGCGAAACTTTATCAAATGAATTGTCCTCCGGTGTTAGGGTGCTTTGAAAAAACAGATCGGTAGAAATACCACCATTAAGCTGAATGGCAAAAGTACGGTCAACAATAATATAACCAGCCTGCACCGGAATACTCATGTATTGTAAATTACTGTTCACCTGATACGGGCTGGTGGCATTAATTCTGTCACTGCTGGTGGCAGCCATTTCATTCAATGAAGCCTTTGTTCCTGCAGCAGCACTGGAGGTGTATTCTGCATTGTTGCTGAGGTAAGAAATCCCACCTTGTATAACAATCCGCTTAGCCACTTTACCCCCTACGCTTAAGCCTACGGAGTAACTTGAGCCCGAGGTTGGGTTGGAGGATGATGCGGTATTACCGAATGCATTGAGACTGGAAGAGGATGATGACCCGTTAGGATTAAAAGTTCCTGCACCCATACCTACCGATGTCCATAGCTTTTCATTTAACTCGGCCTTTTCATCTTTCTGGTATTTCTTCTCTTCATCCTTGAGTCTCGCTAACAACACCATGCCCGGGTCAGGTTCGGAGACAGGTATTTTCAATTTTGGTTGCTCTACCTTGACAAGGGCAGGTAATGGTCGCTTATCATAATTTGTGTTGTCATTATTGTCATATCCGATAAGACTATTTTGTTCTGAAGCTACCCCCGCTGTTGTAACATCAAGCTGAGCGATCAATACAGCATCCCCTTTTGGTAAGGGATCCTTCTGAGAAGCTTCTATCTTATGGTTTGCGTTATCTGATACTTCGTTCGTGAACATTGAAGTTTTTGCATCAGAGACAACAGGATTTTCTTTAACTTCAGTACTGTTTTTCTCCTGCGTTTCGTTTGTTTGTGCGATCGGCTGAGCAACCTCTGGCCTATTTAAATAGTAGACACTTCCAACACCCATGGCGAATACCATCGATGCCGCAGCCAGGAGTTGGAAGAACAGCAGCCTGCGCTTCATCTGACCCCCACTGGCCTTCTCCAGATCCAGTTCAACGTTTGTCCATACCGAGTCAGCTGGGGCTACCTCGGCACCTTTAAACGCATCCCTGAACGACTCCTCAAACTTTTGCCTCTCCATACTTCTTATAGTAACTTGACTCTTTTAATAACCGACTTTGTAATAAACTTCTTGCTCTCGCAAACTGCGACTTGGAAGTGCCTTCCGAAATACCCAACATCTCCGATATCTCCTTATGACCGTACCCTTCAATCGCGAACAGGTTAAACACTACCTGGCACCCTTGTGGCAAGGCCTGTATCATCTCCAGCAATTGAGTAAAGTGAATTCCCGATAGGCTTACTTCGGTCTGTGGTAAATCAATGTCTTCAACATCGACCATGGGATACAGGTAGAGTTTTTTTCGATGGTGGTTGAGGGCAGTGTTCACCATTATCCTCGTCATCCACGTTTCCAGTTTAGCGTCTTGCCTAAAACCCTCTAAACCCTGAAACACCTTAACAAAGCCCTCTTGTAAAATGTCTTCCGCTTCCGGAGTTGCCTTCGAATAGCGGAGACAAACCACCATCATTTTTTTGCAAAAGCGATCGTATAAAGCCTTTTGAGAGGCCCTGTTGCCTTTTCGGCAGCCATCAATAAGCTCATTTTCATTGAGCATGCTCTCGTTTATACGGCCGTTTTGCATGGTTTGACACTACTTTTGCAACGATGGTTGGAAGGCCATGTGATTATATTTTTAGTTTTGGACAATGAAAATTCAATACGTATTACCTTTTCTGCTTTCTGCTTGCGTTCCGCTACAACAAAGCACCACAATTGATTCTGAAAACGGAAAAACACTTCAACTTTCTGACCTCTCATACGAAACCCAGATCAAAACAGTTAGGCTATTCCCAGCGAATATCAGCTCGGATTCACCATTCCAACCGGCCGTTACCCCTTTCGGAGTTTGGAATCTTCTCCTGGTTTTTGATGACCTGAGCAACCAGCGCGATAATTATTACGCACGAATCATTCATTGCAACCAGGACTGGACTAAATCGGTGCTTTCTGACCTGGATTATATGCCTGAATATAATGAGTTCCCCATCAACACCTTCGAGTTTTCATTGGATACCCACCAACCCTATGTTCAGTATCGTTTCCCATTGCCTGCGGTAAAACTACCGGGCAATTATGTGGTGATGGTATACCGAAACTCTGACCGAAGTGATATTATTCTCACCAGGCGGTTCATGGTCTATGATCAACGGGTTACCCTTTTGCGCGAAGGAAATTTACTGGGCGCTAGCCATGCCGCCAATGTGAATCAGCAATTGAACTTCACCATCAATTATAAAAACATCCAACTCATTAATCCCCTGGAAAGTGTAAATGTCACCATTCGTCAAAATCAGCGTTGGGACAATATGATGCGGAACATTAAGCCAAGCTTCCTTCGTGAAGATATTCACGAATTAGACTACCGGTTCTTTGATGTGGAGAATATCTTTAAAGGCGGAAATGAATTCCGGTTTTTTGACCTGCGTTCGTTAAACTACCCGGGAAGAAATGTAGCCACGATGGATAAAACCCAAATGCCTTTTCAGGTTTACATACAGCCGGATAAAACACGCAATGGTCTGGCGTACGCCATCTATGAAGATATGAATGGCGGCTTCACCACCGATAATTACGATGTGCGGAATGCGGTGGCCGGTAATTACTCCCATGTTAACTTTTCCCTGTATTCACCCGAACCCATTGCCGGAGAAGTGTACCTCAGCGGTGCCTTCACCAATTGGAACTTTAATCCCGAACATAAAATGAGTTATGATGCTGTCCGTAAGGAATACAGGGGTACTGCTTTTTTAAAGCAAGGGTGGTATGATTACCAGTATGTAGTAAAATCGCCTACGCTTCCTACGCATTACTTTGAAGGAAGCTTCTTTGAAACCGAAAATGATTATGAGATTTTTGTGTACTACAGGGCTTTTCAACCACAGGCTGATCTATTGATTGGTTACACGCGTATTGCTAGTAATCCACGTTAAGCGTACACTAACTCCCGCTCGGTATCTTTCTTGATGGAATCGTTGTGGGCAATGTCGAGCATACCAAAACCTTTGTGACAGAAATAACCCAGTCCGTTTTCATATACAAAACGCTGCACTTCGGGGTCTGCATATAGGGTGAAGGGAAACGTATATCCCCTGACTTCAAACTTCACATCATTGTCGTATACGGGGTAAATGCGGGCAAACTTTTTATGTGTGGCTTGAATTCGTTGCAGGTAATCTGAATCGGGTACAATCTGGAATTTATAGAAAGCTGCAATTTGTTCTGCAGTATACTTTCCAGTTGATTCCATCCTGCTGATGGTGGCATCGTAGAGCAAGTCAGAGAATTCATCCGTCTCAGGATTGATAAACTTCTTGCCCTGCTCATCATTAAACCCGGCCTGAATAGGAACGATGGGAGAAATACACAAAAACTTTGCAGCCTCGGCAATCTGAACGGCCTCCTCCTGCTCAAACGACTCCGGTGTTAAATGCAGGCTGCCGATCATAATATCCTTTTGCTCAAAAAGCTGTGCTAAAAAATAATCCAGGAAGGGCTTATCCGCGCAGGAAAAGACCAGGGTCACTTTCGAAGAATAGAAGTGAAGGCCTTTACGGCTAATCTTGGTTTGGCCTTTAAGTCCGGAGAAAATAAACTGGGTAAACTGCTGATAGTCTTTTTCGGGGCCAAAAATTAAAACGCCCTTAATGAACTGAGCCAACAGGTACTGATGGTGAAATGGAACGTACGCTCCCCGGTTCTTTAATGAAAAAATGATCCTGGTTCTCAACGGTTCAAAAAATTAAAAGGGTCTTAAAAAATCAATTCGAGTCAACCCCCGCTTTACACTGATTGTGAGCAGATTATAAAGCTAATAAAAATTAAGAAATGAAATAAACCGGATGTAAGGAATAATTAAACATTGAACCTAAAGTGCATAATATCACCATCCTGAACCACGTAATCCTTGCCTTCAACTGACATTTTACCTGCCTCTTTACATGCTCCTTCAGTTTTATACTGCTGATAATCAGATAGTTTTATAACTTCAGCTCGAATAAAGCCTTTCTCAAAGTCTGTATGTATGACTCCGGCCGCCTGAGGAGCTTTCCAGCCCCGTTTAATCGTCCAGGCGCGAACTTCCTTCTCTCCTGCGGTAAAGTAGGTAATGAGGTGCAATAAGCTATAAGAAGCCCTGATGAGCTTATTCAAACCTGATTCGGTCAGACCGTATTCCTGAAGGAAAACAGCCCTATCTTCTTCACTTTCCAGTTCGGCAATTTGCGCCTCAATGGCAGCACAGATAATCACTACATCAGCATTCTCGTTTTTCACCAAGGCACGCAGTGCATCCACGTGCTTGTTACCGGTTAGCACGGAGGCTTCATCTACATTGGCCACATACAGCACAGGCTTTCCGGTAAGAAGTTGTAAATCCGCTATCGCTTGTTTGTCTTCTTCCGATACCTCTACCGATCGGGCATTTTTCCCGGATAGTAAGGCCTCCTTATAAAGTTGGAGTGTGGCGAGTTCTTTTTTTGCTTTTGCATCACCACTCTTGGCTACCTTTTCTGACCTGGAGATTTTCTTGTCTACTGATTCAAGGTCCTTGAGTTGAAGTTCGGTGTCAATGATTTCTTTATCGGCAATAGGGTCTACCCTTCCATCCACGTGAACGATGTTATCGTTATCAAAGCAACGCACCACGTGCACGATAGCATCTACCTCCCGAATGTTGGCCAGAAACTGATTGCCCAAGCCCTCACCTTTGCTGGCACCTTTCACCAATCCTGCGATGTCAACAAATTCCATGGCGGTGGGAAGAACACGCTGAGGGTTAACCAACCCTTCCAGGATTTTCAACCGCGGATCGGGTACAGAGATAACCCCCACATTGGGTTCAATAGTACAAAAGGGAAAGTTGGCCGCTTCTGCCTTGTTATTGGATAACGCGTTAAATAAAGTTGACTTCCCTACGTTTGGCAGCCCCACGATTCCGCACTGTAATGCCATAGATTGAATTGGTATTTAATAAAGGGCGCAAATATAACCCCTTCACCAGATTGATTAAAGCAAAGAGCTTATTAAAGTCGTGAGGTCACTTCATAAAAAAAGCCCTGACGGTGACGACAGGGCTTGGTTTCTAATGGATAGGGTGTGTTAGTCCCACTTTAAATCGCTTCCGGAGGCCGATTCCTTGGGTAATGCTTCTTCGGCCGGTTCCATGTGTTCTTCACGAGGATGATCAAACTGGGTAAAATCTACTTCAGGCATCAATTCCTGCTTCACATGATTTACTGTATTCGTCAGAGCTTCCACAAATTTGTTGAAGTCCTCCTTGTACAGAAATATTTTGTGTTTCTCGTAGGTGAACCCATCTCCACCTTCTTTGAAGCGTTTCTTACTTTCCGTGATCGTCAGGTAAAAATCGTTGGAGCGGGTTGACTTGACATCGAAAAAGTAGGTTCGCTTTCCGGCTTTCACTTTGGCCGAGTATATCTCATCTCTGCCGTTGTTCTTATTCTCTTCCACAATCCTGCTGGTTTAGGGTTAGGTTTAGGTAAAATTAATTGTGTTAATATAGTATTTTGAACAATTATTGCAAACTGGCTATACTAATGAGGTTTGCTAATCCGTTTGGGAATGCACCAATACCCCTTCAAATGAACTAAAAATTCAACTATTTACCTCCTAGAACATGAAGCTCAACCTCCACGATAGTAAGCACTCTGCCAGTTTAGAGCTCTTAGCCCGGCAACTCGTGGAAGGGTTTATCACCGGATTACACAAATCACCGTACCATGGATTTTCCGTAGAGTTTGCCGAACACCGCCTTTACAATGAAGGAGAAAGTACCCGGCATATCGATTGGAAAATTTATGGACGAACCGACAAGCTTTTCACCAAACAATACGAAGAAGAAACCAACTTGCGTTGTTTGATCGCTATCGATACTTCCTCCTCGATGTTCTACCCCAGCGATACAAAAGCAAAAATCAGATTTAGCACCTATGCCGCAGCAGCGCTTACGACCCTATTGGGCCGTCAGCGCGATGCGGTTGGATTATGCCTGTTTTCAGATTCCATCGATACACTTACTACTGTAAAATCCACCCCTTCCCACAAAGAAAAGCTCTTCATCCTCCTGGATAATCTTTTGCATCAGAATCAATCCACCAGCGGAACCCGTGTAGCGCAAGTACTTCATGAAGTGGCTGAGAAAATCCATAAACGTTCGCTCGTGGTAATTTTCAGTGACATGTTTGATGGCGAACAAACCGAAGAACTATTCAAAGCCCTACAACATTTGAAACACAACAAACATGAGGTGATTGTATTTCACGTGATGGATACGGAAACAGAAATGTTATTAAACTTTGAGGATAAACCTGTTGAGTTCGTTGATTTGGAAAGCGGTGAGAAATTAAAACTTAACCCGGGCGATATTCGGGAGAGTTATAAAAAAGAAGCCACTCGTTTTTACCAGGACTTAAAAATGAAGTGCAATCAGTACAAGATTGATTTTGTAGAAGCAGATGTTCGACAGGATGTTGACGTTATTCTACAAACTTACCTGATCAAAAGGGCAAAGATGAGATAAGTTAGGGATTGGGACTTGGGGATTAGGACTTGGGACTTAGGGATTAGAACTTGGGCCTTGGGATTTAGGGATTACGTAGCTACTGACTGGTGACTTCCTGATGAAGCCAGGCCTTTTTCGCTGCAAGCTCTTCCTTAGTTTCTACATAGTCAGGGTCTGGCACACAACAATCTACAGGACATACCGCTGCACATTGGGGCTCTTCATGAAAGCCAGTGCACTCTGTACACTTACCGGATACGATATAATAAAATTCATCGGATACAGGCTTTTGAGAGGCTTTTGCATCCTGGTTGGATCCATCCTCCAGTTCAACGTGTTCCAACTTGGTTCCTCCGGCCCAGTTCCACTCCCTGCCCCCTTCATAAATGGCAGTATTGGGGCATTCAGGCTCGCAAGCACCGCAGTTGATGCACTCCTCTGTAATCATTATTGCCATGCTTTTCCTATTTTTGGTGCCTTTGCAAAACGCTGCAAAAATACAGCGCAAATTATTAACCTACAAAACAGGTTAACCCCTGCAAAAGTTTAGTTCATGACGCTTGATCAACGAATATTTGCATTTCATCAACTGGGATCACATCTCCGCCAGCTAAGTGAAGAGGCTTTTGAAACCCTTCACGAAACCGTCCGGCAGGAAAACCCTTGGTTTACAAAAGACAATGTTCGGATGGCCTTGAAGGGTATTGAACAATTTTTACAAGAAGATGAATTAAAAAAATGGACTGGTCCATACTCCCTTCACCCTGCCACTCCGAAAACAATTGCACTGGTATTGGCGGGGAATATTCCGTTAGTTGGCTTCCATGACTTTCTATGTGTCCTGATCAGTGGCCATAAGGCTCAGCTAAAACTTAGCTCCAAAGACTCCACCCTTTTCCGTTACATCATCAAGCACCTGGTATGGCTCGAGCCAGGTTTCAACGCGTACATCGATATTAAAGATGATAAACTGGAAAACTTTGACGCGGTGATCGCCACAGGCAGTGATAATTCAGCCCGATACTTTGAATTTTACTTTGGAAAGTACCCTCACATCATTAGAAAGAACAGGACTTCATGCGCCATACTGACTGGACAGGAAACCGATGAAGACTTAAAGGCTTTAGGATCGGATATCTTTAGTTATTTTGGACTGGGGTGCAGGAATGTATCTACTGTCTATCTCCCTCAAGGTTATGACCTACCAAGAATCTTATCTTCTTGGGATAAGTATAACCATATTATTGATCATCATAAGTATCGCAACAACTACGATTACCAGAAATCAATTTTACTGGTCAATCGTGTCCCCCATCTGGATAATGGATTTATTCTACTACAAGAAAATAGCCGGCTGGTATCCCCGATCGCTGTACTGTATTACGAATACTATACTACGGTTGAAGACTTACAAACGAAGTTGAAAGCCAACGAGCATAAGATTCAATGTATAGTGGGTAATTCAACACCGGCCACTACACCTTTCGGTCAGGCACAGTACCCGGCATTATGGGACTATGCTGACCAAATTGATACGCTTAAATTTCTCGCTGAGCTGTGAGGCGTTAAGGCTTTACTCCCCTAACGATTTCTACCCAACCCGTATAGGTCTTACCACCTTGAATCTGTAACCGGTAGTAATAAATACCATCGGGTGAATCACCACCATTCCAAAGATTACCCGGGTTGTAGTTACCGGAAGAATACACTTCGGTTCCCCATCGATTTGTAATCGAAAGTTTACTTCCGGAAGCCGGAAGATTTCTTACGTAAAACTCATCGTTAATTCCATCGTTATTTGGTGAGAAGATATTCGGGACAAATACCGTAGGATCAATAGCAATCGAAACGTTCTGCGTCACCTCACAACCCAGTGCATCCTTCACGTGAAGGACATAGTCCGTAGCCGCCAGGTTGGTAAAACCAGCCTCAAATAAAATCGGATTGCGAATGGCCAGAAGGGTATCAGAGTTAAAGTCATCGCTCGTTAACCAAACCTCGTAGTCTTCCTCTCCACTCTCCTGAATAACAATCTGCATGGAGCCTGTCGGCTGATCAGGGAATGACAACGTTGGAGTTGCCGAAGTAATTCCAAGTGCTGCATTTGGACCATCAATGGTGAATGGCTGAAACGCAGTAGACACCGTACATCCATTCAACGCAGTTTGATCCTGAATCAATCGTACTTGATACGATCCGGGAGCAAGACCTGCTTCTGTAAATCCATTGAGTGACGTAATGAAATCAATGGTGTTTGTTATCGTGCCATTAATTTCAAGACCGTAATCAATGTTGGGTGCTCCGACAATACTACTTAGCACAATGCTACCACCATCACCAAAGCAAAGTTCGTTTTCAGCTGCTGCTAGGAAACTCACACCATATACACCGATCACGGTTAATGGACCAAGTTTAGTAGGACATTGTGAACCTAAGGAACGCACCCAAACGAAGTAATCACCATTGATAAGGTTGGGGATAATCACATTCGGACCACCGGTTGCTATAAAGTCTGGGTCAGCAGGAACAAACAACGGATCCGTTGTAATGGCAAACTCAAATGATCCAACATCCAAAATAGTAAACGCAATCACTCCGTTGGTTCCATTGGAAATACAATCCGGACCGGAAATCGTTGGAAGCGATGTATTTACAAAGCCCGGGAATATGATGGGTACTATGAAGTCGCGCTGGCAGCCTGAATTATCAATCACAGACAGTGTACGATTTCCACCGCTCAAGCCTGTAAATTCATTCGCAACAGGCGCAGTAGGAATACCATCTATTAAAAACGTATAAGGACCTCCCGCCCCACCCGATGCAGGTGAAGTTAAGGTGATGATTCCATCATTATTATTACAGGTGGCGGGTGTAACTGTAAACGGTTGGTCAATTTGTGGATTGATGGCATTAATGGTTACCGGAACCTGATCTGGACATGCATCCGAAGCATCATCTCTCACCAGTATGGAATAGGCGCCATTAGGCGGTAAATCTGTAATCGTATGAGGTGAGGTGAACGATACCCAGGTGATTCCATCCAATGAATATTCATAAGGTGAGTTACCTCCGGAATTCACCGTGAGGGTTGCCTGACCCGTTGGCTGTCCAAAGCATGAAGCATCTACCAAACCGCTGGCATCGGCATCCACATTGGTTTGAACGGGTAAACTGTAAGGTAATGGGCAAATGTTTCCTGCCTGATCTTGAATTATATAAAAATAGTCAGCTGCTGAAAGATTCGTGAAAGCAAAGTTAGGTCCTGCACCCGGTAAAGAGACGCTAAAGCCTACGCTATCGGTTAGCGTTACAATATAATTTGGCGTACCACCACTTACCGTAAATGTTATCTGACCATCATCCTGTACTGTACAGCTAGGACGTTGTTCAACGCTGGTGACCGTAAAAGCAAAGCAATTTAATCCACCACAACCACCGGGTATTAAAATGGTAATTGGTGTGGAGGTTGAAAGGCAACCGTTGGCATCGCGAACAACAATATTATAATTACCCGATGAAATCGGATTGAATACATTACTCAGCTGAAAGGTTGCTCCGTTGTTGATCGAGTATTCATACGGGCCAGTGCCTCCAACCACAGAGCTCACGGTAATTGAACCGTCATTAGCCAGGCATGAAGCATCGGTTTTGTTTGCTACAAAAGTTATGGTAGTTCCAGACGCAACACTAACGCTAACAGCAGTAGACAAACATCCATTGCTATCCTGAACAACAACGTCATAAGAGCCCGGAGCAAGACCCGTGATCGGGTTTGCACCAAACGTCACTCCGTTATCACTGGAATAGGTATACGGACCCACGCCTCCATTCTCTGCTGTAATGGTAATGACACCGTCATTAATTCCAGTGCAGGTTGCTGCGGTGGTTGATACCGTTGGCGTAAACACCACACCTGATCCAACCGTAACCGAAACAGGATTGGATAAGCATCCATTATTATCACGAACGACTACATCATAGGTTCCCGCTGCCAGCCCAGTCATTGGATTAACACCGAAGGTTACTCCATCACTTGAATAGGTATACGGACCAACACCACCACCCTCAGCGGTAACATTTATTGAACCATCATTTATCCCACTGCAACTCGCATCCGTAGGCACAGCCGTTGGGGTAAATACCAATCCGGAATTAACCGTAACAGAAATTGCATTTGATAAACATCCGTTATTATCGCGAACGACCACATCAAATGTTCCCGGAGCTAGTCCAGTCATAGGATTAACACCAAATGTTACTCCATTATCACTTGAATAGGTATACGGTCCGGTGCCACCGCCTTCAGCCGTTACGGTGATCGTTCCATCATTCAATCCGCTACAGGTTGCATCCGTTGCAGTTGCAGTCGGTGTAAACACCAACCCGGAATTGATCGTAACCGAAACAGCATTCGATAAGCATCCATTGGCATCGCGGACAACAACATCATAGGTACCTGGCGCTAACCCAGTCATAGGATTTACTCCAAACGTTGCTCCATTGTCACTTGAATAAGTGTATGGACCGGTACCTCCTCCTTCAGCGGTAACGGTGATTGAACCATCATTGACACCACTACAGGTTGCATCTGTACCCGTGGCTGTGGGCGTGAAAGCCAATGCTGAACCTACCGTTACCACAACGGCCGGTGAAACACAACCATCTGCATCACGCGCCACTACATCATAATTTCCAGGTAGCAGGTTGGCAAACAAATTAGATACCTGGAAGGATCCACCATTGTCGTTTGAATATTGATAAGGTGCCGTTCCCCCCGTAACACTATTCACCTGAATAGATCCATCGTTCACGCCTGCACAGGTGGCGTCAATATTGGTTGCTGAACTTATAACAATCGGAAGCGGCTCTGTAACATTGATACCATTAAGTGTACCCGAACATCCATTGGCATCCGTAACGGTTACACTATACACACCGGCTGTCAAGGTTGTTACATCCTCTGTTGTTGCTCCATTGCTCCATAGGAAACCATAGGGTAATGTTCCTCCTCCCACAGTAATATCGATAGCCCCTGTGTTGCCACCATTACATAAAACGTTGGTAATGGTTGTCACACTTGCGTTAAGGGCGAAAGGTTGAGTAATCGTTACCGGGATGATGGCCGTAACACAATTGTTCGCATCGCGAACGGTAAGATTATAAGGGCCTGCAGTCAACGTAGTGAACGTGTGGTTCGCTGCATTCAAGATCGGGTATGTGCCACCTCCGTCTATTGAAAAATCATACGGGGCAGTGCCGCCTGCCGGTGTCACCGTGATCGAACCGTCATTGCCTCCAAAGCAACTTACGTTGACCTGGGTAGTGGAGGCGCTAAGCGCTACAGCCGGTTGAGTGATCGTTACCGGGATGATAGCCGTAACACAATTGTTCGCATCGCGAACGGTAAGATTATAGGTGCCTGCTGCCAACGTAGTGAACGTATGGTTCGCTGCATTTAAGATCGGGTATGTACCTCCTCCATCTATTGAAAAATCATAGGGTGCGGTGCCGCCTGCCGGTGTCACCGTGATTGAACCGTCATTGCCGCCAAAACAACTTATGTTGATCTGGGTAGTCGATGCGCTTAATGCTACAGCCGGTTGAGTAATCGTTACCGGGATGATGGCCGTAACACAATTGTTCGCATCGCGAACGGTAAGATTATACGTGCCTGCTGTCAACGTAGTGAACGTATGGTTCGCTGCATTTAAGATCGGGTATGTACCTCCTCCGTCTATTGAAAAATCATAGGGG